>OJJQ01000001.1_pt1 | contig 1258086 bp, 871 predicted proteins | sample 1596381 | NCBI WGS metagenome assembly OJJQ01 (sample SAMEA4350122, study PRJEB24818) | metagenome | biome: human; feature: gut; material: faeces | place: Denmark | collected 2013-09 | reverse complement strand
CGTACAATTTATTGACTTCATTAATACCTTACGTCTCATGCATATTACTATATATATAAGACAAGTATTGACGGTTCTATTTTTTTTCTTGTACTACTTGTATTGTTTATCAATATTTCAAAGAACTTGCTGCTTTCGTTTTAAAAGCGGGTGCAAAGGTAAGAGGTTTTATTTTAACTACCAAATGTTTTCGGAAGTTTTTTTTCGCTTTTCTTTTTCTATCGTTTCTCAGACTCTCTTAGCGAAAGGGAAAGAAGGTAAAGAAGAAAAACAAAACGACTTTTCTTTGCGAATCGGACTGCAAAGATAAGAACTTTTAGCTTTATCTTCCAAACTTTATCGGAAGTTTTTTTGTTCTTATGGTCAAGCAGTACTGCGCTTTTACACTAAGTCAATTTAACAAGGCTTTCTTCTCTTGGAAAGCGGGTGCAAAAGTACTCCCTTTTCAAATATGCTCCAAACTTAAATCACTCTTTTTTTGAATTATTTTTGAGGATAGAAGCTAAAGTGTTGAGTTATAAGGATGTTGTAGAACATGTTTTTCTCGGATACAGGAGGAACAGCGGAAAGGGGTGCACCTTATTATATTCACACGCGCGTTAGGCAGGCGAGCGCAGGCGTATACATCAGGGAAATGAAGAGGAAATATGGGGAATATAGAGGAAGGACAAAGGAAACGCAGGCCGGGAATCCAAAGAAAAGAAAAAAAGGACGGAGGAAAAGGGGATTGAAAGACTGAAAAGGAAGAAGGCAGGAAGAAGGGGAAATCGTAGCAAGGGAGGAAAATACGAAAAAAAGGGTAGAGACAGGAGTCTTTTAAAGTTCTACACTATTGGAAAAAGAAAAAACTCTGCCATCCGCAACAATTCGATTAACATTCTTAGGGGGACTGACTAAAAAGTCAATAGTATCTTAAATATCCTCCTTCCCGAAGGAGGAGAATGGAGATACTGCCGACTTTTCAGTCAACCCCTACTTACGTGTCAGCCAGGCTCTCTATGAAAATAAAAAACTATAATTTGCTGTCATCTGTCACGTTGTCGGGTGTAATTGATTGAATATGAATAATTAATGAGGTGACAGAAGTAGGTGATGGCAGTGTGACGGCAAATTTTGCTGTCACACTGCCTTGTTTTCAATGGTTACTTATGGGCTGTTGGTTGGGCTATACAGAGCTTTTTAGTTTCTCCCGCTTGAAAACAGTGGTTCCAGCCTATGGAATGAATGAAACAAGGCAGGAAACTGATGCCTTACTTATATGATTCAATTAACTTGACCGCACCAACTGTTCGATTAACCTACTCTTCCAAGAAACAATAAATCACTTATCACTCAAAAACAGCGGAGTTATCAACTATTAAAGGATGATTTATCAATTATTAATGTCTGAAATATCAATCGTTAAGAATTGACACCTCAGACATTAATACACTGTAAATCAAATGACAACATCAAACAAATGACAGATAATGATACATGGAAGAGTGAGAGCAAACACTTGCTCTCATAACTGCTACCACACTTGCTGCCATACCTGAAACTAAGATGAATAAAGGGATGCAGACAAATTGTTAGAGCATGAGAGCAAAAGTCGCGTTGAATTACTGTGGAGAAAGCAGCGTAAGCTGTTTGAGTTTGCAATTGATTCTTCTGTCATTTGTTTTAGCAATCCGGTTATGCTTGATTCGGAATGAAGCAACATATTCGGCTACCGAATACAAAGCAGAAATCTTTGACTCGCGCTACAGATACATTCATCAGACTTTTATTGTTTTCTATATAAAAAGCAACCATCTTCGCCCAATACACAGTGGAAATAATTAAGAATCCGGCATTCCTTCCGTACGTGACAAATATAGATAATTCTAATCTGATCGAAAATGACATTAGTATTTTTTCCATCTTGCACACATATGTATTACAGGAAAAACTTCTTTTCAATGCTTACATGTTTCGTCTATATATAAAATCACTGTTAAATCACTCCGCAATCTCAAACAAAAAGGTCATCTGTCTGTTACATACCCGACTTGAATATAGTAACCTAAACTTTTAAATTATGGCTAGAGAAAGCGTAAAAATCTTACAAGGAAAGCTGGATGTAGAAAGCTTGATTTCACAGTTGAATGCAGCATTGTCTGAAGAATGGCTGGCATACTACCAGTATTGGGTAGGCGCATTGGTAGTAGAAGGCGCTATGCGTGCAGACGTACAAGGCGAGTTCGAAGAACATGCAGAAGAAGAACGCAGACATGCGCAACTGCTTGCCGACCGCATTATCGAACTAGAAGGAGTACCCGTATTGGACCCGAAGAAATGGTTCGAACTGGCAAGATGCAAATATGATGCTCCCCAAGGATTTGATTCTGTAAGTCTGCTAAAAGATAATGTAGCTTCTGAGCGTTGCGCAATACTGCGTTATCAGGAAATTGCTGACTTTACCAATGGAAAAGATTTCACTACCTGCGACATTGCCAAGCATATCCTTGCTGAAGAAGAAGAGCATGAACAAGATCTTCAGGATTACCTGACTGACATTGCCAGAATGAAAAAATCATTTCTCGACAAGTAATTTCCGACTCGTCAGAGAATGAGCGAAAGGCAGTCTTAAAAAGAGAATATCAAAACATTCTCTCTTCAAGATTGCCTTTTTTCACAAATATATGCGAAAACGCCCCCGAAGTTTATACTCCTTTAAACTCCTTTTGAACAATTTTCGTCCTGATTGGAACACCGCATTTCAGTTGATTCCTCCTACCTTTGCAACCACACTTAATCATAAAGTGCATAGAAAACAGGTATAAAGAGTATAAAAAGAAAAGACTATGGCAAATCAATTATCAAGAACTGATAGTTCATCCAATCAGGATATCAGACAACGATTCAACGTAAAAAAAACAATCATCGGAGTTATTGTTTTATTAATAGGATTATTTCACTTACCTGAAGCGATCCTCCTCATTATGGACGGCATTTCTTTAGATAGCATATTGTATCTTATCGGCAATATATTACTCTGTCTGCTTGGCATATACCAACTTAAATTCCGTTCCAGGGAAATGAGATATCTGCCGACTAAAAGCGTGGTCAAAGAGAAAAACTATTCTTTCAATCTGAAATACCTTGAACCATTGAAAGAGATGATCGAATCAGGCAATTTTTATAACAATATCAATATTGAGAAAGGAACAGGCGGAAATCTTCGGCTGGATGTCCTCATGTCGGCTGACAAGAAATTCGCAGCAGTGAGATTGTTACAGTTTATCCCTTACAGCTACATTCCGGTCATGGATATGCAATATCTGCGGAATGACAAGATCGCCGCTCTGGAGAATTTCCTGGAACACTCTAAATAAGGGTCCGTTTTATTTTATCCATCCCCACTTTTATGTAATAGTGCGATAAAAACCAAACAATTTTCAAACAAATCAAGAAGAAATCTTTCTTTTTTCGTATTTTTGTCCCAATATGCACGTTTAATTCAAGTAGACAACGAACATCAACGAAAAAGAATGAGAGTAATTGATTTAATACATAACAGCGAAAAAACAGCTTTCTCTTTCGAAATCCTTCCTCCACTGAAAGGTACAGGCATCGAAAAGCTGTATCAGACTGTCGATACCCTTCGGGAGTTTGATCCGAAATATATCAATATCACCACGCATCGCAGCGAATACGTATATAAGGATCTGGGCAACGGACTTTTCCAGCGAAACCGGCTGAGAAGACGCCCGGGGACTGTTGCCGTAGCTGCCGCTATCCAGAACAAGTATAATATAACGGTGGTTCCGCACATACTGTGCAGCGGCTTCACCCGTGAAGAAACCGAATATGTACTGCTCGACCTGCAATTCCTCAATATCACCGATCTGCTGGTACTTCGGGGAGATAAGGCCAAACATGAATCAGTATTCACTCCCGAGGGCGACGGGTACCATCATGCTATCGAGTTGCAGGAACAAATCAATAACTTCAATAAGGGAATCTTTGTAGACGGCTCGGAGATGAAAGTAACCAACAGTCCGTTCTCCTACGGTGTGGCTTGCTATCCGGAGAAGCACGAGGAGGCTCCCAACATCGAATCCGATCTCTTCTGGCTGAAAAAGAAAGTAGAAGCAGGGGCAGAATATGCTGTGACACAGTTATTCTACGACAATAAGAAATACTTCGAATTTGTAGAGCAAGCGAAGGCAGCAGGTATCAATGTGCCTATCATTCCGGGCATCAAGCCATTCAAGAAGTTGTCTCAACTCAGTATGGTGCCCAAGACATTCAAAGTAGACTTGCCGGAAGATTTGGTCAAGGAGGTTTTGAAATGCAAGAACGACAAGGAAGCCGAACAGGTTGGTATCGAATGGTGCGTCGCCCAATGCAAAGAGTTAATGGCACATGGAGTGCCAAGCATCCACTTCTACTCCATCGGAGCAGTGGACAGTATCAAAGAAGTGGCTAAAATCATTTATTGATATGTTTTTCAGAGACGTAATCGGACAAGAAGAAATCAAGCAACGACTCATTCAGGAAGTGAGTGAAGGGCGCATACCGCATGCCCAACTGATCTGTGGCCCCGAAGGAGTCGGTAAAATGCCGCTGGCTATCGCTTATGCCCGCTACATCAGTTGCACCAACCGGGGTGAGACGGATGCCTGCGGAGTATGTCCGTCGTGTGTGAAATTCAACAAACTGGTACATCCGGACGTACATTTCGTATTCCCCATCGTGAAAAGTTCTAAAGGAAAACGGGAAGTGTGCGACGACTATATCGCCGACTGGAGACCATTCGTTCTGAAGAATCCGTACTTCAACCTGAATCACTGGCTGAGAGAAATGGATGCCGAGAATGCACAGGCCATCATCTACGCAAAAGAGAGCGATGAAATCCTGAAGAAACTCAGCCTCAAATCGAGCGAAGGAGGATTCAAGATCACGATTCTTTGGTTGCCCGAAAAGATGCATCCGGTATGTGCCAACAAATTATTGAAATTGCTCGAAGAGCCACCTGAGAAAACCATCTTCCTGCTCGTATCGGAAGCTCCGGAAATGATTCTGCCTACCATTCTGAGCCGTACTCAACGCATGAACGTGCGAAAAATAGACGAGCCGGCCATCGACCGCGTATTGCAGTCCAAATACGGTATCCAGCCTGCCGACAGCCTTTCCATTGCCCATCTGGCAAACGGGAACTTTATCAAAGCACTGGAAACTATTCATCTGAATGAAGAGAATCAGCTCTTCTTCGACTTATTTGTCAGCCTGATGCGATTGTCCTATCAACGGAAAATCAGGGAAATGAAGCTCTGGAGCGAACAGGTTGCCGGCATGGGACGTGAACGCCAGAAGAACTTTCTGGAATACTGCCAGCGCATGATCCGCGAAAACTTTATATTCAATCTCCATCAGCGTGATCTGACATACATGACAATCAACGAACAGAATTTCGCCTCTCGCTTTGCTCCTTTCGTCAACGAAAGGAACGTAATAGGCATCATGGATGAACTAAGCGAAGCGCAACTGCATATAGAACAAAATGTAAATGCCAAGATGGTATTCTTCGACTTCTCTCTGAAGATGATCGTACTGTTGAAGCAATAATAAATATATAAACTATGGAATATAAGCTTCATAATGGGAGCGGCGGTCTTTGCTGCAAAGGATGCTCCCGACAAGATAAGAAACTGAACACTTACGATTGGCTGGCAGACATACCAGGCAACGCGGAAGAGTGTGATATGGTGGAAGTGCAATTTAAAAACACCCGGAAAGGCTATTACCGCAACAGCAACAAGATCAAACTGGAAAAGGGAGACATCGTTGCCGTAGAAGCTGCTCCGGGGCATGACATCGGCGTCGTAACCCTGACGGGAAGACTCGTCCCGCTGCAAATGAAGAAGGCCAACTTCAAGACTGATGTTGAAATAAAGAGAATCTACCGGAAAGCAAAACCAGTGGATATGGAGAAATTCAACGAAGCGAAAGCAAAGGAACATGCGACCATGATCCGTGCCCGCCAGATTGCACTGAACCTGAACCTGGATATGAAAATCGGTGATGTGGAATATCAGGGCGACGGCAATAAGGCCATCTTCTACTACATTGCTGACGAACGTGTGGACTTCCGCCAACTGATTAAGGTACTTGCCGAAGCTTTCCGTGTCCGTATTGAAATGAAACAAATCGGTGCACGACAGGAAGCAGGACGTATCGGAGGTATCGGTCCTTGCGGACGGGAGCTTTGCTGCGCTACTTGGATGACGAGCTTTGTATCGGTATCTACAAGTGCCGCCCGCTTTCAGGACATTTCACTGAATCCTCAAAAGCTTGCCGGACAGTGCGCAAAGTTAAAGTGTTGTCTCAACTATGAAGTGGACTGCTATGTGGAAGCTCAGAAGCGCCTCCCTTCCAAAGAAATCGAACTGGAAACAAAGGACGGCACTTTCTACTTCTTCAAGGCTGATATTCTGAGTAATCATGTTTCTTACTCTACGGACAAGAACTTCCCCGCCAATCTGGTAACAATCAGTGGAAAACGTGCCTTTGAGGTAATTGCCATGAACAAGAAAGGAATGAAACCGGATAGTCTGCTCGAAGCTGAAGTGAAGCAAGAATCCAAAAAGCCGATTGACTTGCTGGAACAGGAAAGCCTCACCCGCTTCGACCGTAACCGAAATAATAAGGACGGAAACAACGGTAACCGGAACAAGAAGAAGAGAAAAGGAAATAATGACAACCGCCCGCAGGCACAGGCCGAAGGTGGAAATCGTCCGCAGCAACCTCAGAGGGGGGAGAACGAGAATCGTCCCCAACCGTCAGAGAACGGCAACAGAGGAGAAAGAGGAGACAGAGAAAATCGTCCGAGAAACAATAACAATAATAACCGGAACAGAGGACAGAATCAAGGACGGAATAATGAGAACAGACGTCCGGAAAGAGGACAGAATCAGGAACGTCCACAGAATCCGAACCGTCCGCAGAATCAAGAGCGTCCGCAGAATAGAGAACGGCAACCCAAACAGGAACGTCCTCAAAATCAGGAACGCCCGCAGGAACAAGGAAGACAACCCAACCAGGAACGTATTCCCAGACCTGAAAGAAATTCGAATCAAGAGAAACCGCAAAATAATGAAAAGCCTGCTCAGGAATAGCTTATTTTGTTTATTCGGTGCCTGCCTCATGGCAGCCTGTAATGAAAATACCGTGTATCACTCCTACCAGTCCCTGCCCAATGAGGGATGGGGAAAGAGTGATACACTCTCTTTTCAGTGTCCTGTTACGGACAGTATTCCTGGTACACTCAGATTATTTGCGGAAGTTCGTAACAGAAGTGAATACCCTTACCGCAACCTTTACTTATTCATTCATGAAAACCTGCTTGATTCCACAGTATGGCGCACTGACACGATAGCGGTCAACCTGGCTGATTCCACAGGAAGATGGACAGGAAATGGCTGGGGAAGTATCTATCAAACAGCTGTTTTTGTCAAATCTGTCCGCCCGCTGCATCCCGGAAACTACACAGTTAAGATTGTGCACGGAATGCAGGATGAGAAGTTAACCGGACTCAATGACGTCGGTATCCGGATTGAAAAACAAGAAGAATAGATTAAAGCCTTCTGCCTCTTCCGGCATCCAGCCTCAGGAAGATAAACAATAAAATGGTGAATCCCCACAAGGAAGAACCTCCGTAACTGAAGAACGGCAAAGGAATACCAATTACCGGAGTCAGCCCAAGCACCATCCCGACATTAATAAAAAGATGGAAAAGGAAAATACTGACAACGGAATATCCATAGACACGTGCAAAAGTGGAAGTCTGCCGCTCGGATAAAGCAATCAGTCTCAGAATCAATATAAGGAAAGCCAACAGAACAGCAGCCGAACCGACAAATCCCTGCTCCTCTCCCACTGTGCAGAAGATAAAGTCAGTATCTTGTTCGGGCACATATTTCAGTTTCGTCTGTGTGCCATTCAGAAAGCCTTTTCCGGTCAATCCACCGGAACCGATGGCTATCTTTGACTGATTGACATTATATCCTGCTCCCGTCAGGTCTTCTTCCATACCGAGTACAACCTTGATACGGATTTGCTGATGGGATTCCAAAATGTTATCAAATACATAGTTACTGGAATACAGAAAGCCGATAGAGCCGATGGCAAACAGAGCAATCAGGAAATAGGAACGTTGACGCTCTCTCAATGCCAGATAGAACAGATAACCTATCACAAGGACACAAAGCCCCCATTGCACCCATACCAGACTGAAGTGTATTCCGTATTCCGATATTAAATATGCGATAAGCAGAATGATCAGGCTTCCTCCGATAATGTTCCGTGTGGGTTCCCACTTTTTGGGGTACACCCATACCATTCCTCCGGCAAACAACAGAATCAATAACAACACGATAAATTCGCCCAACGGTGTGGGAGTATCGGCAATAAAGACCTCGTCAAAACGGATGCCGACAACAAAGTAAATCACTGCACACAAACCGGCAAAAAGCACTACACCGGGCATTCCTTCCCGATAAAGCACCAAAAAGAAGGCAAGATAAACTAATGCCGACCCCGTCTCCCGCTGTCCGATAATCAGGAGCATCGGAAGAAGAATGATAAAGCCCAAGACGAAAGCACATTTTTCTTTCTTTATGCTGAATGAGTATGAGTTCATATATTTCGCCAACGCCAGTGCCGTAGCAAACTTGGCAAACTCGGCGGGTTGCAGGCTGACCGGTCCCATCACCAGCCAAGAACGCGATCCTTTCGTATCCGGTGCGATAAAGATGGTAACAATAAGCAGCACAATCATCCCTACATATATAATGTACGCGAACATATCATACATCCGGTCTTCCAGCATCAGCAAAACAAATCCCAAACCAAAGGAGCAGATAATCCATACAAACTGCTTTCCGGCACGGGTAGAGAAATCAAAGAAGTCACGATCGCCATAGTCATAGCTGGCACCGCAAACGCTGAACCATCCGCCGACAATCAAAAGCAGATAGATACCAATCGTTACCCAATCCAGTGTTTTCCACAAACTATCGTTCCTCGTTACCATATAAGATGATTCTGTTACTGATTTCTTCTGCTCTTAACTCATTCTCGGGCGACAACTTCCCTTTCATATATTGTTCCATCATCAATGCACCGATCGGCACTCCATAAGTCGCTCCCCAACCTCCATTCTCTACATATACGGCAATGGCGATCTTAGGCTGGTTCATCGGAGCAAAGCCCATAAACACCGAATGGTCATGTCCGCGATTCTGCGCTGTTCCTGTCTTTCCGCAGGCTTCAAGTTCCGGCACCATCACGGACAGCATACGGCAAGTACCTCCGGTGGCAGCAGCACGCATTCCTTCTACCACAGATTCATAATGTCTTCGCTCTATGGTTGTGTTGCGTGGATGTCGATAAATGCTATCCAACTGCGCATCCTGAATTTCCTTCACAATATGTGGTGTTGTAAAATGTCCGCGATTGGCAATCGTTGCCCCTAAGTTAGCTATCTGAAGAGGGGTAGACAGAATTTCACCTTGTCCGATGGAGATACTGATGACCGTCAGTCCGTTCCAGTGTCCACGATAAGCCTTGTCATAAAATTGCGCGTTCGGTATCAAGCCCCGTTTCTCTCCGGGCAAATCAACTCCTAACTTATAGCCGAATCCCTGAGAAACCATGTGATCTTTCCAAACTGTGATGGCATTCTGCGGTGAACCGTACTTGCGATCGCCGAACATACGGAACAGCCCCCAACAGAAATAGGAATTGCAAGAAGTCGCAATAGCCGGAATCAATGGCAAAGGTGAGCCGTGAGCATGACATCCCACTGTCAGACGCCCATAATGGAAACCACGAGAACAGGGGAAAGAAGGACTTTGCTCGGTAATGATTCCTTCTTGCAGGAAGGTCAGTCCCTGTGCCGTCTTGAAAGTTGACCCCGGAGGATAGACTCCCATCAACGCACGATTGAGCAACGGTTTCTGTTTATCGCGTTGCAGCATCAGATGGTTCTTGCCACGCTGACGACCAATCATCAGATGCGGATCATAATTCGGAGAAGAAACCAGACAAAGGATTTCTCCGGTTTCCGGTTCGATAGCTACGATACTTCCAATCTTATTTTTCAATAACCGTTCGCCTAATATCTGCAAATCGATGTCGAGACTCAGAGTCAGATTCTTGCCCGGAATGGAAGGACGGTCATACTCTCCGTCCATATAACGTCCCTGGATACGTCCATGCGCATCGCGCAACAGAATCTCTACTCCCTTTTCTCCACGCAGGTATTTCTCGTACGATCTTTCAACTCCCAGTTTTCCTACATAATCTCCGCGGATGTAGTATCCCTCTTCATCCGCCTCCATATCTTTAACGGATACCTCACCGATATCCCCCAAAGCATGGGCGGCAGCATTGTATGAATATTGCCGGATCGTACGCCGCTGAATATAAAAACCGGGAAACTTGAACAGTTTCTCCTGGAAGACACCGCACTCCTCCGCAGAGAGTTGTGACATGAACAGCTGGTTGGTATATCGGGAATATCCCGGATTGCGGCGGCGGTCTCTCATATCACTCATGATCTTAAGGAACTGAGCACGAGTAATGCCCAACGACTCACATAAATCGAGTGTATCCAGATTTTCGACCTCTTTCGGGACAAGAGTGATGTCATAGGCCGGCTGGTTGAATACCAGCAGTTTGCCGTTACGGTCGTAAATAGCACCCCGTGAGGGATATTGAATTTTATTCAGGAAAGCATTGCTGTCGGCATTCTTCTTGTAGTCGTCTGTCGTTATCTGCAATACAAAGAGGCGTATCAGATAAATCAACACAATAGTTAAAGCAATCCCCCCGATAACAAATTTCCGCTTTTCTAATCTATAGTCTTTTGCCATTCCTATCTCCTTATTCCTTCTACAGCAAGAATGCAGGTTAAAGTCAGAAGGGTGCACGAAATCACCCGCAATAACAACAGCCAGATGCTGGTAAATGAGAAGAACTCAATGCTGAGTAATGCCAGGCTATGGACAAAAACACTTGCCGTGGTATATTTCAGGAAAGGAGTGATGCCCATGCTCTTGAAAGAAGGGATGATACTGTCCAGATTGTCACGCGGAGTAAACAGGCGCAGCAAGGACGGACGAAGGAAAGCCAGCAGCACGGTTGCCGCAGCATTCATCCCCGGAGTATCGGCAAAGATATCAATGGTTAGTCCGAAGAAGAAAGCCCACAACATCAACTCATTCCGGGAAGTTCCGGAAGCGAATTTCAGTATAAAGTAAATGTAGAGAAAGGGAGTAGCATATCCGGCAATATGTACGTTATTCAGGATCAGTACCTGAAGAAGTACCAGCCCGATAAACCATCCGATTCTATGTATATAGGTAATTATCATTATTTCACAGCCTTATTTTCCAGTTCTTTCTGTTCCTGCTGACCGTTCCGGGCTATCACCCGCACATCACTCACCTTGCCGAAATCGGTAGCCAACTTGATTTTCAACAAATAAGACAATCCGTCGTGCGAATCGGACATATCATCGACTGTTCCTACCATAATTCCTTCAGGGAATACGGTAGAGAAGCCGCTTGTCACCACCGTATCACCCAGATTAAACTCTGCATGACGAGGCAAATCTTTCAGATACGCATAACGGGAATCTCCATGCTCCCACTTCAGATAACCAAAGTAGTCACTTCCGACAATCTTGCAACTAATATTTGACTTGCTGTTCAATACCGAAATCACGAGTGAATACGAAGAGGAGGTTTCATAGACAATGCCCACTATTCCGTTTCCGTCCACCACTCCCATTTCGGGACGGATGCCGGAAGAAGAACCCTGATCGAGCGTTATATAATTATCCGCCTGATTCAGACTGTTCTTAATGACGTGTGCCTTGAACAACCGATAATCTGTCAGAGGTATCTCCCTGATGCTGTTTACAGTGGCCGAATCAACCTGATGCTCCCGCAACGCCTTTTCCAGATTAGTGATCTGCTGTTCGAGCGCCATATTACGATCCAGCAAGTCTGCGTTGACCGATTTGAGATGGAAATAAGAGCTTATTCCTCCCGAAACTTCATAAACTGCCCCCACAACGACATTGGCAGATGTAAAGAAAGTACTCTGCTGGTAGTTGTTGAACCGAAATAACAAAACAAAACTGGCTACCTCTAATACGATGAAGAGGAACCAGTAATTGTATTTCAAAAGGAAGTTTATTAAATTCCGCATGAATAATGATCCGTATTATTTATCTCATCAAGAAAGAGAAACGGTCTACATTCTTTAATGCCACACCCGTACCTTTGGCTACTGCGTGCAAAGGATCTTCAGCAATGTGGAAAGGTATGTTAATTTTATCTGTCAAACGCTTGTCCAGTCCGCGAAGCAATGCACCACCACCGGCAAGATAAATACCGTTGTGTACAATATCCGCATACAGTTCGGGCGGCGTATTTTCCAATGCACTCAGGATGGCTGTTTCAACCTTGGAGATGGATTTCTCCAGACAGTGAGCCACTTCCTGATAACATACGGGCACTTCCATCGGAAGAGCTGTAATACGGTTCGGTCCATGAACGATGTAATCTTCCGGAGCGTCATCGCCAAGCTCGGTCAGTGCAGCACCTACGTTGATCTTAATACGTTCTGCCATACGTTCGCTGACTTTCACATTATGCTGACGGCTCATGTACTCCTGGATATCCGCAGTCAGATCATCACCGGCGATACGGATAGAGTTGTTGGAAACGATACCTCCCAAAGAGATAACGGCAATTTCCGTAGACCCACCACCTATATCCACGATCATGTTTCCTTCGGGCGCTTCTACATCAATACCGATACCGATCGCCGCAGCCATCGGTTCGAATATCAGATAGACGTCACGCCCACCGGCATGCTCGGCCGAGTCACGAACGGCACGGAGTTCTACTTCCGTACTTCCCGACGGCACACCGATCACCATACGAAGTGACGGCGAAAACAAGTGATTACGAGTATTTACCTGTTTAATCAAACCGCGCATCATTTGCTCACAAGCATAGAAGTCGGCGATCACTCCATCCCTCAACGGACGAATAGTACGTATATTTTCGTGGGTCTTTTCGTGCATCAACTTCGCCTTTTCCCCAACGGCGATCATCTTATCTGTACGGCGATCCAAGGCCACAACCGAAGGCTCATCCACCACAATTTTCCCGTTTGTGATGATGATGGTATTGGCTGTCCCCAAGTCCATCGCTATTTCTTGTGTAAAAGAGAATAATCCCATTAATATAAAGTATTAAGTATTAAGTATTAGGTATAAAGTATCAGGTATAAAGTAGACTGCCTTATCCGCAAGGTTAATACTTAATACCTAATACTTAATGCCTGTTTTTAATGTTTAAAATGACGGATACCGGTGGTCACCATCGCCATACCGTGCTCGTTGCAGTAAGCAAAAGTAAGATCGTCTTTCACCGAGCCGCCCGGCTGGATGACTGCCGTAATACCTTCTTTGTCTGCTATTTCCACGCAATCCGGGAAGGGGAAGAAAGCATCTGAAGCCATTACCGCACCGTTCAGATCGAATCCGAATGATTTGGCTTTTTCAATCGCTTGTTTCAAGGCGTCTACCCGTGAAGTCTGTCCCACACCGCTTGCAAGAAGCTGTTTGCCTTTTGCCAGCACGATAGCGTTTGATTTACTGTTCTTAACGATCTTGTTGGCAAACAACAGATCTTCCACTTCTTCCGGAGTAGGAGCTTTGTCTGTCACAGTTCTCAGATCGGCAACCGTTTCAATATTCATATCTTTGTCCTGCACCAATACACCGTTCAACAAAGCACGGAACTGTTTCTTAGGCAGTTTGGCTTCTTTGCGAACCAGGATGATACGGTTCTTTTTCTGTCCCAGAATCTCGAGCGCGTCTACGTCATAGTCCGGCGCGATAATCACTTCGAAGAATATCTTGTTAATCTCTTCAGCTGCTGCTTTATCAATCACTCCGTTAGTAATCAATACGCCTCCGAAAGCGGAAACGGGATCACCGGCCAACGCGTCTGTCCATGCTTCCAATACAGTTGAACGAGAAGCCAGGCCACAAGCATTATTATGTTTCAGGATAGCGAAAGTCAAATCTTCGTATTCGTCGATCAGATCAACGGCAGCATTGATGTCCAGCAGGTTGTTATAAGAGATTTCCTTACCGTGAATCTGATCGAACATAGCGTCCAGATTTCCGTAGAAATAACCTTTCTGATGAGGATTTTCACCGTAACGGAGTTGCTTCTGGTTGTTTACCGAACAACGGAAAGCAGAACCTTCGCCGGCATCGAAATAATTGAAGATAGCTGAGTCGTAGTGAGAAGAAACGGCAAACGCTTCTTTTGCCATCCAGCGACGTTCTTCGAGTGAAGAAGTAGCGCCATGTTCCATCAGCATATCCAGCAATGGCTTATATTGTGCCTGAGAAGCCACGATGATGACATCGTTATAGTTCTTGGCAGCAGCACGAATCAAAGAGATTCCACCTATATCGATTTTTTCAATGATGTCTGCTTCGGATGCGCCGGAAGCCACGGTAGCTTCAAACGGATACAGGTCGACAATAACCAAATCTATTTCGGGGATTTCATACTTTTCAATCTGTTGAATATCCTGTTCCAGGTCACGACGGCAAAGGATACCTCCGAAAATCTTCGGATGTAATGTCTTCACTCTACCACCAAGGATTGAAGGATAAGTGGTCAAATCTTCCACTGCCTTACAAGGATATCCTAGTGATTCAATAAACTGACGAGTTCCACCTGTTGAGAGAAACTCGACTCCTTCTTCGTAAAGTTTGGTAATAATTTCGTCCAAACCTTCCTTATGGTATACAGATACCAATGCAGTTTTTATTCTTTTAGACTCTGACATTGAATTGCTTATTAAGTATTTGATGCGCAAAGTTACGAAATATTGTTTATCGTACGTAATAAATAAGGTGTGAATTAATAAAAAAAAGCGTTGACTGTTCCTGTTGGAAAGTCAACGCTCCTTCGCATATATAGTTTCTAATCAAAATCTATTACCAGATAGACACTCGTTTGTCCTTCGCTACGAACATAGGATCATGTTCTGTGATATTGAATGCTTCGTACCAGTTCTGGATATGAGGCAATGCTCCGTCCACACGCCATTTTCCTAAAGAGTGAGGATCGAGTTTGGTCAGTCGGAGAATCTCTTCCGGACGGATGTGTCCTGCCCATACATTAGCATAAGCGAGGAAGAAACGTTGTTCGGGAGTGAATCCGTCAACAACTTCCAGCGGTGCTGTTTCCATTGCTTTCTTGAAAGCTGCGAAAGAAACCTGCAAGCCACCGTGGTCGGCAATGTTCTCTCCCAAAGTCAGTTCACCGTTACCATGCACACCGGGAGCCACTTCTATGCTGTCAAAGAAGTTAACCATCACTTGAGCACGTTCCTCGAACTTTTTAGCATCTTCTTCTGTCCACCAGTCTTTCAGGTTACCATCCTTGTCGTATTGACGGCCCTGATCGTCGAATCCGTGAGTCATTTCATGGCCGATAACCACACCGATAGCACCATAGTTCATCGCATCGTCAGCGTTCATATCGAAGAACGGAGCCTGCAGGATAGCGGCTGGGAAACAGATTTCGTTGGTTGTCGGGTTATAGTAAGCGTTCACCGTCTGAGGTGTCATCAACCATTCGTCCTTGTCGACCGGCTTACCGGCTTTCGCGATCATGTCATTGAAATCCCATTGGCTGGCACGCTCGATATTTGCCCAATAAGAGTCGTCTTTGATCTCCAGAGCAGAGTAATCTTTCCATTTATCCGGGTAACCGATCTTTACATGGAAAGTAGCTAGTTTCTCTAATGCTTTCACCTTTGTCGGTTCGCTCATCCATTCCAGCGCTTTGATACGTTCGCCCAGAGAAGTCTGCAGGTTCTTCACCAATCCAACCATACGTTCTTTGGCAGCGGCAGGGAAGTATTTTTCGACATACATCTGTCCTACTACTTCACCCAAAGAGCCGTCTACAGTGCTTACTGCACGTTTCCAACGAGGCTGCATTTCTTTCTTGCCGGACATTGTTCTGCTATAGAAGTCGAAGTTTTGTGCCACGAAATCATCACTGAGGAAAGAGGCTGCGGCATCGATCAGATTCCATTGAAGATAGAACTTCTGATCTTCAAGAGGCACTGTATTAATAACATCGGCAACTTCCTTCATGGCTGCAGGCTGACCGACATTCACTTCTTTCAAGTCATTCAGTCCCGAAGTAGTGAAGTAAGCATCCCAGTTAAAAGTAGGGAAGTTCTTTTTCAGCGTTTCCATGTCCATCTTATTATAGTTGGCATGAGGATCACGCAATTCTACTTGTGAACGGGCAGCCTTGGCAAGACGTGTTTCGATGTTCATCACAGCCACCATTGCTTTCTGTGCGGTAGCTTCGTCATAGCCAGCCAACTGGAACATTTTAACGAGGTGTTCCTTATATTTATCGCGGATACTCTTTGTCTGCTCGTCATTCTCCAGATAGTAGTCACGCTGTCCCATTCCGAGACCGCCCTGATAGGTCTGAACCATGTTCATAGAGCTGTTCATATCATCCGCACTAACAAACATGGTAAAGTAAGGACGTATTCCTTTCTTCTGACTTTCGGCAATGTAAGTGTAAATCTCTTCTTTATCTTTGAGCGCATCGATAGCCGCCATTTCTTCTTTGATCGGAGCTGCTCCTTCTTTGTTCAGCTTCACGCTGTCCATAGCGATGTTATAAAGATCACCCACTTTCTGGGCAGCACTGCCCGGAGCGTTGTCTTTCTTTGCAGCCAGTTCGGCAATCAGTTCTTTCAACTGTTCGCGGCTTTTCTCGTGAAGCATATCGAAAGAGCCGAAGCGTGAATACTCGTCTGTCAGCGGATGACTTTCAATCCACCCACCGCAGGCATACTGATAAAAACTTGTACCCGGCATTGCCGTGGTATCCAGATTAGCAAGGTCGATACCGGACGTTAGTACGGCCTCTTTCTTGCTATTACATCCTGTTGTCATAAGGCATACGGCAAGAATTGGTAAATACTTGGTTACTTTCATATTATATAATAAATTAGTTTTTCACTTCTTCCAGTTCCATCGAAACCCGTTCCCACTCTTCAACGGTGGTATCCAATTGCTGTTTCAGCTTCTGATGCCGTTCATACAGTTGCATATCCGATGCTCCTTCCGGGGTTGCCATTTTTGCTTCCAGAATGGCGATTGCCGATTCCGTTTCTTCAATCGAAGCCTCACAGTCCGCCACCTGGCGTTCTAACTTCTTTATCTTCTTATTGAGTTCCTTCTGCGCTTCATACGAGAGTCTGTTCTCCGAAGGTTGCTCTGTATCCGCTTCGTTTCCTTTGGCAGATGTGGTAGGAGAAGTAGAGAGAGAAACTCCTTTCTGAAGTTCATTCAGGCTGTCGATCTTCTTCTTTTGCAGGAAATCGTAGATACCGCCAAGATGTTCTTTCACTGTTCCACCACCGAACTCATATACTTTAGTCGCAAGTCCGTCCAAAAAATCACGGTCGTGGCTGACAAGTATCACTGTTCCGTCAAATTCGCGGATAGCTTCTTTCAGTACATCTTTGGAACGCATATCCAGATGATTGGTAGGTTCGTCCAAAATCAGGAAGTTCACCGGTTCCAGCAGCAACTTAATCATAGCCAGACGAGTACGCTCTCCACCGGAAAGTACTTTCACTTTTTTATCCGAAGCCTCTCCGCCAAACATGAATGCACCCAAAATGTCACGTATCTTCAACCGAATATCTCCTGTCGCCACACGGTCGATCGTATCAAATACCGTCATGTTTTCATCCAGCATCTGCGCCTGATTCTGTGCAAAGTAACCGATCTGCACGTTATGCCCGATCGTCAGTTTACCATCAAAATCAATCTCGCCCATGATACATTTCACTAACGTAGATTTACCTTCTCCGTTCTTTCCGACAAATGCGACTTTTTCTCCTCTGTTGATCGTCAGATTCACATCATGGAAAACAACGTGCTGTCCGTATGCCTTGCGTACGTCTTCACAGATAACCGGATAATTCCCGCTGCGGCTAGCAGGAGGAAATTTCAGACGGAGGGAAGAGTTGTCTTCCTCATCGACCTCGATACGGTCTATCTTTTCCAGTTGTTTGATACGACTCTGCACCTGTACGGCTTTGGTTGCCTTATAGCGGAAACGTTCGATAAAGTCTTCCGTATCCTGTATCTGCTTCTGCTGATTCTCATAGGCACGGAGCTGCTGCTCACGACGTTCTTTACGTAATACGACAAACTCATCGTACTTCACTTTATAGTCATAAATCTGACCGCAGGTAATCTCGATCGTACGGGTAGTTACATTATTAAGGAAAGCACGGTCGTGGCTGACCAGCACAACAGCATTGGCACGGGTAGACAGGAAGTTCTCCAGCCATTGTATACTCTCGATATCCAGATGGTTAGTCGGCTCATCAAGGAGCAGCACATCCGGACGACGGAGCAAGAGCTTCGCTAGTTCGATACGCATACGCCAGCCGCCGGAGAATTCGGAAGTCGAACGGTTAAAGTCTTCCCTGCTAAAGCCCAATCCCAACAGGGTACGTTCTATTTCCGCCTGAAAATTGGTTCCTCCCATCATCAGGAAGCGGTCGTTTTCGTGTGTGAAGCGGTCTATTAACTGGTGGTATTCTTCGGATTCATAGTCGGTGCGGTCGGCAAGCTGCTGATTCATCCGTTCAAGGTTTGCCTGAAGTTCGAAAATATGCTCGAAAGCGAGTTCTGCTTCCTCCATCACCGTGCGGACATCCGAAAGGATCATGACTTGCGGCAGATAGCCGATTGTTACATCTTTAGGGACGGCTACCACTCCACGGGTCGGGTTTTGCAGACCTGCCAATATTTTCAACATAGTCGATTTGCCCGCACCATTCTTGCCGACCAAAGCGATGCGGTCTTTTTTATTGATAACATAGCTGACATCCGCAAAGAGCGGTGTCGCATTAAATTCTACTGATAATCCTTCTACTGAAATCACGTCTGTCTCTGATTTATAAGATTTTGGATTGCAAAGATAATGAATAATTATTGGATAAAGGGCAGTATTATCCGTTATGAAAGACAAAAAAAGCAGTCATTCTCATGAATGACTGCTTCCTGGTCTTTATCAAAAGCTTTTCTTTAGAACAATTTAGCAGGGTATTCACCGGCATCTACCAATGCCTGAATCTTATCCACTACGCTCTGACGGTCTTCCGGATAAGTTACACCAAACCATTTGCTGGTAGTATCTAGAACTTCTACAGTTGCAGTTCCGTCGTTAATCAATTTATCCACCATCAGCGGGATAAAGAATTCGCTCTTCAGGTTCTCCATGTTCTTCGGATCGCTCAGGAAAGTCTTGAAGAACTCTTCACTGTAAGCAAAGTAGTCGGGAGTAAAGCCCCAGAAGTTCATACTTACCGGAGTCGTATCAGGAGTAGCTGTCCATTCACCGTTATCATCGATGTATTTTACTTCGCCGTCCAGACGTTGAATCTTCGTACGTTCCACTACGGAAGTCAGCAAGTTGTTAGCATCTGTACTGCAGATACCACGAGATACCGTACCGCTCTCGCTCAACGTATTTCCTACACGGAAACCTACCATTGAATAAACATTCTTGGAATTTTCGGGAAGAGCAGACAGGAATTTGCCCATTACCTGGAACGAGTCACGACCATAGAAGTCATCGCAGTTGATTACCGCAAACGGTTCACTAATCACATCAGCTCCCATCATTACCGCATGATTTGTACCCCATGGTTTTGTACGGTCTGCCGGACAAGTGAACCCTTCCGGAAGATCATCAATAGACTGGAATACCAGTTCGCAAGGAATGTGGCCTTCGTATTTAGAAATAATCTTTTCGCGGAAATCCTGTTCAAAATCTTTGCGGATTACAAATACAAGCTTACCAAATCCTGAGTTGATAGCATCATAGATAGAGTAATCCATAATAGTTTCGCCGTTAGGACCCAGTCCGTCCAATTGCTTCAAGCCTCCATAACGGCTACCCATACCAGCAGCCAATAAGAATAAAGTTGGTTTCATAAATTGTGTAATATTAAAAGGTTAGTGATGTCAATGGCATCAGATTTCGTTGCAAATTTACAAAAATAGTTGAATCCAACAGGACAAATATCAATCATTATTCACTAAAATCGTACAAAAATCATTCATTAGAACGGGTAACCGATAGCAAAATGTATTCCCAGATTCTTGAAGAAAGCTCCGGTTACATTATAATAGCCGCTACGTTCCGTATCATAAGGCAGATGCAGAGGAATACCGAAGTCGAGACGGAATACGAGAATATCCATGTCATAACGGATACCGACACCCGTTCCCAAAGCTATTTGTTTAGGGAAAGTCTTCAGACGCAGTTGTGAATTGGGACGTGCTTCTTTTCCATCAGCCAAAAGCTTTCTGTCTTTGCGCAACAACCACACATTTCCTGCATCCAGAAAGGTAGCTCCCCAAAAGCTCTTGAAAATACGGAAACGATATTCCACATTCGCCTCAAAGCGGAAGGTTCCTGTCTGATCCAGGTAGGAATATTTTCCCTCTTCCGGATGATAACCGCCCGGACCGACACTGCGCACTGTAAAAGCACGGATACTATTGGCACCACCTACATAAAATTGTTCACTATAGGGAGCTATCGTAGCATTGCCATAAGTAAACAGTGCACCTACTGCCATGCGGCTGGCTATCGCATTATTCTTATCTATGTTCCACAAATGACGCAACTCCGTATTCAACTTCACAAACTGTGCAAACGGAGCCCCCAGCAAACTCTTATCCTCTTCATTGAACGGCTTGCCAAAAGCACGGTAAATAAGGGAAGTGATATTACCCGCCGAAGTGACGGTAGACTGCCACCAGATAGGGTTCTTTATCCGACGACCCGAAGCATTGTCATACGTATACGTATATTCCATCGCCGGAATAAACTGGTTCCTAAGACTGACATACAATGCAGGATTAGCTTCAGCTATCTCTTTAAAATCCTCAGACTGATGCTGCAAGACATTAAATGTCAGTTTAAAAGGAGTAATACTATGCCGGCTGGTACGGGAGGGCTGGAAATCGTATGTAGCATTGCCGCCAAAGGACAGCAGTTTATAATACTTTGCCCGGTTCAGTTGGTTGATATACAGACGAAAGGTCGTCGTGGCCGGGAAGTCAAACTCCCGTTTACCCAGATGCGGGAACACGACTCTCGGAAAAGTCAGAGAGGTAGAAAGCCCCATTTCCCAACTGTTCATCAGTGAGCTCTTCTCACCGCCTCCGGTCTGCCACTCATAAGAGCCTTTCAGTTTTACGTTCCAGCTTTCACCACCTCCGAATACATTGTTACGAGTGACACCGAAAGATGCACCGGGACCGGTCTGGTCATTACTCTTCGTTACTACATTCAGTTCCAGTTCTGCATCCAACGGTTTGGCAAATGTAGCCTGCATAGTGACATCCAGTGTATCACAAGCCGCTGTCGTATCTCGGGGAGCATATTGCATATCCATATAGCTGAATATACCGAGCTGACTCAATTTCTCCTGCACCTGCTCCTGCCGGTACTGGCTATAAAGACGGGTACGGTTGGAAGCCCTCATCTGTTTGCTCCGTACAAACTGCTGATAGTTCATCCATCGATAGAGCATATTCGGACGGACCTGCAGTTTATCATAATAGTGAATATTCAGATTCTTGTACAAGATACTGTCATTAGGTGCCTCGCCATTCTTTCCGAAGAGATAGACCGAAGCATCTCCTACATAGTAAGAACGTTGAGCGGCAGCCGGTAATCCCGGAAGAGGAATCAGACGAAGACTGATATGTCCGCCGGGAACCAAGGTTGTATCTGCCTGATAGGTCATATAGTCCGGACGGAAGTAGAAATATCCCCGATTACGCAAAAGGGTACTGATACGGGAACGTTCTTCATCCAAATCCACCACATTAAACTGTTCGCCGGGGGTGATGTAAGACATACGACGTCCGCGTTCCATGATCTTCAGAGTCTGGGGAGTGAAACGCTGATAATACACTGTATCAATGAAATAAGGGTTCTTCATATCTACCGTATAGAGCAGACTTGCTTTCAGACTATCTTTCTTATCGACCAAAGTCTCGTAAGTCACCTTTCCATTGAAATATCCGTAATCACGGAGCAGGTTAGTGGCTACCTTGACACGTACTTCGGGATTGACAGTAGAAATAAATACGGGCGGATTGGCGGCAAAGCGGTTAAACATCCACTTACCGAATCCTTTCTTGTATTTCACGAAGTCGTTATACATCCACATTTTAAAAGGAATAGGCAGAAAACCTCCCAACAGAGTAGTACTGGGAGTTTTGGCAAGCGCTGCATTGATTTCCGTCAAAGCAGTTTCACCAACCCGTGTCGATGATTTATTGACTATCACCGTTTTTCCTCCGGTATAGAGTATTTCATCTTCGGGCAGATGTTTCGTCACCGAACACGCCGAAAACAACACTATACCTATAAGACAGCCTGCTAATATGTTAATACGTATATCTTTCATTCTTACTTCTTTTTCTTAAAGATGAACAGTTCACTGAGCTTATCCAGTTTCTTGCGAAGTACCAAACCGACTCCGGTTTCCGTAATCTCCCCTTCGAGTACACTCTCATAGTTCTTATCGTAGAACAAACGGACATAACGGGTTCCCGTACGGTCCAGACGATATTCCAAAGAGATGTTGTCAATGAAGGATTCGGCATCATTCGTCGCATTTTCGCCCGTCGATACCTTACCGCCGATTACAATCTGGAAGCGGTTATTGAAGAGGCGCTGCGAATAACGGAAACTGTAATCCGTACGCTTGCCGCCGGTATCCGAAGCGTCATGATCTTCGACACCCACAGAGACGCTGGCATTCTTCAGGTTACCCATCAGTGAATTTATCTGACTGCTCAGTACGGAGTTCAGGGCAGAACCCATATTCAGCTTGCCAAGTCCGCCGCCTCCACCGCCGATCGGTCCGGTGCCGAGATAGGTTTTCATCAACATGATATAAAGTGCCTGTTTTCCACGTTCTTCCGCTCCCATTGCTGTCAGTTCATTCTGTATGGTCGCATCTTCCGGGGCCGCTACGTCGAAAGCAAAAGACAGGTTGTCCAACCGGTTCTTTACGACAATGGAAACGTCAAAGTTAACCATTCTCGTTCCTCCGTTCTCTCCTTCGGATACGGAAGCACGGATACGGTCGGTTGCCTTGAAGTTCAGCATGGGGTCCATCGGGTTTCCGGTCCAATCTACATAGCTGCCGTTATCGATGGCAAATTCCTTGACTGCAATGATAGGCAGAGAATACTTCATCAGTCCACCGCTCAGTGTGTAACGTCCGGTCAATGTCAGGTCTCCCTGCGGAGTGTATTTCATCGAAAGATCGCCACCTCCTTCCAGTTCGATACGATTGTCACTGGCATCCAAGTCCACTTTCACCCTGACTGAAGGGTCGATATGAACCATCATCAGCATATCCAATCCTCCTAAAGATACGGTAGGCACTTCCTGACGGACAACTGTGGTGGTATCACTGAATGAAGTAAATGTCACCAGACTTCCCAGACGATCCTGCACGGTCAGCGGTGAATCGGTCAGTACATACGAGACATCCGTATTGCCCAGCAGATTTAGGTTTCCACGCATATTCAACCCGTCCAACGGGCCTTTTATGGTTGCCCGCAAGTCCGCAAAGACTTTTCCGTAGACAAGGCTTTCGCGAGTACGCTTCGCATTCAACAAGGTATAGTTTTCCGCCAGCAGATTCAGACTCGCCATCGGTCGGGACATATCACGGAAATCGACATAACCGTCAATCGTAAACGGATTCTTTCCCGTGGTGTAAATGGCGAACTTATCAAATATCAGACGATTGTTCTTCAACTGCACAGGGCGGTTATCAAACAGGAAGTTAGCACCATACTGGCGTGACAGGACAGATACGCTGTCCAGTATCAGTTCACCGTTTATCAATGGCTGCTCGGTACTGCCTGTTATATTCAGGTCACCGTCCATATCACCGGCAAGCGTAACCAGCTCGTCGGGAATAAAGGCGTTGGCAATACGAAGCGGGAAGTGTTCCAACGTCGTATTTACTTCCAGGCTATCCTTTCCCGTCGAGCTAGGGAGCAGCTTGCCATCTGCTATCAGCACTTCTACCTTATCATGATTCAGATAAGCGTTGAGGTATTGTTTTCCCTGTTCGCCCGGCAGCCATGTAGCCCCCAAAGTAATATCACCAATGCGCTGGCGTTCATAAGTCAGTTCATCAATGGATGCTTCTGTAGAGAGCTGAAGGTCCTTTTCGGTCTGTATGTAGTGTGCTTCTGCCGAGAACAATCCGGTGATTTCGGGGAAGTAAGGCAGTACGCTCGTTATTTCATCCAAGCGGATTCTCCGGATTTCGACATCGATATTCTGCAAAGAAACCGTATCTCCCTGTACCGAATGCACACGGAAGCCCATACCTTCATCATCCCACATATCCACATTGGCATACACGCGCATATTCTTATGCAGATAAATCCAGTTATGATCTTCGTTGAAGTGGAATTTACGGAACGCAATAATCGGTTCTTCCGGAATCAGTGTAAAAGCCAGTCCATCCCCTTTTCCACGTCCTCCAACCAGCGGACGGGCATTGACTCCAAGCAACACCCCGGTTTTCCCCTTTTCGTTCTTATATTCTGCCAGCAGCTCGGCATCGCGGTCGCGAATCTCGCCTGTCAGAATAGTGGAGAAGGAAAACTGGGGATTCTTCGGTCCGTTGATTACTCCGGCACGGAGATTCATACGGGTAGTATCCTGTTTGACGGTGAAAAAGACTGTATCCAGTTGCAAGGTATCCACTTTCAAAGCATGGATGGCTGCTTTGCCGTTGATTCCCCAATCGGGAGCAGTGCCGAATTTCATGGAAGCATCATGGAACGATATATTCTTCATTGCCATATAGTATGCCAACGGATTCTCCTTTCCTGCCGAAAAAGAGAAAATAGCCGACGGTAATGCTTCACGCAAAGCAGCATGATCCAAGAGTTTTTCATCCACCTGCTTCATCAACACATCTACAAAATGGGTAGACTGACGAATCAGAGGATATACACCGGCACGGGCACTCAGATTCAGTTTCATATCACCGGCGGTGAAATGAGTGAAAACACGGTTCTGCCGTGCCTCTCCGCTTAAATTGAATGCCAACGGATGTTTCATCGGCTTGGGCATAAGTCCCAGTTCGTACAAATCAAGCTGAGTAACGTCAACTGTCACTTTACCGTCCGGATAGCTATGAGCTAAATTATATTCTGCATCCGCCGTCATTTTCAAAAGTTCATTGTCACTCGTAAGCTGAGCCGTTGCCAAAGCACCTTTAAGATTTCCCGTCAGATGAACATTCGAAAGATGATAGCGGGCGTAATGAAGCTGGTCCAAAGAAAGATTCAGATTGGCTAAAGAATGGAAGGACATGACATCCAGTCCCCTGCCCTTGGCATCTGCCGAAAGAGATAGTTCATAAATCGAGTCTTTCGGGAGAAAATGATGCAGTTGCAGATCGTTTATTTTCAGATCGGCCGTATAAACTTCTGTCGAACTGTTTAATGCGGCATTTACATTCATGCTGCCCTTGCCTTCTTTCAGATCGAGTTTTGCTTTATACTGCGGGCCGTTCATCTCCATCTTCATCTTGAGACTCATACTGTCGGGAATTACTAAAGAGCCATCGGGTGTGACTCCAGTCAATCCTGTCAGGAAGTTCAGATTCCGGGTAACCATATCCAGCCCAATAGTTCCCGAACGAGTCAGACTGTCCGTCAGGTTTTCAAGGATTCCTCCCCCTTTTAGCGAGAAAGCTCCCGGCAAGTCTACCGTGAAGCGCGAAATCTGCATCTCTTTCAGATTTCCATCCGTACCGGCACGAATCACTAACGGACGGAACGGATATGCTTCTTTAAACGTTTGAGGCAGTCCGCCGGCAAAAAGCATCACGTCCTCTTTGCCTATATGTGCGTTAAAGCTGGCGGATAAACGTCCTGTCGTCGGGATATTTACGAGTTCCCAATAAGTCTGGGCGGACAGGTCTATTTCTGAATGTGGGGTTTGCAGTTTCAGTTCAGGAATGCGGATGATAGAATCATTCGAAAAGAGCCGCCCTGTCAGTGAAGTAATACTCAGTCCCGAACGCTCTTCCATCGTTATTTCACGAATCACAGCGTTCATATTTCTGCCTTCGTAGAGCAGAGAGTCCAATCCGATGCGGATATTCCGGACTGCCATATGAGAGGCGTCAAAACCTTCCGACGGTTGGGCCTCTCCGGTGTCATAACTGGCGGAGGCACCCGACAAAAGGAATTGCTTCAATCCATAAAACTGGTTCTTTAAATCCGCTTTGGCGTCATCAATGGTCGCTTCGCCTATGTATGCCGCCATCTTCATGGAGTCGGCAGGCAGTTTCATACCGAATGATACATTCTTCAACTTCAGTTGATGAAGGTTCACCTTCCAGTTCACAGGAGCAGATGCCGTCGTATCTTTGGGAGTGGTCGTGGTATCAGTCATCAGAAGTTGTATATGAGTATCGGATAACTCTGTCCGATTGACAACTGCCGTTTCGTTCGATAAATCGACTCCATGACTTTGCAGAAAGAAGCGCCCCAAAACGCCTTTTATCTGCATCCCTTCTATCAGATTGGCAGAATTGACCGCCACCTGACTTAAGGTAACCTCGTCAACTTCTACTTTTCCTTTGAGCAACGGCCATGCCTGTACGCGGACATTCAGGCTTTCCAAAGACAATAAGGTATCCGGCTGCTGTATGACTTCCACCCCTCGTACCAGCAGATTAAGCGGAAAACGAAGGTCTATCCGTTCCACCTGAATCTGCATTCCGGTTGCTTTAGAAGCATACGCAGTAACCTCCCGTCGCAAAAGATTCTGAACAGGAGGTATATAAAGTAATACCATCAGTATTACAAAAAGTATTATAGGAGTAAGCAATATCCAGCCCACCCGTCTTATCCATTTTCGTTTCATGCAGGATGTGTCAGTGTAAAAGTGATACAAAGTAAACAAATTACTTTGAAAAAAGGTTTGTCCAAAAGCTAAAATGTGAAAAAGCCGGAGGTTATGGTTGCATTTAGCGCAATTTCATCCCGTTCATTCCGTTCATTCGGAAGGTGAGATATTTGTCAAGGCAGCACCTTCTCACTATGCTACGAGCTTATGCCCGTGCCACTACGTTGGCACGCTTGTGCCACCGCAGTGGCACGACTGTGACATGCCTTTGGCACAACTGTGCCAACAGGGTGGCACAAGCATGGCACTATATAGGCTGTTCCAAAAGAGCTGCCGGGAGAGATTTAATGTAAACCGAGACTATACTCCTCAGCAGCACGAACAACTTTACGCACCGCCTCCAAAGCTTCCAGCGTAGTCTTTTCTATTTCTTCGGAGAACTCTTCCCCCCGGCAAGACTCCAGCCATCTTAATGAAGCAACAGACTCAGAAGCTCCGATCAAGGTGAAAAGCGGAAGGAGTTTATGAGCCATAGCGGCTATTCCATCCACCTCCCTGTCAGTTAATGCCTGTTGCATCCGGTCGGCATTCTTACCGGTCTCTTCGATAAAAGTCCGGATAATAGAACACGCCGCTTCCGGATCATCTTCCGAGAAGGCAGTCAGTGCAGAAAAGTTGAATAAAGTATCTTCAGGCAGCGCATCTGCAATCAATTGCATATCATGTGTTATATGCGCCTCATCAGCTGACATTTGTCCTTCATTCAGAGTTACCAGCAATTCTTTCACCGTAAAAGGTTTGTGCAGGCATCCGGCAAAGCCGTGTTCATGCAAAGCCTTCTCATCCATTTCGCTGCGTGCCGTGACAGCAATGACAGGAATATTGCGGGCTTGCGGAATGTTAGAGGCACGCAATAATTTGACCAGATCAAAACCGTTGATAGCAGGCATCTGTATATCGGTCAGCAGCACATCAAACGTCGAGGAGCGCAGTTGCTCTATCAGTTCTTCCAACTGCTCGCAGCAAACAGCATCGATGTTGTGCTGTTTCAGCATGGCAGCAGTCAGGTTCAGCTGAATCTTATCATCATCAATCAGAAGCACACGGATCACCTTCATGACCGGTACAGCATCTGTCTCTTCCGGAGAAACATCTGTTTCTTCCGGAGAAGCATCCGTATCTTTCGACGCTTTCTTGATTCTGCTTCCAAAAGGTTTATTTTCCACTATTGACTTACCCACCGGAAAGAGTGGCAACACGACAGTAAAGCAACTTCCTTTTCCTAACGTGCTTTGTACATCGATCGTACCTTCAAGCAGAAGAACCAACTTATGCACAATGGACAATCCCAGTCCGAATCCTTCTTCTCCCTGCGCACCGGGTAAGCGGGTAAATTCCTGGAAGATGCGTTCCCGGTCTTCCGATGCCATCCCTTTGCCGGTATCCTCAACCGCTATTGTCAGCTTCGAAGCGTTATAACCAACAGTTAATGTGATCTTGCCCTGCTGAGTGAATTTCACCGCATTGGACAAGAGATTATTCACTATCTGCTGAATACGTAAAGGATCACTGATATATTTCTCCGACAATTCCGGAGCGATATGACATTGCAAGACCAAGCCTTTAGCCGCCGTCAGAGGTTCAAAGCAAACACGGATTTCTTCAAACAGCTGAGCAGGATTAAAAACAATCCGGTTCACTTCCGCTTTATTGAGGTCAAGACGGTGGAAATCAAGCAAATCGCTTACTAACTTCAGTAAATGCTCTGAAGAACTTTTCATGTTGTCCAGATAGAATCGCTGCCGTTCATCTTCGGTCAGGCGGGACAAGAGTTCCGTATATCCCATTATCGAGCCTAATGGCGCCTTAAAGTCATGGGTAATGGCAAGCATCAGTTTCTCACGGGCAACAAGCAAGTCTTCCGCCCGCTTATTCGCTTCTTCGAGCTGACGCCGATAACGGTTGCTACGAGTAATATCCCGCATAATTAAGATCAGGAAAAAGGCGGATAAGAATACGGCACCAATGGCAATTCCGGCAATGATATTAGCCGAACGCATCCGCACCTCTTGCTGAAGTTCCGCATCCTGACGGGCACGCGCAGACATTTCCTCCTCGTATCCTTTTATCAGACTATCCATTCTTGCGGTCAGCTGTGTATTCATCCGCTGATACCTCGTACTGGTACGCCGGATCGTTCGCCTCCGCTGCAACCGTTTCTCTTCGGTAGCCATGCGAATCTTATGCTGAAGGGAGTCCGCCGACTTGACAGGTTCCAATATCGTATCAGTGGCAATTTCCAGAGAAGTATTGACCAGCACGGCAGTATCTTTCTTAGAAGGCGCGAACACTTCCCCCAATCGTTTGAAGAAGCCTTTCTTCTTCGGGGTAGTGATCAGAGAATCGCGTTTGGTAATAACCCGGTGTTGTACCCGTTGCTGAGTAATCACCGAGTCCTGCTGTTCTGATATGATTTCTTCAATCTCCGAGGCGGAAAGCAAGCTATCATTCGCCTCGCTCAGCACCCGCAGCATCTGAAGGGTATTCTGATCTTTCTCATGGAGAAGACTCAGCAGACTGTCTGTCCGCAGATTCTGCTGATCGTCCGCAGCCGACAGCGTCTCCATCTCCTGATGCACAAACACCAGAGAAAAAAGAAGAATCGCCAGCAGCAATATATAGCCGATGGTTATTTTCAGTTTGGTGGAGCGAAAGGAAGCCATAGGCAATTAATATTTTAAATTATGAATTTTGAATGGAAGGCGGTAGTTTCGTCTTGTGATGGAAACGCCACCATAACATCAGACCGGCACTGGTCAACCCAAAAGGAAATGCCATCCAGACACCTATGATCCCCCACTCCAACACGAATCCGCAAAAATAGCCGACCGGAAGCGAAATAAGGAAATAAGCAATGAAGGCAATCAGCATCATCAGTTTTACATCTGAGATTCCACGCAAGGCATTGGCAAAGGTTATCTGCAATCCATCTCCAAACTGATATACAAGGAACGGAAGGATAAGCGAAGTTACCATAGCCGCCACTTCGGTACTATCGGTAAACCAACCTCCCAGATAATTGCGGCAGAGGAATACGATGGAAGAAAGCACAACACCCAACGCCATCATCAAATGAAAACCGGCATAAGCCGAACGACGTACATTGAGTATATCGCCCTGCCCGTTAAAGTTACTCACACGGACAGCCACAGCTGCTCCCATCCCGTAATACATCATAAACGTAAACTGAGAAATAGCCAGCATGACCTGATGAGAAGCCAGCGCAATGGTACCCAGCCAGCCAATCATCACCGCACTCAGACTGAACGAAGCTGTCTCCATTCCCATCTGAAAAGCAATCGGCCAACCCAGCGAATTCAATCGTCCGAATATAGCCTTCGACCATCCCAGACGATAGAAGCCGAGCTTAAAACGAAGAAAACGCGGACTCCGCATAAAGACTATGATAAATACGACTACCATCATGATACGCGAGAACAGCGTACTGATACCTGCCCCCAGCAAGCCCATTTCCGGCAAGCCCAGCTTTCCGTATATCAGGATATAATTGCCGATAATATTCAGCACATTTCCGCCGAGCAATATCCACATAGCGGTCTTAGTATCCGTAATTCCATCCGTAAACTGCTTGAAGCCATTGAACAGCATCACAAAGACGAGCGAAGCCAGCAGAACCAGATAATAAGGTTTTATCAGGGGAATAAGTTCTTCCGGCTGTCCCAGATTTCCCACATTAAAATAAAGGACAGTCATACCGATGGTAAGCAAGAATGCCACCAACAAATTTGCCAGCAGGCTGTTACGCAACGCCTGCCCCGCCGAAGCATACTGATGAGTTCCATACAAACCTCCCACGATAGGAGTCAGCCCGTACGAGAAGCCTGTACTGAAAATAATCACCAGATTGAATACATTATTGACGAAGGAAGCAGCACCCAGTTCTATCGTACTATGATGACCGATCATCAACGTATCGGCAAACCCCAGCACAATAACTCCTATTTGCCCGATTACAATGGGCAATCCGAGAGAAATCAGTGCTTTGTAATGCTCCTTATATATACTATAGATATTTCTCATTTATTTTTCCGTAGTTAATCGCATATTCCGGCAACTCCGCATCCTGCCGTTGCCTCCAATAAATATCCCGCCGGTAAGGAGAAGTCAGGATATTTGTTTCTTATAATAAAGTATCACTCCATTCTCCTTCCTGAAAGCAGACTGAGCTACCTTTTGCAATTGTCCGGCAGTAACAGCGCGATAACGCTCTACCTCCTTTTCCATATCTTCCGCCCTGCCCAACAGTTCAAACCAAGCAAGATTGGTAGCGACATTCAAATAATTGATATTGCCGAATATCTGCGTCGATTCGAATTTATTCTTCACTTTTTCCAGTTCCTGTTCGTCAACAGGTTCTTGCTGCAAACGTTCCAGTTCTTCACGTACGGCCGCTTCCGCCTGTTCCAGCGAAACACCTGCCGCGGGTTTGCCCGAGATATGGAACAATCCGGCATCCACACTACCGGAAATATAAGCGTCGATACTCGAAAACAGTTGTTTTTGCTGTACCAGGCGTTGATTCAGACGACTGGAACGTCCGTTGCTCAACAAATCCGACAATATATCAAAAGCGTAATAATCCGGATGATCATGACTGCACATATGATACGCCATGAATAGTGAATCAAGGGGTACGTTACGCTCTACTGTCAACCGTCGTTCTTCTGTCTGCTCCGGTTCCTGCGGCAGATTCCGTTGAGGAACCTCCCTGCGAGGGATGGGACCGAACCATTTTTCCGTCAATGCAACTGCTTCCTCAAAAGAGATATTTCCCGTTACGGCCAGCACTGCATTGTTCGGCGCATAAAAACGGAAGAAGAATGCTTTCACCTCTTCCAGCGTCGCATTGGCTATGTGCGACAAATCTTTTCCGATGGTAGGCCACTGATAAGTATGCGCCCGATATGCCAGAGGACGCAAAAGATGACCGACGTCTCCGTAAGGCTGGTTCAGGCAACGCTGCTTGAATTCTTCCATTACTACTCCACGCTGTACTTCCAGACTCCGTTCACTGAAATCAAGGCTCAGCATACGGTCGGATTCCAGCCAAAAGCCGGTCTCTACATTCTGCCGGGGTACAGTGAGGTAGTAATTGGTTATGTCATTATTGGTCCAGGCATTATTCTCGCCGCCTGCCAGTTGCAGCGGCATATCATAATCGGGAATGTTCACCGAACCTCCGAACATCAGGTGTTCGAACAAATGAGCAAAGCCTGTATGCTCGGGATGTTCGTCGCGGGCTCCCACATTATATAATACATTAAGAGCTACCATCTGCGTACTTTCGTCCTGCGAATGTACCAGACGTAACCCATTGTCCAAAATATGCCTGTTAATCTTCATTCTACTTAATCCAGTACTTCTACTTTTACAATCTTCACGTCCTCTTCGGGGCGGTCGCTACGGTCGGTTTTCACCTGCTGAATCTTATCCACGATGTCCATGCCTTCGATTACTTCACCGAAAACCGTATACTCACCGTCCAGATGAGGAGTACCTCCTACAGTCGTATAAGCTTCGATCTGTTCCGGCGTAAAGTGAAATTCCGGTTGCTTGGCAGCTTCCGCTTCCGCCTCTGCAAAAAGCTTCTCCTGCAATTCATACAAACCGTTTTCATCGTTTTCCTTCCGCATCTTATAGATTTCTTTCATGTGCTTCTGAGCCAACGTATTGAAAATAACATTGATCTTATTCTCATTCATCTGGCTTTCCATGCCCAGCAATGTAGAGTCGTTGTACACCTTGCCTGTCACAATGTAGAACTGGCAACCGGATGATTCTTTCTTCGGATTTACATTGTCTCCCTGACGGGCAGCAGACAAAGCGCCTTTTTTGTGAAAATACTTCGGATAAACAAATTCGGCCGGAAGGGTGTAACCCACATCTCCTGCACCCAGCATCTTTCCTTTCGGTGCATTCTTTGAATCCGGGTCACCTGCCTGAATCATAAAGTCTTTGATAACACGGTGGAATAGCGTTCCTTCATAAACGCCGTCTTCTGCCAGCTTAATGAAATTATCACGATGTTTCGGCGTCTCATTATACAACTTAACCTTGATGTCTCCCAAGGTTGTTTCAATCTTTACCAACGTTTCGTTGTCCATATTTCCTCCTTTTTTTGTTCCGGTTTTGCAGGCCGTAAGTCCGCAAAACGATATGGTTAATAGTAAGTATGCAATCTTTTTCATAACACTTTTATTTAATTTAAGTTTGCAAATATACTACTTTCGCCCAAATCCTCTTACCTTTGTAGCATTAAAAGAGGCAAAAGAGAGTATGATGAAATCCATATTGATAATAGAAGACGATATCACTTTCGGAATGATGCTGAAAACCTGGCTAAGTAAAAAAGGGTTTGAGGTGTCGTCAGTCAGTAACATTGCCCGTGCCCAGAAGCACATTGAAGGACAAGGGGCAGACTTAATCCTGTCCGATTTACGCTTACCGGATCACGACGGAATCGATCTTCTGAAATGGATGAACGAAAAAGGAATCGATATTCCTTTGATCATCATGACCGGTTATGCCGATATCCAATCGGCAGTACAAGCGATGAAACTGGGAGCACGCGATTATGTTGCCAAACCGGTGAATCCGGAGGAACTACTCAAAAAGATGTCAGAAGCTTTGCAAGCGAAAGAAGCGCCGACTACGCATACCGCAGCCAAAACTTCTGCAAAGAAAGGTTCTTCCATTTCGTCCGGAAACGCCACCGAAACCCATCATGCTTATCTGGAAGGAGAAAGTGATGCCGCCAAGCAACTCTATAATTATGTAGGTCTGGTAGCTCCCACCAATATGTCCGTACTGATCAACGGTTCCAGCGGAACGGGGAAAGAGTATGTGGCGCACCGCATCCATCAACTGAGCAAACGGAATGACAAGCCGTTTATCGCGGTAGACTGCGGTTCGATTCCCAAAGAATTAGCTGCATCCGAGTTTTTCGGCCATGTGAAGGGCTCTTTTACAGGAGCACTGACGGACAAGACCGGAGCGTTCGTTGCCGCCAATGGAGGCACTATCTTCCTGGATGAAATAGGTAATCTCAGTTACGAGGTACAGATACAGCTTCTTCGTGCCTTGCAAGAGAGAAAGATTCGTCCGGTCGGTTCCACGCAAGAAGTTTCGGTTGATATCCGTCTGGTATCCGCCACCAACGAGAATCTGGAACAAGCTATCGAGAAAGGGACTTTCCGTGAAGACCTTTTCCATCGTATCAATGAATTTACCCTGCGGATGCCCGACCTGAAAGAACGGAAAGAGGATATCCTGTTGTTTGCCAACTTCTTCCTCGATCAGGCAAACAAGGAACTGGACAAGCATCTGATCGGTTTTGACTCGAAAGCCTCACAAGCCTTACTCAATTATCACTGGCCGGGCAACTTACGCCAAATGAAGAATATCGTAAAAAGAGCGACTTTACTGGCACAAGGAAGTTTCATCACTCTTCTTGAATTAGGGACCGAATTACTGGAAACAAGTACCGTTTGTTCCGCAAGCATGGCGCTACGCAACGAAGAAACAGAGAAAGAACACATTCTGGAGGCATTGCGCCAAACCGGAAATAACAAGAGCAAAGCGGCACAATTACTGAATATCGACCGGAAGACATTATATAATAAGCTGAAACTATATAATATCGACTTGTAGGTTATCAATCAGTACTACCCATATATTTAGAAGGAGATACGCCGAACTGCTCCATGAAGTGCTTGCGCAAAGTACGGGTATCGGAATAACCAACCATTTCCGAAATTTCCTGAATAGAATAGCGATTCTCCAGAATCAATGTCGCCGCCTTGCTTATACGTATACTGCGAATCATATCTATAACAGACAAATCACTGCGCTGTTTCACCTTCCGGTACAAGGTAGGCTGACTCATATTCAGTTGCTCCGCCAACATTTTTACATTAAAGTCCGCATTGGAAAGGTTAGCTTCTATGATATGAATCAGTTGTTGCAAGAAGGCATCTTCTTTCTCCCCCTCTTCCGATTCCTGTTTCAGCATCAGGGCTTTCGTATAAATCCGCTTCAATCGCTCACGCTGCAAAATCAGGTTATCCACTTTGGTCTTTAATATCTCCGGATTAAAGGGTTTCATCATATAATCATCCGCTCCGCTATTACAGCCTTGCAGGATGTCAGCATCTTCTGCTCTGGCAGTCAGTATCAAGATAGGAATATGCGCGGTTTCCTGCTGCATACGAATTTCCCTGCAACAAGTAAAGCCGTCCTTTACGGGCATCATCACATCCGAGATGATAAGATCGGGCAACTGTTCTTTGGCTATCCGCACCCCTTCCTCACCATTGCAAGCTTCACTGACTGCATATCTGGAAATGAATAAGCTCCGGATATATTCGCGGACATCTTCATTATCTTCGATGATCAGCAGACTTTTTTTAGCCGCTGTTTCCTGTGTTTTGTTTTCCGGTATCGGAAGAAACAGTTCCGGTTTCAGCTCTTCATTTTGCTTTGTCTTTTCCTGATGGCTGTCAATAAGTTCATAAGAATCTTTTGCAAAATGCGCTTTGCCTTCGGGAATATAAAGGGCAAAGGTACTTCCTTCGTCCGGCACACTCTTCAGCGTTACCAATCCATGATGCAAGTCCATCGTGTTCTTCACAATATGCAATCCTATTCCTGCCTTCGTTGACATCTCAGGTACATTATCCCCCGTTACGAACGATTCAAAAGCATGTTTCTGCAACCATTCCGGAATCCCTGCACCTGTATCCGAAACGGTGATCCGGCAATAACCCTGCCCACTTTTCATCAGATAAGAGACAGAAAGCAGGACACGCCCTCCCGCAGGGGTATACTTAAACGCATTTGAAAGAAGGTTTTGCACGGCCGAAGCGATCTTTCCCTCATCTACCCAATACAGGAACTTCCCTTCGGGCAAATCAACATCAAATTGCAAACCTTTGATTTCGGCCATCTGCCGGAACGGTTCTGACACATTGCAGACCAGCTGCAGTAGATCAGTCTCGGATAACTGGAGTCTGACCATCCCGGCCCCTATCTTTTGTACATAAAGCAGCTGATCGACCAAGGTGTGCAGTGAGGCCGCATTCTTATACATGACCTGCAATTTCTTATAAAAGTCATCCAATGGATTGCACTGTTTCATCAATTCCTGTAACGGGGCAAGGATTAAAGTCAGCGGAGTACGCAGTTCGTGGGCAACGCCCGTAAAGAAGTTCTCGCGTTCCACACGTATCTGACGTTCTTTCTCACGCTCCATACTGACCGTCAAAAGTTCATGTTTCATCTGCATTTCGTGTTCCATCCGTTTCTGCCGTATTCTGATCAACCGTACTCCATAAGCCACTCCTCCCAGCAATAACAGGGAAACGAAAAGCCGGAAAGCAAAAGTCTGACTCCAATGAGGAAGAATTACGATCTTCAGAGAAGTCACCGCCCCTGTCTGACCGTTCGGATGTATATTCTTCACTTCAAATACATACTCACCGGCTGGGAGGTTGGTGTACGAGGCTTTCTCTCCCTCATCAGAAATCAACCAATTCCCCTGATAAGGCAAAAGCCGGTAATTATATTTTTGTTGTTCGTCCGAGTAGGACAGGTTATTGAAAGTCAAGGAGAAATCTTTGTTATCATTATCCAGTACAATGTGATCCGTAAAAGAGATGACCTGATTGAGGATGATCTGATTATTAATCTTTTCTCCGGTCCCGACAGGATGGTTATCCACTTCCAAACCGGTTATCAACACCCGTTCGTTGGTCGGATAGGCATTTATATCCTCCGGATTGAAATAAGTCAGGCTCTGATTATTTCCGAAAAACAAAGTCTTGTCACTGAATACGGCAGAACGGTTACTACCTGCTATGTAGTAATTGTAAAAGAGATGCTGACGACGACCATACCGCGATATGCCGGAGTTACTTCCCAACCAGATACGCCCTTCGCTGTCTTCCGCTATGCAGCCGATGAAGTTACTGCACAGTCCGTCATTCGTGGTATAACGGGCACTGATTCTGTTTTGTTGTGGAGACAGGATGGCAAAGCCATCCGTATAACCTATATATAAATTCCCATCCGAGGATGCCAGCAGCGAACGTACCGAACGATATTCCATGTTCATCTTCTGCTCATATCCATTTTCTACGGAGATACCTCCGGAAGCGGATTCAACTACTCTGCAAACTCCCATATTGCTGGTCCCCAGCCATATCGTTCCATCTTTTGTCTGAGCAATCGCACGAATGAAAGGTTGTCTTTTCTCATTTAAATAGTGTGCTGCTGATAATTTGGCGCATATACCTGTCTGACGGTTATACAATAAAAGCCCGTCTCCCGTACCTACATAGAGCCTGTTCTTATCATCCATATACAAAGCCCACACCGAAGCCCTGTTGGCAACACCGTCCACCAACAGTGAATGGGTCACGAAACGACCGGTCCGGACATGATAAACAGTCAATGTACCGTTTATATTTCCAAACCACAGATTGCCTTCTACATCTTTCAAGGCACACAACATCGTTTCTTCCGATTTCCCGCTGCCTGTATCGACTTTAGAGAAACTCAGTTTTTTCCCTTGTGCGTACGGTATGTCACTTCGCATGATTCCTTTGTGATAAGTCGCCAACCATACCCGATGACTATCATCCATGAGGATGCCGCATATTTCGTTATGCCTGTCCTGATAGTAACGGTCATAAAACTGTGACCTCAAATCAGAATACATCACTCCTCCACCATTAGTACCAATCCAAAGAAGGCCGTTAGGATCGTAACAGGCAGAAATCATACGTGTTTCGAGGTTCCGGTAAATCTGCGTATGCGTATTGTTATACACCTCTGACGTCAGCTCTTCCGGATTCTTTTCATCCGGCATCAACAGTGTATAGCCACCCCATGTCACTGCCAGATAGCGGTTATTGCCGATAAATATAGTCTGATAAACATCTGTATGAGAAAGGAGATTCTCTTTTCCTGTCCCGCCGTACGAAATCCGGTCCATATTCCCCGACTTCGTGTGATAACGGACAATGCCTTTGGCGATGGTAGAAATCCAGACAACTCCGTCTCTGTTCAAGATGGAAGTGACTTGTAATGGTTTTCCGTCTGTCAGCGGTATCTTCTGATATGCCTCCGGAATATCCGGATGAAACAGGATCAGATTACCCCGGTTAGTTGTCAGCCATATTCCGTTCCCGGCTTTTTCATCATAGCACAGAGAAGAAAAGACTTCTCCTTTTTCTTCCAATAACTGAAAGGTCTTTTGTATGCGTACCCGAACAGCCGTTTTTTCTTCTTCCTTTCCTTGTTGTATCTCCCATTGACAGAGTATCAGTCTGTTTCCCGATATTCCCCAAAAAGAAGAATCGTCGACGGGCAGGACATTAAATACACCTATGGCAGTATCTGATTCAGTATGTATCGGAAGAAAAGTTTCCTGCTTGCGGTTGAAATAATAAAGGTATCCATCGGATACAATTCCTAAAAAGTCATCTGACAGTCGCACAATGGCAGCAACCGAAGCATACGTATCCGCAGGCTTGAAATTCTGAATCGTTTTTCCGTCATAACGGCTTAATCCGTCATCCGTCCCAAACCACATAAATCCGTCTTCATCCTTATAGATGCAAGGAATCGTGTTATCCGCCAATCCGTCCCTCATTGTCAGCAACCGAATATCTTTATCTAAAAAAGCATAGACAGGATGCAGCGGGCAACAACTCAGAATCAGGATAATCAGGATTAGATTTAAGTGCTTCATTCTATTAGACAATTTAGGGCAAATAAACGAAATTAAGTCAGAACATACAAAAAAACAAATAAAGAAATGGACTTATGAATTAAACATGTATGTTGAATGAAAGAAACAGGCATATTCGGAACCACATTGTTTGCGTACATTTGCAGCCATATAACAACCTGATGTACACCTTTTAAATAATATACAATGACCTTAGTTTATCTTAACCAGTCAGACACAAAGGAGATATTTTTATGATAATACGCATACCAAAGACTACATATTATCATAAATGGTTCATCGGAGCTACACTCGTCGTTCCAGTTCTTCCGCTTACCGCCCAGACGTCTCCGAATCTTGTATTCATCATGGCAGACCAGTATCGGGGGGACGCACTAGGTTGTCTGGGCAAAGAACCTGTAAAGACTCCTTGCCTGGATCATCTGGCTTCCGAAGGAGTCTTATTCACTAATGCAGTCAGCAGTTATCCTGTTTCATCACCCGCCCGTGCCATGCTGATGACGGGCATGTACCCCCTGCATAATAAAGTAACAGGCAACTGCAATTCACAAACAGCGCCTTACGGAGTGGAGCTTCCACAGGAGGCCCGCTGTTGGAGTGATGTACTAAAAGACATGAACTACCGTACGGGATACATAGGAAAATGGCATCTGGATTCTCCTTACAAGCCTTATGTAGACACTTACAACAATCGTGGCAAAGTAGCGTGGAACGAATGGTGTCCGCCCGAACGCCGCCACGGATTTGAATACTGGACAGCCTACGGGACATACGATTATCATCTGAAACCGATGTACTGGGACACGACTGCTCCACGTGACAGTTTCTACTACGTCAACCAATGGGGCCCTGCATACGAAGCGGACAAAGCCATCGAATACATTCAGGTACAAAAAGGAAATAAACAGCCTTTCGCACTGGTCGTATCGATGAATCCTCCGCATACCGGTTACGAACTGGTTCCCGACAAATACAAAGCCCTATATAAGGATATAGATGTGGAAGCCCTCTGTACCCACCGCCCGGACATACCCGCCAAAGGAACCGAAATGGGAAACTATTTCAGAAATAACATACGCAATTATTACGCCTGTATCACAGGGGTAGACGAGCAGGTAGGACGTATCATCGAAACTCTCAAAAGCAACGGACTGTTTGAGAATACCATCATTGTATTTACTTCCGATCATGGCATCTGCATGGGAGCTCACAACAATGCCGGAAAAGATATCTTCTACGAAGAAGCCATGCGCATCCCCATGATTATCTCGTGGCCGGCAAAGATAAAGCCACGCAAAGACGACCATTTGATGATCGCCTTCGCCGACTTATATCCTTCTCTCCTTTCCTTGATGGGATTCCGAAAGGAAATACCCGAAACGGTACAGACTTTCGACTTATCCCGCCATATTCTGGGCAAGAGTAAAAAAGAAGTGGTGCAACCTTATTATTATGTACAGTTTGACAATCATGCCACCGGATACCGCGGGCTACGTACGTCAACCCATACATTCGCAGTCCACGCAACCAATGGAAAAATAGACGAAACAGTTCTTTTCGACCGAACCAAAGACCCCTATCAAATGGATAATATTGCCGGACAATCCCCCCGTCTGGTCCGGCAATTCAACAAACAACTCAAGGCATGGCTACTCCATACCAACGATTCATTTGCCCATTATCTTGAAACCGTAACTAAATAAACACCATGAAGAAACTTTGCTATCTCTCTCTTTTTATCCTATACTCAGTTTGCAGCTTCGCACAACAACAGGAACTCCCCGTCCCCAAGCCCCATCAACTCAAATGGCATGAGGCGGAAATGGGAGCTGTCTTCCATTATGACCTGCACGTGTTTGACGGCATCCGCTACGGACAAGGCAACAACCGTATCAATCCCATCGAAGATTACAACATCTTCAACCCGACCGAACTGAACACTGACCAATGGGTACAAGCCGCCAAAGCTGCCGGATGCAAATTTGCCGTACTGACCGCCACCCACGAAACAGGTTTCGGACTCTGGCAAAGCGACGTCAACCCTTATTGCCTGAAAGCCGTGAAATGGAGAGACGGAAAAGGAGACATTGTCCGTGACTTCGTCAACTCCTGCCGCAAATATGGTCTGCAACCGGGCATCTATATCGGTATCCGATGGAACTCCCTGCTGGCTATCCATAACTTCAAGGCCGAAGGAGAAGGAGCGTTCGCCCGCAACCGCCAGGCTTGGTACAAGCGCCTGTGCGAGAAAATGGTGACAGAACTCTGCACCCGCTACGGAGATTTATATATGATATGGTTTGACGGCGGAGCCGATGATCCCCGTGGCGATGGCCCCGATGTGGAACCGATTGTCAACAAGTATCAGCCAAACTGCCTTTTCTATCATAACATCGACCGTGCCGACTTCCGTTGGGGAGGTTCGGAGACAGGTACAGTGGAATATCCCTGCTGGTCTACCTTTCCCGTCCCTTGCTCACACCATAAACGCATTGAAAGCAGTATCGACCAGCTCGAACTGTTAAAACACGGCGATAAGAACGGCAAATACTGGGTACCGGCGATGGCAGACACTCCGCTACGGGGAGCAAACGGCCGCCACGAATGGTTCTGGGAACCGGATGACGAGAACAACATCTATCCACTAAACACGCTGATGGATAAATATGAAAAGTCAGTAGGAAGAAACGCCACGCTTATTCTCGGACTAACTCCTGACCCGACCGGATTAATCCCCGCCGGAGACGCACAGCGCCTGAAAGAAATGGGAGATGAAATCAGTCGGCGGTTCTCCTCCCCGATAGCCCGCATTTCGGGACAAAAGAAAAGCCTGACTCTGAAACTCGGGAAGGAGCAACCTGTCAATTACTGCATCATTCAGGAAAACATCAAAAACGGAGAACGCATCCGGCAATATCAGATAGAAGCCAAAGTGAACGGCAAATGGCAAACAGTCTGCAAAGGAGAATCTGTGGGGCACAAACGAATCGAAAAGTTTGAATCGGTAGAAGCCACAGCATTAAGGCTGACTGTATCCGAATCTGTCGCACTGCCGGATATTATAAACTTCAGCACCTATTCCGTAAAATAACACAAGAGGCATGAGAAGAATAATCCACATCTGTTTATGGCTATTGACGGGCATCTTTGCGGAAGCATCGCTGTCTGCACAGAACCCGTTTATCTACCATAAAGGGAAGACATACAAAGATGTTGCAGCTTATCGGATGGAAGAAATCATCGACCTGAACACCCATACTCCATCCACCCCCATTTTATACGAACAACAAGTGCCGGAACACCAAAGCACTCTTTCGTATAAGGTTGCACTTCCTTTGTATGTTCGTGGCATATTCTTCAGCCGTGATTCCCGCCCCGGCGACTATCAATGGCCGAATAACACCAATCGGTTGCTCCCTTGGATGTTCAACCGTCTCGAAGACCTCACACGGAGCGATTATGCAGGCATTCCTTCCAATGCCCTGCCGTCCGCATCGGGCGACGCACTGCTCCTTGAACTTGCAGACGGAGAATATCTGTTCGCCAAAGCCATTGCGGGTAGCAACAGCCTCAGCTGGTTTCAGGTTAATCAGGACGGCACGCTCACATTGTATGTCTCCACACTAGGAGAAGATGCACTGACCGGCCGACTCCCCCTCCTGATTTTCCGGAAATCTTCATCCATCTACCATGTATTCAGTGACGCCTACGATTCGTTAATCGCAGATAAAGCCGTATCTGCCCTCCGCAAAAGAGCGGACAAAGAATATTTCAATGCCTTTGACTATCTGGGATGGTGTACTTGGGAACATTATCATTATGACATTGATGAAACGAAAATACTGAACGATATCGATGCCATCGAAGCATCCGGCATACCGGTACGTTATGTCTTAATTGACGACGGACACATAGCAAACAAGAACCGGCAACTGACCAGTCTCGTCCCCGACAAAAAACGTTTTCCGAACGGATGGAGCCACATCATGAAGCGCAAACAAGCAGATAAAATCCGATGGATAGGGCTATGGTACAGCCTTTCCGGCTATTGGATGGGAATCTCTGCCGAGAATGACTTTCCGCCGGAAATCCAGCAAGTTCTACACTCATATAATGGCAGTTTACTACCCGGCACCAGTACAGAAAAGATAGAAACATGGTACGAATATTATGTCCGTACCATGAAGGAGTATGGATTTGACTTCTTGAAGATAGACAATCAATCCTTCACCCTCCCGCTCTATATGGGCGGAACGCAGGTTATCCGACAGGCTAAAGACTGCAACCTTGCCCTGGAACATCAGACACATCGAATGCAAATGGGACTGATGAACTGCATGGCACAAAATGTGCTGAACATTGACCATACCTTGTACAGTAGCGTAACCCGTGCCAGCATCGACTATAAGAAATATGACGAGAATATGGCTAAATCACATCTGTTCCAGTCATATACCAATACACTCATACTGGGGCAGACCGTCTGGCCCGACCACGATATGTTTCATTCCTGCGATACCGTTTGCGGCAGTCTGATGGCACGTTCGAAAGCGATCTCCGGCGGACCTGTTTACCTGTCCGACTCTCCAAGCGAATTTATTGCCGATAATATCCGCCCCCTGATTGATGAAACCGGAAAGATATTCCGTCCGGCGGCTCCCGCCATCCCGACTCCGGAATCCATACTGACCAATCCCCTGCAAAGCGGTAAAGCCTACCGTGTATTTGCCCCTACAGGAGACGAAGCGCTCTCAGTCATTTGCTACAATCTGAACACTTCTCCCGCTTATCGGGAAGTAGAAAGTTTCGTCAAACGGGAAGATTACCTGTTACGGGAAAGCACCGGCAAATCCGCAGATTCTTCTTGCGACAGCATTCTCGCATTCAACTGGGAAAAACAGAGCGCCGAAGTATTGAACGCATCTGAAAGAAAAATAAAGTTATCCGGATTTATAGATAGTCTGTTCCATCTTTGCCCCATCCGTAAAGGCTGGGCAGTGATCGGCATACAAGAAAAATACCTTTCGCCTGCTACCGTGCAGATACTCAAACGTACTACCGAGAAGCTGATATTGGATGTCCACTGCACCGGTACATTAAGAATATGGGCAGACTCCCACGGGAAACAGGAATTACGGAGCATACCGATCAAAAAGGCCGGCAGAATTGAAATAATGAAATAACACTAAATAATTAATCCATGAACAAAAAAATACTTTTCCCCCTCGCACTCGTGCCACTGGCTGCCACCGGCCTGCAAACACAGAAGTCTGCCCAGACACAGCGTGTGGACAAACGCCCCAACATCATCCTTTTCATGGTAGACGACATGGGATGGCAAGACACTTCACTCCCCTTCTGGACACAAAAGACAGATTACAATAAGCTGTACGAAACACCCAACATGGAACGACTTGCCAAACAAGGCATGATGTTCACACAAGCGTATGCCAGCAGTATCAGTTCCCCCACCCGATGCAGCCTCATCACCGGAACGAACGCGGCACGCCACCGGGTAACCAACTGGACGCTGCAAAAGAACACAAAGACAGACCGCAAGGATAAAGTACTGGATGTGCCGGACTGGAACTACAACGGAGTAAGCCAAGTGCCCGGCACCAACAACACATTCGTAGGAACCTCCTTCGTACAACTACTGAAAGACAGCGGCTATCATACGATTCATTGCGGAAAAGCACATTTCGGTGCCATAGACACTCCGGGAGAAGACCCGCACCACTGGGGCTTCGAAGTAAACATAGCCGGACATGCTGCCGGAGGACTCGCCAGCTATCTGGGAGAAGAGAATTACGGTCACAACAAAGACGGAAAGCCAATATCACTCATGGCCGTTCCCGGACTTGAAAAGTACTGGGGTACGGAGACCTTCGTCACCGAAGCATTAACTCTGGAAGCCATCAAAGCTCTGAACAAAGCTAAGAAGTACAACCAGCCTTTCTACCTGTATATGTCCCAATACGCCATCCACGTCCCCTTGGACAAGGACAAACGTTTCTACGACAAATACAAGAAAAAAGGCATGACCGACCATGAAGCCGCATACGCCACACTGATCGAAGGCATGGACAAGAGTCTGGGCGATCTGATGGACTGGCTGGAAAAAAGCGGAGAAGCCGACAACACTATTATTATCTTCATGAGCGACAACGGAGGACTTGCCGCCGAATCGTATTGGCGTGACGGCAAACTGCACACCCAGAATCATCCTCTCAACAGTGGTAAAGGCTCCACCTATGAAGGCGGCATCCGTGAACCGATGATCGTCAGCTGGCCCGGTGTCGTAGCCCCTGGCAGCAAATGCAATGATTACCTGCTGATAGAAGACTTCTATCCTACTATCCTCGAAATGGCGGGCATCAAAAAATACAAGACAGTTCAGCCTATCGACGGCATCAGCTTCATGCCTTTACTGAAACAGACCGGGAATCCTTCCAAAGGACGCAGCCTCTTCTGGAATATGCCCAACAACTGGGGAAACGACGGTCCGGGAATCAACTTTAACTGTGCCGTACGCAAGGGTGACTGGAAATTAATCTATTACTATGGTACAGGTAAAAAAGAACTATTCAATATCCCCGATGATATAGGCGAAAGTAATGATCTCAGCGCACAACATCCGGATATTGTGAAACGGCTTTCTAAAGAATTAGGAACCTATTTGAGAAAAGTTGATGCCCAACGTCCTACAGTCAAAGCTACGGATAAACCTTGTCCTTGGCCGGACGAAATTAAGTAATTATTCACCTGTTTAGTCGGGAATTACATTAATTGTATGAAGGTGTGTCAAAAGTCAGCAGTTTTCTTTCGTTGCACCAAGGTGCAACGAATATAGCACTAAGGTGCTTCAACTATTCAACCTACGTGCAACGACTATCAAACCTAGGTGCAACGAAATAAAAACAGGGTTATAATGGTTAGAGAATCAATATGACCGACTAATAAACAGTAGCAGAACGGTCACTTATTTACTACATTTCAACTCACTGTCACTTAAACATAAGTTCATTGTATCACAACCATTCTTTCATTACTTATTATTACCTGCATAGCAAAGCACACTATTGTGGAATAATTCCACACTCCCTGCCCCATTTTCCACACATTCCCCATACGTTTCCACACTATAGATAATGTACATAATCTACATATCCCACTTATAATCAACGCATTGTTAGCACACATCAGTCTTTGGCACACACTTTGATCTTTAATTAGCCGTTAGATAATGTAACAACCGATTCCTTAACACATAAGAGAGAATTGAAAATATATGTTTAATAATCATTAAAGCAAACGATTATGAAAAAATTAGTATTAGTAGTAGCAATGTTTATGTTTGTTTGTGGTGGTTCATTCCTTGTTAAGGCTCAGAACTCTGCAGAAGCTGCGACAGCCCTGGCAGAAGTTAATGCAACAGCTATCGTTAATGATACAGTAGTAAAAGATACTGTAACCAAGAGCGAGGAACCTGTTAAGACAGAACTGAGTGCACCGACCGCTATTGTCAACGATACAGTCGTTACTGACACTGCATCCAAAGACAAACCGGCTGAGCCTGTCAAGGAATAACCTTTCCAAAAACTCACGGAACATACCGAACAATAGTAAGCACACTACAAAAAAAGCCATCCCTACTTCGTCTATTCCGGGGATGGCTTTTTTATGGTTTCCAATTAAGGTTAATAAATAATCAACGGAGCAATCGGAGATCATGCAGTAATTAGCCGTAGTTATTCTTTCTTCATATATTTATTCGGAATTGAGAAGCCTATAGGTCTACATGGTTTTGATCGCCTCATCTTATCCACCAACTGCGAAAAGGCGATATAATCTATCAAATTCTTTACAATTATCCTCTGATAAGTCATTTATAACCTCAAAAGGTACTAAAATTGCACCTTAGAGAATCTCATACGTCCTTTGTTATTTCAAACATAAAGACCCGGGGAAGCGTTTGGGGGTATTCTTAACCGACCGGTTTATTACCGACCGGTTGAAATACTTCGCCTTTGTACCATACATTTTTACCAAACCATAGTCCAACATGAGCTTATTTCTACCAATTAATTAAAAATTAAAAGCATTCATGCCATCAAACATTGAATTTTAGCATAAGTTCTAGTATTAATATACTACCTTTGAGAATAATCAATATATTAACCTTAAAAAGTTAAAGCCATGAAAACTTTAAATTACAAATTATTATTACTATTACTATTTATTAGTTCTGTAATTTATTCTTGTTCAAATGAGGATTCATTAATTCCATCCCCACCTCCACCCATTGAAAATAATGTAATTACTCGTTCTAACGGAGTTGTTTTAGACATGCCATATATTTCGCGCCCTGATTTAGATAACACTAGTCATAAAGATACAACTGATATGTGGATATTATATATTAGAACTGACAGATATAATGAAAACGGAGAATATGATTATGGACATAAAGGACAATATATACAACTTCAATATTGTAAAGTGAATTCTTTCTATGATGGAGATTGGAAAGATGCTGTAATTCAAATGGAGAATCCAATATATTTGAAGAAAAGTTATTATCCATTTGGAGAAATATATTTTAGAGCAAGAACTATGGATAAAGAGGAGTTAGCTAAAATTCCTGGATCCAGACAATATGAATATTCATACGAACTATCTCCATGGTCATATTCACTATATGCATTTAACAATATCTATAATAGCGATGGGATTTCGTTAACAAAAAACAATATAATAGTAGAACTCAATTTCATTTTTAACGCATCCTACACAGGTTACTTATGGGAGAAAGATTTATCCAATTTTGCAGCTTCTATAAAATATGGAGATAAAAATTTAACTTATACAGTAAAGGATAAATACTATAAAAAATCAGGCTATAGAGAAACATATACTATTTCAATGGATAAAGCCTATATTAATTATCATGGGTGTAGTATATCAGTTACCAACCGTACTCCAGGAGGGTATTATATATCCTTTGACCCTATGTTATTCACTATACCCACTTGTACCCCAAATGAAATAACTCCACCATTTTCATTTGATATAAATGTTAATCTACGGTAAATAAGCACACTACAAAAAAGCCATCCCTACTTTGTCTATTCCGGGGATGGCTTTTTTATGTTCATATGTTCCCTGAACGGGAATCGTTCAACTATCGGTTTTCACGTTCCAATACTGCCAACCGGGCATACAATTCAACCAATGCTCCCTGATGGAGTATTTCCCAACCGGTCTTGGTAGTTCCCCCTCTCAGATCATCGTCATTCAGCAAGTTGTTACCCTGATGACAGCTACTGCTCCACGCATGAATCATTGACTTTTCGATATCATCGATATATTTACGGTCATTGTCTATAGAATAAAGTTCAAAGAATCCACGGCACATGATCGTATTGAACCAAGCGTGTCCCGGAGCAAGGATATTGAAAGTAAGATTCAGCTCTTTGGAACGATAGGGCATAAACCATTTCTTATGACAGCTTTCAGCAATCGCATACGCTTCATCCAGATATTTCTGTTCGCCGGTAATCTTATATAAGAGACAGGCCGCCTGCAATGGTTGTCCGGAGTTGTAGGAATACTTGTTCTTTTCAAGATCACCCGGCAGATTGGGATCATCCTTATTCGGGCGTACATTGTCATAGAATAAATGATCGGACTTGTCTTGCAATACATCCAGCATATAGTCGTAACATTTGATCGCCCAGTCGAGATATTCCTGTTCCTGAGTTGCCAGATACATCTTACAGCCCATCACAGCAGTAGGTCCGGTAGAGCAAGAGTGCTTGCTGGTAGTGTGTTCGTTCAACTCCCTCCAGTGTACACCTCCTCCGCAAGTCTCATCCCAACCGTGATCGATCAGGTAGCGCCATACCACCTTTGCCTGTGTCAGATAACGCATCTCTTTCGTTTCCGTATACCAGTCGACCATATCGAGCCCGATCCATACGTTATCATCGTAAAAACGTTCGTTACCGGCAGCCGGGTAGCAGGAATAAGCCAGGATTCCACGATCCAGCTGACAGAAATACTGTATTCCTTTGAACATCATATCATCCATTGCACCGTAAAGATTCTCCACTTCGCTCTCTTTGGTTGCATCACGCATAGCAACAAATGCCGAAAGCCCACCGCCTTGTCCCCAGACCAACGCATCACCATCCCAATAACCTTTTCCATCATAAGGATAATTACTACGCCAGCAGCTTCTGGAACTCTTGCCGAAATAATATCCAATGACAGAAGTCATGTAAGAATGTGCACGGTCCAGCATTTCCGGCAGTTTCAGTTCCGGCTCGTCCACCTTTTCATGATAAGGCATCACCACACGGCTTTCGGGTACCGATCGCTTGCCGGCTTTGCTGATAGCTACGGCAGAAACTTCGTAAGTAGCAAAATAAGGAACCTTCAACATATATTCCTGTGTGACATCACGCTCTACTTGTATTATGATATGTCCCGGCGAGAAGTCGGTAGCACGAGACAAACTCGCTTCCACGTCCCTGTAAGAGAGTTCTACCATATCCACGTCGCGATTACTGGGATTGGTCCATTTCACCAGAAGTTCATTCTCGTTATTGGTAGCTTCTACCGCAAATGAACCTACCGGAGAAATATTGCCACTGATGGGGTCATTCAATTCAGACTTTGACTTATCATCATCACTGCAAGACGGAAAGATAAACAGAGTCAAAAAGTTCAATATCAACAGCTTGAATATTGCTTTCATTTTTCTTCGAATTTAAAAGTTATTTAAAAGGTACTTCAATGGGAGCTTCCCCAAATCTGCTCATAGGAAATTCTGTGGCATTCCAGCTATCATACTTCGAAATATGCATCAGCAACTCATGATCCGAATTGGTACCATCCTCAATATAAGATGTCGGAGCTCCAGCCGAGAAATCCCAGCGCCCTAATAACCCTTCGGGATTTTGTTCATGAAGCTCCCATGCATTAGCCTTAAGTTGTTCCTCTGTACGACAAACCGTCCAGATACGTGCTTCGAGTATAGCACCATCAAGAAAGCGTCTGTTGTCACTAGCTCTTCCGATTGATACTCTACCCCCGTCATTACCTGCACAAAGATCAATCTCAGAATAGTCCATATCGGTTTTGCGGCTATCGTCCCACTTTACTTGTTTACCATTAACATAAAGCTTGTATTTTTCATTGTAATCATCCTTACCTTTCGAACAATCTACAACTAAAGCAATATGAGACCATTTTCCGAGTTCAAAGGCTCCATGTCCAGTTCTCAGTTTTAGTTTATCATCTATACCTACCAACTCCATCTGTCTACCCTTATTATTTTCCCAATCACCACCGCGAAGAATAAAATAGCCTTCCTTACCCATAAAGGTCTGTAGCCAATTAGTTCCATCGATACGAGCAACTAGCTCCCAAGTCATTTTTTTAAGTTTAAAGCCGTTAGTTTCAACTTTCACAGCCTCTAGTCCCTCACCAGTCATCTCTGCAAAGTGAGTCCAAACTGCATACTCTTTTCCTAAATTCATATACCAACGCTTCTCAGGAGCGATCTTTACATGAATAGTCTGTGAAACTTGTCCTTTTGCATCAGTCAAAGTAAATGAAGTCTCTCCGGCCTTTCTTCCGGTCACCGTTACCACATTACCATAAACTTCCAAACGAATGATCTTTGCATCACCAGCATCAAGAACCTTATATTCTCCATTACCTGTAAGAATCTTCACTTGTTGTGATCCTTGATTAGAATTTATCAGAACGCCCTTTTCGTCAGCATCAGTCGTAATTTGCTTAGGAGCAATTACATTCAGATTCACAAAAGCTTCTTTTCCTTTTTGGTCAGTAATCTTAATCTCAGCATTACCTTGAGCAATGCCTTTCACCATAAATGATTCTGTGTCTTCAAGCGTAGATTGATCAACTTCAATACAATTTTTATCATCAATCACTTCAAGAGAATAACCTCCATTTCCTGTATAGATCTTGATGAGAGCTTCATCAGATCCTTCCACTTGAGAATAAAGCGTAAACAAAGTTTTATTCAACTTCAATTCAAATTCTGCCGCTGTATTAACTAGAATTTTAGTGCGTTGGAAATACTTATCGCTAACATAAACAACTCCTTGAGCATTATTATGCCCCTCAACAGCGGTTAGTTTCACCACATTTCCATCTATTTCTGCGACAACTACTTCTTCATTAGCCGAAGTCGCAACATATTCCCCATTACCTGACGTAATGTTTACAGTACGGGTATCTCCTTGCGCAATATTAATCTCATTTACATCAACCTGTAACTCTACAAGATTCCCAGGTCGCTCATTGTTTTTTTTATCATCATCATCACTACATGCAGAAATACTAAATAATGATACGATAACTATATACTTCACAATTTTCATATATACAAAATTTAGGGTTTAAACAAACAGTTAGAATAGCCACTGATATTTTCATTCCAGCAACCATGGCTTAATCTTCTACATCCACATCCGGATATTGATATTTCCATACGTTTTTAGTCATCGTAAAACTTCCTTGAAAATTCATTAGCACAGGCTCATTATTATAAGATGAGTCTTGATATTCATAAGAAAAATCAACAGTTGTAATTTCTATATAATATCTGTCATCACCATAATTCAATGTATATTTACGACTTATTTGAGATGAATAAGATTTAAACTTCAAACTTTCCACTGGAGAAGTTAACACAAAAGTACCTGTTTCGTCATCTTTGGTAATTTCGACAACATAATCTAGATAATTCGTTGTTTTTTCACGAGTCTTGTCGCCAACAAACATATAACATGTATTCTGATTGATAGCATAGATATTGGTGCTGGTTATATCCGTTGTAAAGCTTGTCCCTATTTGCTTTATGACACCTTTTCCTGTGTACTGACCAGAAAAATCATTTTTAAAAGCAATATGTGCCAATACTTTCGTGTACTTACTTCTCCCTATCGGCTCTCCTACTGAAGAATTTATTCTGAGAGGCAATACATAATCATTGTATAAACTACCAACTTCTTTTATTTTATCCAATGAAATCTTTATATATGCTGACGTGTTTAATTCACCACTTGGAATAGTCCATGAGCTTGCATCAAAAGTATAAGATTCCTCTGGTAATAGTTTTAAATAAAGTTCTTTCTGATTTTTATATTTCTCCCAATTATATCTTTCAAGTGTATCAGGATCTACATCTAAAGTCAAAGTTATATCCTTATCATTCAAAGATGTGCCGTTTATACCAAAGTAAACCGGTAATATAGCGGTATTGTCATCATCTACTTCGAGTTGATAATCTTTCCAGCCATTTTCTATTAAATATGTTCTTTTTTCAAACAATTCATCAGCCAATTGATCATTGCAAGAAGATACTCCCAAAACGACAACGAGTAAAAGGCTGTTTATTATATTTTTAATCATTACTTTTTTCATAACATGATACTGTTTTAATTACCAACCCGGGTTTTGTGTCAAATTTACATTGCGCTTTAATTCGTATGTCGGGAATGGGAATAAATACATACGCTGTTCAAAGACTTTATGTACTGAAGAGACTGGAGTTTCCTTGTAAAAGTCTGCAATATAAGTATCATCATCACTAATATTAATATTACAACCCTGCAATAATTGATTTTCTTCTGTCAAAGCATCCTTCCATCGGCGGAGATCAAAATAACGCATACTGTTTTCTCCTAACAATTCCACTTGCCGTTCTCTTTTCAGTTTTACACGAAAATCTGCTTGATTTTTATAAGTCTCATTCGTATAATCGGGAACTCCGGCACGCATACGAATACGCTTGATAGCATAACGCATCTCATCCTCATCACGCTTTATTTCTACATCTTCATTAGAGTAGGTCTTTAAATGATAAACTTCCCCCTCCGATAATTCATTTAATGCCTCCGCATAAATCAGCAATATTTCAGCATAACGAATAGTCATTTCGGTTTTTTCTATAACATAACCACCATCTGTTCTGGAATCTTCCGAATTATAAAACTTCTTCAAAGTCATCCCTGTAAGAGGACATTCTTCTTTAAAACCTTGTTTACCATCTTCAGTTCCACGATAATAAAAGATCTGTTGATTACGATATCGAGGTTCCGAAGCACTGGCTGCTTCCCATACCGAACCATTATATGCGATAGATGCATAAAAACGAGGTTCACGTTTATTGTACATAAGACTAACTTTAGCCGGTAGAAATGGATTATTTTCCGAATATGCTTCAGTTGTAAAACCTGTCGTCACATAATCACCCGTGTTTGCAGCTTCCGAAATCGTGCGTCCATCATTCATTGCGTATGCATTAACTTGCTTTTGTGTGACACATAAACGGTTATTTCCACTTATTGTTCTGGGTAAAGCTTGATACATCCAATCATTAATAGTCCCCGTTCCATCACTGGTTCTTGTAAAAATCAATTCCGGATTCTTGGAACCTTGAACTGAACCATCAAAATTTGACTTATACGAAAGTAACGGATCAATATTCGCCCAACCATCAGGATAATCTTTTGTAGAATATTCGGGATGCACCGGCGGACGATACATATCCAATGTCCCAATTTTAGGAGCTATGGTGTAAAGCTCGTACAAACCTGAGGTTTTAGCCAGTTCTATTACATCTTTGGCAGCAGCTGCTGCTTTTGCCCATTTAGATTCATCATACGTTTGAGAAATCAACTGGTTTCCTTTATTATCTACTACGTTGAAGAAATCGAGATTTCCATTATATAAAGGACTTGCAGCATAAAGTAATACACGTGCACGAAGTCCTAAAGCCGCACCTCGTGTAGGACGCCCCAAATTGTTGACAGTTCTTCTCATGGGTAACAAGCGGGCTGTCTCGGCAAGTTCCGTATCAATAAAACTAACTATCTCATCAAAATGAGCACGTGGCAAAGACAATTCTTCATACGAAAGGTCAGCATCTAGTCCCTCAAGCGGAATAAGAGGTACTGGTCCAAAAACACGTATCAAAGCCCAATAACAATAAGCACGTAAAAAGCGGGCTTGTCCTTTCATATCAGCTATTTCATCCATAGTTAGTTCCGGACAACGGTCTACATTATCCAAGAAAGTAGATGCCTTACGGATACCTTCATAATATTTCCATAAACGAGACTCACCAGCATTTTCATCACCCTTTGGTTTATCAGCACTATAACTTCCTTCCACATATTCTTTCATATCAGGATGGTAAAGATCATCACTTGCCCAGCGAAACGGTTCCTTGTATTCACCTAGCTTATTCATTACACTATAAGCACTGGATAACCATCCGTCAACATAAATACGTTTGGAAAAGGCTGAATCCAATGATACCTGATCGTAGAAATATTTATCCACATTAATATAATCGGTACATGCCGAAAAAGATAACGCACTTATGGATAACAATATATAATATACTAGTTTTTTCATGATCTGTTTTTTCAAAAGATTAAAAGCTTATTTGAAGATAACATGAGAATGTTTTATTTATCGGATAGTTAGATCCGTCCTCTCTAGTCCCTTCCGGATCCCACATTTTAAAAGGAGCCCATGTCAACAAATTTTGTCCAACAAAGCCTAGACGTAAGTTACTTACAAAAAATTTACGCGTCCAAGTTTGTGGAAAATCATAGCTGACTTCAACATTCCGTAATCGCAAATATTTTCTTTCATACAACCAAAATGTTGATTTTCTATTATTATTATCATTATTGCCATATGTCAAAAGCGGCCAATCCGCATTTGGATTTTCAGTAGCAGTCGTGCCTGATATTTCTTTGGGTATCCAACGATTACCATCGACCATTGCCTGTAAAATATTACCATAACGTTCACTACGGAAAGCATGAGGCCCATTACCGCCAATAAAGAAATCACATTTACCTGTTCCTTGGAAAAGTACACTCAAATTCCAATTTCTCCAATTAGCACTTAAACCGACACCATACTGTAATCCCGGAACTTCCCGATATCCTAAAGGCACAATATCATCATCATTAATAACTCCATCACCATTTACATCTTTGTATTTAATATCACCGGGAAGGATAGGTCTGTTACTTGTCTGTTTCGGACTACGGTCTATTTCATCTTGATCTTTAAATAATCCTAAAGCAATCAATCCACGCGATTGATTTAACTGAAAGCCTTTATCCATTTTATACCATAACTCATTGGCTGCTTCATCCTTATCTATGATATCAGTAGTCTGATAAGTAAAGTTGGCACGAAGTTGGAGATTCACCTGACCAATAGATTGAGTAAATCCTATATTTCCTTCCCATCCATAAGACTTCATCTTTCCGACATTGGCCATTGGAGTCTGATCAGCAAGCCCGGTAGTCAATGGCATATGTTTACGCTGCATAAAGATGTCATCACGTTTATCCAAAAACCAATCTAAAGCACCACTAATTTTCCCATTAAAAAAAGAAAAGTCAACACCTACATCATATTTCTTAGCTATCTCCCAAGTCAAATTAGGAGTCCCCAAAGTTTTAATACGGTAGGCTTGCACTCTATTTGTTCCAAATTCCCCAAATGAATATGATCCTCCATCATCAGTATCTATAAGAGACACATAAGGGAATCGACGACCATCCAATACATCATTACCTACCTCACCATAAGAAGCTCTGATCTTAAATTGATCTATCCATGGCAATGCTTTTTTCATAAAAGCCTCTTCAGAAATTACATAACCGGCAGAAACAGCAGGAAAGAAACCAAATTGTTTTCCATGTTCAAAATTCTCTGAACCAGTACATCCCCAGTTAAATTCAGCAAGGTATTTATCTTTATAAGCATAAGTAAAACGACCGGAATAAGCCAAATTACGACGAGGAATAGAACCAATCAAATCACTGGAGTCGAAATTAACATCCGTCTTTTCCTCTTGGTATACCATGCCAAAAACACCGACACGATGTGCATGAGCAAATAAACGGTTATAATCTAATGACGCCTGAAAATAGTATCGTTTATCACCCCTAACTTCCTTATTTTGATTCATCGGACTTCTATTGACCACTCTTTTCAAAATCAATTTACCATTTTCATCTCTATATTTTTGGGCTTCCCATACTTCCTCTTTTTTCTCCCGTTTTATTATATTCTCATTATAAGTATCAAAAGCAAATACTCCTTCAAACTTCAAACCGGGCGTAATAAACTTAAGATCCTGCTCTAACTTTACACTAGTTTCCACCTTACTCTCCCATTTCGTATGATATCCTCTTTGTGTCATATGATATTCAGGAGTATCTTGCCCATCCACTCTCGGCCATTGTCCTGTAGACCATTTACGAGGAGTAGACAAAGGAGTAAATTTGGCAAAATCCTCCCATATGTCACCAGTACTTCTAGTAGGCGTAGTCCTATTCACCAACCATCCACCTACACTAACTTTCAGTACTGTTGTCTTAGTTATGTTCATGTCTACGTTAGCACGATAATTATATCGTTCATAAGTCGTATTGGTATTGTACTTATTTTCAGAGCTAAACGTTTTGTAACGTCCTTGTTCACTGGTATATTGTCCAGAGACATAATAACGTACATTATCACTACCACCTGAAAAACTAATATTAGCATAATAGCGAGGTGCACCACTCTTCAACATTAAATCCCTCCAATCAATATTAGGATATAAATCAGTATCTAAACCTGATCTAATTATCTCCAATTCTTCAGGAGTATAAATCGGGGAATCATAGCGTCCTAACCGAGCCTCATTGGCTAAACGCGCCCAATCATAACCACTTGCATACTCTGGCACTTTTACAGGAGTATTCCAGTCAAATCCTGCTTTTACATTAATTTTCACCTTACCTTTTTCCCCACGCTTGGTGGTAATTAAGATAACTCCATTTGCACCGCGCTGACCATATATTGCAGTTGCTGATGCATCTTTCAGTACTGAGAACGATTCAATGTCTTGCGGCAAAATCTCATCAAAATTTCGTTCTACTCCGTCGATAAGAACTAAGGCTCCTGATTTTGCACCAAAGGTACTAATACCTCGAATCCAGAATTCAGATGTATTTTCACCCGGTTCACCACTACGCTGCATGGCTATAATACCGGGAACCACACCAGCCAATGAATTAGAAAGACTACTACTTCCTACAGCATTCAACTGTTTTACATCAACATTGGTTATTGCCCCAGTCAGAGTTTTCTTTTGTTGAAGTCCACTGGCTGTAATTACCACTTCATCAATTTTGCCAACATCTTCCAATAACTTTATAGTTACATTATTGGGATCATTCATTTTCAGAACAGGCAGCTCATATGGCTGATAACCAACAAAAGTCACTACCAATACATCATAAGGTCCCACTTTCAAAGAAAACTTACCTTCAGTATTTGTGATTACTCCCACACCTGCCTGGTTTTTAGCAACGACTGACGCACCAATTATCGGCCCTAAATCATCTTCCACTACACCTTTGACTATAATTTCCTTTTTTGTTTCTTGTCCCCATATATTGCTTGGAACAAGTAATATCAACATCAAAAGTAATATGAAATATTTCTGTGTATTTTTCATGAATATATCTTTTTATACATTATTATTCCACTGTTACACGACGAATAAGATGGTTATCTCTATCGGCTACATATAGTGAATTATCTAAATAAACTGTCACACATTCAGGCTTATTAAATCTAGCCTTCTCTGGAAGACCATCCGTAAATCCTGCTTGACCAGGTAATCCAGCATACAAAGACACCTCACCTGTTGGAGTAATTTTACGAATAGTATGTCGTCCATATTCAGGGACAAACATATTCCCATCCTGATCAAAAGCAGGTTGTCTCGGATTATCGAAACGAGCAGTCACCCCACTACCATTGACATAACCGGATTCATCCCAGCCACCTGCGAATAGTTCAGGCTCACCAAAAGTATGAGTCAATGCATTATAAGGAACTTTATAGATACAATGTCTGTTACAAACTACCACGAATAAAGCCGTACCTTCGGGATTAAAAACCATACGAGTATCTATTTTATCTGCTCTGTTTATTTGGAATAATGGTTCATAATCCTCATAATCGGGACCATTAAAGCGATAAATATATCCACCAGATTTATTACAAAAGAAAATTTCACCAGTCTGTGGATGCACAGCTAAACCTTGCGTTTCTGCTTTTTCAAACTTACATAGCCCTTTCACATCCATAAAACCACCTTCACGTGTTACATATAGTATGTTAAAACTAGTTTTTATATCACTTCCGTAGGACATATTAGAAATATAAAGAGTGTCCTGCTTGGGATTAAACGCAAGACAGGTAGGACTTTGGAATGGACCACTCGAATTTTGCACCAAAGTTTCCACCCAGCCTTCCTGAGCACGGCGCAAAGCACCATTTTTATTTTGTCCACGCCCCTCATCAATAAAAAACAAGGCACCATCTTTATCCGCCAAAGCAAACCAAGGACGTTGTAGTTTACATTCAGCATATGGTCCGTCATCACGCCCACTTTGCCCTTGTCTACCCATCAAAGTTGTTACATTACGTTTAAACTGATAAATAAATTTTGTTTGGGAAGCATATTCTTCGACATTATCATCTTTGCCCACAAATAAACGAACATAACCAGTATCAGCACGCGCAGGAACAATAGCGTAAATTACATCATCCGCTACTCCTACAATAGCAGCACGCTTATTATTAACAGTCACTTTCAGATAGGCAGTATCCGTACCAAAATTCTGTCCACGAATAATTAATTGAGTCTTTACGCCACCACTATCAGGAGAGAAACTCTCAAAAACAGTTGGTGCATTCAAATTGGGAGGAAAAGTCTGACTTTGGCGTATCGGAGCCAAGTCATTATTGCATCCCCCAAAAACGGACGTTCCAATTAATAAAGATAGTCCGATTTCAAGCTTTCGCTTCATAAATAAATTAGATTTCATAAGATATTAAATTTAATTCAAATAAAATAAAAAGTAAAAAGGGATCATTACATACTTAAAAAACAGGTGGAGGATCGTGTTGTTGATTCATAGTTTCATGAGATATTTAGTTAAACATATTATATTATTCTGACCTTTTTAATGCACCAGCAAAATTAATGTGTTTGCCAAGATTTTTAGTTTTCCTTCTTTGTGTTTTATATTATACGGCAGGGATATTTACTATTTTGGCATGATTTAATAGTATTCCATTTCTCCTTAAAGGTTAAATTCCCCGCTATTAAAATCAAGATAAAAATCAAGAAAACAATAACCGGAGAACGAACTTCCTTTTTTACTTCTTTGGCATAGACATTTACTCATATATAAACTAAATGCGACACTATCATATCTTTCTATTTCATAAATTAAAACTGCTACTGGTAGGGATAAAGAGAAAAATCCTCCAATTACTCAGTATTATTTTTTTCGAATGAAAATTCGAAAAAATTCTAATTGTTGCCATACCACTCCAATAATTATTGTACTTCTTCCAAGTGTTTGGTCCGGAATTCTTTTGGCGTGCATCCGTACTTTTCACGAAATACTTTAAAGAAAGTGACCTTATTAGAGAATCCGGCTTCGAATACAATTTCATCAATCGTCTTTTTCGTTTTCAGCAGCAAATCTTTCGCTACATACAAACGACACTCCTTAATCATAATCGTAGGACTTTCTTCCCCCATCTCCTCCATTTTCCGGTAAAGGCTGCGAACGCTGATAGCCAAATGATCGGCTATGAAACGGGGAGTCAGTTCCTTCTCCTGAATGTGGTCATTGATAATCCTCAGAACAGATTGCTGGAACTTTTTCGATTCCTTATGTGTCAGTTTACCATCTGTCTTTTCAAAAGAGCTGATTGCTGAACTGAAATAATCCTTCAGTACTTCCTTACGTTCCAACATCTGACAAACAGAGATACGGAGATATTCGGCATTAAACGGTTTGGTGATATACATCTCGGCTCCTGCAGAAAGTGCAGCCATCTGCTGTTCCATTTCATGCCGGCCGGAAACCATAATAATAGGTATATGTGACGTTTCCTTCACCGACTTAATCCGTTTCGTCAATTCGATACCGCCAATTCCCGGCATCATGATATCGCAAATGATCACATTCGGATAAACTTCATTCAATACCTGCTCCACCCGTTCCGGCTCCTGCAGGGTGACCACATTAAAATCGTTAGAGAAGATTTCCCCAATGAACCACAACATTTCCAGTTCATCATCAATCACCAGCAATGTAGGCCGCATCTTGTCAAATTCATAGTGAGGAAGTTTCAGCACCAGTTGCGACTCTATTTTTGGAATGTATTCCGAAGTGATTCGTTTAGAAGACGATACGCCGGTAGTCACTTCCAGCGGAGGCAATGACAAAGTAAACAATACCCAGCCGTCAGGCGTATTTTCCACCTTCAGCGTACCATTCAGCAATTTCGCCATATTGTAGGAAATGGCAAGTCCCAGCCCATTACGGGAGAAGTTCTTTTCATCCTGGTTTTCAAAGCTATCCAGGATAGCATAACGGTTGAAAACATATTGAAAGTCTTCTTCTTTAATCGTACTTCCCTCATTGGCAACCCGGAGAACCAGCAGGTTTTCATCGTTGGTATCCACTTCTATTTTGATACTTTTCCCATCCGGAGTATACTTGAAGGCATTGGATATCAGATTGATAATAATAGTATTCAGAAAACCTTTGTCTGAGTTCCAGGAAACTTGCTCGGGTATCTTGCTCAGGAACGTGATATTCCGGGATTTAGCCATATCGACAAAGGTCTTTGCCGTATTTTTCATTAAGGAAGATACATTCAGGGCCTCGATCCTCACTTCCCGGTTTCCGGTTTCGATACGGCGGAATTCGATCAGTTCGTGAATCAGGTTATTCAAACGTTCCGCGTTCGTCTGAATCATCTGAACATAATCGACTACGAATTTACTGAGTCCTTTTGATGAAAGGATACGTCCGCAAGGACCGTAGATAAGAGTCAACGGGGTACAGAACTCGTGAGCTATATTAGTGAAGAAACGAAGTTTCGACTCAAATACATTCTTTTGATGGCGTTTCTCTATTTCATTCAGCAGTTCCTGCTTTTTCCGTTTGGTGCGGAGAATGAATGAACGTACCAGCATGGCGGCTATCATAAGCAGACATAAAGAATAAATGAGATACGCCCACCAAGAGGCGTACCACGGGTCACCGATCCGTATCAACAAAGAATAGACTTCACTTTCTTTATCGAATACACTATTGTAGTACTTCACCAATAACGTATACTCACCGGGAGCCATGTTCGTGAAAGAGACAGAACTTTCTTTACCATTATTAATCCACTGGTCACTCAATCCTTTCAGTTTATAGGAATAGGTGCAGTTATTTCCGTTCAGATAATCGACAGAGGTGAATGAAACGGCAAAGAAGTTCTGGTCGTATTTCAAATTCAGTACTTCATTCTCTTTTTTACGGGTGATAAACTCTCCAAGATTGTATTGTTCTCCAAAGATAGAGAGTTTGTCAAAGTAGATGGGAGGCATATAAAGCTGTTCGGGACGTCCGTCTGCCTGAATAGCTACAAAGCCGTTGATTCCTCCAAAAAACAGTATACCCGTTTGCGGGTCTCTGTAGGAAGCTCCGTCACTAAATTCGACGACTTTAAGCCCGTCGCCAAAGCCGTAAGAGCGGAATACATTTCTTTTGGTATCAAAATTAATCAATCCCTGATTCGTACTCAGCCAGAAGTTATCGGACGAATGCCTCAGAATGGCATGAATAGTACTGTTCAGAAAACCGTCTTTCGCATTAAACAGTTGATAAGAGTTTTCTGAGGCATACTTGATGACTCCATAAGTAGTACCGATCAAATAATTGTCCGCATCATCTTTTATAATAGGTACTACCTTGTTCAAGTTCATATTCTCATACTTATGAGTGGTCAGCGGTTCCAATCCGTTGATCGTTTCATTGAAGCGGTATACCCCGTATCCCATATTGCCGAACAACAGGTTCAGACTGTCCCCCTTGCAGATCGTAAAGAAGTAATTAGAGCCGAATTCTCCGCCATTGACCACATATCGTTGTAACTTTTCAAGAACCGGATGATCCGGTGTACCTCCGATACGCGCTCTGACTACTCCCATCCCCACACTGGCCAGCCACAATTCCGAGTCCTCCGTTTCATAAATATCATGTATGTATTTGAATTCCTCATTATCAATCCAGAGAGGAAGTTTCTTGATACGGCGTTCACGATACGAATAAAAGTTCAGTCCTTCTTCATCACCGATCCATAGCAAGTTACGGTTACTTTCTCTGATACAGTAGACCGCATTACTGCCTAAACCACTGTTCGATGTTGTCAGTATCTCCGAGCGGCAGTCCGAGATATTCTTTTGTACCTCATAATCAAAAATTTTAAGTATTCCATTCCCTTTGGTACCGATCCAAAAAGTACGCTCCTTGTCAAGCAGCAAAGCACGCACGGGCCGTTCTATCTTTTCGGTATAGTTATTCAGTACCACCGATTTTATAGAATAAAGAGGATTTGAGTAAAGATAAACGCCCTGCCCATCCGTACCAATCCAGACAACATCCTGAAAGCGGTCTTTTATCAGGCTGAATGTTCCGCTATTTATAGGTAAGGTCTGAATCTGATATTCACCGCTGCCCTTTTGTTTTTCCAACGTCAGAACACCGTCCATCATTAAGCCGACAAAAAAGCTATCATGATATTTAACAATGGAGGAAATCTTGTCATGCGCCTGTATGTTCGCTCCCAGGTTAGCTATAAATTCATTCTTTTTACTCTCAATATGAAAGGCATAGAGATTGTATTCTTTATCCACATAGTAAACGGCGGCGTCATCGTAAAAGCTACAAATCAATGGCGTGTGATGATCCAAACCGCTTTTCTGCGATACTAAAGTGATATTCTCCGTCAGAGGGTCCTGTTGCAGGTCATAACACCGATTATACCCTTTCATCATCACCCACATACGGTTATTTTTATCAAAGAAGAAAGTAATGACATCCGATATCGGGATACCAGTCACATTGATTTTCTTAAAGATGCCTTCCTTCTTATGAAAATAATAGATGCAGTTGGTGTCTTTAATGATAAACAAGGTGCCATGATTATCCTTATTCATCAAGAAGAGTTTCTGAAACTCATTAAAGCGTGTAATGGAGTTCGTTTTACGGTCCAGACGAATCAGGCTATAATAGGTCTGGAACCAATAAGTATCGTTGCCGGTATAGATAATATTATCAATTTGATTGCCGGATAAGTAATCCTCCTTGTCACGGGTCTTAAACTCTTCGATCTCCTGACCGTCATAGATATTGAGTCCGTCACAAGTGCCGATCCACATCAGTCCTTTGTCGTCCTGGCACAGAGAAGTAATAGAGCTGTTGGACATATATTCTTTGTCAGCAACCTGCTTCAGATTATAGGCACCGGCTGTATTCATCAGCAGATTAAGGCAGCAGAAGAAAAGTAAAATACAATGTTTTTTCATGGCATAGAATCCTTAGATTTGCAATATGACAAAGGTAAACAAAAAAACTTTCCAGCACTTTTTTGGCGCAGAATATATGTAAGAATGCGTGCCAGTTTGGTTAATTATAGCGCCACAGGGCGATTTAGTGTTTCGACTTCCGGTAGCGGCATTCCTTTTCTCTCTATTTTCGTCACAGAAACTAATTTTATTCATAAATTCATTTGTTCATGAAAACACATTTTTCATTTAAACACCTGTTATTTATTGGAGGTGCGGTGTTGTACAGCATGCAAATTTCTGCCGTCAAGAATCCGGTAGACTATGTCAGCACGCTGGTAGGAACGCAGTCCAAGTTTGAGTTATCGACCGGAAATACCTATCCGGCTACGGCACTGCCGTGGGGAATGAACTTCTGGACACCGCAAACCGGTAAAATGGGCGACGGTTGGGCATATACCTACAATGCCGACAAAATCCGGGGCTTCAAACAAACACATCAACCCAGCCCGTGGATGAACGACTACGGTCAGTTTTCCATCATGCCGATCACAGGCGGACTGGTATTCGACCAGGACCAACGTGCCAGCTGGTTCTCGCACAAGGCGGAGGTTGCCAAACCTTATTATTATAAGGTATATCTCGCAGACCACGACGTTACTACGGAACTCGTTCCGACGGAGCGTGCCGCTATGTTCCGTTTCACGTATCCGGAAACCAAGAACGCTTATGTCGTTATCGACGCATTCGACAAAGGCTCTTATGTAAAGGTGATTCCGGAAGAAAACAAGATCATCGGTTATTCTACCAAGAACAGCGGCGGAGTGCCGGAGAACTTCAAGAATTATTTTGTCATCCAGTTCGACAAGCCGTTTACCTTTACTTCCGGCGTGAAAGAGAACAACATTCTCCCGAACGAAACAGAAGTTCAGGGCAACCATACCGGAGCGATCATCGGATTCGCTACCCAGAAAGGGGAGATCGTTCACGCACGTGTAGCTTCTTCTTTTATCAGTTATGAGCAGGCGGAACTGAATCTCAAAGAATTGGGCAAGGATAGTTTCGACCAGCTGGTCACTAAAGGAAAAGACATCTGGAACCGTGAAATGAGCAAAGTAGATGTGGAAGACGATAATATCGACAATCTGCGCACTTTCTATTCCTGCCTCTATCGTTCGATGCTGTTCCCACGCAGCTTTTATGAAATAGACGCCAAAGGACAGGTCGTACACTACAGCCCTTACAACGGAAAAGTGCTACCGGGCTATATGTTTACGGATACCGGCTTCTGGGATACGTTCCGCTGTCTGTTCCCATTCTTGAACCTGATGTATCCGTCCATGAATCAGAAGATGCAGGAAGGACTGGTCAATGCGTACCTTGAAAGCGGATTCCTTCCGGAATGGGCAAGTCCCGGACACCGTGACTGTATGGTCGGCAACAACTCCGCTTCCGTAGTAGCCGACGCCTATATCAAAGGACTGCGCGGATATGACATCGAAACACTTTGGGAAGCATTGAAACATGACGCAAACGCCCATCTCCGCGGCACAGCTTCGGGCCGCCTTGCATACGACGCCTACAACAAACTGGGTTATGTCCCCAACAATATCGGTATAGGACAGAATGTTGCCCGTACGCTGGAATATGCGTACAACGACTGGACCATCTACACGCTAGGCAAGAAACTGGGCAAACCGGCAAGCGAAATCGACATCTTCAAACAACGTGCACTCAACTACAAGAACGTCTACCACCCGAAACGCAAACTGATGGTAGGCAAAGACGACAAAGGTGTGTTCAACCCCAAATTTGATGCAGTAGACTGGAGCGGCGAGTTCTGCGAAGGCAACAGCTGGCACTGGAGTTTCTGCGTATTCCATGATCCGCAAGGACTGATCGACCTGATGGGAGGCAAGAAAGAATTCAACAACATGATGGATTCCGTCTTTGTCATTCCGGGCAAACAGGGTATGGAAAGCCGTGGCATGATCCACGAAATGCGTGAAATGCAGGTAATGAACATGGGACAGTACGCTCACGGCAACCAGCCTATCCAACACATGGTTTATCTTTACAACTATTCGGGAGAACCGTGGAAGGCCCAGCATTGGGTTCGTGAAATCATGGACAAGCTCTACACGGCAGGCCCCGACGGATATTGCGGTGACGAAGACAACGGTCAGACTTCTGCCTGGTATGTCTTCTCGGCTTTAGGATTCTACCCCGTTTGTCCGGGAACAGATCAGTACATTCTGGGAACTCCCCTTTTCAAGTCAGCCAAGCTGCATCTGGAAAATGGAAAAACCGTCACAATAAAAGCAAGCAACAATAACACCGACAACCGTTATGTGAAGGATATGAAGGTAAATGGCAAGGCATTCACCCGCAATTATCTGACGCACGACCAATTACTGAAAGGAGCGAATATCCAGTATCAGATGAGTCCTACGCCGAACAAACAGCGGGGAACGACTGAAAAAGATATTCCCTATTCCCTTTCATTTGAATAAAATGTCGTACTTTTGAATGCTTTAATGAATGATCTAATCCAAACAAACTAAAGAAAACATGAAACTAAGAAACCTTTTATTTATCGTTCTTGCAGCGATAGTCTTCTGCAACTGTCAGAGCTATCAGCCTACTTCGCTCACCGTTGCCTCCTACAACCTGAGAAATGCCAACGGTTCCGACTCCGCCCGTGGAGACGGATGGGGACAGCGTTATCCGGTGATTGCCCAGATGGTGCAATATCACGATTTCGATATTTTCGGCACACAGGAATGCTTCCTTCACCAACTGAAAGACATGAAAGAAGCCCTTCCCGGTTATGACTATATCGGCGTAGGCCGCGACGACGGTAAAGACAAAGGCGAACACTCCGCTATCTTCTACCGCACCGACAAATTCGACATCGTAGAAAAAGGAGATTTCTGGCTGTCGGAAACTCCGGACGTGCCGAGCAAAGGCTGGGATGCCGTATTGCCTCGTATTTGCAGCTGGGGGCACTTCAAATGCAAAGATACCGGTTTCGAGTTTCTGTTCTTCAATCTCCACATGGACCACATCGGCAAGAAAGCCCGTGTGGAGAGCGCTTTCCTCGTACAGGAAAAGATGAAAGAGCTGGGAAGAGGCAAGAATCTGCCGGCTATCCTGACGGGAGACTTCAACGTCGACCAGACCCACCAGTCCTACGACGCATTTGTCAGCAAAGGCGTCCTCTGTGATTCTTACGAGAAGTGCGACTACCGATATGCGCTCAACGGAACTTTCAACAACTTCGATCCGAACAGTTTTACCGAAAGCCGCATCGACCATATCTTCGTTTCACCTTCTTTCCACGTCAAGAGATACGGTGTGCTGACAGATACCTATCGGAGTGTACGGGAAAACAGTAAAAAGGAGGACGTGAGAGATTGTCCGGAAGAGATCACCATTAAGGCTTATGAAGCACGTACACCATCCGACCATTTCCCTGTAAAAGTGGAACTGGTGTTTGACCAACGTCAGCAAAAATAACCCCGAATACTTCATTTAATAATCTGATACCCATATGAGAAATATATGTTTTGTAGCCTGTATGTTGTTTTGCCTCGCTTCCGCTTCCGGAAAAACGGTGAAAAATCATCCTTTCGTGTCCATTGCCGACTCTATCCTCGACAATGTTCTGAATTTATATCAGACGGAAGACGGGCTGCTTACCGAAACATATCCCGTGAATCCCGACCAGAAAATCACTTATCTGGCAGGCGGAGCACAGCAGAACGGAACCTTGAAGGCCTCCTTTCTGTGGCCCTACTCAGGGATGATGTCCGGTTGCGTAGCCATGTACCAGGCTACCGGAGACAAGAAGTACAAGACGATACTGGAAAAGCGCATCCTGCCGGGACTGGAACAGTACTGGGACGGAGAACGCCTTCCGGCATGCTATCAGTCGTACCCTGTCAAATACGGTCAGCATGGACGCTACTACGATGACAACATCTGGATCGCACTGGATTATTGCGACTACTACCGCCTCACAAAGAAGGCCGACTATCTGAAAAAGGCCATTGCCCTGTACGAATACATCTACAGCGGCTGGAGTGACGAACTGGGCGGAGGAATCTTCTGGTGCGAACAGCAGAAAGAAGCGAAGCATACCTGCTCCAATGCCCCGTCAACAGTACTCGGCGTCAAGCTATACCGTCTGACGAAGGACAAAAAGTATCTGAACAAGGCCAAGGAAACTTACGCATGGACCAGAAAACACTTGTGTGATCCCGACGACTTCCTTTACTGGGACAATATCAACCTGAAAGGGAAAGTCTCGAAAGACAAGTACGCCTACAACAGTGGACAAATGATTCAGGCAGGTGTATTACTGTACGAAGAGACAGGAGACAAGGATTACTTGCGCGATGCCCAGAAGACAGCCGCGGGAACCGATGCCTTTTTCCGTTCGAAAGCAGATAAGAAAGACCCGTCAGTCAAGGTACACAAGGATATGTCGTGGTTTAACGTGATTCTGTTCAGAGGCTTCAAGGCGCTGGAGAAGATTGACCACAACCCGACTTATGTCCGTGCGATGGCAGAGAACGCGCTCCACGCATGGAGAAACTACCGGGATGCCAACGGATTACTGGGCAGAGACTGGTCAGGACATAACGAGGAACCTTATAAATGGCTGCTCGATAATGCCTGCCTGATCGAGCTGTTCGCTGAAATCGAGAAATAAAACATTGATTATTAACCCTTACATGAATTAAAGAAAACAATTACCATGAATATAACCAAAACACTTTGCCTCTGCGCAGCACTTTCGGGCGCTGCCGGCGTGCAAGCAATGGAAAACCGCGAATTTGTGACCCAGCAAGACAATACCCGGGTCAATAATTACCAGACCAACCGTCCCGAAGCCTCCAAGCGCTTATTCGTATCGCAGGAAGTGGAACGACAGATTGACCACATCAAGCAACTACTGACCAATGCGAAACTGGCATGGATGTTCGAGAACTGTTTTCCGAACACACTGGACACTACCGTTCACTTCGACGGAAAAGAGGACACTTTTGTATACACCGGAGACATCCACGCCATGTGGCTCCGCGACTCCGGTGCGCAGGTATGGCCCTATGTGCAGCTTGCCAATAAAGACCCCGAACTGAAAAAGATGCTGGCAGGAGTCATCAACCGCCAGTTTAAATGTATCAATATCGACCCGTACGCCAACGCCTTCAACATGAACTCCGAAGGAGGCGAATGGATGAGCGACCTGACGGACATGAAACCGGAACTTCACGAACGCAAATGGGAAATCGACTCTCTCTGCTACCCGATCCGCCTGGCATACTATTACTGGAAAACAACGGGCGATGCCAGCGTATTCTCCGACGAATGGCTGCAGGCCATTGCAAATGTGCTGAAGACTTTCAAGGAACAGCAGCGTAAGGACGACGCGAAAGGTCCGTACAGATTCCAGCGTAAGACCGAACGCGCACTCGACACCATGACCAATGACGGTTGGGGCAATCCGGTGAAACCTGTCGGACTGATTGCTTCCGCTTTCCGCCCTTCGGATGACGCTACGACTTTCCAGTTCCTCGTTCCTTCCAACTTCTTTGCCGTTACTTCCTTGCGCAAAGCTGCCGAAATTCTGAACACCGTGAACAGGAAACCGGCGCTGGCCAAAGAATGTACCGCACTGGCGGATGAAGTAGAAAAAGCATTAAAGAAATATGCTGTCTGCAACCATCCGAAATACGGTAAGATTTATGCTTTCGAGGTAGATGGCTTCGGCAATCAGCTACTGATGGACGACGCCAACGTGCCGAGTCTCATCGCTTTGCCTTATCTGGGTGACGTCAAAGTGACTGATCCGATTTATCAGAATACCCGCAAGTTTGTATGGAGCGAAGACAATCCTTACTTCTTCAAAGGCAGTGCCGGGGAAGGTATCGGAGGTCCGCATATCGGATATGACATGATATGGCCCATGAGTATCATGATGAAAGCCTTCACCAGCCAGAATGACGCAGAAATCAAAACTTGCATCAAAATGCTGATGGATACGGATGCAGGTACCGGCTTCATGCACGAATCATTCAACAAAAACGACCCGAAAAACTTTACCCGTGCATGGTTTGCATGGCAGAATACGTTGTTCGGAGAGCTGATCCTCAAACTGGTCAATGAAGGCAAAGTGGACTTATTGAACAGCATTCAGTAGTCTCTACTCCATCTTTACTTATAAGATAACTGCTTCATACGGTGAAACCGATAGTTCCATGCTTTGGAACCAATCGTTTCACTGTATGAAACAAGAGTTTCCATGCCTTTGGAACTAAAGTTTCAAGTCACTGGAACTAGAGTTTCAAGCTGCTGAAACTAAAGTTTCTCACTGATGAAACCACAGTTTCTCACCGATGAAACTTTGGTTTCTCGCCGATGAAACTTTAGTATCAAGGCGCAGAAACCGACCTTCTTCGCCGTAAGCGTCTCCGCGATGCCACAGTGACAGCAAAACTACTGTCACTCTGCTATCACACCTTGCCGTCACCTCATAACAATCACATAATCATCTATTTGCCCCCATTTATGTGACAGATGACAGCATATTTTTATTTTTTAATTTATATGTAGAGAGTATATATTACTCCCCCAATAATAATTATATAATATGAAATCAACCTTTTTATTTCTGGTTACTACAACCATGATGACTTGTACCGCCTTGGGACAACCTTCCAACGACAAAAAGAACGTATTACCCGACTGGGCGTTCGGAGGCTTCGAACGACCACAGGGAGTCAATCCGGTGATATCTCCTATAGAGAACACGAAATTCTATTGTCCGATGACACAGGATTACGTTGCATGGGAATCCAATGACACTTTCAATCCGGCTGCTACCCTGCATGACGGCAAGATTGTCGTGCTGTATCGGGCAGAAGATAAATCCGGTGTCGGTATCGGTCACCGTACCTCACGTCTCGGATACGCCACTTCGAGCGACGGCATTCACTTCAAGCGGGAAAAGACCCCGGTATTTTATCCGGATAACGATACTCAAAAGAAACTGGAATGGCCGGGCGGATGCGAAGACCCGCGTATCGCCGTCACAGCAGAAGGACTGTATGTGATGACCTATACGCAATGGAACCGCCACATTCCGCGTCTGGCAATAGCCACTTCCCGCAATCTGAAAGACTGGACAAAGCACGGTCCCGCTTTTGCCAAAGCGTATGACGGCAAGTTCTTCAATTTAGGATGCAAGTCCGGCTCCATTCTGACCGAAGTTGTCAATGGGAAACAGGTGATCAAGAAAATCGACGGAAAATACTTCATGTATTGGGGAGAGGAACATGTGTTTGCCGCCACTTCCGAAGATTTAGTCAACTGGACTCCATACGTAAATACGGACGGCTCGCTGAGAAAACTGTTTTCACCCCGTGACGGACACTTCGACAGCCAGCTGACGGAATGCGGTCCTCCAGCTATTTATACTCCAAAGGGAATCGTACTTCTGTATAATGGTAAAAACAGTGCAAGCAGAGGCGACAAACGCTATACCGCCAATGTTTACGCTGCCGGACAAGCCCTCTTCGACGCCAATGACCCGACCCGTTTCATCACCCGTCTCGACGAACCGTTCTTCCGCCCGATGGATAGTTTCGAAAAGAGCGGGCAGTATGTAGACGGAACGGTGTTCATCGAAGGGATGGTTTATTATAAGGATAAATGGTATCTGTATTATGGTTGCGCAGATTCCAAGGTGGGTATGGCTATCTACAATCCGAAGAAACCTGCTGCCGCAGATCCGCTGCCCTAAACAAACTGTTTCTTTCTACCCGACATAAATAAAACTGCAAGGATTACACAATTCTGAATGAACAGAGGTTGTGCTGATCCTTGCAGTTCTTATATTTATCAAGATTGATGCACAAAAAACATATTTCACTGCCAAAAAAGTAAACATTTGCGCCAACCATGCGAATTAGCCCTATCTGAAGGACCTTTTCCTCCACATTATTACTAATTTTATCACTATAGAAATAACACACAACAAATCAATAGTTATGAAAATAGTACAAACCTTTTGGCATGGAAATAATTCATTGTTAGACAATAGTTTTGGATGGATGAATCCACAATACCATTTAATGTCATGGGCATTAAGTTGTCTTTCTTTAAAAGACAACTATCAAAATATCGTTTTATATACCGATTCCCATGGATATGAAATCTTTGCCGAACAATTGAAACTACCGTATACAGATATCATCATTCAATACGACAATCTAACTTGCCCTGAACCTCATTGGGCATATCCCAAGTTATTAACCTATTCACTCCAAAAAGAACCCTTCATACATGTAGACGGAGATGTATATTTGCCTAATAAACTAGACAACACCATAGAGATGAGTGAATTGATTGCTCAGAACAAAGAAATAGGAAGCAGTTATTATAAAAGTATGATGAATCATATTCTACAAAAAGATTTATTAATGCCATCCTTCCTAAAAAAAGAATTAGAAAAAGACTCTATCATGTCATATAATGCAGGAATTATCGGAGGAAATGACTTGGAGTTTATAGCTGAATACTGCCGGACTGCATTTAACTTTATCGAATCAAACCATTTAAATGATATAAACAGCAAAGATATTCACATAAATAACAATATCCTCTTTGAACAAATATTGTTTTATGCCCAGTCAAACAGTTATAACAAACCTGTGGCAACAGTCCTTGATCACAGCGTTCGTGACAATGGATACATTTATGATGATTTCTGTAATTTTTATCTATACGACAAAGCCAAACTATTACATATCATCGGCGGACATAAAAAGAACCAACGGATTTGTGATTTACTTAGCAAAACTCTATTAAATAAATATCCTGACTATTACAATAGAGTAGTAGAATTGTTCGCGAATAATCATAAGCGAATGCAAAACAAGGCTAAAAATACTACCTTCCCCGATTTGAGTGTACAAATGTGTATTGCATCCTATCAAGATTATCTTCATTCTTTGTCCAAAAAATGGGAAAAGCTATCTTATACCGATCTGTATGATTGGGAGAAATGCTCATCTTCCTATTTCATGTTTCTAAATGCCGGAAAAGAGGAACAAGCCATATTTACTATTAATAGAAATCCCTACCTATCCATTTACGAAATTCCGGAACCCTGGCCGACAGAAGCAAAAAAACTGCTTAAAGAACGTATAAACAAAGAGTGCCATTCAGACCACTTTGATATAGTATGCATTCCATGTCTGCTATATGAGGGTTTTAAAGAAGTGCTTATTAACGATTTATGTTATAATATTCTGATTCTCATAGAAGAAGAGAAGACATTTGAATGTCTGTTCAACGAATTGCTACCTTGTTTTTCATCTGAAATCAGCAAAGATAAAGAACAAACTTACAAATTAATTCTGACGGAAGTAGAATATCTTCTTTATCATGGGGTGATATGTATCAATTGATTTCAACTTAAACAAGTGTATAAACTTATCTATGCATCCAAAAGAAACGACTTTATTTATAAACACTAAAATTATCATGTATTATGGAAAAGAAAAGTAAAGCGGAGAAATTAAAATTAAGAGGGATCAACCAAACCATATTGATCTCCAGTTACAATTCAGGGGCAGGTACAGGTCCCAATGATTGCATGACAGAAGAAGTTTATCAACGGCTTAATGCCCAAGGAGCCTTAGATACCACCGTCTATGTATGTGGCATTGGATGGATGACACCGGACGTAACTATCTACGGTAGCGGATCAGGTTTCGGTTCCGGTAGTGGTTCCGGCAGCGGTAGTGGTTCTGGCGAGTATTGGGGAAGCGGACACTGGGGAAGTGGAGATTGGGGAAGTGGTAGCGGGTGGACTGGTGGTGGAACTAGTGGTGGAGGAACTAGCGGTGGAGGAACTAGCGGTGATGGTCCGAAACCTGGAGGTGGAGACAAACCCGTTCCCAAAGATCCAATAGAATTAATGGACAAAAGTAGGTTTGTTGGTTGGAGAGAAGGAGCTAATTGCTTAAGTCTTTGCAAAGAAACACTAAAAAAATATGGATTATCCAATTACGGAAGTAGCTTAAATGTTTTTAAGCTAGTTGATTCTGCAAATGGATTATTAACAAACTGGGGAAATGATCCAGCTCAAAACTACAAAAATGCAATTGAATGTATCGATAAACATCTCAATGCAAAACGAGTTATCATAGTAGGAGTTGATTATGATCTCGATTTAAATCCAAACATCGACGGTACAGACCATTTTATTGTAGTTACAGGAAGAGGATATGATACTTCACGACAACAGTATTACTATACATTTATGGATAATGCAACTTCCAACTCTGATGATGGATGTAGCAACATTAATCGCCTTTACTACAAAACTGAAAATTTAAAGCTAGAGGGAAGCACAAAGGTTGCTAACAGATATTATACTGTAACTCAAGTAAGACCCAACGACGGTGGGAAATATGATACAACATCTTTATAATATAAAAATGTATAACCTAGAACGAAACGATAGAGTCCACTTTTACCGTGGACTCTATCATCATCTATAAATAATAATCAACCATGAAAAAAGTAGCAATTTTAATTATATTAATAATGGCAAGCGGACTATCTATGTATGGCCAAAACAGCTACAAAGTCACTTCTTTAGTGAAGCTATCGGATATAAAAGAAAAGAACTTGCAACGTGTATTCTATGTTTTTTCAAAAAATGAGTTCCTAAAGCTACCCATCAATTATGATATTTCATTCTTTGTTTACCAAGACAACAACAGTATCTCTCGTGATGATTTTGAACATACGAGAGCAGTAACTCAAGGTACATCTTATAGAATAAGCAATTCTCCATTCTATGCTAATCTTGACAAAAGAGACAAGAGACCTCCCATTGAAACAGTTCTTTCTCTCATTGAAGATACTAATGGAAAATATATCATGGGAATAGTCAGAACTTGGTCAGCTCTTCACGATATGGATAAACATTGGTTAGTTACATTCAATTTTGCAGGAGCAATCATTGACTACATTCCCATTTGTGAATGGCCTGGAACATGCAGCAAAGCTAGAACCATGGAAGCACAAATCAATAAAGATTTTACGGTGAATGTTCAACAGTTGAACTTTCCTGAAAATAATTACATCATTCAGTTCGATAGTATAAAAAGAAATTTTATACACCTAGATAACCTGAAAGGGCAACGTATAGATACTAAATATCAGATAATGCCGGATGGAAAGTTTAAAAAACTGGAAGAGGCATATTATCAACCGCAAATCTACACTCCGGACATGTTGAAGAGCAATGAAACCCTCATTCGATATAGAAGAGAAAATATTAAAGAAAAGAAAATATTTCAACAATAAAGACTATGAAAAACAGTTTAAGAATCCCACGAATTATCCACCAAACATGGAAAACAAAAGATGTACCTTCTCCTCTTGACCAACTGCCACAAACATGGAAAGAATATCTCCCGAATTGGGAATATATCCTATGGACAGATGAAATGAACAGGGAATTTGTCTGCAAACATTTCCCTGATTTCCTGGAGAAGTATGATACATATCCTTGTAACATACAAAGAGCAGACGCTATACGCTATCTTCTCTTGAAAGTTTATGGAGGATTGTACGTAGACATGGATTTCGAGTGCCTCGAAAATATTGAGTTCTTACTAGAAGGATCGGATTTTATCGTAGGTAAGGAACCCGACTGGCATGCTAAACGCTTTGGTTTTGAATATATCATTTGCAACGCTTTCATGGCGTCAACACCCGATAATGATTTTATCAACTTTGTATGCCAAAGGTTAATCAATCATTCCGGAGGGAAAGTTGTTAATAACGGATTTGATATACTGGATTCCACAGGCCCTTTCTTGCTAACGCATGCATTCAACGCATTTCCACATAAAGAAGACATACGTATCCTCGAATCAAAGACAATATATCCTATCGGACAATGGGAGGTAGAGAAAATAAAAAACAACCAGATTCCTAAAGAAATGGAAGAGCGTATCAATCAGGCTCATGCCATACACTATTTCTTTGGTACCTGGTTTGGTAAGTAACCTTTAAAAATAAAATAAATAATGATCCCAAAGAATATACACCTTATCTTTCTACGCAAAGATGAACCGTTCCCCGAACTATTCGAGAAATGCAAACAAGAAATACAAGTCAATCATCCGGACTGGAATATCCGCCTATATAATAAGGATGATGCACAGGATATATTAAATCAAGATTTACCTGAATACATCGAAGCCTATAATGCATTCTATCACAATGTACAAAAAGCAGACTTCTTAAGATTAGCCCTTGTATACCTCTATGGAGGATTCTATATGGATTTAGATATGTTAAGTTTAAAGCCACTTGATGAGTTGAGAAAGTATAATTTGGTTTTAGGAGAAGAGAAAATTGTCTGCCAGGCAGAGCAAGAAGCCTTGAATTTAAGATATCGACTTCGAATAGCCAACTATATGTTCGGTGGAATCCCTAAACATCCTTTTTTACACAGAATAATGGATGAAATGGCAGAAAGAGCCACAATAATCTTAAAATCGCAACAGGAGATTTTAGACATAACAGGTCCCGGCCTACTAACAGACACATATTGGGATAACTATGGAATGTATACAGACATCACATTATTAAGAAATACAGATAAAAGGTGCAGGCAACCTTATCACAATGAAATCTCATGCCACTTTGGAGATTATGCAGCTCATCTGCATGCCGGGACATGGAGAACGGGAATTTGAGTTTATATAACCAAGTTATGCAAGAAAAGCTATTTTATCAACAAACACTAAAAGAATCATTGTAAATTTCTTTTCTACATCAACTGCAATAAACGTAATGACCGGGAAACAAATGGAGAGCATATCATGGGAGTTATTACCGCAACATCTAAAAAACATGATAAGATAAAATGGTCAGAGAGTATTGATACTGGTTTGTCATTGCCGACACCTGCTGTACTTTCATTGTTCACAAACATATATTATAGAATGATAATCAGCTACTTATCTTATACCCTAATTATCCATAGAGTACTCTGAACAGACAAAATATATTTGCCTACATATTGGCACTACAAAGGACAGCTAATCATTCGAAATCCGCTATATTTGGACACGTTTTGAATGACAAAAAGCTTCTTGAGCAATCATTCTTTATGACTGACAAGATGCAGCCCGAACCGGACAAGAATACTTTCTAGATGTAAAGTGGTGCCAAAAAGGTAAATATCCGTGCCATTTCCATAAAGAAGTACTATTCTAAACCCTAATAGAATTAATTCCATTAGTTTTGTATAAATTTGTAAACTACTAAACTTGTTAAAAATAAACCATGATGAACAAAAAAGTAATTGCCGTAGCCCTCGCCCTTGCCTTAGCAGGAGGAAGCTATGCACAAGATGACACCGCGAAGAAAAAGGTGAAAGCCTATATGGTGTCGGACGCCCACCTCGACACCCAGTGGAACTGGGACATCCAGACAACAATCAACGAATATGTCTGGAATACCATTAGTCAGAACTTATTTCTGCTAAAGAAATATCCCGAATACGTTTTCAACTTTGAAGGGGGAGTGAAGTATGCGTGGATGAAGGAATACTATCCCGAACAGTATGAAGAGATGAAGAAATTCATCGAGGAAGGCCGCTGGCATATCGCCGGAAGTAGCTGGGAAGCAAGTGATGTGTTGGTTCCTTCCGTCGAAGCCTCCATCCGTAACATCATGCTCGGACAGACGTACTACCGGCAAGAGTTCGGAAAAGAAGGAACGGATATCTTCCTGCCGGACTGCTTCGGATTCGGATGGACGCTTCCCACCATTGCCGCACACTGCGGACTGATCGGCTTCTCTTCACAGAAACTGGACTGGCGTAATCATCCCTTCTACGGAAAGAGCAAGCATCCGTTTACCATCGGACTCTGGAAGGGCATTGACGGCAAACAAGTAATGCTAGCCCACGGATATGACTACGGACGCAAATGGAACAACGAAGATCTCTCGAAGAATAAAGATCTGGAAAAATTAGCCCAACGTACTCCGCTCAATACGGTCTACCGCTATTATGGAACAGGGGACATCGGTGGTTCTCCTACTCTGGGTTCGGTACGTTCTGTAGAACAGGGAATCAAAGGTGATGGTCCGGTAGAGGTGATCAGTGCTACCAGCGATCAGTTGTTCAAAGATTATCTGCCGTTCAACAATCACCCGGAACTGCCGGTATTTGACGGAGAGTTATTGATGGATGTTCACGGAACAGGTTGCTATACTTCGCAGGCAGCCATGAAGCTGTACAACCGGCAAAACGAACAGTTGGGCGATGCAGCAGAAAGAGCGGCGGTCGCTGCCGAATGGTTGGGTACTGCCAGCTATCCGCAACACACGCTGACGGAGGCATGGAAACGTTTCATCTTCCATCAATTCCATGATGACCTGACGGGAACGAGTATCCCCCGTGCCTATGAGTTCTCATGGAACGATGAACTGATCTCTCTAAAACAATTCTCACAAGTACTGACTTCTTCCGTCAACGCCATTGCCGGACAGATGGATACACGCGTGAAAGGAACGCCTGTCGTTCTTTATAATGCAAACGCTTTCCCGGTATCGGACTTGACAGAGATCATCCTCGAACAGCCTAAAACCCCGAAAGGCTTCACTGTATACAATGCACAAGGCAAGAAAGTCGCTTCGCAAATGATCGGTTACGAGAACGGACGTGCTCACATCCTGGTTGCAGCGTCACTGCCCGCAAACAGTTATGCAGTGTACGATGTCCGCACCGGAGGATCTGAAAAAACGATCTCTCCTTCAGCCGCCTCAGCCATCGAAAACTCCGTCTACAAAATCACACTGGATAAAAACGGAGATATCATCTCACTGACCGACAAGCGCAACAACAAAGAACTCGTAAAAGATGGAAAAGCGATTCGCCTGGCACTCTTCACCGAAAACAAGTCGTACGCATGGCCTGCATGGGAAATCCTGAAAGAGACCATCGACCGTGAACCTGTCTCCATCACAGACGGCGCAAAGATCACTTTAGTGGAAAACGGCGCACTCCGTAAAGCACTCTGCATTGAGAAGAAGTATGGCAAATCGCTCTTCAAGCAATACATCCGCCTCTACGAAGGCAGCCGTGCCGACCGCATAGATTTCTATAACGAAATAGACTGGCAGTCAACAAACACGCTGCTGAAAGCAGAGTTTCCTCTGAATATAGAAAATGAAAAGGCTACTTACGATCTGGGAATCGGCAGCGTGGAAAGAGGCAATAATGTACAGACCGCTTACGAAGTATATGCGCAGCAATGGGCAGACCTGACCGATAAGAACAACAGCTACGGTGTATCGATCCTAAATGACAGTAAATATGGCTGGGATAAACCGGATAACAACACGATCCGTCTGACTCTTCTCCATACACCGGAAACAAAAGGAAATTACGCTTATCAGGATCACCAGGACTTCGGCTTCCATACATTTACTTATAGCCTCACAGGACATAACGGAGCACTTGACAAACCCGCCACCGCCATCAAAGCTGAAATTCTGAATCAGCCGATCAAAGCCTTCAGCAGTCCGAAACATGCCGGAACACTAGGTAAAGAATTTGCTTTTGTACGTTCAAGCAACGATCAAGTCGTTATCAAAGCGCTGAAAAAAGCGGAAGTATCCGATGAATATGTAGTACGTGTATATGAAACAGGAGGCGCAGCTCCGCAACAGGCAGCCATCACCTTCGCCGGTGAAATAGAGAAGGCAGTACTTGCAGACGGTACGGAAAAAGAGATCGGCAGTGCTGACTTCAACAAGAACCAGCTGAATGTATCCATCGCTCCCTACAGCATACAGACATTTAAAGTGAAGCTGAAGAAAAAAGCTGATCTTCAAGCTCCGGCATGCGCTTATCTTCCTTTGGACTATGATCGCAGATGTTTCAGTTGGAATGCTTTCCGCAAAGAAGGGAACTTCGAATCGGGCAACAGCTATGCAGCAGAACTTCTCCCCGACTCCATCCTGAAAGCCGACGGCATTCCTTTCCGCTTGGGAGAGAAAGAAATTGCCAATGGTTTGACTTGCAAAGGCAATGTACTTCAGTTGCCAACCGGACATTCTTACAACCGTATCTATTTCCTGGCAGCCTCTGCCGGTGAAGATGCAGTTGCTACCTTCAGCACCGGTAACAACTCACAGGAAATCACCGTACCTTCCTATACCGGTTTTATCGGTCAGTGGGAGCATCTGGGACATACGGAAGGCTTCCTGAAAGATGCAGAAATCGCTTATGTCGGCACTCACCGTCATGCTTCTGACAAAGATGAGGCTTATGAGTTTACGTATATGTTCAAGTTTGGCATGGATATTCCTAAAGGAGCGACTACGGTTACTTTGCCGGATCATGCAGATATCGTATTATTTGCCGCAACGCTGGTTAATGAGAAGTATCCGGCAGTAACTCCGGCCTCGGAATTGTTCCGCACAGCCTTGAAAGCAGACAATGGAGAAGAAGCGACGACTAAAACAAACCTGTTGAAACAAGCCAAACTAATCAAATGTTCCGGTGAAACCAACGAAAAAGAAGTTGCAAGATATGCCGTAGACGGTGATGTGAAGACGAAATGGTGTGATACAAGCACGGCTCCCAACTACATTGACTTCGACTTCGGAAAGGAACAGACGATCCGTGGATGGAAGTTGGTAAATGCCGGAAATGAAGGCAGCGTCTTTATCACTCATACCTGCTTCTTACAAGGCAGAAACAGTCCGGACGAAGAATGGAAAACGATTGATGAACTGAGTGATAACAAGAAAAACACGGTAGTTCGCCAGTTTAAGCCGACTTCGGTACGTTACGTCAGACTGCTGGTTACACAGTCTACACAAAACAACAGTCTGAAGGCTGCAAGAATCTACGAGCTGGAGGTTTATTGATAAACCGAAAGTAAAACAGAAGTAATATCTCACAAAAAGAAGGCGTTTCAAAAGTCAAAAGTAACTAAACTCCCCTCCTACGGGTACTCCTCCTTCCTGAAGGAGGAGAGTTTAGTTACTTTTGACTTTTGAAACGCCTTCTTTTTTCATCTCCATATCTGTCATTGACAATAAGAAAACGCCTTCAAATATATGCTTCCGCAAACACTTGAAGGCATTCATCATCCTAACCAATACCTATCCTAAAAACTATCTTTTACCTATTTATTCAAAACGATCGGCCTATTGGCAGAAGCTTTACCAAAATTCTTGGCAGGCTTTTTGCCCATCTCAAATTTTAAAGTACTGCCGTTAATTATATCATCGTACGTAATATAACTTTTATGATAAGGTTTGCCGTTCAGATAAACCTTCTGAATATAGATATTATCTTTACTATTATTCGGTGCTTCAACAGTAAACACTTTACCACCACGCACTTTCACTTCTATCTTTTTAAAACGAGGACTGCCGAATGCAAACACACCGTCAGACGGATTCACCTGATAGAATCCCATAGCAGAAAGGAGATACCATGCAGACATTTGTCCACAGTCTTCATTACCGATGATACCGTCCGGCTGATCTGTGTAGAAGTCGCTCATGATGAAACGAACCTTTTCCGCTGTTTTCCACTGTTCGCCGGCATAGGTATAGAGATAGGCTATGTGATGGCTCGGCTCATTGCCATGCGCATATTGTCCGATCAGACCGGTGATATCACTGGAAGCACCTTCACCCATACTGTCATTGTTCGTAAAGAAGCTGTCGAGCTTCGATGTAAACGGCTTGTCACCGCCAAACAGGCTGATCAATCCATACGGATCTTGCGGAGCGAAGAATGTATATTGCCATCCGTTGCCCTCACAGAAATCGCCGACTCCGTGAATAGAACGTGCCGGATCGTACGGAGTACGCCATGAACCGTCTTCCAGTTTCGGACGGATGAAATGGATAGAAGAATCGAAATAGTTCTTATAGTAATGGGCACGCTTCGAGAATGTCTCATAATCAGCCGTCTTCCCCATCTTTTGTGCCATAGCGGCGATTCCCCAGTCATCTACTGCATATTCCATAGCGATGGAAGTAGCTTCGTGGATTTTATCAGCAGGGATATATCCTTTGGCCATCACGTAAGGAACTCCGTTCTGCCTTTCATAAGTTGCTGTCGCTTTCATAGCCGCCAAGGCTTCTTCCGCATCAAATCCGGTAAATCCTTTCAGATAAGCATCTGCAATCACCGGAACAGAGCTATATCCCGGCATACAATTTGTTTCACCGCTCATCAAAGGCCAGATAGGAAGTTTATCCTGTTGCCGATAAATGGAAAGCATTGAATTAATTACATTGTCCACCATTTCGGGCTGAATGATAGTCATCAGAGGATTCAAGGCGCGATAAGTATCCCAAAGGGAGAGAGTGGTATAATTCGCTTTCTTCGGGTCTGTGTAAATCATATCATTCATCCCCCGATACTCACCATTGACATCACAATACAATGTAGGAGCGATCATGGTATGATAGTGTGCGGTATAAAACACACGTTTGGCAGCCTCATCGTCTGATTCTACGGTCATCTTATCCAACTGTTTGTTCCAGCGGTCACTGCTCATCTTCACCACCTTGTCGAAGTCCCAGTGAGAAAGTTCCGCTTGCAGGTTCATCGCTGCATTGTCACAACTTACGGAAGAAATAGCCACTTTAATCTTTACTTCTTTCACATTGCCGAAAGTAAGCACACTTTTCACCGATTCTACTTTCAGTTGATCCCAAAGTTTGGGGGTATTATCGTCATAAGCCGTAAATTTCTCGATCTTCTGATCGCTCTTCAGCACAAAGTATACTTTTCGCGACGGGCTCCACCCTCTGACATACCGATAACCTTCCACTGTATAGTCATCTACTTTGCGGATATAGCTGTCGTATGCATTGGAACCGTTTCCTTCACGCAGGTCAATCAGTATAGAGGCCGGTTTTCCTTCGGGATAGGTATAACGATGAAAACCTACCCGGTCAGTAGCTGTCAGTTCGGCCTTGATATTGTATCTGTCCAGAATTAAAGAATAATATTCCGGACGGGCTATCTCATTGTCATGTGAGTATTTCGACGCATAACCGTCACGTATATCATCCTGGTTACCTCTGGGAGTACGGATTTCATTGAGAGGCATAATCAGAATATCCCCCAGATCGGTACATCCCGTACCGCTTAAATGAGTATGAGAAAAACCAATCAGAATACTGTCGGAATAATGATATCCCGAACACCAATCCCAGCCTTTATGAATATTGTTGGGTCCGAGTTGCACCATGCCGTACGGAACACTCGTTCCGACAAATACATGCCCGTGAAAACCGGAGCCGATATAAGGATCGACATACTGTAACAATCCCTCACTCTTTGAATAGTCCTGTTTTGCCACTCCGCTCGTTGCCAGACCTAAAAAGCAGGAAGCAGCCATTAAAAGTTTAAATGCGTTCATCTGTATTTTTCTTGTTAATTCGAAATTGTTTCATGGTAGGATTTACTTCATGAATTATAGTTTTCATGATGCAAATATAAACTCTATTTCGATACTATCAGGCTGTCGCCAGAGTTTACCGAATGGATGGCAGGGATATTTACTCTTTTGGCAAAAGAAAAAGGACTTGCACTGACTAAAGCAGTTCAAATCCTTTCCATAAATTTCCTTCGGGAAGAGGAGCTTCGAGCTCTATCAGCTCTTTTGAGACGGGATGGATGAATCGTACCTTCCGCGCATGCAGGCAAATACTGCCATCGGGATTGGAACGCGGAGCGCCATATTTAAGGTCTCCTTTAATGGGACATCCCATTTTTGCCAACTGGCAACGAATCTGATGATGACGTCCGGTTTTCAAGTCTACTTCAAGCAGATAGTAATTCTCCGAATGTCCGATCAGCCGGTAATTCAGAATCGCTTTCTTGCTGTTCGGCACTTCTTTGTCATAAGCAAAACTCTTGTTCTGCTTCTCGTTACGTGCCAGATAATGCACCAATTCACCTTCCGGCTCTTTGGGGGCATTCTTTACTACTGCCCAGTAGGTCTTTTTCACTTCACTGGTACGGAACATCTCGTTCAGACGGGTGAGTGCCTTACTCGTTTTGGCAAAAATAACAAGGCCGCTTACGGGGCGGTCCAGCCGGTGTGTCACACCGATGAAAACATTTCCGGGTTTCTGATACTTCTCTTTCAGGTACTGCTTCACAGTTTCCGAAAGCGGTGTATCGCCCGTCTTGTCTGCCTGGACAATCTCGGAAGCGGTCTTGTTGACTACAATTATATGGTTGTCTTCGTATACGACAGTCATACTGTTCGATTACATATTCATACCACCATCTACCTGAATCACCTGACCTGATACGTAAGAAGACATATCTGATGCCAGGAAGGTAGCGATGTTTGCCACATCTTCAGGAGTACCGCCACGACGCAAAGGAATTTTCTTTGCCCATTCAGCTCTTACTTCGTCAGAAAGAGCGGCAGTCATATCTGTCAGGATGAATCCCGGAGCAATGGCGTTGGCGCGGATACCACGAGAGCCCAATTCTTGTGCGATAGACTTGGCCAATGCAATCATACCGGCTTTGGAAGCAGCATAGTTAGCCTGTCCCGCATTACCGTGAACACCTACCACAGATGCCATATTGATAATGCTACCAGCTTTCTGACGCATCATGACAGGTGTACAAGCGTGGATAAAGTTGAACGCTGACTTCAGGTTCACGTTGATTACCATATCCCATTGTTGTTCGCTCATACGCATCATCAGCCCGTCGCGAGTGATACCTGCGTTGTTCACCAGAATATCGATACGTCCGAAGTCCTTATGGATTTCTTCTACGACCTTTGCAGTATCTTCAAAGTTAGCAGCGTTAGAAGCATAACCTTTGGCTTTCACCCCCATTGCTTCCAGTTCTACCCTTGTTTTTTCTGCATTTTCGTCAATGACCAGGTCAGTAAATGCAATGTTTGCACCTTCGGCAGCAAACTTCAGAGCGATAGCCTTACCAATACCACGGGCGGCACCGGTTACAATGGCTGTTTTTCCGTCTAATAATCCCATACTAAAAGTTATTTAATTAAATTTCTGTTCTATGCAGTGCGCCAAACACAATGTTGGACACATATTTATTTCTTGTTTCTTCGTCCAAATGAGCTCCTATATGCCCACGGATATAAGGAACTTCAATTCCCTTCACACAGTAATGTATCAAATCGGCAGTCATCTCCACATCATCAATGTGAAACACTCCTTTCGCCTGACCTTCCAAAAGAACAGTCTTAAAAATCTGGATTTCTTTCGCATCAAATTTCTTTCGCACTTTTTCTACCCGCCATATATCACGGAAGAAATAAGCACGCAGGGTTCCATTCCGATAAACGACCTCCTTTACTGCATCCAATCGGGTATATATCAGTTCCAACAGTTTGTCGTCCGGCGAAATATTTTTATCAGCCACCCTCTTCATCATATCCGACAAGATATCCAATTCCGATTCTACAACAGCCAAATAGATTTCATCCTTACTTTTAAAATAGGTATAAAGCGTTCTTCTACCTTTTTTCGAAGCGAGGGCGATATCGTTCATTGTAGTGTTCTCCACCCCCATCTTTGCGAAAAGCTGGCGGGCAACGTCTACTAACTTGGCTTTCGTTTTTGATACGGTCATAGGTTATACAAATTGCACATTGCTGAATATTTTGAGCAAAAGTAATTCTTTTCTTTAGACCACACAAGAAAACGCACAGAATATTAACATTTGTATATTAATAGGTACTAAAAAAAAGTTCCATCAATACTTCTCTCATTTTCAGCACAATATAGATAACACAATCTTTTTTCTAAAAAATAATTGGAGAATAATTTGTTTTATTCAAGAAAAGCCGTACCTTTGCACCCGTTAAACATCGCGGAGTGGAGCAGTTGGTAGCTCGTTGGGCTCATAACCCAAAGGTCATTCGTTCGAGTCGGATCTCCGCAACTTACTAAAGAATCGCTTTTCAAGCGGTTCTTTTTTTATCTCTCTCCGGTTAGATTCCACTGTTTACAGTTCGTTTATTCACAATCCCAATTTTATATCAACCACGTTATCAACAAAGTTATTAACAGGTTAATTAATTAGTAACAAACAAATTAACTATATAAGAGACTCATTTTTAAACAAGCAGGATGTGACTTGTTCACAACCTCAAGAAGCAAAATAAGAATCACCCGAATACAAAAAAAAGATACTACCTCAAAAATCAGTAGTATCTCCTTAATTCTTCTTCCGAAAGGAAGTACATCCATTCATTACAATCTATATTACCCTTGTCTTTTTTGCCGGTTCTGACGCCCTTCTTTCATCTGTTTCTCACGTTCAGCCTGTTTTTTCACATAGCTATCGTATTGTTCTTTAGTCATAATCTTCTTCAACTGGGCATCATAATCTTCACGGGACTTCTTCATTTCCGCCATCTTCTTTTCCCGCTCTTCCTTAGTCATCTTGGCAGCTTTATTATCTTTCGAACGTCCGCCCTGATTAGCAGCCATCTTTTGCACCCATGCAAGGTTGACATCCTGTAATTGTTGCTTTTGATCTTCATTCAAAGAGTATTCTTTCACCATACGCTCTGTCATACGTTCCGCGCGGGTTTTCGGATCCATCTGTTGTCTTCCACCCTGGCGATTTCCTTGTGCCATTGCCACACCACTCATCAGTAGCAAAGCTACCATCCAAAATACGATTCTTTTCATTTCTTTTTTCTTTTATAGTTAATCTGATAATAAACCGATTGCATCATTGCAATATTATATTTGACCAGATTAAAACGGAAAGGTTAAATCACATCGAGGAGATTAACAATAAATAACTTTATGTTTATTCTTCCCGACCGAACGAGCGGTATTCAAGCGGAGTAAGCCCGGTACGTTTTTTGAAAAAGGAGAAAAAATATTCGGTAGACTGGAAGCCCAGAAAAAAAGAAATTTCTTTTACTGACTGGGAAGTTCCCACCAACATTTGCTTGGCTTTACGAAGTTTCAGTTCCTGAAAATATTTGGCGGGTGCATAGCCGGTATATTCCTTAAAAACCCTGCGGAACCATGAGTAACTGATATTCAGTCTCATCGCCAGTTCCTCCGGATCAATATTGCCGGATACATTTTCATTCATAAGTATCTTTGCCTGCTCGATCTTCTGATCGACATCACTCATCTCGAAGACCTTATTCTTGGAAATCGAAAGAATCATACCAATCATGTGAAGTACGATTCCGGAAAGGTATTGCTGGGCAGATATTTTATCCGCTTCTGCCACTTCCAAAGCGCGGGAAAACAAAGATACCAGTTCTTCATTAATACCGACTTCCAATATCTGTCTTTCCTGAGAAAGAAAGGCATCGCCCACAATCGTATCAATCGCCGGACCTTCAAAACCAATGTAATATTCCGTCCATCCGGTCTGCCGCAATGGATAATAAGTATGCCACTGTCCGGGAAACAACACCATCAGCCGACCTTTACAAACTTGTCTTTCAGGAGTAGAATCGGAAGAAAACAAACCGCGCCCTTTTGTAATATAGACCAATTGATATTCCCGCAATACTCTTCCTTTTTCGGCATTGAAATAGTAACCGGACGGATGCTCCTTCAGCGGATAAGGAGAATCGGGAGGGATAGACTGATAGCCAACCGTATTCACCCACAAACCGAATTTGCGGTCCATGTCATTAACTATCAAGTATTTAAATTCTAATCCCAGATTATTATCCTCAGTCATACAGGCGTGTTTTCATACAATTGAATTGAACAAAAGTAGGAATTATTTTCAAAAAACACACGCTAAACAGTAAAAAAACATCCGGAGCACCTGTCCAGATCCTCCGGATGCTTATAAAAAACAAACCTTATACAATTAAAATCAGAATGCTTTCCGATATAATACTTCAATCTCCGCTACTGACGTAGGACGCGGATTACCACCTGTGCAAACGTCATTGAATGCAGCCACCGCCAATGCCGGAATATCCTCTTCCTTCACATTGATTTCATGCAATTTCTGTGGGATACCGATACTCAGAGAAAGCGCTTTCACTGCCTCGATAGCCGCCTTCACACCTTCAGCTTCTGTCATACCGTCTGTATTGACGCCCATCGCCTTGGCAATATGGATATATTTCGGAGCAGCCGGAGACTCAGCATTGTACTCCATGACATAAGGTAACAACAGCGCATTGGCAACGCCGTGAGGAGTATCATAGAAAGCGCCCAACGGGTGAGCCATGGAATGTACGATTCCCAAACCTACATTGGAGAATCCCATACCGGCAATATATTGAGCCTGCGACATTGCTTCGCGGGCAACTGTGTCTTTACCATTATCTACCGCCGCTTTCAAGTTCTGAGCAATCATTTCAATCGCTTTCAGTTCGAACATATCGCTCATAGCCCATGCACCCGGAGTTATATAACTTTCGATGGCGTGAGTCAGCGCGTCCATACCTGTAGCGGCAGTCAGTCCTTTCGGCATGGAATACATCAGTTCCGGATCTACAATAGCTACAGCAGGGATATCGTTCGGGTCTACACATACCATTTTCTTGCGTGCATCTTCGTCGATAATCACATAATTGATAGTCACTTCAGCAGCAGTTCCGGCAGTAGTAGGCAATGCAAAGGTAGGAACAGCCTTATGTTTGGTATCAGCCACACCTTCCAAAGATTTCACATCGGCAAAATCCGGGTTATTCACAACAATACCAATCCCCTTTGCCGTGTCGATAGAAGAACCACCACCCAAAGCTACGATAAAGTCTGCACCGGAAGCCTTATAGGCAGCCACACCATTCTGCACATTAGCAATGGTAGGGTTAGCCTTTACATCACTATAAAGTTCATACGGAATATGATTGTCATCAAATACTTTAATGATTTCGGCCGCAACACCAAATTTGATAAGGTCTTTATCTGTTACGAAAAAGGCTTTCTTAAAGCCACGTCTGGCTGCTTCCACAGCAATTACACTCCGGCATCCTGCACCGAAATAAGAGGTCTCATTCAGAATAATGCGATTCATAGTTGTGTCATAATTTTAAAGTTACCGCAACATTCTCCATCGATAGAAAATGCTGCGGTCGCTAAAGTAGATAAATTCAGTGATTAATACAAGTATTATTTAGGAAGATTGAAAGCAACGGACATTTCTTTCATTTGTTCCTGACTCATACCATCCGGTTCGAAGCCCATATTCTTCGCAGCAATATAGATCAGCGCCGACTTATTCAGCACGTCAATCTGATCAAAAGCCTGCATAGCATCGCAGTCTACGGCAAAAACACCGTGTTTTTCCCACATGACTACATCATAGTCCTGCAATTCCTTGATAGTGGCTTCCGCCAACTCTACCGAACTAGGCAATTTATAAGGAATGATACCTAGACCTCTCGGACAGAACGCCTTCGTTTCGGGAATCATACTCCATAACAGATTGGTTGCCACATCTTTCTGAAGGAACTTCTCGCAATGAGTCATGGCAATCAGTTCGATCGGGTGAGTATGGACAGATGCTTTATAAGGAGAATTCTTGCTCAGCAAATCATTGTGTACGCTCAGGTGGGAAGGCAGTTCCGAAGTCGGTGCCACCGCTTCGTCGGCAATGATCACATAGCTGGCGCAATCATCCAGAATGCGGATCACCGAACCATTTTCCATCGGCCAGCGAGCCAGATCACGCATGCGTTTGTTAGTTCCTTTGCAATAAAAGTAACATCCTTTCAGATAAGGCAATGTAACGCCAATGGATTTTACTTCGCTGATCGGTTCCATCCGACGGATTTCATCGTCTACAAACTCTGTGATATTTACGGTGATATTACCACCGTTACGTTCAGCCCATCCTTTTTGCCACAAGTATCCGGCAACTTCAGCTACCTTGTTTACTTCTTTGGCAAGTGCCGGACGATTTTCTAAAATTGATTTCATATCTATTTATTATTAAAACAAGTTCGGGAATACCAGCGAGAAGATCAAGACTACCAAACCACAGATCAACACTGTGATTGTTTTGGCAGATACTCCTTTCCACTCTTTCAGGATGATTCCCCATACATTACTAAAGGTTACGTTCAGCGCCATCAGGATACACCATGAGAAAGCCAGCAACACGGGACTTTCCGTGAGGAAGCTCTTACCCATTTCCAATCCGAAGAACTGCATATACCACAGCACACCGGCCAACGCACAGAAGACGAGATTGTTACCCCATACCTTTCCTTTGGCATAGTCACCGACAGACTTATTAGCTATATTCTGCTGCAGGCAGTAAGCGGCATTTGTCATGAATCCGCCTAAAGTCACGAGGAAGATAACAGGAAGACCTGCATAAAGTCCATCCACACCACCTGCCAAAGCAGCTTCCTTGATAGGAGTTCCGGCATCCAGTCCCAAAGCAAAGCAGGCACTCATCACACCCGCAAGAAGTGCTACCAGCAAACCTTTTGTCAATGCAAAGTCTTTTACGGCAGCCCGTTTTTCTTCTTCGCTCATATTCTGTGCACGCAAGCCACCGGCATAACCAATGATAGCAATACCCGCCAGCGTAATACAAACTCCTAGAAGAAGAATCAGTCCGTTACCTTCGAACAGATTGGTTCCGGCGAAGATGGCAGGAAAAAGGGTTCCGAATCCGGCACAAGTACCTAATGCGATACTTTGTCCAAGCGCAACACCCAGATAACGCATGGAGAGTCCGAAAGTCAATCCGCCTATTCCCCATAATACACCATAAAAGATGCTCATTCCAGCACCTCCGGCTCCCCACAAGTCGAACAAACTGCCTCCTGCGGGTATCCCCAGCAGTGATCCCAGGAACGGGAACACTAACCAGGCAAACACACCTTGTACTAACCAGAAGCTTTCCCAGCTCCATTCCTTCACCTTTTTAATAGGTACATAGGAACTGGACTGGCAAAAGCTACCGATGGCTATAATCAACAAGCCTATTAGAATATCCATCACTTATCGTTTAGAAGTTACTTCCGCTTCGTACTTTTCGATTTCTGCAATGAAATCTTCGCCTACCGGAACGTTGTTCTTCAAGCAGAACATATCCCATACTGCATTCCATGGAAGCGCTTTCTCTTCTTCGAGCAGAGCCAGACGCTGGAATCCCTGTCCGTTAGCTTCGTATTCACGCAGCTTGGCAATCGGTTCGAGCAAAGCACGTGTCATACATTTCTGAGCAGCACGGCTACCGACAACGTAAGCACCGATACGGTTGATAGAAGCATCGAAATAGTCGAGACCGTAGTGTACGCGTTCCAACGCACCGCAACGAACAATTTCACTGAACAGTTCCATTGTAGGATCATCCATAATGGTTACGTGGTCGGAATCCCAACGAACCGGACGGCTTACGTGCAGCATCAATTCGGGCACATAAAGCAAAAGAGAAGATACTTTGTCGGCAACACTTTCAGTCGGATGGAAGTGACCGGTATCCAAAGTTACCATCTTATTACGGGATGCGCCATAACCGATGTAGAAGTCATTGGAACCTACTGTATAGCTTTCCAGACCGATACCGAATACTTTTGATTCAATACAGTCTTTCATGTTTTTATATTCAGTAGCAAATATCTGATCCAGAGAATCTTTCAACAATGCACGATATTTCATGCGGTTTACAGTGATATCCTTGCTTCCGTCATGTACCCAAAGATTCATGATACACGGGTCACCCTGCGCCTTACCCATTTCTTCGGCAACGGCACGACAACGTTTGGTATGCTCAATCCAGAACTGACGGATGCCCTCATCCGGATTAGACAGTGACAAATCACCAGATTTCGGATGTGAGAATGAAGTAGAGTTGAAATCGAGTTTCATGTTATGCTCTTTACCCCATTCAATCCAGCTCTTGAAATGTTCAGGCTCTACCTGATCGCGGTCTACCACTTTACCTTGAAAATCCCCGTAGATTTCGTGCAGGTTCAAACGGTGTGTACCCGGAATATAAGAAGCGGCTTTCAGAATGTCGGCACGCAGTTCATCAATATTGCGAGCTTTGCCCGGATAATTACCGGTTGCCTGAATACCTCCGCTCAGTGCACCTGCCTGCACTTCAAATCCCGTTACATCATCAGCCTGCCAGCAATGAAGTGACAAGTGGAAGTCCTGCATGGTTTTCAGTACCTTTTCAGTATCTACACCTACTGCTGCATAGCGTTCAACAGCAATCTCATACGCTTTCTGAATCATTTCTTCTTTTTTCATGATATTCTATTATTAAAAGTTAATATTATTCTGTCGGTTATTTCTTGATTCTCCGGAATTTATCGAACGCAGTTTTTAAAATGGATATAAGCCGCATCCCAAGCTGCCATATCCTGTGGGTGATAAGTCTTCAACGGAATTGAACGGCTTATCAACTGACGCATACCGGCAACATCCGTCGCCTCTCCCACCGTCATTGCCTGAATCATGACATTACCGATAGCTGTTGCCTCAGACGGTCCTGCCACAACCGGGATGCCGATAGCATTAGCAGTAAACTGATTCAACAAGTCATTACGGCTACCTCCACCAATCACATGCAGAGTTTCGATAGGACGAGGAGAAAGCGCACGCAAGTTTTCCAACACCTGACGGTAACGCAAAGCCAGACTCTCAAAGATACAACGTACTATTTGTCCACGTTGCTCAGGAACCGGCTGCCCAGTAGTCCGGCAATATTCACGAATGGCCTGTTCCATATCCGCAGGATTTGCAAAACAGTCGTCATCCGGATTGATTAAACTACGGAATGGTTCACACGAATCCGCTTCGGTTATTAATTCCGGATAGCTTGTATCTCCCCAATTCAGACGGCAACGTTCCAGCAACCACATTCCACAAATATTCTTCAAAAGGCGAATTGTGCCTTCTACGCCACCTTCATTCGTAAAGTTCAAAGCCTCTGTTTCAGCAGTGATCACCGGTGCATCTGTTTCCACCCCCATCAGCGACCAAGTACCGCTACTCAAATATGCGAAATTACGATCAAGTGCGGGAACAGCTGCTACAGCAGATCCGGTATCATGTCCGGCCACCGCAATCACAGGAATTGCCCCCAATCCTGTTATCTTTTGCACTTCTTCAGTCAATGTTCCTATCTTCTCACCTGGGAAGACAAAACGACCGAAATTCTCTTCTTGCAGTCCGACTGCTTTCAGCAACTCCGGTTCCAGACGTTGCGTATGTGCATTCACTAATTGGGCAGTGGAAGCAATGGTATATTCGGTTACCATCTTCCCGGTCAGCATATAGCTCAACGCATCCGGCATAAACAGAACTTTGTCTGCTGCCTCCAATGCACTGTCATGATTGCGACGCAAAGTATCTAATTGGAAAAGTGAATTAAAATTCATTACCTGAATACCAGTTTTACCATATACCTCGCTACGAGAGATACGAGAGAAAAAGGCTTCCGGTGCTCCTACCGTATGCGGATCACGATATGCATAAGGCTGGCGAAGCAGGTTTCCATCTTTTCCAAGGAGGACGAAATCTACTCCCCATGTATCTATACCGATAGAGGCAATAGATTCGCCACGGTGAGCTACCAATTTCAATCCGTCGATAATGTGACGGTATAATGCATAAATATCCCAATAGAAATGTCCCCCCACCTCGATCAAGTGGTTAGGAAAACGATTAATCTCCTCCAGATTTAATCCGCCTTCAATAAAAGAGCCTAAGATTGTACGGCCGCTTGTTGCGCCCAGGTCGACTGCAAAAAAGTTCTGTTTCATGGTATTTTGTCTATATATTTAAGGTATCCATTTACCTACATTGCAAAGATAGGCGGTTCCTTCCTCCTTTTCCTTACGCATTTTGATAGAAAGGATGTGCATTTTGACACAAATCTACATAGCCAAACCTTACATCAGTATAAATTTTACTTTTTATGCAAAAAAAGCATGATTTATGCATGTTTTCTCCAAAATAATGCATAATTTTGCGCCATTCTTAGAATAATTATACAATGAAGAAGAAAGCAAATCGGTTAGACGCCATCAAAATGATTATCTCAAGCAAGGAGGTAGGCTCGCAGGAAGAACTACTGCAAGAGCTGAACCGTGAAGGCTTCGAACTGACACAAGCCACCCTCTCCCGCGACTTGAAACAACTGAAAGTAGCCAAAGCTGCCAGTATGAACGGCAAGTATGTATATGTATTGCCGAATAACATCATGTATAAACGTTCCACTGACCAGAGTGCCGGTGAGATGTTGCGCAACAATGGATTTATCTCCCTACAGTTTTCCGGCAATATAGCTGTTATCCGTACCCGTCCCGGTTACGCCAGCAGCATGGCTTATGATATCGACAACAATGAGTTCAGCGAGATTCTGGGAACCATTGCCGGCGACGATACCATCATGCTGGTTCTGCGTGAAGGAGTAGCCACAAGCAAAGTACGTCAGCTTTTGTCGCTCATCATTCCGAATATCGAATAACTATACCTATATTATATATAAAGAAATGGACACTCAACAAATAGATGTTATGGTAGCCGACGCCTCACATGAGGTTTACGTTGACACTATTTTGGAAACTATCAGAAATGCTGCTGCCGTACGAGGAACCGGAATCGCAGAGCGCACACACGAATACGTAGCGACTAAAATGAAAGAGGGCAAAGCAATAATCGCGCTCTGTGGCGACACATTCGCAGGTTTCACCTATATCGAATCATGGGGAAACAAGCAATACGTAGCAACCTCCGGTCTGATTGTACATCCCGATTTTCGCGGATTAGGATTGGCAAAGCGCATCAAACAAGCATCTTTCCAACTGGCACGTCTCCGATGGCCGAAAGCTAAGATTTTCAGTCTGACATCCGGAGCCGCAGTGATGAAAATGAACACCGAACTAGGATATGTCCCTGTCACTTTCAATGAACTGACAGACGACGAGGCTTTCTGGAAAGGATGCGAAGGCTGCACCAACCACGATATACTGGTAGCTAAAAACCGTAAGTTCTGCATCTGCACAGCCATGCTGTACGATCCGACAGACCCACGGAACATAAAAAAAGAACAAGAAAGAAATAACATTTAATATATACAGCACTATGGAAGAAAAGAAGAAAAAAGTAGTGGTGGCATTCAGCGGCGGACTGGACACATCGTTCACCGTCATGTACCTCGCTAAAGAAAAAGGTTACGAAGTATATGCAGCTTGTGCCAATACGGGCGGTTTCAGCGAAGAACAGCTGAAGACAAACGAAGAAAACGCCTACAAACTGGGAGCAGTGAAATATGTAACATTGGACGTTACTCAGGAATACTACGAAAAGAGTCTGAAATATATGGTTTTCGGAAATGTGCTGCGTAATGGTACTTACCCGATCTCTGTCAGCTCGGAACGTATCTTCCAGGCATTGGCCATCGCACGTTATGCCAACGAAATCGGTGCGGATGCCATTGCCCACGGTTCTACCGGAGCAGGTAACGACCAGATTCGTTTTGACATGACTTTCCTTGTACTGGCTCCGAATGTAGAAATCATCACGCTGACCCGTGATATGGCATTAAGCCGTCAGGAAGAAATCGACTATCTGAACAAACATGGTTTCAGTGCAGACTTTACCAAGCTGAAATACTCTTATAACGTAGGTTTGTGGGGTACATCCATCTGTGGTGGCGAAATCCTCGACTCCGCACAGGGATTACCGGAAACAGCCTACCTGAAACATGTGGAAAAAGAAGGCAGCGAACAACTCCGTCTCACTTTCGAAAAGGGAGAACTGAAAGCTGTCAATGACGAAACATTCGATGATCCGATCCAAGCTATCCAGAAGGTAGAAGAGATCGGTGCCGCATACGGTATCGGACGTGATATGCACGTGGGCGATACGATTATCGGCATCAAAGGCCGTGTGGGTTTCGAGGCTGCTGCTCCGATGTTGATTATCGGTGCTCACCGCTTCCTCGAAAAATACACATTGAGCAAATGGCAGCAATACTGGAAAGATCAGGTGGCCAACTGGTACGGAATGTTCCTCCACGAAAGCCAGTATCTCGAACCGGTGATGCGTGACATCGAAGCCATGCTTCAGGAAAGCCAGCGTAACGTTAACGGTACGGCAATCCTCGAGCTCCGCCCGCTTTCTTTCTCTACCGTCGGTGTAGAATCGGAAGACGACCTCGTGAAAACGAAGTTCGGCGAATATGGTGAAATGCAGAAGGGCTGGACAGCCGAAGATGCTAAGGGCTTTATTAAGGTAACTTCTACTCCGCTGCGTGTTTACTACAATAACCATAAAGACGAAGAGATATGATTAAAGCAGGAATCATTGGTGGCGCAGGATATACAGCAGGCGAATTAATCCGTCTGCTGCTCAACCATCCGGAAACTGAAATCGTATTCATCAACAGCAGCAGTAATGCCGGAAACCGAATCACCGACGTACACGAAGGACTATACGGAGAAACCGACCTGAGATTTACCGACCAGTTACCTCTGGACGCAATAGATGTACTATTCTTCTGTACCGCCCACGGTGACACGAAGAAATTCATGGAAAGCCACAACGTGCCGGAAGATTTGAAAATCATCGACCTCTCGATGGATTATCGCATCAAGAGTGACGATCATGACTTCATCTACGGTCTGCCGGAACTGAACCGTCGTGCTACCTGTACGGCGAAGCACGTAGCCAACCCCGGTTGTTTTGCTACCTGCATCCAGTTAGGTTTGCTTCCGCTAGCCAAGAATCTGATGTTGACAGGCGATGTTTCGGTCAATGCCATCACTGGAAGTACCGGTGCCGGCGTGAAGCCCGGTGCTACCAGTCATTTCAGTTGGCGTAACAATAACATCAGCATATACAAGGCCTTCGATCATCAGCACGTGCCGGAAATCAAGCAATCACTGAAGCAGTTGCAGAACAGCTTCGATTCAGAGATCGACTTTATTCCTTATCGGGGAGATTTCCCGCGCGGCATCTTTGCCACTCTTGTCGTAAAAACGAAAGTTGCACTCGAAGAAATCGTTCGCATGTATGAGGAATATTATGCAAAAGACTCCTTCGTGCATATTGTAGATAAGAATATAGACTTGAAACAAGTCGTAAATACCAATAAATGTCTGATACATCTGGAGAAACATGGTGACAAATTACTGATTATCTCCTGTATCGACAACTTGCTGAAGGGTGCCAGCGGACAAGCAGTTCATAACATGAACCTGATGTTCAACCTGGAAGAAACCGTAGGATTACGGCTGAAACCTTCCGCTTTCTAAAAACAGAAGAATTATGAAATTATTCGACGTATATCCTTTATATGACATCAATATAGTCAAAGGACAAGGCTGTAAGGTATGGGATGAAAACGGTACGGAATATCTGGACCTCTACGGAGGCCATGCCGTCATCTCCATCGGACACGCGCATCCCCACTATGTGGAGATGATCAGCAATCAGGTAGCAACCCTTGGTTTCTATTCAAACTCGGTGATCAATAAGCTGCAGCAACAAGTAGCCGAACGATTGGGAAAGATTTCCGGTTATGAAGACTACTCGCTGTTTCTGATCAACAGCGGAGCCGAAGCCAATGAAAACGCGCTGAAGCTGGCTTCTTTCTATAACGGACGCACCAAAGTCATTTCTTTCAGCAAAGCCTTCCACGGACGTACATCCCTTGCAGTGGAGGCTACGAACAACCCCACCATCATTGCTCCGATCAACAACAACGGTCATGTGACCTATCTCCCTCTGAATGACATCGAAGCGATGAAGCAGGAACTGGCGAAAGGTGACGTATGCGCTGTTATCATCGAAGGAATACAAGGAGTGGGCGGTATCAAAATACCGACTACCGAATTTATGCAGGAACTTCGCAAGGTTTGTACCGAAACCGGAACGATTCTGATTCTGGACGAAATCCAGAGTGGATACGGCCGTAGCGGAAAATTCTTTGCCCATCAATACAACCATATCCAGCCAGACATCATCACCGTAGCCAAAGGCATCGGAAACGGATTCCCGATGGCAGGTGTACTGATCAGCCCGATGTTCAAGCCCGTCTACGGACAACTGGGAACTACATTCGGCGGAAATCACCTGGCCTGCTCGGCAGCTCTTGCCGTAATGGACGTCATCGAACAGGACAATCTGGTAGAAAATGCAAAAGCAGTCGGCGACTACCTGCTGGAAGAACTCAAGAAATTCCCGCAAATCAAAGAGGTGCGCGGACGCGGACTGATGATCGGACTCGAATTTGAAGAACCGATCAAGGAATTGCGCAGCCGCCTCATCTACGACGAACACGTATTTACGGGAGCCAGCGGGACGAATGTACTCCGCTTATTGCCCCCTCTCTGCCTCAGCATGGAGGAAGCGGACGAGTTCCTTGCCCGTTTCAAAAGAGTACTCTAACTGATATTTGATTAATAAACAGCGAACAAAAAAGCAGCCTCGAACAGAAAAACAGTTCTTATTCAGGCTGCTTTTTGTTTTTTCGCAATTTACCGTTACCTTTGTCTGTAAGAATACATTAAAAAAGAAGCGCATATGAAAATAGCTATTATCGGTGCAGGAAACATGGGTGGTTCTATAGCCCGCGGCCTGGCAAAAGGAAGTCTGATAGCAGACTCAGATATCATTGTATCCAACCCCAGCGCAGGCAAACTGGAGAAACTGAAAGAAGAATTTCCGGGCATTTCCACCACTCTGAGCAATACGGAAGCGGCAACGGGAGCAGATGTTGTCATTCTCGCCGTGAAGCCCTGGTTTGTGGAGTCCGTCATGCGCGAGCTGAAGCTGAAGAGCAAACAGACGCTCGTATCCGTAGCGGCAGGTATCAGTTTTGAAGAACTCGCACACTTTGTGATAGCACCGGAGATGCCGATGTTCCGCCTGATTCCGAACACTGCCATCAGCGAACTGGAAAGTATGACGCTTATCGCGGCACGCAACACGAACGATGAACAGAACCAGTTTATGCTCCGCCTGTTCAACGAAATGGGAATGGCCATGCTCATTCCCGAAGATAAGATAGCCGCCACCACGGCACTGACTTCCTGCGGCATCGCTTACGTATTGAAATACATCCAGGCAGCCATGCAGGCCGGCATCGAAATGGGCATCCGTCCCAAAGATGCGATGGAAATGGTAGCCCAGTCCGTCAAGGGAGCCGCCGCATTAATTCTGAACAATGACACCCACCCCAGCGTAGAAATCGACAAAGTGACTACTCCGGGCGGAATTACGATCAAGGGAATCAACGAACTGGAACACAACGGATTTACCTCCGCCGTCATCAAAGCGATGAAAGCATCCAAATAATACCGCAAAATTATTAATAATCAAAAAACAACCACTTGTATGAATGACCAAATTAAACAGATCGCAGAACGCCTTCGCGGATTACGTGACGTACTGGAACTAACGTCTGAAGATATCGCCCGCGACTGCGACATATCTGCCGAAGAATACCGGCTCGCAGAGACAGGACAATACGACATTTCCGTTAGTATGCTACAAAAGATAGCCCGTACCTACAACATCGCACTGGATGCTTTGATGTTTGGCGAAGAGCCGAAAATGAACAGCTACTTCGTGACCCGTGCCGGCAAAGGAGTCAGCATCGAACGTACCAGGGCTTACAAATACCAGTCACTGGCGTCGGGCTTCATGAACCGCACCGCCGATCCTTTCATCGTCACGGTCGAACCGAAGGGAGACGATGAGCCGATCCATTATAACCACCACAACGGACAGGAATTCAACCTGGTGGTTGAAGGCCGTATGCTTATCAACATCGAGGGCAAGGAAATCATCCTGAACCAAGGAGACAGTATTTATTTTAATTCAAAACTTCCACATGGCATGAAAGCGCTCGATGGCAAAACGGTACGTTTTCTGGCCGTAATTATGTAATAACGTTATGGTAGAAAGATTTTTAGCACAGACTAGCTTTGCCTCACAAGAGGATTTCATCAAGAACCTGAAAATAAACGTACCGGAGAATTTCAACTTCGGCTACGACGTAGTAGATGCCTGGGCTGCCGAACAACCCGACAAGAACGCTCTGCTCTGGACCAATGACCAAGGCGAAAGCCGTCAGTTCTCCTTCGCCGACATGAAACGCTATACGGACATGACGGCCTCTTACTTCCAGAGCCTCGGCATCGGTCGCGGAGACATGGTGATGCTGATTCTGAAGCGCCGCTATGAGTTCTGGTACAGCACCATCGCCCTGCATAAGCTGGGAGCAACGGTGATCCCCGCCACTCACCTGCTGACAAAGAAAGATATCATCTATCGCTGCAACGCTGCCGACATCAAAATGATTGTGGCTGCCGGCGAAGGAATCATACTGCAACACATCAAAGATGCTCTTCCCGAGTGTCCGAGCGTGGAAAAGCTGGTCAGTGTAGGTCCGGAAGTTCCGGAAGGATTCGAAGATTTCCATCAGGGAATCGATAATGCTGCCCCTTTCATCCGCCCGAGACATGCCAATACGAATGACGACATCTCACTGATGTACTTCACTTCCGGCACTACCGGCGAACCTAAAATGGTAGCACATGACTTTACGTATCCGTTAGGTCATATCGTTACGGGTAGTTTCTGGCACAATCTGGATGAGAACAGCCTCCACCTCACCATCGCCGATACCGGCTGGGGAAAAGCCGTATGGGGAAAACTCTACGGACAATGGATCGCCGGAGCCAACATTTTCGTCTATGACCACGAAAAGTTCACGCCCGCAGCTATTCTGGAAAAGATACAGGAGTATCAGGTGACTTCCCTTTGCGCACCTCCAACCATCTTCCGTTTTCTGATTCATGAAGACCTGACTAAATATGACTTGTCTTCACTGCGGTATTGCACCATTGCCGGAGAAGCACTGAACCCTGCCGTATTCGAAACCTTCAAGAAACTGACAGGCATCAAGCTGATGGAAGGTTTCGGACAGACGGAAACGACACTGACAGTTGCCACCATGCCTTGGATGGAACCGAAACCGGGAAGCATGGGACTGCCCAATCCGCAGTATGACGTAGACCTGATCGACAGTGAAGGTCGCTCCGTGGAAGCCGGAGAGCAAGGACAAATTGTGATCCGTACCAGCAAAGGCAAACCTCTCGGACTTTTCAAAGAGTACTATCGGGATGCGGAACGTACACACGAGGCTTGGCACGACGGCATTTACTACACAGGTGATGTAGCATGGAAAGACGAAGACGGATACCTTTGGTTTGTAGGACGTGCAGACGACGTAATCAAGAGTTCCGGTTACCGTATCGGCCCGTTCGAAGTGGAAAGCGCTTTGATGACGCACCCTGCCGTCATAGAATGTGCTATCACCGGAGTACCCGATGAGATTCGCGGACAGGTAGTTAAAGCTACTATCGTATTATCCAAAGACTATAAAGCACGTGCCGGAGAAGAACTGATCAAGGAATTGCAGAACCACGTCAAGAAGGTGACTGCTCCTTATAAATATCCGCGTGTGATTGAGTTCGTTGACGAACTGCCCAAGACTATCAGCGGCAAGATTCGTCGCGTGGAAATTCGCGAGAACGATGAGAAATAAGGCATAAAACCCATTTATAAAAAAGCCGGCTGCAAAGGATTGCAGCCGGCTTTTCTTTTCACTAGTAAGTATCGGATTCTCTAATCAATTGATAAAGCTCCAACCATCCGCTTAATCATTAGGATGATAGAAATTGTATTGTTCACTCCATGCAGGAATTCCGGTAAGCGTTATATCATTACCGTTCGGGCTATTATCCTTCAATACATTTCCTTTTCCTTCATCACACTTCCAATACCCAATCAAACCATCCGAATCTCCGGATATCTGGCGTGACATTCCTTCCTGAATAGCGTTCTCTGTCAGGCATTTGCTCCAAAGACGAATCTGAGCTAATTCTACCTGCATATTCCAGCCGAAACTCTGTGCTAAAGAAATATTATTGAATGTAAAGTCTCTTGAATCGGCTTTACTATTATTCAATGTACCATCTTTATAGAGGGAAATAGTAGATCCGTCATAAGTATAAGCAATGTGATACCATATATCCGGATACCAAAATTCCTCACTATCAAAATAGTTTCCATCCAACTGACACTGCAAACATGGCGCAATCTTTTTTGCTCCATCCGCCCAATAACGCAATAAAACGCCATTGAAAGAAATAGGAGCCGAATTGTCTGCGAAAATTAATCGTCTGAAAGCAATATTGGCAGGACCCACCCAATCTCCTGTCGGTCTGCCCGTTGTATTATCGAACTTGATCCAATACTCTATAGTCCACTGAGTAACAGGTATTTCGTTTTTAAAGTTCAGACTGGTTTTATTTGCTGATTTCAAAACCACCGCTTTCTGTTTATTAGGGGAAGTAAGCAGATAAAGAATATGGTTTGCGTTACCAACAAGTCCTATCGGTCCGGCTACGGAAGTGATCCGTACCGGAATCGCATAAGCCTCGTTATTGGGGGTGGTAAACGGCTTTATAGTAAGATTAATGACTGGTGCAGACACTTCACCTGCGGGAATCGTAACTGTGCGTTCAAAACTTCTGAATTCTTCCGGCAAAAGTTCGTAAGACGCTTCATGCTGTTGATTATACTCATCAATGAGTTGCTGATCAATATCCAGTGTTACAGTTACATCTTGATCAATAGCACGAACCAAACGGACGGTCAATGTTTTTATCACATCTCCCTCGTCCACCAATTGTGCCTCTATCTGCTGACTAAACGTATTAGAAGGAGCCGCTTCCGCAATATATACTCCATTATCGATAGTTGACAGTTTTGCATCGTTGCATCCGGTGACAACAGCCAAAGCTGCCCCCAGCACAACATATCTTGAAAATTTAATCATCTTCATAATTATCCTTTTTTAGTTATGTTCTTGCAATTAATGATTAGCGGGATTCAGAACCTGAATAACCTCACGCATAAAGAAATAGTCATTCACCGGACGACAAAGATTAAAACGGTAGGCACCCACTCCGCCAATGCGGGCATCTACTCCCGGACGATAGTACATCGCCATTCCCTTCAATGAATAAGTCACAATACCATCACGAGTTGTAAATTCCGGTCCGCCATCCCCTTTATGCTTTTCAAAGTCCTCACACCAAACTGTTTTACTAAGAATCGTAGCTTCATCCTCTATCGAACCGAATTTATTTAATAATCTGTCAAAACGACCATCCAAAGCATCACTATATCCCTCATCCGACCTACAGTAATAGGCTTGAACCACATAATAATCTAATAAAGGGCCCGACTCCTTGTTCAGTGTCTGCGGTTCTCCGTCGACCATCAATATACGTCCAGTTCCCGATTTCGGTCCGAATTCTTTCGATAATTCATCCAAAAAAATATGCATACGGTCCGAATTTCCACTCAGATTTCCGGAATAGCCAAAATTCGGTTCAAAGTCGATATCGAATCCATCATAGTTATACTTATTGATTGAATCAATAATCACCCGCGCATATTTACGGATAGCTTTTTCTTGTCCTTCTTCCGAAGTGTCACCATAATTGCCATACCACCCCCAATAAGCAGCCATCGCTTCATCCTTAGAGTTGTACTGTACGCCATCCACGATGAAATCATTCTCAACAGAAGCAGGCGTATGACTTCTGCCTATATCTGTGATATGCTGACAATACAAAACTCTGAGACCTTTCTTCTCTCTCACTTCCTTAAGGTCACTTTTTTGTGCTTCAGTCAGGTTGAAAGCCCCTCCCCAAAGAGAGACGATATCCATTGAATCGGGAATACCTCTCAACTGGTTGTTCATATTCGTTCCGGTTCCGGTCCATTCACTGTACCAGCCGAAAACAATCGGATGATCGGATTTCTTATACTCTCTCAGTGCCTTATAATAGTCTTCACCATTGATATTCACCGGTTCGGTGAACTTCGGTTCCATTTCAGTCCAGTCGCTGCACTGTATAAACATCAGTGCACCCATTACTCCAAATATGATATATAATAATTTCTTCATATTGTTATTCCTAATTTAAGCTATTAATAAGTACCATTTTCTTTCATTGCCCACCAAAGATCAGTTCCATTAGAATCTTTTCCATTGCTAAGCATACTGACGGCCGCTTCCACATTCGCCTTATTGTTATTGTATTCACTTCGTGTAAAACGAAGACGGCGTTGTCCGCGCCCCGTATTACAATCGGCATTCATAGATTCAGTTGCCGGGAAGATTCTAGGATAGCCTGTCCGACGGAAATCTGCCCATCCGTTCATCGGGTCGGGATAACAGGCAATCCATTTCTGGGTAAGTACTCTTTCCAGTTTCTTCGCGTCATCAGCTCCATCCTCCCACTTGATCGTAATGGACGACTGGTTCGTATAATTGTTTCCGGTATGTCCGGCAATTAAATTATCCACATAATTTCCCGGTATAGATGTAGCGTCAGCCAAATAATCATCGGCACCCGATACCCCAAATTCCTCAAAAGACAATCGAACTCCCTTTTCATAGAAAGTCTTGGCATCTCCACCCATATTCCAGCCTTTCAGTGCTCCTTCCGCACGCAGGAAAGCAGCTTCGGCAGCGTACATTACCGGTTGTGGCAATGTTTTGTCGGTAGCGATAAAGAGTTTGCTATAGTTGGCGTATACCGTAGGTTCAGGTATTTCTGCCGAACCCGAACGGACACCTACATACCCACCGGCAGCAGTCTGAGTCTGCGGAGTAAAATAAGCAGGACGGCGAGGATCGTTATATCCGTTCATGTACGACACGAGGCAGGCATTGGCTCTTACTTCGGGCCATCCGCTGACAATAGCATATCCATTTTCATTGATTCCGCCATTAGTCGTATCATAAGAACTGTCGCCCACACTTTCCATCACACCTCCAAGTACAGCTTCCTGAGCCTTGGTCTGAGCATATTCCGGTTCTACTCCCGAGATGCGGATAGCCATCCGAAGTTTCAGCGTATTGGCAAACTTCAGCCACTTCGAGCAGTCACCTTTATAGAACTGGTCTACCACAGCCAAATCTTGATTTACGCCGAACGTTGCCGCCGACTTCAGAATGGTGATCGCATTATCCAGATCGTCAAACATGGCATGCCATACAGTCTGCTCATTATCATAAGGGGCTTCCGTTTCGCCGGCCTTCATCTGTGTGTAAGGAATGGGACCTTGCAAAGATGCGAGCAACTGCATACCATAAACACGGGTTAACTGAGCCATGGCATAAATGACACCTTTCTTTTCCGTAGAGTTCTCGACCAGAAAGAAAGAAGGATAGATATAGCCGTAGAGTCTTCCCCATGAACTGTCATTGTGCCCTTCGGACGCATTATAATAAGCAAAGATATTCTTTCCAAAGCTCCAGTTAGCTGTCGCAGTCACTTGACCGCTAAAGCTGGCCCACATACAATTAATCTCCTGACAAGCATTCTGTTGCGGACAAGCATACACGTTAAACATCGTAGACAGTAAGTTACTTGCCGGTACTTTTGAAGGCTGATAAGGGTTGGTATTAAAATCTTCAAAGTTAGTAGTACACCCCGCCATCATACATACGACTGCGCTTGCTCCGATATATTTTATTATCTTGTTCATACCTATTTATTATTTAAAACTGAAATTTAACATTGAATCCGAAATTTCTTGTACTCGGAAGCATATAGGCATCAAATCCCTGATAGAAGTTAGATGCAGCTGAAGTGGTCAGTTCCGGATCGAAAGGAGCCTTGCAATAAATCATCCATAAATTCTTTCCTACCAGCCCAACAGTCATTCCGACCTTATTGTCAAACCATTTTTTAGGCAATGTATAGCTAAGTGAAAGTTCGCCGAGTCGTACATTGGTAGCGCTATACGTGTAGTAAGCCGCAGTTCCCTGAATGGTCTGATAGTAAGTCTGTGCAGAGACTTTGCTCTGATTAATCTGCACGCCTCCTGCGTCACGTACGTCCGCGCTGACTTTGGAAACACCGGCAGCGTCAAGTACGGACTGCGTCTCACTGATAACAATACCTCCGAAACGTCCGGTGAAAGTCATGCCAAGATTAACTCCCTTATAACCGAATCCTAAACTCCAGCCCATATTCATCTTAGGCAGAATAGAACCTAAGTAGGTTTCTTTGTTCTCCATAGCCAGTCCGACACCTTCTTCATTAAGAATGTAGCCATTCAAGTCACGTTTGAGCAAGCGTTGTCCGTATACGTCTCCCATTGATCCTCCGACACGCAAAATCAGGCGGGCATCCGTATGTCCATAAGTAAGCGGAGACAGTTCCGGCATCTGGATAGGTTGTCCGGTGGCATAGTTGTACACACCGTCAGCCAACCGTTTTACCCGGTTCTTATTCCATGTCAATGTATAGTTCGTATTGAAAGAGAAATCTTTCCACTGCTTGTTATAACCCAATGACATTTCCAGACCTTCGTTCATGATGTTTCCACTTTGGATAGGAATATTAGAATATCCCGAAGAAAGCGACAAGTCCGCATAGAATGTCTGATTATAAGTATTGGAACGATAATAAGTCAAGTTAAGACTGATGTCATTGAGGATACGTGCGTCCAAACCTACTTCCCATGACTTGGTACGTTCCGGTTTCAGTTTCGTGTTCGGATAAGAAGAGGTACTGGTCCAGCTCTGTGTCTGTTCATCGTAAGGGTAAGTAACGGTAGTCATGAAGCGGCCGTAAGAGTTACCTACCTCAGTGTACGAACCGCGAACTTTCAGGTATGTCAGCCAATCAGGAGCATTAAACATACTCGTCAGAATGGCGGAAAGTCCTATTGACGGGTAGAAGAAAGACTTGTAATCGGAGAAAGCCAGTCTTGAATCCCAGTCGTTACGTCCGGTAGCAGTCAGATAGATCATCGATTTCCAACCAATTTCCGCATTGGCAAAGATAGCGCGTGTCTGATCATGCCAGCCGGACTGTTTTGCTTTCCATGCTTTATTGAAATCGATATTGTGGACGGCAAAGAAATTGATAAGTTTCAATCCGCCTTCATATCCGATCATTTCATAACGACTGTCACTCAGTGACACACCAAGGTTGACATTGACCGACCAGTCGTTAAAACTCTTATTCAGTGTAGCAATCGCATCCGCATACGTGTTCTTTGATTGTGTAGAGGTGTCACTGTACGTTCCACGGTCACCCGACACCAGTGTGCCGGTAGAAGCGTATGCCTTATAAGTACTACGATTATCATAATTATCTATTTTCACACGTCCTACCACATCCAGCCAGTCGAACAACTGATATTTGAGGGAAGCGTTGATCATATAACGGGTCTTCTTATTCTCCCGCAACTGGCGATTCTGTATCCAGTAGGGGTTGGCAAGACCACTTGAAGTACCGCCGTAAGGCCAGTATTGCTCCATCAGGTCCATACCGGAATTATAACGTTCGAACATACGTACATCATCGAAATTCTCACTACGAGGGAAACGGTAAAGTCCCGGCAGAGGATTATAGTAATAACCCTGCGACATCATATTCTTGTCATTCTGAAGAATATAACTGGCACCGGCATCGAGTGTCATCTTGTCTTTCAGGAAACTGGTCGTGTTACGGACAGTGAAATTATAGCGGTTGTATCCACTGTTGGGCAATATATTGGTGGTGTTGGTAGTAGAAGCCGACAAATACGCCTGATTCTTCTTGTTACCGGTTGACAAAGCAAATGAGTTAATGACATTCGCTCCGGTCTGGAAGAAGTCACGCGGATCGTAGTCACTGTTTACAATCGGTCCCCAGCTATCCAGGCTGTTGGGCAGGTTACCATATTTGCTCTGCATCTCAGGCATCATTGACACCTTCGAGAAAGTAGTATTATTGGAGACCGTGACAGAAGTCTTGTCCGCAGACCCCTTCTTGGTGGTTATCAGCACAACACCGGCAGCGGCAGCATTACCATACAGAGCTGCGGCAGAAGGTCCGGTCAGCATAGAGATAGATTCGATGTCTTCCGGGTTAATGTCGGCAGCGCCATCCGTACCCTGCTGGTCATAGATACCACCGCCACCTCCATTCATCATGTTATACATCGGTACACCGTCGATCACATAAAGCGCCAGATTGGAAGAAGTGATAGATTTGACACCACGCATCACGACACGCGAAGCACCTCCCGTGGTATTGGACGAATTAATATTAACACCGGCCACCTTACCATTCAGAGAAGAGATGAAGTTCGCATCTTTCACAGTAGTCAGTTCATCACCGCTCAGCTGCTGCACGTTGTATGACAATGCCTTCTCCGAGCGTTTGATACCCAATGCCGTCACTACCACCTCATTCAGTTCCTGCGTCGCATCCTCTAGCACCACATTGGCAACATTTCCTTTTACGGGTACTTCTTTTGACTGATAACCTACATAGGAAAATACAAGAACAGGATTCGCCGATGAAGTGGAAAGCTTATAGTTTCCATCCATATCGGTGATGGTTCCCTCACCGGAACTTTTCTCCCGGATAGAGACACCAATCAACGGCTCTCCATTCTTATCTTTTACCGTGCCGGCAATAAGTCTTTCTTTTCTCTGCTGTGCAACGTCTTTTTCTTTTGCAGCCAGTACTATTTTATTATCCAAAACTTTATATTCGATGCCCACACCTTTAAAAACTTGCTCCAGAACCTGGAATATATTCTTATTAGACACTGACACCGACACTTTGCGTTTCAAATCGAGATTCTTACTGTTTACAAAAAAGCCGAATCCGGACTCAAGTTCGATTTTGTGAAGCACTTCCTCTATGGTACAATCGTTTGCCTTCAATGTGATGGAAGTCTTTTGCGCATATCCATCGGACGCATATGCCAGTCCGAATGAGCAGACAATGAGTATAAATAGTAACTTCATAGATAGTGATATTTTCCTTGAAGACCGCCTAAGAAGGTTTAATCCTCCAAGAAATTGGACGATACAATAATTTTGCATAAATTTGTAACGAGTTTAATTAAAAAACTAGTAGTTATACTTGTCGGGAAACAAGTAGATTCACGATTACTGGGCTCAATACGGGAAGATACGACCAATATCATCCCGTATCTTTTTTAGTTTCAAGGGTCTTTGTTTTTCATGGCAATAAGCTTTTTTGAAATAAGGTTATTAATAACACTAAATAAAAATTTCTATCTTCATCTTCTCTTTACTTCCTTGTACACTGTTCAGATAACGCCAGCGTATTTTCGAAGAAGCTTCTATATAATTCAGTATCTGCTCCAGGCTCCTGCTCGTGAATGTCCCGGAGAACAGGTCATCATCGGGCACATTGCGTCGAACGATAAATTCCACATCATATCTGTCTGCCAAAATCTCCAGAGCATCCTGCAAAGATGTCTGCTTAAAGACGATAATACCATCCTTCCATGCCAGTTCTCCCTCACCGGAAGTAGTATAGAGCTCCGTTTTTCCACTCTGCGAATAATAGATCAGCTTCTGACCGGGTGCCATAGTAATGTACTGAGGCTTCTGTGCGGTATTATTAAATTCGAAATGCACTTTCCCTTCTATCAGAGTGGTAGTAATCTCTTCGGAATCCCTATACGCCTTTACATTGAACTTTGTGCCCAACACTTTAATCGCAGACTGATGGGCTGTGGAAACAATGAACTGTTTCTCCGGGTCTTTCTGAACTTCGAAATAGGCCTCCCCGTCCAGTTCCACTTTACGGGTACGGGAAGCGAACTGACTGGGAAAAGTCAGCGTACTTTTTCCGTTTACCCATACCATTGTTCCGTCAGCAAGCGTCACTTGCGTACGTTGTCCGGCAGGCACATATACGGTCTGCATTTCTACATTTTCCTTTTGCAGAGTTTGTATCAGTATATAACTTAATCCGAAAGCCAAAACAAATATAGCCGCAATCCGCATCGCCTTCATCGTAAAAGTGCGTAGTGAAAGCAGCTTGTCACGCCCCGTTTTCAACTCATCCGCATCCTGCCAAACAAGTGCATCATAACTTTTGCGGAGTGACATAAATTCTTTGAGATTAGCGGCATCGGCATCAATCCATGCTGCAACTTCTTCTTTCTCCCTTTGAGAGGCTTTTCCGGATATATATTTTAAAAGTAAATTCTGATTCATATTATAAGTTGAGTTACTTTATAAGTAATAAACAGGAGTATATTTGCTCCCCCTTTCATATAGAATACCACTCACTAAAAATAATCCCTAGTGAGAAATACAACTTTTTTTGCTGTTATTAAAAAAAGAGGAGAAAAAGATATTTTCAAGATCATCAAATAAAAAATATCAGGAAAGGAGCATACTCTTTCAGATTATCACGCAGCAGCTTCACAGCTTTGCTTATATGATACTCCACTCCTTTGACACTGATACCCAATTCTTCAGCTATTTCTTTATGAGATTTTCCATCCAGACGATCGGATATAAATGCAATGCGCGTCTTTTCCGGCATACCAGCCAACAATGTTTTCACCTTTGAGCGTAATTCTTCGGACATAACTTCCTTCGGATCACAGGCTTCCAAGGTTGAAATACGGATTTCCAATTCCCGTTGTCCCTTATCTGTCAGGTTTTGGTAGACGTTCTCCTGAACCTGCAAATGTTTCAGGTAATTGAGTGACTTGCTACGTATATAAGTGATTAATACAGCTTCGATACTCGGAATTTCCTGTTTTTTACTTAATTCCCACAAATAAATGATTGCTTCCGATACAATATCTTCAGCTACCAAATCATTATGGACGTATGATAAGGTAAACAGGAATGCTCTCCTATAATAGGTAGTATATATCGAATTAAAATTAATTGCAGTCATTTCGATCTATATTAATGGCGCTTATGCGTATAGTTTAAGTATATCCAAAGGTCTTTAATGATTGCAAAGAAATATATTTTAATTGAATAAAAGAACTTTTTGAAGAGAAAATGGGACATAAGCCGGTAAATCATCAGAAGGCTGACGACTAGCATATAGCTTTCACTCCTTTCTCTCCACTTTTTTCCAATGCTAAAAACTGACCAATTTATGCTAAAATCAGATCATTGCATCATTTCTATACTATTATGACTCAAAATTGCTCTAATCTATAAATCCAACTTCCTATATTTGCAGCCATAACAATTAAAACACAAAAAGAATATGATTACAAGTAGAAAGGTTTCTCAGGTCAATGTTTTTGCTGGTAGTCCCTGGGAAGTAGCCAGCGTAAAGAGTTTATTGAAAGCAGCGTATATCGAGGCATCAATGAAAGACAATGGATTGAACAGTATACTCATTTCTGTTCCATGCGAATATTATACAGCAGCAATGCGTGTGATTAATAAAAGAAAAGTTTCATAGGTTTTAGGTTAAACATATAAGATTAAAGCCGGGTACGATGGGAGATCGCACTCGGCTTTTCAGTCTTTGTATGATTCTTTTAAAACGAAGTAACCTTTAGATTGGTTGACTTTCTGTTTGTTTAATCTTCAGTTTGCTCAATTTCTACTTTTTCATTCTTTAGCTTTTCAAGAGCGGCAATCTGCATATTACAGAAAAGGTGTATGTGATGAATCAAGTTAGTATGCTGTGACAAGTAAACGACAGAGTCCATAAGTTGGGCAGACAGTTGGTAGGCTTTCCGATTATTTGTATTTTCGTCCGGACGACGCATATAAAGGGCAAAACTTCGGTACAAGATAGGAATAAAGCGTTCCCACGGAAGTTCTAAGCTAAGCAACAAATGGTTCATATTCTCCAGCATACGTTGAAGAGACTCAAGGTCCGGCTTATCAGATTGCTTGCCATACACCTCTGCCCATAGACGGGCTTCTTCTTCAAAAAAGTTTTCTTTGGAATTTTCTTTCGCGATAGTCAATGCGTTTTCTGTTTCCATAAAATAGTAGTATTAATAAAAGGGCAAAAAAAGAACGGTTTCGCCTTTCCCGTTGACTATCACTTTCTAGAAGCTGAAGGCACATTACATACTCTTCACGGGGGTACGAAACCGCCTATGAGGAAATTGTAAGCATAGAAAATGCCTACAACTTGTCAAAAGCAGATACACCGCTTCTAGAAAAAATGATAGTCACTGCAAATATACTATTTTTCAAATATAAGTAAGGAATATCTGTAGATTTATTGATCAGAATTTCCACCTTTACACTAACCCGCATCGTAAACTTACAGCCGTAAGTCTTACCATCGTAAGTTTACGGAAGAATCAATAAATTAGTCAAGAAAGAGAAACCAATGAGGTTTTACAATAGCTCCCCAGTAATTTGACAGCAGTTTTGCCCTCATGCTCTAACAAACCGTCTGTATCCCTTTATTCATCGTGGTTTTCGGTGTGGTAGCAACTGTGGTGGCAGGTATGAGAGCAAACGGTTGCTCTCACTCTGTTTCATCCTGATTAGTATCGTTTCTACATTACTATCTTCTGATTTACAGGATGTTAATATCTGACATCTCAGCTATTAACGTTTGCTCTCTCAGTCATTAATAACTGAGAAATCAGCTATTAATGACTGATACCCCATACATTATTAGCCAATAAATGATTCAATGCTTCCTAAAAGAACAGGTCAATTGAAACAACTAACACGGCCGAGTCAATCCAATCATACGGTCAAGTGAATCCAATCGACAGGTGTTTCAGAAAGTTTCAAACGCTTGAAACTTTTTGTTTCATGCCTTGGAACAAAAGGTTTCATGCCTTGAAACTAATAGTTTCAACCTTTGAAACACTTTATTCCAACGGTTGAAACTGACATTGGAACTACAGGAATAAAGTGAAGATACTACAAAGGTTAGAGATTAGATTAAAAAAAGTGAGGGCAAGCATTTGCTCTCATACCTGCTACCACAGTTGCTACCACACCGGAAACCACGATGAATAAATGGATACAGACAGTTTGTTAGAGCATGAGAGCAAAAGTGATACTAAATTACTATTGAGCAATCTTTGATAATTCGCTGCACAACAAAAGTGCAGAAATATACATAATACTGCACTTTTGTTGCGCAATTATCGTATCATTACAGATAAATACACTTCAGTTATGGATTGATTATACGAAAGCTTCAACAAGTTATTAAAAAGCACGAGCACAAAGATAGCATCGGTTCGATCATCCCACTTTGGTATTTTGGAATGAATTATTAGTAAACTAAGCAAAAGCCTTTTTCTTCTTTTAGTCCACACTATTTTTATAAAAGGCACTAATTTTATTGAATTACCTCACTAACAGAGCGCTAGATTTCAAAAAGAAACTTAACTTTGCACCCGAGTTTTATAAAAAGAGACTGAATTAGTAACTAAAAAGATTAAACCGCATGAAAATTAAGACTTTAATAGCCTGTTTCATACTAGCTTGTGCTGCAACTTCCTGCATACAGGATGAAGCACTGAACTCAGAAGCAGCCATTGATGCTTGTACAGGTGATGATGTACAATTAGCAAACATCAATGCTGATTCAAAGGTAATTAATGTATATGTGCATAAGGGAGCCGACCTCTCCAAACAAAAAAATAAAATTTGAGGTCCCACAAGGAGCCACTACCAAAGTAAATAATCAGGCAACTGGTGATACAGAGTCTACATATGATTTTAGTGAGGCACCACATTCTCGAAAATTTACTGTAACTTCAGAAGATGGTCAATGGAAACCTGTGTATACTGTTAATCTGAAACGAGCAGAATTACCCAACTCATTTCATTTTGAAGAATTATTAGCCTCTTTCAACACTCCCTATGATATTTTTTACGAGTTTGAGCAAGGAACTTCGCAAGATATTTCTAAAGTTTTGCAATGGTCAAGTGGTAATCCCGGATTTAAACTGACGGGAATGGCAAAGAGTATTAGCGATTATCCGACAGTACAAGCCGCTAACGGTGTCATTGGTAAATGTGCTAAATTGACAACTTGCGACACAGGAAGTTTTGGCGCAATGGTAAATATGTTTATTGCTGCAGGTAATCTTTTTATCGGTTCGTTCGACCTTTCCAATGCATTAAAAGATGCCCCCAAAGCAACAACATTCGGCTTCCAATTTTACAAACGCCCTAAAGCATTAAAGGGATTCTATAAATTTAAATCCGGTGATATTTACACTGCTCCCAAGAAAAACGAGAAAGGAGAAATGGAACAAGAAATTATCCCCGGTAAAAGAGACCGATGTGATATCTATGCTATCATGTACGAAGCAAACGAAAACTCTTTTATGCTTGACGGTTATACCTCATTGACTTCAGACAAACTAGTATCAGTTGCGCGGATTAAAGAAGAAGATGTCAAGGAAGGAGATACTTGGAATGAATTTGACATACCATTCGTGCTAAAAGATGGCAAGCAAATTAATGAAGACAAGCTAAAGGAGGGAAAATACAAACTAGCCATTGTGCTCTCTTCAAGTGTAGACGGTGCCTTCTTTAAAGGAGCAGTAGGTAGTACGCTTTATGTCGATGAACTAGAACTTATTTGTGAAGAATAAAAACTCAATGCAATGAAAAAATATAAATTAATCAATATCATAGCCGTACTACTGTTTGTAAGTACATTCTCAGCGCAAGCACAAGAAGAAAGAAATCAAGGTATCATCTGGTCATACTTGCATGGATGGGAATATGGAATCAAGGCTGGTTTCAGTATTGGAGGAACTGCTCCATTGCCTTTACCTGAAGAAATCCGCAAAATAGACAGTTATTCACCAGGTGGCCTCGCTATTTCAATTGAAGGAAATGCAACTAAATGGTTTGACACAAAATGGGGAATGACTGTAGGAGTACGACTTGAAAATAAAAATATGACAACGGAAGCTACTGTAAAGAACTACGGTATGAAGATCATCAACACCAACGGCGGAGAACTACAAGGTTTATGGACAGGTGGCGTAAAGACTAAAGTCAAAAACTCTTATCTGACTATCCCAGTAGTTGCCAACTATAAAGTAAGCAAACGTTGGAAAGTCTCAGCAGGTCCGTATGTATCTTATCTTATTGAAAGAAACTTCTCCGGACATGTATATGAAGGTCACTTGCGTACTCCGGATCAGACAGGTTCGCGAGTAGATTTTACTGGTGAAAGCATTGCTACTTATGATTTCTCTGACAATCTGCGTAAATTCCAATGGGGATTGCAATTAGGCGGTGAGTGGAGAGCATTCAAACATTTAAATGTGTATGCTGACTTGACATGGGGATTGAACGATATCTTCAAGAAGGATTTTGATACGATTGCATTTGCTATGTATCCTATTTATTTTAATGTAGGATTCGGATATGCGTTCTAATAAAAAATAATCTATATAGATTCATCATTACTCTCGTTATAGACAAGCTATAACGAGAGTTTTTATATCCCAAACTTCATCTAAAAACATTATTAGAAAAATACATTTTTCATAATTAATGGAGTAATATACTTCTCCTTCATATCATTCCTAACAAATTATAATAAAAATAAGAATCCCTCCATCCCATTCTAATAAAGAAGAGATGAAGGGAAACACCTAAAATATATCTTTTACTTTTGAGTCTAATTACTTATTCATTAACAATAGTAACATCATCAATCAACAATCTACTACCAACAGCAGCATTATAGGCAGCACCATCTTTACTAGCTGAAAAGATTACTGCAAATTTATACTTTTTATTGGGATCATACTCTTTATCCTTTTTATATTCCAGTTTTAACTCAAAAGGAGTATATTCACTTGTCCCAGTATTTGTATATACAGCAGAAGCTACAATTTTATCAGATGTATAGATATTATTTCCATCCAATGTTTCTTTTTTAACATCTTCTACTTCGTATAGAACTGCGGATAAAGCACACTCATCTTTTGTATCTGGTTCTAGTACTCCATTTGAGTTATAGAATTCGGTTCCAGGAGTATATTTAAAGAATCCTTTCACTAATAGAGGTTTTTCTGTATATTCAATACCAAAAAGAGTTGTAGTCATCGGATCTTTTAATGCATTTGTAGCTACAAATGTTCCCAAAAATATAGATCCCGCTGTAACTTTAGGCACTTTTTGTCCTAACATATTGTCTGATCCTGTAGTATCAATAGATACTAGTTCCGCTGCATAGTTTCCTCCATGAGCCTCTTCTGTTTTATTAATAGGAAAAGGACCATTATAAGTAATAGGATTAGGTTGAGCAAAAGCACCAAATCCTTTAATAAACACAACAGCTTGATTACAACTAGCCCATCCTCCTACAGCTATTGGATATTGATATTCAGGAGTAGTCTGAGTTTCATCTACTGTCCAATCTTCAAAATCATAAACTACAACCTTGTTGGTTCCAGAAATAAAAACACTATATTTCTTCATAGTACCATCTTCAGCAGTAACTGTATACTCAACTTTCTTATTATTTGAGAAATCTTGCTTAACATTAGAAGCAGGAGTAACTACAGCTTTCTCTGATACTGTAATAGAAGGTAACAAAATCAAAGCTTCATTAGCAGCATCTTTACTTACCTTAAAAGTAATTGTTCCTTTTTCATCGTCAATAACAGGCTGTTCAGTTACAACATCACTATCAAATGTAAAGCCTGTAATCTTAGCCTCAGAGCTTTCATTACCTGTCAATTTAGTACCAACAAAAGTAGCCTTGACATCTTGATTTAAAGGAGCACCAACCTTTACGCCAATTTCAATATTAATATTACTACCTTTTACAGTACCTAAAATACTAATAGGACAATTACCGAGAGGTGCCACCAAATCAAGATTCTGTTGTCCTTCAAATGAGTAACCACCATCAATAGCTTTCACTGTACAAGGGTCTACCTCAATATCACCCACATTAATCAAGAAAGTAAAATTCTTCAGTGATAAAGCAATTTGATTAGCACCTTTATTTGACTGCGCAATAGCAATCTTTTGATTCTCAGTAGTCCCCATCTGATTTCCATCAACAACTACTGACAATTTTCCAATATAGCCTCCAGCCAAATCTGTATCTATAGGATATTTCACCTCATCATCGTCATCACCACAACTTGAAAACAAGCTGACTGAACAAACAAGCATAAACAAATACAACAAACTCTTTTTCATAATTCTCTTATTTAGTTAATAATCTATTTGATCGCAAAATCGGGTACAAAGTAACATATTTATATTAATTATCACAAGGTCCATTCTTTGTATTTTATGATCTATTTTTAAGATCATATTGCAAAAAAACTGTTTTTATCTACTTTTTAAGGTTCATATTTACAGCATACTCAACAAATATATACCAAAAAAGGAGGGATTTCAAGTCCCCCCTTTTTCGATATTCAAGATATTATAGTTTTCAAATTTTCATATAACTAACCTATTATTCTAGCTATACATCTCATTACTCGCCAATAACCTCCAATTCATCAACGATCAGCGTACTGTTAGCTGCGCCTTTGAACTTATCACCTTCCTTACTGGAAGAACATATAATAGCTAACTTATACTCTTTAGTACTATCATAAGATTTCTCCGGCAAATACTCAAATGCAAGTTCAAATGTAGTCCATTCATCTTTATCCGTACCATCTTTCAAGCGAGCTTCTGCCACACGATATTCTGAAGTATTAATATCTACTCCTGTGAGTGTCACATCTTTGCCGGCTGCATCTTTTGCTTCGTACAATACCGCAGCAATAGAACATTCGTCGATAATGTTAAGCCCCTCCTGCACTGGTTTGACAGAACCATCTATATAGTTAGTTCCTGCTTTATATTTATATACGCCTTTTAATAACTTAGGCTCCTTGTCATAAGCAATACCAAATTTGGTTGATTTCAAAGGAGCAAGCATATTAAGACTGAACGTACCCGTAAATAAAGAACCGGAAGTAATAGGTGCCATACTGCCTAAAACATGTGCTCTAGAATCCAATGTCACCAATTTGGCAGCCTTACCACTAAAGCCTTCAGATTCTTCCATCACAGGATAGCCTACTTTTACTGTCGAAGATGATCCATTCAACATTTTGGCACCACCATTGGAAGTAGCCAGGAATCCTGCAGGCTCCGGAGTCCAATAATTTTCATAACTATTACCTGCATCAAATTCAGACCATTCATCCAAAGAATATTTCATGATATTCTGAACACCTTCAATAGAAGCAGTATACTTTCTTGATGTTCCATCTTCAGCAACTACAGTATAAACAACACTTTTTCCTCCGGAGAAGTCCTGAGCAACACCACTTGCCGGAGTTACGGTAGCCTTTTCTGAAACAGCAATGACTGGTACCAAGGCTTTCAAGTCTTCCTCAGTAGCCTCATCATTAACTTTAAACGTAATGGCACTCTTTGCATCATCAATAACCGGTGCTACTGTTATAACTTCGTCATCAATAGTAAAATCGGTTATTTTAGCCTCCGTGTTTTCACTTCCTGACAGTTTAGTACCTTTATAATTGACCTTAACTTTCATTCCGCCTTCTACATCTACATCAATAACCATATCTACAGCATTCTTACCAACTGTACCCGAAACGGATGTATTGCATGATCCCACAACAAGACTTAATGTCTGATTGCCGGAAAACTTATAAGCATCACCACTTTTTGTCAAAGCACAATTATCCACAGTAATGTCACCAATAAGAAGCTCAGTACCTGCTACGGTAATAGTAAAGTTTCTCAGTTCCAGTTTTACAGCAGTATCCGAAGCCTTTGAGATATAAACCTTCTGAACCATATCAGAAGCTATAGGAGTAGATACTCCCACATAATATACATCCATCGTTCCTTTATATGCACCTGCAAGTTCACTGTCAACCGGATATTTCACATCGTCATCGTCACTACAACTCATAAATAGACTCACCGAACTAATAAGCATAAACAAATACAACAATCTTTTCTTCATAATCTTCATAGTTAATTATAAATTCTTTTTTATCACATAAAATCACGCAAAGTAAAAGATTTAAAATAACTACCACAAGTGCCATTCTTGGCATTCTATGTTCTATTTTTAATATATTATTTATTCATACCCCAAAAATAAGAAAAATAAAAGTTTCAATATTAATATTCAAGTTATAAAAGAGAAGAGTAAGCAGATATATATTTCTGCACTAATCCAATCATCTTTTCATACAAATCCCTATCACAATCCATATACCTATAAATCATCACATCTATCAACCATAGAATTTTTTCCCGATTTAATATCCGCTCAACAGCCTCCCCCCTTACGAATGACGGAAGTGAATTTACGACATTATAATTATTGCATATTTATTAAAAAAGCTGTATCTTTGCAACCTTAGTCATAATTGAAAGTTTGTCAAAGTACAAAGTTAGACATGTTTAATATTGAATTTATTACAAATGTCGTTTCGTTGTGATGGCGGAACCATTTGAAATTACTACTGATTTAATATCATTTTACTCAGAATATTCAGTCGTGATGATGCGATATTCTTTCTTAATCTATAAATATATATATGCAAATGTTGACAGCCCATAATGGGCAGTTAGCGTCGTTTGTATGCGTGATGTCTTACGTGTTTAAATTTAGTATTGCTTATATACATGTTTATAATGATGAAAAAAAGCCCTGGACCGTGATGGTTCGGGGCTTTTCTTGTACTTGCAATAAGCAAGAAGGAAAAAGATTTCAGATTACATCGGTAACTGTGCTATTATCTCTTTCGAACATACCGGCAATTTACCATTCTTTCCCATATCCACAAAAACCGTTGCACACAACACCGTCCATTGGTCACCATATGTCATCGTACTGCTATGGCTATACCCAAGGCAATGCCCGTATTCATGAAACATGGCCTGACGGGGATAATTATGCGGATGGGCATCCGGAGGAGTCGCATCAAAATAAACACCGGTATAACAATAATTAGCCAAGCCGTACGTATTGCCTCCACCTAATCCGCCGACACCGGCAACACACCCCAGCACAAGCCCGCCATGATTACGGATTCTTTGACGCAACGCATCCAGATTGATCGGATTTCCTCCATTGTCTTTCAACAAACCTTCGTATTTGTTCATTTCCATATTAAACTCTTCGGAAGAGAACATGAAAGCCATATTGACAGCCAACGCCACTCCGTGACGGCACAATAACGGATTCATATGACGCCAATACGCATGACCATTGTCAGCCGAATAAGAAGAAAAACGTATAAACCAGCGACTGTCTATCTGTTCTATTTTCTTCATAAACGGATCTTCTGTACGAATAACAAGCGTCACATCGTCATTGGAAAGTCCGGGCTGTGCAGGCACCACTATCTTCCGTCCACTACTTGTAGTGAATGTCCGTTCCGAATCTACAACCGGCAAGGGGAATGACGCTTCCATAAACGGATAAATCTGTTCAAAATGTGCCAGTTCGAAGAACTCCATGCTAAATTTATTAAAGCGGCACATAATCTTCACATCCTGAATACCTACAGGAGAAAAGAACTTGACAAGCAACTGATGTTCGTCTGAAATGGAAACCTGCAACGGAGCATTCGCATAAAAAGAACGACGGCGACTGTCATAAAAGACCTCACGTGGCTCACTGGCCAAAAACATCGTATCCGCGCGAAACCGAAAGAAGTCCTCCTTACGAACATAAAGTGAACCATCCTGATTTTCCGGATGCAGATAATCAATACTAATATGAGATACACGGCCTGCCTCAATCTTACAATCCGTGAAACGGTATTTACGGACAAACTGAGTTCCGTCACTGCGATCGGACTCAATCGTCACAAATCCGGATAATGCTTTTGTACCGGGCAATGAGTAAAACGAGTATTTCCCGGTAATGTCATAAGATTCTATCTTTCTGGTTCCGGAATATTTCCCGTCTGCACCAAGAGTCGCATATATTCCTTCGGCATCGTCGAAAGTTATATCGATTTTACGAATGAATCTCCACATATAATCGGACGATACATTCAAATCGACATCCACTCGCCCTACAGAACGCTCCAAGACCACTGTATGCGACACCGAAGCCTGATCTCTGCCGATATGCAATTCTATTTTTTTATAAAAGTAAACCGCATCTAACGGCGCATTTTCCGCATGATTTATCAACCAGTCATCGGACAGTTTTTCGGGTTCTTTGACAGCCTCATCTTCTTCCTCGCTCGTAGTAGCCAAAAAAACGACTGTATAATCCCCCATACTCAATCCTTCGATAGTCAATTTTGAGAAGTTTTCTTCCAGCTTCTGATATAAGGGCTTAATAATCTCTCCACGTTCATTGGCAATAGCATACCACATACGAGTGATCTGCTCCGGTTTGCTTCCGCGTGTCTGCACCACGGACGCATCGTCTTGCTGCAACCCAAACAAAAACGACACTTGTCCGGAATGGGAAGGAACAATGCCGGTCTCCTGTTCAAAATCGCCCGAACAGTTGGCAAGCAATAATGCGCCCAGTAATATCATTATGATTCTTAGCATCTTCATAAACAGCCTCCTCTATTTCTTTACACAACGTACGGATGCAAATGCTTCCATCTGTAACCGCTGTTTCTTAATAACGGCTGTCTCGGCTCCTTCGAACGGCAACCAGTAAGCCCATGCATAACCGCCCGGAAGACCGTTACGTTCGTTTGTCCACAACACAGCTCTTTTCCCGAAAGCCGGATTATTGGATGATGACTTATCTCCCTTCGAGCCAGCCAGAGGAATAATAAGGCTGCGACCGGTGTCTTCCGAAGTAAACTTCACATAATGCTGTGTTCCCGTCACACCACTGGACGGAGTTATCAGTGTTCCTTCTCCGATGTGAAGTGTAGCGGCAATTGTTTCTCCATTTCCTGCCTTATATCTACCCGGAATCTCTTGGTCTGCAGGAAGCAGAGACTGCCATTCGTTACCAGTCGGTATCCGGTATCCTTCAGGGCAAGGCATATGTGTATCATTTACCCAAGGTGCATCAGCTGTCTGGTTACCTAAATTGTTGGAAGGATTATACCCCTGCCAAGGCACGTACATATATAAACGTCCAAACTGGAACAGACCACCCACCGTGTTAATCCAACTTTTATGATACATATCTTCGACCGTAGCCCCGTCCAACGGATAAATCTGATCTTCCAGATCGCGGCTACGCGCATTAAATGCCATCCATACATTTCCTGCGATTTCCACAGTTTCAATCTGTTTGTCACTCGGAGCCACACGTATCTCCACGTAATCATATGTTCCACTCAACAAGGCATTTTTCAAATGCACCAAAACCGTATAGCCCAGGCGACCGCTGCCTTGCGCTGCAACCGATACATTAAATGACGACACGATACCTTCCGCCTCTTCCGACACGGACATATTGCCTACACTTGTTCCGCTACCGGCACCTTCTGTAGAAGAAATATCGATACGAGTGTCTGTAACGAACGCCAGTGTCATGTCATCAGCACCTGTAGCAGGCACTTCCAGTATATTATTCTCATAGTCTACCTTCACCCCTTCCGGAATCCTGGATTTCGACGCATTAAGCAAAAGACGTTGGTTCGTATCAGGCTTTCCGACAATAGTTTCCCCTTCTTCCCACGGTTTGATCTCAAAAACGCCTGTCACTTCAGCTCCCACATTGAGCACTGCCAATTCATATACTTTATTGCGTTCGACAACTGGTAATTCGACTATTAACCTGATAGGGACTTCACCATAGGTTCCACGCAAGATGATATTGACAGGACGTGTGCTCTCGAACAGACGGAATACCCCCTCTTGCTTGCCATCGAATGCAGAAGAGAACTCCTTCCGATAGCTCACCGTTTTATCCGACGCCCGAACATTTTCGAGGAATGGTAAAGTCTCGGCAGGAGCATTCTCTACGATGACTTCCTTTATCTGCGTTTTGCTGTCGGCTGTTGTGTTCAAATCAATGCGCGCCACACCGCGTTTCATAATTACATTGACCTCCGCATTGCTGCGTGTCACTACTCCGCTCTCCAATTCGACTACAGCCGCCATGAAATCCGGCGCAGAATTATCATGCAATCCTTCACCGATAATCGTATTACGAAATTCTTCTTCACTTTTAGCTTTCTCTCCGGCAGGAATCTCCAGTCCGGTCAGAAAATAAAGTCGAGATCCGCTGACCGCAGAAATCTCCGACTGTCCGCCTTGCCCGGGAGTCAGCTGTTCCTCTTTATATAAATTCCCGTCACTAAACTGGAAAACCGATACATCTTTGAGCTCTTCAGAAGATTCTTCTCCTGCTACCGTAATTCCTTTTAATACCACTGAATAAGTTTGTTGATGGCCTTTTCCCCCGGTTGGTTCATCGTTCGAGCAGGCGCCTGAAAGTAATGTTCCTATTATAATAGGAACGATGGTTTTTCTGCAAGAATAATTCATGTTTTTTTGATTAAAATAATACTGAATATTGGAAACTTTATAAATGCATTTTCCAAAAGCGGCGGCAAAAATACTACTTTTTTCAATACAGCAAGTCATCTGCATAAAATTTTAATAAATATGTTGAATAAAAGAAATCTTTAACGTCAGACTAACTAAATACAAAATAAAAAGTTATTTTTGCAAACGTTTTTTAATTTTATCTCATTCTAATATTATGTACAAGATTTTTCACGGCTTCCACCTAGTAGAAGCTTATCAGGACTTAAAGAAAGCTAAACGGTTAGCAAAGAATCAGACAGTGGCCCGATGTATAAAGTTAACCATAGCTATTACCCTCTCTCTTATTTTATGGTTCCTTCCCATTGATACTTTTGGAATAGAAGGGTTGACCGTTATAGAACAAAGACTTATTTCCATTTTCATTTTCGCCACACTCATGTGGGTGTTCGAAGCTGTCCCGGCATGGACCACTTCCGTTCTTATTGTCGTATTATTATTACTTACCGTTTCCGACAGTAGTTTATGGTTCTTAACCCAAAATACTCCTGCGGAGGAATTGGGACAGACAGTCAAATATAAGTCTATTCTGCATTGCTTTGCCGATCCTATCATCATGCTGTTTATAGGTGGATTTATTCTTGCCATCGCAGCAACCAAAAGTGGACTGGATGTATTGTTGGCACGAGTTATGCTGAGACCTTTCGGAACACAATCACGATATGTGCTATTGGGATTCATCCTCGTTACAGCTGTCTTTTCCATGTTTCTTAGCAATACGGCTACGGCGGCCATGATGCTTACCTTCCTTACTCCCGTATTAAAAGCACTCCCGGCAGATGGAAAAGGGAAAATCGGATTGGCTATGGCCATTCCCGTTGCTGCCAATGTAGGTGGTATGGGAACTCCTATCGGTACACCACCTAACGCCATTGCTTTAAAGTATTTGAATGATCCGGAAGGATTAAATCTGAATATCGGTTTTGGAGAATGGATGAGCTTTATGTTGCCTTACACTATTATTGTACTGTTTATAGCCTGGTTTATTCTCTTACGACTGTTTCCATTCAAACAAAAGAGCATCGAACTGCAAATTGAAGGTGAAGCAAAGAAAGACTGGCGCTCCATTGTGGTTTATATCACCTTTGCTATAACGGTTCTATTGTGGATGTTCGACAAATTTACAGGAGTAAACTCCAATGTAGTGGCAATGATTCCGGTAGCTGTTTTTTGTATAACAGGCGTTATTACCAAACGTGACCTGGAAGAGATCAGCTGGAGTGTACTCTGGATGGTAGCCGGCGGCTTCGCATTGGGCGTAGCCTTGCAAGAGACCGGACTGGCAAAGCATATGATCGAAGCCATCCCATTCAGCACATGGCCCCCTGTACTGATGATTGTCGGTTCCGGACTGATTTGCTATGCTATGGCCAACTTTATTTCACACACAGCCACTGCAGCATTACTCGTCCCTATTCTCGCCATTGCCGGAATCAGCATGCGTGAAAACCTGTCATCGTTGGGAGGTGTAGAGACTTTATTAATTGGAGTCGCCATCGGATCATCGCTGGCAATGATATTACCAATTAGTACACCACCTAATGCCCTGGCACATGCCACAGGAATGATTCAGCAAAAAGATATGGAAAAGGTAGGTATCATTATGGGAATTATAGGACTTATCTTGGGATATACAATGCTGATCATACTCGGCTCCAACAAGTTATTATAAATAATCTATTAAAAAAAGAAGATGTCAAAAGCAGGATGATACATTTATCTTGCTTTTGACATCTTCTTCTTTTTCGAATTTAGCGTCCTATAATCCTCTCCAAAAGTTTATAAGAAACAACAATGGTATAAAACGATATCTCGTCTACTCTATTCCTGATCCGAATTCACAAACTTACTTGGACCGACATTATAATACTTCTTAAATACCTCCCTGAAATACTTCGCATCCGAAAACCCGACAATTTCAGCAATCTCCGTTATTGTATATTCTTTCTGCTTTAATAATTGTGCTGCACGTTGCAAACGGATCATCCGGATGTAGTCAGCCGGAGCATAACCGGTCAGCGCTTTCAGTTTATTATAGAAACTTGTTCGACTCATATGATGCTGATTACTGAGTACATCTACCCCAAAGTCCAAATCTCCCATATTCTTCTCTATACATTCCTTGACTGAAGCTATGAATTTCCAGTCCAAAGTATTAGTACAATTGACAGGTAAATGCTTTTCTTTATTTTCGATACTATTATAGACCTGACGGAGCAATTCACGATTTGCCAATATGTTTTTAATAGTAACCTTTAGTATACCCACACTGAATGGCTTGGTTATATAGGCATCTGCTCCGATTTCCAGTCCTCCGAGTATATTTTTCTCATCCCCTAACGCAGTCAGCAATATGACTGGAATGTGAGACATTTCCACACTCGTTTTGATAGCTGAGCACAGTTCGTCTCCACTCATCTCAGGCATCATTATATCGGATATAACAAGATCTGGATTAAACTCCTTTATAATGACAAGCGCATCTTTGCCATTGGAACAGGACTGGATATTATACCCTGCCATAAGCATATCCACAAGATAATTACGCAAATCATCATTATCTTCCACTACCAGAATACGCTGTAAAGAGGTTTTTATCTGAGGTGCCTCCAAGACCGGCAAGTCAGAAGTTCCCCCCAGTACAACAGCATCCATACGTTCATTCGGCGTTTTTGGAGAGATAAACTTTGCTTTATGCAAATGGGTATTTCCCTTCGGGAAAGTAATTTGCACGCATGTTCCCTGATGTTCAACACTTTGAATATGGATCTTTCCTTTATGCAACTTAACCAGTTTATATACCAGCATCAATCCAATCCCACTTCCGGTCACTTTCAAATTGACTACATTACTACCCCGGAAACAATTTCTGAATAATTTCTTCTGTTCAGATGAAGGAATACCAATTCCTGTATCCTTTACCTCAATACTCCAAGTATTCCCTTCCTCGCAAGCACAAATACACACGCTACCATTCTCTGGCGTGTACTTCAACGCATTTGACAAAATATTCTTCAAGATAGACCCCATTTTGTCACTATCAAACCACACATTCAAATAATCAAAATTACTCTCATAAACAAATCTGACACGCTTCATCTCAGCATATTTGCGGAAAGTAGCACAAACATCATTCATATAAGAATTCAATTCATACTCAGAAACATAAAGAGTAGACGAATATACGTCGATCCGTTCAAAGTTTATCAAGTTGGTTGTCAGCTGAAGCAATGTATTCACATTCTTTAGGGCCATATTCATATGGGGTAATGCCTTCTCTGCCACCATATGGTTTTCAACAACTTCTTCCAGCGGTGCTTTTATCAATGTCAGCGGCGTACGTATATCATGAGCAGTATTAATAAAAAAACGTGTCTTCTCATCAGAAATCTTCTTTTGTTTATGCAACATGATAACACGGAATATGATAATCATAATCAAGACCACCAGAATTGCATACCCCACCATTGCCCACATACTGGCCCACACCGGAGGGGTAATAATGATCTGAATACTCCTTGTTTCATAAGTTTTATACTTCTCCTCATTAGATACAGTACGAATTTGTAACGTATAACTGCCAGGAGGCAGATTTCTAACAACAATCCGATTATCTTGACTCGGACGGGTCCACTCTTTATGATAACCGTCGATTTTCCATGAATAAAGAATATTAGAAGGATAATCATAATTTATGGAAGCCACATCAAGCGAAAAAGTATTTTGACCGTAGGCCAATTCCAGACAATCAGTCTCGTTAATATCCTTCTTCAAGGGAGATCCGTCATCACCAGGATAGACAGGATGATAAGCTATCATAAAATCCCGTAATAACAAACGCGAATAATATGGCTCAGGTATTTCTATGTCTGTCGGAAACTTAACAGCACCATCATTGCCACCAAAGACAAGCGTACTGTTACTGTAAGTTGTGGCAGAACCGGCATTAAAATTTACGCTCATCAGTCCCTGCTCCCGTGTCCAGTTACGGAAAAAATGATCTTTAGGTGAATAAATCGTAATACCATTTTCCGTACCCATCAGGAGATTTTCATCCTGACGCGGAATAATCGTATAAATATTATCAGAAATCAGTGCACAATTATCAGTTCGGTACTGATGAATAAACTTCTTTTTATTGATATCATAAACAAGAAGACCTGCTCCACGAGTACCAATATACAGGATACCATCTTCTCTCTGGTATAATGCACATATATAAGGAGATTCAACAGGCAAGTCAATATACCGGTAAACACCGGATTGCTTGTCAAGCTGATAGAGTCCCATTCTTGTACCAATCCACATTTGACGGGCATTTTTCTCCAGAATGGTGGTGATGGAACTTACTCCCGGATACAAACGAACATTTTTAGTCTCAAGATTAATGCGTTTCAAATGATAATATCCACCGGACCATACATCACCGCCCGAATCCTTTTTAATGTCATAAATGTATTGGTCAGGACGTATTCCTGCAATGGCCGCAGGCGAAAGATAGCTTATTTTAAACCCTTTCTTCTTTTCTATCTTATAAATTCCAGACGTAAAACCACCAGCCCATATCACACCAGGAGAGACTTCACACAACGCCAAGAAGATATGATTCTCATCATCCGGCACCGGATCAAAAGAACTAAAAAAAGAACACCATTCTCTTGTATCGGTCTGATAAAAACTAATTCCATTACTAGTTGCAAACCAAAGGTCACCGTCACTATCTTCTATCACATCATGCACCTGATCATTCACTAACGACCGGTTATTGCCAAGAGAATGCTTTATCAAATCATATCTTCCATAACGATTGTTACGAATGGTAATACCAGTAGGATAATTGGCAAGCCAAATACGCTCCTCCTCATCCACATAGATATCATTGATATTGTTTCCGTTCATTCCATTATAACTGCTATAGTCAGCCGTTATATAAGGTTCACTCTTACAAGTATTTACATTCAGCTTATATACTCCTTTTCCACCCGTAGCTATCAACAACTCATCAGCGTTCAGAGCAACAATCTGATTAACTTCCACATTGTTTGGTGCATAACAAGGAGTGATTTTTTGGGTTTTACCAATATCATATATAAGTATCCCTTCTTTATAACTACCCACAAATAATTGCTTTGACACAGTATGGTAATACAGTTCGTGAACAGGTGTAACGATGCTTTTTACTACTTCATCAGGAATTTGTTTCAGTTCTCCCTTTTCTATCCCGACACAAAACAAACCGCTTCCCGTACCGATAAAAAAATGACCGCCATCAGCCTGCTCAATAGTAGATATTGCACCATCGACAGGCTTTGGCATATGTTGTGTTGTTCCAGTACGAATATTATACCAGGTAATTGTATCTTTGTAACATAGCCAAATATGATCATTCTTGTCCAGATAACCATAATCAAGAAATGCTTGAAACTTATTTCGGATCAATTCAGGGTGTACATAAGCCAATTCAAATTTATCATGTTGTGAATCATACCTGAAAATACGTCCTTTCTGCCCGATTACCCATAATACATCTTCCTGATCCATATAAAGCCAGTTCAAAGCTATCCGTGAGTCCAGCTTCATACTGTCATCCGAGAAAGTATAATGCTTGATGTGTTTACCGTCATAACGATCTACCCCCTCCTGAGTCAAAAACCACATATATCCGCGTCGGTCTTTTTGAATATGGTAGATTTTCTGGTTGTTCAAACCGTCTTCCAACCCTATGTACTTATAAATCTGCCCCTTGCTCACAGCACTACTAATGAGAAGAACTATAAACACTAAAAGTTTTCTATTTTTTACAATTATCTTCATTCCTTTCACAAAACACTCAAAAATATATTTGCAAAAATATGAAAATATTATTTAAACAGCAACTGAATAAATTAATAATTATATGTTAAAAACAGAAACATAAAAAACACAACTATCTCATCTATCGGAAATACCGCATAATACCCCAAATACTCCCCAACAAAAACATCGGAAATAGATAAGTGTTCTTTCTAAATTATATTAGTCATTTTTTGTACGATTTTCCAGCATCAGATCATAAATATACACGAACAGGAATCATCTTATTATTAGGACAATTTCAATCATATATTTATTCCTTCGATTATGCATTTAAAATCCATAAGCCTCTTTTCAATTTTCCATAAAATAAAAAATGATGTTAATTCCATTTTGAAACTTCGAACTATTTTTTTTAATCCCGTGTTTTTTTCATACAGTAGGAGCTTAAGTACATTTCGGATGATATAACAAAAGTAATATAATAAATCGGGGAAGTGTAATAGAGTAAACCTACATATTTTTCTAAAAAAAATAAGTTTTAAATATTGTTTCATCAATAAAATCTACAGCCATGAAAAGTATAAGTTCAAATTTATGGATCAGATTAATAGTCAGTTCTATCATAGGAACAATAATTTATTGTTTATCAAGTATGAGACAGCAAACAAGCTGACTGTAAAGAAGAATATTCTAGCGATATGAATAAATATTTTTCCATTCAACAAGCAAAATATTTTTCCTTTATAAAATACTAATTATATATCTATATATTTACATATAAACCCACTAATAAGTATGTGACTTTAAGAACTTAACTTACATACAGTTTCTTACTTATTACCAAACTCTATTTTTAACTATCTAAAACCAACTTAATTATGGAAAATAGAACTTCTGATTTATGGCTCGGTCTTGGTATAGGATCGGTCATTGGCGCCCTCGTTTATCGTTTTTCACGAACTTCTAAAGCCAAAAAACTAAAGAAAAAAGTATGTGATGCCTTTCATAAAATAAGTGGGCAAGCCGAAGAAATGTTAGATACTGCAAAGGAAAAAGTATTGGATACGGGTGCTGCCGTAGCCGATAAAGTTGCAGACAAAACTTTCGACCTAGCTGAAAAGGCAGATGACCTTAAAGGCAAAATGCATACAATAGCTGCTGATGCAAAAAAATGAAACAGATTCTAGTAAACCAATTAAGAACACTAGAGTGTTTCTGAATAAACCTAAATTATTAACTAAAACTTTTGAATTATGAACAAGAAAACTGAAAAGAAACAGGAAGAGGCAAAGGGCACTAAAAAGACCGCCCAAGCTAAAGAGTGCAAGTCTTCGACTTCAAGCAAAAAAACTGAAAAGAAATAGGCATTCAGAATCGTTAAGTTTGTGTCATTCTTCAGGCAGACAGGAATCTGCCTGAAGAATCCACCAATTTATTCTCAAAGTGACTTTACAATTTTAATTTAAAAGAATATGAAAAAATTATTATTTGCGATTTTTGTAGTTACAACTATAATATCCTTCACGTCCTGTCGTAATAAAAAAGAACAGGATAAAGCGAAACAACAAGTTGAAAAAGTGAAAGAAAACGTCAATGATGCAGTGGACAAAGTATCCGATAAAATCGAAGATGGTGCTGATGCCGTAAAAGATGCGTGGAAAGACACCAAAAAAGACGTTCAAAACAGCGCAGAGAAAACCAAGAAAGAAATCAAGGAAGGATATAACGAAGTGAAAAAAGATGTAAGTAAAAAACTTGACTGATTCTTAATCGTATATCATTCTATAAATAGTAACTTCTTACATATTAATAAGCTATGGTTGGATTTGTAATATGGATTGTTGGATTAGTACTGACTATCAAAGCCGCACTGGAAATATGGCGTATCCATGCACCAATAGAAAGACGGCTGATAGCTATTATCTTAATCGTTCTTACCAGCTGGATAGGATTGCTGTTCTATTATTTCTACGGCAAGGCACGAATGCCGCAATGGCTGGGTACTGGAGTTCAAAAATATTAGCTACATCAGAAAGCAATATTTATATGAATATAATTCTAAACATGGGAGAGTACAGCAAAAGTCAATAGCAACTCTCCCAAAATTTCCCTCCTTCAAGAAGTAGATTTGAGTCACTATTGACTTTTACTCTCTGCAAATTACCAATATTTTTCAATTCTCTCATAACCGAAAATCCTACCGCGTTCATCATCTATACCTTGCAACTTCTTGCAGATAATCTGTGCTCCAATCATACTAAAGGTTATGCCGTTGCCACCATATCCCAAATCAAAAAACATCCTGTCCTTATCTGGACAATTACCGATAAAGGGTAGCCCATCTTTTGTTGTACTAAAAGTGCCACACCACGCCATTTCTGTTTTAAAAGGAATACTTGGAAATAATCTCCTAAATTTCTTTTCTAATACAAGAGTTTTCTTTCTGAGTAACGCATCACGGCGCTCCGGATCACTGAACTTTTCATCTTCACCACCGACAATGATACGATTTCCCCTTGTAGTCCGTATATACAAATATGGCTCAGCTGTTTCCCAAATTAAACACTGTTCAGGCCACAAATCTTTAGAATCTACCGGATGCGACACAAGTGCATAAGTTGAAGTCAAATCCATAATTTCCCGAGATAAAAACTTCCCTGCTTCAAATCCGGCTGCGATGATCACATATTTACACTCTATTTTATGCCCTCTATCTGTTTCTATAATATATCCTTCAGGCATTTCAACACATTCTGTTACACCGGTATGAGTAAAAATTTCCAGTCCATCTTTTTTCATATGGTAGAGCAAAAGACCAGTAGCCGCTTTGTAAGCATCCATCTGCGCCGATACTCGGTTTAACAGTGCATTGCCTGGAACCTCTATATTATACAGTTTTTTTATCTCCTCTTTTTCCAGCAGACGAACTGGCAAATTGTGCTTCTTTCGTATCACATATTCTTTTTCAATTAATTCTATATCCTTTGGAATACTAGCATAAAAAAGACTTGGTCGTTTTTCAAAATCAGCATCTACTCCTGTTTCCTTTAATACCTTTTCAATATCAGCAATTGATGCCAAAGATGCGCGATATGCAGAAACAGCATTATCCTCTCCAATAATTTCTGCCATTTCACAAAGAGGAACATCAATTTCATATTGCAGTAAAGCGGTACTTGCAATGGAACTTCCAGTTGCAATGCTTCGTTTGTCAACCATGCAACATCTTAAACCGGCACTACAAAGCTCGTGTACCATCAAAGCACCCGTTATACCAGACCCCACAACTACAATATCTGTTGAAAAATCATCCTCCAAGGGATGAAAGTAATCTAACAATGAATTTTTAACAACCCAATAGGGCAATCCTGAATGTAAGTCCATAATATATTGAATTATGCAAACTCCCTTTCATCCTCCTCCACACTTACAGCGGGGAGAAAAACGTAAAAACATGGAAAACACAAAAGCATTCCCAAAAGAGTTTACTCCCGATTTATAATAAGATACTATTCACCCTGTTCAATTGCGCAATATCTTTTACATTGTATCAAAACGTTCTCAAAATAAACAACATCACACAAAAAAAGATAGTTCGAAGGAAAAGACTGGATTTAACATCTATTTAATGCACAAGAAATATTGTAAAACAACCAGCATATATGAAGGTATTCACCAAACAAAATATCAACATACTATCTAAATAATATATCAAGGTATGAAATTAAATCTCAGTAGCCCCATCACATACTTTTTTAACATTAAAAATAAATTCAATGACAATAATTATCAAATATATTCGGTGAGGTTGTAATTGCCCCTTTATCAGCAGGGCATATGGCGGTAGAAACACACAAAAAGCTCCGTAAATCAATGATTTACAGAGCCTTTAATCAGGAATACTCGTACTCGAAGCGGGACTTGAACCCGCACAGCCGCAATGGCCAAAGGATTTTAAGTCCTTCGTGCCGGGTCACCATTCGAGCATCCTAATGGCTATAAATCAATACATTACCTAATTTACATCTATCAATGTACCCATGTGGTTTACATATTGGTTTACATCAACCATGTAAAACAAGATAAGTTATTCAATACGTTAATAATCCCTTTGCAGTATAATACTGCACTACAAAAGTAATGAAATTATTTGTTCCAATAGTCAAATTACAGCATATTGATAATAAAAAAACAGCAAATGAATTTCTTCAAATGCTGTTTTTATCGATGACGATTATTCTTCATATATATTCCTTATCTCACGCCAAGGAGAAGTAGTACTGTAAGAATTAAAACACCCTTTAGGAACATATAATTTAGTATATTTAGCTTGGTCAGAATTAAAAATAGAAGCTGCGGAATATGGAGCAATCCGAGTTTTTATATGTACCTCAATATTAGCAGAACACCCCCAAAATATATTATACCCTATATTCTTTAAATTTGAACCTATATTTATTTTTTTTAGACCACAGCCCAAAAACGCTTCTGTCTCAATAGTAGTCACAGCCTCTGGAATATCAATATCTTTTATTCCCGACGAAATAAACAGCTGTTTGCTTATTTTATTTAAATTAGACGGTAACTTCACTGTCTTTAGCGATGTACACTTATGGAAACTAGCATTACCTATTTCTGAAATATTATCATGTAAATTAATTTTCGACAACTGAGTACAACAAAAAAAAGCATATTCTTCTATTTTGGTTATATTATCAGGAAGGACTATTTCTTGCAAAGTCCTACAATTGTGAAATAATCTAATAGGTATAGTATTGGATTTGGTAGTATACTGTTGATGATTATGTATATAATATGTCCCTCCACCAACAAAAAATGCATTAGACAAATCAAGCTTAGTCAACTTTCCGTTTGTTACATACTCATCACCATATACATTTGTTCGGGACATCTCCCTAACAAACAACATATCATCACCATTTACATAACCTCCAAGAGTTAAGTCCGTTATTTCATTCTTTTTGTCATCACTAATATAATTACTTAATGTCCCTCCTTCACTTAAGAATATGACAGCTTTTCCCCCTTCTATCCGATTTTTACCACCTTGTATTATCTGCACCTCCCGTTTAACATCACTTTTTTCATCATAAAATAGTAAACTTGCACAGCGAATTTTATCCGTTGTATTTTGTTTGATAGTATAATAAAGAGTATGACTTGATATTCCACGAGTATGTGATGCTTCTTGTATCCAATCCACAGCAGGTAATTTTACCTTAAAATCAAAATTACTTTTAACTCTAACAGTAATCATTTCTTCACTATCACTTACTAAATACTTAGCTGAAGTAAGTAACATTCCTTCTCCTGTTTGATAAATATGTATTGTCTCTGATTTATCATTTCCTCGAATTATAATTTCCCCTTCACGTTTATCATATTCCCAACTATACTGTACAGTAAATGATAAAATATTGCTAGACAAAGAGCGAGATTTATTATTTTGAACAATCCAACTTTGATATGCTGGCGGAATAATGACTTCATATTCTATATTCGATTTTACTTCAACATCAATTATATGGTTAGATTTATCCAACTCAAAAATATTTGATGATACTAAAAGTGCGTCTTGCTGTTTTTGAGTAATCTTTATTCTTTTTTCTATTTCTCCGACTTTCAAAGTTAATATAGCATTACGTTCATCATAAAATGTGTTCTCTGTTACTTTTATCGTCAGTGATACAGTACCTGCTACTCCATTATTAGAGGAAACAGTACACCATTCTATATTAGTTGGTATAGCAATATTCCATTTCTTGTTAGTCTCGAAAGTTAAAGTTTTCTCCTCATTATTTGAGGTAAAACAGATTCCTTTTTCAAAATACCCTTCACTTTCTCCCAAAGGTATTAATATAGTCTCAACATCATGGCTTTCTTCCTCTCTTGAATCGTTGACAAGATTATCATCTCCACAACCTATCAATACAAGAAGCGCATATACAATGCTACTAATAAATACAATATAATTATTTCTCATTATTTCATTCATTTAAAAACAGTAAAGGAGTAAATGCTAGCCTAATAAGACTAGCACTATACGGTTAAATCCCAATTATTGTTTAATAAAAGTTTCTGTATGCCCTCCTTCTTCGATTAACTTCAAGCTGTTATCGGAAATTTCAACTGTATAAGTTTCAGGGTCATCATCTCCCCAATCAAGAACCAACTTAGTACTACCGTCAAATGTATAAGAGAATGATTCTGTATTAGACTCATCATCATACACATCATAAGATTCCCAAGTTCCTTTACCGTCTGATTTAAAAGTAACAATTTCTTTGTTTCCACCTCCCCACGTATAAGACCAAACACCTACTAACGGATTTTCATCTTCATCATCATCGCTACAAGAAGTAAAACCTGCACATAAAGCAATAACCAATAAAGTCGCAAACAATCTAAATGTTTTCATATTCTGTAAATAATCTTTTTGTTAATAAATTAATTGTAGTATAAGCTGCTCAAAAATTGAGTTGGCTACTTAAAAGATAGTAGCAAAAGTTGTTTCTTAATGTCTGATTCGTAGTTATATATCGTTTTATCTACCCTGTTCCCTTTGGATAGTATTACACAATGAAAAAGGCGTGGAAACTATTGAATATTATCATATTGAGGCTCTGGACTGCCCAAGGTTGAATAATAAACAATAGCCCACGCCAAACGATATATAGACTATCTTAACAAGATAGGTATATAACATTGACGTGAGCGTTCTTGCCTATTATCTTCAACCTTCGAAATTGTCCAGATTCCAATATGAGATAATATCTTAAACGCTCTTCGTTAACTAATATGTCCTTTCAGACCTAACACATTAGGCATCTGAAATTGCCACAAAGTTACAAAAAGCGTTTGTAATAGCAAGAACTATTGTTTATTAAAAGTTGAGGGTTATTTCTGCTTTATAAATTTATGGTAGTGGAAAAAATCAAGACTACCCATATAAAAACTAAATCTCTGAATTTTTCCACCCCACCGATATTTCATGCTTATGGCTTTATAAACTGATTTTTGATCCGTTGAACGGTGGAAATACCAATACTTTGTAGCTTAGCTATATTTCTGATTGAATAACCTTTTCTTAGTAAAGCAATGACTTCTTTATATTCTTCTTTCTTCTTATCATCCGTTTTGGTTGAACCTGTCTTTCTGCCAAGTTTACCACCTTTGGCAATATAATTTGCCCTACCACTATTCAAACGGTATTGGATATTGCTTCTTTCGATATTTGCCATTTCTGCAAGTACTGTCACCATGATAGACGCTATTGGATTAACTTCCCCATTTGGTTGCAAAGTATATAAACCCAAGTTCTGTATGTAAACCGATACTTTCGATTCATGCAATATATCCAAAGAGCGAAGAACCTGTAATGTACTTCTCCCTAATCTTGACAATTCAGACAAAAGTAGAATATTCACAGATTCACGTTTACAGTATTCCAAACACTCCCCTAAAATCTGTCTTTCCTCTATTTTCTTTGCACCTGAAATATGCTCCTGGAATATATTCACAATTTCTATATCCTGTAAGATAGCATATTTCTTTAAATCCTCTATTTGTCTGCTCGTGTCCTGTCTGTCATTACTTGACGAAACACGAGCGTATATTACAGCTGTTTTCATTTTATTCTTTGATTAAATTGATAACATGAAAGAATGTGTTCAAAGCAACTTTGCAGATTTATTTGAACACATTTCTATTTTGAACACTAACGAGGTTTATTCGCTTCTTCAATATCCCATAAGCCAACTAAAAGAATAAGCAAGATTAACGGAACACAACCTGTTATAAAAGACAATACCACCCAAAAGAGCCAAACAAGTATCTTATAATAAAACATGATTCTTTATTTTAAATAGATTAATAATTGAAAGGTTTATTTCCATATTGATAATCTGTTATTGAAAAACAGATTCTATCAAAGAAAGAATGTCCCTTATCTGAATAAAAATACTTTCTATAAATCTCATCATTGGAATTATCCAATAAGACATCTAATTTCAGCAACCAATATTTCAATGCTTGTAACCTCTTTATATATTGGAGATTATTCTCACAATGACAAATTGTTTCTTTCAGATATTCAATCTTTCTAACCATAGTTTCTTTCTTTTTATCCATTGCAATACAATTAATAAAATAGGAGAATACCCATTTCTGAATATTCCCCTGTTTAATCAATCAATAAACCACTTATATTTAGTGTCTCCATGCAAAGCGGCATTTATTCCCGTTGCTATTTCGGTTGCATTTACTGCTCTATCCAAGAATGAATCTATATAACTGCTCTTATTTGCCCCTGTCAATAGATTATACAATTTCCACATACTTATGTCATTCCCCAAGCTCCCAAAGTTCTTATCATTGATATATGCTTTTGCAACTGTATTTATTTGCGAATCAGTGATGAGCATTTTAGGAATATCTTTCTGATAACCTTGTGGCAATGATTGATAAAGTCTCATTCTACCAAGTAATTGGCAAAATTGATGTTCTGTGAGATATGAGTTACTAAGTGTTTGCAACAAATGTAGATGTTTTGCAGGTTGATAACTCTGAAACATTTCCAATACTGCCCGATATAAATCTTTGGTATTAGTAACTTCCAAACAACTAAGAAAACCGTCTGTTGATACACACAAGTTTGTACAAACTTTACAAGTAAAGCCAATAAATACCTTAAACCTTTCTGCTCCTTTCTTTGAATACAGATTTGTGTGATTATAAGCTCTCACACCACCAATAGTAAGAGTTAGCTTATTTCCGTTCACCGTTTCGTAAATCGTAGGAATCTGAATAATAAAAGCACATCTTTCGTAGTAGATAGTCTTGTCACTTTCAAGAAGTTGATTTGCAGGTTTGTGTATTGCTTCGGGGATTCTTCCCTTGATAATGTGACTTACACGAATATCGGGCTTATCAATGCTTTCACCACTGAAAAATGCATTTGCAGCGTCATAAACAGTATCAATAAATGCAGGGTGAGGAATTGTAAGCTCATTGTCTTTGGCAAATACGGGTGTAATACAATCTTCTTTCAAATGTTGCATTGTTACCTCTAGCGTATTAGCTTCCAAGAAATGAGGATTCTCTTTTTTCACTTTTGGTTGTTCGTCGATTATTACCGCTTCTTCTGCATATTCACCAAAGTTACTTTCTCTTCTTACCTGTGGCACATTGCCAATAATTTGTAGATTTCTCATAACGAATAAAATTTTAAATGATTTATAAATTGATTACGTGGATTGAAATATATTTCGTTTTCTATCCAACTACCCTCGGGGGTTGTTAGAGCTACTGTTCATGTGCTCATGTAACTTTCAATTCAGTAAATCATAGGAGAAGTAAGCTGATATACATTTAAGATCCTATTTTTATAGGTAGGGGGGCTTATATATAAGTACCTGTACTTTATTGCACGCATATCTTTCTACTCTCCACAAATGGAACTATTTTAGACCATTACAGAATGTGGCATAACCATACAACCAATGTTTGAAGAATGAGTATCATTCATTTTTTAGCTTCCCCAATTATTCGTAAATTTGTGTATCCCATGAAGGAAGGATTACCGTATTGCATTGAGGGCTTTTTATCTCCATTTCCCAATTACTATCAATACGGTAATTTATCTTTTTCACAATCTCCCATAGATAAAGCCATGTTTGATAGATTTTATTGCAGTCGCCTATATACTAGTATTAGACGACCTTTTTCATTTTTGTAGCATAACCATAAAAAGTAGGGCAATTTGACGTCTGCCCTACCGCTTGTGGTTATGAAAAATTCTTCATATTACCTACCATGTCAGAAGTATACACCTATCAAGAATTACGTGAATTAGCCTTAAAACACGGAATCAGAGATAATAAAGTCCATATCGGTGTATGGATACAAACACAAGGCTATCAAAAACAGAGAATACAGATTAACCACATTAGAAAAACATTTTATTTAAAATCCCATGATTGAGACAAGAGTCCCAATAGTACCTGACACAAGTACCACCCTTACAGATGAGACAACAGAACACATTGTTAATCGCAAGGTAACAATCAAAATAGACAGAGATTATTTAAAAAAGAAGTATGCAGAACTATACGAGCGACTGGCAAAATTAAAGCTGCCACCCTCCTACAAGAAGAAATAATATCAACACAAAAAAGCCGCAGTTGAGCACATTTGTTAGTATACTATTGCAATCAATTAGTAAAGACTTTATTTATCAAGGTTCCTATTGTAAGCCCATTTTATTAATAGATATATTTTCTATGCTTCACGCTCTGACTAAATACTGCTCACCACATAAACCTTAGTTAAGTATATTGTTTAAATTAAAGAGACATAAAAAGTATGTTATACGACAACAATTTAGATATTTATCCCATTATCTTTTTTCAAATTAAAAATGTTTTTCTAAGTTTGCATGAAAAATAAAAAGTAATTTATATGCGGGTAGATAGATTAGAATTATATAGGCAATTAGAGGAAAAAAGGAACTCTAAGTTGCTGGTTTATGTCACAGGTACACGCCCAGGACTTGAAACACAAATTGCCAATGATATTTTACCTAAGATATCAAAGCATTTAGATAAAATTGGAGATGCTGAGAAAATCTCATTATATCTATACACGAATGGTGGAAACACGTTAACAGCTTGGAGTTTAGTAAATCTTATAAGAAGTTTTTGTAAGAATTTTGAAGTTATAATACCAGCTAATTGTTTTAGTTCAGGAACCCTTATTTGTCTAGGAGCTAATAACCTAGTAATGACCAAACAAGCAACACTTGGTCCAATCGACCCAAGTATAAATGGACCATTAAACCCCATGATACCTGGTATATCAGACCCTAATGCAAAGGTTCCCGTTAGTGTAGAGTATGTAAATGCTTACATTGAAATGGCAAAAAAAGACTTTGGTATAACTGACCAAAGAAGTATGACTGAAATTTTATTGCATCTTTCAGAAAAAATACACCCATTAACATTAGGGCAGGTATATAAGTCTAAAAGTCAAATACAAATGTTGGCTCGAAAGTTAATGAAATGGCAAAATTTAGGGGAAGAAAAAGAGGATGCTATTATCAAGTTTCTTTGTAGTGAATCAGGCAGCCATGACTATTCTATCCGAAGAAAAGAGGCAAATGAAAGTTTAGGACTCACCATTGAAAAACCTACTACAGAACTATATTCTATCATAAAAGATATCTATGATGACATTAGTAATGAAATGGAATTAGAGAATCCATATAACCCTGCCATTATATTAAATGGTGCAAGTAATTATCCATATTCTTTTAGAAGAGGATTAATCGAGTCTTTAAATAATGGGACAGACGTTTTCTTAAGTGAAGGAACCTTATCTAAACAATCTTTCATACCTGCACCAGGTATGCCTCCTCAAATAAATCTTAGTGATGATAGGACCTTTGAAGGTTGGAAACATGAAAATTGATACACATATGGAAACAAAAAGTTATAAAATTTCAGATTCTGGATATAATCCAAAGATTCAAATAACAACAGGAGCATTTAGTACAAAATATTTTCATGAAAATTCTGCAGTTAAAAATACAACTGCTGAAATTATGAAAAATAGAACTATAACTATATCTAACACAATAAAAAAAGATAGTTTCTAAATTGACACTAATAGAATAAAATGAGGATATTTATGGCAATATTCTCATTTTTTTATTTATTAATCTTTCGTTATAGAAACATTCATATTACGTACAATCATTTATATAATTGCAAAAGTAAGAATCGACATTTTTTTTAACTCTCCACACATGGAAAAGCTAAATTTCTTAGTAACAGAGACACGTTGGTGTCGATACATAACCAAATAAATACTTTTCCACGATCTTAGCCATCATGTTTACTTTAATATTTTTTCAGTCTATCATTACCACCTGTTCAAGAAATTCTGGTAATTCTACTTCTAATGTACGTTGCCCATTGTAATAGGCATTAATATCTATAATATATATCTTATTCAGTTTTGTAATATTTTTCACCCATTCAAAATATGGACGTAAATGGGCTGCAATAGATGCTATATCACGAACTTTTTCAGTAAGAGATATAACCAATACAAGAATTCCACTTCTTTCATTTCTAAGAAAATGAGCAGCTTTTATCATATCACCAACAAAAGTTTTTCTAGAACTACCACTCTCGAATTCAAAAATTATGTACTCTTTTTCTTGATAAAGAACATAGTCCGGTCTATAGCCATAAGCAATTTCTTTACCGTCAGAATATTTTCTATAATTTTTGTATTTATGTCCCAAACGTTTAAAATCCTTATCCTTCATAACTAAAAATATATATTATTTTATTCTATTTACCCAATATCCTTTAGCTGGCTTTCCCTCGATTCGTTTAGTTCCAGATTCTAGTTCAACCCATTTTTTTAAGTCCGTAGGCTTCTTCATTCCAAATTGTTGTGCAATTGCTTTCAGTTCCTTAGAAGACATAAATGCACCAACCGTTAATAATGTTTTCAGTTGTTGACCAATATCACTATCAGCACAAATATTCTCTTTTTTTAAAGCTTCAAGAGCAGCTTTTACAGCCTTCATACTTCTTAACTTTTTCACCTGTTCAACTCCCAATTTACACAAAGCGTCTCTTATGAAAGAATATTCTTTTTCAATGCTCTGTTTTGCTTCAATATCCAAACAATATTTCATATCAGCATACAAAATAAATGTTTCCAAGAATGTAGGCTTCTTACAAGCAGGCTTTATAAAGTTGTCATCTAATTGCACCCATTCCACTTTGGAATGTAATATACCTGCCCTCTCATATTCAACAACTAAATCTTTCTGTGAACGATATATGCTATTCATTAACCTATAATTATAGAGTACAACTTTAGCTGCCATATCATTAACAATAAACTCATCATTTTTTTTATCATATTTGAGAAATGAGGATTTACCTAAATCTGACTTTTGTTGCTTCTTTGCTCCTATCGAAAGTCGGTTATATGCAGTAGCCCTTTCTTCAGCATATTCCAAGTCTTTTTCTATCTCCTTTTTTGCATCCTCATAATTTTCATAGTAGTCTTTTGGTCTTGTATTGAAAATATGAACAACCAAATTTCTAAACGGATTATTTGTATTTCTTATTCTCCCTGCAATTTGGGGAATATCCATATCAACACTTAGTAAAGTATGTTCATTATGAATATTACTCACGACATAACAGATACCTGTTTCAGAATAAAAATCCACTCCTTCAAACGATTTGGAAGTTATGAAATTAAATTTCTTTGGCGCATCCGTAGAACTAGATATTCTATATTCACCTAATTTCTTACGATTACTAGGCTCATCAGCACAAATAATTCTGCAATCATCATTTGTAAGATGAGTATGTTCCAATATTTTCTTTATATCTGTGACACTGTTTATAAAGAAGTAAGCTTCGTATGATTTAAGTTCACCTCTTTCAATATATCCTTGTCTCTGATACGTTTCAATAAGATTTGCAGCAAAGTAATAAGGCTTATTAGTTTGGTAAGGTAGAATCATTAAAGGCTCTATATGTTTCCAATCTGCAATATATTCTTCCACGTTTTTTAAAGCATCCGGTTTGAAATCCATAGCAATAGGAGTAGCAGACATGAAACAAAATGATTTAAACTCGTTAAAATGTTCCAATACTCCTTCTACGGCTTCTTTTCTATAAGAATATATTTTCAAGAGGTTATGATACTCGTCAACCAACAACCGATACTCTTTGGGAGTAAGAAGAGAAACTAGAGAAGGTATCTTATCATAAGTGCACATTATCTTTTTCGCTCCTTCTTTAGAAAGATATACTTTCAACTCTTTCTTCAACGTAGGAGTGAATGTACCATACAATCCGAAAAGATTTCTAACCGGACTCAATCCTGCCTTTCTATTTTCAGCCTTCCATACAATACTATTTCCGTTCTCATCTTTAGGCGGATAACACTTGTTTTCTATTAATTCAGTGGTAGGAACTGCAATCACATAATTCTCACCATTTTTAAGAGCAATTGTTGTTCCGCCACAACCTGTGACTACCTTATTAAAGATACAATTATGAGGAAGGTCTTCTAAATCAAGAAAGCCGTCATGTTCTTGGATTTCTAGTTTTTTCATTTCTATTATTCAGAAAAAATTGTAACGCTATCATCGACTACAAAATTAATACTTTATAAATACCTGTACTACTATTTTCCTGACTTTCCATATTTTTTATATAGCCATAATCTGCAAAAAAATGTAACGAGAAAAATCGACCAAAAATAGCATCCTCGAAATAGGACATTTTTCGAACAGGGTCTATAAAAGTATTTTTTCGGTAAAAATGTCCTTCACATTATAGGATTTCCTCAATCAACAAATAACATCTTTCACCCTTGACCTTACATTCGGACACCATAAAAAAATCGCTTATAGTCTTACTTGTTATGGCTTTAGGGGGATGTATATTCAATAGAGCATAAATTCTCTTTATTTCTTCTTTTGTATATTTACGAGTGTATTTTTGACCAACAGTAAATGAGTTCTTTATTAAGCGAATTACCTCTGTTCCGGTTGCCTTCTCGCTGTATTGCTTCCGTATCATGGCTTCCATGATTTTCTTTTTGGAATATTTGAGTTGTTCAATCACTTCCTTACCTACTGTATCATAAGCTTCAACAATAAATGAATCAGCCGCAATTAAATCCCGCTTGTATTCCAGTTCCATTTCAGTAACACAATCTCCCAACATCTCCAACTGGCGGACTATCTCTTTACGCTTGTCTTTAATGGATTGAGATTTATTTTCCCTCTTTAGCCGTTCAAAGTCACCTATCGAATAGTAAAATCCATGTTGATAAGAAATAAATGAATCACAATTATCGTATGCCTCGTTTAGAGAGCCTTTATCGTAATAATAATTTTTCATCAATTCCTCATCTATGTAGTTGTCTATTGCAAACCAATTCTCTCTCCCGTTCCTATCAAGCATCTTATTAAAAGGAAGACTTTCCAGTGCAGCACGGTAAGCATCACGGGAAGCCCTGTCTGCTGCACAATCATAAAAGTTCTTCATTGTTCGATATATCTCCTTGCTGCAAACAATATATCCTTTTATTTCTTCTTTCGTTCTTTGTGGTATACCTTCTTTAACGTTACTAATGTGTGTAATTGATGATACACCATTTCTGAATCGTCCAACCATCTGGATAGCATCAGTATAAGGGTCTATCATTGTATGTTCTGCAAAGTAAACATCGGTTAACATTATTACATGAGGTTTCTGTTCTAACTCAATATCCACAGCATTGAAAAAACGGCTAGTGAAAAAATTGTACCATTTCATTTTATCAATACTGTACTGTTCATAGGCATTGGTAAATTTATTCCTTCCCAACTTATCAACACTCTTAGGGGCACAAAAGACTGCGGAATCTTCCAATAAATCTAGTTGCTTCATCAATGAATATATAATATCAGTTGAATTGATAAACACACAAATCGGAAGTGGTGCAGCTTCCTCATTATTTAGCTTGGATAGTGTATCTTTAAATGCTTGCAGCGTATTATTCGTATGATGAAGCCAAATCTCCTTTTTATAATCGAAAGTCGGCTGTATTTCTATCGTCTGAAAGTTCTGCTCCTTAAATCGAGGGTCATTCAATTCTATTGGTGTGGCAGAGACCAATGCTTTTTGGTCAAATTTAAAGAAATCATCTATCGGTAGTGTTATGTTATTCCGGTAATCCGCATCCTTCACTAGCTTATGACATTCATCAAACAGAAGAAAACAAGAACAATGCGCACTCATTTCCAGTTCTTCAAATGCGTCCTTTACTTTCTGAAAACTTTCGGGAGTAGTAAGTATCTTATAATACTTATTCTTACTCTTCTCCAAATATTTTATGATATCGTCAGTATATACACCTTCATATACTCCGAACAGATTATCATCTTTATGTTTAGGGTCATTACATTTACCGATAATAACAGGAACATTCGGCTCAATGATAATCGAGTTACGTTTTGCCGTGATTTCTCCATAGGTAGCACCAAGTCCGGTCAACTTCTTATAAAGAATTGTATTCGTGGGAATTTCGGGAAGAACTTCGGTAAGGTATTGCACCCTACCGAGTTCATTAAGATTAATTTCTATTGTCATCTTCCTCATTAACGTCTATCACATCCATTCCTTCATTTTCGTACTCTTCCTGCTTGATTGCATCAAAATCGGGTGCATCTTGCAACAAATTTCCAGGAGTTTTAGCTTCATTAATGAACTGGGACAATTCTTCTACTGGTTTTACATTTAACTTTTTCATAATCTTAAATTTTAATAGATTTATAAATATGAGGGAAGGAATTGCACCTTCCCCCGTTAATAATCCAATTATGCTATCAATTCTTTTTCCAATAAATAATCATATAACTCTTCTGTCCTTTCCAACCGGAAGAAAATCTTTCCTTTTCTGAAAAAAGCACTGGCAGTAATTTTCGCTCCATACTCACGAAACGTAGGAACAAATTGTAATGCTTTTCCCGCTAAAATCAGTTGCTTAAAAATTGATAGTTGAAAATCCTTATCTTCTCCTTCACCATAAGCCGTAACACTATTAGGATTAAAACCAAAATCTTCCGCTTCTCCTGTTTCCAAATAAGTACGTAACCAACTTAATCCTTCTTGATTCAATATCAAACAGAAACCTTGAATCTTTTTGGATTCAATCCAAGCGCATGGATAGTTATCCTTGTTAGTGTAAAACTTAACATTCAATTGCTCACCTCTTTTCATCATTGCCTTTACAGTTTGCATTGCACCTTCATTATCATAAGACTTAACTACTTTCTTTTCTACAAATTCCAAATTCATAATCTTCATTTTTTTTTAAATTAAACATTAATGAATCTCAAACGAGGTGCGCACCTTTGTTTTTGATTACGCTGCAAAACTACGGAGAAATAGAAGCGTATGAAATGAAGAAAAAAACATAAAGAAATCCCTTTTTTTATGCTTAATTCTTTATGTAATCACAAATATCATAAATCACAATATATCAACAAATTACGTATATTTACACAATAATCATCAATTAAATAAAGGCTATCATTTTTTATCTTTATATGTTTTACCAATATGATTTTAAATGTTCAACCGGATTATTGGGAGATGTTTTACACATAGGGATTTTCCACCAATTTGGACGAACTTCATATTTTTGTAAGTTCCTGATTGTAGCCCGCAAATTCAATATGTCATTTTTAGGACTGTCCTCATCAATCAGTTTGAGATATTTCAGTAACTCAAGAATAAAATTCCCCTCGTTATCTGTTAATCCTTTACCTTTGGCTGCAAATGATGAGTGCCGTAGTAGGTTATATATACTAAGAGTTACCGTATCAAGTATCGCATTTTCGCGCTTCCTCCCTCTTTTACCTATACTGGGATAATCTTTATCCAATTCCGTTTCCGCTTCTTCCAAAGTTGAAACTCCTAAATATTTATCAAGATATGGAGTTATCATATTGAGAAACCAACTATCATCATTCGTAAGTTCTATTTTCTGTTTGTTATATTCAATCGTGACAATATTACTCTTGGTCTTTTTCTTCTCATGAAACATCTTGTAAAGACGTAGCATATCCGGTCTGACAGAATAACTATACTTTAGTTGCGTTGGGTCAGCAATATAATCCTCAAAATCAAAATAGCCATTGGTCTGTGTGTATTTATAGTAGATACTTACAATAAGAAGAATAGCGTAAAATACATCTTGGTCTTGCTGTTCATAAGCTTCGTCTTCATCTTTATTGTATGTATTCCACAATGTTTCAATATACTCGGCTTTAAAATTACCACTTTCAAGGACTAAATTCTTTCCCACAGTCATGCTAAATTCATATTTGTCCTCATCTGTCCCGCAATTAGGATAGGGAATCTCCTGCTCTTCCTTCTTTATTGACAAGTACAAATCCTGTATTTCCATTGGGAACTTATTACCCAAAAGATATACATCAGAGATATAGTCCAGTTCATTATGAAACATTGAACGGCTGAATCCCACTTCACTATTCAGCCATGATTCGATTCGTTTTATCGTATTGATTGGTATTATCTGATATTCCATATTTTCAAACTTTGTCACAAAAATAAAAAATGTCGCTTCACCATAAAAGCAAAGCGACATTTTATTTTAAAGAAGATTCTTCATTGCATCATCTAATTGTTTATTTTCAAAGCTATCCAAGTAAATCTGTGTCACCCGTTCGGAACTATGTCCCAAAGATTCACTGATTACAGATGTTGAAACTCCCGAACGCTTCAAGACTGTCGCATAAGAATGTCGAGCCGTATAACTGGAAATCTTCAATTCAATACCCAATTCCTTCCCAATATCAGCTAAATATCCGTTGACATTATCCAATACATCATATATTCGGTTTCTTATCTGGCGTGGAGTTCGTTCTCTATTATCCAATATGGGAAATACATATTTACGTTGTGAGGAACGATAACGATTCACTATCTCAATTGCCTTCTCTTGTAATGGTAACATTATTTGTTTCTTCGTTTTCTGACGAATATACACCAAACGTTCACCTTCAAAGTTCTTATCAGTAAGAAACGCCATGTCAGTGAAATTAATACCACCCATTAAGTAAGAGAACGTAAACATATCAACTGCCAATCTCTTATAAAAGCGAGATTTTGCCACATCATACTCAATAACCTGCTTCACCTGCTCTTTTGTTATTGCACGCTTAGCTGTCTCCTTATGTAACTTAGAAACCTTATACTTTTTGAATGGATAATTATCTGCTTTTACCAATCCCTCCACAAGGGCTAGATTATATATAGCCCGCAAAGTTCTAAAACGAATACCAATTGTATTATCAGCCAACTTATTACACCTCAACCATGATTCATAAGATTTCAACCAATTAACATCTATATCAGAGAAATATATATCCAAATGACCTCTGAACTTGCACAATGAATTACAAACTTGCTGAACAGAAAGCGCATACCCTAACCTGCCTTCACCCTTCAGTTGAGCTATATATTCATTAAACAAATCACCAACAGTCTTTACCTTCCTTGCCGGAGCAACCGCTTCAACCAAGGTGGCAGGCGAATATTCCCGTTGTTCCATAGAGAATTCCAGTATCTGTTCTGAATACTTCTGTTCTTGCTCATTTAGAAGCTTAATAATTTGCTCCCTATTAGGACAATTACGCTTAGGTTTATTCTTCTCAAAGTCCCAATTATTAGGTTTTACTGAAATCCCAAGACTGATATACTTTCGTTTACCCTCTTTACACACACAAATCATAAGCGGATGCTCTCCATTACGGAGAGTTTTTGACTTGTAACACAACACATTAACTGTCGCTTTCATACATTTTTCGGTTTACATCTTGGTTTACATGAACCGCATAATTCGTAGGAAATGTTACTTAATTTAAAGCCCAAAGACAGTTTATCTTAAGAAAATGCAGAAAAACAAAAAGCTCCGTAAATCAATGATTTACAGAGCCTTTAATCAGGAATACTCGTACTCGAAGCGGGACTTGAACCCGCACAGCCGCAATGGCCAAAGGATTTTAAGTCCTTCGTGTCTACCATTCCACCATTCGAGCATCCTTTCAAAGAGAGCGGAAAACGAGACTCGAACTCGCGACCCTAACCTTGGCAAGGTTATGCTCTACCAACTGAGCTATTTCCGCATTTTTTCAACGGGTGCAAAGATAATGAGTTTCCTTGTTTCTGCCAAACTTTCGATCAAAAAAGTTTGGCAGAAAATATTTTATCGCCCTAATAATGCTTTCTCAGCCTGCTCCATTCCACAGAAATTGAAGCCATCGACCACTTGTTGCATTAATGCGGAGATTTCATCATTACAAAGATTACCGATACTTCCTTCGTGTGTATGATGCACCTGTTTGTCATGAGTAAATTTTCCGGCTTCTATATCAAGACCGACTTTCTTATACGCATCACGGAAAGGCATACCTTCACGAGCCAGTCGATTCACTTCCTCGACACTGAAAATAAACAGATATTTATCATCATCAAGGATATGTTCATTCACCTTAATCTCATTCATGATATAAGTCGTCATCTGCAAGCAGTCCTTCAGTTCCTGAAAAGCGGGAAGGAAAACCTCTTTAATAATCTGTAAGTCACGGAAGTAACCGGATGGCAGATTGTTTGCTATCATCATTATCTGCTGAGGAAGAGACTGCAGTTTATTACATTTAGCACGTGTCAGTTCGAACACATCCGGATTCTTCTTATGAGGCATGATGCTCGAACCGGTAGTACAATCATCCGGCAGCTTCACGAAACCGAAGTTCTGACTATTGAACATACAAGCATCAAAAGCCAGCTTGGAGATCGTTCCGGCAATGGTAGCCAATGCAAAAGCAACATTACGCTCCAACTTGCCACGTCCCATCTGTGCATAAACGACATTATAATTCAGCGAATCAAAACCTAACAAATCGGTTGTCATCGTCCGGTTCAACGGGAAAGAGGAGCCATATCCTGCTGCAGAGCCCAAAGGATTGCGATTGCACATCCTGAAAGCCGCTTGTAGGAACTGCATATCATCCACCAGGCTTTCGGCATAAGCACCGAACCACAATCCAAAGGATGAAGGCATCGCAATCTGCAAATGGGTATATCCCGGCATCAGGACATTTTTATATCGCTCACTCTGAAGAATCAACACATGAAAGAGTTGTTCCACCGCTTCCGCGATCTCGCGAATCTGTGTACGGGTAAAGAGTTTGAGGTCCAGCAAAACCTGATCATTCCGTGAACGACCACTGTGAATCTTCTTACCGACATCTCCCAAACGGCGGGTCAGCATCAATTCTACCTGCGAATGCACATCCTCTACTCCTTCTTCTATTATAAACTCACCTCTTTCGACCGAAGCATAAATAGTCTTCAACTCAGCCAACAACTGTTCCAGTTCTTCCTTGGTCAACAGACCGATACTTTCGAGCATCGTAATATGAGCCATAGAACCGAGTACATCATGTTTAGCCAGATAAAGATCCATCTCACGATCACGTCCCACCGTAAAACGTTCGATGTCTTTATTTACCTGCACGGATTTTTCCCAAAGTTTCTGCGCCATAATATTTAAGTATTAGGTAATAAGTAGTAAGTAATAATCGTAGTTACGTTGATACTCCGCGGGTATTACCTATTATTTATTACTTATTACCTGTTTAATAGTTAATCATCGACAGCATCTCAACCATCTTCTCCAGACCATCCTGAAGAGGTTTCTGTACCATCGCTTTCATAAACGGATTGATATCCATACTGATAGTCACTTTCAACTTGCACTCTTCCTCTGTTGTTGAGACTAGCTGAATCCACATATTAAAAGGTAGCGGAGAGTTGGTAGTTGCCAGTTTAATACATTTGCAAGGTTCACGCTCAACAATCTGCAACGTCAGCTGACCGATAGGCGAAACGCTAAAGCTCAGTGTATCCGAATCAAAACTCAAGTCCTGTATTTTATCTTCCGGTAAACGGTCTTTCACTGATTCCAGGTTGCTCAAGTCCGACAGCTTGGCATACACACGTTCCTGACTGTAAGGTATTACCTTTACACTACTTTCAAAATTAGCCATAATTCTTTATTCGTATAAAATCAAAGAAAGAACTATCCGAACAGATATTGTCCGAATGGTTCTTTCTTACTAAAATTTCCGATCAAATAATACAATATTATTTCCCTGCATCCCAATGAGCCGGGTCTTTACGCCAATCGTTCAATGTCGCAATATCTTCTTCTTCGATATAACCGGTACGAAGTGCTACATCAAGTACTGCTTCGTAATTGGTCAACGTCACCAAAGGTACTTTAGCATTCTTGAATGCTTCCTCGGCAACGGGAAAGCCATACGTATAGGCAGCTACCATACCGATCACTTCACAACCATCGCGACGAATTGCTTCCACAGCCTTCAAACTACTACCACCTGTAGAAATCAAATCTTCAACCACTACGACTTTCATACCCGGACGAAGTTCTCCTTCAATCAGGTTTTCCAATCCGTGGTCTTTCGGGGTAGAACGAACATACACGAACGGCAGATTCAACGCGTCAGCCACTAATGCTCCCTGAGGGATAGCACCTGTAGCCACACCTGCAATCGCATCCACCTGTCCGAATCGTTCCAATATCAGACGTGTAATCTCAATCTTCACAAAATTACGAAGAGAAGGATAGGACAGAGTTTTACGGTTGTCACAGTAAAAGGGGGATTTCCATCCAGAAGCCCATGTAAAAGGGTTAGCGGGTTGAAGTTTAATAGCCTTAATCTTCAAAAGTTTCTCCGCAAATAGTCTCTCTAAGTTTTTCATAACTAAACTAACTATTAATTATTTGCCGCAAAAGTACAGAAATTGAACGAGAATAGAAAGAAGAATCCGTTTATTTTTTAACTGAATTGTTCCTCTTCCTCCGGAATTTCGATACAACGACGTATATCTTTGAGTTCAAAACCACGGCTCACCGCAAATCGCATCAGCTTTCCGTTCAGTTCATAATCATCTTTCGCATGAATGCTTTTCCGTTTGGAAGCCAGCAAGTCACGCAGGATGGAGAGATATTCCTCTTCATCAATTTCGTTCAGATGACGCCATGCCACATCGGAAGGAATCTTCTTCATGTAGAGTCCCTGTGCTATTTTCATTTTACCCCATTTGGCAAAACGAAACTTATCGTTCACAAAAGCACGGCAATAGCGCTCGTCATCAATATACTTTTCGGTTTCCAGCCGTTCAAGGATACGCGCTATGGTCTCATAGGCTATACCCCAACGCTGTAATTTCTCATTTACTTCTGCCCGGCAATGTTCTGCAGCGGAGCAATAAGAGGCAACACGATTCAACGCCTCTTCATCTGTTAATTGTGCACTCATCGGTTAGCTGTAAGTATTCTATCTTTTCCAAATATGTCTTTTATAACACGAACGTCCCGATATTGGTTCATTTCTATCATGCGTATCATGTCTTGTCCGTATGCCTGATTGATTTCAAAATAGAGTTTGCCACCCGGACGAAGTAGTTCTCGTCCCAGTTCCGCAATCCGGCGATAGAAACGCAGAGGGTCTTCATCAGGAACAAACAGGGCAAGTTCCGGCTCCCAGTCAAGCACATTGGCTTCCATCTCTGTTTTTTCAGTTTCCGTCACATAGGGCGGATTGCTGACAATTATATCGTAAGATGCCCCCTGTATTCCGTCAGCAGAAAAAACATCCTGTCGACGGAAGGTGACCTGAGCATCCAACTCTTCATTATTTTTACGGGCAATAGCCAACGCTTCTTCCGAAATATCCCAGGCATCCACTTTCGCATCCGGCAGATTTTTATCCAGAGAGATGGCGATACATCCGCTTCCTGTACCTATATCTAATAGGCGACGAGCATCCGGATTCTCCTTTACAATCAGGTCCACCAGTTCGGCAGTCTCCGGACGAGGGATCAGCACGCCGGGAGCTACCCGAAAGTTCCTTCCACAGAACTCAGCATATCCCCGAATGTACTGTATTGGCTCATTTTTCTGCAAACGGAATATAATGTTTTCTAATTCACGCTGTTTGCATGCAGATAAAATTATATCTTTGCCCATGTAAATATCAAGCGCATCCACCCCCAACATGTCGCAACAGATCAACATCGAAAGAGCTTTGACCTCTTCCGGCGGATAAATATCCTGTAGTGACTGACGAATGTAAGCAGTGATGCGGTTCATATTTTACGATTTCGGAGTGCAAAAGTAAGAATAATATAGCGAAGAGCACCAAAATGGAAGAAGAAAAATACATGAGACGTTGCATTGAACTGGCAAAAAACGGACTGTGCAATGTCGCTCCAAACCCGATGGTAGGGGCTGTTATCGTATGTGACGGACTTATTATCGGCGAAGGATATCACATCCGCTGCGGAGAGGCGCATGCCGAAGTAAACGCGATTCGTTCCGTCAAAGACAAGTCTTTATTGAGCCGTTCCACCATTTATGTCAGCCTGGAACCTTGCTCACACTACGGAAAGACGCCTCCTTGTGCCGACTTGATTATCGAGAAGCAGATTCCCCGTATTGTAATTGGCTGTCAAGACCCGTTCTCACAGGTCGCCGGACGAGGAATTCAGAAGTTGCGGGACGCCGGAAGAGAAGTGACAGTAGGCGTACTGGAGAAAGAATGCAGGTATCTGATCCGGCGCTTCATTACTTTCAATACGCTGCACCGCCCCTTTATCACACTAAAATGGGCAGAATCGGCTGATCATTTCATTGATGTAGAACGAACAGACGGCAATCCCGTAGTACTGTCCTCCCCTCTTACTTCCATGCTTGTACATAAAAAGAGAGCGGAAACTGATGCAATCATGGTAGGCAGGCGGACAGCATTGTTGGACAATCCGTCGCTGACAGTCCGCAACTGGTACGGCCGGAATCCGGAACGCATCGTTTTGGACCGTGCATTGTCTCTTCCCCACAGCCTGCGTCTGTTTGACGGAGAAGTACCCACCATCGTATTTACAGCAGAAAAACATCCGGACAAGAAGAACGTCACATACCGCACGATTGAATTCACACAGGATATTCTGCCACAGATCATGAAAGTGCTATATCAACAAAAAATACAGTCCTTACTGGTAGAGGGAGGAAGTCAGCTGCTCCAATCATTTATTGATGCCGAACTATGGGATGAAGTATATATTGAGAAATGTCCGTGCAAGCTGAATTCCGGTGTTAAAGCACCTGAAATAAGCGATAATTTTAGTTATTCGACTGAAAAACACTTCGACAGACAGATTTGGCATTATGTTTTCGAGAAATAGCTAAAATAGTTCTATTCAAGGGGTTCTACGTCGATAAAAACAGCGTTATTATCTATAATTTTATATAAAACTTCCCCTTAATGTTCTATATCGGAAAAAATGTTCCTATTTTTGCAACTTGTAAATAAACACAATCTTTCAAATGAGAATAAAGTTTTTATCAATCATTGCGAGTTTTTTCATGGTGTCATTCGTTATTACGTCTTGCCTTGACAATGATAACGAAGTCAATTATAGTCCGGATGCGACTATACGCGCATTTGAACTTGACACTATAGGTTATGGGGTAAACTATAAATTCACAATTGACCAAGTTAGTCGTTTAATATATAATGTGGATTCACTGCCTGTCAATGCTGACACGATCATTAATAGTATTCTGATCAAGACGCTGACAACAGCATCCGGTATCGTGACGATGAAAGATCAGAACGATCAGGATTCAATCGTTAATATTAACGACTCTATTGACCTGACTAAGTATGTAAATGCAACCGAGAAAAACAACTTTCTGGTACTGAAGGTATGGGCACCGAATATGGAGGTTCAGAATGAGTACAAAGTTAATATACGGATGCATACGATGGTTCCCGATTCACTCAGTTGGGGAAAAGACCCTATAGCGAACAATCCCGTGAGCAACACTGCTGAAAAACAAAAGGTAGTAACGCTTGGGGACAAGATATTATTATTCGCTCAAAACAATAAAATTTACAGTACAGCAATACCGGCAGGCTCTCCTACTGATCGTTTAAACTATGGTCAAAAATGGGATAAAGAAACTACTGGCAAACTTCCTGATGGTGCTGATGTTACATCCATTATCCGATTCGTTGACAAGTTATATTTACTTACTAAGAATAAGGAAGTATATAATTCCAATGACGGTTTGACTTGGACAAAAGATGAAGTACTCAATTCCGATGGTGTTTCCGTTACTAATCTGATAACCAGTTTTTCTGACAGTGATGGCAGTAACCATAAAAAGATAAATGGAATAGCAGGTATAGTAGAAATCAATGGAGAGAAATATTTCAGTTTTGCAGAGAAAGATGCAACATGGGAGAAAGATATAGACAAATTAACAGTTGTTCCTGCAGAGTTCCCGATAAACAACCTGTCAGCCGATGTATATGCAACTGAAAGCGGAACGTTGAATGCAATCGTTGTGGGTAATACAGAAGACGGTTTAGACAATGACACAGCTACAGTCGTTTGGGCTTCAGAAGATGGTAAAGCCTGGATTCCAATGGAGATTCCATCAAATAACAACTGTCCGAAATTAGTAGACCCGTCTATTATACATTATAACGACGCATTTTACATTTGCGGAAAAGAGACAAAAGATGATGCTAAGGGATTCCAGAAATTCTATACCTCCCCGACATTACTTGTATGGAAAGGGGTAGACAGAATGTTCATGCTTCCCGGAATTCTTCCTCCGGTGAAACTTGAAGGAGGAGTAATACAATATCCTTATTCCGAGTTTAGCTTCAAGGGAAAAGAAGCAAACTACACAATGGTAGTTGACAGAAACCATTATATATGGATGGTAGGCGGTCAAGGTATTGACAAAATCTGGCGTGGTAGAGTTAATAAACTCGGATTTCTAATACAATAATAAGAAGTAGTTAAATACGAACCTTATAATCAAAACATGTCCTATATAGAGAAAATAGACAAAAATCGGATTCCCCAGCACATAGCCATCATTATGGATGGGAATGGGAGATGGGCTAAACAGCGGGGAAAAGAACGAACTTACGGTCACCAGGCAGGCGCAGAAACGGTACATAAAATTATCGAGGATGCTGCACGTCTGGGGGTCAAATATCTGACTTTATATACCTTCTCCACTGAGAACTGGAACCGTCCGCAGGAAGAAGTAGCAGCTTTGATGAATCTATTGCTGGATTCTATCGAAGAAGAAACTCTGATGAAGAACAATATCCGTTTCCGCATTATTGGCGATATAAAGAAATTACCTGCCGAAGTACAGGAAGGTCTGTCAAGATGTATAGAACACACAGCTAATAATACAGGAACCTGTCTGGTACTGGCACTCAGCTACTCTTCCCGCTGGGAAATGACTGAAGCAGTCCGACAGATTGCAACGCTTGCGAAAACGGGAGAAATATCTCCTGAACAAATAACAGATGAATACATAACTGCTCATCTGACCACAAACTTTATGCCCGACCCGGATTTACTGATCCGCACGGGAGGAGAAATCCGACTAAGCAACTACCTGCTATGGCAATGTGCTTATTCGGAGCTTTATTTTTGTGATACATTCTGGCCGGACTTCGATAAAGAAGAATTCTGTAAAGCCATTTATGAGTATCAGCAAAGAGAGCGCCGGTTCGGCAAAACGAGTGAACAAATCAGCTAACATAATTCGAAACTTCAAATTATAACATAAATGCATTATCGTATTTCCTTTATATTCGTAACGTTTATCGGCCTGTTCTGCTTTGCAGCCACGGGCTTTACGCAGAATACCAACACTGACGAAGACTCTAAGCCAGTCATCTTATACTCAGGAACGCCTAAAAAGTATGAGATAGCAGACATCAAGGTTGAAGGCGTGAAGAATTATGAAGACTATGTGTTAATCGGATTATCCGGACTGTCCGTTGGACAGACGATTACCGTGCCGGGTGATGAGATTACCGGAGCAATCAAGCGCTACTGGAAACATGGTTTGTTCTCTAACGTACAGATTACTGCCGAAAAGATAGAAGGCAACAAGATTTGGTTAAAAATCAGTCTGACACAACGTCCCCGTATTGCGGATGTACGCTATCATGGTGTGAAGAAGTCAGAACGTACAGACCTTGAAAGCAAACTGGGTATGGTAAAAGGTATGCAGATCACTCCGAATACCGTTGACCGTGCAAAGACATTGATCAAACGTTATTTTGACGATAAAGGCTTTAAGAATGCAGAAGTGATTATCGCGCAAAAGGACGATCCATCTAACGAAAATCAGGTGATTGTTGACATTGATATCGACAAGAAGGAAAAGATTAAAGTGCACGCTATCCATATCACCGGAAACTCGGCCATCAAAACATCCAAGCTGAAGAAAGTGATGAAGAAGACCAATGAAAAAGGCAAACTTCTGAACCTGTTCCGCACCAAGAAATTTGTTCCGGAAAACTTTGAAGCAGATAAGCAGCTGATCATAGATAAGTATAACGAGCTGGGATATCGTGACGCAATGATCGTAAAAGACAGTGTAGCACAGTACGATGCAAAGACGGTAGATGTATATATGGATATAGACGAAGGTCAGAAATATTACCTTCGTAATGTAACATGGGTAGGTAACACACTGTATCCTTCAGAACAGCTGAACTTCCTGCTCCGCATGAAGAAGGGTGATGTTTACAACCAGAAGTTGCTGGGAGAACGTACCTCTACAGATGACGACGCAATCGGTAACTTATATTACAATAACGGTTATTTGTTCTACAATCTTGATCCGGTAGAAGTAAATATCGTCGGTGACTCCATCGACCTCGAAATGAGAATTTATGAAGGCCGTCAGGCTACGATTAATAAGATCAACATCAGCGGTAACGACCGTCTGTATGAAAACGTAGTTCGTCGTGAGCTTCGCATTCGTCCGGGACAGTTGTTCAGCAAGGATGACCTGATGCGTTCATTACGTGAAATCCAGCAGATGGGACACTTTGACCCTGAAAAACTGCAGCCGGATATTCAGCCGGACCCTGTAAACGGAACAGTTGATATAGGTCTGCCTTTGACATCTAAAGCCAATGACCAGGTAGAATTCTCTGCCGGTTGGGGACAAACAGGTATCATCGGTAAGCTGAGTCTGAAATTTACCAACTTCTCTGTTGCCAACTTGCTGCGTCCGGGTGAAAACTACCGTGGTATCCTGCCGCAAGGTGACGGACAGACATTGACCATCAGCGGTCAGACGAATGCTAAATACTATCAGTCATATAGCATCTCATTCTTCGATCCTTGGTTTGGAGGTAAACGCCCGAACTCACTTTCCGTATCGGCTTTCTTCTCAGTTCAGACTGACATCAGCAGCCGTTACTACAACTCAAGCTATTTCAACAACTATTACAATAGTTATTATGCAGGCTATGGTGGCTACGGCTCATACAACTACGGTAACTACAACAACTATGAGAACTACTATGACCCCGACAAGTCTATCAAGATGTGGGGACTTTCTCTGGGTTGGGGTAAGCGTCTGAAATGGCCGGATGACTACTTTACTTTGTCTGCAGAGCTGGCTTACCAACGCTACAACCTGAAAGACTGGCAGTATTTCCCGGTAACCAACGGTAAATGTAATGACCTCAGCCTTTCACTAACTTTGGCACGTAACTCTATTGACAACCCGATCTTCCCACGTACAGGTTCGGACTTCTCGCTGTCAGTTCAGCTTACTCCTCCGTACTCATTGTTTGATGGTAAAGACTATAAAGGTTATTTCTATAATCCCGAAAGCGACAGAGGCATCACTCAGGATAATATGAATAAACTTCATAGATGGGTTGAGTACCACAAATGGAAATTTAAAGCCAAAACATATACTCCGTTGATGGATTATATAGCACATCCTAAGTGTCTGGTATTGATGACACGTACAGAGTTCGGTTTGTTAGGTCACTATAATAAATACAAGAAATCACCGTTCGGTACATTCGACGTAGGTGGTGACGGTATGACAGGTTACTCAAGCTATGCAACGGAAAGTATCGCCTTGCGTGGTTATGAAAACAGTTCATTGACACCGTATGGAGAAGAAGGATATGCTTACGCCCGTCTTGGTATCGAATTAAGATATCCGTTGATGCTGGAAACAAGTACTAACATTTATGTGTTAGGTTTCCTGGAAGCCGGTAATGCTTGGCATGATATCTCTAAATTCAATCCGTTTGATTTGAAACGTTCTGCCGGTGTCGGTGTTCGTATCTTCTTGCCGATGATTGGTATGATGGGTATCGACTGGGGTTATGGTTTCGACAGAATAGGCAGTACCAAAGACTACGGCGGAAGTCAATTCCACTTTATTTTAGGACAAGAATTCTAATATAAAAACTAAAAACTAAACGTCATGAGAAAGTCTGTTCTATCCATTATGTTACTGTTTGCCATCAGTATGGCAGCTAGTGCACAAAAATTTGCATTGATCGATACGGAATATATTCTGAAAAATATTCCGGCATATCAAAGCGCTAATGAGCAATTGCAGGAAGCTACGAAGAAATATCAAAGCGAAGTGGAGGTAATTGCCAAGGAAGCACAGAAGATGTTCCAGGACTATCAAGCTCAGTCCTCTACTCTCTCTGCGGCTCAGAAGACTAAGAAGGAAGATGAGATTGTAGCGAAAGAGAAATCCGCTGCTGAACTGAAGCGCAAATACTTCGGTCCGGAAGGCGAACTGGCTAAGATGCAGGAGAAGCTGATTAATCCTATTCAGGATGAAATATATGGTGCTGTAAAGGAACTGTCGCAACTACACGGATACGACCTTGTACTCGACAGAGCCTCTGCTGCAGGCATCATTTTTGCCAATCCACGTATTGATATTAGTGATGAAGTGCTGAGAAAATTAGGATATTCAAATTAATTTCATACATTTGCATCGAAAATAACTAAAAATCATTCAAATAAATTATAGAACTATGCTAAAAAAAATTGCACTTGTATTGATGCTTGCACTCCCAATGGGTGTATTTGCACAAAATCTGAAATTCGGTCATATTAATGCCCAAGAAATCGTTTCAGCAATGCCTGAATTTGCTAAGGCACAATCTGATATTGAAGCACTAGACAAACAACTGACCAGCGAATTACAAAGAACTCAGGAAGAATTCAACAAGAAATATCAGGAATTCCAGCAAGCTATCGCTAAGGACTCTCTTCCTGCTAACATCGCTGAGAGAAGACAAAAAGAACTGCAGGATATGATGCAAAGACAAGAGCAGTTCCAACAGGAAGCTCAACAGCAGATGCAAAAAGCTCAGGCTGACGCAATGGCTCCTATCTACAAAAAGTTGGACGACGCAATTAAAGCTGTAGGTGCTGCCGAAGGCGTAATCTACATCTTCGACCTTGCAAGAACACCGGTTGCTTACGTTAATGAGTCACAAAGTATTAATCTGACTCCTAAGGTAAAGACACAGCTCGGCATCAAATAAGAAGCTATAAGCTATAAAATACCGAAAGGGAAAGAGAAAAGAAGATCATACTTCTTTCTCTTTCCCTTTTTTCATGTAACTTTGCGTATATAAAACCGCACTCGTCATGAAGCAACATCTATCTCATACACCCGGGCCAATCGGAGTTTTCGATTCCGGATACGGTGGGCTGACTATCCTCAACAAGATAAGAGAGGCGCTGCCGGAATATGATTATATCTATCTGGGAGACAATGCACGCACTCCTTACGGCACACGTTCTTTTGAAATCGTATACGAATTCACTTTGCAGGCAGTCAATAAATTGTTTGAAATGGGATGTCATCTCGTTATCTTGGCCTGCAATACAGCCTCTGCCAAAGCATTGCGCAGCATACAAATGAATGACTTGCCCGGCATTGACCCTGAACGCCGTGTACTCGGAGTTATCCGCCCTACCGTTGAGTGTATAGGCGACATTACTCAAAGCCGTCATATCGGAGTACTGGCAACAGCAGGTACCATCAAGTCCGAATCGTATCCATTAGAGATACATAAGCTATTCCCGGATATTCAAGTGAGCGGAATGGCATGCCCCATGTGGGTGCCGCTAGTGGAAAATAATGAATCACAGAACGAAGGGGCCGATTATTTCATCCGGAAATACATTGACCAGTTGCTATCCAAAGATCCTGAAATTGACACGATGATTCTGGGCTGTACGCATTATCCTATCTTGCTCCCTAAGATACAAAAATACACTCCGAAGCATATCCGTATTGTCGCACAAGGAGAATATGTAGCCGAAAGTCTGAAGGACTACCTGAGCAGACATCCGGAGATGAATGCTAAATGTACCCAAAACGGCAGTTGTCTGTTTTACACCACAGAAGCGGAAGAGAAGTTTGTCGAATCGGCCTCTTCCTTCCTGAACCAGCAAATCGACGTAAAAAGAATTTCTCTCGAATAAATATGGGAAAGCAGATCAATCTTTCCTTCTTTTTTGTTATATTTGTATACATAACCTCAAATAGCATAAGATTATGAAAGAAGAAGATTATAGCAGGGCCATAGAAGTATTCTCCGGTTCTCCATGGGAAGCAGAAATTATCAAGGGATTGTTGGAAAGTAATGACATCCGCTGCGTCATTAAAGATGGTATCATGGGGACATTAGCCCCCTATATTGCTCCATCTGTATCTGTTCTGGTCACTGAAGACCAGTACGAAGCCGCTACTGAACTGATCAGAAGCCGCAACGAGAAAGATACTGACTGATACGGTCCAGTCCTTCCCGGATACTCTCCAGCGAATTCGCATAGGAGAAACGGACATATCCTTCGCCTCCCGTTCCAAAGTCTATACCGGGAGTGATGCCGACATGCGCATTTTCGAGAACATCGAATGCAAAGCGATAAGAGTCGGTAGTGAACTTACGTGCATCAGCGAAAATATAAAAGGCACCCTGAGGCTCAACTTTGATCTCGAATCCCATTTCCCGAAGACGACTGATCATATACCGGCGGCGTTCATCATAGATCTGCTTCATCCGTTCCACATCCGAGTCAGCCTGCCGTAATGCGGCAATCCCCGCTTGCTGGGCGATGCTGGACGCACAGATAAACAGATTCTGCTGCAACTTCTGCAAAGAACGCATACAGGATTTCGGTGCTATCAGATAACCTAAACGCAACCCTGTCATCGCAAATCGTTTGGAAAATCCGTTCAGGACAAAAGCCTTATCCGTATATTCCAGAATACTATGCGCACATCCTTCGTATACAAGTCCGTGATAAATCTCATCCGAAATAATAGGAACACCTAAAGATGCCACACTTTTCAGGAAACTCTCATCCAGCAACATACCCGTCGGATTCATCGGCGAATTAATAAAAATACCAGCCGTATGCGGAGTAACGCACTTACGGATCGCTTCTATATCATATTGCAAACCATTCTCTTCGGACAGAGGCACCAAGACAGGTTTTGCCTGAGCGGCCAAAACGAAGTTACGATAACACGCATACCCCGGATTGGAGAGAATCACTTCACTGTCCGAGTTACAAAGCAACATCAAGACCAGAAGGATAGACGGAGAAGAGCCGGAAGTGACGACAATACAATCCGGATCGACAGTGACTCCATATTCACGCTGATAAAAAGCGGCTATTTCACGACGCAACTCCGGATCCCCCAAAGAGTGAGTATAATGTGTGAGGTGCCGGTCGTAGGCAGCCTTAGCAGCTTCCGCCACACAAGCCGGAACGTCAAAGTCCGGCTCACCGACTTCCAGGTGGATAACGTCCACACCTTGTTTCTGTAATTCATTTGCACGCTCCAATACATCCATCACGATAAAGGAGGTCATTTGTTCTACTTGGGGATTCGTATGTTTCATTGTTTTTCTTTTATCTGTCAGGCTGCAAAGATAATTCTTTTCAGCCTGTTTTTGTAACATATCGACAAAAAGCTCTATATTTGTACTTTCAAATCGTTAGTAAGGATGAAACAAGAGTTTACACGAATAGCAGTAAAAGTAGGCAGTAACGTATTGGCACGCCGTGACGGTACATTGGACGTCACCCGTATGTCGGCACTCGTTGACCAGATAGCAGAATTAAATAAATCCGGAGTAGAGATCATTCTTATTTCTTCGGGAGCTGTTGCTTCGGGACGCAGCGAGATACACCCGCAGAAAAAGCTCGACAGTGTAGACCAGCGCCAGTTATTCTCCGCCGTAGGACAGGCTAAATTAATAAACCGCTACTATGAGCTTTTCCGTGAACACGGCATTGCGGTAGGTCAGGTACTGACTACCAAAGAGAACTTCAGTACCCGCCGCCATTATCTGAATCAGAAGAACTGTATGACGGTGATGCTCGAAAACGGCGTCATCCCCATCGTCAATGAGAATGATACGATTTCGGTCAGCGAGCTTATGTTCACGGACAATGACGAGCTTTCCGGACTGATCGCTTCCATGATGGATGCGCAGGCATTGATTATCCTGAGTAACATAGACGGAATCTACAACGGTTCACCCTCCGATCCTGCCTCCGCTGTCATTCGGGAGATCGAGCATGGAAAGGATTTATCCAACTATATCCAGGCTACCAAATCGAGTTTCGGTCGTGGCGGTATGCTGACGAAAACGAATATCGCCCGCAAGGTAGCCGACGAAGGGATTACAGTCATTATCGCCAACGGAAAACGGGATAATATTCTCGTAGACTTGTTACAACAACCGGACGATACGGTTTGCACGCGCTTTATCCCTTCCACCGAGGCGGTATCCAGTGTAAAGAAATGGATTGCCCACAGCGAAGGATTCGCCAAAGGGGAAATTCATATTAACGAATGTGCCACGGATATACTCAGTTCGGAGAAGGCAGCCAGCATTCTTCCGGTCGGAATCACCCACATCGAAGGCGAATTTGAGAAGGACGATATTGTACGCATCATGGACTTCCTGGGCAATCAGGTTGGTGTAGGAAAAGCGAACTGCGATTCCGCACAGGCCAGGGAAGCAATGGGCAAACATGGCAAAAAGCCTGTAGTACATTACGACTATCTGTATATCGAATAAAAAATATAAAACGTAAAAAGGAGCAAATGACTACAAATTTAAACGGAACTTTCGCTGCTGTACAAGCTGCCAGCCGGGAATTGGCGTTGCTGAGTGACGACACCATCAATCAGATACTGAATGCGGTCGCTGATGCTGCCATTGCCGAAACACCCTTTATCCTGTCAGAAAATGAAAAGGACCTGGCACGGATGGACAAGAGTAACCCGAAGTACGACCGGTTAAAACTGACGGAAGAGAGGCTGAAAGGCATCGCTGCCGACACACGTAATGTAGCCACTCTCCCCTCCTCGCTGGGAAGGATATTAAAGGAAACCTCCCGCCCCAATGGAATGAAGCTGACCAAAGTCAGTGTCCCCTTCGGAGTAATAGGCATCATCTATGAAGCGCGTCCTAATGTCAGCTTCGACGTCTTTTCCCTTTGCCTGAAAAGCGGAAATGCCTGCATCCTGAAAGGTGGAAGTGATGCGGACGATTCCAACCGTGCCATCATCAGCGTCATTCACAAGGTACTTGAAAAGTTTCATGTCAACCCGCATATAGTAGAACTGCTCCCGGCAGACAGAGAGGCTACGGCAGCATTACTGAATGCGACAGGCTATGTAGACCTGATTATTCCGAGAGGAAGCAGCAATCTGATAAATTTCGTGCGCGAGAATGCGCGGATTCCTGTCATTGAAACAGGAGCAGGTATCTGTCACACTTATTTTGATGAGTTCGGAGATACCCGGAAAGGAGCGGATATTATCCATAATGCCAAGACACGCCGTGTCAGTGTCTGCAATGCGCTCGACTGTACCATCATTCATGAGAAACGTCTGGGGGATTTGCCTGCGCTCTGCGATCAACTGAAAGAAAGCAAGGTTACTATCTATGCAGATACACAGGCTTATCAGGCACTGGAAGGACATTATCCGGCTGAATTGCTGCAACCTGCCACCCCGGAAAGCTTCGGAACAGAGTTTCTGGATTATAAGATGGCTGTCAAAACGGTGAAAAGCTTTGAAGACGCACTGGGGCATATACAGGAAAACAGTTCAAGGCACAGCGAATGTATCGTGACCGAAAACAAAGAGCGTGCCGCCTTGTTTACTAAGATAGTAGATGCGGCATGCGTATATACTAACGTATCTACCGCTTTCACCGACGGTGCACAATTCGGCCTGGGAGCCGAGATAGGCATCAGTACTCAAAAGCTGCATGCCCGCGGTCCTATGGGATTAGAGGAAATCACTTCCTACAAATGGGTGATCGAAGGCGACGGACAGACCAGATGGTAAAGTGAGGAAACGACAAATGATCAATTGGACAATAACGATTAATGATAGATAAAATGAAGAAATTTACTTGTGTACAGGACATCGGCGATTTAAAATCAGCCCTTGCAGAAGCATTTGAAATTCAAAAAGACCGCTTCAAATATGTAGAGTTGGGACGAAACAAGACATTGATGATGATCTTCTTTAATTCCAGCCTCCGTACCCGCCTCAGCACACAGAAAGCAGCTCTTAATCTGGGAATGAATGTAATGGTGCTGGACATCAACCAAGGTGCATGGAAACTGGAAACAGAACGTGGCGTCATCATGGATGGTGACAAACCGGAACATCTGCTGGAAGCGATTCCTGTGATGGGTTGTTATTGTGACATCATCGGAGTACGTTCCTTTGCCCGTTTCGAAGATCGCGATTTTGATTATCAGGAGACTATTCTGAATCAATTTATCCAATATTCCGGACGTCCTGTCTTCTCGATGGAGGCAGCTACCCGCCACCCATTGCAGAGCTTTGCCGATTTAATCACCATTGAGGAATATAAAAAGACGGCACGTCCCAAAGTCGTAATGACTTGGGCGCCACATCCCCGTCCATTGCCACAGGCTGTTCCCAACTCCTTTGCAGAGTGGATGAATGCCACTGACTATGATTTCGTTATCACTCACCCGGAAGGATATGAGCTGGCACCTCAATTCGTAGGAAATGCCAAGGTAGAATATGATCAGATGAAGGCTTTCGAAGGAGCAGACTTTATATACGCCAAGAACTGGGCTGCCTATACAGGCGACAATTACGGCCAGATATTAAGCAAAGACCGTGAATGGACAGTCAGCGACCGACAGATGGCAGTAACCAACAATGCTTTCTTTATGCACTGCCTGCCTGTTCGCAGAAATATGATCGTTACGGATGATGTAATCGAAAGTCCCCAGTCTATCGTTATCCCCGAAGCTGCCAACCGTGAAATCTCGGCTACGGTGGTTTTGAAGAGATTGATTGAGGGATTGGAATAAACGGAACATCTGTGAATGAAACCTTGCTTTTATTCTCGCACCTATGAGAAAAGATTCTCATGCCTTTGAGAATTTTTTCTCATTGTGGTGAGAACTTTTTCTCATAAGCATGAGAATACATTGAGAATATAGCAACATCTATTTAACCGTATACTAGCACGATAACGATTGCGTCCCTTCAGAATTTTATGTAAAGCGCAACCATTTATTCTAGAATAGATAGAAAAAAGCCGTACAGCAACAACCTTAGTATTCTATCTCCTTTCCTGCCGCCTGCCAGGCATTGAATCCTTTACCAAGCTCCACAACCTTAAATCCTTTTTCACTAAGGATCGCCGCAGCTTTCTTGCTCCGTTTACCGCTACGGCAATACAATGCAACCGGTTTGCTCTTTTGCAACAATGAATCCGCCATCGAGGCAAAAGAGTCATCCATCACATTAATATTAATCGTTTTTGCAATATGTCCTTCTGAATATTCAGCCAGTGTACGAACATCCAGACGCTGCACTTCTTCATCCTGAATGATAGAATCGAAATCCTCTACATTCACCGTTTTAAAGTCTCCTTTCTGCTGACAGGAGAAAAGAGAAGAGAGAAATAAAAATAATCCCACGACTAATTGATTCATTTTAAACATATGTACTATCTTAATCAGTTCACGCCCGGAACATATTCAAATCCCGGATCACAATACTTGCTTGATTCTACCACCACACCATTTTTATCTGTGGTATGATACTTGAATTTTATCCTTATGGTTTGATGAGGATTTTCTTCATCCACATATTTCGTCAGAGGAACAGAAATGTAAGCACGACGATTATAGTTCTCCTCATCCCCATTCGCATCATGAAACAGAGACAAAGTAACGACTGTCTCATCCCCTTCCGCCTCAACGCTCTCTTCTATCATACCAAACACGTGCTGTTTGCCACTATTGATATTGATCTTCACGTTCAGAATCATATTCAAATAGTCACGCCCCAGCCAAATGCTGGTCACGTCTACCGGATCATACTTCAGTCCGCTTTCAAAAGCCGGGTCGTCAGCCCCCTTTGGCTCCGGTGCCACCACCGACTGCAATGAGTATATGACAGCCGTAGCATCCTCCGGATTTACTTCATAGTTACTGATTACACGCCTAGCCGAGTTCGGAGAAATGGTTGATCCGGTACGGTCTCTCGCAACAGTCAACAGCTCTCCCTTGTCAGGAAGCAGACTCTGTATCAGACCATCCGCCCCAGCCTTCACTGTGACAAATTCCAACTTCACAGAAGGATAATAGTAATCATCATCATCCCCGCAGGCAGTCATCAGGAAAAGCATACCCAAAAGCCAGAGTGTATGTAACTTTACTTTATTCATTGGCAAGCAGCTAAATAGTTCACCAACGGATTGGCATACATTAATAACAATTTTCCACGCAAAAAGTCTTCGTCTTTATTCGGAATCTTTATTTTGCCCAGTTGTTGCTCGATATAGGTAACAAATCGTTGTTTCTCTTCGGGGGTGTAATGACCGGCAAACTCGGATGTACCCTTCAGCAAGTCATAGGCAACGTAATTACCCGAATAGATCCGGTAGTTACTATGAATCCTCTGGTCGATGCAGGCAGATATGCTGGAGAACAGTTCCTGCTTCGGCAATGAACGGTCCAGCTGTGCCAACCTGTCATTGATACAGGGAGCCGTCTGAAAATGAACCTTCCCTTTATATCCGAAAAGACCAGTCTGCATACTGATCAAATCGTCCTGAGTGGTTTTCTTATATCCTTCTATATCTCTTTTCAACTGAAACTCCTGCGCTTTCAGGAAGTCACAGGGATCATATTCGTATGAAATGGCAAGAGGAGCGATATTCATCTCCATCAGACGGTCGATCAAGTCGCCTTCACCACCCATCGCCAGCATCTTCAGTACGCTATCCTGAGTACGGTCGTTCGAGTCTTTGGCACGCCCTTCGCGCTGGGCAATCCAGATGGACTGCTTCTTCTCACTAATGGTATAATGCATATAACGGGACATCCGTGCCGAAGATTCCAGCATCTGCCGCATGGTCAGCGCCCGTTGTACAATAAACGATTTGTTGACACGAACCAGCTTCTTGATCCACGGATAAACCAGCAGATTGTCACCAATCGCTATCTCTACCGTATCCATTCCCTGATCAATCAGCAAGATAGAGAGGAAGCCCGAATCCAATATAATATCCCGATGATTGGAGAGATATGTATAAGCCTTGCTTTTATCCGGCACAGCCGTATGATCCAGAGTCAGCCCATCCGTATGGTCCGCCGCTATTTTCCATAAAATACCATAACAGAATGTTTCCTGAAAATCCAGCTTGCTCTTACAAGCGCGTATTTTCTGCGCCAAAAGTTCAAAGGGGACGTTCGGTATCGCATCAGTAGCCGCCTTCTGAAAAGCAGGATCAGCAATCAGCTCCTCAAAGATTTGAGGAAGTTCCTCATCATTGTAAGGACGAATCTCATCAAACTCTGTAGTATCCATAAGCTATGAAGTTTAGAGGCAGGTAATAGGTAATAAGTAATAGGTAATAGGCTGCGCTATGCCCACACAAATTTAATATTTAATATCTATTACTTATTACCTGTTACCTATTACTTAAAATTTATTTTCTATTATATCAGTCATCACATCCTTTATATCCAGACCGGCAGCACGCACTTGCTGGGGAATAAAGCTTGTAGTGGTCATCCCCGGAGTCGTATTCACTTCCAGCAGATTGATCTTTTCGCCGGCTGTCACAATGTAATCCACACGGATGATACCGGAACAGCCCAATATATCATAAATGGCCGAGGTCAGCATTTGCACGCGATTCGTCAGTTCGTCCGAGATGCGTGCAGGAGTAATCTCGTCTACCTGACCATTGTATTTTGCATCATAATCAAAGAACTCATTATGTGTCACCACTTCCGTAGGCGGGAAGATGACGGTCTTGTCTTTGGTTTTATAGCAGCCGCAGGTTAGCTCCGTTCCTTCCATAAATGCTTCTACGAGCACTTCCTGGGCTTCTTCAAAGGCCTTAACAATGGCCGGCTGTATTTGTTCTTTCGTCTTAACCTTTGTTACACCGAAGCTCGAACCGCCCAGACTCGGCTTGATGAAACAAGGCAAACCGATCTTTTCCATCACATCTTCGTCGGAAACCGATTGTCCCTGACGCAATAGCAACGATTCTGCAATACGCACTCCGAAGGCTTTCAGGTATTGGTTGCAGGTAAACTTGTCATAGGTGATCGCCGCAGCCAGCACCCCGCAACAAGAGTATGGTATGTGCATCATGTCAAAGTATCCCTGAAGACGGCCGTCTTCGCCCGGAGTACCGTGAATGGTAATATAGGCAAAGTCAAACCTGATCTTTTCCGTTCCCAGCATAAAGCTGAAATCATTGCGGTCTACCGGTGCTTTTGCACCATCCGGCAATTGTACTTCCCAACGGGTCCCCTGCATCTCGACAATGTACAGTGTGTACTTTTCCTTATCTATGAAGGAATATATTCCCTGTGCACTACGCAGGGATACATGAAATTCGGAGGTGTCACCTCCGGCTACGATAGCAATTGTGCGTTTCATTCTATTTCTCTGTTACTTATATAGCCTCGCCACTTCTCGATAAGCCGGGTCATGTCATCCGGAAGTTCGGAAGTAAAGTACATCTCTTCGCCTGTGACGGGATGTACGAACCCCAATGTCATGGCATGCAGAGCCTGCCGGGGACAAGTGTCAAAGCAATTATTTACAAATTGTTTGTATTTACTAAAGTGAGTACCTTTCAGAATTTCGTGACCGCCATAGCGTTCGTCATTGAAAAGTACATGCCCGATATGTTTCATGTGGACACGAATCTGATGAGTACGTCCGGTTTCGAGTATGCACTCTACCAGCGTGACATATCCCAGCCGTTCAAGCACCCGATAATGAGTGACCGCGTGCTTGCCCATCGACGGGTCGGACATAACCGCCATCTGCATCCGGTCTTTCGGATTACGGGCGATACTGCCTACAATCGTGCCTTCATCCTGTTCCACATTTCCCCAAACAAGGGCACGGTATCTGCGTTTGGTCGTCTTATTAAAGAATTGTATTCCGAGGTTGGTCTTGGCATCCGGCGTCTTGGCAATCACCAGCAGACCGGACGTATCTTTATCAATCCGGTGGACCAGGCCGACGTGCGGGTCATTGGCATCATATTCAGGAATATCTTTCATGTGCCATGCCAACGCATTGACAAGCGTACCGTGATAGTTTCCGTGTCCCGGATGTACTACCAGTCCCGCAGGCTTGTTCACTACCATTACATATGGATCTTCGTAAACGATATTAAGGGGGATATTTTCGGGAATAATCTCGTTCTCATAACGAGGACGGTCCATCATGACGGTAATGACATCGAGCGGCTTAACCTTGTAGCTGCTCTTCACCGGCTTACCGTTAGCCATGACGAATCCATCTTCGGCAGCCTTCTGAATACGGTTGCGCGAAGCATTGACAATACGTTCGAACAGATATTTGTCGACTCTGACCATCGCCTGTCCCTTGTCTACGACCACCCGAAAATGTTCGTAAAGCTGGGATTCGTCACCGACAGGTTCTATATCATCCAAATCATTCTCCAGTTCATCCGGAAGTTCTTCCTCGATCATGTGAATCTGTTTCGTTATTTATCAATTAAAACCAACTATCAGCCTGACTTGAAGGGGATTCTGAGGAAACAGGTTCATCTGCCCCTTCAACATTTTCCATGGAGTCGCTTTCCAACGGTTCGTTTTCTCCGTTTCCTACCATCAGTGTCAATGCAGCTCCCAAAGGTACTTTATCTCCCGCATTCAATGAGCGCCCCTGATATTTAATGCCGTACACCCAGTCCTTCTCACCGTTCATCAACTGAATCTCGGTCAGCTTGAATCCGGCAGCAAGCACTTTCGCCTGTGCCTGGCGCAGAGAACTGTTGTCCGCCACATCGGGAACAGCACGCAAAGGAATACTCAGTGTATTGATAGTCAGGTAAATGGTGCGGCCTTCTTTCACTTTTTGTCCGATTCCCGGGTTGACATCAAGTACAATGCCAGCTGCCATATTCTTCACATAATTAGAATCGGAAACGACACATACCAATCCATGATTGCGGAACATTTTTGAAGCTTCATCCACAGTCATCCCTTTTACATCGGGCACAACCACCGCCTCACCGTGACGAGTATAAACATCCAGCCATTTCATCACGCCGAACACAATCAGCACCACTGCCACAATCATGACAAGGATATTCACCCAGAAATATTTATTTGTTTTAAAAGAAAAGAATTCTTTGATTGTCATACGCTTTGCTGTTAATCCGCGCCAAAGATACTACAAATTAGTTGAATTTCGGAATAGTGGGCAATGAAAATGTCCCTGCATAAATGCAAGGACACCTGTCATCACCACAATTGTTGCAACTATATTCCCCACTCCTATAGATTTCAACAACCTTATATTCTGGAATGCGGCTTCCGGATTCTCTGAGCACAACCGTCTGTCGCATATATTCCGTCTATGATCTGTGACAAAGAAAGCTAAAAAGTGACAAAGAGCATTCCATTAAACATTATTTAATACTCTATTTAACTACTGTGCCAAGAGTCCTGTACTTTTTATCATAAAAAGGAAGTTATAACCAACTTTAATGGAAATAGAAGCAAACAAAAAAGGCGGAGTTTAAAACTCCGCCTTTTTTGTTTCTGAGTGATGATTACCACTTCTGTCCGTTGTACTCATCAGAAACAGTCAGTTTCTTTCTGCCTTTCGCACGGCGGGCAGCTAATACTCTACGACCATTAGCCGATGCCATTCTCTCACGGAAACCGTGTTTGTTCTTTCTCTTTCTGTTAGAGGGTTGAAATGTTCTTTTCATTACTGTATCTTGTTTTTATGTTATTATTCTACGTAATCGGGCTGCAAAAATAGAGACTTTTTTTAAATTAACCAAGCGATAAGTCATTTTTGCTCAAAAGTTTTTGTGTTTTTTACTGATTTAGATTACTTTTGCACTCGAATTACGACGAAGACAATTAAATAACAATAATATAATAAGAAAAACAGCAGTATGATTAATGCTCAAGACATCAAAAACGGAACTTGTATCCGTATGGACGGAAAGCTCTATTTCTGTATAGAATTCCTGCATGTAAAACCAGGTAAAGGTAACACATTTATGCGTACCAAGCTGAAAGACGTAGTAAGCGGTTATGTTCTCGAACGCCGTTTCAATATCGGTGAAAAACTGGAAGATGTACGCGTTGAACGTCGTCCATACCAATTCCTGTATAAAGAAGGAGAAGACTATATCTTCATGAACCAGGAAACTTTTGACCAACACCCCATCGCTCACGACCTGATCAATGGTGTAGACTTCTTGCTCGAAGGTGCAGTGCTGGACGTTGTTTCTGACGCTTCTACCGAAACTGTACTTTATGCAGACATGCCGATCAAAGTTCAGATGAAGGTTACTTATACAGAACCGGGAATGAAAGGTGATACAGCCACCAACACACTGAAACCTGCTACCGTAGAATCAGGTGCAACAGTACGTGTGCCTTTGTTCATCAGCGAAGGTGAAACAATTGAAATCGACACTCGTGACGGTTCTTACGTAGGACGCGTAAAAGCATAAATGTCATACAAATGACATAAAGAAACGGTGGATTTGCTTCGGCACTTCCACCGTTTTTTATTACCTTTGTCCATCACTAACCCTAATATTAAGATACAAAAGAATGAAAAAGTTGATTTACACACTGCTCTTTGTCCTTATTTCCGTTGCAGCCAACGGTCAGCAGGCAAAGTACGTATTCTATTTCATCGGAGACGGAATGGGAGTCAATCAGGTAAATGGTACAGAGATGTATCAGGCAGAACTGCAAAACGGGCGCATCGGCGTTGAACCTTTATTGTTCACCCAATTTCCGGTAGCAACGATGGCAACCACTTTCTCCGCGACAAACTCTGTTACCGACTCTGCCGCTGCGGGTACTGCACTGGCTACCGGAAAGAAGACCTACAACAGTGCCATCTCTGTAGGAGAAGACAAAAACCCGATTGAAACCGTAGCCGAAAAAGCCAAGAAGGCCGGAAAGAAAGTAGGTGTCACTACTTCCGTCAGCGTAGACCACGCCACTCCTGCCGCTTTCTACGCTCATCAGGCAGACCGTAATATGAATTATGAAATCGCTGTCGACCTGACAAAAGCGAACTTTGACTTCTATGCAGGCGGTGGTTTTCTGAAACCGGACAAGACGTATGACAAGAAAGACGCTCCCAACATCTTCCCTATTTTCGAAGAAGCAGGTTACACCGTAGCACGTGGCTACAGCGATTATAAAGCCAAAAGCAAGGATGCCGGCAAAATGATCCTGATACAGGAAGAAGGCAAAGATCCTTCCTGCCTGCCTTATGCTATCGACCGTAAAAGCGACGACTTGACTCTCGCCCAAATCACAGAAAGCGCAATCGACTTCCTGACCAAAGGCAAGAACAAAGGGTTCTTCTTAATGGTAGAAGGTGGAAAGATTGACTGGGCTTGCCACGGTAATGACGCCGCTACCGTATTCAATGAAGTAAAGGACATGGATGACGCTATCAAAGTAGCTTACGAATTCTACAAGAAACATCCGAAAGAAACACTGATCGTTGTTACGGCCGACCACGAAACCGGTGGTATCGTACTAGGTACAGGCAAATATGCGTTGAACCTGAAAGCATTGCAATATCAAAAACATTCTGCTGACGGATTGTCCAGACGTATCAGCGAACTAAGAAAATCAAAAGGCAACAAAGTGACTTGGGAAGACATGAAAGAATTCCTGGGTGAAGAAATGGGCTTCTGGAAACAGTTCCCTATTTCTTGGGAACAGGAAAAGAAGCTGCGTGACGAGTTCGAACAATCCTTTGTCAGAAATAAGGTGGTATTTGCCGAAAGCATGTACTCTAAAAGCGAGCCGATGGCTGCACGCGCTAAAGAAGTAATGGACCAGATATCTATGGTAGGCTGGGTAAGCGGCGGTCACTCTGCCGGTTATGTGCCGGTATTTGCCATCGGTGCCGGTTCTCAACTGTTCGGTGAGAAGATTGACAATACGGAAATTCCGAAACGGATAGCTAAAGCTGCCGGATATAAATAAAGAATTGACTGCACGAATATGTAATCAAAACACTATTTATTTTCATTTAGGCACGGATTTCACGGATTAACACGGTTCTACAATTAAAGACCGTGAAATTCGTGCAATCCGTGCCTAAATAATATTATCATTATAATAGATGATTTTCATTGGGTCCCTTCTCTTGATATGTTTCCCGTTAGGAAACGGGCGTTCCCTCACCGAGAAACGAGAGTTACCTTTAAAGGAAACGATCGTTCCCACACCGGGAAACGGCAGTTTCCAAAGCAGGAAATTCATGGAAACTCTAAGCCATTCATATACAATCAAATAGTCATATCATACCTATGTCTATTGGAGACATGAAGAGAGACTAGAGTGTACTTACAAATTCATTACATCCTGTTCGAACCGATCTTTATCTCCGGCAGCTTTATTGCGCATTCTGCTCCGGTAATTATAGATAGTTGCCAAAGAATAACCCAGAAAATGAGCAATCTTGTTACTATCCACTACTCCTAAACGAATAAGGGCAAAGATCCGGAGTTCGGTTGTCAGCAGTTCGTCTGATTTTGGATAAACTCTTGCTTCTTCTACCAGCAGATTATTGAAAGAAGTAATAAAGTGTGGGAACAGTTTAAGGAATGACTTATCAAATTCGTTATAAAATTCATTCCGCTCGTCCCGGATAAACTGTTCGGACTTGATTGCTTTAAACAAGTCATCGATACGTGACGACATAGCAAGTTTGGCCAGAGAGCGGCGATAAGTTTCCAGTTTATCTAGATAATTGACGCATCTGTCCAAATAACGGGCAATATATACTTCCTTTATCTTTCCGGTCTGTTCCAATTCTTTGTTGACCGCAGACATTTGTTTGTTGGCCAAACTTAGATTCCTACGCATGACGGATATTTTCTTCATCCAACGATACAGATAGAAAATAGCAATGAGGAGAAACAGCGACAACAGACTGACACTAATCAACATGGCACGGGAAACGGCCCGTTCTCTCTCTTCTTTCAGTTTATAAGCCTTATCAATAATCGGGAAAAACTCCGTCACTTCCATAAATCGCAAACGGGCATTACATGCTACAGCATCTTCCATCGAACAACTCAGATATTTGTAAGCACGGTCAATATCCCCTAGTTCATACATCAGATGCGCGAGTTTCTGCAAGGAAGCATACTCCCTGACGGAAGATTCCAAGTCTGCAATAGCAGTCAGTATCAGATAATAAACTTCTTTCTCAACGTCTTTCTTCATGCTATATGCTTCGGAAAGGGTATAATAGATATATACTTTCTGACGTTCGTCTTCCATATCTTTCAGTGCATCGTTCAGCATGCCGATAGCCGTATCGGCCTTTCCGGTCACGATACATCGTTCCGCCATAACAATCGTTTTATTTTCTTCCGGAGGCATGGCGGCGATAATGGAATCTCTGTACAAATCGGTCTTTTTCAGGTATTTTTCTTTTTCGGTTTTGTTTGTCGTATAATCAGCAAGCCAGCCGTAGCAGGCGCGATATGTCTGGTAATAAGAAAGCAAAGTCCATTCATTCAGTTTTTTAGGATCAATCTTCTCCAATTGTTCCATAGCTTCGATGTACATGCCCATTACACCCATTACCGTAGCACGGTTAATGACAATCTCATATTCCAGTTCCGGACGATTTAATTGGGGCAATATCTCCATCTGACGGTTAATATAATGAAGCGCCGAATCTGCCTGATAATGCAGGTAAGCCCCAAAGAGGGAGGCATACAACTCATAATTCCGGGCAGGATCGGTGGAATGGGCAAGTTGTACTTTTAAATCAGCGATGTCTTTTTCTCTCCGTATCTGATAAGTTTCCTTCTTACTTATAATGTCATCCAGTTTTTTAAGGGCCGCCTTATTTATATCCGTATGCTTTGCGGACAAGGAAAGAGGATAAACAAAAAGAAGAAACAAAAGATAATAGGTTAGATTTCTCATAAGGTGCTTTTTTAAGATGTGACAAATATAATGATTATAGTAATAAAAACGAAAAATATCGTCATAACAATTTTCATTTTCACTTGTATTTTTCGACAGAGGCAATAACGATAAAAAGCTTATTATCAACAGCCTATTCAAAACAAGCATTTATATTTTCTTTCTAACTGCCATACGGCATACCCGATTCACCTACATTTGCATCATCGGTTCCCCCGAACAAATTTTAAAAATCTAGTTACCATGAAAAGGAATTTATTATTCATTATCTTACTATTATTATTACCCGGTCTTCACCAGGTATTCGCAGCAAGCACTATAAAGAAAGTAGCCCCGACCTTTTGGTGGGCAGGAATGAAGAATCCCGAATTGCAGATACTATTATATGGTGACCGCATATCATCCGCAGACGTCAGTCTTTCTGCCGATAATATCACGCTGCAAGAAGTGGTGAAGCAGGAGAATCCTAATTATCTGGTTCTGTATTTAGACCTTTCGAAGGCTGCTCCACAGAACTTTGACATCATCCTGAAACAAGGCAAAAAGCAGACAAAAATCCCTTACGAGCTTAAACAGCGCCGGCCGAATGCTTCGGCAGTAGAAGGTTTTGATTCGAGCGACGTGCTTTATCTTATTATGCCGGACCGTTTTGCCAATGGCAACCCCTCCAACGACATCATTCCCGGAATGCTGGAAGGAAATGTAGACCGTAATGAGCCTTTCGCACGTCATGGCGGCGATTTGAAAGGAATAGAGAATCATCTGGATTACATAGCAGACCTCGGAGTCACCAGTATATGGCTCAACCCGATTCAGGAAAATGACATGAAAGAAGGATCGTATCACGGTTATGCCATTACCGATTATTATCAGGTAGACCGCCGCTTCGGCAGTAACGAAGAGTTCCGCAAACTTACTCAGGAAGCTAATGCCAAAGGGCTGAAAGTCGTAATGGACATGATCTTCAACCATTGCGGTTCGGACAACTATCTGTTTAAAGATATGCCCTCCAAAGACTGGTTTAACTTTGAAGGCAACTACGTGCAGACCAGCTTCAAGACTGCCACTCAAATGGACCCGTATGCTTCCGATTACGAAAAGAAAATCGCTATCGACGGTTGGTTCACACTGACCATGCCGGACTTCAACCAAAGAAACCGTCATGTAGCTACTTATCTGATACAGAGCAGTATCTGGTGGATTGAATACGCCGGTATCAACGGCATCCGTCAGGATACACACCCTTATGCCGACTTCGATATGATGGCACGCTGGTGCAAAGCAGTCAATGAAGAATATCCCAAGTTCAACATTGTAGGTGAAACATGGCTGGGCAACAATGTACTCATCTCCTACTGGCAGAAAGACAGCAGACTCGCTTATCCGAAGAACAGCAATCTCCCGACTGTCATGGACTTCCCGCTAATGGAAGAGATGAACAAGGCTTTCGACGAAGAGACTACCGAATGGAACGGAGGACTTTTCAGACTCTACGAATATCTATCACAGGACATCGTCTACAGCCATCCAATGAGCCTGCTGACCTTCCTCGACAATCACGATACTTCCCGCTTCTACCGTTCGGAAGCAGATACAAAGAATCTGGACCGATACAAGCAAGCCCTGACATTCTTACTGACAACCCGCGGAATACCGCAGATATATTATGGAACTGAAATCCTGATGGCAGCCGACAAGGCGAATGGAGACGGCCTGCTCCGCTGCGACTTCCCCGGAGGCTGGCCGAACGATACAAAAAACTGCTTTGACGCAGCCAACCGCACTCCACAGCAAAATGAAGCATTCTCCTTTATGCAAAAACTGCTCCAATGGAGAAAAGGAAACGAAGTCATTGCCAAAGGTCAGCTCAAACATTTCGCACCGAATAAAGGTGTCTACGTTTACGAACGCAAATACGGTGATAAATCAGTCGTTGTTTTCCTGAATGGAAACGACCGGGAACAGACCATTGACCTGGTTCCTTACCAAGAAATACTTCCTGCCTCATCTGCTTTCGATTTATTGACAGAGAAAAAGGTTGAATTAAGAAATGAATTAACACTTCCAAGTCGTGGAATATACCTTTTATCCTTTTAATAAGTTCACTTCGACTTATATTTATCAGAATACAGAAAAGAAATAAACTACTGTAAAACAAAACATTATCATTAATATAAACTTGTATTTTTATTCTAGACAACCCAAAGTCTCAAGATGGTTGCTATATTTGCAATATCCGGAACAGAGCGGAGTAAAAATATTAGTTAGCTTATAATTTAATACCATAAATAGAATGAAAAAGAGAAAGATTTTATCGCTCATCGCATTCCTTTGCATCTCATTCATTGCGAATGCCCAACAGAAATTAACCTCACCGGACAACAATCTGGTAATGACCTTCCAAGTAGACTCAAAAGGTGCCCCAACGTATGGACTGACGTATAAGAACAAAGTGGTAATCAAACCCAGCACTCTCGGACTGGAACTGAAGAAAGAAGATAATACCAGAACCGACTTCGACTGGGTGGACCGCAGAGACCTGACCAAACTTGATTCAAAGACCAACCTGTACGACGGCTTCGAAGTAAAGGATACTCAAACGGCTACCTTTGATGAAACCTGGCAACCGGTTTGGGGAGAAGAAAAAGAAATCCGCAATCACTATAACGAGCTGGCAGTCACCCTGTATCAACCCATGAATGACCGTTCTATCGTTATCCGTTTCCGTCTGTTCAATGACGGTCTGGGATTCCGTTATGAATTTCCTCAGCAGAAGTCACTCAATTACTTCGTGATCAAGGAAGAGCATTCTCAGTTTGGCATGAACGGCGATCATATCGCTTTCTGGATACCGGGTGACTATGATACGCAGGAATATGACTACACCATTTCCCGCTTATCAGAAATCAGAGGGCTGATGAAAGAAGCGATCACTCCGAACTCTTCTCAGACTCCTTTCTCACAGACAGGCGTACAAACTGCACTGATGATGAAAACGGATGATGGCTTATACATCAATCTTCATGAAGCCGCTTTGGTTGATTACTCATGTATGCACCTCAATCTGGACGACAAGAATATGGTATTCGAATCCTGGTTGACACCGGATGCCAAAGGAGACAAAGGGTATATGCAGACTCCCTGCAACACACCTTGGCGTACGATTATCGTGAGCGATGACGCCCGCAATATCCTCGCTTCACGTATCACTCTCAACCTGAACGAACCATGCAAGATAGCGGATGCCGCTTCTTGGGTAAAACCCGTGAAATATATCGGCGTATGGTGGGACATGATCACCGGAAAAGGCTCATGGGCTTACACCGACGAACTGACCAGCGTAAAACTCGGTGAAACGGATTACTCCAAAACAAAACCGAACGGCAAACATTCTGCCAACACAGCCAACGTGAAACGTTACATTGACTTTGCAGCCGCTCACGGATTCGATGCAGTACTGGTTGAAGGCTGGAACGAAGGCTGGGAAGACTGGTTCGGCAACAGCAAAGACTATGTGTTTGATTTCGTGACTCCTTATCCCGACTTCGATGTGAAGGAAATCCACCGCTATGCAGCCAGCAAAGGAATCAAAATGATGATGCATCACGAAACTTCCGCTTCTGTACGCAACTACGAACGCCACATGGACAAAGCCTACCAGTTTATGGCAGACAATGGATACAACTCCGTAAAGAGCGGTTATGTAGGCAACATCATCCCCCGCGGCGAACATCACTACGGACAATGGATGAACAATCACTACCTGTATGCAGTGAAGAAAGCCGCCGATTACAAAATCATGGTGAATGCACACGAAGCAACCCGCCCTACCGGTATCTGCCGTACATATCCGAATCTGATCGGTAATGAATCCGCCCGCGGTACAGAATATGAATCATTCGGAGGCAACAAAGTATATCATACAACGATTCTGCCTTTCACACGCCTGGTTGGCGGTCCGATGGATTACACTCCCGGCATCTTCGAAACGCATTGCAACAAGATGAATCCGGCAAATAATTCTCAGGTACGTTCTACCATTGCACGCCAGTTGGCACTATACGTTACCATGTACAGTCCTTTGCAGATGGCTGCCGACATTCCGGAAAACTACGAACGTTTTATGGACGCTTTCCAGTTCATCAAAGACGTAGCTCTCGACTGGGACGAAACGAACTATCTAGAAGCAGAACCGGGAGAATACATCACAATTGCCCGTAAGGCAAAAGGTACGGACGACTGGTACGTAGGCTGCACAGCCGGTGAAAACGGTCATACCTCCAAACTCGTATTCGACTTCCTGACTCCGGGCAAACAATACATCGCTACCGTCTACGCGGATGCCAAAGATGCCGACTGGAAAGAGAACCCGCAGGCTTATACCATCAAGAAAGGTATTCTGACGAATAAGAGCAAGCTGAACCTGCACGCAGCTAACGGAGGCGGATATGCTATCAGCATCAAAGAGGTAAAAGACAAATCAGAAGCTAAAGGTTTGAAAAGATTATAATAAGGAAAAGAAATAACAAAGATAGAGAATATACATTTTGGTAAAAAAGAGAGTGTTTTCGAGCACTAAGAACAATGACGAAGAGAAGGTTTTCAATAGGTATTTTTAAAAGAGAATGATAAGAGAAATTACAATTAACTTTAAAGACAAAAACATGAAAAAAGGAAACTTTATGTTCAAGGTCCTGCTTATGCTTATAGCTGGAATATTCTTGTCCATTGACGCATTTGCTCAGCAAATTACTGTCAAAGGAATAGTGAAAGACACAACGGGTGAACCGGTTATAGGTGCCAATGTTGTGGTGAAAGGCACTACCACCGGAACGATTACCGATTTCGACGGCAACTTCCAGTTGTCTGCCAAGCAAGGTGACATAATTGTTGTTTCATTCATCGGATACCAGCCAAAGGAACTTCCGGCAACCACACAAATGAATGTAATACTGAAAGACGATACGGAAATACTGGACGAAGTAGTAGTCATCGGTTACGGTCAGGTGAAAAAGAACGATATGACCGGTTCGGTAATGGCTATCAAGCCCGATGAACTTAGTAAAGGTATTACGACGAATGCTCAGGATATGTTATCCGGTAAAATAGCCGGTGTCAGCGTGATCTCCAATGACGGTACACCGGGTGGTGGCGCTCAAATCCGTATTCGTGGCGGTTCTTCATTGAATGCAAGCAATGACCCGCTGATCGTTATTGACGGTCTGGCTATTGACAACGAAGGTATCAAAGGGATGGCAAACGGTTTATCAATGGTTAACCCTGCGGATATCGAAACCCTTACTGTACTGAAAGATGCCTCTGCAACTGCCATTTACGGTTCGCGTGCATCCAACGGTGTTATTATTATCACCACCAAGAAAGGAAAGAACGGACAAGCTCCCAGCGTAAGCTATAACGGTTCTGTATCCTTCTCCAAAACTCAAAAGCGCTATGATGTATTGAGCGGAGATGAATATCGCGCTTACGCCAATCAGTTATGGGGTGACAAATTACCGGCAGATTTAGGAACCGCCAATACAGACTGGCAGGATCAGATATTCCGTACTGCTGTCAGCACCGACCATCATGTTTCTATCAACGGAGGATTCAAGAACCTGCCTTACCGTGTGTCTTTAGGTTATACGGACGATAACGGTATTGTGAAAACATCCAACTTCCGACGCTTCACTGCTTCCGTGAACCTGGCTCCTTCCTTCTTTGAAGATCATCTGAAGTTCAACATTAATGCCAAATTCATGAACGGTAAAAACCGCTATGCCGACACAGGTGCCGCTATTGGCGGGGCATTGGCTATCGACCCTACCCGTCCGGTTTATTCTAACGAAGACCCTTACCAGTTTACAGGCGGCTACTGGCAGAATATAAATTCTACCACAGGTTTCAGCAATCCGGACTGGAAATACACGTCCAATCCGAACTCTCCCCAAAATCCGCTGGCTGCACTGGAACTCAAAAATGACAAGGCGAACAGCAACGACTTTGTTGGAAATGTAGACGTTGACTATAAATTCCATTTCCTGCCTGACCTCCGTCTGCACGCAAGCATAGGTGGCGAATATGCGGAAGGTACACAGACTACGATTGTTTCTCCATACTCATTCGGCAATAATTATTATGGTTGGAATGGCGACGTTACCCAATATAAATACAACCTTTCGTACAACATATACGTACAGTATATCAAGTCTTTGGGTGCAAACGACTTTGACATCATGGTCGGTGGTGAAGAACAACACTTCCATCGCAACGGATTTGAAGAAGGCCAGGGCTGGGATTCCTATACGCAAGAACCCCATGACGCCAAATTGCGCGAACAAACAGCTTATGCAACCAGAAATACACTGGTCTCTTACTTCGGCCGTCTGAATTACTCCCTGCTGAACCGTTACTTGTTTACCTTTACCATGCGTTGGGATGGCTCGTCACGTTTCTCCAAAGACAACCGCTGGGGTACATTCCCGTCATTGGCACTGGGATGGAAGATTAAAGAAGAAAACTTCCTGAAAGATGTAAATGTGCTGTCTGATCTGAAATTGCGTTTAGGCTGGGGTATTACCGGTCAGCAAAACATAGGTGATGATTTTGCTTATCTTCCTCTGTATGTAGTCAATAACGAGTATGCCCAGTATCCTTTTGGCGATACCTATTACTCTACTTCCCGCCCGAAGGCTTTCAATGAAAATCTGAAATGGGAAAAAACGACCACATGGAATGCCGGACTGGACTTCGGATTCCTGAATGGAAGAATCACAGGCGGCATCGACGGATACTTCCGTAAAACGGATGACCTGCTGAACAGCGTTAAGATCCCCGTAGGAACTAACTTCAATGCCCAGATGACACAGAATATCGGTTCACTGGAAAACTACGGTATGGAATTTTCCATCAACGCCAAACCGATTGTGACTAAGGACTTCACCTGGGACCTCAGCTATAACATTACATGGAACCACAATGAAATCACCAAGTTGACAGGTGGCGACGACAGCGATTATTACGTAGAAGCAGGCGATAAGATTTCCAGAGGTAACAATACCAAGGTACAGGCGCATAAAGTAGGTTACGCAGCCAACTCTTTCTACGTTTACCAGCAGGTATACGACGAAAATGGCAAACCTATTGAAAATATGTTTGTTGACCGTAACGGAAACGGAACAATAGACAGCGGAGACAAATATATCTACAAAAAACCGGCAGGCGATGTTTTGATGGGACTGACCTCCAAAATGCAGTATAAGAACTTTGACTTCAGCTTCTCCTTACGTGCCAGTCTGAACAACTACGTGTACTATGACTTCCTGAGCAACAAAGCCAACGTCAGCACTTCGGGACTGTTCTCCAATAATGCATATAGCAACACCAGTGCCGAAGCCGTCGCACTCGGTTTCAGCGGACAAGGTGATTACTACATGAGCGACTATTTTATACATAACGCATCATTCTTACGTTGTGATAACATCACGTTAGGTTATTCTTTCCAGAATCTGTGGAAGACTCAAACCTACAAAGGTGTTGGCGGGCGTGTATATGCTACAGTACAGAATCCGTTCATTATCAGTAAATACAAAGGCCTTGATCCGGAAGTAAAAAGCGGTATCGACGCCAATCCATATCCCAGAGCTATGACTTTCTTATTAGGTTTAAGTCTGCAATTCTAACATTCATTAAATCAATTTATCATGAAAACAAAATATATCAAACAGCTATTTTCAGCCGCACTGATCGCAGTTCTCTCTTCGGGAGTAACTTCATGTATCAACGATCTGGATATTAGTCCCATCGACCCTCAGACAGGAGGTAGTTTCGACCAGCAGGGAGTATTTGTGAAAGGATATGCCATGTTGGGTGTAACCGGACAAAAGGGTATCGACGGCTCTCCTGACCTCGACGGACAGGACGAAGGCGAATCCGGTTTCTATCGTACCACTTTCAACTGCAACGAACTGCCTACCGACGAATGTCTTTGGGCATGGCAGGAGAATCAGGACATCCCCCAGCTTACAAGCATTAGCTGGAGTCCTTCCAGCCAGCGCACAGAGTGGGTTTACGTCCGTTTGGGATATGACATCACACAATATAACTTCTTCCTCGACCAGACCGAAGGCATGACAGATGCAGAAACACTGCGTCAACGTGCGGAAATACGTTTCCTGCGTGCCCTCCATTATTGGTACTTCCTCGACTTGTTTGGTAAAGCTCCGTTCAAGGAACACTTTAGCAATGACTTGCCTGTCGAGAAGAAGGGGACGGAACTCTATACCTACATTCAGAATGAACTGAACGAAATTGAAGCTGATATGTATGAACCTCGCCAGGCTCCCTTCGGACGTGCAGACAAAGCCGCCAACTGGTTGCTCCGCGCACGTTTGTACCTGAACGCAGGCGTATACACCGGACAAACCGATTATGCAAAAGCGGAAGAATATGCCAGCAAAGTGATTGGCTCAGCATATAAGCTATGTACAAATTACAGCGAACTGTTTATGGCCGATAACGACGAGAATGAAAATGCCATGCAGGAAATCATTCTGCCTATCCGTCAGGATGGAGTGAAGACACGTAACTATGGCGGTTCAACTTATCTGGTTTGTGGTACTCGTGTAGCCGGTATGCCCCGTATGGGAACAACGAACGGTTGGTCCTGTATCTTTGCCCGTGCAGCAATGGTACAAAAGTTCTTCTCCAATCTCGAAGATGTGCCGATGCTGCCCGCCGATGTTGAAATTCCGACCAAAGGCTTAGATACAGATGAGCAGATCGATGCTTTCGATGCAGAACACGGCATCAGAACAGAAGACATGATCAAAGCTGCCGGTGACGACCGTGCCTTGCTATACTCTGGTGTAGGAGGCGGCAGACGCAAAATTCAGACAGATGCGATCAGCGGATTCACCGATGGCTTGTCGATTGTAAAATGGCAAAATTACCGCTCTGACGGAAAACCCGTCAGCCATGCTACTTATCCTGACACAGATATTCCTTTGTTCCGTTTGGCAGAAGCATACCTGACACGTGCGGAAGCCATTTTCCGTCAGGGAGGAGACGCCACAGGAGACATCAATGAACTTCGCAAACGCGCCAACTGTACAAGAAAGGTACAGACCGTAACCGAACAGGAACTTATCGACGAATGGGCACGTGAATTCTATCTGGAAGGTCGCCGTCGTTCAGACTTGGTTCGTTTCGGTATGTTCACAACCAATAAATATCTTTGGGACTGGAAAGGTGGAGCAATGAACGGAACATCTGTCGCTTCATACTACAACAAATATCCTATCCCTGTATCGGATATCAACAATAACAGGAATATGTCACAAAATGAAGGCTATAAATAACCAAGAGTTCATCCTTATATAAAAGAATGCCATTATGAAAAAAATATCCAACATATTACTCGCTGTCACCTTCGCACTGCCTCTATTTACAGCCTGCGAAACAGACAATGACAGCAATCCGATCCTGAACGAACCCGATACATTCACGCTCAATACGCCCGCGTATGCAGCCAACAATGTATATGACCTGAAGAATGCCCAAACTGTAGAACTCACTTGTTCGCAACCGGACTACGGTTTTCCGGCAGCTACCACCTACACGGTACAAGCCTCATTTGAACAGGATTTCATAGAAGCGACAGATGAGAGCAAAGCCAACTATACAGTGTTGGAAAGCACCTCCCCGACAGCAAAGATCAATGTGGATGCTTCCGAACTCAACAATGCGCTTCTCGACTTGTGGACGGCCGTGAACGGAGAGCAGGCAGAACTCCCTACCGAACCGGTAGCTGTATATATCCGCCTGAAGGCCAACATCACAAGCAGTGGAAAAGGAGTATGTTTTTCCAATGTGATTGAGTTACCCAACGTTCTGATTTCCAAGAGCACCAGCTCATTGACACCTCCCAAGACAATGTTCATTGTAGGTTCTATGCTGGATACCGACTGGAAAGTATGGAAACCGATGGCAGGTGTCTACGGTATGGACGGTCAGTTCTATTCAATGATTTACTTCGATGCCAACTCCGAGTTCAAGTTCGGAACAAAGGAAAACGAGTATATCGGTATTAACGACAACCGCGTGACGGTTACCGACAAAGCCGGAGCAGGAGTCAGCGGCAGTGACAACTTCGTCGTAGAAAACGCCGGATGGTATCTCTTCTACGTCAAAGCGGCTGTCAAAGGGGATGATTATCAGTTTACCATTACTTTCTACCCAGCTGAAGTGTATTTGTTCGGTAACACAACCGGCGGTTCATGGGCATTCAACGACGAATGGAAGTTTACGGTTCCCGCCACCAAAGACGGTAACTTCGTATCTCCTGCCATGACTGCAAGCGGAGAAGTCCGTATGTGCTTCAAGACAGACCTCGACTGGTGGAGAACTGAGTTTACACTCCATGACGGTGAAATCTTCTATCGTGATTTCAACCTTATTGACAGTTGGACAGAAAAGGGAGACGGTTATTCCGTACAAGGTTCAGCCGGCAATGTGATCCATCTGAACTTCACGGCAGGTACAGGAGAAAAGAAGTAATTAACTTTAAAAAGAACGATTCATCATGAAAAAACATTTAATATACATAGGGATGTTTCTGGCAGCAATCGGGTTTTCTGCCTGTAACGAAGATTTCAAGGACTGGGCTGATCCCCAGTCCAATCCCCAGGAAGAGTCAGCGGGACAGTTGACTGCAACTTTCACAGCAGGCAAAGACGCCAGCATCGTCATGGATGCGGCCACAGCCGATTCCGTAGATATTGCAAAGTTAAGCTCGACCACAGCCGAAGAAGGCAGTAAGATCGCTGTCAACTCTTTGACACTGAATGAGAATCACACCATTCCATTTTCCATGACGGAAGATCATGTCTTTAAAGTAGCCTTGGCACAACTGGACAGTGTGACGCAGGAAGCCTACAAAAGCCGTGCAAGCGTGGTACGTGAATTGAAAATCTCTATTAATGCTTCTGCCGTAACTCCTTCCGGTGAAGGTATTCAACTGGTGGGAAATGAAGTAAGCATCACCTTGCAGCCTGCCACAACTCCGGCTGTTGATCCCGACGGCTATTATATAGTCGGTGATTTCACAGGCTGGGACGGCAACAGTGCCCAACAGATGAAGAAGGACGCTCTCGATGAAAACCTGTATATACTGGAAGCAGAAATAGAAAGTACTTCGAACTTCAAGATTTTCCCGGCTTCAGCTATTAACGGAAACGACATAGACTGGACCAAAGCCTTGGGAAGTAGTGTGGACGGTGATGACTCCGGTGATAATTTTGTTAGCTGGACAAATGCGGGAGCCATTAATACAGCACTGGACGGTAAGATCAAAATCTCGTTCGATGCCTTCAACTACCGTTTTACAGTGAAAGACAACAGTGCGCCCACCGAACTTTATATGACCGGCAGCGCATACAACTGGGGAACTCCTGCCGGTGATCCGAATGCTTGGAAAGCACTTGTTCCGGTCAACGGAACGAAAGGAACTTTCTGGGGAATCTTCTATTTCGCTGCTAACGATCAGGTGAAGTTTGCACCGCAAGCCAACTGGGGCAATGACTTCGGCTTTGTAGATGCTATCTCACAGGAATCCAAAGACCTTGCCGGATTGTCGGACGAGGGCGGCAACATAAAAGTCGGTATAGCCGGCTGGTACTTAGTATATGTCTCCGTTATCGGCGATGACAAAGCGATAGAATTTGAAAAGCCGAATGTATATCTGATGGGCGATACCTCATACAACGGTTGGGACGCACAACTGGTAGAACAGGACTTATTTACCGTGCCCGGAACGGCTGATGGTGAATTTGTTTCTCCGGCATTCCTGAAAGATGGCGCAGTACGAATCTGCGTAAATCCGAAAGCTGTCTCTGCCGGCGACTGGTGGAAAACAGAATTTATCATCTTCGACGGACAAATAGCTTACCGGGGCAACGGTGGTGACCAAGCTGCGGTACAAGGTAAAACCGGACAAAAGGTTTATCTGAACTTCGGCAACGGAACAGGCCGTATCGAATAATACTACAAGAAATCAGAGAAACAGGGAATGGCCGTCGCGAATACAATAAAATCGGGGCGGCCACTGTTTTTTAAGAGACTACATTTATTGTCTTTAATACATCATCATTATGAATAAACATCTCCACTTATTATCTCTTTTGTGGTTGTCAATGCTCATGGCATTCATGACCGCTTGCAGCGATGACAAAAATATCACCGAGCCTGCTCCAGAACCCGAACCGCCCATCGAAGGGCAATGGACCGCACTTACCGCCTCTCCCGACACATGGGACGAGACCAAACGGGCAGATATCTCCTACCAGTTACTGGTCTATTCCTTCGCCGACAGCGACGGAGACGGATATGGAGACCTGAATGGCGTCACCCAAAAGCTGGACTATCTCAACCAACTAGGCGTGAAAGCCCTCTGGCTCTCTCCCATCCACCCCTGTATGTCTTATCACGGATATGACGTCACAGACTACACCAAAGTCAATCCGCAGCTCGGCACAGAAAGCGACTTCGACCGTCTGGTTACAGAAGCCCACAACCGAGGCATCAAGATTTATCTGGACTACGTAATGAACCACACCGGCACTGCCCACCCGTGGTTCACCGAAGCTAGTTCATCATCCGAAAGCCCGTATCGCAATTATTATTCTTTCTCTGAAGACCCGAAAACAGATATCGCAGCAGGCAAAATCGCCATGATCACCCAAGAAGGAGCAGCCGGATACAATGCCGCAGAATGGTTTCAGGTTTCTGACGAGACCGCTGCCGTGAAAGGACTGCTGAAATTTACACTGGACTGGAGCAACGCATCTTCCCCCATCCTTGTCGTTTCCACAGGCACCAAAGCAGACGAGGATAATCCAGACACAGGTACCGACAACGCCAAATACTTATACTACGGAGAAGACATCTGTAAAAAGTTTTATGACAAAGGAAACAACATCTATGAACTCACCGTCGACTTTGAGTCCACTTGGGGGCTTCTGATCCGTACCAGCAATGCTTCTTCCTGGCCATCTGGAACAAAATACGGCGCCTCTTCCTCGTCGGAGAAACTCGCGCTGAACAAGGATTTCAAACTGACCAACGCCGGCAACCCTGCCAACATCATGTTCGACAGCCAGCAGATCACCTATTTCCATTCTCATTTCTGCACCGACTGGTTTGCCGACCTTAACTACGGCCCTGTAGACCAGGCAGGCGAATCACCGGCATATCAGGCAATAGCAGACGCCGCCAAAGGATGGATCGCCCGTGGTGTGGACGGCCTCCGCCTCGACGCCGTGAAGCACATCTACCACAGTGAGACCAGCGAAGAAAATCCTCGTTTCCTGAAAATGTTCTATGAAGATATGAACGCCTATTACAAACAAAAAGGACATACGGACGACTTCTATATGGTAGGCGAAGTGTTATCGGAATACGATAAAGTAGCTCCTTATTATAAAGGTCTGCCCGCCCTTTTTGAATTTTCCTTCTGGTATCGTCTGGAATGGGGAATCAATAATAGTACCGGATGTTATTTTGCCAAAGACATCCTTTCTTACCAACAGAAATACGCCAACTATCGAAGCGATTACATCGAAGCAACGAAACTGAGTAACCATGACGAAGACCGTACATCGTCCAAGTTGGGTAAATCCGCCGACAAATGCAAACTGGCCGCCGCCGTCTTACTCACTTCCGCCGGACATCCTTACATCTATTACGGTGAAGAACTGGGACTTTACGGAACAAAGGATAACGGAGACGAATATGTGCGCAGCCCGATGCTATGGGGAGATAGCTACACTACCAACTACACAGACAAGACGGATGCCACCGTTTCGAAAAATGTGAAAACGGTAGCGGACCAACAAGCCGATACCCATTCACTTCTGAACATATATTTCTCCCTCACCCGATTGCGCAACACCTATCCGGCACTGGCAGAAGGAAATATGACCAAACATTCCGTCTACAACGAATCACAGGAGAAAGACTATAAGCCGATTGCCGCCTGGTATATGACCAAGGACAACGAGAAACTGCTTGTCATCCATAATTTCGGCGGAACGGCCATGCAACTTCCGCTGACAGACAAGATTGAGAAAGTATTGTTTGTGAATGGCGAAACTCAACAAAATACAGACAGCGACAGTTACACCTTGAAACTGGGAGGATACGCCTCTGTAGTATTCAAGTTGGGCAACTAAATACATCAAGACCACGTCTTCAGATTTATTCTATTCTTATGAAATGAATCTGAAGACGTGGTCTTGACTTTTTCCGGTTTCTATCTATCTTCAAGAAACCTTATATCAATCGGAATTTCCACTTTTTAATGGAATAAGAATCAAACTTGTGTTTCTCCTTCTATATACTCTTCCAAAAATAGATTCTCCCCATCGAATACCGCATAGGAGAAATAGTTAATCCAGTCTCCAAGAATCAGCACACGGGAAGTAGCACTCAACATTAAATCCAGTTCAATGTGACGATGGCCATAAATGAAGAAGTTGATATTAGGATGACTCTTCAGATATTCTTTTGTATAAAGTACCAGATGTTCCTTATTCTCCCCCATGTAATCCGGTTCTTTGCCGTCCACCCGCTTTTCGCGGCTATGTTTTGCCCACGTCAAGCCCAATTCCACACTCCAACGGGGATGGATGGCAGAAAACAGTGTCTGAAGTGTTGTACTGTGAAACATCCAGCGCAGCAACTTAAACTTCTTGTCCGAGTCACCCAGTCCGTCACCGTGAGCCAGATAAAACTCTTTTCCGTATATTTCGGTAGTCAATGCTTCACGATGAATAATCACTCCGCATTCTTTAGAAAGATAATCCCCACACCAGATATCATGGTTGCCGGTAAAGAAATGTACCTCCACTCCCATATCCGTGAGTTCGGAAAGCTTTCCTAAAAAGCGGGTGTATCCTTTGGGAACCACTAACCGGAATTCATACCAAAAATCGAACATATCTCCCAACAGGTAAACGGCAGAAGCTTTATGCTTGATACTGTCGAGGAAGTTCACCAAGCGCCGTTCCTGTGTACGTCCATGTTCTATGGCACGGGAACCAAGATGCGCATCGGAAAGGAAATAAACGTTCTTCATGAGTTTTGAGTTTAGAGTTATCAGTTTTATATTTTGAGCTATGAATTTACAGGAATCCGAGTTCCAGTTTTGCTTCCTCACTCATCATATCTTTATCCCATTCCGGTTCGAACACAAGGTTGATAGTGGCGGTTGTCACTCCTTCCACCGATTCTACTTTCTGGCGGATATCTTCCATGATGAAATCGGCTGCCGGACAGTTGGGAGCAGTCAGAGTCATATCAAGCACTGCTTCCCCATTGTCGGAGACGTCTATTTTATAAATCAGTCCAAGATCGTATACATTCACCGGAATCTCAGGATCGTACACCGTCTTTAGCATGGCTACGATCTTTTCTTCTATTTTAAATTTTTCCATAGGGCTTTCCTTATTAATATGTATTGCAAAGATAAGAATAAATTTATTCAGAGCAGCCCTTCGTCGGCAAAACTGTAAAACTTATCCTCACAAACAATAACGTGGTCTATCAGGCGAATGTTCATTGTGTCGGCTGCCCGGCGGATGTGTTCCGTCAGCGTCCGGTCCGGTTGGCTGGGTTGGATATTTCCCGAAGGATGGTTATGCACTACGGCTATTTGCGTGGCTCTCTGCAGCAATGCTTCCCGAAGAATGGTACGTACATCCGTATACGTTCCGTCTATTCCGCCGGTGCTGATACGTACCTTATCGATCAGTCTCGTCGCCTGATTCAATAATAACACCCAGAATTCTTCCTGTTCAAGGTCGCACATGACAGGCTGGAAGATGTCATAAATATCTCTTGAACAAGAGATGCGGGGGCGTTCTTGGATATTTTGCAGTTTCCGTCGCTTGCCGAGTTCCAGGGCAGCCATTACAGTGATGCTCTTTGCCGGTCCCATTCCTTTAAAACGGGAATAGTCGCAGACTTCCCACTTTGCCAAGGAGTTCAGATTGTTATCACAAGAGAGAAGCAAACGCCTCATCAGTTCGACAGCACTTTCTTCCGTATTTCCGGAGCCGATTAATATGGCGAGTAGTTCGGCATCACTCAATGCGGCTGCTCCTTTCTCCATCATCTTCTCTCTGGGACGGTCTTCCAGCGCCCACTGGTTGATGGATAGTTTGTGTTTGCTTTCCATGATCAAATCACTTACTTATAAAAATTCTTTTGAAACGCCTCGAATTCGTCCTTTCCTCTTATACAACGCTGCCACCATGCACGCCAGAATCCCGTTCCATAACCAATTAGTTGTATAAAGGAAGCAGTAATCGACAGCATTCCAATCCATAAACTGCGATTTCTGATTGTCGAATCCACGCAAACCACCAAGGAATAGAGCAGTAAGGGAAGAGGTGCTGCCAACATGGCGGCAAATCCTAAAAACAGAAGTGCCATCTCACCTGTCGCACACCCGGGAACCGTTTTGGAATATAGTAGATAAAAAGCTAACAAAACGAGCCCCAACCCCAAAAGAGTCAGTAATAAAAGCAAAGAGACTCCCAGCGTGAACACTGCCGGTAGCCAATGCACCAATTTCAACGAATCGGGATATTTCTTATAAAGGTTAATGCGGGCAATGCCGGAGTTATGGACTTGCTTAAAGAACTTCTTCAAGTCTGTCCGACGTTTGTGATATACCCACGCATCGGGGAAAAGACGACAAGTATAGCCACCTTTAAAAATACGGATACTGAAGTCGATATCTTCCCCGAAGCGCATTTTAGAGAATCCCCCCAAAGCTTCATACACTTCGCGACGAATCCCCATATTGAAGCTACGAGGATAAAACTTGTCCATCTTCTTTTTTCCGCCACGGATACCGCCTGTTGTAAAAAAGGAAGTCATCGAGTAGTTGATAGCTTTCTGAATATCCGTAAAAGAATCGTGCGCACGGTCGGGACCACCGAACGCGTCGGCAGGAGAAGCCTGAAGCTCCTTCTCTATCGCGTCAAAATATCCTTCGGGCAAAATGACATCAGAGTCCAGTATGATAAAATATTCTCCTTCGCTTCGCTCCGCTCCGTAGTTACGGGTCTGCCCCGGTCCGGAATTGGGTTTAGAGAAATACTTGATGTCCAACCGATCTGTATACCGATCTGCCACTTCCTTACAAGGGATGGACGAACCATCTTCAACAATAACTACTTCAAAATCTTTAAAACACTGTACAGTGAGACTTTGCAGCAATTCATCCACCTCATCGGGACGATTGTAAACGGGAATTATGACAGAATAGCGCATATCAATGAATTTATAAAATAACGATTTTGCGTAAATCCAATAAAACGAATATTGATTTGAAGCACAAAGTAAGGTAAAAAAAACGAGACTTATAAAAGAGTTAACAAAAAAAGGCGACTTCATGATAAGCCGCCTTTTTTTATTATCTCAGTTCTTCTTACTTTTTCAGAATATCCATTGTATCCGATGCAATCAACAACTCTTCATCTGTCGGAATCACTACTACTTTCACTTTAGAATCTGCAGTAGAAATAATAGCTTCCTCACCACGAACTTTTGCATTCACATTATTGTCCAGTTTAATACCCATGAATTCCATGTCTTTACAAACAGATTCACGGCATTCAAACTGATTTTCGCCTACACCACCTGTAAACAGGATGATATCTACACCGCCCAATGCCGCAGCATAAGCACCGATATATTTCTTAATACGGTAGTAGTACATCTTTTCAGCAAGGATGGCTCTTTCGTTTCCGTTAGCACAAGCGGCCAGCAGTTCGCGCATATCGCTTGATACGCCGGAAATACCCAGTACGCCGCTCTTCTTGTTCAGCAGGTTAGAAATGCCTGTCGTATTCAAGCCTTCTTTTTCCATGATGAATGTTACTGCACCGGCATCAATGTCACCGCTACGGGTACCCATCATCAAACCTTCCAACGGAGTCAGTCCCATGGTAGTATCTATACATTTGCCATCCTTGATAGCAGCGATAGAACCACCGTTACCAATATGGCAAGTGATGATTTTTTGTCCTACCGGATTAACGCCAAGGAACTCACATACACGTTTTGAAACATAACGGTGAGAAGTTCCGTGGAAGCCATAACGACGTACGCCATATTTCTCATACATTTCGTAGGGAATAGCATACATATAAGCATAATCCGGCATCGTCTGATGGAAAGCTGTATCAAATACGCCTACCTGCGGAATGTTGGGAAGAATAGCGGAAACTGCATTCACACCTTTCAAGTTGGCAGGATTGTGAAGCGGAGCCAGGTCGTTGCAGGCAGCAAAAGCTTCGAGTACTTCTTTGTTCAGCAATACAGATTCACTGAAACGTTCGCCTCCGTGTACCATACGGTGACCTACCGCATTGATTTCGTCCAGTGATTTGATAGCTCCGTATTCCGGGCTAATCAATGTATTCAGAATGAACTCCACACCAATCGTATGTTCCGGAATGTCTTTTTCGAGTACTTTCTTTTCGCCATTCGGCAAAGTCAATTTAAGGAAAGAGCCTTTCAGACCGATTTTTTCGATACCACCTTGTGCAATCACTTCTTTGGTGGTCATATCGAACAATTTATATTTGATGGATGAACTTCCACAGTTCAATACTAGAATTTTCATATTGTCTTTAATACTTAAAACTTGATACTTATTTATTGTTTTTTGCTGCAATAGCCTGATTAGCCGTAATAGCAATCATGCGATATACATCTTCGATAGAGCAACCACGAGACAAGTCATTCACCGGACGGGCGATACCCTGAAGGATCGGGCCGATAGCGTCGGCATGTCCCAGACGTTGTACCAGTTTATAAGAAATATTTCCTACTTCCAGACTCGGAACGATCAGCACGTTAGCCTCTCCCGCTACGGGTGAACCCGGAGCTTTGCTTGCGCCTACTTCAGGAACAAGAGCAGCATCAGCCTGCATTTCTCCGTCCAGATCAAGTGTAGGAGCCATTTCCTTAGCGATCTTGGTAGCTTCCACTACTTTATCCACTACTTCATGTTTAGCGGAACCTTTGGTAGAGAAGCTCAACATAGCCACTTTCGGATTTTCGATACCGGCAACGGCTTTGGCAGTCTGTGCCGTACAAACAGCAATCTGTGCCAGCTGGTTAGGGTCCGGAACCGGAGTTACGGCAACGTCACCCATCACCAGAATACCATTCTTACCATACTCGGGAGCATGAGTCAAGAGTAACATAGCACCGGATACACAAGTGATGCCCGGAGCAGTCTTGATAATCTGTAAAGCCGGACGCAGTACATTGCCTGTTGTGTTGCGGGCACCTGCCAACTGACCGTCAGCATCACCGCTCTTAATCATTAAACAACCATAAAACAAAGGATCATTCGTCAATTGACGGGCTTCTTCAATAGTCATGCCTTTCTTCTTGCGAAGTTCGCACAGCAATTGTGCATACTCTTCGTGTTTCGGAGAAGTTTCAGGATCAATAATAGTAGCTTTGCTGATGTTACCCAGTCCCCATTTCACTGCAAGTTCGTTAATTTCAGCGGGTTTACCCAGTAAAATAAGGTCAGCAACTTCATCTGTCAAAATCTGATTGGCAGCTTTTAATGTGCGTTCTTCAGTTCCTTCCGGAAGAACAATACGTTGGCGGTCTGCTTTCGCACGAGCCACGATTTGGTTGATTAAATTAAGCATAGATATATTTGAATAATATTATAAACCTTGTTACGATTTGTAATTTGCGCTGCAAAAGTACTCAATTTTGCAATATCCACATTACAATTCCGGCTAATTTTATTCTCCAAGTCTAAAATATTATAATATTTAACACTGTACTTCTATTTTTTCTACCTTTGCAGTGTTTTCAAACAAATCAATAGGTAATTAGTGTATGATACGTCAGTGCGCCATTTTATTTGGCTGTTTGGCTTTGGGTGAATTAATCGTTTATTTAACAGGGATCAAGCTCCCCTCCAGCATTATCGGTATGCTGCTGCTCACCCTTTTTTTGAAATTAGGCTGGATCAAACTGCAGTGGGTGCAGGGATTGTCCGACTTTCTGGTAGCTAATCTGGGCTTCTTTTTCGTACCTCCCGGAGTAGCATTGATGTTGTACTTCGACGTTATTGCGGCAGAATTCTGGCCTATCGTCATCGCAACAATCGTTAGCACGGCTCTCGTGCTGGTCGTAACGGGATGGGTACACCAGATTGTCCGTAAATTCAGACTGGCACGTCAGATTAAACTGGCGAGTAGCCTACGCTTATCAGACTTTCACTTGTCCGACAAGCTACATTTAAAAAACAAAACTAACTTAATGGATAAAGACAAATGAGCTTTTTAGAAAATAATTTCTTTCTGCTGGCTGTCACTTTCGGCGTTTTCTTCTTTGCCAAATTGCTTCAGAAGAAAACGGGGCTGGTATTGCTGAACCCGATCTTACTCACCATTGCCGTTCTGATTATCTTCCTTAAAATGGCCAATATCTCTTACGAGACTTACAATCAGGGAGGACATCTCATCGAATTCTGGTTACGCCCGGCTGTGGTAGCTTTGGGAGTCCCTTTATATCTTCAGCTGGAAATGATTAAGAAACAGTTGCTGCCTATCCTCTTGTCTCAACTGGCAGGGTGCATCGTCGGAGTGATCTCTGTGGTATTAATCGCCAAGTTTATGGGAGCTTCACAAGAAGTCATTCTTTCATTGGCACCTAAATCCGTAACGACTCCGATTGCCATGGAAGTGACCAAGGCTATCGGAGGTATCCCGTCACTGACGGCAGCCGTTGTAGTAGCGGTAGGTTTACTGGGAGCCATCTGCGGATTTAAGACAATGAAAATCATGCACGTAGGCAGTCCGATAGCCCAAGGGCTTTCGATGGGAACAGCCGCCCACGCTGTCGGCACTTCCACTGCCATGGACATCAGCAGCAAATACGGGGCGTATGCCAGCCTGGGATTGACACTGAATGGAATATTCACCGCATTACTGACACCGACTATCCTGCGATTATTAGGTGTTTTGTAAAAACAAAATTCTTTCATTTTCCGTTATATAAAGAGTTAAACGCAAAAAGCATTTTATGATTCCATTTAAAGACATTACACTAGCTGATAGAGACACAATAACTGCATTCACCATGAAAAGTGACCGCCGAAACTGCGATCTTTCATTTTCCAACCTCTGTAGCTGGAGATTCTTGTACGATACTCAATTTGCAGTCATCGACGATTTTCTGGTATTCAAATTTTGGGCCGGCGAACAACTGGCATATATGATGCCTGTAGGAAACGGCGATCTGAAAGCTGTATTACGGAAATTAATCGAAGATGCGGATAAGGAGAAGCATAATTTCTGTATGTTGGGAGTTTGCAGCAATATGCGCGCCGACCTCGAAGCGATTTTACCCGAACGGTTCATTTTCACGGAAGACCGTGCCTATGCCGACTATATATATTTAAGGAGTGATCTGGCTACCTTAAAAGGAAAGAAATTTCAGGCAAAGAGAAATCATATCAACCGGTTCCGTAATACGTATCCCGATTACGAATATACACCGATTACGCCCGACCGTATTCAAGAATGTCTGGACCTGGAAGCCGAATGGTGCAAAGTGAACAACTGCGACCAGCAGGAAGGAACGGGAAATGAACGTCGTGCCCTCATTTATGCATTACATAATTTCGAAGCACTCGGTCTGACCGGAGGCATTCTCCACGTCAACGGGAAAATTGTAGCATTTACTTTCGGGATGCCTATCAACCATGAAACATTCGGGGTACATGTAGAAAAGGCAGATACCAGCATTGACGGTGCTTACGCCATGATTAATTACGAGTTTGCCAATCGCATTCCCGAACAGTATATCTATATCAACCGGGAAGAAGATTTAGGTATTGAAGGCTTACGCAAAGCAAAGCTGTCTTATCAACCGGTAACTATTCTCGAAAAGTATATGGCTTGTCTGAAAGACCATCCTATGGATATGGTCAGATGGTAATAATATATAAGGTATGACGACAAAAGAAAAGGTTAAGGCATTATGGCAGTTATGTTTCGACGACAATGAAGAGTTCGTTGAAATGTACTTCAGGCTGCGCTATAAAAATGAAATAAACATTGCTATCGAAAGTGGAGATGAGATTGTTTCCGCTCTTCAGATGATTCCTTATCCGATGACTTTCTGCGGAGATACCGTACAGACCTCTTACATTTCAGGAGCCTGCACTCATCCGGATTTTCGCGGAAACGGAGTGATGCGCGAATTACTCTCCCAAGCCTTTGCAAAGATGCTTCGTAACGGAACGTATTTCAGTACATTGATTCCCGCCGAACCTTGGTTATTCGACTATTACACCCGGATGGGATATGCTTCCGTATTCCAATATTCGGTTAAAGAGATTACCGTACCGGAATTTATTCCGTCTAAAGAAATAACAGTCACCTCTGAAGTCGGATGTCAGAAAGAAGTTTACGAATATCTAAACAGCAAACTTTCCGGACGCACTTGCTGCATCCAGCACTCCTTTGAGGATTTTCAAGTAGTCATGGCGGACCTTATCCTCAGTGACGGAGTTCTGGTTACTGCCAGATCAGAGAATCAAATCAATGGATTGGCTATTGTCTACAGAAGAGATAAGCAATTAATTATCAGCGAGTTTTTTGCAGAAACCAAAGATGCCGAGCACAGTCTGTTGCACCATATCAAGCAATTTACTGGATGCAGGCACATGACTCAGTTGCTTCCTCCGGAGAAAGAACAGACGCAATATCCGTTGGGGATGGCGCGAATCATCAATGCCAAAGAAGTGCTGCAACTGTATGCCTCCGCTTTTCCTGAGGACGAAATGCAACTGGAAGTATCAGATAAACAATTGTCAGTAAATAATGGCTATTACTATCTGTGTAATGGCAAATGTATGTATAGCACCGAGCGTTTGCCCGGCGCACATATACCAATGAATATCAGTGAGCTGACAGGAAGAATACTTCAGGCATTACAACCTTATATGAGTTTAATGCTGAATAAGTGATTCCAGATAACGTACCCTTTCACAAGCTGCCAGCAGGAAAGCACCGACTCCGAAGTTTGAAGTAGAATTAGCATCTACGACTTGCCCCGGTATGGCTTTCTCGCCGATGGGTTGCACATAACCGATCTTTCCGTCGGGCTGTAAAGCAACTGTTGACAAATATTTCCATGCCTTCTCAACTACAGGTTGATAATGGGCGGAGTCAAGGAAACCGTTATTAATCCCCCATTGCAGACCGTACGTAAAGAATGCCGTACCACTTGTTTCGGGTCCCGGTGCATGCTGCGCATCGAGCATACTACGCGTCCAATACCCTTCAGGTTGCTGACAGGCCGCAACAGATTTTGCCAATGTACGGAAACGGTCTATATATTCCTGACGATACTTATCTGTTTCCGGAAGGTCTTTCAAGACTTTCGCCAGCCCCGCCAGTACCCAGCCATCACCACGTGCCCAGAAATCCTTTTTACCATTCACACTTTTGTGCTTGGGGTATACGTATTTTCCATCGCGATAGTAAAGTCCGGCTTCTTCATCATACATGATACTGTCTGCATAAGCGAGGTATTCATGCAGTTTCTCCAGGTAAAGTGGATTTTTAGTGATATTATATAGTTTGGTCATCACAGGCATTACCATATATAAACCATCCGCCCACCACCAATAATCATTGTTGGGTGTACTCATCTGATACTCCATCACCTCACGGGCACGGGCTATCTTATGTGTATCCGGTTCCAGATTATATAAATCGGCATACGTCTGAAAACAGATCTGATAATCGCCGAACAGTACATAATCATTGCTTTCGCCATAACTGTACTTCCAGTTGGCTTTATGATCCGATTTAGCGCCTTTCCACTCATTATGTTCCGCCCATCCTTTTGAGTATTCCAGATATTCCGGCTTGTTGGTCAGGAAGTAAGCCTCCATGTTTCCGGTATGATAAGCGGCATTGTCCCAGAAAGAACGCCCGTGTTCCGGATGGTTTGTCTGCCAGTAGCCATTGACTTTATGAATAATGTCAACCACTTCTGCCGAAGATGAAACTTTCTTGGTTGTGCAACCGGCACACACCGCACAGCCTACTACCAGTGCGGAAAAAAGAGTTGCATACAATTTCTTCATATCTTTATTTTTTTGTATTCGTATTCGCTTCCAGTACATATATCATTTGAGGTTCAATCTCCGCCGTGCGTTCACCGTCGCCTTGACAAGTGTGCTGTACAAAGAGATTGAGTTTCCGCTGCTTCTTCCACAATTCCGTGTCATGGGACGGTTCCCAGGCATCTACGGAAAAATCCGTCAGGTCGGTGACTATCCACTTACCGTTGGCAACATCAGCAGTATGCGCCATTGAGACACGGCTGCCCCGCTCTTCGTCACGGAAAATATAGAAGATTTCTCCATCCTCTACCACAATACGCGGACGGGCAACAGGAATCATCTTAGTGCCTCCTCCCTTCAGTGTAAACGGAGTCTTGCGGTCTGTCACCTGACGATTATGCCATGTCTTCCCGTCATTCCAGACAATGCGATATTGAGGGACTTCACTGTCCGAACTCCTCCAATAAGTGGCAATATAAGGATTGCCACCAGCGTCTGCACTCATACTTGTCTGGTTTATCAATTCCGAGTTTTGTGGAATACGACAAGCATACTCTGCATTCGAAGCTGTAATCGGAAGTTTATATTGTTCACCATCCGACTTATACCAAGTCACTCCGTTATCAAAAGAACGCGCGTAGCAAAGGTCGTGGTTGGTCTCCACCTGCCAGGTTTCACGCCATACCCATGAGAGATGAATCGTACCTTTCTCGTCTACATATAGCTGCCAGTAAGCATTTCGTTTGTCTTCACCATCAATCAGGACATCCTGTACACGGGCCCATTTATGGTCTTTCAATGAATAACGGTTCATCACCAGATTTCCACGTCCGGAAGAACCGGAACGGTAGACAAACAACAAATCCCCGTCTGTCAGAGGGTAAAATTCCGGATAAGTAACATTTCCTTCGTCCACTCCGGTCATCGGCATTTTATCGCCCAGTTCCAAAGAACCGGGGGCGATACTGCGGCAGTAATTCAACTTATGTCCATGGTGGTCAAAAGAAACGTGCAGATACCCTTCTCCGTCCACCATTATACTGATGATATTGTGGGCATCTTTTACATTTCCACGATATTGAGTACGATGCAATGTCCATTGCTTCGAATTTAGTTTCCGTTTGCCCAACACAAGATAGCCGTCGGCATCATAATAGCTGATATATTGCTCATCCCCATGCGTTACCAATGAATTATTGCGGAATATCGTTGTATTGACAGATGTACAACTATATCCTTTGGCAACTTCCACCAGTTTTTGCGAAAAGCACAAGGCAGAAACAGATAGTAGTAAAAAAATAAGCAGCAGTATCCGTTTCATGATCTATTTCTTCTGTTTATCAGATTTCTTCTGTTTGTCAAAGACAGTCAAATCCCACTTTTCATGCCATGGGATGGTAATAGCTCCGTCTTTTATCAATACAGGAAGCCATACATAGCGTGAATCTTCGAGGTCTTTCTTTTTCCAGCGGTCAAACATGGCAATATATGCATTCTTCTTTCCGATAACCGGTTGTACGTATGTACTCTGCGCATAGAAAGTCTTGTCTGCATCCGGACCCGTACAAGGATTACCTATCGTTTTCCATGTACCCATGATGGAATCCGCCACTGCGATTTCCGCCACATTCGGGTCCCAGCCGGTGCAGCCGGAACTTAGCATATAATATTTGCCTTTATGCTTAAACACCGCCGGAGCTTCACGGGATTCTTTGATGAAATTGCGTGTAAAGCGTCCGCTTGGTTTCAGGTAATCGTCTGTCAGGAGACTGATATACATGGTTTCGTTATTTTCTGAAGAATAGAATTGATAGGCACGTCCGTCATCATCGACAAAAACTGTCTGGTCACGGCTCATCGCATTATTCGGTCGGAAACTTCCCAAGTAAGTGAATGGTCCGTTTGGAAAATCAGAGACAGCTACACCCGCACACGCTTTGCTGTAATCGGCACTCTCTACATGTGCCCACATCACGAACTTACCTGTCTTTTTATTATAAATCACTTTCGGACGTTCCAAAACCTTCGACGGATGCAGGTCATGGTTCGGGTCCTCTTTGACTGCCGGAAGCACAATGCCCTCAAACTTCCAGTTCAGTAAATCTTTGGAAGAATAGCAGCCTACTCCCGTCACATCTGTACGATAACACTCCCATGTAGCCCAATCAGGCAAAATCGTTTTGCCCTTTTTATATTCTCCATACCAGTAGTAAGTACCGTCGTGGTAAAGAAGTCCCCCGCCATGCGCATTGATAGGGTTACCGTCCGTATCCTTCCACACTTCCCCGGGAATAATATAACTATTCTTCTGAGCTCGCATTTGTATTGGCAGTAACCCTATACAAACCACTACCAGTAATAACATTCTTACCATATATATTTCATTATTTTTTGATGTTTCTCATTGTTCTCTGCCGACATATCACCTCGCAGTGAAATCATTCGCTCGCAAAGATAACCTATACCATAAAGAAAAGAGTTCAAATATCCGTCAAAAAAGGGATATAAAAAGACCATTCTTCGCAAAATGTATAATCTTCCGGAATTTTTCCCTTTCTCATAGAGAATATTTATTGCTGAAAGCAATAAATATGAAAAGTATATCCGCCGGCTTCTATATATACGATATTAATCAAAATTCCACCTATCCATCCATTTTATAAAGGGGACTCCTTTATCATCGAACTGAACAGGCAGCCAGATGTAGCGTGAATCCGCCAGGCTCTTCGGACGCCACATATCCGCCATAAAGACAAATTGCCCTTTCTCCGGCAAAGGCAATATATAAGTACTTTGTCCTCCAAATGTCTTATCCGCATCTTCACCAACACAAGGGTTCGGCAGTTGCTTCCATTCGCCCAACATAGAATCAGCGGTTAGCAAACGGGCTTTATTAGGATCCCATCCCGTGCAGCCGGAAGTTATCATCCAATAAGTTCCCTCTTTCTTGAATATAGCAGGAGCCTCATTGTGTCCACCGGGGAAAATACGGATATATTTTCCTGTATGACTGAGATAATCATCGGCCAGTTCTGCAATCTGCAATGTCAGGTTATCTTCTGAGGAATAGATATGATAAGCCTTTCCGTCATCGTCCACAAATAAAGTCATATCACGGGACATTTGTCCGTCTTTCAGATCACGCTTTACGAACATACCTTTTGCAATAGCTTCATACCACTTCGGTGTCCACCATTCCTTATACTCTTCCGGATTCCACTTCATTTTCCGTTCTTTTCGGGTCATGTTCAAGGGGTAAGCTCCCGGATTGACCCTGCCGGAGCGAATGAAACGATAGGGACCGGTAGGAGAATCACTCACTGCAACGGCTGCACGCGCAGGTCCATAACCTTGTCCTTTCAGTTCTAAATGAAGCCACATGACAAATTTCCCGGTTTTCGCATTATAGATCACCTTGGGGCGTTCCATGATGCATCCTTTCTCAATGTCATGCCCTTCTTCCTCAGAGACAGCTAAGGCAATACCTTCAGATTTCCAGTTATACAGGTCTGTTGATGAATAACAGTTAATTCCCTTCTCTGTGACAAAACCGGATGCAGGACGGTGTTCTCCAAACCAATAATATTTTCCTTCATGGAAAAGTATTCCGCCACCGTGCGCATTGATTACATTGCCATCCGTATCTCTCCAGACCTTTCCGGAAGCGATTCCCTTTTCTTTCTGATAGACTCTTACATAATCTATTTCATACTTCATCGGCAGGGCGGCCTCATCAATCGGGCCACCGTTAATTCCGCCAATGGCGAGATTTAGTAACAGGTATTGTGGTTTTGTAAAAGGATTGGTACCTTTACCGATACTTCCATTCCTTGTGCTGCTCAGAGGAATTTCATTCAGCAGTTCATCGTCCAAATATAGTTTGATAGCCTCTTCATCCCAGTCCATGCGCCAGATATGGAACTTAGATGCCCAATCGGGATCTTTGTCAGTGAAATGCGAATAAGGAGTAGCCTGACTGTCCCATTTTGCATGCCATTGACGGTCTGTTCCCCAAGCAGCATTGGCTAAGATATGTGGTGTTCCTTTAATCTGATAATATTCCATGATATCTATCTCACCACATGAAGGCCATTCCATATTACTTCCCAATGTCCAGATAGCAGGCCATGCTCCTTTTGCCACAGGAATACGAGCCTTTATCTCAAAACGCCCATACAGAAACTCTTTCTTTCCGGCAGTAGTTACTGAAGAAGAGGTATAGTCAATAAATTCTCTCTTCTTCCGCCAATCATTACTTCCGGATACATAAAGAGGATTTTTACGGTTCTGCTCTTTCCGGGCTTCTATTATCAACAGCCCATTCTTGCAAACTGCATTGTCGGATTGGTACCATTGAGCTTCTTCATTACGCGCATATCCTTGCTCAAAGTTCCATACAGAAGAGTTCAAAGGACCATCTGCATTAAATTCATCACTCCAAACAAGTTGCCAGTCGTCCTGGGCAAATATGCATAGTGAAAATGACAAGCCCATCATTAAATTTACAATCTTCTTTATCTTCATACTAATTTGTTTTTCTTTGGTATATCCAAACCTATTGAACTATTTATCCCTAATAAATAAAATGATTCATATTTACATCAGCAAAAATAAGACTTCAATAAAAAATAAAGGACTAGAAATCGTGCAATTAGGTCGAACTTTAGATCATATTCATTGAAATGACTCAATAATGAGCATCTTTGCACGATTTTATACCGAATAGAACACATCTGAAGTCATATAATCAAACGCAGGAGACAAGTTCAATCATCTCATCCCCTGCATTTACTACCTATATAAAAAATACCTATCGATTACTTCGTCATTGTACCCCTCAAGCGATACCTCTTTCCACCGGACTCGTAATCGTAACAAAATGTAAATGTGCCATCCTCAAAACTAACGGTTCCGTTAGAAACCGGAAGATTCTTCCAGCCAGCCACTGTAAAAGTACCGTCCGGTTGGCGTGTAAACGTCACACCGTTGTTATCAATTGAGTTGAAATAGTCTTCAGTTGTTATGTTTCCCGTTGGTGAAAGATCTGAATTCTGCGTAACATTAAAGAAACGAGCCTGATCTTTATTCACTGCCTTCAACGTACGCTGCATATTAACGGAAGAAGGAGTCAGTTCTTCATCATTGTCAGTCAACGTATATCTGATGGCTACCATCTGATAAGTCCCTGAAAAGTCATTCGTTAAATTGAGATTCATTATGAGAACTGTATCCTTAGGCTGTTTCACGTAATCGGATACTGACTCAATTTTGAAAGTCAACGCATAAAGTTTATCACAATCCAATCCGGAAGTTTCGACAGTAAATGGCAACCGACTATATACATCGCCCGCTTTAATGGTCGTGCTCATTGACGGAAAACTGCAAAATTGATCACCCAACTTCTGATATTTTAATGGGGCATCCAACATATACTTATTATTGTACCATTCGATGGTAGCGTCATTGTGAGTCAAGACGACTTCCACATTCCGGTCGATATTCTGGCTACCTCCCGTAGCAATGGCAACATACGCATTTTGCGGACCATCGCCATACGCCACATCAAATTGCTGTACCACTTCATAGGCACCTACAATATAAACTTGTTTGTAGTATTGTTCACCATCCAAAGGGCTCTCTTTACTACAGGATGCAAATAATCCTGCAAGTAGCCCCAACGTATAAATAGTTCTAATTAGTTTCATATTTCTTTTGATTATATAGGTTTATCTCCATTCCGGATTTTGCACGAGGTTCTTGTTTTTATCCAACACACTCTTAGGTATAGGATAGAAATAGTGTTTGTACGAGAATGAACGCCGTGTCAATTTATCGTTCAAAATAGTTGTTGTGTAGAATTTCTGACGTTCATTGCTTCTTGCTTTGACGTTGCAACCGGAGATAGGACGATTGTATGCCTCCATAGCATCTCCCCAACGGCGCAAGTCGTGATAACGACGTCCTTCGCAAGCAAACTCTATTCTGCGTTCATGCTTAATCAGTTCACGGACCTTATTCCTGTCGGCAGCAACAGCCTCAGTAATTCCGGGCAGACCGGCACGATGACGAATCAGATTGAAATACTTCACAATATCAGCTGTATTATGTTCCACCGTCACTTGACTGCCGTTAGGCATCTCCATCGTATAAGGTTCTTTCAACTCATTAATAGCCTCCACATAATTCAGCAATGTTTCCGCATACCGGAAAACCGGGAAATATTTAGCTTTGACCGTACCCTTTTTCATCTCATCTTCCAAATGTCTATATTTGACACAAGTATAGCCTGTACGATTATAATCTTCAGGATGATCCGGATTAGCGGAAGCATATCCGTCGGAATAATAAGTAACCTCAATATTCTTGTACTGATTCTCCGAAGAAGAAGTGCCTGGCCAGAATGAATGGCAAAAGCCTATCGTTGCATAAAAACGAGGTTCGCGATTGTTATACATTCTAGCAGTGCTCGCTAGAAGTGTAAAGCCAGAGAAAGTTTGGTTGGCGCCGCCAATTCTTTCAAAATTAACGCTGGCATCCGGATAAGGATAGTCCTGACTGGATTCATTGATATCTTGTCCGTCCACCATTTGGTAAGCATCAATCAAGTCTTGTACGAGATTCAAGCCACCCCATCCACCTAATTTGAAAGGTGCAGCAGCCACCAATGGGGCATCACCTGTCGGCATTTGACAGGAATAGATAAATTCAGGATTAATCATCACAGGAATTTCACCACTGAATGTATAAGTCAACGAACGGTAATGGTCGATACCGGCTGCTCCCTTTGGATAAGGCTCATAATAATCCGGATCTATCTCTTTGATAAATTCTTCATTAGTGGGCAGATCCTTGCTATCTATTTCTTTGGGAGTCCAATACAACTCAAATTTATTTGAATCAATAATGTATTTTGAATAAGCGGCAGACACTCCCCATTTCGAATTATCATTTTCCTGCGAAATAAAGTTTGCGCCGTCACTTGTCCGCTGCCAGTCAGCATAAAACTTATTGCCGTTATACCACGGACTGGCTGCATACAATGTAATTCTCGACAAAGTAGCGTAAGCGGCCCATTGAGTAGGAAGCGTCACAACCGTTGAACTTTCTACTTCCAGTGGCAAGAACTGAATGGCCAGAGACATCCATTTACGGATTTCCAATACGCATTCATCGTATGTTCCTCGTTCCAGTGACATTTCGGCTACCGGCACATCCACATTAAAGGGCGTTTCCGGAACAATGGGCACAGGTCCGTACTGCAACATCAGCAGATAATAATAATATCCTACCAAAAAGTAGCATCGTCCCATCAACTCACGACGTTCAACGTCTGTCACATCGGGTACTTCATTGATTCTCGACAAGGCAGTGAGTGCCATACGAATACCCTGGTAATATTTGGGATAGTTATTGTAATATCCGTCATAAGGAGTAATCTCGTCCAGCAAAAACTTCATGCCGTAGTGCTGGCTATCATTCCAGGACATGAAATTCTCATCAGAAGCAATTTGGAACGGTGTAGAAGAATTTGACCAAAGTTTGCCTTCATTGGGTATATATTGCGCTGCACCGTTAATATACTGATCCAGGAGTTCTTTGCGAGAGAATACAGAGTCAAGAAAAGTCATCTGGTCAATATATTCTTCGACATCCAGATAATCACCGCAAGATTGCAGCCCGATGGTTATACTACAAACCATCGACAGAAATAAAGTCTTTATAATATTTGTTTTCTTTTTCATAATAATCGTCCTTTAGAAAGTTAAGTTCAACTGTAAGGTGTACATCCTTTGCAAAGGATATTCCGCTCCATTACCAGAGGCTTGCGATGGATCAAAAAGCTTCACTTTATCCCACACATGTAGATTCTCGCCTATCAGACTGAGAGTAGCAGATTCCACACCGACACGACTCTTCAACCAATTATTCGTAAAGCGGTAAGAGATATCTACATTTTTGAGGCGTAGATATTTACCGTCAGCTAACCAGAAGGTAGACTTCTGATTATTATTTTTATTTTCTCCATACGTTAGTCGCGGAAACTTAGCATTCGGATTCTCTGCCAATGCAGGATCAATGCCATTAGCCTCAGCATATTCTCTTGGAATCCAACGATTTCTTGGATCAGCAACCATTTCGAGTAAGTTGCCTCTTGATTCATTTAAGAAAGGATAGAATCCCCGACCACCTTGAAAATATTGTACTTTAGAGACTCCTTCAAACAAAATACTAACACGGAATGCCTTGTAGTTCCAATCAAGTGCAAAACCGTATTGTATAAACGGTACAGCAGAGTAGTTGAGAGGTACGACGTCATCTTTATCAATCTTACCGTCACCGTTCACATCCTTATACTTGATATCGCCCGGACGATAATTATCCATAAAGGTCTGTTTGGGACTACTTTTAATGTCATCCTCATCTTTAAATAATCCCAAAGCAATTAATCCGCGCTGTACTTTGTAAGGGACTCCGGAATTAGACTGATATGGATAATTCACCCCACTCTGTTCCCAGTAGATCACTTCGTTTTCAGCGTGAGTAAAGTTACCACGTACAGTAAGAGCCATATCCTTATTAAATGTATGAGTATAAGCTAGTGTACCATCCATACCCCACGACTTCATGCTTCCGATATTAGCATAAGGAAGTACATTGCTTAAACCACCCTCGTCCGGTATATTGGCACGCCTCTGGAAAATATCGGTTGTCTTCGTATGAAAGAAATCCACTGTCATGTCTACCTTATCATCAAAGAAACGGGCATCGATACCAAAGTTCGTTTTTGTACTGACTTCCCATTTTAAATTCATTGATCCGGTACGATTTTCGGCAAGTCCGGTTCCCCATGTACTGGAAACGTTACCTAAAGTAGTTAAATAAGGGAATCGAATATCATTACCATTCTCATCTTTCAGACGATCATTTCCTACCCGTCCCCAAGAAGCACGGAACTTCAGGAAGTTATTGAATGGGAGCAGGTTTCTATACCAATCATATTGCGTAGGCACCCACCCCCCGGAGATAGAGGGGAACCAACCGTAGCGACGTTCTTTATTGAAATTTTCCGAACCGGTATAGCCAAGATTACCTTCTACGAGATAGGTATCTTTATAAGAATAGGTAGCGCGGAAGGAAAGTGCCTGATAACGTTTGGGAATGCTGACCAGCACACCGTTTCCCCAATCCACATTGGTCAGTTCCTGGCGGTAAAAATGCGCCAACCCCGTCACACGGTGATCTTGATTAAACAAACGTTTATAGTTGGCGGCAGCTTCGAAATATAATTCCCGATTGGATGCTGATGCTTGTATTGCTGTCATATCCTCCTTATTTACAGTACGCACAGTTTTCAAGCTACCATCCAAATAACGTCCATCTTTGGGATCGGCATAATATTGTTCGGGGTTCATGTGTCTGTCGACTATGTGTGCACCATTCATGGAGAATGAGAACAAGCCACGTACTGACAATCCCTCTGTGATTATACCCAAATCCTGCGACAAGCCTACATTTATTTTGGTAGAATACGTCTCATTGGTAGTATATCCCATGTAATTCAGGCGTACATACGGTGATTTATCCTCCAGATTAGTGCCATAAGCAGGCAACTGACCATTAGAGTACCTCACTGGAACCACAGTAGGAGGTAAGTTCGCTTGCGATTCCCACAGGTATTTATTGCTTGAGCCTGTTCCTGGTGCGTTTTGTGTCTTGATTACTGCTTCCAAATTCAAACTCAACAAAGTTGTTTTTGTAAGGTCAGCATCAATATTCGTACGGAAATTATATTTATGATAGTTTACATTAACGTCATGTTTGCTTGCAGACTTATCCTGTTTAAATAGAGCTTCAGAGTTAAGGATACCCAAACTCATATAGTAGCGAGCACTTTGTCCACCACCGGAAATACTTAAATGGTGTTGATTGTTAATTACATGATCTTTCAAAATCACATCACGCCAATTCACATTCGGATATAAATCCGGGTCAAGACCTGTTTTGAATAATTCTAGTTCAGTAGCAGAATATACCGGGTCGTCTCCACGAACAGAGCGCGCTTCATTCGCCAATGTTGCATATTGATAAGCATCGGCATATTCCGGCATACGGGGTGAATAAGAATAAGTAGCATTAGTTTTGAAATTGACATGCAACTTTCCGGCTTTTCCTCGCTTCGTAGTAACTACAACTACACCATTGGCACCGCGAGTTCCATAAACGGCTGTTGCCGATGCATCTTTCAGAATACTAAAACTTTCGATATCAGCAGGATCAAGATCGTTGATATTTCCTTCGATTCCGTCTATCAACACCAATGCACTAGAACTGGCGCCAAACGTACTCATACCACGAATCCAGAACTCCGAGAAGTTGTTACCAGGTTCGCCACTTCGGGTCACGGCAATAATGCCCGGCACGCGTCCACCCAACATGTTACTCACCGATACCGCAGGAGCTTGAATCCCTGCCGGGTCTACATTGGTGATAGCGCCTACTACAGAAACCTTTCTCTGAGTATCACGCCCCACTACCACAACCTCATCAAACTCATTGACCGCCTCCTTCAAAGCAATCTTCTCTTTCAGTTTCGTAGCAGTATATTTAATTTCCCGAGTTTCATAACCTATATAAGAAAATACGAGTGTACTTCCGGCAGGAACACCTGTCATCTTAAACCGTCCGTCAAAATCGGTAACAACTCCTACACCCTGTTTTCCTTTTATCTGAACAGACACTCCGATGAGTTCCTGTCCTTGCTCGTCCAAGACGATACCCGCAACATCTATTCCGCCTTGGGCGAACATAGTTGCTGACATGAATACCCAAAATAGTACTAAAATACTTCGTTTCATATTTATGTTTTTCTTAGTGATTATTCTACTGCATACTTCCTAATAGCTTTTCCCCAGGCTTCAGCTATCCAATAGCCACCTTCACCATCGTAACAAATATCATAAGGATAGTTAAAGGTAGCTTCCAGCGGTGTGCCATCTATCTGACTTGCTACATCTACCTGACCAGCTACAGTAGATACATAGCCATCAAGAATATCCAACTTGCGCAAGCAGTACCCCTTAAATCCATCAACAATATAAAAGTTTCCATCTTCGTCCACTGTCATTCCGTTGGGTTGGGCAAACAAAGCTTCTTCCCGAAGACCATCTTGCACTGTCTTTTGGGTAGCCGACCCACAGAACCATTCACATTCTCCATCAGGAGTAATCTTGTAAACTGAAGACAGATTCTGGTCAGACATGTAGAAATTGCTATCTACAAAATAATAAATAAGATAAGGGCCAGGATTTGTGCCAAGAGATCCTGAGAGTTCCAGTTGCTTTATTAATGTTACCTCTTGTGTCTTCACATTGAAGCGACCGAAATTCTTGTTAGAATCAACAAAATAGAGCCATTCTTCTGTCTCATCCAATGCAACAGCACCAATTTTACCACTAAAAGTAGAACCAAGCTGTCCGATACGTGTAGGTGCCCAACCACTTGCTTTCATATAGACATATACTGTATGAGTCCCTTCCCAACCAATACTATACACTCTTTGTTTGTCTTTGGTAACAGCAGGCTTTCCACCTTTAAAACCCGGATGAACGGTAGTCACCTTGTTATCATCCACCGAAATCAAACGGACACGAGGATCATCTCTTTGATAAGCAAGTACCGTATTATTTCCTACGGCTGCAATTCCCCACATGTACTTGAACTTTGCAGATGCAAGGTCACCATCATCATTCCCATCTTTTGAAGCCGAACCAGAGATGGTAGAAACATTCTGGGCCTGTTCATACTTAAATGTGCCATCTGTAGTCACTTCCTTCCCATCAACAATTACCTTGATACGGTTTCCACCCGGCAATTGTCTGGGTGCAAGACAATAAAGGGTATTGTTATCGATACCTATTACTGTAGATAAGCGTTCTGCTGCCTCGTCCACAAAATAAACTTTCACCTTTGATTTGTCTGTACCAAAGTTAGAACCTTTAACGATAACCTTTTCCCGTAGCTTGCCCTCTACCGGCATAAAGCTCTCCACTGTAACGGGCTGATTCGGATCATAAGTCGCCCCAGTGGTTTTGTTGTCATCGCTATCTTTACAGCTTCCTATCAAAAAGAGAAGTGTTAGCACTAAAGAATAGAAAATGCAATTTTTCATAGCAAAAATATTAATGAATTAATAAATAATGATTAGTCTCAAGATTACGTCCGAACAGTATGACATTTAAGACTCCATACTTTGAGCTAGTTGTTTTCTTTGTTAATGTTTCATTTTTCATCATATTAGTATATATTTAGAATTGTCAATTGTTTCACCGACTTATCAGCCTAGATGTCAACGAATGCAAACATAGACCATTCTAATGTCAACAAAGAGTAATAATCATCTTTATAGGGAGAATTATAGTGATTAACTTATTTTCCTCCTTTATGAATGATAATTCTCCCTATAAAATGCTGTATTTAACTCTTTTCTATGTGGTTATGAATCTGCGACCCAATTATTACAATCATTGCAGTCAAATACAATAATCCCTTTCTCTATAAAAAATAAGACCTGCGAATGCATGAATTAATTCGTCCGCCTATGGGCAACGTTTCGTCCGGCTATAGGCAAACGCAATGTCGTCTATAGGCAAACTTGCGTCCGACTATAGGCAGACGAATTAATTTATGTACTGAAAGGGATTATTTATAGCACAAACCGGAGCTAAATTTAGCATTGAAATTCTTTATCCAATAAACGACTTTTAGATTTATATGATTTGAATTTATATATGAACGGTCTGGCTCATTTTTACACCAAATTGAATTATATCTCATCCTATAATTTTCAATAAATGATCCGTCGCATTAAATAAAGTACTATTTTTGGAAATCATGTCTTTCAACTTTGACAGGTGATATAGAGGCATTTTATAAGCGAATTATTAATCATATATTCAACTTTAAATTAGAAAATTATGGAAAAACAGATTTTGAATTTCGTTTTCATTTCAGTATGCTCATTTCTGTTATTCATTAGTTGCAGTAGTGAAGACAGTATAAATGATTCTCATTACACTCAACAATGTAATGTGACAACTCGATATTCATCTGTCGGATGGGGCATTGCTAGATGTACAATAAAAGGAAGAACAGTTTTTATAGAGTGGAATTTCCCAACTGCATCAGAAAAACCAGTTGGTATGTTGTTCACGTTACGCTCAAACTTCTATGGGTATATAGATTCATTTGAAACTTTCGAAGAAGAAATGGTCGGAACAAGAAGCTTTGAACTCCCTACTTCCTTCACATTCATTCAAGGTGATACACTTTGGCTAGAAATAAAGGATGGGGGAGGATTGCCCGTTACTTTACAATTGACATCTATTGACATAGATGAATATAGCGGTCAAAGTAGTAGCGAACCTAAATGTGATCACAATTTTGATTTTAGAGACACAAGCATCACAGTAGGATTAGATCTAAGTACTGGCAAAATCGAAGGGTCTATTGGTTATACTAAACGATGTAGACTTATAATGGTTTACAGCTATTATGATTTAATGCACAAGAAAACAATCCGTGGATATTGCTGTCAAGATATAGTCAATGGCATCGTGAATACAAATTGGAATGATGGTCCCTATATTCATAGTTATTATTATATGTCCAATGTAGAATGTGAACTTCGAATATATAGTTTATCTTGTGACAAAAGGATTCCTGATTCAGATACAAGCTTTAACAACAGCGGAAACTGTACCAATTATTTAAGAACAACATTCTCTTTTTCTGGAAATACTCCTCTATATTCTCTTTCTGAATATATGGCAATTGTCAAATAACAACAAGCATTAGAGTTTATTGAAAATATTTTTACATTCATGCGTATACATATATAAAAATACACACATATTAACTCTGCTTTATTTTTGAAAGATGGGAAATTCTCTAATTACCATAAATTCTGAAAATATCCCATCTTTCTATCATCATTATTAAGAAGAATCGTTTTAAAGCAAAATTCTTTACTCTTATTTTTTTTCTTCTCGAGTAAACCGTACTATATAGACAGATAATAATCTGTTGACAAGATCAATTCATATCTGATGCGAATAGCTCAGACCCTGTTCGAAAAAGGCACAAAAGCTCTACCTTTCCAAGAAAAGGTGAACACCTTGCATTCAGCCTTTTCAGCTTCGCTCGCAAACGCCTTGCCAGAAGTGGATATCGGCTGAAGGCACTCTTCTGTGCCCCACTACTAAGATGTTCCAGGAGAGGGTAGGTGCTTTCAGCCCTTTCAGCCTGAAAAATAATTCGTTCGAACGCCAGTAGTTTCTCACAAAACAGAGGCTGTATTTTCGTATAACAGAGGCTCTATTCAGTACAAACAGAGGGTCTGTCCGACGCAAACAGACCCTCTGTTTGTTTCTGGACTATTAGTCTGTTTACTAATTTAAATAAGCCGATATTCCACCAACCTTCATCTCGGGGCTGAGTGACATTCACCTCGGTGGCGAATGAAATTCAGCCTCGAGCTTACGGAATTCAGCCCACGTGGTGAGTAACTATAACTTGTAATCCCAAAACTGAAAGGGCTGAAAGCACTTATCCCCTCCCAAAACATCCCAGAGACGGGGTATAAAAAAGCGCCTTCAGCCGATATCCACTTCTGGCAAGGCATTTGCGAGCGAAGCTGAAAAGGCTGAATGCTAGATATAATCCAATAGTAGTACGGAGGAAAGTCAGCACATCATTCATTGGATAGTTGTACATCTTCGACTCAAATGTTGTACAAGAATCAAGCAACTCAAGTACTTACAACCATTAAGTCCTATACTTATTGGGGAGTACTCTTTTAGATGTCTGATTCATTTCTTATACAAGAAGTTCATTCATAACCAAAGCAGAAATGCATTAAATGTATTTTTGTCATTCAGACGACCAATGAGAGAAAGAATCTCATTTTTTGTGTACAGGAAAAAAGATTCTTCGTCGTTATACTCCTCTGAATGACAGAGGCTATGATGGACCAGACTTAATCTACTTCTCTACATCTTGAATAAACCGTTCAATATAATCAGTCGGCAGCATCCCGAACTCTTTCTTAAAACACACACTGAAATACTTCGGATCATTAAAACCTACGATATATGCCAATTCTGAAACACGAATATTATTTCCCTTTTCTTCCATGATCCGGCAGGCAGCTTTCAAACGCACATTGCGAATAAAAGCAGAAGTATTCAAACCTGCCAAAGATTTCAGTTTCTTATATAGAGTCGATTTACTGGTAATCATTTCTTCGGCAAATTGTGTCTGGTCAAATGCAGCATCTGCCAAATGATTATTCACGCATTCAATGGCACGCTTTATAAAGTCTTCATCCAGACTTGTATAATTCAAGTCCTTTACTTCAAACACCAATTGATTCTTGAAGTCGCGTGCCGTGCGTTCCTTATACTTCAGCAGGTTACGGATACGGGCATGCAACACCGTCAAGTTAAAAGGCTTGCTAATAAAAGCCTCCGCACCAGCTTCATACGCTTCTGCACGGTCTTCTTCCTTATTCTTGGCAGTCAATAGAATCACCGGAATATGGCTGATTTCCAAATGACCTTTTACGTACTTACAGAATTCGATGCCATTCATTTCGGGCATCATCACATCCGATACAATCAGGTCAATATCCTCATTCTCCAATACCGTAATTCCCTCTTTCCCATTTTCGGCAGTAAAGACATTATAATCACGGTTCAGAAGTTTAGTCATCAATTGCAGCAACTCCTCATTGTCTTCGACCAGTAAGATAGAATTGGCTTTCTCCGCCACTTCTTCTACTTCATTGGCAGCTTCCACTTGCGTGACTTCATAAGTCACCGTCTTCTGTATCGGCAAGATTGCTTCATTATCTATTTGTTCTTCTTCATAATAAGAACGGTCAATAGGAATCCTCACGATGAACTCTGTTCCCTGATCGACTTCACTCTCTACTGAAATGGTTCCTCCGTGCAACTCCACCAAATCTTTTGTCAGGGAAAGTCCGATACCGGTGCCGATAGTATTGAACTTTCGATAATCTCCTTCGTAAAAGCGTTTGAACAGCATTTTCTGTTTCTCTTTTGAAATGCCTTTCCCGTTATCCTTCACTTTCAAGAGCACAAAATCTTTATTTTCATCATAAGACAAAGTTACTTGGATAAATCCGCCTTCCTTATTGTATTTAGCAGCGTTAGACAACAGATTATATAATATCTTATCCAATTTATCTGTATCGAAATAGCCGACAATAGCTTCCGGGTCGCAAAGTACAGAGAAATGTATCTTTCGTTTCTTCACCAGCGGTTGAAAACTTTCAGTCTCTCTTTTCACAAAATCCGCTATATCGCCCGGAGAAACACGCAATTTCAAATTTCCTGTCTCTGCTTTACGGAATTCAAGAATCTGCTGCAACAATCGTATTAATCGCTGTATATTGCTATTCATCACCGTATATAAATCATTATGACTAGGTGCCTGTGTCTTCAACTCATCCACCGTAGCCGAAATAATAGTCAACGGAGTTAACAGCTCATGCGTAATATTAGTAAAGAACTGCAATTTCGCATGATTCAATTCTTCTGCTTTTGCTTTTTCTATTTCACGCAGGCGCAATGCATTCCGAAGCAACATACGGTTCTTTGTTGTACGGTAAATCAAAATTCCTACGACCAACACCCATATTATATATAACAGATATGCCCACCAGGTAGCCCAGAACGGAGGAAGGACTACCACTGTCAATTCACGCACATAGCCACTCCATTCTCCGTTCTCATTGGTTGCTTTCAACTGAAAAGTATATGTCCCGCTCGGCAGATTGTTATAATAAGCAAAGCGGCGGTCTGCATCCGTATACTGCCAATCCCTGTCAAAGTTCTGTAGCCGGTAAGCATATCTGTTTAGTTCGGGATTCTTATAGGTAAGGGCGGCAAATTCAATACTAAAATTATTGTATTTATGAGGAAGTTCAATCTTACTGGTATAGGTAGGCATTACCGGTGAAATCTTTTGTTGCAGTTCGACCGGCAATTTACTGAAAGAATGATTGAATATTTTAATATCTGTTATCAGGAAATTGGTTTCCTGAGAAGGTATTTCCATTTTATCAGGAAAAAAACTGTTGTACCCCTTATGTCCTCCAAAAAACAATTCTCCATTTCGACTACACGATGAATTGACTATAAAGTTATCCTGCAACCCATCGGCAGAAGTATAGATATGGGTTGAGAAATCATTTCCAACAGCAGCTACATAAAGTTTCACTAGTCCGGAAATCGTTCCCAGCCATAAATTACCACTTTTATCTTCTTCTATGCTAACGATAACGTCTCCCGGAATACTATATGCACGCGTTTTTTCCTCAAATTCTCCTTTGTTACGATTATAAAGGTATAATCCTCCTCCCTCAGTCCCTGCCCACAATCGACCAAAACGATCAAGATGTATACACAAGACTGTATTCGTGATTAGTTTACGATTATGAAAACTATAATTCTCATATTTCAATGTGGAAGGTTGACGGACATCCCCCGTTATATGAATCACACCCAAATTAGAAGTTGCCAGCCAGACACTGTTATCCATATCCTTTATGATATCTCTTACATATATCCAGCCTGCCGACAAACTATCATTAAAGTTCATCGTTTCAAAGCGATAGTCTGTACCGTCAGCCAATCTGACCCCTATTCCTCCTCGCGTGCCAACCCAGCAATTCCCTTCATAATCTTCATATAAAGCCGACACACAATCAGAAGTAAGGAAACCGCTATTCTTTGTAGTCAAGTGTTTTACCTTTTCACCTTTCCGATATACGTAGATTCCTCCATTATACATACCAAACCAGATTTCACCACTCTTCTTACGCTGGGTAACTGCGAAAAGGGATGGCAAATCTTTTAACCCCGAAAATTCCGGTATGTGCGAATACATCTTTAGCTTTCCTGTTTCATACTCTCTACAGGCTAGTCCGTAAGTTCCTACTCCAATCCATAGGTTTTGATCTGAATCAGCAAATAAGGTACGAACGGAAGTTACCGGAATATCTTCATCTCCAAAGTTAAGTGTATATAAAGCAAATGTAGATTGACGTGTATCAGCCATCAGAACTCCTCCCCCAATAGCCCCTATCCACATATTCCTCTGAGCATCACGCATAATCGAGTTAACCTCGTCAGAAGGAATACGATAATCTGTTTTTCCCGATTTATAATTAATAAATGCGTCCGGTTCATCAAGTTTTAAGATACTCAACCCACTACGTGTACCAACCCACAGGGTGTGAGTATTGATATCTTCTGCTATATCATATACTATATTATCAGACAAACTGGAATCATCACCGTTCTCATGCAGAAAACGCTGATAAGACACACGTTGCATATCTTTAGGATTCTGCAATTTAAAAAGACCATATCCCCAACTCCCTACCCAAATATCTTTATTACTATCTTCATAAATTACATGAGAAGAATATTGGTCATTGATTTTCGGATATATTTCCACTTTATCTGTGGATGGAGAATAACGAAATAAGCCTTGTGCCCAAGTTCCAATCCAGAGATCGCCATCTGAATCTTCTAATAATGATTTTATGGTAACATACCGCAGTCTACTATCTCCAAAGTCATCTCCACAAACTACAAAAGTATCTTTCTCTGCAACATAACGACATAAACCGTTATCCGTCCCCACCCAAACTGTATTATCACGAGTCACACACAGAGCAGACACTACATTGTTAGAAAGATATGGTGCTTTATACTTTTTTATTTCTCCGGTTCTTTTATCCATCACGTTCAGTCCTTCCGATGTACCAATCCAAAGATTATTATTATTATCATCAACCAAACAAGTGATGCTATTGGTAGTCAATAAATCCGGAGAGTAAAGATTGGATTTATAAAGAGTGGTCTCATAGCCATTATACTGGCAAAGTCCATTACGAGTAGCGAACCAGATAAATCCATCTTTATCTTGATACACTTTTTGTACTTCATTTGTCGGCAAGAAATATGGAGCAGAAAGTTGCTTAAATTTGAGGTTGTAGATGACATCCTCTGTCGCCAATAACAAAGCAGACTTCAAAAGCAAAAACAAAATCAAAAAACTCAGCTTATAATAAAGGATAACGATTCGCGTGTTTTTCATATGATCATATTTTGTTCGTTAAATACAAATATAATACTTCACAACTGTATATACGACCAAAATTATGAATAAAAAATTTAATAAACAACGATTAGACAGTTCTAGCTTTACAGATATACTGATAAGTAGAACTTTTTGAAGGGAAATTCACCATATAGGCATTTAAGACTCATCACTATACATAAAAAAATACAGTGGAAAAACACTTCCACTGTACATTTCTCATATTTTAAAATTACTCAAATAGAATCGTTTTTATCTCTTTCGTATCCAGACGCACTGTCACTTGTTTCTTATCTTCCGAAATTTCTATCGACCGGACCGGATTCAACTCTTTCTTTGTAAAGCCATTCTTAGCTTCATTCTTCTTCCAAAGTTGAAGTGTCATATAAATCTTGCTACCAGCCAATTTATCAGAAGCCATAATCAAAGCACACTCATCACTGACAGGATGTAACCCTTTCGGATACGATGTATATAGTTTATCCCATCCAGCCAATGGTATCATAGCCAGTTCATACTCTCCGTTATCAATAACCGGAATATCCAGCTTGCCGACCCTTCGGGATGTTTCTTTAAATACACCATTCAAACGAGGCAGTGAATAATGTCCCAAACAGATTTCCGTCGGTTCGGAGACCGAAACTTTATCCACTCTCAAGATTCCGTTCGGTAGCGGAATATCGGCCAGTTGATATCTTACTGTACTGTCTGTTTCAAGTACGGCATCACGGCGATAGATACCGTCTTTAAAACTTTGGAACGTATAAAGCCGTAATACTTCCCACTCGCCTTTCTGATTCTTTGTTCCGTAATTCATGGATATTTCTCCGTTCTTACCATCCGCCATCCACGGGAATTCCGTATTGTAAGCCAATTTGTTATAATTCTCCGTACTACGAAACTTCTGCCAGTCCTTTGCAACAGTTTCATGGCACCATGAGCGCATCTCAGCGCCTCCGCTATTCGGATAATTCGTAATCAACAAATTGGTTCCCGGCTGAAACTTATTATAGACATTCCCTTTTTTCAGTTCTTTATCCCAAGGACCGTTATTTTCGGTAGCAGACCAGAAGTCTGAGTTTTCCGGTAACAGCAAACTCAAAAAAGCTTTTCCGCACCAGTATACACTACCCCGACAACTATAAATCTGCACAGCAGGAGCAAACGGACCATAAAATCCCATCGTTGGAACCCCTTCTTCCAGAAATTTCGGATTTTCCAGAAATTGCAGCAAAGTAGAAGAAGCAATCCTCCTTATCCAGCCATAATTTACATCGCCACTTTTATCATATTCCCATAGAGACAACGGGGCAGTCGCTGCAAAACGATAGCAGATGCTTCGTCCCCACATATTCATCTTACCATCCCGGCTAAACATATATGGATAGTTAGCTACCATATCATGCTGGTTTGCCATGAACTGCTGTGCCAACTGGGGAAATTGCTTCTTGCCAAACATTTCTGCCCAAATGGGACCGTATGTCTGATAAGCCCACGCACTGTAATAATCATAAGCCGGAGCATCATTGTACCAGCCTTCACCCCGATAACGTGCCAGCAGTTTCTTCAAATTCGACTCCAGATAGCTCTCATCCACTGCATAGCCCTGATCTTTCAGAAAACTTAAAATAAAGACATTAAAGAACATCCAGTTAGAGCCGATGGTCGGTCCTTCTCCGTAGCTCAGCATGGTTACAGCAAGCGAATCCTTTTGCGCTTTTGTCAGCGGGTCCCACAAAACAGCCTGAGCCGCTTTCATTGAAATAGCCAAAGACCCTAACTCCAGTAACGTCTGACTAGGTCCTCCTTTACGATGAGGAATAAAACTCGGACTTTTCGGATTAGAGATACCAACTAATTGGTGCCGATAGTAATCTGCTACTCTTATTCCATTCATTACCAGTTCCGGATTATCTTTCAACAGGGGTGCTGCAATAAATAAGGTTCGTGCCAGCCCCTCCAGCTTAGCAACCGGAACTTGGCCGTCATTATTGGGATATGTTTTGTCCAGTTGCTTCGGAAAGTACATCTGGTCATCCAACGTATGGATATAACCGAATGCTCCTCTCAGCAGATACTCACCCGCCTGTATCCAGTGTTGACGTGTCATTCCCGTATAAGGACTCTTTTGAAAGTCAGGCTGCTGTACAGTAAACACACTCTCCTGAGCAATGGCGACTGACAGTTCTGCCAACGGGAGAACAAATAATAAAAGAACTCCTATCACAAAATCTCTTAAAACTTTCCTTCTCATTGTATTTCTATTTTTTGATCCAGCAATCCGTTAATATACACACATAATACTCCCTTCTTATACTCCAGCTCTAACTTGAAACTCCCGTACTTTTGTGGAGTGTACCACTCACCGCCTGTATTGCGCGAAGTTGTTTTCCAGCAATCAGATGTTCCAAGTATATTTGTGCTAGGATATACCTTTCCGTTATATCTAACTTCCGGTTTCATGGTTTGTCCGTTCAGATAATATTGAAGATCGCCCAATTGTAAAAGGCACCCTTGATAATTGTCCGCATCCAGAGTGACCGTTTGTTCCAATACAAAAGCCACCTTCGGGTTGAACTTAAAATCCTTCTCCGCTACAACATTTTTCTTTTTCTTCGCACCCGGGAAACCTTTAAAATCACAGGCAATCCCTGTGCAATAACCTTCCGGATACCGTGAACTGACAATCCAATCGTAATAATTGCCATACATCCATGTGAGCCGCAAAGGCGTATTTTTTGAATCAGGTATTATATAAGGACGGACATTATTCTGCTGCGAGTCTTGCGTAACCGCTTCTGTAGAGACCACCTCCCCGGCCTCGTTCAAGATAAATTTCATGATCTCGTAAACCTTCCCTTGCTTTCCTTCCACAGGCAACGAGCAATAAACATGATTCGTATTCGACGGATCTATAGTCATACCGGCACTGTAACATTTCTCCAAGTTTGGTGTCTGGTGAAAATGACCACCGGCGTTACCAAGGAATGTCTTCTTCCATTCGTGTCCGTTCCACTTCGCATAATAGTAATCATGGGAATTCTTATCACTGCTGATTCGCACCATTGCAATGACCGGATTATCATTCTCATCCAAAGCAACCTGCCATACCCAATCACGTGCGGATGGATTATCTACCAGAGTAGATGGATACTGACGCACATAGTCACCCGTCTTATTCACTTTAAAAGTACCGTCAGCAATAGTCGAAAGAGTATTCCCCTTAACATCCTTCAACTGCAAAGAATGAACATCTATATAATTAAAGTACAAAAAATTAGGATTCTCATTATCCGGATGACCGGTCGTATAAGCAAAATAAATTTTATCTTTCCCATTCGACATATACTTGGCATAAGGACGGGCCCCGGTAGACTGTACTATCTGATACGGTCCCCATTCCACCGCCACCTGATCATTCTGATCGGGCAACGACAGCTTGGCGATAGTAGGGTGCCAGCCAATCCCCCGCCAACATAGATAGATATGTTCCGGATCATCCGATAAAATAAACGGGGACGGATAGGTGGTATTGTCCTTTGTTTTAATCACCTTTTCCTCTCCCAATGTCGTAATATCTCCGGGAATGCGGGAAATACGATAGTAGAAACAAGGCTCATCCGTGTGACGGGAATAAAAGATCATAATCCGTTCATCCGGCAATACCAGAAACGTCGGATTATTGTGATCATCCGGTTGAAAATAAGAACGGATCAGTACCTCGTCCTGTCTTTTCTTTTTAAAGTCATACTGCATCGCTTTAATATTGCCGTGTATATCAATATAGCCGATATATGTCTTGTTTATTGTACCTTTTTCATTCTCATAATGCAATGCGCGCGGATCAGCAAACCAACACCAAGCTCCTTCGGAAGTTACTTCATACACTTGAGAAGATGCTACATTTTTATCACTGCCGGGATTTACAGTGTCAACTTCGTGTCCCTGCACCGACAGCAAATGACAGAACAAATATAAAATCAGAAAAGGTAAAATCAGCTTTGCTCTCATGGTAACCAACTATTTTTTAGATTCAGCGCAAAAATAATGCTTTAGATACAAAAGGACATCCGAATACCGTTCATTAAAGTCCAAATTTAGATCATCTTCCCTATTATGAATGATAATTACCCTCCTTTGACAGATATGTAACCTTTTTATTTAGGTGGATCCCCTATCTTTGTCGTACTTATAATATAACAAAAATCTAACTGTAAATATCATGAAGCATTTATTTACCAAAATCTTTCTATTCCACTTATTACTCATCGGAGCAGTACAAGTAACGGCACAAAATAAGAAATCCGGTAACCCTATTCTACCGGGGTTCCATGCCGACCCGGAAGTACTGTATTCTCATCAGACAAAACGCTATTATATTTACCCCACCAGTGACGGATTTCCAGGATGGGGCGGAAGTTATTTTAAGGTCTTTTCATCGAAGAATTTAAAGACATGGAAAGAAGAGACTGTGATTCTGGAGATGGGCAAAAATGTGTCTTGGGCAAACGGAAACGCATGGGCTCCCTGCATTGAAGAAAAGAAGATAGACGGGAAGTATAAATACTTCTTTTATTATAGTGCCAACCCGACGACCAACAAAGGCAAGCAGATAGGAGTTGCCGTAGCCGACTCCCCCACCGGACCTTTCACAGATCTGGGCAAACCTATCATCACCTCTTCTCCCACAGGACGGGGACAGCAGATTGATGTGGATGTATTCACCGACCCCGTATCCGGCAAAAGCTACCTCTATTGGGGTAACGGTTACATGGCAGGAGCCGAGCTCAACGACGACATGCTGTCCGTCAAAGAAGAGACAACGGTAGTATTAACTCCCAAAGGAGGGACTTTGCAGACTTACGCATACCGTGAAGCTCCTTACGTTATTTATAGAAAAGGAGTTTACTACTTCTTCTGGTCTGTAGACGACACCGGTTCCCCCAACTACCACGTTGTTTATGGTACCGCCCAGTCACCACTCGGTCCGATCGAAGTAGCCAAAGCCCCGATAGTACTCATTCAAAATCCAAAAGAAGAAATCTACGGACCTGCCCACAACTCTATCCTGCAAGTACCGGGAAAAGACAAATGGTATATCGTATACCACCGTATCAACAAGAACCATCTGAATGACGGACCGGGCTGGCACCGCGAAGTATGTATTGACCGGATGGAATTCAATCCGGACGGAACAATCAAACAGGTAATCCCGACACCATAACACCACAACAGAGATTCATACTAAAATAATACCAAGATGAAAAACGTTCTGACTGCGACATTCCTGACCTGCATCTGCATAACAGGCAGCGCGCAAATAAATCATGGATATCCTATAGACCCTGTCCCCTTTACTTCCGTTAAAGTGACGGACAACTTTTGGGGACAGCGCCTTCAAGCAAGCCGTGAAGTAACCATCCCTCTGGCATTCAGCAAATGTGAAGAGACGGGACGTTACGAAAACTTTGTAAAGGCAGCACATCCCAGCGATACCTACAAAGTAGAGGGCTTCTCTTTCGACGATACCGATGTATACAAAACAATAGAAGGAGCCAGTTACTCTCTGCAAACCTATCCGGACAAGAAACTGCAAAAGTACATTGACAGCGTACTCGTCATTGTTGCCGGAGCACAGGAACCGGACGGTTACCTTTATACAGCCCGCACCATGAACCCGAAGCACCCGCACAACTGGGCAGGAAAAGAGCGTTGGGTAGCGGTAGAGAACCTGAGTCATGAGTTCTACAATCTGGGGCACATGATAGAAGGAGCTGTAGCACATTATCAAGCTACCGGAAAACGAAACTTCCTCGATATCGCCATTAAATATGCCGACTGTGTCTGCCGTGAAATCGGCAACGGCCCTCAACAGAAGAAATACGTACCGGGGCATCAGATAGCCGAAATGGCTTTAGTCAAACTATACATGGTGACGGGAGACAAAAAGTATCTTGATCAGGCAAAGTTCTTCCTAGATACCCGTGGATATACCAGCCGGAAAGACGCCTATAGTCAGGCACACAAACCTGTGGTAGAACAGGATGAAGCCGTAGGACATGCCGTACGTGCCGTATATATGTATTCCGGCATGGCAGATGTGGCAGCCATCACCGGAGACAGCAGCTACATCAAAGCGATAGACAAGATTTGGGACAACATCGTTTCTAAAAAAATTTATATAACCGGAGGCATCGGTGCACGCCATGCAGGCGAAGCATTCGGCAACAACTACGAGCTGCCTAACCTGTCCGCTTATTGTGAAACCTGCGCCGCTATCGGCAATGTATACATGAACTACCGTCTTTTCCTGCTGCACGGAGACGCCAAATATTTCGATGTCCTGGAACGCACACTATACAACGGTCTGATATCGGGTGTATCACTGGACGGAGGTTCTTTCTTCTACCCCAACCCGCTGTCTTCTAACGGAAAATACAGCCGCAAACCTTGGTTCGGCTGCGCCTGCTGCCCTTCAAATGTCAGCCGTTTCATTCCGTCATTACCGGGATATGTATATGCCGTGAAGAACGATCAGGTATACGTGAACCTTTATCTTTCCAACAAAGCCGAGCTAAAGGTAGACAAGAAAAAGATTCTGCTGGAACAAGAAACCGGCTATCCCTGGAATGGGGACATCCGCCTGAAAATAACGCAGGGCAATCAGGACTTCACCATGAAACTCCGTATCCCCGGCTGGGTACGTGGCAATGTACTTCCCAGTGACCTGTATTCTTACGCCGACAATCAGAAACCTGCCTACCAAGTATCCGTAAACGGACAGACAGTAGAAAGCGATGTCAATGATGGCTACCTCAGCATCGCCCGCAAATGGAAAAAGGGAGATGTGGTAGAGGTACATTTCGACATGATCCCCCGAATAGTAAAGGCAAATCCCAAAGTAGAAGCCGATCACGGACGTGTTGCCGTTGAACGCGGCCCCATCGTTTATTGCGCAGAATGGCCGGACAACAGATTCAACGTCCACAGCATACTTCTCAACCAGCATCCGCAATTCAAGGTAACAGACAAACCGGAGTTACTTTACGGCATCCGTCAGATAACGACCGATGCGCAGGCATTAAGTTATGACAAAGCAGGAAAACTGGTAACTAAAGACGTAGAACTCACATTGATACCCTATTATGCCTGGGCACATCGGGGCGAAGGCGACATGGAAGTATGGCTGCCTATCGATGTAAGCGCCACGTCGGCACAGCCACAGGAAGCGGGACAATGGGAAGATAACGGATTCTTTAAGAATTAATAATAAGCTGAGTCGAAGATAAGAAAGTACAGAGAGCTTTTTAGGCACGGATTTCACGGATGAACACGGCTTTTATTCATTAAGACCGTGTAATCCGTGAAATCCGTGCCTAAAATAATATTATTATATCAATCAGCCATTATCTTCACATCCGGTGAAGGGGCCCGGAACCAATATTCCGTCACTTTTCTTCCCTGTCCCGGAACCGTAAAAGACAACTTAATCAGATTATCATGCAATCGTTCCACACTGATTTCATTCTTTACTCCTTGTATAAAAACCGAATCAACCGATTTTTCCACCATCTCCACGTAAGTGCCATCCGATGGCAAACTGTACTCTCCCTGACAATAGATGATGGCATTTGACCTGCCGTTCATACCGGCTGTCATTATATTCATGAATGTCTGATCAGGCGATACGATCTTTAGAACAGGCAATAACAGAATTTTATATCCATGTTCGCCCGGTTGCACAACACAACTCTGCCATACTCCTTGCAAAGACCTGTTTTCTACTTCCTGCCCGATAGGTACTACAAGTTCGGGGAAAGTAGGTCTCTGTGCCTCCGGTCTGGACAGATTAAACATTATCGGAGCTGTAAAACGTACTTTCACTGCCTCGCCTCTATCCATTCCCGGTTTCCATTTCGGCATTAATTTCACTACGCGCAAGGCTTCTTCGTCCAGCAAGGGATCGATTCCTCTTACAACTTTAGCCTGATCCAATGTTCCGTCTTCCATTATGACAAACTGTACGATCACACGACCGGAAACGCCTTTCTTCTGTGCTTCTACAGGATACTTAATATTTGTAGTCAAAAACTTCATCATCGCCTGCATCCCACCCGGAAACTCCGGCATTTGATCGGGCATCAGATAAACTCCATCACTATCTACCTTCTCTACAGGCTTTTGTTGGGCAAGCGAAGGCAGGCATACCAACAATGCGATAAACAAACCGAATAATTTTGTGTTCATGGCTATCATATTTTAAGGTTAAACAATACCGCAATATAGTGTATTTTTATTAAAACACAGCAATATTCGTCTGTTTCTTTTCGCATAATGAAAAAATATCTATAGTCGCCAATCACTATTTACTTATGATAGATTCGGCTCTTAAAGTTTCACGCACAACCTTCCAGCCTTCACCATTATCAAAACGATAATATAAGTAAAATTGCTTTTCTTCTGGATTATAATAGTTCCGATATCCATATGAGCCATCATTGGGATCAGAACTTGGAGATAACATTTCAACTTTTAATCCATTCTCAGAATCGAAAGCAGATATCAGCACTTGGTTATCGGCATCTACAGTGATTACCATCGAATTTTTGTTGATTGTTTCTTTGGTATCATTCGCATCGTAAATTTGTCCGGCAATGTAAGTGCGTATCTTATTATATGCCAATGGCATGATAATTTTAGAGTCGAACGGCATTACGACATCATCCATAAAGCCGGAAGAGGCATAGTAAGTGGGTGTCTTTTGGGATGCATACTGATTCTTTTTATAAATTCGGAATAATACATTCCTTTTTTCTTCATTGATTTCGTAAGGTGTTGCCTCTTTAATGCGGAACGAAAGAAAGTAAGCAGAGTCAACGGATAGTTTTTCAATGGTCGATGTCTTTATTTTCACTTGTAATTTTCCCACTTCATAGCTGGGGTTCACTCCTGCTTTTATTTCAACGATAGAAGATAAAAGTGAATAATCCCCGTCCTTCAGCTCACGGGCATATTTATCTGTTTCATCCATGTAGGTATTATAGTTATATTCCGTCAACAGCTCCGGATCTTTTTCTATGGTCAGATGCACATCCTGATCTATAGGATTAGTGCCGCTTACTGCGAAAGGCTGCACGCCTATGATATCTTCTTCATTATTCAGTTCAAATTCAGCGTGAAATATTTGCTCATTGTCGCTGATTGCATAGATCATTTTCTTGTAGCGTTCATCCTTGAAGAACTCGTCGCCATTGGAGCATGCCACCAAGCTTCCCCCACATAAGATTGTCAAAAAAGCTATATAAATATATTTTGTTTTCATGGTTATTTATGTTTTAATACGAAGTAAATTATTAATTCTCCCAGCCCGGGTTTTGGTCGAGATTTTCTACACGACGTACTTCAGCTTTGGGCAAGGGTAATAGGATCAGTCTCTTATCTATCACGCGATTTCGGTTGTTAACCTGATTCACAGGAATCGGATTCTGATAATAAGTATATTTATCTCCTCCCAAACGCATTCCATAAACACCAGCTTTTTCAGTCTCTTCATATATGCCCCACCGACGTACATCAAAGTATCTGCGGTTTTCGCAAGCGAATTCGATCATATATTCTCTCTTGATGATGTTGTCCAAAGTTGTTTCATCTGATGCGGCTTCTGTGTCAGATAATCCAGGCAGACCGACGCGATTTCGTATCGGGTTGAAGTATTTTTGTATTTCAGTTGGAATACGTTCGACTGTATAGCTTTGCGGAGCATTATTTCCACCATTGATTGCGGGTAATTCGACGGTATAGCTTTTACTCAGGTGATTTATTGCTTCTACATATCCTAATAAAATTTCCGCATATCGGATGATAGGAAAATATTTTGTAGTTCGCATACTTCCGGTTCCTATCCATGCGTCGTCCGCATGGATCCATTTAGTCAGCACATATCCTGTTGCCGGATAATCCAGAGGATTGGTTATGGCGGAATTTTTCCCGGAAAACAGATCGCGTCCTGAAGTTACCATTTGATGATACCACGCCCTATAAGGGCCATATTGTTCTTGGGTATTGGAACGTGCTGCCCAGTAACGTCCGGAGTAACCTATTGTAGCATAAAAACGATTCTCTCGGTTTAGATACATACCGTATACTCCCATCGGAATAGTGTAGCCGGAGAACTCCTCTGCACTGGTGGAAAAGTAATCATCGGTCACTGTACCGTTTGCTACATGATATGGATATTCTTTACTTGCATCATTTTTATCTCGTCCATCCACCATATAATAAGCGTCTACCAGTTTTTGAGTAACGCAGAGGTTGTTCCATCCCCCCATTGCTTTTTCCGTCGGGAAACTGCATTGTGTCATGTTTGCCATAGCATCCGACTGTCTACCCCAGATAAATTCTGGATTTTTACTGCCTATCGTTTCTCCGGTGAACATTTCTGAATAGGAACGATAATAGTCGATATTCTGAAAATTGGGGTCAGTGATTGTCACGGAAGCCGGCAATGCTCGGGGAGGCATGCTTGGATCGATGGGAGAAGTATGCAATTTGTATTTGTTCATCTCAATGACACGTTTACATGCTGCAGTTGCTACTGCCCAGCGTGTTTCATCGTAGTTCAGATTCACATAGTTGGCTCCGTCCACTGTCCGCTTCCAGTTGCCGAAAGCTGTGCGTGCGGCCTGTCCGCCATTATATAACGGACTTGCTTGTTGCAACCGCAGACGAGCTATCAACGCAAAAGCAGCACCACGTGAAGGACGTCCAAAAAAAGTCGGATTTAAGTCTATAGGCATATATTTGGCAGCAAGTTCCAGTTCATTACAACAGTAATCCACACATTCGTCATAAGTCGAACGGGAATAATTGTAAGTTTCAGGTAATTCATTATTGGGTAAGATATCGTCACCGAGTATAATGCACGGACCATAAGACTGGATCAGATTGTAATAAGCATAACCACGCATCATGTGGGTGTAGCCAGTGATTTCCTCATCTTGTATTGTATTCATGTGAGCCTCTCCTTTGCGTGCCAGTATGTAGTTACATTTACGGATCACTTTATACATGGACGACCATATATTCATGCTATAGTTACCGATGTTATCGGCATTAATAGTTCCCAGAATGTAGGAGAGTCCGCGAAGGCCATGCTCCGGATTCTGACTTGAGAAAGCTTCATCCGTAGCCATCGGACCGGGAGTGACCGGATCAGAAAGGATGCGGCTCTCGTCGGGGAACTGATCTGATGTTCCCCACATATATTGTACCAGGTACTCGTATTTAGTAAAGATACTGTCAAACTTCATTGTATCGTCAAAATAGTCGTCGACTCTTAAAAAATTGCATGAGGTGAATCCTCCGGTTGTAAGTATCCCAAGAAATACGATGAATAGGTTTATTGATCGGTGTGATATATACTTTTTCATAATTTTGTTATTTAATGATCATGTTTAGAAATGAACAATTGCCTGGAAACTAACGCGGCCCGGAATCGGATAAGCACGTCCATTACTTGTGGCGAGTTCCGGATCGAATAATTTAACGCTGTCCCAAGTATGCAAATCGTTTGCTACCACAGCGAGATCGATCGAATTTATTCCAATACTTTTTAATAAATTACAGTTCCAGTTATAGTTCAGACTGATTTCATCGAGCCGTAAATATTTGCGATTACCTTTCCAGAATGTAGATGCCTGCGCATTGTTCTGATTGCTACCGTAACTTAGCCGCGGGAACATGGCATTGGGATTTTCTCTCATACTGGCTGGTATGCTGGGATCGTCATAATCGGCCGGAATCCAACGGTTGGCAGGATTGGCTGCAATAGTGAGTACATTGCCCAGTTTACCATCGTAGAAAGGAATATATCCCACATTGTTACTTCCCCATGTCCATATTTTGTAATAGTCTGTGTTACCTATTCCACTGAAACGTACGCCTAATGTCAGCTTTTTCCATCGAAATTCTCCTCCGAAGCCATACATCAGACGCGGGTAATCCTGATAACTGACCGGCACCTGGTCGTCACTGTTAACAACACCGTCACCGTTTACATCCTTATATTTGATATCTCCCGGCAGGTAGCTTCCAAAATCTTGTTTCGGACTGTTGTTTATCTCTTCCTGATCCTTGAAAAGTCCTAAAGCGATATAACCTTTCATGTAGCCGTTAGGGCGTCCTGTTGCTGATGTATATTCATACTTGGTATCTCCTTCTTCATAGTAGTTCACCTTATTGGTAGAGTATGTGAAATTAGCACGAAGCGTGAATTCCATGTCTTTATTGATGCGTTGGTTGAAGGTGATATTGCCGTCGCTACCCCAGCTTACCATGCTGCCCACATTACCGAATGGCATGTTTACGAGTCCTACAAAATCAGGAACTTGTTTGCGTTCTTGGAAAATTCCGTCGCGAGTATCTCGGAAGAAGTCTATTACAAACTCAAATTTATCGAATAATTTACCTTCCAAACCTACGTCAAACTTCTTTGCTTTTTCCCATTCCAGATTATCTGCCCCGATCGAGTTTTCCCAAATACCTCCCTTGGTATACTTCCAGTTTGTGGTAGCGGAACCATTTACATTTATACTAGTCAGATATGGAAAACGCTTGTCGGTGATACGGTCATTACCAACTAAACCGTATGAAGCACGGATTTTAAAATAATTCAACCATGGCATTTTATCTTTTGTCCATTGATAGCTACTCGGTACCCATGCACCAGATATGGATGGAAAGAATCCGAACTGGCGTCCTGGCTGGAAATTCTCGGAACCTGTATAACCGAAGTTGCCGTCGACTATATACGTATCATTATAATTGTAGCCGACTTTAGCGGAAAGTCCTTGATAACGAACTGGGATAGCCGACATCGTGTCATTGGCATCAGTTGACCGCTTTTGATCACTCATTTCATAATGCGCCAGTGCCATAAGCGTGTGTCCGTGTCCTAAATCATGTGCCCAGTTCATGGTAGCCTGAAGGAAGTATTTGCGGTATTGCATTTCCCATTTACTGTACTGGGTCGTTATGCGTTCGGTCTGGCGCTTTCCAGCAAGTTCTCCAGTTGCATTACGCTTATCATATGACCACAGTTCGGGGATGATGTAGCGTGTTTCATGAAAAGCGTTGTCGTTGGTATACGCTCCTTGTATATTCAGCTTCAATCCTTTAATCAGCATACCCAGGTCCTGATCTAAACTTAATGTATAGGTAGAAGTGAATTCTTCTTCTTGTTTCAATCCTGTGTGGTTCAGAAGTACATAAGGGGACATTTCATCTGTCACTCCATTGGCTGAAGGAAGCATTCCGTTAGAGTAAACCACTGGTATGGTAACCGGAGTAAGTTTGCTGCAAGCAGACCAGATCAGATTAGTATCTGCGGCACCCGGCAGATTTCTGATTGTTTTATTGGCATTGACACCAAAATATAATTTGGTAGTTTTAGTTAAATCTATATCAATATTAGCACGTAGCCCAAAGGTATTATATGCCAAACCTTTAAAATATTTACTGGATTTATCCTGTTGGTAAGCAGAAGTCTCGTTAGAACCATTTAAGCTGATAAAGTACCGTGCTATACTACCACCGCCCCGGGCACTCAAATAATAGGTTTGTTGCCAATAAGACCTTTTGAGAACTTCATCCTGCCAATTGACATCCGGATATAAATCCGGATCCAGGCCGTATTTAATGATATCCAGTTCCTGATTCGTATATTTAGGATCATCGCCACGTACTACGAGTGCTTCATTCGCCAATTTCGCATAGTTATATCCGTCACAATATTCCGGCAAGCGCTTTAGCCATGATATAGTAGCATTTGCACGTGCGGTAAAACTCAGTTTTTCTTGTTTTCCCCTTTTGGTGGTGACAAGTACTACACCATTTGCTCCACGTACTCCATACATGGCTGTTGCCGAAGCATCCTTTAATACGGAGAAGCTTTCAATATCAGCCGGGTCTACATCATTTAGGCTACCTTCCAGACCGTCAATGAGAACAAGTGCTGATGCGTTTGCTCCAAATGTTCCGATACCACGTATCCAGAAGTCTGAGATATTTTTACCCGGTTCGCCACTGCCTTGTGTCGAGATGATACCGGCAACTCGTCCTCCCAGCATATTAGCCAGGCTAGTGGCAGGAGTCTGTAATGTCGCTACATCTACGGAAGTGACGGCACCTGTCGTTGTTATTTTACGAGTCTTGCTTCCATAAGCTTCTACTACCACTTCATCAAGTGCACTTACATCCGGTACTAATTGGATAACCAGTTTTTTTTCAGTTTTTAATGCTAGATACTCGTGTCTGGCATATCCTATAAAACTGAACTGCACTTTATCTCCACGATCGACTTTCAAAACGAATTTTCCGTCCATATCGGTATTTGTACCTATGCCTGTTTTATCTTTTACATATACGCTGACTCCCGGGACAGGCTGTCCTGTTTCATCTTGGACTATACCGGATATCTCAAACTTTTGCTGTGCTTGTGCCATTATGGTAATGGAGCAGAAAAACAGCATAAGATATATTCTATTTGTTATATAAGCTTTCATTTTTTCTTCTTTAAACGATTACTACTCATCATTACATAAATGCCAGTTTCATTATTACTTTATTACCTGCATCTGCAATGTAAATGTCATTTTCGGGAGTTATACAGATACCATAAGGTCTGTTCATTCTTGAAACTGTAGGATTTCCGGCAGCATATCCGGATTTCCCGCCTATTCCTGCTACGGTACTCATTAATTTTGTTTCCATATTGTACATACGTACACAGTTATTGTTGGCATCACAAATGTATATCACCTTTTCTCCGGTTTCAGGGTCGTGCATTGACAAAATCTGTTGAGGATTGTTCAATCTTGCCACAGAAACGTGTCCATCTTGATATGCTCCTGGTCCCTGTATGCCGCAGACATCTGTCTCAAAGCCGCTGTCTTCCGGATTCTTTGTCAAATCAATACAGGTTATTTTGTTGTATTCATTCAAGGCACAATAAATCTTGGTCGGGTCGTCGGGGTCTGTAGCCAGACATGCATCTGATTTGGCAAAAGTGGTGACATAATCGTAGACACGATCTTCAAGTTTGAAACGGAAGAATTGACCTTGCCACGTCCGGCAATAGATAAAACTTTCGCCATTAGCATCTGTTGCACGAGCATAGGAACACATATACTCCAACTTCTGACCGCTTGGTACCGGACGATATCCTTTTGCCTGATAACTGGCGTCGGGAGCAATCAACTTCCTTTTCACAAAAGACCATGAATCCTTAGGATCAACTTCCCAAAAAAATGGAGCATGGTGCGCACAGAAGTAAACCTTCTCTGTTTTTTCATCATAATACGGAGTGCTAGGCGAACCTCCGTTTTCAGTAGATGCCCCATAATCCAAAAACTTAGAGTAGTTCTCAGGTTCATTAATATAAATAAGACTGCCACTTTGACCTGTATTTTTATGGTTCATATATATGATGCCACTGGGATCGCACGCTAGATGCTGCATACTATTGGCAAATGTTGTGGTTTCCAAGCTTCCTTCTACAAATGTTTCTGTATTGGAGTTGAGCTGTCCGGCTACATATATCAACTGATAATTCTTTTCATAGGCGAAATGCTTTTCTGCGAAAATAGTATCGGTGGTGTTACCGTTTAAAAGCATACCTATCTTACAATCATCACCCGGGAGTTTCGGGACATGAACCAGTACCCGATCGCCGGATGCTCCTACAACAATCGCTTCTTTTTTATTAAAGAATACACGTACCTTTTTAGGGTTGTTGCCAAAGTTTTCACCCTGGAGGATTACTTTATCAAAGTATCCGCCTTCCTGGGGAGACAATTCGCTAATTCTGACCGGAAGATTAGGGTTATACCCGTCTTCTTCTTTGTCATCGCTGCATGAAACAATTGTAAACGCTGTGGTCACAAAAAGAAAAGTTCGGAGTCCAATAAGAGGAAGCCATGTGTTTTTTCTCATACTTTTCATAAATATTCCTATTAGATTATATACCGCAAATGTAACAACTCGGCAGTTCACATTGTAGGACTAATACGATTTAGAGTAATACAATATCGACATGAACGACTATAGTAGGATTTATTATAAAACAATATCGATATATTATTTAAAATTATCGACATCAAAAGAATTATATTTATTTTTTATATATCTTTATCTTCACATTAATAAACCCTATATGCTATGGCTTCATTTGTTGATAAATTGCACCCGCTTGTTTTGAACATAGGTTTGGCTATTCATAATGCCGATTGGAACTGGAAAAATGTCAATAGCCCTTTTACACGTTTATATTATGTGACAGAAGGTACTGCACAAGTCTTAATATCGGGTAAAACTCAGATTCTAAAAGCTAACCACATGTATTTTATTCCAGCTTTTACCAAACATAGCTATATCTGCAACTCTTATTTTTCCCACTATTATCTGCATATATATGAAGAACACCAGTCAGACAGCAACTTACTGGACAATTGGGATTTTCCAATAGAAATCCCGGCTGTCGAAATAGATTTGGCATTATTTCAGCGGCTCTGCACTATAAATCCACATATGACCTTACAGAAATCAGACCCGACTTCTTACGATAACAATTACACCCTTATGCAGAATCTGCTAAAAAACAAACAACGGACCTTGTCTGATAAGATAGAATCAAGAGGTATCGTATATCAATTGCTAGCACGTTTCCTAAAAAGAGCTCAAGTAAAAATGGAATTGAAAGACAATCGGATAGAAGAAGCCATTCACTATATCCGTAAACATATAAATGAAACTATTGATTTAAGAGTACTCGCTGAGAATTCCTGTTTATCAAAAGACCATTTTATTCGTCTATTCAAAAAAGAGACAGGAGATACCCCCTTAAAATACATTAACCGTAAGAAAATAGAAAAAGCTCAACTCATACTAATAACCGATGATATGTCAATCAAAAATGTTGCATTAAATCTTGCTTTTGAAGATTATTCATACTTCAACAGGTTATTCAAAAAAATCACAGGTATTACTCCCCAAGAATATCGCACCTCTTATCACTCTTAAGCAGAAAAAAAGGAATAGCAACTTTCACACTATTCCTTTTTTCTCAACACGTAGTAAACGATTACGTTATCCTCAACTAATCTTCATACAGATAAAACATACGTTCCATCAACTTCCATTTTTCAGCAGAAGAACTCAAACACGGACAGTCTTGAAATTTAGACACATACTTTTCCCACTCAGCCTGCCGCGGAAGATTAGACAGTTTATCCATAGCTATCTTCCAATCAAAGTCCAGTGGAGTTTCTATAATCATAAAAAGTTGTGATCCCAATATATAAATTTCCATTTCCAGAATCCCTACTGCACGTATCCCCGCCCTTATTTCCGGCCATGCCTTTTCTTCACTATGTATCTTACGATACTCTTCAATCAGAATCGGATTATTTTTAAGGCTTAAAGTTTGGCAATACCTCTTTGTAGGCATGCTATACTCTTTCATTTTGTATCCCTGAATAGACGACATAGTAATAACTTTTATTTTCTAATTTTCAAGACAGGGGCTATATTCTTCAACGATTTAGCGGGTATATCAACAACAAGTCCCTTATCAGTACGTGTAAAAGATACTTTTCCGTAACCAAGCAACTCTACTCTGCCTATTTTAGTGGGATATAACCCGTTACCTTCCGCTAAAGACCTAATTAAGATTTTCCCATCTTCAGGCCATCCTAAAACTGTAACATACAAATTTTTATCTGTTTGTGTAAAACGTATTTCCTTTGCATCAGCTTTACTATAGGCCCATTCGTTAAACCCCTGGGCGTTGAGTTGAACATCTTTATCCGCTATAGGTCCCTCACCAAATATTTTCCATGGACGCGTTTGATAGATTGCTTCCTTATTGATATTCATCCAATTACCAAATTCATTCAATATCTTTTCTTCTTTTTCATCAAATGTACCATCTGCACGCAACGGGACACTCAGAAGTAAGTTACCATTTTTACTGACAATATCAACTAACAGCTTCACTACGTCAGCTGCCGACTTATATTGATTATTATTATAAATAGACGTATTATAATGCCACCCGCCAAGGCACGAACATGACTGCCAAGGTTCATCTATTATTTTATTAGGAGCTCCACGTTCTACGTCCCATACCAAAGCTTTACGTTGATTTGCATCAAGAATCTTACCAAACATTACGGCATTCAATTTACCCTTTTGCATTGACATATTATGATTATAAAAATGAGCCGCAATTTTTAAGCCTGCATCACTTATAGGATAAAAAGGTGCAACAGTTACATCAAAATACAACAAATCCGGATTATAACGGTTTATTACATCAAGTGTACGATTATAGAAATTAGTGCAATATTCCTGTGTTGGTAAACAAACTCCATTTCCCCATGCCCATTGCCTATGAATTGTACCATTATCCCAACTATCCTGACTTAACGGATGATTCTGAGCATACAAGTCCTGAGGATCATATCCTTCCCACCACTTTCCTTTTCCATCAGCTTTCGTTAATTTCCCATCATACGGAATACCTTTTTTAGGACCTTGAGTATCGTGTCTTTGGGAAGTCTCATACCAACTCCAAGCATGGTCTGCATGCAGACTGACCCCCAAATAAAGTCCATGTTTACGCGCTGCTCTTTCCCATCCTTTCAATATATCTTTTTTAGGCCCCATATTAACCGAGTTCCATGGTTGATACTTACTATCCCAAAGGTCCATATTATCATGATGGTTACCCAAAGCAAAAAAATACTGAGCACCTATTTTTTTATAAAATGCAACCAACTTATCGGGGTCCCATTTTTCAGCCTTCCATAACGGAATAATATCTTTAAAGCCAAATTCAGAAGGATGACCATAGTTCGCTATATGATGTCGATATTCAGGCGAATTTTCCATATACAAAGAACGAGCCATCCAATCGCCAGATCCTTCCACACATTGGGGGCCCCAATGAGCCCAAATACCAAACTTTACATTTCTAAACCATTCCGGTATTTTATAATTAGCCAATGATTCCCAAGTAGGCTGGAATTTCCCTTGCATCATAGGTTCATCTTGCTCCGAAACAGGAACCTGATAGTTTTGAGCAGATAAAGTCTCCGTTATAAATAACAAGGATAGTAATAGTAATTTTTTTGCTTTCATAAATATTACGATTGAATTATATAATGCAAACGTAGCGCTTTTTTAGTAGAAAAAAATAGGATGAATACGATTTACAATAAAACAATATCGACATTTAAAACAATATCATTTATTATCCTTACTTTATTACTGCCACAAATCCTCCACGAGGAAGACATGACATATCCATTTTATCGTTTGATAACTGGATGTTTTCTTCGATGGCAAAACTCTTATCGTCCACCCCATCCTTAAATACATCCATCGTTTTTCCTTCAACTTGCAGAGGAGCCAATGAAAAAGAAAGAATTTTATTCTCGTTAGTTCCGTTCAATCCTCCAATATACCATACATCTCCCTTACGTCGTGCCAGTACGATGTCAGTACCCGGATAACCACACAACAGTTTTGTATCATCCCAGGCAGTAGGTAATCCCGAAAGGAATTCTCTTACTTTTCGAGGTAATGAACTGTACACCTCCGGCCTATCAGGCATATGCTGCAATGCTGACTCAAACACAACAGACAAAGCTAGTTCATGCCCACAAGTAGTGATATGAGGATGTTGGGAATCAGAGAATGTACCAGGTGTATAATCCATTGAGCCAATGACATTTCTGGTAAATGGCAATGTTACATTATGTTCAGCAGCACGATCTGTAAGTATTGGCTTATTGTTATACCACTCTGCCCCATAAACGGCTTCCATAGTCATCAGATGAGGATAAGTCCTTTGCCATCCACGAGGAATAGTAGCTCCATGAAAATTGACCATTAATTTATATTTAGCTGCATCTTCCAGCAAATCAATATAATAATCTATATTAGACGAATAATCATCAGGAAAAAAATCAATCTTAACCCCTACTACACCTGACTTTTGAAGCCAAGTATATTCCTTTATTCTATTTTCCTTACTATTCAAGCGGTAAAGAGGACCCGGCCCCATCCAAGCAGTTGACGAATTATACCAAATCATAGGCTTTATATTTCGACTAAGAGAATAGGTTATCAAATCTTCAATATCTCCACCGTTTGACATTTCATTCCATTCCGCATCTATCAGACTATATGGCCACTTCATATCAACAGCCAAGTCAATGTAGTCTTTTACAATCTTGAAATTTTTGGAACCATGATTATGCGCCCAGTATACCCATGATGCAGAGCCCGGCATAATCCAACTTGTATCAGAAATTTTGTTAGGTTCAGAGACATCTGTCACTAAAGTAGATTCTACAACATCAGACAAAGAACCTATCATAAGAACTCTCCATGGCGATGTGAATGAATCACCCAAGGCTAATTTATCATCTGTCATCCGCACTTGATATTGATTCATATCATTTCCATTATACAATCTGGAACCACTATGTCCACGAAGTATATTGGCCTCAGTTATCAACACAAACAATGAATCGGCTGGTTCCAAAAGTAATGGATAGCCCCACATATTGTCTTTGCCTCTTTCTGCTCTGGTTTTCAATGGATAGAAACCTTCATAACCAACAGAATAATTCTGTATCCATCTTTTCGTTCCTTCTGGAATATAGTAAGCTGTATGTTCAGATGTCAGACTATCCTTATCTTGAACAGATGGTAAGCTATATCGAAATACAATCCCGTCATCGTAAGCCCTGAAAACGATATCTAAGGTTTCTGCCTTCTCATTCTCAAACCGAAATATCCTTTCATTTCCTCTATTCTGACAATGACTTCTTTTACCGGTAAGCATCACATAATCATCTTCAATTAGTTTAGTACCGGACACAGATTTCAACCTGATGTTATCGGTAAATGACATAAGCTGGGTTTCCAAGCCAATTCGGGTATCAGATAGAACCCTTCTGGAAGTTTTACCATCTTTGTACTCTACATTAAAAAAGACTTTGCCAAAACCGTCTTTTTCAGTATCTTCCTTTATTTCAACAGAAAGACATATCTTCCCATTAGGAGAAATCACACCTGTATCTTTTTGAGAACAAGAACAGAATGGAATACAAATGAGCACATAAAGCAGTAATTCATAACTTAAACAATTAAAGGAATGTTTCATACACTAAACAGTTAATATAAATAAATAAACTCATCCACATCGATATACCCCGCATCCGCTATATTATTAAAACAGTAAATCCCAATGCGGCTTCCCCGGTAATATCCCCATTCAAGTTGATATACCTCTCCGAACGGGGTAAACTTCCTGCCATCTGTACTATATGAAAATTGGCTTTTTCCATCCAGCCCCCATACAGATTTAATCCACACCTTGTTTCCCTTTATCGCAGGACCTGTGATTTTCTCTTTATTGGTCTGAAATTCCAGATTCCGGTCTTTGCCGGACTGGCGTACCCCCACCATGGCATAACTCTTAGAGTAATGACACAGTCCGGCTTTCTGTCCGTCAACCATGCCCTCAATGTTCATTTTTACAATAACCTCATTTTTGTTTGTACAAAAACAACGCTGAGTCAAGGTATTTCCCGCTTTCAGCAAATTATCCGTGACTAATGGACGAAAAGCTTTTAACCGCAAATTGCCTGGTCTTTCCGTTAATGACCACATCTCGTCCCGGGGCTGGTAGTTCCATTCCCATTGAGGAGAAAGTACCGACTTGCTAAAATCATCAGATGATTGTGGAGTCCGAACCGGATACTCATTGGAAGGCTTGGCCGCTTGCCATACCATTGTGCCAATGCCATCCTGCCCAACCTCACCAATAATCGGCCAACCATCGACCCAATATACCGGTAGCAGACTAGCAATCCGACCTGCCCAGTCACCCGTACCATGGTGGGTAAAAAAATACCACTTCCTGTCAGGACCTTCAACAAGTCCGCCTTGATTAGGCTCATTATATTCACGCTGTACATGACTTAATTGTTTCCTTTCAAGATACGGTCCTGTAATTGAAGAAGAACGTTGCATCATGATATATCTACCGCCATTTTTAACTTCACTGAAAAAATGATAATATGTTCCGTTGATTTTATAAAGTTTACTTGCCTCGCGACCATACCCCTCATTAATTAATATTTTAGAGTTTTCGATCAAGGTCTTCCCATCAGGTGTCATCCGGTACAGGTAAGTTTTGTATTTATCAGCAAAATGGGTACCTACAAAATATAGTTGCCCGTCATCGTCAAAGAAAGGACAACAGTCATCCCATCCCTTTTCTGCTTTTACACAGTGCAACGGTTCCCACGGTCCCGCAGGATCGGTAGCTGTCGACATAAAATAACCTTCATCCGGTGTACCGAAATACACATAGAATTTTCCCTGATAATAACGAATTGCCCCTGCCCAAATACCTCGGCCATAACGATTCATACGCGTCCAGTTCATTTCTTCACTGATCTGTCTCAGATCAGAAACCACATGACCTTTAATCGTCCAGTTCACCAAATCCTTGGAATGTATGATCACCATACCTGGGGAATATTGAAAGGTAGAAGAAATAGCATAATAATCATCCCCCACACGAATACAATCAATGTCACTGTAATCGGAAGGAAGGACAGGATTACAATAGGTGCCATCTCCCTGATCGCCCCAAGTTGTCCATTCTCCTCACTTGTAATCATTCTGTGCAAATACATTTACTGTTGACAAAGTAAAAATCAATACTACAATACATGTGGGGACTTTCATATTCATTTTTATATTCATACACTTTTGGCTTATTAATAAATATTCCATTCCCAGATACCGGGGACTCCTTTTAGGATTTTAATTCTCAGATAACGGAACCTTTTATTCAAGACATCGGTATGTGGTGAACACATCTTCCTATCTTGATGGACAGCGAACTCTTGCCAGACTTTTCCATCTATCGATGCTTCAATAACATAAGCATGTCCGGCAGTAGGGCGTACAAAATAAATTTCACTGCGTCTGACCTTCTTTACAGTACCCAAATCTGCCACAATCCATGGATTAATACTATCTTCGGCAGCAGACATCCATCGGGAACCATTTGCCCCGTCCACCGCAAAAGAAGGAACAAAATATTCTGTCCGCAGACATGTCGGGTCTTTCATCGGTTCAATCTTCAACGGCACTTCAATACTAGACGCATAAACAGTATCTATTTTTATTTTTTTATCTGATTTCACCTTCTTCAATGCCCCCACTCCATCCATTGTTAGTTCGACAGGGCGAATCGTACCGTCTTCATTAAATTTCAGTTGATTCACATATGTCTGACGGTTTGTACTTCGCCTGCCAAACTCTAAATATGCGAAATAATAATTATCCGTACCCTCAAGATGAAAGACACAACCATGTCCCGGTCCGAAGATTCCCCGTTCATAATTGGTAGTAGATATTATATCCTGTTCAGGAGCTTCAAAAGGTCCCATAGGGGAAACCCGGCTCATTACATACGCATATTGATATTTCTCATCCCCTCCGATAGTGTACAAATAATAATATATTCCTTTACGTTTGAAAAAGATAGGTCCCTCAGAGTACTCCTTGCGAGGAGTAGAAATTACCTGTACTACAGAATCCACCGTAATCATATCCTCGTTGAGTTTGGCTACATGCCTTCGTCCCCAAAACACATAAGCCTGTCCATCGTCGTCAACAAAGATTTCAGCATCAATCCCGCCCGGATTCTTACTCTGCAATAAAGTAGAAGGAGTAAAAGGCTTATAGAATTCGTCTTTCCCACGTGCCAGTTTAAACGGTCCTTCAGGCTTATCAGCTACAGCAGGATACATATACCCATTGATAGTGGGATATATATAATATTTACCATTAGCAAAAATTGCTTTACTGGGAGCCCAATACTTCTCCTTTGCAGCCGAAGGGAAGTAAGTTCCATCAAAACTCCAGTGTACAAAGTCTTTTGATTTCCATACTACCGGAGGGCCTGATGTTTTAAGTCCCTGCCCATAGCCATCAGTAGTGGCATAGCAATAAAAGACACCATTAATTTCCTGAATACTCGCATCGGCAATCATATCCGGAATCAATGCATTGCCAAAAGGATTATTGTGCTGAGCTTTCACTTTCCCTAACAACATCATTACCAGCACAAAACTAAAAAAGATCTGTTTTTGCATACTATTATCTATTATCCAAAGTTAATGCCTGATTCATACAAAAATTACAGTTGAATAAGACAATGCAAACGTACTTTTTTTCTGGTAAGTTTAATAGGATAAATACGATTTACGATAAGACAATACCGATATTTAAAGTAACAGCATTTACAAATAAACCATATTGACAGGCTACTTTATACAAAGAATACCTCCTTGAGGGCGGATTTCCAACTGCACCTTACCGTTTTCCTTCACTTTCAGTGACGTTAACTCCGGTTCTCCCTTTTTATCATCCTTATAAAGAGCCACCGTCTTTCCGGCAAACATTTCCAAATCCAGTTTTAGTTTCAGCGGTTCTTTGCCGGCATTTACAGCCGCCAGATACCAGGTATCTCCCTGACGACGGGCCAACACCACATACTTCCCCGGATAGCCATCAACAAACCGTGTCTCATCCCACGTTGTGGGCACCCGCTTCATAAAGTCCATGCAAACAGCCGGAACATCTTTCAGATTGTTAGGAGCCAGTGCAAAGTTCTGAACCGGATTCTGAAAGAGAACGGTAGTCGCCAACTGGAACACGTCCGTAGTCCGGCGTGTCGTACCGCCGTCGTTATTACGGTTCAGGCGCTTATTCAGAAAGCAGCCGCCAAACTCCATCGATCCCACCGTATTGCGGATAAACGGATGCAGGCAAGTATTGAACGCTTCCTCATCACAGAAATGCTGATTGAACACCATATTTTCCGAAGCCAGCACTGCTTCACTGCCCACATAATTCGGATACATACGCTCCCATCCGCGAGGTAATGTGCAACCGTGGAAAATCACCATCAATCCGTGATCGTCCGCATCGCTCAGAATATCTTCATACAGCCGCATTGTCTCCTGCTTGTCACCGCCGAAGAAATCAACCTTGATTCCCTTCACACCGAGACTTTGCAGCCATTTCATTTCACGTTTACGAATGATTGCATTATCCATTCGGTTCACCGGTCCCTGTTCAATGTCATTCCAATAGCCGGAAGAACTATACCACAAGAACAACTCGACACCTTTATCGCGTGCATACTCAACCAGCGACTTCATACGCTGATGCCCGATTCTAGTATCCCACCAGTTATCGATCAACGCATACTCATATCCCATAGCCGAAGCAAAATCAATGTAACGTACCTGATCATCATAGTTGATACTGCCGTCCTGCCAAAGAATCCAGCTCCACGTGCCACGCCCGAAACGATAATCATGTTTTGTTTCATAAAGCGGGCTTACCACATCCCACGGAACGGTTGTTTCTACAATCGGCTTCAGATGATCTCCCACTGTGATGGTACGCCACGGAGTAGCGCCGGGCAGTGCAAAAGCAGGAGCGACCGTTCCGTTTCCATTATTTTCTTCCGCCATCGGAAAGGCGACCGTATATAAATTCCCTTCACTCACATCACTCAAACGTGAACCGCAATAACGACTGTCCACACCCGTCTCGCTGACCAGCACCCAACCGTCATTTCCTATACGAAACAAACAAGGGAACGTATACCCATGTCCGTACTGCGAACGGTCGCTCATCGGCGCATCCGCTTTATATTCTTCTTCATAACTGGGTTTCGTACGTTTCCAGCCAATCATCGCATCGCTCTGCGGACACAAGAAAGTAGTAGTCTGCTCCGGAAAGCGGAAACCTGTTTGTTCTTCCTTCACCGTCACACTCGCTTTTCCTCCCTGATGCGGCAAAGTATAGCGGAAAGCCACATCATTATCACTCACCCGAAAAACAACTCCCAGCTTTTGTCCCTGCTCATTCTCTAAATGACAAGTCAGTTCATTGGCACGGTAATGTACGTTGGAAACTTTGATACGTGTCTGTTGATAAACAGTGTCGATCTTGTCGACGGAATGTCCGGTCAGTTTAAGATTCTTCGTAAAATCACCGATATTGGTATTCATGCCTAAAGGAGACTTTTCCAACATCGTCTTTCCGTTGTAACTCACAGAATAACAAGGCTTCGTCTCGTTTTGCACAAATACCGCCAACTGCAACTTTTCGTCCGGTCCTTTTACAACCACATCCTGTGCTGCAAGAGTGCTTATACCAAGAATCGCTGTCAAAGTGCTTACAAGTTTCTTCATAATATTATTTTTCTTTTATGATTAAATGTCCTCATTGTAACAAAAGCAAAAATAGGGAATATAATTATATTCGCATACAAACTTTCATCGTTTGCATGATTTCCCCCCTTTTTTGATTGATATGCAGACATTCCCTCCCGAAACCCTTTACAAAAAGAACAGTTTATCCAAGTATAACCCCGACTTTTTTTATCTTTGCATCATCGAACATCATAATCCTTATCCCAATGGCGGCAAATAACCAGAAAAACACCCGAATACTACTATTCCTCCTCCTGTGTATCAGGATAACACTGACGGTGGACGCCAATGACTTCCTGTTTACATCGATCAACACGGCACAAGGATTGAGCGACAACCAGATACGCTACATACTCCAACTCCCCGACGGAAGAATGGTATTCACCACCAACGGGAATGTCAATCTGTATGACGGCGTACATTTCAGCTACCTTCACCGCACGGCAGAAGACATTTCCCCGCTGAAACAGTATGAAGGATGTTACCGCATCTATCAATGCGGAGATTCACTCCTATGGATTAAAGATTATCATAAACTGATGTGCATCGATCTCCATCAAGAAAAATACATACCTCACCTTGACTCCTATTTCCGGGGAAAAGAGATACACGAACCGGTAGAAGACCTTTTCGTCGACAATTCGGGACGTATCTGGCTACTTACTTCTCAGGAGTTGCGGGAACTGGAAACGGGCATCCGCCTCGCCCTGCCGGAAAATGAGCATCGAAAGCTACAGGACATACATTCGGATGAACTTGCGGTTTACCTATTCTATCATACCGGCGAAGTCGTTTGCTACGACCCGAAAGCCGGAAAGCAGTTGTATGACAGAGCTGCTTATCCCGCCTCGGAACAGGAGGACTTCAACCGTACTTCTCTCGTTGTCAAAAGCCAAAAAGGATTCTACCAGTTACGCAACGGCCGCAAAGGAGGATTCTTCTACTTTAATCCCCAAAACCGGACATGGGAGAAGCTGTTCGAACAGAACTACACGCTCAACACCCTGATCATCACTCCACAGGGCGATAAAGCTTATATCAGTTGTGTTCACGGTTTCTGGATCATCGACCTCCAAAGCAGGGAACAGCAATACATCCCCGTACTGGAAACAAAGAAGGGAAAGCTCGTTTCGACCGAAGTCAGCACCATCTTTCAGGATGCCCAAGGCGGATTATGGGTAGGCACACTCAATCGGGGATTACTCTATCATCATCCTGCCACACACAAACTGATTCACGTCAGCCGCACTGCTTTCCCCGCATCACCGGAAGAGGACATCGCCGTCAAAGCTTTTGCAGAAGATGATAACGGCAATATCTATCTGAAAAGCCATTCCACAATCTATCAGCTAGCTGTCAATCAGGACGGTTCACGGACTCTGCTACCTGTACCAGCCTTATCGGTCTCTGCAGAATTGGCAAAGGAATTAGATCAAAGAGGTGGAAACAAATATTACAGAAGGCAATCATACACCGCTCTATGCACCGACACACGTGGCTGGACATGGGCAGGGACAGCCGACGGACTGGAACTCTTCACCGATCAAGAGCAAACACCGGATAGCAAACCGACCACACAAACAGCAGATAATCACCCCGCCTCATCCAATACCCAAGCCCACCGCATTTTCTATCGTGAAGACGGACTGAGCAATAACTTCGTACAATCAATCATCGAAGACAGAAACAACTATATCTGGGTAACTACCAGCAATGGCATTTCACGCATCCATATCAATCCGGAGAATCAGGAAATCGGCTTTACCAACTTCAATCAACTGGACGGGGCTTTAGAAGAGGAATATATACAGGGAGCTATCTTTGAGTCTTCGGACGGTACACTCTATTTCGGAGGCATCGACGGCTTTACCATTTTCCGTCCCGACCATGAATCCGCCACTCCGGGCCTGCCTTACAAACCGGTTTTCACCAACTTACATCTCTACGGTGAAAAAGTAAACACAGGAGAAAAGTACGGAAACCGCATCATCCTGCCGCAAGCCGCCCCTTACACAAAGGAGCTAGAACTGGACTATAACCAGAACTTTCTGACCTTCGAATGTTCGGCACTGAACTACGTGAACAGCGAACGCACCTACTACCGCTACCAACTGGAAGGCATCGACCAACAATGGATGAACGCTTTTGCCAGCGGACAAGGGAATGCAACAGTCGGCAACGGCATCCTGCAGGCATCCTATACCAATCTACCGCCGGGAGAATACACATTCAAAGTCGCTGCATCCGACAACCAGTTACAATGGAACGATAACATCACAAAGATACACGTCATCATCCACGCTCCCTGGTGGAAAACGACTACCGCCTACGTTCTGTATACGATCATCGTGTTACTGATTGTCTTAGCAAGCATCCGCCTCTATATCTATCAGACCAAGAAAAAGATGAAACAGCAACATAAAGAAGAAATCCTGCTGCTCCGCATCCGCAACCTGATAGAGCAATGCAACAGCTATGAAGCCGAACAGAAAGCCCGTTCGGAGAAGAAAAGCCACCCTTCCGTCTGCGACAGGAACGAAACGGCAGATGATAATGAAAAGCCAAACGGCATAGAACCGGACAGTGCAGAATCCGCCTTTTTAGTGCAAGCGATAGAACTGGTAGAAAAGAACCTTGACGTCAACGGCTACTCCGTAGAGCAACTAAGCCGTGACCTCTGCATGGAACGCACCGGACTCTACCGCAAACTGGTGACTTTGCTCGACCAGTCCCCCAGCCTCTTTATCCGCAACATCCGCCTCCAACGGGCAGCGCAACTACTTGCCGAAGACAAACTGAGCGTAACCGAAATAGCGGAGCGTACCGGCTTCAGCAGTTCCAGCTACCTAAGCAAATGTTTTCAAGAAATGTATGGATGCCGTCCCTCGGAATATACAGAGAAAGCGAAGAAATCAACCTGATTGTTGTTTGTTTCAACATAGCTATTGTCCGCAAAACGTCCTTCCATCCTACCTTTGCCGTATCATAAAGCACTTAAAGAAACCATGAAAATGAATCTAAGAAAAACAGGCATCCTGTTGGCATGGGCCATGATCATTGCCGCAAACGGTACGGCACAAAACGTACAACGTACTTCCCAAGGCATCAAGTATGCAGCACAAGGGATGAACGTCAGTGTAGAATTTTATTCGCCTTCCATCGTCCGGGTATATAAGACGCCCGGTGAGACAGCTTCCGACAAAGAAAGCCTCGTTGTCATCAAAGCACCGGAACAAACCCCGGTTTCCTTCGGTGAAAACGGGAAAAATGTAACATTGAGCAGTCAGATGATACAAGTGGAAGTGAACCCCGAAACAGGCGGCATCTACTTCTTCGACAAGCTAGGGCAACGGCTGCTGACCGACAAAGACTACGGAACACAGTTTACCCCTTTCAATGACGCGGGCGTCCCCTCCTACAATGTCCGTCAGGCTTTTCTGCTGGATAAGGACGAAGTAATCTACGGTCTGGGCCAACAGCAGACCGGCAAAGTGAACCAACGCAATCAGAAACTCTTTCTCCGCAACCAGAACATGAGTATCTGTATCCCCTTCATCCACTCCATCAAAGGCTATGCCCTCTACTGGGACAATTACTCCCCTACCACCTTCCTCGACAATCCGCAGGAAACCTCCTTCGACTCGGAAGTAGGCGACTGTGCCGACTACTACTTCATCTACGGCGGCAACGCCGACGGAGTCATAGCCGGAGTACGCGACCTGACCGGACAAGCCCCGTTGTATCCTCTCTGGACACTGGGCTTCTGGCAATGCCGTGAACGCTACAAAAGTCCGGACGAACTGTGCGAAGTCGTAGACAAATACCGGGAACTGAAAGTTCCTTTGGATGGAATCATCCAAGACTGGCAATACTGGGGCTGCAACGAGAACTGGAACTCCATGAAATTCCAGAATCCACGCTACATCAACAAGATGGGTGACCCGGAATACATGAAATTCCTCCCGAACGGAGAAGACAAGAATGCCGACTACGGCACTCCTCGCATCAAAAGCCCCAAAGAAATGATCGACTACGTGCACAAGCAGAACGCCCACATCATGATCTCCGTATGGGCCTCCTTCGGTCCGTGGACAGAAATGTATCAGAAGATGGACAGTCTGAAAGCACTGCTCCATTTCGAAACGTGGCCGCCCAAAGCCGGAGTCAAACCTTACGACCCGTATAATCCGGCAGCACGGGACATCTACTGGGAAGCAATGAAAAAGAACATCTTCGACCTGGGTATGGATGCCTGGTGGCTCGACTCCACCGAACCGGACCACATGGATATCAAAGACCAGGACTTCAACACGCAGACCTATCTGGGTTCTTTCCGCAGGGTACACAACGCCTTCCCCTTAATGTCCAACAAAGGCGTATATGAACACCAACGCGCCACTACTTCCGACAAGCGCGTATTCCTGCTTACCCGTTCCTCCTTCCTCGGACAGCAACGGTATGCTTCCCATTCATGGAGCGGAGACGTAACTTCCGAATGGTCCGTCATGCGCAAGCAACTAGCGGCAGGACTGAACTATGCGTTATGCGGCATCCCGTACTGGAACACAGACCTAGGTGGCTTCTTCGCATGGAGATATAACAATAACGTAAACAACATCGCCTATCATGAACTGCACGTCCGCTGGTATCAGTGGGGAGTATTCCAGCCGATCATGCGTTCACACAATTCCAGTCCGGTAGCCGTAGAAATCTACCAGTTCGGCAAGAAAGGCGACTGGTCATACGATGCACTGGAGAAATACACTCACTTACGTTACCGCCTGTTGCCATACATCTACAGCACTTCCTGGGAAGTGACCAGCAAAGCAGGCAGCATCATGCGCCCTCTCATGATGGACTTCCCGAAAGACAAGAAAGTGCTCGATATGGACACCGAATATATGTTCGGACGCAACTTCCTGGTTCGCCCGGTGACGGATTCATTGTATACATGGCAAGACAAGAAGCAAAACGGTCATCAGAAAGACATGAGCAAAATCGGAAAGACCGATGTTTACCTTCCCCAAGGTGCCCGCTGGATCGACTTCTGGACCGGACAAACACTGGAAGGCGGACAGACCCTGCAACGTGAAGTCCCGATTGACATTATGCCGATCTACGTCCGTGCCGGCTCTATTCTCCCCTGGGGGCCCGCCGTGCAATACTCTACGGAAAAGAAATGGGACAATCTGACCATCCGTATCTATCCGGGAGCGAACGCGGAATTTACCCTTTACGAAGATGAGTTCGACAATTACAACTATGAAAAGGGAGCTTACTCCACCATCACCTTGAAATGGAACGACCAAGACCGTACACTGACCATCGACGACCGGAAAGGCAGCTACAAAGGAATGCTGAAAAGCCGCAAATTCAACCTCATAGTTGTAGAACCGGGAAAAGGCTGTGGCGACGGAGACTCAACCACCTTTGACAAATCCATCTCCTATAGAGGTAAGAAAGTGATTGCTAAGCTATAAACTGACGATAATCAGATAACTAACACGAGTTCGATATGGTCCATCTTATTGGAGTATATCGAACTCGTGTTCCTTAGTAAAAAACATACTTCTTATTGTCACTTATCACCTTTTGAGAATAACCTACTGATTATTAGCCATCATTGGGTGATAATAAGTGGTGATAATAGGGTGACAATAGCCATACATCACACATCCTATTATCACCCTCCCCTATATCCAGCCCCTAACCTTATACAACAAATACCATATACTACCGGTATCTTTCACTTATAGTGCCTTTATTCTTCCATTAAGACGCCGACATTATTAGTTGTTCACGGACGTGAACAGGTCTGATCACAGTCGTGGAGAGCATTGCTCACGGTCGTGATCAGCTCTTGCCACGGCCGTGAACAACTAATAATGTCGGCGTCTTATTCCTACTTTCCCTATGGGAAAAAGCAAGAATGTAAGAGGCTAAAGAGAACTTTAGTACTATCTTACGGCTGATTACACTATAGACAGCAAACGAACCACCCGTTCAGTGAAAGATGAAAGATAGGGTGAAAGATGCAGAAAGTATCTTTCACCGCCTAAATCCCCGATGAATAAAGAGTTTGATAGTAATCGGTGAAAGATGAAAGATAAAAGAGAAGGTTTTCATTATAGAGAAGAAAGGCTGGCCTGATTCTCTTTTAACAAGCATCAGACCAGCCACAAAAATAAGCGACCCTTATAAAAAATATTACTTCCTAACATTCCAGTCTACACAACGTTCTTTTAGATAGTTTCTTATCCAGTCTTCGCCTGCCTTTATTTGCCCACAATGTTCTTCCTTTCCATCGTTGAACCAAATACGTTTATTAATCTTCCGCATATATCGCTTCTCCTTTTTCTTTCCTTTATCTGTAAAATACCACACTAACTCAAGGATTGAACGATTTTGTCGAAAGATTAACATTTGAACACAATAAATGAATTTTTCGTCACATCTTTTGGGCTCCGCTGTAGGAACATTATAAAGAAAAACCGAATCAGCATTAAAAGATTTCCATGTTTCTTTCTGAGTAAAGGTACGTAAATGTTTATCCCGTAAATTATCTTCCGTGCCAAAGATGTTTCTTAAACCATTATCTATCCTATAAGTGATATTGTCTACATCTGATGGTAACAATCGATAAAGTACTTTACATTGTTTATCTTTAGATTCAAATACCCAGTAAATCCATCCGAACTTTCCGTCATCATTAACAGGCGCCCATAATTGTACTGTATCAAGATCATTAAAATCTTTCGGAATCTCATACTTAATGTTATAAATAGCTCCAATAGAATCTAGTCCTTTAGAAACTCCTGTCTGTGCTAAAGCAGGAGATACGCTTAATATTACATAAATGTACAGCACTATCATAAACATTGCTTTCCCTACTCGAATATTATAATTCATCTCCATAGCCTCATTTTTCTACAATTACTGTTTCTTTCTATCTACTCTATATACATGATATTACAAAAGTTTTCTGCCAACATTGAAGTACATTTTAGGACATTTTTGAACCTATAAAAAGACAGAAATGCGACTAACACCAACCAGGATAATGAATACAATACAAACAAGTAGAGTTTTATACGGTAAGTTTTTCATTAGAATTATACTTAAAGTCATTAATGACGTTTCAAAGTACGAAATCAATATAGATAAACACTAAATATCTCCGCAATAATGTTTTAACACTACCTAGTTAAATGAATAAACCTAATCTCATTTGATGTTGCACGTTATAATATTATATTTAGAGTTCGTATCTAGTATAAGTAAAGTCAGTCTGATTCTCTATATTTTTAATAAGAACCAGACTAACCATACTAACCCCTATTGAAAACCAGTTTATTGTTTCTTATTTCACCTTTTGTGTCTTCAAGCGGATGACCGTGAACGAATAAGCAGGCAATTCCTGCTTGAAGCTGGTTCCTGCCTCTATCGTATCCGTCACCGGAAGCGGAGTCGTCTCGGGTGCACCTGCCAGTACAGTCCGCGTAGCGGAAGACTGGATACCATCCATTCCCGGTAACCGGACATCCGTCTCTATGCTGACAGGCAACAGATTGACTAACTTCACAATCACATCCCCCGTCTTACTGTCACGAACGATGGAAGAACCAACACGGAGTTTTACGCGACCGTCCTGATTATCAAGGTTTATCTGTGAAGGGATGTAATGGTCGCCTGCGTTCTGACCGTACAGTTTCTGCACATAGTATCCCGTTGTCGGTCTTACTTCCCGATTGTTGAAGTAGATCAGGTCTGGATTCCACTGCGTCCGTCCGTCTTTTGCCAGCAGAGGAGCATAAGAACTCATGTGCACTACGTCTCCATTCCGTTCCAAAGCAGTCAGATAAAGCGCTTCGGTCAAAGCTGTTTCCATATTCGCTCTGCGTCCGGGGATATGAGTGGCATATTCGCCCAGATATACTTTCGTTTTTTTAGAGCGGTCGTACTTGTCATAGAAGTCCTGATTGTGCAGGAACCACCCCGGAGACTGATAATAATGTTCGTCTACCATCGGAACACCGAGTTTGTCCGCCAGTTTCCAGCCTTCCACATAGTCTGTTCCCTCATTGAAAGGGCCTACCGTGCCGACAACGATCATTTCCGGATACTTCTCTTTGATAGCAAGGTATATCATCGTGAAGCGTTCTTCGAAGACATCGGTGATCAAGTCTTCATTGCCGATGCCGATATATTTCAGATTGAAAGGCTTCGGATGACCGGATTCGGCACGTATCTTGCCCCATTTGGTCTTCCTTGCATCACCGTTCGCCCATTCTATCAGGTCGAGAATATCCTGAATGTAAGCACCCATTTCACTCATCGGGATACCGCCTTGCTGACCGCCTCTCAAATCGCCATGACAGGCAGAGTTCTGACAAGGAACACCTGCCGCCAGTACCGGAAGCGGTTCCGCACCTATATCTTCGCAGAACTGGAAGTATTCATAATAACCCAGTCCCATGCTCTGATGATATCCCCAAAGGTTACGGGCAGGTTTACGGGCTTCCAGCGGTCCGATAGTATTTTTCCATTGATAGATGTTCTTCAAACCGTCACCATGAGCCACACAGCCTCCGGGGAAACGGACAAAGCGCGGGTGCATATCGGCAAGTGTCTGTGCAAGGTCGGGACGCAAACCGTTCTTTCTGCCTTTGAATGTATTCTGCGGGAAGAGAGAAATCATATCCAGTTCGATTTCACCTGCCGATTGCGGACGAAGTTCCAGACGGGTATCGGCGGACGCTTTTGCTGTCAGCACTGCTTTATACGTTTTCCACGAACGGGAAGAGACGGTAACTGTCGTTTCACCCTGTACGGTGTCGTCAGCATCTACGAGGCGTACGAGTAGTTTTCCGGACTTGCTGCCTTCCGGGATACGGGCAAACAAGGAGAAATCATACTTCTCGCCTGCTTTCAAGGCGATTCCGTCAAAACCGGTGTTGGTCAGGGCAGCTCCCGGCTGGTTCGTCTTCAAGACGGCATAATGCGGGTTGTTCGGATGGATAGGGTCCGAAGTCGATACGGTAAAGGTGGCGTTTTCTCCTTCCAGCTTCCATGAATGGGTGCTGTTCCAGTTCTTGTCCCCTTCACGGTCGGACGGGTCGTATTCGAAGTCCCGGTTTTGGATCAGTTCGGCATACAGGCCGCCGTCGGCGGAGTAGTTGATGTCTTCGAAGAAGATACCCATCAATAAGTCGCTGATTTCTTTTGTTTCTTCCGGTTGTGCTGTGACGGTGGCTTTGATCGGTTTCAGTCCGGCAAAGCGTTCTTTATCCTGTACAGGGCGTTCGCCATACAGGGAGTTACGGTATTGGTTCCGTTCGTACGTCCGGGTCAGTCCGTCCACTACCGACCAGGGCACTTGGCTGACGGTTCCCGTTTCTTCGTGTCCGGCAATCTTTGCTTTGACTCTTGTTCCTTCAAAATCGGGAGTCGTACGGGGATATTGCTGGGCTTCCCAGTAGATCAGGTCTTTTGATCTGGCCTGACCGTATCCGTCGTGGTCGTTCAACTTCCAGACACAGAGCCATTCTCCGCCGGGGAGTTGTTTCAGATTCGGATCGAGCATCTTCTTCTGCGATCCCCAACGGCTGTAATCGCAACGAAGATAGCCGTAGTTTTGTCCTATTTCAAACCAATGTTTCCCGTCCATGCTCCATGCAAAGCGGAGTCCGCTACGGCCGTCGTCACCTCGGGTGGCGTAAGCAAAAAGGGATACTGAATCGGGAGTAGCAGTCGTTTCATGCGTTGCGGCAAATGCGGCCGGCTGCAACGATAGTAGTAATACACTAAATAGTAGAAGTAAATGTTTCATGGTATAAATTATAATATAAGATCTCTGCAAAAATAGAGTATGTATTCACTAAAAAAGGTCTGATACTCTGTCATTTCCTGTTTTCCCAATGACTTCTCAGTCTGGCGGCTTCTTCTTTTGTCAAATGGATCACCGCGCCGTGTTTGGGCGACGAGAAATTAGTCGTTTTCATCACTCCTTCGTTGAAACGTCCCAAGTTCTTGAAATTCACGAAGTCGGAAGTCTCGATGAAAGCGAAGTTATGGGGGTTGATGCCGTAGACGTCATACATCAATACCCATTTGTCTTCTCCGATACGCTTCCAGAGGTTGGGAGCTTCGCAGGCCCTGGGTTCGAAGTCGTACCAGCGAGGGTCATATTCGTAATCACCGTTGATGCGGTCTGATACGGCCTGTTTGATTCCGGCGCCTCCGTCATGCGAAACGTAGAACATACGATACCGGTCGCCTACCTTGATGATGTCGCCGTCGATAGCCGATATTTTCTCGTCGGGATACTCGAAGAGGATTTGCGGGAGTGTCTCTATCCGGTCAAAGTCATCGTTGACATAGACATAGTACAGTTTGTTCGCCTCGTTCTTGAAACGCATGGTGAAGTAAATCATCAGTTTGCCTTTCTTGTCATCATAAGTCACTTCGGGCGCCCATACGCAGCCGATTTCACCCAAGCCTGCCGATAACAGGTCGAAACGGGCATTGGTACGTTTCCAGTTGATCAGGTCCCACGATTTCATCAGTACGAGTCCGCGGTTGTTTCCCCAGCCGTATTCTTTTCCGTCACGTTCCCATTCGGTATCACGGAAGCCGTCTTTCTGCGCATAGATGTGCAGGTCGGTCATGGAAAGGTAGAAAGCTCCGTCCGGACCGCGGAAGATGTGCGGGTCACGGATGCCCTTTTGCAGGGCGATGGTATCTCCGGCGATCACCGGTTTGCCATCGTTCAAGGCCGTAAATGTATATCCGTCGTCACTGACGGCCATGTAAAGGCTGTGCGTTTCGTCTTTATGGAAGACCATCAAGTAAGCCCCCATGTCCTTTTCCTGCGGGATGGCGTTGCGGTAACGAAACTGACGGAAGCCGGCGCTGCCTTTTCCGGAGGAAAGCAGTCCGATGCTTAAAGCGTAGAAGCCGCCGTAGTTGTTATGGTGCAACTGAGATACATCCATGTTTTCTACCAGCGTAGTCCATTCCTTCCCGTCCTTGCTGACTGCCAGCCGGACACTGTTTCCCTGATTCTGTATTTTGGCGAGGAAGCGTTTGCCCAACTTGTTAGGGAGGGTAAAGCTGTTTTCCGCGTTTCTGTAGATAGTGAAGTCCTTTCCGTCGGACACGACTCCAAAGTAGGCCTTTTCGCTGTAATATAGAAGAAGTCCGGCTGTGTTACCCTTGCCTACGTTGACTTCCACCTGTGTTTCGTAATTCTTGTCTTCAGCGGTGGTCAGCAGTAGGCGGGCATCGGAAGGGGTACTTCCTTTCGCATCCATCCATAAAGTCTGTTTCTTGAAGCTGAGCGACTGAGGGGCATATTCTTTCCAGAAAGTCCATTGGAGTCCCGGTTCCGGTCCTGCGAAATCATCCGAGAGGTTGAGTCCGTGTTTAATGGACGAATCGGTCTTGATGGGAGTGGCGGTGGATTTGGTTCGATACCATCCGTCGGCGGTCCATTCAATCGGTTCGATGAGGGTGGAGCGTCCCAGGGTGTGATAGCCTTTGGCATAGGCATGATATACGACCCACCAGTTGCCGTTCACATCATCAATCAGTGTGCCGTGCCCTTTCGACCACCAGTTGTCATGGGCGCTATAGGTATGCACTACCGGATTATAGGGAGAATTTTCCCACGGTCCGGTGACACTCTTCGAACGGGCAGCAACTGCCATGTGGCTTGTTGCCGGGCCGGCTGTTCCTCCCTGCGCGGAAGTCAGGTAATAATAACCGTTATGGTAATTCAGCTTCGGCGATTCCAGACACATACATTCTGTTTCCCAATGGTTGGGATATCGCCAGCCTTCGTACACTTTCTGTTTTTGGCCGATGGTGGCCAGTCCGTCGTCCGTCAGTCGGATGACTTCTCCTTTGTCGACATATAAATATCTGTTCCCCTCCTGATCGGCTATGTGTCCGGGGTCAATGCCACTCACTTTCAAGTCGATGGGTTTGCTCCACGGGCCCTTGATGTCATTTGCCCAGATCACCCAGTTTGTTCCTTTGGCCGGATAATAGATGTAGTATTTTCCTTTGTACTTCAATAAGTCGGGCGCCATTGCAGAGCCTTCGTATTCGGGCATTACGCGGCAAACGGGTTCCCAGTTCATCAAGTCACGGGAGTGCCATATGAGGAATCCGGGAGCGTAGTAAAAAGGAGAATGAGTCATGTAATAATCCTCACCATCGCGCATGACAGAAGGGTCCGGGTAGTCACCCGACAAAATGACTTTCGGGTATTCTTGCGAATAGGCCTGTACTGTTGCACAGACAAGCAAAATGAACAACAGGAGTTTTTTCATGGTATTTATTTATGGGCTATTATAACCTGATGATGGTGCATCTGATGGCTTTACATCTTATCGGGTTTGCCGTAGGCCTTGTACAAGCGTTTCAGCTCCTTGTAGGTTATCGGCATTACGGTGCCGTGGCGCGGATGGAAGTTCATGCTAATGGCATTGTCTATGACTTTGAAATTCTCCAAATCGGTGCTTTCCGTAAACTGATACTTGCCTTTCATATATACATCGTACATCAGGATGTACTTGTCCGTACCTATCAGCGGGAAGATGCCGGCACCTTCTACAGCTTCTTTCGTCTGTTGCTTATAATCTTCCGATTCTTTCCATTGTCCGGAGGTCAGGGAGGCGGTGGTTGCTTTTTTAATTCCATTGCCGTCTCCTTCCGTTTTATAGAACAGGTGGTAAAGTCCGTCTTTGTAAATGATGTCTCCGTCAATACAGGACTTGCCATTCTTCGGGAGGAACAAAGTTTTGGGTTCTCCTTCTATATCGGTGAAATCTTTGTTGGCGTATGCGTAATAAATAATGTCCGGGCCGTTGCCATGCTGCATTGACCAGTAGACCATGTATTTCTTCGCTTCTTTATCATAAATAGTTTGCGGTGCCCATACCCGTTTCAAATCTTCCTGGTTCGGGTATTTCTTCTGGATGTTCACGATGTTGGAGGTCCAGTTGACGAGATCTTTCGATTTCAACAGTACCATGGCACGGTTAGAACTCCATCCGTTGCCGGAGACCATGTCGGTTACGACCATGTAGAATGTCTTTCCGTCTTCACAACGAAGGATGTGCGGGTCACGCACTCCACCCGTAGAACTGATTTCACGGGAATCAATGACCGGCTGGTTTCCGTTCAATGCATAGTAGTTGTATCCATCGGGGCTGACAGCCATCCGGATGGCTTCCTCACTCATCCTGTTTCCGGTGAAATAGACAAACAGGTAGGCAGACTGCTGGCTGTATCCTGTCAGCACTCCTACTAAAAGGAGTGCCAGAAGTAAAGTATATTTTTTCATATTCATTTGAGAGTAAATGCTTATTTATAAAGTGAATGCTTTATTATCAAAAGGCCGATATTGGCTTATTATTGGTTTAATACTTGAAATCAGACGGTTTCACATAGACGCGGTATTCACGAATCATGCCCGGAAAGTCCTTCTCGGCACGGGGCAGATAACGGAAGCCAGTCACTGTTTCCACTTTGCTCAGGTCGATTACCAGTTGGTGGGGATAAGCGACATTATCAACGGTCATCCAGAAAGTGGATTCCTGCAAGTCGAATATCTTATCCGCCGTACGGTTTCCGCTGCGTGTCTCTTCGCTATCGGCATAACGGATTTTCCAATGTTCGCGGGATACGGGTTTGCCGTCGGCTCCCAGCACATCGAACTCTGCAATAGCGGCAATATTGTTATTGGCTTGCGGAGAGAGTGCTTCCAGACAGAAGAAACGTCCTTTCACCGGAGCGGCGAAACGTACTTCCTGCCAGCCGTTGCCCGGAGTGAAGGCTCCTTCGTGCGCAACCTTTTCTCCTGTCAGCTTCAACTTTTCTCCATCCTTGCGATGTGTTTCCGGTGCTTTCTCGCGGAGTACGTCGAGGATCGGTTTCTTCAGACCTTTGATTGATGATTTCGTCGGACCTTTCAGGTCGAGAACGAGAATTTCATTCTCGCCTTCTTTCAGCCAGCAGCCCGGTATGAAGAGTGTCTGCTGGGGACCGATTTCCCAGAAACGTCCCATCGCATGACCGTTCACCCATACCATACCTTTGCCCCATGTGCTCATGTCGAGGAAAGTGTCGCCTACTTTATCGAGTTTGAAAGATGATCGATAGTAAGCGGGCATAGTCGGTAATATCTTCGTATCCTTGTAGTTCTTGTTCTTGATAAATGAGTAGTCTACGGGGAAGTTATATACAGTCCAGTTTTTCAGTTCTTTCACCTGATTGCCCGAAAGGAGTTCTACCTTTTCGGTGATTCCCTTCCGGTCGTGGATGGACTTATCAAAGTTGACACGTCCCATTGCCTCTACCAGAATATCCAGTTGCGTACCTTTCTTCAAGGCCGGCAAGATAGTGGTAAATTCTCCTTTGCGGCGGTCGAGACGGGCCAGCAGCTTGCCATCAGCGTAGATTTGTGCCCAGTCGTGCACTTCGGTGATTTTCAATGTAGTGCCTGAGGTTACTGCTTCGGGCAATGTGGTACGGTACAGGATTGTTCCCCACCCTTGGTTGAATTGCTCCATCGGCTGGATATCCACCGACTGTTTGGCATCCGGCAAGTTGGAGAAAAGCGGAGCTACTTTGGTAAAATGAAATTCGGGTACTTCAATGACCGGCATTGCAGCAGGGACTTCCGGCAGTGCTTCACCGGCAGGAAGATACGTTTTCAGCAGGTCGCGGAGGAGATAGTATTTCTCTGTCGTCCATCCGGCTTCGCTGATCGGGGCATCGTAGTCGTAAGAACTGCACATAGCGGAGTAGGCAGGATTGTTGGCACCACCCCAATGTCCGAAAGTCGTTCCTCCGTGAGTCATATAAAGGCTGAAGGAGATGTTGCGGTCGAGCATTTCTTTGATGCCCTGTACCATATCTTTGGCAGGACGTGTTTCATGTTTCCGTCCCCAGTGGTCGAACCATCCGCTCCAGAACTCGCTGCACATCAACGGAGTTTCCGGACGAAGTTCTTTCAGTTTCTTAAATTGCTGGTCTATATTGGCGCCTGTTCCGAAGTTGATGGTCCAGATCAGGTCGTCGAGTGCATTCCGTGTAAAGTTACTGCTCCAGTCGCATTGGAAGAGAGGTACATCGGTAAAACCGGATTCGCGCACCAAGTCGCGTACGGCAGAAACATAAGGCTTGTCAGTGCCGTAAGAACCGTATTCGTTCTCCACCTGCACCATGATAATATTTCCGCCCTTATTTACCTGTAGCGGCGCCAGTTGCTTACCGACTTCTTTCATGAAGATGCCTACCCGTTCCATATAATAAGGATCGAGCGTGCGCAGTGCCACATCTTTCTTCTTCAGCAACCACCAGGGCAGGCCGCCCATTTCCCATTCCGCACACACATACGGACCGGGGCGGATGATGACATACATTCCGTGTTTCTGAGCGGCACGACAGAAGGCAGCGATATCATTCTGACCTGTAAAGTCAAACTTGCCTTCTTCCTGTTCGTGTATATTCCAGAAGATATAAATACAAATAGTGTTCATTCCCAACGCCTTACACATCTCAATACGATGATCCCAATAGGCTTGCGGAATACGGGTATAGTGCAGTTCGGCAGCTTTTACTACGAACGGCTTCCCGTCCAGCAAGAAAGTATTCTTGCCTGCCTCAAACTTACGGGCAGTAGTCTGCGCCTCTGCACTACTGAAAAAGATGACTGTAAAAAGTACTAGTAAAGCAATAAATCTGTGTCTCATGGCTTTTATCTCAATATAGAATTATAATTATATATAGTATACGGCAAAGATAGGCGATTCACCTAAACCGCAGGTACCAATTATCATTCAAAAAAGGTTAGAAATAAAGCAAAATCCCCTGAGACAGATTATTTTTAAAGGAAATACGACCTTTTGTTGACAGGTTACTTGTGTCTGTACCCGCCCCTCCGGTCGATTTCCTTTATAGTATGAATGTTTTTCTTTCTTGTGTTTTTTCTTCCATTTAGAAGAGTTTTCTTCTCCTCAGAGCTGTTTTATAATCCAGCCCCGATGAATCAATTATCTTCTTCGTCTTTAAACATTTGTTTAATTAGATCAATATTATCATCATAATCATTACCCGATAAAGTGATGACATCTGCCAAACCTACAATATTCGAATCTGAATCATAAGTGGTCAGCAAACAGTACATTTCACGTCCTGTGGCGTCTTCTTCAATATGAAGTTGTACCGGTTCACTTCTTCCTCCGGGAAGGTCTGCCAGATATTCAAAGTTCCTGGATAAGAAAGCTTCCACTATCTTCGCAGGGTTTGTCTCATCACGCTTAAACTTCTTGACTCCCATACTCTTGACTTTTCCTCCACTTTGAAAGTTGTATATATCAAAGTTATTCAGATAGGCAGCTATCAGGCAAACCAGTGTCATGATGATTCCGGCTGTACGCACCAACCAGCCTGCCAATGGAAGCAAACCGGGAAAAATAGCCAGAACGGCTCCTACCACGGCCAAACCTAAATATAACACAGGTTTCAGATTGTTCTTTCTTTTTTCAAATTTAGTCGGGTTGGCGGCATAATACTCGCTGATGTAACTGTAGTACTTGTTGTTCTTTTGTTCCATAATTATGTGTTTTTGTGATTAAACTATCTTGATCAATTTACCATTTGATTTGCACCCAAGGGCTCTTAGGATTAGACAACAGATCGTCTGCCATTCCCTTCATTCCTAAATTGTGAGCATTGGTCCCTCCCCAGATAGCCCTGCCAATAACATAACTTATCGCCATATCGTGCCATGATGTGAAAGAAGAATGAGCCAATTCATACGCCTTGTCGATATAATTCCACGCTTCCATTTCTGAGATATATTTCATATCGCAGCAGGCACGGGCAACAAAATTAATTCTGCCGGCATCCCAGCCAATCACTCCATAGCGGACTATATCTTCTTTAGAAGTAATCACTTCATAAGCTATCAACTCCTCATAGACCTCTTTCAAATTTTGCAGTTGCCCGACAGCTTTCTCATAATCTTCCTGACTCTCCATGTTCTGCTGGAAAATATCGTCTTGCGCATTTTCATCGTCAAGCAAAAAAGCCTCATAAACAAACGGAAAGTAGTAATCATAACCTTTCCGGCACAAATCATCCAATGTTTCGCGGGCATCATGAGCATTATTTATTCCCCACCATTCACCGAGAATAGTAGGCAACTTATCTTTGATATCCAACGAGAGAGTGTTCAGATATCCGCCTTGCTGCAAGGCATACAATGAACCTATAGACAGTTTTTTATACTGTTCTACGGATAATTTTGATTTTGATTTAAAACGAGGCCCCCGAAAAGCTCTTATAATAGTACGGACAAATGGCCATACCTTCATATAAAGAAAAGAAAGGACCATTACTCCGCCTACGACCCAAGGCATCCAACTCATGTCTGTCATAAATAGTGTTTTTGTTTTATTGTTAATACTAATTCAATCTTAATTCCTCTGCCACTTTGCAGGACAGGCTGATATCATTATATATGTCCTCGAGCAGCTTCCCGTCATTCAACGCACTTGGACGCACACATAAAAAACCGGAAGGCATCACGGCGGCATAGTAGAAAGTACCTCTGCTGAACGAAAGCATGATATCGCATCCGAAAGTCTGGCGCAGCGCCGTCATATGACGCATCATCGCAGGAGTGAGCAACATACGTGCTTCTACTTCATCATCGGCATAAACGGCAAAATAGTTCTCAAACTCCTGATCTTCCAGTTGCACCAGTCGGGCACTATAGCGCTTCTTCAACCCCTGGATATTCTTCGCCAGATATCCGATCTTTTGTTCTAAGTGGTCGGGCAATATGATAATATTTCCTTTGAATCGCTTGTCTATCTTACACCAGGCAAACATACCCCGAAAATTGTGCGGACTGCTATCCAGCCGCGAGGCAAACAGCGGACGAAGCACAAAACGGTAGATCATGACAAAATATCCCAATACAGGATTGTACTGCAACTTATTCAACAGCCCGTAAGACACACCGATATCCGCCACGTGCAAAGAGTGCTCGCCGTGCGGAAACTGAATATATCCATATGTATTGGCTGCCAGTGCCGGATCAGAAAAAGAGGTGGAAAAGAGTTTGCTGTCTCTCAATATCCGGCTGTCTACCTGAGAGGAAGCCGAGAAATAAACAGTAGGAAACAGAGTAGACATAATGTGCTGCATAGCTTCCGACTCCCGTTCCTGAAAGTTAGTCATACAGCGGGTGAAAACGAAGTTGACCACTATAAATCCAATGAATACAGGTATTATATACTGCGTGAACTGCATATAGTTCTCAAGACCTATATAAGATACAAGCGCACCGCCAAACAACACAAACATAAACCAGCAGAATACAAAAAGATAAACTGCAATACTTCCTGTTCGTACCACCTTTCTCCAGCCATTTACCCGTAAAAGCTCCGAACGAAGCTGTTCTGATAATTTCTTAAAATCAATTGTGTCCATATTCGTATTATCTGAGAAGTTCGGCGACATTTACATTCTGTTGTTCCGGTTCGGGAATATCAATCAGTTCTTCCTGATGATGACCTTGCTGACGGGCAACAACGGAAGAAGGAAACATCTCGATGGTATTATTGTAGTCTGTTACTGCCGCATTATAGGTGCGCCGGATGGCTTGCAGTTGCAGTTCCATGTCCTCAATACTGTTTTGCAGGCGATGGAATTGTTCATTCGCTTTCAGTTCAGGGTAATTCTCGACCGACAACTGTAATTTGGTTAACAGACCGGACAATTCATTGCCACTTTTTATTTGTTCGGCTTCCTGTGAAGGTTGGAAAGAATGTGATCGAAGTTCCGTAATGCGGGTAAGAATTTCATTTTCATGACCCATATATGACTTAACGGCGGCCACCAAATTAGGTATCATGTCATTCCGCTGCTTTAATGCCACGCAAATACCGCTACGACATTGCTTCACCCTGTTTCGCTTAGCGATCAAATTGTTGACTGCCCAAATATACCAAAGTGCGATTAGCAGTATAAGTCCCGATCCAAAATATATAATTCCCATGCTTTTACTTTTGTGTGTATATCAGTTTTCAATAGTTATATCCTATTCAATTTTGACACAGGCAAAAGTAAACAGCATCCCACAAATTAGCAAACAAAGAGGGGGTATAAATACAGGTAAGCAAAAATCAGATAATACGTTAATTAATAAAGCATTAGTTAGGCAGAAGACGGGGTATAGCAGGGTATATTTATAAAATTCAGAGGGTAATATTACAGTAATGGTCAGAAGATGATGTCCATTTTATGACCATCATCTCCTGACCATTACTTAAGTCTATTCAAAGTCAGTGTCTACAATCCGCTGAAATCGACTCCCTCAAATACCAGTGAAGGGATACGCCAGGAGGAGTTCAGACGCGGGTCGTTTCCGGTTGCAACCAACGAGTTCCACAAGGTAATCAGATTGCCGGTAACATTCATCTCGGATACCGGTTGCGTCAGTTTTCCATTCTCAATCAGGAAACCTTCGATGCCATAAGAGAAATCTCCGGTCGAACTGTTGTTGTTACCACCATTAAAGCCCGTAACGAGGATACCTTTTTCCACTCCGGCAATCAGTCCATCCAGATTCTTATCTCCCGTTTCCATGACCAGAATAGATGAACCGCTGATAGTCGGATCGACTCCCATCTTCTTAGCATTGTAGGTATCAATGAAATAGGTATTCAGTACTCCCTTGTCAAAGATGGAGCGACGTTCCGTAGCAATACCTTCGTTGTCGAAATAGCGGGCGCCGGAGGCTTTCACCAAATGAGGTTCGTCCGTCAAAGTCAGTCGGTCACTAGCTATCTTTTCATTCAATTTATTTAATAAGAATGAGTTTTTCTGTTGCAAAGCCGAGCCGTTCAGCGCACTGATCATCGGACTTAGCAAACGGCTGGAATTCATCGGATCGACCACCATCGTATATTTGCCGGACTGTACTTTCTTTTGTCCCAGTTTGCGTAATACACGTTCCAGCGCTTTCTGACCGATTCCTTTCTTAATCAGATCGTTCATATAAAGCGACGACTCATACCAATAAGCAGAAGGACGCGCCTCGCCTTCCCCTCTGATCGTGATGTCGGCAGAAAGTGAGTACCACGTACTTTTGGTTTCTCCTTCGAAACCATTGCTGATCAGGTGGTAAGCAAAGTCCTCGCCATCGCCATAGGAAGAACCGACAGAGATGATCCGTTCGTCCTTGCCTAGTGCTTCTTCCGCTACGGCTTTCGCCATCTCTATTTTATCGTCCGGATTTAAGGATGCGAACTTGGCATCATATAGCTTTAAGTCCGGTTTCCCACCTTTATAGTAACGGGAAGGGTCCGCCAATACACGCGCCTCATCTTTAGCCAGATAGCGTGTAGAGTCTATTCCGTTTTTGATAAATGTTTCGAGCTCTTTCCGGTTCAGGCGGTTGGTAGAGATACTACCATAACGTCCGTCCACATACAGGGAAAGGCTTAATCCGCCTTCCGATGCCTGTTGCAATCTGTCCATCTTCGCATCGCGCAGTTCGAAAGAAGTGTTCGAAGAAGAGTATAAAAGGACTTTTGCTGCCTGGCAGCCATTCTTCAAGGCGTAGTCCATCGCCCACTGTGCCAGTTTCTTATTTTCGTCTGTAATCATAGGTTCGTCTTTTTAAAGTAAGCATTTACTTCTAGTTCTCTCCACCGACAGTCAGTTTGCTAACCAAGGCTGAAGGCATACCGCAAGTCACCGGACAGGATTGTCCGTCTTTTCCGCAAGTCCATGTACCGTTGTCGATCTTCGCATTGGTAGCTACCATCGTGATATCCGCCAAAGCTTTCGGACCGTTACCGATAATATTAATGTCCTTGATCGGTTGCGTCAGTTTACCGTCTTCGATCATGTAGCCCGACTTCACAAAGAATGTAAAGTCTCCGGCACCGATCTGTACCTGACCGTTCGTAAAGTTATCTACAAAGATTCCCTTCTTTACAGAAGAAATGATATCCGATTCGCTCACATTTCCGGCTTCCATATATGTAGCACGCATACGGGGTATCGGCATATTGCGGAACGATTCGCGACGTCCGTTGCCGGTTGGTTCCACTCCGTAGTGCTTTGCACTGATACGGTCGTGCAGATAACTAGTCAGTACTCCGTCTTTAATCAGATAAGTTTTCTGTCCTTCGGCACCTTCATCATCGAAGTTCACCGAACCCCGATTGAACGGAATCGTACCGTCATCCACCACGTTGATATGTTCGTTGCAGACTTTCTTATTCAGCTGATCGGCAAATATGGAAACATTCTTCCGGTTGAAGTCCGCCTCAAAAGTATGTCCGATAGCCTCGTGAAGCAAGATACCCGATCCTCCGGCACCCATGACAACAGGCATTTCACCGCCTTTGGGTTTGATAGCCTTGAACAGAAGAGAAGTCTGGTCTACCGCTTCGCGGGCGATTACGTCCACTACCTCGTCCGACAGGAAATCGAATCCTCTGCGGTAAGCACGGGCAGCGTAGCCGTTCTCCGTCTTTCCGTCTTCTTCCATGATGCACACGGCACCCAGCGTCACCATCGGACGGTAATCGTAGAACATCACTCCCTCCGAATTGCAGAAGAAGATATGCGAAGTGGTATCGCTCTGACTTGCCTGTACTTTATGTACCCGTTTGTCCAAAGCGAAAATCCGGTCGTTCAGTTTTTGCAGATAAGGCATCTTATCTTTCAGGCTGACTTCCTCCCACGGAGAAGCAACGGTATAATAGTTCTTCTTCAGTTCCTTTTCGGTGAGATTCAGCGGTTTGTTGCCTTTGTTGGCGGAAGCGATGCGGGCGGCAGTACGGGCAGCTTTCAGCATATCCTCCACAGTAATATTCTCCACGTAGGCATAGCCACTCTGGTCTCCAATCAGTACACGGACTCCGACTCCATAGTCAATATTCGAATAACTGTTGTTCACTGCACCATCCATCAGGCGGATGCTGTTGGATATCGTGTGTTCAAAGAAAAGGTCGGCATAATCGCCTCCTTTCTCCAATGCCGCGGCAAGCACCTTCTTCAAGTCTGCCTCGCTTACTCCGAAATGATTCATAGCCAAAGCAACTGCTGCTTTCTTGTCAGCTCCTTCGCCGCCCAATGCACCCGGGGTAGTCAGAGCCATAGCAGAACCTGTCGCCAATGATCCGAGTAGAGCTATACCTCCGGTTTTTAGAAAATTTCGTCTGTCCATGTTCACTTATATTTAGTTTCAGTTTTCTTTTGTCAGCAGACTTTCCAGTTCTTCGGCATTCAGACGAAGATAGAATTGTCCGCGATAAGCTACAGAAATAGCTCCTGTCTCTTCGGAGACGATGATGGCGTGCGCATCCGATTTCTGCGAGATGCCCATAGCCGCACGGTGACGCAAGCCCAGTTCTTTCGGGATGTTCAGGTCGTGAGAGACTGGCAGGATACAGCCTGCGGCTTTGATCCGTTTTTTGCTGATAACCATTGCTCCGTCGTGCAGAGGACTGTTCTTAAAAAATATATTCTCAATCAGACGCTGGCTGATAGCCGCATCTATAATTTCTCCTGTACGGACCACTTCATCCAGCGGAGTGGTATGCTCGATCACGATCAATGCGCCTACTTTCTGCTTTCCCATGCTCAGGCAAGCCATTACCACCGGCATGATATCATCATGTTTCAAGGCTTCTTTCCTCGCCCCGCTGAAAAAATGCGCCAATGCACTGACATGCCGATGCGAGCCCAGCGTCAAGAGGAAACGACGAATCTCATCCTGAAAAAGGACGATCAAAGCAATCACACCCACATTCATCAAGGTATCGAATATGGAGCCCAGCAGTTTCATCTCCAGAATCTGAGTGACCACCAGCCAGATCAGGATAAAAACCAGAATGCCGGTAAAAACCTTGATAGAGCCGGAGGCCTTCATCAGTTTGTAGGTGTAGTACAACAGAAGGGCGACCAGCAGTACATCGATAAAATCTTTTATGCCAACGTCAAAAAACACGGTACTTATTACTTATTACAAGTTATTAATTCACAAACGACAAGAGAGTATCACCAACGGATAATGCCATTCTATCATTTGCCATATTCACTCTCAGTTCTCAGTTTATCCACAATCCGGACGGCTTCCACCGCTTCGCGCACGTCATGCACCCGAAGAATGTTCGCTCCTTTCATTAACGCAACGGTATCCAGTACGGTTGTTCCATTCAATGAATCCTGCGGAGTTCCTCCCAATAGTTTATAAATCATTGATTTCCGGGAAACACCGACTAACAGTGGAAGTTCGAAAATGCTGAACTCTTCCAAATGAGCCATCAACTCATAATTATGCTCCAGTGTCTTCCCAAAACCAAAACCCGGATCGAGTATAATGTCTTTCAGACCCAATTCACGAAGTTGTTGCACCTTGCGAGCAAAGTACATGAACACTTCCTTCATCAAATTATCATAATGGGGTTCTTTCTGCATATTTTGGGGAGTTCCCTGCATGTGCATCATGATATAAGGCACTCCCAGGCGGGCCACAGTCTCAAACATCCGGTTGTCCATCTCACCGGCAGCGATATCATTGACGATAGCTACGCCATACTCCTCCACACACTGTTCGGCTACATCCGCCCGGAAAGTATCGACCGAAACGATAGCATCCGGATGATTCCGGTTTACGATCTCCAGTCCGGTACGTAAGCGGTTCATTTCTTCTTCGGCAGTGATGTGTTCGGCGTTCGGGCGCGAGGAGTAAGCTCCGATATCAATGATAGAGGCTCCTTCATCGATGATCTGCCGTGCCCTCGCCGCAATTTCCTCCTGCGTCTGCATCCGGCTGCCGGAATAAAAAGAATCGGGTGTCACATTGAGAATACCCATCACTTGCGGAGTAGCAAGATCGAGCAGACGTCCTTTCACATTTATATAAGTTGGAGAGATCAATTTCATTCTTGATTATATTCCAGTTAGACTGTTGCAAATGTAGATAAAAAAAGCAAGTATTCGTATTAAAATTAGGAAATAAACGTATATTTGCAATCAATAGCAATCAATAGAACTACCGAAAACGAATACCATGAGCCGATTGTCCCGAATTATCTTAGGATACCTTGTCTCTTTTTTGTTCATCGTTATTCCTGCAAAAGCCCAGAAAGAAGCTGAAGTTTATAACGTTGATTCCTCTTTGTATGCCTACTATCAGCGTTGCCAGGAACATTTGCTGGAACCGGTCGTGCTGAGTATGTCCGATACGCTGTTCCGTATGGCTAGCGGACAAAACGACCAGCGGATGCAGGCGGTAGCTCTCTCCACCCGGCTGGACTATTATTATTACCAGGCCAATAATGAAGACAGCATCATTTTTTATACCAATAAGGTAAAACAATTCGCTAAAGAAATACAGCAGTCCAAGTACTACTATTTCGCCTGGGCCAACCGGCTGATCCTATATTACCTGAAAACCGGAAGAAGTAACATCGCCCTCTATGAAGCCGAAAAAGTGCTGAAAGAGGCACAAGCCGAGGACAACAAGACCGGACTCATGTACTGCTACAACATCATGTCGCAGATTTACACAATCAAGAACTTTGATGTCATGGCGTCCGAATGGCGCGTGAAAGAAATCGAACTGACCGAAAAATACAAATTAGAAAACTATAACATCAGTAATACTTACGCTCAACTTGCCAATTACTACATTACGCATCATCAGCCGGAACCAGCGCTGGAAGCACTGGAAAAAGCAGTAAAAACAGCCAACTCCGCCAGCCATAAAATACTGGCAAAGCTGACATACGTAGAGTATTACAGTGAATTTAAAGATTTCTCAGCAGCGGAGAAGATGCTGAAAGAATGCAGGGAACTGTTCGACCAGGACAAAAGGCTGGACTCACTCAAAAAAAGGTTTTACCGCACAGAGGCTTTCTACTACCAGCGCAGCAAACAGTTCGTCAAGGCACTGGAAGCTGTCGAGAAGCAGAAAGCCGAAGAGCAACGGCTGAATGAGTACGCCATGAGCAGCGGACAATACCGCCTCAAAGGAGAAATCTACAGACAGATGGGCAGACCGGATGAAGCGGTGAAATTTCTGAAAAAGTATATTGAAGTAGACGATTCTTTGAAAATAGCCAATGAACAACTGGCGAGCAGCGAATATGCCACGCTGCTAAATGTAGAAAAGCTCAATGCGGAGAAAAAGGAATTAATGCTTCGGACAAAAGAAAAGGAGTTGAGCAATAAAACGACGCTGATTTTTTCATTGATCATCCTGTTAGCCATCCTCTTCTTGTTCTTATATCGGGAAAGCCGTCTGAACCGGAGGCTGAAGGCCTCGGAAAGTGAATTAAGAAATAAGAACGAAGAACTGACTTATTCGAGAGAAGAACTGCGCAAAGCCAGAGATCAGGCAGAAGCGACCAGCCAGATGAAAACGACTTTTATTCAGAGTATGTCTCACGAAATACGGACACCGCTCAATTCGATCATAGGCTTCTCACAAGTATTAAGTGACCACTACGGCAATGAGGAAACGAAAGAATTCGTCAACATCATCAAAGCCAACACGGACGATCTGCTTCGACTCGTGACCGATGTGCTCGCATTGTCGGAGCTCGACCAATATAACAAGCTCCCTACAAATATCCAAACGGATATCAATATGATCTGCCAGCTATCTATCGAAGTAGCTAAAATGCAGAAACAAGACACAGTCGAATTCCTTTTCAAACCGGAAAGGGAAAAACTAATCATACTCAGCAATCCGGAACGCATTTCGCAGTTACTTGCCAATCTGGCACACAATGCGATCAAATTCACGACTCATGGCAGCATCGAACTGACTTATTCGGTATTGGAAGCAGAAAAGAAACTCGAGATCAGCGTTACTGACACCGGTATAGGAATCCCTAAGGAGAAACAGGAAAAAGTATTCGAACGCTTCTACAAAATGAACTCCTTCTCACAGGGCACGGGCCTCGGACTGTCGATCAGCCGGACGATTGCCGAAAAGTTAGGAGGCAGCCTCCACATCGATTCATCCTATACGGACGGGTGCCGGATGGTGCTGACTCTTCCTTTGGTATATGCTGAGTAAAAAACGCTTCTGACCGATACCAAATCCGAAAGAATAGCCTATCTTTGCAACATTTAAAAATAAAAGCTCAGGCTATGAAACTTTCTGCTCTTTACCAGATATTTCTGGATTGCCAATTAGTGACGACCGATAGTCGGAACTGTCCTGAAGGATCACTGTTTATCGCTCTGAAAGGCGAGTCATTCAATGGAAACGCTTTTGCCGGAAAAGCATTGGAAACCGGTTGCGCCTATGCTGTCATCGATGAATCCGAATACGCGATTGAAGGCGATCAACGATATATACTCGTAGACGACTGCCTGCAAACATTGCAACAGCTTGCCAATTACCACCGCCGCCAGCTGGGTACACGAGTAATCGGTATCACTGGTACCAACGGCAAGACGACTACGAAGGAACTGATCTCCGCCGTACTCTCTCAGAGCCACAACATTCTTTATACGCTAGGTAATCTGAACAACCACATCGGCGTACCCTCTACCCTGCTCCGCCTGAAAGCGGAACACGACCTTGCCGTCATCGAGATGGGCGCCAATCATCCGGGAGAAATCAAATTCCTCAGCGAAATCGTAGAGCCGGACTGCGGTATCATCACCAATGTAGGCAAAGCCCATTTGGAAGGCTTCGGTTCTTTCGAAGGTGTGATAAAAACCAAAGGAGAACTTTATGACTTTCTCCGTAAGAAAGAAGGTTCTACCGTCTTTATCCATCACGACAATGCTTATCTGATGAACATTGCCGGAGGACTGAACCTGATCCCTTACGGCACCGAAGATGACCTTTACGTAAATGGACGCATCACCGGCAACTCCCCTTATCTCACTTTCGAATGGAAAGCGGGCAAGGACGGTGAAACCTATCAGGTTCAGACGCAACTGATCGGAGAATACAACTTCCCCAATGCACTGGCTGCCATCACCATCGGCCGCTTCTTCGGAGTGAAAGATGCAAAGATCAACGAAGCCTTAGCCGGATATACACCGCAGAACAATCGTTCGCAACTAAAGAAAACGGATGATAACACACTGATCATCGACGCATACAACGCCAACCCGACCAGCATGATGGCTGCCTTACAGAACTTCCGCAACATGGAAGTTCCTCACAAAATGCTCATCCTTGGTGATATGCGCGAACTGGGCGCCGAAAGCGCTACCGAACATCAGAAGATAGCAGACTACCTCAAAGAATGCACGTTCGAAAAAGTATGGCTGGTAGGAGATCAGTTTGCAGCAGCAGAGCACTCCTTCCAAACCTATCCCAACGTACAGGAAGTAATAAAGGAACTGGAAGCCGACAAGCCGAAAGGATACACTATCCTGATCAAAGGGTCCAACGGAATTAAGCTCAGTTCGGTTGTAGATTATCTATAATATCGCTGTTAATTTCTCAAAGTATTCTCATGCCTTTGAGAAAAAATTCTCACCACGATGAGAAAAAATACTCATGCCTATGAGAATATTTTCTCATAGGCATGAGTATGATTATGCATTACTACAGTCTTCTATTCCCTTCTCATCATTCGCGGACGAACCACATAATAAGCCACTAAACTGGCAAGGATGACACCCACCGAGTTGGCGGCAAAGTCCAGCCAGTCTCCTCCCCGATAAGTCGTGCAATATTCTTGCAGCAATTCCACACAGCCGCTGAACAGTATGGGACAGAGGAATGCCCCTACCCATGCGTGCCATAACGGTGCGTCATCACGACGATGCGCCCGCAGAAATTCCAGCCATAACATACCTGACATACCAAAGTACATACAGATGTGAACTAATTTATCTAAGTTAGGGATTTCATTCAAGTCCGTTTTAGGAGGTTTGAAGAAAGACAGATAAATCACAGTTAAGATGATAAAAAGTGAAATAGGATATTTCTTAATATAAGATAGCATATCTAAATAAAATTACGATTCCGGTACAAATATAACTATCATTTTCTATATTTGCATTTTAATACGTACATTTTATAACGATTTGTAAGACAAAACAAGATTTATGACGAAAATTGATAGAGCGAACTTCGGAAGTAAATTAGGCGTAATACTTGCTTCCGCCGGCTCGGCAGTAGGATTGGGAAACATCTGGAGATTTCCCTATGAAACGGGTAATCACGGTGGCGCAGCCTTTATACTGATCTATTTAGGATGCGTTTTTCTTTTGGGACTTCCCATTTTGATTGCCGAATTCCTAATCGGACGCCGTTCGAGGGCAAATACAGCGGGAGCCTATCAGAAATTAGCTCCCGGCACTCATTGGCGCTGGGTGGGACGCATGGGAGTCCTCGCAGCTTTTCTGATTCTCAGTTATTATTCCGTAGTGGCAGGATGGACGCTGGAGTATGTGTATGAAGCTCTTACGAACGGCTTTACGGGTAAGACTCCCACAGAATTCATCTCTTCCTTCCAGCAGTTCTCCAGCAGTCCGTGGCGACCGGTCTTGTGGTTGGTTCTGTTTCTGTTGGTTACTCATTTTATTATTGTCAAAGGCGTGGAGAAAGGTATCGAGAAATCTTCCAAGATCATGATGCCGACTCTGTTCATTATTATATTGATACTTGTAATCTGTTCGGTTACCCTGCCGGGAGCAGGTGCGGGTATCGAGTTTCTGCTGAAACCGGATTTCAGCAAGGTGGACGGAAATGTATTTCTGAGTGCGATGGGACAGGCTTTCTTCTCCCTTAGTCTGGGGATGGGATGTCTCTGCACCTACGCTTCTTATTTCAGCAAAGAAACCAATCTGACCAAGACAGCATTCAGCGTAGGGATTATAGACACGTTTGTAGCAGTATTGGCAGGCTTCATTATCTTTCCGGCCGCATTCTCCGTAGGCATACAACCGGATGCGGGTCCGAGCCTTATCTTTATCACACTGCCCAATGTATTCCAGCAGGCATTCAGCGGAGTACCGATATTGGCCTATATCTTCTCCGTCATGTTCTACGTATTGCTTGCCATGGCAGCACTGACTTCCACCATTTCCCTGCACGAAGTGGTCACCGCTTATCTGCACGAAGAATTCAACTTCACACGCGGCAAGGCAGCCAGACTGGTGACCGGAGGATGTATCTTCTTAGGTATCCTTTGTTCTTTGTCGCTCGGAGTGATGAAAGGATTCACCATCTTCGGATTGGGAATCTTTGACTTATTCGACTTTGTCACGGCTAAGATCATGCTGACACTCGGCGGTCTGTGCATTTCCATCTTTACCGGATGGTATCTCGACAAGAAAATCGTCTGGTCGGAGATCACCAATGACGGTTCGCTGAAAGTTCCCGTATACAAACTGATCATCTTTATATTAAGATATATTGCACCGATTGCCATCTCTCTGATCTTTATCAATGAGTTGGGACTTATCAAACTATAATGTGGAAAGACTTTTTTTATTTTACTAAAACCGAACGACAAGGCATTATCGTCCTTGTCGTTCTTGTTATAGGGGTATACACAATCCCCGCACTCTTGCAAGCTTTCTCCAGATCGGAGAAAACCGACCCGACTGAACAGGCGAAATCCGAAAAGGAATATAATGAATTTATCTCTTCCATAAAAGAAGCAAAGCAGGACAAGAAATATCCAGTTTACAGAGGCAAGTATTCATCGCCCGCCTATCCGAAAAAAGAAATCAGACCGGCAGCGTTCGATCCGAATACCGCCGACTCCGCCACTTTCCTCAGCCTCGGCTTGCCTCCCTGGATGGCGGGCAATATTCTGCGATACCGCAGAAAGCAAGGCAGATTCCGACGTCCGGAAGACTTTCGGAAGATATACGGGCTGACGGAAGAACAATACCGGACTCTTCAACCGTATATACGCATTGCCGAAACACCGGTTCTTCAAGATACCAGCCGGATATTAGTAGTACAAGCGACCGCACCATATGATACTTTAATGAAATACCCGCCGGGCACTATCATCGACCTTAATCAGGCGGATACTACCGAACTTAAAAAGATTCCGGGGATCGGAAGCCGGATTGCCCGATCGATTGTAAACCGTCGCCGGTTATTGGGAGGATTCTATCAGATAGAGCAGTTAGGAGAGATTCGGCTAAAAGCGGAAAAGCTCCGTTCGTGGTTCTCCGTGGATGCCGGAAAGATTCACCGGATCAACATCAATAAGGCAAGTGTAGAGCGAATGATGCATCATCCGTACATCAGCTACTATCAAGCCAAGATCATCGCAGAGTACCGGAAGAAGAAAGGGAAAGTAAGAGACTTGAAACAACTGATGCTTTACGAGGAATTCACACCCGCAGATTTTGAACGAATGGTGCCTTATGTTTGTTACGACTAAAATCGCATTTGTTGTGATATATAAAAAAAGATGCATTCCTATCACACCAGACAAGAATGCATCACACACAAACAAAACAAACACTCTACTGACATCTTCACAGACTTACGTAGAGAAGCGACTATAAATATATAGCTAAAAGATTGAACTCACACAATCTTCTAGTGATTTGGTATCCATTTTTAGAAGTTTGGTTTCCTTATTAATCTTTTTTAATTGTGCCATCCACCATATGTACCGTTCTATCGGTGATTTTGGCCAGTCCTTCATCATGGGTAACGATGACGAAAGTCTGTCCCAACCGGTCCCTCAGGTCGAAGAACAATTGGTGTAAATCTTCTTTATTATGTGTATCGAGACTTCCGGAAGGTTCGTCCGCAAGGATGACTGCCGGATGGTTAATCAAGGCACGTGCTACGGCCACCCGTTGCTTCTCTCCTCCCGACAGTTCGTTCGGCTTATGGGAAGCACGGTCGGTGAGTCCCATGAAAGCCAGTATCTCCATAGCACGTTCGTTTGCTTCCTTAGACGATACTCCGGCGATAAATGCGGGGATCATCACATTCTCCAACGCGGTAAACTCCGGCAGAAGCTGATGAAACTGAAACACAAAACCGATATTCTTATTGCGGAAAGCGGACAGTTCTTTCTCCTTCATCCGGCTGACTACCGTTCCGTCAATCGCCACTGTGCCCGCATCCGGTTCGTCAAGCGTTCCCATGATCTGTAAGAGAGTCGTTTTTCCGGCTCCGCTAGGTCCTACGATACTGACGATCTCACCTTTATTGATTTCCAGGTCAATGCCTTTCAGCACCTGCAAAGAACCAAAACTCTTGGTTATTCCTTCTAATTTTATCATAATAGCTTCTTAGATTCGTTTAATGACATATTCTGCCAGATAGCAGCCGAAGACTGCCGGCATATAGCTGACCGTTCCGCAGGTCGATTTCTTATTCCGTTCGTCATCCGTGAGCAATACCGCTTTCGGGTCCGCCTGTTCGGTACTGAATACGACGGGAAGTTTACGCTTTACTCCCATTTTCTGCAAACGCTTCCGCACCGCTTTGCTGAGTCCGCAGTGATAGGTATCCCAAAGATCGGCAAAGCGAATCTGCGTAATATCGCTCTTCGCGCCTGCGCCCATGCTGGAAACAATCTTTATATGACGCTTCATCGCTTCATAGATCAGAAAGCATTTGGGGCTGATCGTATCGATGGCATCCACTATGAAGTCAAACTTAGCGGAGTCCAACAGTTCGGGGATGTTCTCGTCTTTCAGATAGACGGGTAAAACGGTCAGTTCAATATCCGGATTGATGTCTTGGTAGCGTGCCGCCAACACTTCCGCTTTCGGCATCCCCAGGGTGGAGTGCATGGCAGGAAGCTGACGGTTCATATTGGTAGGCTGCACGGTATCCGCGTCTACAATCGTCATCCTGCCTACCCCAGCCCGGCAAAGCATTTCGGCAGCATACGCCCCCACGCCTCCCAGCCCGACAACCAATACATGCGAAGCACGGATACGCTTCATTTTCTCTTCTCCCAACAGGAGTTCTGTCCGTTGTTGCCAGTTATTTTCTTCCATCAGCTTTTCTTAAACCATTTATAAAACCATTTGCCCACCTTTTCATAATGCTGCGATTCGTTGTAACCACGCGGGTCGGAGAAAGACACAATCTCCTGCGGATCGCCGAACTGGTCGGGGTACAGGATAATCAGACTGTTGTTGGAGAAATACTTGCTCAGCTGTGCCGGCAGACGTTCAAAGGACGGATCATACGAGATAGAACCCCGACGGGCAGAGATGACAACGAATAAATGATCGTAGTTCACCTGTCCGGTCAGCAGCAGAAGGTCGCCCCACTCTTCGAGCAGAGAAAATTCGGTCGGGGTACCGCTGAATTTCTTCTTCACCAGTTGTTGCAGACGCATCAGTGTACGTTCGTTGGCAAAGAAGTGCACACGGCAGCCGAGAATGCTTCCCATCCGGCAGAAATGCTCTACCCATTTGGAAAAACCGGTTTCAAATTCGGCTTTGGGCGGAACGGCGATGATGATGCGGCGGAGCGTATTGACCGGCATCAGGAATTTGGCTATCATCACTTCGCGGTGAGTACCTTTCAGCAGGCTTTCGGCAAGGTTGCCAAAGAAGGAATCGACGATATTCGCCTTGCGGTGCAGACCGATCACTACATCCGTAGCCTCATATTCCTTAATCGTATGTATAATCCCCGAAGCAATGTTCAGATCGTAGCGGCTTACCATCGTCACCGGTACATCGGCGGCAGCGGCAATCATTGCGGCTTTTTCGAGATTCCGCTTGCCTTGCAGTTCCTTATTCTCCGAGCTGTTATTGTCATTAATCACATTCAGGGCAATCATGCCATTCTTCTGCTTGGCATCCTTGATCACCAGGGCGAGATTCACCAGGTTCTCAATCGTTTCCGGATTAGCTACCGGAATCAGAATCTGCTCCATCGCTTTCTTCGCTCCCTTATCTTCGGGCTGCGCATCTTCGTTCAGTGCAAACCGGCGGGCGGAACGTTCCGTTACCAGCGAACTGATGACACAGGTGAAAAGGATCATCACGACCGTACCGTTCAGTACGTCATCATTGAGCAGACGCTCTCCGTTTTCCATGATAATTTCGTGCCCGATCAGCACCGCTGCCAGCGTAGCCGCCGCTTGTGCATTACTGAGTCCGAAGATCATGCTGCGTTCATTGGGCTGCATACGGTAAATCTTCTGCGTGATCCATGCGGCAAGCCATTTGCTGAAAGTAGCTACCACTGTCATGACTACCGCCACTTTCAATGCTTCGCCCCCCGTAAACAGGCTTCTGACATCGATAATCATACCGACACCGATCAGAAAGTAAGGAATGAACAAGGCATTTCCCACAAATTCCAGACGGTTCATCAGCGGAGAGACATGAGGAATCAAGCGGTTCAGGACCAATCCGGCAAGGAAAGCTCCCAAAATTCCTTCCATTCCTACAAACTCCATCAGTCCGCCTCCGAGGAAAACCATCGCCAGCACGAACACGAACTGCATCACGCTGTCGTCATACTTCCGGAAAAACCAGCGACCGATGCGGGGAAAAAAGAAGATGATAAGGAAACCAAGGAAGGCTACTTTCGCAACGAGGAACACCCAGAACAGACCATCGACGGTGCCTTTAAACATTCCGCCAATAACGGCAAGGATGATAAGGGCAAGAGTGACCGTAATGGCCGTACCACCGATAGTAATATTGACACTGCGCAGACGGGATAATCCGTAACGGCTGATAATAGGATAAGCAATCAAAGTGTGAGAAGCGTACATACTGGCGAGCAGCACTGCGGTAAGGAAACCGTATCCCAGCATGCTCATACTGCTCCATATACCCAGCGCCATAGGAATCAGGAAAGTAAGCAAGCCGAAGACAACGCTCTTCATCCGGTTTTTCTTGAAGTCCTCCATGTCCATTTCGAGTCCGGCAAGGAACATGATATAGTAAAGCCCCACTTTACCAAACAGTTCGAAGCTGCTGTCACGGTCGAGCACATGGAATCCGTGTTCGCCGATCAGCACACCGGCCAGAATCATACCGATAATATGAGGTATATGAAGGCGCCCCAGAATCATCGGAGCAAAGAGAATGATAATTAGCACCAGAAAAAACACCCAAGTCGGATCAGTTATCGGTAACGCTAAATTGAATTCAAACAGGTTCATAGGTCCGTGGTTTTAGGATTTCTACGCAAAGGAACAAAAAAGTTCGCAGAATCACAATGCAGGTATTATAAATCTCATCCTCCTGTTTATTTAATAGGAATAATAGCAACAATTGCAGAAGGATAGTTGTTGGAGATAAAAAGAAAACTTAACTTTGCATCCATCCCAATAAAATGAACGCATTATGGCAAAAGGAATCCCATACGGCATATCGGACTTCAGCAGGCTGATAGACCAAAATTATTATTATGTAGATAAAACGCATTTCATTCCCCAGATAGAAGAAATAGCAAACTACCTTTTCCTTATTCGTCCCCGACGGTTCGGCAAGAGTGTATTTCTCACCATGATGCGTGCCTATTACGATATTTCACAGAAAGACCGTTTTGAAGAACGGTTCAGCAATCTATGGATCGGTAAGCACCCCACCCCGCTTCAGGGAATCTACCAGATGCTCTATTTTGACTTTTCCAAAGCAAACCTCGGACGTGGAAGTCTGGAAGACAACTTCAACAATTATTGCTGCATACAGTTGAACGACTTCTTCAGTACTTACCGTGAATACTACCAAGGCGAGAAGGAACTGGAGCAAATCATCGCTTCTACCGAAGCCGCTACAAAGCTGCATTGGCTGGAAGCCACCGCCCGCCGCCTGGGACATTTGCTCTACCTCATCATTGATGAATATGACAACTTTACGAATGTCATCCTGAGTGAACAGGGGAAAAACCTTTTCCGCGACCTGACCCACGCCAGCGGCTTCTACCGGGAATACTTCAAGCAGTTCAAGGGTATGTTCGAACGCATCTTCCTGATGGGGGTAAGTCCTGTCACGCTGGACGACTTATCCAGCGGATACAACATAGACTGGAATATCAGTGTGGACCCGCACTTCAATATGATGATGGGATTCAGCGAAACGGATGTACGGGAGATGTTCGGCTATTACCAGAAAGAAGGGGTGCTGAAAGGAGATATAGATGCCATGATTAATGAAATGAAACCGTGGTATGACAATTACTGCTTTGCAGAAGCCAGCTTGAAGACCGATCCGAGAATGTTCAATTGCGACATGACGCTATATTATTTGCGTCACCGGGTTAATTTCGACGCATCTCCCAAGGAATTGGTCGACAAGAATATCCGTACGGACTACAGCAAGCTGAAAATGTTGGCACGCCTCGACCATGAGAATGTGTCGGGGGGAGACCGCATGAGTACGATTGAAGAGATAGCTGCCAAAGGAGAGATACTGGTAAACCTCCACACATCTTTCCCGGCAGAGAAGATTGTTGAAACAGACAATCTCCGCAGCCTGCTTTATTATTATGGACTGCTTACAATGTGCGGCACACGTGGAGACCGTATTGTGATGTGCATTCCTAACAATTGCGTCCGTGAGCAGTATTTCGGATTCCTTCGGGAATACTACCAGCAGCGTAAGGAAGTATTCTTGCCTCACTTAAAAGATTTAATTGACGACATGGCCTTCGACGGACAATGGCGCCCTCTGTTTGAGTACATAGCCCTTGCCTATAAAGAAAACTCCGCCATCCGCGATGCCATCGAGGGAGAACACAATTTGCAAGGTTTCTTCAAAGCATACCTTGCTCTTGCTTCTTATTATCTGGTTCAGCCGGAATTGGAGATGAATTACGGATATTGTGACTTTTTCCTCCTGCCGGACAAATCCCGCTACCCGGACACGGCGCACAGTTATATTCTGGAATTAAAATACCTCCCGCGCACCGCCACCGATAAGGAACTGGAAGAACAGGCGGAAGAAGGCAGAGGGCAACTAAAACAATATAGCAGGGATAAAAAGGTAACGGCTATCAGTGAAGGGACTGCATTGCATTGCATTTTGCTCCAATTTAAAGGATGGGAACTGATAAAATGTGAAGAAGTATCTCCAAAATGCTGATTATATGATAAAATGTTCTAATTTTGCAGCGATTAACCACATTATTCACATTTAACAAAAGAAAAAGATGAAAGTAGCTATTGTTGGCGTAAGCGGAGCCGTAGGACAGGAATTCCTGCGCGTGCTCGATGAGAGAAATTTCCCGATGGACGAGTTAGTTTTGTTCGGTTCTAAACGCAGTGCCGGAACAACCTATACTTTCCGCGGTAAACAGATCGAGGTCAAACTCTTACAACACAACGATGACTTTAAAGGAGTAGACATTGCTTTCACTTCTGCCGGTGCAGGAACATCCAAGGAGTTCGAGAAAACAATCACCAAATACGGTGCTGTGATGATCGACAACTCCAGCGCTTTCCGTATGGACGCTGATGTGCCTTTGGTAGTGCCCGAAGTAAATGCCGCAGATGCGTTGGAGCGCCCGCGTGGCGTCATTGCCAATCCTAACTGTACAACTATCCAGATGGTAGTTGCACTGAAAGCCATCGAACAGCTTTCTCATATAAAAACCGTGCACGTATCTACTTATCAGGCTGCCAGCGGTGCCGGTGCTGCCGCTATGGACGAGTTGTACGAACAATACCGTCAGGTATTGGCCAACGAGCCTGTGACAGTAGAGAAGTTTGCTTATCAGCTGGCATTCAACCTGATTCCGCAGATCGACGTGTTCACGGAAAACGGTTATACCAAAGAAGAAATGAAGATGTATAACGAAACACGCAAGATTATGCACTCTGACGTGAAAGTCAGTGCAACCTGCGTACGTGTTCCCGCACTTCGTGCTCACTCTGAAAGCATCTGGGTGGAAACAGAACGTCCGATCTCGGTAGAAGAAGCCCGTGAAGCATTCGCCAAAGGCGAGGGTCTCGTTCTTCAGGACAATCCTGCTGAAAAGGAATACCCGATGCCGTTGTTCCTTGCAGGCAAAGACCCTGTGTACGTTGGACGTATCCGCAAAGACCTTACAAATGAAAACGGTCTGACATTCTGGATCGTTGGCGATCAGATCAAAAAAGGTGCTGCACTGAATGCTGTACAGATCGCTGAGTATCTGATCAAGGTAAAGAACGTATAAGATACATAGATAAAATGAAATAAAGGTCGGCTTGCTACACGACAATCGTCGCAGTGCAAGCCGATCTTCTTTATTTGCCTCGAAGTCACCAAGGCTTTCCTTTTCCCATCTCTCCTACAAGATTATTCTCCAAGAAGTAGTTCCAAATTCGGTTTCATGCCTTGAAACAAAAGGTTTCATGCCTTGGAACTAATAGTTTCAACCTTTGAAACCATTGGTTTCAAGCAATGAAACTAAAAGTTTCAAGCGCCTGAAACTATCCGAAACAACTGTCGATTGAAATGACTTGACCGTAACAACTGACTCATTTAACCTGTCCTTTCAAGCCATTTCAAACCATTTATCAGTCTATAATGAAGGAGTTGTCAGCTATTAACAACTGATTTCTCAGTTATTAATAGCTGGGATGCCAATTGTTAACAGTTGACACATCAGACATTAACATCCTGCAAATCAAAGCATAAAGCTAAACAAACGAGATTAAGTCCATGATGCAAGTGAGAGCAACCGTTTGCCCTCATACCTGCCGCCACAGTTGCTACCACACTGGAAACCACGATGAATAAAGGGATACAGACCGTTTGTTAGAGCATGAGAGCAAAACTGCTATCAAATCACTATGGAGAGAAATACCTATTTATGGGTACTCGCATACTCCCAAAATAGTCATTATTTGCGATTGTAGTATTAACGATATAGAACGAAATTTGCACAAAATTTGTTCTATGAGGTTTCTTACACTTAAAATAATGCTCTGCTTGCTTCTTTCTTTGATCATTTCCAGAATTGAAGCCAATACTAACAATTATTCTATTTCCGGTCGTATATCCGACGAAAGGACGGGTTCGCCGTTGCCCGGCGCATCCATTTTAATCAAAGGTACCTATTTGTGGGCTGTATCCGACCAGAAGGGGGAATTTACGATACAAGGAATACAGGAAGGCAAGTATCAATTGGAAGTTTCCTTCCTCGGTTATGTTCCGGCAACGGTTCCGGTGAATGTGAACAACAGCATCAAAGGATTAAAGATACAACTGAAGGAAAATACACTTGCCCTGAACGACGTAATCGTTACCGCACAAGCTCCGAAGACTGAACTGAACACCACGCTCAACATCGGGAGTAACGCACTGGAACATCTGCAGATATCGAATGTAAGCGATATTTCCGCCCTTCTTCCGGGAGGAAAGACGAAAGTCCCGGACTTGACCAGCAACAATATTTTCTCTCTGCGCGACGGAGGTTCATCCGCAGGCAACGCGGCTTTCGGAACGGCGATAGAAGTAGACGGAGTACGCATCGGCAACAACTCTTCTTTCGGCAATATGACCGGAATAGATACCCGCAGCATCTCTGTGGCCGATATCGAATCGGTAGAAGTCATCACCGGAGTACCTTCGGCAGAGTACGGAGACTTGAACAGCGGTATGGTCAAAATCCATACGAAGAAAGGGAAGACTCCGTGGAATGTACTGCTATCCATCAATCCCCGCACAGAACAGGTGTCCTTTTCCAAAGGGCTGGACCTCGGCAACGATAAAGGAATCGTCAACATAAGCGGTGAATGGATCAAGGCTACTCAAAAGCTTAATTCACCCTATACTTCTTATACCCGCAGAGGATTCTCCGCAGGTTACAGCAATACGTTCCGGAAAGTGCTCCGATTCGACATCGGGCTGACCGGTAACATCGGAGGAATGAATACGAAGGATGATCCCGACGCATATACGGGAGAATATACCAAAGTCAGAGACAACGTTTTCCGTGCAAACACGTCATTGGCATGGCTGCTCAACAAGTCATGGATTACCAACCTCAAACTGGATGCATCGGTGTATTACAATGATAACAAGTCGCATGCACATACACCTTATTCTTATGCGTCCGAACAGCCGGCAGTCCACGCTGAACAGGAAGGTTATTTCATTGCAGGCAAACTGCCTTACCATTTCTTTGCCGATCAGATTGTCGATTCCAAAGAACTGGATTATGCCGCTTCGTTGAAGTACGAATGGAACCGTCGTTTCAAGAACGTTACCAGCAATCTGAAAGCAGGCGTGCAATGGAAAGGAACAGGCAATGTGGGCGACGGAGAGTATTATCAGAATCCTTCGCTGGCTCCCAACGGATATCGCCCCCGTTCTTACTCGGCTTATCCGTATATGCACAATGTTTCGTTGTATGCGGAAGAAAGCCTGTCGGTAGCTGTCGGCAGCACCATGCTGAGGCTGATGGCGGGATTGCGTTGGGAGAATCTGTTCATCAGCGGAACGCAATACGACAAGCTGAACACACTGTCGCCACGTTTCAACGCCAGATGGCAGCTGAACGAAAACATAGCGATTCGGGGCGGATGGGGAGTGACCGAGAAGCTGCCTTCGTACTATGTACTCTATCCCCGACAGGAGTATCGGGATATTCAGACTTTCGGAGTCTCATACAATAACAATGAGTCGGCTTACGTCTATTACAGTCAGCCATATACTTTATTACACAACGAGAAACTCCGCTGGCAGAAGAATCAGAATGCCGAAATAGGAGTTGACATCAATGTAGCCCGCACCCGTATTTCGCTGGTAGGCTACTTTAACCGTACGAAGATGCCTTATAAATATACAAGTTCCTATACTCCGTTCGCATACAATGTTCTACAGTTGCCGGAAGGATTCGAGCTGTCCGCCAATCCGCAGATTACCGTAGACAATCAGACGGGCATGGGATATATACGGGACGATGAGGACAGTTACTGGACACCGCTGGACGTAAAGGTGAAAGACCAGACTTTCGTCAGGTCAACCTCTCCCGATAACGGACCGGACATCACCCGCAGAGGAGCGGAAATGATCATCGATTTTCCGGAGATCACTCCTCTCCGTACGCAGTTCCGTGTGGATGCGGCCTATACATATACCAAATACATAGACAATTCCTTGTCTTATTACTACCAAAACGGATGGTCGCACACCAGTCTCGCCAACCGTTCCTACCAATATGTAGGTATATATGCCAACGGCGACAACTCATCCACAACCGCCAACGGCAAGCGCACTCACTCGCTGGATGCCAATATCACAGCGATCACCCGTATCCCGAAAGCAAGGCTGATCATATCCTGCAAACTAGAAGCCTCGCTCATCAAGCGGTCGCAGAACCTCTCCGAATATAACGGTACGTCGTATGCGTTCAACGTCAGCGAAAACAGCAACGAGAAAACAGGAGGCAGCATCTACGACGGAAATTCTTATACGGCTATTTATCCGGTTGCCTACCTCGACCTGAACAACGAGGTACATCCGTTCACCGCCGCCGAAGCCGAAAATCCGGACTTCGCGCATCTGATACGTAAATCGGGCAATGCCTATACTTTCGCAGCCGACGGATATGATCCGTATTTCTCTGCCAATATCAGCATTACCAAGGAGATAGGCGATCATGTTTCGCTGTCGTTCAACGCGATTAATTTCACGAACTCACGGGCGTATGTGAAATCATACGCAACCGGAACCAGTGCAATCTTTACCCCGAACTTTTATTATGGACTAACCTGCCGCATTAAACTTTAGAAATATGAAACAACAGTCAATCTATATCGTACTGCTTTTCGTCACATCCTTACTCGGAGGATGTACGGACCTCGACAAAGGCAATCCTTACGAAGACCAGCTGCACACCTTGCAGGTGACTGCCGTCTATCCGGACGAATACGCGGAATACCTTCGGGAAGGCATCACCGTCCAAATCGAAGACATCGACCGCGGCAATTCCTACAAGACGGTAACCGACCAGAGCGGTACAGCGCAATTCGCCCTGACCAACGGCATATACCGTATACAAATCAGTGATAAAGCCGACCAGCATATATTCAACGGACTGGCAGACAAGGTAAAACTCGTAAACGGGGATATCACACTCAACGTTCCGCTCACACACTCCAAAGCCGGTGCCATCATTATCAAGGAAATCTATTGCGGAGGATGTACCAAGCTGCCGCAGGAAGGTACTTATCAGGCTGATAAATACATTATCCTGCACAACAATGATTCCCAGACGCAGTATCTCGACCATTTATGCTTAGGTACACTCGATCCTTACAACTCCCAGTCCACCAACGTATGGGTGACGCAGGACGAAGCAACCGGAGCAACCATTTTCCCCGATTTCGCTCCTATCGTCCAGTGCATCTGGCAATTCGGCGGTAACGGCACTTCCTTCCCGCTGGCACCCGGTGCAGATGCAGTCATCGCCGTCAACGGCGCCATAGATCATGCCGCGCAATACCCGCTGTCGGTCAATCTGAACAAACCGGGATATTTTGCCTGCTACAACAATGTTTATTACTGGAATACGATGTATCATCCTGCTCCAGGCGACCAGATCAGCCGCGACCATTATCTGGATGTGGTCATCAAACTGGGACAGGCGAATGCCTATACATTCTCCATATTTTCTCCCGCCACTGTCATCTTCAAGGCTCAGGACACTACGATACAGGAGTATGTACAGCAAACAGGCAGTGTGATACAAAAGCCCGGCAGCACGGTAGATCAGGTCATCAAGATTCCGCTCGACTGGGTGATTGACGGGGTAGAGGTGTACTATGGCGGTTCGTCGAGCAACAAAAAACGCATTTCGCCTTCCATCGATGCCGGATATGTCAGTCAAAGCGCACTGTATGACGGACGCAGCCTGCACCGTCGGGTAGACGAGGAAGCATCGAAGGAGGCCGGTTATGAAATACTGGAAGATACGAACAACTCTTCCGCCGATTTTTATGAAAGAGAACAACAATCCCTGCATGAGTAATATGAAAGGAATATATATAGGATGTATGCTGTTGTGTATAGCAGCCGTAAGCTCGGCACAGACTTACGATGTTATCGAACGACGAAATTCATGGAATGCCGGAACAAACGTAACGGGAATCATGATGGACAGCGTCACCGTCTCCTACGCCGAAGTGTACGGCAAGAACAATCACGGTGACTTCCGCAACTACTACGAAGCCGACAAATTATGGAGTGCCGGTGCAGTAGCCAAGTCCATCACACACTTAAAGAAGTATTCTCTGATCGGCTCGTTCTCATTCGACCACACTTCCGGCAAAGATATGAGCGGCTCCATGTTCATTCATCCCGGATTTTATCCGGTAGACCTGCTGGAGTTTACCCCCGGCCGAAAGGATTTGCAAACTTATGCGTTTATGGGAGGTATAGCAGCAGATGCCGGCACCAACTGGCGCATCGGCGGAAAGATCGATTTCACCTCTGCCAATTACTCCAAACGCAAGGACTTGCGGCATACCAACTACAGACTGGACTTAAAAGTCGCTCCCGGCATCATGTATCATTCGGACCATTATGCGATCGGATTCTCTTATATTTTCAGCAAAAACAGCGAATCCGTTTCAGCAGAAGAGATCGGAACAGCCGCTACACCTTATTACGCATTCCTTGATAAAGGACTGATGTACGGTGCCTACGAAGCATGGTCGGGAAGCGGAGTCCATCTGAGCGAATCGGGTATCAACGGATTCCCCATCAAGGAACTGTCTCACGGAGCAGCAGTTCAGGCTCAATGGGGATCGCTTTACGGAGATGTGGAGTATCTGCATTCTTCCGGTACCGCCGGAGAGAAAGAGGTTATCTGGTTTAAGTTTCCGGCACACCGGATTACATCGCATCTGAGATACCGTTTCGCCAAAGGTAGTACCGAACATTTCCTGCGGATCAACCTCTCATGGTCACGCCAGACAAATGACGAGAATGTATTGGGACAGGAGATATCCAACGGAATCACGACTACCCATGTTTACGGTTCCAACCGGATTTTCGAAAGAAAGGCTTTATCCGTTCAGCCCGAATATGAGTTGATCGCTCCTAAAGGAGAATTGCGTGTCGGAGCCGAGATTTCGTCATTTAAAAGCATGACTACCCAAATGTACCCTTATGTCGCGTCACAGACAATGACTTGTGGACGGGTTTACGCATCCGGCGTACTTCATGCCGGAAGGTTCGATGTGAAAGCTGCCGCAAGTTTATCCATAGGAGACTTCACGGAGAAGAGCAGGACTACTGAAACGACAGCCGAACCGGGCGATCCTCCATACCGCCTGACAGATTATTACCATCTGCAGAATGAGTATGCAACTGCCCCACGGGCGACAGTGAACGTCGGATTACGCTATCACTTTCATCGGGGAATTTATGCCGAAATACAGGGCGGATATACGCACGGTTTCAACCTTGAATATATAGCAGGTTCGAGCCGTTGGAATGAGACGATTAAGTTAGGTTATACATTTTAAAATTATTCATTTACATAATATAAAACTATCAAATGATGAAAAAGGGGATATTATTTGTGCTGACAGCAGCATTTCTGGCATCTTGCCAGCAGGAGGAAAACGAGGGAGTAGCATCTGTGGACCGGGTGACCATCACTCCTATTATCACACGTGCCACAGAGGTTAATTTCGAAGATCAGGATCAGATCGGATTGAGTGTCACTAAAGAAGACGGCACTGTATATGCCACCAACGAGCTTATGACTTTCAATGACGGAGCTTTCGCCGGAAGTCTGAAATGGTATCCCGAAGGAGCAGACAAGTCTTCATTCGTGGCTTACTATCCTTACAGCGCAACCGGTGTACCGACTTCATTCACCGTGCATGCCGACCAGACCACCAACTACGGAATTTCCGACTTTATGGCGGCAAGCAAATCCGACGTACTTCCTTCGGTGAACTCCATCAGCATGATCTTCAAGCACATGCTGACCAAACTGGTTATTAATGTGACAAACGAAACGAATTTGGATATTTCATCTATAGTGCTCAAAGGTTCTGTTCCTACTGCCAATATCGATTGGGCAACCATGAAGACAACCGTAAACGAGAGCGCCGCCACAGACATCACAGCACAACAAGTGACAAAGAATAAGACTTTTCGTGCCATTGTAGTCCCGCAGACGGCTGCGTTCACTCTTGCAGTAACAACTTCAGATAACAATACATTGATGCAAAAGCTCGTATCCACAGATTTAGTTCAAGGCGGACAATACAGTGTCAATATACGTGTATTACCCGATAATATCATCGTTACACTCAGTGGTGAAATCGAGAACTGGACAGACGAGGGAGAGATCAAGGGAGATGAGCCGGAAGTTCCTTTTGAAGAGCATGACGGATATTTCATCTATGACGGCATCACCTACAATACGGTAACTCTCTCCAACGGAACAACATGGATGGCGGAACCATTACGCTATGTACCGGATGGATATACTCCGTCAAGTGATCCGGCTGCAGATTCTCACATCTGGTATCCGTACGAATTGGGTACAGTTGACGGTACACTTACCGCTAAAGCATTGCAGGACGAAGCCTCTATCAAGCAGTACGGTTATCTCTACGACATTCATGCCGCACTTAGCGGCAAAGCAGTTACTCCGGAAAACTGCTACGACTTTGAAGGAGCACAGGGCATCTGTCCGAAGGGATGGCACATCCCGACTCGCGCCGAATATTTCAGCCTTGTAGGTAATTCGACCAAAGATGTGGACGGCAATAGTCTGGAAAACGGAAAAGACGCTCTTTTCTATGACACAGCATATGACGGTGGTAAAATCCCGACACTCAACGAGGCTAAATTTAATTATCAATTCTCGGGAGTACGTATGTCAACCGGTTATTCAGCCGTCCCCAAATATCAGGCAACGGCAATAACCAGCAGCAACAGTACGGTAACCGAATGGTTTGGAAAACCCAGTATGAGTTATTACATGACTTCAACTGCATATAAGCCTATTTATAGTACAAGCACCGGCGACCTGACCAATATTCAGTTCTTCGGACTAATGAGCACATTCTCAATGGCGAAGTATCCGGAAGGCAGATTGTCTCTGAGTTATATCAGTGTACTTAGCGGTCAAACAGTTCGTTGTGTAAAGAACCAGAACTAAAAGCCATTTGCAAGTTCATAAAAAAGAATATAAACTACATAAAAACAAAAAGTAACAATGAAAACAAAAAAGCTAAGCATCGCAATCGCTCTACTGGCGGTTGCCGTTATCGGAACCTCTTGTGGAAACAAACAGCAGAAAAGTTCCTCGGACACAACAACAGAACAGACCACTTCGTCTGCTTTAGAAATTGACTCTCTTCTTGCAAATGCAGAAAACCTTGCAGGAAAAGAAGTAACCATCGAAGGCGTTTGCACACATACCTGCAAGCATGGCGCCAAGAAAATCTTCCTGATGGGCAGTGACGACACACAAGTGATCCGCGTAGAAGCCGGCACACTGGGAGCATTCGACCCGAAATGTGTGAACTCCATCGTCCGCGTCACCGGAACACTAAAAGAACAACGCATTGACGAAGCCTACCTCCAAAACTGGGAAGCACAACTCAAAGCGCAAGCTGCCGAAAAACACGGAACCGGTGAAGCCGGCTGTGACACAGAGAAGAAAGCACGCGGCGAGACAGCCAACACGCCCGAAGCCCGTATCGCCGACTTCCGCGCGAAGATAGCCGACCGAAAAGCAAGCAGCGGCAAAGAGTATCTGTCTTTCTATTTCATGGAAGCTAATTCGTATGAAGTGGAGTAGCAGCATCCGTAAATGGAGCAGGCTGATACACCGTGATTTATCCTTTTTCTTTGCCGGAATGGTCTTGATTTATGCCATTTCCGGCATTGTGATGAATCACCGTGACACCATCAACCCGAACTTCTCCATCGAACGGAAAGAATATAAGATTGCCGAAAAACTGCCGGGCAAAGAGGGAATGAAAAGGGAAAATGTACTGCCTCTGCTGCAACCATTGGGAGAGGAAGGTAACTATACCAAGCACTATTTCCCGAAAACGGACATCATGAAAGTATTCTTGAAAGGCGGGTCCAACTTGCAGGTAAACGTCCGTACGGGAGAGGCAGTCTACGAATCTGTCACCCGCCGCCCGCTCATCGGAGCAATGGCACGCCTGCACTACAACCCCGGACAATGGTGGACTTACTTTGCGGATATTTTCGCAGTCGGCCTCATCATTATCACCCTTTCCGGAGTCATCATGCTGAAAGGCAGCAAAGGTATTATCGGCAGAGGAGGAATAGAAATGATTGTCGGAATCGTGATTCCCATCCTTTTTCTTCTCTTCTTTTGAACAGAATAACTGATAAAATAAAATGGAACAAATCATAGAATGTAACAACCTGACGCACTACTACGGCAAACGGTTGATTTACGAAAATCTTAGTTTCACAGTCCCCAAAGGCCGCATCCTCGGACTACTGGGCAAGAATGGTACGGGCAAGACCACGACCATCAACATCCTGAGCGGATATCTGAAACCACGTTCCGGAGAATGCCGTATCTTCGGACAAGAGATACAGACGATGGCTCCGGCATTGCGCCGCAACATCGGGCTGCTGATAGAAGGGCACGTACAGTATCAATTCATGAGCATCACCCAGATTGAGAAGTTCTACGCAGCCTTTTACCCCAATCAATGGAAAAAAGAGGCTTATTATGAACTGATGAACAAACTGAAAGTAGCTACCGGACAGTGCATCTCCCGTATGTCTTGCGGACAACGTTCACAAGTAGCACTCGGACTGATTCTGGCACAGAATCCCGAGCTTCTTGTATTAGACGACTTCTCCCTCGGTCTCGACCCCGGTTATCGCCGCCTGTTTGTAGACTATCTCCGCGATTATGCACGTTCCGAAGGCAAGACTGTCTTTCTGACTTCGCATATCATTCAGGATATGGAACGACTGGTAGACGACTGTATCATAATGGACTACGGAAAGATACTGATTCAGAAGCCAATTGACGAATTACTGAAAGAAGGACGCCGCTATACCTGTACTGTTCCCGAAGGTTACGAACTGCCCGCATCCGATGATTTCTATCATCCTTCCGTGATGCGGAATACACTGGAAACATTCTCCTTCCTCCCCCTCACAGAGGCGGAAGCAAAACTGAAATCCATGTCAGTACCCTATACGGACCTGCATAGCGAACATGTGAATCTGGAAGATGCCTTCATCGGTCTGACCGGCAAATACTGATTCAATAAAATAATTAAAGATTAAAAAGTAAATTAGAAGTCTCATGTACGCTATATTTTATAAAGAATGGATCAAGACACGGTGGTATTTTCTGCTTGCCGTAGTCACTACACTCGGTTTTACAGGCTACTGTATGCTTCGCATCAACCGGGTGATAGAAATGAAAGGCGCCGCGCATGTATGGGAAGTCATGATGCAGCGGGATGCCATATTCATCGATATGTTACAATACATCCCCCTGATTGCCGGAGTGCTGATGGCCATCGTACAGTTTGTTCCCGAGATGCAGCGCAAATGTCTGAAACTGACTTTGCACCTGCCCTATCCCGAACTGAAAATGACCGGCAATATGTTGTTCTCCGGTTTGGTACTGTTGCTTGTCTGCTTCGCTTCCAACTTCCTTCTGATGGAGGTCTATCTGAGCGGAGTACTGGCTCACGAACTGAAGAATCATATACTGCTGACCGCCCTCACGTGGTATCTTGCCGGTATTTCCGGCTACCTGCTCATCGCATGGATCTGCCTCGAACCGGCATGGAAACGCAGAATCATCAATCTCATTATCGCTGTACTGTTACTGCGAATCTTCTTCCTGTCGCCCACGCCGGAAGCTTATAACAAATTCCTCCCGTATCTGCTGGTTTATACGTTGCTGACCGCGTCTTTCTCCTGGCTCTCCATCGTACGGTTCAAAGCGGGAAAGCAGGACTAAGATAATGAAGAATGAAGAACTAAAAATGAAGAATTAAATAAAGATGAAACGTTTCAGTACCATACTATTATATGTCACCATCGCCTTCCTGCTTCTCTGGCAGTTGCCTTGGTGCTACAACTTCTTTGTCGTAAAGCCGGAGAAGACTCCTTTCACTCTATATAGTTTCGTGATCGGCGATTTCGCCTTGATGGGACAGGAAGAGGGAAAAGGAACCGTACGTCGCGACGCTGCCGGAAACATCTATTCCGAAGCGGCTTTCGACAGTATTCTGCCTATGTTTTATTTCCGCCAGTTGATGTCCGACGAACGTTTTCCGGATACGATTAACGGGATAGCGGTCACTCCGAAGATCGTGCAGACGGAGAATTTCAATTTCCGCAGCGTACCTACGGATATCAACGCTCCTTCCATCGGTCTTTATCCTCTGTTGGAGTCGATGTCCGGGCGTGTAGACCTGAAGATGCCGGATGATGTTTTCCGCATTACTTCGCAAGGCATCGAGTTTATCGATATGGCTTCCAATAGCGTGAATGCAGAAAAAAGCCTCTTGTTTACAGAAGCTATGACCAAGAAGAATTTCCGCTTTCCGGCCATTGAGATCGTAGGAAACCCGACGGTGAAGAAGGAGTACGACGAAGGATATCTTCTGTTGGATGCCGATCGTCGTCTGTTCCATCTGAAACAGGTGAAAGGACGTCCCTACGTTCGTGCCATCGCTTTGCCGGAAGGATTAACATTAGAGCACCTTTATCTGACGGAATTCAGAAATAAAAAGACGCTTGCTTTCCTGACAGATGTCAACAATGCCCTCTATGTGCTGAAAAGCCGCACGTATGATGTGGTGAAAACAGGAGTTCCTGCATTCAATCCCGAAACGGATGCGCTGACCATTATTGGAAATATGTTCGACTGGACGGTACGGGTGACGAGTCCGTCTTCCGATAATTACTATGCTTTGAACGCGGATGATTATTCACTGATAAAGAAGCTGGAAAATAATTCGAATACTCATTATATGCCCGGCATCAGTTTCACTTCTTATACGGACAAGTATGTGATGCCGCGCTTTGAGTAATAACAGGAATAATAACTTTTAGGCACGGATTACACAGATTAACACGGTTTTAGCGTTGTGAAAGCATAAAGCTATCGTGTTAATTCGTATAATCCGTATCTTTTATTTCTAACATTCACAGAAAACAATAAAGAACCTTTCGCATTTATTCAACAAGAAACTGTACCTTTGCAAGCATGAACATTATCCGATCCGCAATTGCCTCTGCGTTGAACACAAACAAATACGGTAGATAACAACACTAATTTAAAGCCGTATGAAAATTTGCAAGGCATGTACATTTCTGAGTTTCCTCATTATATTATTATACAGTTGTGCGCTTCCGCCTGAGGATGAAAAAGAGAGCCTTGAACCGGACAGTTCAACATCAGAACTTCCCTGGACAGGAGAAACCGAGAAATTCACGATTAATACCAAAGAAGGCGTACACTTGAATGATCCGCAGGAAGATGCAGGAACAGCATATATCACGATCCCCTCTTCTTCTGTAAGAAGCACCCGATGGGAATTCGGGGTACGGCTCACCTTTAATCCTTCCGCCAATAATTACGCCCGTTTCTATTTAGCCTCTTCATCGGAAATACTTTCCGGAGATCTGAACGGCTATTACATTCAGATAGGAGGAACAAAAGACAATGTAGCACTTTACCGGCAAAATGGGAATCAATCCAAATTACTGGCTTCGGGAAGAGAACTCATGAAAGGAAATAATTCTCCGAAATTATTTATCAAAGTAGAATGCGACGCCAACGGCTACTGGACTTTCTGGACACGCATGGAAACGGAAACCGAATATACGAAGGAGAAACAAATAAAAGACGCAAGTATCACAAAGTCAATCTGCTGCGGCATATACTGCGTTTATACAAAAAGCCGCTGTGACGGTTTCACTTTCCATCATATACAGTTGTCTGATGATGTAATAACAAGTACTGAACCGGACGACATACCGGACGTTCCGGATGAACCGGACAAGCCTGACACACCGGAATCGCCGGAATATCCTGACAATGTGAGAAATATGTTACTATTCAACGAAGTGATGTATGACAATGCCAAAGACGGTGCCGAATACATCGAATTCTATAATCCTGCTGATCAGGATATCACTGTAAAGTCTCTGCGTCTGTTTAAAATGAGAGCAACGGGAGAAATATTCAGTACCACAATACTCAAACAGGAAGATGAAAATACAAACCTTGTTATTCCCGGCAAAGGATATATTTGTTTTACTCACTCCGCAACTACACTGATCAGAAAGCATAAGGTTGACGGCAAAAGTATAACCGAAATATCCAAATTTCCGCAACTGAGCAACGACGGAGGTTACCTTGCCTTGGCAACTGATGAAGAACATCCCCGCACGATTGATACCTGCCGTTTCATAGACTGGATGCACGACACTTCAGTCACTACAGGCATTTCATTAGAGAAGATATCTCCTGAACTTCCTTCTCTCAACAAAAACTGGCACTCATCGAGAAATGATACAGGTGGCACACCCGGAATAAAAAACTCATAAGAAGGATGCATTTATTTGATAAATTCCCTACATTTGTACAATTTGTAGGAAAAGCATATTTGAATATATTCACCCGCGAACGAATTTTAAGCAACAGATATGAGTCCAATTATCTTATCTATTACTATCATAGCATACTTTATGATCCTTTTCGCTATCTCCTATATAGCAGGACATAAAGCGGATAACGAAGGCTTCTTCGTCGGCAACCGCAAATCGGCATGGTATATTGTCGCCTTTGCCATGATTGGTTCCACTATCTCCGGAGTTACGTTTGTATCCGTACCGGGTATGGTACAAGCCAGCGGCTTCTCCTACCTGCAGATGGTACTGGGATTTATCGTCGGACAGTTCATTATCGCATTCGTACTCGTTCCGCTTTTCTACCGGATGAATCTGGTTTCTATCTATGAATATCTTGAAAATCGCTTCGGAGCTTCTTCCTATAAGACAGGAGCCTGGTTTTTCTTTATTTCCAAAATGCTCGGAGCTGCCGTGCGGCTCTTTTTAGTATGTCTGACCTTGCAATTACTCATCTTCGAGCCTTTCCATATTCCCTTTATAATCAATGTCATACTGACAGTACTCATTGTCTGGCTCTATACTTTCCGGGGAGGAGTGAAATCATTGATATGGACGGATGTGCTGAAAACATTCTGTCTGGTAGTCTCCGTCGTACTTTGTATCTACTATATAGCTTCCAGCCTGCATCTGAATTTCAGCGGATTGGTCTCAACGATTTCAGACAGCGATCTCTCCAAAATGTTCTTTTTTGACGATGTCAACGACAAGCGATATTTCTTCAAGCAATTCCTGGCAGGAGTCTTTACCGTTATCGCCATGAACGGGCTGGATCAGGATATGATGCAACGGAATCTCAGTTGCAAGAACTTCCGTGACTCACAGAAGAATATGATTACAAGCGGGATTTCACAGTTCTTTGTGATCCTGCTCTTCCTGATGCTGGGTGTCTTGCTCTATACTTTCACCGCCCGACAGGGAATCGAGAATCCTGGTAAGAGCGATGAATTGTTCCCAATGATCGCCACAGGCAATTACTTTCCGGGAATAGTCGGTATCCTGTTCATTATCGGATTGATAGCTTCGGCGTACTCCGCTGCCGGATCGGCCTTGACAGCCCTGACGACTTCTTTCACCGTAGATATTCTGAATGCGCACAAGAAAGACGAAGCGGCACTCAGCAAAATACGGAAACACGTGCACATCGGGATGGCGTTCGTGATGGGAATCGTCATCTTCGTATTCAATTTGCTGAATAATACGAGTGTGATTGATGCGATTTATACGCTGGCCAGCTATACGTATGGTCCAATTCTCGGACTATTCGCTTTCGGCATTTTTACTAAAAAACAAGTTTATGATCCATATATTCCGTTAGTAGCCATTCTTTCTCCTGCACTTTGCTACGTATTGCAAAGAAATTCGGAAGCCTGGTTCGATGGATATCAAATTAGCTACGAGTTACTGATATTGAATGCTGCGTTTACTTTTCTGGGGCTTTGCCTGCTCATCAAAAGGAAATCGTCAGCAGCCCCTATCAACAACTCTTTAATAAAAAAACATTAAAATGAAAAAGAAAATCAATTGCTTCATACCTTTTGGCAATCCGAAAGATACGATACAAACTGTAAAAGAATTGCAAGCTTCAGAATTAGTGAACAAAATCTACCTGCTAAGCGCTGATACCAACAAAGAGTGCTTACCGGGGTGTGAATGTCTCCTCATTAACGGTCTCTACTCTACAAGTACGATTAAAACAATTGCTGACAACGCAGATGATGCCAGCTATCTTTTGCTTTACACGAAACAGACCCCGCTAAAACTAGGATTGTACGCACTGGAACGCATGACACAGATTATACAGAACTCCTCAGAAAATGCAATGGTATACGCAGATCATTACCAACTGGTTGACGGAGTTCTCAAACAAGCTCCCGTTATTGATTATCAACAAGGAAGCCTCCGGGATGATTTTGATTTCGGTTCGGTGCTTTTATTCAATTCCGAAATTTTCACCCTTGCTTCAAGTATTCTGGAGGAAACAGTTTTCCAATATGCTGCATTTTATGAAATGCGTCTGATGCTAGGTAATCTATTTCAAATCATCCATATCAATGAGTTCCTTTACACAGAAATAGAAACAGATACCCGGAAAAGCGGAGAAAAACAATTCGATTACGTAAATCCTAAAAATCGGGAAGTACAGATCGAAATGGAGAAAGTTTGTATCAAGCATCTGAAAGAAATCAATGCCTATGTAAGACCTTCTTCCCGAACAGTAAACCTGGACAGAGAAGCTTTTGAGTTTGAAGCATCTGTCATCATACCTGTCCGTAATCGTATCCGGACCATTCGTGACGCCGTAAATTCTGCTTTGAGCCAGCAAACGACTTTTCCCTTTAATGTGATTGTGATCGACAATCACTCAACGGACGGTACCACCGAAGCCCTCCAGGAATTTAGTGCGGACAATAGACTAATACATATCATTCCCCAGGAGAATGATCTCGGTATAGGAGGTTGCTGGAATGTAGGAGTACACCATGAGAAATGCGGTAAATTTGCCGTGCAACTGGATAGCGATGACCTGTATAAGGATGAGCATACCTTACAGAAAATCGTCGATACCTTCTATCAGCAGAACTGTGCAATGGTGATAGGGACTTACCTAATGACGGATTTTCAGATGAACGAGATAGCTCCCGGTGTCATTGACCATAAAGAGTGGACAGTAGAGGACGGTCCCAACAATGCTTTACGTATCAATGGGTTGGGTGCCCCACGGGCCTTCTACACTCCCATCCTTCGCAAGATCAAATTCCCCAATACCAGTTATGGAGAAGATTATGCCATAGGTCTGAGTATTTCTCGTGAATATACGATCGGTCGTATTTATGATGTAATCTATCTTTGCCGCCGTTGGGAAGGCAACTCTGACGCAGCATTAGATATCGAAAAAATTAACCGGAACAATTTCTACAAAGACAGTATCCGAACCTGGGAGTTACAGGCAAGAATCCGGATGCACAGCATCGATGAAAGTTTTCAGCGTCTCGTCAACGAGATGATAGAAAAACAGAAAAAAGACTGGAAGCTGGCAAAAAAGAATTATAAGGAATTAGAACAGAATCTTAAAAAAGAAAAGACGCTGGAACTCAAACTAGGAGGGGACACCAAGAGAGTCAGATTCTTCCCAAATCCACAACGGGCAATCTCTACAATGGCCCAGACCGACTCTCAGTCCATACAAGAAAGACCTTGTTTTCTGTGCAATGACAATCGCCCGGCAGAACAAACGTCTTTGTCACTCGAACATTATGAGGTATGCCTCAATCCTTATCCGATTTTCCGCCGGCATCTGACCATAATTGAAGAGGAACATACCCCGCAAACCATCAAAAACCGTTTTGAGGATATGCTTTTCCTTGCCGAAAACATGAACGAGTTCCTCATCTTATATAACGGACCGGAATGCGGAGCTTCCGCCCCTGACCATATGCACTTTCAGGCAGCAGGAAAAGAGGAAAAGATTGCCAATCCTTTTGGGATGACTTTCATATCGGACATGCTTAGTTCTGAAGATAGCGTACATAGTCATCTAGAAAACGGGTTCACCACGAGCATTGGCATTTCATCTCCAAACAGAAGAGGGATCATTGAAATGTTTGAGTATCTTTACGATAAGATAGTTTCTATTTATCATGACAAAGAACCTTTAATCAATGTGATTGCCTGGTATGGACTCGAAACAGTAAACCGCACTGGAGGCGATGAAATAAAACAGTGGAACTGTATTATTTTCCTACGTTCTAAACATCGGCCGGAATGTTATTATGCCCAAGGGAAAAAAGGCTTATTGATAAGCCCGGCTATTGCGGAGATGTGTGGCGTATTCCCCATTGTAAGAGAAGAAGATTTGGATAAGATAACAGCTAAAAAAATCACTCAGATTTACAAGGAGGTCAGTTTGTCACAGGAACAGTTAAAAGCACTCACCGATCAAACATCCTAGTAAAGAAGAAATGGAAGAACCTCAGATTACAGTCGGTATCCTTTCGGGAAAAGAAATTGAATTTTCTTTTCCCGAAAGCTTCACTACTCCTGACGGCACAAAGGTTTCAGGGGCACAAAAGGCTGTTTATCAAAAAGAAAAGATATACTGGTCAGGGAAAGAATACGATGAATTGATATTCTACCCTCAGCCAAATGCCGGGATCTTCTTTGAGCTAAAGGATGTCACCATCGGCATCAATTTTCATTGGGAACGCAAAGAAGTACAACGCTTCCAGGGAGCTTTGAAAATCATTGTCGAAGGAGAGACACTGACCGCCATCAATGTAATCTCTATAGAAGATTACCTGACAAGTGTCATCTCATCAGAAATGAGTGCCACCGCCTCTTTGGAACTACTGAAAGCGCATGCAGTCATTTCCAGAAGCTGGCTGATCAATAAATTGAGAGTGGAGAATGAAAAATGGAAAGCTACTATACAGCCGGACAGCGCAGCCAACTCTCCACATTCCACTCTCCACTCTCAACTTATCAAATGGTATGATCATGAAGCGCATACGCACTTTGATGTTTGTGCGGATGATCATTGCCAGCGCTATCAGGGAATTACCCGTGCTTCTACTCCACAAGCTATCGAAGCTGTTTCAGCTACCCGTGGAGAGGTGCTGATGTATGAAGGAAAGATTTGCGATGCGCGATTCTCCAAATGTTGTGGCGGTGCAATGGAAGAGTTTCAGAATTGTTGGGAGAATGTGAGGCATCCTTATCTGACCGGTAAACGAGATTACATACCGGAATCCCATGCTTCTGATTCGGAGAAACAAATAACAGGTCCGGCAATACAGCTTCCCGATCTGACGCAGGAAGAAGAAGCGGACCGATGGATACGAACTTCTCCGGATGCTTTCTGTAATACGCAGGATAAAAAGATTCTGAGTCAGGTTCTTAATAACTACGATCAGGAAACGACTGATTTCTACCGTTGGAAAATCAGTTATAGCCAACAGGAACTAGCTGAGTTAATCCATCAACGTTCGGGAATTGATTTCGGGGAAATCATAGACTTAATCCCTGTAGAGCGAGGAACTTCCGGACGCCTGATACGATTAAAGATAGTAGGTACTTTACGGACACTGACCATCGGAAAAGAATTAGAGATCCGACGTACATTGTCGCCTTCCCATCTTTATAGTTCAGCATTCCTTGTGGATAAGGAAAAAGGAGAAGAGGGAAATGTTCCAACCCGCTTTACACTGACGGGAGCCGGTTGGGGACACGGAGTAGGACTTTGTCAGATCGGTGCGGCAGTAATGGGAGAGCGAGGTTATTATTACAAAGATATTTTAGCTCACTATTATCCCGGAAGCAGACTTGAAAAACAATATGAATAACATCTGAGACTAATGCCATGATATCAACAAGAAATGCCAAGAACATAATACCAAGAAACAATCGAAATCCGTGGAGCTGGATTCCGACTCTTTATTTTGCGGAAGGACTGCCTTATGTGGCTGTGATGACAATTGCCGTTATCATGTACAAGCGCCTGGGATTGTCGAATACAGAAATAGCGCTTTATACTTCCTGGTTATATCTGCCTTGGACGATCAAACCATTATGGAGTCCTTTCGTAGATCTGGTCAAGACAAAGCGTTCCTGGATTATTGCCATGCAGGGTTTGATTGCTGCCGGTTTCGCCGGTATTGCCTTTTTTATCCCGACTCCACACTATGTGCAACTCACTCTGGCATTCTTTTGGCTGATGGCATTCAGTTCTGCCACGCATGACATTGCGGCTGACGGCTTTTATATGCTTGGCCTCAACAACAAAGAACAATCCTTCTTCGTAGGCATCAGAAACACTTGCTATCGTTTCGCCAATATCTTCGGGCAGGGAATCCTGGTTATGTTGGCAGGCTGGTTGGAAACATCGCATGGCAATGTTCCAATGGCCTGGAGTATCACTTTCTATCTGATGGCAGGATTATTCCTCGGACTGACACTATACCATCGCTTTATTCTCCCCCACCCTGCTTCAGATGTCAAAAGACCGGGGTTAACACCGGGTAAGTTACTGGAAGATTTCTTTAAGACATTCGTCACTTTCTTTGAGAAGAAAAACCTGGGACTTATGTTTTTCTTCCTGCTCACCTATCGGTTGGGAGAATCCCAACTTGCTAAAATAGCCTCTCCATTCTTATTGGATGGTGCCGAACAAGGCGGATTGGGATTATCAACCGCATCCGTCGGAGTCATTTATGGCACCATCGGCGTAGCCGCCCTACTGATAGGCGGCATCATCAGCGGTTTCCTCGTTTCCCGTGACGGTTTTAAGAAATGGATCATTCCCATGGCGCTGGCTATCAACCTCCCCGACCTTTTATATGTCTGGATGGCAGCAGCTACTCCGGACAACCTCCTGCTAATCTCCATTTGTGTAGCCATCGAACAGCTGGGATATGGCTTCGGCTTTACTGCCTATATGCTTTATCTGATTTATATTGCAGATGGTGAACACAAAACAGCTCATTATGCCATTGGAACAGGTTTTATGGCACTTGGCATGATGCTTCCGGGAATGCCGGCAGGATGGATACAGGAACATCTTGGATACACCAACTTCTTTATCTGGGTATGCGTATGCACCATTCCCGGCATCCTTGCTTCATGGATGATCCGCAATCGACTGGACAGTTCCTTCGGAAAAAAGAGATAAAATTGAATTACTTATAACTTAACACATTAAAAAGTAACAGTCATGAATGTAACAACAAGTAACAAACGCCTATTGGCACTCGATGTGATGCGGGGCATCACCATCGCGGGTATGATCTTAGTAAATACGCCCGGTTCCTGGCAACATGCGTATGCTCCCCTCAAACATGCCGAGTGGATTGGATTAACTCCTACCGATCTGGTATTCCCATTCTTTATGTTCATTATGGGAATCTCCACGTACATCTCTTTGAGAAAGTACAATTTCACCTTCAGTGTTCCCGCGGGTTTAAAAATTCTCAAACGGACCGTGATCATTTTCCTGATTGGAATTGGCATCAGCTGGCTTTCCATTCTCTGCTTCCAGCACGATCCCTTCCCTATCGACCAGATTCGCATTCTCGGAGTCATGCAACGGCTTGCTTTGGGATATGGAGTTACTGCCATAGTCGCTTTACTCATGAAGCATAAATATATACCTTATTTAATTGCTGTACTTCTCATTAGTTATTTTGCAATCCTTGCCCTCGGCAATGGATATGTCTACGACGAAACAAATATTCTTTCCATCGTCGACCGTGCAGTATTAGGACAAGCTCATATCTATGGCGGTCAGATACTTGATCCGGAAGGACTGCTTAGTACTATTTCAGCCATCGCCCACGTCTTAATCGGCTTCTGTGCCGGAAAGCTATTGATGGAAGTAAAAGATATTCATGAGAAGCTGGAACGTTTGTTCCTGATAGGTACTATCCTTACTTTCGCAGGTTTCTTACTGAGTTATGGTTCCCCTATCTGCAAGAAAGTATGGTCTCCTTCCTTCGTACTCGTAACCTGCGGTCTGGGTTCCAGTTTTCTGGCATTACTCGTATGGATCATTGACATTAAAGGTTATAAAAACTGGAGCCGTTTCTTCGAATCGTTTGGAGTAAATCCGCTATTTATTTATGTATTGGCAGATATTCTGGCGATTACGCTGGCAGTCATTCCTATGACCTACCAAGGTGAAGCGACTTCTTTACATGGCTATATTTACAGCGCACTCCTACAACCTGTCTTCGGAGATAAAGGAGGCTCGCTTGTATTTGCCCTGCTTTTTGTCCTTCTCAACTGGGCAATAGGCTACATTCTATATAAAAAGAAAATATACATTAAGATATGATACTCATTGCAGACAGTGGTTCTACCAAAACAGACTGGTGTGTCGTACTGAACGGCGCAGTTATCAAGCGACTTGGAACGAAAGGGATCAACCCTTTCTTCCAGTCGGAAGAAGAAATCCAACAGAAGCTGACAGCTTCCCTTCTGCCTCAACTGCCGGAAGGGAAATTCAATGCAGTTTACTTCTACGGAGCAGGTTGTACACCCGAGAAAGCTCCCGTCCTCCGACGGGCTATTGCAGACAGTCTGCCCGTTATCGGGAATATTAAAGCAAATTCGGATATGCTGGCTGCCGCCCACGGGCTATGTGGCCAGGAGGCTGGTATCGCCTGTATTTTGGGGACGGGGTCCAATTCTTGTTTTTACAATGGAAAAGAGATCGTCAGTAACATCTCTCCTCTCGGATTTATTTTGGGAGATGAAGGTAGCGGTGCCGTACTTGGAAAACTGCTGGTAGGAGATATTCTGAAAAATCAACTTCCTGCCACCTTGAAAGAAGAGTTTCTGAAGCAGTTCGATCTGACGCCTCCCGAAATCATCGACCGGGTTTATCGCCAGCCCTTTCCCAATCGTTTTTTGGCCAGTCTCTCTCCTTTTATCGCACAGCATTTGGAAGAACCGGCTATCCGCCAATTAGTTATGAACAGCTTTATAGCTTTCTTTCGCAGGAATGTGATGCAGTATGATTACAAGCAATATCCGGTACACTTCATCGGATCGATAGCCTACTGTTACAAAGAGATTCTACAGGATGCTGCCCGACAAACAGGTATTCAGATAGGTAAGATTCTCCAAAGTCCGATGGAAGGATTGATTCAATATCATAGCCAATTATCATTCCATCCTTAATAATAGAAGAACATTCTAAAGACTAAAAGCACAAATTATACTTCAATCTTTTAATGCCACGCAGTTATGTAAAGAATGATAACCATTTATTGACCCGTGTTCAGGCCCAGTCCGTAAAACACTGATTCTCAACAGATAAAAAACATCTAGAATTTCTTTAAAAGAAAAGATCTGTTGGTTTTAAAGGAACGGTGTCTTGGTTTTAAAGGAACGACCCGTTGGTTTAAAACCAACGGGATCATTCTTTCTTCATATTCTCAATACAATGGGCTAAGCGGTTGATTCTGTAAAATAAATTATCTACATTTCTACCAAGATACGGAATACCTTTCCCGGATCAGCTGCCCATTCTTTCATTGCCTCCAAAGCATCTTCCGGTTTTGCAATCTTTGAGATCAGTTCTTCTACCGGACACTTACCTTCTTTCATATAGTTGATTACCGCACGGAAATCAGCAGGCAATGCATTTCTGGAACCACGAATATCCAGTTCTTTCTGGACGAAATACTTGGTCTGAAAAGCGACTTCTTTTTTGGCGTAGCCAATACAAACCACACGACCGGTAAAGCCAACTTCATCCACAGCCATTACATAAGTCACAGGACTGCCGACAGCTTCAATCACGACATCAGCTCCAAACCCTGCGGTGATTTCCTGTATCCGCTCATGTACATTCTCTGTTTTAGAGTTTACTGCGTAAGACGCTCCCACTCTTTTGGCCAGTACCAGTTTTTCATCATCCAGATCGACCGCAATCACCGTCGCTCCTCTCAAGGCAGCACGTACAATAGCGCCAATCCCAATCATACCACAGCCAATCACCATCACATACTCATTATCGATGACCTGAGCACGGGAAACAGCATGAAACCCTACACTCATCGGCTCAATCAGAGCACAGTCACGGGATGAGATATTACCTGCCGGGATAATCTTCGTCCAAGGAAGCACGGCGTATTCGCACATCACTCCATTCCGTTGTACGCCTAATGTCTCATTATGCTCGCAGGCATTGACACGCCCGTTACGGCACGAAGCACATTTACCACAATTGGTATATGGGTTCAATGTTACATTCATCCCTTTCTCAAAGCCAGCCGGAACATCCGGACCGATCTCTTCAATCACTGCTCCTACTTCATGCCCCGGTATTACAGGGAGTTTCACCATCGGGTTACGCCCCAGAAAAGTGTTTAAATCGGAGCCACAGAAGCCGACATACTTGATTCTTACCAATACTTCACCGACACCGACGGCCGGCTTTTCCAGTTCAACCACCTTCATTTCGGAGGGGTTGACAATTTGAACTGCTTTCATTTTATTTGTTTGAGATAAATTTATTAATCAATTACTTTATAGCCCTTCCAACCGTAATAGGCACAAAACGCAAAACAAATCATCGGTATGCCATAAGCGACATAATAAATATGTTCATTAACGTGCATGAAGTACGCTGTCAACTGAGGAAGACAGGCATTACCGACAATTGCCATTACCAAAAAGGCCGAACCGCTCTTTGTCTGATTTCCGAGTCCTTTCAGTGCCAAAGAGAACTGTGTAGGATACATGATAGACATAAAGAAAGAGATGGCGAGCATCGCATACAGTCCGATCATTCCTCCCCATAGCATCACGACACCACACAAAAGGATATTCATCAAAGCATACACCAGCAACATATCCTGCGGACGGAACTTGACCATCAATCCCGTACCAATCCAGCGCCCTAGCAAGAAGGCCAGCATGTACAGTCCAAAGAAAGTGGTAGCCGTATCTTCCGGCAAACCGGCATAGGTGCAGCAGTAAACGAGAAACAGACTGTTGATAGCTGTTTGCCCACCATTATAAAAGAACTGCGCGATGACTCCCCAACGTAAATGCGAGCGTTTCAGCACATCGAAATCAATCAGTTTTTCTTTCTTTCCGGATGCAGGTTCCGCTCCTTCATCTCCAATCTTCGGCAATTTTGAGAAAACAAATACGACCGCTATCGCAAGAAGCAACAGAGCCAATATCAGATAAGGAAGTTTCATCGCATCCGTTTCCAGTTGTATATAAGCCTGCCAGCCTCCCGGATAATCAACAGGAAGCGTCTCGCGTGTATAATGGGTACCGCTTAGAATCAGCTTGCTCAGAAACATCGCTGCGATAAAAGCGCCTAGTCCATTGAAGGATTGCGCCAGATTCAATCGGCGCGGAGCCGTTTCGGGAGCTCCCAGCACGGTGACATAAGGATTGGCGGCTGTCTCCAGAAAACACATTCCGGTAGCGATAATGAAGAAGATGCAGAGATAAGCCCAATATTCTTTCAGCATGGCAGCAGGAAAGAACAGCAATCCGCCGACAGCTGCCAGCAACAGCCCGAAGATGATTCCCGCCTTATAGCTATAACGCTTCATGAACATAGCTATCGGGATAGGGAAAATAAAGTAAGCCAGCCAATAAGCGGTCTCCGTAAAAGAGGCCTCGAAGGTGTTCAGTTCACAGGTTTTCATCAACTGCCGGATCATTGTGGGAAGCAGATTGCTGCTGATCGCCCACAAGAAGAAAAGGCTGAAAACCAGTGCGAGAGGAATGGTATATGTATTCTTTTTCATGTGTACAGTGATTGTTTAGCGGTATAGTGGCTGTTTCCTTTCTATTCCGACATATTTTTAATGTATGGGAGTTCCGGAAGTTCTGCAAACCCGTAGAATTTCCGCGCATTCCCGCCCAGGAATAACGTTTTCTCCGCTTCCGACAATTCCGGGGATTTCACCACAAAGTCATAAGACATCTTATAAGTAATGGCTGTTATCGTGCGCGGATAATCCGAGCCCCACATCAGTTTCTCCATGCCAACCAGTTCTGCGGCTTCACGAATAGCCTTTATGGCACCTTTAAACGGATAAAACTCGTCATTGAACAGCCATGTGATACCACCGGACTCAATCATCACATTCGGATGACGTGCCAACTTAATCTGCTCCTTCCAATCCGGAAGAGTAACCATCCCGAAATGGCCGACGGCAATCTTCAATCGAGGACATTCCTGAATAATCTCTTCCATCTCCGGAACCTGTATCGCCCCCTCTGCCAAGTCGACTGACAAGATCACTCCCCGCTCTTCCATCCACCGGAACATCTGCATCATTTCAGGACAGTTCAACATTACCCGTCCCTCTTTCAGAAGTAAGCGCTGGGCAGGAATCTTAATCGCTTTAAATCCCTTCCCGATCAGTTCTTTCGCCTGTCCCAGATAGCCCGGCTTGCGAAACTCACACATTCCGCAAACAAAGAAACGGTCCGGATAGCGTGAAACAACCTCCATCAGATAATCGTTCTGAATGCCGTCTATAAATTCTTGTGTAATAACCGCAGCCGAGACTTGGGCATAATCCATATTGGACAGAAAAACTTCCGCACTATTCACCCCGTCAATCATAAAAGGAGGAACCATCTGCCGAATCTCCCCCATAAACAGGGAGCGTCCGTTCTCTAAAGTACGGATAGGAAAACCATCGACCACCGTATCTTGGCGAAGCCACAGATGGGCATGCGCATCAATAATCGTATAATCCATAGAATCGACCGTTTTTTTAAGAGTTTGCCCAACTTACACGCTGCTGTTCTCCGATAATTTCCCGCACTTCACGCACGAGTTCCCAATCGACCGGTTCTTCAATAAAGCCGATATTTTTCTTCACATTCTCCGGATTAGTGGTGCTGAACAGGGTAGTCGCAATCTTTGGATTACTCACCGAGAATTGCATAGCGAGCTTTTCTATCGGATAATTCTTTGCTTTACAATGCTCCATCGCTTTGCGACAGGCATCTACCAATGGCTTGGGAGCCGGATGCCAAGCCGGAACACCACGTTCGCTCAGCAAGCCCATCGAGAGAGGAGAAGCATTGATGACACCGATTTCTTTCGATTCGAAATAGTCAAGGAAGTCAGCCAATTTATCATCGCACAGACAATAGTGACAGAAGCTAAGAACAGATTCAATAGTTCCGCTTGGCGAACGGTCTATCACCCATTTCAAGTTTTCGAGCTGCAAGTCAGTGATTCCGACATGTCCTACCACTCCTTTCTCACGCAGTTCGACCAAAGCAGGCAATGTCTCATTAACCACCTGATTCAGGTCGGCAAACTCAATATCATGCACATTGATCAAATCGATGAAGTCAATATTCAGACGTTCCATACTTTCATATACACTCTCCGTCGCACGCTTTGCCGAGTAGTCCCATGTATTGACTCCGTCTTTGCCATAGCGTCCGACTTTCGTAGAAAGATAATAACGGTCGCGAGGAATATCCTTCAGCGCTTTGCCTAGAACAGTCTCTGCCTTATAATGTCCGTAATAAGGGGAAACATCGATAAAGTTCATTCCGGCTTCGATGGCTGTAAACACAGCCTGAATGCCTTCTTTTTCTTTTAAATCATGGAAAACTCCTCCCAGAGAGGAAGCTCCGAAGCTGAGAGACGATACTTTCATCCCTGTCTTTCCGATTTCATGGTATTGCATACGTATAGGGTTTTAAATTATTTTGTATGCGACAAAAGTAAGGGGTGAACCCTTCTCAACGGACAAGAGAGGGGCGAAAAAGCTACGTAACGGTTTACGTAAAAAATCTTTCTTTAAATGCGGAGATTTATCAGGGAATATGCTTTCTTTGCAGATAAATCTAAGTTGGAGACCTTCAGATGGAAAACCGGAAACATACTTCACTCAAAGACCTCGCCCAAGCATTAGGCGTATCCATCCCTACTGTATCCCGAGCGCTGAAAGACAGCCCGGAAATCAGCCGTGAACTTTGCGCCAAAGCCAAGAAGCTGGCCAAAGAGATGAATTATCGTCCCAATCCTTTCGCTATGAGTCTGCGAAAGAATGCGCCGCGCATCATCGGAGTGATCGTTCCGGATATTGTCACTCATTTCTTTGCCTCCATTCTGAACGGGATAGAGAACATGGCGATCGATAACGGATATTTCGTCATTATCACGACATCGCACGAGTCTTTCGAGCATGAAAAAAGGAATATAGAGAATCTGGTCAATATGCGGGTAGAGGGGATTATCGCCTGCCTGTCTCAGGAAACAACTGACTTTTCTCATTTTGCTGCATTGAAAGAGATCAATATGCCGCTGATTCTGTTCGACCGTGTTTGCCTGACCGATCAATTCTCGTCAGTAATAGCAGACGGAGCACAATCCGCACAAATGGCTACCCAGCATCTGCTGGACAATGGAAGTAAACGGGTGGCTTTTATCGGCGGTGCCAATCATCTGGATATTGTAAAAAGAAGGAAGCATGGTTATCTGGAAGCCTTGCGCGATAACCGGATTCCGATTGAAAAGGAATTAGTTGTCTGCCGGAAAATTGATTATGAGGAAGGACAGATTGCTACGGAAACATTATTATCTCTCCCCCAGCCTCCCGATGCCATCCTTGCCATGAATGACACATTGGCTTTTGCCGCTATGGAAGTAATCAAAAGGCACGGACTTCGTATTCCCGACGATATCGCCATCATCGGATACACGGATGAGCAGCACGCCAATTATGTGGAACCCAAGCTATCTGCCGTATCGCATCAGACTTATAAGATGGGGGAAACAGCCTGTCAACTGCTGATTGATCAGATTAAGGGAGACAGGACGGTCAAGCAAGTGGTGATTCCGACACATTTGCAGATAAGGGAGAGCAGCATAAAAGAAAAATAAGTCCTGTATTTTATATCATTTACTTTTTACCGTTGATTTTTTATCCTCCTAATTAACTATATTTCATTTAGAAATAGTTATTTTTGTAGAAGCAAACACTTTATGAAATCAAACTACACAATCTTTTTAATAGTACTATGCATTACATTAAATGCATGTCATAAATCTGATATTATCCCTCAACTCCAATTAGCAGATTCATTAATGCTTAGTAAACCTGATAGTGCTTTAAACTTATTAAGAAGTTTTTCTATTCAAGAAATACCCAGTAAATCAGCTAAAGCAATGTATGCATTGCTCTTAACACAAGCTTTAGATAAAAATTACATTCAACATCAAAATGACTCTATAATATCGATAGCAATCGACTACTATAAAAATAAAGATAACAACAATTTAAAAGCTAAATCATATTTTTATCTTGGAAGGGTATACCAAGATAATGAAGAATATGTAAAAGCAACAGAGGCGTATTTAACAGTTCTGAAATCTACCCCGACTGATAAAACCTTTATATTACAGGTTTACAATAATTTAGCGATGTGCTACGAAAATCAAGAATTTTATATTCAGGCAATAAAAACATATAAAGAATCTTATTCTACTGCTGAACTATTAAAAGATAAATATGGTATTCTTCATGCGACGCGAGGCTTAGGTAACATTTATGCAATACAAGACGATGAAGACAGCGCACTAACTTATTATCAAACATCCTTAGCCATAGCACAATCTATCAATGATTCCATATGGCAGACTGCCATATTATGTGATATAGCAAAAGTTTATGATAATTTAGGAATGCATATAGAAGCAAAAAAGAATATAGAACATGCATTAAAATATGCACCTTATAATACAAGTTTTTCTTCCATTTACTTTTGGAAAGGGATTATTTTACGCAATTTGGAAGAAACAGACTCTGCTATTTGTTATTTATCCAAAGCTAAAATCAATGCAGATATCTATGCAAAAGCATCTATCTACCAAACATTATACGAAATAGATAAAAAAAGAAAAAAATATGAGCAAGCTATTTTATACAATGATACAGCATTAGTTTATTATGATTCTATACAAAAGATGGTTCATCATACAGAGATTAATAGTCTCATAAAAAAACACTCTACAGAAATGTATGAACAGCGCGTAGAAAGTCAGTACCAAAAAGATAAAGCAGTATTAATCATTTGCATATTATTGACAATATCCTTTGCCATATTTATACTAATGTACATCAGCAACCGCAATAAAATAAAATACATATATCTACAGCAACTTCTTATGAAAAACCAAACAGAAAAAGCTGTATTAAAAGAAGAAATTAAAACAATATCACACACTAACAAAATTAACGAACAAAAGTACATAGATATAGTAAATAAAAGATTTGAATTATGGCATCAAAGCCTTCAAACATGTGTACGTCTATTCAAAACCACCACATCCTATAAGAAAATACAATTAATTGAAACATCTAAAATAAAAAGAGAAAAAGGAGTATCCCAAGAAGATATTTCATTAATTTATCAAGAAATAAATGAAGTTTTCACGGAAGCAATGCAGGAGCTTCTTAACCAATATCCAAATCTAACGCAGGAAGATCTCTATTACTGTATACTTAATTATCTTCAACTTTCTAATGATACTATCAAAAAATGTATGAGGGTTGAAAGTCAATATGCGCTCAACCAAAGAAAGTATCGCATAAGAAAGCAACTATCCAATCAAACTTTCTCTGTAATATTTGATCTTAAAAACGATAAAAGATAGTCCTGCAAAAGAAAGTGTTATCATTATCTCATTTTTGTTATATCAAAAACGCAACACCCTGATTATCAAGATCGATTATCTTTCATATTGTTATTTCATGTTATTGTTCCGCATACGCAAACATCGTAATTTTGCAACAAACCAATAACATAAAATCAATATGAAACGAAATCTACTTTTATTCTCTCTTATGGTTATTTGTTCAAATCTTATCTTTGCAATGCCATTAGATACAAGAAAACAAATCAAGATGAAGGTCAGAGTAAAGATAGAGCACCGCTCTGCAAATTTACCATCTCCTGTACAAGCCTATGTAAATAACTCATTATTAGAAATAGAATTCGAACATCCTAGCAATGATGTAACAATACTCATAATTAATTCAACTACCGGTGAAACAGTTTACTATGAAAAAACAACATCTTTCGAGAAAATCAAATTCATCAACTTAGATAAACACTACAAAACTACAGAATATACTCTTAAAGTATCCTCTCCTTTATGGGTAGCTGTAGGAGTAATTTCCATAGAATAATAAAGTTATGAAACGTACCAAATATTCTATATTTATCATACTGTTTGCATTACTTTGTCCTTCATGCAACTCTAGAAAAAAATCATCACATAATGACAGAGAGATAATTGCAGAATTAGGAGAAGAAGTACTTTATACTGATGAATTAAATACGATCATTAAACAAGAACTCTTTGACGAACTAAACAAAATTTATGAAATAAAGAAGAAGGCAGTTGAGCAATTAATAAACGTTAAGTTACTACAGAAAGAGGCTGATAAAAAACAACTATCTTATCAGCAATATATTGATAATTATACAGATAATCAAATCCAGCGATTGGGAATAGATTCTCTTTCAAAACGTTATAATCTGAAATCAATTATAGAATTTCGTGATGCTAATATGTATAATGTAGCCACAAACTCTCCCACTGGAAAGATATCAGGATTATATCGCTTGAAAGGATTTATTATAGATAATTTGCTAGATTCTTTAAAACAAAATAAAAGAATAGTGCAATATATTTATCCTCCTAAAAGTCCATCCATTGATTTAAGCAATCTGCACACTTATTATAGAGGAAATCTTCAATCAAAAGTATCTATTATCATTATATCTGATTTTGATTGCGAATCTTGTATTAATGCTCACAATCTATATGAAACAATATATCAAAAATACAAAGAAAAAGTCAAATTTGGCTATATCCACTATTCGGCAACACCAACTTTTGCCCAAATAGCAAGTGAAGCAGCCAATAGACAAAATAAGTTTTGGGAATTCCATGACTCATTATACACGCATAAAGGATACATAGATTCAATAACTGTATATAATATAGCACATAGTACATCCATGGATATTAACAAATTCAAGAAAGATATTGAAGATGATGCAGGGAAAAAATTAATTGAAAAATCGATAAATCAATTAGTACTACTCGGTGTTTATGCAACCCCAACAATTATCGTAAATGGACGTTTGATTGTTAATTCCAACTCAAAACGAGAGATTTGTCATCTTATTGACGAAGAACTATCAAAATAATTTTTATTTATCCACATTTATTAAAAACTGTATTATGAAAAAAGTTACTTTTTTTTGTTTCAGCATTTTATTAGCTTCTTGTTCTCTAAATGAAGAAGAAAGAGCGATGAGTGCAAGTGAAAACACACAATTATCTGACGAACTAGAAAGTGTAGTTGCTGATTACGAATTAACATTAAAAGGATATTCTTTTGATGAGTTAAACAAAGAGAAAGATGAATTAACTCCTACTACACAAGAAGAAACATGCGCGGAACCCGAATTAATCAAGGCTATCCAAGATTCATTAAACAAACTAATCTTAGCTTATGACAGTAAAACACGAACTGACACAAGAGCTTATGGCGGAAATGCCCCCAAAGTTGGAGTATTTAAGTATGGTACTTGCAGTGGTAATCGAGAATTTGTATACCGAATGGACTGTGAAGATGGAGGAGATACACATGCAACCGGCAATGTTGGTTCTACAACCGTTGATGGAAATGTAAGATTTAGATTTTGCTTAGTAGATCCAGGTAATTATGGTGGAGGTACTCTGATTTTATATGATTATGTATGGAATATCAATGAAGGTGATGTAGATCTTGTAAAGAGATATCATGACAATGAGGATCATAAAAATAAAAACAGCTTAGAGGATAACGGAGGTTTAGTATCCACTGGTTTATCTAATTTCGGGCATAATACAACTCTTTACTGGAGATTTAGTGACAAGCCTGCACAAAAATTAGGCTTTCAACATGGAGTTTTAAGAAAAGCTAGTTCAACACCTATTCCTAATGCAATAAACAGCATATACATAGACGACGAAAATGGAAAGAACGGAAATGAAGCTATCTTGTGGACATATAGAGCTATCAAGAATGGTCCAACAGGACCTCTTGTTCCACAAATATCTAGTCGTAATTTAAACGGTGAAACATTTAGGGGCATTACGACAGGCAATAACACAACTTATTATATCGATATAATGAACTTATAATATGCTGTTTCCAGACAAGTTCCTCAATATTGAAAATTATTAGATCACTCTCCAATAAAAATTCCCTTTATTTTAGTATAATTCTCAATAGAATCAACTAAAATAAAGGGAATTTTAATATTTTAAGTACGCCGATTACAAGGACTACTAAATTTCTATCCTACCAAACTTTACTTGTAATCAGCTCATAAACATACTTATTTTCAACAATCTAATAATCTGAAACTACCGATTCCAGTTTTATATCAAAGACCAAAACAGAATATCCGGGCATACCATCCCGGTCACTAGTTCCATATCCCATATCCCAAGGTAAATAAACAGTCCATCTCTCTCCTGTCCTCATCCTCTGCAATGTTTCGATCCATCCATCCACTGGTATAATATGAGGAGGATTAGACATTGAAATAGGATTCACCCAGAATTCTGTTGGAGAATCAAAGTCCCCAGGATCTTTTCCGGTAAAGTTCTGATCAAACACCTCACCTGTATAATAAGATCCACGATAATACGCTGATACAACATTCGGTATTACAGGACGTCTCCCCTCGTCATTTTTCACCGTTCTCTTATAGAAAATCTTCATTCCCGGATCCGTAAAAGGTACAAAGAATTCCAATTCAGGATCAGTTTTTGCATCATACACCTGCTGCAAAGAATCTAAAAAGGCCTCGTTACGCGCCCGCCAATTGGCAAACTTTCCCTCTTCTTCGGTTTCGCTACAAGAAACAAAAGCCAAAGCCAGTAATACTAAGGAGAATAAATAGATTTTTTTACTCATTCGTTAATGGTTTATTGTAAAGTTTTCAATAATGAGGTGATGCTCACTCTGTCTGCAATGATATTGTTCAGTTCAGAGATAGCTACACGCTCTTGCTGCATGGTGTCGCGATTACGCAATGTCACGCAGTTATCTTCTAATGTCTGATGATCCACTGTTACGCAGAACGGAGTACCGATGGCATCCTGACGACGATAACGCTTGCCGATACTGTCTTTTTCGTCATATTGGCAGTGGAAGTGGAACTTCAGAGCATCGATGATCTCACGGGCCTTTTCAGGCAGACCGTCTTTCTTGATCAACGGCATAACAGCCAGTTTCACCGGAGCAAGGGCAGCAGGCAATTTCAGCACAACACGGCTTTCTCCGTTTTCCAGTTGCTCTTCGCAATAAGCAGCGCTCATGATGCTCAGGAACATACGGTCTACACCGATAGAAGTTTCAATCACATACGGAGTGTATGATTCATTCAATTCCGGATCGAAGTATTTGATGCTCTTGCCGGAGAATTTCTCATGCTGAGACAAGTCGAAGTTCGTACGGGAGTGGATACCTTCCACTTCTTTGAAACCGAATGGCATCAGGAACTCGATATCTGTTGCAGCATTGGCATAATGAGCCAATTTATCGTGGTCGTGATAGCGGTAGCTGGCATCACCGAAGCCCAGCGCTTTATGCCATTTCAGACGAATCTCCTTCCATTTCTTGAACCAATCCAGTTCCGTTCCCGGTTTTACAAAGAACTGCATCTCCATCTGTTCGAACTCACGCATACGGAAGATGAACTGACGGGCAACAATCTCATTACGGAAAGCCTTACCAATCTGGGCAATACCGAAAGGTACTTTCATACGACCGGTTTTCTGCACATTCAGATAGTTTACAAAGATACCCTGTGCCGTTTCCGGACGAAGATAAATCTTCATGGCACCGTCTGAAGTCGATCCCATTTCTGTAGAGAACATCAGGTTGAACTGACGAACTTCCGTCCAGTTCTTAGTACCGGAAATAGGACATACGATCTCTTCATCAACAATGATCTGACGAAGTTCATCCAGATTATTATCATTCAGTGCTTTTGAGAAACGAGTGTGAAGTGCATCACGCTTAGCCTGATGTTCCAACACACGTCCGTTGGTAGAACGGAATTGAGCCTCATCGAATGAGTCACCAAACTTCTTGGCAGCTTTTGCTACTTCTTTATTGATTTTATCGTCATACTTTGCCAACTGATCTTCGATCAATACGTCAGCACGATAACGTTTTTTAGAATCTTTATTGTCAATCAAAGGGTCATTGAATGCGTCCACGTGTCCGGAAGCCTTCCAGATGGTAGGGTGCATAAAGATGGCAGAGTCGATACCGACAATGTTTTCGTGCAACAGCACCATGCTGTCCCACCAATATTTTTTAATGTTGTTTTTCAATTCAACGCCCATCTGACCGTAGTCATATACTGCGCCTAGTCCGTCGTAGATATCGCTTGAAGGAAATACGAAGCCGTACTCTTTACAGTGCGATACAAGTTTCTTAAAAACGTCTTCTTGTGCCATTTTCTTTTCTATATCTATTAATTTGAATTACCTTTTTTCGTAAAAAGTGCCACAAAGATAGGCATTTATCTCATAAATAAGACAGGGAGGGTATTAATTTATCTTATTCTTCTGTTTGTTCCTGCTCCTGATCTGCTTTCTTCATCTCTTTAGTCAACATACTTTCGGGCATATAATATTTAAAAGGGATGCGCATACACTTTGTTTTCTTCATGCGGTCACGGAGTACGCTGTTTGCCACAAAATAAACGCGGGATACCGATACTTGTCCCGGTGTCACTTGTTCGGGACGTTCAAAGCCAGGACTGGTCAGAGCCGTTTGGAATGTACCCAGCCCATCAATCGTCACAGACTGCCCCATAGAAAGCAAATAGCGGATGGCATCCGCCACTTCCACCAATATGCCTTCAACCTGACCACGATGGAAGCCTCCCCGCATCTCCACCACTTGGGCTAGTTCTTTGTTCTGTACTCCACCTCTATCCTGTATTTTACTTGGTACACCATACCATAACTCTTTTCTTTCTCCGGACGTCAAGTCCGCTTTCTTTCTTACTACATAAGGGATTGCCATGTCTTATTACTCCTTTCTTGTTTCGTTTATATTTTCATTCTGTACCACACCCGGGTGTCAGCACGTATGACACCCGGATGTCAGACATCACAACACCCGGGTGTCGTACAGCACGAGACCCGGGTGTCATACATATCTTCTTCGCAACAAAGTTAGACTATTATAGAAAGAAAACAAACTAATATTTATATATTTGTTTCCATAAACTTTAATATACCCGCACACACTATGATAAAAATACTACTGCTGATCGATTATTCCAGTGAATTCGACAGAAAATTGCTCCGCGGACTTGTACAATATTCCAAAGAAAACGGACCTTGGCTTTTCTATCGGCTTCCATCCTATTACAGCGGCATGTATGGAGAAAAAGGTATTCTCAAATGGGCTAAAGAATGGAAAGCTGACGCCATCATCGGACAATGGAACAATGACACCGTCAATCTACTGAAAGAACTGAATATTCCGATCGTATTGCAGAATTACCACCATAGAAGCACTACTTACTCCAATCTGACGGGCGACTACAAAGGAACGGGCAGAATGGCCGCCCAATTCTTCGCCAAGCGGATGTTCCACAACTTTGCTTATTTCGGCATAAACGGGGTTGTCTGGTCTGACGAACGTTGCGAAGGCTTCCGTCAGGAAGTTAAACGGATAGGCGGCAACTTTTATTGTTTCGAATCCGATAAGCATGAAGACGAAATCAGAATAGAAGTAAGCCAATGGCTGCAAGAGCTTCCTAAACCCATAGCGTTGTTCTGCTGCGACGACTCACACGCACTATTCATTTCGGAAACCTGCAAGATAAGTAACATACACATACCGGAAGAAATCTCCCTGTTAGGAGTCGACAATGATGACTTGATCTGCAATATTTCCGATCCTCCCATCTCCTCCATAGAACTGGAAGTAGAAAGAGGAGGATATTCTATAGGCAGGCTCATTCATCAACAAATCAAAAAGGAACATGAAGGGACCTTCAATATCGTCATCAACCCTATCCGCATAGAATTGCGGCAATCCACAGAAAAGCATAATATAAAGGACCCTTACATTCTCGAAGTTGTAAAATACATAGAGAGTCATTACAATTCCGACCTGACCATAGAGTCTTTGTTGGCACAGATTCCGCTCTCACGCAGAAATTTTGAAGTGAAATTCAAAAATGCGATGCATACTTCCATCTATCAGTATATCTTAAACTGCCGGGTCAACCATCTGGCCGATTTACTTCTTACTACAGATCGTTCATTGGCAGACATTGCAACGGAAGCCGGATTCAAAGACTATAATAATATCTCCCGGATTTTCAAAAAGTTCAAAGGATGTTCCCCTTTGGAATATCGGGAGAAAAAAATCACGAACAGATAAAAAATAAATTATTCGTTTTTCGAATATAGCTTTTCGTTTTTAGTACCGGAGGCATTACTAAAGTGGCATATCTTTGTTCGGTAAATGTTAACTCTTAAAGTCAATCAACAACTTATGGAGCAAAAGAAAATCGTGCTATTCATCCTGATCGTTCATCTGGCAGCATTTCTAGCAGGATGCAGCGGAAACAAAAATAGCGGAAACAATGACTCCTCTGATCTATGGAATAAGTTATCGAGCTACTTCCGCCCGCCCGCAGAATACGAAAATGTATATGGGAATTTTCGCTCTCCTTTATTATATTATAATGGGGATATAGTCAGAACCGTTGAAGACTGGCAAAGACGACGAACTGAAATCAAGGACAGATGGATGAGCCTGTTAGGACAATGGCCGCCTGTCATTACCGGACAAACACTGGAAATTCTAGATACTCTTCACCGCGAAAACTTCATGCAATACCGTGTCCGCTTCTACTGGACTCCCAACGAACAAACTGAAGGTTATTTGCTGGTTCCGGACAAAGAAGGCAAAAAGCCTGCCGTTATCACTACCTTTTATGAACCCGAAACGGCTATCGGATTGAGTGGAAAACCTTATAGAGACTTTGCATATCAATTGACGAAAAGAGGATTTGTCACATTATCAATAGGAACAACGAAGACCACAGAGAATCAGACATATTCCATTTATTACCCCACCATTGAAAATGCAACTCTCCAACCACTTTCAGCATTAGCTTATGCAGCCGCAAATGCATGGGAAGTATTAGCCAAAGTACAGGACGTCGATTCTACAAGAATAGGCATCACAGGGCATTCCTATGGTGGGAAGTGGGCAATGTTTGCCTCATGCCTATACGAAAAGTTCGCTTGTGCGGCATGGGGAGACCCCGGAATTGTATTCGACGAAACAAAAGAGGGATATATCAATTACTGGGAACCCTGGTATTTGGGATATTATCCGCCACCATGGGAAAGTACATGGAGTAAAAATGGGCATGATTATGCTAAAGGCATTTATCCGAAGCTCCGCAAAGAAGGATATGATTTGCATGAATTGCATGCGCTGATGGCACCTCGCCCATTTCTTGTTTCCGGAGGATACTCTGACGGAACAGACCGGTGGACAGCGCTAAACCATACAATAGCGGTCAACCGGCTCTTAGGATACCGCAATAATGTCGCGATGAGCAACAGAGTCAATCATGACCCAACCCCTGAATCAAACGAAATTATATATGATTTTTTTAAATGGTACTTGTATTCAGCAAATAAATCTACCAAAGAGTAGAAAGATGCGTTTTTTGAATACACTTTTTCGTTTTTTTGCGCAAAAAATCGACTCTGGATGCCTAACTTTGTTCTATCAATTCATCCAAGTAACCTAAATTACTTGATTAAAATGATTAGCCTATGAAAAATATACACTAGAAAACATAAAATGCCCCATCTGCGAATGGGGCAATATTAATGCCATATTAATAAAACTAATCATAAATTATCACCCAATTAATAAATAACGCAATAATAAATTCACAATTAATAAATTAAAAGTGCTAACCCAAAGGAATTAATAAAGCTAGCAGATAATTCCGAGTTAGTAATAAATATTAAACTATTAAAAATTCAATAGGTTAAATATATACTAAAAAGAGTAGAAACTAAAAAAAGTAAACTATGGAAGCGAATAATCGCAGAGATTTCTTAAAGAAAGCCGCATTAGCGGGAGCCTCCGCCCTAATGGCTCCCACACTACTGGCCGCTGAAGGCAAAGATGAAAGTGAATTCGTTCTCTCTCCGAGCAAAAGGACGGACAGCAAATTAATTGTACCGAAAAATAATGGTCTGAAAATCACAGGCACTTTTCTGGATGAAATATCTCACGATATTCCACACCAGAACTGGGGAGAAAAAGAATGGGATCTCGACTTTCAGCACATGAAAAGGATTGGTATCGATACCGTTATTATGATCCGTTCCGGATATCGCAAGTTCATCACTTATCCGTCCAAATATCTATTAGGAAAAGGATGCTATATGCCTTCCGTGGATTTAGTAGATATGTACTTACGACTGGCTGAAAAATATAACATGAAGTTTTATTTTGGACTGTATGACACCGGTCATTATTGGGATACACGTGATATGTCGTGGGAAGTGGAATATAATAAATATGTGATTGACGAAGTATGGAATACTTACGGCGAGAAGTATAAAAGCTTCGGAGGCTGGTATATTAGCACGGAAATCAGCCGCAATACCAAAGGAGCTATCGGCGCATTTCATACAATGGGGAAACAATGTAAAGATGTATCTAATGGGCTCCCTACTTTTATATCCCCTTGGATTGATGGTAAAAAGGCAGTCATGGGAACCGGAAAAATGACAAGAGAGGATGCTGTATCCGTAGAACAACATGAGAGAGAATGGAATGAAATTTTTGATGGCATACACGATGTAGTAGACGCTTGTGCGTTTCAAGACGGACACATCGACTACGACGAACTGGATGCTTTTTTCACTGTAAACAAGAAACTGGCAGACAAATACGGAATGCAATGTTGGACAAACGCGGAAACATTCGACCGCGATATGCCCATCCGGTTCCTGCCGATCAAATTCGACAAACTCCGCATGAAACTGGAAGCGGCAAAACGTGCCGGATATGATAAAGCAATCACTTTTGAGTTTTCTCACTTTTTAAGTCCGCAATCAGCTTATCTGCAGGCAGGACATTTATATGACAGATACAGAGAATACTTTGAAATCAAATAAACTATATGAAAACAACAATTAATCTGGGTTATATCATATTCCTTTCAGTCGTTGCTGCTTTAGGAGGCTTTCTGTTCGGTTATGACACAGCTGTCATATCCGGCACAATAGCTCAGGTGACACATCTGTTTCAGTTGGACACCTTGCAACAAGGATGGTATGTAGGATGCGCATTGATCGGATCGATTGTCGGTGTTCTCTTTTCCGGAATATTGAGCGACAGCATCGGACGTAAAAGAACAATGATACTTTCTGCCATTCTGTTTTCTACATCAGCAATCGGCTGTGCTTTTTGCATTGACTTTAACCAGTTAGTTGTTTATAGAATCATAGGTGGCATCGGAATTGGTGTTGTTTCTATTGTATCTCCTCTTTACATTTCCGAAGTTTCCGTCGCACAATTCAGAGGCAGGATGGTCTCCCTGTATCAACTGGCCGTAACTGTCGGTTTTCTAGGAGCTTATCTTGTCAACTACCAGTTATTGGCATATTCAGAGAGTGGAAACCACTTACCTATCGCCTGGTTAGAAAAAATAGTAGTTACAGAAGTGTGGAGAGGTATGTTAGGCATGGAGACATTACCAGCCGTAATATTCTTTATTATTATCTTTTTCATACCCGAAAGCCCCAGATGGCTGATAGTAAAAGGACAAGAAAGGAAAGCCACTTATATTCTGGAAAAGATCTACAATTCATTTAAAGAGGCTGATTTCCAGCTAAACGAGACAAAATCCGTCCTTGTTTCCGAGACCCGTTCAGAATGGTCTATCCTTCTGAAACCAGGTATTCTGAAAGCAGTCATTATCGGTGTATGTATTGCTATTCTGGGACAGTTCATGGGGGTTAATGCAGTTCTTTACTACGGGCCTTCCATTTTTGAGAATGCCGGTCTTTCAGGAGGGGATTCTCTGTTCTATCAGGTTCTTGTAGGACTTGTGAATACACTGACCACTATCCTGGCACTTCTCATCATTGACAAAGTAGGACGCAAGAAACTGATATATTATGGGGTATCCGGAATGGTCGTTTCATTGATACTCATTGGCAGTTATTTCCTCTTCGGAAATGCCTGGAATATTTCCAGCCTGTTTCTGTTAGCCTTCTTTCTGTGTTATGTTTTTTGTTGCGCCATTTCCATTTGCGCTGTGATATTCGTACTTCTCTCTGAGATGTACCCTACCAAAATACGCGGATTAGCAATGTCCATTGCCGGATTCGCTCTTTGGATCGGTACCTATCTGATCGGACAGCTAACCCCCTGGATGCTCCAGAATCTTACTCCAGCCGGAACATTCTTCCTGTTCGCCATCATGTGTGTACCGTATATGCTCATTGTCTGGAAACTCGTACCGGAAACTACCGGAAAGTCTCTGGAGGAGATTGAAAGATACTGGACCCGTTCGGAACGGTAAAATAGACCTTATTAAATAAAAAACTAACAATTATGGATTTAAAAAAATTAGCAAACCAATACAAAGACGAACTACTGAATAATGTTCTTCCATTCTGGTTAGAGCATTCTCAGGATCACGAATTCGGTGGCTATTTCACTTGTCTGGATCGTGAAGGCAACGTATTCGATACAGATAAATTTATTTGGCTGCAAGGACGCGAAGTTTGGTTATTCTCAATGCTTTACAATAAAGTTGAGAAAAAACAGGAATGGCTGGATTGCGCTATTCAAGGCGGTGAATTTCTAAAAAAATACGGACATGATGGAAACTATCATTGGTATTTTTCTTTGGATCGGGCAGGTAATCCTCTGGTAGAACCATACAACATCTTTTCCTATACATTTGCTACAATGGCTTTCGGGCAACTCAGTCTGGCTACAGGCAATCAGGAATATGCTGACATTGCAAAGAAAACGTTCGATATTATTCTCTCAAAGGCAGATAATCCGAAAGGTAAATGGAACAAAATCCATCCGGGCACACGTAATCTGAAAAATTTCGCCCTCCCGATGATCCTTTGTAATCTGGCACTTGAAATAGAACACCTGTTGGACAAAGAGTATCTGAAAAAAACAATAGAGACTTGTATCCATGAAGTGATGGAAGTGTTCTATCGCCCGGAGCTAGGAGGAATTATTGTTGAAAATATAGGAGTGGACGGCAATCTCGTAGACTGTTTTGAAGGACGGCAAGTGACTCCCGGACACGACATCGAAGCCATGTGGTTTATTATGGATTTAGGAAAACGCCTGAATCGCCCTGATCTAATCGAAAAGGCAAAAAATGTAACCTTGACGATGATTAACTACGGATGGGACAAAGAATATGGTGGCATCTACTATTTTATGGACCGCAAAGGTTGCCCTCCCCAACAACTGGAATGGGACCAAAAACTTTGGTGGGTACACATTGAAACACTTATTTCCCTACTAAAAGGTTACCAATTGACAGGTGACAAACAATGTATGGAGTGGTTCGAGAAAATACATGAGTATGTATGGACGCACTTCAAAGATGCTCAATATCCTGAATGGTTCGGTTACTTAAACCGCCAGGGAGAAGTACTTCTGCCACTTAAAGGAGGCAAATGGAAAGGCTGTTTCCATGTCCCCAGGGGCTTATATCAATGCTGGAAAGTACTAGAAGAATTACAATAAATCTAATACCCAAAAACTTTTTTATTAACCAATTAAATTTTATCTTATGATGAAACAATGCTTTAAGCAAAAAAGTAGTTTCCGAACAATCAGAATCATACTATTCTCATTGTCGATGCTTTTTGCGTATGCCACAAATGGCTATGCCCAGAACATGGTTAGGGGAGTCGTCACAGACGTGACCGGTGATCCGTTGCCAGGAGTCAGCGTCGTTGTCAAAGGTACGACCACAGGTACCACTACCGATATTGACGGTAGATACTCTATCAATGTACCTTCCACAGGTACATTAATCTTCTCATACATTGGTATGGCCAAACACGAAGTTAAAACACAAGGACAAACAACCATCAATGTCAGCTTGTCAGAAGATGTATCAAGTTTGAATGAAGTTGTTGTAGTAGGCTATGGAACTCAAAAGAAAGTCCACTTGACAGGTTCTGTCGCTTCCGCTTCCTCAAAGGAAATATTAAAAACCACAGCAAGTAATATTTCACAAGCCTTGGTCGGGAAATTACCAGGTTTAGTAAGCCAACAATCTACCGGGCAGCCTGGAGCTGATGATGTATCTTTCTTAGTACGAGGTTATTCATCTTACAACGGTGCTAGTACCCCATTAGTATTAGTTGATGGAGTAGAACGTGAAATGGCACGCATAGATGCGTCAGATATAGAATCTGTTACTATTTTAAAAGATGCTGCGTCTTGTGCTGTGTACGGTATGAAAGGAGCCAATGGAGTTATATTAATTACAACCAAACAGGGAACAGAAGGTAAGCCTGTAATCACTTATCGAGGCAGTGTTACTTTCAACCATGCGACTAACCTCCCTAAAATGATGAATGGTACACAATACATGCAATACTACAACTTAGCACGTCAACTAGACAATATAGCAAATGGCTTGGAACCTGGTGAGGGATTTTTCACTGATGAAGAGATTGCAGCAACCTACAATGGGGACCCGACGGACGGATATGAAAATACAGACTGGACATCGCCCATATACAAAACTACTATGATGCATCAACATAACCTTTCTGTCAGTGGAGGTACAGATAAAACTAAATACTTTATCAGTGGTGGATTCCTACGCCACAATGGTATCATCAAAGACCATAAAAATCAACGTGGTAACTTCCGGTCCAATATCACAACAGAAATCAATAGAAACCTCAATGTTCAGTTAAATATTGCTGGCAATATACAAGATTACTATCGGCCAGGAGGATATACTTATGAAAACCAAAAAGGTTACAATCTCTTCCATTTAATGTTATATTCACTACCTTATGTTCCTCAAGAATATAATGGGTATCCCACCTCCGGTTACCGTCAATCCGGTAGTGCAGCCAATGCTGTATATGGATCAGCTAACTCAGGATTTGAAAAAGCACGTAATGTCCGACTGGAAACATCTGCCAAAATAGAATACTCATTCCCCTTCTTAAAAGGTCTAAAAGCAAGTATGTTTGCAAGTTGGGACTACTATGATGGAGATGGCAAAACATTTACTTATGCCTATGATATAATGGCATTCACTCCAGCAGATAAAAACAACGCTAACAAAGGGAATGGATATTCACTGGTAAAAAGCGCAAATCTTTCACCAGAAGGAAATATGTATGTAGGGAATAACAAGAGACAAAAGGTAATGCTGCGTCCTTCTATCTCTTATAACAACAAAATTGGTTTGCATGATATAGGAGCATTATTTCTTTACGAACAAAAGAAAGAAAACTCAAGTTCATTTTCAGGAAGCCGCAAGGATTTTGATATATTTGACCTTCCTGAATTAAACTTCGGTGATGCCGCAACAGCTATCATTAACGGGTCATCTGGTAAATCTGCATATGCCGGATACGTGGGACGTTTAAATTATGCCTATGACAACAAATATCTTGTAGAAGCTTCTTTCCGCTACGATGGTTCCTACCTTTTCGCTGAAGGTCAGCGATGGGGATTCTTTCCTTCCGTCTCTTTAGGATGGGTTGCCTCTGAAGAAGACTTCTTCAAAGACTTATTTCCAAAAATCGATTACTTTAAACTTAGAGGTTCAGTCGGAATATTAGGAAATGATAATGTAGATCCTTTCTTATATCGTAAACTTTATGAACTAAACAGCAATAATGTAGCATTCGGAACCAGCCCATCTTCACAAAGCACATTATCCAATAAGGTCGCTTATCCAATGACCGACCTAACGTGGGAAAAATGTCGCACAATCAATCTCGGATTTGAAATGAATGCCTGGAATGGATTATTAGGAGTAGAATTTGATGTATTCTATAAATATACTTATGACATTCTCCAGAACATTACTTCCATCTATCCGGCATCTCTAGGAGGTCATGTACCCACCCGAATGAATGACGGAACTTTCGACAACAAAGGTTTCGAATTAATACTAAAACACCGCAATCAAATTAGTGATTTTAACTATAGCTTAACCGGAAATTTAACATATGCACATAACCGTATATTAAGCAAAAGACAAGCTGACGGTACATTACCTTGGCAAAGCACCTTGGGGAGTTCAATAGGAGATGTATGGGGGTTGAAATCGATGGGGTTATATCAAACTCAAGAGGAACTAGATAATGCTCCCAAACCTATTGGAACTAAACCACGCTTAGGTGATATCCGCTATATGGACATCAATGGAGATGGCCAGATTAATTCACAAGACCAAGTGAAGATTGCACGTAATTCACGTCCTGAACTGATGTTTGCCCTAATGGCCGATGCCAATTATAAAGGATTCGACTTATCTATTCAACTACAGGGAGCTGCCCTTTGCGACAAAATGCTGCAACAAAACTGGTATAATCTAAACGGTGTTACAGACCAAACTCCTTTAACCAAGCCTTTCTACGCAGGAGTAGACAATGCTCCACTTTATTTAGTAGAAAACAGTTGGAGACCTGACAACATTAATGCAGAATATCCACGGCTATCAATAAGTCCTGGAACCAATAACGCCCAGATTTCAGACTACTGGAAAAGAAATGGCGCATACCTACGTTTGAAAAACGTTGTGTTAGGATACACATTCCCTAAACAATGGATGAATAAACTTGGCGTTGGTAGCCTCAGAATATATGCAAGCGGTCAGAACCTACTAACTTTTACAGAATTTAAATACCTGGATCCTGAAAGTGCCAACGTAATTACCGGTTATTATCCGCAACAACGTACTTTCAGTGTAGGTGTTGATGTTTCATTCTAAACAGACTATTCATATGAAAAATATAAAAAAATACATATTAGGCATGGCTACAGCTTTATGTTTATGCCAGTCATGCGACGTATTGGATATTGATCCTACTGGAAATTACAGTGAAACTACCGCTTTTAATTCTATCAAAAATCTAGACTTATATGTAAAAGGTTTTTATAGCATATTCTACGTAAACTCACAATTATACGTAGATGCGAGTTGTTTGATGGATGACGGAGCTAGTGATTTGATCAAATATTCATGGTATGGAGTAGATGGAGGTAAAATGAATCGTTTCTTCTATCAAAGTAACTTCGTAACTCCTCAAGGCAATTTCCGTTCTAACTGGAATGATATGTATACTCGTATCCGCCAGTTGAATGAATATTTTTATGACTTAAAAAAATATGGAAACGGATTAAATCCGGAAGAAGTAGCTGCACGTACTGCAGAGGTCCGTTTCATGCGTGCTTTTGCTTATCAAGAATTGGTTATTCGACATGGAGGCGTAATTCTACGCACATCTGAGGAGTATATAGACGGCCCAGAAGAAAGAGCAAAAGCTCGTTCATCGGAAACCGAATGCTGGGATTTCATATTGGAAGAATACAAAAAAGCCGCTAATGATTTACCTGAATCATGGGCAAATAGTGACGCCGGACGTTTAACTAAAGGAGCAGCTTATGGCATGCAAGCACGTGCAGCCTTGTATGCGAAACGCTGGGATAAAGCAATTGAAGCGTGTGAGGAAGTATTAAAACTAGACTATACATTACTTCCTGGCACGAGTTATGAAAGCTATTATAAGATCTTCACATCTGTCAATAACAAAGAACTAATATTGCCCGTATATTACGAAAAAGGACAAAATAAGAAACAACATAATTTTGATACATATTTTTGTCCGCCATTTGACTCTAAGCCATGGACGGGTGGAGCTAATAACGGAGCTGCAGCTACTCCTTCAGATGAATATGCATCATCTTTTGACATTAAAGTTAATGGTGTGTATCAAGCTTTTGACTGGGATAAGCTTAACGTTTATGGAAACAAACCTTTTGATAATCGCGAGCCTCGCTTTTACGCTTCTATTTTATATAACGGGGCTTCATGGAAAGGACGCACTCTACAGCTATATGTTGACGGTGATGACGGATATATGGACTTCTCCACAGCTGGACAAGACAATGTTCATAGATCAACTACGGGCTATATCTTTCGCAAATTCATGAGTAATGACCCTGAATACAACTTCACTAATGTCTTAAGTGGCCAATATTGGATAGAAATGCGATTGGCAGAAATATATCTGATCCGTTCAGAAGCATATGCTCGCAAAAATGAGTTCGAAAAAGCATATGCTGATTTAAAAACAATTCGTGACCGCGTAGGATTACCCCAATTAGAACAAAAAAATAATTGGAGTGACTACCTAACTGATTTAGCCAAAGAACGTATTTGTGAATTAGGTCTGGAAGGTCATCGTTATTTTGACTTGATCCGTTGGGGGATTGCCGTACAAACGCTTAACCAAAAACGTCTGCATGGTATCAAGATAGAGAAAAAAGGTAATGATTTCGCTTATGAAAAAGTAGAATGTGACACACAAGATCGTTTGTTCCCGGAAAGATATACTATCTTCCCTATTCCTTTTAGCGAGTTGCAAACTAACATTCTTTGCGAACAAAATGATTTGTGGAAATAATATTATTTAAAAAGAAGAATTATGAAAATGAAATATTTATTTCACGGTTTATTAGCTTCAATCCTTCTCATTACTGCATGTCAAGAGCCAGATGATTTGGTAAGAAGCGATAGTGAAAACATTAATATTCTTTCTGTTAAAGGATCTCTAATATCCGATGCAGACAAGCAATATGATGCTATTGTCGATGAAGCAAATGGTACTATCACAGTACAGGTCCCTTATTATATCTCGGATACTGAAAAAATTCAAGGAGACTTGACTCAAATGAAAGTTACTGCAAACATGCCCACAGGTGCAAGATTCGAGCCTGAAATCTCTGGCATTCATGATTTGGTTGCAGGCTTCCAATCTACATTAATCAAAGAAGATGGAACAAAAACCCTTTACACTTTCAAAGCAATTTATGCTAAATCAAAATCAGCGCTCATTACTAAAATAGTGTTACCGGATATACCAAATCCATTGATCACAATCAAATCACCTGAGAACGAAGGTGAAAATGGGATTATCGTTATTTATAAAACATCTTCCTCCATTGATGCTGCTATACGTTCGGCACAACTATTTACCTCACCATGGGCTACTATTGAATCAACAGCTATGGATTCAGAAGGTTATATTGATTTAAGCCAAATGGCAGACATCTATGTTATCGCACAAGATGGAGTTACCAAGCAGAAGTATACTGTCGAAATCCAAACTCCTTCTTTCGTTGCTCCGGGAAGAATCGGCTATAAATCCTTATTATTCGGATTCCAAACAACCCCTGCTGATCCTAGAGGTTTCGTTCCTACAAATAACCGTAGTCTAGCCATAGTTAACAATTATTTGATAGTAAGTAGTACAACCTTAGACTTTGTAGTCCTAAACCGTTATAGCGGTGAACATCTGAAAGATATACAAGTTAATACGACAGGATTGCCTACCGGACTTATCCATGCAATCACACAAGATGATGCCAATCACATGGTAGCCATAACTTTCTGTGCAGCTAATAACCCATGGAGCAAAAATCAGTTATTCGAGATTTATGTTTGGAAAAACGGCATTACCAATCCACCAACAAAAATTATGTCCGAAGATATTCTCACTAGTGATGTTTTTGCTCAGTTCCGTAGTACCAATGCTAGTGTTGCAACTACAGGAACGTGGGATATGGGACGTACCGTATCTATAAAAGGAGACATTACAAACGGAACTGCCATATTAATGTCATTAGCAAATAGTGTAATGAACCGGGTTCTTCGGGTAAAAACAGAAGATGGAAAAGTTATCTCCGTACATGGCTCAGCCAAAGGTCTCTATAGCTGGTACCTGCAAAGTAAACCTATTCCTATGACAACAGAAGACGAATGTGATTATATTATGAGCTCCAACAATGCCCGAAAGAATGTGATCTATACTCCCAAAGAAGGAAGTCAGATAATATTTGATCCTAAAGGTAATTGGTGGGGTGGTAGTCTGATTGGTACAGCATATACCGAATTTAATGGTGTAAAACTAGTGGCTGTCCAAAATTCCAACACAACTTCCAAACCTCAATATTGTCGCCTTTGCATAGGAAATATAACTTCTATGACTACGACGGCAATGGCAGACGCACAAATAATGGATTCACGCTTGGACAATTATGACCCTGCATTCGGACCAACTGGACCCAATGGGAATAACAGTTCTCTAACCGGAATGACTTCATTCTATAATGCAATCGGTGAAAATCCAAACTCAACAGGCGACATAGCTATCGGTCATAGTGCTGACGGTAACTCTATACAAGTTTACATGTTAACTACTGACCATGGTATTATAGCATATGAATTAACGAAGTATAATCTATAATCATTGTTTCAATCAAAAGTCGATATTGCCCCAAAAGCTTATCGACTTTTGATTTCCTAAAATTGGAATTGTTTATCTATATTCCTGTAAATATTATAATTGGTCATGAAAATAAAAGTTGGTCTGATAGGTTTTGGGCGCATGGGACAGTTTTATCTAAAAGAAATGCAAAAAAGCGGTCAATGGGACATTGTATACATCTGTGATGTAAATACAGATGCTCTAGAACTTGCCAAATTATTATCACCCGAATCCAAAACCATCACAGATGAACGTATTGTCTTCGCAGATAAAGATGTACAGGTAGTAGGTCTCTTTGCACTCGCTGACTCTCGAAAAAGACAAATCGAGCAAGCTATTCAAAGTGGAAAACATATCATATCAGAGAAACCAGTGTCTGATACCATTGATAAAGAATGGGAAGTAGTAAATCTCACAGAAAAGTATGATCGCTTCTCCACTGTCAATTTATATCTACGCAATTCTTGGTATCACCAGACTATCAAACAGTTTATTGAACAAGGTGAAATCGGAGAATTAGCAATTCTTCGTATTTGCCATATGACTCCCGGACTTGTTCCTGGTGAAGGCCACGAATATGAAGGTCCGGCATTCCACGATTGCGGAATGCATTATGTAGATATTGCCCGATGGTATGCTAACAGTGAATACAAAACCTGGCATGCACAAGGAGTCAACATGTGGAACTATAAAGAACCTTGGTGGATACAATGTCATGGGACCTTTCAGAACGGAGTAGTATTTGATATTACACAGGGGTTTGTATATGGCCAATTATCAAAAAACCAGACACACAATTCCTATGTTGATATTATTGGTACAAAGGGAATTGTACGCATGACGCATGATTTCCAAACTGCTGTAGTTGATCTTCACGGAGTTCACGAAACACTACACTTAGAAAGACCATTTGGCGGTAAGAACATAGATGTATTATGCAAATTATTTGCTGATTCCATCAAAACAGGAAAACGTAATTCCCGACTACCATTCATACGAGATTCCGCTATTGCCTCAGAGAATGCATGGCTCTTTCTGAAAGATGCCCACCAGCATGTTCTTCCGGCAATTGGTGAACTACAAACTCTTGAAGAAATCCGTGAACGAAGGAAACACCTGAAAAATGGATACGGATTACTACAGAGTCATAGGTATAATCTTATTAAATAAATACAATAATACTATGTCAGATTTTTCAAGAAGAAAATTCCTAAAAACTGGAGCTGCCGCATTAGCCGGTATCACAATAGCTCCTAATTCAATTCTAGGTATGAGCCATGGTCATATCTCACCCAGTGATAAGTTAAACATCCTTGGCATTGGAATTGGTGGACGTGGTGCTAGTGCAATCCGCAGCATGTCCAGCCAAAATATTATTGGGCTTTGTGATGTAGACTGGAAATATAGCGGACATGTATTTGATGAATACCCTAAAGCAAAACGTTATTATGATTATCGCAAAATGTTTGATGAATTGGGCAAATCAGCGGACGCTGTAATGATAGCAACCCCTGACCATACCCATGCTCTTATTGCGGCAGAAGCCATCACAATGGGAAAACATATATATTGTGAGAAGCCATTAACACACACCGTATATGAATCACGCCTATTAACCAAACTCGCAGATAAATATAATATTGCTACCCAAATGGGAAACCAAGGCGCTTCAGGAGCTGGTGTCCGCAAGATCTGCGAATGGATATGGAACGGAGAAATTGGTGAAATCACTAAAGTAGAAGCATTTACTGATCGTCCTATCTGGCCCCAAGGACTTAGTCGACCAGACAAGGCAGAAAGAGTACCCAAGACATTAAATTGGGATTTGTTCCTCGGTCCTGCTCAGTACCGTGATTATAATCCTATTTATACTCCTTGGAACTGGCGAGGTTGGTGGGATTTTGGTACAGGTGCATTAGGTGATATGGCATGTCATGTTCTTCATCCGGTATTTAAAGGATTAAAATTAGGATATCCTACTAAAGTACAAGGTAGTTCGACATTGCTTATGACAGATTGTGCTCCCAATGCTCAAATGGTTAAATTCACATTCCCAGCTCGCGATAATATGCCGAAAGTTGCAATGCCAGAAGTGGAAGTTTATTGGTATGATGGCGGCATGAAACCAATGCGTCCAAAAGGTTTCCCTCAAAACAAAAATTTGAATGTAGATGGTGGAGGTGTCATTTTCCACGGAACAAAAGACACATTGATCTGCGGATGCTACGGAAGAAAACCTTGGTTACTCTCCGGTAGAGATCCTAAATGTCCACCAGTATTACGTGAAGTTAAAGAAACTCATGAAATGGACTTTGTACGTGCCTGCAAGGAAAATGCCTCAAGCCGTATTCAGACTACTTCTCCCTTCAAAGAAGCAGGACCTTTCAATGAGATGGTAGTAATGGGAGTACTTGCTATCAGGCTTCAATCACTAAATCAAGAATTGTTATGGGATGGTCTCAACATGAAATTCACAAACATAGACCCTAATGCTACCATCCAAACAGTCATCAAAGATGGCTTTACGATTAAAGATGGGCATCCAACCTTCAATAAACAATGGACAGACCTAATAAATGCTCAAGCATTTGCTCAGGAATTAATCAAGCATACTTACCGAGATGGATGGAAGTTACCGGATATGCCCAATAATTAACTATTAAACATTAATTTAGAATCATGAGAAATCAATTTTATCCACTAATTTATAGTCTTATAGCCGGAGTTTTGGTATCTTGCAACGGCAATAAGAAAGTTGCAGTATCACAAGATGACACCTCATCTAACTTCATAACTTTATCGTGTTCCAAATCATTAAAAGCTTCTGAGATTGACAGTATACAATTTCCCATTGACAAAGATGGCTATATCACCCTTTTTGACGGAGAAACGTTCAAAGGTTGGCGTGGATATGGTAAAGAACAAGTTCCATCTAAATGGACCATCGAAGACGGTAGTATTAAATTCAATGGGAGTGGTATTGGAGAAGCTCAAAATAGTGACGGTGGTGACCTAATCTTCGCACATAAATTTAAAAACTTTGAACTGGAATTAGAATGGAAAATATCCAAAGGCGGTAATTCCGGAATTTTCTACTTAGGACAAGAAGTCACATCTAAAGACAAAGATGGAAACGATCGATTAGAAATGCTTTTTATGTCTGCACCTGAATACCAGATATTAGATAATGCAGTTCACCCAGATGCTCAATTAGGCAAAAGCAATAATCGGCAATCAGCTTCTTTATATGACTTGATCCCTGCTATTCCACAAAATGCCAAACCTGCCGGAGAATGGAATAAAGCAAAAATTATGGTATACAAAGGTACGGTTGTTCATGGCCAAAACGATGAGAACGTTCTTGAATATCATCTATGGACACGAGAATGGACAGATTTACTGCAATCCAGTAAGTTTAGCGAGCAAGAACGTCCTTTAGCATTTCAATTATTAAATAACTGTGGTGGTGACAACAGAGAAGGATTCATTGGCTTTCAAGATCATGGTGATGACGTATGGTATCGTAACATCCGCATAAAAATCCTTGATTAATTATTATTAGCATTATCAAGAGAGGATTTCTATTACAAAAATTTATAGTGACCTCTCTTGATATAAAATATAAAACATTTATTTATACTATGCCATCTTTCTTCCAAAAAATACAAGAGCAACTGCATCATTACTTAATTCATATAAGATCCCGACATATGCTCTGAAAACAGGAGAATTATTGCATTATCAAATTTCATTAATAAGCTTGGAAGCGTTGATTATATGTATTTCGCAGTCTGAAAAAAGCTACGAAGTAATCAAACTAATAAAAAAGATACAAAGAGAAAAAACAAAAGAAGTCGTAAATCCGGTATTCTGGAGTGATAACTTCATTTCATTGTTCCCTAATGAGACCCGTACCATCACTGCGACAGTATCCATAGAGGATTTACATGGAGAAAATCCTATAATTATTATTAAATAACTAATAAAACCAAGAAACATGAAACTATTACTTACAACCTTGGCAATAGTCTATCTAAGTTTGTTCATGAGCCTGCAAGCACAAGAACAGGTACGGGTTATCCCCTATCCTGCTGAAGTCACCATGCAAGCAGAAACGTGTAAACTCAAATCGGGTCAGAAAATCCACTATCTGGATGCCAGTTTATATAAAGAAGCAGCATTCCTTGAAAAGAAACTCGCTGATTTAAACTATAAAATGAAAGTAATCCCCGGCAAAAAAGCTGCGAAAGGAATCAACTTATCATTAGACAATAGACTGCAAAACAAAGAGGGCTATCAGCTGATTATCGCCCCCAAACAGGTCCTAATCAAAGGAGGAAGTCCAGCTGGAGTTTTCTATGGTATTCAAACGCTATTACAGCAGTTAACCAACGGAGATCTAAGATGTGGAACGATAGAAGACGCCCCGCGTTATGAATGGAGAGGATATATGCTTGATGAAGCACGTCACTTTTCCGGCGAAAAAAGGGTAAAACAAATCCTTGACCTGATGGCATATTATAAGATGAATCGCTTCCATTGGCATCTGACAGACGCACAAGGATGGAGAATCGAAATTAAACAATACCCTAAACTGGCAACTATAGGAGGAGAAGGTTGCCATAGTGATCCGGATACACCGGCACAATATTATACACAAGAGCAGATCCGTGATATCATAGCATATGCCAAAGAACGTCATATTGAAATTATACCCGAAATAGACATGCCCGGACATGCCACAGCAGCCAATAAAGCTTACCCGGAATACTCAGGCGGAGGAACGGAAGAACATCCGGAATTCACTTTTAACGTCGGCAAAGAAGAAACTTATACTTATCTGACTAATATACTAAAAGAAATAGCTGCCTTATTCCCTTCTCCATATTTACATATCGGAGGCGACGAAGTAGCTTACGGAATCAAGGCATGGGAAACAGACCCACATGTACAAGCACTATTGAAACGCGAAGGGTTACAAACTGTAAAGGAAGCAGAACGCTACTTTATGCATAGAATGACAGATGTAGTAAACTCACTAGGTAAAACTTTAGTCGGTTGGGATGAACTTCTCGACTTGAATGTAAAGCAAGATAATACTATCATTATGTGGTGGAGGCATGATAAACCCGATTACCTGCGCAAATCACTGACCAAAGGATATTCGACTATCATGTGTCCGCGCAAACCGCTTTATTTTGACTTCGTACAATATAAAGACCACAAATGGGGACGAATCTGGGACGGATTCTGCCCAATAGAAGATGTATATGCTTTCCCCGACAAATGGTTTGCCGAATGGGGAGTGTCAGCCTCTGACCTCTCACATGTCAAAGGCATACAGGCCAATACATGGACGGAACTAATGCATACTAAAGATCGGGTAGATTTCATGATCTTTCCCCGCCTCTGCGCACTGGCAGAATCAGCTTGGTCCGCACCGACAGTCAAAGACTACGACAAGTTCCTGTCACGTATGGAAGATGCATTCACCTTATTTGATAAGCTGAATATTTATTACTTTGATTATCGTAATCCTCAGCACCATCCGGAACCGGCTGGTCCTGTCATCAAAAAGAAAGAAAAAATACAAATGGATTTCCGTGACTAAAAAAAGAAATGCTACATGAAGATTCTTATCTACTTTTTAATAATTGTACTGTGGAGCATCAATATGGAGGCAAAAGTCAAATTGCCTCCACTACTTAGTGACAATATGGTCTTACAGCAAAAAAGCAATGTACGAATCTGGGGAAAAGCGACTCCAAATTCTACTGTTGTAGTAACTCCTTCATGGGCAAATAAGGAAGTCAAAACCCATGCTGACGAAAAGGGGTGTTGGGAATTACAGATCACAACGCCTGCTGCCAGTTTCGAAGAATATACATTAACACTGACGGATGGAGAGCAATCTGTCACTTTGCAGCACCTCCTGATCGGAGAAGTCTGGTTATGTGCCGGACAATCAAATATGGTAATGCCTTTGAACGGATTTGATTATTGTCCCATAAGCGACTCCAATAATGTCATAGCAGATGCTCCCAATCATCCGGGAATACGAATGGTAACCATAAAGCCGACAGTAAAACTATCTCCGCAGGAGTATGCAGAAGGAAGCTGGCAGCAACCAACTACGGAAAATGCTCCGAAGTTTAGTGCAGCCGCCTATCATTATGCATTAACTTTACAACGGACCTTGCAGATTCCTATAGGAGTTATCACCTGTGCATGGGGAGGCTCAAGAGTAGAAGGTTGGCTACCTAAGGAAATACTACAAACCTACAAGGATGAAGACCTGACTTTAATAGGAAGTGACAAGACACCAGTCTATTTACAATCGATGTTAATGTATAATGGAATTTTATACCCCTGTCACAAATATACAATAAAAGGTTTTATCTGGTATCAAGGAGAAAGTAATGTAAGAAGTAGCAGAACATACGCCGAACGCCTAGCTACGATGGTAAAACATTGGCGATCAATATGGAAACAAGGAGACCTGCCTTTCTACTATGTTGAGACAGTCCCATTTGCCTGTGAATATAAAGAAGATGGCTACATAGGAGCATTATTGCGGGAAGCTCAACAAAAGGCGCTTTCACTCATTCCCAATAGTGGTATGATCGGAACAAACGACTTAGTAGAGACATACGAAGCTCCTCAAGTGCATCCTCACAATAAAAAAGGGATTGGAGAACGCCTCGCATATATGTCCTTGAATAAGACATACGGATATCAGGGAATAGAATCCGAATATCCATCTTATAAAAGCATGAAAATCAACGGAGAGACAATTGAAATCTCCTTTTCCCATGCAGAAAAAGGATTAAGCCCCTGGATGAATATCTCCGGATTTGAGATTGCAGGTTCAGATAAAGTCTTTTATCCGGCAGAGGCCTCTTTAAATCAGAAGGATCATACAGTAATTGTCAAATCCCCAACAGTCAAATCTCCCGTTGCCGTTCGTTACTGTTTTCGGAATTTCCTGAAAGGAAATCTGATTAATACACGCAATCTGCCGGTCAGACCATTTCGCACAGATAAGTGGTAATAAAAACATAAAATAAATGATGAAAAGAATATATTATACATATCCGGTTTTATTAGTCTGGCTTGTGTCGACATTGTTGCCACAATTTTGTATAGCTATGCCTAATGAACAGAAAGAAAACAATGATGTGGTCATAGAGAACGCGGAAATGCGTCTAATTATTAGCAATGACGGAAAAGCACGCAGCCTGATACACAAAGCTACGGGAGAGGAATGTCTGATAACAAATGCAGATGTACCTTTATGCGCTATTACCCAATACCGTCCTTACGATAATGAAAACTTCCTAATGTTTCCTGCAAAGCCACGCACCTTCCCTGCCAATAAAATTGAACGTAACGGAAATGAATTACGTATAGAATTTCAGGATACCTATGACATTGCCATCATAGAGTTAAATATCACAGATTATTATATAGGTTTCACTCTGAAGCAAATTGATTATCGTATCGAAGATTTTGGGGTAAAACGCAAAACTGAAATAGATGAAATCTCATTATTACAATTACCAGTACGTAAACGTGAGAACTTTGGTGAGTGGCTGAATGTATCATGGGATGAACAGACAGCCATATGCCTGCTAGGCACCCATCCGACCACCTATATCGATGCTTTTGCAAACAAGGAATATACTACGATGTATGCAGGACTTGATTTTCAAGTGAAACTATTCAATTCCGGTGCAGCACTGATTACTACTTCAAAAGAAAAACTGCTAACCTGTATTGATAAAGTAGAACGTGACTATCATATGCCTTTAGGAGTAGAAAGTCGCCAACGTAAAGAATATCAGTACTCCTATTATGAGCTACGTGATGTCACGACTAAAAATATAGATGAACATATTGCATATGCTCAAAAAGGTGGTTTCAAATCCATTGTCGTCTATTATGTTGATTTCGCCAAAGCTTGCGGACATTATGAATGGAGAAAAGAATATCCGAATGGAATGAAAGATTTACAGGAAATCACTAATAAAATCAAAGCAGCAGGCATGATACCCGGCATTCATATTCATTATTCCAAAGTAGCAGTGAATGACCCATATATCAACAACGGCATACCGGACTCCCGCACCAACCATGTACGCGAATTTATTCTCTCGGAACCATTAGATGATTCAAGTACTATCATCACTATAGAAGGTAATCCGGAAGGCGTACGTATGGAGAAAGGACGACGTCTCCTGCAAATTGACAACGAGCTTGTCACTTATGAGAACTATACCACCGAACCACCATATCAATTTACGGGATGTGTACGGGGAGTATTTAACTCAAAAGCAGCCTCACATGGCAAAGGACAACATTTCAGACTATTGGATGTAGATGACTGGCCCCTGTTTATCCGTGTCAACCAAAATACAGGAATCCAAAAAGAGATTGCCGAACGTTTAGGAAAAATCTACCACGAAGCAGGCTTTCGTTTTGTCTATTTTGATGGTGCGGAAGATGTACCGATGCCTTATTGGTATAATGTCTCCCGCTCTCAGATGATAGTATACAACGAAATGAAACCAACTCCATTATTTGCAGAAGGAGCATTGAAATCACATTATGGATGGCATATTTTAAGTCGTGGGAATGCTTTCGATATATTCCCTCCGGAACGTATCCGTCCGGCAATGAAGAAGTATACACTTCGATGTGCAGAGCAGATAGCCAAAGATTTTACTTCTGTCAATTTCGGATGGGTGAATTACTTGGCTCCCAACGACAAGACAATAGGCATGCAACCAGACATGTATGAATATATTTGCAGCAAAGCTGTCGCATGGAATTCTCCCATATCATTAGTTGGCAATTTAAAAGAGTTACAGAATCATCCTCGTACGGAAGATAACCTGAGAGTTATCAAAATGTGGGAAGAAGCAAAACTTCAAGGTGTCCTGACAGACAAACAGAAAGAATTACTCAAAAATCCCGAACAAGAATATCTTCTGATGAAAGATAAAAAAGGAAATTATCAGTTATACCCCTATCGTCAAATAACCAAGGATGACGAAAAGCCAATCCGGGCATTCATTTTCCAGAAAGCAGGAAGGACTTGTATCATTTATTGGCATATGAACGGTACAGGGCAACTCACTCTTGATATAGAAAAAAACAAGCTGTCTTTGATGAATGAGAGTGGTAAAAGAATACCTATCCGGTCAGCAGGAAGCAAAAGTATCCTCCCCGCAGCAGGGCGTCTCATATTGGAAACCGCTCTTCCACAAGAGGAAGTAATAAAATTATTCAGAAAAAGCATCGAAATTATTAAATAGAAATTATTCATCCTAATCTTTTGTATATGAGAAATATGATAACCAGTATTATTAGCATATTATGCTATTTACAATGTTTTGGAACTTTATCAGCCTCAGTGACTGCTAAAAATGAAAATGGAAACTTTGTATTAAAAAACAAGAATGTTGAATTAGTGTTTGCCAACGGAAAAGAATTCTTATTCAAGGAATTCCGCATGGATGGCATGAATATATTGCCTGTAAATGGAAGTACAACACATCCGTGGCAACTAATCTATCGGGGGCCCAACGGAGAGAACCCGACCTTAATGCCCCGATGGGGCGAATATAAAGGAGGCGAGATACAAAAAACTCAAGATGCCTCAACATTAATATTCACCTGGCAAATGGTTATAGATGCAGGACCGACGTGTCCGGTACGCATATTAGTCACATTAGGTAAAGATGCCGAACTACCGGAATGGCGCATTGAAGCAGAAATGCCGGAAGGATGGGTGATTACAGAATCTGAATTTCCCCGTATTGCTGTAAACAGACCGGAAGGAGCAAAAGGAATTCTTCCTGTCGGATTCGGGACCGAATACACAATCGGTAATGAAGGACAACTGCAATCACGTTATCCTTCGTGTACAGGCACAATGCAGTTAGTACTGATGCATCATAAAGGAGGCACAGTCTACTTTGCCGCACAAGACAAAGGGGGATCTGGCAAAGTATTCAGAATGAAAAGTGAAGGAAAAAGTCTTGTATTTATTCAGAATGTGACAACATCCTATGCCTGGACTCAAAACAAGAAGTTCAGCATTCCTTGGGAAACAGTGATGGGATTTACCCAAAAGGGATGGCAGGACGCTGCAGTACAATGGTATCGTCCATTTACTTTCGAAACACTGTGGGGTGCAAAAACTATTTCAGAACGTCCTATAGCAGAATGGATCAAAAACGCTGATATGTGGCTACGGCCGGGAGAAGTAAATGCTGAAACAATGGAAGCAGTACGTAAAGCGATGAAATACTATGGAAAAGGAGTCGGATTGCATTGGTATTATTGGCACAATCATCGTTTCGATACTAAATATCCGGAATACTTTCCCGAAAAAGCAGGATTCAAAGAAATGATTAAAGAAACACAGGAACTTGGAGGATTTATTACTCCATATATTAACGGTCGTCTATGGGATCCAGCAACAGACAGCTATAAAACGCTTAATGGTAAAGATGCCTCTTGTCGCAAAGCTGATGGTACATTATATACAGAAGTATATAGCTCAAAGGTATTAAATACTGTAACCTGCCCAGCTTCTTATATTTGGAGAGATGTGCTGAAAGGAGTCAACAAACAGATATTAACTGAACTAAAAACGAACGGTGTATATATGGATCAGATAGGTTGCGCCAACAGCGAACCCTGCTATGCAACCAACCACGGACATGCACCTGGCGGTGGTGACTGGTGGCCTTTTGCCTACCGCAGTTTACTCACCGAAATGCGCACAAATCTATACAAAGAGAACCAAGCCATGACAACAGAAGAAAATGCAGAGTGCTATATTGACCTGTTTGACATGATGTTAGTTGTCAATTCTCCGCACAACAGCTATACAAAAATGGTTCCGTTGTTTCCGCTCATTTATTCTGACCGTTGCATCTATAGCGGATACACCTACATCCCTTGGCGTATCACAGACGGTTCTTTGAATTTCATGAGTATGCGTAGTCTGTTATGGGGTTCTCAGTTAGGATGGGTAGAGCCCAGTCTGTTGATGCGCCCAGATGCGAAAAGGGAAGCTAAATTTCTGAAAAATCTGACAGATTTCCGCCGTCAACAACATGATTTATTCTTGGGAGGCCGTTTTATACAGGAAATAATTCCAACTGGTGATAACCCAACGCAAGAGATACCCAACTATGAAATAACTCCGGTAGTATTAGCGGCAGAATGGGCTAGTGTATCAGGCGAACACGTATACCTTATAGTAAACATGAGTGAACAAGAACACAAGGTTACACTGCCTAATAAAAAACAAATAACCGTTAAAGCACTTGATGCGATCAGAATCAGCAAATAAACAGTCTTTGTAATCAAACAATAAATAGTACAGTAAAATGAAACAGATTATATTTATAGCAATATTATTAACATGTGCCTTCGGAGCCTGCTCAAGTGACAATGACGGCGACGAACAGTCTGCAAGCGTACAAGCACCTTCAGACATAACCATAGAAAGAATGGGAAAAACCAAAGTATTACTACGTTGGAAAGACAATAGTAATAATGAAACCGGATTCAGCATCTTATTAAGAAAAGCAGATACCAGTGAAAATATAGAAATAGCCAAGGTATCCGCAAATGTCACAGAATATACAATCGAAAATGGTCTGGAAGAAGGAAACATATACTATTTCGGAGTAAGAGCATTCTCGGCTACGAATACTTCACGTGCCATTTACGAGCTCTATCGGTTGGTAGCCCTCGGTGACGAGCCAAGCATCGCAATCATAGGAAGTATCAAAGCAAACTCAACTTGTATCAGTTCCTCTTATCAAGTGACAAACATAGCTGGACAAACCAACGTAAAATATGGTTTATGCTGGAGTACCGAAAACACACCCACTATCAATGATCAAAAGCAAAACGGACCGGAAGTTGCTGAAGACGGAAAAGTATTTCAAGTGATTCCGAATACCTTACTCGACTATGGCAAATCCTATAAAGTACGTGCCTTCCTGACAACCTCTACCGGTACTTATTACAGTGCAGAGTCGACTGTTTCCTTGGAAACAGAGCCACAAGCGATCCAATTGACATGGAATAAACTGACTAAGTCTACATTGCCGGCAGAAATCGAACTGTACGAAACCACCAGTAACTTAAATGGTAGTAATTTCCATGCATGGTACGCCATTGGTGATCTCTCTACCGGTAAGGTAGAAGTACGTGTCCACATACCATCTTCTCCCGCAACCATCGACACGCAATCTGCATCATTCAATGGAGACTGTTATTTATTGGTCAATGGAGGATACTTCTATAATGGAAACCATACAGGAATAGCTGTTATCAATTCCATTAAATTGGGCTCTGTTTCAGCCGTTCGGGGGTCACTAAAAACTGGCGATACAGAATACAACAGTATGTATAATGTGACAAGAGGAACATTCGGCGTAGATGCTTCAGGCAAACCGAATGTTGTTTGGACAGGAACGGATGCCTCCAGTAATGTTTTCTATTTCGACCGTCCTTTGCCATCTGTCAAAGGAGAAAATAAATATGGAATTGTCACTAATGAAAATCCGACTACCGCAATTAGCTGGAGTCCTAAATATGCTTTAAGTGCAGGTCCTGTATTACTGAAAGACAAAAAAATCCCATTCGATTTTACAGAGACATCAAAGGGCACAGATTACTATCTCAGTAACTATGAAATCATTCCGTATGACATTTTCGGAGCGAATGTAACCCCGGACCGTACAGCAATCGGTTATCGTGAAGATGGAAAAGTGGTCATATTCATATGTGACGGACGTATTACCGCCAGTGGTGGAGCTACTTTAACAGAACTGGCACAAATAATGAAAGGATTAGGCTGTGTAGGAGCTATTAATCTTGATGGCGGAGGTTCTACCGGAATGGTTGTAGGAGACGAACACTTGAATGACATGACCGGAGGAAACCGGGCAGTCGTTTCTACAATTGGATTCTTCAAGAAAAATTAGCCCAATCCGGATATTCATAAAAGCTATAGCAATATACATAGTAAGTTTCTTTTTATGTATATTGCATTGCTTTTATAAACAACCATTTATTATGAAAAGACATATCATCATTTTGCTCATTACATTCTTGTGCTTGCCGGAATATCTGGAAGCTCAATTAAAATATTATGATGCTGCCAAGTTTCCATTGTATGGTAAAGCCACAAAGAATACAGAAAATCGCTACGAACGATTGCCGGATTCATTAAAGCATGTCTCTCGTAAACCGGTATGGAATTTAAGCAGAAACTCCGCAGGATTAGCAATCAGATTTTGCTCCAATTCAACAACAATAGCCACCAAATGGGAGAATTTGAATAATAACCTGATGAATCATATGACACCTACCGGTACTAAAGGACTCGATCTATACACATGGGTAGACGGAGCATGGAGATTTGTGAATAGTGGGCGCCCCACCGGAAAAGTGAATCAAGCTACAATTATAGCAAATATGGAACCGGTCGAGCGAGAATATATGCTATATTTACCTCTTTATGATGGAGTAATTTCATTGTCCATCGGAATAGACGCAGAAGCATCTATATCAGTACCTCGAACGGCAATTCCAGTACGGACTAAACCAATCGTTTTTTATGGAACAAGCATTCTTCAAGGTGGCTGTGCCAATCGTCCTGGGATGGCACATACCAATATTATTTCCCGCCGTCTCAATCGAGAAATCGTCAATTTGGGATTCAGTGGAAATGCACTTTTAGACTACGAAATAGCCGAAGTAATGTCCTCAGTAGATGCAGGAGTGTATGTACTAGACTTCGTCCCTAATGCTTCCTCCGATCAGATATATGAGAAGATGGAAACCTTCTATCGCATACTTCGGGATAAGCATCCACGCACTCCGATTATATTTATTGAGGACCCCGTATTCACTCATGCTCTGTTCGACAAGAAAATAGCTATCGAAATAAACAAAAAGAATAAAGCCGTCAACAGTGTCTTCAAATCTCTAAAAACAAAAGGTGAAAAGAATATATACATAATTTCTTCCGAAAAGATGCTTGGAGAAGATGGAGAAGCAACAGTAGACGGTATTCATTTCACAGACTTAGGAATGATGAGATATGCAGACCTTGTTTGTCCGGTTATAAAGAAAGTATTAAAAAAATAATTTACTATGCAGTACATTAAGCAGATAATGTTATTGGTTATACTAACGATTAGTTGGAAATGCCAGGCAGAAGAAGTAAAAGAAATTTGGCTGGACGAGTTAGGCGAAAGTTCTTATTACATACAGGATTGGGGACTCCCCCGAATCAACAAAGCAGTCACTATGACGCCATTGACTGTGAAAGGCATCGTCTATGAACGCGGCATAGGAACTCATGCAATCAGCCGTATGCTCTTTGATATCGGAAAAAAAGCCAAGACGCTTTCCGGATTAGCAGGTGCAGATGACAATACCCCATTTGCTTGTAATCTTCAGTTCAAGATATTAGGAGATCGGAAAGAACTATGGAGAAGCGGAATTATGAGAAAAGGAGATCCTGCCAAACCTTTCAATATCGATTTATCAGGAATAGACAAAGTTTTATTATTGGTAGAGGAATGCGGAGATGGAATGATGTACGACCGCGCTGATTGGCTGAATGTCAAATTCACAACTCTCGGTGACGTACAGCCCATTCCTGTATGGCCCAAGCCCATTGCCAAAGAAAAATACATATTGACTCCACAAAGTCCGGACGCTCCACAAATCAATAACCCACTGACTTATGGCGCTCGTCCCGGCAATCCTTTTCTCATGCCAATTATGGTTAGCGGCAAACGACCTATGACCTATAAAGCCAAAGGACTTCCGAAAGGATTAAAGTTAAACCGGAAAACAGGACTCATCACCGGAAGCACGAATACAAATGGTAACTTTAAGGTCCGCCTACAAGCGACAAATGAGAAAGGAACAGATGAAAAGGAGATCACACTGAAAATAGGTAGCGAGATTATGCTTACTCCTCCTATGGGCTGGAATAGCTGGAACTGCTGGCGATTTGCAGCTGATGACCAAAAGGTACGTGATGCTGCCCGAATCATGCACGAAAAGCTTCAGGCCTACGGATGGACTTATGTGAACATAGATGACGGATGGGAAGCCGATGAACGTACACCCGAAGGTGAACTCCCGGCTAACGAAAAATTTCCGGACTTTAAGACACTTACTGACTACATTCACTCGTTAGGGCTGAAATTCGGAATCTACTCTTCACCAGGTTGGACGACCTGCGGCAGGCATATAGGCAGCTGTCAGCACGAATTGACAGATGCAAAAACTTGGGAAAAGTGGGGAGTAGACTATTTGAAATACGATTATTGCGGTTATGCTGCCATTGAGAAGAACTCGGAAGAGAAAACGATTCAAGAACCATTTATCGTCATGCGCAACGCTTTAGATCAGATAAAACGGGATATCGTATATTGTGTCGGATACGGAGCTCCCAATGTATGGAACTGGGGAGCGGAAGCCGGAGGTAATTTGTGGCGAACAACCCGTGATATCAACGACCAATGGAATATTGTAATGGCAATCGGATGTTTCCAGGATGTTTGCGCATACGTATCAGCACCTGGAAAATATAACGATCCGGATATGTTGGTAGTAGGCAAATTAGGACCGGGATGGGGTGCAAAATCCCACGATTCGGACTTAACCGCTGACGAACAATATGCACATATCTCCCTATGGTCCATCCTTTCCGCCCCATTATTGCTTGGTTGTGACATGACTGCCATAGACGATTTCACGTTAGGTCTTCTGACCAATCCGGAAGTGATTGCAGTCAATCAGGACCCACTGGTAGCCCCTGCTACTAAGCTCACAGTTCCCAACGGACAAATATGGTATAAAAAGTTATACGATGGTTCCTATGCACTCGGCTTCTTCCAGATGGATCCCTACTTCATTTTATGGGATCAGGATAAAGCAGTAAATATCCAGCAACAAAAATATAACTTTAACTTTGCCCTTAATCAGTTGGGCATCCAAGGTAAAGTCAAAATCAGAGACTTATGGAGACAAAAAAACTTAGGAATATTCAGTGGTAGTTATGAAACTTCCATCCCCTACCACGGTGTCTCCCTAATTAAAATAACACCTATAAAATAAAAGCAAATATGAAACGTATTCTATTTATTCTCTTTCTCTGTTGTATAGGTAGTGGTCTTGCTGCTTGCCAAGACGAAGACCACACGGTCCCTACCCTCCCATCCGGGAATGATCCGGAAATAAACGATCCAGTCGTAGAATTCTATGATTGGGAAAAGAACCGCACCGAGTTACTGACATCTACAGATATGGTGTTACTTTATGGCGGAGGACATCATCGCACTCCCTATACATGGGATAAAGAACGTGTAAGTTCTTATATCAGATATGTAGATACCGACAATCAATCCCACTGGCTATTCGACAGCTTCCTCTTTTTGGAAATTATGGACACAGGTACAGGAGGCGCTAATAAAATGTTCGCCAAAGGGTACAATCTGGAATCAGCCAATCAAGCAGACTGGACGAAACTTATAGACTATTACTTCCAATCTGAAACAGGAATCGGAGCATTAGATGCATCAGTCAAAGAGGCCTCTGCCATTTTGGGAACCCCACGGCAGAAACGTCAGATTGTGATCAGTATACCAGAGCCCATTGTCTACCAACACCCGGAACAAGCATCCTCATCAACCAAGTATTGGGGGAAAATTGATAACCAGACGCTTGACTTTTCCAACTCTGCCGACCGAATTAAAGCCTGCAAATGGTATATCGATCAGGTACGTGCCAAGTTCAATGAAAAGAACTATCAACATGTAGAATTAGCGGGATTTTATTGGCTTGCCGAGAAAGCGACCGACACCCGTGACATTTTAAATGCGGTTGCCATCTACCTGAATAAACTAAAATATAGTTTCAACTGGATCCCCTATTATGGAGCAGATGGATATAATCAGTGGAAATCACTAGGATTTAATTATGCTTATTTCCAGCCTAATTATTTCTTCAACGAATCCGTCCCCGATTCTCGTCTGGAAGATGCCTGCCAGAAAGCACTCACGTATGATATGCACATGGAACTGGAATTTGATGACAATGCTCTGAATAGCAGAGGAAAGGCTTATCGTTTGAAAAACTATATGAGTGCATTCAAGAAACATGGCATATGGGAGAAAAAACGCCTTGCCTATTATCAGGGAAGTGCATCCCTACTTACACTAAAAAAATCAGGGAACGCAGCCGATACCCAACTCTATCATGAGTTCTGCAATTTTGTCATCAGCCGCCCCATCCGGAGTTCACATTAGTATAAACAGTTTAATCATCGCCATTCTATGAATCATAAATACCTATACTTACTCCTGCTATTTTTGATAGTCAGTTGCCAACGCAATGTAGAAACAGGCCCTCCTGTATTAAAAGAAATGTGCCAAAGATTATTTCCCCGGCATGCCCAGTCGTTTCTATTCGAGTTACTGACAGATTCTATTGATACAGACCGTTTTATACTGGAATCGAGTCAAGGGAAAATACGGATAAAAGGAAACAATCGTAACTCATTGGCTGCCGGTTTGAATCATTATCTGAAAAACTACTGTCATACCCATGTTTCCTGGTATGCCTCAGAGACAGTGGAAATGCCTGATGTACTACCGGAGATACCTCAGCCAGTATATATCCGTTCCAAATGTGACAATCGTTTTTTTCTCAACTATTGTACATTCGGTTATACTATGCCCTATTGGAAATGGCAGGACTGGGAACGACTGATAGACTGGATGGCATTAAACGGAGTCACCATGCCTCTTGCTATTACCGGACAAGAATCCATTTGGTACAAAGTATGGACAGACATGGGTTTGAGCGACGAACAGGTTCGCTCATACTTTACAGGGCCAGCCCATCTTCCCTGGCATCGGATGTCCAATGTCGATTTCTGGCAAAGTCCACTACCTCAATCCTGGCTAAAGGATCAGGAGGAATTACAAAAACGTATTCTCGAAAGAGAACGTGAGTTTGATATGACTCCTGTATTACCAGCATTTGCCGGTCATGTACCAGCCGAATTAAAAACAATTTATCCGAATGCAAAAATCTATCAGATGAGTCAGTGGGGTGGCTTCGATGAAAAATACCGCAGTCATTTTATTGATCCGATGGACTCATTATACTCAATCATTCAGCGCCGTTTTCTGGAGGAACAAACCAAAGTATATGGTACTGACCATATTTATGGAATCGATCCTTTCAATGAAGTCGACTCTCCTGACTGGAGCGAGGATTTTTTAGCCAATGTTTCAAGCAAGATTTACGAGTCGATTCATCAGGTAGACTCAGCAGCCCAATGGTTACAAATGACCTGGATGTTCTTCTATGACAAAAAGAAATGGACTCAACCCCGTATCCGTTCCTTTCTAAAAGCAGTACCGGATAACAAACTGATATTACTCGATTACTATTGCGATCATACAGAAATCTGGCGAAATACTGAAAAATATTACGGGAATCCCTATATTTGGTGTTATCTGGGTAATTTTGGCGGCAATACGATGATAGCAGGCAATCTGAATGATATTGATTTCAAGATTAAACGACTCTTCAAGGAGGGAGGAGACAATGTCTATGGCTTGGGAGCAACTCTTGAAGGCTTTGATGTAAACCCTCTTATGTACGAATTTGTTTTTGACCAGGCATGGGATTATCCTGTCACTACCGACCAATGGATAACCAACTGGTCCATGTGCAGAGGAGGAAATCAGGATGCCAATATCATCAAAGCGTGGAGAGCCTTGCATCAGAAAATTTATACCGAACATGCCACATGCGGCCAATCGGTATTAATGAACGCACGCCCCAGACTAACGGGAACTAAAAGTTGGAATACAAACCCCGGCATACATTACGCAAATAACGACTTATGGCAAATATGGAAAGAGCTACTAAAAGCCCGGAACATCAACAATAGTGATTTTCGCTTTGACGTAATCAATATCGGAAGACAAGTACTAGGAAACTTGTTCTCCGAATATAGAGATCAGTTTACCGCTTGCTATAACCGGAAAGATACAACAGGCATGAGAGAATGGAGTACCCGTATGGACAACCTCTTGCTTGACGTAGACCGCCTCCTTTCCTGTGACGCGACTCTATCCATCGGGAAATGGTTACAAGACGCCAGAAACTGTGGTGCAACCGTGTCGGAAAAGGATTACTATGAAGAAAATGCACGCTGTATCCTGACCGTATGGGGGCAACAGGACACCCAACTGAATGACTATGCCAATCGAGGCTGGGGCGGACTTACCCGAAGCTTCTACCGGGAACGTTGGAAACGTTTCACAGACGGAGTCATCGCTGCTGTTTCGGAAGATAAACCTTTTGACGAAGACAAATTCCACCAGGACATTACGCAATTTGAATACAACTGGACATTACAGAAAGACTCTTTCCCTATTGTTTCAGAGGAAGACCCGATTCAAATAGCAGACAGTCTTATCTTAAAATACGATACGTACTTTACCAAAGCACAATAATGAAGGCGGACATTCGACAAACAGGCGCTTCAAAAGATACGTTTTTTGAATGTAGCTTTTCGTTTTTCACAGAGAAGAAAGAAATCGAATGTACTACCTTTGTTTTATCAATTATATAAATACATACTATAAAAGACCAATTTATGGGAAACAATCAACCTTCGGCAAGAAAAAAAACTTATTATATATCTCTGGCTATTCTAGCCGGTATGTTCTTCATATTCGGATTCGTATCATGGGTCAATTCCATACTGATTCCATACTTCCGTATTTCTTGCGAGCTTACCCATTTTGAATCCTATTTTGTAGCCTTTGCTTTCTATATAGCATACTTTGTCATGGCCATTCCTTCGGGCATTCTATTGAAGAAAGTAGGATTTAAAAAAGGAATCATGTATGGCTTTATGCTGACTGCTTTGGGAGCCTTTATCTTTGTCCCGGCAGCTCTGGCACGGCAATTTGAAATATTCCTCATCGGCTTGTTTTCTATTGGCACCGGCCTGGCTATTTTGCAGACAGCCGCCAATCCTTATGTCACCATTATCGGCCCGATAGATAGTGCAGCACGACGTATCAGCATCATGGGAATCTGCAATAAAGTGGCAGGAATTATCTCCCCGCTCATATTCGCTGCCCTTATTCTGAAAGCAAACGACAGTGAACTCTTTGCATTAATTGAATCCGGTGCACTGGACGAAGCAACAAAGAACGCCATGCTCAATGAATTGATACAACGTGTCATTATCCCATACATTATTCTGGGCATCATCTTACTGCTGACAGGTATCGGTATCCGCTACTCCGTATTACCGGAAATAAATACTGACGAGCAGAATGCCACTGATGAACAGGACAATAAACATACTGACAAAAAAAGCATTCTCGACTTTCCATACCTCATATTAGGTGCATTGGCCATTTTCTTTCATGTAGGTACACAGGTTATAGCCATTGACACTATAATCAATTACGCCAACTCTATGGGGATGGATTTACTGGAAGCAAAAGTATTCCCTTCTTACACACTGGGATGCACAATGATAGGATATATACTTGGTATCATCCTTATCCCTAAATACATTTCCCAGAAAAATGCACTGATAGGGTGTACATTACTAGGTTTGGCTCTCTCATTCGGAGTGGTATGGGCAGACTTCGATATGACATTATTCGGTCATCAAGCCAATGCTTCCATCTTCTTTCTGAATGCTTTAGGTTTTCCCAACGCTCTGATCTATGCAGGAATATGGCCTCTTTCCATTCATGGGTTAGGCAAATTCACCAAAACCGGTTCCTCTCTGCTGATTATGGGATTATGCGGCAATGCCATCTTACCTTTGGTATATGGTCACTTTGCCGACCAGTACAGTTTGCGTATCGGTTACTGGGTACTTATTCCTTGCTTTATCTATCTGGTATTCTTTGCCATCAAAGGGCATAAAATCAACTCCTGGAGATAAAACTGAACGTAAGACATTAAAAATTAAAAAAATGGAAAGACTGATTATTATCAATGGGGAACTAATACTCCCTACCGGCATCGAAACCAATAAAATAATGGTTTGCCGGAATGGTAAGATAGAACAGATTGTATCATCCGAAGCATATATTCCTCAAGCTGACGACCGGATCATAGATGCCAACCAACAATATGTCTCCCCAGGATTTATCGATATACATGTTCACGGTGGCGGAGGTCATGACTTTATGGATGGAACCGTAGAGGCCTTTCTGGGAGTAGCCGAAACTCATGCCAGATATGGAACAACAGCCATGGTACCTACAACACTGACCAGCACAAACGAAGAGCTAATGACGACCTTTGCCGTTTATCAAAAAGCCAAAAGTCTTAATAAAAAAGGTGCCCAATTTATCGGGCTGCATCTGGAAGGGCCCTACTTCTCGCCTAAGCAGTGTGGAGCCCAAGACCCCAATCATTTGAAAACGCCTCATCCGGACGAATATAACACAATACTGGAAGCTTCACAAGATATTGTACGATGGAGTATTGCTCCGGAACTGGCAGGAGCAATTGAACTGGGGGAAAAGCTCAATAGCTGTCACATTCTCCCATCCATCGCACATACCGATGCCATTTATGAAGAAGTGGTAAAAGCATACGAAGCAGGGTATACTCATATCACTCATTTATATTCAGCGATGTCAACCATCACCCGTAGAAATGCCTATCGCTATGCAGGTGTGGTAGAGGCAGCTTATCTGATTGATGGTATGACAGTAGAAATCATTGCGGACGGCATTCATCTGCCCAAACCTTTACTACAATTCGTATATAAGTTCAAGGGGGCCGATAAAACAGCACTTTGCACAGATGCCATGCGAGGTGCGGGAATGCCGGACGGTGAATCCATATTAGGCAGCCTGACCAACGGTCAGAAAGTTATTATTGAAGACGGAGTAGCCAAGCTTCCCGACCGTTCGGCATTTGCCGGAAGCGTAGCTACCGCCGATCGTTTGGTAAGAACTATGATAAATATAGCCGGCATACCCCTAATCGATGCTATCCGAATGATAACCCTTACCCCCGCCCGCATTCTGCATGTGGATTCCCAAAAGGGTTCTTTGGAGGAAGGTAAAGATGCCGACATCGTCATCTTCGACAATCAAATTAACGTAACAACAACTATATCAAAAGGCCATGTTATCTACAATCAATGAAACATACCTGTTTCAACAAGATCTATTAACAGTCAAAATGTTCCCTTCTATCCAACAGATGGGGAAATGTGCTGCGACAGAAGTTACTAACAAAATATGCGAACTTCTCAAAGAGAAAGCTGAAATCAATATGATTTTTGCCGCAGCTCCTTCACAAAATGAATTCTTAAGTCATCTTATTCACAGTAAACAGATTGACTGGAGCAGAATCAACGCTTTCCACATGGATGAATACATCGGCATTCATCCGGAAGCCCCACAAAGTTTCGGAAATTTTCTCCGTCAGCGCATCTTCGACAAAGTCCCGTTCAAGACTGTAAACTATCTGAACGGACAAGCAGAAAACCTTGAAGAAGAATGCAAACGTTATTCCGAATTGCTGCTTCGTCATCCTGTCGATATTGTCTGTCTGGGAATTGGAGAAAACGGTCATATTGCATTCAATGATCCGGATGTAGCCAATTTCAACGACTCCCATTTAGTTAAAGTAGTAGAACTCGACCCGATATGTCGCCAGCAACAAGTGAATGAAAAATGCTTTGAAGCATTCGACCTTGTTCCTGCTAAAGCACTGACTCTTACCATTCCAGCCTTATTAAAAGCGGACTGGATGTTCTGCATTGTGCCTTTTAAAAATAAAGCCAATGCAGTATACAACACTCTTTATGGAGAAATTTCCGAAAAATGTCCGGCCAGTATATTACGCAAAAAAGAAAATTCTTGTTTATATTTGGATCCTGAAAGTGCAGAACGAATAAACTTATAAATACATATGAAAAATATCTTATTTATCCTCCTTGTTTTCTTGTCTGTCAGCTTCAGACTATACGCGCAGGATGTAATTAAAATAGGAATTATCGGGCTCGATACTTCCCATTCTACAGCTTTCACCGAGCTACTGAACGGAGACTCTGACGATAAGTTTGTCAAAGAGTTCGAAGTCGTAGCAGCTTACCCTTATGGTTCAAAGACTATCCAGTCCAGTTACGAACGAATTCCCGGATATATAGAAGAGGTCAAGAAACACGGTGTGGAGATTACATCTTCCATTGCGGAATTGCTTGACAAGGTAGATTGCGTCATGCTTGAAACAAACGACGGTAGAATCCACCTCGAACAAGCAATGGAAGTATTCAAATCCGGAAAAATATGCTATATCGACAAGCCTATTGGAGCGACATTGGGACAAGCTATTGCCATTTACGAAATGGCGGAGAAATACAATGTGCCTATCTTTTCTTCTTCTGCACTCAGATATTCTCCACAGAATCAAAAGCTGAGAAACGGAGAGTTCGGCAAAATTCTGGGAGCTGACTGTTATTCTCCTCACAAGGTAGAACCGACTCACCCCGATTTCGGTTTTTATGGCATTCACGGAGTAGAAACGCTTTATACTCTTATGGGAACCGGTTGCGAGTCAGTCAACCGTATGTCTTCCCAAGATGCTGATGTAGTGGTAGGCCGTTGGAAAGACGGGCGGATAGGTACTTTCAGGGGAATCAAAGAAGGTCCGGCCATTTATGGCGGTACAGCTTATACCCCCAAAGGTGCAATAGCAGCAGGAGGATATGAAGGTTACAAAGTTTTGCTCGATCAAATACTCACTTTTTTCAAGACCGGAGTAGCTCCGATTTCGAAAGAAGAAACAATTGAGATATTCACTTTTATGAAAGCTTCCAATATGAGCAAAGAGCAGAACGGCAAAATCGTTACCATGGAGGAGGCATACCGAAAAGGGCTGAAAGATGCACAGAAGCTAATTAAAACCTACAAATAAAAATAGCACATGAGGTACACATACAGACACATCGGGATCCTGACCATCTCATTAATAGTTGCTTCCTGCTCCTTTTCCAAAAAGCAGGCAAACAACAGTCATGACAAAAATATGAATCCGAACGTAAAAATAGTGGTCCTCGACCCAGGACATTTTCATGCCAGTCTGTTGCAAAAGAATCCGCTGGCCTCAGTGAACGACACAATTCGGGTATATGCTCCCGAAGGAGCGGAAGTCAAACAATATCTGAACGACATAAATAGCTATAATCAACGGGCGGAGAATCCCACATCCTGGAAAGAAGAAATATATATTGGGGGCGATTATCTTTCCAGGATGCTTTCCGACCGTCAAGGAGATGTAGTCGTGCTTGCCGGAAACAACCAGAAAAAAACAAACTATATTCTGGAAGCTATCAAAGCAGGATACAATGTGCTTTCCGACAAGCCTTTGGCCATTAACAAGAAGGATTTCGACTTACTGATTCAAGCATATCAATTGGCAAAGGAAAGGAAATTACTCCTTTACGACTTGATGACTGAACGATATGACATCCTGAATATCATCGAAAAATCATTACTGAACAATCCGGATCTTTTTGGTGAATTGCAAAAAGGGTCTTTGAATGATCCGTCAGTTTCTATGGAAAGTGTTCATCATTTCTTTAAGAATGTATCAGGCAAGCCACTGATTCGTCCGGTATGGTATTATGACACAGAGCAACAAGGAGAAGGTATTGCAGATGTAACCACTCATCTTATCGATCTGGTCAACTGGCAATGTTTCCCCAACGAAACCATCCGTTATCAGTCGGATGTAGAAGTATTGAAAGCCAGACATTGGCCTACCCGCATTACATTACCTGAATTTTCGCAATCGACGCAGGCTGACACCTTCCCCGCCTTCTTAAACAAATATATCAATAATAATGTGCTGGAAGTTTTAGCGAATGGTAGCCTAAATTACACAGTAAAGGGGATTCATATAGGTATGAAGGTTATCTGGAATTACACTCCTCCAAGTGATGGTGGCGACACTTTTACCTCCCTTAAGAAAGGAAGTAAGGCTACATTGAAAACAATTCAGGACAAAGAAAGTGGTTTTGTGAAACAGCTCTACATCCAAAAAGCCGCAGAGTCTGATCACTCCGAATTTGAGAGCCAGTTGCAAAAGGCCATCAAACAACTGCAGGCGACCTATCCGTTCCTATCCGTCAAAAAAATGAATGAAGGACTTTATCTGATTGATATACCACAGGCGGACAGGCTGGGACATGAAGCTCACTTCAGTAAAGTAGCAGAAGCATTCCTTGGCTATTTGCATGATAAAAATATGCCGGAATGGGAAAACGAGAATACAATATCTAAATATTATATTACCACTACAGCTGTAGAGCTGGCAAAGAAAGAGAAATAAGAAAGGCCGCAGACACGTGTTAAGAAGTGAAATAAAATATTATGCAGATGAATCCATGTTTCATGGATTCATTCCTCATGTTATGGGGACACGTCTTGATATCCTGATGATTCACTCCAACCTTCCCCTACTAAACATGCTTTGGGCACATATTACCGACGAGTTAGAAAGGTTGGATAAGATGTTGAATCGATTTGATGCCACAAGTGAAGTATCAAAGCTAAACAGCCATACACAACAAGATTCAGTTTCTGTCAGTGCGGAATTGGAAGATATCCTACGGTCATGCCAATATTATTATGAAAAGACTCTTCATCTTTTCGACATCACATTAAACGATTTCTCACAAATACAAATTCACGGCAATCACCATATCTCTTTTAGCAACTTTTCCGTAACACTTGATTTTGGAGGTTTCGCGAAGGGATACGCCTTAAAAAAGATTCAAGAAATCCTCTTGCGGGGAAATATAGAGAATGCTTTCGTCGATTTTGGCAACAGTTCGATTATGGGAATAGGACACCATCCTTATGGAGACTGCTGGAAAGTCAGTTTGCAGAATCCTTACACTCAACAAACTCTTGACGAATTCTGCCTTACTGACAATACGTTGTCCACTTCCGGGAATACGGAACAGTACACCGGACATATTATAAATCCGCTTACAGGAATCTACAACGAACAAAAAAAAGTTACGAGTATCTTATCAGACAATCCGCTGGATGCAGAAATACTCAGTACAGTCTGGATGATTGCCGACGACCAACAACGGGAACAGATCAACGAGAACTTCAAACATATAAAAGGAACTATATATACTCTATAAAATATGAGAAACAAAATAGAAAAAGGAGTCGATTTGAATCTCAGACAATTCATCAAAAGTCTGGGATATATCGCAGGAGGAACTGCACTGCTGGCAAGCACACCCTGGCTGTCTTCCTGCACACCCGAAAAGCTTAAAGAAATCCGCAACGAGAAAGCCCGGATCGCTTTAATCGGTACTGGTTCCAGGGGACAGTATCATATCCACAATCTAAAAGAGATTCCCCATGCCCGGATTGTTGCCGTTTGTGACAATTATGCTCCTAACCTCCAACAAGCAGTAGAGTTATGTCCGGGTGCCAAAGCATACACTGACTACCGGAAGCTTTTAGAATCGGCAGATATTGACGGCGTAATTATCTCTACTCCGTTGAACTGGCATGCTCCCATTGTACTGGATGCCCTGGCAGCCGGCAAACACGTATTCTGTGAAAAAGCCATGGCACGGACTTTAGACGAATGCAAAGCTATATATGATGCCTATCAAACGACCAACCAGGTTCTCTACTTCTGTATGCAGCGCATGTATGACGAGAAGTATATCAAAGGAATGCAAATGATTCATTCCGGACTCATCGGAGATGTGGTAGGAATGCGCTGCCATTGGTTCAGAAATGCAGACTGGCGCCGTCCCGTCCCCTCACCGGAACTGGAACATCAAATCAACTGGCGATTGTACAAAGAAAGCTCAGGCGGATTAATGACCGAACTGGCCTGTCACCAACTGGAAGTATGCAACTGGGCAGCTAAAAGAATGCCGGTAAGCATCATCGGTATGGGTGACATCGTCTACTGGAAAGACGGTCGCGAAGTATACGATAGCGTAAATGTGACTTACCGATACTCCGACGGAACCAAGATTGCCTACGAATCGTTGATTTCCAATAAATTCAACGGTATGGAAGACCAGATCCTTGGGCACAAAGGTACTATGGAAATGGCAAAAGGTATCTATTATCTGGAAGAGGACCATTCAACATCGGGCATCCGGCAACTTATCGGACAGGTTAAGGATAAAGTATTCGCTGCTATCCCGACAGCCGGACCCAGTTGGAGACCGGAAACAAAAATGGAATACACGCCACATTTTGTTATTGAAGGAGACATTAACGTCAACAACGGGCTGAGCATGATCGGAGCCGACAAAGATGGTTCCGATATCATTCTCTCTTCTTTCTGCCAATCATGTATCACTGGAGAAAAAGCACAAAATGTGGTAGAAGAAGCCTATTGCTCCACCGTACTTTGCTTGCTTGGCAATCAAGCAATGGAGGAAGAGCGACATATCCTTTTCCCCGACGAATATAAAATACCATATATGAAATTTTAAATTATGAAAGATATCATCATCACCTCCCAAAAAATTAAAAGGGAAAGAAACATTTATCTGATATGCTTTCTTCTCTCTTTTGCAATCAATATTATTGCAATCCTTGTCTATACACGTCCGTGGATTGAAATATTCACTCAACTGGGGTATGTGCTCGTTATCAGTTTTTTCATCTATTTCATACTATGGATTCCGCGTATACTCGTTATCGGGTTACGTCATCTCCTTCAAAAAAAGAAGTAACAGCTTTACGTTTTTTGAAGATTGATTGACGGAAAAGAAGTCTGATATCAGTTAATAACGGCTTAACTTTGAGGAAAAATAAACACTATGACAACAAGAAGAGATTTTATCAAAAAAACAGTTGCAGGCACGGCCGCCCTTTCCTTGGGAAGCATTATTCCCGGCTTCGGTTCAAATAGTTATCAGGAAATCCTGGGTGCGAACGAAAAAATACGAATCGGAGTCATTGGTGTAAACTCCAGAGGTAATGCCTTGGCACAAGGATTTGCCAAGATGAAAGGTTGTGAAGTTACTTACCTTTGTGATGTTGATTCAAGAGCACTTGAAAGATGTCAGGCAGATATTCATAAAATAAGCGGACGCACTCCCAAAGGAGAAAAAGATATCCGCAAAATGCTGGAATCGGACGATTTTGAGGCGGTAGTCATTGCCACGCCTGACCACTGGCATGCCAAAGCAGCCATTATGGCTATGCAAGCAGGAAAGCATGTTTATCTGGAAAAACCGACCAGCCACAATCCGGCAGAGAATGAAATGTTAGTCAGGGCGACGCTTAAATATAACCGGATTGTCCAAGTCGGCAACCAGCGCCGTTCGTGGCCGAACGTTATCAAAGCAATAGAAGAGATTAAGTCTGGGGCAATCGGGAAAGTGAGATATGCCAAGTCCTGGTATGTCAACAACCGTCCTTCCATCGGCACAGGAAAAGTGGTCCCTGTACCCGACTATCTGGACTGGGATTTATGGCAAGGCCCTGCACCACGGGTGCCCAATTTTAAAGATAATTATATTCATTATAACTGGCACTGGTTCTGGAACTGGGGTACCGGTGAAGCATTGAATAACGGAACTCATTTCGTTGATATACTCCGTTGGGGGCTGGGCGTTGATTATCCGACAAAGGTAGATTCTGTCGGAGGACGTTATCGCTTTCAAGACGACTGGCAAACTCCGGATACACAACTCATCACTTTCCAGTTCGGCGACGAAGCATCCTGCTCTTGGGAAGGGCGTAGTTGCAACAGCACACCGGTAGACGGATACGGAGTAGGTACCGCTTTCTACGGAGAAACAGGCACCCTTTTCATCAGTGGAGGCAATGAGTACAAAATAACAGACTTACAAGGGAAAGTAATCAAAGATGTAAAAAGTAACTTGAAGTTTGAAACTGGTAATTTGCTAAATCCATCGGAAAAGCTGGATGCTTATCACTTCGAAAACTGGTTTGACGCCATCCGCAAAGGCGGTAAGCTGAATTCCGGCATTGTAGATGCCTGCATCAGTACTCAGTTAGTACAGTTAGGCAATATCGCACAACGTGTAGGTCATTCTTTAGATATTGATCCGGGAAGCGGACGTATTCTGAATGATCTGGAAGCTAACAAGCTCTGGGGTAGAGAATACGAAAAAGGTTGGGAAATACGGGTATAACCCCGCCCTTCTCTTCCTCGTTTTTTCATTAGGTTATAGTTTTGTTGGAGGGTATGTCAAAAGTAACTAAACTCCCCTCCTTCGGGAAGGAAGGGTGACTGAAAGCCGGGGTGGTAGGTGTACTGTACAATTGAATATCAATAGTTTATGTATTCACCTACCACCTCCCCCTACGGGGACTCCTCCTTCCTGAAGGAGGAGAATTTTGTTACTATTGACTCTGACACACGCTCCTTCTTTGTATCATAAAGCGAACAGAGTTTATGTTATCATATTTCACCATATAAGCGCATCCGTGGCAGAGATACTGCAACACCCCGACCAAGCTCCCATGAAAAACTTCAACCTTTTATTTATAAACCAGACAAACGTTTCTAATAAATTCCTGCATCGTTTATTATAAACGTCCCCCCAGTTTATTATAAACTCAAATTCCCCTTTTCAAAGATTAATCTTTAATTTTATGCAACAAAAAAGGCTGCAAACCCGCTAAGAGTTCGCAGCCCATCAATGATAAATGAGTCTCACAGAGTCTGTTTTCTCAGACTTCCGTTCTTTATATTGTCAGTATATCATACCAAATTAAAGGCATATACTTCCTATCAGATGCAGCAAAAAACAATTCTTTTTTCATTGGTTCAGGTTTTAATTAAAGCTGGATAGCCGACTACAAATATACAACATAAAAAGGGCTTTGTCAAGTCTTCGGGAAGTTTACACAAGAAAACAAAGGATTACTGAAGCTGTCAGCATCATAAAAAACGTGAGTTCTTTTCGTCCTCATATTGAATTTATTTCGTATTTTTGCGTGCACATCCTCCTTTTTTTGATGGATAGAAGAAAATTTGTTGTTAAAGCAAAGCGAAGATTGATATATGAGTGACGAAATCAACGAGATAACGGAAGGACATTCAGACTACAAACCGGCGGACGCGCGGGACGAAAACGTAAAGCATCAGTTAACAGGCATGTACCAGAATTGGTTTCTGGACTATGCTTCTTATGTGATTCTGGAACGTGCCGTTCCCCACATCAATGACGGTTTGAAGCCTGTACAACGACGTATTCTACATTCCATGAAACGTCTGGACGACGGGCGGTATAACAAAGTGGCAAATATTGTGGGACACACCATGCAGTTCCATCCGCACGGTGATGCTTCTATCGGCGATGCACTGGTACAGTTGGGGCAGAAAGACCTGCTGATAGACTGTCAGGGTAACTGGGGTAATATACTCACCGGTGACGGTGCGGCAGCTCCCCGTTACATCGAGGCACGCCTTTCCAAGTTTGCACTGGACATCGTATTCAATCCCAAGACGACCGAATGGAAGCTGTCTTACGACGGCAGAAACAAGGAACCGGTCACCCTCCCCGTGAAGTTCCCGCTATTGCTGGCACAGGGAGTGGAAGGTATCGCCGTCGGACTTTCATCCAAGATATTACCTCACAACTTCAATGAACTTTGCGACGCCTCCATCAGCTATCTGCGTGGAGAATCGTTTCAGCTATATCCCGACTTCCAGACAGGCGGTTCCATCGACGTAGCCAAATACAATGACGGAGAACGCGGCGGAGCGGTAAAAGTACGCGCCAAGATCAACAAGCTGGACAACAAGACACTCGCCATCACGGAGATTCCGTATGGCAAGACCACCTCTACCGTCATCGACTCCATCCTGAAAGCTGTTGACAAAGGAAAAATCAAGATACGCAAAGTAGACGATAATACAGCCGCCAACGTAGAGATACTGGTACACCTGGCACCCGGAACTTCATCGGACAAAACGATCGACGCACTGTACGCCTTTACCGACTGCGAGGTAAGCATCTCACCCAACTGCTGTGTGATTGATGACAGCAAGCCTCACTTCCTCACCGTTAGCAAGGTACTGAAAAAGTCGGCAGACAACACACTGGGACTGCTGAAACAGGAACTGGAAATCAAGAAAGGGGAAATACTGGAATCACTCCATTTCGCTTCCCTCGAAAAAATATTTATCGAAGAACGAATCTATAAGGACAAAGAGTTCGAGCAATCCAAAGACATGGACGCCGCCTGCGCACATATCGACGACCGCCTGACTCCTTTCTACCCGAGCTTTATCCGTGAAGTGACCAAAGAGGATATTCTCAAACTGATGGAAATCAAGATGGGACGCATCCTGAAGTTCAACACCGACAAAGCCGATGAACTGATCGCCCGTATGAAAGAAGAGATCGCCGAAATCGACGATCACCTCGCTCACATCGTGGACTATACCGTAAACTGGTATCAGATGCTGAAAAGCAAATACGGAAAGAACTTCCCGCGCCGCACTGAACTGCGCAACTTCGACACCATCGAAGCCGCCAAAGTGGTAGAGGCCAACGAGAAACTCTACATCAACCGTGATGAAGGATTTATCGGAACAGCACTGAAGAAGGATGAATTCGTAGCCAACTGTTCGGATATCGATGACGTGATCGTCTTCTTCCGGGATGGTAAATATATCGTCACTCCGGTAGCCGACAAGAAGTTTGTGGGCAAAAACATACTTTACGTCAATGTATTCAAGAAGAATGACAAACGCACCATCTACAATATCACTTACCGGGACGGCAAAGAAGGAACGACGTATATCAAACGTTTTGCCGTGACAGGTGTGGTCCGCGACCGTGAATACGATGTCACGCAAGGAACGCCGGACTCACGCATCACTTATTTCAGCGCCAACCCGAACGGAGAAGCCGAAATCATCAAAGTGACATTAAAGCCGAACCCGCGTGTAAGACGAATCATCTTCGAACGTGATTTCAGTGAAATCAGCATCAAGGGACGTCAGGCACAGGGAGTGATCCTCACCCGACTGCCGGTGCATAAGATTACCCTGAAACAGAAAGGAGGCTCTACCCTCGGAGGACGAAAAGTCTGGTTCGACCGCGATATCCTGCGCCTCAACTACGACGGACGGGGTGAATATCTGGGAGAATTCCAAAGCGACGACACCATTCTGGTAGTGCTCAACAATGGCGAGTTCTACACCACTAATTTCGATTTGAGCAACCACTACGAAGATAATGTCAGCATCGTCGAGAAGTTCGACCCGAACAAGATATGGACTGCCGCGCTTTATGACGCCGACCAACAGAACTATCCGTATCTGAAACGTTTCTGTTTTGAAGGTTCCAACCGCAAGCAGAACTATCTGGGAGATAACAAGAATACCCGTCTGATCCTGCTGACTGATGAGTACTATCCTCGTCTGGAAGTCATATTCGGCGGACACGACAGTTTCCGTGAAGCGATGGTAATTGACGCGGAAGAATTTATTGCAGTCAAAGGCTTCAAGGCAAAAGGAAAGCGTATCACTACTTATACGGTGGATACCATCAACGAACTTGAACCGACCCGTTTCCCGGAACCGACTAACGAACAACCGGAACAACCGGAAGAAGAACCGGAAAATCTGGACCCGGACAGCGATAAGAGCGAAGGGGACATCATCGATGAGATTACGGGACAGATGAAGCTGTTTTAGCTAATGTATACATGCGGTAAAAAATACCCAATGTGCCAATGAAGAAAAACTTATTATACTTAGGGCTGACAGGATACCTCCTGTTCGCCCTCTGCACAAGATTACAGGCGCAGACCGACAGTCTGCAAGCACATCGCTACGTAACACGTGCCACCATGTACGGAGTCGGATTTACCAATGTGTTCGACACCTATCTTTCGCCTCAGGAATATAAAGGAATAGATTTCCGTATTTCCCGCGAGACGATCCGGATGACAAAGTTGTTCGACGGGAATGTTTCTGTGCAGAACTTCTTTCAGGCAGACGTCGGCTATACACACAACCGCGCAGACAACAACAATACCTTCTCCGGACTCGTCAACTGGAACTATGGCCTCCATTACCAGTTCCGCCTCACCGAGAACTTCAAGTTACTGGCAGGAGGACTGTTTGACGTCAACGGAGGATTTGTCTACAATCTCCGCAATTCGAACAATCCGGCTTCAGCCCGGGCATACGTCAATCTGGACGCTTCGGGAATGGCTATCTGGCATTTGAAAATCAAGCGCTATCCGATGGTACTCCGCTATCAGGTCAACGTACCGATGATCGGACTTATGTTCTCACCGCACTACGGACAGTCTTATTACGAAATCTTCTCACTGGGCAACTCCAGTGGAGTTATTCAATTTACCTCTCTCCACAATCAGCCGTCCCTTCGTCAGATGCTTTCTGTCGATCTCCCGATAGGATACACCAAGATGCGTTTCAGTTATCTGGCAGACTTGCAACAATCCAATGTTAACGGAATCAAGACACATACCTACTCTCATGTATTTATGGTAGGATTTGTGAAAGACCTGTATCGGGTTTCCAACAAAAAAGGAGCGAATCTGCCTCCGTCGGTGAGAGCGTACTAGGAGAAGTGGAGAGTTGAGAGTTGAAAGTGAAGAGTTGAGAATTGAGAGTTTATGGACAAGAACTGAAAGATTAAGAATGAGAAATAGAATTATACAAATACTTTTACTACTCTGTTGCCTCCCGATACAGACCGGGTGCATCGGAGAAGATGATTACGCTGATGATCCCGTAGGAAACTTCGAGCAACTATGGAAGATCATTGACGAACGGTATTGCTTTCTGGACTCGAAAGGCATTGACTGGGATGCGGTTCATGAGAAATACAGCAAACTGATTGTACCGGGCATGTCCAATGACGACCTTTTCGATAAACTCAGTGAAATGCTCTATATCCTGAAAGACGGTCATGTCAATCTTTCATCTGCCAAGCGTGTCTCTTATTACGACGCATGGTATCAGGGGTATCCGTGGAATTATCGGGAAGATATTCTTTACCAGTATTATCTGGGAAGTGCCAGCAAGGACTACTATACATCGGCGGGGATGAAGTACAAAATATTCGACAATAATATCGGATATATCCGCTACGAAAGTTTCAGTTCCGGAGTCGGCGATGGCAATCTGGATGAAATCCTTGTCTATCTGGCAACCTGCAACGGACTGATTATTGACGTACGCGACAATGGAGGAGGTAATCTGACTAATTCTTCCCGCATCGCCGCCCGATTTACCAATAGCAAAATTCTGACCGGATTCATACAGCATAAGACGGGAACAGGACATAGTGACTTCTCCCAACCGGAACCGATCTACCTGGAACCTTCCAACAGCATCCGCTGGCAGAAGAAAGTCGTTATACTGACCAACCGCCGTTGCTACAGTGCAACCAATGATTTCGTCAATCTGATGCGCAGCATAGACAACGGCAAAATCATCCAAGTCGGTGACCAGACAGGTGGTGGTTCGGGACTTCCTTTCACATCGGAACTTCCGAACGGATGGAGCATCCGCTTCTCCGCCAGTCCTCATTTCGACAAAAATATGCAGCCGCTGGAAGAAGGTATTTTGCCTGATATAGCTATCGATATGACTGAGAATGACCAATCTAAACATAGGGACACACTGATTGAAAAGGCTTTTGAAATCTTAAGTGAGTAACTTTGTTGCCTAATTATTTGTCAAATCAGAAAATCTTCCTATCTTTGCACCGCTAAACAAAAAGCGACGCATGCGGATGTGGCGTAATTGGTAGCCGCGCCAGACTTAGGATCTGGTGCCGTGAGGCGTGTAGGTTCGAGTCCTATCATCCGCACACATTTATATAAACTAGAAAGCCTTCAAGAAATATCTTGGGGGCTTTTTAATTGATTACATATATGAAGAAACATCAACTTTGCTGCATCGGTCATATCACTTTGGATAAGGTAGTCACTCCTCAAAGCACAGTCTATATGCCTGGAGGCACTGCTTTCTATTGTTCACACGCTATCCGCCATTTCAACGACATAGATTATGCATTAGTGACAGCAGTCGGCGCTACAGAAATGAAAGTAGTAGACCAGCTGCGCGGGATAGGTATCAATGTGACCGCATTACCCAGCCAGCACTCCGTATACTTCGAGAACATCTATGGAGAAAATCCGGATGACCGTACACAACGTGTGTTGGCCAAAGCCGATCCTTTCACCGCTTCCCAGCTTCAGGAGACAGAGGCGGAAATTTATCATCTTGGTTCGCTGTTAGCAGATGATTTTTCTTTAGAAGTAATTAAGGAGTTATCCCGGAAAGGATTGATAGCTGTCGATTCGCAAGGATACCTGCGTGAAGTACGTGATACGCACGTATATCCGGTAGACTGGACTGACAAGCGGGAAGCTCTGCAATATATTCATTTCCTTAAAGTAAATGAGCACGAAATGGAAGTGCTCACAGGACTTTCCGATCCGCATGAGGCCGCACGTAAACTGCACGAATGGGGAGTGAAAGAAGTATTAGTCACTTTAGGAAGTATGGGGTCTCTCATTTACGACGGTACGGATTTTTATCGCATTCCGGCTTATAAACCCGGACAAGTAGTAGATGCAACCGGCTGTGGAGATACTTATACTATCGGATATTTGTATCAACGGGTATCGGGTGCGAGCATCGAAGAAGCAGGTCGGTTTGCTGCCGCCATGTCTACGCTGAAGATCGAGAAATCCGGTCCTTTCTGTGGAAGTAAGGAAGATGTTATTCGGTGTACGGAGACTGCGGAGCAGATGTACTAAAAGAGAGCCATACAGGCATTAATATCAATAAGCAGAGCGCTGTTTTATCTTGAAAAAGGATGAAACAGCGCTCTGTTTATTAACTACTTTTTTCTCCTGTTCTTAATAAGTTGCCCTAGAAAAACACCACTCATTGTGAAAATCATTGCAATGGAAGCAGAGAACCAACGACTACTTTCCGTACATAAAAGAATGGTAAAGAGTCCCAATAATAGAACAAAGAATAATGCCAATTTAATATTACCTTTCATGTATCTTCGAACGTTTAAATTTAACAATCAGGAAATAGACACTTTGAAAGAAGACGCCAATAAATATCATTTTCAGACCATCAACATCAAACATACGTTCACACAGAACTCCGACAATCTTTAAAGCACAAAGTACTGCAATGATAAATGTGAAAGCATATTGTAAGGCAGCATTTCTTATCTTTAAATATTCAGCACTTGTTTCTTTACAGCACCAAGGAAAAAGATACACCAAATTAAAGCCAACAAAAATAGATACCAAAGTATCATATTCAAAGGGTACTACGAATATCTCATATATTCCCCAAAGAATAAGCAGTATAATAATCATCACATCTGGCCTATTTTTTTTCATGAATTTCATTGTTCTATTTTTATTTATTATTCAGACTGTTCGTATACCTTTCAGCTAAACCAAGCTTTACCTCAAAAGTAATAAATATCTTTCAAGGTTCACTCTATCCAGCTAATCTTTTGACCTAAGATGTTCAATAGCAGAAAACTAGTCCTAACTGAAAATCAAGACGTCTCATATAGAGTCTATCCAATTTGTTTGGACGTAGTGTTTCCTTTTTCTCATCGGCTGTCATTTCAATCTTCTTAAAGTCTCCACTTAAAACAGAAAAGCCTCCGTTTACCGCAAGGTGGTCTGTCAATTTATATTCTACCAGAAAGTCCATATTCCCAGCCAATGCACCGGAAGTACATTTAAATTCACTATTACTTCGACCCTCATTCCGATAATGTAGATATCCGGCTCCCAATACGCAACTGATTAAAGTTCTTTTGGTTATTGGAATTTTGAATCCAAGTTGCGGTCCTAAATACCAAAGTTCTACATTGTCAGCTACATTCGTTTTATCATCAAGTGTATAATTGGCAGAAGTACCGGAGAGATTAAACTTTAATCCGGCAACCCAAAATTTATCAATTCGATAGAGTGTCTTCACATTACACGTCAAGCCTCCATTATATTCCCCACGATAATTAACACCAAAAGGTGACAAGTTTGACTTACCGAACAATACACCTTTTCCACCATCTACCGAAATAAACAGTTTATCTCCGGAAAAACTCTGTGCAAATCCTACTGTAACAGAAAACACAAATAGGAAAAATAAAATAAGTTTTCTCATAATACTATATTTGAAAAGTCGTATGAATTGAAATATTCTAATTATCAATTCATACGACTAATTATTTTATGTTTTTTCTCTAGTGATATAGATATACAATATAGAACCTAAAGCTAGAACTAGATTCATCAGTAAAATATATGTCACTTTATTGGGGTTATTATCAAAAAAGAAATAAATGCATAATGAAATTATGATAGATAATAAAAACAGTCCTGATAGAACCCATAATTTGTCAGTACTAGCATGAAATCGTTTTCTTTTCTTAATAAGTTGTCCTATGCAAACTCCCGTTGATGTACAAATCATTGCAATAGAAGCAGAAAACCAAATACTATTTTCTGTACATAAAAGAATGGAGAACAGACCTAATATTAAAATATAAAACAATGCTAATTTGATATTATTTCTCATTTACTGTACATATTAAATAATTATCAACGCAGGGGCAATAGTTTACCTATTGTGTCTCTCGCTATACTATCATCATCTCTTTCCATCGGCTTAAATTCTATTGTATCTATTTGTATTTCCGTTGGAGGGCGAGAGACTACACGGGAGCTACATAGCCAAGTTTGTAACACACACCAACCAACCGCCACAACAAATCCCGCACCAGCCGTAACCATTCCAAAAGCGGTTGACCATAAAGCACCAGCCAAGCCAAGAGATACATTGCACCCCCAATTTCCACCACGGGCTGTCAGATCGTCAAGTCCATCATATATTTCAAGAACATTACATGTATTATTTCTTTTATTAACCATTGCTTTAAAAATAGGAATATTGTTACTATCATAACATGTGAACATAGTTTCTTCAAGTGCATCTTCAGCATTTTGTGCACATTCAATTATAAGACAGTTTTCAATAACACCATTCTCTTTATAAAATGCCATTATATTATTAGCATCCATTTTACTTCGTACAACTATCATTTCCTCCCCAAAGGTTTGGATTTGTGGACGCAAAATTTCTTGCATACCTAAATCGTAATTCATTTCAGCATTATTAAAAGTAGTTCTTGTTTTTACCGAATTATTCAAGTAATCCAGTAGTTGTTGTTTCAATTCTAAACTACTCACTTTTTCAAAAGTCTTATTCTCAATAACATTCTGTTCTTCTGAAAGAGTATTTTGCTCATCCGAACATGATAAGCAGCAAATACAACATAATAAAAACATAAAAAAAATTGCTTTCATAACCGATTGAATTTAAAGGTTGATAAATACGTTACAACAATAATAAATAACAGATCCCAAAGGAAATTACCTCCTTCCTCTAACTTAATATTTTACAATTAGAAATATCGACTATACAGAAAAGGAACACAAAAAGTTACTTCTTGTCACTAAGACTAAAAGTACATTTATCCATTACCTTATTCAGTTCAGTTTCACTGTACAGTAAATGTACCTTCCAACAAACAATCATTCAAAATTATATGAATAGTATATTCTCCTTTTTCACAAGAAGACATATCAATCATGACAATGCTAGTGTTGTGATAAGTTTTGGAATGTACAATTTCACCTGTAGCTTTATTCGTTACAGTAATGATAGCATAATCTTTTGCTCTACCGAAGCTTACATTAAGAATATTAGAGAGAATAGCACATTTCTCATAAGTAGGTTGAATAGGTATTCCCATAGGATTAGAGCGGCTATCTTTTAGTAAATGAATATCATTTGAATTTGCCCATCCTTCAATCGCAAATAAGCAACAAAGTAATAATAATAGTTTTGCTTTCATAATACTTATTTTTATTGGTTATGATACAAATGTAAGGGATAAGATTTAAATAAATTCAGATGCCTGGTCACAATAAAGTTACAAGATAACTATGGATCTCGACTGCAAGTTACAGAAAAGTTACAGGAATGTCACAATCCAACATAAACACCTATGAGACAAGATATTGGCGTATAGTCATCCATTCAAAGAATTCTTCTCCTAACTTAATCTTCATGCGACTTTTCCGACTTTTAAATGCTCCTTCAGAAGCACGTGTACATAATAAGATTGTTTCTTTGGAGCAACCCAATAAGAGAAATACGCAATGGAGCAAGTCTTCTTTAGTTAAATCAGCATATTGAATTTTCAATTTAAGCATAATGTCGCCAAAAGTTTCATAAATGCTTTCACAAATCATCTGTCCTTCATGAATACTCAAAGAGGTAGCAACGCCCATCTTTTTCTCCAAAGAAAGAAGTTTCTCATGGGTTTCTGTCCTTCGAAACAACTGAAGACAAAGTTCTAAACTCGGCTCCAACATCCTCATAAAATCAGATTCAGCATTACCCTGATCCTCAAAGTCCCCAGATAGAATATCTGTACGACTCTTCATTAATTGATTTTGTAACTCAAGATACTTCTTTTTTCGACGTTTATCAATCCAAAGAGAAATCGCTCCTCCAATAATAAATAACAGCAAAAGTGATAAGACCTCAATTTTATATCTTCCCGCAATTTTTTGCTGATAAAATTCGATTTCATATTGATCAGCCAAACGAGTTATCTCAGCTGCCTTTGTTGTATCATAAATTGAATCTAGATAATAAATAAAAGAATCAGCTGCCGCTATAGCTGCTGGATAATTTTTCTCTTCTTTCTCCAATTTATATAATTCTCCATAACTTCCTCCACGGTTAAATATATAAGGAGAAGATTTACTCAAATTCAAATAATACCGTGCAGAGTCCATTTGATGGATATTACGTAAGATACAACCTTTTCGAAGATATTCAGAAAATAAATTAGTACCAGTTGGTGCAGAAGATATAGATGCAGAAAGATATTGGTTAGCCTTTTGAAATTCCCCTTTTTCATTATGCAAAATTCCCAATTCACTCAATATTATAGATTTATAATAATCTTCCCCTATATTCTCTGCAACATCCAATGCTTTTTGATAATAGACCAAAGCACTATCCAATTGATGTTGAAGCATAAAAACATACCCTATCCCTCTAACAGCATAAAATAGACCATCATCTTTCTTTTGCTTAATATAAATTTCATGCGCTTTATGATGGGCGTGCATAGCATCCTTATAAAGATTTTGTTCCGCATAACATCCCGCCAGATTCTCATAAATGGCCCCCAAATAAAGATACTCGCTCTCTTTAGGAATTACCTTTAATGCTTGCAAGAAATCTTTTACCGCCAAATCCATACACCGCATGTCTCGATACACACAACCCCGATAATAATAGGCTTGCATCTTACGCTCATTATTCCAACTTCTTTTATAATAATCTACTGCAAACCGAATCAATGAATCACTTGACTCATGAACATACAACTTAGTCCTTGCCCGTGTCAAAAATATAGCATAATCAGCTCTTTCAGAGCCGGATAACTTTTCAGGATGAGAAATGGATTCGAGGAGAGACAGGGCACTATCGGGGAACTCTTGCATCAGTGAGTCTGCCTGATGTAAAAGAGTAGTTGCATTACCTCCATCATGACAAGCAGAGAGAGACAAAATCAGGAACAACCCTATAATATAAGAAAGAAGTAGCTTCATAGTTCGTTTCGTTTTACAAATGTAAATAGAATAAAACAAACAAGCAACAAAAAGACAAATAATTTTTTCACACATCATAATTACAATGTTAAAATTGCCCTTTCTCTCTCTTTCCCTAATCTTTTTTGCCTTTCATTTGTTCACTTTGTTACTTTCGCCGGAAGACGGCAGAATAAACTTCAACCTAAATAGTAACGAATGGAAAAATTTAATGCAATGAGGACTAGACTTTTACAAGATCTTCAGAAGAAAACCATCAGGTTTAAGAGCATAGTGGCGCTCACTTGCTTGTTGCTGACCTCCGTATCCGCCTTTGCACAAACAAAGACAGTGACCGGTACGGTAACAGATGCCGCCAATGAACCGCTGATCGGTGCATCGGTGCTCGTACAAGGAACTTCCACCGGAACCATCACCGATATGGACGGTAAGTATTCAATCTCTGTCACCCCAGAAGACGTACTGGTATTCTCCTATGTAGGAATGACTACACAGAGTGTCAAGGTAGGAGCACAGAATGTGATCAACGTCACCCTGAAAGAAGATTCGCAGGTACTAGCCGAGACAGTCGTTATCGGATACGGTAGCGCGAAGAAAAGAGACTTGACAGGTTCTATTACCAACGTCAAAGGAGAAGAAATTGCCAACAAACCTGCAACGAACCCATTATCTTCCTTACAAGGAAAAGTGGCAGGTGTACAAATCGTAAACTCCGGACGTGCCGGTGCCGACCCCGAAATCCGTATCCGTGGTACAAACTCCATCAATGGCTACAAACCGTTGTACGTGGTAGACGGACTATTCAATGACAATATCAACTTCCTTAATCCGGAGGACATCGAATCTATGGAGATCCTGAAAGACCCGTCATCACTGGCTATCTTCGGTGTTCGCGGTGCGAATGGTGTCATCATCATCACCACCAAGAAAGCCAAAGAAGGACAGACACTGGTTAACATTAATACCTCTTTCGGTTTCAAGAAAGTAGTAGATAAGGTTGATTTGGTCAACGGTCCGCAATTTCAGGAGCTATACAGCGAACAGCTTGCCAATCAGAAGGACACTCCGTTCGACTTCAGCGGCTGGAACGCGAACACCAACTGGCAGGATGAGATTTTCCAGACTGCATTCATCACCAACAATAATATCAGTATTACCGGAGCTTCGCCGAAACACAGTTTCTATCTGGGCGTAGGTTACTCTCACGAACAGGGAAACATCAAGCATGAGAAGTTCAGTAAAGTGACCATCAATGCAAGTAATGACTATAAGATCACGGACTTTCTGAAAGTCGGTTTCCAGTTCAACGGAGCACGCACGCTTCCGGCAGACTCCAAACAGGTGCTCGGCGCTCTTCGTGCTGCCCCTATCGCACCGGTATATAATAAGGAATATGGCTTATACAGTGTTCTGCCCGAATTTCAAAAAGCACAGATCAACAATCCGATGGTAGACGTCGATCTGAAAGCCAATACGACTAAAGCCGAAAACTACCGGGCATCGGGTAATATCTATGGCGAAGTGGACTTCCTGAAACATTTCAACTTCAAAGCGATGTTCTCCATGGACTATGCTTCCAACAACGGACGGACATATTTGCCTGTCATGAAGGTGTATGACGATACTGCCGCAGGAGATGTAGTTACATTGGGAACCGGCAAGACAGAAGTCAGCCAGTTCAAGGAAAATGAAACGAAAGTGCAGAGTGACTATCTATTGACTTACACCAATAGTTTTGATCACGGCAATCATAACCTGACCGCTACAGCCGGCTTTACGACGTATTACAATTCACTGAGCCGACTGGACGGAGCACGCAAGCAAGGTGTCGGTCTGGTGATTCCTGACGATCCGGACAAATGGTTTGTCAGCATCGGTGATGCCGCAACAGCTACCAACGGAAGTACCCAATGGGAACGGACTACGGTATCCATGCTGGCACGTGTGATCTACAACTACAAAGGAAAATACCTGTTCAACGGTTCGTTCCGTCGCGATGGTTCTTCCGCCTTCTCATACACCGGCAATGAGTGGCAGAACTTCTTCTCACTAGGCGGCGGTTGGTTGATGACCGAAGAAGAGTTCATGAAGGATATCAAATGGCTCGATATGTTGAAAATCAAAGCATCTTACGGTACATTAGGCAATCAGAATCTGGACAGGGCCTATCCCGCCGAACCGCTGTTGTCAAATGCTTACTCGGCTGTTTTCGGCAAGCCGTCCATTATCTATCCCGGTTACCAGCTCTCCTATCTGCCCAATCCCAATCTGCGTTGGGAAAAAGTAGAAGCTTGGGAAGCAGGTTTCGAAACGAACGTGCTGCGCAACCGTCTGCACTTCGAAGGAGTATATTATAAGAAAAGGACCAAAGACTTGCTTGCCGAAGTGCCCGGTATCTCCGGAACAGTACCCGGCATCGGCAACTTGGGAGAAATCGAAAACATGGGTGTTGAAATGGCAGCCAGCTGGCGTGACCAGATCGGTGACTGGGGATACTCTGTCAGCGCCAACCTGACCACCATCAAGAATAAGGTGAAGAGCCTCGTTCAGGACGGATACTCCATTATCGCCGGAGACAAACAGCAGAGTTACACGATGGCGGGCTATCCTATCGGTTTCTTCTACGGTTACAAGGTGGCAGGCGTATACCAGTCGCAAGCCGACATCGATGCATCACCCGAAAATACCCTTGCCACAGTCACTCCCGGTGACCTGAAATTCGCCGACGTGAACAGAGACGGTAAGATTACCCCGGAAGACCGTACAATGATAGGTAACCCGACACCGGATTTCACCTATGGTCTTTCTCTCGGAGTAAACTACAAGAACTGGTCATTGGGCATCGATATGATGGGACAGCACGGTAACGAAATTTTCCGTACCTGGGACAATTATAACTTTGCACAGTTCAACTATCTGTCACAGCGCATGGACCGCTGGCACGGAGAAGGTACCTCCAACAGCCAGCCGTTGCTGAACTCCAAACATTCTATCAACAACCTGAATTCGGAGTATTATATCGAAGACGGCAGCTTCTTCCGTATCCGTAACGTGCAACTTGCTTACTCGTTCGACAAGGCCCTCCTTGCTAAAATACGCTTGCAGGCACTGAAAGTCTATGTCAACATACAGAACCTGAAGACATGGAAGCACAACACCGGCTACACACCGGAACTGGGAGGTAGCGCCACCACCTTCGGAGTAGACGACGGCAGCTACCCCGTACCTGCTGTCTACACCTTCGGCATCAACCTGACCTTCTAGTGGCGTGGCAAGGTACCACACCCAAGTTTCCATGCGGGTGACAAGGTGCCACAGCCAGGTTTCCATGCGGAATATAACTTTAATGAATCAAATCTATAATTGTATGAAACTAAATAAATATCTTTTTTCCACCTTTATTGCCGCCTCCACTCTGCTGATAAGCAGTTGCAGCGACTTTCTGGACCGGAGTCCGCAGGGACAATTCACCGAAGACGATAATCCCAATGCGCTGGTCAACGGTAAAATCTACAATGTCTATACCATGATGCGTAGTTTCGACATCACCGCCGGTACTCCCGCCATTGCTATCCATTATCTACGCTCCGAAGACTCCGAGAAAGGAAGTATCCCGAGTGACGGATCGGATGTAGCCGAAATGTACGATGACTTCTTATACACCCCGACCAACGGTTTGCTAGGTTCATACTGGGGAAAGAATTACGCCATCATCTACCAGTGTAATGATATCCTCGACGCCATTGCCGAGAAAGAGACTGCCGGACAAACAGAAACCGAAGATATCATCAACAAAGGGGAAGCTTCTTTCTTCCGTGCTTATTGTTACTTCAATCTAGTGAGAGCTTTTGGCGAAGTACCTTTGGTGACTTACAAGATCAACGATGCCTCGGAAGCCAACATCCCGAAGACTACCGCCGATAAAATCTACGAGCAGATCGATACCGACCTGAAAACTGCGGAAGAGTCATTGCCCGAAACATGGAGCACCGAATATACCGGACGCCTGACTTGGGGAGCTGCCCGTTCACTTCATGCCCGCACCTATATGATGCGCAGTGACTGGGACAACATGTACAAAGCCTCTACAGACGTTATCAACAAAGGTTTATATAATCTGAAAACTCCGTATAACGAAATATTCACCGACGACGGAGAGAACAGCGGCGGTTCTATATTCGAACTGCAATGTACCGCCACTGCCGCCCTTCCACAGAGTGACGTTATCGGCAGCCAATTCTGCGAAGTGCAAGGCGTTCGCGGAGCCGGTCAGTGGGACTTAGGCTGGGGATGGCACATGGCAACCCAGTTGATGGCAGACGCCTACGAGACAGGTGACCCGCGTAAAAACGCCACCCTGCTCTACTTCCGCAAAACGGACGATGAACCGATCACCCCGGAAAACACCAACGAACCTTATGGTGAATCCCCCGTCTCTCCGGCTATGGGAGCTTACTTCAACAAAAAAGCTTATACCGACCCCGCACTGCGTAAGGAATACACCAACAAAGGCTTTTGGGTGAATATCCGCCTGATCCGGTATTCGGATGTAGTATTGATGGCTGCCGAAGCTGCCAACGAAAAGAATATCCCCGGAGAAGCGGTGGATTATCTGGAAATGGTACGTGCACGTGCCAGAGGCACCAATACGAATATACTGCCCAAAATAACGACCAACGATCAGGGAGAATTGCGGGAAGCCATCCGCCACGAACGCCGCGTGGAACTCGGGCTGGAGCCCGACCGTTTCTACGATCTTGTACGTTGGGGGATCGCCTCGGAAGTATTGCACGCTGCCGGGAAAGTAAACTACCAGGATAAGAACGCATTATTGCCTTTGCCTCAGTCAGAAATTGACAAGTCCAAAGGAGTACTGGTACAGAATCCGGATTATTAATTAATATTCAAATCAAACTGATAGAACGATATGATAAATAAGAAAATATTTTTTTCACTTCTGCTGCTCGCTGCCGGCTTCCTGAGTGCGGCAGCGCAGAAGTCGCCACAAGACATGGACCGCTTCATCGACGCATTGATGAAAAAGATGACGGTGGAAGAAAAGATAGGTCAGTTGAACCTACCTGTCACCGGAGAAATCACTACGGGACAAGCCAAAAGCAGCGACATCGCCGCCAAAATCAAACGGGGCGAAGTAGGAGGCTTGTTCAATCTGAAAGGAGTAGAAAAAATACGCGATGTGCAGAAACAGGCGGTAGAACAATCCCGTCTGGGCATCCCCTTGCTATTCGGTATGGATGTCATTCACGGATACGAAACCATGTTCCCTATCCCGCTGGGATTATCCTGCACCTGGGATATGACCGCCATAGAAGAATCGGCACGTATCGCAGCCATAGAAGCCAGTGCCGACGGTATCTCATGGACATTCAGCCCGATGGTGGACATCTCACGCGACCCTCGTTGGGGACGTGTTTCCGAAGGCAGCGGTGAAGATCCCTTCCTTGGAGCCATGATTGCCGAAGCGATGGTACTCGGTTATCAGGGAAAGAACATGCAACGGAATGACGAAATTATGGCATGCGTAAAACACTTTGCACTGTATGGCGCAGGAGAAGGCGGACGTGACTACAATACGGTAGACATGAGCCGCCAGCGGATGTTCAATGAATATATGCTGCCTTACGAAGCGGCTGTAGAAGCCGGTGTAGGTAGTGTAATGGCTTCGTTCAACGAAGTAGACGGTGTGCCCGCTACCGCCAACAAGTGGCTGATGACGGATGTACTGCGTGGTCAGTGGGGGTTCAACGGATTTGTGGTAACCGACTATACCGGAATCTCCGAAATGATCGACCACGGTATCGGCGACCTGCAAACGGTTTCCGCACGTGCCATCAATGCCGGAGTAGACATGGATATGGTGAGCGAAGGCTTTGTCAGCACACTCAAGAAATCCATTCAGGAAGGCAAAGTTTCTATGGAAACACTGAATACTGCCTGCCGCCGTATCCTGGAAGCAAAATATAAACTGGGATTGTTTGACAATCCCTACAAGTACTGCGACTTAAAACGTCCGGCACGTGATATCTTTACGAAAGCGCACCGAGACGCTGCCCGCAGAATTGCCGCAGAAAGCTTTGTTCTTTTAAAGAATGACAACGTGACCCTGCGTCCGGGAACTCCTGCCGAACCTCTTCTTCCTTTTAACCCGAAAGGTAACATCGCCGTGATAGGTCCGTTAGCCGACAGCCGGACAAACATGCCGGGTACATGGAGCGTAGCTGCCGTACTCGACCGCTGTCCGTCACTGGTAGAAGGCTTGAAAGAGATGACTGCCGGAAAAGCAAACATCCTATATGCCAAAGGGAGCAATCTGATCAGCGACGCCTCTTACGAAGAACGCGCCACGATGTTCGGACGTTCACTAAACCGTGACAACCGGACAGACGAGCAATTGCTGAACGAAGCATTGACGGTAGCCAATCAGTCGGATATTATCATTGCGGCTCTCGGAGAATCTTCCGAGATGAGCGGAGAAAGCAGCAGCCGTACAGACCTGAACATTCCGGATGTACAGCAAAACCTGCTGAAGGAGTTGCTGAAAACCGGAAAACCTGTCGTACTGGTATTATTCACAGGTCGCCCGCTGACGCTGACTTGGGAACAGGAACACGTACCTGCTATTCTGAACGTATGGTTCGGAGGCAGCGAAGCTGCTTATGCCATCGGCGACGCACTCTTCGGATATGTCAATCCGGGTGGAAAACTGACAATGAGTTTCCCGAAGAATGTCGGTCAGATTCCACTGTATTATGCACATAAGAATACGGGACGCCCGCTAGCACAAGGCAAGTGGTTCGAAAAGTTCCGCAGCAATTATCTGGATGTGGACAATGAACCGCTTTACCCGTTCGGATACGGACTGTCTTATACTACCTTCTCTTACGGTGATATCGACCTAAGCCGTTCTACCATCGACATGACGGGAGAACTGACGGCAGCAGTAATGGTCACCAATACCGGTACATGGCCGGGATCGGAAGTAGTACAACTCTATATCCGTGACCTCGTCGGCAGCACTACCCGTCCGGTGAAAGAGCTGAAAGGCTTCCAGAAGATATTCCTTGAACCCGGACAGTCGGAAATTGTCAAGTTTAAGATTGCGCCGGAAATGCTGAGATATTACAACTACGACCTGCAACTGGTGGCAGAACCGGGAGAGTTCGAAGTAATGATCGGAACAAACAGCCGGGACGTGAAATCCGCACGATTCACGCTAAAATAAAAATCGTACAATAGGCACGGATTACACAGATTCACACGGTCTTTAACTGCGAAATCTCTTAAAACCGTGAAATCCGTGTAATCCGTGCCTAAATTTTATTCTCTCATTTAAATCCACAATCAATGAAAAAATTATCTCTCTATATTTCGCTCCTCTGCCTGATACTGACAACAGGAGCCTGCAAAAACAAGACCGGCGGACCAGCCACCGCCAGTTCCGAGCTCACGGACGATGCCTTGATGGACACCGTTCAGCGCCGCACCTTTCTCTACTTTTGGGAAGGTGCCGAGCCCAACAGCGGACTTGCCCCCGAACGGTATCATGTAGACGGGGTATATCCGCAGAATGATGCCAATGTAGTCACTTCCGGCGGCAGCGGCTTCGGCATCATGGCTATCCTTGCCGGAATAGACCGGGGATACGTCACCCGCGAAGAAGGTCTGGCACGAATGGAGCGCATCGTCTCCTTCCTCGAAAAAGCGGACCGTTTTCACGGAGCATATCCGCACTGGTGGTATGGCGATACGGGAAAGGTGAAACCTTTCGGACAGAAGGATAACGGAGGTGACTTGGTAGAAACTGCCTTCCTTATGCAAGGACTGCTCGCCGTACACCAGTATTACATCAACGGTAATGAGAAAGAAAAAGCACTGGCAGCACGCATTGACCAAATATGGAAAGACGTTGACTGGAACTGGTACCGCAACGGTGACCAAAATGTACTATACTGGCACTGGAGCCCCACCTATGGCTGGGAAATGGACTTCCCCATACATGGATACAACGAATGTATGATTATGTATATCCTCGCCGCAGCCTCTCCTACCCACGGAGTACCGGCAGCCGTCTATCACGATGGCTGGGCGCAGAACGGAGCTATCGTCTCCCCGCATAAAGTGGAAGGCATCGAACTGCATCTCCGCTATCAGGGCACGGAAGCCGGACCGCTTTTCTGGGCACAATACTCCTTCCTCGGACTCGACCCCGTCGGTCTGAAAGACGAATACTGCCCCAGCTACTTCCACGAAATGCGCAATCTGACATTAGTGAACCGTGCTTACTGCATCCGCAACCCCAAACACTACAAAGGTTTCGGACCGGACTGCTGGGGACTGACCGCCAGCTATTCCGTCGACGGATACGCTGCTCATTCACCGAATGAACAGGATGACAAAGGGGTTATCTCTCCCACCGCCGCCCTTTCATCCATCGTCTATACACCGGAATATTCGATGCAAGTGATGCGCCACCTGTATAATATGGGGGACAAAGTCTTCGGTCCTTTCGGATTCTACGATGCTTTCAGCGAAACAGACAACTGGTATCCGCAACGTTACCTTGCCATCGACCAGGGACCAATTGCAGTCATGATCGAGAATTACCGGACAGGGCTGTTATGGAAACTCTTCATGAGTCATCCCGATGTACAGGCAGGACTTACCAAGTTAGGTTTCAATACCAATAAGCAGGATGTAAGGCAGAAATAAAGAAATCACAGCGTGCGTGGAAGTGGTCTACTGACCACCTCCTCCACCTGTATTCCCACCTTCGCCGCCACCACCTTTCACATCGTCATTATTGATGCTTCGGGCAGCTTTCTTCACACTAGCTTTCAGTTCACCAATCCGGTAGCTGATGCTGACTCCAAAGCTACGACTCGGCCACTTGCTGCTGCTCTTCGACAGGAAGTTTACGCCTTCCGTATGATTGTTATAGCTTCTGTATTTCTCAAATATATTACTGCAATACACATTCAGGCTCAAACGCTCATCTTTCAGGAAAGAACGGCTCGCACCCAAACTATAATAATAATAGCCGGAACCTTTTCCCTGTAGATTAATATAAGGAGTACTACCACCACCATTCAGACTTAACCGTATTTTCAACGGAAGAGTATGCTGGACGCCACCATAGAAAGAACCGTTCCATCCATAATTGTGCAATCCCTGCGCTTCACTTTTCAAGTCGCTGTAGTTTCCACGGCCATTGACGTACAGGCGCGTTTTAGGAGACGCGTTCCAGTTCAGATACAAGCTCATTCCTGTGTTCCGGCTCTTTCCTATATTGGCATAAGTGCTGTACAAGGCTCCTTCCGGTGCTATGTGTGTAGGATCATTATCAAACATCTCCCCTTCGGGCGCCGTAATCAACCGGCTTATATTCTCAATACTGTTATTGTTGAAAGAATGGCGCAGCGACACATTGATATTGAACTTCGCACTAAAATTGCTATAAGACAAGTCGAACGCATGGCTTTTTTCACTTTTCAGGTTCGAGTTACCTTGGGTGATAAACATCGGATTCAGATTATTAAAATAAGGATTCAGATTCCAGATGCCCGGACGCCAGATACGCATATTATAACCGGCACGCATATTCTGAGTCTTGCCGAGCTTCATGCCAAGAGAAACGGATGGCACCAGATCGCTGAAGTTCGTGTGAAAATTCTCACCCGGTCCAACGATATATTTCACCCGCTGCACAGTCTGTTCATAGCGCACTCCCGGCTTGAAGGTGAAATCCTTATATTTCAATGTATATCCGAGATAAGCGGCTAAAATATGATTCAAATGACGATAGTCGCTACTGCGGTCTTCGTTATATAAATAATCGTCACTTCCTCCGGCTGCTTCATATAGTTTGTTGTCACTGGTATTGCGGCGGAAGATATATTTCGCACCTGCCTCCACGGTATGCAACTCACCTATCGGAGTCGTATAGTCCACTTGGAAGGTCTGTTCCATGGTATTCGTTTTGCCGTCCGACTGGCTGTTTTTCAACAGCAACCGTTTCACGAGGTCGTCCACCTCCTCTTTGGCGTGAATATCTTCATAGCCAGTATTAGAATTGCTTGTCTGAGGCTGCGTATTGATCTTATAGGAGAAAGTGATCATCCGCTGCTTGTTCTTTCTGGACGTGCGCTGATAGTCGATGTTTCCATTGATGGAATACCAGGAGCCATCTCCATGATTGCCGGTCCGGTAGCTGTAGGCTATGTCCTCATGGTCAGCACCATACATGGTGGTAAATCCATCGCCATAATTTTTACTATTGCTGCCATACATTCCAAAAGCCACCGTCAGCAGCCTTAAGGTGTCGATCTCATAACTGCCTTCCAGGTTTCCATACTGGAAGTTGCCTTTCGACTTGGAACTGCTATTTGATTCAAGATATTTTTCCGTATCCGACTCATAGTTCTCACGGTAGCTGTCCGAATATCCACGGGGCCGGTCATTGTAATTAAAGTTGTAATTGGCAGAGACAGTCATTTTCCCCTGCTTCACCATTGCGTAGCCGCCGGCACCGGCACCGTAGTTGCTGGCATTTGCCCGGAATGTTGCCGTATATCCTTCGAATCCACCGCCTACTGTTACGATATTCAAAATACCTCCCACTCCTTCAGCGTCATATTTAGCTCCGGGCGATGTTATCACCTCGATATATTTAATGGAATTGGCGGGCATACTCTTCAACACCTCTTTCGGGTTGTTGCTCATCATATTGTTGGGCTTCCCGTTGACGTGTATTTTAAAGCTACTGCTACCATTCACCTGTATGTTGTCTTCTCCGTCCACTGTCACTAAAGGCACTTTTCGAAGCATCTCCAATATACTGTTCGATTTCGAGTCGGGGTCATCCTCAATATTATACTCTATCTTGTCTACATCCACCTTGACCAAAGGCTTTTGCGCCACGACTTCCACTCCTTTCAATTCATTATTAGCCTCAGCGGAGAGCATTGTCCCCAAATCAATGACTCTAACCGATGGTTTCAAAGTGAACTCTTTCGTGACGGGCGCCTTGCCTATCGAAGAAATAGTAATGACGTAATCTCCCGCACCTACATTCAGTTTCTCCTGAAACCTACCATTGGCACCCGTCACCGCCATCTTGACAGCCTTGTCCGGTGCTCCTTTTTTAGTAATCTTAATAGTAGCGTATGGTTCTCCATCCTGAGTCAGTGAATCCAAAAGTACCCCTTTGACAGTATAGGACGGCGTAGCGGAGTTTTGTGCCCAACCTGTCATCACTGCGGTGAACACGAATAGTAATAGTAGCAACAATCTGTGTTTCATGTTTGGAATCGTTTTAGTTTTTAGTTTATTAGACGAAGTTTCTTTCAATTTCTTACAAATACGGGGTAAAAGTAGATGGTTTCTTTATGGTTACGAAATCTTCGGAGTTAAGAATCGTAAAAGAAGAGATAAAAAAGATTATACGAAAAGAGAAACTGATTTCTACGCCATAAAATGGCAGAGCTCTTTCTTGGCTGCACATTATAAATACATCTTCAAAATCTTAAGAACAACGGCATAATTGAATAAAGGTTTTCTCTGTAGAAAATAACGTCACCACATTCATAAATTAATTCGTCCGGCTATAGGCATCTTTTCGTCCGCCTATAGCCGGACGAAAGGTTGCCTATAGGCAAACGCAACTTTGCCTATAGGCGGACGAATTAATTCATTCACTAAAAGAGATTAAGTTGTACACTAAAAGGTATTATATTTAGAACCCATATTTTATTTGCCATTAATATCAAGTAATTCCTGATATATCAGAGAATCGTTTTTCATTTTATTGCACATCCACTTCCATGCAGGCATCACCTTGATTTCCCTTCTCTTGAGCTTGCATCAACCATATACCAAGTAACTTGTATGAGGTATGAGTTGTATAATGTCAGAAATTCTTGCGCTGAAACGCCCCCTTCCCATCAAAGCCAGATGCTTTTATACGCCATACTATAAATTTTCAAATAGAAGGGTAGCCTTCACCTTTTCTTCGAAACCTTTTATTCATAAGTGATAACGGGTGAAGCATATCGCCCTTCACCGATCCTTCACCCAATTTTCATATGTAATCATAAAGACATCGTTCACTTTGCTATAAGCTAATTTGTTTTTGCTATAATGATATTCGTATTAGCTATAACCTAATAAAAAGATGCTAATAGATTATTTTTTTCTTCCCAATGTTTGTTTCAAACCATTGATAGTTTATTTCAAACACTTACAATGTTTTCTCCACTCACTAGGTGAATAGCCGTCCCTTCACCCGAGATCACTGATAAATAAAAGGTTGAGAGGAAAAAGTGAAGGTGAAGGCGACACTCGTAACATCTGCTGTATGGTTATTTAAAGCAATGCTTTAGCAACCATAAAGCATAGCTTTTGAAGATACAAAGCATTGCTTTACGAAGGAGATAAATGTGCTAAGTGATATTAATGGCAACAACACCTTGAAATAACATCACCTAAACACAAAAAATCATTCTAAATACCAGACTTCTTTTATTTATTCCCATTCTCCCACTTTATTCCGAAAAAACATATATCTTTGCTGTACACTTTCTGCGCATCAGCGAGATGTAATAAGCGGGTAGTGGTTTTTACAACTTAATTGGAGTAAATAACGTATTATCTCTCGGTCTTGAAACTTAGCAATTTCATTTAGAAGAGGGATGATACAACAGATACTCCACGTGGATGGCTGTATATCAACATATCAGTTATAGATGTGTTATATATAAACGATTGACGTGGATGTCTGTTGTTATCATTATCTTTCTAAGGGTTTTGCTAAGACCTCAAGACCGGATAATGGTTCAACAGCATCCATGTCTTTTTTGTATCCGGTCGGTTCCCCTACATAATCCCCATACCCCATAACCCTCCGACTAGAAAGCAAAATGCAGGGACGCTTGTTGCACCATGCTTGGCAAGAGTTATTCGCTCTTTTTTGTTAAACGCATAAACAAAGAAACACTATGCCGAAATGGATTAGCATAGACGAAGCGGCGCACAAGTACGGAGTCAAAGAAGAAGACATCTGTTTGTGGGCAGAAATGGAAGCAATCACCGCATCTTTCACAGAGACTACTCTTATCATTGACGAAAAGAGCCTTCAGAGATTTATATACCTGCGCAAGAATCTTCCCACAACAGGATATATCCGCACACTAGAACAACTCTGTATCAATCAGTCTGAAGTGTGTAAACTGTATATGGAAGTCATTGAGCTACAAGAAAAAGACCTTCAATACAAAAAGCATAGAATTTCAGTGCTGGAAAGGCAGTATGCGATGGCAACCAAACAGAACAAGTTAAGAGAAAAGATAATCACGATAACCTCTGATATGCTAAGTAAAGCTGAAAGTGGATGGTGGGAAAAATTGTGGATGAAGATCAGCAATAGACAAAAGTTATAAAACCATTATACAACTAATCTATGTCTTATTTAAATATGAGTTCAATAACACTAAGCTATCAGAGCATATTCCTATATAACCCAAAACCTTCATCCCCCACTTTAATCTCCTATCGATAGGAAGAAGTGGAAGATGAAGGTCTAATTATATCTATAACAAACAAGTTTTATTCTATTGCAGTCCGGTCCAAGCAGATATTGCGTACTTAGATTCTACAGCATTCTCTAAGTTGTCCGGCAAATTATGGAAGAAGTCCAATCCTGTTAATTCTTCCAGTTCGTCAATTGTTTTAGCACATTCAGATAATGCAGGCTTTACTGTAGTACTTTGATCTAGCCAAAAACCAATGGCTTTATAAGTTTCCCCCTTTTTACAAAGTAATGCCATAAAATAATATTTAGGAACAGGTTTCGATTTATCTCCACCAATATATGTCCATATTTGGTTTTCTTTATCTATAGTCCCACCTTTCACAACATACAGAGTATCACGAAAAGTACTACTTCGCCCCCAAGTACGAACTTTCCCTTCCAAATCATTCCAAATACCCTTAGTTCCATTAAAATAATTCTTCTGAGGACTCATATTGCTATAATAGAAAGTTTGCTCATTGGCATCTTTTGAATAAAGACGATCTGAAGAAGCACAAATATGCCCACGATCATAACCTTGCTTTCCAAAGTCACTTTGTACCCGTTGATCAGCCTGGGGAATATTCGGATCAGATTGCCAAGGATCACCACCCCATTCTGTCTGTTTCCAGTCATTACGGTTCCAATTTGTTTGTCCTGTTACATTATAATATTTAAAGGCCACCCAACGAGCGTGCTTTTTACTCTTGTCATACTCCATACTATAAGTAATTACTTGTTGACCATTAAATGTAGTAGTTGGAGATAAAAAAAGATCATCAGCGCCATTGCGTAAAGCAGGAAGTTCAATAGGACTAAATGCTATATTTTCTTTATTTTCATCTTCATCATCTTTGCTACAAGATACAAGGAAAAATGTACAACAAATCAATAAAACAACACTTCTATTAAAAAATCTCATAATTCATTTTTGTTAAAAAAGGAGTATACTATATTACATCAGTATACTCCTTATTACCTTATATCCAGTTATTAGTTATTCAACGAACTTATATTCGGTAGGATTAGTTAAACCTGGTACTTTAAAATATGCACCCAATGTACTTTTAATAGAGACTAATTTTCCTAAGTTAGTTGGGTTGTTATACAAGTTAAGCCCAGAACGCATATCACCATTGGGTAATTTTACAATAACACACTTAGTAGTTTCAGTCTCAGTTTTTGAATCAGCAATAACAATATTAGTATTCTGCTTATCTGTAAAATTGCTGAACACGAAACTAGTAGCGCTACTTGCAAAACCTATGATATAGCCTTTCACATAATAAGGACCTGCTGCAGTATTATTCAAGGCTATCACTTCTGCACAAGTTAAAGGATCATCCTCTGTTCCACCTGGCACACCTGGTGTTACACCAATTTTCACATTCTGAATTTCCCATTTAGGTGCAGAATCAGTCTTAGCATTCTTATATACAAATGCTAACTGTATTTTCTTACCAGCATAAACCTGTAGCTTTATGTTTACTAACATTGCTTTAAATCCGGCTTCCGGTTGTTCAAACGTTAGATTTTCCCAAGCCCCGTTATCACTTACATTTTTAATTTTCAACATATATTCATTTGCATCACCCTGTTTTTGGGACATCTGAGTAAATGACAAATTAATATCATCTGTAGATAATATAGAAGTCATATCTATAATTGGTGATACTAACCAACTTTCAGCAACAATACCAGCAGCATCCTTAAAAGCACTTGCTATTGCACATTTATAACTTGCATCAATCGTCCAAACAGCTTCTAATCCTCCCAGTTCTTTATTATCTATTGTAAATTTTCCAAATGCTGAGGCAAAGGTTTCTTCATAAGACTGATCTTTAGTTACTACAACAGTTTCTCCTGAAGGATCAGGATCTTCTCCACCTTCAGCTGGTCCCGCTTTAATATTATCCAATCGATAACTTAACGCTTCAGAAGAGCTAGTACTTGTATATTTAAATCCAACAAATCCTGTTTTACCAGCTTGAGCACTCAAATCTGCTGTCAATGATACCCATGTATTATCTGTTGTTGGCATCCCTGCTACATTTATCGCAGTAGAAACCATCTTACCATCCACTAATTGAAGGAAATAAACTTCCAATTTAGAATTAGCAGAAGCAGTTGCATAATTGTATACAGCGCAATCGAAAGATACTTTTTTATCCTTAACTTGATCCACCTCAAAGGCAGGAGTTGCAAACCAACATTCAAATTTTTCACCAGTACCACCATAAGAGGTAGCTTGAATATATTTATCGGTTTTACCTGTCGTGGTATTATTAAATGTCTTTCCTTGCCAGCGTCTACCACCTTCTACAGCAACATTATACCAACCTTCCAGTTCATAATCACTATTTGCTACCAAATCTTCAAAATCAGCAGAGAAAGTATTATTTTTCTTTGAATCGTCCAAGCCTAGCGGATTATCTTTATCACCAGGTTCCGGGTCACCACCATCTCCAATATCTTTACCATCAAGAACCGCAGCAGTAGGACTCTTAAGACCAGCAACTCCAAAATATTTCGTCAACTGTCCTTTAATTACAACAGCTTTACCCAAGTTTCCACCATTGTCAACCAAATTTAATGCAGCACGAACATCTGTTTGAGACACTAGCTGTACTGGAATACATTTCTTGTAATCTGTCTCATCCGCATCAGCAGCAATCAAAATATTTGCGGCATTTGTAAAAGGAGGTGCAAATACAGCATCAGTCGAAATACTCTTATCATTAATGCACCCTACAATATATCCCATCACCCAAGCTTCTGAGTTATCCTGTTTCGTCATAGCACTTGCTATGTCATATGGATTCTCTTTCGTACCATCTCCGGTCAAGGCAGGTCCTTCGCCGTTTCCTCCTCCATTGATATCATAAGGAGCAGGAACATCACTACAACTAAATGTGACTAACGTTATTATAGTCAAGAATAAAGCATTTAGAATCTTTTTCATAATAGTTGAATATTTATTTTATTAGTTATTTCTTTGAATATCACTATATGTTCTAGCTACAATTTGCCATGTACTATTATAACGGCTCAGAATACCTATCACATTAATTTTACCTGTCGGCATCACTTCGGTTGAGAAATTAGCATAAGTGCTGGTACGGAACGTCAATGTTGAATTATCATCCAACACCAATGTACGGTTTACTCCATTACCACCATCCTTCAAATCTTCAGGAGCAAAAGTAGCAGTACCATCCGCTTCTTTAATTGTAACATCCTTGAACATCACAAGTACAGGCGCCAAGTCTTTATCATAAGCTTTCAGCTGAGCGCCGGTAAGTTCCATCGGAATAAGCTCGTCATACCACAATTGAGGTTTATTGATTACTCTGACATGATCCAACCATACAGCCAGGTCCATACGTCCAATGGCTCCTTTGTAGGTAGTACCTATCTGAGCTTGCATTCCGTATCCACCCACATTCAAGTTTTCACAGTCAATCACCACTTTCTGTCCAACAGGGCAATTAGCATAAATGCCAGTAGAGTTAATACCTACCACAATAGCTCCTGTTTCATCAGCCACAATCAGCTGTTTGTAGATATTTCCACTTTCGTCGTCACCTACTACTATACCGGAAATCCGAGTTTCTTCAGTAACTGTCTGAAACTGATTTGCCGAAATTACTGAACTGTATTTTTCCTTCAGATTAGCAATCGAAATAGTCCGTTGCTCTTTTATAGTGTTATTACCATAAGCGTTCCCTGTCACAGGCGTATCAAAGTCGTCCATACATGACGAAACGCCTAATGTCAGCAACAACGCGGCAGATAAAATAAATGTTATCTTTTTCATATCATTTCCTTGTATTAATTTGCCCATTTATTTAGAATCTATATCCAATGTTCAAGAAAGCATTGCAAGCAGGAGCATAATAGTACTTAGAGTTCTTAGAGAAAACATATGTACGTGCTTCTCCGTCATCATAGCTATCATCACGGTTCTGCTCATATCCGCCAGTACGCAAGTTCGTATTATTAAGAATATTGTTCACACTGAGGTTAATGCTCAGGCTCTTTCCATTCTTCAAACGAATATATTTACCAATAGAAGCGTCAAGCATGAAACCACCATTCAATTCTTCCTGCTCCGGTACATTATAGCCTACCGGATTACCATTAGCATCTACAGCGCCATCAGAATACTTTCCTAATACACTACCTAAACGACGGTAAGTAGAGAAGTCCAGATAAACACGGTGATAATAATTTCCTGTTACGTTAAAGAACCAACCTTTCACGCTGTAGTCCAGTCCGAGGCTATATACAGACAACGGTGTTCCGTTATCACGAAGTCCTTTACAATAAACGCGGTCAATATTAGATTCACTTTCACTTTCATAAGTACGAACAGCCGTAGGATTATTCATATAACGGGCATCAGACCACGTACCGATAGCTGTCAATGACAGATTGGACATGAGTTTAAAAGTTGCAGCAGCTTCCACACCCCAATTTTCCTTATCAATTCCGCTCATAGAAAGGTAAGTGAAACGAGCTTCATTATCATTGTAGAAAGCATCCATTTCAACCTGATCATTAAAACGAGTATAATATCCAGTGACACGTCCTGAAACAATAGGAGTATTGAAACGATAAGTCAATTCACCGTTATAAATCTTCTCTGTTCTCAAACCATGTGCAAAATCGTTCTTGATACGAGGAGCGATGAATGAGTTATATGCCAACGGAGCACGGTTCTCATAACCGGCGTTCAGGATCAATGAATGATTACCGTTAATAGAATATGTAAATCCAGCTTTCACTGCACCTTCCAGGAATTTAGCTGTGCCACTGCTTCCCAAAGATTTCTTAGGAGCACGACCATTACGCATCTTTCCATCACGGCTAATTTGCGCTGATCCGATCTTACCTGATACGAAATAATTGAAATGTCCATCGTTATCACCCTGATAACGCGCCCATACATTTTGTTTATTTACAAAGATATTATAGTCATAACCGAACTTATCACCTTCACCGATACGTCTGTTAGGATTGTCCAAGTCATTCTGAATCACATAAGAGTTATAACCATAATCACGGACAGAGAACTTATCAACATCTGTATATAAATCACCACCCAACAAATCCTTCATCTTCTTATAGTGCATACCTTTAGTAGTATTCACAGCTAAACCGACCACATAGCTATTATGCTGGTCAATCGTATGATTGAAGATCGAACTGAAATTGAAAGCTAACTGGTCATTATGACGTTCTTCCTGATAATACAAGGTCTCTTTTCCCAATGCATTGGCCTGCTGATTGGCAAAGTACATCTGATCCCAATCAATTTGACGAGTAGACTTACTGGTTTTCCAGCGCTCTGTTACTTCATTGAACAGATTCAACTCATCTTCACTCGGCACTGTCGACTTATCATATACATTAAAGATAGAACTAGGCAGCTTCTTATAATAATCCGGACGAGGATCGGCAGCATTGCCCGACCATCCAAGTGCACTTGTTCCATAATTACTATATTTGAATCCTGCGCTTGTCTTCAGCTTCATTTCTTTATTGATATCAAAATCCCAAGATGCGATAGCAGAAGGCTCGAAAGAGCGTACAACACGTGAGTTACGCTTTTCACCATTCTGATAACCCCAGTTTGGATTGTAATAGTGACTATTAGCCAGATAATAAGCTTCTTCTGTAGAGGCACCTTGCTGTCCTCTTTCTGTAGGAGCCCCCCATGTAGCTATAGACAAGCTATGTTTGTCATTAAAGACTTTCTCTGCTGCCAGAAAATAAGAGAACGCATTATAGAATGTACCTTCAATAACACCTTCGTTAGCCCAACGATATCCGAGAGAACCTGTAAATGCCCAGCCATTCTTCAATAAACCTGTAGAATAGGTATACATACCTCTCAGAATATAGTTACGATTACAGCCGGAGAGACTTAATTTTGATCCTGCTGCATATTGACTGGCACGCATATTGATATTAGTAGCTCCACCGATAGGGCCAAAGGTGAAATTATTAATTTCAAAAGCACCGATACCTTCTTTATTACGTGTCGCATCGTTCAATCCTCCAATCATTCCATAGCTGAAACGACCGGTTTCTACATCATTGAACAGAACACCATTAATATACGTATCGCTGTACTGCGAATTATAGCCCCTGACGCGAAAACGCATCGGGCTAAACAAGTAGCCGACATTAGAAAGGTACACATCATTGTTGGAAGAGACAAAAGCAGATGCACTTTGAGCTGCATCATCATCTTCATTCAATTGCGATTCAGTGAATGTGAAAGAAGCATTATCTTCACGTGCATTCTTTTCGGCCTTCTGCTGAGCAAAAATAGCTGGCGAAAGACAAAACAATGCAATCACTATTCCTAATCTTTGTTTCATAATTTAAATTATTATTAGTGTTAATTTGTAGCACGAAAATTCACAGTTATATTACAGCGAGAGTACAAAACAACAAAAAAAAAGGGATATTACAAGAAAAAACAAAGAAAAAATAGGTGATAATACTTGTTTTTCCGTTTTCTTTTTAGATATTTGTCAAACCAATGTAATATTCAGAAACCTAATTTATAGATAAATAATGAAAAAGTTTTTAACGGTATGGGGCCTGTTACTGTTTATTTCGATAACAAGCTATTCACAGGAGAAAAAGTATGCTCTTTACAGCGTAGCGTTTTATAACCTTGAGAATCTGTTCGATACAATTCATGACGCGGGCAAAAACGACTTTGAATATTTACCAAATGGTAAAAATAAGTGGAACTCCATGAAATATGAAGCGAAGCTAAAAAACATGTCTGAAATATTAAGTCAGCTATCGACAGACAAATTACCATTAGGACCAACTATTATCGGTATGTCGGAAGTTGAAAACAGAAGAGTATTGGAAGATCTACTCAAACAACCTGCTTTATCCGACAGAGGATACGAAATTGTTCATTATGAAGGTCCGGACCGGCGTGGTGTGGACTGTGCATTTTTCTACAATCCGAAATTCTTTCACCTCACTGCCAGCAAACTCGCTCCATATATTTATGAGAATAATGATACTACCTATAAAACCCGTGGTTTCCTTATTGCCAGCGGTACACTTGCCGGTGAAAAGGTGCACTTTATCGTAAATCACTGGCCTTCACGTGCAGCCGCATCACCCGCTCGGGAAAGAGCAGGAGAACAAGTCCGAGCCTTAAAAGATTCTTTATTAAATGAGGATTCAAATGCAAAGGTCATCATCATGGGAGACATGAATGACGATCCAATGGACAAAAGTATGGCTATTGCATTAGGAGCAAAACGCAAAACTCAAGATACAAAGGAACATGATTTGTATAATCCCTGGTGGGACACTTTAAAGAAGGGTAACGGTACTTTAATGTATGATGGTAAATGGAATCTGTTTGATCAGATCGTATTTACAGGAAATTTATTAGGTAATGACAGAAGTACACTGAAATATTACAGAAACGAAATCTTTAGAAGAGATTATATGTTCCAAAAAGAAGGAAAGTACAAAGGATATCCCAAAAGAACACATGCCGGAGGTGTATGGCTTAACGGATATAGCGACCACTTGCCAACCATTATTTATTTAATCAAAGAGATTAAAGACTAACGAACAGTTAACTTATGAAACATAAATTCATCCAAACCTTACTATTAGTACTACTCCCTACCCTGTTTGCAGCGTGTGGTAGCGACAACAATGATCCAACAGATAATATTGGCGGATTAAGTGTTAGTACAGACCTTAAAAACAATGAAGTTTCCGCAAAGGGAGGCAGTTTCTTTCTACAAATAAAGACAGACGGTAAGTGGACTGCATCTAGTCAGGATAGTTGGTGCACAATAAATAACAAAGAGGGAAACGGGAATGCCTCTACCATCTGTTCTGTATCCGCTAATGATGATGATGAACGTTATACTGTTATCACCGTAACATCTAATGGAAAGAGTGAAAATATAACGATCACCCAAAAAGGAGGAAATGGTGAAGAGCCTGATCCGGATCCTAATCCATCGGGATATGCAGGAAGAATTGAAATTCCAGCATTAAACAAGGCAAATAATAATTTATTCATCACCCATACTACGCAATATAATGGTAAAGAAGTAATAACTTACAGTTTTGAATATGATTGTACTCAAAAAAGTTCACGTTGGGTAGCTTTTACTTTCAGCACCTCAACACCTGACAATAAAGTCGGACGTGCAGGAGACTTTAGTGATGATCCCAGCATTCCATCACAATATCGAACACACGATGGTGATTATACTGGTTCAGGCTACAGCAGAGGACATCTGGTTGCTTCGTCAGACAGACAATACTCTGCAACGGCTAACAAACAAACTTTTTATATGTCCAATATGAACCCACAGATACAAGACGGATTCAACGGCGGCATATGGGCAAGTTTAGAAAAGAAAGTACAGACATGGGGGAACATAACTAACGATCAAGATACCCTTTATGTAGCCAAAGGAGGTACTATTGATAATAACAATATTATCAAATATCTTAAAACAAATAACACTATTCCAGTTCCCAAATATTTCTATATGGCTATTTTATCACTAAAAAATGGTCAATATAAAGCAATAGGCTTTTGGTTTGAACATAAATCATACAGTAACAATAATTATGCATCTTATGCCCTTTCAATTGACGAACTTGAAGAAAAGACAGGAATCGACTTCTTCCACAATCTTCCTGATAACATTGAGAATGAGGTAGAACGAAGTTACAATAAAAGTGATTGGGGATTATAGCATCCCCCAATATGAGCAAAACAGAAGGGTGTCAAAAAGCAGCGGCACTATAATCCTTAGATAATAACTCAGCACACCCTTCTGCAATAGTCAATATCATCTCTTTTCCCTTTTTCCGAGGAATACGAATGCTCTCTCCAACAATCAGCATATCTTCTATAGTAGGATTACCATGATTATTAACAGAGGTAGCATGTTCTCCATTATATCCGTTATTGCATCGGGTCAAGTCATAAGCCGGAGCTAACGCCCAGTTCCCCTCTTTATAAATGAAACTAAAGTTTTTGGCATGGTCATCTTTATTATCCGTTAAGACATTGAAGACCATACGCCGGAACATTTCATCTACCTGTTTAGGGTCTTGGGTAAGATAACCAACCAAGTGCAGTAAAGTCTTATAATCCAATCTGGGTTGCATAATAGATTCATTAAGTAGTGCCCCTGCCGTAGCAATATGATACCTAATACCATTTTCAATATCAAAACGTTTGGTAGCAAAATACTTTCCGTCCATCAATTTAAAGTCCGGTACTGTTATGCCACATTTACGAGCGACTTCATTATAACGATACTCCATCGCTCCCATATCTTTCGGATCATATGTATGCCTGAACTTCACCAACCAAGCTCCTTCTGTATCGTGAAGTAAACATTTAGGGCGGCATCCACCTGAGTTGCCACTATTAAAGTAAAGTACCTCTTCATCCTCATACGATTTCTCTGACAGTATGTCCAATGCCATTTGCTGAAGGCAATCCAGTGTCGGAAGAGATTTTTCTTCGCCAATGTATGTCTCCGGTATATAACAAAGAGCTCCCATCCCTGATGTTCCGACTATACTCAACCGTTGCAAGGGAGTTAGCTCGCTATCATTCACCCCTTGTTTTTTGAGTAAACGATGAAGTAAATAACGCCCATATCCATCAGGGAGACTGTCTTCAAAAATACCAAAGTTTCCCCAAAAAGGTTGTGGCTTAGCAATAAACAAATCAGGTTTTAAAGGCAAGTCAAGCGGAGAGATAGAAAACCCATTAGCCAACCACTCTCTATCATACTGAAATGCGCATAGCCGATTATCAGGTGTCATACTGAGAGTTCCAACACTTCTACTATGATAGGTTACTATCAGTTTATTTACTGATTTCATTACGCCCCTTCTTTCTGTTTTTATTCTTATTAATCATTTCCAACTCCTCCATTGTACTAAACAGCGGTTCAGATAAAAGTTCCTTGATAGCTTTAGAGTAACCCAGTGCTTTTGCTAATGCCACATAGGATGCCAATGAAATAGTATGCTTTTGTTCGAACTTGGCAATAGTAGGCGTCGGAACTCCGCTAAGTTCGGTAAGAGCTTCTCGGGAAAGTCCTTTCTCAAGCCTGCGTTTCTGCAGATTCTGAGCCAGAATTGCCAGCAACTCTTCGGGTCTCTCTACATCAAAATTATAAAGTAAAGGCATACAATTATATTCAATTAATTAAAAAATAGCACTATTCAGATACTATTATATCTAAATACAAAGATAGTTTCTTTATTCAAAAAAACAAAATATAAGCCAGTTCTATTGAGTGTATTCGGCAACAAAAAGGATGCCCCCCTTTTCTACAAATAGAAAAACAGAAGCAACACAAGATTTACCCCGATCACCGTCCCGAATCCTCCCAAAATCCAGGGACGTAACTTACTACCTTTCCCTGCAAAAAACAAAGCATAAAACATATTCACCAGAATATTACTGATAATAGCCTGCATACTGCAAGCCACAACAACCAGTACAGCTACGCTCCCTGTATTCTGCAAAAGGTTCAAGATAAAAGGAGTAATGTCACTAAGTCCGGATACAAAAGAAAGCAGATTTAATCCGCCTGTACCCGCATAAACCAAAGTATAGTGCGTCAGCACTGTAAACACAACGAAGAGAGTGGCAAAAATCAGAGCAACTTTAAATTCGAGCGGGTTACTGCTGTCCTCATCTTCCGACTCATCGGTCATATCCTTGGAGCGTCGATGACGGGAATGTATAAACCACGCAACAACGGCAGCTACCACAGACATAATCAAAAGATAAGGATAGATAGATGTAAATATCTCCCTGCTAAAGATCAGAATCAATATCATAAAACGCAGAAACATCATGCTGACCGCAAGCAGCATAGCAGCTACATATTCGTTCGCCTCCTGCTCGGAAGCCTTTCTGCTTTTACGGGCCAATACCGAAATTGTGGCAGTACTACTATACAATCCACCGATAATGCCGGAAACCAATACTCCCGATTCATGAAACACATAGCGTTTCAGCAAGTAAGACAAATACGAGATACCGGAGACAACAACCGTCGCCAGCCAAATAGAATAAGGAGTGAGATTAATATCCGGAATCAGGTTCTTGTGCGGTAACATAGGCAATATGATACCACTGATAGCCAAGAACTTTGCCAGCGTAATCATCTCATCGTTCTTCATCCGCTGGGCAAACTCCGTAAAAGTGTGTTTAAGCTCCGTCAATAAAAGCACCGTCACAATCACCATCACATAAAACCAGGAAGGCTGGGTAGAAACAATAGGAGCCAGACAATAAGTAATCAGTGCAATAATAATGGTCGTTACACCAAAAACATGGAATTGAGACTGCTTGACGTAATAGTTCAAGCCCAGCAATAAACCGAGCACAGCACCACCACCCATAAACAGACGCATATCCGTAGGATCGAGTATATAGAGCAAATAGCCTAGAATACCAATGAAAGTAAATGTACGGTCAGTCCCGAAGAGAGTTGTTTCCCCTTCACGCTTCAGACTGATCCGTCGTTGTGACAGTCCGATAAGTAAAGAAAATAAAGTAACCAGAACGAAAGTTATCAGTTCCCTCGGTAGATAATTGTACAACTGTTCCATATACTGCTCTTTTAGTACTAAGAACAAATATACAGCTTATTTGTTAACATTCACCACGTTTTATACGGTTTTTTCATCAGGTGAGAGTTATAGTAGCGTACATCCCCGGTCACTTCTTCGCCAATAAACCCGGGCTTGACAAACGCCTCATCTTCCGTGCCCAGCTCTACTTCAGCCACAATAAGTCCTTCATTCTCACCGTAGAACTCGTCTACTTCGAAGATATGATTGCCACTACGTACCAGATAACGGGTCTTATCAATCATTCCCGGTTCGCAAAGTTTCATCAGTTCTTCCGCTTCGGACAAGGGAAGTTCCTTTTCCCACTCATAGCGACTGGTACCCGATTCGTTGGAAGCACCTTTGATAGTGAGATAACCTTTATCGTCACGAATACGAACCCGCACCGTCCGACCACGGGCGCTGCAAATATATCCCTGCATAATCCGGCTCTGCGCAAAAGCAAAGGATTTAAAATCACCGGAAACTAAAAATTTACGTTCTATTTCTTGTGCCATAGCACAAAGATAATTAAAAATCAAAATCTCGTCATAAACTCAATAACGATTTTATCACGCTCCGATTCTTTGGGAACTCCGGACTTCTGATAGAAATACTTCTCAAAGTTGAGACGGAGATCGGCAATAAAAGCTTTGGAAAGGCTCAGCGTGATACCGCCTGTCACACGATGACGGGCATAGTCGTTTATCTTCAAAACACCTGTCTCACTGTCCGCCAGCCCATTACTGTGGTCAGTCATCATATCATAACGGGCCAGAAAAGAAATCTTATTGAATACTTTTTTCAACGGCAAATCATAATTCACAAAGCTATTGACCGCATGAACGTCCTTAAACGCTTCGTGTCCATACATTTTATACAAATACTCCGCTTCGATATGAAAACGATTATTCTGATAGTAGATGCCGGCATCATACATATTAATACGGGTATGTTCCGGCTTTATCATTTGAGTGCTCAAAGTGAGATTCCAATTTTTATTAGGCAGCAACTGTGCTTTTATCGAATAATTCAAGGTCTTATGCCATTCCTTCTGATTAGTCAGTCCGGAGCCGTTAAACAATCCACCTTCAAGGATAAAAGGAAGACCTTCTTTTTGTGTATAACAACCGGTGAAACCGACATCACGCACATTGCCCACCTGCTTGGCTATAAACGAACGATTGGCAAAATACTGCTGATGGGGAGAACGATGGGCGTCGATCGTGAAAGGTACACGCATCTGACCAATCGTAAAATTCAGGTCCTTGACAGGAAATACACGGGCATACGCATCAAGCATCTTGATGGAACCCTCGTCGGACAAATCGATCTCCGCTTTATAGGCAACAATCGGATGTACATTTCCCGAAACACTGAAGCGGGCATTCCGCACTTCAAAACGGCTTTCGTTGGTTTCTGTCTGGAACTCATATTTTCCCCGGATCGTTCCATGAATTTCGGGCAAATAATCTTTCAGTTCCATGGTCTGCTTATCCAGCTGTTTGCCATCCCCGGCATCTTCTTTAGCCTGTCCGCAGGCTGCTGTCGCCATCAAAAGCAGGGCGACGGTTGTTGTAATTCTACTCATTCAATTGTTTGCTACTTAATTCGCGGCAAAGGTACAATGAGCAGGATACGGAGAGATTACAAAAGAGATACGGTGAAATTACAGAATGGTTACAATACTGTTACATGGATAACAAAGGGGTTACAAAAAAAGAATTCACCACGGACTACCCTCGTCAGCATGGATATTCACCGTCGACAATCAACGTGTCCCCGTCCATGCAAAACTGTGTAACCTGTGGTGAATCAATCAGCCGAAAAAGGAATATGCGATCAGCATAATCAGCGCCAAAATAATGAGTGAAACAAATACTATCTTGACTACCCGCTGGGCCTGCTCCTCCTCTTTCTTACTATGTGCTACTTTTCTCTTACTTTTACCCATAATGTTAGCTTTAAAGTTCAACGCTAACAAAGTAAAAACAAATCTTTTAACTTTCCAAAAATAACACTCGCTAATTTTTGTTTTTATGATTCCTGCGATGAAAATTCCATCAGATAGGCTTTGATGAATTCCTCGATTTTACCATCCATCACTCCGTTTACATCCGAAGTCTGATAGTTGGTACGATGGTCTTTCACGCGACGGTCATCGAATACATAGCTGCGAATCTGCGATCCCCATTCGATTTTCTTCTTACCGGCTTCCACTTTCGCTTGTTCTGCCATGCGGTGCTGCAATTCTTTATCGTATAAGATAGAGCGCAACTGGCGCATTGCATTCTCACGGTTCTTCGGCTGGTCACGAGTTTCGGTATTCTCGATAAGGATTTCCTCTTCTTCTCCCGTATAAGGGTCTTTGTACTGATAGCGCAGACGAACGCCGGATTCCACCTTATTAACATTCTGGCCACCGGCACCACCGCTTCGGAATGTATCCCATGAAATGCAGGCAGGCAGAATATTCACTTCGATACTGTCGTCCACCAACGGAGTGACGAACACGGAAGCAAACGATGTCATGCGCTTGCCTTGCGCATTGTACGGAGAAACACGCACCAGACGGTGAACGCCGTTCTCTCCTTTCAGATAACCATAAGCGAAATCTCCCTCAATATTGATGGTACAGGTTTTGATTCCTGCCTCATCCCCTTCCTGAAGGTTGGCGATAGTAGCCTTGTAACCGTTCGTTTCAGCATAGCGCAGATACATACGCATCAACATAGATGCCCAGTCCTGACTTTCCGTACCACCCGCACCGGAGTTGATTTTCAACACACAGGCCATCTGGTCGGCTTCATCACGCAGCATATTCTTGAGTTCGAGTGCTTCTACCGCTTCACTGGCTTTCGCATAAGCCGTGTCCACATCTCCCTCAGTCACTAATTCTTCTTTATAAAAATCGAACGACAGTTCCAGTTCGTCCGCCAGTGTCTTGACTTCATTATAGCCGTCAATCCACTTTTGCAGGTCTTTCACCAGTTTCATCTGGGCTTCCGCTTTCTTCTGGTCATCCCAGAATCCCGGCGCCTGCGTTCTTAGTTGCTCTTCTTCGACTTGAATTTTCTTCCCGTCGATGTCAAAGATACCTCCTCAGCGCATCAGTGCGCTCTTTCACGTCTTTAAGTTGTTCAATAGTAATCATGTGATTTACAATTTTATCATTTACAATTTACAAATTTCTCTTTTCGGTGCAAAGGTAAGAAAAATTCCGCTACCTTTGTTTCTGTCACTAAAATGTTGTCACAATATGAACAAACTCCTGAAACTTTCATGCTTATCGCTCTTCCTTGCATTAGTGATGAGCAGTTGTAGCTCACAAAAGAAGTATAGCTACGAGACAGTGCCCAATGACCCGCTGAAAGCCCGCATCTACACACTGGACAACGGATTAAAAGTTTACCTCACTGTAAACAAGGAAACTCCCCGCATTCAAACATTCATCGCCGTGCGGGTGGGCGGAAAGAACGACCCGGCAGAAACGACCGGACTGGCACACTACTTTGAACACCTGATGTTTAAAGGTACCGACAAGTATGGCACACAGGATTATGCTGCCGAAAAACCACTATTGGACCAAATTGAACAGCAATTTGAGATATACCGCCAGACGACGGACGAAGCAGAGCGCAAAGCGATCTACCACACCATCGACAGCCTCTCTTACGAAGCATCCAAATACGCCATTCCCAACGAATATGACAAGCTGATGGCTGCTATCGGTTCTTCCGGCAGCAACGCCTACACATGGTATGACCAGACTGTCTATCAGGAAGATATCCCCTCCAATCAGATAGAGAACTGGGCAAAGATTCAGGCAGACCGCTTCGAGAATAATGTCATCCGCGGTTTCCATACGGAACTGGAAGCTGTATACGAAGAAAAAAATATGTCTCTGACCCGGGACAACAGCAAAGTGCAGGAGGCGATCTTCTCCTCTCTCTTCCCCAAGCATCCTTATGGAACACAAACCGTATTGGGTACACAGGAGAATCTGAAGAACCCTTCCATCACCAATATCAAGAATTACTATAAACAATGGTACGTTCCCAATAATATGGCGATCTGTATGTCCGGAGATTTAGACCCGGATGAAACCATTGCCTTGATAGATAAATACTTCGGAGGCTTGAAGCCGAATCCGGAACTTCCCAAACTGAATCTGCCGAAAGAAGATCCGATCACCGCACCTGTAGTTAAAGAGGTATTAGGTCCGGATGCGGAAAGCGTTGCACTGGCATGGAGATTCCCCGGATTGGCCAGCAAGGATTTCGAGGTTCTGCAAGTTGTTTCGCAAGTATTATACAATGGAAAGGCAGGACTCATCGACCTTGATCTGAACCAGCAGCAGAAGGTGCTGAACAGCTACGGTTACCCGATGGGACTGGCAGATTACTCAGCCTTCATATTGGGCGGACTTCCCAAACAGGGACAAACGCTGGAAGAAGTCAAAGACCTCTTGCTGAACGAAATAAAGAAACTTCGTGCCGGAGAGTTCGATGAGAAGATGCTGCAAGCCAATATCAACAACTTCAAGCTCTACGAGCTCCAAAGCATGGAAAGCAATGAAGGACGTGCCGACATATTCGTCAACTCATTCATTAACGGAACAAACTGGAAGGACGAAGTAACCGCCATCGACCGCATGGCTAAACTGACCAAAGAGGATATCGTGGCCTTTGCCGATAAATATCTGAAGGAGGATAATTATGCCGTTGTCTACAAGAAACAAGGCAAGGACCCGAACGAGAAGAAGATGACAAAACCGGAGATTACTCCCATCGTATCCAACCGGGATGTGGCAAGTCCATTCCTTACCTCCATACAGGAGAATGCAGTAAGGCCCATCGAACCTGTATTCCTCGACTTCAAGAAAGATATGAGCCAGCTGACAGCGAAATCCGACATTCCGGTACTCTATAAGCAGAATACTACCAACGATCTCTTCCAACTGATCTACGTATTCGATATGGGTAACAACAACGACAAGGCATTGGGAACGGCTTTCGACTACCTTGAATATCTGGGCACTTCCGACATGACACCGGAAGAACTGAAGAGCGAGTTCTATCGTCTGGCGTGTACTTTCTACGTTTCTCCGGGCAACGAACGCACCTACGTGGTTCTTTCCGGTCTGAATGAGAATATGCCGGCTGCCATGCAACTATTCGAAAAGTTACTGGCAGACGCACAAGTAAATAAGGAAGCTTACAACAATCTGGTCGGAGATATACTGAAAGCCCGTGCAGATGCCAAACTGAATCAAGGACAGAACTTCTCCCGCCTGATGAATTATGCGATGTACGGTCCGAAGTCTCCCGCCACCAATTTACTGACGGAAGCAGAACTCGCCAGCATGAATCCACAGAAACTGGTTGACCGGATTCATAATCAGAACAACTACAAACATCGTATCCTGTATTATGGCCCTAGCAGCAGCAAAGACCTGCTGGCTACCATCGAACAATACCACCAGGTACCGGCTACTCTGAAAGATATTCCTGCAGGAAACGAATACTCTTATCTTGAAACTCCGGCGACCAAAGTGCTGGTAGCTCCTTACGAAGCCAAACAGATTTATATGGCGCAAATTTCCAATCTTGATAAGAAATACGATCCGGCTATAGAACCTACCCGCGAATTATATAACGAATATTTCGGCGGAGGCATGAACTCCATCGTCTTCCAGGAAATGCGTGAAACACGTGGACTGGCTTATTCCGCATGGGCGGGTATAATGCCGCCAAGCTATCTGAAGTATCCATATACGATACGTACCCAGATTGCAACTCAAAATGACAAGATGATTGATGCCGTCAATACGTTCAACGATATTATCAACAATATGCCAGAATCCGAAGCAGCCTTCAAATTGGCAAAAGAAGGATTAATCAACCGCATGCGTACCGACCGCATCATCAAAAGCGATATTATCTGGACTTATATCAATGCACAGGATTTGGGACAAAGCGTAGATCCGCGCATCAAACTCTATAATGACGTGCAGACTATGACATTGAAAGATATCGTTGATTTCCAAAAGGAATGGGTGAAAGGACGCACGTATGTGTATTGCATCTTGGGAGACAAGAAAGACCTCGATATGAATAAGCTGAAAGCAGTAGGCCCTATCGAGGAACTCACTCAGGAACAAATCTTCGGTTACTAAAGTATAGTGTTCTCTATAAAATAGCAGATACATAGCCAATTGATACACAAAGAACAAACGGTGAACAGCTTGCCAAATATGCAGCTTGTTCACCGTTTATCGTTTATCATCAGGCCAGACCGAGAAAAGCCTTATTCTTCGTACATCTTCTCAATCAGTTCTTTGTAGTTTTCAGAAACCACTGAGCGTTTCAACTTCAATGTATTAGTCAATTCTCCACGCTCCATGCTGAAAGGTTCAGGAAGTAATGTGAAGCGTTTGATCTGTTCATAATGCGCAAATTGCTGTTGCAAGGTCTCTATTCGTGCACGGAACAGACCGACAATCTTTGGATGCTGCAACAGTTCGGCCATATCTTTATATTCGATTCCTTTCTCCTTCGCATAGTCCTTGACAAACCCGTACACCGGAACAATCAAGGCAGAAACGAACTTGCGCTGATCTGCGATAATAGCGATCTGGTCAATATAACGGTCTATCACCAGTTTGGTTTCCAATGCTTGCGGAGCAATATATTTACCATTCGATGTCTTAAACAAATCCTTAATGCGCTCTGTCAGGAATAACTGCCCATTCTTGAAATAACCGGCATCGCCTGTATGGAACCAGCCGTCAGCATCGATAGCAGCGGCAGTAGCCTCCGCTTTTTTATAATATCCTTTGGTTATACTTTTTCCACGAAGCAGGATTTCATTGTCTTCACCTATCTTCACTTCCAGTCCCGGCAATACCACACCTACCGAACCGATATCATAACCTACCGGCAAAGTACATGATACCGTAGCCGTAGATTCTGTCAGTCCATAGCCGACCACCATGTTGATTCCTACCGAATGAACAAATTCATTGATTTCATCGGGCACGGCTGCACCGGCTGTCGGGAAGAAATTTCCATTCTCAATACCGATCGTCTTCTTCAGCAAAGAATAAATGGTCTTCTCGTAGAACTTATATTTCAGTTGATTCATCACCGGAGGGGTCTTTCCCAACCGGAGATAATCCAGATTATGGATTCTGCCGACTTTGATGGCATCCAGCATCAGCGCCTTCTTCAATCCTGTCGTTTCATTGATCTTCTCCTGTACACCGGCATATACCTTTTCCCAGAAACGGGGTACGCTGCACATCAGTGTCGGGCGAATTTCTTTAATGGTTGTCTGGATATCTGCCGGACGAAGGTTGATGCAGATCTGTACTCCTTTATGAATACAAAGATAGCACCATGCCTTCTCGAATACGTGTGTCAACGGAAGGAAGTTCATAGAAACGTCCTTGTCGGTCATTGTCGTCAGACGCTCGTCATGCGTATGGAACTGCTCCAGATAGCACGAATGATGCAACATTACTCCCTTCGGCTCTCCCGTCGTACCGGAAGTATAAAGGATGTTAGCCAAATCATCGTAAGAAGCACGTGCGGTACGTTCTTCCACCACCTCATTATGCGGCAATCCTTCGCCCATTGCCATAAACTCATCAAAATAGATGGAAGAGACATCACGCGGGTCTTTTACTACCGAACGGTCGAAAATAATCAGTTGTTGTAACGAGGAACAAAAGCCGAAGATGCTGAATGCAGAATCATACTGATACTGTTCGCCTACAAAAAGATAACGGATTTGCGCATCGTTGATAATGTATTGTGCCTGTGCGGGTGAACTCGTTGCATAGAACGGAATAGTAACCCCACGATTGGCAAATGCGCCGAAATCGACATAGAACCATTCAGGTTTATTCTGTGAAAAAATACCGATATTCTCTTGTTCCTCCACTCCTAGCGCAACGAAAGCATTAGCAGCCTGTCGTACAGTTCCGGAGAATTGATTCCAGGTAATCGGAATCCATTGTGCTGTCTCATAGTCGCGGTACCTCAATGCTACCCTGTCGCCATACTTTTCAGCCTGACGGTGGACCAAGACAGATAAATGATGATAAGTCATACTCTTTGTATTGATAAATATGGTACAAAGGTATTAGTTTTATTTGAAACTATTGCGCAAAACGAGTATCTTTGTGCAAATATTAAGCTCTAAATTAACAAGTTTGTATATGAAATACGATATTCCAACCATGACAGCCGAAGCTGTAAGCCTGTTGAAATCACTAATCAGCATTCCGTCCATCAGTCGGGAAGAGACGCAAGCCGCTGATTTCCTGCAAAATTATATCGAAGCCGAAGGGATGCAGACCGGACGCAAGGGAAACAATGTTTGGTGCCTCAGTCCTATGTTCGACCTTAAAAAGCCGACAATCCTGCTCAATTCTCATATCGACACGGTAAAACCCGTAAATGGCTGGCGCAAAGACCCTTTCACACCCCGCGAGGAAAACGGTAAATTATACGGATTGGGCAGTAACGACGCCGGAGCCAGTGTTGTTTCGCTCTTACAGGTGTTCCTGCAACTATGTCGCACTTCTCAAAATTACAATCTCATCTATCTGGCTTCCTGCGAAGAAGAAGTTTCGGGTAAGGAGGGAATTGAAAGTGTATTACCGGGGTTACCCCCTGTTTCATTCGCTATCGTAGGCGAACCTACGGAGATGCAACCTGCCATTGCCGAAAAGGGGTTGATGGTACTGGATGTAACTGCTACGGGAAAAGCCGGACATGCCGCACGCGATGAAGGAGATAATGCCATTTATAAGGTATTGAACGATATCGCCTGGTTCCGTGATTATCGTTTCGAGAAAGAATCACCTTTACTCGGGCCGGTAAAAATGAGCGTTACGGTAATCAATGCGGGCACTCAGCACAATGTAGTTCCCGATAAATGTACATTTGTTGTTGATATCCGAAGCAACGAACTTTACTCCAACGAAGATTTATTTGCAGAGATCAGAAAGCATATAGCCTGCGATGCGAAAGCCCGCTCGTTCCGCCTCAACTCTTCACGAATTGATGAGAAACATCCGTTCGTACAGAAAGCGGTGAAGATGGGACGCATACCTTTCGGTTCCCCGACTTTGTCAGATCAGGCATTGATGTCCTTTGCGTCGGTAAAGATCGGTCCGGGACGCTCTTCACGTTCACATACAGCCGAAGAGTATATTATGCTGAAAGAGATAGAAGAGGCTATCGGGATTTATTTAGATTTGTTAGACGGACTAAAGCTTTAGTCCGTCTTTACCACTCATCAAGTAGAAAATCGGCTATATGCCGATGCTTAACCCCTTCAATATTATCTTGCCATAGATCATCCATACTAACCACATATTTAGGATAATGATCATCAATTGCCAGTAAAGGGGCAAACTCACGATCGATGGTTGCTTGCAAGCCAAGTTGATAAGTAACCTGCACATATATTTTCTCTTCACGCCTAATGGCTACAAAATCAACTTCTTTTTCATCCTGTTTACCTACATATACTTCGTATCCGCGGCGTTTCAACTCCATGCAAACTAAATTTTCGAGCATTCCACCTATTAAGCGGTCCCGATATCCCATCACAGAATAAATTAATGAAAGATCACTTACAAAATACTTTTCATTGGTTTGCAGAATCTCTTTGCCCTTGATGTCATAACGTGGTATACGTTGAATGACAAAAGCGCTATCTAAAGCATTGAGATAATTATAAATCGTATTGATATCTACTTTCCGTTGCTGACTTTTGAAATAGTCGGCAATATTTTTCGCATTTAGTTTATTCCCAATATTATCAAAAACAAACTTCACCACTCTTTCAAGCATTTCTACGTTACGAATGCTATGCCTCTGCACGGTATCACGAAGAATGACAGAAGAATAAATATCATACACTATTTTGTAGATAGCATTATAATCATAGTTTGCCGTATGAATAGCCGGAAATCCTCCCATACGAAGATATTTCAGAAACTCCGTTTTACGGTCGGATACAGAAATTGTCAGCGGGAGATCATGAAATAATAGATATTCTCTAAAGGATAAAGTCATAATGTGAAAGGCAACGTATCTTCCTGCCAAATAAGTCGAAAACTCGGAAGATAGTAAACGTGAATTAGAACCTGTCACATAAATATCTACATCCAAGTCAACCAAAAAGGCATTCACTGCCTTTTCCCAATCTGTAACTTCCTGAATCTCATCCAAGAGAATATAATATTTTCCCGAGGCTTTCGTAGCTTCCCGAATATGAGCGTATAACGCCTTCGCCTCCTTCATGTCTATCCACTCGAAACTTTCAAAGTTCATATAAATAATATAATCCTCAGATACTCCTCTTCGTAAAAGTTCCTCACGAATTAAACGCAACACGACCGACTTGCCACAGCGACGAATACCAGTGATAACTTTCACAAATGGCTTATCAATAAAAGGAGTGATTTGCTCCATATAAAGTTCACGATTAATCATACAACTGAAGTTTTTAGGGTTATAGACACAAATATAAATAATTAATCGGAAGTTTTTAGGGGTATACCCCTAAAAACTTCCGATTTCAAGTATGTTTTATGGTTATAGACAGAAACGACAATGGCATTTATGAAAAAAGGGGCACCTCCTGTATCTTTATCTAAGATAAGAAATTTAGCCACCATCATAATAACGGTGGCTAAATCAAAGAAAAACAACCAGTTTCAATGGTCTATTCAATCCATCCCGGATTTACAAAGAGCATAGAGAAAAAAGTTTACCCGATTCATATTATATATCAAATCAGACATTTCCATGCGATCCACTATTGCTCATTTTGTTAAGATACTGTTTCCATATCAAAAAGGCAATTATGCCTAACAGATTAAATAACAAAACCAAAATGACCCATAAATATTTATATGGTTTAGTAAGTTGATGACTTTTCAACACGACCAATATCCCAATCAACAAAATCAGAACATAAACAATTTCAAAAAACATTGGAGGCATAATCATAATTTTTATTCTCAATAATCATTAATATGCAGAAACTGTAACACTTCCCTTTCCCGCACTCTTATCGTATGTCCCTGAAGAATTAATAACATAAGAAAGGTTAAAGCCAACAACCTGAGTTATAGTTGCCTTAATTTTCCCCGTACTATTAAATGATATAGCATTTCCTGATACATAGCCACTCGCATAAGATTGAGAATACGTATAAACTGATAATCCTGTTATATCTGTCATTACTGTTACATTTTTGTTATCTTCGATCAAAGTTACACTAAACCATGTAAGATTCCAAATCCAATCACTGAATGAATAAATTTCACTACGTGTTTTAGCAAGCGGCACACTAGGTTTCTGCTCTTTAGTAGAATAAAACATACAGCCATTTTCTTCTTTATCCTTATACATCTTTAATTCAACAGGGTGTTCTCTAAGTTGTTTTATATCACGAAACAATTCTTCAATTTCTTCTAATGACATCTCATTTTCAGTTTTTTCTGAAGGATTAATCTCAAAGAAATCGACGTTTACATCATATTTTTCAGCTAATGATGCAATCTTTGTTTTAACTTCTTCCTTCTTAACTTCTGAATTAGCATCAAACTCTTCATTTGTACATGCAATTATTACTACCATAGTAACAACTAAATAAAATAAACCTTTCATATTCATAATGTTTTTATTTAAAATAATAAATCAACTATATCATATTGCTCCGAATATACCTTCTAAAAGACATTAAGATTCTAATTATTCCTTTTCCAACAACCTGATAAAATAGGCACCTACTACAGTACGCCCCGTAAATCCTACTATAGTTTTCCCATCCGTATTTATCAAATCAGCCATTGGTGTGCGATCTGTAGTCTCATTCATAAACTTATGAAGCGGCAACATAAGCTTACGGAATTGCATACGGTCAGCACTCAACGAAGCAGTCCATACTGTCCAATCCACTTTCGTATAACTATGTCTGCTATCCAACGGACATCCAAACTCATTCATCTTAGTAAGATAGAAATCCGTCTCTTTCTGAATAACTCTCTTCGGGAAAAGATTCAAGCCAAGCAGCCTGTCCCACACCAGATTATACTTCATCCCCCAACTATCCGGTTGGTCAAAAGCCAGTCGGTAATGGTCACCCGCATAAGCAGCCATTTCCCATTCTTTAGCCATCTCACCGGCAGCATTCATATACTTCTCCGCTTCTTCTTTCTTATTCAGCATTTCTGCCAGACGTGCATACGCTGCAATACCCAAAACACCTTTGGCGGATAAATTAGCATGATGAGGGCAGTTCCCTGCAAAATTATCTGTAGTAAGCTGATCACCGGTATCCGTGCCGTTTTCCAATAAATACTCAGCCCATTGAGTCAATGTCTTCCAATGCTTTTCTGCATACGAAGCATTCTTTTCCATTTTAGCAATAGCAGCAGTCATTATCAATCCGTTTCCTGCTTCTTCTACAGGCATATCACCACCTATCGTCTGCCCGTTTACGATAGGATATCCTCCTAAATCATGCGGAGGAAATGGCTTTCCCCATTTCCCGCTTTCACTATAATAAAAGAACGGATTAAGCATCGCTTTTACCAAATCGGGATTGTAGCGAAGATATAGTGGTGAAGCCGGATAATATTCATCCACCGGACCTACCTGCGGAGTAAAATAAAGCAATTCTCCATCCGAATCTTCAGACATCTGGAAAGCGGATACAGACTGACGATAAGCCAAAGCACAGAGTTCAGCATATTCTTTTCCTCCGGCAAGGTAAGCATCCGCCATCAATTGACGGTCAAAAGCATAACATTTTGCCATCACTTCTTTATAATCTTTCTCTGCATCTGCATACAAATCTTCTATGCTTGATTTTCCGTCTTTATTCCAATAAGGTCTTAAGTCCTCGCCGAAATAAGCCATTGTATACAGTCCGTCAAAGGCTGCAGTGAGATGTTGCGGGAAATCGCTGTTCATATCCAGCTTCTGTGCAAATGCAGCATAGCGTTTCTCGGCAGACTTTCTCATTTGTTTCAGATCTCCCTCTTTCATAAAGTATGCCCTCATTTCGGCTGCATCCCCCTGTGCACAGGTCACGTCATCCTTTGTTCCCAGATAGAAATATCCCCATGACCGTCCATCTTTCTCTTTATCCACCCATAATTTCTGATTTTCCTGTCCGGTCTTCATCAGAGCCAGTCCATCCTTTTCATATATTTGTGTAGATTGTCCGGCACGAAATGCCTTGTGCGGGTCTATTTCAAAATAAACAGCAACATCATGTTCTTTGCCATCCAATGCTTTAGCCTGATAAGAGATATAATTGACCGGACGGGCAAGTGTCTCCAGATCGTCCAACAGATAAGGAGCGGTAAAGCTAAGTTTCAGTTCTACATCTCCACATTCGAAGGTATAATGTGTTTGGGTTGCTTGCACATCGACAGACGTTTGTTCAGCTTCCCTCAATTCTGCATATAGTCCGAAGTCAACCAATGCACCTCCCATACGATTCTCACAATGAGCGGCAATCACGGCTTTCCCATCTTTCATAGTTTCTGCAATAGAATCCGGGATATTTACTCTGAGATCACTTTTCCACTCATATCCCGTGCTGACCAGTTGCATTCCATTCACATACAATTGAAATACATCATCATGGGAATAGCGTAAATACAGTTGCTTGTTTTTCACCAACGCCGGGTCGAATGTCAGTTCGCGCCTCACCCATATATTAGGTGAGAACCAGGGAGTATGCACATTTCGCTGATCATCCGTGCCGAAGGCCGCCTGTCCTTCTGTCCATGTTGTATCGTCAAACTCTTTGGCTTCCCAATTTTCCTGAGGTTGCTCCATAGTATATCTTCCCGTCCACTCTTTTTCATAAGAGATGGGGGCTACCTTTTCCACCGGCATAGTCGGTTCCTCGGCAAAGAGTCCGAAGTCTACCAATCCTCCTCCCACACGATTCTCACAATGAGCGGCAATCAACGCTTTTCCACTTTTCATTGTTTGCAGAATTGAGTCCGGGACTTCCACTTTAAAGTTTGCTCCCCAGTCATATCCGGTATTCACCAATTGCTTCCCATTGATGTACAATTGAAATACATCATCATGAGAATAGCGCAAATAAATCTTTTTATGCTCCAGAAGATACGGATCAACTTCAACCTCTCTTCGTACCCAAATATTAGAAGAAGTCCATTGTGTTCTTGCTTCCCACATGCCAGGCGTGCCAAATGCCCCTTCTGACAATTGCCAGTACTTGTCATCAAAATCCGGTTGCTCCCATCCTTCATCAAGAACTAATGAAGTGAACTTTCCTTCCCACTTTTCATGGTCAAGCGCCATCGGAGCGATAGCTTGCATCGGCAGTTCTTTACTACCCATAAAACGGTACATAGCACCGTCTACCCGTAAGAAGCCAACAAAAGGAAGTTGTGTGCTGCCGCCAAAAGTCATATTCTGTTTGTTCAGTTCATCCGTCATAGACCAAAGTTTCACATGCGGATGCAAGGTCAATAACGGATAAGCAGGCGCACGAAGGTCACTTTTAGTAGTTTCATCAGAGTAAGGAGTACTTTTGCAAGCTGCCAATACTGCTATTAGCAGATAAATGAATGTTTTATTCATTAGTGTTTTATAAATTCTCATTCGGTTACTATATTTATTTCTATTATCACACAATAAACAATCCGTAGATTCCTAAATGCACAAGCGAAGTGATTGACAACAACCGTATTAATTCCATATTCATTCTAGTTTTATAGACATATTCATTTTTTGTATTTCTCTTTCCATTTCTCTTTTCATCATCCTAATAGTAGTTGTCTTAATTTTCATCGGTTTGCTAATAACGGCCTCAGCCATAGCAAGCGATCGTTCTTTTTCACCATTCGTTTTGTATAAATAGAATAGTTTATAAAGAGGTAGAAAGCGCGAAGGGCACATCATAGATGCACTATTGTAATATTTTTCTGCTAGTTTAAGTTTGTTAAGTTGCTGATAAATTTCTCCAATTACTAGTTCCAAATCATAATCTGCCCAATATTTGCGACATTGTAAAGCGATCTCCAAACTCTTATTATATTGTTTTTTTTCTAATAGAACAGCTGCATAGTTGTAAAGGAAATAAGGATCATCTACAAGTACTTTCTCCAATTCTTCATATGCGGGAAGTGCTTCATTATAAGAATCGGAGAACGTTAGTTTGGAGATTCGTCCCCACTCTAATTCTGCTTGTGTACGTTCAACCAATTTATAAATGCCAATCATTGAGCAAACTATAGCAAAAGCACATGCAATATTTTTCCTCCAAGACACCGTAAAAAAGACTTCTATAGGTTCCCTAATAATTATCAAGACGGATAAAAATGTTATAATCCACGTAAAAGGATAAGTAAATGGATAAGAGAATAGCGAAAATATTCCTATTGAAATTAATGTATAAAGTGCTATTTTCTTTTCAATAGTGGAGTTTAGTTTATAACAATAAATCAGTAGAAAAATAAATGCACACAATATCAACAAACCGATAATCCCGAAATTTAAGAGTATTCCCATATACTCATTGAAAGGATGCTTCACATTATCGGCTAGCATAGCATAACGGTTCTGTTGCCCGTATATTCTAAAATATTCAGCTTGATAATCCATATAATGGGCTTCAAAACTACCTAATCCATGTCCCATCCAAGGAGAATCTTTTACCATATTTATGCAAGATTGCCAAATAAGCAATCTACCGTCGGCTGAGTCCTTTTTCATCCAATAACAACCTAAGATTAAAGCGACTAAGCCAGCTAATAAAAAGAATCTCAACATACGTCTATGAATAAGCCTCTGATATAGGAATATAGTGCTAATCGTTGCCAAACTAATGATACCAGCTCTTGAATACGACAAAATAATTGCAACTATTATAATAATCCCCATTATCCATCCTATAAGATGAATATATCTTTTATTATCTTTCAACAAGAGAAAAGCGATAAAAGGTAACCCTATACATAAACACGCAGAAAAACCAGCCGGATTATCAAAACTACCAGTAATTTTATAGATTGAAGGAGAATAACATACGGTAAAATACTGTAGTAGTCCCAACACAGCTTGCAAGAAACAAATTGCAATAAGAACTATTCCTACCAAAAACATATTTACCTTTATTGAATTAGTAAACCATATTGCAATAGTGCAGTACAATACAAATCCTCCAAATACAAACAAAGTAATTAACCACTTCGGTACAATATATGAATCAGTAAAAGAATGAGACTGCATAAACAATGCACTCACGCATAAAATACTAAATATTAATAGTCCTATATAGTCTCTCAGCCTTGCCATAAAAGTATATATGTAACATATTCGAAATCACATAAAATACGTGCAAACACAACACGCATTAACGTCGAATATTTATTTCTCGCCAGATAATTGCTCTAATGTTCTTAATAATTTACGAGTGTTTCCTCCAACATTTACCGCTTTTACTATCATATTTTTATCAACTATAATATTAGAAGGATAAATATAAATCTTTAGTATATCAGTAAACTCCCATTTATAATTAGGAACAATTCTTATATCCTCCCACTCTAAATTCAGTTTTTTCATCAACTTCTGTACTTCTTCAGGAGAGTCAGGAGTTAACCCGACAAACTGAACATTCGGATAATCTTCAGCAAGTATATTGAGAACAATAAGTTCCCGAATGCAAATACTACAATGCCTGTTCCAAAAACATATAACTGTATACTCGGATTCATCAAAGTCAACCGACTTTCCGCTAATATCACTTAAACCAACTTTAGGAAGAGTTTCACCTATCAATGTTTCAAGTTTAGGGTGTTTATAAACTAGATGGATTTCTGGTATTTCATCTGTTCCTTTAATAGAAATGACATATTTATGAGTTTCTAGAGAATCTCTATGAGCCTGGTCTGTGATAGGATTCCCTTCAGCATCAAAGTATAAGAAGGTTTTATCTTCGATACGAACACTATTATCGCCATAAGTTACTTTTTGAGCAAAACAAACGAAAGGCAAAAACAGTAATAAAATCAATATTTTCATACATGATAAACTACAGTATGAATGTGAATTATTTTTTAATTCACATTCATTACTTTTTGTCCCAATTCTTGATATTAATCACAATAAGCATGTTATAATTTGCTTAAATTATTCACACAAATATTATCAGTTGTTTTTCTAAAATCTTACTTCAGCATATCTATTATATAACTAATCATTATAAATAGTATAATAACTACAGGAAAATAGCCCTCAGATTTTTCATCTCGTTTTTTCGCTACAAACATCTTCTTTAATTCTAATATTAAGAGTGTCCCCCAAGTTAAAAGATATACTATCTCTAACAAAATTCTATTTAAAGGATATATCGTATCTATTAATGACAAGAATATAAATAAGATGCATATACATATATATACAGTATATTTAATTCCCATGTTTATCATCCATTCTTTCTTGACAATCATTAAAATTACGCTTAGCATTTTGCAAATCATCATCTAACTTTTCCAAAACAGCTAAAGCACATAAACAAGCTCCAGGTCCCGATTCAATTAAGCAGAGACATCCTAACATTGCTAAAGATGCTTTACTTTCCGCACGGTTTTGCTCGGATTGATATGCTTCCCAGCAGTTAGAATATAATGTTTCACCTCTGTCCTTTAAAAGTACACGATTCGAGGAATCAAAAAAAGTAGCCATTAACTCCATTTTTTCCTGTTCATCCAATTTACCAAACTGAGCATTAGCCAACAAATTCCTTCTTCTTACAATAAGTTCCTGCATATCGTGTAACATATTAGCCTTATTCACAAAATTTTCCAAATATTCATCATCATTTATGTTGTATTTCAATTCATCCCGATCAATTGCTGATAGTGAGTTAACATATACACAATATTTACTCATAACTAATTTGGCTTCTAGTACATAGTCCAAGAATTCATCAGATTCAGCAACAGAGTCCAAAAGAAGGTCCCTACAATCTCTTTGTTTTAAAGTTTGCGTTGATTTCATTACTGTCAACCCTGATTCTGATGAATTATCCATAAAGTCATACTCATCAGAAGTACAACTATATCCTATAAACACTGTAGATACAGTTAAAATTGACACTACAAAATAAAATACTTTCTTCTTTAAATTCATGATAGTTTAAAATTAAAATAGAACAATAAAATTAATTATATTTATAAATATTATTTCCAAAGCTGTTTCCCAACGTCATAAGTAAATATTCGCTCTTGAACACCTTTTGAATAATTCTTTAATAGAAGCAAAACATTATGCGGGACATCTTTATAAACTAATGAATCTTTTTCAGCAAACTGCCATCCCAAAGATCTCCATTTACCTCTTTTTGCACAATAAAATAGTTCATAATCATCTCCATGACAAACATAATTATCATAGTTCCGAGGTGTATAAATAATTCTTCCTATCTGCTTAGGAATTCCAAGATCAAGTCCTGACCAACCACCGGAAGGCTCAACATAATCAAAAGAAGTTGTGACATCCCCATCAAATACATTTGTATACTCATGCGAACCATCTTTTTGAAAACATCCGGAAGTACCTATAACTTTACCTTTTAAAGAAGCGGTATCATTAGGAGTATAAAAAGCCGCCTCCGCAATATTACAGTGTGAATCTTTGGGACCTATATATCTGACATAGCGATACGGTTTTGAAGAATACGATTGAACAACAGTCTGTAATCTTTTCGGTTTCTCGTTTATCAAGTACAAGACTTCTTTTTCACGAAAATCAGGATCATTGCTTCCTTCAAATGTTCCACCTATCATGCGATTCAAGAACATATCATCTGCCCGCAAAGTATATTTTGCGAATAAAGTAACATCCTGTACACTATCCGAAGGAGTGAAGAAATGAAACTCATTGGAAACATTGATTTCAAAAGGATCGGTCCAAAAACGAAGTCGTCCTCGTTCGTAAGTAGCAACCCGCATGACGGGTCCTTTTTGTATATCCGTAAAGACAATGTTTTTACCATCGAACTCTGTCCATGCAACAGGCTCCCAATCCATCCGTTTGCTGGCACATAGATAAGCAATTCTTGAACGTGGCTTACCTTTATATAGAGCGTCCTTTGGTATGTGGAGTTCTTTCTTGAAATCTTTGGTATAAGGGAAAGTAATATCTACGATATGCGGATCTTTGAAAAGGGGAACAATAGCCGTATCCAATTTCAACATTTCCTCCTGCATGGAACGATTCAGACTAAAGGTATTGCGATAAACCTTTATCTTGGGCATTCCACACATTGCGTCTTTCCGTACTTCACTCACACCGTTAGGAAATTCATGATAATAAAGTATGCCATACTTATCTGTAAATGCCACCCATTGATGGCTGTCATTCTCATCACCCCGAATCGGCATGAAATCAATTGAACACGGAATACCCAACGCACGACAAACATAAACGACAAAGTCTGAAAGTTCCCGGCAACTACCTGCTTTCAGTTGCGCAACTTCCGGTCCCACATGAGGAAGGCTGGCAGGAACGGCAGTAGTAAATACCGCTCCTCCTTTACGAATTGAATCGAGCAAACAACGGGCTGCCACAATCGGGTCTTCTTTATCAAGTACTCCGGATGCACGTAAAGAATCGAGCAAGGGATTATACTTCTGATAAATAGATTCACGCCAGCTAGTCAAGGTCTCGTCACCAATACGATAAGGAAGAAGATATTCACAAAAATCTGCAAACGAAACATGTTTCCCCCATGGTTGTTCCTGCCACACCTTAAATGACCATTCAATATTATTACATAAATAAGCAGAATCAACAGTTTCAATATCTCTATAGGATTGCAAAGAATCTAAATACAATGCCCCATACATGTGACAAACAGAGTCAGCCACTACTTGAGGAGAAATCCCCAATCCACGTGTTTCCTGTAGCAAAGTATAGTAAGTAAGATACCGGTCCAACTGCTTGCCCTTATAATAGGTGTAATAAGGCATGTTCTCTATCAAAAAACAAGCGGCCTTATATTTCAAACTATCTGCCGGATCAGTTTTATAATGAGATAAGACCTTTTCCAGTTCCACACGGTTCTCTCCTGCCTGCTGAAGAGCGGTTTCAAGGAATGAAACCATTGGAGTGCATTTTTCTTTTTCAGCACATGAAAAGAAAAAGAGACTACCAATTGCCACGAGCAAAAAGACAGATATCAACCTTGTGAATATTTTCATAATTATCAGAAAAATAGAGATAAATGATTTCGTGTTATTTTTCTGCAAATTTACAGATTCTTTTGCCATAGCACAAGGGAACGTTACACCCTTATAGCATGTAGAATGCGCCACAGGAGGATTACAGCAATGATATTTTTTAGTTTTCCCCTCATATTGTAACATCTCAAATCCGTCCGATCGCCACATTTGACCGGGAATTATCCTTCATGAACGAAAATTGTCCTTATATGGTCGGGAATTATCCGGCAGATATTCATTCTCGTCCATCAGTGTTACACCTATAAAGCCATTATACCTGCGTAGAATTACTTCTAGCTGCTATTGGTTCTCTTATTTTCCTCCATATTGTAACACTGAAAAGACTGTTAGAGCTCTCGGGAATCAAATATTATCCTTTTTTTGAATAAATATTATCCCCAGAATAAGTCTATTTTTCGTTACTTTGCATCAACATTTAAATAAAACAGAATATGATCACAAAAAAGAAAAAATACACTTTGTATTATGTAATGGCATTAGCCTGCGGACTGGTAGCTTCCTTTTTTATTTATAGTTGTAGCACAGACGGATATTACTCTGACGAAATAGAAAAAAACGAGGTAACTAATACACGTGCACTTTCATCAAGAATGATAAATAATGGAAGCACTCTTATTGATTCCATCGCCAGTTCTGATGAATTTTGGGAATTCGAAATGAGCTCCGAGCTTTTAGCAGATAAGTTTCATGAGTACACTTCAACTTTAAGTGAAGAAGAATATGACAAACTTATGGAAAATCTGAATGATGATGACTACGTGGAAGACTTCATGAGGAAAGCCAATCTAGAAAATGAACTACAGCAACTGGCAAAAGCTAAAGAAAACTTGATTCAACATACAGGATTTTTAAGATTAAGCGCAGATGAACGGACACAACTCTTTATACTATATGCAGAAAGTAACGAACTTACAAAAGTAAAACTCCTGAAAACACGCGAAGAAGGAGGAAGTACTAGTAGCTGTGAAGAACAAAAACAAGCGGCATATAAGCAGGCAAAAGCTGATTATGACAATGCTATCGCTAACTGTCAAAATGGTTCAATGCCATCTGGCTGCTTAATACAAGCAGCTGCAAAATATGATAGAGCCAAAGATATAGCAAACAAGGAATACAAAGAATGTATAGCTAATAAATGAAAATAGTTAAATATATAATCTTATATAATATAATGTGGGGGATTAGCATCACTATGTGTTACTTTCACCGCTTTATTGATGATATAAATTATTCTCTTCAAGACTTCCTTATTACTTTCTTTGAACTTCTAGCATGGATTGTGCTCATAATCGGAGCCATCGACACATTCCCTCAAAACAAATATTCGAATAAACGCGTATGGTTCTACTACGCCATTATGGGAGGATTTATATCAGCAATCCATTCTTTTATAGGACTAATAAACATACTAGAGATTACCTAATGTAACTCCTGCAAAAAGGTTTCCATGTCCTCATCTTCTATACCTAAGCTCGCACGGACACGAGACCTCATGGCACGGCAAGCACCATCGCTAATATCAAAAATAGACAAAATCTCTTTCTTAGTTTTCCTCATCCTAATAAGTACACAATATACAATATGACGTGGAGGTATTTTTATTTGCTTATTTTTCAACCAAACAAAAAAATCAGGATCAATCGCACGGCACCCTTCAATTAATGTAAGGTTCTCACTGGCGGTTAATTGATATATAGATTGATTTTCTAAAAGTCTGCGTACAAATACAACACCTTCAAGCACAGGTGGAGGAGAAGACAGCAGTTCCTGAAGCCGTTTCTCTTGAAGAATTGTTTTTTGCCGTTCAATTTCCAATGAACGATAGAATGAGATAGACAACTTAACTATCCCTGCTATTGCCAAACCGACAATGACCAGCACAGGTAAAGTATAAGCAGATATTACAGGAGCCAATTCAACGTGAACCTCCTTAGGCATAACAACATAAATCTGATTTGCAACAATCAACAAAAAGGCAGCAATGCATTGCCAATCAGTTATCTCGGAGGGTAATCCAGATGTTCCTTTCTCACGAAGTGTCCATAGGAGTGCGCCCACAAAGAGAATCAGCCACGCAAAAAGATAAAAAGATGACGAGAATGCATCAACATACATTCCTGGGAAAAACATCTGAAACAGATAAGCAGCCAACAATACAAGGCAACAGAGCAAACCACCTGCCAACCTACTCTTTATAAAGTCAGCGAATTGTATTGTTACTCTTTTATTCATCGTATCTTATTTTAAACACTGCAAAGATAAAACATTCCCATTATACAAATCCATTAACAGGCTGTTTTATTTGAAACTACCAATAATATGATATAAACCATTCCTACTATCGCCCTAATATAAGAAACGAAAACAGGCTTCATCTTTTTTGCAATTACTTCATTTATAAATGAGCCGATCCCTAAAACAGCACATATCCCGACAAAAATAAAAACCACCAGCCTTGTCCAATAAATATGAGTCAATATATTCTCACCATTATATATACACATACCTAAAAAGACAATAGCGATTAAATATGTCAGATCAAAAATAAGGACTTTCATACTATTGCTTATTTACTTACCTTTGGCCTACATTGGAATTATAAAATAGGCTAAAGCAAGAAGTATTATAGATATAACGTATCCTATCTTCCAACATTTACTATGTCGAAATAAATAATTAAGTATAAACAAAACAATGAGCCAACCAAATACTATTTTATTTAAATCATAATGTTTCTCCAAAGGGTCCCAAATGTAAAGATACACATTTAGGGAAAACATAATAAGACCGATTATCCCAATAATTATGCGGCTCATTAAACTAGCTTTTCCTGTTTCATTCATAACATCAAATTTTATATTCATGTCTAATAATCTGTAAAGTGCACTTTCACTATATCACGCTGTTTTCTATTCCATTTTCAATATTATATTATCATTCTCCTCCTTCAGCATTTTTTTCAACCGATTATAGGTATCAAGTTTTCGATTCCACATATCCGGACTATCATCAACATGTGTCAATGCTATTGTATCTAACAGAGATTTATGGCTTTCTTCTGTGTCAGGCAGCGTAGCCTCATCAAACTCCGCAAATTCCACCTCTATTTCATCTCCTACTTCAAGCGTACCTCCATTCCATGTAACATGAACATCTCCAGGCATTTTCAAACCACCCACGTTCCAGTAAGCACCCTCATAACGTGTAATATTTACCATCAAGCTAACCCCGTTATCAGGGATGCCCGCTTTACAAACCTCATTCCCTCGTTTTATAATCAATCCTTTCATATCTTCTATATCAGTCCTTTTTCTTGCAGTTCAACCTTTAACCGTTCATACCACTGCTTTATTTCATACCTATCACAGTCCTTCATGGTCAAAACTGGTGCCACCTTATCAGTGTCAACAATTCTAATTAATACCTTATCACCAACTTCAGGTCTTCCGTCGAACCAGGTAAGGTAATGTAAAAGATCACTTCCCATTACCATAATCCGATCGGAAGAATATCCATGTAATAAGTTTACAAAAACCAAATTATCAGAAGCCACAGTAATCGGATCTTCATCATTTATGCGTATTTCTAAACCGATCATATCTTTTATTTATTACAAGATTTAATCAATAATAGACTTTCTTGTTTTCTCTGGAAAGTACCAAATAATCGTCCACTTTTACATCAAAATAAGACTTAGCTTTACCGTCATCATTGGAAGGCAACTCCTCTTTATCAGTCAGCGCCTCTATTATATCGATTTCCTTCACGTTCTTTTTCAATTTGGGGAACAACAGGCTGACATATATGTATTTACGATTGCAACCTTTAATAATCATCAACTTATCCATAGGTGCGCCACCATCGTATCCTCTCACCATGTATTCATCACCGGTTTTCTTATCTACTATTTTAAATCCCGGGCTATAGTACATCCATTGCCAGTCGAAATAGATGGGTTGCAGGAACGTTACTTTAGTATCATCTTTCCTTCTTTCAATAGAATGCAATAAAGGCTTTGTACCCATGCCATGCTCATAGGTTCTATCGGCAACGATCTCTATGCTATCTTTAGGAGCTGTATAAGCCGCATCAAATAACTTTTGATCGCGTGTCTTGGCCTGTTCGGCAGCGTCATCCCTTACCAACTCTCTTGATTTCTGAAGCTTCGGCATCATTTCCTGCACCATTTCCATTGACAGCTGTTGTATCATCGGCATTGATTCAGTTGCAACGGCAGTTGCAGTCTCCCCAAGTTTTCTTCCCGCAGGAGATTCATAAAAAGCAACCACTTTTTTCAGTTCATCTAATGTCATGTGTTGCTGGTAAATAGGAGCATATACTTCCATGACTTTATCTTCAATCTTCCGTGTCCATTTTGAAGCAAAATCTTTCCAATAAGCCTCATCTTGTTGGAAAGGCCCATTTTTCATACTCGCCATCAATTGAGACATTATAGCTTCAGAGGATGCCGAACTGCCGGAAAGCGTCATGATCTTTTTTAGTAAAGTTTTGTACTCGTCGGTCTGGTCTGAATTCTGAGCCGAAGCCGGTAAAATAGAAGTAAGCGATGTGGCTACGCAGATCACCATTAAGAAAAGGATTTTTTTCATCATATAATAGTTTTGTTGATGAAGTCAAGTTAACTTCATTGTGTTATACATTCTTACAAATATACTCTAATTATTATTAGAATACAAACAAATAACGGACATAATTATAAACTGCGGCAATTATTGTCTGATTTACCGGAATTTCTTTATTGCATTCCCCAAGTAATAAATAGGGTGTCTGTATTGAAATCAGACTTTTTTAGATTAAAACAATAGGACGATTGTTACAATTCAATGGATAATACCTTTTTTTTGCAATGATAATAGTTTGAATATCAATCATAAACCACAAAATCAAGTGTAACATTCCCTTTTTTCACACTTAAAAGATTCGTACCTTTGCAAAAAGAGTATGAAGTCCTAAAAAAGAACATGACATCCATTTAATTTTAAATAAATATCACTTATGAATCGATTAAGACATTTAATGTCATTATGTATTTTTATATCACTAATGGCATGCGAACAAAATGAAGACTGGGTTGTAAATGAACCGATGCAATCATTTGAAGAAAATCCAGAGTACGCTCCTCTCAATACTATTCCTGATTGGGTTAGTGAAAAAGTGACACCTAAAGAATACGAACTATGGAGAACCATGAGTTCAAGGTATGAAATAAATTATTCCTTTTTAAAAAAGGATATTTCAGAAAAAAGGAAAAAAGAAATCTATGATTGCATCAACAACATCTGTGAAAGAATAGAAAAAGGGCAGATTAATAAATATGAAGGATTCCTAAATATAGCAGATGAAGATGGCACCACCCTATCAGACTCACAATATTTTGGCAGAATAGCAACAAGATCACCAGAAGGAGGAGCTGAATATAAGACAAATGGATGTACATTGTATACACATAGCTTAGGTCCCTATATAAAAGCTGCTGTTACTTACAAAAAATCCGATGATGATGTTACAATTACGTCATCGAGTGTTTATACGGGATCACCATATTTAGGAAATGACCCGAGTTTTTCTGGTGCTTCCAGTGTTTCTTACGATAAGGATAAGAAATTAATAGCCGCATCGTGTAGCGGAACTTTATCATTCAAAGATGGATCCAGAAAGGTTGAGGTAACTGTACAAAAGACAGGATTCATGATCCCATGATCAATTTGAATATACACAAGATTAATCTTGGTACAGTTAGTACTCTTTTGTGATTTTCTATTCAGATCTTGAAAAAAGTTATAGAACAATTAAAAATAATAGTCACCATGAACAACATTCTAAGTACCAATCATACGTCCATCTATAAATTATTATTCGTCCTATTTTTTGCAGGGATTTGTAATCTGCCATTTAAATGCAATGCTCAGGAATACTCCAAATTGGACGAAGTACCACAGTGGGTCAAAGAAAAAGTTAATCATGAGGAATATAAATTATGGGAAGTCATGAGTTCTGTTTTTCAAATTGACTACTCTTTTCTCAAAAAAGATATCTCTCAAGAAAGAAAAAAAGAAATACTTCACCTCTTGCAAAACACTGTGTCAAGAATCCAAAATGGTTCATACAATATCGAAAAAGGCTCTTTATTTTGTGTAGCTGATGAATTTAAAATTGACTCCTTGACAAATTGGAACACCGAAATCTTAGAATGCAGGAAAAAAAGCGGTATTATTTATTCCAGCAGGGACGGCTATGACGCGCATTATAAACTAACTGTGATTTATGGATATGACAAAATGAATAAAAAAGTATATCCGATAAAAAATGAATTAGAGTGTATTAGTTACTCTGGAATAGAGATTACATGCAACGACCTGCCAATTGTAAAATATAACGAAGTCGAAGGAAAGCTGCAAGGAACCTGCTACGGAAATCTTTTCTTCAAAGACGAAAAAGGTGCGACTCACAGTGAAGATTTCACCAAATATTTCGTCTTAGAGCCTTGAAACAGCAACTAATATAAATAAATGAAAAGCATTCCAGTTTCTTCTATTCTATATTTTCTGTTGAGTTTGGGAGTCTTATTCGTAAATGCAAACACATTTACAGATTCCCAAATTTTCCCTAAATGGATTTTTATGTTCGCAGGATTAGGAGTAATTGGATGTCTTTTTTCATTTTATCTTTTCCTGGGAAAAAGGTTTGTTTGCAATGCAAAATGTTGTTACTACACGGTTATTATATCTTGTTTTCTTCAAGCCGGATACGGTATATTACAATTTTTCAATATACTGTCTTCACATTCCATCACCTACAATGTTGTCGGTAGCTTTGATAATCCTGCCGGTTTTGCAGGAAGTTTATGCGCAGGGTTACCATTTACCTTCTATTTTTTACAATATTCAAACAAAAAGGTTCAATGGGCCAGTTGGTGTGCATTGTTTGTTATTGTCTTAGGAGTATTGCTATCAGAATCTCGCGCCGGGTCAATTAGTATATTTACCGTATTAGTAATTTACTTTATTCACCAAAACAAGAATAAGTTCCACTATAAAAAACATATCGGTAGCTTCTTACTCTGTCTATCCTTTCTGCTGATTAGCATATTTGTCATTTCTGTAACAGTCTATCATCTAAAAAAAGATTCGGCAGATGGTAGATTATTAATATGGCGTTGCACATGGGAAATGATAAAACATGAGCCTTTTACAGGATATGGAGTCGGAGGATTCAGCGCACACTATATGGATTATCAAGCCCAATATTTCAAGGAACATCCGGATAGTCAATTTGCAATTTTAGCAGACAATATTAAGAGTCCTTTTAATGAATACCTTTCTGTCGGAGTCCAGTTTGGTATTCTAACTTGGGTACTTTTGATAGCTGCTGGTATTTTCTTGATTCTTTGTCACAGGAAGCACCCAACCAAAGCAGGATATGTGTCTCTGCTCTCTTTACTTTCCATTGCAGTTTTTTCTTTTTTCTCTTATCCATTCACTTATCCCTTCATTTGGATTATTAGTGCATTAAGTGTTAGTACTTTAATAGGAAAAGCCTATGAAAATACCTTGTTTCAAAAAACAACAATTATAAAAAGAGGAATTGCTTTTTTCTTATTAATAGGAAGTTTATTTTTGCTTATTGAAGTGGTGAGCAGAATTAAAGCAGAACTGGAATGGGGAAAAGTAGCGCATATGTCGCTCTGTGGACGAACCAATGACATGTTACCACGATACCATAATTTACTACATACTTTTAGAAGAAATCCTTATTTCTTATATAATTACTCTGCCGAACTTTGTGTTGCCGAAAAATATAAAGAATGCTTAGCAATAACGGCTATTTGCTGTAATTATTGGTCAGATTACAATTTAGAATTAGTACAAGCAGAGGCATATATTGGCCTAAAACAATATGATGCAGCCAAACATCATTTAGAGAAAGCTACCTTAATGTGTCCTGTAAGGTTTATACCTCTTTATAGGTTACATTATGTCTACATGAAACAGGGAAAGGCAGAAAAGGCAAATAGGCTGGCTCAATTAATCATAGAAAAACCTATAAAAAAGAATTCTACAATCATTCAAAAAATTAAGGCTGAGATGAAACATCATTTATCGAGAAAAACATGTTTGTACTAAAAGCATACACAACAGTGCATTTGGAAGGCGAAAACATAAATAAGAATACGCCTTTTATGGTCGAAGAGATTGCCAAAACTTTAAAGGCAAACAAATAACGGACATAATTATAAACTGCGGCAATTATTGTCTGATTTACCGTTTCTCTTCGTCCAAGCAACCCTATAATCGCTTGATTTTCACTTATTGTTATCAGTTTTTCGTAGGGCCATCTTCATCGTTCCACCCGGGTAGAACGAACTGTCTACGTCTGTGACACGATCGGTTTACCCAGGTGCAATGATCAGTTCACCCGGGTGGAACGATGAAGATGTCGGTAAGATAATATAAGAATGTAAGGGAGATATGCTAAGGACATAAGTGTCACAACATACAAATGATAGGTAAAGTAAAATCAATACAGCTGTAGTCTGTAGCAGAAAGAATGATGAGAGACAACTTAAAAAAGGATGAGAGATATACTGTTTGGGAGCATATTATGGGATAAAACGATGAGAGACACCCTGCTCCGAAGGTATCTCTCATTCATTATTCATCTAGTTATCTGATCTTTACAGAAAGACAGTGAGACCGTGAGACTAAAATATTTTTTTATTTCTTGGGAGCGAGCAGATTATTCCTTATCTACAGAAAATTTAAAGATACACTGACTCATGTATTTTTCTCCCGGGCGAAGCACAGCCGAAGGCCATTCCGGTTTGTTCGGAGTATCCGGATACTTCTGAGTTTCAAGACATACGGAAGCACGCTGATTATATGTGATACCTTTCTTTCCTGTCAGAGAACCATCCAGAAAGTTGCCGGCATATACCTGAACACCCGGTTCGTTGGTATATACATCCAGTACGATACCCGTTTGGGGAGATTCGAGTGAAGCACATTTACGGGAAATATCCCCTTTGGCATTCAATACCCAGTTATGGTCATAACCATTTCCATTCTTCAATTGTACAAAATCGTAGTCGTTAATGCGTGCCCCTACCGGAGTCGGAGTGCGGAAATCCATCGGAGTACCTTCTACCGGAACAATCTCGCCGGTTGTCATGAATGTGCTGTCTACCGGAGTATAATAATCGGCATCCACCATCAGCAAGTGGTCTGCATTGCTTGCTGCATCACCATCGAGATTAAAATAAGAATGGTTGGTCATATTTACGATGGTCGGCTTATCCGTTTCTGCTTCATAGCGGATATCAATTGCATTATCGTCTGTCAGTTTCATCAGGACTTTACAGGTAATGTTACCCGGGAAACCTTCTTCGCCATCCGCAGCGACATAAGTCAGTTCCACTTCTTGCGGATTCGGTTGCACAGCGTCAAACACACGATACTGGAATCCATTGGGACCGCCATGCAGGCAATGACCGTAATTATTCTGAGGCAACTGATATTCAATGCTGTCCAATGTGAATCGACCTTGATTGATACGGTTTGCGTAACGACCGATGCTGGCACCAAAATCAGAAGGTTTGCTGATATAATCCTGAATAGAATCGAAACCTAAAACTACATCCTGCATCTTACCGTCTTTATCGGGGACCATCACAGAAACAATGCGTCCACCGAAATTCGTCACACAAACTTCCATGTTGTTCTTGTTACGAAGGGTGTACAGATCGGTTTTCTTACCACCTACTTCAGTCTGGAAGTTAGTTCTTAACAGGCCGGAGTCGGTTGGTTGCTCGGCTTTCGGGGTACAAGCAGCTACAAAAAGGGCAGAAACAGCCCATAATGCTAAATTCTTCATGGTTGATATAAGTATTATTATAAATTAGTTCAACGAACATCTTTTATTTAGATTGCAAAATTGGCGAAATTCTGATAGTTTGGAGGCAACATTCTTTCCAAATAATAGCACAAATCAGTCATTTCGCCAATGATGCAATCATAAACACTTATATCTTTCTAAATCAAAATGATTTATCTTATAACAAATTCAAGTAAACTGATTCCATCACCAGTTACTCCTTTGTATTCGGGAAAGCCGATATTCTCAACCGGGCCGCTCCCATCGGAATCAATGTAATCTCTTCTTTAGCGCCTTTCACCGCATCTTCTTCGGGCAATACACCGCAAAGTCCGGTTTCGTCAATCTGCCATTCGGGGATCATCTGGCCGGTAGCTTTCACTTCCAAAGGCACATTGGCCACCGTGAACGGGAAGTTATCAGCAGGCCAGGGCTTACGAACGACTTTGAAGTTCTTCAAAGGCTCTTTCTTATCCAATACCAACGAATAGTTCCAGGGACTGTTAGCATAGATTTCAGTAGTAGGCCACTTCTTCGGGTCAGCACCTTTCTGCCATTTGGAGTCACCGATAGCCGTTTCACGACTGTCTTTTTCTATATATTTCTCGTCAATCTTCAGAGATAAAGTCAACGGACCATAATCCACACTTACACTGTTCTTATTGACTTGCCACGTACGCATGGACAAAGACATCGGAAGAGTCATTTCTACTTTATCACCATCCGCCCATTCGCGTTCGATACAAAGGTATTTACCGGATACAGGTTTCACACTGATCTTCTTTCCGTTGACACGCACTTCGGCTCCTTCAGTCCATGAAGGAATGCGGAGGTAGAACGGAAAATCGACCTTTTCATCGGTAGAAACGGTGAATTTGATGCCTTCTTCAAAAGGATAGTTAGTCTCTTCGTGAAGGACGATTTCTTTTCCATTACCCACTTTTACCGTAGCTTTACAAGCAGCATAGATGGCGGCAGCAATACCGTTGTCGGGAGTTGCCAATATCAGATGTTCCGAAAAATAAGGCCAGCCTTGTGCATGGTTATGCTGACAGCAACGGCTGCTGAACGGATTCATGGAAAGGAACGGACCACGGTTGTCAATACCCGGATGATGGTTCTTTGAGTCACTGACAGTATGATTCGGACAAGTGATGTAGCGCAAAGCCTTGAAGTCCGGCATCACAGCGGCAGGATAAGAGTTGAAAGCTACTTCTTCGCAATGCTCAGCCCACATCGGGTCACCTGTCATACAGAGCATGATCTCATCGGAAGCCATCTGTTCCACCAGTCCGCAGGTTTCCACTCCCTGACGAGGATCGATATATCCCAGACGGGCATTCTCGTCGGCACCGAACATACCGCCCGGAACCTGGCCAAAAGTGCGACGGATCAAATGATGTACATTATAAGAGGCTTTGAGCATGGCGGAATCTCCGGTCTGCATATAATAAGTGGCAGGTTCGCGGAAACACTGGGCGATGTTCACATTGTGCCAGTTGGGCAGGGAGGTTGATTTTGTCCAGTCGGCTGTGTTGCGGTGAATCTTCTTGGCAAGGTCCAGCAGGAAGGCATCTCCGGTATGGTTATAAAGCCAATAGATACTGATGATGTTGTCACCGCCACGGCTGTTTTCCCAATAGTCTTCCAGAAGTTTATCGTCGGGGACAGTCATCTGCCATTTGAAGTAGTTCGTCATCAGGTCAATAACCCGTTGGTCCTGAGAATACTCATAATAAGATTGCAGACACCAGAGCATAATCATCTGTGCCCACAACTCACGCTTGCCGTTCCGTTCGTTGACAGGACCGAAGTATCCATCGGGCTGGCAACTGGCAAATACACCTTCAATCCATGTTTTTGTTTCTGCAATCATTTTCGGGTCATTCAGGATATAGGCAAGGTTGCCATAACCTTTCAGCCAGTAAGGTACTTCTTCCCAGCCATGATCACCACCGGTTGTCAGCCAGGCGTTATTATCTTTCTCCAGCCAGGCACTGATTTCTCCCAGATGTCCGGTCAGCCCGTCACGTTGCAGTTCGAGGTACTTCTTTACCCAGCCTTCCGGCTGGATGCTGCCGACAGGCAGCTTAATAAAGTTCAACGGACGGAGCGGGGCCCGATAGCTCACATAATTCACATTCGTCGATTCTGTGTCGGGGCGGTCCATCACCCTTACAGACTCACTGGCAGTGCGTGTAGTAAAAGCTGCTGTCAGTAACCCGACAGTCAGCAGCGTACCCGCAACACTTATTTTAAAAGATCGTTTCTGTTTCATTTTGAATATTTTTTTGGAGATACTACCGACTTTTTAGTCAGCCTTGTTTTAATTCGGTTTATTTATAATTATAAATCAATTCTCCGCCTTTTATCAGTTCATTGTGAGATATACGGTAGTCAGCAATCTTTTTCCCGTTGAAATGGATACTTTTGATCGGTGCGTCTTTCTTTTTTCGTCCTTCTGTCTGAATAGTAAGTACATTTCCATTCGTCAACCGCAACAGTACCCTGTCGAAAAGCGGAGAGGTCAGATCATAGTATTCATCTCCCACAAGCAGAGGATATAAACCCATTGCCCCGAACACGTACCAAGCGCTCATCGTACCGTCGTCTTCGTCCATTTCGGGACTATACCCTTCGGGGGCATTCTTGAATGCTTTACCCAGATAAGGAGTCTTAAATTCCGAGTTGCCTCCATATTTATGGATCATCGGTTCGGTCATCAGACTGCGTACTATCTGCTGGGTTTTCTCCGGTGCCCCAAGTCGGTTGAACAGGTAAGGAACATGGATATCCGGTTCGTTTCCCTGATTATAAAGGTGATGGTCGAAGAAATAGGTAAGTTGCAAACGAAGAGAGTCCTGCCCTACCCATTCTATCATTTTATCAATGTATTGTGGAGCCGCCCATCGGTATTGCCAACGGGTTCCCTGATAGAGTCCGTTGTTCTTCATCACTTCAAAAGCGGGAGTCACATTCATAAATTCCTTTTTCCATGTTTCTTCAAAAAGAGAGACCGAACGTTGCCGGTATTGTTCGGAATCCGCCTTTTCACCGATGATTTCCGCAATCTTTGCCATTGCCCACAAGTCATATGCCGATTCCATCTTCTGGTCGGGCGAACGCATGGGCAGCCGCTCCATTTCCTGCTTCATACCAGCGTATCCTTTACGGAAATCAAGGTTGGTAATTCCTTTCCGGTAAGCGTCCAGCAAGAGAATTACGGCATGTTCCGTACGTACTGTCGGGGTAGACTCGAATCCGGTGGACCAGTCTTTCTTTCCCGTTGCATACAGATGAATCAGGGAAGTCGCCATATCCCGCATCTTCGCAGGTTCGGTCAGTACCAACAAAGGAAATTTAGTGCGGAAGGTATCCCATAACGACCAGTTACTGTAATATCGGAAGTCTTCTGAGATATACACTTTTCCATCCGTACCCAGATAAGCTCCGTCCGGAGAACTGACATCCGCCGGACTCAGGTAAGTACGATACAGGGAAGTATAGAAAATGACCCTGTCATCTTTCTTGCCTCCTTTGACGTCGATAGCCGACAGTTGTTTTTCCCACTGATCAGCGGTCCGGGATTTCACATCTTCGAAGTCCATCTTTTCCCAACGGGCACATTCCCAGCTCGCCAGTTCGGAACTTAACGCAGACAGTCCGATACGGACTTCCACCGAACGTACCTTTTTGCCAAAGGTAAGGCAGGCAGTCGTCTCTTTCTGTTCTTCCAACTGGAAAGGATGGCTGGTATTTAAGGAGAAATAGAGTTTGTAGCGTCCATGTCCGCAGACGTTCTTTGCCTGTACATAGCCTTCGATGCAAGTTTCCGATATACGTTTGTAATGGCAGGTAGCTACGTCTTCAAACGTAGAGGCGAAGTCTATCCAAAGGGCAGCGGAAAGGCTTCGGGGAAATTTATAGCGTTCCACCGCCATAGCGTTGGTCGCTGTCAATTCAGTTTTGATACCATTGGTAAAAGCTGTCGAGTAATATCCGGGAGTTGCTTTCTCGCGGGACTTTTTAATATGCAATTCCTGTGAAGGAGCTACCGGACGAATGCGCAGGTTTCCTCCTCCGCCACTACATCCCACTCCGGAGAGGCGGTTGACAGAGATACCGGAGACTTTCGTCACTGCATAATCATAACCGGCATGGCTACGCGGATCATTATCCGGACACACACAAACCATTCCGAAAGGAGCGGCAGCGCCCGGAGCTACCTGTCCGTTATCACCGGAAGTACCGATAAACAAGTTGACATACTTTGTATTTTGTGCAACTGACGGTGTCATGATAGATAACACGACTAAAAGAAGGGCATACCATCTGCTTCGGTTGTTTTTCATGCTTCTAAAATAGTATCATCCTGTCACTCTTCGCTACGCTCTGAATGACAGGATAGGATAAACTAATGATATAATATACTTATCTTTAATTCTTGTTTACAGAGAACTTAAAGATACACTGACTCATATATTTCTCGCCCGGACGAAGTACTGCCGAAGGCCATTCCGGTTTGTTCGGAGTATCGGGATACTTCTGAGTTTCGAGACATACGGAAGCACGCTGGTTGTAAGTGATACCTTTCTTTCCGGTCAACGAACCATCCAGGAAGTTTCCTGCATATACCTGAATACCCGGTTCGTTAGTATATACATCGAGTACGATACCAGTCAGCGGTGATTCGAGAGTAGCACACTTACGGGTAATGTCGCCCTTGGTATTCAATACCCAGTTATGATCGTAACCGTTACCATTCTTCAACTGTACGAAATCGTAGTCATTGATACGTGCGCCTACCGGAGTCGGAGTGCGGAAGTCCATCGGAGTTCCTTCAACCGGAGCGATCTCGCCTGTAGTCATGAAGGTACTGTCTACCGGAGTATAATAGTCAGCATCAATTGTCAGCAGATGCGCCTCATTACGGGCTGCGTCTCCGTCAAGATTGAAGTAAGAGTGGTTGGTCATATTCACAATGGTCGGCTTGTCAGTTTCCGCTTCGTAACGGATATCGATCGCATTATCGTCTGTCAGCTTCATCAACACTTTACAAGTGATATTTCCCGGGAAACCTTCTTCGCCATCTTCTGCCATGTAAGTCAATTCCAGTTCTTGCGGATTTGGCTGAACGGCATCAAACACACGGTACTGGAATCCTTGCGGACCGCCATGCAGGCAGTGACCGTAATTATTCTGAGGCAACTGATACTCAGTACCGTCCAAAGTAAATCGACCTTGGTTGATACGGTTAGCATAACGGCCGATGCTTGCTCCGAAGTCCGAAGGCTTGCTGACATAATCCTGAATCGAATCGAAGCCGAGCACTACATCACGCATCTGTCCGTCCTTGTCGGGTACCATCACTGAAACAATACGACCACCGAAGTTCGTTACACAAACTTCCATGTTGTTCTTGTTGCGCAAGGTATACAAATCTGTTTTCTTTCCATCCACTTCCATCTGGAAGTTACTTTGCAATAAACCGGAATCCGTTGTTTTCTCGGCTTTCGGTGTACAAGCTGCCATTAAGAGGGCGGCAACTGCCCATACACATAACTTTTTCATGGTATTCTATTAATTGATACTATTCAATAAATCTACTTTGCCTTCGTTGACCAACTTAAGAATCAGTTCTCCGAAAAGCGTATTCTGCCAGGCAAACCAGGCACGGGTGAAGTTCTTCGGATCGTCTTTGTGGAAAGATTCGTGCATAAAGCCTGTTCCGGCATCGGTATCCATCAGCATTTTGATACAGGTTTTGATTTCCGCATCATCCTTGCTGGTGAAGGCTTTCATCATGATACTCATCGGCCACACCATATCATAACCGATATGCGGTCCGCCGATACCTTCGCCTGCCTTGCCTTTGAAGAAGTAAGGATTGTCTTCGCTCCACACGAATTTACGGGTATTCTGATAGATAGGATCGTTTACATCTACATCACCCAGATAAGGCATGGCAAGCAGGCTCGGTACATTGGCATCATCCATCAGGAAGTGATTTCCGAAGCCGTCTACCTCAAAAGCATAGATTTTACCATATTTCGGGTGGTTGTATACCGCATATTTCTTCAATGCTGTCTCTACTTCCTTTGCCAGGTCTTTGCATTCCTTAGCCAAAGCAGTCTTCTTATTTACCTTATCAAGTATTTCGGCTGCTTTGCGCAATGAAGATACGGCAAAGAAATTGGAAGGTACCAGATATTGAAGAGTCGTCGCATCATCCGAAGGACGGAAGCAGGAGACGATCAGACCAACCGGTTTCACTGGTGCTCCGAGTCCGTCATTATTCAATGTATCCAATGCACGTTCTGTCTTACGCTGGAATTTATACGGGCCAACTCCGTCTTTGCGCTGTTGTTCCTTGAATGTTTTCAGCACATTGGTGATAGCCTGAATCCATTCTTCTGAGAAAATGCTGGCATCTCCGGTTGTTTTCCAGTAGTGATAAGCCAGACGCAGCGGGTAGCAAAGTGAATCGATTTCCCATTTACGCTCGTGCAGTTCCGGCTTCATATCGGTCAGGTCACTCATCCAGTGATTGTCTTCAACGGCACCGTCATTAAATGCGTTTGCATACGGATCGATATTGATACATTTGAACTGGCGGAGGATAACACCTGCCAGCATCTCTTTCAGTTCGGGATCGGAGTTTGCCAACTGCACATACGGCCATACCTGCGCACCCGAATCACGAAGCCACATTGCGTGAATGTCGCCCGTATAAACGAATGTGTCCGGTTTGCCATCCGCGCCTTTGCGGAAGTGTACGGTAGTGTCGATGGTATTGGGGAAACAGTTTGCGAACATCCATGCCAGTTTCTCGTTTTTCAGAAGTTTCTGCACACGGATGATTTCCTTTTCTACCGCATTCGAACGGAAAAGACGTTTGGAAACTTCCGGACGATTGTCTTTCTGAATAGCGTCCGTCACACATACATGCATTCCGGACATCGTATTTGCAGCCTGCATCTGACCGCCACAAAGGAGCATGCCTGCCAGCATACCCGCACTGATATATTTTACTTGCTTCTTCATAAATTACTTTTTCTTTTTAAATTCGTTGGAGAAAGAATAAGGGAAATCGGTTTCTTTGGTACCACGCTGCTCATTGGGTTTGGAATCCATCTTGAAAGTGATGGAAGCACCGTTCATAAGGTCCTCGTGAGTCACGTAGTTCTTTGTATGGTCTTTGCCGTTCAAGGTCATGGAAGAGATATAACGTTTGTCGTCTCCGTTATTTGGAGCGGAGATGGTTACTGTCTTTCCATTTTCAAGATGCAGCTTCATCTGTTTGAAGTAAGGAGTACCGAGAATATACTCATCCGTACCCGGACATACCGGATAGAAGCCCATAGCAGAGAACACATACCACGCAGAAGTCTGGCCGTTGTCCTCATCACCACAATAACCGTCGGGAGCAGGAGTATAAAGCTTATCCATCACTTCACGAATCCAGTGCTGCGCTTTCCACGGCTGACCGGAGTAGTTGTACATATACAGCATATGCTGGATAGGCTGGTTACCGTGTGCATAGTTACCCATATTCATAATCTGCATCTCACGGATTTCGTGGATGACACCGCCATAATAGCTGTCGTCAAAGACAGGAGGCAGGATAAATACAGAGTCCATCATCTGGTTGAAGCCGTCTTTTCCGCCCATCAGGTCGATCAATCCCTGAGGATCATGGAATACGGACCAGGTATAATGCCAGCTGTTTCCTTCGGTGAAAGCGTCTCCCCACTTCAACGGGTTGAACGGAGACTGGAATTTGCCATCCTCATTCTTGCCGCGCATCAGTTTATGTTCGGGATCATACAGATTCTTATAGTTCATGGCTCTCTTTGCAAAGATCTCAATTTCCTTTTTAGGCTTGTTCAAGGCCTTACCCAGCTGATAGATACACCAGTCATTATAAGCATACTCCAGTGTGCGGGCTGCATTTTCATTGATGCCTACGTTGTAAGGAACATAACCGAGCTTATTGTAGTAGTCATAGCCCAGACGTCCGGTAGAAGAAACCTGCGGATGTACCGCATTAGCTCCGTGCTTTACAGCTTCCCAAAGGGTTTCGATATCATATCCTTTCAGACCTTTCAGGTAAGCATCGGCAACTACTGAAGCCGAATTGTTGCCAACCATACAGCCTCTGTGTCCCGGGCTTGCCCATTCCGGCAGGAAGCCGCTTTCTTTGTAGGTATTTACCAATCCTTCCTGCATCTTCATGTTCATAGACGGATACATCAGGTTCAGGAAAGGGAAAAGACAACGGAACGTATCCCAAAAACCGGTATCGGTAAACATATAGCCGGGAAGTACTTCACCATTATAAGGACTGTAGTGAACGATATCTCCTTTCGCGTCTATTTCGTAGAAGCTTCTGGGGAAAAGTACCGAACGATACAGGCAGGAGTAGAAAGTACGCAAATGGTCGATATCATCATCTTCCACTTCGATGCGTCCCAAAACGTCGTTCCATACCTTACGGCCTTTTGCCGCAATCTGGTCTATGTTATCTTTGCCCAACTCTTTCAAGTTCAGTTCCGCCTGTTCGGGGCTGATGAAAGAAGAAGCTACACGTACATTTACCTGTTCGCCTTTACGGGTTTTAAAGCCGATCAATGCGCCGGCATGCTTATCGTTGGCTTCCAGTTTATTGGTATCGATGTTACCATTGGCAACAGCTGCCGTATAAGTAAAAGGCTTGTCAAACTCCAGTACGAAGTAATTCTTGAAGTTTGCAGGAACACCGCCGCTGTTCTTGGTCGTATAACCGATAATCTTGTTTTCCGAAGGGATGACTTTCACAAACGAACCGTTGTCGAAAGCATCTACAACTACATAAGAGTGATCGTTCTCAGGGAAAGTGAAGCGGAATGCTGCCGCTCTTTCTGTCGGAGCAATCTCGGTTACTACATCATGGTCGGCAAGGTATACTTTGTAATAGTAAGGAGTAGCCGTTTCTGCTTTATGCGAGAACCAGCTGGCACGCTGATCCTGATCGAAAACGGCTTTACCGGTAATCGGCATGATGGAGAACTGACCGTAATCATTGATCCAGGGGCTGGGCTGGTGGGTTTGTTTAAAACCTCTGATTTTATCGGCATCATAGGTATATGCCCAGCCATCCCCCATTTTTCCGGTCTGGGGAACCCAAAAGTTCATTCCCCAGGGAAGGGCGATAGCGGGATAAGTGTTTCCGGTAGATAAGGCGTGCTTGGACTGAGTACCTACCAGCGGACTAACATAGTCCACTGGTCCGGTAATCGTTTTAGCATCCATATTCCACGCACTAAATAAAGTAAAAGCTAATAGAGCGAGTTTTTTCATGGTGTTCTTGTTTTATTTAGTTAGTTTTTCTTCAAGCATCTTTATAAAATAGCCGCCAACTACGGAACGCGCCTGGAAACCTCTCTGAATCGGATTGTCCGTAAATACCCAGTCGGACATCGGAACGCGGGTAGTCGTTTCATCCATAAACAGATATACCGGTTCAATAAACTTCTCGAAAGTAGCTTTGTCCTGTGCCATGGTAGCTGTCCACATGATCCAGTCAGTCTTGGTATAAGTTTCACGGTTATCCAGCGGAAGGCCGTATTTATTTTGCTTCGTAAGATAATAAGCAATTTCTGTCTCAGCAACTTTTTCCGGGAAAATCTGCAGTTTCAGCAATTTGTCCCATACCAGATTATACTTCTGGCTCCAGGTTCCCGGCTTGTCGAATGTCAGACGGTAGTGGTCGCCGTCATCCGCCATCTTCACCCATTCGGCAGCCATTTCTTTCGCCTTCTTCGTGTACTTTTCAGCAATGTCTTTTTTGCCCAGCATATCTGCCATGTAGCCGTAAGAAGCAATACCCATGATAGCCTTGATAGAAAGATTGGCATTGTGCGCAAAGTGTCCGGCAAAGTCATCCGTACAAAGTTGGTTCTCCGGATCAAGACCGTACTCTACCAGATAATCCGTCCAGGTTGTCAGAGTTTCCCAATGCTTTTGTGCGTAGTCGGCATTTCCTTCTACAGCAGCAATCGCTGCAGCAAGGACTACCATATTGCCAGATTCTTCGATTGGCATATCACCTCCGTAAGTCTGGCCGTTAGCCAGCGGATATGTACCTACGTCGTGAGCAGCAAACGGTTTGGTCCATTTTCCGCTTTCACTATAATAGAAGATATGGTTCATGGTAGCTTTGACCAGTTCCGGATTGTAAAGTAGAAGCAACGGAGCTCCCGGATAAGTCAGATCGACTGTTCCGATGGAACCATTACTGAAATTCTCTTTGGAAAGGAATACCAGGTCACCATTCGGAGCTTGTACCAGTTTATGGGCAGCTAATGCCTGACGATAAGCCAGAGCGCAAAGTTCGGCATACTTGCGTCCGCCGGCCGCTTCAGCCTCCGCCATCAGTTTCTTATCGAAAGCTGCACAATTCTGCATTTGAGTCTTATATTCCTGTTCTGCTTTCTGGAATTGTGATACGATTGTTTCACTGCCTGTACGATTCCAGTAAGGACGGAGGTTTTCACCAAAGTACTGGATAGAGTAAATATCATCGTAACCGATCAGCAGGTGTCCGTTCGCTTTCTTTGTTTCACCCAGTGAGCGTACTAAAGCTAGTTTGTCATAACCATTGGTGGTAGGAGCTTCCAGTTTGTTCTCTGTAAAGCTTTGGCGAAGTTTCTTTCCGTCACCGATAGCATAAGTGCTGTTCTCTTTTTCAGCAGCCAGGTAGAAGTGTCCCCAGTCAATACGTACATCGTCACCTTTCTTTTTCAGGATGTCCTGATTACGGCTTCCGGTGCGCAGGAACAACAGATCACCGTCAGTAAAGCTGTCGGCTACGGATTCCTGATGAGGCAGATCGAGTGCCCATTGAGGAGCAGCTTCAAAATAGAGTTCAACTTGGTGCGCCTGTCCGTCGTTAGAAATGACTTCATAAGAAATATAGTTGACAGGGCGTGCCATCAAGTCCAGATTGTCCATAAACAGGGGCGCGGTAAATGTCAAATTCAAGTCTACCGGACCACAAGTGAAGTTATAATAAGTCTGCATAGGTTGAACATCGGCAGAAGTCTGCTGTGCAGTCTGATTGAAGTAACGGTTATTATCCAATTCTACCAGCAAACCAAAATCCAGCAAGCCATTCGCTCCACGATTGTGACAATAAGCGGCAATCAGGTTTTCTCCCTTTTTCAGGGACGCTACCACTTCTTCCGATAACTTCACCTGTACGTGCTTCTTACAAGCGTTTCCAGTGTCTACAACCTTTATTCCGTTGATATAGATAATCACATCATCATCATGAGAATATTCCAGATATACATTCTTACCTGTCAGGTCTTCCTGAATATCAGCAACACGGCGTACCCAGATAAATTCTTCACCCCACTGGGTCTTGGCTACATGTTCGTTCTCCATGGTTCCGAAGGCACCTTCACCTTCTTTCCAGGCAGCATCATTGAAGCCGACATTTTGCCATCCGTCGGCAGGTTGCTGAATTGTATATTTTCCTGTCCAGTTACCTTGTTCCGAAGTTTTCACCAGAGGTCTCAACTCCAGTTCCTCCGTTCCCATAAAGCGGTAAGTCTGTCCGTCGACTTTAGCTACACCGATTAAAGGGAAATCTTTACCGCTCCAATGTTTGACCGAACCGTCGTATAAGTTGTCCGTGAAAGACCATGCACTGGTATACGGGTCTATGCTCACCAGCGGATAAGCCGGAGCACGCAACTCGCTCTTCACATGCTGTTCCAGCTGGGTCTCACAGCTACAAAATACAGAGGCTGCTCCCAGCAACAGCGTCATCAGTTGTTGTTTCATAATTTAATTACCTGTTTTATTTAATCTATTTACCATTCTATTGACACATTCACACCGGCAGGATCGTTCTCGAAACTCAACAGAAGAGTTTTTGATGATTCATCCCATTCCGGTTGTTCCTCTTTTCCATTCACACGTATTTTCTCTGGTTTACGAGGCAAGAGGACTCTTGATACATTAGTTGTATTTATCGGGCTTTTGGCTACAAAAGAGTAACTTTGTTTGCTGACTTTCTCATCATAGATACGAGAAGCTCCGCAGAGCACTTTGGCTTTTATTTTACCGGATACTTTATTCAGATCATAAAGATACCCCTGTTCACCCGGTTGGATTTGTTTGGAAGTCAGTACCGGCAGGTCTTTGTCAAACAGGTCGATATATAATCCGGATAACGTCAGTGGCTCTTTGGAAACGCTTTCGTCCATGACAGCAGCAATGGTATATGGACCACGTTCTACAATGAAGCTGTTCTTGGTTTCTATCTCTTTGCCAATCTTTTTCTGATAAGCGGATGCGATCGTTTCAAAATATTTCTGATCGTTTCCGGCTTTCAAAACAAAATGTTTGGGGTCTTCACGCATCACAATCACCGTTCCTTTACCATAGCGGTAAGTTCCTTCACCCGGATTACGAGATAGATTCATCTTCTCGAACAGGTGTTCCGAAGGCGCTTTATATTCATTTCCATCTGTATTCCACCATTCCAGTACCGTTTGATAAGGGTCGATATCTTCTCCACAATAGATAAGTATTCCGCCCTTCTTCACCCAATCAGCCAAATAGTTGTGATATTCCGGTTTCATCGGTTTCATGTTTGAATAAGACATGACAAGTATGTGGAGTCCTTTGAAAGTTTCTTTGAAAGGGGTATTTTCCATGTGTACCAGCTCTACCGGAATACCACGCTTCAACAGAGGCAAAGTTTGTCCGTAGAAACTGGAAAATTGCGGATCATCGTAACCGTTATGATTCGGAAAACGTTGAAACATCAGTGAGTTTGCCATCAGTACACCGATGCCCTGTGTACCTGTAATCTTTTTATCGGAAGTACGGATATCATTCAGTGTATTAACCATTGTCTGCATCTGGGTGGAATAAGAGCGGGGAATGCGTTCTTTCTGATCCGTTCCCGCTATCCGGTACAGTCCCTGATAGATACGGTCCGGCCAGGGCATTACTTCGTAGGTATCTACCATAGGATACATCAACTGTGCTGCAAAAGTGGCCTGATAATTGATTTTATAGTCCAGCCAGTCTTTCGCACGGTCTTCGATCGGGTCTGTCAGGAAATACATTTTCCGGTTCAGCGGTGCAGTCATCGACTTCATACACCCGTATTCCAGAAACGCATTCTCGAATACACGTTCTTTCTGCACGCCGTTATAGAAATTCGGTTCGCGGGCAGTCCCTGTCCATACCTGGGCAATGTAGCCGTCTACACAATCCAATGAAGCCAGGCTGGCTTCCGGACTTACAATCTGCCAGGAAGTATAATTAATCAAAGAATGCGTCGGCACATAACATTTGATATCCAGTCCTTTCGATTTTCCGTATTCTTTGGCATAAGTGAATATCTTATCCAGCGCATTATAGTACAGATGATATTTCAGTTTGTTGGAAAGGTATGTGTTTTCGGGAGATTCGTGCTGAGCTCTCCAGGGGAAATTATAATATTTCTGCCATTCGGATTTAAAAGCTTCGCTATATCCGCCACGCATCCAAAACTCCGGTTCTTCCAGATATATGGATGTTATCCCGGCGTCAATCACCCGTTTGATCTGTGTTTCCTGCATATAGCGGATAAAACTTTCGGTAGGTACGATATAAGGGATCAGATGACCATGAGCTATTTCATTTCCATTACGGTCGCGCTGTCCTTCTTTCAGATGCCCGTCTACTCCATCCCATTTCCCCAGAAAGTAGTCCTTGTAGTCTCCCCAGGCAACTCCGGTCATAAATTCCGTCAGATAACCTTTGTCTCTCCATGACTGAATGCGTTGTTCAAAAGTTACTCCGGGCTTATCCAGTGTACCATATACCATCGTGGCATCAGCACGTACGTCTGTTTCGGGTTTCCAGGGTTCAGAAGTCTGAAACGTGGTCTTTGCTTCTTTGCTTTTTCCTTTTTGCGCATAAGTAGCATGATTGCAGGCAAGAAGCAAGCCGAGAGCAATCAGTAAATGTTTATTGTTCATGATATTCAGGTGTATTTTCATTTTTATATCTGGTCGTTGCCCCGTTTCTCTTCGGATTATTTTTCTGCCGGAAACAGAAGCATCAATGCCGGTATACCGGAAGCCGAGTAGCTGTCTATCTCAGCACCGGCCGGTAATGCTTTCTCATATTCTCCGCCACATACATTACGTGTCTTATCCCTGTTTGCCCAACCGGACTCGATATTACGTTTCAGGAACGGGATATATTGTGTTTGTCCGCAATCGTATACCAGCATAGCTATGTATTCTGCAAAAATAGCCGTATAGATACCTTGCTCGATTCCTCTTTCAAAGGGCAGCAGGTTATGCTTCGCAGACATTTCATTGACTGTATAGTCTGCTGCAAGGATTGCATTATCCAGGTAGCGTTTTTCTTTAGTCGCTTTGTAAAGCAATACGGAAGCACCGATAAAGGTAGCTTGATTATATACATGCGCTTTCCAGGCAGGATTACCGTTGCCATGACGACTATCAGCTATCCGGCCCGTCTTCTTGTCCAACAGGTTTTCTACTCCCCATTCATAAATCTCTTTGCCTTTAGCCAAATACTGTTCTCTTGTCTGATACTTGGGTGATTCTTCGGTTGATTCTTTTCTCTTCTTCGGAACATTATTGTACAGTGTAAGTGCTGCTACCACGGTAGGGAAATTGATACAAGCCATCTTTCCGTCCCCCGATCTGTTCGGCTTGGGATTATGGATCGGCTGCCATTGCCAGAACATCCCTCCGTTCTCTTTGTCATATGATCCTGTATCGCCTACTTTTTTAGAACCGTACCATACACGGCTGAAGCTCTCTTCAGACAGTTTCAGATATTCATCCACACCAAACAGTTCGTATGCACGTGCCAAAGAGATCGTCCACCACATGATATCATCATAGATAAACCATCCGGTATTTTCATTATTATTATCGAAATCAAAGTGACAATATTGGGCTTTATTTCCAGCGAATATCTTTTCGCAGAGCTCTTTGTAATAGGCTCTTTTCTTTTTATCTTTCTGAGCCTTCGCCAGTTTATAGGCGTTCATTGACATATCCCAGTAAATAGGCTGACACCAGATAGCAGCTGCGCCATGACCACGGTCTACCGCCTGTTCATAGGCCGAAGTCGTTTTATAGATATATTTATCCGGGTCGAGCAGCGTATTATTAAATCCTTCGTATGCCGCCCACACGTCTTCATTGGTGTAAGACCCTGTCTTCTGGTTCGTTTTTTCTGAGCTATCAGCCGCCCATACACTAGTAGTTGATATCGCCAGCAGTAAAGCTACCGCCAAAAGAATTTTGCTTTTCATGATAGTTGATAAGTTTTAATATTTTTCCTGTTACAAAGATTGCAGAAATAGACGAAAAAGAACGATAATCTCTATTCAATAAAGAACAAATACAGACCAAAACACCCTTTTGCTATTTGCAAACGCAGATAATGACTTAAAAAAATCCCCTTGCCCTGCATTATGCAAAGCAAAGGGAAGCACTGATATAATTTAATACACTATTGAAAAATCTGCATTAATCACTGTGCGATAGTCGTACTTTCCACCCATTGATATGTTCCTTCCGGACCTTTTAGAGTAGCGACATGACGTCCTGTAATATCAGTGATTGTTGTTCCGGAAGGTTGTGCTCCCAAGACTTCAAAATCCCAGGCTGCAACCAGATTCGGATCATTCGGATCTACGTCAACCTGCCCCATCGCAGATAAACGTAGATCATCGCGACTTCTGATACCTTTCCATATACGCATATATTTGATATAACCGGAGAAGTATTCTTCACGAGTCGTTTTATCTGTATTCAAACGGCAGAAGGCAGTCATAGGCATTTTCTCTTCAATACAACCATTGTTAATATAAGTTCTCCAAGCCTCACCTACACGAATCACCTCGCCGGATTGCGAACCATTCACAAATACACAGGATTTAGTATGTTCCTGAGGTGGATCAAATCCCGGAACACCATTATCCGCTACAGCAAAAGCAAAGTGTGTCCATTTATCTTTGGGATTGTTTACGATGGCTCTCGGCTCCCACCATTCCGGATCTTTTGGACCTTCATTCTGCCAATGTGCCATAGAACCTCTCAGCCAGTGTTCATTGCCACCATTCACTTTACGATACTGAACACGCCAGCCGCTTCGGGGAGAATTAACAAATGCAGCAAGGAAGGTACTATTGTCTTCCCCTGACTTAGAACAGAATTCTTTGATATTTATCCAAAGCTCAATCGTAAAATTCTGATTATTATCATCACCAAATTTCACAAAATCCTCGCTATATCCAAAGTCGATGTAACCACCCTTATTACCATCCACAAATAAATTCCAGACAAGATTATCTTCCGGCCATGCAGAATTTTCCACTTCTTGCAGTTTCTTATCAGCAGCCGCAATGGCATCATCATATATCTCCTGCGTCATATCTGTGATGGCACTGGTTTTGATTCTGTCTGCCAAACTCTCCAAATCTTCCGCTGCACTTTCCAGTGTAGCCTTACCTTCTACCGGATATTGTCCCTGATGATTTCCCCACAATGCTTCATTAGCTATCATTTCTCTTAACTCATCTGCTTTTGCCATCAGATCACTAATGAACTTCTGGGCTTCCGGAGAAAGGTTATAGTATTTAGAGTTTTTGAACTCATCTATTGCCTGATTTACCTTAGCTATTGTAGCCTCAAAGGTCGCCTCATCAAACATCTCACCGCCCTTTACCTTGGTAATCAACTGGTCCAGTTCCGCTATTGCATTATTCAGTATCTCCTTGCTGGCTTCCGGAAAAGTTCCCGGCGCTGTTCCAAAGGTAGAGTTTTTCAACAAATATGACAAAGAAGTCCGATTGTCCTCTAATATGCTAAGTTGCGTATCAGATATATATTCATTATCTTTATCATCCGAACAAGCTGTAAAAGTCCATGTGAGGCAAAGCGCCATCAGAAGAGAAAGGAGCATACTCTCTCCCCATTTATTAATTAATTGTTTCATGTCTTTCATTATTTCTCTCTTTATTATTCCAGAATACGTTCCCACTTATAGGTACCTATAATTTTCGCTGTATGACGACCAGTCAAGTCAATAATCTCGTTATCTGTTCCCGATGGTTTAGATGTAAAGTCCCATCCGGCTGCCAAATCCGTTTCTTTTCCGGTTACTTCTGCTGTTCCTTCATAAGACTGCTTTACATAATCTGCCCCTTTTGCCGTTTTCCAGATACGGATTTTCTTCATATATCCGGAGAATCCTTCTTCATACAAATCATCGCTCACTCTCATGTAACGACCAAATGCAGTCATCGGTTTTGAGTAATCTGAATAATGTCCTGACTGATAAACTCTCGTTGTAGGAGAAACTGTTTCTTCTTTCTTCAACTCACCATTTAAGTATAATTTTGCACGTAATGTAGAATTGCCGTCCAAACCTTCATCGCTATATACTGCTACAAAATGCTGCCATTTATTCAAATCATCAGAAATCTGGAATTTCGGTTCCCAAAGATCCCTGTCACCATTGGTCGTATTCAATCCACCCCAAGTAGTACGGTAAACACCATTATCATCTTTACGCCAGTACATCATCCAGCCATTACGCCAGCTGCTGTCTGACATGTATGAGCACAGGAACAGGCAATTATCCCATCTGCCGCGCTCCGTAACCTTTACCCACAACTCTACGGTAAATGATTGATGACCTTGTTCTCCAAACTTAACATATTCTTCACTACGTCCGAAATCAATATATGAATTGCCGCCTTTACCATCAACAAACAGTTCTGCAGGTGTTGTTTCAGCATCTTCCGTACGAATAGTACCCTTAAACTTATCAATTGCAGATTTTGCGCTGGCAACGTAACGCTGCTTTTCCTGCTCCGACGGAACAGGATTCTGATATTTGATCAACAGAACTGAACGATTGGCATCATCGATAGCATCTGTCAGGATGGCACGACTCTCTGTAGGATATTGCCCTTTCTTTTCTCCATATTCCGAGTTCTTCTGCAAATCCTTCATCTTATTAATCAGTTCTTCCAGCTGGTCAATATAGATATCTTCGACCTCCGGTGCTGCAGTATATGACTCGTGAGTCTCTTCCGTACAAGCTATTAGCTGAAGAGTCATTATCATACAAAGCAGATAGTACCATACTTTCTTAATAGAATATTTTGTATTCATTATTCTTTTCATTTATAGGTTATACTTATTTATCGGTTGGAAACAATAACATCAGAGCAGGGATACCCGAGGCCGAATAACTTTCAACAGCATCACCTTCTACCTGTAGCTTGGTATAGTCGCCTCCGCATATATCACGCGTTTTGTCTCTGTTAGCCCAGCCGTAATTAATGTTGCGTTTCACAAAAGGTATATATTGCGTCTGATCACAATCATATACCAGCATTGCGATATATTGCGCAAAGACCGCAGTATAAATACCTTGCTCAGCACCTGTCTCAAAAGGCAAGAGGTCGAATGTTCCCGAAATCGTATTCATCGTATAATCCGCAGCCATTACTGCATTATCCAGATACTGTTTTTCACCAGTCGCTTTATAAAGCAGCACCGAAGCGCCAATATATGAAGCCTGATTGTATACATGATCTTTCCATGCAGGATTACCATTACCATGTCTGCTGTCCGCTACCTGTCCGGTAGTAACATCAACGAGGTTCTCCACTGCCCAGGCATAAATTTCTTTACCTTTAGCCAGATACTGTTCCTTCGTTTGATAGCTCGGATGGGAGTCTGTCGATTCTGTCCTTCCGGTCGGTACGTTGTTGTATAATGTCAGAGCTGCCACCACAGTCGGAAAGTTGATACAGGCCATCTTACCGTGGTCAGCTTCGTTAGGATTCGGATTCTTGATAGGTTGCCATTGCCAGAACATACCACCTCCCAGTCCTTTTTCAGGGTCTGCATAAGAGCCGGTATCACCTACCTTCTCTGAGCCATACCATACACGGCCAAAGCTTTCTTCAGAAAGGCTCAGATATTCCTCAACTCCGAATAGCTCATAGGCACGTGCCAATGTAACTGTCCACCACATAATGTCATCATAAATAAACCAGCCGGTATTCTCGTTATTATCATCAAAATCAAAATTCGCATAATGAGCTTTATTGCCGGCAAACAGATCATCACAAAGCTGTTTAAATTTTTGTTCTTTCTGAGTATCACCCTCAGCCTTTGCACGCTTATAAGCATTCATTGCCATATCCCAGTAAGTCGGCTGACACCAAATTGCGGCAGCACCATTCCAACGGTCTACAGCTGCCTTGTCAGCAGTGCTACTTTTATATATAAACTTATTCTGATCTAACAGATGTTCATTAAATGCCTCATAAGCTTTCCATGTATCTGCGTTTGTATATTCAGGCACAATCTCGTAATCCGGAGTATAAGGTCTAGCTTCTTTATCATCATTACAAGACGACAAACAAAACGCACCTGAGACTAAGCATAATGCAGAAAATATATATTGTTTCATCATATATTGCGATTTATTAATCAATTAATTAAAAGCCTTCATTTTGAACCAGATTTTTATCAATATCAATTTCACTCTGCGGAATCGGAAAGAAGTATTGACGATCAAAATTACGGGAAGTGATTTCTGTACGTTTGTAGAACTCATTTCCATCATAGTTCACGTTCATACCATGCACTGGTTTGTTAAAGAACTCATTCGTCAGTCCCCAACGACGCACATCAAAATAGCGACAGTTCTCAAAGCTTAACTCAATGCGCTTCTCTTTCTGGATCAGTTTCATGATTTCACTGGTAGTGGTTGCTTTCGGCAAACTGGCAGTACCATATCCCGGAATACCTGCACGTTCACGGATCAGATTCATGTATTTCCAAATATCTGCATGACTTGGATCTACATATGCTAATGCTTCGATATAATCAAAGTAAATATTCGTCAAGCGGAGCAACACACAAACCAAGTTTTGATTACGGTCACCCGAATCCATATTCTTACGTACCAGATAGCCTGTACTGGTAAAGTCATTGTTACCCTGAGCCTTACCACAGTTTCCACTATAAGTGAAGTCAACTGTATAATCGCCTTCTGTACCTGAGAACCATTTAGAATTACTGAAAGTGATATCAGCATAGAAACGCGGTTCGCGGTTAACATACATATTGCGTGTTCCAGCCGGTGCATAAAGAGTACCATCTGCCGATTTATAGTCTGATGAAGAAGTGCCGTCCTCTTTATAGCCCGAAGCCTCATTGATAATCGGAGTGACACCATCAGCTGCATAGCCTGTAACAGGTGACATACCATTGGCCATAAAATAGGCATCAACCATCTCTTGTGTAGCTCCCAACAAGCTGCCACCTCTGTAATCATTTGTATTACCTGACTTATTGGGCATACGATCATACTGCATAGTACCTGCCGCATTATCCATACGATAAAAAATCATTTCTTTGTTATTACCCATTTCTGAGAATAACGTTCTGATAGCACGGCGATAAGACTCATAAGGATTGAATCCCTCAGCATCAGGGCCTGCTACCGATTTTCCTGATTTATCTGTATACATCAATTGGAAACGATTGCCATAATCAGCGAAGAATTTTTGACATTCAGTAACTACCTTCTGCCAGTCAGCCTTGATAGTGGCTGCATCCGGTTGACTGGGGAATAATCTCGTCCCATCCGGATTTGCCATATCGGCATAATAAGTGCACTCTCCATTAAACAACCAGCTGGCACGATAAGTCAATGCTTCAATTATAAATGCCTGGGCTATAGCCTTGTCTATACGTCCCACACCTGTTGTTTTATCTGACGAAGCATCTTCCAGCAGACCAGCATTCTGTGCTTCTTTCAATTCGGACACAATAAAATCAAAACATCTGTCTACAGTGCTACGAGACAATTGCAATTCATTACTGGGAGTATCCAAAGCATAATCGTCTTCCAAAACAGGCACAGGACCATATGTACGAACCAGATAGAAGTAATAAATAGCACGCAGAGCTTTAGCTTCAGCTTTCCATTGTGCTCTTTCCGATGCCGTAAGCGGAGCCTGATCTACATATTTGGTAAATACAGCAGATTCATGAATACCCGAATACCAGCTTTTCCAACGATACAATACCATTGTGTTTTCGGTTGCATCAATAGAGTTATTATTGATCAGTTTGGCTTTATTGCCTGATGAAGTCCATTCGGTTTCATCACTCGCTCCGGTCCATGGTCCCGGTGTACGATACAAGCTGGTTTCATGTACCTGGCGCTGATTAAACTCATCCGGCAAGAAGGTATAAACATTCGAAAGATATTTCAATGCTCCATCTCTGGTCTTAAAAATTTCTTCCAAAGATAATCGGTCATCGGGCACTTGATCAAAATAATCTGAACAGGAAGTAAGTGTTGTCACAAAAAAGAGTGATAACATACCCAATAGTATATAGTTATATTTTTTCATTGTTATTGGTTTTTAGAATGTGAAATTAACGCCTACAGAATAAGAGGTTGTATTCGGATAAGAAGCACCGTTATCTGTATTCAACTCCGGATCCCATAATTTGAATTTGCTAAGAGTAAACAAGTTTGTTCCCATCACATAGACTGCCGCATTTTTCAAACGTACTTTATTCACCCAGTCTTTCGGTAAGTTATAGGAGATCTGCATTGTTTTTAAGCGCAGGAAACTAAAATCACGAACCCACCATGTACTCGGCTGGAAATTGTTAATATTACTGGAAGTTTCAGCTCCATAGGACAAACGCGGGTAAAAAGCATTCTGATTCGGGTTATCTTCAGTCCAGCGGTCATCAATATTGCTATACAGATTACCGGAACCGCCACCGCCGTTAAACGGTTGAATACTGCTACCGCTCATTATACGTTCTGCATCATGAGTACCCTGAAACATCATACCTAATGAAAGGTTCTTCCAACCCAGCGTGAAGCCAAAACCGTATACCATAGTAGGTACATCACCACGGCAGATATAAGTTTTATCATAAGCGTCAATCTGACCATCATTATTAAGGTCTTTATACTTGATATCACCCGCTTTTACCGTACCAAACTGAGAAGCAAACGGCTTCGGAGTAGTAGCTTTATTTGCCTGGGACAAAGACTCCCAACGTGCCATATCATCAATTTCAGCCTGTGTAAACAAACCTTCTGCGATATATCCTTTTTTTCCTAGAATATTCTGTCCATATTGATTCATCCAATCATAGCGTTGTTCCGGTAATTCACCTTCAATCCATTTATCCTTATTATAGGTAATATTACCGCGAATAGCAAGCGTCCAGTCTTTATTAAATCTTTTATTGTATTCTACTGTAGCATCGAAACCTTTATTTTCAACAATACCAATATTTCCATAAGGAGCAGATGTATTATATCCTAAGAATGACGGAATAGAGTTTTCACGTTTTAACAAGATATTTTCACGGCGCTCTTTGAAGATATCGAAGATTATTGAAAGATCATCATTAAACAGTTTCAAGTCAATACCTAAGTCTTGTTTGCGTGCTTCTTCCCAAATCAAGTCCACAGCCATATTCAATGTTTCATATCCTGAATATTTCGTCCCGTTAGGTCCCAGTTTATAACCATAGTCTCCATTTTCTTTCATCTGATTCAAATACATGAAACGACGGTCGGAAACATCACTATTACCGACTTTACCGTCCGTATAGCGGATCTTCAGGAATGATACTACCTTTGACAGCGGTTCCCAGAACTTTTCATTTGAAATCACCCAACCAACACCATACGCAGGGAAAGTACCATAACGATTTTTAGGAGAGAAGTTCTCCGCACCATTATAACCAATATTGAACTCTGCAAAATAGCGGTCTTTCCATGAATAAGTAGCACGTCCGGCAATACCCATCATACGATAAGGGATGGCATCTTCCAGTGTTCCTTTGGGATAAAGAAGTTTCTGTTGCTGATTAAAGAGGAATAATCCGCTTACACGATGATCGCCAAATGCGCGGTCGTAATTTAAAGAAGCTTCCAGATATGTTTTCTTATTACCACTCGTTTCCTGCTTATAACTCAAGACATTGGTGCCCGTATAGATTCTTTGCAGAATCGGCTGTCCGTCCAAGTCATAAGGAACATTCGTATCCAAGAAATAATAAGTAGACTCTGCACGATCCTGATGAACATGTATTTCATTATATACATCGAATGCGTACATAGCTGTCAATTTCAATCCCTTAGTAAGCATATCCAGGTCTTGCGTAATGCGTAAATTAGAATAAATCTGATTCTTGGTCAGATTATCATATCCACGACGTGTAGCTTGTGAATAAGGGTTGTTGAAGTTGTTATTGGTGGAACGCCCCGGAATATATGCCTCACCGTTAATAAAGAACATTTTCGGATATTCTACCGGAGAAATGGACATAGCAGCATTATACAAATCTTTGGAAGATATGGCCGGATAATTACCTTCACCCAGATAACCCTGAGCACCAATTTCCACTTTAGTTGTCGGAGTCACATCGATACTCAGATTGGTAGTAAAGTTATAGCGGCTATACTTCATCTTTGAATCAAAGGTATTGATGCTCTTATCTGTCACTGTCATACCAGTCTCATTGAAGTAGCTGACCGAAGCGTAGTATGAAACTTTCTCACTACCACCACGTACATTCACGTTAACACGACGATTGTGTCCCCAATCATTAAATATCTCATTCAGCCAGTCCACATTCGGATACAGATACTGGTCTTTACCTAAGATTGTATTCTGGATTTGTGAATCTGTAAATTTAGTTGCCAGTCCATCATTTCTTAACGCTTCATTAGCCGCCTTCATATAAGAGACACCATCTGTCAAATCCACCATTTTAGTGAAACGGGTAAATGATTCATAATAATCAGCACTAATTGTCGGTTTACCTATTTTACCCGGCTTTGTTTTGATTATGATTACACCATTCGCACCACGTACACCATAAACAGCAGTTGCTGATGCATCTTTCAAAGTAGTCAATGATTCGATATCTTCAGGATCAATATCGTTGAATGCACGTTCTACTCCGTCCACCAAAATCAAGGGAGTAGCCGTATTGGGAGTAGCAATACCACGAATCCAGATATCTGCTGCATCTTTTCCAGGCTCACCTGTACGTTGTACAGCAACTACACCAGCCAGACGACCGGCCAAGGTGGTAGTCAAACTAGCCGAAGGAGTTTTTATATCTTCCAGCTTCATACTGGATTGTGCACCGATATTACTGATTTTACGTTGTGTACCGTAACCGACAATCACAGTTTCTTCCAGTTCGTTTACCTGTTCTTCCAGTACAACATCATAGATATTTGTAGATGAGTTTATTCTTACCTCCGAAGGTTTAAATCCGATATAAGTAAACTTAAGAACAGCATTCTTCTTGCTGACACGCAATTCAAATAACCCATCCATATTGGTTATTGAACCATTGGTATCTCCATCCACAGTAACATTCACACCAATAAGTGGCTCTCCTTTGGTGTCCGTTACACGACCTGTGATTTTTCGAGCATTCTGTTGTTGCGCGGCAGAAACGGCAGCTGACTTTCCTGAGATAAAAACTTGTCTGTCAGAGATTCTATAAGTACAGGACGTACCTTCAAAGAGTTCAGTAAGGATTTCGTCTATCTTCTTGTCTTTGCTATCAATGGATACCTTACGATCCAGATTTATTGCATCATCCAAATAGAAAAAGACAAACTGGCTGGTTTTCTCTATTGTTTGAAAGACTTCTCTCAACGTCTTATTGTTCACGTTCACCGAGAGAGTTTTGAGCTGGGAATAATTATTGTTATTAGCGAAAGAATAACTTACTCCCAAAAGTAAGAAGCAAAGAAATAGCTTGAGTATTTTGCTCTTTCTTCCCTTAATTGAATTTTTCATATTAACAATGTCCAAATTTCTCATAATATTATTATTTTATAACTTAACACTTACAGGCATATGAGCCCCATCTGGATAATACAGCAGTATTATCCACTCTTTATAAAAATCGCCATAAATTCTTGAGATTTATTTTATTAATTACTATATTTTTCTGTGTCTATTTTTTCACGACCCGATAAGTTTTATACTGTCCATCATAGGCATAAGATATTGGTGCTACAAAGGTTAATCCATTAATTACTGTCTCAAAGTTGTCTTTCAAATCAATTTTTCCGGAACATTTTATCTTACTTAGCGCTGAGTCAAATTCGACATTTATTCCATAGTAAGTGGACAGACGTTTCAATACAATTCCCAAATCGGCACTATTGAAACAATAGAGACCATTTACCCATGAAATCATTTGTTCCACATCTACCTGTGAAATATTTTCCTTCCCTTCTACAGAACTGAACATCTGGTTAGGAGCTAAAATAGCTTTTGGGGTTTGCGTCGTCTCAACCTGCACACACCCTTGAGCCAGCACCACACTGCGAATTGGCTCAGATTCATAAGCTGTCACATTGAATTTAGTACCCAGCACCCTAACGTTCATATCTTTAGTACGTACATAAAAAGGACGTTCTTCATCTCTAGCTACTTCAATATAGATTTCTCCGTCAACATAGATTTCGCGTTTATCCTTTTCAAATTCTGTAGGATAAATGACTCTGGTACCTGCATTCACCCATACTTTAGAGCCATCAGAAAATGTCAGTACAGAACGCTTTCCACGTGGGATAACCAACTGATTATAAACCGCCAGTTCTTTTTTGGATATATTTTCTTCGTTAGCTTTAATTGCTACAGAATCATAGGTAATTGTAGTCTCTTTTTCTTTCAGACTTACGACTTTATCTTCTGCCAGAATCAACAATGTTTCCTCTGTAGCCGGTAATTCGGTCTTAGTCTGAACTGCAAATGTCGCAATATCAGGAGCCAAAACCGCCTGATAATTCTTTAATAAAAAGAAACTACCAACCAAAATAGCTACACTGGCTGCGGCAGTCAACCCTATCAGAAAAAAGTTTTTATGTTTAATCTTATCATTTTTAATATTTGTTGTCTGGATATCAGCCCACAACTCTCCCAGTTCCTGATCCGAAAGCAAATCACCTTCTGAAGTAGAAATCGTTTCTATATATTCTCTTGCCGCAAAATAATCATCTATATTAGAAGGAGTAGATTTCTCAAAACGATCCCAAAACTCTTGTATCTCTTCTGTTGGATATTTAACAGAAGAAATAAAAAAATCATTTTGAAGGAATTCTTCAAAAGTATATCTAGAAAAATCAGTATGTTTCAGTTCTGAATTAATCATTTTTATTGTCTTTACATTAGGATAACAGTTCTACTTTGATTTTATACTCACTTTTCTCAAACTATTTTCGATATTTTTTTGATGGGCAGGAAAAAGCTGAATATTCTTCTCTCCTATTCTCGCTTGAATAGATTCCGTACACGCCCCAAAGCCCGCTGGATAGAGTTAGATACAGACTGATAATTCATGTCCGTGATTTTACTAATTTCATCAATACTCATATCCTTAATATACCGATAATAAACAATTTCACGTTGCCTGGTGGTTAAGGAGGACATCATAGCATGCACCTTCATATGAGTATTCTTCTCTTGTTCCTTATTTATATAAATAGTTTCCGGAGTAGAAAAATGCTCTTCGGACTGGTCTTCTTTCTCATCAGCTTCGTCCAATGAAAAAGAATCAGATGTTTTCTTTAACGCATTAAAGAGTGTATTTTTCAGTGCCACCATCAAATAAGCTATAATGTTATCAGTAGGGGTTAATTTGGCACGGTTGGTGTAAATCTTCACAAACACATCATGAATACAATCTTTGACCAACTCCCTGTCCGAAGTATACAGTAAACCATATCGGAACAGCTCTTGTACAGTCTGATTATATATTTGAGAATACGCACTCGAATCTCCTTCGAGAAACCTCTTCCATAAAAGAGAATCAGAGAGAGTGTGTATATCTGAGGCCATCTATAACAAGTTTATGAGTTTACAAGGACAAAAATAAAACAATAAATCAAAAAAAAGCCCACCTTTATAGAAAAAGTTAATTGCAAAGAGAAAAGCCATCATTTCCTATAGATAAATAGTTTTCTCTTTGCAATTTCCCCAATACTTTTTCTATTCTGGATAAAGTGTCTGGATAAAATTTATTTGTTTAAACTTCAACTACATTTTATATGCTCATTTTTCATTGTAAAGAAATGAATAGCCATATGAAAAAACTTATCTGAAGTCCGGAGCAGCAGTCTCCAAGGAAGGTACAGCGCCTTTCACAAACGGCCAGCCACCTTTCCACTGCACACGATCCATCATCAATACACGGCCCTCCGGATTAGCAACACTGACCGCATGATAGAACATCCAATCGTTTCCTTTCTTATCTGTCACCAGTTCAGAATTATGCCCCGGACCGACAAATGCTTTATTCTTCTGAATCAATATCTCATGATGATTATCTGACATTGAACGCCCTTTCTTGTCAACATAAGGGCCGAACAGATTCTTCGAACGCCCCACAACTGTAGTATATGTGCTCTTCAAACCTTCACAGCAGCGGCCGATGGAAGCAAACAAATAATAATAACCATCCCGTTTATGAATATACGTACCTTCATAAGCAGTACCGGCTATTTGCTCTATTGGAGCACCTTTCTTCAAAGAGAGACCATCATCTGTCAGTTCCGTACCATATATTCCGTGGAAGCTCCCCCAAAAAAGGTATTTCTTTCCATTATCTTCAATATAAAAAGGATCAATGCAATTCTGTATATTGATTTCATTGCTCCGGAATAACTTACCCAAATCAGTAAATGGCCCTTCCGGTTTATCAGCAGTAGCAATACCAATACCACACGTCCACTCACCTCCCCAGGTGGACATAGAATAATACATTACGTATTTATCACCGATTTTATTAATATCCGGTGCCCATATTCTCCCTTTAGGTTCGAAGTTTGGACGGGTAGCATCTGTAAAAGCAGTACCTACATAATGCCAGTTCACCAAGTCTCTTGACCGATGAATAGGCACATTTTTAATACTTTCAGTTGCGTATAGATAGTAATATTCATCGTCTCCTTTTATAATAGTAGGATCGGGCAAACTAAAGTTTATTACAGGATTAGCATATGTTTTAGCATGAACAGGTGTTGCCAAAGGGTTAGCTCCTACTCCTTCAAAAGTCATACGGACAGGCTCTATTTTTCCGTCTTTATTAAAGTACATACGATCTATACAAGTTGCACGGCTGTTCGCTGCAGTTTCTCCCAACGGACGACGGTGATAAATGATATACCATTCATCTGCTCCGGGACCTTTAACTACCGAATGGTGACCAGCACCGGTTGCTATATTAGTATCTTGCTGCAGAATTTTTCCGACTCTTTCAAACGGACCGAACGGTGAATCCGCAATGGCATAGGCTACACTATAATCCGGACCTCCCCAGCCACCTTCCGACCACATAAAATAATATTTTCCATTATGTTTCAGCATAAACGGCCCTTCCACATAATTTTGGGGAGTCACTTCCTTATAGATAGTACCATCCTCAAAAGGTACAATACTCAATAAATCCGGTGCCATCTTCACCATATTACAATGTCCCCAACCACCATAATACATATAATATTGTCCATCATCATCCTTAAATACAAACTGATCAATCGGCTGAGCACCATTTACTATCTTATCAATCAACGGTTTTCCCAACGCATCTTTAAAAGGTCCAGCAGGATTGTCTGCTACAGCAACGCCAATTCCGCCTAACTCATTATTATTTTGGATATCATTGGCTCCGAAAAAAATGTAGTACTTATCGTTCGCATGTATGACAGCCGGTGCCCACAAAGCACGACGAAGCCAACTGATATTTTCTTTTTCCAGTATTCTCGGATGCTTGGTCCAGTTCACCAGATCTTTTGATGAGAAAGCATCCATGAATATCTGATCATCATAAGCGGCAGAATAGGTAGGATAAATCCAGTATTCATCTCCAAACACAATCCCCTCCGGATCGGCATACCAACCAGGGAAAATAGGATTACCACTCGTTTTCGGAAGCTTACTTTTGTTTTGGGCAAATATAGATACAGAACAGCAAATTACACAGAAAAGAAAAAGATGTCTAAGTTTCATATATTATTTATTTAAAAGTTCACTTCGCAAAGATGAGAAAAAACAAAGAAAAGTTTCAGAAATTACAGTTCATTTAACAACAAAAACTGACCATTCTACTTCCATTTGCATGATTTATCAATATTTTATGCTTACTTTGCATTGTCATTATCAAATGAGAAGTACCATGAGAAGCAGATTGTTTTTATTATCCATTATCTTATTAATCGGTGTCTCTTGCCAGCATAAGAAGGCTACAACAGAAAAAGAAACTGTAGCCTCTGGAGATACCTATACAAACCCGTTACTTGAACGTGGAGCAGAGCCATGGGCTATTTTTCATGAAGGCAAATATTATTATACACAAGGCTCAGAAAACAGAGTCATACTTTGGGAAACCGATGATATAGCAGACCTCTCACATGCTACTCAAAAAGATGTATGGATACCCACCGATCCCAGCAACTCCTATCATCTGTGGGCACCCGAAATTCATCGTATAAACAACAAATGGTATATTTACTTTGCCGCAGACGACGGCAATATGGATAATCACCAGATTTATGTTGTCGAGAATGAAGCCGCCAACCCCATGGAAGGAACATTTGTGATGAAAGGGCGCATACAGACAGATAAAGACAACAACTGGGCAATCCATGCCAGCACCTTTGAACATGATGGCCAACGCTATATGATATGGTGCGGCTGGCAAAAACGAAGGATAGACAGTGAAACCCAATGTATCTACATCGCTACTATGGAAAATCCATGGACACTATCTTCTGACAGGATTCTCATCTCCAAACCTGAATACGAATGGGAATGCCAATGGGTAAATCCGGATGGCAGCAAAACAGCCTATCCGATACATGTAAACGAAGCACCCCAATATTTTGAATCAAAGAATAAAGACAAAGCATGCATCTTCTATTCAGCCAGTGGTAGCTGGACTCCTTATTATTGTGTCGGATTACTGACTGCAGACGCAAAAGCCAACTTACTCGATCCGGCTTCCTGGAAGAAGTCTCCGGTTCCGGTACTACAGCAAGACCCAGAAAACAATGTATACGGTCCCGGCGGAATATCTTTCACTCCGTCTCCGGATGGGAAAGAATGGTATATGCTATATCATGCCCGCCAGATACCGAATGACGCTCCTGGCGCATCCGATTCCCGTTCTCCCCGTTTACAGAAGATAGACTGGGACAAAGACGGAATGCCCGTGCTGGGAACCCCTCAAAAAGAAGAGGAACCAATGGCAAGGCCATCCGGTTCCCCTATTCATAAAAAACAGAACTAATTACAGATTGTACTCTGAGGGCCGAGATAAGAACGCTTCATTCCTCCCAAGTCAATGACAATCTTTTGAATAACGACGCCCGGATCACCACAGCGTATCTGCAAAGTGTGCTTACCGGGCTTCTTTACATACAAAGTAGACTTATTCACTCTGCAATTCTTCAATACGCTATCATACCAGATTTGAGAATATTCGATAGCTGAAGTAGAAGGAGTAGAAATGGAACCATCATCTATACGGACACTATACTTTGTATCCGAGTTAGTATGTTCCGGCAATTTGTAGTCCCGCTCAGCATGCAAGGGAAATGTCGGCAAAACATACGTATATACATCATAAATCCCGGCATTAAATGTATAGAAATCATATTCCACCCTGGGGACATCACCTGCACGATACATTTGCAAGGGAGCTGTCGGATTCCCCAACTGCAAAGAGCGACCCTCAAAACCAAGTCCCGGAAGGATACTCATCCGAATATCATTACTCTCAAACTTCCGGTGGAAGTCGGCTGCCGGAATAGAAATGTAACCATTCTCCTCTACATACAATCCTTGTACTTCTGTACGTGCAGGAGACTCCGGATTGAATACTGAAACCAGTACACTCTCCTTCTGACTACCGGAAGTTATATCAATTTGTCCTTTCACCTTTTCTCCTACCGGCACTTTATCCCAGTCAACAGATATATGGATACGGTTTTCCGCAGACGTCTTACCACTTTTCTGAGAAATCAGGATCCAGTCTTCCGAAGGCGTGATACTCCAGCTTAGCTCTCCGGTCCCCTGATTATATATATCTATCCAATGACTTTTACGTGAATAAGTGCTGTAGGCGGGCAATGTATGAAAACTCATTCCTCCTTTATCCAAATTTTCGCTTTCTGCCTGAAGCCCCAGCTTAGGAAAGCCAACAGGTGTGTATTCCTCTTCCATCAATGGGATCATGAAATAGGAACTCGTACCATCATAGTTCTGTTTTAAAGACATCATGTGCTTCCATTTTCCATCCAGCAGAGAGTTGTATCCATCGGTTATGATTTCGAGACTATCATGATAGCACTTCACCTGAGCCTTAAGCCGATTGGCGGCAGCACGTTGCTGACGGACATACTGACGGTAAAACTGTCCTTTGATGGTCATATGATTCATCAGTTCGGCCCCTTTCACCGGATAGTATAATAATTGATAGAAAGCCGGTTTACTCTTTTCGTCCAATGAAGCTAACAAATCCTCCGTTTTTTTCCCAATACGGCTATACTCAGTCAAGCGTCTTTCCGCTTCATTATAGTTAGCAAAAGAGAACTCCGTATCCGTACGTTTCTCTCCGCCTCCCCAATAGTTATTCCAATATCCCCAGCCCATGTACTCCGGCTTTCTGGAAAAAGCCAAATTTATATGAGAACAAGTTATATCTTCCAATGTATCGTAGTACTCCTCACCAAACATCTTTGCCAGCCAACGTGCCGGATAAGTGGCGACATTATCCGCATTGAAGCTGTCTATATCATAAGCCATATCAAGGAAAAGGGAGATTTGTGTTTCAGCCCCTTTCAAGTCTCCGCAATTCGCCAGCCAGACACGATCGGCAGTGGTATCATACGCCTTGCGAAGTTCTTCATACATCAATGCCGGAGGGGTAGTACTATACCACAAATAGCTATGAGGAACACCCAAATAAGATATATGATAGTAAACGCCTGCACGTCCGGAGCGCTTTTGCTCCTGCGGACCACTCAGACGTTTCATATAACCGAAATTATCATCCGCCCAGATAATTGTAACATCATCCGGCAATTCCAGTCCGTTCGAATAGATTTCCAGCACTTCCTTATAAGGCGTAAATGCCTGTGGGATTGTTTCAACAGGTTTGTCGATATGCCGGGCAATGATCTCTCTCTGAGCATTCAGTGCACTTTCCAGCATCTTAACCTTTTCCCGCATCGGCACATCTCCGCCACCCATAGCTGCATCATGCAAGCCTCTTAAAGCCAGCGTATATACATTTTCATACGCACAGTTTTCCTTCACACGATTACTCAATACCTCGTTGATCTTATCTTTGTTCTTGTTATAATCCCATGGTCCCATCGTCTTGCTGTCCCATTCGCTGGCAGTGTTCAGCAATAACGGTTCGCAGTGACTGGACCCCATAACAATGGCAAAGGTATCAGCTACCAGTTTATTTTCCGGTATCTTATAAAATGCGGTAGAAACGGGGTGCATGGCCGGTGCCAGATGATTAGCTTTCAGTCGCAGCAACAGCTCGCATATTTTGGCATAGGTACGAGGACCGATATTTCCTCTTTCTTTCTCGAATGTCTTGGCAGCCCAAGGTTTCAGTCCCCAGTCTTCGTCATTTAAGAAAATTCCTCTGTACTTCACCGAAGGAGTCTTGGACAAAGTGGCGGGGGCATCGACATAAAGCGTCTTATGTTTCTTCACCGGAACATCAGCCCACCAGTACCAAGGAGACACTCCCATCATTTCCGAAAGCGAAAAAAGTCCGTACGCAGCTCCCCGCCTGTCGCTCCCCGCTACTACCAGCGCTTTGCTGACTCCGGGGAATGGACGGGAAACCGTCTGAATCAGAAATCGTTCCCATGCCCCTTCCAAAGAAGAGATATCTAGCTTGCCCTTCTCAGCTAACTGGCGGATCAGCCGATTTTTCTCAACTGTACCCACAATAATAATCTCTTTGTCGCCTTTCAGTTTGTCCGTCAACCGTAATTGTTGTCCGGTCACTGATTCGACGTCCGAAACAAAAAGCTCCGCAGTCTTACGTACCACCAAATAGTCATCAGTATCATAAACTACTACAGCTTTCGCTTTCGAAGTAACCAAGGGAAAAGCATACTTACTCTGAATAGCATTCTCTTTAATGACTACCTGCGACTGTAGGGCAGAAGTAACCGACAATACTACTAATAAAAAAAGGATTCTCATTGATAAAGTTTATTATAGTTGTTTTTCAGTTTATTTACGACTATCCGCGGAAACATACGATTGTTCTCCCTCCAAAAGTCATAATTATCTCCGGTAATATAAGCTACTTATTATTCAATTAAGGACAAAAAATAACCATTATCGCATAAAAAACTGTCATTCACTATAAAATGACGAGCATTTATCATTTATTGAACAGCAAATTTCCTTTATTCTTCTCTGATTGGCTTTTCTTTGCAATATTCCTTTTATGAATATTAATTCTTCTATTTAATACATATAAAGATAATTACCATGAAAAAGAATTTTCTAGCAGTGCTATTCGCATTGGCTCTTTGTAGCCCGACATTCGCTCAATGGAAGCCCGCCGGTGATAAGATAAAGACTCCGTGGGGTGAGCAGTTGAATCCTAAAAACGTATTACCGGAATACCCACGCCCCATTATGGAACGCCAGGATTGGAAGAATCTGAATGGTAGCTGGAATTATGCGATTACTAAAAAAGGAGAACCGGCACCAAACAATTACCAAGGAGAGATTTTAGTACCTTTTGCAGTCGAATCTTCCCTGTCAGGAGTAGGTAAAACCATTAACGAGCATCAGGAATTATGGTATCAGCGTACTTTTGATGTACCGTCAGCATGGAAAGGCAAACAAATATTACTGCACTTCGGAGCTGTGGACTGGAAAGCCGATGTATGGGTAAATGACGTAAAAGTAGGACAACATACAGGAGGCTTCACTCCATTCTACTTTGATATTACTTCCGCATTGAATAAAGGCAATAACCAGCTGGTTGTGAAAGTGTGGGACCCCTCTGACCGTGGCGAACAGCCGAGAGGAAAACAAGTAGAAAGACCGGAAGGTATCTGGTATACACCAGTCACAGGTATCTGGCAGACTGTATGGCTGGAACCGGTAGCTGCCCAGCATATCGCCCAACTGAAAACAACTCCGGATATCGACAAGAAGACTGTCAAAGTGGAAGTAGCCACCAACGTATGCTCTCCAGACAAAGTGGAAGTGAAAGTATTCGACGGCAAAAACCTCGTAGCCAAAGGAGCAGCGCTCAATGGCGTACCGGTAGAATTAACAATGCCGGAAGACGTTAAATTATGGACACCCGAGTCTCCTTCACTTTATAATATGGAAGTCACTCTTTATAAAGACGGCAAAGCTGTAGACCAAGTGAAGAGTTACACCGCTCTCCGCAAATTCTCAACTCATAAAGACAAGAATGGTATTACACGCCTGCAACTCAACAACAAAGACTATTTCCAGTTTGGTCCGCTCGACCAGGGTTGGTGGCCGGACGGCTTATACACAGCGCCAACAGACGAAGCATTGGTATATGACTTGAAGAAGATCAAAGATTTCGGCTACAACATGGTGCGCAAGCACGTAAAAGTAGAACCGGCACGCTGGTATACTTATTGCGACCAACTCGGACTGATCGTATGGCAAGATATGCCGAACGGAGGTCGCGGTCCTGCCGAATGGCAGATGCACAAGTACTATGACGGCGCAGACGCCATCCGCTCCGCAGCATCAGAAGCTAACTATCGCAAAGAATGGAAAGAAATTATCGACTACCTGTATTCTTATCCGAGCATCGGCGTATGGGTACCTTTCAACGAAGCATGGGGACAATTCAAGACTCCTGAAATCACTAAATGGACGAAAGAATACGACCCCAGCCGTCTGGTAAACCCTGCCAGTGGAGGTAACCACTACACGTGCGGAGATATTCTCGACCTTCATAACTATCCCGGACCGAACCTCTATCTCTACGATCCGATACGCGCTACCGTACTGGGCGAATATGGCGGTATAGGTATGGCACTGAAAGGACATCTGTGGCTGGCAGACAAGAACTGGGGCTACGTGAAGTTCAACACGCCGGAAGAAGTGACTAATGAATACATAAAATATGCAGACCATTTATTGGAACTGATCGAGAAAGGCTTCTCGGCTGCCGTATACACACAAATCACAGATGTGGAAGAAGAAGTGAACGGTCTGGTTACTTACGACCGGAAAGTTATTAAAGTAGACGAGCCTAAAATCAAAGCCATCAACCAGAAAATTTGTAACTCGCTAAATAAATAAAAGTTTCATATTAATGAATAAACTATTCTCTACAATCATGTCAGTTTGCCTCGCATGCAATGTGCAGGCAACTGACCTGTTTAAAACGAGTCAGGATATCGCTTTGCGTGCACCGTCCGTACCTCTGATCACTTCCGACACTTATCTTGCTATCTGGTCTCCCTACAACGAACTGAACGAAGGGAACACCGAACACTGGACAGCCGCCACCCATCCTTTACTGGGAGCGCTCCGGGTGGACGGGAAAGTATATCGTTTCATGGGCAAGGACAAGCTAAACCTCGAAACAATCCTTCCGATGACAAACACCGAACGTTGGGAAGCAAAGTTCACCATGAGCCAACCGGCGGCCAACTGGATACAGCCCCAGTTCGATGATTCCGGATGGACCAAGGGCAAAGCCGCTTTCGGCACCAAAGACATGAAACGCATCGGCACAGAGTGGAACACCGAAGACATCTGGGTACGCCGTAGTTTCAACCTCAATCAAGACCTGACAAACGACATTATCTACTTACGTTATTCACACGACGATGTATTCGAGCTCTATCTGAACGGAGAAAAACTGGTGGCAACCGATTATTCCTGGAATGACGATGTTACCATCGAACTATCCGCATCAGCTAAAGCCAAGCTCCGTAAAGGAACAAACATTATTGCAGCACACTGTCACAACACAACCGGCGGAGCATACGTTGATTTCGGCCTGTTCCGTGAGAACAAACAGCTCAGCAACTTCAAGGAAGCTGCTATCCAGAAGTCTGTCGATGTATTACCGACACAGACCTACTATACATTCACCTGCGGTCCGGTAGAACTGGATCTTGTATTCACAGCACCTCTACTGATGGAAGATCTTGATCTTATCTCGACCCCTATCAACTACATCTCCTATCGGGTACGTTCACTCGACAAGAAACAACATGATGTGCAAGTGTATATCGAAACAACCCCGCAACTTGCCGTACACGAACCGTCACAACCAACCATCTCAGAAAAGATCAGCAAAAACGGAATGGATTACCTCAAGGCAGGTACCATCGACCAGCCTTACGTAAAACGTAAAGGAGACGGTGTACGCATCGACTGGGGATATGCTTATCTGGGAAGCAACAGCGCACCCAACAAGGACTTAAGCATAGGTAACTACTATGACATGAAGCAAGCCTTCATCACCAATGGCAAACTATTGCCCAACTCCCAGGATTTCATTACCCGCAGCGAAAGCGACATGCCCGCTATGGCTTATACCGAAAACTTAGGCAAGGTAGACAATCAAGGGAAAAGCGGATATGTGATGTTAGGCTACGACGATATCTACTCGATCGAATATTTCTACGAACGCCGCATGGCATACTGGAAACACAACGGTCAAGTCAGCATCTTTGATGCTTTCGAACGTGCGCAGGCTTCTTATCCCTCATTGATGGAACGTTGCCGTGCCTTCGACCAGCAACTGATGGCTGATGCGGAAAAAGCCGGAGGCAGGAAATATGCCGAATTACTCGCATTGACTTACCGCCACTCCATTACCGCCCATAAACTCCTTACCGACAAGGAAGGCAACCTGCTTTTCTTATCCAAAGAGAATCACAGTAACGGCTGTATCAACACAGTAGACTTGACTTACCCATCCGCTCCGCTATACCTTATTTATAATACGGAACTGATGAAGGGAATGCTCAACTCTATCTTCTATTACAGCGAAAGCGGACGCTGGAACAAGCCTTACCCCGCTCATGACTTAGGAACTTATCCGATAGCCAACGGGCAGCTTTATGGTGAAGATATGCCTATCGAAGAAGCCGGAAACATGATTCTGGTAACTACAGCCATCTCTATGATGGAAGGCAATGCCAACTATGCTTCCAAATACTGGGAAACATTATCAACCTGGGCAAACTATCTGATTGAGAACGGTCTGGACCCTGAAAACCAGCTTTGTACGGACGACTTTGCCGGACATCTGGCACACAACGCCAATCTTTCCGCCAAAGCGATCATGGCAATCGCCGGATACGGAGAAATGGCACGTATGCTGGGCAAAGAAACAACCGCGAACAAATACATCGAAACCGCCAAAAGACTGGCGATAGAATGGGAGAAGATGGCATTTGACGGCGATCACTACAAACTGGCATTTGACAAACCGGGAACGTGGAGTCAGAAATACAATCTGATATGGGACAAAGTGTTTAACATGAACATTTTCCCGCAGAAAGTATTCGATACGGAAATTCCTTTCTATCTGACCAAGCAAAATAAATATGGTTTGCTATTGGATTCCCGGGCACAATATACCAAATCCGACTGGGTACTATGGAGCGCCTGTATGTCTCCGGACGATGCTACGTTCCAGAAGTTCATCGACCCGATCTATACTTATGCGAACGAAACAACTTCCCGTGTGCCTATCAGCGACTGGCATGATACGAATACAGGAAAGATGATGAACTTCAAGGCACGTTCCGTAGTGGGTGGCTACTACATGAAGCTACTGATGGAGAAAATCAAAGAACAGAAATAAAACGAATACTCTTTTCCTCGTTGAATATAGACAAACAGCCCTTTTGCCTAGCGTAAAAGATGCTGTTTGTCTTTTTTCATACCACTTAATGATGCGATCAGTTTTCCGGAGTTATATCATCAATCTGATATTGTCCGTCAACGTTAACCACTCTGACCGGGATACTCACGGCACGTTCAAACTGGCTGCCTTTAGCCGAAGTATAGTTAACCTCATACCAATTATCATTCTGATGTTTCACCGACAATGTTTTCATGTCATTTTCACCTAAATCTTGCGCACGAATGATCGGATCGGCATCTGTCACCTCTATCAGCCTATCAACTTTCTCTATCAACTCCTTGGTCAGAAACTTTTGCTTAATTGAATCCCCAAGTGCGAGAGCTTCTTTACCGGTGGACATGAAACTGGCAGCATAAGCCTCATAAAAGTCTTCAATCATGCCGATGGCTTCTTGTTCGATTCTACTGCTGTCCGACACATTCGCCTGTACGTCAGCTGGTTCTGCCGATGTATCCATATTCTTCCGGCTCTGATTGGAACAGGAAAGAAGAAGCATTACGGACTGCAATAATAACAAATGTACAATTCTCAATTTCATAACATTAATGGTTCTTGTTTTAAACTAATAATCAGATTTCCAAACTAATCAGCCTCCCCCTTCAGAATCTCTTCAGTTTTATCCTGACCGGTATAAAAATCTATATTTGCAAAATAACACAAATATTTCCAGAAATAAAGCGTCAGGAACATTCGCACATCACGATCTGTTTTAAAATCACTGCAAAAATGATCCGTGTTCCTGGCAATTTCCCAAAATATCATAACCGAAGAAACTCCTCCTGTCGCATTTTCCGCTTTGACATACGCTTTCAAGGCCGGATGAATGGCCGGTTCCAATTCTCTTTGCCAATATGTGAAGCCATCCAACCGTTTCTTAAACGGCAATATTATATACTCAACCTGAGCTTTCATATACGCATATTGTAGTGAATCGGCAACAAGGCTAAGAGAGCCACCATGCTCCTGCTGATTCTTGGATGCTTGTTGATAAGCATCAGACTGACGATATTCTGACGGAGAAACACCATCCGGAACAAACAGCGTGCAAGAATCATTCAGAATAGCTCCATCAACAAAATAGGAATGAAGTAAACCACCCGCAATCCCTATGTTTTCATTTACCACCTAGCATCTCATGAATTACATCCTCTCTTTTATTGCTAAGTTCATCTATCAACTTTTTCGTGTGTTGTCTTATTGCTGGACTGAAGATTTGGGGATACTCCTTTTCGATTTCATCCAAAGAATAATTTTTGTTATCCCTCAAAAAGAGTACGAATACATAATTCATCAGGTCTGCTTCAGTTGGTTTCTCCTTCAAGCGTTTTTCGAAAAGAGAGGCAGCTTGTTTGTAAGCATCCATAGCCAGGCTCTTTTTAGCATTCTCTTCCAGCATCATTCCCTTACCTAAAATATAGTAAGGATCATCCGGAGAGAATTTCTCCATTTGCAACATGGTTTGCAGTGCTTTCTCCTTCTGTCCCAACGCCATTAAGTATTTAATCTTATTTGCATATGCCAGTTTGTATGAAGGCTCCAAAGCTATCGCCTCATCTGAAAGATGAATAGCCTTATTTAAAGAATCGGAATCATTAAAGAAACCCGCAGTTTTCACAGATTGGTTATTCTTCTCAACTGCTTTGGGAGAAATCTGAGCTATCGCAAAACTCGTGTTCGTGCATAAAAGCAAAATAATAAGTGTTCTCATAATTCTATTTATTATCATTGATTAGATTTTGTTTAATGTGATACACAAAGAACGACAAAAAACAATAGAAACACGAACATTTTCTATTCAAAAAATGATAAAATCTATTCAACAATAAAAATAAGGCAGCCTTTCTCATTCAGTACAAACGAATTTTGATAAAAAGAATTATCAACATGAAACAGCAATCCGATTAGTATTTATAGAGTAATGAACAGTTTCTTTCTTAGATTGAACGTTTTTTTTCCTTCTTTATTCATCGAAACCGCTATCTTTGTAGTAGTTCACATGATACTAAAATAGCACAGAGAAAGTGCTGAACATAAAAATCATACAATAAAATAGACAACTAAAAATAGACAGCACTAATATGAAAAACAAACCGTTATTATTTTTACTCTCAGTATGCGGACTTTTAGCAATATCTGCACGTGGAGAAAATCCACCCGCTAAAGTGATATTCGAACAGTACATGAATCAAGCTCAAACTTTTGCCGATAACTATCCGCGTGAAAAAGCATATCTGCATTTTGATAATACAAGCTATTATGTGGGCGACACGATATGGTTCAAAGCATATGTCACTCTTGCCGAAAAACAAGTTTTCAGTTCAATCAGCCGTCCTTTGTATGTGGAACTGGTAGATCAGGCAGGGCACGTTACTGATAAACAGATCATTAAACTATCACAAGGAGAAGGCAACGGGCAGTTTGTACTCCCCCAGTCAATGCTATCCGGTTATTACGAAGTACGTGCTTACACCCGCTGGATGCTTGCATTCAGTGATCCGCAGTACTTTTCACGTACTTTCCCTGTCTATCAGCTTTCTCATAGCGACCAGTTGGAGCGTAGTATCAGCACCTATGAGTTGAGTCCGTCTATGGAGAAAAGGCCGGAAGAAACAAGAGAGAAGCTGAGTCTGCGTTTCTTTCCGGAAGGAGGACAGTTAGTCGAAGGGGTAACTTCGCAGGTTGCTTTCAAAGCAGAAAGCAAAAATGAAGGAAATATTCAATTATCAGGCACACTTTATACCAAAGAAGGGCAAGAAATCACGTCTTTTGAAACTTTACACGATGGAATGGGAGCTTTTGAGTATACGCCTTCTGCTCTGCCGGCAATCGCTAAAGTAAACTTTCAAGGAAAACAGTATGAATTTACCCTCCCTAAAGCACTGCCAAGCGGGTATATTCTGAAAGTAGGCAATAATGCAGGGGCTATTTCTGTGACGGTATCATGTAATGCAGCGACCCCGCAGGATACATTAGCCGTTTTTATAAGCCATCAGGGACGTCCCCATGCCTATCAGCTTATCCACTGTCAGGCAAATAAGCCTCAGCAATTTACAGTATTGTCGCGCAAGTTACCGGCAGGAGTCTTACAAATCAGTCTGCTCAATCGTGCCGGAAATACTTTATGCGACCGCTTTATCTTTGCTTCTCCACGGGCTCCTTTACAAATCTCGCCCAAAGGTTTAAAAGAGATTTACGCTCCTTATGCTCCCATCCGCTGCGAACTGCAGTTGAACAACGCCATAGGAGAACCGATACCCGGCAAATTATCAGTCAGTATCCGTGACGCCGTCCGCTCTGATTATATGGAATATGATAACAATATCTTCACCGACCTTCTACTTACATCGGACTTGAAAGGCTACATTCATCAACCCGGCTACTACTTCACAGAGAGTTCTCTCCGGAAACAGAAGGAACTGGATATACTGTTAATGGTACACGGATGGCGTAAATATGATATGACACAACAGATCGGTATCAGCCCATTCACCCCACTTCAGTTGCCTGAAAGCCAACTGGTACTTTATGGACAAGTCAAATCTACGATTCTCAAAAACAAGCTGAAGGATATAGCTCTCAGCGTAATGGTGAAGAGAGATGCAGAGATTATTACCGGTCAGACCGTTACGGATGAGAACGGACATTTCAGCATTCCGCTGGAAGATTTCGAGGGATCAATGGAAGCTGTGATCCAGACTCGCAAAGTGGGAAAAGAACGAAATAAGGACGCTTCTATTCTCATCGACCGGCATTTCTCGCCTGCTACGCGTGCTTACGGTTACAGAGAGTTGCACCCGGAGTGGAGCAACATTGCCCACTGGCAACAGGAAGCTGAAAAATTCGACTCTTTATATATAGATTCCATCCGTCGGGTAGACGGGCTTTATCTTTTGGACGAAGTTGAAATCAAAAGTAAGCGGCGCCGTCAAAGTACGAATATGGCGACTAAAATTAATGAGCAAAGTATTGATGCCTACTATGATATACGCCAGGCTGTCGATCAGCTTCGCGATAATGGCAAAGTTGTCACCACTATCCCGGAAGTGATGGAAAAATTAAATCCACTCTTTTACTGGGACCGTTCCAATGATAACTGTACTTACCGCCAGAAACCGATCTGTTATATTATGGATAACAAAATTCTATCGTCAACAGAAGTAAACATGATGCTGACTGAAATAGACGGTTTGGCTTCTATTATCATCAGTAAAGGCACAGGAGGAGTAGATGATGAAATTATCCAGAATACCAAAATGTCTAATTCCAATGATGTAGATGTATCGGAACTGGACAAATATAGTATTTTCTACCTCATTCCATTGCCCAGACATGATGTTCTGAATAAACACGAGACTGCGGCTCTTGGTACCCGGCAGACTGTTATGCAGGGATATACACCGGCATTGGAGTATTATTCTCCTGCTTATATAGATAAAGAATTATACATGGATAAAGCAGACAAAAGACGAACTCTTTACTGGAATCCGACTGTGCAGACGGATGAAAATGGAAAGGCAGTGATCGAATGTTACAATAATCAGTATTCCACGCCATTGATTATTCAAGCTGAGACACTGAGTAATGACGGGAAGCTAGGGAGCGTGACGTATTCTACAGTTGCAGAAACGAAATAGTATGCTTTAGGATATTTGACAATAAACGGCACACAATCAGTCCTAAAATAACTTTTCAAAATAAGAGAAGAGGGTGAATTCAATAACTTGAACTTCACCCTCTTCTTGAATCATTAGATTAGCGATTAATAGAAACTACCATTCAATTGCTTGATCTTCGTCTGGAATCTGAGTATTGATATCACGTGATAATGTCAATGTACCTTTTACATGATAGCGAATGATGGTACCTTCCACTGGTATATAATTGAAATAATAATCAACATTATTAATTATTACATAACGGTGTTCCAGATAAGGCTTCGCGTCATCCATTGATGAAGAAATACGAAATGAAGGAGTCACGTCCTTGTTTAATTCAAATCCAATCTCTTCTGCATTATCACAGGAAATAGTAACCGAACCATTCGTCTCACCATTAAAAGCAAATTTGATTTTATACTTTCTACGGTCTGTATAATCCTCATCTACTATTCCTGCATACGTAAAAATAGTCTGTTCATCTATCACATACCCTCTTATTGACGATTTTGTGATAGATTCTGCTGTTTCTATCGGTTTACCATCTCCATCATATCCCGTCACCACCTTGTTGGTTATTCCTGTACCAGAATAATCGCCAGAGTAATCATTAAATGGGAAGATTCTCAATATCGCCTTAGCATAGTCTTTACGTGGATGAGCTACGTAGTTGTAAGACGCGTCGTCTACAATCTGCAATGGAAGTACCCATTTTTCTGACATATCAATGTTGCGAAAATCAAATTTAAGATCCAGTAAACCTTTATTTTCTCCTGCTTTTATCTGTAGAGATTCTGGATATGAAGCGTATGCCAATCCTTCTGCTCCCATATCCTCATAATATAGTTCTGTACGTGTAGCGTAACGAGCGTAATTCAAAATATTCAATGTATCAGCATCATGTGCTACGTGTACAGTGACATTACTTGGATTATCGGTAGAACCACTAACAAGTATCGGTAACTGATAATTGGACCTCCCTTCTCCTCCTTCTGCATAATTTCCTTCTGCATCATGGCGGCTATAAGGTACATATATATTCGTCACTCCCTTACTATCCAGTTGTGAACTGAAAGAAATGTAGTGCTCATATTGTTCATCTTCCCATTCCGAATTGCAGGAAGTTCCCAACATTGTCATTGCAGCCAAAGCTGCCAAAGTATATATTTTCTTCATATATAAGTCTTTATGTTTAGAATTAATCATACATTGTCCATCCTGGGTTCTGTGTTAAACGTGAATTACGTTTCAACTCACTATGTTTGATAGGCCATAACCATAGCTTTTCCGAGAAAGTAGACGGGAGATTGTAAACAGGAATTGCCGAATGGAATTCGTCTCTCTTAGCTTCACCAACAAAGACATTACAACCGTATATTTGCAGAGATTCTTCTACTGGCGCATCTTTCCAACGGCGAATGTCAAAGTAACGTTTTCCTTCGCCCATTAACTCTATCATACGTTCACGTTTTAATGCTTTACGCATATCATCAACCCCACTCTGCAGATAAAATTCGTCTGGATAGTCAGGCAACCCGGCACGAATACGTACCGGATGAATACCTCTTTCCATTTGTTCTTTATCACGGCTGATAGTGTAGGTTGTCGCCTCATTCCAAGAAGGTATATTGTATGTTCCAGTCAACTCATTCAATGCTTCAGCATAAAGCAGTAGAATATCCGCATAGCGAATTGCTGTTTCAGCTTTCGCAACATAATTGCCTGGATAGTCGTTTGGATGAACAAACTTTTTGATTCCTATACCTGTACGCAAGTAGAAACCGTCATTACGATAACCATCGGAACTTCCAAAGTAGTACCAAACTTGTTGATTTACATCGGCAGGTTTGCTTTCAGTCTGGCTCAAATAATACCAGGTACAGCCATTATAAGCAACAGAAGCATAGAATCGTGGTTCGCGTTCTACATATTGCAAAGAAACATTCATCCCAGTTTTGGCCTGATCGTTATCTCCTTTCTTCGGATCATATTTCCAACCTAATTCCGGATATTTATTATCCTTCAAGTCTTGCAAATCAGTAAATCCGGTTCTACGTTCACGAGTATCTACAATACCTTGATAATTAGCTACTCCTTGATACATAGAGTTCATACCCGGCTCATTACTACCATTATTCATATAATATGCATCCAGCATTTTCTGTGTCATACCATGACAGTTCCAGCCGCCATCATCTTTGGGCATCTGATGAAGTACCAACATATCTATATTTGTTGCCCCGCGTGTAAATATCAGTTCTTTATTGTTTGCAGGTAATATAGTACCATCAAAGATAGTACGATATGATCTGAGCGGGTCAATATTTGTCCATCCTTTTGGCCAGGGTTGATTGGAAAACTCGCCATCAGCCGGTGGAGTAACAGTCGGACGTTCAGAAGGTCCATTATCAGATGTGGATTTATTTACAATATTCAACTCATAAACATCTAAATCGATGACATCACGGCAAGCGGCAGCAGCTTTTGCCCATTTTTCTTCACTATATTCGGAAGAAAGCAAACGACGCCCTTCATCATCTACCAATTGCTGCGCATATTCATCATTATTTCCATTAGCAAACGGACTAGCTGCAAAAATCAGTGCATAAGCACGAACTGCCAATGCAGCTCCACGAGTAGGTCGGCCTATAGCATAATTATCAGTACGACGATCATATTGTAACTCTTTAGTAGCCTGTACCATTTCGTCACTGATATATTGTGCCACTTCTTCGTATGAGCTACGTGGAGTAGCTATTTGATCATAACTTTGAGTATAATCCACTCCTTCGTCCGGCATAATAGGCACTGGACCATAACGACGTAAGAGCAACCAGTAATAGTAAGCACGAACAAAACGAGCCTGCCCCTTATAATCTAGTATTTCCCAATCAGCCATCTCTTGACACCGGTCAACATTATGGATAAATACTGATGCTTGGAAAATTCCTTTATAACATGCCCCCCATGCCCCAACATTATAAGTATTCTCATCATATTCTCCTAACTTGAACATATTATATGACAATTCATTCTTTGTTGCATCGATTGTCTTATCGCGGTCACCATAATACATATCGTCTGAAAAACAAAACGAATTCTCACTTGGTCCTTTAGTCGTCACCTCATAGTTTTCATTTTTTATAAATGAAAAAGCATAAGCTAACCATTCTTCCACATGATCCTTACTTTCGAAAGTTTTCTCCAGTGTCAGACGATCCTTAAAATATTTCTCCGAATTCAGGTAATCAGAGCAAGAAGAAATTACTCCCATCCCTAATACGGTTAATAATAATATATAAATCTTCTTTATCATAATCTCTTAGTATTTTTATAAGTTAACAGATAAACCCATAGTAACTGATTTTGTTAGCGGATAGGCTTCACCCCGCGGATTGCCAGTTTCCGGGTCCCATGTTTTGAACTTAGACCATGTAATCAGGTTTGATCCTGCAATATAGATACGAATATTATTGAAGTGCAGTTTATTGACTATGCTTTTTGGCAAAGTATAACCGATATCCAGATTCTTCAAACGAATATATCGACCATCACGCATCCAATAAGTAGAGGTTTGTTGGTTGTTTTTATTTTCCCCATAAGTTAAACGCGGATATGTTGCATTGGGGTTCTCATTAGCATGCAATCCCAGTTTGGCAGCAGTCTCTGAATCTACCCAACGATCACTTATCATATCTTTAAAGATATTTCCCCAGTCACTTTCGCTGAATGCATATACACACTTACCATAAATAGGGAAAGTGGATTTACCGGCACCTTGGAAGTGAACATTTACATCAATTCCTTTCCATGCGAAAGATGCTCCTATACCATATACTAAGTTTGGAGTGGTAGTAGCGCCAATAGCAACTTTATCATTATCGTTTACAACACCATCACCATTTACATCTTTATATTTGATATCTCCAGGCTGCACTGTACCGAACTCTTGTTTCGGGCTGGTACGAATATCATCGTAATCAGCAAACAATCCTTCAGCTATCAATCCTTTAACTTGATCTACACGATACCCTTTTTGATATAAATAAGAATAGACTTGATTCTCTTCATCCTTTTCGAGCACTTCATTCTTACTATAAGTTATATTCCCACGAATAGTCATATCCACCTCACCCAGTTTCTGCTTAAGAGCAAAATTGCCATCAAAACCTTGAGATTTCACTTCACCTACATTCGCTTTAGGTTTGCTCTCAAGACCTGTAATGTCAGGCAAAAACTCACGTGTTAAAAAAATACCTGTACGTTTTTCGTGGAAATAGTCAACTGTCGCTGTAAATTTGTCATTAAACAAAGAAAGATCAATCCCCAGGTCATCCTTAGTCGCAACTTCCCAAGTAATGCCATTAGAAGCCATCTGTGTGTAATGAGTTCCTATGAATGATTTTCCATAATCACCAAATCCCCAGTTATATACATAATTAGGCTTGCCTTCGCTGTTATATCCTGTAGTGGCTATAGTATATAAGTATGGGAAACGGTTGTTATCCCCAATATTATCATTACCTACCTTACCATGAGAATAACGTATTTTAAACATATTCATCCACTTCAAGTTATTCTTAACAAATGACTCTTCGGCAACGTTCCATGCAAGAGAAAAAGCCGGGAAGAAACCGAATTGATTTCCTGGTGCAAAATTTTCCGATCCGGTATAACCAAAATTAAAATCAACAAAGTAACGATAGTTCCAGTTATAAGTAAATCGTCCTGCTAACCCTTGATTACGTTTTGATACTCCATTCTTAATATCCGTACCAATGTCTACTGTCCGCTTCTCACTATCTTGTGTGTAACGGAAAGTAACTCCTCCATGATGATTTCCGAAAGCACGTTCCCAGCTTAACAGTAAATCAAGGAATTCACGACGTTTGCCAGAGCTACCACTTGATTGTGTCATGTCATATGCGGAGAACATTTTCTCATAAATAATCTCTCCCGTTTCTTGTCTACGTCCGTTCGCTTTATACAAATCTGGTTGACGATGACGATTAATCCAGTTACTGTTGTCTGTATCATAGCCAAAACGTCCTACAAACTTCAATCCCTTGGTAATGAAATCAAAATTTTGTTCTAATGTAACATTAGTTTGTACATTATTCTGCCAATCTTCATTGTATCCAGTTTGCGTAGATGCAACCCAGGGATTAAGTTTGTTTACGTTATCCCGGTGGGAAATAGGCGCATATCCATTGGAATAGTATACAGGCGTTGCAATAGGATTGTATCCGAAAAGCATGCCCCATAACATCTCGTTATCAGCCAGTCCTGGACTATTACGTTTGGCTAATGAACCTGCTATACCTAGTTTCAATAAAGTCGATTTGGTGATATCTATATCAACATTCATACGATAATTCCACTTTTTATAGTTGGCATTTGTATCGTAATCATCACGTAACGTTTGGTCTGTGTTATACATACCTTGATCTTCCGTATAACTTGCAGAAACAAAATAACGAGCAGTGTTACCACCACCATTCATGTTCAAGTTAGCGCGATAACTCCATGCTCCGTTTTTTAGGATCAAATCCATCCAGTCCACATTCGGATAGAAATCCGGATCCATTTGTGTACGAAATAACTCTAATTCTTCCGGTTGATAGGCCATTCCTAAATTGCGAGTCACTAATGCTTCGTTCATCAGACTGGCATACGAAAGACCGTCTACAAATTCCGGAGTGATAGTACGCGTATTATAAGAAGTTTCTACCTTGGCATCAATATTGATTTTTCCAGCTTTACCACGTTTTGTTGTAATCAATACTACACCATTTGCACCTTTAGAACCATAAATAGCAGTAGCTGACGCATCTTTCAATACTGTGAATGATTCGATGTCTTCAATGTTAAGTTCATCCAAACTGCTACGTTCAAAGCCATCCACCAGAATATAAGCACTTGAACTAGCTCCAAAAGTAGAAATACCACGTATCCAAAACTCAGAAGTACTTTTTCCCGGTTGTCCGGAAGTTTGTCGGGCAATAATACCCGGAACATTACCGGCCAAAGCGTTAGACATATTGGAAGTAGGGAAACGTTTTAAATCTCCCACATTCACATTGGTTACAGCTCCCGTCACTGTCAGTTTTTTCTGTGCCCCCATACCAGTTACCACAACCTCATCCAGTACACTAGCCTCTGATTCTTTCATCTTTACATTAACAGTATGCTGTTCTTTTACAAGTACTTCCACATCATCATATCCGATGTATGAGAAGACTAGTCGATGATAAGGTTCCATCTTTATAGAAAAATTACCATTGATATCCGTAATGGTTCCCAAACCTGCTACATCCTTTACAGTGATATTAACACCAATCATCGGCTCATCTTGTGTGTCGGTAACCGTACCAGTCACGGTAATTGTTTGTTGTGCAGAAATCGTCAATGGGACAACCAGCATCAACAAAAAAATGGCTAAATATTTTTTCATAATCTGATAAATGTGTTTATTCGTTAGATTCCACTGTTGATTCATCTTCCGGTATATTCTCGTCACCGGCTACATTCTCTTCTTGCTCCATTGAAATAGTGCGAATAGTATGTCCCACCTGATCATGTACATAAAACATCTCTTTCGCATCATCATAAACAAGTCCACTTACATCACGGAAACGAGCCACTTCTCGTAGGTCACCATCATCAGTTCCCCATTGGTTTCCGTCAGCTAAGGAAGTTGACGCTCCTCGTCCCGCATAGGTCGATACGATACCTTCTGGAGTTACTTTACGTACACAGAAGTTTAATCGATCTACAAAATAGAAATCATACTCTTCTTCACCAGTATAATCCAGATTTTTCACAAATACTCCTTGACAAGGATTATTCATACGTGCCTCAGTTCCTACATCATCCCTATAACCTGACTGTTTATATCCCCCGACAAAATTATACGGGGTAATAAATTCCTTTTTTATCTCGTCATAGTCGGAACGCATGAAATAATGATTGTTAATCACACCAAAATAAGCATACTTTCCAGTAGGATGAATGAAAATCTGAAATTCCCAACTTGGGTCAGCAATAGTGAATAACTGCTTAAAAGTATTAGGATTGTTCTTTACTATAGGATCCCAACTTCCACCATTCTTAATAGTTTTAAAGTAATCAACCAAGTCTAAACGAAATACTTGTCCCTTTTCATAACTATTAAAATACAATTCTCCGTTGATTGGATGAATAGTAGCTCCATTACATTGTTTGTAAGCAGCTATCAATTGTATATCAGATCTATCATCGAATGTACCATCCGCATTACGTTTAATAATATATACACTAGGACTTTCATCTCCCTTACCATCATAATCAATAGCTACAATCATATATTCTGCCTCATCAGCATATCCTTCTATCTTCTTATTGAAAGCAATGCTTCGTATACGATTAGTAGGTATAGTATTGATATTCAAAGGAGAAGAAAGCATACGATTTTTTAAATCGATCAACTGTATAGCTTTATGTCCATCGTAACAAATATACAAATGATCCTTATTCAACGGATCAAAAGCTAATCGTCCGTTATCGCTAAAGCCACAGCATTTGACACCTTCCGGTCCATCAAATGGTCCGTCTCTCCAACCTTGATCATCACGATTATTGCGATAGCCACAAAGCGTACCTACTACCATCTTTTTCTCATAGCTAAAAGTAGTACTCGCAGTCGTTGTTACTGCATTCTCTCCTTCTCCTACAGTGATTTCAATTTCACCACTAAAAGCTCCTGAAGGAACAAAACAGTAAACATAAGTACTTTTTACATTAATAACAATAGCATCTTTGCCACCAATCTTCACTTTTACCTTCGAAACATCTGTTCCGAAATTTTCACCATAAATCAATAGTTTCTGATAGGCTCCTCCTTCTTTCGGAGTAAAATCAGAAATTGCTACAGGTTTTGATGGATCAAAGGCTCCAGTCTCTACATTGTCATCGTCCTTACAACTACAAATGCAAATCGTGAATAATGCCAGCAATATCCACCGCCATTCCTTCAATACTTTTTTCATTTTACATTTCATGTTTTTCATTCTAGTTAATAATAAATGTATAGTTAATTAAACATTTCATCGAGTTTTGTCCATTAACACTTGCATCCAGTATCCTCCAATAACCGAACGCGCTTTAAACCCAACCCATTCACCACTGTCTGTGTGATGCCAATCACTGATAGGTACCCGCGAAGTAGTTTCATTGATATATTTATAGAGTGGATCTATGAATTTCTTGAAAGTTTCTAAATCTGAAGACATAGCAGCTGTCCACATAATCCAGTCAGACTTTGTATACTCTTTGCGGGAGTCCAATGGCAATCCGTAAGGATTCTGTTTCGTCAAATAATAGTTAATTTCTTTGTCGATTACATTATTTGGGAATAAATTCAAATTCCACATTTTGTCCCAAATCATATTATATTTCTGACTCCAGGTATTCTCACGGTCGAAAGCAAGGCGGTAATGATCACCTTCATTTGCCATTTCTTCCCATTTCACCGCCATTTTCTTGGCTATACCTGCATATTTCTCTGCAACATCATATAAACCAAGCATATGCGCCATTTCGCTATATCCGGCTACACCCATGATCGCTTTTACTGAAAGATTGGCATTATGGGCCCAATGACCGGCGAAGTCATCAGTGCATAATTGGTTCTCCGGGTCCTGTCCAAACGACCCGCAAACACATTAACATCCTATTAATTAATGGATTATGATTAAATTGTATTGCGTTTGTATTGTAATTCTATGTATTATACATGAATAAATAAGTTACAGAAAGAAAAGAATTATAGGAAGTATGAGATACTTGTCTTATATATTAGAATAGCAGTTCCTTATAGATTTATTTAAAAACTTTATTTTCATCTGTCTAAATGCTCTAACGATGTAAGAATGAAGCATATCTGTTTGGACATGAACATAAACTCTATAATATTACCGATAGTACTTTATGTGGTTAGATATCAGTAACTTATAGTTTCCTGTCATTTCTTGGAATGGAAACTGTCGTTTCCCGGTGAGGGAACGGACGTTCCTTTTAAAGGGAACTGGCGTTTCCTCCGAGGAAACTAACGCCTGTTGTCTTATTCTAAAAATGGTTATAGTTTTATCTCCCTAAGGAATTCATCTGGCTAATTTGGCACGCAACTCTTTTAGTCTTTTAGCAGCCTGCTGATTATCCACTTTAATATATCGCATAAACGCAGATGGACTTTTATGTCCGGATATACGCATTAGTTCTGCTGCAGGAAAACCAGATAGATACATGTTTGTACAAAACGATCGCCGACAGGTGTGGGAAGAGATCATTTCCCATTTCTCATATATTCTCTTTTCTCGCTCTTTACCTTTCCTGCGGACAACTTCAATCTTCTGGCTCAATTTTATCTTCCGCCCCAACTCTTTGACTCTCTCATTAAACATGTATCGTGGGATTTTAGGCAAATCATAATTATACTTTTTAAGAATTTCAGGCACATAATCAATCATGGGAATCACTACAGCCTTGTGTACCTTCCGCTGTTTGAGATTTATATTCTCATTATCCAAATCAATATGCTCAGGACTTAAAGTTGAAAGGTCACTGTATCGTAATCCTGTGAAACACCCGGTAATGAATACATCCCGTATCTCTTCCAATTGTTTATCATCTGATAAATCAAGTTCGTATATTGCAGCCAGCTCCTTTTCATTTAGATAAATAGCATCAGTTTCCTCTTCTACAACTTTGAAGTTCTTTAGGTCAATCGGTGGAATAATTCCTTTTACTATTTGATAATTAACAAAGCCTTTCAACAAACGTATGATTTTTCCTGCAGAATTGGTGAGCAGCCCTACAGTTCCGTTTGGTTTTACTACTTTATGAAATAGATAATCCATAAACTCGTTGTAAAATGTCAGATTCAAGTTGCGGAATGTTACAGGTTGTGATGAGTATTCTTTGAAGGCGGTCAGATGCTTGCGGAGTGTTCGATAGTCTTTTATTTGATCTGCAGAGACGGATGGTGCTTTTTCCACTATATACCGTTCTAATGCATCAAACATATCTACCCGATTAGGACGCAGATCATATTCCCTGTTCTTTTCTAATTCAAGCAAGACAAAATCAACTGTCGGATCTATGCCGTTTACTTTAGCATAGGTGAGAATATCACCGAGCTTAGATGTTATCTTAATCAAGCAGGCGTCAATTTCTTCATAATGGGGACATGCACGCTTAATCCATTTCCTTTTTGCATCCCAATGTTCCGGTTTGATATTGTATCCGGTAGAGATAAGCGTGCGCTTGTTCCGATTGTAATTATATCGAACATAAAGGACAGTAGTTCCCTCTTGGGTAACGTACTTGGGCTTAATATATGGTATATATTTTGCGATGGTATAATCAGTATTGCATTCGTGTTGCAAATTTACGAAAGCTATCTGAAATGACCAATATCTCTTTTGTTAAAGTTAGAAGTCATCAATTAATAGACCTTCATTTTGGGTTGGTAAGGATAAAATCTGCTCAAAAAAGGATAAATATTGCTCAAACAACGTCAGAGCCCCTATTCCGTATGTTAAAAGAACGTTTGAAATCCAAAAAAGAATAGATTTTGTCCTTTCTTGAACACAGATTTTCCTTGTTTCTTCTATTAATTCCATTATTTTGTGTCATCAAGATGAGATACTATGGAAAATAAAGAGTTTGTTAAAGCTCGATATTTGCTAGAAATACACGATTTGTTAGCCGCTTCTCCATAACATTTCATCCTAAATATGACAGTACTGATATTATATATTAAAGGTATAGGAAAACGGGTATAAAGATTGCAATTATTCAAAGGTGAGATAGTATTAAGGTAAAAAGTGGATTTAAAAGAATACTTAGGGCTTGTTTTTTTATGAGGTAAATAAGATTGATGGATGGATAACCTTGGATTTGAAGATTAATTTAAAGCAAATATTTATGAAGAAATTGCTAGCCATAATGGCTCTTTCAGTCGGCTTGTTGGCAAATGCCCAGACCGTTGACTTATTAAAACCTGCAAAAGATATAGCGCTACGTGCTCCGTCGGTGCCTATTATCGTTTCAGATCCTTATTTTTCGATCTGGTCACCCTATGATAAATTAATGGAAGGTAGTACAGAGCATTGGACAAGTGCGAAGAAACCTTTATTGGGTGCTCTGCGTGTTGACGGAAAAGTATATCGTTTTTTGGGGAAAGATAAAATTAATCTGGTACCTATTGCTCCTATGACTAATGTAGAACGTTGGGAAGCAGCGTACACTAACAGCCAACCATCAAATGGATGGCAAGAATTTCAGTTTGATGATAGCAATTGGAAGAAAGGTAAAGCAGCGTTTGGCAGTCGTGATATGGAACGTATTCACACAGAATGGAAAGGAGACAATACCGATATCTACATTCGTCGCACTTTCGATTTTAATGAACCGAATATCGCTGAAGATATTTATCTGATCTATTCTCATGATGATGTATTTGAGTTGTATCTAAATGGGGAAAAGCTTATTTCTACAGGACTTGTCTGGAAGAATAATGTATATCTGAAACTTTCAGAAGAAGCAAAAAAGAAACTTCGTAAAGGTAAGAACGTAATCGCTGCCCATTGCCACAATACTACAGGTGGTTCATATGTCGATTTCGGATTGTTTCGTGAGAAGGAAAATGCTGTTAAGTTTGCAAATGAAGCTGTTCAGAAATCTGTAGACGTATTGGCTACTTCCACCTACTATACTTTCACTTGTGGTCCTGTAGAGCTTGATGTCGTGTTTACCGCTCCTCAATTGATTGATGATCTTGATTTATTGTCAACTCCTATAAACTATGTTTCTTATCGTGTACGTTCATTAGATAAAAAAACTCATGATGTACAATTCTATATGGAGACAACTCCTGAACTGGCTATTAATGAAAGCAACCAGCCTACTGTTGCTCGTACCTTATCAAAGAACGGTATCAGTTATGTAGAAGCAGGTTCAATCGATCAACCAATATGTGACCGAAGAGGTGACTTGATTTGTGCTGATTGGGGTTATGCATATCTTGCTAGTACGAATGGATCAGGTAAATCAGTCAGTTTGGGAGACTATTACGGAATGAAAGAATCATTCGTAAAAAATGGCACATTAGCCACTACAAAGACTAAATGGACAACTCGTAAAGAGGAAGATAATCCGGCTATGGCATATGTTCACAATCTCGGTTCTGTCTCTAATAGCGGAAAAGAAGGATTCATGATGCTTGGTTATGATGACATTTACTCTATTGAGTATATGTACGAGAAGCGTATGGGCTATTGGAAGCATGATGGCAAAGTGACTATCTTCGATGCTTTCGAAAAATTGAGAGACAACTATCAGGCTATTATGGAACGTTGTCGCGCCTTTGACGAACTTATTTATGACGATGCAGAAAAGGCAGGCGGCAAAAAATATGCAGAAATCTGTTCGGCATCTTATCGCCAAGTGATCTCTGCTCATAAACTCTTTACTGATAAAGAAGGTAACTTGTTATGGTTCTCTAAAGAAAACAACAGTAATGGTTGTGTAAATACAGTAGACCTAACTTATCCATCCGCACCACTATTTTTGGTTTATAACCCTGAATTACAGAAAGCTATGATGACTAGTATCTTTGAGTATAGTGCTAGCGGTCGTTGGAACAAACCTTTTCCAGCACACGATTTAGGGACTTATCCTATTGCTAATGGTCAAGTGTATGGAGGTGACATGCCAATTGAAGAAGGAGGTAACATGGTAATTCTTGCTGCTGCTATTAGCAAAATCGAAGGAAATGCTGATTATGTAAAAAAATATTGGGATCTCTTAACTACTTGGACAAACTATCTCGTAGAGTATGGACAGGACCCGGAAAATCAACTTTGTACAGATGATTTTGCAGGCCATTGGGCTCATAATGCCAATCTTTCAATAAAAGCGATTATGGGTGTAGCCGGATATAGTGAAATAGCCCATATACTCGGATTAAACAGTGTAGCAGAAAGATACGCTGACATAGCTAAAAAAATGGCGATGAAATGGGAAGAAATGGCAAATGAAGGTGACCATTATCGCCTCGCTTTCGACCGCAATAATACCTGGAGTCAAAAGTATAATATTATCTGGGATAAGATGTGGAATTTGAATATATTCCCTAATAATGTAATCAGTAAAGAAATCAACTACTATCTGACAAAGCAGAATCTATATGGATTGCCATTAGATTCCCGCAGAGATTACACAAAATCCGACTGGATTATGTGGACAGCAGCCATGTCTCCAAACCGTGAAATTTTTGAGAAGTTTGTAGATCCTCTTTATAAATACATCAATGAAACTACTTCACGTGTGCCTATCAGTGACTGGCATGATACCAAAACTGGCAGAATGACCGGATTTAAGGCACGTTCCGTAATTGGAGGATATTGGATACAAGTGTTAATGGATAAGATGAATCATTAAAAATATGGACAATAAGTTGAAAGAATACTTTTTCGCATGGATGAATCATTTCAGCATAATACAACAAGAGATAAGTAATGAACCAACAATATAATATTTTATTAATCATTAATTTTTTACGTATGAAAAAAAACAAAATCATGAAAGACTACTGGCGGGTATGCTGGATGGCATTACTGCTAGTTGCTCTATTCTTCGGAAGTTGTAGTGATGACAATGACAGCAACGGAGATTCAGACAATGCAGCATTTGATCCGAATATTCCGGTTCAAGTAAGTGGTATCAATCCGACTACGGGGGGATTCGGGCAGCGATTAGTTATATCAGGAGAAAATTTTGGTAATGATCCGTCTATTGTGAATGTCTTTGTTGGTGGAAAAAAAGCTATCGTAATCAATGTGAAAAATCATTCTATCTACTGTTTGGTACCTTCACAGGCTTATTCCGGAGAAATCGAAGTACAAATATCCAATGGCGACAATCCGGTAGTATCTACTATCGCAGAGGCCAAGTTCGAATATGTGCGAAAACAGTTAGTGAGTACATTATGTGGTTCGCGTAGAGATGACGGCGGATACGATACAAAAGATGGTCCATTTAATGATTGTGGTGCATTTGGTTCCCCCAACTGGTTAGAATTTGACCCTAAATATCCCCACTTAGTGTACGTTGCAGCCGATAGAGGTGCAGGTGATGAAAATGAAGGAAACGGTAATATGCGTATTCTCGACCTCAAAAACCAATATGTAGGAACGGCTCTTACAGAAGGTGACATGGGAGGTACTAACCGCGGACGTGCACTTGCCTTTTTTGATGAAAACCACATGGCTGTGGCAGTTGACCAAGGAGACGAACTGCGAGCAGCTGTGTATGGTTTTACACGTAATAGAGAAGCCCCTGAGGGCGACGATCGCAATTATAAAATGTGGGGAAACAGATTAGCGTTGGTTAATTTCAAAGCTTGTAATACAGTAACTTTTCATCCGGTAGATGGTGATATGTACTTTAATAGTTGGGATAAGGGGCAATTCTTCAAAGTAGAGAAGCAGCAAATTCAAGAAATTTTCGACGGTACACGTACAACGCCTGCTGATAAAGAAGTACTTTTTCAAATGGATAATGGATGGGAATATAATATCCGTATACATCCGACAGGGAATTATGCTTATATTGTGTCTATTAACAAACACTATATTCAGCGCACGAATTATGATTGGGCAAGTAAACGATTTGTTACTCCCTTCATTGTAGCGGGAACAGCAGAAAGAGCTGCTTATGTAGACGGAATTGGAACAAGCGCACGTTTTAATACACCTTATCAAGGAGTTTTCGTAAAGAACCCAGAGTATGCAGGGCAAGAAGATGAATACGATTTTATTCTTTGTGATAAAAAGGGGCAATGTATTCGTAAAATTACCCCACAAGGAAAGGTCTCAACATTTGCCGGTCGCGGAAGCGCCAGTCTGAATGGTAACCCATGGGGATATGTAGATGGAGATTTACGTCAAGAGGCCCGTTTCGACCGCCCGAAAGGTATAGCTTACGATGAAGCAACCGATACATATTACATCGGCGATGGTTCCAATCGTCGTATCCGTAAGATTGCTTACGAAGGAGAAGAATAACTAATGATTAAAACGCACATGAATAATATGAAAAAATATTTATCATTATGTATCATGCTGTTGTGCCTTTGTTCAACGGTTATGGCGCAGCAAGAAAAAGTTGTTGTGAAAGGTGTTGTTACAGACGAAGCCAAAGAGCCGTTGATCGGTGTGAATGTTACCGTGAAGGACATGCCCGGTTTAGGTTCAATCACAGACATGAACGGTCATTACTCCATAACCATGGAACCTTACCGCCAGTTAGTGTTCACTTATATTGGTTATGAATCGAAAGAAGTAATGGTTAAAGAACAACGTACAATAAACGTTGTTATGAAAGAAAGCGTGACAAGAGCAGTAGATGAAGTCGTTATTACTGGTACGGGAGTTCAGAGAAAACTAACACAGACAGGTGCTATTACAACGGTAGATGTTGGTGAGCTGAAACGTAATCCATCTTCCAGCATTGTCAATGCACTGGCAGGTAATGTACCGGGTATTATGGCGCGTCAGACTTCCGGACAGCCAGGTAAAAATATATCTGAGTTCTGGATTCGCGGTATATCTACGTTTGGTGCCAACTCATCTGCTTATGTATTAGTTGATGGTTTCGAACGCAGTATGGATGAAATCAATATCGAAGACATCGAAACGTTTACTGTATTAAAAGATGCTTCGGCTACTGCTATTTATGGTTCGAAAGGTGCTAATGGTGTAGTATTGATTACTACTAAACGCGGAAAAGCCGGTAAAATCAAAATTGATGCTAAAGTAGAAACAACCTATAATACGAGGACTGTAACTCCAAAGTTCGAAGACGGATTTACTTATGCCAGCTTGATGAACGAATCGCGAATTACCCGTAACAACGAGGCTGTATATAAACCAGAAGAGTTGGACATCTTACGTTTAGGCTTGGATACGGATCTTTATCCGAATGTGGATTGGATGGACATGTTACTCAAAGACGGTGCGTGGAGTAACCGTATTAACTTAAATATGAGTGGAGGTGGAACAACAGCCCGTTATTTTGTTTCTGCTAGCTATGTGAAAGAAGATGGTATGTATAATACAGATGAATCTTTGAAAGATGATTATAATACCAATGCAGCTTACCATCGTTGGAACTACCGCTTGAATACCGATATTGACATTACAAAAACAACCTTATTGAAAGTCGGGGTAGCAGGATTCTTATCCAAACGTAATAGTCCGGGATTAGGTGATGGTGATGTTTGGGGGGAACTTTTCGGATATAATCCAATTAAGACCCCTGTTATGTATTCCAACGGATATATACCAGCTATTGGATCCGGCAATAAAACAAACCCATGGGTAGCTGCAACCCAAACTGGATTCAATGAAAATTGGACAAATAATATTGAAACAAATATTTCTTTGGAACAAAATTTTGATTTCATAACTAAAGGATTAAAATTCGTTGGGCGTTTTGGCTATGACAGCAACAACCAAAATACGATCCGTCGTCTGAAGTGGCCAGAACAATGGTTGGCAGAACGTGCCAGAGATCCGGAAACTGGTGAATTAAGATGGAAGAAGATCAGTGGTTCTCAGAACATGAAACAGGAAAGCAGTTCTAGCGGTAATCGTCGGGAATTCCTAGACATGATGCTAAACTGGGATCGTTCTTTTGGAGCTCATCACCCTAGCGCTACTATAAAGTATACACAAGACTCTTACATTCAGACACAGAATTTAGGAGAAGATTTGAAGACTGGTATTAACAAACGTAATCAGGATTTGGCCGGACGTGTAGCTTACAATTGGAATTATCGTTATTTTATTGATTTTAATTTTGGCTATAATGGAAGTGAAAACTTTGCCAAAGGCGACCGTTTTGGTTTTTTCCCTGCTTTTTCTCTTGCATGGAATATTGCGGAAGAACCGTTTATCAAAAAACATTTGAAATGGATGAATATGTTTAAAGTTCGTTTCTCTTATGGTAAAGTAGGTAATGATAATGTCGGAACGCGATTCCCCTATCTTTATACTATTGCAGACCGTTATAAAAACGGGGATAATGAGATTATTTATGGAGGATACGATTGGGCACAATATCCTTCAAGTTATTCGTTTGGTGGTTTAGGATTTGCAGATGTAGCCTCCAATGGTATCACTTGGGAGGTTGCTGAAAAGAATGACTTAGGTATAGACCTTGCATTGTTTAATGATAAATTTACTGCAACGATCGACTATTTCGATGAAAAACGTACCGGAATTTATATGGTTCGTAACTACTTACCTCAGATTGTCGGTTTGAACGGGCATAATCCGGCAGCAAATGTAGGTGCTGTAAGTTCTAAAGGTTTCGATGGACACTTCTCATACAAACAGAGAATCAATGACGTGAACTTAACTGTACGTGGCAATATCACTTATAGTAAAAATGAAGTACTGGAAAGAGATGAGGAGAATAATGTATATGCCTATCAGATGCAAAGAGGCTATCGTGTGGACCAATGCAAGGGATTAATCGCAGAAGGATTATTCAAAGATTACGATGATATCCGCAATAGCCCGACACAAAGTTGGGGAAAGGTACAACCGGGAGATATCAAGTATAGAGATGTTAACGGTGATGGTGTGATCAATGATGGAGACCAGGTAGCTATCGGTGCAACTAGCCGCCCAAATCTGATTTATGGTTTAGGTGCATCTGCCTCTTGGAAAGGTTTAGATGTGAATGTCCACTTTCAAGGAGCAGGTAAATCAACATTTTTCACTTATGGCAAGTGTGTATGGGCCTTTACAGAAGGCGAATGGGGAAATATTTTTAAAGGTATGCTGGACAACCGATGGGTAGATGCTGATACAGCTGAAACATTAGGTATTCCTGCCAATGAAAATCCTAATGCTTCGTATCCACGTTTGAGCTACCAAGGTGACAATGCCAGCAATAATAACTACCGAAACTCTACTTTCTGGTTGAAAAATGGTCGTTACCTTCGACTAAAAACAATTGATGTTGGTTATACACTCCCCAAATCAATTGTTAACAAGATGCACTTTAATAATATCCGTATTTTTTTGGTAGGAACAAATCTCTTGACATGGTCTAGTTTCAAGACTTGGGATCCTGAAATGGGCGATCCCAGAGGTGAATCATATCCGTTAACAAAATCGATAACTATGGGTATAAGTGTTAATTTATAAAATAATAAACAACATGAAGAAAAAACTATATATTCTATTGATATCAGTTTTAGGGTTAAGCATACAATCCTGTTCTGACTATTTAGACTCTGACTATATTTTTAGAGATCGGGAAACCATCGAAAAAGTTTTTACGGACAGAGATAAAACAGAAGCCTGGTTAGCAAATGCGTTCAGTTATCTAAGCGATGCTTGTGCTGATGTTTGTAACAAAAGAGTCACTCCACATTGTTTTGCGGATGATATGTATTACGGTGATGATGACGGTTCCATACAAGAATCCAAAGAGGGTGAATTATCATATAATGAATTTAAAGAAGGATTGTATGATGAGAATACTAAACAAGGTATGTGGGAAAGATGTTATCAGGGAATCCGACAAGCTACTATTTTTATTCAGTATGTCGACATGAACGATAAATTTGAAAGTGAAGCCGAACGGCTTGACTATAAAGCACAAGCCCGCTTTGTCAGAGCTTACTACTATTGGTTATTGCTTCGTAGATATGGTCCGGTACCTTTATTGCCAGATAACGGACTTGATTATGACGCATCCTACGATGAACTGGCTACTCCACGTGCACCTTATGAGGAGATTGCTGATTATATCAGTCAGGAAATGGCTTTGGCAGCTAAGGATCTGGCTCTAACAAGAGGTCAGAATTCTGCTGCCCGCCCAACTCGTGGAGCAGCTTTATCTGCTCGTGCACTAGCGTTGATTTATGCTGCCAGCCCACTAGCTAATGGTAACAATGATGAATTCGCCCAACTATTGGTAGATGACAAAGGCAATCGCTTGCTTTCTCCTGAATATAGCGAAGAAAAATGGGCAAAAGCTGCTGCTGCCGCTAAAGATGTCATGGATTTAGGGGTATATGAGTTATATACGGCTGATAGACGTACAACAGATTCGCCAGCGGAACCGGCAACAATCAATCCCCCATATCATGAAGTATATAGCAATGCCAATTATCCAGAAGGTTGGAAAGACATTGACCCGTTCGAATCTTACCGTTCTGTATTCAATGGTCAAATAGATATATTAAGTAATCCTGAATTAATTTTTAGCCGGGGTAGAAATATTGGAGGGCAAAGTATCAGGGATATGGTGGTTCACCAGTTACCACTTACCGCTACCGGATGGAATACAAGTGGGCTGACTCAAAAGATTGTGGATGCTTACTATATGAACGACGGAAGCAATTGTCCGGGTATGAACTCTGAATATGCGAATGTACCAGAATATAATAACAATCATCGTTTAGACACTCGTCCGCGTGCTACAGGTTTCACGACTACTGCAGAAGAACATAAACCACTTGCTGCCGGAGTTTCCTTGCAATATGCCGACCGAGAACCACGCTTCTATGCTTCAGTTGCATATAACGGAGCTTATTGGTATTTAGGTAATGAAAAAGAAATTGCAGATAGAAATAAACAAATATTCTATTATCGCGGAAAAAGGGATGGATATAATGCAGGTATGTTTTGGTTGCGCACGGGTATAGGAGTGATGAAGTATGTGCATCCCGATGACACCTATCAAAATAACAGTATCGACAACCTTCGATATAAGCCGGAGCCGGCAATTCGCTATGCGGACATTTTGTTGATGTATGCTGAAGCTATCAATGAAGTGAGTGAAGGTACATATGATATTCCATCTTGGGATGGAACTAAGACTCATTCCATTCATCGTTCAGTTGCCGAAATGAGAAAAGGAATTAAGCCTGTACGTATGCGTGCCGGTGTACCCGATTTCGATAACAATATATATGCAGACAAGGATGTTTTTCGTATTTATCTGAAACGCGAACGACAAATAGAGTTGATGGGGGAAGGAAAGCGTTACTATGATATCCGCCGTTGGAAAGATGCACGGGTAGAAGAGGCAATGCCCGTTTACGGTTGCAATACACTTATGACAGAATCGGATCGCGAAATGTTCCATACACCGATTGCTGTTTGGAATTTGTCTGCTACGTTCTCTGATAAAATGTGGTTTTGGCCGATTTCACATGGCGAATTGAAACGTAATAAGCGCCTGACTCAGAATCCAGGCTGGACGTACAATGATTAATCTTAAACATGGTAATAAATATGAAAGGAATATATACTTTACTATTTTCACTAATTGTATTAGTGATGTTCAGTGCCTGTAATGACGAATGGAAAGAGGAGCAGTTTGAGCACTATATTTCATTCAAAGCACCGATTAACAGCAATGGGGTAACTAGAATTAACCTGTCTTATAGCGAAACGGGAAAAACAACCTATAGATTGCCTATCCTTGTCAGCGGATCGACTAAAAACGATCGCGATATAACCGTAAAAATTGGGATTGACGCGGATACCTTGCGAACACTAAACATAGCTCGCTTTTCCAGTCGCGAAGACCTTTGGTATAGGGAAATGCCCTCTAAACATTACTCTTTCCCTGAAACCGTGCAGATTAAAGCTGGAGAAAATGTAGGCTATCTTGATATAGAGTTTGATCTGACTGGACTGGATTTAGTTGATAAGTGGGTATTACCGCTGACTATTGAAGACGCCCCAAATGGTGAATACAAACCAAATTATCGTAAGCATTATCGTAAAGCATTACTCCGCGTCATGCCTTTTAATGATTATTCGGGTACATACGGTGGTACTAACTTACAAGGCAAGTTGGTAGATGCAGGTGCAGGAGAAAATGAGCCATTGGTGAAAAGTGAAATAGTAACTTATGCTATTGATGATGAAACTATATTCTTCTATGCAGGTACAATTGACGAAAGCCGACAGGACCGTAGAAACTACAAAATCATAGCCCATTTTGTTCCGAATACTAACATTGTGGAGTTGACAAGTGATAACTCCGAAAACAATGGTTTTAAAATAAATACCCGAGCTAGTAGTTATATCGAAGAAGAGATGGATGCTGTCCGCCCTTATTTATTGAGACGTACCGTTATGATTCGTGATGTTGACTATGAATTTGAAGATTATACTTTAGCGCCGGGAGCCAGAATAAAGTTTCGGTTTGAAGGTACTATCTCCATGCAGCGCAACATTAATACTCAGATACCTGATAAAGACCAGGCTATTGAATGGGACTAATACGATGCTAATTTAAAAAAAAGAAGGGAAGGAAACTTTAACCTTGAAGTTACCTTCCCTTTTTATTCTAATACTATCTTTAACATGACTGAGATTCTGCAGACACTCAAGGAATATATTCCTATATCTTTGGAGGAAATGAGTGGCATAAAGCTGATGAACCGTACTGATACCAAATATGTCACCTCTTACCAAATATTAAAAGAGATACTTCTTGTTGCCAGACATGATTACCGCATTCAAGAAGTGAACGGTGAATGTAATATTGCTTATCATACAATCTACTTAGACACACCAGATCGTGATATGTATGTAACTCATCAGAATGGACGTATCGTACGAGAGAAAATTCGCATACGCACGTACGTAAACTCAGATCTCACATTTTTGGAAGTAAAAAATAGAAATAATAAAGGAAGAACAGACAAGAGGAGAATCCGCATCGGGAGTATTGAAAGTATCAAAGAAAACGGCGGGGATGCATTTTTACGTCAACATGCATGGTATGATCAATCACAACTTCTGCCTTTGCTTGAAAACTCATTTCACCGTGTCACACTTGTTAACAATCATAAAACCGAACGCCTCACAATTGATACAGGAGTTAAATTCCGTTGCTTACAAAGCGGAAAAATATCAAGTTTGGATAACATTGTTATCATTGAACTAAAACAAGATGGACACAATTCTTCACCTATAAAAGAGATACTACGCAAACTACATATACAATCTTCCGGATTTTCCAAATATTGTATAGGATCAGCACTTACAGTGTCACATTTAAAATGCAATCGGCTGAAACCAAAGTTGCGCATGCTGAATAAAATAGGAGTATATTAATTTTCAATATAAAAACATACTTATGGATGAATTAGAATTTCTTGATATAATAGAGTCTCCATTAATAGACGGTGGTGACTTTTTTCAGTTACTGCTGCGCTTTGGCTTCAATTTCTTGGTAACAGGCATTATCATCCATCTTTTCTATTATCCAAAGAGCAAGCGGAGAGATTATCACTTCACCTTCACATTAATAAGTATCAGTATTTTCTTGATGATATTTCTGTTGGGTAGTGTAAAGCTAAAGGTAGGATTTGCTCTCGGCTTATTTGCTATTTTCGGTATTATCCGTTATCGGACTGAGTCCATGCCTGTACGAGAGATGACTTACCTGTTTGTCATTATCGCCATATCAGTAATAAACGCCTTGGGCGTGGAAGTAAACTATGGTGGACTAATAGGAGCTAATTTGCTGTTTGTATTATGTATTTGGTTGTGTGAAAGTAATCGATGGCTAAAGCATGTTTCATGTAAACTGATACTCTATGATCGTATCGAACTTATCAAGTCCTCGTGTGAACAAGAACTGATCGCAGATATTAAAGCGCGTACCGGACTGAAAATTATTCGGGTGGAAGTTGGATACATTGACTTTCTTCGCGATGCCGCTATGCTTAAAATCTATTATGAACCGATGACAAATGAGATAAATACAATTGATACATTAACCAAAATACCACGTGAAAATGAATAAGAAACTTTTTTTGGCAGGTTTGTTTTGTCTTGTATCTTTTGCTTTACAAGCACAAAAAGACGATTTGGGTCTATGGACTAGTGTGGGGATGGAAAAAAGATTATTTCGGGATTTTGATCTTTCGCTGGAAGGAGAGTTCCGTTCACGCGACAAGTTAAGCGAAGTGGGACGTTGGTCGGGATCGGCAGGCATGGCATATAAAATAACAAACTGGCTGAAAGCCGCAACAGCATACACTTACATCTATTATAATCACCCTTTGGAAATTACAAACAAAGGGAATGTTATCTCTGAATATTGGCAACCCAAACATCGTTTCTACTTCCAACTGACAGGAAAAATAAGTTTAAATAGATTCACATTCTCACTTCGGGAGCGTTGGCAATATACCTATCGCCCCAGTCAGTCTGTATCAAAGTTTGATGGTGACGATGGTAGTCCTAAAGACGATGAATACGTGAAAGGTAAAGGAAAGAACGTGCTTCGTTCTCGTCTGCAAGCAACATACAATATACCTAAATGCAGTCTCACTCCTTACGCTTCGTGTGAATTGACTCATTTGCTTAATGATAAAGGGGCGATTGACAAAACACGCTGGACCTTAGGTATAGAATGGAAGTTGAGCAAACACCACGGACTTGATTTTTACTATTTGTATCAGAATCATGCAGATGATGATGAAGCAAATGGACATGTGATTGGCGCAGGATATACATTTAAATTTTAGATCTATATTATGAATCTTTATAAAATACTACTGGCTTTATTGATTCTAAGTCTGCTTGCAGCCTGTTCTTCGGATAAGGAAAACGATGTGTACACTACTTTACCATTTTCTCTATCCATTTATCAAGTGGCAATGACGATAGAAGGCGGTGAACAAGAAGTCAACGTATCTTCAGGCGGCGCATGGCAATCAAGTATACATTGCGATTGGATGACGCTCTCGCCTTCTTCCGGAGGGATAGGTATCACTAAGGTTCGAATCAAAGTTAAAGAAAATACTTCCGGTTTGCCAAGAAATGGACGGATTGCAATCATCTCGGGAAAAGAAGAAAAAGGAATTACCGTTATGCAATCGTCTATAGAGAGAGAAGAAGATTATCTTCGCTTGTTGAATCTGACTATCGACGGAGTAACTACAGCTGTGGATTATGTGAACAATTCGTATTATCTACCTATAGATATGGATGCTGCACAACCTGCAAAGGTCAAAGTTGAGTTTGGCGGCATCGGAGTCGATTTTATCAAGATCGGAGATAAGAAAATTAAGTCGGGCGAAAATATAGCACTGAGCCTGAATCCCGGACAAAATATAGAAATGGAAGCAGGTAACAATACTATTGATAAAATCAGGTCTTGTCGATTGATTGTAACTGGTGTTCCCGTGATTGAGCTCTCTGCTCCTGAAGGTATTGAGGATGAGAATAAACGCCCGTGTGACATAGTGCTGACTGATCCTAAACGGCGTACCAACAACTCTGTCTTACGATTTGAGAGCTATGCCGGTATCGAGTTTCGTGGAGCAGGAGCTTTACGTTATGCCAAGAAGTCTTTCAGTTTTAAATTGAAAAACCGTCAAACGAATGAAAATCAAGACGCAAAGCTATTAGGTCTGCGAGAAGATCAATCATGGATACTGGATGCTATGTGGCTGGATTGTAGCAAAATGCGCAATCGTGTTTGTTTTGATCTTTGGAACGATTTCAACACTTTATATTATAGTAATACAGAACCCGAGGCTGTGAATACGACACATGGCTATCCTGTCGAAATGATCTTGGACGGAGCTTACCATGGTTTGTATATTTTAAGCGATCGTATCGATCGTAAGCAGTTGAAACTGAAAAAGAAAGGTGGTTATCTCTATAAGGGTAAAGAATGGACAGATGAATGTAAATTACAAGGAATCAATACTCCATATAGTAACTCCAAACAGGCATGGCAGGGATTTGAGTCCGATTATCCGAACGAGGTGGGTGAAATCGAATTTAAATATCTTTCCGATCTCATCCAGTTCTTCGCTGCAGCATCAAAAGAAGAATTTGCCGCCCAATATGAAGAGCGACTGGATGTTTCCTCTCTGATTGATTATTTTATCTTTATTAATCTGCTGTCAGCTTATGATAACACAGGACGAAATGTTTTTTGGGGTATATACAATGTAAATCTCACTTTATTACCTAAGTTCATTATTCAGCCTTGGGACTTGGATGGTACACTGGGACGCACTTGGGATGCCATCAAACTTGATCCCGAAAAAGGTCTTGGTTTTGACAACGGGCTAATACTCCGTAATGATGCCGGTTCCAAATACTTCCGCCCCTTTGAGAGAATTATGAACGAGAACCCGAACAATATCAAACGCCGGATATACGAACGCCTGATGGCGATTAAAGATAATGTTCTCAGCCCGGCAAACCTGGCTTCTAAAGTAGATTACTATAAAAGACAGATTGTGGAATCAGGCGCATTGGAACGAGATCGCCAACGGTGGACAGGATATTCTATGTATGGATATGCTAATCCTGAAGAGGAAGCAGAATACATAAAGTCTTGGTATATTGCAAGACTGAAATATTTGGAAACAATTTTTAACGACTTCTAAAGCTTTATATTATGAAACAATTCGCACAGACCTATTATTTACTTCAATTCATAATTTGCTTAATTTGCCTGTCTATCTCCTGCGGGGAAGGAGGAAACGATAATTACTCGGAGGCAAATGATGAAAGGAACAAGGAACCTGAAATAACAGTTTCTCCAGTAACTAACTTGGAGGCAAAATCTACACAGATTGCTAATCAACTACTGATCACATGGCAAAATCCGAATACCCCTAATTTACTCGGTGTAGAACTTTCTTATTTGCAAAAGAATGGCGGTACACATAACGGGAAACAAATTATTCAAGGAGCAGCTGGGAAAACTGGAAACTATACATTACAATTGCCACAGTACGGAACATATGAGATTTCTGCCATAGCAATAGATAACTATGGTCATCGTTCGTCAGCAGTAACAGTAATTGCTACACCTGCTGAAACCACTGTCCCTTTTTCTTGGGCAACTCTTGCCGACAGTTGTACATATGTCTTAATAGAGCAATTCATGAATAAAAGTAAAGGTACATTTTGGAGTACACCCAAAGATATGTCGGACGAATCGACTTATATCTACTGGCAACAAGCGCATGCTATGGATGTAGTGATTTACTCTTATAAACGTATTAAAGATACAAATACGCAATTGGCTGCTACTTACCGCACTTATTTTGAACGCTGGTATGCCAACCACGCTAACAATTACCACCGTAATCCATCAGATGAAACCGGCTTCCTAAATGACTTTACTGATGACATGTGCTGGATTTGCCTTACTCTGATACATCTCTCCGAAGCAACAGGTGACGAAAAATTTGCGCAAACCGCTAAAATTGTATACGACAAATACATTATTACTCGAGCATGGACAGATGATAAAGGTACGGGACTTCCATGGAATACCACCCAAAACGACCGTAATGCTTGCACTAATTCTCCGGGTTGTCTGGTAGCTGCTAAACTCTATCAACGATATGAAGATGGAAATTATTTATCTGATGCAAAGAAGTTGTACGAGTATGTGGTCAATAATTCGTATAATGCCGATGGACGAGTGGAGGAACCACCTCTGACTTATACACAGGGAACATTTGGAGAAGCCTGTCGCCAACTATACCATATCACACAAGAAAGTAAATACATGGACAAAGCAAAACAAGTGATCAACTATGCCGCTACAAGCGATCGTTGCTTACGAAATGGCATTTTACGTGACGAAGGCAGCAGTATGGACCAAAGTATTTTTAAGTCTGTCTATATTCCATATGCAGTGAACCTTGCATTAGACGAGGCATCTGGTTCTATAGGCAAACATTTGATAACCTTTCTGAAAAATAATGCTGAAACTTTGCGCATGAATTTGAATCATGCGGCTTACCCAGCGATGTATTGCAATTATTGGTGGGGTGAAATGTGGAAATCCAGTGAACCAGCTTCAATGGGAGCACAAGTAAGCGGGGCTTCGCTAATGGAGGGGATAGCCAGGTTAGAATAATCTTGGTTGGTATTTTCAGGAATATCTCTTTAACTTTATAGAAATAGATTTTCTCTTAATGTGGAAAAATCTATTTCTATAAAGCATGAATGTTATATGAATAAGAAATATTTCTATAAATATGCAATTAGTAAACAGCAGCAAATTCAAAAAGAATCTAACCATTTATTTCAAGTAGCACTTTTATTTTTCTTCCTCAAAAATCTTATCTTCAAAATTACAACTCCATTAGGCTACTGCTATAAGTGTCTCTTAAACATTCTATTTAAATTAATGAAACAATTCAATTACTTACTTTCCCTTATTGTCATTATTAAAAATGTTATTGTCAGCATTACACTCATTTGTAAAATTATACTTAAATATATCTAGTCTGAACTATAACTAAATTACTCCTCTATTTTCTTGATAAAAAAATAATTGAAAGCATAAGGAAAATCTTCTTTTTACAACACAAATACAACATCGATCGATGTAATATGCTTGTTTATAGAAGATTAGATCAAGGGTATACGGTTTGGACAGGACCCGGAGAACCAATTATGCACGGATGACTTCGCCGGTCATTGGGCTCATAATGCCAATCTTTCAGTAAAAGCGATCATGGGTGTAGCCGGATATAGCGAAATGGCGCATATGCTTGGTTTATATGATGTTGCAGAGAAATATGCAGGTATAGCCAAGAAAATGGCGGTGAAATGGGAAGAAATGGCAAATGAAGGTGACCATTACCGCCTTGCTTTCGACCGTGAGAATACATGGAGCCAAAAGTATAATATGATCTGGGATAAGATGTGGAGTCTGAATTTATTTTCGAATAATGTAATCAGCAAAGAAGTCAATTATTATTTAATGAAACAGAATCCTTATGGGTTACCGTTAGATTCTCGCAAAGAGTATACAAAGTCTGACTGGATTATGTGGATTGCAGCTATGTCTCCAGATTTAGAAACTTTCAAGAAATTCATAGATCCTCTCTATAAATATATCAATGAAACGACTTCACGGGTACCTATTAGTGATTGGCATGATACAAAAACAGGCAAAATGACAGGTTTTAAAGCGCGTTCAGTAATTGGAGGATACTGGATGAAAGTATTAATAAATAAAGTACAAAACAAACAATAAAATAAATAATCGTTCAAAGTTGATACAATTAAATAGAATGTGAAATAACTCAATATATTTTAAACATCCACCCGTATTGTACTGATTCTCTAAAGTATAATACAGGTGATAAAATTAATTTGCTATGAAAAGTAAAGAACAAGTGTTTTGGTTTTTAAGCCATAATAAGATGTGGTGTATCCCACTCTGTCTGGCTGCATTTTCATTATTACCTGGTAGCTATACTCATGCTGCCAGTATAATAGATGAAAATACATTAATAGTAAACTCTACCCAACAACAACGTATTGTAAAAGGTACTGTTATTGATGCCAATGGTGAGCCATTAATAGGAGTCAATGTAAAAGAAGTAGGGGGGAGTACTGGTACAATCACTGATATAAACGGTGAGTTCTCTCTAAATGTAGCTCCCAAAACAAAATTAGAAATTTCTTTTATCGGTTATCAAACACAGAATGTTACTGTGGGAGAGGCGAGACAAATTACTGTAACCTTACAAGAAGATACACAAGTTCTAGATGAAGTTGTTATAACAGGATTTGGTATGTCACAAAAGAAAGCAACATTGACGGGTGCTGTTTCTTCAATTAAATCTGAAGAAATTGCTCGTTCTTCTGCTGTTACTGCAGGTGGAGCTCTGGTTGGTAAAATTGCAGGTGTAAATACTCGTCAACAAGATGGACGTCCTGGCGCTGAAACAGCTTTGCAAATTCGTAACATGGGTACTCCATTATTTGTAATTGATGGTGTTATTTCAGATACAGGGCAATTTAGTCAGATGGATTTTAATGATATTGAATCTATATCTGTACTAAAAGATGCATCAGCTGCTTTATATGGGGTACGCGCGGCGAATGGAGTAGTGGTTGTTACAACTAAGAAAGGTAGTCGTAATTCTAAAAATACAGTTTCTGTTAATGCTTATTATGGTTGGCAGAAAAACTCTAAATATGTTAGTCCAGCTAATGTAAAGGATTATGTTCATGCCTATGTAACAGCAGAAACATTCTCTGGACGTAATGGCGATTCTCGTCGTTACAGCAAAGAAGAATACGAGAAATGGATGAGTGGTACAGAACCTAAATATCAAGGATGGAATTGGGAAGACTATATTTGGGTAAGCGCTCCGCAGTATTATATTAATACTAATTTCTCCGGAGGTACAGATAAAGCAAACTATTATGTAGCGGTATCCCACATTAATCAAGATGCAACTATCCGCAATTATGGTGGATTCCGTCGTACAAATGTACAGATGAATATCGAAATGAATGTAAATGAACGTCTCAAGGTAGGGGCAAGTATGAATGGACGCATTGAAGATCGTCGTCATCCTGGAGTACCGGGAGCTGATGATACATGGCTGCCTCGTTTCGCAACAATGAAAAATCAACCAACTAAACGACCATTTGCTAATGATAACCCGAATTATCCACAGCTAGTATCCGACCAACCGGAAACAAACTTTGCTATTTTGAATTACGAGACTACAGGAAAGGTATCAGATGTATGGCGCGTAATTCAAATGAATGGTACTGCTGAATATGAGATTCTGAAAGGATTAAAATTCAAAGGAATGCTAGGCTACTATTATGCTTATAACGAACTGGATAACCAAGAATTCACCTATGAACTATATGGTTATGACGAACAAAAAGATAATTACTATGTAACCAACCGTATGTCAAATCCTTATCGTGAGCGCAACCGCGAGAAGGTAGAAGATCAATTTTCAAACTTTCAGTTAAACTTTGACCGCAAATTTGGTAAACATGCGGTTGTTGCTGTAGCTGGATTTGAGGCAAGTCAGCGTAAACGCCCTAAAATGTGGATTCATTCTACACCAGTTTCTAATGCAATGGATTTGATTCGTCTGAAAGAAATTCAGGAGTTTAATGATGATGGAAATAGAACAGAGGCACGTATGGGATATTTGGGACGTATCAATTATAGTTATGCTGACAAATACCTAGTTGAATTAATAGCTCGTTGGGATGGATCATGGAAATTCCGTCCGGATAATCGTTGGGGCTTTTTCCCATCAGCCTCTTTAGGCTGGCGTGTTTCTGAAGAGAACTTTTGGAAAGAGAGCAAAATTGGTGAGATCGTTACTAATTTAAAGTTACGTGGTTCATATGGCGAAGTTGGTGATGATGCTGTTTCTGACTATTCTGCTTTTGACTATCTACCTGGCTATAATTACAACAGTGGGGGTGCAGTAATTGATGGCAACTGGGTAGTAGGAACTTCAACTCGGGGACTACCTAACCAAACACTATCCTGGATGACAGCAAAGATTCTAGATATTGGCGTAGATTTAGGTTTTCTCAATAACCGTTTGAATATACAATTTGATTATTTCCGTCGTGTACGTGATGGAATTCCTGAACCTCGTTATGATGTGTTAATACCGAACGAAGCAGGTTTTAGTCTACCAAAGGAGAATCTTAAATCAGATATGCATAGAGGTTTTGATGCTTCTATTATGTGGACTGATCAAATCAATGATTTCAATTATAGTGTTGGGGGTAATATAACCTATTCCCGCTTTTGGGATTGGGAACAATATAAGCCGCGCTTTAGTAATTCGTGGGATGAATACCGTAACAGCATTTGGCATCGTGTAGGATATGTGAATTGGGGGTATGAAGCTATCGGTCGTTTTGATAGTTGGGAGCAAATTGCCAATTATCCAGTTGATAATGATAGAAAAGGGAATCGTACAGTAGTTCCAGGAGATATCATGTATAAGGATCAAAACAATGATGGAGTGATCAATTATTTGGATGAACGTCCCATTGGGTATCGTGTAGATAGTACTCCTACTCTCAATTTTGGTATTAATCTTTCTGCATCATGGAAAGGATTTGATTTGGCAATGGATTGGACCGGCTCCGGTATGACATCATGGAATCAATGTTATGAGACAGCCCGTCCGTTCCAAAACGATGGTAACAGTCCTGATGAAGTATTGAAGGATGCATGGCATTTATCTGATATATGGGATGCTAATAGTCCGTTAATTCCAGGTAAATACCCCATGGTTCGTCTAAATACTGATGAAACTAGTGCTTATGATAAAAGTTCATATTGGTTACATAATGTAACTTATTTAAAGTTACGTAATTTGGAAGTCGGCTACACATTCCCCAAAACATGGTTAAACAGAACTGGCATTAGTAATTTAAGACTGTTTGTTTCAGGCACAAACTTACTGACTTTATCCAATTTGTCTGTGATGGATCCGGAATGTGCATCTGACAACGGTTTGGATTACCCTCCGATGCGAGTAATAAACATTGGCGTAAACCTAAAATTTTAAGAAACAATGAAAAAGAAATATTTATATACAATAATGACTGCCACGATGTTGTCATTGGGCAGTTGTAGTGGCTTCTTGGATACAAAGCCCGATACGTTATTAACCCAAGATCAGACTTTTGGAGACCCTACATTAGTTAAATCCGTATTGGCCAATTTTTATGGACGTGTAACAATAGGACAGCGTATTGATGACTGGGATCAATGGACAATGCTAGACGAGGTAATTCATTTCGACACAAATAGCGATGAGAATATTGATAGAAACAAATGGCGTACATATGACTATACTCTAGTACATGACCTTAATCAGTTCTTAGAAGGTATTAAACCCTCAGACGCTGTAGATGAAGCCACGAAAACTGCTTATATAGGTGAAGTACGCTATATTCGTGCATGGCTTTATTTTTGTATGGGACGTACTTTAGGTGGTGTACCTATAATAAATGATGAGATATTCAATTACACTCCAGGAATGGATATAACAACTCTGCAGATACCCCGTTCTACTGAGGCTGATTTATACGATTATGTAATCTCAGAATGTCAGGAAGCCTCCAAAATGTTGACCAAAGACACTAACAAAAACTCTGCACGAGCCAATTATTGGGTAGCAAAAATGCTGGAAGCCCGTGCTGCTTTAACTGCAGCTTCATTAGCTACTTATAACACGGCCGAGGCACATCCGCAGTTGCGCACGAATGGTGGAGAAGTAGGTATACCTTTTTCCAAAGCCCAAGAATACTATAAAATAGCGTTGGCCGCTGCAAAAGATGTTATAGAAAATGGACCTTACAAGCTCATGCTGGCATCAGAGCAAACTCACAAAGCATATGCGGACAATTTCTATAAAGCTGTATGCCAAAAAGATGGTAATACAGAAGTCATTTGGTGTCGTGATTATGTCTCTCCGGGGCAAACACATCAGTTCACTAAAGGAAACCTGCCCAAAAGTATAGAACAAGATACTGGAAGTGACCGTTTATCTGTTTTACTAAATCTAGTTGAGGCTTTCGAACCACTTGATGCCACGGAAGAACAAAAAGGGACGAGTATACCATTTGAAATTGGTACCCTTGAAAATCCGAAATTCTTTACCGAACCAACAGAACTATTCATGGAACGTGACCCACGCCTAATGGGTTCTATCATTGTACCTGGAGCAACTTTTGACAGTAAGGTTATTGAATTACAAGCTGGGCAACTGCGAAAAGAAAATGGTTCATGGTCTGAAGTGACTGGAGCCCGTAATTCTTATGACGAGGATGGCAGGTTGATTACAGCTAATAATGGTCCTTTCGGCGGTAATGACCGAGAAATAAACCGTACCGGTTTCTACGTGCGCAAATATTTGGATGCTACACCTTCAGCAGGTACTATTGGACGTGGTTCCGAAATGTGGAATGTTTATTTCCGTATAGCAGAGGCTTATCTAATTGCCTCTGAAGCTAGCTGGGAGCTATCACGGGATAATACTGATACAGATGCACTGAAGTATATTAATGCCGTTCGTAATCGGGCTGGAATCTCGTCATTAAATACAATTGATCATGAGAAAATCATGCATGAATACCGAGTAGAATTTGCATTTGAAGGTAATCGATGGTGGGATCTGAAACGCTGGATGGAGGCAAGCAAAATATGGACTGGTGAACCAACAGCAAGAACTTCACAACGCTTAGGACTATGGCCATTCAAAGTGGTTGCTTCAGGTGATCCTAACGATGGCAAGTGGGTATTTATTGAAAAAGATATGCAAAAGTTAGATTTATGGCGCCGTCCGTTAAAATGTACAGAAGCACAATATTATTCAGAAATTGATAACGGCTGGATTAATAATAATCCAAAGTTAGTGAAGAATCCTTATCAGTAACTTAATAAGAAACAATGAAGATGAAAACAACATTTAAAATATATTCAATAGTCATATTATCCATTTTTGCATTAATAAGCTGCAGCAAAGATAATTATGACGAACCTACCTCCTTTATAAAAGGCCGTGTGGTCTATAAAGGAGAGGCTTTACAATTACGTGGCAACGAAGCAGTCAAATTGCAGCTATACCAACGTGGCTATCAAAAACATGATCCTGTAGAGGTTTTTGTAAACCAAGATGGAGAGTTCTCTATCTGTATCTTTGATGGACAATATCAATTAATAACGAAGGCTGGCAATGGACCTTGGAGTGATGAGGGACGCGATACTATAGAGATAAAATTAAATGGACTTGCCACACAAGATGTTGAAGTAACTCCTTATTACTTAATAGAAGATGCTAAAATAGCTCTGAATGGTAATAAAGTTGATGCTTCATTTAAAGTAAATAAAATAGCAGGTACTGGAATTGATCGTATGATTATGTTATTAAGTACCACACAATTCTTGAGTGATGCTGAACATAATGTAGATCGTTATGACGAAACTGAAAATTTAGCACAATACGACGAAACAGGTAAGATATATAGTTTTACTACCAAAGATTATACTAATAACAGTATGTTCCAAACAGCTTTAAAAAGAGGAACATTGTTTGGACGTATTTGCCTGTGGCCCAAAGGGTCTGATCAAGGAATTTATTCGGAAGTATTTAGACTTAAATAGAACTATATTTCAGTTTTATTTATGAGGGTGTCTTCGGACACCCTCTTATCATTTATTCTAACTCAAGGAGTAAACGGAACTGTGCCAGATGGTTTAGGTAACGGAGTATTCACCGGTAAAGGGACTCCCAAATCCGGCATTCCATCAGCATCCCATCCTATCTTCTGCAATCGTGGATTGCGACTTTCCGACTCTCCCGTATTACCGCTAGGAACACTTCTTGCCTGATACAATATATACCATTCCGTTCCATCAGGCGAAGGAAGAAAGGAAAGGTTAGCCGGGCCATACACTCCATCTTCCGGTCTCTGTTGAAATACAGGAACGGGGCTCTTCTTCCAGGAAGCCGGATTCAGCAAGTCACTATCCGCGTCGGCAGTCAACATTCCGGTACAATAATAAGGAGACCAGCAACCGCTTGCCGCATAATAGACAATGACAGTCCGGTTATCTTTGGAATGAAAATACTGAGGGCTTTCATTTACATAAATCGGATAAGCAGTCCGCCCGCCATCCGGATTTACCCACTGCCGTTCCCATTCATACTCCGGCTTCGAAATCAGAACCCTTTCCGTAGCCAATGTCCAGGGGTTTTCCATGCGGGCAATATAGATGCATTGTGTTTCACTGCCTATCCTCCGATTAGGCCACCCGGACCATAGAAGATAAAGCTCCCCTTTATGTTCAAAAGTTGAGGGATGTATTCCCCAGTTCCAATCGGGATTGGTCATGATCGCTCCTTTCATGCGAAACTCTCCCTGCATAGGGTCAGGAGAATCATTCTCAATCACATAAATCTGATGATTATCTGTATTTCCATCATCGGCAGCAAAATAGATATACCATTTACCATTGATATTCCGTATTTCCGGATTCCAAAGGTTATGGCTATTCGAAGGATCTTTAGGCACCCAGACCTCTTTACAAGTGGAATGAGCCATATCGGTAATATCGGTGGTTACCCACAGATATATTTGCTCATTAGTTTCATGGGTATAATAATATTTACCATTATGGTAAATCGCGCTTGAATTAGCCCCTTCCATAAATAATGGATTGGCATAAGTATCTTTTTCAACATCTTCTTTTTTTCCCGCCCGTTTGGAATTACAAGAGATGTTCAGCAAAACAAGGAATAATAACAAACATAAATTGATTCTCATAGTTTCATTTTTAAGATGATACAAAGAAAAGACTTTTTTTTCATTAATAGTTAATAAAGCGAAAATAAAAATTAAGTTTGGAATATCATTCTCGTCATTACATCGTGACACATCCTGCTGATGACAGGAAAACAGAAAAAAGAGAATGTAAAGACAAACTACCCATTAATAATAAAAACAGAAAGTTTCTTGGCATCATTACACACTTTCACACGAAATATATTAACCGTTTATATACTTCTTCCGAATCATTTATTAATAAATTCGTTCATCGTTTATTATAAACGTCCCCCAAGTTTATTATAAACCCGAGCATCGTTATTTCAGCAACAAATATTAATTTTAAGCAACAAAAAGGGCTGCAATTCCCATAAAGAATCGCAGCCCTTAGCTTGTATCAGACTATCCGGCAAGCATTATCCGAAATGGAAACGCTTGCAATCTGTTATTATATTGTACTTATTATTACTCATTTTTCGTCTATATTATCAATGTTATCGAATTTACTTCCGGTTCTCACTTACAAATATACAACATAAAAAACGGTTTGTCAAGCCCTGCATGCTTCTTTCATACATCTGATGACAAATCAAATGGTAGAATCAGCATCCGGAGTGCTTTCTGCCGCTGTATCGGAAGCAGACAACTGATTGACATATTCCTTCGGGAGAACTCCATATTGTGCCTTGAAACACTTGGCAAAATAAGAGGAGGAAGTGAATCCAACCTGTGCCGCAACCTCGGAAATACGTGTACCGCCCTGAATTAACTCAGCTGCCTTATTCATACGGAGGGCCTTCAGATAATCATTGGGCGACATTCCCGACAATGCTTTTATCTTCCGATAGAAGTTGGAACGGCTCATGTTCATCTGCTCTGCAAGAGTATCGATGGAGAAATTCTCGTCTGCCAACTGGTCGGCAATCACTTCCTGTATCTTGGCAACAAACTCACAATCTCTCTGAGTCATCGCAAGTTCTGCCGAGGCCTGATTGGCATTCCCGGACAAACTAACCATCAGCTTATGGAAAGACTGCCTCAACCGGAGCAGGTTCTCGATCTGCTTATGCAGTTGTTTGATAGAGAATGGCTTCTCAATATACACATCGGCTCCGCATTCCAGTCCTTCCACCTTAGATTCCAGCGTCGTTTTTGCCGTCAGTAAGATGACCGGAATATGTGAATAGTCGATTTCCGATTTCACTTTGCTACAGAGTTCCAGCCCGTTCATTTCCGGCATCATCACATCACTGACGATGACGTCTACACTCTCCTGTTCGAGTATCTCAAGTGCCGCACGACCATTCGGAGCTTTCAGCACACGGAACCAGGCAACCAACGAGTCACGCGTCAGATTCAACAGTTCGACATTATCTTCTACCAGCAATACGGTGAATTTCTTTCCGGAGAACTCTGAAGGAATATTCTCTGCCGAACCTTCGTTTTCGGAATGAACCTCAACGATATCAGCAGCTTCTTCTGCCTTCTTTTCGCTTAAAGGAAGAGATAATATAAACGAGGAGCCTTGCGGTTCGTTATCTTCAAGGCGCAGGCTGCCTTGATGGGCTTCTGCCAGAGATTTCGCAAAAGCCAGTCCGATACCGGTACCTGTGGCGGTAGCGACTTTATCATCCGGCATTTGGTAGAAGGCTTCAAATATCTTTCCCTTTTGGGCATCCGGTACTCCACGACCGTCATCACTCACATATATCTCATATCCCGCATCAGTTGTCACGAGTTTCAAATCGATACGCGTACGGGCATATTTTATCGCATTGCCCATCAGATTCACCAGTATCTTACTCAACTTTTCCCGATCGACCATTGATACCAGTTCCTGCTCGGGCAGAGTCAATACCAGTTCAATTCCCTTTAACTCGGCAGGACTGGTGAACTGACTATATACATCATTCACTATTTCCTTAATATCGCAACTTACCAGATTCAGTTGCAAAGCTCCGTTTTCCATCTTCTGGAAGTCGAGCAGCTGATTGGTAATCCCTAAAAGATAGTTTACATTCTTATCTATTACAGACAGATACTTAGCTTCTTTTCCTTCATGTTCTATCTCTTGCAACTTTTCAAGAGGCAATCGGATCAGACTGAGAGGGGTACGTATCTCATGTACCAGATTAATGAAGAAGCCGATCTTTGATTTATAAACTTCCTGTTCTTTAGCAATCTGATATTTCTCCATCCGACGTTTGTACTTATGCTTCACGCGAAGATTCCAGCGCCATGCAATCCAGACAATCCAGCCCATCAACAGGAGAATATAAATAAAATAGGCGAAAGAACTACGCCACCAAGGGGGAGTAATCACTACCCGCAGAGTAGTCGTTTTCTCGTTCCACTGATGGTCATTATTGGAGCCACGCACTTCGAACTCGTATTCTCCGGGAGGCAGATTGGTATAAGAAGCAGAGTTGTTCTCGGAGTTGGTAATCCACTCTTTATCTACTCCTTTTAATATATAGGAATATCTGTTTCGTGCCGGGTCTTCATAGCTTAACGCCACAAAACGAATCGTGAAACTATTATTTTCATAAGACAAGGTTATCTTGTCAGCCATATAAATCGGTTTCCCCAGTTGAAGCAGCTTCTTCACTTCCTGTTCGTCATTCAGATAGGATAAACGGATATCAGTCACATATACCGGAGGAATGTAGGAATTATCCACAAAACGTTCCGGCTGGAAAACATTAAAGCCGTTGATTCCGCCAAAATATAGTTTACCTTCAGAAGATTTTAAAGAAGAACGTGCCATAAACTGATTTCCCTGCAAACCATCATTAATCGTAAACTGTCGGAAATGAGCTTTAGAAATCGGATTAATCTTAAATATCCCTGCATTGCTGGATATCCAAAAATCTCCTGTCTGATCTTGTTCAATAGAATAGATCACCTTATTGGGAAGCGCAGAATCAAACTCAATAAATGCCTCTGTTTTGGGATCGAAGGAGCATAATCCTCCCCCATTCGTGCCAAACCACATCACGCCTTTGTTATCTTCAAATACCGTGATCACCGAATTACTGGTAATGGTGGTCGAATCTTCCCGTTCGTGCTGGAAATGTTTCCAGTGTCCGCTCAGGGTATTGTAGGAGAACACACCGCTGTTGGTCGTTGCAATCCACAGATTGTTATACATATCCTCATATATATCGCCCACGGAAATCATGGAGCCGATACTGGTAATCGTCATGAAATTATCGGCATCAGGATTATACCGGCATAAGCCCCAGCTTGTTCCAACGAAGATTTCCCCTTTCCGGTCTTTATATATGCATAGTACGTCATTGCTGCAAATGGTATTGGGGATTCCGCGCGAGTGTGTATATTCCTTTATCGAACCGGTACGCAGATTAAGCACACGTATTCCTTCCGCATAAGTACCGATCCAAAGACAATCGCCGTCTAACATCAAAGAGCGAATATCATATTTCTGACTCTTTACACCACCGATATGATATTCCGAAAGCTCCCGTGTAACGGTATTGAAGAAATATAAGCCACTCTGAGTACCAATCCAGATATTTCCGTCTTTATTTTCACAGAATGGGCCTACCACCTCTCCTGCTCCCGCTATCCCCGACAGATAGGCGGGTGAATAGTAATCGAAACGCTTGGTCTGCTTGGACATATAGTTGATACCTCCCAAGTTCGTCAATACCCACAGAGCACCTTCCGCATCCCACATCATGCCGTTTATAGTCTGATCACTCAGACTTCGCGGATCAGCCGGATTATCTGCACGGAGGAAGGTTTTCGACTCGCGGTTGAATAGATAGAGTCCATTATCGGTTCCTACCAGCAGTTCATTTTCCGTATATTTCAGCAGGCTGCGAACTGCCCCGAAGTTCAATGAAGGAGCCATGTAATTCTCAACCGTTCCAGTCTGCCGGTTCAATCTCCCCAACAAATTGTTGCCTGCTCCCAGCCATACTTCTCCCTCTACATCCAGTACACAGTTTATTTTGTAACTATCGGAAGAGTTCACGTCCGATGAGACCTTATATGATTGCAGAAATTTGCCGTTTTCATCGAAACAAAGCAGTCCTTCCTGTAGCGAAGAAACATACACCTTCTTCTTATCGTAACTCTGACAGACGTCCCAGACAAAAGAGGTCTGAATACTATTCTGAGTCAACACTTCGGTCTTGGGATCATAAATAAAAAGTCCCTGCCCTAAGGTGGCAATCCAGAGAAGTCCGTTATCCGTCTTTACAATCTTCTTGATTTCACTGCTGACGTATACGCCATACTGAGTAGTCTTGTCAAAATAGGAGAAACGGTCCGTTGCCCGGTCATAGATATACAGTCCGGAGTTCGTTCCAACCCATATATTCTGATCTTCTTCAATCAGTGCCTCAACGAAATTGTTCTCCAATGAGAATTTATCGTTCAATACATTCCGATAAACTTTATTGCCCCGACCGTCATAACGATTCAGTCCGTCACTGGTGCCCAGCCAGATAAATCCATAGCTATCCTGTATAGCACACCATACCGTATTATGTGACAAGCCATCTTCCACCTGATATTTCTTGAAGGAGAAATAGGGAGATGCAGACAATGGTTCGAGCCAGAAGGCCAGTAAAAGTATCAGTATCTTTGTTAACTTCATACCAAGTGTGTCTTATGTTTAGATTAACGATTCAACCAGGGTTCCGGATTCAACTTTTCTTTCTCTCTGCGTAACTGGAAATGCAGTACCGTTCGTCCGTTATCCGCGCCATCAGAGAATATCTGTCCGATAGACTGCTTCGTACTCACCGTATCGCCGGATTTCACCGAAGCGGAAGACAGATTACAGTAAACGGAAATATAATTACCATGCCGGATGAGGACGTTAAATAGTCCGTTCAACTGGAACACGGCTGCTACCTTACCATCAAAGATGGCACGGGCTTGTGCTCCCGGCTTTCCTTGTATATCAATTCCTTTATTGTCCAGCTTCACATTACGGAGTCCTTCAACGGAATACTGTCCATAGCGGCTGGTTATGATATAAGGTCCGGATATAGGCATCGGAAGTTTCCCACGGTTGGCAACAAAGCTACCGGACAGTTCACGATCTGCCTTGCTCATCGTAAAAGCGTCCAATGGCTCCGACTTCGGTTTGGCAGCCGTTCCGGTTTCGGAGGCACCTTTGTCATTTGTATCCGCCTTCTTGCGGGCTGCCGCTTCGCGGCGGGCTTCTTCCGCGGCACGTTTGCGGGCACGTTCTATTTCTTCTGCGATCAACCGGTCGATACGGGCATTCAGTTGATTGGCTTCCCGTCTCTTCTTGTTCACTTCGCTTTGCAGACCTTTCTGTTTCTTTTGCAGATTAGCCACCAGTGTGCGCTTCTCTTTCTCCTGAGCTTCCAGTTTCGCCTTTTCGTTCTCACGTTCTTTCAGCAGTCCCTCTTTGGCGGCTTTCACTTGCTGACGTTCTGCTTTTTTCTTCCGTATCTGCTCCTGCTTCTTTAATATTTCCTCTCCCTGCAGACGCTGGTAGGTGGCATATTCACGCACATAACGCATACGACGATACGTTTGTCCCAGGTTCTTGGCGGAGAAGATAAACATCAGTTTCTCTTCAATCGATTTATTCTTATAGAGGTACTGGACAGATGCTTCGTACTTCTTCTTTTTCTCTTTCAGGTCTTTTTCAAGACTATTCAGCTGGCGGTTCAATGACACTAATTCGCGTTCGATAGTCTCCACATCGTTATTGATCGCAAGGATATACCGTTTTCGTTCTTCAATCTGTCCCGTCAGTGCCGCCAGTCCGTTCAACTGACTGCCTACGTCCTTCTTTGTATTCTGTAAAATCGACTCCGTCTCGGCGATCTGCTTCTGCAGAGCACCGCGCTTACCTTCCAGCTCACGAATCAGCTTGTTCGATTGAGCAGAAAGCGGAATTGCCAGCCAAAGGCTGCTTACCAGAATTACAAAGAGACGTTTTATCATAATAAAGCTACCAGCATTTTCATTAATTCTTCCAAAGAGACCTGACGGTATCTGGAAGTAACTTCTGTCGGAGTGATCGAAAGTTCTTTGGTCGAAAAATCATAGAGTTGTACTTTCGCTTTCTCCAGTTTGGGGATTCCCAGGTCTTTCCCGGATAGTTCAGTTTTTCCTCCGGGTTTAGAAGCGTCAGTCAGCAATTTCTCCAATTGGGAGAACTCTACGTTCTTCGATAATATTTCTTTCAGCTCTTTTTTGGTTGCGCGTACAAACCGCTTGTTCATCCGGTCGACGAATAATACTTCAGTAGGAGTCACCTCGATGCGTGCCAATTCCGTACGGAGAATAGGCATCAGCAAGGAAATCTGTACCCGTTCACGGCTCTTCATCTTCATGGTACCGCCCACCGACATACTTCCGCCTTTACCCGGAATCGTCAGCTGAAGTCTGGAAGCCAGATAGCTGGGAATAGCTGCTTCGGAAGCAGCTACTTCCGGCACCTTTGTCGCCGTCAGACGCTTTGAACTCTTACAACCTACCAATACGACTGCAATCAACAAAAAATAAGCGATTCTTTTCATTCTGCAATGTATTTTTTCTTTTCTATTTTCTGTTTCAATGTTTTCGACTCACTGCCCATTTCCAGTGCTTTCTTCCAGTAGGTAAGCGCGCCGTCCACATCTCCGGTCATATAATAGATATCTCCGCAATGTTCTACAATCACATCACTCTTATCGCCGCCCTCACTTTTCATGGCGTTATCGATGTAAATACGAGCTTCCGCATAGTTCCCCTTTTCAAAGAGAATCCAGGCATACGTATCCAGATAAGTGGCATTGTTTGGCTCTGCCTTTACGGTCTTATAGCTCATTTCTTCCGCTTTATCCAGATCACGACGCTCTACTGACAGGTAATAGGCATAGTTGTTCAGTGCGCCAATGTTGGACGGATTGTAGACCAGCGCCGAGTCATAGGCAGCATAAGCCTCCTTCATCTGCTTCTGCGTATGATACATATCTCCCAGAATAGAGTAGAAATCCGAGACGATTTCTTTCTTACTGTCAGCCGTCGTATGTTCCAGCGCTCTCTTGCAGATGCTTATCACACTATCCGGTTTCTCCGCCTGATTATAGGCAACAGCCAGATAATAATAAAATTCCAGCGCATCCGGAGTCGCTTCAATACCCGGCTCGCAGACTTTGATAATCTGCTTATAATCTTCTTTTTTTACCGCAGCACCGATCAGCATCATACGGGCAGCTTTATTGGTAGGGTCCAGGTCAACCACCTGTTCCAAGACGGGGACTGACTCCGACTCCATATTCTTGGACAACAGATATTGCGCATAAAGCATCGGAATCTGAGGATCATCCTGTTCCTGCTTCATGATCCGGTCAAACAAAGCGATGATCTGCGTACTGTCCTTATCGGCCTGTTCATTTTCCACAATCATCTGACGCATGACGCCCACTTTGGTATCAGGAGTCACCTTCTTATTCAGCAACAGTGTATCCAACTGCTGTTGGTAGAGTTCTTCCTGCCCTGTCTGTTTATAGTAAGAAGCCATCGAGAAGATAGCCATCGGATTATCGGGTTCCGCCGCCAGCACCTTCTGATAAACGTCATAAGCCTCCTGTTTCTTGCCATTCTGAAGATATACGTCTCCCAAGATGACTTGATAACGCATGTCCATCGGATATTCCTGCACCAGACTTTCTATTTCCTGAAATGCTTTCTTGTCATCCTTCATCTGGAGGTAGATACGAAACTTCTCCATGGACAACTGTTCATTCTTACCCATACGCTTTTCCAGACGGTTTAAAGTAGAGATGACTTCATCATACTTTTCTTGTCGGCCATACAGGTCCAAAAGGTTGAAAAGCGGGTCCTGCTTGGCAGGAAAACGTACCACCATCTGTTCCAGCAGGGTGACAGCCTTATCCAGTTCGTTCTGTTGCTGATACAAAGATGCCAGTCCCTGACTATACCAGTAGTTATCCGGCGCATTCGCCACAGCCTTTTCCAGCGCCTCTTGCCCTTGCGGCACCTGACGAAGGAACATATAATACTGCGAAACCTCATAAAGCGCAGAAGCCGCATTCGGATGAATATCCAGACAATGCTGCAATAATCCGAAAGCGGACGCATAATCCTTCTTTTCTTTCAGGCGCATAGCTTCCAGAAAGAAATAATCATATTTCCGCTGCTGTTCGGGCGTTAATGAAGACTGCGCCAAAGCGACAGCTGGCTTTTCCCTTGTACTTTTCACCGTTCCGCACGAAACCAATGTCCATACAGCAACCAAAAGCCATATACTATTTTTCTTGTTCATTTTCTCTTTTTATGGTACTTATCCTCGTCCTGTATGTCCGAAGCCCCCTGCTCCGCGTTCTGTTTCATCCAGCACTTCCACTTCCTGCCATACCGCCTGCTCATGTCTGGCGATCACCATCTGGGCGATACGTTCCCCGTCCTCGATCACAAAAGGTTCGGAGGAAAGGTTGACCAGAATAATGCAGACTTCTCCACGATAGTCCGCATCAATCGTTCCCGGAGAGTTGAGCACGGTAATACCCTTTTTAATGGCCAGTCCGCTACGGGGACGAACCTGAGCTTCAAATCCTTGTGGAAGAGCAATATAGATTCCTGTCGGCACCAGACAACGCTGCAATGGCGCCAATGTGATAGGTTCAGAAAGATTAGCACGGATATCCATTCCTGCAGATAACTCAGTGGCGTAAGCCGGAAGCGGATGCTTCGATTTATTGATAACTTGAACGTTCATAAATGCACATTTACTATTTAACGGGCGAAAATACACATTTTGAACTGAAAATTAGTTAAGTTTGCAGTTAAATAATGTGGTAACAACCAATTTGCAAATTGTAATCAGCCAAATAGTAAATAAAATGATGAATTGGAAGCAACTAATATCAGCCAAACGCTTCGGAATGGAAGAGTTTCACGAAGAACGGCAAGAGAACCGTTCCGAGTTCCAACGGGACTATGACCGCCTCATATTTTCCGCACCGTTCCGCCGCCTGCAGAACAAAACACAGGTATTCCCGCTGCCCGGTAGTATTTTCGTACACAACCGACTGACGCACAGCCTCGAAGTATCTTGCGTAGGACGGTCTTTGGGCAACGATGTAGCCAAAGCAATCCTGGAACGCCAACCGGAACTGGAAAGTTCCTTCCTGCCGGAAATCGGCTCAATCGTATCGGCCGCCTGCCTGGCACATGACTTAGGCAATCCGCCTTTCGGGCATTCCGGCGAACGGGCTATCTCTACGTTCTTTTCAGAAGGAAAAGGACAAAGGCTACAGGAAAAGCAGCCGGACGGAGAGCAACTTTCTCCGATGGAATGGGAAGATTTGACACATTTCGAAGGAAATGCGAACGCTTTCCGCATCCTCACTCACCAGTTCGAAGGACGCCGCAGAGGAGGATTCGTCTTAACATATTCAACGCTTGCCTCCATCGTAAAATACCCCTTTTCATCGAGCCTTGCAGGCAAAAAATCCAAGTTCGGCTTCTTTGTCAGTGAGGAAGAAAGCTACCGCAAAATCGCAACCGAGCTGGGACTCATCCAGCTTAGCGAACAACCGTTAAAGTATGCGCGACACCCGCTAGTGTATCTGGTAGAAGCAGCAGATGACATCTGTTATCAGATGATGGATATCGAAGACGCCCATAAACTAAAGATTATCACTACAGACGAGACCAAGGAACTGTTGATGGCGTTTTTCTCCGAAGACCGGCAATCCCGTCTCCGAAGTACTTTCCAAATAGTCAATGATATCAATGAACAGATAGCCTATCTGCGTTCTTCTGTTATCGGTCTGTTAGTACGCGAGTGCACCCGTGTCTTTCTGGAATACGAGCAGGAAATACTGGCAGGAACTTTCGAAGGAGCGCTCATCAAGCACATCGCCGAAGGTCCGGCAGCCGCTTACAATCATTGTGCGGAAATATCACTGAAAAGAATTTATCGTTCGCAAGATGTACTGGACATCGAGCTGGCAGGCTTCCGTATCATCAGCACTTTGCTGGAATTGATGGTAGATGCCGTCACCTTACCGGGAAAAGAAAAAGCTTACTCCGAGCTTTTAACCAACCGTGTTTCCGACCAATACAATATAAAATCGCCCGTACTCTACGAAAGAATACAGGCGGTACTTGATTATATATCTGGAATGACCGATGTCTTCGCACTCGATCTTTACCGGAAAATTAATGGCAACAGCCTTCCTGCGGTGTAACTACCTTAGGAGTAAACACCCCTTCGCTCTCACAAGGCATTTTCAGCGCATCCGGATGACTTTCTATAAACGTCTGGATGTGCCGGATTCGCTTGTCTTCAAGGATTTCATCTACAGCAATCAGGATACCGGTCTCTTCCACGTCACCAAACTCATAGTTGATAGCCGTCCCGAACATACGCATGGTAGGGCTTAAACTCATATAGGCATTGACCAGCGGCGGGATATTATAACCCAGCTTGCGAATCTCCGTATTCAATATCTTATAATCCTCTTTAAAGGTATCCTTGCAGAACAACGTTCTCAGTTCCTCGTCGGAAGTTTCCAGAATCAGCGGTTCCATCGGTGTTACCAGCTCTTCCCGATCATTAAAATGCTTCTTAAGGAAGTACAGAATCATGTCGCGTCCACGACGATGATAGCTGGGATACATAGTCACCTTGCCAAAGAAGTACTTCACATTCGGCATCACCACTGTCAGCGCTCCCAATCCGTCCCACAGATTATCCAACGCAAACAGACCTTTACTGCCGGCACGTGTAGACTGATATTCCAGCGTCACAAAAGAGCGTCCCAACTCAATGGTCTGAGGCAGATATTCCTTTATAAACGCATCCGAGAAATGAAACATGTGAGAAGTAGCCAGAATCGGAGCCCCCGCTTCGTCAAAGCGCACATCCGTTCCAAGCAAATACCGGTAACCACCTAATATTTCTTCCGCCTCCGGATTCCATACGATCAACTGCTTATATGGGTGTTCCATCGTGTCGTATTCGTCGATATCCATCGACAGGCCCGTTCCTCCACCCGCAGCACGAAAGGCAATTTCTCTTAAACGACCAATTTCACGCATCACATTAGGTGCATTCTGATGGGTAATAATATAAATCTGATTATTACTTTTATTGGTCATTCGCAAGCGTCTATCTTCCGTCAACTCTGCTTTCAGCAGTTCTTTGCTCACCGGTTTAATAATCTCTTCCATATTCTTGTTATAGTGTTCTATCAGTTACAGTTTATATACAATGTCCTTCACATACTCCGCCCACTGCGCAGGAGTCTTCGATTTATCGAAAGTCTGCCAGGGAATCGGTTTTCCAAAAGTGACAGTAAAGGTTTTGTGGCGGTTCTTAAACATCTCGTCCGCCAGATACAGCATAGCAATATTGAATTTAATACCCAGTGCCTTACAAACATTCGCCAGATTGTAGAAGAAATCAGAGTTTCTGCCACCAAAATGAACGGGAACTACGTCCCGCTTCGCCTGTATGCTTTTTATAATGAATGTCTTCTTCCATTCCAGATCACGGATCACTCCGTTCTGACGCCGCGAGCAAAGTCCCGCAGGAAACATGATCATCTGGTCGTCGGACTGGAACCCGGCTTCCACCATCTTGGGAAAGTCCTTTGCCTGCTTTCCTGTCTTATTGATAGGAACACAAAGTGGGGCCAAACCGCGAAGGTTCATCAGCAGGTCATTCACCAGATACTTTACTTTCCCGTCATAATGGCGCCCCAGCACATAGCCTAGAGCCACTCCATCCTGTCCTCCCAGCGGGTGATTGGACACAAAGGTATACAATCCTTCTTTCGGCAGGTTCTCTATACCTTTCACCTCCACTTTCGCATCAAGGAACTCCATGCATGCTTCAAGGAAATCCACTCCCAGTTTATCTTTCGATTCATTCAGGAACACATTAATCTCGTCCTGATGAACTATTTTCTTCAGATAAGAAACCACAAACTTAGGGATGTACTTATATTGCTTCGGAGCTTTCGTCCGAAGTATCTTATCGACATCGATTAAAAATAAAGAGTCATCAGTCATTCTTTTCAAATAAAAATGATGCCACAAAATTAACGGTTCTTTTTTATTAATCGCAATAATTTGCCAGAAAATGCAGGATTTAAGTTTGCAACTTGAAAAAAGAACACCCAAAAACTATCAAATACCACCTAAAAACTATCCGCGGATAGTTTTTCCCCTAAATTTTGTCGGTTCATACCCTATCTCATTATCAGAAATGCCGTAAACTTGCACCATCGAAAAATACAAACGAATATTCACTTTTTAAAAGCAACGTATATGAAAAGTTTAAGCTTCAGAAAAGATTTAGTAGGAGTACAGGATGAGTTACTCCGCTTCGCATACAAACTGACAACCGACCGCGAAGAAGCAAACGATTTGTTGCAGGAGACATCACTCAAAGCATTAGACAATGAGGATAAATATATGCCCGACACAAATTTCAAAGGATGGATGTATACCATCATGCGCAATATCTTTATCAACAACTACCGTAAAGTAGTTCGCGACCAGACATTCATCGATCAGACCGATAATCTTTATCATCTGAACCTGCCACAAGACACCGGCTTTGAAAGTACGGAAAGAACGTACGACCTGAAAGAAATGCATCGGGTAGTCAACGCGCTCCCGAAAGAATATAGAGTTCCGTTCGCTATGCACGTTTCCGGCTTCAAGTACCGCGAAATCGCTGAAAAGCTGAACCTCCCGCTGGGCACCGTGAAGAGCCGTATCTTCTTCACCCGCCAGAAATTGCAGGAAGAACTGAAAGACTTTCGCTAAACCTTTAACTATATTATTTATCAATTCCAAGTTAGATATTTTTAGTGCAGATTTTTAATTGTGTTAGTTTAAGGCAGAAGAGTTACCATACCTTCTGCCTTTTTTACTAATCCCTCCTATATGACACCCGGATGTCGAGCATACTGACACCCGGGTGTTGTACGTCCTGACACCCGGGTGTCATACATACCGAGACCCGGGTGTCGTACAAACCTCCCTCGCAAAGAAAGAAAGCCTCTCTTTCGATAAAAAAAAGATTCTTCCTCAATACAAACAAAAAAGCGCCGCATCTTTCCGTTTTCGCCCACTAATAAAGCATTTCCCAAACCGCATCTTTTTCAAGTAAATAAGCATTTAACAATCGGTTGAAAACTTATCTAAAAGATTTTTATGGAAAATTGTGGGGAATTGTGGGGAATTTCCTACTTTTACACTCTCTTATTATAATAAGGTAAATGATACGTTTTTTAGGCAATATTGAAGTCAGGGCGGACGCCAAAGGAAGAGTGTTCATCCCCGCTACTTTCAGGAAGCAACTGCAAGCTGCTTCCGAAGAGAGACTTATTATGCGTAAAGACGTATTTCAGGACTGCCTGACACTGTACCCCGAGAGCGTGTGGAACGAGGAGCTGAATGAGCTCCGAAGCAGGCTGAACAAATGGAATAGCAAACACCAGCTCATTTTCAGACAGTTTGTGAGTGACGTCGAAGTAGTTACGCCCGACAGCAACGGACGCATACTGATCCCGAAGCGTTACTTACAGATTTGTAATATCCGTGGAGATATACGCTTTATCGGTATCGACAACAAGATAGAGATTTGGGCCAAAGAACGGGCAGAACAACCGTTCATGTCCCCCGAAGAGTTCGGTGCAGCATTAGAAGAGATTATGAACGATGAAAATAGACAAGATGGAGAAAGATGAGTTGACATACCACGTACCCGTACTGCTAAAGGAAAGCGTTGACGGAATGAATATTCATCCGGACGGAACGTATGTAGACGTTACCTTCGGAGGAGCAGGGCATTCGCGCGAGATTCTTTCACGCCTTGGAGAAGGCGGGCGCCTGCTGGGATTCGATCAGGACGAGGATGCCGAACGGAATATCGTCAATGATCCCCACTTCACCTTTGTACGCAGCAACTTCCGCTATTTGCAGAATTTCCTGCGGTATCATGACATCGAACAGGTGGACGCAATCCTCGCCGACCTCGGCGTGTCCTCCCACCATTTCGACGACAGCGAGCGTGGCTTCTCATTCCGTTTTGACGGAGCGCTGGATATGCGTATGAACAAACGTGCAGGACTCACCGCAGCCGACATCATCAACACATACGAAGAAGAACGGCTCGCGAACATTTTCTATCTGTACGGTGAATTGAAAAACAGCCGCAAACTGGCATCCGTCATCGTGAAAGCCAGAAACGGACAGTCTATCCGGACCATCGGCGAGTTTCTGGAAATCATCAAGCCGCTTTTCGGACGCGAACGGGAGAAAAAAGAACTGGCGAAAGTATTTCAGGCACTCCGTATCGAAGTGAATCAGGAAATGGAAGCGCTGAAAGAAATGCTGGCAGCAGCCACCGAAGCGCTCAAACCGGGGGGACGCCTTGTAGTGATCACGTATCACTCACTGGAAGACCGCATGGTGAAGAATATAATGAAAACAGGAAACGTAGAAGGGAAAGCGGAAACCGACTTCTTTGGAAATCTGCAAACTCCGTTCCGGTTGGTCAACAATAAAGTGATTGTCCCCGACGAAGCGGAGATAGAAAGAAATCCACGGTCGAGAAGTGCTAAATTACGAATTGCAGAGAAGAAATAATCTCAGATATGGAAGAAGAAGCAGTAAACAAAAAAGCAGAAGAGGGCAAAAAGAAAAAACGCACCTCATTGAAAAGTATTCTGGGAGGAGATATCCTCGCCACAGACTTTTTCCGCCGGCAGACGAAGCTGTTGGTACTGATTATGGTATTCGTCATCTTCTATATCCATAACCGCTATGCGAGCCAGCAACAACAGATTGAGATAGACCGGTTGAAGAAAGAATTAATCGACATTAAATACGATGCACTGACCCGTAGTTCGGAGTTGATGGAGAAAAGCCGTCAGTCACGCATCGAAGAGTATATATCAAACAAGGAAAGTGATTTGCAGACCTCTACCAACCCGCCTTACCTTATTAAATAAGGTGTAAGTGGAGAGTCTTAAAAGAGAATAAGCACTGTGGCAGTAAATAAGAAAAATATAATGACCCGTTACTTCTTTGTCATTCTGATCATGGCACTGATAGGAGTAGCAATTGTCGTCAAGGCAGGCGTGACCATGTTTGCCGAACGGCAGTACTGGCAGGATGTAGCCGATCGTTTCGTAAAAGAAAACGTGACGGTGAAACCTAACCGCGGAAACATTATTTCTTCTGACGGTAAACTGATGGCAAGTTCACTGCCTGAATACAGAATCTACATGGACTTTATGTCCGGTGAAAAGGACGAAAAAAGAAGAAAGAAGGATCAGGCACGTCGGGATTCCATCCTCAAAGCCAATATGGATTCGATTTGCATCGGACTGCATAAGATATTCCCCGACAAAAGTGCGGCACAATTCAAGGCACACCTTCAAAAAGGACGTCAGGCCAAAAGCCGTAACTACCTGATCTACCCGAAGCGTATCTCTTATATACAATATAAAGAGGTGAAACGTCTGCCTGTCTTCTGCCTGAACCGCTATAAGGGAGGATTCAAGGAGTTGGCATATAATCAGCGTAAGAAACCTTTCGGCTCATTGGCAGCCCGTACCCTGGGAGATGTATATGCCGATACAGCCCAAGGAGCAAAGAATGGTATAGAACTCGCGTTCGATACGATTCTGAAAGGACGTGACGGGCTAACTCACCGCCAAAAGGTGATGAACAAATACCTGAACATTGTCGATGTCGCCCCGATCGACGGTTGCGACCTGATCACTACCATCGATGTAGGTATGCAGGATATTTGCGAAAAAGCATTGGTAGACAAGCTGAAAGAGCTGAACGCCACCGTGGGTGTAGTCGTATTGATGGAAGTTGCAACCGGAGAAGTAAAAGCCATCGTCAATATGACGCAAGGCAGAGACGGTGAATATTATGAAGTACGCAACAATGCAATCAGCGATATGCTCGAACCGGGTTCTACCTTCAAGACAGCCTCTATCATGGTAGCTCTGGAAGACGGAAAAATCACTCCGGACTATATCGTAGACACCGGCAACGGACAAAAGCCGATGCATGGCCGTGTCATGAAAGACCACAACTGGCATCGAGGCGGATACGGCAAACTGACTGTTACCGAGATTTTGGGAGTATCGTCCAATGTCGGAACTTCCAGCATCATCGAGAACTTTTACGGAAGCAACCCGCAGAAGTTTGTGGACGGACTGAAACGGATGAGCATCGACCAGCCACTCCACCTGCAAATATCCGGAGAAGGAAAGCCGAATATTCGTGGTCCGAAAGAACGCTATTTTTCAAAAACGACTTTGCCATGGATGAGCATCGGCTATGAAACGCAGGTTCCACCGATCAATATTCTGACATTCTATAATGCAATAGCCAATAACGGAGTATCCATACGTCCGAAGTTTGTAAAAGCCGCCGTCAGAGACGGAGAAGTGATAAAGGAATATCCGACGGAAATCATCAATCCCAAGATCTGTTCGGACAAGACGCTGGCACAAATACGGGAAATCCTGCGGAAAGTGGTAGGTGAAGGACTTGCCAAACCGGCAGGAAGCAAGCAGTTCCATGTGTCCGGTAAGACCGGAACAGCACAGGTTTCGCAGGGAGCAGCCGGCTACAAGACAGGAAGAACCAATTATCTCGTCAGCTTCTGCGGATACTTCCCATCGGAAGAGCCGAAGTACAGTATGATTGTTTCGATCCAGAAACCCGGTTTGCCCGCTTCGGGAGGTTTGATGGCAGGTAGCGTATTCAGCAAGATCGCAGAAAGAGTGTATGCCAAAGACCTGCGCTTGCCACTCACAAGTGCCATTGATACGAATACGGTAGTCATCCCGAACGTTAAGGCAGGAGAAATGAGGGAAACGCAACGGGTACTGGAAGAACTGAATATAAAGATACAGGGAAAAATCACCGATTCGGGAAAAGAAGTATGGGGAAGCACCCATCCCGCCCCTCAGGCGGTAGTTCTTGAAAGCCGGGGTATCATGCAGAACTTCGTGCCAAGCGTCGTAGGCATGGGAGCGAAAGATGCTGTTTATCTATTGGAAAGCAAAGGATTGAAAGTCAATCTGGTGGGAGTCGGGAAAGTAAAAAGCCAGTCGATAGCCAACGGCAGTGTTGCAAGAAAAGGGCAGACGATTACGCTTACGTTGCATTAAGAATTAAATTAAGTAGGACAGATATGTTATTAAACGAGTTACTGAAAGCAATCCAGCCGGTGCAAGTGACCGGAGATTCAAGGATAGAGATCACCGGAGTCAACATTGACTCCCGTCTGGTAGAAGCCGGACAGCTGTTTATGGCGATGCGCGGCACGCAGACCGATGGTCACGCCTATATCCCCGCTGCCATTCAGAAGGGAGCGACTGCCATCCTCTGCGAAGATATACCGGAGGAACCCGTAGCAGGAATCACTTATATCCAAGTGAAAGACAGCGAAGATGCAGTAGGAAAGATTGCAACGACATTCTACGGTAATCCGACTTCACAATTCGAACTGGTCGGTGTGACGGGAACAAATGGCAAGACAACCATCGCCACCTTATTATATAATACATTCCGCTACTTCGGATATAAAGTGGGATTAATCTCTACTGTCTGCAACTATATCGACGATCAGCCGATTCCGACAGAACATACCACCCCCGACCCTATCACGCTCAACCGCTTGTTGGGGCAAATGGCGGACGAAGGATGCAAGTACGTCTTTATGGAAGTCAGTTCACATTCCATCGCTCAAAAACGTATCAGCGGATTAAAGTTTGCGGGAGGTATCTTCACGAATCTGACGCGCGATCATCTGGATTATCACAAAACGGTAGAGAACTATCTGAAGGCAAAGAAAAAGTTCTTTGACGATATGCCTAAAAACGCTTTCAGCCTCACCAACCTTGACGATAAGAACGGGCTGGTGATGACACAAAATACACGTTCCAAGGTCTACACCTATTCATTAAGAAGCCTCAGCGACTTCAAAGGCCGGGTCATAGAATCCCATTTTGAAGGAATGCTGCTCGATTTCAATAATCATGAGCTGGCCGTTCAGTTTATCGGCAAGTTCAATGCATCCAATCTGTTGGCGGTATTTGGAGCAGCCGTATTATTGGGCAAAAAAGAGGAAGATGTACTTCTTGCGCTCAGTACGCTCCATCCGGTAGCCGGACGTTTCGATGCCATCCGTTCTCCGAAAGGGGTAACGGCCATCGTTGACTATGCACATACTCCGGACGCGTTGGTGAATGTATTGAACGCCATTCATGGAGTACTCGAAGGCAAAGGAAAAGTGATCACCGTAGTAGGTGCCGGCGGCAACCGCGATAAGGGGAAACGCCCCATCATGGCAAAGGAAGCAGCGAAAGCCAGTGACCGGGTGATTATCACATCGGACAATCCGCGTTTTGAAGAGCCACAGGAGATTATCAACGATATGCTTGCCGGACTGGATGCGGAAGATATGAAAAAAACGCTCAGCATCGCCGACCGGAAAGAAGCGATCCGCACGGCTTGCATGCTTGCAGAAAAAGGAGACGTGATACTCGTTGCCGGAAAAGGGCACGAAAACTATCAGGAAATCAAAGGAGTGAAACACCACTTTGACGACAAGGAAGTTTTGAAGGAAATATTTAATTGACAACATATAATTATTTGCAATAGACAGCATCTTATCAAGCGTGGGGCAACAATGAGAAACTGTAAATTGCAGGCTATAAATTGTAAATAGAAAAGAGATGTTATACTATCTGTTTGAATGGCTGCACAAGCTTAATTTTCCCGGAGCGGGAATGTTCGGTTACACCTCATTCCGTGCTTTGATGGCTGTTATCCTCGCATTGCTTATATCGAGTATATGGGGAGACAAATTCATCAATCTGCTTAAAAAGAAGCAAATCACGGAAACACAGCGTGACGCCAAGACCGACCCGTTCGGTGTCAACAAAGTAGGCGTACCAAGCATGGGAGGTGTCATCATCATTGTAGCCATCCTTATACCTTGCCTGCTATTGGGTAAGCTGGATAATATATACATGATATTGATGCTGATCACCACTGTATGGCTGGGATCACTCGGTTTTGCCGACGACTATATCAAAATATTCAAGAAAGACAAGGAAGGCTTGCACGGTAAGTTCAAAATCATCGGTCAGGTGGGTCTGGGGCTGATTGTAGGCTTAACCCTGTATCTGAGTCCGGATGTAGTTATCCGCGAGAACATCGAGGTTCATACACCGGGACAGGAAATGGAAGTGATTCACGGAACCAATGATTTAAAATCTACCCAAACCACTATTCCTTTCTTTAAAAGTAACAACTTAGATTATGCCGACCTGGTGGGCTTTATGGGCGAACATGCACAGACAGCCGGATGGTTCCTGTTCGTGATCATTACGATCTTCGTTGTAACCGCCGTTTCGAACGGGGCTAACCTGAATGACGGCATGGACGGTATGGCAGCCGGAAACTCCGCCATTATCGGTGCCACGCTGGGAATACTGGCGTACGTATCGTCACACATCGAATTTGCCAGCTATCTGAATATCATGTACATTCCGGGATCGGAAGAACTGGTAATCTACATTTGTGCCTTTATCGGTGCATTGATCGGTTTCTTATGGTACAACGCCTATCCGGCACAAGTATTCATGGGAGACACAGGCAGCCTGACTATCGGTGGTATCATTGCCGTATTTGCCATTATCATCCACAAAGAATTGCTGATACCGATTCTCTGCGGTGTATTTCTGGTAGAGAATCTGTCAGTCATACTGCAACGCTTCTACTATAAGATAGGTAAGCGGAAGGGAGTAAAACAGCGGTTGTTCAAACGAACTCCGATACACGATCATTTCCGTACTTCGATGAGTCTGGTAGAACCGGGATGTACGGTGAAGTTCACGAAGCCCGACCAGCTATTTCACGAATCAAAGATTACCGTCCGTTTCTGGATTGTAACGATTGTACTGGCAGCGATAACGATTATTACATTAAAAATACGATGAGAACAAACAGACTGCCCAATGCAGGATATTTGTAACATTAATATAGTTGAGAGTATTAACCCGATTATTAACTTTAAAAAGATGTGCGCAGCCGACGAGCGAAAAAGAAAAGATGAAAAGGAAGAGAGAAGAGTCTGCCTGTCGGACAGCAAAAGCACATTATTGTAAATGAAAAGAATTGTAATTTTAGGAGCCGGTGAAAGCGGCGCTGGTGCAGCCGTACTCGCCAAAGTAAAAGGATTTGAAACATTTGTTTCGGATATGTCCGCTATCAAGGATAAGTATAAGGACCTTCTGGACAGCCACCATATTGCCTGGGAGGAAGGACATCATACCGAAGAACTCATTCTGAATGCCGATGAGGTGATTAAAAGCCCCGGTATCCCGAATGACGCCCCGCTGATCCTGAAACTGAAAGCTCAAGGCACACCGGTTATCTCCGAAATCGAGTTTGCCGGACGCTATACCGATGCAAAAATGATCTGTATCACCGGTTCTAATGGAAAGACAACGACTACTTCCCTGATCTACCACATCTTTAAGAGTGCAGATCTGAATGTAGGACTAGCCGGAAATATCGGCAAGAGCCTGGCTTTGCAAGTAGCCGAAGAGCATCATGACTATTATATCATCGAACTCAGCTCTTTCCAACTGGACAATATGTATAACTTCCGTGCCAATATTGCCGTACTGATGAATATCACTCCGGACCATCTGGACCGATACGACCATTGTATGCAGAACTACATCGATGCCAAATTCCGTATTACGCAAAACCAGACAACGGACGACGCTTTCATCTTCTGGAACGATGACCCGATCATCAAACAGGAACTGGCAAAGCACGGTCTGAAAGCTCATCTGTATCCTTTCGCAGCCGTGAAGGAAGACGGAGCCATCGCATACGTAGAAGATCACGAAGTGAAGATTACCGAGCCCATCGCCTTCAACATGGAGCAGGAGGAACTGGCACTGACCGGACAGCACAATCTTTACAACTCGCTGGCTGCCGGTATCTCGGCAAACCTGGCAGGTATCACTAAAGAAAATATCCGCAAGGCGCTCTCCGACTTCAAGGGAGTGGAACATCGCCTGGAGAAAGTAGCGCGCGTACGCGGTATCGACTTCATCAACGACTCAAAAGCGACCAATGTCAACTCTTGCTGGTATGCCCTGCAAAGCATGACCACCAAGACAGTGCTGATACTGGGCGGCAAAGACAAAGGCAACGACTATACGGAAATAGAAGATCTGGTACGTGAAAAGTGCTCGGCACTGGTTTATCTGGGACTGCACAACGAAAAGCTGCACGACTTTTTCGACCGTTTCGGACTGCCCGTAGCCGATGTGCAGACCGGAATGAAGGATGCAGTAGAAGCAGCCTACAAACTGGCAAAGAAAGGAGAAACCGTATTGTTAAGCCCCTGCTGCGCCTCATTCGACCTCTTCAAGAGTTACGAAGACCGCGGTGATCAGTTTAAGAAATATGTAAGAGAATTATAAAATGGATTTATTAAAGAGCATATTTAAAGGCGACAAGGTAATCTGGATTATCTTCCTCTGTCTCTGCCTCATCTCGATTATCGAGGTGTTTTCGGCAGCATCGACGCTGACGTACAAAAGTGGCGACCACTGGGGACCGATAACACAGCACTCCATCATCCTGATGGTGGGTGCCGTAGTAGTGGTATTTCTGCATAACGTCCCCTACAAATGGTTCCAGGTATTCCCCGTCTTCCTGTATCCGATTTCCCTCGTTCTGCTGGCATTCGTCACGCTGATGGGTATCATTACAGGCGACCGTGTCAATGGGGCAGCCCGCTGGATGACCTTTATGGGACTGCAATTCCAGCCTTCGGAACTGGCAAAGATGGCTGTCATCATTGCCGTTTCGTTCATCCTGTCCAAGAGGCAGGATGAAGAAGGAGCCAACCCCAAAGCCTTTAAGTACATCATGATCCTTACCGGACTGGTCCTTTTGCTGATTGCTCCGGAAAACCTGTCGACAGCCATGTTGCTGTTCGGTGTCGTATTCATGATGATGTTCATCGGACGGGTAGCGGCAAAGAAACTCCTTCTGTTGGCAGGAGGACTTGTGCTGATTGTCGCACTCGGTGTAGGTACGGTAGTCGCCATCCCTGCCAAAACACTGCACAATACCCCCGGACTTCATCGTCTGGAGACTTGGCAGAACCGTATCAAAGGCTTTTTTGATAAAGACGAAGTGCCCGCAGCCAAATTCGATATAGACAAAGACGCACAGATCGCCCATGCCCGTATTGCCATCGCTACCAGTCACGTAGTGGGCAAAGGACCGGGAAACTCCATCCAGCGTGATTTCCTCAGTCAGGCATTCTCCGACTTTATCTTTGCGATTGTCATCGAAGAAATGGGATTGATAGGAGGTATATTTGTCGTATTCCTCTACCTCTGTCTGCTGATGCGGGCCGGACGTATCGCGCAAAAATGCGAACGGACCTTCCCCGCCTTCCTTGTCATGGGTATCGCTTTGCTGCTGGTATCGCAGGCGATACTGAATATGATGGTTGCCGTGGGACTGTTCCCCGTAACAGGACAGCCTCTGCCTTTGGTCAGCAAGGGAGGTACAAGTACATTGATCAACTGCGCTTATATCGGAATGATATTAAGCGTGAGCCGATATACTGCTCATCTGGAAGAACAGAAAGCCCATGATGCACAGATTCAGATGCAGATAGAAGCCGGTACAGCTCCTTCGGAAGCACAAATCGTTGCTGAACCTACTGCACAGATTCTGAACAGCGATGCCAAGTTTGAGGATGAACACGATAGCAGTAAACGAGGGTGAACGGACAGAAAAAAGGATTATTATGGAAAAAGAACTTAGAATTATCATCAGCGGTGGAGGCACAGGAGGGCATATCTTCCCTGCCGTATCTATCGCCAACGCTATAATAGAACTGCGACCGGACGCGAAAATCTTATTTGTGGGCGCCGAAGGCCGTATGGAGATGCAGCGGGTTCCCGACGCAGGCTATAAGATTATCGGGCTGCCGATAGCCGGTTTCGACCGCAAACATTTATGGAAAAACGTATCCGTACTGATCAAACTGGCACGCAGCCAGTGGAAAGCACGCAGCATCATCAAAAACTTCCGCCCGCAAGTAGCGGTAGGCGTAGGAGGATACGCCAGCGGACCGACACTCAAAACTGCCGGAATGATGGGAGTGCCGACTCTGATTCAGGAACAGAACTCGTATGCCGGAGTCACGAATAAGCTGCTGGCACAAAAAGCAAAGGTTATTTGTGTTGCATACGATGGAATGGAAAAGTTCTTTCCTGCCGATAAGATTATAATGACCGGAAATCCCGTTCGCCAGAATCTGACGAAGGATATGCCGGAAAAAGGCGCGGCACTACGTTCCTTCAATCTGCTTCCGGATAAGAAGACAATCCTGATTGTAGGCGGCAGCCTCGGCGCACGTACCATTAATAATACGCTGACCGCAGCATTAGCCACAATTAGAGAAAACAACGATATACAGTTCATCTGGCAGACCGGAAAATATTACTATCCGCAGGTGACAGAAGCCGTACGGGCAGCAGGAGAACTTCCGAATCTGTACGTGACGGACTTCATCAAGGATATGGCAGCCGCTTACGCGGCTTCCGACCTAGTGATTTCACGTGCGGGAGCCGGTTCTATTTCAGAGTTTTGTCTGTTGCACAAGCCTGTGGTTCTGGTTCCTTCGCCCAATGTGGCAGAAGATCATCAGACCAAGAATGCACTGGCACTGGTAGACAAACAAGCCGCCATCTACGTAAAAGACAGCGAAGCAGAAGCAAAGTTGATGGATGTAGCCCTGAACACAGTAGCTGACGACCGGAAACTGAAAGAACTAAGTGAGAATATAGCCAAGTTGGCTTTGCCCGACTCTGCACGAATCATCGCGCAGGAAGTAATCAAGCTGGCAGAAGCAGAAAACTAGTTGAGGGAATGCAAAAATCGCAACTATCCCAATTAGGATTGACTAAAAAGTCAGTAGAATCTCCAATCTCCTCCTTCCAGAAGGAGGAGAATGAAAATACTACCGACTTTGGGGGTCATCCCCAATTAAAGGTAGTACCGACTCTGATTAAAACTTGAAATGTTACTTGGAACAAGAATTATAAAAAGAAACAGTATAAAGAAATGAATATTGAAACGATCAAATCAGTCTACTTTGTCGGTGCCGGAGGCATCGGTATGAGTGCGCTTGTCCGCTATTTCCTTTCCAAAGGAAAAGTGGTAGCCGGATACGACCGCACCCCGACTCCATTGACTGAAAACCTCATCGCCGAAGGCGCACAAATACATTACGAAGAAAACGTACGACTGATTCCGGAAGCCTGCAAAGACAAAGAAAGCACTTTAGTCGTATTGACCCCCGCCGTTCCGCAGGAACACGAAGAATTGGTTTATTTCCGCAACAACGGATTCGAAATACAAAAACGCGCGCAAGTACTGGGAACGATCACTCATTCCAGCAAAGGTCTGTGTGTAGCCGGCACTCATGGCAAGACAACCACTTCTACCATGACCGCCCACCTATTCCACCAATCGCACATAGAATGTACCGCTTTCCTCGGAGGCATCTCCAAGAATTACGGCACCAATCTGCTACTCTCTCAGAAAAGCCCTTATACCGTCATCGAAGCAGACGAGTTCGACCGCTCTTTCCATTGGCTGTCCCCTTATATGTCTGTCATCACTGCCACAGACCCCGATCATCTGGACATCTACGGAACAGAAAAGGCATACCTCGAAAGCTTCGAACATTATACAACACTGATCCAGCCGGGCGGTGCACTGATTATCCGAAAAGGTATCTCACTACAACCGAAAGTACAGGCCGGAGTCCGTGTCTATACCTATTCGCGTGACGAAGGAGACTTCCACGCCGAGAATATCCGCATCGGAAACGGTGAAATCTTCATCGACTTCGTTGCCCCCGACACACGTATCAACAATATCCAACTGGGAGTTCCGGTAAGCATCAACATCGAGAATGGTGTAGCCACCATGGCACTCGCCCACCTCAACGGAGTGACCGACGAAGAGATCAGACAAGGAATGAACAGCTTCCGCGGTGTAGACCGCCGGTTCGATTTCAAGATCAAGAATGACCAGGTAGTCTTTCTGAGCGACTACGCCCATCATCCCTCTGAAATCAAACAGAGCGTGCTGTCTATCCGCGAACTCTATAAAGACAAGAAGATCACAGCCATCTTCCAGCCGCACCTGTACACCCGTACCCGCGACTTCTATCAGGACTTTGCCGATAGCCTGTCACTACTGGACGAAGTCATTCTGGTAGACATCTATCCGGCTCGTGAGACACCGATCCCCGGTGTCACCAGCAAGCTGATATACGACAACCTCCGTCCGGGCATCGAAAAAAGTATGTGCAAAAAGGAAGAAATACTGAACATTCTGAAAGATAAAAACATTGAAGTATTAATAACTCTGGGAGCCGGAGACATAGACAATTATGTCCCCGAAATAAAGAAAGAACTGGAAAAAATGAAGAACGAAGAGCGAAGAACGAAGAACTAAGAATTTCTACGCTACATCATACAGTCGCGCAGCCAATTCTCAATTCTTCATTTTCAATTTTCAATTCTCAATTAAATAAAAACTATGGTAAAGAGAATCCTTCTATCTATCGTCATGTTGATGCTTATCGCCTACCTCGGCATAGCCATCACCGCTTTCAACCGCAAGCCTGCCGACCAGACCTGCCGTGACGTAGAACTGGTCATCAAGGATACCACTTATGCCGGCTTCATCACCAAAGAAGAGGTGAAAGGCATCCTCCAGCATAAAGGTATCTACCCTATCGGGAAAAAGATGGAGCGCATCTCTACCAAGTCGCTGGAACGGGAACTGAGCAAGCATCCGCTGATCGACGAAGCGGAATGCTACAAAACACCCAGCGGCAAAGTCTGCGTAGAAGTGACACAACGTATACCGATATTACGCATCATGAGTGCCAACGGAGAGAATTATTACCTTGATAATAAAGGAACCGTCATGCCGCCGGAAGCAAAATGCGTCGCACATCGGGCAATTGTCACCGGAAACGTAGAAAAGTCGTTTGCAATGAAGGATTTATATAAGTTTGGTGTATTTTTGCAAAACAATAAGTTCTGGGACGCCCAGATAGAACAAATCCATGTGTTGCCCGACCGCAACATCGAACTGGTACCTCGTGTAGGCGACCACCTCGTCTATCTCGGCAAACTTGAAAACTTTGAAAACAAACTGGCACGCCTGAAAGAATTCTACCAAAAAGGACTCAATCAGGTAGGCTGGAACAAATATTCACGCATCAGTCTTGAATTCAGCAACCAGATTATCTGTACGAAGAGAGAGAGTAATAAGTAATAGGTAATAGGTAACAGGTGATGGGATGAAGTTCTCAAAATAGAAAGTTGAAAATAATTAAATTATAAATAAAGAGATGGCAACAACAGAATTTATCGCCGCTATTGAACTTGGTTCATCGAAGATAACCGGTGTGGCCGGAAGAAAGAACAGTGACGGAAGCATGCAGATACTGGCATACGCCCAGGAAGACTCCTCAACGTTTATCCGCAAAGGAGTGATCTTCAATCTGGACAAGACAGCACAAAGCCTGACTTCTATCATCAACAGACTGGAAGGTGAGTTGAAAAACTCAATCGCCAAGGTATACGTAGGCATTGGCGGACAATCCCTCCGCACAGTCCGCAACGTAGTAAGTCGCGACCTCGAAGAAGAAGCGATTATCTCGGAAGAGCTGGTAAACGCTATCGGCGATGAGAATGTAGCGATTCCGGTAGTCGATATGGATATACTGGACGTAGCGCCGCAAGAATACAAAGTCGGCAATAATCTGCAAGCCAATCCGGTGGGACTGGTAGGAAGCCACATCGAAGGACGTTTCCTCAATATCGTCGCCCGCTCTTCCGTACGGAAGAATCTGGAACACTGCTTCCAGCAGGCAAAGATCGATATTGCCGACCAACTGATCGCGCCACTGGTTACAGCCAATGCCGTGCTGACCGAGAGCGAACGCCGTTCAGGCTGCGCACTCATCGACTTCGGAGCTGATACCACCACTATTTCGGTTTATAAAAACAACATTCTCCGCTTCCTGACAGTGCTGCCGCTGGGAGGAAACAGCATCACCCGCGACATCACCACCCTGCAAATGGAGGAAGAAGAAGCGGAACGTCTGAAGAAAACTTACGGAGACGCCCTATACGAAGAAGACGAAAGCGAAGAGCCCGCCACCTGCAAGCTCGAAGATGAAAGCCGCACAGTCGAACTGAGCAAGCTCAACAACATCATCGAGGCACGTGCCGAGGAAATCATCGCCAACGTATGGAACCAGATTCAAATCTCCGGCTACGAAGACAAACTGCTGGCCGGCATCATCCTCACAGGTGGAGCCGCCAACCTGAAGAATCTGGAAGAAATGCTTCGCAGACGCTCGAAGATAGAAAAGATGAGAATGGCGAAACTGCCTCGCAACACCATTCACGCTCCCAGCAATATACTGAAGAAGGACGGTTCGCAGAACACCCTGTTCGGACTTCTGTTCGAAGGCAATCAGAACTGCTGCCTGATAGAAACCGCTCCCCAGATACCGGTCACTCCCGCCACTCCCCGACCGGAGCCGGAAATTCACAAGACCGTAGACATGTTTGAGGACGATCAGGAACTGAAAGAGCAAGCCCGACTGGCACGCCTCAAGAAAGAAGAGGAAGAGAAAGAAGCACGGGCAGCCGCCAAGGAAGCTGAAAGACTCCGCAAGCAGAAGGAGAAAGAAGAGAAAGAAAGACGCAAGAGAGAAGCCGGTCCCAGCTGGATTCAACGCAAGATCGACTCCCTGACCAAGGAAATCTTCTCTGACGACGATATGAAATAAATTCAAAATTCAATAATATGGACGAGATAGTACAATTCGATTTCCCGACCGACTCACCGAAAATCATCAAAGTAATTGGTGTAGGTGGCGGTGGCGGTAACGCTGTGAACCACATGTACCGGGAAGGCATACATGACGTAACGTTCGTTCTCTGCAACACGGACAACCAGGCATTGGCCGAGTCACCCGTTCCGGTGAAACTGCAACTGGGCCGTAGCATCACACAAGGACTTGGAGCCGGCAACCGTCCCGAACGGGCACGCGACGCCGCCGAAGAAAGTATTGACGATATCAAAGAACAGCTGAACGACGGCACCAAGATGGTATTCATCACTGCCGGAATGGGAGGAGGAACCGGAACCGGAGCCGCCCCTGTCATCGCCCGCATTGCGAAGGAGATGGATATTCTGACAGTAGGTATTGTCACCATTCCATTTATTTTCGAAGGAGAAAAGAAAATTATTCAGGCACTGGACGGCGTCGAACGTATCGCCCAGCACGTAGATGCCCTGCTGGTCATCAACAACGAGCGCCTGCGCGAAATATATGCCGACCTTACCTTCATGAATGCTTTCGGCAAGGCCGATGATACGCTTTCCATCGCTGCAAAGAGTATCGCCGAGATAATCACCATGCGTGGTACGGTGAATCTGGACTTTGCCGATGTGAAGACCATCCTGAAAGACGGTGGTGTAGCCATCATGAGTACCGGATTCGGAGAAGGCGAGAACCGTGTCACCAAAGCTATCGACGATGCCCTCCACTCTCCGTTGCTGAACAACAACGACATCTTCAACGCAAAAAAGGTAATGTTGAACGTATCCTTCTGTCCCACGTCCGAACTGATGATGGAAGAAATGAACGAGATACACGAGTTCATGAGCAAGTTCCGCGAAGGTGTGGAAGTAATCTGGGGAGTCGCCGTAGACAACTCTCTGGACACCAAAGTAAAGATCACCGTACTCGCCACCGGATTTGGTGTGGAAGACGTGCCCGGTATGGACACACTGCACGAAGCCCGCAGCCAGGAGGAAGAAGAACGCCAGTTGCAGCTTGAAGAAGAGAAGGAGAAGAATAAAGAGCGTATCCGCAAGGCATACGGTGAAAGTGCCGGCATCGGAAAGAAAAGCCTGCGCAGCCGTCGCCATATCTATATCTTCAATACCGAAGATTTGGACAACGACGACATCATCGCCATGATAGAGGAATCTCCTACTTACACGCGCGATAAAACGAAGCTGTTGAAGATCAAGACGAAAGCGGCTCTTGAAGAGGAAGTTGCCATGGAAGAGGCTACGGACAATGACGGAGTAATCACTTTCTAAATGGTTCTTCCCCTTGCTATTATAAATTGTAAATAATTAAAATATAAATATCATCATGGATTTATTTGACAAAGTCAGCGAAGACATTAAAAACGCAATGAAGGCAAAGGATAAAGTTGCCTTGGAGACTTTAAGAAACATAAAGAAATTCTTCATCGAAGCTAAAACAGCTCCGGGAGCCAACGATACACTGACAGACGAAGCAGCCTTGAAAATCATTCAGAAACTGGTGAAACAAGGTAAGGATTCTGCCGAAATATATATCGGACAGGGACGCCAGGATCTGGCTGACGGAGAACTGGCACAGGTTGCCGTAATGGAAGCTTATTTGCCCAAACAAATGACTGCTGAAGAACTGGAAGCTGCATTGAAGGAAATCATTGCCGAAACAGGTGCTACCAGCGGAAAAGATATGGGTAAGGTGATGGGAGTTGCCTCCAAGAAGTTGGCAGGACTGGCAGAAGGCCGTGCTATTTCTGCAAAAGTAAAAGAGTTGTTGGGATAAGCCCCCACACCTCCTCCCCAGAAATAAAAAAAACTTTTTGGTCTCACGGTCTCATTCCATTAAGATAAGCCGTAGATAATCAGCAATATAAAGAGTGAGAGATCCTTTTCAAACAGGTGTCTCTCACTCTTTTCTTCATTCAAACAGCTATTTTTCACGTATCTCTCATTCACTTCAAGGGTATCTCTCATTGTTTTTAGGGCTTTACATGTTATACTGCTACCTATATCCTTCTCTTTTGATACCTACATCTGCATGTTTTCTTACCGATATCTTCATCGTTCCACCCGGGTAGGACGAACTGTCTACTACTGTGACACGATCAGTTCACCTAAGTGCGATGATCATATCACCCGGGTAGAACGATGAAGATATCGGTGAGATAATATGATAATACCAATTGAAAGACAGGAGAATATAGGATCATTTGCATCTAAAAGAGCGGTAAACAATAACTTCTTGATTTATGAAATTACCTATTTGACATCAAGTTACAAGAATAAAAACATAATAAATGGCATTATATAAATTAAATTCTTACTTTTGTAACAATAGGAAGATAACATTCCTGCTTTGACGACAGGCAAAACATTCTTTTTGAATAGTATCTATAACGAACTAAATTACGACAAACAGATGAAAAGCAGTACATTGATAACTATTCTATCTACATTCTTATTAGTAGGGTGCAGCAAACAACAATCCACTTTGGACAAACAACTGGATGAGGTTGAAAAAATCATAGAAGTAAATCCTGATAGCGCATCAAGCATACTGGAAAACATAGCATCTCCGGAGCAGCTGGATGATAAAACCTTTGCACGCTGGTGCATACTATCGGGCAAAGTCACTGACGAAATCTTTAATACCCTATTGCCATCTTATCAATTCGAGCGAGCTAACACTTGGTATTCATCCTACGGTAAATCCAATGAACAAGTACAAATCTTAATTTATTTAGGACGTTCCTATGCAAATGACGGGGATTATGACAAAGCAATGTCTATATATACTAATGCGTTAGAGATTGGAGAAAAGAACAAACTCTATAATTTAGTTGGGTATACATATAGCTATATAGGCGACTTATATAGAGAGAAAGCCATGCGAACAGAAGCTATCAAAAAATACGAAATGGCTGCCGACAATTTCAAAAAAGAAAATAATATAGATAGCTACACTTGTGCTCTAAGAGACATGGGGCGTGAATATGCAAGTATTGATTCGTTATCACACGCTATAGAAATTCTATCTACAGCGGACTCTCTTACAGCAAACTCCAAGGACATAGATGTAAAAGCTGCCATCGACAATGCTTTAGGAAATATCTATGTAATGCAAAACAAATATGATGAAGCCAAAAAATTCTTCTACAAAGCACTGGAAGGAAGAGAAAAAATGCCTAACTACATGGCATTAATTGACCTATACATAGCGTCTGACTCTATAAGCCAAGCAAAAGGACTTCTACAGAAGATTCCACAAGATGATCCTACCTATACTTATAGTATTAAATATTTGTATTACCAAATATACAAATCGGAAAAAAAATATGAGAAAGCACTCACTTATCTGGAAGAATGTACAGACTTGGTAGATTCCATTGTATATGCAGATAATCAATCTAAGATACTAAACATAGAATCTAAATATAACCACTTGAAAATTAGCAAGGAAATAGATAAATTAAAGATGAAGCAACAAAGCTACATTATAGTTTCTGTTATCTGCATTGCAGCTCTACTATTAATGGTTATAGGATATTTATTATACAGAAAACAAGCAAAAGAGAAGATACTAAAGCAGCAAAAAGAATTAGATAAGATGAAATTAGACCTATACACACTTTCTCTTGAACTTGAAAAAAAACGAAGTTTATTAAACACATTCAAAGAAAAAGACGAAAATTATGATAAAATGCAAAAAGAAATAGATCACCTATTCACTAATTACAGGAAATTACAGAACAAAATATTAACCGATTCTCCTTTATATAAAGAACTTGTTTCTCTTGCTAATAAAAATACGCCTAGAATTACAGAACCATTGATAAGCAAAAATCAATGGAAACTCATAGTTAACGAAATAACAAGTATTTATCCCAACCTTTACAATTATCTATTTAGCTTATGCCCGACTTTATCAGACGAAGATTTTCAATATTGTTGTTTCTACCTATATGGATTCGACACTAATGTAGAAGCTAAATTATTAAATATTGCCATTGGCTCTGTAAGTAGAAAGCATACCAGGCTTAAAGGAAAACTGAATATAACACTACCAAGCAACTCAACTTTATATGAATACTTGATGATAAATATGGGGTAGCTTTCATGTTTATATGAACATTTTGTACCTGTCACACTGATGGTACACACAAAAAGCATAACCAACTGATTATCAAGCACCACTTGTCCATGTCAAAACAATCATTTTACTAAATGTAGATCTCTATTTTTCATAAATTTGCAGAAAACATTTAGACATATGAGAAAGTTAAGCATTACACTATTATTAATTGGCATTTCATTCATGACAATGGAAGCCAATAATTATTCAACAGACCACAAAACTCGAATCTATTTTAAGAAGTGGAATGAACGCCAAAAGACAGTTATTTTTTTACCTATAGAAGCTACTATAGAGGAAAATAACATCGAAGTACAGTTTTTTGAAAAATCGAACGAGCCAGCCACCTTCCAAGTTAAAGACAAAAATGGAAACATTGTATTCCAAGACGTGGTGATTCCTGATAAGCTAGAAATCTATAAAATAGATTTAGATGGCTTTAAAGCTGGTTCATACGAGTTATTCTACATAGAAGAAAGTATAGCCTTTGTAGGAGAGTTTCAAATCGAATAGATAATGATTATAAACCAATATATCAAAGAAACTCCCTAAGCATGATACAAATCATGCTTAACAGAAAAATAGAACAAAAGCAAAACAACCTCCTAAAATAAAAATCAAAGTATGAAAAAGCAAACATTAATTAATCTATTTATTCTATTCTTTTTGTTTTCTTGTCAAAGTTATGAATTCGAGAACATTGAGATTAATGATACTCCTATAGAGAATAATCCCTATAAAGTGAGTATCGACGAAGCTAAGGACATCGCTTTAAACTTTATGAAGACATTCCAAAAGACACCCGCCGCATCAACCAGAAGCGCTGGTATCTCGATAGAAAATGTAGAAGTTGTAAAAGTCAACAAAGCAGCAACGAGAAGCGCTGGTATAGAAAATGGCATGGACACCCTACTATATGCAGTCAATTTCTCCAATAACAACGGATATATATTGGTAGGTGCGGACAGAAGGACAGATCCTATTTTCGGGATTATAGACAATGGCTCTTTTTCCGACGAGAGTATCACAACCAATCCCAACTTTGCATTTTTTCTTGATTTGGCATTAGGAAAAGCAGTATACGACATCCTAAAGAATGATACTGTCAAGATTGTTAATACGCGATCTATCAATGATTATGACGATGTATATGGTACCGCTTATAACCTAAGTTCCAAATGGGGACAAGGAGCACCTTACAACCAATATTGTCCTGGGCCATACACAGGCTGTGTTGCCACTGCCACTGCTCAGATTCTATCATTTTTTCCAACTATCGGTAGTGTAAACTGGCAAGACGGCTCATCTTACGGAAGCAGTGTTCTTCATTGGAAGCAGATAGCAACTGATTGTTTTAGATACAAAGGAATACTTAACACAGTTACAACCCCGCAATCCGCAAATGAGGTAGCACATCTAATGCGATATCTGGGAGTAGCACTCAAAGCCGAATATAAAAGTGACGGTACTAGCATAGAGTCTAAAAACGCTATAAATTGGTTAAATGACTACGCATCATTAAAAGCGTCCGGATTAAAGAAATATGATGCTGATCAAGTTTTCATGGCAGCTAATAGATTCTCGGATAAAATAGTCTATATGAGAGGAAATCGAGGTAAAAAAAGTTTTGTCGGGATTACAATCACATATACCGGAGGACACGCATGGATAGCTGACGGATCATTTACTGCAACAAGAAAGAGTGATGGGCAACGAGTTAACCTTTTCCACTTCAACTGGGGATGGGACGGAAGATCTAATGGCTATTTTCCAGCAGCTGTATTTGACAGTAGCAACCCCGCAATCAACGATTCAGAACTACCAGGTATACTAAGTTTAGACAATGATGGAACATCAGGAAATAACTATAAATATAATGTAGAGTATTCTATAGTTGAGAATCCCAACAGACCGGAAAGCGGAGGTACAATTAAATAATTGCAATAACATGAAACTGCATCACATTAAATTATTAAGCTTTTTATTAGCAGTCTTTCTGACAAGTTGCAAAGAAAGTACTGATACACCTCCATTCGTCTTTCGATGCCTAGTGAAACTTGTTAATGAAGACGGAAGCTTGCCTTTGGAAGAAAACAAAGATAAAACAAGCGAAATCACAATAAACCTGATAAAGCCAACGGATAACAACGCTCAAATAGAGAATATGCTTTATCTTGATTATGATGGTAACCTTAACATACAGATTCTGGATAGGAAAGCTACTATTAAAAATGATGGCAATTATGATCAGGAGTATAGATTCGAAATCCAATATCCCGAAGAAATCCGTAGGAGAAAAGACACGATTAGAATTAAATATCGGTTTAAAGATTACAGACCCTCTATCATAGAAGCCTTCTACAATGATAAAAAGCCACAATATATGGGTACTGATGTTACTTATTTCGAGGTTGAAAATTGAAATAAAACATATTTCGACCAACTTTATTGAAATTCTATTATAAAAGATTGCAAGTCGTAGAGACTTAAAAAAGCATTGGTAGGAGTGAACGTATGTAAAAAAGCAGACTAAAGTCTGAGAAGCAGTTCACTTTAAGAGATATGAATTTCCCTACCCTTCAATACCTTTTACCAAACTTATTATTCACTAAGAAATATCGTTATGAAATCAATGAAATTTAAAAATAGATTTAGATGGCTTTAAAGCCGATCAATATGAACTACTTTATATAGAAAAAGCTGTGACTTTCATTGGAGAGTTTGAAATCGAGTAGGTAAAACCTCAGCTCATAAAATAATATTAACTAAAAATTATACCATGAGAAAACTATTAATTATCGTATCATTGTTTACAATGATGTCATGTCAAGAGAATCTTGATATGATTGACAGTGAAAACTTACCTGAAACAAGTAGTAGCACGAACCCTGAATTCAAAGTTAATGAAGAAGACATTCAATCGACTATTGATGAGTTTTATGGAGTATCCTCTCTCTCCCCTACAAGGGTAGAAAATTCTGTTAGTATAAAGAAAATAACTTCATTGACTAAAAGCAAGACACGAAATATTGGCAGTGACTCTGATATAGATGTAAATGACATTCTTTATATAGTAAAGTTATCTAATGGAAATACTGCTTTTGTTGCAGCTGATAAGCGTGCCAAATCATTATATGGCATTGCAGATGGAAATGTAGAGCTTGACAATACTGATCTCATAAACAGTAACATACCCGGTGGATTAGTTGCCATTTTAAGCAATGCAATAGCCGATATTAAGTATTCTATAAAATACAATACTGAAGTTAATGACGATTGGAAAACGGTAAACGTTTCCACAAGGGCAGACTCAGATATAGTTGGAGGAAAAGAAATGTTTACCATGGAGCCAAGGTGTCCAGTTTCTTGGCATCAATTCGCTCCGTTTAATAATGCATGTCCTCTATATACCAACAGCAATGGAGATAAAGTACACTCTGCTGCGGGATGCGTTGCAGTTGCAGCAGCACAAGCTCTATTATGTTTATGGGACCGTTCAAAAACTACTTTTTATTACTACACATTAATAACATCATGGGATCGGCTAAGCGAAATAAAACATGACAATCAGTTTATTGCCGGAAGTGATGAAGAAACTGATGTCGCAAATTTAATACATGAAATCGGACAAGCAGTAGGAATGAAGTATGGACCGAGTAGTAGTGCGAATACAGAAGATGCAGTAAAAGCCGTATGCCTTTTATCACAAGGTTATCTTAAATATGAAAAGTCCCCTTTTAATGAAACTATTGAAAATACTTTAATACAGAAAAGTGGTATAGTATGGTTATCTGCCAGAAATAGTAATGACGAAGGGCATTCAATGCTAATAGATGCATTACGTTTCGTATTTACTACTGGGGCTTGTGGCACATGCATAGATGCAACAAAATATGTAAAGAGATATTTCCATATCAATTATGGATGGGGAGAAAGTTATAATGGTTATTATCTTTATATACCACAGTCAGATAATTATGATCAGGACTTGAGATGGGAAGGCACATCTAGAACCTTTCCATATCAAATGAAAGCATTCAGTGTATGGCAAACAAAAAATGAATAAAATGAAACATAAATTAACCATAGTTGTCCTTTATATGATCATAAGTTCGTGCAATAATACTGATTCCAATGAATTCGCTTTCTCGAACTATAGTTGGGAATGTCCCAAAGAAGGAGGTAAGGAAATATTCACATCCAATAAAGAAGAATGGGAAATTGATCAGTTAATACTTGATGGAATTATTATTAAAGAATATAGTCCAGAATATATTGATAAAAATCAGAGTTTTCCACCTGACAAATTTGAATTTGATTTTTTCTCTTTTAAAATCGAAGGAAAGAAAGTTACTATTTGTATACTAGAAAACACTACAGGAAAAAGTAGAAGTATAAAATTTATATGCAGACATGTAAATACATATCATGCTATAACTGTTGTACAGCTACCTGATATCAATATCATTGAACACTCTGGAAACTAAAAGTTTCGATGAATAAGTATTATATAGTTGGCATAACAGTAATATGAAGAGTATTCTCTTAAAAAGATAAAAGATCAATCAAAAGACACATTAATTAAACAATCTAATAATAAGTAATCATGAAAACAACAAAATCTAATATTCTATCAGGACTTACCTATGCTTTATCAGTAATAGGTTGTCTATCTGTTGCTTCGTGTGCAGATAATGGGAATTATATTGAAAAGGATTCGAGTATAAAATCTGAATCTGATAATTCAAAATATGACGAAAACAACTATAGTTTTAATACTATAAGCTTATGGGGTAGTGAAGCGGCCGTAGTTGATAAAGGAGACTACTATATTTTTCAAGGTGACATTCACTTATTAAAAGAAGATTTAATACAAACCAGAGGTGCTGCCAGAATAGATCGTAGATGGCCTAACAATAAAGTTTATTATTCTGTGGACGGTATTCCAGCTATATATACAAAGTATATATACAGAGCAATAGAATGGATTGAGAATGGTTCATATATCGATATGGTACCCCGTTACAATGAAGGAGACTATATTCAATTCAATTTTTTGGATCAGAATGAATGGTCAGCATATTCTGATTATGTAGGAAGAAAAGGAGGGACCCAAACCATTAATCTATCCCGGGAAGCAATTATAAGTGTTGGCACTATTGCTCATGAAATATGCCATGCAATTGGGATGTATCATGAAATGAGCAGAACCGACAGGGACAATTACATACGTATTAATTTTGAAGGTATGGATGAAGATACACGATATCAGTATAAAACTTATGCCGAAATGAATCAGAATGGAGTAAATGTAGGAAGTTTTGATTTTGGTTCTATAATGATGTATTCTTCTGGTGGAGTCATGTACAAACTTGATAATAGTTACATAAGATCACAAAGAGATAGTCTATCAAATACTGACATGTTAACTTTGGCAACATTACAACCTATAGGAGACCAATTCAAATTTTTCGATCCATACGGTTATAATGAACCTTACGACAGCGATTATGAATATAGAAGAACCAAAATCATACAATGTCCTGAAGGGGCTAAGATAGACTTCAAATTTCAATATAATTATAAACCTACATCATCTAACTTAGGTGGATATACTGTAGACGATTTTAATGTCAGAACCATAATCTCAATTATCAATAGAAATACTAATCAAGAAGTTTATTCAAAAGAAATCCCCCTTGGCGTCACTACAACATGGACAGATATCTATTTAAGAGGTATCAATATACCACAAGGCGGATTCACTACAAAGGTAACATTAATAGGTTCAGTGAAGGGAACATCTACCTCTGATAAATTAAATGCTCTAAAAAGAGTTATGTACAATCCAAGTGTATACTTGCATCTTGATAAAGTGGAAATAAAAGGAGTAAATAAACATATTCCCAATGAATTTGGAAATGATGATAGAATCTTTACGTTCATATCAATATGATAAACAGGATATATAACACTTTTGTATTTTTAATCATTATAGGTTTATGCTTTTATTCTTGTAATGACGATGAGAAGCAAAAAGAAAAATATAAAATAATGACTCTAAAAGTCGCAGCTTATAGAGATTATTATGTTGCACCGGAGCATGGTATAACTACCAATATATTGGGTTATGTTGTTACAGATGAAAACAACAAGACATACGTCATCGAAACAATCAAAGGTTTTGAAGATGAGTATGAAGAAGGGTATGAGTTTGTGGTTAAAGTCAAAGCAGTAAACAAGAATCAAGACGAACCGGTACAAGATCTACTGGGATATTATTACTATCTACTGGAAATATTAAATAAGGAAAAAGTTTAAGACGCTAATTAGAAAACTGGTTATATAAAAAAATCCTCTATGAATTAGCAGTAGGGAGTGGTAGCTTTTTATCACTCCCTTATTGGACTATTCGTTTTTTATTGTAATATTGCATAATCATAAATAACTGAATGTCGACATATATTCATCTACATAAAGAAGCCATTAGAAAGATATGAGACTAGATCAAACTAAATTATTAGATTTTCTATTCACAGCTTTCATCCTAATTGGCTGCAAAGAAAACATTGATACCAGCTCATGTCTAAACTGTTTTTTTCCAAAATATGCAGTTATTTTTTCGTAGCTTACTGTTCAAGCCTTACACAGATAACACAAAAACAGTGCAATAAACTTTATACGTCCTAAGTTTATATTTTTACCAAAATATATTTGCAGAATAAATACAAATTCTATATCTTTACTTTTGTCCCTATTTTAGTGCACTTCATAGTCAATATATTAGTTATTTAATACTACAAAGTCTCTAAAAAACAGGATTTTATACAAACCTTCAAATTAGTTATATGGATATGATAACAAAAATAATTTCGGAGAAGAAACTTTTTTGGATAAGTTTCGCCATAGTTGGGTATTTTTGTTTATTATATTTAAATGCTTACTTCGCAAAATCCGACTTAGTTTTCATAGGGTGGGTTCAAGAACTACTAACGATACCATTTATACTTTTTCAGTTTATACTTTTAATCATTGCGATTTTGTACTGCATTAAAGATACATTTCGAGTAAATAGATATTCGTTTTGGAGTTTTTCTATTTTATTGATAAATAATCTATTTGTTATCTGTAGTTTAATCTTCAGATAAATATAGTTCAAAAGCGAAGTGTTTCTTGAAAACCACAGCCCCTTTCACCGCTTATCGTGAAATCTATATCCAATCCCCAGCATTAGATTGTTAGGGTCTTTAAACTTACTCAACTGATACCCCACGTGCAAAAACAAATGGCGGGTAACATAAGTTTTGAGAGCCAAAATTTGATAGAAACCTTCCGTATCATCGCCACTATATATCATATTTCGTCCGATACCGGCATTGATGGAGAAAATAGGCATCACCAGTTCTGCCCGAAGAGACAACCCCACCGCAAATTGTTCGCGGAATGGAGGACGATGAAACTTTATATCGTCCCCATAAGTTCCTACTAGCTTATAGTCCTTAATATTAGCACTCTCGTCAAATTGCGCATCCACAGAAAGTCCTGCCCGGAAATAGTTATTGAAATTATACATCGGGGCAAAATTGAGACCTACAATACCGAACGAACCAGGAACCAAAGTGGGTATACCTTCTTTAACGAATCCTCTTTTGCGAGTGGCACCGTATACCAACAAGTCATAGCTGACGTGTGGCTTTATGTAAAGACGTTTGGGAGCAATTGCTCCGGACGCCTTATCTTCGGCATTAAAGGTACGTACAATGCCGACTCTCCCTCCGATAGTATTGAGACCTCCATTGGGATAACGCGTATTTCCATTGGAGAAATGAGTGAAGTCCACCCCTGCTGCTAGTTTCCACTGTGGATAAAACTGCCAGTTCAAGACAAAGCCCAAATTGATATACGCATTGATTTTAGAACCAATAGCGTCATTGTACCAATTGCTGTGTTCATCATATTGTTTCCAACCGAAAGAAGCACCAAAATTCCACTCATAATCCAACGACAAACGGGATGAAAGCCGTACAATAGGCGCCCCTTGAAAAGCATATACCGCCACCGGATTTCCCAGTTCAGCGGAATTATAAAATGTATTATGCGAAACACCGATGCCCTGATAAGCATGAGGATACAGCCTCCCCAAATAGGAATCTTTGCTGAACTGGAAAGCATACTTCAAGTGCAGGGAAAGTGACCGATCAATTTTCTGCCGTTGTGCATTATCGCCTTCAAGGAAACTGTTTGTCGGAGCTACATAGCCCGGACGAACGTCAAAACCTATCTGATGGATGAGGGCATGGTTGGTGCTGTCATTCTGTTGCCTGACAGGTTTCACTACTGTCTGAGCGTCCAATTTGTTGCCGACTGCTGAAAGCAGCAGCAAGCAGATTATATACAGAGACCGTCTGGTATTCATATTTCTACTCATTTGATATTCTCTTGTTTTACGTAGTTATCCGTAGGTATGGTGCTTTGAAACATACCAGTTATGACTCGTTGCTTCTTGGTCTTAGGATGAATGGCATAAAGGGTATATTCCGTTTCAAACCATTCATACTCTTGCATTAAGGTGATGTGCTGCGTGGTATTAGCCGGGATAAAAATATCTCTATATATATCGGGAAAAGGAAATTCTTGCTCCATAGAAGTATATTGCGCCTGTACCCCGTTCATCACCAAAGACCCATTCTCTATGCTTGGTATCTCTACTGTCAGATTACCATCTCCCAGTAGTTGGAAAGCCTCGGACGTATCGCTTCTGAACGTTACTTTATGGCGAATCCCTTGTACTATCAAGTGCAATGGAGAGGGAGTATTCTCAAAATTAGATCGTACAATATTCACTTCTTCCTCTATTTTTCTTTCACTATAATATGCATTTAAAGAATAAGTGATATGAGCGAACACATATCTGTCCGACGGGGTAATTTGAACATATATTTCTTGTGATTCATACTCATTGCTCACTACAAGCATGAATCTAAAGTAGTCGTTACGGACGTTTTCGCCCACCGTTATCTTTAGCTCTTTGGGGTTACTGCGTTGAATGATGAAATCGGTCAGCTTTTCATTGCACACAATCTTACCTAATCCTTTCAGGTAGACATCCTGGTTTCTCATTATCAGATTGTCGTCGGCATCATAAACTTCATATTGATGGGTAAAGTCACTATCGTAAGTATACATCCAAACCAAATCCCAATTGGAGGATGCAAAACGAATAGTTACCTCATCACCATTCCCGTCCAAAGTAAATTCGGTATCGGAAGTCCGGAAGTCGTCGACGAATACATCATCGTTACAACTATAAAATCCTAATAGAATAAGAATATATGCTGTTAAGTTTACGATTGTTTTCATGTCGGTCGTTATCTAGTTATTTTGTTGACGACAAAAGTAATACATATTTTTAGAAGAGTGTTATTATCACCCCTGTTTAGTTGCCACATAAAGGAAAATAAACTATTTTTGCTCTCAACATTAAAGAAGGAGCAATTATGGATGCAGTAATAAAGAAAATACCTTATGGGATGACGGACTTCGAGAGAATAATTCTTGAAAACTATTACTATGTAGACAAAACACAATATATCGCCAAAGTAGAAAAAGTGACCTCCTTCTTTTTCTTTGTTCGCCCTCGCCGTTTCGGAAAAAGTCTTTTCCTAAACATGCTCGGTTTATATTACGACATCAACCAAAAAGATAAATTCGAAAAAATCTTTGGTAATCTTTATATAGGCAAGCATCCTACGCCTGATCGCAACAAATATCTGGTGCTTACACTCAATTTCAGTAGTGTAGCCGCCAATATGGATCGTTTGGAAGAAACATTCAACACCTATTGCAAAATCGTAATGGATGGATTTGCAGAACGAAACGCTCATCTGTTAGGGAAAGAAGCCGCTGAAAAGCTACATGAATTAAAAACAGGAGATGCCTTATTGGGATCACTGTGCCAAAGCGCCCAAAACAAGGGACTAAAGATATATCTTATCCTTGATGAGTACGATAACTTTGCCAACAATATTCTGGTAGATTATGGCAATGAACGTTATCGCAGCATCACTCATGGCTGCGGATTCTTCCGTAGTTTCCTTAAAGTGGTAAAAGACTATTCAAGTTCAGTGATCGAGCGCATCTTCCTTACAGGCGTAAGCCCAGTAACAATGGATGATCTCACTAGCGGATTCAACATTGCGGATAATTATAGCAGTTCACCTATCTTTAATAATATGATGGGATTTAATGAACAAGAAGTACGCACTCTGATCGATTATTACAAAAGTTACCGGGAACTACCGCACACTACAGATGAATTAATAACCATCATGAAACCATGGTACGACAATTACTGTTTCGCCATGAAAGCGCTAAAGGAACCGTCTATGTACAATTCAGATATGGTGCTCTATTTCATGAATCATTATATGCTGAATGAGGACATCCCTGACAATATGCTCGATGCTAATATTCGCACCGACTACAACAAGCTGCGCCACCTCATCCACGTAGACAAAACTTTCGGTGAAAATGCAAGCGTTGTACAAGAGATTGTTGAAAAAGGTTCTACTACCGGAATCATTGCAAACAGTTTCCCAGCCGAAGACATTATCAAACCGGAAAACTTTAAAAGCCTACTCTACTATTACGGCATGCTAACCATCAGCGGAATGGAAATGGGTGAGCCCATACTGAGCGTCCCCAACTGGGCAGTGCGCGAACAACTTTACGGTTACATGGCAGACATCTACAAAGATTCCGCCGACCTATATCTGGAGACAGATAAGCTGGTGGACCGAATGAAACGAATGGCATACAAAGGAGAATGGGAAAATTGCTTCACATACATTGCCGACCGCTTGAATGCCCAAAGCAGTGTTCGCGACTTCATAGAAGGTGAAGCTTATGTAAAAACCTTTATTTTGGCTTACCTCGGATTGACACATTATTATATTGCCCGCCCCGAATATGAAAGCAACAAAGGATATGCAGATATCTTTCTGCAACCTCGTCTACTGCAACTTCCCGACATGGTATACAGCTACTGTATCGAAGTGAAATATGCAAAACGGGATGCTTCTGACACCGAGATAGAAAAATTGCTGTCCAATGCCAAAATACAACTGAAACAGTATGCAGCAAGCGAATGGATTCATCAAGACAAAGGGACTACAGAATTAAAGAGTATCGCATTAGTGTTCCAAGGCTGGAAACTGGTGAGAGTGGAAGAAGTATAAACAGCTAATCAAACAATTCTTTCAGTACATCCAGCGACTTTAATGCAGGAAAATCCGGCAGATGCAAACGATAATAATCATTCATAATCGTCAGGCAGCGAGTGCGTTCCGCACGGCTCATGCCAAATAAGTGCATCGTCTCATAGTTCATGCGCATCAGCTGGCGAAGACGTCCAGCCTCTTCGGGATTAATATAAGAAGAATGCAACTGCGGACGAGTGGAAGTGAAACAAGCATTCAGCAAGTCAAAGTAATCACCGGTGTGATAATCTTCCAGATTCGGATACAACCCCAAAAAACGGGAAAGACGCATCAGAAAAACCAGATGGAAATTGGCAAACCCTTCGCGACATTCGTCCAGCCAAATGACAGAATGCTGCAAATAAGCGAACAACGGACGATTCTCAGCCTCTTCACGGATAGCACGATACAGAAACTCTGCCAGAAAAAGTGCCATTGAAGACTTGTACGGGTCATAAGGAATGGAGGTAAAAGGATAAAAAGACTTCGCCTCTTTTACCCGATAGAGAGTGGCATTCGGACGATAATCCGCCTCAAACTCAATGAAAGACAAAGGCTGGAAGAGTACTGACTTGACTGCCGCCTTCCGCGAACGGGGTACGGGAACGAGAAAAGAAGTCCGCCCGGCTAACTCCGTGTACATATCTACAATGATAGAAGTATCATTATATTTAAGCGTATGTAGAACTATTCCTTTCGTCTTTTGCAGCATAATGCACTCCTCTTTTTATCATTCCGGAACAAAACTACAAAAAAATGTCTGGCAATCGGGAGCTTTTTAGAGGCGTTAACAACAAAAAAGATTGCTATTTTTGTTATACTCCCTGAAGAACAAGTAAATATAGACAAGAGTATGAAAAGAAAAAGTAATAAAAACAGCTTTACCGGATGCGCAAAAGCATACATCCGGAATCTACAAGAAGAGGGTCGTTACTCGACGGCACATGTATACAAAAATGCAATTCTGTCATTTGCCAAGTTTTGTGATACTCCCGAAGTCGCATTCGGACAAGTCAACCGCGATAGTCTGCGACGGTACGGGCAATATCTTTATGACTGCGGATTGAAACCGAACACCGTATCGACTTATATGCGTATGCTGCGCAGTATCTACAACCGCGGTGTCGAAGCGGGTACGGCCCGTTTCATCCCCCGATTGTTTCGTGACGTATTCACCGGAGTAGATGTCCGGCAGAAGAAGGCACTGCCCATCAACGAACTGCACATGTTGCTCTACAAAGTCCCCAAGTCCAGCCACCTGCGTCGCACACAAGCGATAGCACGACTGATGTTTCAGCTCTGCGGCATGCCGTTTGCCGACTTCGCACATCTGGAGAAATCGGCACTGGTACATGGAGTACTGAGATATAACCGTATAAAGACCGGTACTCCCATGAGCGTCGAAATACTGGAGGCTGCCAAGAAGGCAATCAACGGATTGCGCAATAATGAATCTTCCGGAGAGGATTGTCCGGACTACCTGTTCGACATCATGAAAGGAGATAAAAAACGGAAAGAAGAGGCAGGATATAAAGAATATCAATCGGCTCTCAGACGATTCAACAATCAATTGAAGAGTCTTTCCAGAGAGTTACACATCAAATCGCCTGTCACCTCATACACCATCCGGCATTCCTGGGCAACGAGCGCCAAATATCAGGGAATCCCCATCGAAATGATCAGCGAATCATTGGGACATAAATCAATAAAGACCACGCAAACTTACCTGAAAGGCTTTGGACTGGAAAAACGGACAGAAGCGAATAAATTGAATTGTTTTTACGTAGAGAACTACGTTACGAGCAAACACCAAGAGACAATATATTGAATATAAACAAATTACCTTATCTATTACTTCTTAGGTAACGGAAATAAATACAGCGCAAAGATATAGAAAAAGAACATCACATTCCAAATTAATTATACATTATTTCACTTCCTTTCTTTCAAAAAAAATAAAAAAGAATACAGGAGCATGAATTATATCTGTTTCATGTTCCAGACCGCTATTGTGTCTGCCGGACTATTTTTCAGCCGGAAACCTATAAATACGCTTTAGCACTCAAAGACCGCTGCCTTTTTTACTTCTTTCCCCTCCACATACCGGTCATAAGACCGGATTTCCGTTACCTAAGAAGTAACAGAAACACATAAACAAAAGATTATGACACACAAACCCGATAGGAATAGAAAAAGAATATCTACAGCCGCCAGCATAAAGGGACTCACGGCAGTCTTGAAATGTATGTTGGCAAGTATCTTCCTTACCTGTCTTTTGCCCGCCTCCAGTCTATACGGGCAGAAGATAGCCGTCAAGAGTAATCTGCTCTATGACCTCACAACCACTTTCAATATAGGGGGAGAGATAAGGTGCGATGATACGCACACGCTTAATCTCTCTGTCAACTACAATCCCTGGAACTTCGGGGGAAACAAAAAGATGAAGCATTTCATGCTCCAACCGGAGTACCGCAAATGGTTTGACGGAGTGTTCATGGGAAGCTACATCGGCTTTCAACTTCACTATGCTCTATTCAACTTCGGCGGAATGCTCCCTTGGGGATTCGGAAATGGTAAAATGCTGGGTATCGAAAACAGGCAGATTGCCAACAACCGGTATCAAGGCAATCTGGCGGGCTTCGGCATCTCCTATGGTTATCAATGGATGATCAGTCCGCAATGGAATCTGGAAGCGGGACTTTCACTGGGATATGCCCACCTCAACTACAAACGCTATGGACAGCCCGAAGGCGCTGCCTTTATCGAAAAATCCCACTGCAACTACTGGGGCCCCACGCAGATAGGGATATCACTCGTGTATTTCATTCAGTAAATCAATTAAATCACAACATAACATGAAAACGAAAGCATTCATCTTTTTCAGTTTATTGATATGCAACTTGCTACCGGCACAGAACGTTAAGCTGGATATCGTACCCCACTTCTTCGGCGTCCGTGCAGATTCACTGTTTCTGTCCATGGATATTTCAGTCCATATAAAAGACATGGATTCCAAGAGTGCCTTTATACTGACACCCGTGCTGACCAGCCAAGAGAAAAGAGTATCACTGCCGCACATACAACTGAATGGTAAGCAGAAACAGAAACTATATCTACGCAATCAGATTTTACGCAAGAAGAATGACCGGAAAGAAGAGGATGCGAAAGCTTATCTGATTACCGGCATTGACGAGGACCACTCCCGTACCATTTCCTACCGGACTTCATTGCCGACAGAGGATTGGATGAACAATGCAACACTGATACTTAAAAGAACTATTGTCCGTCCGGAAGGTGAACAATCTCTGAAAGATACAATCGTCATAACTCCTCAAAACATAGCAGCATCTTCCGGCGCAATAGTTCCTTCCGGTACAGCTACACAAGAGGTCGTTCCTCTTTCTGTTGTCAATGAACGCCCTACGAGTCCGGCAGTCGGCAGCAAAATGAAATACAAGGGTACTTACGTTTCGCCCGAAACGGATGATGTGGACGCACGAAATCAGAAGGAATTGAATTTCAGCCTTGAAGAGGCGAAAATGATAGCGGAGATCAACCCGCAGATGCTGTCTCTCCGCGAACTCTACACAGTCGCCCTGTCTTATACGGAAGACAAAGCCCGGTTTTACAAGATTATCAATATTAGCGTCAAGCTATATCCCGTACATCCGGTTGCCAACCTGAATGCAGCAGCTGCCGCCATAGAACAGGGAGACGTCAAATCGGCAGGTAAATTCCTTTCAATGGCTCTTCACGACAGTCTGGCCTATAAAAACTGCCGCGGAGTATACGAACTAATGTCCGGAAACACCTACGAAGGCATCCGAATGCTGAAAGCCGCCAAAGCCGAAGGCTCTGAGGAAGCGGCATATAATCTGAATGCATTTTTTGAAAACAATAAACGCCCTTAATCAACGGATATAATGAAACGTTTCATATTCCTGCTCTTATTACTTGGATGCCTGGACGCTTACTCACAGAAAGCAGCTATCAGGGTGAATGCGCTTTCTGCCATAGACGGAGCTTTCGGAGGGGGAATTTCGTATGCCATAGGAAAAAGGAGTACAGTCGAGCTTGCCGGAAGCCTGCGACCGTGGAAACGGAGCGAAGAATATGTCAACCGTTACTGGCTCCTGCAGCCCGAATATAAATACTGGACTTGCCAGAAGTATAACGGCTTTTTCTGGGGAGGGTATCTGAACGGTGCCCAGTTCAACATTGGAGGCAAGAAACTGCCTTTCGGCATATTCTCCCAACTGAAACGCCACCGGTACGAAGGCTGGCTGGCAGGCGGAGGTATCAGCTGCGGATATCACTGGATGCTGAATGACCACTGGAACATAGAAACAAGTGTAGGAGTAGGATATGAATTTATCCATTACAGGCAATACAACTGCGTAGACAAATGCGCAAAGCTAAGAGAAGAAGGAAAATATCATTACGTAGGACCTAGCAAGGCCTCTATAAGTTTAATCTACCTATTTTAAAGAAGAAAGAAAGATGAAAAAATTATGGAAAGTCTGGTTCTCCAAACGAAGACATCTCTACATAGAGATAGCACGCAAACACCGGTCCACACCGTGGAGGGTGTACCATCTGGGACATGGTGGCAGAGGAAAGACATTGAAAGACATGAGGATATTGGAAGAACTCCAGCAATACGGAATTATATCTCACATCTATCCTTGGTGAACAGGCTATTTTTAAATATAGATCCATTATTAGTACGACTATGAAACTGGGAGGAGTTTTTATCATTGCGGTCATAGCATCTCTATCGCTACAGGCGCAAACGACCGTAGAAGAAGCTAACGGAACGATCCGAGCTACCGCTTCCAGCCTTCACAAGGCAGGGGAAGAACTGGTGGTTTCTATTTCGGTAGAAATCACCCGCGACCTTTCGTCCAACGAATCGCTGGTTCTCGTACCCGTTGTCACCGACAGTCTGGAGAATCGGTTGGAACTGCCTTCCATCTACATCAATAGCCGGAAACAGCAAATCATATTCATGCGCGAAATGGGCAAAAAGGAGAAAGATGCCCGTTCGCTACAACGAAAAAACGGAAGCAGGCAAAGCATACATTATCTGCAATCCGTTCCTTTCGAGAAGTGGATGAATCATGCTACACTCTCCCTGATAGAGAAAAGTTGTGGTTGTGGCATCGCCGGCGAAGAAGCCTTCACTTGTATCGCCCGCCTGCATCCGCAACCGATACCTGTCCCACAACTCGTATTTCTCACCCCACAAGTGGAGGGGCTGAAAACCAGAACTGAGAAAGGATGCGCATTCATCGACTTTCCCGTAAACGACGCCATCATACATGAAACATACAGCAACAATGCGACGGAACTGAATAAGATCACTCAAACCATAGACGCCATCAGAAATGATTCGAATGTAACCATCACACATATCAGCATACACGGCTATGCATCGCCCGACGGACCTTACCAACTCAACGAAAGGTTATCCCGCGAACGCACACAGGCATTGAAGGAATATGTGTGCCGGTTATACACGTTTAATCCAACGGATATTCATACTTCTCATACTCCCGAAGACTGGGAAGGGTTCGAAGCCCTTCTCACTGATACAACCTTTCAGCGGAAGGAGGCAGTCATGAAAATCGTGACAGGCAACCTGCACCCCGACCGCAAGGAAGAGAAGTTGAAAAAACAATTTCCGGCATTCTATCGCTTTGTGCTGGAACACTGGTTCACGCTGCTCAGACATTCCGATTATACCATCGAATATCGTGTACGTCCTTTCAGCGTAGAAGAATCACGAAATGTTTTCGCCACTAATCCCAAGAACCTAAGTCTTGAAGAGATGTTCCGCCTCGCACTCACCTGTACGCCGGGAAGCGAAGCATACAACAAAATCTTCATGACTGCCGTACAATTATTCCCAGATAATCCTGTCGCCAACCTGAACGCAGCTTGCATCGCTCTGATGCAAAGAGACGTGCAGTCCGCCACACATTATTTGGAGAAAGCACCGGAAGTACCGGAAACAGCATTGGCAAAAGGTGTCCTGCACCTTCTTCAAGAGAATTATGAAGAAGCGGAAACACTCTTCAAACAGGCCAAAGCTGCCGGACTGTCACAAGCTGACAACAATCTGAAACAAATATTAGAGCTTAAATAAATGTTTAATTAAAATCAATGGTAAGATGAAACAATTTACAAAACTAATGGCAATGCTTCTGTTTACAGCAGCCACACAGTACAGTTGCATCAATGATGCAGATGTAGCAATCCCCGACAAAACGCAGTCGGACTCGAACGGCAACGTAGCCCTGTTCCTTGAAATCCCGAATGTTCCCGCCAGCCGGAGTGCCGAATCATCGGGTGTAACCGAAGAAGGCTCGAAAGAAGAATATGCGGTAAAAACCCTTACGGTCTACTTCTTTGACTCAGCCACTAAAACTTTCGTTGAGTCCCAGCCTCTTGAAAACATCACACTGGCAGGGACAAGCGGACAAAAAATACACTACACCGCCAACAAAATCACAATGAAACCGGGAACTTACAACGTATTCGCCATCGCCAATGGTGAAGCAATCACAGCGGACATTGCAACACAGGACAAATTCCTCGGAGCTATCGACAAAGTGACATACAGCGCAGGAAAGATTCCAAGTGTACCCGAGAGAGGATTCGTAATGACCAACCGTGGTGCCGCAAATCTGAATGTCGAAGTAAGCAAACCCACAGATTCCGACAAAGTAACCGACATTTCCATTAGCCTGGAACGTGTCGTTGCCAAAATTGAAGTGACACAGACACAGGAGACTTTCCCCCTGAAAGACCCGGCCGGAAAAACTTACTGTACGGTCAAACTCAATAACTTCAGAATGTTGAACCTGGCAACCGAATTCTACACTTTCCGCCATACAGCCGTGCTGACCAGCCTTCAGGAACCGGACTCATACACTGATGAGAACTTCGGCAACATCAACGATAACGACGGTTATGTAATAGACCCTTACTTCTTCAAGAAAACCGTAGAAGGTGCCAAAGACTTCAAGAATGAGGACGGTTTCTTTGCACAGGCATTGGTACAGCTTAACATTGACGACAGCAATTGGGCAGGCATGGCTCCGGCAAATAGCTGGTCACGCATCTACTGTCTGGAGAACTGTATGTTCCGTCCCGCCCAGCTAAATGCCTATACCACAGGAGTGATGTTCAAAGCAAGTCTCGACATTGCCACCGACCGCGTATTCAACGAAAGCGGAGAAACAGTAAGCAACCCGTCCAACTGGCCGACCAACCTGTTCTACTTCAACTACAACTTCTACACCAGCGTAAATGCAATCAGAAAACTGGCACTCAACAACCTGCCCGGAGACATTACCGACAACTCGACAACAGAAGAGCTTGCCAAATACAGCATCAAGCGTTTCAAGAAAACCGAAAACTACGCATGCTACTACAACTATTGGATCAAGCATGAAGACAACAACAACGACACCGAAATGGGAGTCATGGAATTTGGTATCGTACGCAACAATATATACAGACTGTCAGTCAATAAAGTAGCAGGCCTGGGCAGCGGCGAACCATTTATCGAACCGGAACAACCGGATGAATACAAAGCAGAACTGAACATCAACATCGATGTTTTTCCGTGGGCCGTACGTAACCAAGATGTAGAACTTGAATAAGTATCGGCCACTTTGAACTAAATTTATTACCAATGCGTCCATTTTTACTACATATTATCTGCATCGTCATGCTGTTCTCATCCTGCAACTGGGTGAACGACGATCTGTCAGACTGCCCTACCGGGACCTGGTTGAAAATCTCGTATACCTATAATATACTAGATGTGGATGCCGCTTCCTCGCAAGTAGGCGACATCACCATTTTTGCTTTCGACAAGAACAACAAGTATGTGGACAGACTGGACGTAGACAGTATCGCATTACATCAAGGCTACTGTATGGTAAGAGTGCCGTTTCCCGAAGGGAGCTATCATCTGCTCTTGTGGGGAGGAGCCTCCGACCGTCAATACCGGTTCCCTTATCTCAAAACCGGTCAGACGGAACGGAAATCATTGCTCCTTTCATTGATATGCAACAGTGAAAAACAGATGAACGGGAAATTGAACGGCCTCTTCTACGGTAGCCTTGAAAATATAACTATCAGTAATGACTATCAGGTATTGGATGCTCCCTTAGTCAAAAACACCAATTATTTCTCATGCATCCTTCAGAATGGCAACAACCTGCTGAATCAGGAAGATTTCACTTTCACATTGGAGGCTGCCAATGGTGTGATGGATCATACCAACACTCCGTTGGGGACGGAGCCGGTTTACTATCGTCCATACCGGCAGGAAGTCAGTATACTCGATGAAGAAGAAACCCCTGTCATCCATGCCCGGTTGAACACATTGCGCATCATGAAAGGAGATCAGACCACATTGACCATAAAGCATGTACCCAGCGGACAGGAAATTCTGCGTCTTCCGCTCACCCAGTATCTACTGTTATCCAAAATCCACAGTCATACCGGCGATGAGATGGGCGATCAGGAATATCTTGACAGGCAGGATTCATACACCCTTTTATTCTTCATACAGTCATCGGATATGGGGATTCCGAAGATATGCCCGAGAATAATGGTAAACGGATGGACCGTAAGGCTGAATGACTCAGAACTGGAGTTTTAGGAACACATGACTGATTGTATGCGTACGGAATTTAGGTGAGATGTTCTACAGAAAAGGCTACTGTGAAGTATCCGAGTGGTATTTTATACCCTTTATTCGCATGTTTAGTTTCCCACAACATGCTAAATTTCCTTATAAAACGGCACTTCATTGAAGGACTGTTTTATTAATTGTTTGTTTTGTTTGTGTTGGTGCACCCGTTCAAGCGAGGATGGGTGCGCTTTTACTCATTCAATAAAAGACTATCACTGTCATTTGCATACATGACAAATGATACGTTTGTTTATATCCGTATATCTATAAACGCTCTACTGTTTCTGATAGTTCACAAGCATACTCCTTTAGTCGTTAAAACAATCATCCGATTACAAGAAAAGTCGCAAATACATCGTTTTTTCAAAATCAATGTAACAATAAGAATGGAAGTCCATAAATCCTTATATATAATAAGGTATAAATATAGCACATTATTCATAGTCTTATAGACGGAGATATTTTTTTCGAAAAATCGTAATCTCATATTTTACTGAAAATCAAGCACTATCACCCCACCCCACAGAAAAAAAGAGAAAAAACTACATATTTTTTTCATGAATTGTTTGTCAGTTTCAAAAAAGTTCCTACCTTTGCATCCGCAATCGAGAAACAAACACTGATTCGAGAGAGCAAAAAGCAGAAATGCAACAACAGGATGGCCCGTTCGTCTATCGGTTAGGACGCAAGATTTTCATTCTTGAAAGGGGGGTTCGATTCCCCCACGGGCTACAAGTAAAAAGAATAAAGAACTAAAAAAATAGATTAGTCGAAATGGCAAATCACAAATCATCACTGAAGAGAATCAGACAAGAAGAGACAAGAAGACTTCATAACAGATATTATGGTAAGACCATGAGAAATGCTGTTAGAAAACTTCGTGCAACTACTGACAAAACAGAAGCTGTTGCAATGTATCCTGGCATCACTAAGATGTTGGACAAGTTAGCTAAAACAAATGTTATCCACAAAAACAAAGCTAACAATCTGAAATCTAAGCTGGCTCTTTACATCAACAAGCTCGCTTAATAATAGAAAAACAACAATTCTATATAGCATTCAGGCTGAACTTTTAAGTTCGGCCTTTTGTGTTTATAAACCACTGAATATCAGATTACTTTCCCATTCACTAATTCCGCTTTTATTCTACATTTTTCACCTCCGAAACTTCGCCAACTCGACAATTTTCACTATATTTGCTCTGTTATTATAACTTAGAAAGGCAATTATGAGCGAAGAACAAATCACTCCCAATAACGGGTCTTATTCTGCGGATAGCATCCAGGTATTGGAAGGTCTTGAAGCAGTGAGAAAACGCCCTGCGATGTACATCGGTGACATCAGTATAAAGGGACTTCACCACTTGGTATACGAAATCGTTGATAACTCCATTGACGAGGCACTGGCCGGGTATTGCGACCACATCGAAGTGACAATCAACGAAGATAATTCAATCACCGTACAGGACAACGGACGTGGTATTCCGGTCGACTATCATGAAAAAGAAAAGAAGTCGGCACTGGAAGTAGCGATGACCGTTCTGCACGCCGGAGGTAAGTTCGACAAAGGGTCGTATAAAGTTTCCGGAGGTTTGCACGGTGTAGGTATGTCTTGCGTAAATGCACTGTCAACACACATGACTACACAGGTATTCCGCAATGGTAAAATCTATCAGCAGGAATATGAAATCGGTAAGCCGCTTTATTCTGTGAAAGAAGTGGGGGTATCGGATATTACAGGAACCCGCCAACAATTTTGGCCGGATGATACAATCTTTACCGAAACGGTGTATGATTATAAAATACTGGCTTCACGTCTGCGTGAGTTGGCATACCTGAATGCAGGTCTCCGCATTTCACTGACCGACCGTCGGGTAGTGAATGAAGAAGACGGCAGCTTCAAGAGTGAAGTATTCTATTCCGAAGAAGGGCTGAGAGAGTTTGTACGCTTCATCGAGTCTTCACGTGAACACTTGATCAACGACGTTATCTATCTGAACTCTGAGAAGCAGGGAATACCTATTGAAATAGCCATCATGTACAATACAGGATTCTCCGAAAATGTACATTCCTATGTCAATAATATCAATACAATCGAAGGAGGTACGCATCTTGCCGGTTTCCGCCGTGCACTGACCCGTACGCTGAAGAAGTACGCCGAAGACAGCAAGATGCTGGAAAAGGTGAAAGTTGAAATCTCGGGAGACGACTTCCGCGAAGGTCTGACTGCCGTTATTTCCGTTAAAGTAGCCGAACCACAGTTCGAAGGACAGACCAAAACGAAGTTGGGTAACAACGAAGTAATGGGTGCCGTAGACCAGGCTGTCGGTGAAGTACTGGCCTACTATCTGGAAGAACATCCAAAGGAGGCAAAAACAATTGTAGACAAGGTGATTCTGGCTGCCACAGCACGCCACGCAGCAAGAAAAGCCCGTGAAATGGTACAACGCAAATCTCCGATGTCCGGAGGCGGTCTGCCGGGTAAACTGGCCGACTGTTCGGATAAAGACCCCTCAAAATGCGAATTGTTCCTCGTCGAGGGAGACTCGGCAGGTGGTACTGCCAAGCAAGGACGTAACCGTATGTTCCAGGCCATCCTTCCGCTACGCGGTAAGATTCTGAACGTCGAAAAAGCGATGTATCACAAAGCACTGGAAAGCGATGAAATCCGCAATATATATACGGCACTGGGTGTCACTATCGGAACAGAAGACGACAGCAAAGAGGCTAACATCGAAAAGCTGCGCTATCACAAGATTATCATCATGACCGATGCCGACGTCGATGGTTCTCACATCGACACACTGATCATGACATTCTTCTTCCGTTATATGCCGCAGATTATTCAGAACGGTTATCTGTACATCGCTACTCCCCCGCTCTACCTCTGCAAAAAGGGTAAAGTAGAAGAGTATTGCTGGACAGACGCGCAACGCCAGAAGTTTATCGATACCTATGGCGGTGGTCTGGAAAATGCGGTTCATACACAGCGTTACAAAGGTTTGGGTGAAATGAACGCCCAGCAGTTGTGGGAAACAACTATGGATCCCGACAACCGTATGCTGAAGCAAGTAAACATCGATAATGCCGCTGAAGCCGATTACATCTTCTCCATGCTAATGGGTGAAGACGTAGGTCCGCGCCGCGAGTTTATCGAAGAGAATGCAACATATGCGAATATCGATACATAATTTTAATATTACGTTTTTATAAACCAACCTCACATCTTACAACGAAGAAGCGTCGGCAAGCGAAGGAAAATCCTCCGTGCCGGCGCTTTTCTATGTCTTAATAAAACCTAACAGTTAAATCTTTTTCCGGTCAAAATCACTATCTTGCCGAAAATGAAGGAGGACACTTATGAAAACGACTACCCCAAATCCTGTATTTGCCAAGATCAGACTCTATCTCAGAATTCTGGCATCCTGTGTAATTGTCACTTGCCTGTTCCTGATTATTATCCATCCGGAGGCATGGATTACTCCGGCTTGCATTATCGTAGCTATGATCTGCCTGTTATTTCTTCTGATACGATCCAAACGCAAAGAGTCGAGGAAATGAAAGAAATATCAGATCATATCATGCGCCTTTAATTCCTTCACTGCGACTTCCAGTTCCTGGTACCACTTCTCGCCGAATTTACGGATCAGAGGTTCTTTCAAGAATTGGTAGACAGCTACGTTTTCTTTTTTCCCCAGCAACACAGCCGCCTTACACACATCCCAACGATGATAGTTCACCGCCTTATAAGGTCCGTAATCTCCAATCCGAATGGGATAGAGATGGCATGATACTGGTTTGTAAAAGTCTGTCTTGCCATCCCGATAAGCCTTTTCGATGGCACAGTAACAACATCCTTTCTCGTCATAGCAAGTAAAGACGCAATCCTTATTATTAACAATAGAAGTCACCAGATCACCTTCCTGATCCGTGTATACGACTCCTTGCTTCTCAATGACAGCACGCGCTTCCGGCGACAGTTCCTCCCATATTATCGGCAGAACCTCTTCCAGCTTTTCCACTTCATCCAATTCCACAGGTGCCCCTGCATCCCCTTCAATGCAACATTCGCCCTTGCAGGCGTCCAGATTACAAAGGAACTTTTCCCGAAGGACATCGAAGCTCACTACTACATCTTCTATCTGAATCATAAAACTTATGTGAGACAAAAAGGGCGGAGTATACCCCCGCCCCTTTGGTTATAGCATTCTAAATTACTTAATCAAAATCTGACCGTTCATATCAGCCGGAGCTTCCAGACCCATGATTTTCAGGATAGTCGGAGCCACATCAGCCAGGCGACCGTCTTCTACTTTCGCAGCTTTGTTTTCTGTTACGTACACACAAGGAACCGGGTTCAGAGAGTGAGCCGTATTCGGAGTGCCGTCTTCGTTCAAGGCATGATCAGCGTTACCGTGGTCGGCGATGATGATAGCTTCGTAACCTTGTGCTTTAGCAGCTTCGATTACGTCTTTCACGCAAGCGTCTACAGCCACAACAGCCTTCTCGATTGCTTCGTAGATACCGGTATGACCAACCATGTCACCGTTAGCGAAGTTTACCACGATGAAATCATATTTGTTTTCGTTGATAGCGTCTACCAGTTTATCCTTCACTTCGTAAGCGCTCATTTCCGGTTTCAGGTCGTAAGTGGCTACTTTCGGAGATGGAACAAGGATACGGTCTTCGTTGTCGAACGGAGTTTCACGACCGCCGTTGAAGAAGAAAGTAACGTGAGCATATTTCTCTGTTTCAGCGATATGGAGCTGGCTCAGTCCTTTGGAAGCGATGTATTCGCCCAGTGTGTTGGCAACGTTTTCCTTGTCGAACAGGATGTGAACACCTTTGAAGGATGCATCATACGGAGTCATGCAGTAATATTGCAGTCCCGGAATCGTATGCATACCCGCTTCCGGCATATCTTGCTGAGTCAGTACGACAGTCAGTTCTTTAGCACGGTCGTTACGGTAGTTGAAGAAGATAACGACATCACCTTCTTTGATGGTTCCGTCGCAGTTGGCGTTTACAATCGGCTTGATGAATTCGTCCGTTACACCTTCATCGTAAGATTCCTGCATAGCCTGAACCATATCGGTAGCTTTCTTACCCTGGCCGTTTACCAGCAGGTCATAGGCTTCCTTCACACGTTCCCAACGTTTGTCACGGTCCATAGCATAATAACGACCGATGATAGAAGCGATCTTGCCTGCCGATTTCTCGCAGTGTGCAGAAAGTTCTTCGATAAATCCCTTGCCACTCTTCGGGTCAGTGTCACGACCGTCCATGAAGCAGTGGATGAATGTATTGTCGATGCCGTATTCTTTGGAGATGTCGCAAAGTTTGAAAAGATGAACCATTGAGCTGTGTACGCCACCGTTGGAAGTCAGTCCCATGAAATGAACGCTCTTTCCGTTTTCTTTCGCGTAAGAGAAAGCAGAAACGATTTCGGGGTTCTGCAGGATGCTGTTGTCAGCACATGCGCGGTTGATTTTCACCAAATCCTGATAAACCACACGTCCGGCACCAATGTTGAGGTGACCTACTTCCGAGTTACCCATCTGTCCGTCGGGCAAACCTACGTTCTCACCACTTGCCTGAAGTTGGGAATGAGGATAATTGTTCATCAGATAATCCCAGTAAGGAGTGGGAGTGTTGAAGATTACGTCGTCTTTCTTTTGGTCGCCTAGTCCCCAACCATCGAGGATCATTAAAAGGGCTTTCTTACTCATAATATTTCAATATTTAAATTATCACTCTGATTTTCGGGTGCAAAGGTACAAAAAAGATGATTACGTAAACGTTTAATCTATGTTAAGTTAAAGGGGAAAAAGAGAGGGAGCGATGGATATTTTTCTTTCTTTGTATAGGGAACTACTAAACGCATTTATTCAAAATTTAATATTATGAAAACGATTCTACTCTGCATGATGCTCATGCTGTCGGGTATGCTCACAGCACAAACCGTCGACAATCCGCCATTCAAAGCCCGTTCGGGAAGTATTGGTAACATCACCCGTATAGAACGCACGCCCGATGGCACGCGTGTTTATATTCACGCCATCTTCCGTCCGCACTGGTGGATAAAGGAAGAAGGAGACAGTTATCTGGAAGATGCAGCCACCGGCAAGAAATATCAGTTCAAGAGTGCGGAAGGCATTGAGCTCAATAAAGAAGTGTATATGCCCGATTCGGGCGAGATGGACTATGTGCTCGTTTTCGAAGCCCTGCCGGAAGAGACGCAGGTCATCCATCTCCTCAGTCCCAGCGATACGGAAGGAAATACGTATGACATATCCTTAGTACCGTCCTCCGACAAAAACGTTTCGCCGTTGACGGCAATCAAGGGAAACTGGTTCAAGGCAGACGACTTGAACGCCTGGGAATACGGCATCTACGATTCTGTCACGATTATGGACAACCGGATATTTACCAACGAAAACATCCGCAAGAAAGGGAAGCGGGTGGAAATCACCGTCAAGGACAAGCAGAATGGAAACATACGTACCCTGCTGGTGACTCCGCAGAAAGACGGAAGCTGCCAGATACAAGTGAATGGAGAAAAGAATCAGCTGTATACCCGGCAAAGGGGAGCTACCAAGACAATCGCTGCCGACACAGGCTTTCAGCAGTTCTTCCACACAGATACCACCTGTCTGCAAGGGTACATCGACGGCTACGACCGCCGGCTGGGATTCGACACCGGACTCATCTATCTATCCAACCATATCACCCGCCAGGACTATCCGACTGTGATTCAGATAGACGAAGACGGCAGTTTCCTGTGCAAGTTTGTCATCAAGCATCCTGTGGAACAGTCCGTCACGCTTGACAATAACTGGATTCCATTCTATATCGAACCCGGACAGACACTTACCATGTATATCGACTGGGAAGCATTGCTGGCACGCAGTCGTGCACGCGACTATTATTTCCCGATCAAGAATACAGCCTACATGGGTCCGTCGGCTCCCCTCTCCTATCTGCTGAAGGAATTCAAGTCGCTGATCCCCTACCGTTACGATGATTTATCCAACGCGCGCAACAAACTGACTCCCAGCCAATATCAGGAGCACATGAAGCCGATTGTCGCCCGATGGGAGCATACAGCCGATTCACTTATTCAGATTTGCCGCCCATCGGCAAAGGCTGCCCGTCTGATCAAGAATAAGGCAGACCTGCAGGCAGGAGGCTTATTCTTCGACTTTCTGATGAGCAGAGATTATTATGCGAAGCAGGATACAGCCAACCAAGCCTTGAAAGTGAAAGAAGAAGATTCTTATTACGACTTCTTGAAGAAGATGCCGCTGAATGATGAAACAGTGCTCGCCGATGCCAATGCCAGCTCTTTTATCAACCGGTTTGAATATATGGACGCCTTCAGAACAGCCTATAATTATTATGCACCGGAGCCAAAGGATACCATCTCTTACACGTATCCGGAAGAATCGCTTCTCGCTTTCCTTAAAGAGAAAGGAGTAAAACTGAATGCAGAACAGGAGGCAATCAGACTGAAACAGGAGAAACTGGCAGGAACAACCGTCAGAATCCCCTTAAAAGAACTTCAAGAAGAGAATGACAAGGTGAAAGACTTATACGGAAAAGAAGAAAAACTGGTCCTGGAGTACATCGACAAGCAGTATAAAAACAAGCAGTCAGAGCAAGACATGGACAGAAACTTTATCTCGATGGAACAAAAAACCAGTCATAAGAAAGACAGCATTCTTGCCCGGCTATATGATGTGCCCGATCCTTTGCTTTGGCAAATAGCCAAAGTCCGCAACCTGGGTTTCAGCCTGCAGAATATCAAGACACGTTCCATTGCCCGTGAGTATGTGGACAGTATCAAGCAAAAGCTCACTCACCCACAATTGGCAGAAGAGGCCGAATATCTGTTCGCCAAAACGCATCCGAAGGAAAAGGTCAATTCCTATCAACTTCCGGAAGGCAAAGCCACCGACGTTTTCCGCAACATTATTAAGAATCATCCGGGCAAAGTCTTGTTCGTAGACTTCTGGGCAACAACCTGCGGACCTTGTCGCGCAGGAATAGAAGCGACGGCAGACCTCCGCAAAAAATACAAAGATCATCCGGAGTTCGAGTTCATCTATATCACCGGACAGAAAGACTCACCAGCCGGTGCATATAAGCAATACGTGGAAAAGAATCTGAAAGGAGAAGCCAGCTATTATGTCACCGACTCAGAGTTCAATTATCTGCGCCAACTTTTCCGCTTCAACGGCATTCCGCACTATGAACTTGTGCTAAAAGACGGCAGTATCTCCAAGGAAGAACTGGGGACGCATAGAATCAGAAAGTATTTGGAGGAGCACTTCCCCGTTTCCGAATCTGCCGGACAGGGAGAAAATGCTCAGTAATCCCGGCTGAACCTAAGTGGAACACATTGATAGCGAAGCATCTCTTCTTCAGTTTATACTAAGAGGAGATGCTTCGACAAGTTCAGCATGACAAATACTCTCTAGAAATAAATGCTTTTCTATTGTCACTTATCACCTTTCGAAGATAACAAACTGATAATAAACACACTTCGGGTGATAATAGCTGGTGACAATAGGGTGATAATAAGGTGATAATAGCCGTAAATCATGCTTTTTATTGTCACTTTACCCCTATTTCACGACTTATTACCTGTCACTTCCTCCCCATCTTATTACCTATTACTTATTACCTGTTACTTATTACCTATCACGCCTCATCCGAGCCTTGTCCTTATACAACAAATACCATAAGCTACCAATGCTTTTAGCTCATCATGCCTTTATACTTCCATTAAGCTACCGACATCTTTACCTGTTCACGGCCGTGACAAGACCTGATCACATCCGTGAGCAGCGTTTACCACGACCGTGAGCAACTCTTACCACGGCCGTGAACAACTAACAATGTCGGCACCTTATCCCAACTTTCCTTATAAGGAAAGTCTACTATGTAAGGAGCTAACGGGAACTTTAGCACTATCTTACAAGTGATTTTACCATAGCCAACCAATGAACTCCCCGCATGCTGAAAGACCATAAACAACAAGAAAATCTAAAAAAAGCGATGCAAAAGACGGAACCTCGGTTAATTTTCCGTACTTTTGTATCGCTTTTAAATTAAATCATAGAAAAATGGACGATTCAAACCCGCGAACGTGCACTTATAGTATTAATTAAAGCGATCAGAGTCATTGAAAACTGATGCCTCTGCTCGTGTAAACAAACGAAAGGAGGCAATAAGATGAGAACATATCTTTATTGTGAAGCTGGCTTTGTGGAAAAACCGCAATGGCTTCCTAACTGCTGGGTAAATGTAGTATGCCCGGACAACGATGACTTTGAGTTTCTGACTAAAACCCTGAACGTACCCGAATCATTTCTGAACGATATAGCCGATACGGACGAACGTCCGCGAACCGACACGGAAGGCAACTGGCTATTGACGATTCTGCGCATCCCGATGCAAAACGGTCAGAACGAAAGTCTTCCCTTCGGCACCGTACCCATCGGCATCATCACCAACAATGAAATCATTGTATCAGTCTGCTACCACAATACAGACCTGCTACCGGACTTCATCGAACACACCCGCCGAAAGGGAATCGAAGTCCGCAACAAACTCGATCTGATTCTCCGGCTGATTTATTCGTCTGCCGTATGGTTTCTGAAATATCTGAAACAGATAAATCTGGATATCAGCGCCGCCGAAAAAGAACTGGAACGCAGTATCCGCAACGAAGACCTGCTCCGTCTGATGAGACTGCAAAAAACACTCGTTTACTTCAACACCTCCATCCGAGGAAATGAAGTAATGATCGGAAAGCTGCAAAGTATCTTTCAGGACACCGACTTTCTGGACAAGGAACTGGTGGAAGACGTGATTATCGAGTTGAAACAGGCATTTAATACCGTGAATATCTACAGCGATATCCTCACCGGAACGATGGACGCCTTTGCCTCCATCATCTCCAACAACGTGAATGCCATCATGAAACGCATGACCAGCCTTTCCATTACACTGATGATCCCGACATTGATAGCCAGTTTCTACGGAATGAATGTGGATATCCATCTGGAAGAGATGCCGTATGCCTTTGCACTGATTATCCTGTGCTCTGTCGTGCTGTCGACATTAGCGTTTATCGTATTCCGGAAAATCAAGTGGTTCTAATTCAAGCGACTGCCATTCAAGCAGTTCTAAATCTCCCTTTACGTCAGAGACATAAAAAAGCAGCCTGTCATTCTTAAGACCTGAATTCAAGGTCGGCGATGACAGGCTGCACACAATACGTTTTTTGTTCGATAGAGAATATTAAAAAGAGAATGTTTAAGAGAGAGAAATTATTTTATCCTTCTTTACTGGATTTCTTTCCGCCCAATGGCACAGAAATACCAACAAATCCACTTACAGAATTGGTGTTCTTACCTAAGAACATGTAGTCAGTTCCGAGGAACACCGGACCCAACTTCAAGCCCAGACCGAATGACTTACCGGCAGACTGAATAGCCGAGTAGCTGAGCGCAACGTTAAGCCAGCTTTTCGGACGATAGTTTGCGGAAAATGTTACTTCTGTCAGCGTTTTCGGTTGCACGAAGCGAGTCGTAGACAATACACCTACTCCGAGCTTGTTCTCAAAGAAGCCGTATTCTGCTCCTACCACAACTGTAGATGCCAGACTAGACTTGCGTGATTTATGTACGTCCTCTGTCTGAAGTTGCAACATTTCATAGTCGAGTACATCACCACCATTTACACGGTTCATATATCCGTCAGCATCAGCCTGTAGCTGAGTAATATTGTTCTGAATCGCAGTAATAGAATTAGGAATATCGTTCGCATCAATACCATTGACATAGCTAGTTCCCTTCATATTGATTGATTCCGGATTGGCAGAAGCTATCTTAGTGGCGCCTTTCGTCCATGAAATAAATCCCAGGTCGAGAATAGAAGCGGACACTGTCAGGTTATCCATAATTTTATAAGAAACACCCAAATCAATGCCGAAACCGTAACCTGCAATACCCAGTTTTCCACTGTCAAAGTCAAAGTCACTGATATAGTCCTGTCCATCTTCTTGTACCAATTCCAATCCTTTGAAAGAACTTTCCAGATGAGCATCAACATTCAGATTGGCATGGTAGCTTTCAATTTCAGATTTCAGCTTTGTTATACCGGCAGCATCCAATCCGGACAGATAATTTTGATCCTGCAATTGGCTGATGCGAGCATCACTCGGAAGTTTAGCGTTCATCATTACATTGTTGATCTTCAGATTCATATTACCGATACCCAGCAATACTTTCACCTTACCACCGACTGTCAAACGGTTATTGATCTGACGCGCATACCCTAAACCAACTTCACCATAAGCGTTAATATCCAGTTTCTGACCGCTGATATCGTAATTGCTGTTTCTCCAGTTATCTTCAAGCGCATCCATCTCATTCAGGAAAGTAAACATGGAACGGGTAAGGCTTGCACCTATATCCGCACGAACACCTACGTTGAATGACCAGAAGTTCTTTCCTTTATACCATCCGGCAGAAAGAATCTCCGTGCTTACGTTTACATTTAAGTTGTTTTTATCTTTCAGACGGCTCAGGAAATCGGGATTAGAGTAGAAATTGTCGCTATCGTCAATAATGTCGATAATATCCTGATAACCCAATGAAGTGGACCCGACAGTAGCATTGACCGATCCCAATACCGGAATATTAAAATACCCCTGAGTCGGAATCAGAGCCGGATTCAATTGTTGCCGATAATGAGTACCTTCCATAAAATAAGAAGTACGTAAAAACTGCGCATTGGCAGGTAAAACAAAACCCATCATAAGAAGTAAAGCCCCCATCAACTTCTTAGATGCATAAAGTCTGCTTGTTGTCATGATTTTATCTTTTTTTAATTCTTGTTATCGAACACAAATATATAGCATTTAAGTAACAAATAAAAGCACAAGTCAACACTTTTTTAGCATAAACCGAACATTTTCATGGCTATTTGGAGAAAATTCGTGCTTATTCTGCAAAAATATGTAGAAAGTGAAACAAAAGACAATATCAGAAATTCAGGTTCAACTGCCCGTCACCAAGCAGATTGAAGGTCATTCGGTGGTAAGGGGTCGTTCCACGTTCGGCGATGGCGGCACGATGTTTTTTAGTCGGGTATCCTTTATTCTTATTCCAGTCATAAAACGGATATTCTTCGTGAAGACGATTCATATAATCATCTCTGTAGGTTTTAGCCAGTATAGAAGCGGCGGCTATCGAGAGATATTTACCGTCTCCTTTTATCACGGTAGTATGAGGAATGTCAGGATATTTATTGAAACGGTTTCCGTCGATCAGCAAATGCTGAGGACGGACAGAGAGCTGATCGACAGCCCGGTGCATCGCCAGAAAGGAGGCGCGGAGAATGTTTATCTCGTCTATCTCTTCGGGCGACACCACTCCTACCGCCCATGCCAGCGCTTCTTTCTCTATCACTTCACGAAGTGCGTAGCGTTGCTTCTCGGTCAGTTGCTTCGAATCATTCAGCAACTCATTCTTGAAATCTTTAGGAAGAATGACGGCAGCGGCATACACTGATCCTGCCAGGCAACCGCGGCCGGCCTCATCGCAGCCGGCTTCTATCAGGTCTTTATTTAAATAAGGTAGTAGCATACTTATTCTTTTTTTCTTATTTGCCACAAAGATAAAGGAAATAAAAAAGGAGACCTCATTCAAAGTCCCCTTTTTCCGTCATTCATTCACACAAACAAACAATTGTTCCCCAAATATATTCTACCGGTTCACAGCCCTAGCGACCGGAACCATCACCCTACCATTCGTTTTACAGATTTTGTTCGTTGATAACATCAGCCTTTCCCCTTAGCCATTATGATAGATTTCTTCCATTTCCCCTTTATAACTTATAATATATCGTCTTGCAAAAGTATCTAAATAATAAGAGACGAGAAAATGGCTTTGAGCGAGTATTTGCATGAAATGCCCCGAAACAGGATTATCTGCCGGAAAAAAGTGATTAAGTGCGCAAAAAAGGTGTTTACCCGGTTCTATATAATCAGAAGGCGATAAGCGGACTTATCTCCGGCTATCGCCCTCTTCAATAAACAAACCTTCTCTTAGTTAAAACAAACTCCAGGCAACGGTAAGCCCTGCCATCACAATGGCTACCATGCTCATAAGCTTGATTAAAATATTCAGACTCGGGCCGGAAGTATCCTTAAACGGGTCGCCCACAGTATCGCCTACTACGGTTGCCTTATGCACTTCACCGCCTTTGCCTCCAAAGTTCCCCTCTTCTACATATTTCTTCGCATTATCCCACGCACCGCCTGCATTGGCCATAAAGATAGCCAGCACAAAACCTGTGCTCAAACCGCCGATCAACAGTCCCAGTACTCCGGTCACTCCGAAGATTAATCCGGTAGCGATAGGCGCAAGGATAGCAATCAGCGACGGAATCACCATTTCGCGCTGCGCACCCTTGGTTGAGATAGCCACACAACGTTCATAATCCGGCTCGGCTTCTCCTGTCAGAATGCCTTTAATCTCACGGAACTGACGACGCACCTCATCCACCATGTGTCCGGCTGCGCGGCCGACCGCATTCATCGTCAGTCCACAGAACAGGAACGCCATCATCGAACCGAGGAACATACCGGAAAGAACTTTGGGATTCATCAGCGTCACGTCGTAATAGTTCATGAAATCGACAAAGGTAGCATTGGCGGTAGAGACGACATCGCCGTTCGGCATACTCAGGTCTATTGTCCCCAAACGGGTCAGACCGATACGGATTTCTTCGATATAGGATGCCAGCAAAGCCAGTCCGGTCAATGCAGCGGAACCGATAGCAAAACCTTTTCCGGTTGCCGCGGTTGTATTTCCCAAAGAGTCGAGCGCATCGGTACGCTTGCGGACTTCGGCACCCAGACCGGCCATTTCGGCATTACCGCCTGCATTATCAGCAATCGGGCCGTAAGCGTCCGTAGCCAGTGTGATTCCTAATGTGGACAGCATACCGACAGCGGCAATACCGATACCGTAGAGTCCCATACCCACATTGGAGAAATCGAAACCGGAAGCAAGCAGGAAGGAGGCAATGATGCCCACCACCACCGCAATCACGGGAATAGCCGTAGAAAGCATACCCAGACCGATACCGGAAATAATGACGGTGGCAGGTCCGGTCTTTCCGCTTTCACTCAGTTTCTGAGTAGGGCGATACGACTGGGAAGTATAATATTCGGTAGAACGTCCGATCACAATGCCGACCAACAGGCCGACTACGACAGCGCATGAAATCCAAATCCAGTTGTCCAACTGCAAGAGCCACAGGATTAAGAAGGTAGCAGCCACAATCAGCACGGAACTCAGGTTTGTTCCGAATGCCAGCGAGCCGAGCAAATCTTTCACCGTCGCATTTTCTTTGGTGCGCACGGAGAAGATGCCGATAATGGAAAGCAGAATACCTACCGCAGCAATCAGCATCGGGGCAATAACTGCTTTGAACTGCATGACCGTATCTGCCGAATGTATAAAGGCGGCAGCACCCAATGCGGCAGTCGCCAGGATAGAACCGCAATAAGATTCGTACAAGTCGGCTCCCATACCTGCCACGTCGCCTACGTTATCGCCTACATTATCGGCAATGGTGGCAGGGTTTCGCGGATCGTCTTCGGGAATTCCGGCTTCTACCTTACCCACAAGGTCGGCGCCTACGTCGGCAGCTTTTGTATATATACCGCCACCTACACGGGCAAAGAGCGCCTGTGTGGAAGCTCCCATACCGAACGTCAGCATCGTGGTAGTGATTACGCAAAGTTTATGAGTCGGTGTCAGTGCGTCGGCGGGAATCACCGCGTTCAGCAACAGATACCAGAAAGATATATCGAGCAGCCCCAGTCCAACTACTACGAGTCCCATTACCGCACCACTGCGGAAAGCGATTCTCAGTCCGGAGTTCAATGAATTACGTGCCGCATTCGCCGTACGTGCCGAAGCATAGGTTGCCGTCTTCATACCCAGAAAACCGGAAAGACCGGAGAAGAAACCACCCGTCAGGAAAGCTATGGGAACCCACACATTCTGAACATGAAAGCCATAAGCCATAATTGAAAACAAAATAACCAGCCCAAGGAAAACACAACCTACAATCTTGTACTGTTGTTTCAGATAAGACATAGCTCCCTTGCGTACCGCAGCGGCTATTTTTATCATTTGGGGAGTACCTTCACTCTCTTTCATCATCTGCTTATGGAAGTAATAAGCAAAACAGAGGGCTAACACTGAAGCGACCGGAACCAGCCAGAAAAGAATGCTATCCATAGAATTAATTATTAAAGGGTTTTATGGAGGCTAAAAGTATGGAAATCAAACGAAAAAAGCAAGCAAAAGAGAAAAAAAATCCAACTTGCCGATTGATGCGATAACTCTCAATGAAACGAAGGTAAAACAAGTAAAAAAGTCTTTTGAGAATCCTGCAAAAGAGCATCAGGCCAATAGCTCGTTAGTTAATTTTTAGTCTTATTACGTTAATCGTTAACAAACCCGTTATTTCTATTAAACCATGTTATAAAGCGCCTCACTTTGCCCCGAAAATTTGGAGATAGCCGAAAAGTCCCTATCTTTGTAGTGTGTTTTTCATAGTATTAGATTTAAGGTTAACAAAAGATTGGCTGTCTGGGATAGATAGCCTTTTTTTATGCCCGCAAACTAACTATTGCCTGTTAAACTACAGGGATTGGATGCCAAGAAAATGTATAAGGTAAAAGAAATCAATCTGATGCCGAATAGTAAATCCAGCCTGGCTGCCAACGAAAAGACTTATTCCAGTGATTATCTGATGAAAGTGGGCATAGATGCTTTCACCACTAATCAAGCCTTTAGCCGCGTGATTGAGCTTACGGCAGATAACTTCCTACTGCCTTACTCATGCCAAGCCTTTGGCACGCTTGTGCCAAGGGCTTGGCATAGCAGTGCCAACGCAGTGGCACAACTGTGCCAAAGGCATGGCACAAACATTAAAAACAAAAGGGGAAACACCGTTCGTGGTGAATCCCCTTTCTCATACAATAAAACAATCAACTAATCTTCAATCGTTACAGCAGTTCCGTTGGCAGTTACCATCAGCATACTACCGCTGCCTCCTACTGTTTCATAATCCAGATCGACACCGATCACTGCATTGGCTCCTAACTTTGCTGCCTGTGCCTGCATCTCCTGCAAAGCTGTATCTTTTGCCATACGTAGTACTTCTTCATATGCACCGGAACGACCTCCTACAATATCCCGAATACTTGCAAACAAGTCACGGAATACATTGGCACCAATGATTGTCTCTCCGGAAACAATTCCGTAGTACTTTACTATTCGTTTTCCCTCAATGATGGGAGTTGTAGTCACTAACATGATCTTTTTCTTCTTTTTTAGTTGTTTACTATCCTATTAGACGCAGGATATCCCCAAAAGGTTGCAATGTCACCCTAAAAAAATTGCAGCTATACCGCAAATCAATGCGATATAGCCGCCAATTAGAGTTAAAGAGAGAGAGAATTTATAGAAAGCGCGGTCTCACGACCAACTTAATATACCTAAAATGATTTTTATTCTTTCTTATTAGACGCAGGAAACTTCAAATCACTGCACTTCAAAGAGACTTTTTTAGTTAAAGAATAAAAAAAATCGCTATTCTTGCAGGAATAGCGATTAATATCTTTAGAACATCTGGCTGACGCGTTCGATCCCAGCCACTAATGCGTCCACTTCCGATCGTGTATTGTACATGGCAAATGATGCACGTACCGTACCTTCGATTCCGAGCCGTTGCATCAACGGTTGCGCACAATGGTGCCCCGTGCGGACAGCGATACCTAAACGGTCTAACAATGTTCCCAAATCGAAATGATGAATATCTCCCACCAGAAATGAAATCACCGCTCCCCGATCTGCCGCCTCACCGAAAATACGCATATTGGGTATTTCCTTCAATCGCTTCAGCGCATACGTTGTCAGCTCGTGTTCATGAGCAGCGATTTGGTCGAGTCCGATGCCATTAACATAGTCAAGGGCTTTTGCCAGTCCGGTAGTACCGATGTAGTCCGGCGTACCGGCTTCAAACTTGAAAGGCAGTTCGTTGAAGGTAGTCTTTTCAAAAGAGACGTGCTGAATCATTTCTCCTCCTCCTTGATAAGGGGGCATACGGTCCAGCCATTCTTCCTTTCCATAAAGCACACCGACACCTGTCGGGCCGTAAACCTTATGTGCGGAGAACACCAGGAAATCGGCATCCAAGTCTTGCACATCCACCTTCATGTGGGGGATAGACTGTGCAGCATCCACTAGAAAAGGTACTCCATGCGCATGAGCCGTCGCAATCATTTCCTTGACAGGATTTACGGTTCCCAATACGTTCGACACCTGAACTACACTGACTATCTTTGTACGCTCGGTGAATAACTTTTCATATTCATCCAGCAACAGTTCGCCCTTGTCATTCATCGGAATGACCTTGATGGCAATTCCTTTGCGGGCAGCCAGAAGTTGCCAGGGAACGATATTACTGTGATGCTCCATCACCGAAAGGATCACTTCATCGCCTTCCTGCATAAACTCATCTCCAAAACTGGAAACAAGCAAATTGATACTTTCAGTCGTACCCCGTGTAAAGACGACCTCATTCGTGCTGCCGGCATTGATAAACTGCCGTACCGTCTCGCGGGAGGCTTCATGCAGTTCCGTTGCCTGCTGGGAAAGGTAATGTACTCCACGATGCACATTCGCATTCACAGAGTAATACTCATCTACCAGCGCATCCACCACCAGACGAGGTTTCTGAGTGGTCGCACCGTTATCGAAATAAACCAATGGTTTACCATACACCGTACGGCTCAATATCGGAAAGTCTTCACGTATCTTTTGAATATCCATTTTACTTATTCATCATTTACATATTGCACATCCCTGGCACTTGTTCAGTTCGCCACGGAAGCGTTTTTCTACCAACAGGTGCAGACGGTCTTTCAGTGCATCCAGACGAATCGTATCGATGACTTCATTGACGAATGCAAACATCAGAAGCAAGCGTGCTTCTTTCTCCGCTATTCCGCGTGCACGCATATAGAACAAAGCATTCTCGTCCAACTGCCCCACAGTTGCCCCGTGAGAGCATTTCACATCGTCCGCATAGATTTCAAGCTGCGGCTGCGTGTACATACGCGCATCGCGTGTGGCACAGAGGTTGCGGTTGGTCTGTTGAGAATTTGTATGCTGGGCATCAGGACGTACCAATACCAGTCCGGCAAAAGCACCGGTCGACTGGTCATCAAGCACGTACTTGAATAATTCATTACTGGTACAATTCGGTACTGCATGATCAATGGAGGTGTTATTGTCCACATGCTGGTTTTTATCAGCGATTGCCATACCGCAAAGATTAATCTCAGCCCCTTCGCCGGCTAGCAGAACTTCCGTTGTATTACGGGTAGTTCCGTTGTGCAGCGTCATGCCATTCAGCAAAACATTGCTGTTTGCTTCCTGCTTCACGTACAGGTTACTGATACGAACCGTACTTGTATGTGTTTCTTCGAGCTCATACATATCGAATACCGCATTCTCTCCAGCAAATACTTCGATCACCTGCGTTGCAAGGAAGTTCACATTATCCATCGCATGATCACAGATCAACAGGCGTGCCTGCGCTCCATCTTCCAGGATGATCAGCACGCGACGGTTCACCATGAAGTTAACATCTGCACGAAGGATATTCACCAGCTGGATGGGCTTCTCTACGATTACGTTCTTCGGAACATAGAAGATGGCTCCATCCTGTGCAAAAGTCGTATTGAAAGCTGTTACGCCATCCTTGGAGGTATCAGCCAGCTTGCCGTAGTACTTCTTCACCAGTTCGGGATGTTCCGCAGCGACTTCTTTGAGGCTGCCGAAGATGACTCCTTCCGGCAAATGAGTTTTAGGAAGCGCTTTATTATAAAATGCGTCGTTTACCACAAAATACAAGGCTGTGCTCATATTCGGGACATCACACTTAAACACTTCGTACGGATTGACCGGAATCTGAAGGCGGTTAAGGTTCAGACCGTAATCGGGCTCGAAATACTTGCTTATATCCGTGTATTTATACTTCTCCATCTTACGGGTCGGGAATCCGAGACGCTCAAAATCGGCAAAAGCAGCCGCACGGGGTGCATTCAGCACTTCCGCACTATGCTTGCAGATCATGGCTTCCGTCTGAGAGAAGAGATCTATGTATTGTTGTTCTACATTCATCGTTATTCTCCTACTTCTTTCTTAATCCAATCGTATCCCTTTTCTTCCAGTTCCAAGGCTAGTTCCGGTCCGGCGGTTTTCACAATACGACCTTTATAGAGTACGTGCACTATATCCGGTTTGATATAATCGAGCAGACGCTGATAGTGAGTGATGACGATCGTACTTGTTTCGGGAGTCTTGAGCTTATTCACGCCTTCCGCTACAATACGAAGGGCATCAATATCCAAACCGGAATCTGTCTCGTCAAGAATGCTCAGACGCGGTTCCAGCATTGCCATCTGGAAGATCTCGTTACGCTTCTTCTCACCACCGGAGAAACCTTCATTCACCGAACGGTTAGCAAGTTTATTGTCCAGTTCGACTACGGCACGCTTCTCACGCATCAGTTTCAGAAATTCGCTGGCAGTCAACGCAGGCAGACCTTTATACTTGCGTTGTTCATTGACAGCCGCCCGCATGAAGTTCACCATGCTTACTCCGGGGATTTCTACCGGATACTGGAAACTAAGGAAAATACCTTCATGACTACGGTCTTCCGGACTCAACTCCAGCAGATTCTTGCCATAGAAAGTGACCGAACCTTTTGTCACCTCAAAAGCAGGATTTCCCACCAAAACAGAAGAAAGCGTACTCTTTCCGGAACCGTTCGGCCCCATTATCGCATGTACTTCGCCCGGTTTCACCGTCAGGTTAATACCTTTCAATATCTCTTTGCCATTAATGCTGGCATGCAGGTCTTTTATCTCTAACATAAGCTTATTTATTTTTTATCCCACGCTTCCTTCCAACGAAATAGTAAGCAACTTCTGTGCTTCCACCGCAAACTCCATCGGAAGTTTATTTAATACTTCTTTCGCATATCCGTTAACAATCAGCCCGATAGCATCCTCTGTCGGGATTCCCCGCTGATTACAATAGAATATCTGATCTTCGCTGATCTTGCTGGTAGTCGCCTCATGCTCCACCACGGCCGTCTCATTGTGGATATCCATATACGGGAAAGTATGCGCACCACATTTATCACCCAGCAGCAAAGAGTCACATTGGCTGTAATTGCGTGCATTATCGGCTTTTTCAGCTACACGTACCAGACCGCGATAAGAGTTCTCGCTATGTCCGGCAGAGATACCTTTGCTGACAATCGTGCTGCGGGTATTCTTTCCCAGATGAATCATTTTTGTTCCGGTATCTGCTTGCTGATAATTATTTGTCACGGCTACAGAATAAAACTCAGCCGTCGAATTATCGCCTGTCAATATGCAGGAAGGGTACTTCCACGTAATAGCCGAACCAGTTTCCACCTGTGTCCAGGACAGTTTGCTGTCCACCCCTTTGCAGTTGCCGCGTTTCGTCACAAAGTTATAGACTCCACCTTTACCTTCGGCATCACCCGGATACCAGTTCTGAACCGTACTGTATTTCACTTCTGCACGATCATGTACCACAATCTCCACGATAGCCGCATGCAACTGATTTTCATCACGCATCGGTGCGGTACATCCCTCCAGATAAGATACATACGAATCATCGTCCGCCACAATCAGCGTACGTTCAAACTGTCCCGTGTTACGGGCATTGATACGGAAATAAGTAGAAAGCTCCATCGGACAGCGTACTCCCTTCGGTATATAAACGAAAGAACCGTCAGAGAACACGGCCGAGTTCAAAGCAGCGAAGAAGTTATCCCGATAGCCTACTACCGAGCCCATATACTTCTTCACAAGGTCCGGATGTTCCCGTACCGCTTCACTAAAGGAGCAGAATATAATGCCTTTCTCCATCAACGTCTCTTTGAAAGTAGTCTTTACGGATACCGAGTCCATCACTGCATCCACAGCCATTCCGCTCAATGCCATCTGTTCTTCCAAGGGAATACCCAGTTTATTGAATGTCTTTATCAGTTCCGGATCTACTTCATCCATACTCTTTGGTCCTTCTTTCTTCTTCGTCGGATCGGCATAGTACGAAATTGCCTGATAATCGATCTCCGGAATACGGAGATGTGCCCAAGTCGGCATTTCCAGCGTCAGCCAATGGCGATACGCTTTCAGTCGGAACTCCAGCAGCCATTCGGGTTCATCTTTTTTCGATGAAATCAGACGGACTACATCTTCGTTGAGTCCACGCTCAATAACATCGGTGTGTACTTCCGTGGTGAAGCCATATTTGTACTTCTCCTGCGTCAGTTCCTTTACATATTTATTGGGTTCTTCTTGTTGCATCTTTATTATCTAATATATATTGTTGCGTTATATTCTTAGCAGCAGGGAAAAAGATTCCCGCAAACGTTTCCATAGGATAATATAACAATGATTCGCTCTTTTTTGTTGCACTAATTAACTTATTATCGCTATCGATAAACTCTATCACACAGATCACAAGGCTCGTTAGCAACAGAAATTTGAGTGCTCCCAATCCACTTCCCAGCCAACGGTTCAGCCACCCCAGTGAAATAGCTTCCATCGCTTTCGTCAGCAAGGACGCCACTAACGTGAATATCAGCGGAACAGCGATCCAGATGACAATAAAAGCCAATACCTGTGCAACCGTCATCGAGTCCGTCACAGCCGGACAAAGCTTCTCCGCCAACGTTGCATACAAAGCCTTTGCTGCCAGCAAACCGACGACCAATCCCAGAATAGAAGCCAGCTGACGGATAAAGCCTTTCATAAAACCCGCCACCACACCGGCACCTATTATAATAAGGATGATTATATCAATCGTTGTCATTATCTCTTTTTAAAAGAAAAAGGAGGCACGGAGTTGTAAATCCACTCTGTGCCTCCGTATATTCCCGATTCAGTACAATTTATAACGTCTGTTTCACTTCTATTTCTTCGAATGTCTCGATCATATCGCCTACCTTCATGTCGTTGCAGTTCACCAGACTGATACCGCACTCGAAGTTTGTACCTACTTCCTTCACGTCGTCCTTGAAGCGTTTCAGTGCATTGATGTTTCCGGTGAAGATAACGATACCATCGCGGATCAGACGAGCCTTGTCGCTTCGTTTCACTTTTCCGGTCTTCACTACCGCACCGGCCACAAGTCCCACTTTCGTGATATTGAACACTTCGCGAATTTCGATCGTAGCTGTAATCTGTTCTTTCAGTTCCGGAGCCAACATACCTTCCATAGCGGCCTTCACCTCTTCGATTGCATCGTAGATGACGGAATACTTACGGATATCGACACCTTCCTGTTCCGCCATCTTAGCGGCAGCACCCGAAGGACGTACCTGGAATCCGACGATAATCGCATCCGAAGCAGCAGCCAATGATACATCCGATTCGGAGATAGCACCCACGCCTTTATGAATCACATTTACCTGGATCTGTTCAGTAGACAACTTGATCAACGAGTCGCTCAATGCTTCTACAGAACCGTCCACGTCACCCTTGACGATGATGTTCAATTCCTGGAAGTTACCCAAAGCAATACGACGGCCAAGTTCGTCCAAGGTCAGGATCTTCTGTGTACGCAAGCCTTGTTCACGAGCCAGCTGTTCACGTTTGTTCGTGATCTCACGGGCTTCCTGATCGCTTTCAACTACATGGAACGTATCACCTGCAGCAGGAGCACCGTTCAGTCCCAGAATCAATGCCGGTTCGGCCGGTCCCGCTTCTTTCACGCGCTGATTACGTTCGTTGAACATGGCTTTCACACGTCCGTAGCTGGTTCCTGCCAATACGATATCTCCTACTTTCAAAGTACCATTCGATACCAGCACGGTAGCTACATAACCACGTCCCTTATCCAATGAAGATTCAATGATGGATCCTGTTGCATTGCGGTTCGGATTTGCCTTCAAATCAAGCATTTCAGCTTCCAGCAATACTTTTTCCATCAAATCTTCCACACCCATACCTTTCTTGGCAGAGATATCTTGTGACTGATATTTACCACCCCATTCTTCCACGAGATAGTTCATTGCAGCCAGTTCTTCTTTAATCTTGTCCGGATTAGCAGTCGGCTTATCTACCTTATTGATTGCAAATACAATAGGTACACCTGCTGCCATCGCATGATTGATCGCTTCCTTCGTCTGCGGCATCACGTTATCATCGGCTGCCACAATAATGATCGCAATATCCGTTACTTTCGCACCACGGGCACGCATAGCAGTAAACGCCTCGTGTCCCGGAGTATCCAGGAACGTAATACGGCGTCCGTCTTCCAACTGTACGTTGTAAGCACCGATGTGCTGTGTAATACCTCCGGCTTCACCGGCAATTACATTCGCCTTACGGATGTAGTCAAGCAAGGATGTCTTACCGTGGTCAACGTGTCCCATCACCGTTACGATCGGAGCACGTGGCTGCAAATCTTCCGGAGCATCTTCTTCTTCCACGATAGCCTGTGCCACTTCCGCACTTACATATTCGGTCTTGAAACCAAACTCTTCGGCTACCAGATTGATTGTTTCCGCATCCAGACGCTGGTTGATGGAAACCATCATACCGATACTCATACAAGTTGCAATAACCTGATTGACTGATACGTCCATCATTGTAGCCAACTCGTTAGCCGTTACGAACTCAGTCAGCTTCAGTACCTTGCTTTCTGCCATTTCCTGATCTTCCAGTTCCTGCATACGGTTGGAAGCCATTTCACGTTTTTCCTTGCGGTACTTAGAAGTCTTGTTCTTACCCTTGGTTGTCAGACGTGCCAAAGTTTCTTTTACCTGCTTTGCTACATCTTCTTCGCTAACCTCCTGCTTGATAACCGGCTTCTTGAAGCGATCCTTATTATTATTCTTCTTGTTATTATTATTGCCCTGTCCCTGGCCTTGACCCTGAGGACGGGGATGGTTACCACCACCTTTACCGGTCTGAGTATTGGGTCTCGGAGCAGCAAAGTTGGAAGTTGCCACATTGTTGACATCCACCTTTTCTTTGTTGATACGATTCCGTTTCTTTCTGGCAGCATCGGCATTATTATCTTTTACGCCCGGTTTTGCCTGTTTACTGTCCTCTTTACGGATTTCCTTGATGATAGCTTCCTTCATCAGTTTCTTCTGATCCTGACGAACTTTTTCTTTTTCTTCGCGTTCACGGCGTTTTTCTTCCTTCGATTTCTTCTTAGGACGGGTAGACTGGTTCAATGCAGCCAGGTCAATCTGACCGATGACATTGATCTTCGCTCCCAGTTCCGGTTGACGGATTTTAAACACCTCATTTTCTTTCGACGCATTTTCTTCAGTCGGAGTTGTCACTGTTGCAGTTACTTCTGCCGTTCTTTCTACTTTACGTTCTTCTGCCTTCACAGGTGCAGTTTCTACCACCTTCGGCTCTTCTTTCTTTACTTCTTCCACTACTACTTTCTCAACTTCTACCGGTTTTGTCTCCACTGCAGGTTTCGGCGCTACTACTGGCTGTTCTACCGGAGCAGATGCCGGTGCAGGTTTCGGTGCAATTACTTCCACCTTTTCCACTTTCGGCTCTTCCTTTTTCACTTCGGGTTCAACCACTGGTTTCTCAACGACTGTTTTTTCAGCAACGGGTTGCTTTACCACAGGTTGTTCTACTACAGGTTCTACTTTCTTTTCCGGCGCTTTTTCTACTTTATCTGTTCTCCGACCGCTGAATTTATCCAAATCTATTTTTCCGACAGGTTTAAACTTAGGACGTGCATCCTCCGGTACGACTGTCTTAATCACATCTTCCGACTTCGGTTTCTCCTGCTGCTTCTCGAAGCCCTCGATAGATACCGATGCCTTATTACGTTCCTTATTCTGACGTTCCTGGATGAAACGCTCCGATTCAAGTCTAAGGTTCTTGTCTGTACTAAACTCTTTAACGAGCACAGCGTACTGCTCCTCACTAATTTTGGTATTAGGATTAGCCTCAACGGTATACCCTTTCTTTTGCAGGAACTCAACTACCGTCGCGATTCCTACATTCAAATCTCTTGTAACTTTGTTTAACCTTATCGTCATATTTAAAATTTAATGAATAAATGGAGCGAAGAAAATTCAATCGTAATGCATATTACTCTTGTGTTGGTTCAGCTTCAGGTTCCGCCTCTGTCTCAGGCTCCATCTCTGCTGCCGGTTCTTCTTCAAACTCCGATTTCAAAATACGTATTACCTCGTCCACTGTCTCTTCTTCCAGGTCCGTCTTTTCAATCAACATCTCGCGAGGCGCATTCAACACAGCCTTCGCTGTATCGATACCGATAGCCTTGATTGCATCAATCACCCATCCGTCGATTTCATCTCTGAACTCGTCGAGATAGATATCCTCGTCAGCCACATTCTCATCCAATTCACGGAACACGTCGATAGTGTACTCAGTCAACATACTGGCCAGCTTGATATTCAAACCGCCTTTACCAATAGCAAGCGATACCTCTTCCGGTTTAAGGAATACCTCAGCCTTTTTCTCTTCCTCATTCAGACGGATAGAAGAAATCTTAGCCGGGCTCAAAGCACGCTGGATAAACAATGAAATGTTCGATGTATAATTAATCACGTCGATATTTTCATTGCGTAATTCACGAACAATCCCATGAATACGGCTTCCTTTTACACCTACGCAGGCGCCTACGGGATCGATTCTGTCATCATAAGATTCCACTGCGATCTTGGCACGTTCGCCAGGGATACGGGCAATCTTTTTAATGGTAATCAAACCATCATTGATTTCAGGTACTTCCATTTCAAACAGACGTTGCAGGAAAACGGGAGAAGTACGTGACAAAATAATCTTCGGATTATTGTTCTTGTTGTCTACGCGGGCAACCACTGCACGGGCTGTTTCACCTTTGCGATAAAAGTCGCTCGGGATCTGTTCAGTCTTAGGCAACAGCAGTTCGTTTCCTTCATCGTCCAGAAGCAACATTTCCTTTTTCCAGATCTGGTATACTTCCGCGTTGATGATTGTACCTACTTTATCAATATATTTATTATAAATACTGTCTTTTTCAAGTTCCAGAATCTTTGAAGCCAGTGTCTGGCGAAGATTCAGGATAGCACGACGTCCGAACTTGGCAAAGATCACCTCATCAGTCACTTCTTCGCCTTCTTCGTATGAAGCATCGATTTTCTGTGCTTCTGTCAGCGAAATCTGCATATTGGGGTTTGTCAAATCTTCATCGGCCACAACTTCACGGTTACGCCATATCTCGAAGTCACCCTTGTCCGGGTTCACGATCACGTCGTAATTCTCATCGGTGCCAAACATTTTCGCGATTACGCTACGGAACGACTCTTCAAGTACGCTAACCATCGTCGTTCTATCGATATTCTTCAGTTCCTTAAATTCCGAAAATGTATCAATCAAGCTGATTGTTTCTTCTTTTTTGGCCATAACTATTTAAAGCTAATTAAGTATTTAGTATATTTTATTTGCTCATAAGTGAAGGTTTCGTCCTCTTCGATCAGCTTCGGACGCTTGGAACCTTCGAGTTTTACCTTCTTCTCTACGCCTACCGTAAACTTCTCTTCATCGGCATCTTTCAGGATACCTGCCAGTTTACGTCCGTCTCTGGTCACTACTTCCACCTCTTGTCCGATGTGGATGTAATACTGTTGCAGCACTTTAAAGGGTTGTCCGATACCGGCAGAGCCCACTTCCAGTTCATAATCTTCCTCTTCACGGTTCAGTTTCGACTCGATAAAGCGGCTAAGCTCTACGCAGTCTTCAATCCAAACTCCTTCTGCGTGGTCTATTTCGACCACGATCTTGTCATCCGGGCTCACGGTCACCTCTACCAGAAAGTAGTCTTTTCCTTCCAGCCACTCTTCAACAATCTGACAAACAGTTTTCTTTTCTATCATTTATTAACTATATAAGAACAAAAAAAGGAGCTTAATCGCCCCTCCACCTTTCATCCATTTCGGTTGCAAAGATATAAATAATCTATTCGACTACAAAACATTAAAGAAAAAAAGTATGAATTAACAGTCGTATATCAGGCACAAACACCAATATCTAATCATCAACCCAGGAATTCAGATAGTTTTGAGAATCCTTACAGCCTTGAGCTGCGGCTTTTTGGAACCACTTTTTAGCCTTGGCTTTATCTACTGCCACTCCCTGACCGTAAAACAGCATGGTAGCAACCGTAAACTGAGCGGATTCCACCCCTCTCTCTGCCGCACGACAAAAATATGGGAACGATTTCGCAATGTCTTTTCTCACTCCATGTCCGTTATAATAAATTGAGCCCAAATTATTCAGCGCCAACGGATAGTCACTCTTTACCGCCTCTTCATAATATTCACGCGCGACATCGTAATCTATTTCCACCCCTTTGCCAAAATGGTACATCATTCCTAAATTATAAGCAGCGGCAGCTTCTCCCATACTTGCAGCTTTCAGGAAACACTCCTGGGCATCTTCAAATTTTCCTTCATCCAGGAAGATAATTCCCAAATCATTGATCCGCCCGGAAGTTATATTTTTAGCTTTCATCAGATATTGCTTTTCAGCCGTAGCCATATCCACAGAAATAATAACTGTCGAAGAATTGGAAAAAGATCCGCTATATTCACATTTCACTTTTTTCCCGTACTCACAGCTATAAACTTCCAGCTGATAGAAATCCTCACTGACAGAATAGTTACCAGTTTCATAAGCATCCAGTTTTCCTTTTCTCTCACCATTCAGGAATATTTCGGCAGCATGATCAGAAGTTACTTTCACTCTCCGCTTAACGAACAGCTGATTGAGCAGTTTTCCGAATAACCCCTGCGCACCGGCATTACTACCGTCTGCAGAAGCGACATTCGAAGCCGGTTGAAAGCCGGGAGGTGAAATTGTATCCACAGCCGGATGTTGCAACAAATCAAGTATGACCGCAGCCAGCTCACTAAACTTCTCTTCCGGATTAGGATAAGCATTCAGCCAGTGTTTATCATTCAGCATCAGTTTCATAGACCCTTTCAGATCAGTAGGATCTATGCGGAAAGGTATAATAGGCTTATTGCTGCTAAAGCCAATATTCAGTTCACTACGCACCCAGCGGGATATTTGAGACGTTTCAGAAAAGACAATCAGGAACACTTTACAGGTCACAATAGCTTCTTCAATAATATCACCATACTCCGCTCCGGGTCTTATGTCACGCGGAGCCATCCAACACTTGATCCTGTTACTTTCTAATGCATGACATATTGCCTGTGCCGTCTGTATATTGGCACTTGAATAGCTAATAAACACTTCATGATCCATAATCTTTATTGTATATATTCAACTTAGGTTTACACACTCCACGACACCGATACAATCCTGAATTCAGACGGATGTTGGTTGCTAAGATAATGAAATTCTTAGTAATACAAAAAATAATTGTATCTTTACACCGCAATAATTAAAAATACAACGGCTATGGCACATCATCTCAACACCAACAAACAGTTTATGGTCGGCAATGGCATTCTGGCTTTTGCCGTCATTTTTGTCGTAGTTATTTTCATTTATATGAGCTTACGCCTGCAACGGGAAAACCAGGCAGAACGACATTATATTGAAACTTATACGATCAGCCTGGTAAAAGGATTTGCCGGAGATTCCATTTCGCTATTCGTCAATGACAGCCTTATCGCCAATCAAGTCATGCAGGAAGAAGCCTTTACGGTAGAGGTCGGTCGGTTTGCAGAACAAAGCGCACTGATGATTGTAGACAATAAAACGGAAATAGCATCCGTTTTCGATCTCAGCGAGAAGGGAGGAACTTATCAGTTTGAAAAAGAAACGGACGGAATCAAACAGCTTGCTAAATAAGAGTCTGCTTAATATCAGGAGTTCCTTATCCCAAGCATCTTATATCTCTGTGCGATACTTCTTCAATTCTTTACGCAAAGCAAGGGCCTTGCCATCTGTGAACCGGTTCAGCAAGTCCCAGAAACGCTCACCGTGATTCATCTCACGAGTATGGCACAACTCGTGCAGAAGCACATAGTCGATCAGGTGGGAAGGCAACAGGACAAGATAATAGGACAGATTTATATTTTTTCTCGCCGAGCAACTCCCCCAGCGTCCCTGGCTGGAGTTTATCTTCACGCTGGCATAAGACAATCCACATTGCGCCGAAAGATGCTCCAAACGAGGAGGAAGAATACTTTTCGCATTCCGCCTCAAAGATTCTTCAATCACTTTACGCAACCAGTTCTGTAAATTTTCATCAGTAAAATCCGCTTGAGGCGGACAAACGATCTGCATGACACCCAATCGCGAATTAGCCAGAAACTGCTCCTTTTCACCTAAGATGAGAGATAGTTTGAAATGCTCGGCATCAATCTTATAGTCCAAGTCAATCAACGGACGGGCAACCTTCTGACGGGAAAGCAGCAACTTACTACGAAGATTCTCAATAGCACGCTTCACCTCTTTCGTCGTGGTGCCGGGAGGTACCGAAACGTAGACCGCATCGCTTTTGGTACGAAACACCAAACTGCGGGCACGTGGATTGACACGTACTATCAAACTTCCCAATTCATCATCTTCTATCACTGTATCCATTTTCTCCTCCTTAACCGATGCTGCAAAAATAATAAAAAAAGAAGCCGGTGGCGAAAAAAGTGATATTCAATGCAACTTTATAGTAACTCGCAACGTCTAATCCATATAAACTCATATTAAAATCAACTATCAATTATGAAAAGAAACACATTGACTGCATGGCTGCTCGGAATAATTCTGATATTCTCCGCCACCTCCTGTTTTAATGGCCCTATTGTGAAAGGCAGTAAAAACTACATCACCAAAAAAGAGAATCTGGAACATTTCAATGACATCAGCATGTCCGGAAGTGCCAACATCATCTACCAGCAAGACTCCTCCTCCCGCATCGAGATTTACGGTTCGGACAATATCGTAGAACTCCTGGAAACAAAAGTAAACGGAAAAACATTGAATATAAAATTTAAAAAGAATGTCAATATCATCGACAAGGGCAAACTAGAGATCAAAGTTTTCTCACCGGACCTGAACGGACTGACACTCAACGGATCGGGTGGCATTCTCTTTGCGAACGGCATTCACACCGAGGGAGATCTTAAAGTAACGATTAACGGTTCGGGCAATTTAGGAGGAAGCACATTCGATACCGGACATCTGGCCATCTCAATTCATGGTTCGGGTGATGTCAGACTCAAACAAATCGACAGCAAAACCTGCTCTGCAAGCATTTCCGGATCGGGCAACATCACCCTTGACGGCATGACAGACGCAGCAAAGTACAACATATCAGGATCCGGCAACATCAAAGCTGTCGCTCTGGAAGCTACGGACGTATATGCAGGCATCTCAGGTTCGGGTAACATCAGCTGCTTCGTCAACGGCAAACTAGGCGGGCACGTCAGCGGAAGCGGCAACGTCGCTTACAAAGGAAATCCTCAGGCTATTGATTTCCCTCACAAGAAGCTCCGCAAACTAGACTAAATCCATAAACATCCCAAAAACATAAAAGGGCTACTGCATCTCGCGGTAGCCCATTTATTTAGTTAGTTTCATTATAAAAAATTTGAGAGAATTGAAAACTTCACAGTTTCGCTTTCGATGTTGTTTTAATTAAAGCACACTAACTATATTATATGTTTAAAGCAAATGAAAATGTCTATTCTTTCATAACCTGCACCTTGTTGATCTTCGCAAGGCTGTCAGCCAATGCCTGATCTGCTTTCAGCTCATTTGACAGAGCTACCGACGGTGCGGTCACCTGTTTACCAATGGTATCCGTTGCCAATACTCTTCCATCATCTCCGGAAAAAGAATGTTGCGCTACATTTCCTAATGAAAGGATGATTGCAATCACAGCAGCGGCCTTGAACAGGGGGATGAATCTTCCTGTCAGTGTCAGACGCTTTGCCTTCACTACCGGAGTTTCCACCTGTGCCAGAATACGTGCGTCAAAGTCTTCGCCCAGTCCTACCTCCTGCTGAACCTGCTGATAAACAAACAAGTTTTTATAGCGGAGCAAATGAGCGGGTACTTCCTCCTTTGTGAAGAAGTCGCGCAACACAGATTCCTCCTCCACGGAAGTTTCGCATTGCCAATATCGCTCCAGGAGCTGTTCTATATCCTTATAATCCATATTCGTCAATTTCTAAATACCTTTGTTTTACCTTTTGTCTGGCTCTGAAAAGGTTCACTTTCACTTGTTCCTCTGTCAGATTCAGAAGGGTTGCAATTTTCTTATAGCTTTCACCTTCAATGTCCCTCAGTTGCATGATAAGCCGCTGTTTTTCGGGAAGTTCGTTCACCAGTCTATTGATAATGTTCATTTTCTCATCATGAACCAACTGGTCATACGGACTGTTTGCATCAGGTTCTTCCTCCATTTCGGGGGTGATTTCCACATTCTGAGCTTCTTTCTTCTGGCTCCGGTCTATAGCCAGATTCTTTGCCACTATCAGACAATAGGCTTCAACCGATTCAAATTGCGACCACTCATCACGCTTGTTCCACACTCTTATCATGGTGTCCTGAACGACATCCTCGGCTTCTGCCCTATCCAGGGTTATTCTGAGCGCCAGTCGAAAGAGTTTATCCTTCAACGGCAAAATATCGTTTCGGAAGCTGATCTCTTGCATCTCTATAATAATGACGGGCTGGGATACGAAAAGTTACAGACGCCCATTACTTTTTTTGAATTATTTTTTTATCCGCGTTCCTTCGCTGCCTTTAATCGCTGATGCTAAGGTAATTACAACTTCTGTAACTCCTGCATTAATTGCTTCAAAAGAATTTTCCAACTTAGGAATCATGCCACCTTGAATAACGCCGTCAGCAACGTATTGTTCGAATTCGGCACGGGTAATCTCAGGGATCACACTATCGTCATCATTCTCGTCACGCAGCACACCTTTCTTTTCGAAGCAGTACACCAGCGTCACGTCAAACAGCACCGACAAAGCCTTTGCCGTCTCTCCGGCAATGGTATCCGCATTTGTATTCAGCATATTACCTTGACCATCGTGTGTCAACGGTGCCATCACGGGCACCACTCCTTTATGAATCAGATCAGCCAGCAAAGAAGCATCTACCTTCTCCACATCGCCCACGAAACCATAATCAACCTCTTTCACCGGACGCTTTACCGATCGGATCACATTCATATCCGCCCCGGTCAGTCCAAGAGCGTTCACTCCACGGGCCTGCAACCCGGCAACAATATTCTTGTTTACCAGACCACCATACACCATCGTTACCACTTTCAACGTTTCCGCATCGGTAATACGACGACCATTTACCATTTTGCTTTCAATACCTAGTTGTGCGGCAATCTTTGTTGCCGAGCGACCGCCGCCGTGAACCAGCACTTTATGTCCGCTGATGGCGGCAAAGTCATTCAACAACTGAAGAAGGGTGGCTTCCTCTTCTACGATTTTTCCACCCACCTTAATTACAGTTAGTTTTTCCCTCATTTTTTATTCAATTCTAATAAGTTTGCCGAATGGAGAACTCGGCTCCGGCACCTTGCCGGTTATTCTAAGTAAGTATAGCCGTAAAGTCCCGAACGATAGTTGGACAGAAACTCTTTACCCTCTTCCAACGATATCTTTCCTTCTTTTACAGACTTGGTCACCCATGTTTCAAGGGTACGTACCAGTTTTTTAGGATTATATTGTACGTAATCCAACACTTCCGCTACTGTCTCACCATCAATAATCTGTTCGATATTATATCCCTTTTCATTCACAGAAACGTGAACAGCATTCGTATCTCCAAACAGATTATGCATATCTCCCAAAATCTCCTGATAAGCTCCGACCAGGAAAACAGCCAGATAGTAAGGTTCTGTTTTCTTCAGACTATGCACAGGCAGATAATGAGCTACATTCCGGGTAGAAATGAAATTTGCAATCTTTCCGTCCGAATCACAGGTGATATCCTGCAGGGTAGCCGAACGCTCCGGCTTCTCATCCAACCGCTGAATAGGCATAATCGGAAATATCTGATCAATCGCCCAAGAGTCGGGCAAGGACTGGAACAATGAGAAATTACAAAAATATTTATCCGCCAGCAACTTGGACAATCCCCGGAATTCATCCGGCGCATGTTTCAAGCCTCCGGCGATCTGATTAATTTCCCGTGTAATGGACCAATACAAACGTTCGATCTGAGCACGGGTCTTCAAATCCACAATACCATGACTGAACAGGTCGAGCGCTTCTTCCCGAATCTGTTGTGCATCATGCCATGCTTCCAGCATCTTATTCTGGTTCAACGAATCCCAGATACTGTACAGTTCCTGCACAAGCTCATGTGCATCCGGAGCGATTTCCTCTTCATCATCCCATTCCGGAAGAGTAGCTGTTTCGAGCACCTCGAAGATCAAGACAGAGTGATGAGCCGTCAATGCCCGGCCGCTCTCGGTAATGATATTCGGATGCGGAATGCCGTTTTTATCGCTGACATCTACCAATGTAGAAATGGAGTCATTCACATATTCCTGAATGGAATAGTTTACACTACCTTCACTATTGGAAGAACGGGTTCCATCATAATCAACGCCCAGTCCGCCGCCGATGTCCACAAACTCCACATTGAATCCCATAGAGTGAAGCTGCACGTAAAATTGAGAAGCTTCGCGCAAAGCCGTCTTAATGCGACGAATCTTCGTCACCTGGCTGCCAATATGGAAATGAATCAGTTTCAGGCAATCTTTCAATCCCTTGCTTTCCATAAAGTCAAGCGCTTCGAGCAGTTCGCTGGAAGTCAGACCGAACTTGCTGGCATCGCCACCCGATTCTTCCCATTTTCCACTGCCGGAAGAAGCCAGTTTTATACGAATACCGATATTGGGCTGTACATTCAACTGTTTCGCCATTTTGGCTATCAGTTTCAATTCATTCATCTTCTCTACTACGAGGAAGATACGTTTGCCCATCTTTTGGGCAAGGAGCGCCAGTTCTATATAACTTTCGTCTTTATAGCCGTTGCAAACAATCAATGAGTCAGAATCCGTATTGACGGCAATCACCGCATGAAGTTCCGGTTTGGAACCGGCTTCCAGTCCGAGATTGAATTTCTTTCCGTGGCTGATAATCTCTTCTACCACAGGACGCATCTGGTTGACCTTAATGGGATAGATGATAAAATTCTCGGCTTTATAACCGTACTCTTCGGCAGCCTGTTTAAAACAGGAAGACATCTTTTCAATACGGTTGTCCAGAATATCCGGGAAACGCAACAGCATGGGAGATGCCACATCCCGCAATTGCAACTCGTCAACCAGTTCCTTCAGGTCGACGGTCACTCCATCTCTCCGCGGTGTAACAACAACATGACCTGCGTCATTAATACTAAAGTACGAAGTACCCCAACCCGTAATGTTGTAGAGTTCTTCAGAATCTTCAATACGCCACTTTCTCATTTTCTGTTATTCAGTGTTTTTAGTAAATAATTGGATGGCAAAAATACAGATTTATCTACAGGTTGCCAATTAATTGGATATTATTTCTTCCAATTGGTTTATATAACCGGTCTTAATTTATAATTCCAGCAGTTCCTGCAGACGTTGCACAGATGATTCAATCTGCCAGCGGTCTTCCAGTTCGTCCGCATTAAAGATATATTGCGCCTGCGTATAAAAAGGTGCGCGCTTTTCAAGCGCCTGAATGATGAAATCCATTAATTCCTCATCTTCCTTTCCCTGAAGAATGGGACGTTGCTGCTTGGCAATACGCAAGCGTCTGAACAGCACATCGGGATGCACATTCAGGAAAACGGTTTTTCCCGTCCGGTTCATAAACTCCATATTGTCATAAAAGCAGGGTGCCCCCCCGCCTGTAGAGATAACGACGTTCTCAAACTCAGCTACCTCATGAAGCATATTTCTTTCCAACTCACGAAATCCGGCTTCACCCCGTTCCGTGAATAGTTCTCCGACAGTTTTATGAAAACGTTCTTCGATATACCAGTCCAGATCAATGAACGGGATATTCAGTTTGCGGGCAAAAGCCTTGCCCAAAGTAGTTTTTCCGGCACCCATATAGCCGGTAAGGAAGATACGAACCATAAATGATTAATTTTGCTCACAAAATTAATCATTTAATGAATAATGAAGAATGATTCTCTATTATTTAAAAACTTTTATCCGTTCTTCCAGTGGCTGGAACTCTTTTTCTCCCGGCTGATTGACAGGCACTCCGAACGGCATTTCCGCAATCAGATGCCAATGTGCAGGCAAATTCCATGCCCGACGCACCTCATCATCAATCAATGGATTATAATGTTGCAGGGAAGCACCGAAGCCCACATCTTCAAGCATCACCCAAACAGCCAGCTGATGCATCGCCGAGGTTTGTAATGACCATCCGGGGAAATTCTCCTGATAAGACGGGAAAGCTTCCTGAAGCCCCTTCACCACCTTCTGATCTTCAAAGAACAGCACCGTACCATATCCACAGGCAAAGGAATTGTCAATCTTTTCTTCGGTTTTCGCAAACGCTTCTCCCGGCACAATCTTCCTCAACGCATCTCTTACAATGTTCCATAACTTTTTATGAGACTTGCCAAGAAGAAGCACCACACGGGTAGATTGAGAATTGAATGCCGACGGCACGTGTCTCACTGCCAGATTGATAATGCATTCTATCTCCTGATCCGGAATAGGTGACTGGTCGGTAATCGAATAATAAGTCCGACGATTCTTCAAAGCTTCACTAAAAGTTCTTTCCATAATAGCTCCTTTCTTAATTTTATTTTCTTAAACTCCTTATAAATTAGAACAAGCTTCTCTGCCAACTTGTTCGATTCCGGAATATATTTGTACCTTCGCACCGTCAATGCTGTTGACATAATCATTCATTATCAGAAAATGGCTAAAGAAAAGTTCTACGTAGTATGGGAAGGAGTGACGCCGGGAGTATATGCTTCCTGGACGGATTGCCAGCTCCAGATCAAGGGGTATGAAGGTGCAAAGTACAAATCGTTCGACACCCGTGAAGAGGCGGAACGTGCACTGGCCTCGTCACCTTACGCCTACATCGGCAAAAATGCGAAGAAAAAAACGGAAGCTGCCCGAACCGGTTCCGATACACTGCCTGCTTCCGTCATTGACAATAGTCTGGCAGTCGATGCTGCGTGCAGTGGCAATCCCGGCCCGATGGAGTATCGGGGGGTACACGTGGCAAGCCGCCAGGAAATTTTTCATTTCGGCCCGATGAAAGGTACAAACAATATTGGAGAGTTTCTGGCCATCGTGCACGGACTGGCATTGCTGAAACAGAAAGGATTTGATATGCCCATTTATAGCGACAGCGTGAATGCCATCAGCTGGGTGCGACAGAAAAAATGCAAAACCAAACTTCCGCGAAATGAGGAAACTGAAGAACTGTTTAAAGTAATAGAACGGGCAGAGAAGTGGCTCAGAGAGAACACTTACACTACCCGTATTCTTAAATGGGAAACCAAGGCGTGGGGAGAGATTCCGGCAGATTTCGGCAGAAAATAATAGCCGGAAAGTCTATTCTGCGACTTGATCAGCAGCCTGTTCCTTCTTATGTTTAAACACAAAGCGGAGCATCAGAAAATTAGTGGGAACAGCCACAGCGAGCACACACAAGGGAGCTATCTCCTGATCTACATTCAGATACAGGAACAAATTGAACAATCCCATATGTATCAGATAGTTCACCAAATGGCTGCCTCCAAATCCCAAAGCCCTTTTCAAAGAAGGGTTGCTACGGAACGTGAAATAAGAAGTCAGAAAGAAATTACAGATAAAACTCGTCACATAGCCTATCGTGTAGGCAATATTCAAGTTGGTCATTTCGTATTCCTGCAACAGATAATAAACCCCATAATGTATTCCGGCGGCCAACGTTCCCACCGTGCAATAACGAATAAACTGGTAGCGTTTACTCTTCGATTGAAATACTGATTTTACAATTTCCATTAGTAAGTAGTTTTAGTTTTATAGTTCAGATGTTTCATTTTCATTCAGTCAGATGGACGCACGAAGTCCTGAGTCAGTTGTTCCCACACTATTTTCAGCCATATCAAGGTGCAAGGCAAAGCCTTTAAAGCATAAGGCTTCACATAATCCATCCTTATGAATCTTGGGAAAAGATCGGTAGTAGACAAAGAAGTCAGTAGAATACAGAATATAAGTAGAAACAAGTTTAACCCCGGTGTAGTGGCCTGTGTAGGTGTCTTTACATACCAGATTCCAACAGCAATCATAGCAGTCAGATAGCCATAGGTTTCAGTGCCGGTGCTAAATAGCACCATAAACAAAAGTGCAGAGGATAGAAACAAGAATCTGAAAGATTCATTTCCGTATTGCCGGATGCGTAAATAAGGAAGGGCAAACAAAATCATTCCGGGAACGATTATCCATAAATCACTGAAGGAGGCTCCCGTTATCCGATGTAACATACCCAGCAAAGATATGTTTTGATTGACGCTAAACTGATTCAGCCCATTCTTATAGACAAGCACATCGAACCATTCTTTATACGAATGAACGACATATTCCGGAGAAGCATAGAGCATCGGAAGCAGAAAAACGATCACTGCCCAAAAGACTAATCCGCTGGTGAGTTTCATTTTATGTTTCGAGAATAAAAAGAAAGCCAGTCCGACTATCCCATAAAGTTTGGTCATAGTCCCTAATACAATCATCAAAGCAGCCCAAAAATCCTTTTCTTTCTCGATCAGCACATACGAGAATATAATCATAGCGGTAATACCTATGCTATATTGCTGAGACAAAACAGCTGTAAAAACGTCATTTACAGAAACTAATATAACAACAGCAAATTGCCACTTTTTCAAATCTAACTTGCTGATAGCATAATAAAGGAAACCACAATTCACCAGACACCAAAAGACCATCCCCAAGGGTCTGGGAAGAACCGCAAAAGGAGAAATCAATGCAGTGAAAGAAATACCATACAGAAAAAAATCTTTCTGTTCCTGAAGATATTCTACATATAAAGGAGAAGAAGATATCGCATGCCAAAAAGACTGGCTAAATATAACATAATTGCTATATGTCCCCTTCATCATCAATGATAAACTGCAAGCTAATCCTACTCCCATCCACAAGATGAATAGAAAGACGGGATTCTGCACATATCCTTTCAACCTCTCCAACATATCATCAATAAGTTTTTTAGTTCATTTACAAATACCCCCTTTTTCATATCAGGCAACATCACTTCGCCTCTTAAGTCTACAGGAACCTCTTTGATGAAGGTGGTATCATCAAGAGAAGCCTTATATATAAACTCCGTATCAAATAAGAACTGTTTAATACGAGTGGACGCAAGAAAAGCTTTTCCCTTACAGTTAAACCCCTTTAATCCCCCCTGCGTATCTGTGTGGGTCAGCCCTAACAGCATAAAGTTCAAGAAACGTGAAGCATGACTCGCCAACTTTCTACGGGTAGAAAGTTGTGAATAATACGTATGATTACGATTTGCTACAACTACATCATACCCTTCCTCAAGATATTTAATCACCTGACAAACAGACTCAATCTTATATGGAAAATCATAATCTGTATAAAGAGCCAGCTCTGAATCAGAATGTGCTATACCATCACGAACAGCAGCTCCTTTCCCTTGATTTATCTTATTGTCTACAATGATAGTGTTGGGTAAGTTATTTGTCAAACGAAGTACAGCTTCTTCCGTAAATCCGCGTTTGGAACCATCATTTACTACGATAAAGCGAATATTGTACCCGTTCAGCATCCCTTCCAACTCTTTATGTTTCTCAATCAGTTGCTGCTCCCATCCTTCATGAGGATTATAACAGGGCAATATGACGTCAATCCGTTCATCATCTTTTTTATGTAGAAAAGGAGTTGGGGTTCTTGATGTATAGTCCTGAGTTAATTGTTCCCAGATGATTTTAAACCAGATAATAGCACATGGGAGAGCTTTAAGTGCAAATGAAGTTATGTATTCAGTCCTGAAATGTTTTGAAAAAAGAATACTGCTTGAAGACGCTGCCGTCAACACAAAACAGAATAGCAATAAGCATGTATTCAGCACAAACGATTTTTTATACGTTGGCGTACTTACATACCATATACCCACACCAATTAGAGCACCCACATATCCACATTCTTCCGTCCCTGTACTAAACAAGACCATAAATAACAGAACTGATGCCAAAAACGAAAGCCGAAAATTTCTATTCTCATATTGTCCAATACGCAAATAAGGCAATAAGAATAAAACAATTCCAGGAATTATCAGCCACATATCGCTATATTCAACAGCATGAGTAATCTTTCGAACCATTCCTAATAAAGAGATATTCTGATAAAAGCTCAACTCATTAACATCATTCTTAACTTCAAGAATACTAACCCATTCTTTATAAGAATCAAATACATATTGTGGAGAAGTATAAAACATTGGAACTACAAATAGAACGAATGCCCAAAATAGAATTCCCCACAGAAAATATAATTTTCTTTTAGAGAAAAGGAAAAAAGCTAACCCCACAATCCCATAAATTTTGGTTAATGTGCCTAACACAATCATCAATGCAGCCCAAAAATCTTTTTTTCTCTCGACAAGAATAAAAGTAAAAAGAATGAAAGCGGCTACTGCTGCATTATACTGCTGAGTCACAACAGATAAATATAAGCCATTATATGACAACCAAATAATAATGGCTGTTTTCCATTTTTCAAACTCTAACTTCTTTATAGCAAAGTACAATAAAAGAGCATTACACAAACTCCACAAAGCAGAACCCACCATTGTTGGCATGATTGAAAAAGGAGCAATCAATAAAGTAAAAGGAATGCCATATAGAAATAAATCAAAATATTCTTTAGGATATTCTACATATAAAGGCGTTTGCTCCAAAGCATGAAAAAATGAACGGGAAAATATCAAGTAGTTATTTGCAAGTCCTTCTGTCCAGCTTACCCAAAATCCCCTGATAGCCACCCCAAACCACAAAATTGCTAATACAATAGGATTTTGCACTAACCTTAGTATAAATCTTATTATATTTTTCATCTTATTATATCCTTGTTTAGTTTTATATAATCTATAAAACGACCAAAACTAACATTCTTTTTCCTAAAATATCGAATGAAAGCATCCAGCCTTTTTTCCATTCCTTCTCCTGCATGATTCCTTATAATAAATGGCAGTTTCCATTCCGGATGTTCATTTAACGGATAAAATTCCCACGGATGAAAGTATGTCACAAAATATCCATCATGCCGATGAGTGTATTTACACAACCAACGATAAAGTGAAGCGGGCAAATTATGACATGAAAGCCAAAATAAAGGGAAACGCAGCAAAGGAGTAACTGATGCCGGCATTTGAATCACACGGTCTTTTATAAAAGGAGTACGGGGAGTAGAAAGCCGCATATATCTTCCCGGGATAAATGTCGGATTCAAGGAAGAATTATATATATACCCCGCCTCATATACAGCTTTTTCCGACACAGGCATCATGCGTGCCTGCCGATAGCCATAAACTTTGGCTCCGGTGATTTCCTCCAACTGATCCTTCGACCTTTTCAGATCTTCTACTTCAAAGGTCCAATGATAGAAGCCATGAGAAGCAATCTCGTGACCTCCCTCCTGAATGCGCTTTATTATATCAGGAGCATGAAGAGCAAAATTTGCCGTACAGAAAAAGGTCGCTTTTACCTGATTCCGTTCCAAGCAATCCAAAATTCGGGTAGTCCCCTCTACAGAAACTTTAATTTGCTCTTCCATTGATATGTCCACCTGATGTTCTTTGGGCACATCAAATTCCTCAATGTCAAAACTTAATAAAATCATTCCAATATTAGTCTAGTTTACGTTTGTTGCTGTGAGTTGCTGCAAATATGCAGCCACAGCCTATAATGCTTGCATATCGTTTAGTCTTTTATAATAACCATCTAATTCCAATAATTCTTCATGACGCCCACGCTCTACGATTTCCCCTTCATAGAGCACACAAATCTCATCCGCATTTTTGATAGTAGAAAGACGGTGAGCAATTGCAATCGTGGTACGCGTCTTCATCAATCTCTCCAATGCTTCCTGTACCAAACGTTCCGATTCAGTATCCAGTGCAGAAGTAGCCTCATCCAGAATCAGGATGGGAGGATTCTTCAGAATAGCACGGGCGATGCTGACACGCTGCCTCTGTCCACCGGAAAGTTTGCCGCCACGGTCACCGATATTTGTATTATATCCTTCCGGCTTTTCCATAATAAAATCATGGGCATTGGCAATCTTAGCGGCCTCTATGACTTGTTCCATAGTTGCATTTTCTACGCCAAAAGCAATATTATTGAAAAATGTATCATTAAAAAGAATGGCTTCTTGATTTACATTGCCAATCAAACTGCGCAAATCGGCAATACGTACATCTTTAATATTTGTACCATCGATGGTGATATCTCCTCCTTGCACATCATGATAACGTGGCAATAAATCTACGAGCGTTGATTTTCCTGAGCCTGACTGTCCTACCAAAGCAACTGTCTTTCCCTTTGGCACTGTTAAGTTCACATGTTTCAACACTTCTCTTTTACCATCATAGCTAAAGCTTATATCTTTAAACTCAATCCGATCATTCATTCCAGTCAATGGTTTCGGATTAGGAATTTCTTTAATATTATTTTCAGCCTTCAATATTTTGTCCACGCGTTCCATAGAAGCAAGCCCCTTAGGGATATTATAACCAGCCTTGGCAAAGTCTTTCAACGGATTTATCACGCTATAAAGAATAACCATATAAAATATAAACGTCGGTGCAGTCAATGACGAATTATGCCCTAAAATCAAAGCACCACCAAACCATAATACAGATACAATCAGAATTGTTCCCAAGAACTCACTCATCGGATGAGCCAAAGCTTGTCGCATAGCCACTTTGTTGACTGCATCACGAAGCTCATTACTGCACCTCGTAAAACGATTTATCATTCTATCCTCTGCAATAAACGCTTTGATAATACGCAAACCACCCAATGTTTCTTCCAACTGAGACATTGTATCACTCCACTTACCTTGTGCCTCCAGTGATTGACGCTTTAGTTTTCTTCCGACCTTACCCATCAGCCAGCCCATAGCCGGCAATACCAAAACGGTGAAAAGAGTTAACTTCCAGCTGGTAGCAATCAATGTTATAAAATACAATATAATCATGATAGGGCTCTTTATCAACATGTCCAATGAACTGGTAATAGAGTTTTCCACCTCTCCCACATCACCACTCATACGAGCTATAATATCTCCTTTTCTCTCCTCTGAGAAAAAGCCCATCGGCAAACGCATTACCTTCGCATATACCATGATACGGATATCCCTGACAACTCCTGTACGCAATGGAATCATCACAGCTGAAGATGCAAAATAACAGGACGTTTTAAATAAAGTCATCAAAGCCAGAAACAGTCCCAGAAAAATCAAAGCAGTAGTAGGACCATTATCCTGAATCATTTGGGAAACATAATAATAGAAATTATTTATCGCAACATCTTTAAAACCGGCAGTTCCCCATTCCATATACTCATATACCTTATTATTCTCTCCTGTTTTAAACAAAATATCCAGAATCGGAATTAACAAAGTAAATGAAAACACATTGAATACAGCTGACAAGATATTCAGCAAAATAGCCCATCCGATATACTTCTTATATGGCGACACAAAACGTCGCATCAGTTGCAAAAATTCCTTCATTATTTGAAATAAAATAAGTTAAGGCTGCAAAGATACAATAAAACTGTCTAACAGTTGAAGGTTTCTTTCAATAATTAATACGAATTATATAATAGCCACCTTCTTGACCATTTATTCGTCTATTTCACTCCAACACTACTCATTATCAAAAGATATGGGCACCACATGATAATAAACCCCATGAGATCTCCGGTACGATTTCACTCCCAACTTTTGCAGAATACGCCCCAAATAAGATACTTGCCGAGGTGAAAACTTCATCTTACTAGCCTTCTGTATTCGTTGTAGCAAATCCGCAGCAAGCAACCATTCTCCTGCCTCTTCGTCGGCCGCCGCCCGATAATATACCTGAAACAATTGCTCGATCGCAGGAGACTGCTCAAACTCCTGATTAGACTCCGTCATAATAGCTTCCTCTTCTTCATCAAACCAATACCGTTCATTTTTATAAAGTGCCGTCATTGCTTGTGCATAAAGCTGCTCATAATCAATGGGACGCACCACATCAATCACTCCCGTCACTTCGACGCCGATAAAACGGCGACTACCGGAAGTGTCTGTCAGTAAGTCTTTATGATTACTCGTCCCGATAAAAGAAGCATACCGCCGAAGTGATTCCACAGCTGACGCATTCGGGCGACGGGTATTAACAACCGGTTTTTGCAAAATATGTTTAAGGAATGATTGCTGATTGACACCTATCTGATCAAACTCATCCATATTGATGAGAAGAAAACGATTCAGATACAACTCGGCGTCCCTTTTACGGCTAAAGTCAATGCTGTCCGTATAATACGCCTGCAAACAAGGAGGCAGAATCAGACGGCAAAAGGTGGACTTACGATAAGCCTGCGGACCGATTAAAATAGGTGAAGTACTGTTCGCATGATTTTTGTCAACTCCACGCCAGTGCGCCACTGTACTGAGAAACCAACGACGAAAAAGTTGTCCCCAATGAGGATTATCACAAGGAACTCTTTCAGCCAGGTCACGGATGTGGTCTTTACCGTCCCAATGGGGAAGATCATAAAGAAATTCCTCGACAGGGTGATAAACGGGAACATGATCGGAATTCAGATATCGGACCACATCCTTATCCCAAAGTTTGATGCCCTCATACATCGCATTCATCGTAATACTTGCCATCACCCGTTTGTCTATGGGGCGAAAATAAAAGTTGAAACTGTTCCGCTCACGGTATTCCACGCTCGAAGTCAGCATATTGAAACGAAACTCATAGCGGCGTTTCATAAACTCATCTGTCTGCATGACAAACAATTGCTCCGGCAGCAAACTACTTTTATCGGCAAAACCCTCGCACGTACCATACACGTTCTTCACCGTCTCGCGAATCAGGAATTCATCTTTCGGTAAACGATAATGAGCACGTGCCCATCGCACGGTGTCTTCCTGTGGAATACCGGCACGAAAACACTGCTCAGCCAGACAAACAAGCAATGAGTGTATATCATCGCCTGGGCGGTATCCTTTTTGCTCGGCAAATGCTCGGGCAAATGCTGCTTCAAAAAGAACAGAAAGTGCTTCGTAACTATCATATCCGGGAACAAGCCGCTGTAAAGGAGAAGCCTGCGCCTGTACCTGCTCTCGATAGGTGGTTTCCCCCGGCAAAGATGCTGGCTGTTTCAGATAAACAGGCATGGCTTCGGGATTAAAATACAGCTCCGGGTCGAAAGTTAATCGGCAATACTGTTCCAGCGAAGGCTCTCTTAATTCGATATCAAACGGAAGTTGGGGCTGGTAATATTTCACAGCCAGACGATAAGCATGCGCATGAAAGACTTCCGCCTGTTCGCGATTATCAGGCAGACGGTTGTCGGGATACGTAAAACGAACCCATATCTTTACAGACTTTCCTGAAGAACCGATAAAAGCAAGATACGTCTGAGGCAGTTCCTTCACACACTCCTTCACCTCATCAGCTTCCATACGTCCGGATAACCCGTTGACCTGAAGCATAACGATTCCATTATATTCGGCCATCGCCATCACCCCGTTTTTTCTGACAAAAGCTGCCGCCGGAAGTATCTTCGGGACCCTCTCTATATAATCATTTTTATCACCGGGAAGTATATAAGGCAGGACTTCTCTCATATTAGAGACCAGTTGTGCTTTAGTTTCCTTTTTCATCTGCTCTACGAGCTGTTCAATCTTCAACGTACGCATCGTATTTACTTTGCCATCGTCTCTCACTTGTGTTATTCTCATTTTTTCTTTCGCTGTTTGTCCTGCTTGCGTGTGTAGGGCAATATATATTTTGCACAAAAGTACTGTAAACATTCTATGTAAACAAGTTTCTGATCATAAGTTTCATTCCCATCTCCTCTCCCTCTACTAGAAAAGAAAAAATATATTTTAGTCTCACGGTCTCACTACTTTTACATAATCATCAAATAATTAATATATTATAGGATGAGAGATACTTTTTACAGAGGTATCTCTCATCATTTCCTCACTGAAATTACTCTATTCTAACCTGTCTCTCACCTTCTTTTGATTATCTCTCATTCTGCTTTCCAACTTCCATTATTTAATTTCAGACCTATACATTTCTCCTTTTAGAAGTACTTTAAGGCGCATATATTTTACCATTCATTATCATGCAAACAATCCTATAATTGCTTGTTTTACAACTATTATTGTCGTATCTTTGAAAGACGTTATTCATCATACTACCCGGGTGAACCGACCTGTTCACCCAGGTACACAGATACGTTCTCGAAGGTGCAATGATCGGTTCACCCGGGTAGAACGATGAAGATGTCAGTAAGATGACACGCAGATAAAGGCTTTAAATGCCGAAGAGATAAGTAACACCATATATAAACAACAGATAAACAACAATTAAGATGGCAGTACAATTCGAATTTTATAAGAATCCCGTTCAGGGAGAAGAAGAGGGGGAAACAAGTTATCATCCCAGAGTCGTGAATTTTCAACACGTGACTACCCAAAGACTGGCAGTCGAAATTCACTCGGCAACTACCTTTGGCAAGGCCGAAGTGGAAGCAATGTTAATGGAACTCAGTCGGTGCATGGGCAACCACTTACGCGAAGGGCAAAGAGTACATCTTGACGGGGTCGGCTATTTTCAGATCACATTACAAGCAACAGAGCCGATACATTCCATGGCCGCACACGCTGACAAAGTGAAGTTTAAATCGGTCAGTTTCTTGGCGGACAGAGATTTAAAAGGTGAGCTTATAGGTATGCATGCACAACGCTCAAAGTATAAACCCCACTCGGCCACCCTCTCCCAAGAAGAAATAGACAAAAAATTAACCGGGTACTTCGCTACGCATACGGTTTTGACCCGCTCTGATATGCAGTCACTTTGCCAATTCACACACAGTATGGCGGCACGCCATATTCGCAGGTTGAAAGAAGAAGGTTCTTTGCAGAATATCGGAATTCGTACGCAACCGATTTATGTGCCGTGTCCAGGACATTATGGGAAATAGTTGTAAAATAGAATGAGAGATAGGGTAAAATAGGGTAATTCCAGTGAGAAAAGAATGAGAGATACCTCTGTAAAAAGTATCTCTCATTCTATAATATCCTAGTTATTAGGTGATTATGCAAAAGTAGTGAGACCGTGAGACTAAAAAAATTCTTTTATAGCAGACTTAGATATAATCACAACACCCAAAGAGGAAGCACAAATGAGCTTCCTCTTTTACCTAATATCGCTTATGGAATATCTTGAATAATTCCTTCCCAACTATCAATCCCTATTCGAGATAAATACTGTTCAAAATAATCATCTTCTTCATCTGTATCCGCTTTTTGATAGGTTGTCCATACAGGCTTGGCTTCACCATTATGAGGTGCATCGGCATACTTACGCAATCCCAAACAAGCACCATCTCCCAAATGGTCAAACCAACTATGCCATTGTATGCCATTAATACCGTCCAAATTGTTAATCTTCTTCCAACCATAAGCAAATCCGGCAGCCTGATCCTGCAAATCATCATCTTCATAAGATGGCGAACATGTGCCCGCTTCAGAAAGCCATACAGAACGTCTGATAGTTCCTTTATATTGATTTCGGGATGTTTTCACCCACTTATCCAACACTTCCAAATTTTTCAAGGTCACATATTCCGTATCCATAGAATAAGTTGCCTGTTCATCATCCCAAGTACACGGGTTACCTAACTGAGCCGGGTAACTATGACACGCCAATGACCAGAAGAAATCACCTTCGCTTTCACTGAACTGATTCATAAAGTCGAGCATATCTCTTACTTTATACCAACCGCCACCGGCAGCGATATTCCATCCATGCGAGAAAGAGATAAAGACTTCTGAGTGCTGGTCATATTGATGCGCAATATTATAGCACATACGCATCGAACGGAGATAAGTATCCATAAACGTGGCAATCGGTTTGTCACCCATATTGGTCCAATGACTTCCTCCATCCACTTCGTTATGTATAATCCAGTGCGCTATGCGCATATTAGGGTCACTATATCTTTCTGCCAGGAAGTCAAGTGCTGCAGCGTAACAATTTGTAGACTCTATTGTGGTCATATTGGGCATTGTATAAGGAGCTATACCATTAAAATCCGGATGTTTCAAAAGAGTACCGGCATCTCCGGTAGGAGGAACCAGCAAAATACCTGCTACAGAGATTCCACGTTTACTCGTTTGCTCCAACACAGCATCAAATGAACTCTTCATATATCCCTCATTAAAATAATATGTCCTGCCACCGTAAGTATGCGGAATATCTCCTTCCTGTTGAGAAAGATGCATGAAATGAGAAATAGGAATGTTGATGGTGGCACTGGCAATACCCAAATCATCCAAATCAGATGCAAGGAATCCATGGTTTATCAATCCTCCCAACCCCTTCTTAGATTTTAAAGGAATAGCCTCAACACTTTGTTTTACGTGTATTTTATCCACGTTCGCATAGCGGGCATGAGAAACAATCTCATCCTTGGAAGCTCCTTCTTTGTATATAGCCCACTTAGACAATAAACGATCATACTTATAGTCACCTATAGTAACATATCTATCCAACTGAACGTTAAAAGAGCCGTTTGATAAAGGTGTTTTATTTTCCACCTTTTCCACTTTGAACATATCCACAAATGGTGGAATCTCTCCCAAGAAGAAAGTACCTTCTCCCGTATAGTTACCTTGAATACTGATCGTACTCTCTCCTACCACCACATCAGTTACATGGCAATCATATTCTTTATTCAGATAATCTTTAATTCCTTGTTCGTACTTCTCTTTATTAAGTGCTTCATTATTCTCGTCCTCTTCCGCCTGTTTTTCCTCATCATTCATCATACGTAGGCGTATATTACGCATTTGTATGATATTATTAGGCTGGTCTCCAAAATCCAGACGCAGAAAATCTTTCACTTTTCCCCAATCAAACTCCTGTCTATATTTCTTTAGACGAACGCTGAATGAAGCCCATTCCGTAGAAGCAGGAACGGTTCCCGCACTCATGCTATGAGTAGCATCAATCCCATTTTTTGCATCAGCAAAAAAGAGTTCAAGGTTACTCATCCCCATTTCCGTCTGATATTCAAATTCAAGAACATTACATTCTTCGGGAACATCTTCTTTAAACAAACCGGCAGTCGCCCAAGGATCACCATTAGTAGTTTCTATCGTATAACTACTGTCTTCATTCTGAGTTAAGGTTACTCCCGACTTATACGGTCCATCCAATAACATATAAACAGGTGGGATAACAATTTCTTCAGGAGGAATAACTTCTCCTCCATCGTCTTCAATAAAGTCATCATTACAGGAAGACAAGTTCATCACAAAAAATGCCATTAAAAACAACATGCCACATCGCCCTAACAGGCGTTCAGGCCTTCTCGTAAAGAAAGCTTTCAAATTTTCCATAATTTCAGTTTTAGTTAATAATGTCGTTGATTAAAAATTCTCAATAATATTCCAATCAGGAATTCCAATTAAAGGTAAGAATTGTTCGAAGTATTCATCTTCTTCATTTGTGCCTGCTTTTCGATAAACTTCCCACACAGGTTTGGCTTCTCCTCTGTAAGATTCATCCAAGTATTTACGCAATCCGAAGCAAGCTCCGTCTCCCGGATGATCAAACCAATTATGCCATTGTAGCCCATCAATCCCTTCCAATGCGTTGATTTTCTTCCAGGCGAAAGCCAAACTAGCCGCTTGCTTCTGAAAATCTTCATCCGAATAAGTAGGAGAATTTACTCCAGCCTCAGAAAGCCAGACAGAGCGCTTAATAGTCCCTTTATATTTATTTTCTTTTGTAAGCGCCCACTTACTCAGAACTTCCAGATTTTTAAACGTAATAAATTGGGTATCCATGGAAAACGTTGCGTTCGGATCAATCCAAACACATGGATTCGTCAAATCCTGAGAATAGCTATGATAAGCTAATCCCCACTGAAAGTCTCCTTCTACCCGACTATAAACATTCAACAAATCAATGATTTCTTTGCTTGTATAGAGCCACCATCCTACATTCGCTATCTGTGTCCAGGAATGTGTAAAAGACCCCAAAACCTCTGCCTGTTTATCATATTGGCGTACTATATTATAACATATACGCATTGATTTTATATAGGTATCCGTAAATACAGTAAGAGGTTTTATTCCCATATTTGTCCAGTCTATACAGCCGTCTACCTCATTATGCATAATCCAATGAGCTATGCGCCCGTAGCGATTGTCCGCCGTACAATATCTTTTAGCCAGAAAATCAAATGCCGCTGCATAACAATTCACCGATTCCAGAGTAGTCATATTAGGCATTGTATAAACCCCTCTTTCATAATCCGGATGTTGCAGCAATGCCCCCAGGTCAGGGTCTACGCATTTAGCTGCCGGTTCGACAAGAATGATGGCAGCAACAGCAATATTCCGTTTGGCTGCTTCTAAAAGAGGAACGTCAAGTACAGTCTTGAGGTAACCTTCATCCATATAATAGGTTCTTCCCCCATAAGTATGCGCAATATCTCCCGCTCTTGGCGTCAGATGCATAAACTGAGTGATACAAACATTAATCGTAGCACTACTTATCCCCAACGAAGTAAAATCCGATATATATTGGTTAGGAATAATTCCACCCAACCCTTTCTTTGAAGTCAGTTTGATAGCCGGAAGATTCTGGAACGCATGAATTTCATCTGCTTGATGCGCATGAGAAACCAGTTGGTCTCTTTCTACTCCCTCTTTATAAATAGCCCACTTTGACAAAAGACGGTCATATAATGCTCCATCCCTTTCTACATAGCGCTCTAACTCAATTTCAAAAGATGAATCTTCCAATTTTACCTTATAAGGAGCCTTCTTCACATCTATGATATCCAAATAAGGAGGAATCTCACCTAAAAAGAAGTTGCTTTCACCGGTATATTCACCAGTAACGCGAACGGAAGATTCCATTACTGAGACCTGGGAAATTTTACATGAATAGCTTTTCCCCAAATAAGCATTCAGATCTTGTTCGTGTTGAATATCTTCTTCATCAAAAGGAGATTCAGGTATCTCCTCTTTCTCTTCCTCGTGACAGGAAGAAACAATGAAAGGACAGCAGGACAGAAACAAAAGAATAATAAACGACTCAATATAAGCCTTTTTTATTAAAAAAAAATGACTTTTCAATAGCTCCATAAGTAAAACTGTAAAAGGGGTTTAGGTTTAATTGTACAAATATAAAGCTATTAATATGAACACATGCAAAAACCTACTTTTTTTTACAATTTTTATACACAGCGAAAAATATTACTACCGAAAAGCATCTTAACAGACAATCATTTATTTTCACAAATGAACACTAATCAATCAACAAAGCTTTCATTGGCTTTTTGTCTCCCGTATAATAGACGGAAATACAAAAAGCCTCCCAATCCGCATACCCTCCGAATCGCCAGACATAAGAATCGACCCAACAGGGAAACTCTTCGTATTTGAAAGAAACAACACCGTCTTCTGAGTGTAGATAAGTGGTCACTATATCCTGAAATTGCGCATGAGAACGTTTTGCGCATGGAATGACAAATGCCATATGCAAAACGATCGCACTTGCTGCCACAATTGATACACTTCTACACCAAACCGCATTAAATGAAGTCTGTTCACTGATCAGCTTGATTAAAATCACAACAGAAAACAGCTCTATTCCAAACAATTGCCGGACATTTCGAAATCCTATAACCAAGCTAAAAACAAGTTCAATTAAGATTATATAAAAATAAAGTTGATTATCATAGAAAAACTTTCTCAAGGTATGATTATTGTTGTTTCTCTTTTCACGAAAAAAAGTATATACCAGCAAAAACAGAAGAACATAAAATGCCCGAAGCTCACCGATTATCAATAAGAAGGTTTCCCAGATGGAAGGATGATCAAACGACGCGCGCCCGCGGGCAGCAGGCGATAAACACAACAACAAGGTCCCAAGCCAAAAGCCAGCAACCAAAGCTATTTCAGGTGATTTAGGCTTCCTCTTATTATATTGTACACAATAAATAATAAACAAAGCCCCGGAAATGCCAATAACCAAAGATTCATGTGTCCAACCAGAAATGACGCCCAGCAAAAAAAGAAGAAAAGCAACTCCCCAATTCACCTTTTCCATTTGCCGCACTTTAGTATAAACAAGCAGAAAAGCCAAGCAAAGAACGGCGCTCCAAGTATAATTGAGGGCACCACTCATCAGCAAAAAAAGATCAACCGGGCAAGGCAGTAAGAACCATATAAAGAAAACTGCAGCAACCCAGTAACCGAATTTTGTCAGATTTCTTTTTCCGGAAATCCATATAACCAACATATTAAGTAACAGAAAAGCGAATACATTGATTAAATTAAAACAATTCTCCCCCCAAAGTCCGGCAAACGACTGCTCCAGAATATGAGGAATGGTACGGCCATTCACATAAAAATAGTGATTATATTGCGAAAAAATAACATCGGTAAATGATGATATCTTCTGCTCAAATCCTATCGATGCGCCTTCAAAGAAAGACTTAGCTGCCACAGGAGTCAAATAGAATGAATAAAGATAATCATCTCCACATATCGGAGTGTACATATTCATCAGGTAAAATAAACTTCCTATTATCAACAGAAATGCGCCAATACCGATCCGAACCGTTTTTTTACTCATAATCTTAGTTATTGTTTCACACCATTATATTCTCTTGCAATGTAGGTAGGACGATTCTTTGTTTCATTGAAAATACGTCCTATATATTCCCCTATGACTCCCAAGGACAGCAACTGTATCCCACCTAAAAAAAGAATCACGACCATCAGAGTAGGGAAACCTTGTACTACTTCGCCCCATATCAATGTTTTAAACATGATGAAGCACATATATATGAAAGCAACCAGGGAAACTATAATTCCAGCAAAAGTAGAAATGCGTAAAGGAGCTACAGTAAAGGAAGTCACCCCTTCCACAGCCAGACCCAGAAGGCTGAAAAAGTTAAACGAAGATGTACCGGCAACACGATCTTCCTGCTCGAACTTGATCTCTTTCTTACGAAATCCAATCCAACAATACATACCTTTAGTATATCTTTGGCTCTCACGCAGCTGTTTTAAAGCGTTTATACAACAACGATCTAACAGTCTGAAATCACCGACATTCGGGAGAATCTCCACACGGGTCGTTTTCTGCAATAACTTATAGAATAACAAGGACAGATATTTACGCATCAAACTCTCCTTGCCTCTGGTTATTCGCTTTGCGTATACATCATCATACCCTTCTTCCCAATATTTCAACATTTCAGGGATTAAGTGAGGAGGATGTTGCAAGTCAGCATCCATAATCACCAGACAATCGCCCGTAGCATAATCGAAACCAGCTAACATTGCTACTTCTTTTCCAAAATTGCGCGACAGGTCGACAAAATTAATTCTCTCATCTTGTGATCTCAAAAATTTAATAACTTCCAATGTTTTATCATGGCTGCCATCATTAACAAACAAAATCTCCCACTCATATTCTGCATAAGAATCCATCATTTCTTTTAGCTTCGAATAGAGCTCCGGAAGAGAGAGTTCCTCGTTGTATGCAGGTATTAAAACACTAACTTTACTCATATTTTTTTAGATTTTAGAACAAAACGAACAAGAAGGAAATTAACCGGTACTACTAATGCAAACACAGGAAGAGGTGCCCATCTCTCCGGGACTCCGATCCATATAAATAATGACAATAGCCCGATATGCAACAAATAATTGACAAAATGGCTGATTCCAAATCCTATTCCTTTTCTAACAGTAGGCTTAGTGTTAAAAGTGAACACATTAGACAAGTAAAAATTCAGAATAAAGCTAATAGCATAACCAATAGTATATGCAATAGCTGGTAACATCAATACACATAAAAAGAAATAAATACCATAATGAGTAGCAGTTGCCAGAACACCAACCAATATGAAACGAACAAACTCTCTACGCTTATTAAAAACAGACATCATCCAATACTCTTTTATTGATTTTGATCCAACTACCTACAGGAGATTTATAAAACGGTACAATATTATAAATAATATGTAAGACCAGCAAAGAAAAGTATAACTAAATATACAAAAATAAATAATGTTACTTCTCCATTAGATTAAATCATAGAATGATATCTAAGGTGCAATATCTCCACTCATCTTCATGAGTTACCACCACACATCACTTTATACATTCAAGAAAAAAGCTCCCTTATTTTGATCACAACATCCATATTCTGCGAATCAAATTTTCGAGCAAACAAATGCTCTGTTTCTAATAAATATTGCAAATCCTCCATTTTCCAAACATAAGGATTCCCCCGTTCCCAATCAATTGCACGAAGTCCGGCATTCAACTGCTCACTACCAGGATAAATATGACTCCGCCTTTCTGAGTTCCACAATATAGATTGAAGGAATATTTCGTCACCACAGCAAACATTTTTAAAACGCCTTAAAATAAAAGACTTTTGGGCTAATATAATTGTTAGCAACTCATGCGTAATACTAACCCAATTGGAACCCTTTTTAAATTCAATTTCTTTAGGTCGGTTATAATGGAAGAAATCCTGCAACTTTAAAAAATTTATTCGAAGAGATTGTACTTGCTTTTTAAAAATACGAGGTGGAATTTTATAATAACGACAGAACAAATGATATTTAAAAACCTTTCTTTCAAGATCTTTTAAATTAGCCTCACCACAAGAGTAAGGCACAAACTCATACCCCTTATTTTTCTCGAAGAAACGATGAATATAGTCCTGTGACTTTATCGGTAAATCTACCCCTGACAACAAATGATAATAATCATAAGGGCCTTTCATACTGGCTGTCTCAAGTAACAACAGTTCAGCCTTTACCACACTAATATCACCCCATCTAACATCAAGACGTTGCTCAAGTACAAAAAGACGAGCTTTTGCAAGCCGAAATAAATCTTGCTCTAAAGGTCCGAGCACGACTTTCTTATCAATATGCAGATATATATCATTCCTCCCATCATCAAGCATAGAAAGTAGTATCTTCAATATTTGAAATTCATTATGGGCCAGAATTAAAAAAGCATGTCTCATTACCTTTGCATCATTAAATAAGTTCATTATCATGCAAAGATACAACAGATAGAATTCCAATACAACAATAGTTAGATAAATTCCAAACATATATTTTGATAAGTATTGGAATCTATCTATCTTTGTGAAATTTAAGTCTTAAATCATTAAATTGGAGTTGACACCCGGTTCTTAATGGAGACAAAGACAATAACGTCATTAACCTAAACAACTATTATATAGACCAATAATATCCATAATTACAATGATAGACAAACCTATATATGTGACTTCCCCCCTACTGCCTTCTTTGGAAGATTTTACTTTCTTATTAAAAGAAATATGGGAAAGCAAAATGCTGACAAATAATGGCAACTTCCACCAAAAGCTAGAAGAGGAATTAGCTAAGTATCTTAAAGTTCCCTATCTCAGTTTGTTTACGAACGGCACTCTACCTTTAATAACCGCTTTACAAGCAATGAGAATTACCGGTGAAGTGATAACTACTCCCTTTAGCTTTGTAGCAACAACACATTCTCTTTGGTGGAATGGAATCAAACCTGTTTTTGTAGACATTGAGCCAGAAACCTGTAATCTGGATCCTAGTAAAATAGAAGCAGCCATTACCCCCAAGACTACAGCTATCATGCCTGTACACGTTTACGGGAAGCCTTGTAAAACGAAAGAGATTCAAGAAATTGCCAATAAATATGGATTAAAAGTCATATATGATGCCGCTCATGCTTTTGGAGTAGAAATAAACGGGGAAAGCATTTTAAACTTTGGAGATATGGCTACTCTGAGTTTTCATGCAACGAAAGTTTACAATACTTTGGAAGGTGGAGCATTAGTCGTTCATGACGAGCAGACAAAAAAGCGCATCGACTATCTAAAAAACTTTGGTTTTGCCAGTGAAACTGAAGTTGTAGCCCCCGGTATTAATAGTAAAGTAGATGAGGTACGCGCTGCATACGGATTACTTAACCTTAAGCAAGTAGATCATGCAATCAATTCCCGTCGCAAAGTAGCCATAAGATATAGAGATGAACTTCAAGGTGTTAAAGGGATAACCTTTTTCAATGATATACCAGGAGTACGCCACAATTATTCTTATTTCCCAATTTTCATAAATGCTGAAGAATATGGAATGACGCGTGATGAACTTTATTTTAAGATGAAGGAACATAATGTATTCGGACGCCGTTATTTCTATCCGCTAATCAGTACATTCTCAACATATCGCGGATTAGATTCTGCTAACCCTGACAATCTGCCAATAGCAACCCAAATGTCCAATAACGTCATCTGCTTGCCAATGCACCATGCTTTAAGTGAAAATGAAGTCGAGTATATCCTCCAAATTATAAAGAAATAGTATGATACAATTATCAGAAATAACAAACTCTATATCCCCTTCCTTAACAAGGCGTCTATTTAACTTGGCCCAAAAATATGACAATGTTATAGATTTCACATTGGGAGATCCGGATATACATCCACACGATAAAATAAAAGAAGCTGGCTGTAAAGCGATACTGGAAGGTCGTACAAGATACTCCCCTAATGCCGGATTATTAGAATTAAGAGAAATAATATCTTCCAGATACAAGTTACAATATAATATAGAATACAACCCGGCAAATGAGATTATGGTTACAGTTGGGGGAATGGAAGGATTATATTTAACCCTGCTAGCCATTCTAAACAGAGGGGATGAAGTCATTATACCAGCTCCATATTGGATAAACTATGTACAGATGGTATGTATGTGTAGTGGAGAGCCCATTATCACAGCTCCTGTCAGCACCAATGACTTATCGATATCTATAGAAAACATAAGGAAGGCAATCACTCCTAAAACAAAAGCTATTATTTTAAACACGCCCAGCAACCCTTCCGGGCGGATAATTTCTGATGACTCCATCCAACAAATAGCACAGATAGCTATTGAGAATGATTTGATAGTAATAACAGATGAGGTATACAAAACCCTACTTTATGATAATGCTCATTTCAAAAGTATTGTTACATGCGACAAGATGAAGGAACGCACTGTTGTTATCAATAGTTTATCAAAAGAATTCTGTATGACCGGATGGCGTTTGGGTTATGTAGCTGCACCTTCAGAATTAATATCAGTCATGACAATGTTTCAAGAGAACATAGCTGCTTGTGCTCCATTGCCGTCTCAGTATGCAGCAATAGAAGCACTAAGAAATTCGGAGAAATATTCGGCTGGTATGATTGAGGAATTCACTCTCCGCCGAGATGTTTTATTGGAAGAAGTTGCCAAAATCAAAACAATAACAGTCGATGCGCCACAAGGAACCTTTTATGCAATGTTAAATATAAAATCTACCGGATTAAAATCTGAGGAGTTCGCATATGCCCTTTTAGAGAAAGAACAGGTAGCAGTGGTTCCTGGAATAACTTACGGTGATTGTTGCGAGGATTTTATCCGGATTGCTTTTACATTAGATATTTATAAAATTAAAGAAGGAATTCAAAGACTTAAGCGATTTGTCGAAAGTTTATAAGATGAAAAAAGTTTTAATGTTAGGAGGCTCTTTATATCAGGTCTATGCGATTAAAGAAGCTGTAAAAATGGGATATTATGTAATCACCTGCGATTACTTGCCGAATAACCCAGGACATCAGTATGCCCACGAATATTATAATGTCAGCACAACAGATAAGGAGGCTGTTTACGAGTTAGCCAAAAGACTTCAAGTAGATGGCGTCGTTGCATATGCTTCAGATCCTGCAGCCCCTACAGCTGCTTATGTTTGTGAGAAACTAGGATTGCCTACCAGCCCCTATACTTCTGTAGAAATTCTTTCTCAGAAAGACTTATTCAGACGATACTTGGCTGAACATAATTTCAATGTTCCCAAATACGTCGGATGTTCTTCATACCCGGAGGCTTTGGAACAAATCAAGAATTTAACCCTTCCTGTTATGATAAAGCCTGTCGATTCATCAGGAAGTAAAGGCATCAATAAACTGACTAACGTAGATCAACTAAAAGACTTTATAGAAGATGCCCTCTCATATTCCCGTGAAAAACGCATTATTATTGAGGAATTCATAGAGAAGGACGGATATCAGATATCAGGAGATGCCTTTTCCGTAGACGGAATTTTAAAATTCCACTGTTTTGGAAACGAATACTACAGTTCTTCAGTTGTCAAAGATTTCGCCCCACTTGGTGAATGCTGGCCTTTCCAAATGAAACCTGAAATTATAACAGAGCTAGAAAAGGACATACAGCGTCTGATTTCTGAACTAAAAATGGGGACAACCGCATATAATGTCGAGGCTATTCTTGGCAAAAACGGGAAATTGTATATACTGGAGTTAGGTGCCAGAAGCGGTGGCAGTTTAATACCTCAGATTACGGAACTGGCAACAGGAGTCAACATGGTTAAATATGTGATAAAAGCAGCTTTGGGAGAAGATTGTTCCGAAATAGAGATGTCACCTGCAAGGGGATATTGGTCTAATTATATGTTACATAGCAAGCAGACCGGACGGTTTAAAGAAATATCATTTGATGAAAACTTTGCAAAAAACAATCTGGTAGATTGTGTAACAGAACTGAAAAGTGGAGATAATGTTCATGCTTTCCGTGATGCTGGCGATGCATTGGGGACACTTATCCTCAAATATTCTTCGAAAGAAGAAATGTTTAATGTTATAGAAAACATGGACCAGTTTGTACATATTATTATTGATTAAAATATGAGCATAACAATCCATACAGAACCTCTAGCATATACCGAATTCAGAGATTTTATCATATCCTCTGCAAACTGGTTTGTTCCTTCTCTGTTACAGATGCCCAACCTGGATGAATGGATATTGAAAATGTACCATAACGGCTCTATGTACTATACTATTTCCGGATCTAACATTATATCCTTAATTGTTGGCTATTACAATAGAGAAGAGAGATTTTTATATATACCCTATGTCTGTGTAAACCCCGACCATCAAGGTCATGGGATCTCTCAAAAAACAATTAATTATATCATAGAACATCTTTCTACCGATATTCAGAAGATATTGCTCGAAGTTAGAAAAGACAATAACAATGCACTTCAAGCATATCATAAAATGGGATTTTATGAGGCTGAGGATAGGGATGAGAAGTATTTAATGAAGAAAGAGATACATAAAAGTTGATATTGAATGAAAGATATAGCAAATACTCCATTAGTAAGTATAATTTGTAGCACATATAATCATGGATTATATATATCCCAGTGTCTAGACGGTTTTCTAATGCAAAAGACAAATTTTCCATTTGAAATTCTAATCCATGATGATGCATCCACTGATAATACTCCTGATATCATTCGCGAGTACGAGCATAATCACCCTCAAGTCATAAGACCCATATATCAGAAAGAAAACAAATACTCAAAGAAAGAAGATATCTTTGCCAAATACCAATGCTCACGAGTCAGAGGAAAGTATATTGCAATATGCGAAGGAGACGATTATTGGATTGCCCCATTAAAACTTCAGAAACAAATCGATTTTCTAGAAAACAATCCTGATTACGGCATGATATATACTACCAGCAAGGTATATAACCAAAAGGAAGGCAAAATAGAAGAAGATATTATTGGACGGGAATTTAATGGTTATATAGAGTTATTATCCGGAAATTGTATTCCAACCCTTACATCTTGCATACGCAGTGCCTTAGTAATGGAGTACTTGAAAGAGGTGGAACCCAAGAGCAAAAACTGGCTAATGGGAGACTATCCTATGTGGCTATGGATATCATATTATCACAAAATAAAATTTCTTCCGGAAAGCACTACCGTATACCGTGTCTTAGAAGAGTCAGCAAGTCATTCTAATGATATACAAAAATATGAAAGATTCATATTATCGACCATTGATATAACTGCATTTTATATCCACAAATTTAATACTCCATTAACAGAGCCATACTTACGATCCCTAAGTTGCTTTTATTATGATTTATACGATAAGTATATGCATCTGGGCATGTATAAAAAGGCCAGACACTATTCAAAACTCATTAATCCTAGTTATGTCTCCGCACGTATGCGAAGAAGAGTCCGCCGATTCCATCTCAGATTCATGCAATTAAGATTAGAAAAATGGCTCAATATAAAAGGAAACAAAAGGAAGTAAAAAGGAGAAAAATATTTAGTGGGATATTAAGTAAGTATCCCTTTTTTCTATTCCATATTTCTATTTAGTTCCAAGTCTAATGTAATACTAGTATTGAAATATATGTTTTATATTCCATTGAACCATAATCTTCTCTCAAGGTAACTACATCAGAACTTCAATAATCTATTGAGATAGCTCATAGCTGACATACAGTTTCTTCTTGACACTCAACTTATCCTTCTACTCTGGGGCTATATTCAATACTATTTCTTTTTTTTAGAAAGTGAAACACACCTTATTCTAGCTCTACACAAATCCTCTCTGAATGTGACATCCAAATACCAATTTCACTGGGGTTTTAAGACTACACTGCCCCCTCATGCACTCTCTTCTTTCTCATCACTGATGTAATAACGTGTCTTTCCTTGCACCTCACCTCTTACTTCCAAACTAATAATAGTTCCTAGGTTTTTCTATGCCCAGATATTCTCTTCCATCAAATATTCTGTGACTCGAAATATATACTTGTGGATTTCTATATGTCCATAGCCTGCTTCTATGATTTCTCTACTATTCGTTTTGAAAACCCACTATACATCTTTTTTGATTGGCTTTTAGAGTTAATAAATAATGCCTCTCCTCTTCCACGATTTTTCACTAAACTCTCATGGAATCAATAGTAAGAACTCTATCTTTTACATTTATATCATTTAATATAAAAGGAATAGCTATAATCTCATTGGATATTCAACCTCCTATTAAGAAATACAGACTCGCTTACCCAAACCCCTAATACCTTCTGTGGTGGGAGAAACACCGCGCTGCTTTGTCTCATATTAGCTTATTTATCAGAAAAACAAGAATACAAAGAAATATTCATACGTCGGATGTAATGCTTTTAGAAAGTACAGTAAAATTTGGCACGATTACCCTGATTTCTTTCCTTTTTCTTGTATATTTAATATTATCTTTGTACATTGTCATCCAGAACTCTTTTAAACAAATTATTATTTAAGATTAGAGATGTAAATTAATTATTGGGGAGATAAAAAGAATGTTATTTATTGGGCAAAATATAAATTAAATACTTTTATTATGAAAAACAAATTATGCGCTCTTTCCCTTATCTTGTTACTAATTTCTTGTTCAGACGAGATTCAACAATTTGATGATTCTACAAAGCAAACACAAAATGAGAATAAGGAATTAACAACTAGATCACTTGATACAGACGATCATGCTTTGGGTTTTGGATATGATGTTACAGGTGATTATTTAGACAAATATTCAATTAGAAACTCTGTAATTGATATTGTAAAATTGCGTGAGTTTGATAAGAACAGCATCATCACCAGCAATGAAGTTAGCGGAAAGAACCAATATTACTATGGTTACACTTCGTATGACTATATAAAAGAAATTACAAAAAAAACAGGTGTTAATACCTCTGTTAGCTGTGATAGTATACCAATAGTCAAAGGAAATTTAAGTTTTACAGGTTCTTTCTCTAAAGAAAATTTCACAAGGCATGAATTATCTACCAAATATTCTTATGCAAGTGCGGATATCTGCAAAGACGTGAGATGGCTCCGATTGGCTGAGAGTGTCGATGTGTTATCAAATTTCTTGACTGACAAATTCAAGAGGGATATTTCTAACATGACATCCCCTGAACAGTTCGTAAAAGATTATGGAACACATGTATTAGCAGATATAACAATTGGGGGTGTCCTCCGAGTCATGTATAGTTCCAGCATAATAAAGGAAGATGATCAAGAGAAAAAAACGAAAGTTATAAAAGCTGGATTGAAAGGAGTATTAGCAAAAATCGGATTGAGTGCTGACGTGGATAAAACAGTAATAGAGAATGTATCGACTAGTGCGGAGAACATAAACCGAACTTTACATTTGGAGTACAAAGGCGGTGACGGAGTTGGTGGAACATATAATTTAGAAACAGGTTATCCTACTATTGATAAATACTCATGGGAAAAATCAGTAACTGCTGCTAATGCTGGTTTAACAAAAATAAACTGGGATAAAGCATACCCTATTTATGAATTTATTTCTGATCCAGTAAAGAGAGAACAGGTAAAAAAAGCAGTGATAAAATATATAAATGACAGTCAGTTGTCAGTTTTACAATTAAATCCTATTTATGAAATGTTCGCACCGACGATGGACGATCGATTTTATGCCTTTTCTTGGGATGAAGTTCAAATGCAAATAAATAAATGGAATAATGAATTTTGGGGATTTAAGGGATATATATTAGCAAAACCTGGAGTAAATACAATACCTATCTATGAGATGTTCGCACCGACGATGAACGATCGGTTTTATGCCTTTTCTTGGAATGAAGTTCAATGGCAAATAAATGATTGGAAAAATGAGAATTGGGGGCTTAGAGGTTACATATTATCAGAACCAGAAGCTAATACACAACCTATTTATGAAATGTATTCGCCTCTTTTAAATGATCGTTTTTATGTTTGGTCATGGGAAGAAGTTCAAATGCAAATAAGTAAGTGGGAGAATGAGTATTGGGGACATAGAGGTTATGTATTTAGTAAGTAGAAATAGGTACTGTCCCATTTTATGCAAATAGAAAACTTCTGAATTTAAATTGGAAATTAGTAAAGGCACTATAAAATATTTTGTGTAAATGGAAATACGGGATTCCAGTTTGAGTCTCGTATTTTTTATTTTATACATTTGCAAAATGAAGAAGATTATGAAAGAAAAGAATCAAGTAGTGCCTGATGAGGTATTAAGCAAGGAGTTCCTTAGCCAGTTCAAGACAGAAGCTGATGTGAGCAAGTTTCTTAAACAGTTACATGCCCAAGTACTGGAGAAAATGCTTGAGGGTGAAATGGATGCCCATTTGGGTTATGAGAAGAATTCTGTGGCAGGAAATAACACCGGCAATTCCCGAAACGGCAGTTATCCGAAGAAAATCCAAACTGAACATGGAGAGTCTGTCATCTCCATTCCGCGTGACCGTAACAGTCAGTTTGAACCGATAGCAGTTCCAAAACATGAAAGCCGTGGACTTTCCATAGAAAAGCTTGTTATCTCCCTATATGCCAAAGAAATGAGCGTTTCTGACATAGAGGAAGAGATGCGTGAGATCTATGAAATAGAGCTCTCAACATCAGCCATTTCCATCATTACAAATAAGGTACATCAGGCTGCTCAGGAATGGCAGAACCGTCCTTTGGATCCGGTTTATCTGATAACCTGGATGGACGGTATTGTCTTCAAAGTACGTGATAACGGCAAGATCATAAACAAGACCGTTTATCTTTGTGTCGGGCTGAAACAGAACGGTCTGAAAGAAGTCCTCGGCATGTGGGTCGGCAAATCGGAAAGTTCTTCTTTCTGGATGGGCGTCCTGACTGATTTAAAAGCACGTGGAGTGCAGGATATACTGATTACCTGTACCGACAATTTGAATGGATTTACGGACACCATTCGAACCGTATTCCCTCAATCATCCACTCAAATCTGTGTAGTACATCAGATCAGAAACTCTTGTAAATATGTCGTTTACAAGGACAAGAAAGAGTTTACGGCAGATATGAAGAATATCTATAATGCACCCAACAAGGAGGTGGCTGCAGCAGAGCTTGACAATCTGGAAAAGAAGTGGGGAGGAAAGTATCCTTATGCCATACTTTCATGGAGAAACAACTGGGATGAACTAACTGTTTTCTTCCAGTTCCCATTGGAAATCAGAAAAATAATCTATACCACAAATCTTATTGAAAATCTCAACGGAAAAATCAGAAAGTACACGAAATCAAAACTTTCATTCCCTTCGGATGATGCCGTGAAGAAAACGGTATATCTGTCACTGATGGAGATTGAGAAGAAATGGACACAGCCAATTCATAACTGGGGATTGATTATGAACCAATTTATGCTTATTTTTGAAAACAGAATACAGATATAAGAAGAAATTACAACTGAATCCTGTTTTCATTTACACAAAATTGTGGACAGTGTCTTAGTAAAAAATTATAAGGTTGTGCCAACGTTTTGACACAACCCTCCTTACTCTCTTTTTTTACGAGCATAATGTTTCCAATAATAAATTGGCCAGAAATAAGTAATCTTTCTTATCCTCTTATACAACTTTTTGTCTATTTCATCTGAAGGTAAAGAGAGCCATTTACGCATCCGAACTCTCATATCTTTAATCTGCTTTCTATCCCTTAGAAATTTAGCTTCTTGCATAAAATCTGAAAAGTGATAAAAACAAGTTTGAGCAATCATTTTAATAATCGCTCCGCGCTCTTTCTCTGAAAACAGCCTCTTCTCTTTCACAAAATCTAATCTCGGATATTCGGCCATAAAAAAGTGATAATGCTTATTCATATCGAGAGTATGACAGATGCTTCCATCCCTCTGATAATAATAATAATAGACTTTATCAACCCATACAACTTTCGTACACATAGCTACCCATTTATAAAGTACTGCGTGATCCTCAAAAAAAACTCCTTCGGGAAATAAAAGAGAAGCAAACAGTTCTTTCTTAAATAACTTTGTGCATGAAGAACTACTCACTTTTTCACATATGATATCCTCAATAACCTCTTTAGGCTGTCGTATGCATGTATGCCCAGAGTCAGTATAAACAGTTTCTATTTTCCCATCCTCATATTCATAACAGAAGTTGCAATAAGCCATTTCCGCTTGACTACTACTAATGGCATCCAATAAGTCCTGAAACATTGTTTCACTTATGTAATCATCACTATCAATAAAACCAACATAAGGAGCAGAGGCTATTTTAAGCCCGGCATTTCTAGCTATAGATAACCCAGCTATCGAAAGATGCAGCACCTTTATTCTTGGATCTCTTCTTGCATATTCATCACATAGCACCGGAGAATTATCTTGAGATTTATTCTCAACCAAGATAATCTCAATATTTTTTAAGGTCTGATTTCTCACAGATTCTACACATCGTTCCAAATATGGAGCTGTATTATGAACCGGAATAATAACGCTTACACTATATAGAGAATTCATATCATTCATATTACGTACCATTGACTCACATTTATCTCAAACTATATTGGCTTACAAAAGTAATGTAAAAAACAAATAAGATACAACGTTTAATCAACTAAATGATATTCCATCCAAACAAGCATAATCCTACTCAAGCCCTTTTTGGCTTTCAAAGACCTTTTATAGCCAATTATTTGTATCTTTGCAGCAATAAATTATATTTTAATATAAATGGATCAGAACTTAGCTATTATCATTCCAGCATATAAAGGAGCTTACCTCAAAAGAACCTTAGACTCACTAGTGCAACAGACAAATAAAAATTTCTCTGTATATATAGGTGATGATTGCAGCCCGGAAAATCTACCTGACATCATCAACCAATATATCAGTCTACTAAATATTACATATAAGAAATTTTCCGACAATCGAGGAAAAAGTGATCTTATTTCACAATGGGAAAGGTGCCTAGACATGATACAGAATGAAGAGTACTTCATTCTCTTTTCAGATGACGATATAATGGAGGCAAATTGTGTAGAAATGTTTTATCAAGCGCTCGCATGTAATCATATATATGATGTCTACCACTACAATATAGATATTATTGATCAACATGAAAATATCACAAAACATTGTAATGAATATCCTCAGATTTTATCTGCATCCGAATTTATCCGTCTCATATACACTTATCAAATAGACGCTAGAATGCCCGAATTTATTTTTAGGACATCTCATTTTAACGAAACTGGGAGATTTATAAAGTTTGATCTTGCATACAGATCAGACAATGCAACAGTATTGGTATGCGCCGAAGAAAAAGGTATTTTCTCGATAGAAAAGGCTAAAGTTCTTTGGAGGGATAGTGGAGTAAATATATCTTCAACATATAACATCTCCACACAAAAAAGAAAAGCCATAGCCACAATTGATTTTTTTAATTGGTTAGAGGCATATTATACCAGCAAAAACCAAACATCCCCATTAACTCTAAAAGAAAGGCTCCTACTAACTATTACGGAAATATCCTCTCTATCGCCCAATTACCCCCATAGTGAATTGTATAAACTGCTTCCTTTAATTAGACAAATCACCCATAGTAAAACAATATTATTTAAAAGTAAATGCTGTTTGTTCCTTTTAATACATCAAAAAAGAAAAACAAGAAAACTCATCAAAAAGCTAATTAATATATTTCTCAAATCCTATAAATAATTGCTTGAGAGAGAGTCTATATAATAACCTATTTCCTCTGTTTTGATTTTGCAACTAATTCTATAACCCGTTTTAGCCTAGATAAGATCAAATTCCAGTTATAATTATTATCCACATATTGTTTTCCACCTTTCGCCATCTGTTCTCTGAATACGGGAAAACTCTCTATCTTATTCAATTTACGAATAAATTGCTGTTCATTCATATAATAATCAACGGCACCATGGCTTAATTTACAATGCTCCTTTAGTACAGCACATCGCCCATTCACAAGCATCGGTATCTCCAGATTCAGCGTTTCCAGAAGTATTAGAGACAGACTCTCATATTGAGAAGGATTAACTACAAGAAAAGCATGTTGAATAATAGCAATCTTTTCTTCATCAGAGACAAATCCTGTATATATAACTTCAGCAGCATCAGGAACTTTTCCAAATATACCACCAACCATCACCAGCTTTAATGAAGACTCCTTATATTGCTGCTTATAGTTGGAAAAACAAGTTATAAGATCATTGACCTTGGCTTTCTCCACACGACCGACACAAAGCAGATATTTATCAGGAAGCCTATATTTCCTCTTTGTTTCTTCCCAATTTGCCGCTTTTATTGGTTCAATACCTACACTTATGATCCCATGAGCCCCGAGGGCTTTACCAAACACTCGTTCACCCAACTTTTGTTCTGCTTTCGTATTAAATCCAACATATGCAAACTTTGAAAAAGCCTCAGTCAACACTCCACGAAAAGATATCTTTGTATAGTGCATTGTAGGAATCGCAATACTTTTCTCTCCCGCTAAAATAGCTGTATAATAAAATGGAGTATAGTCTATTGTCAATGCAATAAATGCCTTATAAACATCCTTATTTTCCTTTATAAACTGATGTAACTGGGACGAATAAAAGACACATCTCCTCATAGATTCCAGTTCTTCTTGTCGATAATAAGTCCAAACTGGTATAAAATAGGAGAACAACCGCAACCCTCGAATTCGATAAAGAAACATTCTTAAACGCCGTACAGGTTTAGCTCTCTTCAAATACTCAGACTCTGACATATCCCGAATCGGATCAACCTTAAAACGGCGTACCATTACACGATTTATATATTCAGCCCCTTCTGCAATATCATTGCCCCCCTTCATATAGTCTTTCACACAAGTAGTAAGCACTTCTACATCATAATCATCTACCAATCTTTCTGCCAGCATACGACAATGATATTCTGCTCCACCATTAATATCTGCCCCATACCGGACAACTACGAAAGCTATCTTATCTTTTCCCATTTTCTTTTATAAAATTAATATCTGACTTCAATCTTCCCATTATAAGAGACCAATTATAATTACTCTCCACATAAGATGCACCTTTTTCTCCCATCTCCTCTCTCAAATCTTCCGATTGTTCAATCCGGCGAAGTGCTTGATTAAACCCACGATTATTCATATAATAAAAAGAAGCAAAATCACTTTTTAAACAATGTTCTTTCAAAACTTTACAATGTCCGTTTACAAGCATTGGCCTCTTTTGACTCATAGCCTCTAAAAGTATTAAAGAAAGGCTTTCATAACGAGAAGGATTCACTACAATTTCGGCATGCTGTAGAATTGACATTTTCTCTTCATCACTGACAAAGCCTGTGTATATAACATCGGGATGCTCAAATCGCTTCATAGCCAGCCCACCTACCAATACTAATCTTAATGTTGAATCTGAATATTTCTTCTTATAATTCACAAAATATGTAAGTAAACGATGAATCTTTTTAGGAGTAATACGGCCAATATATAACAAATATTTCTCTGGTAATTGAAACTTTTCTTTTGTCATCGCCCAATCTGCGGATAAAGACTCCTCTATTCCTACACTCAATATCCCATGAGCCCCCAAAGCCTTACCCAGAATATTTTCAGCAAGCCTCTGTTCCTCTCCGGTATTAAAACCAACATAAGCTATATTTGAAAAAGCAGATGTTAATACAGAACGGAAAGAAATACCCATATTATGCATTGTAGGAATAGCTATTGTTTTTCTTCCTGCATACAATGCAGTGTAATAAAAGGTGACATAATCAGAAGACATTGCTATAAATGCTTTATATTCATCTATATGATCACGAATATAATCATTCAATGCGGACGAATAGAATTTATCACTCTTCATCGCCTGTACCTCATCATCATGTTTGTAAGACCATACAGGAATCAAATAAGACAAGTATTTCAAGATTCCTAATTTAAAAAGGAACTGGCGTAGTTTTCTTGCTGGTTTAGCCTTCTTTGCGAAATAGCGTTCCTTTTCACGCTGAACAGGATTCGTCCTAAAACGACGAATCACCACTCCATTCCATTCTTCCTCACCTTCCGGATATATATTTTCACCTGTCGCAACATCTCTGACACAGGTAGTAAGTACTTCCACATCATAATCAGATACTAACCGTTCTGCTAACATCTGACAATGATATTCAGCCCCGCCATTTATATTTTTGCCATATCTGACAACAACAAAAGCAACTTTCTCTTTCTTCATAGCTTCCCTTAATACAACATTCTACTTATGAGAGCATCTGAATCACATTTTTCATCCGTCCTATAATCATCTCCCAATTATAATTCTCCTGAACATAGTGACGCCCTTTCTCTCCCATCTGTTGACGTAATGTTTCTGAGTTCTCAAGGTTATGTAATTTTCGCATAAAATCTCTACGACTCATATAATACAAAGCTGCATAATTGCTCTTTTCACAATGTTCTCTCAACACATTACACCTGCCATTGACCAACATCGCCTTACCTTCGCTCATCGTTTCAAGTAAAATAAGTGATAAACTTTCATATCTGGAAGGATTCACTATTACTTTAGCATTCAACTGAATCGCTACTTTCTCCGCATCATCAACAAAACCTGTGTAAATTATATCCGGATGTTCGACTGTCTTTCCAAAAATGCCTCCGACTAAAACTAGCTTTAATCGAGAACCTGTATATTTCTTTTTATAGCTTAAAAAGTAATCAACTATATTATTCAACTTTATAGCATCAATTCTCCCTACATACAATAGATAATCTTCCGGCAAATTATATTTTACCTTTGTTCGCTCCCAATCAGCAGCTTTTGTCTTCTCTATACCTACACTTATAATGCCGTGAGCAGCCAAAGGCTTTCCAACTATATTCTCTACCAATTTCTGTTCTGCTTCTATATTAAATCCAATATAGGCAACCTCAGAGAAAACAGAAGTAATAATAGAACGAAAGGATGAACCGTTATTATGCATAGTAGGAATCAGAATCGTCTTCTCCGGTGCATATAGTGCAGTATAATAAGTATGAGGGAAAAAGGAAAGTGGGATGAATGCTCTATAAGAAGCTTTATTCTCTCTTATAAAAGCATACATTGAAGATGAATAAAAAACCTGACTATTCAAGGCCTTTATTTCTTCTTGTTCTTTATAATGCCAAATCGGTTTCACATAAGACAAAGGCTTCAAAAGACGACATCTGTACAAGAAGTGCCTCCACTTCTTTGCCGGAGCCGCCTGCCTGACATAGCTCTTATGTAAGTCCGGTTCAACAGGATCTGAATAGAATCGACGTACCAAAACTCCATTCAGGATTTCTTCTCCTTCAGGATATTCATTATCACCGGTAACATAATTCTTGACACACGTAGTCAATACTTCAACATCATAATCGTTAACCAGCCTTTCGGCCAGCATACGACAATGATATTCAGCACCTCCGTTTATATCTTTTCCATAACGAACTACTATAAAAGCTATCTTTTCCTTAGTCATTCTAGTCAATCAACAATTTGTGCTTTCTCTTAAATATAGCACGATAACCACGATATAGCATCCTATAAAAACCGAAGTGTTTACACATAAAATATCGTTTGATTGACATACTCGGGCCTAGTTGCCAAGGAGTAATATGACGATATTCACGCATTTTCAACATCGTTTCATCTATGATATCCTCAAAAGCCGGTGACGGAGGGCACAATAAAGTATGGTTAATCAAATGAATCCCTCTCTTAAGTACGCCAACGGAAGATTCACCTCCAAGTTCCGCATTCTGAATAAACTTATCCTGTTCATAAAGACTCAGGAAGTAATGATATTCCTTTACCGGATCATAACCACCACGAGTAATGCTTTCATTCTTATGAATCATATAATGGTATTTAGAGACACAACTCAATACCACTTTCTGAGAGCTATAAAATACTTTATATAATACAGCTACGTCCTCATAAACCCGTCCGACAGGGAATGAAAGGCGGTCAAACAATTTACGTTTAAAGAGCTTCGCCCATAAATAGTTCTTTACCAAGTCATTCTTTACCAAAGCACGTATAATCTCCTTTCTGGAGAAAACATACAACTTACCCGTGTTGTTGATTATTTTAGAAGGTCTTCCCTCCTGCTCAAGAAGATAAGTACAAGCAGAAACATCTGCATCATGCTCTTGCATCAAAGCGTAAAGATACTGATACATATCATGATCAATCCAGTCATCACTGTCAACAAAGCCCAAGAGCTCTCCCGTAGCTGCAGCCAAACCAGCATTACGGGCAGCACTCACCCCACTATGAGGCAAATGAATAGTCTTAATGCGCTGATCCATACGCGCATACTCATCGCAGATACCGGAAGAGCCGTCGTCAGAACCATCATCAACTAAGATAATCTCAAGGTTCTTATAGGTCTGCTCCAGTATAGATTGCAGACAAGTCTTCAAATAGTCCTTTACATTATAAACAGGCACTATAAGACTAATCAATGGTCCAGAGATATTAGTATTCATATTATTCTACTTGTCAACTTTTTATTTTTACTGCAGCCCCTTCTATATAGAATGCTATATAACAAGGAATACTGCAAAACTACCCTCGATTTTAAATAAATTTCACACTTGTCTGTGATTCGATAATACAATCTAAACACTCTCAAATCAAACAATTACCTCTTATTTGCCATTTATACAGTATAATTCGTCTAGTTTCCAAAGTTCATTCAAAGATTTCCACTGTTTATCATTCAGGTTAGTTTTCCCATTATTTTTCTTTTGTAAGCTATTATTCTGCGTTTGAGGCAGCTCTATCGGCCGGGGATAGAATTCACCCCCTCCTGTCACCTCGACCCGCCTCTTTAATTCATTCGCTTTCAACCATAAATCATCCGCAGACGGACAATGTTCACTGATTATTTTCCAGTCAAACAACTCCTCTCCATACCAATGGGGAGGATAATAAATCCCGCCACATCCGATTGCCACATTCTGCAAAGAACTATTCACCGGCATCGTAAACACTTTCGTCCACTTTCTATATACCGAAAAAGAATTTCCATCCATATGAATCTTCCGGATAACGTTTCCGCAAACCGTATCCGGATACTGATACGATAAGGAAAGCAAACGCTCAACCGTATTCCGGGGATAAATCAGATCATCATCCACTGTTATCACTTTACTATCCGGATATTCACGGAAAACATAATGATACTTCTTATGTGAACGGAAATTCTCAGACACAAATCTGAATTCTATTCCTTTAGCCATCAATATTTTAAGTTCTTCTGGCAGATCATTCAACCGTCCGGGGAACTCCTGTTCCGACAACCATACAATTATCTTTTCGGGCGGACAAGTCTGCCACAGAATCGATTTCAACATCAGATGAAGCTGAGAAATACGGGGAGGAAATGTCGTCAACGAGACAATGACTCCCGAATGGTTCGATAATGCCGGAGCATCAGTGTCCTGCTGATAAGCACGCACCACTTTATCATGATACTTTGCTCTTCTCCACCTGCAAGACAAAGAATAGATATGTCGGTAAAATCCTCCTTTTTCCCTATAGGAAGTCAGCTTCTCTTCTTCCCGTGTATAGCGATCATAATAACTGTTCACCTTCACAGACTGACCTCTCAGTTCATCCTTTACAATGCCCAGAGAAGTCCATTGAACCTTTGCTCCACGAGTATGCTTTCGTATGTTCCGGTTCTTCTGGATAGAGTCTTTCGTCTTATACCCTCTTGCATGATCCAAATGGAGGCATACGGTAGAGTAACGTATCTGCATACCATGAATTCCATAGTTCTCCAGACGTTCTCCAAATTCACGGTCTTGTCCACCGTACTGCATACGCTCGTCAAAACCATTCACAGCCAGAATATCGCTTAGCCAACCGGAAGCGTTATGCCCATTCCAGCTTGCTTTGGTAGGAGTAAAGGTATTTAATGCCCACCTTTTAAATCCTGTAGCAGTCAGTTTATTATTTTTAAAAGAGGCAGGCATCCCTTTTCCTCTCATCCATTGCAGATCAAAACATCTGCCGGATAATATATCGTCCTTTGTAATATCTTTCGACAAATCCATACTCAACTTATGATATCCGCCGGACAGGAAACGTCCTTTACGGCGAAGACACAGGTGAGTTGAGACGAAGTCTTTACGTGGAATACAATCGCCATCACTGAAAAGCAGGTAATCTGCTTGTGCAGCCAGTATGCCTTTATTCAGAATATCACATTTACGGAATCCTTTATCTTCGTGCCATACATGCTTCACCTGAAAGGACAATTGCGGAGTTATCCTCTGCAACATATCATAAGTTTCTTTCCGCGAACCATCATCGGCAATAATCAATTCAAAGTTCTTAGTATCCTGGGCTTCATATCCCCACAACACCTTCTCCAGCCATTCAAGCTGGTTGCAGGTTGACAGTACGACCGACATCTGCAAAGAAGTAGTCTTCCGACTAAAACAGATAATAGAATAATTGCACTCCATCTGTCCCTCAGCCCAATAAAGTTCTCTCGAAATCTCCCTCCATCCGACTAAGTCCACACGATCAGTGCCATCAATGTCTTCCTCCTTATGCAAACGAACCAGACATAATGCGTCCTCATCCTGATCTTCTTTCAAGTCAGCATGATGAGCCAGCAAGTAGTCCCGCACTTTTTCATCCGAACAAACAACATTATTTTCAAAAGCTACTATCATTAATTACCCTCCTTTAGCCATTAAATATCCAACTGAAACCAGACCTGATGTCTGCGACGATATCTGTTCCAGAATTTCTTTCTGTAATGCAGAACCAAACGCACACATTCCTCTTCGTCCATCCCTCTCGAACGGGCATACTCTTTTCCCAACAAGATGAAGAAGGGTGTCTGCCCCCATAAACGGGCAAAATTCGCACAACCTTTCTTAATATCCACTTCGCCAAAATGCATTCTGTTAATATCCACCAGTGAGAAATGATATTCTTCTCCTATCTTGTCATACAGGATGTTTCCCGGCGAATAGTCCAGATGCAGAATTCCGGCTTCATGCAAACGCGCTGTAAATTCCGCAAAAGCGGTCACTACATCTTCGCAGCTTTTTATATCCGCATTGCCAAACTGGCAAAAATTATATCGATAGGGAGATTGTATGCTCATAAAATATGAATGACCAATCAAACCCATTTTTGTCTCTTCTATATAGGCAATAGGACATGGGGTTTCAAACCCTTTCTCCAACAGTTTCTCCGGATAAACAAAAGCCCGTTTCCCTTTCGAAGGGCGAAAGAAAGCATAAGCGATCCGATTTATCAGTGGAGGTATCATATACCGTTTCACGTTAATATCCAATCCATCCACCGTGATCATCTTTATCAAATTTCGCCCGGAATGAATTACCGTTCCTATTGTCTCAAAATCTTTCGGAATACGTTCTACATATTCTCTCAGATATTCGTATTTGGGGTTAATCATTATTTTCATCTTACGAAAAAACAAGAATGGTCATACTTCTCTTCATCTCTCAACTCTTTTGCCCGGTCATCTTAAAATATTTATCCAACACAAGCAGTGATATCAAATTTTCTCTTCTCTTATCTTTAAACTGGGACACATATTCATGGGCATGTCTGATGATCTCCAATGATTCGTCTACATGCTCTATATAGTAATTCAACCGTTCCTCCAGATCAGAAAAATCCGGTTTTATTTCAATATAATGATAATTGGGAATAAGCGTGCCTTCCATAAACCATGTCTCACAGGTAGGCCGGGGCATCACTGCTATTGAATTTGATGACATCACCCATTTCAGGTTGCTGGCCACATCGATTCCTTCAAGAGCCATTATGAATTTATAATCCAAATGCTCATTAATCGTTTTCTTCTCCGTGCGCCACTCTGCCGGATCAGTCGTATTTTTGCTGACATCGCCCAAATCGCACATCGGATGATGAAAATACATTTCCATAAAAAGCTTTCTGGAAGGTTTTCCTTTTACCTTTCCACGAAAGATTACCATATTTTTCTTCTCAGTAAAAGCCTTCTTATCCTCCACAAATATAAAATGACGAACCTTATCCAGTTTCATCACAATCGAATTCACGTTATCATCTGTCAGCGGACGACTTTTCACAATAGAGGGATAGTCGGGAACAAATGTCACATCACCGGGACAAAAGCCCCACTGAAACTGATCAGAAAACCAGCGGGTATATTGATAAGTATCAAAGAAATACACTTTTTGTTTGCTCATCTTGTGCTCTGAAAGATGCGGAGCAGAAGAAGGTAATTGCACCGTTCCGGAAAGTTTGTTATAATAGTCAACGCGACGTTCTATATAATCCTTGTCCTTCCGCCGGGATAGTGAAGACAACTTTCCTTGTAACCGTAGCCGGAAAATGCCTTTCGGAATGACCAGTCTGAGAGCATTTACCGAATAGTAAATGAACTTAGGATTCTTCCCGCTACGCAACTTATATAAAAGTTTATTCTTCATTCTTGTTCCATATCTCAGGAGTACCTGGCTCCTAATTGATTATTCCTTCAATCTTCGCTATCACCTGTTCGGGTTTTATTTCTCTCAGGCAGGCATAATCGCCCCGCCAGCATGGTTTCTGTCCGTATACGGAGCAGGGACGGCATGACAGGTCAAGCTGTACCGTATTGACCGGCAACTGTTTCCATCCCATAAACCCGGCATATGGATGAGTAGCTCCCCAGACAGAGATCACCGGAATGTTGACCAGCGAAGCCAGATGCATATTCGCCGAATCCATCGAGAGCATCACATCCAGATGACTCATTAGATTCAGTTCGGTACGCATATTCAACTTACCAATCATAGAAACGACGGTAGGATATTTCGCCACCCAGCCATCGAATACTTCCTGTTCACTCTTGCCACCTCCGAAAAGGAAAACCTTCACCTTCGGATCGGCGGCAAAATGGGCTACTACCTGCTCCTGCAATTCAATAGGGTATATCTTACCCATGTGCTTGGCAAAAGGAGCTATACCAATCCATTTCAAATTATCTTTTGCGCCTGTGACAGGTTCTATCTCTGCAAAGTTTCCTTTTTCATCTCCATAAATCGAAGAAAAATTCAACAATACAGGAAAACCCAGTTTCTCCAGCACATCGGCATAACGACGGAAAGAACTTTTCTGGTTCTCCAATACTTTATGCCGGCGGCGGACTAATTTTTCTTTTCCCACTCTACCTTTATAGATAGATGCCACAGGTATATTAGCCAGCCGGAACCTCAGACACAGGTATTTCGTACGAAGCACATGATGAAAATCTGCCACATAGTCGAAACTCTTTGCTTTCAGTTCCGAATAAAGGGTGTTCAACCCCCATAATCCTTTATGTTTACCCGTCAGGTCAGCACCGATAAAACTCACATTTGCAGGAAGTCCCTGAAAAAGCGGTTGCCACACAGCACGGCTCAACACAGTAATTTCAAGTTGAGGATATTGTACTGCCAGCGAATGTACTACCGGTATCGTCATGGCTACATCGCCAAGAGCCGAGAAACGGATAATGAGAATACGCGCCATTCGTTATTTTTTTGCATAAAGCACCGGATTCAGCGCCGGGTCATTATACATCTTCATCTGTTTATATACTTTCATATACTTCTTCCCTGCTTCGATGTCAGCCAGCAGCTGATCGATAGCCGAAGAAAGGTCTTTCTGTTGTTCCAGCAGAATATCCAGTTTTACCTGGCATTGTGCACGATGTTCTTCCGTCGTATCCGTACGTTCCACTTCTTGCTGCATGTGGTAAATTTTCAAAGCAAGAATAGAGAGACGGTCTACTGCCCAGGCAGGACTTTCCGTATTGATGGTAGCATCTGCCAGCGGCTTTACATCCTTATATCGATCAAGAAAATAGCTATCGATCAACTCCACCAGATCCGTACGGTCCTGATTGGATTTATCGATTCTTCTCTTTAAAGCTACGGCTGCCACCGGATCAATATGCGGGTCACGGATGATATCTTCGAAATGCCATTGTACGGCATCAATCCAGTTTTTCAGATACAAATAATACTCTATCGACTTCAACTCGTAAGGATTGTTCATCGGCGCATCTACGCTGTCCGTCACATGGTAATCTGTCGTCGATTTCCAAAAAATATCATTGCAAAGGTTACTAAATGTCATAATCTTAACTAGCTAATAGATGTATAATAGGACAAAGCTATGTAATATTTTTCAGACAAGCAACCGTTTCTTACTTTTTTATTTCTTACCTTTGTCTGAGTAAAAAAGGAATTGTATATGAAAATTATTATAGATGATAAGATACCTTATATAAAAGAGGCAGCAGAGAAAATTGCCGAAGAGGTAATCTACGCACCGGGAAAGGATTTTACACGGAAACTGGTACAGGATGCGGACGCACTCATCATCCGGACCCGCACTCACTGCAACCGCGAATTGCTGGAAGGCAGCAAAGTAAAATTTATCGCCACAGCAACCATCGGATTTGACCATATCGACACCGAATACTGTAAGCAGGCGGGTATCGAGTGGGCAAATGCCCCGGGATGCAATTCCGCCTCGGTGGCTCAGTATATACAATCTTCTCTTCTGATCTGGAAATCTCTTCGGAATAAAAAGCCGGACGAACTGACGATCGGCATTATCGGTGTAGGTAATGTAGGAAGCAAAGTGGCCAAAGTCGCACAAGATTTCGGTATGCGTGTACTACTGAACGACTTGCCAAGAGAAGAGAAAGAAGGAAACATCGCCTTCACCTCACTAGAGAAAATAGCCGAAGAATGTGATATCATCACCTTTCACGTACCTTTATATAAGGAAGGGAAATATAAAACATACCATCTGGCAGACGGGAATTTCTTCCGGTCTCTCCAACGAAGGCCTGTTGTCATCAACACTTCAAGAGGAGAAGTGATCGAAACAAACGCCCTGCTGGAAGCCATCAACAACGGTACAATCTCGGACGCAGTAATCGACGTATGGGAACATGAACCGGAAATCAACCGTGAATTATTAGAAAAGGTACTGATAGGCACCCCGCATATCGCCGGATACTCCGCCGACGGAAAAGCAAATGCCACCCGAATGTCGCTGGACTCCATCTGCCGTTTCTTCCACCTAAGCGCAACTTATGAAATCACCCCTCCCGCCCCATCTTCGCCTATTATCGAAGCAAAAGACCGTGAAGAAGCTCTGCTGAAAATGTACAATCCCATCGAAGACAGCAACCGATTAAAATCCCATCCGGAACTATTCGAAACCTTACGGGGAGATTACCCGTTGAGGAGAGAAGCGAAGGCGTATATGCAGGTAATAAGTAATAGGTAATAAGTAATAGGTAATAAGTAATAAGTAATAGCCATGCGGATATCTAGCGAACGGGTACGGTACCAAAGTAACTACGATTATTACTTATTACCTATTACTTATTACCTATTACTTCTTCTACAACATGTGGGAAATGCTCATACTCCAAAGCGTGTACTTTTTTAGCCACCTCTTCGGGTGAGTCATCGGGAAGTACGGGGCAGGTGGCTTGGAAGATAATGCTTCCTTCGTCGTAGTGCTCATTAATATAATGTATAGTAATGCCAGTTTCTTTTTCGCCCGCAGCCACTACAGCTTGGTGAACTTTGTCGCCGTACATACCTTTTCCACCGAACTTGGGCAGGAGAGCAGGATGTATATTTATGATTTTATCGGGATAAGCATGCAAAAGCAAATCCGGCACGCGGACAAGGAAACCTGCCAGCACGATAAAGTCAATGCGATATTCCTGCAAAATAGCCAGAATTTCATCTCCGGCTGTCCAGTCCTCCTTCGGGAACACGTTACAGGGCACTTTCAAACGATACGCACGTTCCAAAACGTAGGCATCACTTTTATTAGAAAGCACTAACGACACCTCAACGGAGTCGCTCTTCTGGAAATACCGGATGAGATTCTCGGCATTTGAGCCGGAACCGGAAGCGAAAATGGCGATGTTTTTCTTCATTATACTCGAATTCAATGCACAAAACAGTGAAAAATGTGCAAAAGACTGCATTTATTTAGTCAAATATTTGCGCAAAACGATAAATATTCATTCCTTTGCACCGCAAATTTAAAGAAATAAAACTAATTATTAATTAAAAACTTAAAGTTATGTCTGAAATTGCATCAAGAGTAAAAGCGATTATCGTTGATAAATTAGGCGTAGAAGAATCAGAAGTTACTAACGAAGCAAGCTTCACTAACGACCTGGGAGCAGATTCTCTTGACACTGTAGAACTTATCATGGAATTCGAAAAAGAATTCGGTATCTCTATTCCTGATGACCAAGCAGAAAAGATTGGTACTGTAGGTGATGCTGTATCTTATATCGAAGAACACGCTAAGTAATTATCCGATTTCATCAATATGGAATTAAAAAGAGTGGTAGTAACAGGCCTTGGCGCCATTACTCCTGTTGGCAATGATGTACCCGAATTCTGGGAAAATCTAGTGAACGGGGTTAGTGGAGCAGGGCCTATTACTCATTTTGATGCGTCGCAATTCAAGACCCAGTTTGCATGCGAAGTGAAAAACTTCGATGTAACTAAATATATCGACCGTAAAGAGGCAAGAAAGATGGACTTATACACTCAGTATGCTGTCGCTGTTGCCAAAGAAGCGGTATCGGACTCCGGTCTTGACGTCGAAAAAGAAGATTTGAACAGAATCGGTGTTATTTTTGGCGCCGGTATCGGTGGTATACATACATTCGAGGAAGAAGTAGGCAACTACTACACTCACAAGGAAATAGGTCCCAAGTTCAATCCGTTCTTCATCCCGAAGATGATCTCGGATATTGCTGCCGGACAGATTTCTATCATGTATGGCTTCCATGGTCCTAACTACGCGACTTGTTCAGCATGTGCTACTTCTACCAATGCCATTGCGGATGCCTTCAACCTGATTCGTCTGGGTAAAGCAAACGTAATCGTATCCGGTGGTTCGGAAGCAGCCATCTTCCCTGCAGGCGTAGGCGGTTTCAACGCTATGCATGCTCTGTCAACACGCAACGATGAGCCTAGCAAGGCTTCACGTCCATTCAGCGCAAGCCGTGACGGCTTCATCATGGGCGAAGGTGGCGGTTGCCTGATTTTGGAAGAACTGGAACACGCTAAGGCCCGTGGTGCGAAAATCTATGCAGAAGTTGCCGGTGTAGGTATGTCTGCAGATGCTCATCACCTGACAGCTTCCCATCCGGAAGGTCTTGGTGCCAAACTGGTAATGCTGAACGCTCTGGAAGATGCAGAAATGGATCCGAAAGAAGTAGATTACATTAACGTTCACGGAACATCTACTCCGGTAGGTGATATTTCTGAAGCGAAAGCAATTAAGGAAGTATTCGGTGATCACGCATACGAACTGAACATCAGTTCTACAAAATCAATGACTGGTCACTTGCTGGGAGCTGCCGGTGCGGTAGAATCTATCGCAAGCATCCTTGCCATCAAGAACGGCATTGTTCCTCCGACTATCAACCACGAAGAAGGTGACAACGACGAGAACATTGACTACGACCTTAATTTCACGTTCAACAAAGCTCAGAAACGTGAGGTTAATGTTGCCCTGTCCAATACATTTGGATTCGGTGGTCACAATGCGTGCGTTATCTTCAAGAAATACGCTGAGTAAAATCGTGTTACGTAACCAAATAGATAAGATAAGACTCCTGTTCCGCAAAGACAGAGAGTCTTATCTTTGTTTTTACCGGATACTCGGATTTTATCCGCACAATATCCAGATCTACGAACAAGCGCTCCTGCACAAGTCATCTGCCGTCCGCTCCGAGAAGGGACGTCCGCTGAACAACGAACGACTGGAGTTTTTGGGTGACGCCATCCTCGACGCCATCGTAGGAGATATTGTCTATAAACGTTTCGAAGGGAAACGGGAAGGTTTCCTGACAAACACACGTTCCAAGATCGTACAACGGGAGACTTTGAACAAGTTAGCTGTGGAGATCGGTCTGGACAAACTTATCAAATATTCTACCCGCTCCTCTTCCCACAACAGTTATATGTACGGGAATGCTTTCGAAGCATTTATCGGAGCCATTTATCTTGATCAGGGGTATGGGCGTTGCAAGCAGTTTATGGAGCAGCGGATCATCAACCGTTATATTGATCTGGACAAAATATCCCGCAAAGAAGTTAACTTCAAGTCCAAGCTTATCGAATGGAGCCAGAAGAACAAGATGGAGGTTTCCTTTGAGTTGATCGAGCAGTTCCTCGACCATGACAGTAATCCCGTTTTCCAGACAGAGGTTCGTATCGAAGGGCTTCCTGCCGGAACCGGTACGGGCTATTCCAAAAAAGAGTCTCAGCAGAATGCCGCACAAATGGCTATCAAGAAGGTGAAAGACCAGACATTTATGGATACAGTCAATGAAGCAAAGTTGCAGCATTCGATGCCGTCAGAAGTGGACACAGAGTTGGTTGAGCCCGAATTGACTGAGTCGGAAGCCATGGAACCGGATACCTTGGAGACCGAAACACCGGAAGTGGAAACGGCTACAAATGAAGTCGAAACGACTGTTAATGAGATCGAAGCAACAGAAACTGAAAAGGCATGATGCCTCCAACTACTATCCTAACGATAAAAGAGTAAATTATAAGTTAACCGAAACAAATCCCCATACGGCGGCCTTGAATTACTAAATCGTGATCTTCAGTTACCAACTTCAATTTACCGGCCACTTCTTCAAGAGGGATGGATGAAATGTCATCTCCTTTTAAAGCAATCATACGCCCGAATTGCTCGTTAGCAATCAATTCTGTCGCGTGTCCTCCCATACGGGTAGACAGATTACGGTCAAAAGGAGTAGGCGAACCGCCACGCTGAATATATCCCAATACAGTTTCACGTGTTTCGATACCCGTTTCATATTCTATTTCCTGTGCGATGTATTCCGCAGCACGTTTCCGGCCATCCGTCAGGATGCCTTCTGCCACCACTACAATGGAATAGGGTTTGCCTTTTTTCAGTCTTTCGAGGATTGTATTTCCTATATTCTTGATGTTGTAAGGGATTTCGGGGACAAGAATGACGTCACCGCCACCCGCCATGCCCGAATACAGGGCAATCCAACCGGCTTTATGCCCCATCACTTCAATAACCATCACTCTTTTGTGCGAGCTGGCGGTAGAATGCAAGCGGTCGATGGCATCCGTAGCGATGCTCACGGCGGAGTCAAATCCAAAGGAAATATCCGTTCCCCAAATATCATTATCAATGGTTTTGGGGACTGATACGATGTTGACGCCCATTGCGGCAAATTTAGCGGCAGTTTTCTGCGTTCCGTTTCCTCCGATGCAGACGACACAATCCAGTCCCATTTCCTGAATATTCTGAAGAATCAGTGCCGGCTTGTCGACATCCGAGACGACGCCTCCTTTTTTAAAAGGTTTCTCGCGCGAAGTACCCAACATCGTACCCCCTTGGTTCAACAATCCGGATAAGGATTTATCAGTAAAGGATTCGATGTCTTTTGTCAGCAAACCTTGAAAACCACTATGAATTCCTATTACTTCCATCCCATAGTGATTGATGGCAGTTTTGCACACGCCACGGATAGTGGCATTTATACCGGGGCAGTCTCCTCCGGAAGTCAGGATTCCAATTCTCATTGTCGTTTTTTTTAGTCAGAAACTCGGGATTCAAGAAAAGTCGCCAAATTTTAACGATTATTTCCGTCGTAAAGATAGAAAAAAAAGATAAATAAGGTTACTTTTGCACGACTAAACATTATTATGTTAAAGCAGAAATGAATATTACAAAGATTATTAGTAAGACTTTCGATTCCCGTTTAAAACAAATAGACCTTTATGCTAGTCAGGCTAGTGAGATACAGCACCGTGTGCTGAGTCGCTTAGTGAACCAAGCTGCACAGACAGAGTGGGGAAAAAAGTACGACTACGCCTCCATCCGTAGCTATGAGGATTTCAGAAACCGCCTTCCAATACAGACTTATGAGGAAATAAAGCCTTATGTAGAACGCTTGCGGGCGGGGGAACAGAATCTGCTTTGGCCATCGGAAATACGCTGGTTTGCCAAATCATCCGGAACGACCAATGATAAAAGCAAATTCCTGCCTGTCAGCAAAGAAGCTCTGGAAGACATTCACTATAGAGGCGGTAAAGATGCTGCGGCACTCTACTTCCGCATCAATCCGGACAGTCACTTTTTCTCGGGAAAAGGGTTGATTCTGGGAGGCAGCCATAGTCCGAACCTCAACTCCAACCATAGTTTGGTGGGAGACTTGTCGGCGATTCTGATTCAGAACGTCAATCCGTTAATCAATTTCATTCGTGTGCCGAGCAAGAAAATCGCTTTGATGAGCGAATGGGAAACCAAAATAGAAGCAATAGCCAACAGTACTATTCCGGTCAATGTGACCAGTTTGTCCGGTGTACCCTCATGGATGCTGGTACTTATCAAGCGTATTCTCGAAAAGACCGGCAAACAAACTCTGGAGGAAGTGTGGCCGAATCTGGAAGTATTCTTCCACGGCGGAGTGGCTTTCACCCCTTATCGTGAGCAGTACAAACAGGTGATTCACTCAAAGAAGATGCATTATGTAGAGACCTACAACGCTTCCGAAGGGTACTTTGGTACGCAGAACGATCTTTCAGACCCTGCCATGTTGCTGATGATCGACTACGGTATTTTCTACGAGTTCATTCCATTGGAAGAAGTTGATAAGGAAAATCCACGCGCTTACTGCCTCGAAGAGGTGGAGCTTAACAAGAATTACGCAATGGTGATTTCTACGTCCTGCGGATTGTGGCGATACATGATCGGTGATACGGTGAAGTTTACCAGCAAGAACCCATATAAGTTCGTCATCACAGGACGTACGAAGCATTTCATCAATGCTTTTGGAGAAGAACTGATTGTAGATAATGCCGAAAAAGGCTTAGCTAAGGCTTGTGCCGAGACAGGTGCACAGGTGAGCGAATACTCTGCCGCACCGGTATTTATGGACGAACATGCCAAATGCCGTCATCAATGGCTGATAGAATTTGCCAAGATGCCGGATTCCGTAGAGAAATTTGCCGCAATACTTGATGCTACATTGAAAGAAGTAAATTCGGACTATGAGGCGAAGCGTTGGAAAGATATTGCTCTGCAACCACTGGAAGTCATCGTTGCGCGTCCGGGATTGTTCCATGACTGGCTGGCACAGAAGGGAAAATTAGGCGGACAGCACAAAGTGCCCAGATTAAGCAATACACGCGAGTATATAGAGTCAATGCTGGTGCTGAACAACGAATAAAGTTATCCGAACAAATTAAATCATTATATGACAGAAAGTATCCTACAGTGTACATAATATGCACTGTGGGACTTTTTTTGTATCACCAGCTTGCAACTGGTATCTGCAACGCTATAAGCAACAGATAAAGAATAAAATGAGTCGATTCTGTTGCAGATGGCAGATGATTTTTACTTTTTCAAACTTTATAGAGACTGAAGCAATGATTCTTCTACAATGATTCCACCGCCTAACAACAAGCCATCTTTATAGAAGGCAGCAGCCTGCCCGGATGCGATTGCCGTCAACGGTTCGTGAAGTTGTACATGCAGGAAGTTATCCGTTGTAACTGTCACAGTACAATGATTTTCCTGTTTCCGATAGCGAATCTTCACAATGATATCCGCATGCCCTAACAAACGTTCCCGATTAACAATATTCCAATCTTTAAGGAACATCTCCGTTTTCTCCAAAGCCTGTAGGGAAGCAAGTACTACTTCATTCTTTTCCGGGCGAATTTCCTTCACAAAGACGGCACGATTCAAATGAATGCCCAAGCCACGCCGCTGTCCGACGGTATAAAAAGGATAGCCCTCATGCCAGGCTATAAAATCTCCCTTTTCATCGACGAATCGTCCACGTCTGACTTCCGTTGACCAAGTCTGACCTGCACTGACCTGTGGCTGACCTACGCTGACCTGCGACTGACAATTGCTGACCAACCACTTTTTCAGAAAGCTTCGATAATCCATCGGGCAAAAGCAAACTCCCAAACTGTCCCTTTTCACCGCCACTTTCTGAAATCCCCGTTCAGCAGCAAAGGCACGTGCTTCCACTTTGGTAATATCTCCCATCGGAAGCATCATTCTCCGAAGAATATCCTGTTTGAGTCCCCATAAGAAAAAGGTCTGATCCTTGTCCGAATCGGCAGCGTAAGTTATATAACAGGTATCATCCACCTTTACTTTCCGTACATAATGCCCCGTAGCAATATAAAAAATCCCCATTTCATCGGCAATTTTGGATAGAAGAGGCCATTTCAGATAGTTATTGCACAATGTGCAGGGCACAGGAGTATGTCCCACCATATATTCACGCACAAAATATTCGATGATCTGTTTGCGGAATATCTCACGGGCATCATACGTGATATGGCGGATTCCCAAACGCTCTGCCAAATGGCGGGCATCTTCCAGATATTCGGTCGAGTCGTTCAACTCATAGAAACGGAAAGTAACTCCGGTCACCTCATATCCGGCTTCCAGCAATCGCATGGCAGCTACGGAACTGTCCGTACCGCCGCTCATTCCTAACAATACTCGTTTGTTTTCTTCCATCATGCTGCAAAATTAAGGATTTTCCCGTATCTTTGTTTGTTAAAGCCTAAAGAGAATGGAAGAGAAAGCAAATACCGGACAAGTTATCATCGTTTTAACCGAACATCTGACGTTCGGCACACTGCTGATTCCTTATATGGCAGAGAAATCTGACGACGGTACATACCAACTCATTGAACAGGCTTTTCACGCTTCACCCGAAGCAATCAGCCGAATGAACGAGGCCGAGCAACAAGCTATCGACATCGCCTCACATTATACAGAGAAATATCTGATGGGGATCTATTCGCGCGAGAAAACAGTATCCCGTTTTCTGCGTAAATTATCCGAAGATCCGGAACGGGTAAAGAACAATATCCGCCCATTCATCGAGAAAAAGTTGCAGGAGATGCTGGCATTGATACGCCATCATAATCTGCCTCTGTATCAGAAACAGGTCGGAAGCAAACTGCTATATGCGCATCATGCCTATCATGTGCACCCTCATGACGTAGAGATCCGTTTTACGTTTCTTGCCGACGAGACCAATTTCCGCTACCAGCTGCAATGCTATTATGACGGGCAGCCGCTCTCATTAAGTGAGCAGAAGCCTGTTATCGTGCTGACCTCCTCACCGTCTGCCCTTTTACTGGGAATGGAGCTGTACTTCTTTCCGCATATTGAGAGCGTACGCATTCTGCCCTTTACCAAGAAAAAGAAAATCAGCGTCCCTGCTTCCCAAATCGAGAAATATATCGATAACATCGTCATTCCGATAGCACGCTATCATGAAATTACGACTCAGGGACTGAATATCATTGAAGAGACGTATGCCTGCGAAGCTGTCCTGTCTCTTGAAGATACCATTTACGACGAACAGATGTTGCGGCTTAGCTTCCGTTATGGAGACCAGTCATTTACTCCCGACACCGTGACCGAAATGAAGAAGATCATTTACCGGAACGATTTCGGCGAGATATTCTTCTTCCGTCGGGATAGCGATGCCGAAGAAGAGAAGCTCCGGATGTTAACGGATTCCGGCTTGCAACGAGTCAGCGACGTTCATTTCAAGCTGTCGCCCGATGCGCCTGAAAAGACAATTACCGAATGGATCAGTACATATCGGGAGATGCTCCAACAGTCTTTTCTGCTGACAGGAAATATGGAGAATACCCCTTACTGTCTGGACGAAATCCGCATCGAACAGAGTTGTGATGATGAGCCCGACTGGTTTGAACTGCATATCACGGTAGTCATCGGCAATCTGCGAATCCCTTTCTCACGCTTCCGCAAGCACATCCTTGAAGAGAAAAGAGAGTTTCTGTTACCGGACGGACGCATGATTCTTTTACCGGAAGAATGGTTCAGCAAATATGGAAACCTGTTGGAACTGGGCACCCAGACGGAGACGGGGATTCGTCTGAAACCGACCTTTGTCGGTGCCGTACAATCGGCTTTAGAAGAGAACGGACCTAAAAACCTGCCTTTCAAGAGAGAGATACGTAATGTTCCTGTTCCCCAAGGACTGAAAGCGGAACTACGACCCTATCAGCAGAAGGGATTCTCATGGATGGTGCAGCTGAACAAGCAAGGATTCGGCGGCTGCCTGGCAGATGATATGGGACTTGGAAAGACACTTCAGACCCTGACACTGTTGCAATATATATACAAACCGCTTTCTCCCGATGCGGTCACTGCTCCTATGAAGCCCGTATTTACAGAAACCACAGCTTCCGACAATCAGCCGGACAAGGAATGTACTGCCGGCAATCCTCCCGCCAGAGAGCAGATAGCAGATGCCGAAGGACAATTCTCTTTATTTTCGTTCTCCTCCGAAGATGAGCTGCTGCCGGACACACGGGAAATCAGAGAGAAAAATAAACCGAAAGAAAATGATCATAGACAGGAACACGGAAAGAACTCCCGTAAGCCTGCCACTTTGATCGTTGTCCCCACTTCCCTGCTCCACAACTGGCGAAGAGAGGCTAAACGCTTCACGACTCTTGCGATAGCGGAATATAACAGCAACACCACGTTTCCCAAAGGACATCCGGAAAAGTTCTTCAATCATTTCCATCTGATATTCACGACTTATGGGATGATGAGGAATAACATTGATATTCTCCGCTCCTACACATTCGAATACATCGTACTTGATGAGAGTCAGAATATCAAGAACAATGATTCCCTTACTTTCCGTTCGGTCATCCAGTTGCAGGGCAAGCACCGGATTGCACTTACCGGTACGCCTATCGAGAACTCTCTCAAAGATTTGTGGGCACAGTTCCGTTTTCTGCAACCGGACCTGCTAGGAGAAGAAAGCGCTTTTCATAAGCAATTTATCATTCCGATCCGGCAAGGAAACGTCCGTATGGAGAAAAGGCTGCAACAGATCATCGCTCCGTTTATCCTTCGCAGAAGCAAGAGCGAGGTAGCGCCGGAACTTCCCCCGCTTACCGAAGAAACGATCTATTGCGCCATGTCCGAAAAGCAGGATGAGAGCTACGAACAGGAGAAAAACAGCCTCCGCAACATATTACTCCAGCAACCCGAAAACAGAGACAGATACCATATGTTCAGCATCCTGAACGGTATCCTGCGTCTCCGTCAACTGGCTTGCCATCCGCAGCTTATCTTTCCCGACTTCGACGGGATATCGGGAAAAACGGAACAAATCATCGATACCTTTGACACACTAAGAAGTGAAGGACATAAGGTACTTATTTTTTCTTCCTTTGTCCGGCATCTGGAGATACTTGCCGAGGTATTCCGCCAACGGGGCTGGAAGTATGCTCTGCTGACCGGTTCCACCAACAACCGACCTTCCGAAATCGCCCATTTCACCGAGCAAAAGGATGTGCAGGCATTCCTTATTTCTTTGAAAGCAGGAGGAGTCGGTCTTAACCTTACACAAGCCGATTATGTATTTATCATTGATCCCTGGTGGAATCCTGCTGCCGAGTCACAAGCCATCGCCCGTGCACATCGTATCGGTCAGGATAAACAGGTTATCGCCTATCGTTTTATTACTCAGAACAGTATCGAAGAAAAGATTCTCCAACTACAGGAGGACAAGAGGAGGCTGGCAGAAACATTTATTACGGATAGTGAGGCACTGCCTGCACTGAGCAATGAGCAGTGGGCGGATTTGCTGCAATAACAATCAAACATCTCACTATTGCACCATAAAAGTGCATAATCTAAGCATATTTTAATTACCACGCACTTTGTAGTCATCCATTTTCTCCTATCTTTGCAACCCAAAACAATGCGACATGAAATACAAACTCATAGTGCTCGACCTCGACGGCACACTCACCAATTCTAAAAAGGAAATCTCTTCCCGCAACCGGGAAACGCTGATACGCATACAAGAACAAGGTATCCGTCTGGTACTTGCATCAGGGCGACCGACTTACGGCATCGTACCGCTCGCCAACGAGTTACGCATGAATGAGTTCGGCGGATTTATCCTGTCCTATAACGGTGGAGAGATCATCAACTGGGAAACCAAAGAAATGATGTACGAGAATGTACTGCCCAATGAAGTCGTTCCGGTACTCTACGAATGTGCCCGCACCAATCATCTAAGCATACTGACTTACGACGGAGCAGAAATAGTGACCGAAAACTCACAAGATCCGTATGTACAAAAAGAAGCCTTTCTCAATAAAATGGCGATACGGGAAACAAACGACTTCCTGACTGACATCACCCTGCCGGTAGCCAAGTGCCTCATCGTCGGGGATGCCGGCAAGCTGATTCCTGTAGAATCCGAGCTTTGCATCCGCCTGCAAGGAAAGATCAATGTCTTCCGTTCGGAACCTTATTTCCTGGAGTTGGTTCCGCAAGGTATCGACAAGGCTTTATCCCTCAGCGTACTGTTGGAAAATATAGGAATGACACGCGAGGAAGTGATAGCTATAGGCGATGGCTACAATGACCTGTCGATGATCAAGTTTGCTGGTATAGGCATAGCGATGGGCAACGCGCAGGAGCCTGTGAAGAAGGCTGCCGACTACATTACGCTGACTAATGACGAAGATGGGGTTGCGGAAGTGATAGAACGGTTACTCTAATCATATTATACAGACCATGCTTTCTGTCCCCGTATGTGTGAAAGTTATCCTCCCATCTTGTCCTTCAACTTTCTCAACGGAGCCAGCAGTCTTTCAATCAGCCTCATATCCTCCGTCACAATCTCAGCAACCCCTTTCATCTCACGGGTTAAGGGCAAATCCTTACCATAATTAGTCCGCATTCCATCCGGTAGTTCTATATCAACCACATACATATTCTCGGCAGTAGGAACAGGAGAAACACTACAGACCCGCCCCTTAACATAGCCAAACTCCTGGTCAGGATAGTTATTCAAACGGATGTTAACCTCTTGCCCCGATTTCACTTTACCGGAGCCTTGAACCGGAAGCAATGCCTTCCCCATTGGTAAAGCTCCTTCATCGGGTGCAATCACAAAAACACTTTCACCGGAAGCCACATTCTGATTATTACTCCATACACTCATGAAAGTCAGTTTTCCTGATATGGGCGCCACTAACAAATAACTTTGCTCCCAAGTTGTGATACTTACCTGCAATTGCTCAACTGTATTTTTAAGATTCACGATATGTTTCTGTTCTTCTGTCAGTGCCTGGTGCTGGACGTCAAGCAAACTTTCCTTCCCCTGCTCTATTTGCATCTCAATTTGAGAAAGCGACATCCGCATTCCTTCGTAACCTTGCAATTGTTGCAGATAACTACGCTCCGACTCATCATATTCCGCTGCAATCATCGCATTTTTCTTATACAGAGTAGAATCACGTCCATAAATACGTTTTATCAACATCTGCTCTTGTCCGCCCAACTGGAATTGTTTCTCTGCCAGTTGGTAATACGTCTTCTGACTCTCCAAAAGTTTCCGACTGCTCTCCAGTTTCCTGCGGTAATAATCCTGTTTCACGAAACTCGCATAATCTTTCAGAACAGAAATAAACGAAGCATAGGCAGGCTGCACTTCGCCTAGTTGCAAATATTGCCCGTCGAAAAGCTGTTCGGCCATACTCAGGACAAACCCTTGAGCTTCCCATTGTTTCATGCGCTCTTTCAGTAAAAACAAATCTTCCGCTTTTGCTGAATTCTCTATCATTCCCAACACAGCCTCCTTCCTGACTACCGCACCGTTCTCCACACACAACTCTTCCAATCTTCCGGCTACCCTAGCAACCACATAAGCTGGAGGATTCTGTGTACTAACCGTAATCTCCGCTTCCACTACATCCGGATATTTAAACAGATAGCTCCCAATCAGTAGAATGATAACAATACAAAACAAGACAGTGATCCCCCAACGGAGAATCCACACAGGAACGTGGCTCATCACTTCCTGCACTTCTTCGCTCCGAAGTTCTATTTCTTTATATTCCTTTTTGTCTTCTTGTACCATAAATGCTCCTTCCTACTGCCCTAGTTCCAACTGGTTCTTCACTAATTCATAATACAGTCCTCGCTTCTCTGTCAATTCCTGGTGGGTACCTTCTTCCATGATGCGCCCTTTATCCAGCACTACAATCTTATCAGCATCTTTCACAGTACTCAAGCGATGGGCTACTACAACTACTGTTTTGCCTTTATAAAACTCATGTAAATGTTCCATAATCTCCTTCTCATTATTGGCATCCAAGGCATTCGTAGCCTCATCGAAAAAAAGAAATTCAGGATTCTTATAGACGGCACGGGCAATCAGGATGCGTTGCCGTTGCCCCTGACTGATACCATTTCCCTCCATACCGATTTTGGTGTTATAGCCTAAAGGCAGCGAATCGATAAAGTCACGAATATTGGCTACCGTAACAGCATGCCGGAGTCTTTCAATATCAATCTGCTCCTCACCAACGGCAATATTCTGAGCAATAGATTCGGAAAATATAAATCCGTCCTGCATCACCGACCCCGTACGGGAACGCCATAAATGAGGATTGATATTTTCAAGAGGAGTCTCTCCCAGTTTTATTTTTCCTTTGTTGGGAGTATAAAAACCTAATAACAGTTTTATCAGCGTAGTCTTTCCGCTACCGCTCGCACCAACTATCGCAGTCACTTTCCTTTCCGAAATATGCAGATTCAAGTCTTCCAATACATAGTCCCTTTCCGCCCCGTCATAGCTGAAAGAGAGTCCTTCGATACAGATATCGCGTTCCTCCGGCAGCAATGTTAGTTTTGATTCGATATTCTGTTCCTCATCTTCCTTGCCATGCACTTCGTTCAATCGCTCCAGACTGATCTTGGCATCCTGAAGTTGTTGGACAAAACCGATGAAGGAACCGATAGGTCCCGATAACTGACCGATAATATAGGTAAGAGACATCATCATGCCCAAAGTCATTTCGCCGTCCACCACCGATTTGGCAGCAATAAAAGAGATGACGATGTTGGTAGTTTGGTTAAAGAAGATGGAACCCACCTGTTGGGTTTGTCCCAATGCAAGACCTTTCACGCTAATCTTGAAGAGTTTCACCTGAATTCGCTCCCATTGCCAACGTTTTTGCTTTTCGCAGTTGTTCAGTTTAATTTCCTGCATAGCGGTTACAAGCTGTATCAGGCTGCTCTGTTCACCCGCCGCCTGTGCAAAGCGACGGATATCCAGTTCCCGACGATATCTCATGAAGAGAAGTATCCAGCAGACATAAAGAGAGTTGCCAACCAGAAAGATGGCAAGAATACCCAAGTTATAATAAGCCAGTACGAAAGCAAAGATAAAGAAGTTGACAAATGAGAACAATGTACTGATAGAAGAGCCGGTAAGGAAAGACTCAATACGTCCGTGGTCACCGATGCGCTGCATGATATCTCCTATCATTTTCGTATCGAAATAATGCAAAGGTAGCTTCATCAGCTTGACCAGAAAGTCTGAAATGAGTGCGATATTGATACGGGCATTCATATGAAGCATAATCCAGCTACGAATAAATTCTACGGAGAGCTGAGAAAGAGAGACGACCAGCTGAGCTATCAATATCAAAGTAATAAAAGACAGATTACCTCCATGAATGCCGACATCCACCAGAGACTGGGTAAGGAAAGGAAAGATGAGTTGCAGCACACTGATAGTCAGCATACCCAAAACTAATTGGATTAACTGCTTTTTATAGGGAGTCAGATACTTCAGGAAAAAAGAGAGGCTGCGCTCCCCCGCCCTTTTCTCATCATCCATTTCATAAAAGTCGGGAGTAGGATCTAATGTCAGGGCAGCCCCCTTTTCTTCCCCACCTACTTTCGTGGAAATCCAGCATTTCCTGAATTCTTTTTCCTTATAAGTTACCAACTGGCTAGCAGGGTCAGCAACACTAACCCAATAACCGTCTTTCTTTTTACGAATGTCATAGCAAACGACAAAGTGATTTTGGTTCCAATGAAGAATACATGGTAAAGGGACATCTTCCACTAATTGCTTAAAAGTGATTCGCACACCGGATGTACGGAAGCCTATGAATTCGGCAGCATCACTGATTCCAAGCATCGATACTCCTTCGCGAGTAATGAAGGAACGGGCACGAAGCGTTTGAAGCGAGTAAGTCTTGCCGTAGTACTTCGCTATCATACGGAGGCAGGATGGACCACAATCCATGGCGTCCAGTTGGATATAATGAGGAAAACGTTTCATGTTTTTAGTGCGTTTTTCATTTGATCTAAATATAAAATTAGTAGTTGGGACGAATCTGATAGTCTAACCTATAAAGGTCTTTAATCTCTTCAATATAATCAGTATTAATCAATGCAAATTTTGCATGAGTAGAATTTCTAATATCTCCAACCTGAGGGATCTTATATACCTGCAGAAAGGTATCCAACTTTTCTATAGGAACGATATAGTCTACATCCTCGCAAGAATAATAATCCGACTGCCGACGAATGTGCTCATCTTGATAAAGAGGATCACTTTTCCCCAGTTCAAAACGCACAAATTCCATAAACCGGTCGAAGGACGGTTCCCGACACAAATCCAAATACTCAAAATAACGCCGTTGCTGGTGGTGGTATTCCAAACAGAAATTCTTGTAGCAGGAAACTAATCTTTCAACAGGATCTCTCCAAACAGCAAACTTCATAATACCATTTCCCCACTCTCCATCAAGTTGTTTCACCGGATATAGATAACCATTCATGGAACTATAACCGACCACTTCATGTATTTCTTCCTTATCAGAAACAACAGTACCTGTTTTAGCATAGATAGCCAGACTCTTAAGATAAGTCACTGCATTCTTTGCTATAGCGACAAAAGCCATATTATAATGAGCGATTTCACAAAAATAGTTTCCCATAAAAGGGGAAGAATAAAGAATTCGGGGTATTTCCATCATATATTTAATTTTTTAAAAAGCATCCAGCAAGCGTTTATATCCCTCTTTCATTTGGCATAAACCGTAATGTTTGAGATAAGCCTTCCGCGCATTTCGTCCAATCTCATTCATTAGTGTTTCCGAAGATAAAAGCATAGTCAAAGCATGGACCAAATTCTCACTAAAAGTACCATTTTTCTTTGTTCTTTTCCCAATAGGGACTACTATAGCATTGCCCTGATCTTTAAACATATCCCGTAAACCGAAACCATCAGATGTCACTATCGGAAGTCCATGCATCATCATTTCAATACCAACATAACTACACTGTTCTGTGTAAGAAGGAATGACTCCAATATCTGCCATTTGATACCACTTCTTCAACTCCTTACGTTCCAAATGCCCGGTATATGTTACTTTAGTAGAAATATGAGCATAATTAGACAAGACAAATTCGGGTAGTAAAGAACCTGCAAGTACTAAACGAATATTAGAAAACTCTTTTAGTAATATGCAAAAAGCATCCAACACAGCATATATCCCTTTAAATTCAGAAAGTCTTCCTGCAAAAAGAATCACTTTCTCTTTGTCATCTATATAGTATTGTTCTCGAAGTTTATTCTTATCCATTTTTGAGTTTATGTATTGATTTCTTTTCAGTCCATTAGGTATTAAGAATATCTTTTCCTGATCAATCCTATAGATATTAGTAAGTACTTGATGTGTTCCTTTTGTCAGACAAACTACTGCATCTACTGTCTGGCACATCTGTAGCTCCTTATCAACAGTATTTAAAATCCATTTATATGTTTTATTCTTCAACGATCTACTTCTATTCTTTACAATATTTGCCAACAAACAGTCATCCCCAAGTAAAGGTGAAGTCCACCAAAGATTATGAATAACATACAATTGCTTGGACAAAGGATGAGAGTTGCGTAGACTCTCCAGCAATTCAGGACAAGGAGAATGATTAAAGCAAAACACATTCTCCAAAGAATCAGGAACGAACAGACGAAAAACTCTGTTCACCACTTTCCAGTTATCAAAGAAATTACCAGAAGGAAAACGAGGTATCGATATTATCTTCATTCCATTTTTAGAACATACCCTAATCTCCGGTTGCCTGACATTAAAGATTACATGGCAAATATCCACATCCATTTTCTTTAGACACTGTAGAAGCTCAGTGATAAATACCCCTATCCCATTTTTAGTAGAAGTGATGTATTCATCTAAAACATATATCTGCTTATTCATTTCAGATGGCATAAATTGAATTTTCCAATCACAAACCCATAATTAGAAGGCGGCGGACACAAATAACGGTGCAGGCACTTTGCACATTCGGGAGTAACGTCCCGTGTTAATCTCCAAGCCGAGCGATTCTTCATCTCTTTGATTATCAAATCATATATAGTATCTTTTATGGTACCGACAGGAGGATTATTAATATTAGAATAAACACTACCATCAGGGAATACCGACAATCTGCCCCAATAATTTGAATTCATCACCTGATGCGCAAAAATATCTTTTTTATCATAACTACATACAGTAATATCTTCTTTACAAGTATATATGTATTGCTCAAAGAAATCCAAATTATCTCCGGTAAAGGCAGGACACGGAATAATTTCCACATTAACGTTGTTTTGCTTCATTTCTTCCATCTCCTCTATATCAGACTCTCCGAGTATGATATAGATCCATGAAAACGATATAGAAGAATCTGCCAGCATCCGGTTTATTTCATCAAATGAGTTTTGCCCGGCATAGTAAAGTTTTAATTCATATTTGTCTTTATCAAACTCCGAAGAGTTCAACAAGTCCCCGATACCCTTAGCATTATCTCCCAGCATATACAGGCAAACTTTCGCAGTTAAACCTCCTAATAAGCACATCAGTTGTTTTTTATAAGGATATTGCAGTATATCTCCTATTACATTGACCTGCAAGAGATAAGTATTGTTTGCCGTAGCCAAAAAAGTTTCCAATGTCTGAATATCCAAGAAGTGTTCATCGGCTATCGGATAGAGAAACTGCCGGCAGTAATCGGGGTGTTCACTCTGCCCACCCAGGAAGAGGGATAATTCGTTCCAGTTATAAGCTACATATTCCCCCACTTCTCTTCCTTTCTCCTTTTCAATCCGGTCTACATCCGATTGCAGGTTGAGTAATGGAGGAAAACTGATGGGGCGTGATTCGGTATCCGAATATTCAATCAGACACCCCATTTTATTTTCTACTGTATCCAGCATCCATGATCGCAGATCAGTATCTTCCCAGTCTTCCGGTGATACATCTATAGTGTACAAGTTTCTTAATTCATTCAACATCAAGCAGTATTTCTTTATCAAACCGTGTATGTCGAAACTCAAGTAAGTGTGTTCTTTTGCATTATACATAACTCCTTCCGTTTCATTTATCCACAGAAACGTATCAGGATATAAGGTGTAATAATAAGTCGGTTTCATCATATCTGTACCATTAGTTCTTTTGATATTCTTGCATATATTTCGGGCTGTTGTTGGAGCATATTCAGATAATAGCCCAAATAATCCAACGCTTCTTTCCTGTTTTTAAAACCGGGGCATCTAGGAGAAGACGACAAATTCTCCATATAGAACAAACACTGTTTGCAAAACGGCTTCATATAGCAAGCCTTGCACAAGTGTTTGGTCTTATTGTAGTATGCAGAGTATTGTTTGGCTATCGCATCCAAATCCAGATCGACTTTTTCAGATGTGACATGCCCCAATATATACTTCTGATCAATTCTTTCGCATGGCAGTATATCTCCATTTACTGTGAGAAATATCTTTTTTTGAAATGGCAGACACGTTCCTGTAGGAAATATTATACTTGCATTTTTTTTCAACAACGAGTTATATTGATAATAAACATTATCAGTCAATCTGTCTATCAGTCTAAGAAGATCCATCACATCAGAAGAAGCATACAGGAAATCACTATCAGCACATGAAAATTCCGTAGTTTGAGCGGATCGAAACATTTTCCTAAATTCCTCCTTTTTAGCTTCACTTATTCCAAAATTATTTAGTTCAGCCAATCGAGGACGTTTATTAAAATGCTCAATAATGAACTTTAGAACTTCAACATCATTATTTTTATCATGAATTACAGAATTAAAACTCACATGTTCTGCAAAATATTCAGGATAAGTTGATTGCAACAATTTCATATTATGAAACACCCGTTGAAAGGAATTAGCTCCCCGATGGTCCACACGATATCCCTGAGCATATTCGTCACCATCCAGGCTAAGCAACAACATCACTTCCTTTTCTGCCAAGAAAGACATATATCTATCCAACAACATTCCATTAGTTGTCATTGCATATCCGTATTTCACTCCGGGTATTGTCGGCAATGACTCCAGGTAAGCAACAATCTGTTCAATAAGGCTCATATTCATAAGTGGTTCTCCACCATAGAATCCGAATACAATCTTATGAGGAGAGGAAGCTGCCTGATGATTAGTCCATATATCATAAAGATAATCGATTAGCCTTTTAGCAACATCAAACTGAAGAAACTTATCCTCTCTTTTTCCATGCGTTTCATAGAAATCTCCATAACCGCAATATTTACATTTAAGATTGCAGGCATCTGTCACTTCAAAGGTTAATTGCTTTAAATTTATCAAAGAATTCAATACATTATGCCCGGACAAATTGTAGACATAAGTAACATCTTTCTGCTGAAGTTGCTCTAATAAATCACTATTCCTCATACTTTTTCAATTTTAGTTTTACAATAACAGGATTGCTTTCTTCTGTCAAGTCCGAGAATGGAGGTTTGCAGCCTTCTTCAAAGAACTCATAAGCATTCATTAAAGCGTAAAGGTATCCATCTTTCACCCATCCACTTCCACCTAAAACGCCAGAGGGATTCCAGTATTTAAAGCATTCATCAACATCATTAACAAAGCCATTTGGAGAGAACGTCAAGGCCTTATCATTATTCTTACAGAAACCCGAGCCGGAGTCATCCAATCTTCCTGCTACATGATACAAAACACCATTTCCCAACGGATATACCATAGACAACAATCTACGTCCAAAATCATATTCAGGGATGTCCAGTACCATGCGATGAACACAAAAATCATAATCTGCAAATGATTTATCTTTCTTGATGATATAGCAAGGACGCACATCCTTAAAGTCAGAAGTACAATAAATTGTATCCACAGATTGGTGTTTCCACCAAAACAGATTGTCATTAAAACCATAACTGAAAGGATAGCCTTGATCCTTTACTATTCCATTCTGAACTACAGCTTTTATATCATAATGATAATTCTGTTGACGATAAACAATAGAATCCGTTTGCAAATCTTTTGCAAATATAAAATTGGGACCATCGTAATTGATGGTATCGCCTCTCAAAGGGCGAGACCAAGGCAGATAATAATATACTTCATTCCCATTTACATAAGAAATAATTGTTTTATTCCAACCAATACTATCTGCTTTTGAAACGTCACCTATATGCTCACCTTCCAATGAATACAGACGAAATGTTAATCCCATATTATTATTGACAGCCACCATCTTGTTTTCTAAATCATAGGCAGCCCTCGTCGCTACTTTATTAGCTTCCCCCGGTCCTTGTCCTTGCTTAAATAATGACATCAAGAATTTACCATCAAGAGTATATTTATAAACAAATTTCTGATCAATATAAATGGCATCATCAATTACCGCTATACCTGTAAAAAGTAGATCAGGAATCAATGGCGTATCATCTAAACGTATATAAGATATACTTTCTACAAACTCCGATAGCTTCGACGGTTCTTCGGAATATTTCACATCACTCAAATCTATAATCGTAATATCCTGTTCATTCCCTATTCGACCTTTATTTGCAGAAGTACATGCAAATAGAAAGGCACAAAGAAACATAATAATTAATTGTTTCATAATAATAGCTTTAATTTTACAATTAAAAGAGAGTAGTTATACATGAGAGTATAACCACTCTCAATGTCTAGTCAAGCCATTTCACTATTTTGAAACAGTTTGCATAGCACTACCTTCACCACCTTGGCAAACACAAACAGGATCATTTGAACCGGTAATGGTATAACCATTCTCCTTGTTTGCAGCCTCATTCTCTGCTGTTGATGGTGATCCACCTGATGGAGTGGCACAAGAGCCACATTTACACCAACCTGGGTCGCCTCCTCCAAAGAGAAGACCCTGCTGCTTTTTGCTCAACTCAGCTCTATCGAGCTGATGAAGGCTAATTTTTGAAATTTTCTTCATCTTGCAAAAAATTAAATTAAACAATATAATAAATAACACGCGTGTTACATTCCCAAATAAAAAGAGAGGAGTTGAAGTTTTACATTCTCTATATTATACTTCCATGATTGATCTCTTATTCTTTTATGCCGGTTTAATGATAAAACAGTCAATAAATTTTCAGTTAAAGCATTCATTATCAAATCTTTTTTACCTTCAATATATTCTACCGAAATATAGCATTCATCTTCGAGCATTTCTTTAAGTCCTGTCGTATCAGTACCAACCAAAGGAATGCCATAAGCCATCATTTCAATTGCCACATAGCTACATTGTTCATGGAAAGAAGCCATAACTCCGACATCAGAAATTTGATAAAAGACTGATAAAAGCTCCTTATCTACTTTCCCGGCAAACGTTATCTTCCCAAAACAATCCCGACATAAAGGCAAATATTTATCATAATTCCCATCTCCCACCAGTAACAAATGGGCATCAGGCAATTTTTCCCGAATTCCTTTGAAAGCTTGAATGATTAAACTGACTCCTTTTATCTCATCCAATCTCCCGACAAAAAGTATTACTTTTTCATCCTTTCCAAATGCCATCTTACGCTTTTCATTCTCACATTCCTGCTCGTTCAGCAGCGTATCAGGCAGACGAATACCATTAACCATAGACACTATTTTAGAATCAGGAATCTTATATTCATTATTTAGTAGCTTATAAGTGTATTGTGAGAGACAAATCACTTTATCTACGCCATTAAGAAAAGATTTATCCTGCAGAAAATCCATATAAATCATTTGTTCAAAATCATTTCTTTCATCTTTTTCGCCATATATAATCTCACGAAATAACAAGGTGTTACCTTTCAAAAGGAGACACCAATTAAAATAATGTATCGTCAGAATAATAGATGCCTCTGGGAATCGAGATTTAATACACCTAGCCAAAGAAGCATGATGTAAATAATTGAAATGAAAAATACAACCAATCTTTTCATCAACAAACAAGGACAATAAATAAGCTACATTACGATTATATCTATCAGTATAAGTATTGTAGAGGAAGCTGCTTATTTGAGGAAATTTCAAATACCTTATATTATCTTGTTTCACTAGTGTAACTTCTTTTTCATCAGAATCCAGTTCTACCACCGTGAGATACAAAGATGCAGTTTGGCAAAGGCACGTTATAAGTTGGTTTATATAAGTACCTATACCATAGCTGGCAGCTCTATTTCTTGTATTGATTAAGTAAATTTGCTTCATAGCAATAATAATTTCAATCCATTTCTCCATGATAATTCTTCCTGTTTGCCATCGACCTGCTTGTTTACAATCCGTTTTATTATATCAATATATGGATAATCAACCCGTTTCCCATTATACAAATCAAGCAACATGGCAACCCCAACAGTAGAATTATGATCGCTTATTTCCATTCTGGAGCAAGCATACATCAATTCATCAATAAAACTCTTATCAAAAGCGGTTTCCTCATTCTTTCCAATAAGGCGTAATGAAACATAGCAAGCTAAACCGGCCAAACCTGTTTCAAAAGAGTAATCGGTGATACGTCTCAGATCCTTCTCCATAATCTTCTGATCGATATCAAAAAGAACTTCATTAGAATCACCTGATATAAATTTATTTGCCAACAAATATTCTATACCCCAAGCAATGCCGCACAGTCCGGATTCAAACCCCCAAATCATCTCCGTATGCATATCATCAAAGATTTCATCCAATATTTCACCTCCAAAATCTTCAAATAAGGTATTTTCTGTATACCGTGCATAGTGAAAGAAAAAAAGTACGAGTCCCATTCGACCATATACAATACTTGAGTCTGTATTAAAACTGCCAAACATTAATTGATGATTGGCTATCCGACTTAACAATAAATCTTTATCTTCCATATTTATTTCCGATTTCTCCAAGATGCTACATCATCTGTTAGCTCCTTAGTATCCATGTTACAAATTCTGATTAACTCCAAACGACTGTTGGAAGCAAGCTGCCTATTAAAAAAGCGAGAGTTATCTCCTCTTGGATGCCACAAATGATATAAAGGGCCTTCGGTATTCACACCTACAGGATAACCCAATATTTCCATTCGCCGGACCCGTTCGGCATCCTCAGGTCCCCAACCATAAAAATGTTCGTTCTCTCCGCCACATTTCAAGTAGACCTCCCTATTCACAAAGAAAAGTCCGCCACAGGAAGGGCGCCCAAGCCACCGCCTATAAGAAGCTGAGTGTAGCTGCAAATGTTCTAAGATAGAGTCAGCTCTCAAGCTTGCAACAGTCTGTTCTTCTGACAAAAACAGGACAGTTTGATCATAGGGAATCACCATTGCCGCCTTCCCATTCATAATCATATCCAATGATTCGTCTATCTGCTTATAAGGAAGTATCATTTCGGCATCCCATACAGCAACAACAGGAGTTGTGCATCTTTTCAATAGCCTATTTAAATAATGTGTACGATAAAAGACAGGGTCTTCGTCATACACAAAACAGAAATCAACATTCTCAAAGTCTTTCCATGTCGTATAAAGATTCTCCCTGTCTGCTTCCAAAACAAGCACCCGGATACCTGTAGGCTGTAGATAACGGAGCACAGCGTCCATATTGCGCTGACGTTCGGAGCTATCGACCCGAAGCGTGGTTATTATTGTTATTTGTTCTGTGTTTTCCATGAGATAGATACCTTTTTATTAATACAATTTCTATAACACTCAAAATGCAGCATGCCAGTCGCACCAGAAGGTCCATTCCGGTTCATCCAGTTGCATCTTATCTCTTCTATGTTTTTTAAGTATTTCCCTAGCTAGTTTATAGCCGTACCATCTGCCGGCTAGTTCTTCACCGAATGGTCCTGAAGCATTTGGAAAGAAATCCGTAAATTTCATTCCTCGTTGGTTTGAAGTGAGTTCTAATTGTTCTTTTGCGTATCTACAATCTATTGCTGTTTGCGCAGTCCAATGATGTTCAGGAATATTAAAATAGAAGTCGCGTTTACTTAATACGGTAAGGGTTTGTTGGTCTACCAACTTAAATCTTCTATATCCTAATTGATACAAGCGTTCCAGAGTCTCCAGTTCCTTGCCCATCGCAATGGTTTCATTCTCTCCCAGGCATTCTGTCTCCACTGATATATATGGAGGCTTTTCATCACTATTTTCTATTGTTTGCAATGCAATAATATCATTTCCTTCTATATCTATTTTGCAATAAAAAGGCATTCCATATTCTCTGAATAGGTCATCCAGCCGTTTTGACCGAACCTTTTTCTTTAGTGTTTTATTTCCCTGCCTGGAAGCGACCGCACCATTGGTCGAGTTCCAAAGAGTATTTTGACTAATAAAGAAATTTATATCTTTATCACTCTCATTCGTTATCGCATAATTAAGCAGGATAAGCCTGCCGTTATCAATATACTCTTTAAAAGAGCTTTTACCTTCTTCTATCAGTTCAATATCTGCATCTACAGCCACTACGTTATAACCTTTCAACAGATAAAAAAGAGTATCTTCGCCTTTATGAAATCCAATGTCATAGATTAACTCTTCCATGTTATTTTGTTTATCATCTTGTCCACTTTCGTCTTATAGAATCCTGTCACACGCAGTTCGAGTAGCCAGTCGAGAAGGTCATTTACATCATTTCCCGGTCCATCCAGTTTTCGGTCCATCCAGTCGATCAAGTAAATCAAATTTTCTTTTAGTTCGATGCTAGAATAGGTATCGCCCCTTTGCCAGCTTGGACGCAGGCGCATCAGTATATAGCGTCCCAAGCCTAAAATGCCATTATCTAACCCCAGTTCACTGATTGGTTCGTAATTAATTGCATATAGAACACACTGGTCTACTTCGACAAGAATCTCATCGGCATCCCCTTCCAGAAAACCGGATTGGATCAGATATTCTATTCCCCAGCCGATGCCACACAGTCCATCCGCAAAAGTGAGAGGTATTTCTAAAGAAAGTTCTTCTAAAAGCTTATCCAACAAGTCGCCGGCAATTTCTTCATAGTACACATCACCAGAACAACGAGCACAGTGAAAAAAGAAAATCACAGCACGCATCTTACCGTGCGCCAATCCCAATGATGAATAAAAGTCATTATTCAAAATGTTGGTAACTGAATATCTATGCAATAGTTCCTGATCTTCCATATTCTTATTTTGTTTGTATGTATTCAGACTTCTTTATTGGGAGAGCAATAGGATAAAACGCAAACAGAATATGGATTGCAGATAATGACATCCAAAGATGTTACTTGTCTTATGTCTTGTGCTTCTTTCATAATGTTTGTGTATTAGTTTTAATACGCTAAATATAAAAATAAAAAATGAATATACTGCTAATCATCGTATTATATTTCACGAATAAATATAATTTAACTTGATCTTTACAATTTATTCAATATACATATTGTTTTCCGCCAATCCAAGTCAGACGATGGTTTTTACTTAATGATTGATACATATAATATAATGTTCCGGATACAGATTTCAAGTTGATTTATCATTATATATCAAAGTTTTATTCTAACTTTGTGGTTTCAAATCGAATAAATAGTAAACGTTATGGAACATCAATTGACCATCTACAACACTTTAGATAGAAAAAAAGAGCTATTCGTACCGCTTCACGCACCGCATGTAGGCATGTATGTATGCGGACCGACAGTATACGGTGATGCTCACTTGGGACATGCCCGTCCCGCCATCACATTTGACGTACTCTTCCGCTATCTGACTCATTTAGGATATAAAGTACGCTATGTACGAAATATTACCGATGTCGGTCATCTAGAGCATGATGCTGACGAAGGAGAAGACAAAATAGCCAAGAAAGCCCGTCTCGAAGAATTGGAGCCTATGGAAGTTGTTCAGTATTACCTGAACCGCTATCATAAGGCAATGGAAGCACTGAATGTACTTTCTCCCAGCATCGAACCGCACGCTTCGGGTCACATTATCGAACAAATCCAGCTCGTACAGAAGATTCTGGACGCCGGATACGCTTACGAAAGCGAAGGTTCCGTCTACTTTGACGTAGCTAAATATAACAAGGATTATCATTACGGCAAACTCTCAGGGCGCAACTTGGACGACGTACTGAATACCACCCGCGACCTCGATGGACAAAGCGAAAAACGTAATCCCGCCGACTTCGCCCTCTGGAAAAAAGCGCAGCCGGAACACATCATGCGCTGGCCTTCTCCATGGAGCGACGGTTTCCCCGGATGGCATGCCGAATGTACCGCCATGGGACGCAAGTATCTGGGCGAGCACTTCGATATTCACGGAGGAGGAATGGACCTGATCTTCCCGCATCATGAATGTGAGATCGCACAGTCGGTAGCTTCGCAAGGCGATGACATGGTTCACTACTGGATGCACAACAACATGATTACCATCAACGGTACGAAGATGGGTAAATCACTCGGCAACTTCATCACGCTGGATGAATTCTTCAACGGTACTCACAAGTTGCTGGCACAAGCCTACACTCCGATGACCATCCGTTTCTTCATCCTGCAAGCTCACTATCGCAGCACTGTAGACTTCAGTAACGAAGCATTGCAAGCTTCGGAAAAAGGGCTGCAACGTTTGATAGAAGCAATCGAAGGACTCGACAAGATCACTCCGGCCGCAACAACTTCGGAAGGTATCAACGTGAAAGAGCTGCGTGCTAAATGCTACGAAGCTATGAATGACGACTTGAATACTCCTATTGTCATCGCACAGCTTTTCGAAGGTGCCCGCATCATCAATAATATCAACGCAGGAAATGCAACGATCTCCGCAGAAGATCTGAAAGACCTGAAAGAAACTTTCCACCTGTTCTGCTTCGACATCATGGGGCTGAAAGAAGAGAAAGGTTCTTCCGACGGTCGCGAAGCCGCTTATGGCAAAGTCGTTGATATGCTTCTTGAACAACGCATGAAAGCAAAAGCCAACAAAGACTGGGCTACTTCCGACGAAATCCGTAATACATTGACTGCACTCGGATTTGAAGTGAAAGATACGAAAGATGGTTTCGAATGGAGATTAAACAAGTAATTCAAGTTCTCCCTAGCAGACTGTCTCATTAATCGCATATAAAACTGAGGGTCGATTCTTCGCTGAACCGACCCTCTTTCTTTCATAGAAACACAAACATCAATACCTATTTAAATTCTCTCTTCATTTATTTTCAAGAATCATTTCCACCGGTTGTCCATGCTGACAAGTTACATCCAGTATCGTATGGGCACCTTTATATTCAAGCCTTACATTCGCCGGTGTCTCCAAGAAACTCCAGCGGCCTTTCAGCTCTATTATTTTACGAACAGGGCGGCTCGGTTCTTTTGTCGTATACGTCTTTTCCGCAATATTCAAGTTTGGGTCACAGACGCTGAGACGAATCGCCTTTTTTCCCTCTGCCGCATACATGACCATCGTTTCCGCAGGAATGGAAGCAACCACCAGCTTATCGTCAGCAGACCGGTAATCTTCAAAAACAGCATATCCGGTTATACCCGTTTTCCTGTCATAGACAATATGCGCAGTCTGATCACGTTGCCATACTTCGTATACAGGCGTTTTCTTCAGTTCATCCAAATCCGAAGCTGAAGGCTGAATCAGTACCATATATTCATAAGTAGCATTCTTCGGGGCGTTGCCATGTTCAATCCAGGCAGAAGAAAATGTTCCTTTAGTCTTTTCGCGGGTTTTCTCATGACGCGACTCCTGTTCGGCTATCTGTGAACGAAGGGTTCCGTCAACTACATGATAATAATTATCATAGCCGTCGTGCAACCAATAGTTATCCTTACCTGTCTTCTGCTCTTTGCCGTTAAATTTCGTCTGGAAGAGAGTGGTCTCCGTAGGATAGTCAGCATTGCTGTTCGTGATGCCTGTTCCGAGGCAGATCATCCGGTTATCAAAACAGAAGACGGATTTACGGGCTACAAAGTCAGGAGTAAAGTTCTCATAATCACGTTCCGTCAGTTTCATTGCAAACATTCCGTTCATGCCGCCTAAAGAGCTGCTTCCGGAAAAGTTTTCCGTAGACCGTGCCATCGTCGTACCTTTCAGGGGACTGTCCAAGAGTTCAAAAGGAAGATGAATGGTGGTCGTACCGGGCAGACGGTTCCAGTCCCATCCTTCCTGTACAAAACCACTTCCGGCACGGGAGACGGGATTTCCTTTTCCCATAATCTGTACCGATCCGTAGCTTTGATAACGTCCGTAACGATTATCTTTCGCATAGATTTCAGCACCCCATACATCTGTGGTATATCCTTTCAGTGTCACCATCCAGTCTGCACGGCGGAAAATACCTGCCGATCCATAGTTATAAACAAAAAAACCGTGGGGAGCCTGTGCAGGCTGAATACCTTCTTTTCTGAAGAAATGTGCATTCCTTGTATTCCGATCACGTATCAGACGCAAATAATCGGCGGCCAGTCCATGATCGAATGTATTTCCCTGACCGGACAAGTCTCCTGACAATGCAATATTGGCAAATGCTTCTATATCATCGCTTCCCATCTTTCCGCCAAAAGGATGGCGACCGCTAATGCCTGTCCCCCATTCGTAAAGGTTACAATAATTGCGCATGGCGAGGAAGGCAGACTTGATATGTTGCCGTGCCTCTTCCGTCAGTTCAAATCCAGTCCCGTTGGTGAGAGCGATAAATTGGCCGATGGTAGCCAGTACTCCGGTTGTATAGCCGGGATAGAAACCTCCGTGATGAAAGGTCGTTCCATCTACTTTGATACCGCCGAGAGTGCCCGGAGTATAATTCAGCGATGAAGACAACCAGCGCGACAAACCATTCAAAGCCTGTTCCTGTTCCCTTGCATCGGGGAACATCATGGCGGAGATAAACTTTGCCATCAAGAGCGTATGCCATGAATCCAGTAATTCATCCCGCTCCGGCGGACACGGTTGACGGGTCTCCTGTAAAGCAGCCCAGAAACGTAAAGTGGATAGATAGGCATCCCGGTGAGGATGTTTATAAATCGCGTCCCGCATGAGCCAGGCGGTAGTATATATTTTACGTACCTGATAGCCGTAATGATGGTTCGTCCCCATGCCGCTGCCAAAAGCGAATCCCTGATCCATTGCATAGTCGAATACGGTAAAATAGTTCTTCTTCGATGCCTCATTCTGATTGTAGAAGGCATCGTATGCAAAACCGGCAAGCATCGTTTCGATATCATTCCATGACATCTCCCCTTTCTTCTTGTCTTGCTCGTCCGGTGCTACAACAGGAGTTCCGATAAAGCCGGTTCCGGCTGCGGAGGGAGTAATGGCAGCTCTTTCAAAAGTTTTATAGGCAGCGTTGATCTGTCCTTGGGGAGCTTTCTTCACATCGAGAAATTCAGTCAGGCGTTGTTCGATTGTTTTCAAGTCCTTCTTTTGCCGAGTTGTCAGTTTAGAAAGCAAGGGGACATCATAAGACTGCTGTTCCCACTTCCATACAAGACACCAATGCCAGAGGTCACGATTGGAAAGACCGTTGTTAGCTGGCAATTGTTGGTCCGGTGTCGTGCGCAGATTCATCTTCTTTTCCGGAAAGATCAGGCGATCCAGAAAGATGCGCCCTTTACGGTCGGGAGCGACCAGACGATAAGAAACTATATTTTTATCTTTCTTATCACCGTTCATGTAGGCGAAAGATATCCAGCAAGCCCGCCAGCCTGCCGCTTGCAGATGATACGTGAACCAATAAGAGACTTCACCCGCCTTATTTAGAAACTCAAAACGGATAGAGTCCTGTTGGGGGTTCTCGTTATATATCCACAGGGTAATACCAAATTGCTGTTCCTTTTTGGCATTCAGCGATAAAGGTTCTATCTGAACGTCCAGTGTCGAGGCAGGTTGGAAATCCCATTCCAGACTGCTTTCTCCCTCTTTATAGAAAAGAGAAGAAAGTTTCACTTCACCTTTCCCCGAAACTTTGAACGTCTCGGGAACCTTTTCTTCAAACCCTATGACCTGCGCATAAGAGGACAAAGAACAAAACAAGAACAGAAATATAAAACAAACAGCTTTCATGATCATTAATTGTTTAAAGGCAGTTCTTACCACACCCGGGTGTCAGGATGCACGACACCCGGGTGTCAGCATGTATGAGATCCGGGTGTCGGTATGTATGAGACCCGGGTGTCATACAAACCGTATTAGTATACGGTATCAGTAAGGTATACGGTCCGAAAGAATCTTTTCCGTATACCACGGATCGTCGATTTCTTTCAGCATTGTTCCCATTTCACGATAAAGTTGCTCCACAACTTCCTTATTTTCATCCAAAGGCAGATTATTCAGCTGATAAGGGTCGTTTACGTCATCAAACAGCAGACTTTTCTTTAGCTGTTTCGTCTTCCGGTCGATATACAGAGCCAATGTATAGCGAGCCGTCTTAATGCCGCGCGAAGAGGGGAAATAAGATTGCACCAATCCATCCTTATCTTTCTCTCCATCCAGATTCTGAATATACAACGCACCTGCCGGACGAACAATTTCCGCCTTTTCATCGAAGAAAAAAGGTGCGAAGTTGCGTCCCTGCACCTCGGAAGGAATCGAATCCCCCAGACCGCACAAGCCGAGTACGGTAGGCATAATGTCGGGAGCAGAAAGCAACAAATCATCTACCCGGGGCTGAATCTTACCGGGGAAACGAACCAGGAACGGAATATTCATAGATTCGGAATAGGGAGAGTTCTTAGGGTCGTCCGTTCGCTGGCTGCACATTGTTTCGCCATGGTCGGAAGCAAAGATGACTACTGTATTTTTATCCAATCCCAATTGTTTCAGTGCTTCCAAAATCTGTCCGAAAGCACGGTCTACTCCGGTCACAGAAGCAAAGTAGTAACGGACGGATTCCGCTTTTTTCATATTCAGATCTACGTTTGGGCGAATCAGCAGACTGTCCAGCGGTTGATCTTTATAAAGATTGAAGTCCTGTTCTTCACAATCGTTCAGCGAACGGTATGGGCTATGCGGCGGGTTCATTCCCACCATGATGAAGAATGGCTTCTTCGTATCACGCACGTTTCCTTCATTCTTGAGATAAGAAACAACTTTGCCCGACTCATGGAGCGGTGACCATTCTTTCGGATCATGCCTCTTGCCGTCCGTATCCCAATAATGCGGGTTCTTATGTTCGTCAAACGTGCCGTACGAATACCAATAGTTGAAACCATGGCGCTGCTCTTTCGGCGTATAAGCGTCCCACACTGGACGCTGTGTTTCTACATATTGTCCCGGATTCTCCGGATCATTCGGGGTCGGGAAGTCAGCGTGAAGTTTACCGAAATAAGCACAATCATAACCAGCCTTGCTGAATACGTCGCCTATGCACTCCGCATCGTCACGCAAAGAGCTGATAGGACGTGTAGAGTTACAGTTCAAAGGTACACCACTGCGATTCGGATACATACCGGTCAGCAACATTCCACGATGGGGGCTGCTCAGCGGACAGTTGCTCTGAGCAGAAGTCAGCACCATAGATTCACGTGCGAAGGTATCTATGTTAGGAGTATGCACGGGGTCTCCCCGAAAGTTTACCTTATCTCTGAAACCTTCCTGATTCCAGAAGCCCATTGCCTGATTGCGATACTGATCAGGAAATACATAGATGATGTTTGGATGTTCCGCCTGCTCTGCCACCTGTTTGGGAGCTTTACAGCCTTGCGCTGCAAAGAGGGTCAAGCCACCCATCAATAAGTTTACTGATTTGTTTATCATGATATAAAGAATAACAGTTAATGCACCGGAAGAGACTAATATATGCACATATCCGGCTAAGTACAAGCAAGGCAGTTCTTACTTCTTTTCCAGGTCTCTTTTGCGCATCAATCCTTCCAGGAAGTAATAGTCAGCGTAGTTCAAAGGCACATCTATTTCCTGGCCGTGAGGGATACTGCCTACAGAGTGCATCAGTATAAAGTTTCCATTCGTGCCCACTTTGGCACGATAAGCCGGTGAGCCGAGGCTTTCCATAATCTTATCAGCAGTTTCCTTATAGTGATTGCCCGGCAGATAACCGTCGAGTTCGTACAGAGCAGAGGCCGTACAGGCGGCTGCCGAAGCGTCACGAGGTTCGTTCGGAATGTTCGGAGCATCGTAATCCCAGTAAGGAACGAGGTCTTCCGGCAGGTTCTTATTGGTAAAGATGAAGTTATACACCTTCTGTGCCTGATCGAGATACTTCTTGTCTTTTGTATAGCGATAGCAAGTGGTATAACCGTATAATGCCCAAGCCTGTCCGCGAGCCCATGATGATTCGTCCGCATATCCTTGTGCTGTTTGTCTCTTACGCACTTCTCCTGTTTCGGGATCGTAGTCTACCACATGATAGCAACTGTTGTCCGGGCGGAAATGGTGGGCCATCGTTGTATCCGCATGTTTCACTGCTATATTGTAAAAGGTAGAGTCACCGGAAAAAGCCGTAGCTTCAAACAGCAATTCCAGATTCATCATATTATCGATAATCACCGGACATTTCCATCCGCGTGTTCCCTGCCAGCCTTTATCGGCATCCCATGACTGGATAACGCCTGCTCCCGGACGGAAACGGGTAGACAATGATTTTGCGGCTTCTACAATCACATCCTTATATTCTTTTTTATCTGCAAAACGGTAACCGTTAAGATAACTGCACCCGATCATAAAGCCGACATCGTGATGCCACTTCAGATATTTCACAGAATCGAGGGCTTCTGTGTATTTTTCTGCCAAAGGCAACCACTTTTTATCCCCTGTCAGATTGTAAGTCAGCCACATGCTGCCCGGAAAGAAACCGGAGCACCAGTCATCAATAGGTATATAGGAGATACTACCATCTGCATTGATGGTTCTTGGATTCAGAATTTTACCGGATTTCTCGATAATGTCTGTCTGAATTGTGTTTTGTGCTACAGCGTTGTCGATGTTGTCCTGAATAAAATCGACTTCAACCTTTTTTTGTCCACCGCAACTCGTAAAGATCAGAAGCGAAAGTCCCAATGCGCTAAGAATTGTTTTCATAATACATGGATTATTTGTTAAGTTAATAATTATCTGGTGGCAAAAGTAGTACTTTCAAATAGAATAGACCGTCCCAAATAATCCAATTCAGGGACAAATTTGGTACATTTCTCCCTTGAAGGGCATATTTGCACAGATATTCCCCAAAAGCCTGCTTAATTATTTAATGTAATTGAAAATGTAATTATAATAATCTGACTAATATATAATATATTCTGGTCATTTCAAAAAAAAGGCATTCTAACTCTTCTACATTTTTATTATATTTATTTGTAATTAACCGATTGATTGTTAATTATAATTATCATCATCACACCTACATAAAGTTATGCAAACTAAATAAGAAATTACTTATTTAGTTAGCTTTGCCATGTCTTTTCTCAGTCAAACTCTTCGTTGATGAGAATCAGACATATATAGATATTTGTACTTAAATCTACAACATATTATGAGCACAACATGCCAACATCAACAAGGTGAAGGATACCTAAAACTCCTAAAGATTTAGATACATATTATGCTTATAATAAGAAAGATAGGCAAACGTTGTAAGCAATAATATTTATTGTTCGGATGCACTTTAACCATTTTATTATTTATATTTATGAAAAACCACCTAATAACAGTACTTGTCTGCTGTTTATTCTTCATCGGTTGTAAAGATGATAAAGCCAACTCTAATCAGTATGACCCATCTCAACCAGTAGTATTTACAGATTTTAGCCCTAAAGAGGGAGGTATGCGAACCCGCCTGTACATTGAAGGCAGTAACTTCGGGAATGATCCCACCAAAATTCACATTACGATCGGTGGAGAAAAAACCAAAACCATCGGAGCCGATGGAAAAAAGATTTATTGCATGGTTCCTTCCAAGGCTTTTGATGGAATAATCAATGTTCGTGTAGATGGTCCGGATGGCAAACCTATTGCAGAACATACATTTGAAGAGGAATTCAAGTACACTCCTGCAACGATCGTAGGTACCTTGCTACGTAAGGTAGACGAGGATAATAATTCTGCATTTCAAGAGGGTTCGTTCGATGAAGGAGCTTCTATTCCTTCCAATGACTGTATGGTGTTCGACCCCAAGTACAAGGATGGGGACAACCGGTTACTTTTTTCTTCAAACCATTCTGACGGTCTCCATCTAATAGACCTGACAGAACAGACTGTAAAACGTCTCTTCCCAAGAACGGGATATAGCACAATGTATTCTTTCACATTCAGTGCTGACGGAGACACGTTGCTGTTTACCGATGATCACGGTCAGGACAACACCACCCGGGCAAATATCTATTATTCTCTCCGTCGTGAAAACTTTCGACGAATTCGTCCCTACAACTATGGCAGGACAGCATATAGCTTAGTGTATATGGATGACGGAACCATCTTTTACACCACCTGGTGGGAGGGAAAAGTCTACAAAATGATACGCAATGGGGCTATTCCCAATATCGACGAGAATGCGGAGGTTGCCTTTAGCCTGAGTCAGATATCGGCAGTGGGCGGTTCACATACGATATTATTCAGGCACCCGTCCAATAAATTTATGTATATGCTTTCCGACAATTTTGGCGCAGTGTTCAGAGCCGATTATGATCCGGTGGCAAAAACATTCGGTAATCCTAGCATCATTGCCGGAAACATGAACGATAAAAGTTTCAAGGAAGGAACGGGAGGAAGCGCCCGGTTTAACAAACCACAGTTCGGTGTATTCGTAAAAAACGAGAAATACGGCGAAGGAATTGGTCCTGACAACGACCAATATGACTTCTATTTTTGTGACAGAGAAAATCACTGCATCTGGAAACTGGATCCTCATGGGGTAGCGTCTCTTGCAGCCGGACGAAGTAACGAAAACGCCGACGGCAAAATATGGGGATACGTAGACGGCAATCCATTGCATGAGGCACGTTTCAATCAGCCAGCCGGTCTTGCTTACGACCCTGATACAGATATGTTCTATATTGGAGATATTGATAATAAAGGGATTCGTTATATGACAACGGAATAATACTATTTAAAACACAAGTAAATATGAGAAATGTAATCTTACTATTTTTATTGATAGTAGGCTGGACAACTACAGTCTGCGCTCAAAATGAACAAGAGACGATTGAGGTGACGGGAATCGTCACTGATCCAAAGAACGAACCTTTAATAGGCGTGAACGTTACAGCAAGAAATATGCCCGGCTTCGGTGCGATAACAGACATAAACGGACGTTACAAGATCAAGGTTCCCAATTACTCTTACTTGATTTTTTCCTATGTGGGATTTACAAAGCAGGAAATCTTTATCAAAGACAAAAAAATCATTAACATCGTTATGGCAGAGACGAAAGAAACGGTCATTGACGAGGTTGTTGTCACAGGGACCGGTGCTCAGAAGAAGGTAACTGTGACAGGTGCCGTTACCACAGTCGACGTTTCCCAGCTACGTACTCCGACGGCAAGCATCACCAATGCTCTTGCAGGCAATGTAGCCGGTATACTCGCCCGCCAGACTTCCGGACAGCCGGGTAGCAATATTTCTGAGTTCTGGATACGCGGTATCTCCACTTTCGGTGCCGGAGGCAGTGCATTGGTGTTGGTCGATGGCTTCGAACGTGATATGAATGAAATCAATGTGGAAGATATCCAGGACTTCTCCGTGTTGAAAGATGCCTCCGCAACAGCCATTTACGGTTCACGCGGTGCAAATGGCGTTGTCTTGATCACGACCAAACGCGGCAAGGAAGGGAAGACCCGCGTCAATGCCAAAGTAGAAACCTCGTATAATACACGCACCAGAACTCCGGAATTTGTGGACGGTCCAACATATGCCCGCATGATGAACGAAGCCTTGGTTAGTCGTAGTCAGGCTCCGGCCTATAGCGAAAGCGACTTGGAACTGTTTGCAAACGGGCTGGATCAGGATCTTTTCCCGAATGTGGACTGGATGAACTTAATACTGAAAGACGGTGCCCCCACTTATCGCGCAACTGTAGACTTGACCGGAGGTGGTACGGTAGCCCGCTATTTCATTTCTGCCAGTTATGTAAATGAAGGCGGCATGTACGAGACGGATCGTGCAATGACGGACTATAACACCAATGCCAACTACCATCGCTGGAACTACCGCATGAATGTAGACATAGACCTGACAAAATCCACGCTGCTAAAAGTAGGCGTATCGGGTTCTTTGGACAAGCAGAACCTGCCGGGAAGCCAGTATCATGAAATATGGCACTCGTTAATGGGATACAGTCCCATCGCTTCTCCGGTACAGTATAGTGACGGGAAATGGGCAGCAGTCGGTAGTGAAGGACGAAGAAATCCGTGGGTACTGACCACCCAACAGGGATATCAGGAAACATGGAAGAATAAAATACAGACTACGGTTAATCTTGAACAAGATTTGAAATTTATCACAAAGGGATTAAAATTCTACGGACGTTTCGGATTCGATACATATACGGATAACGGTGACAACCGTTTCAAATGGCCGGAAAGTTGGTTAGCGGAACGGCAGCGTACCTCCGACGGAGAACTGCAATTCAGAAGAATAGAGACGCAGAAACTGATGGACGGAACGATGTATTCAAGTGGACAACGGAAGGAATACTTGGAGGCAGAGCTACACTATAACCGTACGTTTGGCGACCACATGCTAGGGGCCGTTTTAAAGTATTCTCAGGATAAGACTACCAATACATCTCACAACGGCAATACAGATAGCTACGAGAAGATTGTGCAGAGTATTCAGAATCGTCATCAGGGGTTTGCAGGACGTTTCACATACGGATGGAAATACCGCTACTTCTTTGACTTTAATTTCGGTTACAACGGCTCCGAGAACTTCGCCTCAGGTCAGCAGTTTGGATTCTTTCCCGCCTATTCTGTAGCATGGAACATCGCTGAAGAGTCAATCATCAAGAAACATCTCAAATGGCTGAATATGTTTAAGCTGCGCTACTCATATGGTAAGGTAGGTAACGACAATGTGGGAACCCGCTTCCCATACGTAGAGAAATTCGGGACATGGGATGAAGACGGTTATTATTACGGTGATATCGGCACCAGTAATTATTATTATACCGGACTGACCTATTCGAGAATTGCGTCAAGCAGCATCACTTGGGAGGTAGCCAAGAAACATGACCTCGGACTTGACTTCTCTATGTTCAATGATAAGTTCAGTGGCAGCATTGACTACTTCCACGAACAACGCAACGGTATTTATATGGTACGTAGTTACCTTCCTCAGATCATCGGTCTGAATCACATCACAACGAAACCTTATGCCAACGTGGGATCTGTCTTGTCCGAAGGTTTTGACGGTAATATCGCTTATAAACAGAGGATAGGTGAGGTAGACCTTACGGTACGTGCCAACATGACCTATAGTAAGAATGAAATCAAGGAGTATGACGAAGAGAACAGCCGCTATCCGTATAAGATGAAATACGGATTCCGTGTAGACCAGGCACGCGGCCTGATAGCCGAAGGATTGTTTAAGGATTATGAAGAAATCCGTAACAGACCCTCACAAGGTTCAGGCATCATGCCGGGAGACATCAAATACAAGGACGTAAACGGTGACGGAGTCATTAACGGAGATGACGAAGTGCCCATCGGTGCGACCACCCGCCCTAACCTGATTTACGGGTTCGGTGTATCTGCACAATGGAAAGGATTTGATATCAACGTTCACTTCCAAGGAGCCGGCAAGTCATCCTTCTTCATAGACGGATTCACCGTATATCCATTCCAAGAGAAGTCATGGGGCAATATTCTGACGGATGTAGTGGGTAACTACTGGTCGCTGGGAATCAACGAAGACCCGAATGCCAAATACCCGCGTCTGAGTTATGGAGGTAATAGCAACAACTATCGTGCTTCTACTTACTGGCTGCGAAACGGTTCGTACATCCGTTTAAAGAATGTGGAATTAGGTTACAGCATCCCCAAACGGTTTGTCAATAAACTCCATTTGGACCGTGTACGCCTCTACCTGATGGGAACGAATCTGCTGACCTTCTCCGACTTTAAGCTTTGGGATCCGGAACTGGGTAGTTCCAATGGACAACAATATCCGTTATCCAGAACAGTGACCATCGGACTGACGGTAGGAATCTAAAACAATCATTAAAAGAAAAGTTATGAATAAAAATAAATACATTTTATTGGGAGCAGTGGTACTCGGCTTGGGACTCACTTCCTGTTCCGATTTCCTAAATGTAGATCGCTATTTCAGAGACCAACAATCTACAGAACGCATTTTCTCGGACAAAGACTATACACTTCAATGGCTGTCATTCTGCTACAGTCGCCTGCAGGGAGATAATCTGGAGGTGGGACACAGTGACGTATGCCCTTTCAATTTCTCAGACGACCAAGTATTCAACGAACGAGGAGACCGTTTTGCCAAATTCAAACGCGGCGAATATTTAAATTCCACTGGTGGCCAAAATGCTTGGAAATGGTCGTATGACGGAATCTATCAAGCCTCCATTCTACTGAATGAATTGTATGAGAATGAAGATCTCACTCCGGAGGAAGTGACGGACATAAGAGGACAGGCCCGTTTTCTGCGTGCCTATTTCTACTGGTTACTGCTGAGAAAATTCGGTCCGATACCCATTCTACCACCGGAAGGAGCCGACTATACAAAATCGTATGACGAACTGGCCTACCCACGTAAAACCTATGATGAGTGCGTGGCATTCATCACTTCAGAACTCGAAATTGCAGCTACCGAACTGTTCGAAAAACGCGATAACTTGAACATTGCCCGCCCGACTAAAGGAGCCGCGCTGGCTGTACGTGCCAAAGTTTTCCTTTATGCTGCCAGTCCGCTGGTAAACGGGAATACGGAAATGGCAGACTTCATCAACAAGGACGGCCAACAGTTGATTCCACAAGAATACAATGAAGAGAAGTGGGCAAAAGCCGCTGCTGCCGCCAGAGACATGATCGAGTACTCGGAAACGAGCGGACTCTACAAACTTTATACTTTTGAAAGGCGCCCGGTTAGTACAGACGAGGCTTATCCAACCACTATTGAACCGCCATATCATGAGGAATACAGTAACAAGCCTTTTCCGGAAGGATGGTCCAATATAGATCCATTTGAATCATATCGGTCTCTTTTTAATGGAGATATCTATGCAGCCGAAAACCCGGAACTTATTTTTACCCGAGGAACCAATGGTGACAGCAATGACTTAAAAACAGACAACACGATGGTAGATTTCGTAAAGCATCAACTGCCCGGAACTTTTGGAGGATATAACGTACACGGAATGACCCTGAAGCAAAGTGAAGCATACGCTATGGCAGATGGTACATCATTTGACAAAGAATGCTACACATTATGGAAAGGGAAGTTCACAAACGATGAAAACAAAGATGAACACAAGTACGACAATGTAAAAAATGGCGTATGGTGGGGATATACCAACCGTGAGCCTCGCTTCTATGCTTCCGTAGCTTTCAACGGAGCACAATGGAACGCACTGAGCATTAAGGAAGAAGGAGGAAAAGACTCACGAAACAAACAAATCTGGTATTATCGCGGAGCAACCGACGGTCGTATCAATGGATCTGATAACTGGTGCATTACGGGCATCGGCATCATGAAATATGTAAATCCGAACGATTGCGCCAAATGGGGAGGCTCTATCTACCAAAAAGTGGAACCTACACTTCGTTATGCCGACATATTACTGATGTATGCAGAAGCACTGAATAATATTTCCGAAGGGACACACTACCAGGTGGCCTCATGGGACGGAAGCCAGACTTACGATATCTTCCGTGACAAAGAACAGATGCGCCGTGGAGTTAAGCCTGTCCGTATGCGTGCCGGAGTCCCCGACTATAGCGATGAAGTATATGAAAACCCGAAAAAATTCTTTGAAAAAATAGTTCATGAACGGCAGATCGAATTCTTTGCAGAAACCCAACGCTACTATGACCTGCGTCGTTGGAAAATTGTCGAAGAACATGAAGGAGAACAAATCTACGGTTGCAATACACTGATGAACGAAGAATACAAGGACATGTTTTATCTGCCAGTCAGAGTGGCCGAACTACAGACTTCTTTCTCACGCAAACAGTACTTCTGGCCTATCAGCTTCGATGAGCTGAAACGCAACAATAATCTCTCACAAGCTCCCGGATGGCAGAATTATGATTAGTGTTAACATTATAAACCAAAAGATCAATATGAGAAAATTATATATTTTAGGAATGATACTGGGGATGTATGCAACATTCAGTGCATGCAATGACGAGTGGAAAGATGAACTTTACACACAGATGCTTTCTTTCAAGGCACCTTTAGGTGACAACGGCTTGAGTGAAATTTATGTACGCTATCAGCCGGATGGAACAGGAATATACCAGTTGCCGGTCATTGTCAGCGGCTCGAAAAGCAACAGTCGGAATATCGATGCAAAAATAGCCGTGGATGAGGATACGCTCCGAATACTTAACCAGGAAAAATTCCCTGTAGGTCGTCAGGACCTCTGGTATGTCCCCCTTGCAGAACAGCATTATTCTTTTGAATCAAACATTTGCCATATTCCTGCGGGAGAGAATATACAGCTCTACCCCATCCATTTCAACTTTAACGGGTTGGAACTGGATGAGAAATACGTACTTCCGCTGACTATTGAAGAAGACCCTTCTTATGTTCAAAACAAATATAAGGGACGTTATAAAGCGCTGCTGGGAGTCAATCTGTTCAATGACTACTCCGGAACGTATAACACCACGCTGATGAACATTTACATCGAAGGAACGACAACCGATCCCGCCAAGGTAGATACACGCTTAGCCCGCGTGGTGGACGAGAATACCATTTTCTTCTATGCCGGCTCAACGTGGGTGGAAGATGAAAACCGCTCCAGGTATAAAGTATTTGTCGAGTTTGAAGAAGGAACGGAGGACGAGGAAGGTACTATTAAAGGAAAGTTGAAGTTGTACGGTGACGAAGGCGAACCGGGAATCAATATCCGACCATTGGGAGAATGCAAATATGAAAAACGAATCATTCAGCACGAGACCATCAAATATATGGAACGCCACCTTACCACACTGGAACTGAGTTATAAGTACACGGATGTCACTTCCAATCCGGATTATCCGATAACTTACGAAGTAAAAGGTTCTATGACAATGGAACGCCAGATCAACCCGTTGATACCGGATGAGGATCAAGCTATTGAATGGTAAGAGAAAATTAAAAAAGGAGGAGACAAGCACTTGATTAAACATAGAAGCTTATCTCCTCTTTCTTTTATCAGGATACTCCATATAGCATTTTTATTAGATGATACGAATGCAAACACCATACCAGTCATAAGGTATTCGAGATTGATGAAGAATAATACCCCCTAAAAACGTAAGTATCCGACAGCCATATATGGGAATATATTTATTACATTTGCGGAAGAATCTTGAATTTTAAATTATAGGCTAATTCGGCTCTCATAACTTATCATTCAACGTTTCAAATTAGTAATTCAAAATTAATCATTATGACCCCACAAGAGTTTTTTAAAAAGGACCTGTTCGCCGAAAATGCAGGCGTAGTATTGCTTGAAGTACGCGAAGGATACAGTAAAGCCAAACTGGAAATAAAACCCGAACATCTTAATGCCGGAGCGCGGACACAAGGAGGAGCGATTTTCACGCTGGCAGATCTGGCACTCGCCGCAGCTGCCAATTCGCACGGAACACTCGCTTTCTCTCTTTCATCCTCAATCACTTTTCTGCGTGCCAGCGGTCCGGGCGACACTCTCTATGCCGAGGCACGCGAACGGTATATCGGCCGAAGCACCGGCTGCTATCAAGTAGATGTTACTAACCAGAACGGAGACTTGATCGCTACATTCGAATCAAGTGTTTTCCGGAAAGATCAGAAAGTACCTTTTACTCTGTAGACAGACTATTTAACTATAGAAGTCAATGGATGACGGTGACCTCTGACATCATTTAAGAAAGCTTTGGCTGAACCGAAATTCAAGAACATATCTAAACGGACAGGAAGGTGGTTCTTATCATCTGTTACGAAGAAAGTAATCACTTCCTTTTCTTTCCCTTTTTTATCGTATTCAACTAATGAGAAGATCAGGCAGCGATAGGTAACCCCATTTTCCGCTTTCACATTCTCTTTTCCCCGATAAATCAGTGTCTGTTCTTCCACTTTACGTCCGGTAGCCATCGGGAATTTGATTTTATCGCCTACCTTATAATCAGCAGGATCATAAGAACGCGCTTGGGCAAGGATAGTCAGCATATCGTAGATGCAGCGACTGTCGCTTTCTTCCGACTCCTGAACTTCTCCGTCACGGAACGTACGTTTTTGTTTGGCAAAGCAAAGGCCGTCTTTATAAGAGAACCAAGCCTCATCTACCGTATAGCGTTTTCCTTCCTCGGCACCTTTACGGAAATAACGAGGTTCCAGTTTTTCACCCATGACGCAAGTCAGTGTATCGCGCATCTTGAAAAAGAAGTCGGCACGCTTGCTACCTAAGGCAAGCAGATTGATACGGTAAGCCGGTTCCGAATGATAGGTAGTTGCATTAGTCGTCAGACTGGCTATACCCGCTTTCACCCAAACGAATTTCCAGTTGAAGTACAAATCATACATTACATGCTCTCCGGATTGAAAAGCATCGTTTTTAGCTTCACACTGAGCATTGGCAGGAAGCGCAAAACTTCCCATCAACAATGCAAGAATTCCAACAATTAGATGACGTCGCAAATTAGCGACGGTTACGGTTTTGGTTATTTCTATCTCTTTCTCTTTCTTTCTTTTTCTTGTCTTCATCTGGTTTTTGTTTTTTTAGTTCATCCAGTTTCTGTTTGTCTACAGGAGTTGCGTGTATATCCCAGTTTTGGTCAACATCCCATAACGCTTTATATTCAACAACCTTGGGGAAATAGTAAACTTCTTCCGGTTGTATTCCTTTTGCATAGTCTCCCGTGTCCCATTCTCCGTTTCCATTTCTATCATTAATCAGTCTGGCGGCATATTTCCCCGGATTCAGGTAATAGAAATCTGCCCTTCCATCATCCACCAGTCTTCGTCGAACCACTTTATCTTGGGTATCCAGTAATTCTATAAATGCCTGAGGATCTGCTCCTGTTACAATAAAATGAAGAGTAAAATATTCATCCTCACTACGTACCTTAAATGATTGTTTTATCTTATCGGTAAACAAACCATAAATGCCATGAAATGCAGTTGAGTCCACCGAGAACTCATATTCCATTGTAGCGTCCCAATCATTTGCCGGATACAGATTAAACCGCCTCAGATTCAATGAGTCTTGTTCGAATTCGAAAGGAATATCTTTCCAAATTGTATCCACCTTCTGCCGTAGATGAATTGCCGCAGTATCAAAACTTGCAATCGGCTCCTCAAAGTTTAAAGAAACATAGCCATACACGTCCATTGATGAAGGTGCATTCACATTCACCGGTAAGAATTTAGTCGGTATCGGCTCATCTTCTTCACCCTCTTTCTTTTTCTTCTTTTTCTTCTTCTCGGGCTCTTCTTTGGTCAGAGTCTTTTGTTTGGATACCAATTTCAAGGTATCTGTACGCGGAATTAACTGGTTCAGCGTATCCGTATAAAGATAGGTAAGGCTAAGAGCCAGAGTATCCTGTTTATAGAGCAAAGAATCCTTTACCCAATAATGAATCGTATCATTCCGTTGGTTCTTTTCTATCACAAAAGCCTCCTTTTCATCGAAGTTCAAGCCTTTCAGCACAGGCAAAGTATCTGCTTTACCAGCAAAGTAAAACGTGAATTTCTGCGGAACCAACCGTTCGGACTTTATCAAATATTGCGAATAATTGAGTTCTTTAAAAGCACGGAGAATCACATCATCCGGCAAATAATGCATATATTTCTTCTCAACGATCGTATCATAAGTCAATGAATCCACCCAAGCCGTATCCATACGAAGTCTTTCTTCCATACGGGGGATGATCAGTGAATCATTAAAAGCAATGACCTCACTCTTCTGAGTGAAAGCAAAGTTCTGATCTGAATCCATCAAGCCAAAGATACGATACTTGCCGGGAGCTACCCCACGAATAGAGAAACGCCCACGGCTGTCGGTACGTGCCACACGGTCGAAAGGAAGTTTAGTAAAGGCGGAGTCATTCAGATTTGCATGCAGTCCGACCAGTATACCTTTAATAGGCTCCAGGTTAGAGGCGTCAAGCACCGTTCCCGATACTTCCATTGTATCGATCTGCGCACCGGTAGAAAAAGTAAATGCAAAATTACCCAGAGGATTGCCTTCGTTATTATCGACGATGGCATCCGAGAAATCTATAGTATAGGTAGTATTAGGCTTTAGTGAGTCAAGCAGATTCACTTGTATTTTCTTTCCGGAAGCCTTTATCTCCGGTTGTTGAATCTGAGGAGGAGAAACAACCACTTTCTCGGTTGCTTTCTCTAGCTTAATAAACTCATCGAACTGAAGAGAAACTTTAGTCCTCTTATTATTAATCGCACCTGCAGCAGGGGTACTGCCGACAAAACGCGGAGGATCGTAATCCTTAGGCCCGCCTTCCGGCCGTCCAATGCTGGCACAGGAGTACAATATAGCCACCAGTGCAATCACCGGAAGAGCTTTGCGCACGATATGTTTTATCTTTTGATTCTCAAATTGTAACATGGTGCAAAAATAAACGTTCTTCACCAATAAACACTACACTTTCTAGCTAATTTATTAAAAAGTAGCCTTAAATGAATGATTATTGGTCCTTATCTTGTTAATAAATCCCTATCTTTGACTCCCGAAATTCAAACCTAATACAAAAAACCCATGAAGAAACAACTACTTTCCTGCTGTTTGGCTGCACTAGGACTAACAACAGCCATCCAAGCACAAAACTTTAACGAGTGGAAAGACCCGGAAGTGAATTCCGTAAACCGCTCCGCAATGCACACTAATTATTTCGCCTATGCATCGGCTGATGAAGCTAAAGCGGGCAGCAAAGAAGACTCTCAGAATTTTATGACTCTGAACGGTCTCTGGAAATTTAACTGGGTAAGAAATGCAGACGCACGCCCGACAAACTTTTATCAGACAAGTTTTAACGACAAAGGCTGGGACAATATTAAAGTACCCGCCGTTTGGGAATTGAATGGTTATGGCGATCCGATTTACGTAAATGTCGGCTATGCCTGGAGAAACCAATTTCAGAACAATCCTCCCCTTGTCCCCACAGAAAACAATCACGTAGGCTCTTACCGAAAAGAAATCGTTCTTCCTGCCGACTGGAAAGGAAAAGACATCTTTGCCCACTTCGGCTCGGTAACTTCCAATATGTATCTTTGGGTAAACGGCCGCTACGTAGGCTATAGCGAAGACAGCAAACTGGAAGCCGAATTTGATCTGACCAACTACCTGAAACCCGGCAAAAACCTGATTGCCTTCCAGGTGTTCCGCTGGTGCGACGGCAGTTATCTGGAAGATCAAGACTTCTTCCGTTATTCCGGCGTAGGACGCGACTGCTATCTGTATGCACGCGACAAGAAACGCATTCAGGATATCCGCGTCACTCCCGATCTGGACAGCCAGTATAAAGACGGTACACTGAACATAGCTATCGACATGAAAGGCAGCGGCACTGTAGCTCTTGACCTGACAGACGCACAAGGAAAAAGTGTAGCCACAGCCGATCTGAAAGGTTCCGGCAAATTGAACACGACTATCAACGTAGCCAATCCTGCCAAATGGACTGCTGAAACGCCCAACCTCTACACATTGACCGCTACTCTGAAAAATGGAAGTACCGTTACTGAAGTGATCCCTGTCAAGGTAGGTTTCCGCAAGATCGAGCTGACAGGCGGACAAATACTCGTCAACGGCCAACCAGTACTCTTTAAAGGAGCCGACCGTCATGAAATGGACCCGGACGGTGGTTATGTCGTTTCCCTCGAACGTATGATACAAGATATCAAAGTTATGAAACAGCTTAATATCAATGCAGTACGTACCTGCCATTATCCGGACGACAACCGCTGGTATGATCTTTGCGACCAATATGGTTTATACGTAGTAGCCGAAGCCAATGTCGAATCTCACGGAATGGGATATGGAGACAAGAGCCTTGCCAAAAACCCCATTTACGCCAAAGCACATATGGAACGTAATCAACGCAATGTACAACGTGGTTACAACCATCCGTCCATCATCTTCTGGTCATTGGGTAACGAAGCCGGTATGGGACCTAACTTCGAACATTGCTATACATGGATCAAGAACGAAGACAAAACACGTGCCGTACAATATGAACAAGCGGGAACCAGCGAATTCACCGACATTTTCTGCCCGATGTATTATGATTACAATAACTGTATCAAATATTGTGAAGGCAACATTGACAAACCCCTTATCCAATGCGAATATGCACACGCTATGGGCAACTCACAAGGTGGATTCAAGGAGTACTGGGACATCACCCGCAAGTACCCGAAATATCAAGGTGGATTTATCTGGGACTTTGTCGACCAGTCCTGCCATTGGAAAAATAAAGACGGTGTAGCCATCTACGGCTATGGAGGCGACTTTAACAAATATGACGCTTCGGACAATAACTTCAATGACAACGGCTTGATCAGCCCCGACCGCGTACCAAACCCGCACGCCTACGAAGTAGGATATTTCTATCAGAATATCTGGACTACTCCGGCCGATCTTTCCAAAGGTGAGATCAATATCTATAACGAGAACTTCTTCCGTGACTTGTCCGCATTCTATCTGGAATGGCAGTTACTGGCTAACGGGGAAATCGTACAAAACGGCATCGTATCAGACCTGAATGTAGCCCCGCAACAGACTGCAAAACTTCAACTCCCATTCGACATAAAGAACATCTGTTCTTGCAAGGAACTGCTTCTGAATGTCAGTTACAAGCTAAAAGCTGCCGAGACATTGCTTCCTGCGGGAGAAACCATCGCTTATGACCAAATGAGTATCCGTGACTACAAGGCACCGGAACTAAAACTGGAAAACAAGCAGTCCTCCAATATCGCAGTCGTAGTTCCCTCTTTCCACGATAACGACCGCAACTATCTGATTGTTTCCGGCGAAGACTTCACACTCGAATTCAACAAGCACAACGGTTACCTCTGCCGCTACGACGTCAGCGGAATGCAACTGATGGAAGACGGAAGTGCACTGACTCCCAACTTCTGGCGTGCTCCGACCGACAACGACTTTGGAGCAGGATTACAACACAGATATGCCGCATGGAAGAATCCGGAACTAAAACTGACTTCATTGAAGCATGATATAGAAAATGAACAAGCAGTGGTTCGTGCAGAATATGACATGAAATCTATTGGTGGAAAGCTGTACCTGACGTATGCCATCAATAATAAGGGAGCAGTAAAAGTAACTCAAAAGATGGAAGCAGACAAGAGCAAGAAGGTTTCCGACATGTTCCGTTTCGGAATGCAGCTGCGTATGCCTGTCACCTTCAATGAGATTGAATATTACGGACGCGGACCGGGTGAAAACTATTCTGACCGTAACCATGCCGCAAGGATCGGCAAGTACCGCCAGACCGTAGAAGAACAATTCTATCCATACATCCGCCCGCAGGAAACCGGTACCAAAACTGATATCCGTTGGTGGAGACTGCTTAATATCGGCGGCAACGGACTGCAGTTTGTAGCCGATGCACCGTTCTCCGCTTCCGCACTGAATTATACAATCGAATCATTGGATGACGGTGCCGGCAAAGACCAGCGTCACTCACCGGAAGTAGAAAAAGCCAACTTCACAAACTTCTGTATTGATAAGGCACAAACGGGACTCGCCTGCGTAAATAGCTGGGGTGCTATCGCTTTGGAAAAATACCGTCTTCCATATCAGGATTATGAGTTCAGTTTCATAATGAATCCTGTATATCATAAACTGAAGTAAAAAACATAGTTAAAAAACACGGTATCAGAGTACAAGAATACCGAATTTAAAGTACTTTTGCAGCCGGAAACTTATTTCATGGAATAAGTTTCCGGCTTTTCTTCCTTAGATCATCTATCCATACAATGAATGTACACAGCGACGAACGCACAATTTTAAAAAACAGATAAATATAAAGTATGAAAAGTAGAATTGTTTTTTTTGCATTTTGCTTAGCCCTCTTGTCTAGTTGCGGCAATAAGGGCAATGACACAGGGAAAGTCCCAGAATATGCAGTACAAGAATTACAGAAGACAACTGCAGATCTAATGAAAGCTTATCCGGCTACTATCAAAGGTAGACAAGACGTAGAAATCCGCCCGCAGGTATCGGGATTCATCACAAAGTTATGTGTAGATGAAGGAGCAACCGTTCGCAAAGGACAGCTCTTATTCATCATAGACCCTACTCAGTATGAAGCAGCAGTACGCACAGCAAAAGCTTCAGTTGCAACAGCAGAAGCAGCCGTGAATACACAACAAATGACTGTTGACAATAAGATCGAACTGAACAAGAAACAGATTATCAGCGATTATGACTTGTCAATGGCGAAGAACTCACTGGCACAGGCTCAGGCACAACTCGCCCAGGCTAAAGCACAGCTGACCACAGCACAACAAAATTACTCTTTCACACAAGTAAAGAGTCCTTCAGACGGCGTTATCAACGACATTCCTTATCGTTTGGGAGCACTCGTAAGCCCCTCTATGGCTACGCCAATGACTACAGTATCTGAAATAGATGAAGTATATGTATACTTCTCTACAACTGAAAAAGAACTGCTGGCTATGACCAAAACCGGAGGAACCATCAAAGAAGAAATCAGTAAAATACCAGCCATCAAACTACAATTGATTGACGGCACAACATATGATGCAGAAGGAAAGGTAGACGCTATCACAGGAGTGATCGACCAGTCAACCGGTTCTGTTAGCATGCGTGCTATCTTCCCTAACAAGGAACATATGCTTCGTAGTGGTGGAACTGCCAACGTTCTGATCCCTTATAATATGGAGAACGTTATCAGCATCCCACAATCGGCTACTGTAGAAATCCAGGACAAAAAGTTCGTTTACGTTCTGCAGCCGGACAACACGGTGAAATATACCGAGATCGGTATATTCAACCTGGACAACGGAAAAGAATATCTGGTAACTTCCGGACTGAACCCCGGCGATAAAATCGTAGTCGAAGGTGTACAGAGCCTGAAGGACGGCCAAAAAATACAACCAATCACGCCGGCTCAAAAAGAAGCGAACTATCAACAGCATTTGAAAGACCAGCACGACGGAAATTTAGCTACAGCTTTCAACTAATAATTTAGATAATCGTATGAAATTAGATAAATTCATTAACCGTCCGGTACTATCAACAGTTATTTCCATTTTGATAGTTATCCTAGGTGCTATCGGATTGGCAACACTGCCTATCACACAGTATCCGGACATTGCGCCTCCTACCGTATCGGTAAGAGCCACATATACGGGTGCCAGTGCATCGACCGTATTGAACTCTGTAATTGCCCCTCTGGAAGAGCAGATCAACGGTGTAGAAAACATGATGTACATGACTTCCAACGCATCCAATACCGGTTCCGGTGATATCTCGATCTACTTCAAACAAGGAACTGATCCGGATATGGCTGCCGTTAACGTACAGAACCGTGTTTCCATGGCACAAGGTTTGCTACCTGCCGAAGTTACCAGAATTGGTGTGACTACTCAGAAACGTCAGACATCCATGCTGGTAGTATTCTCTCTTTACGATGAAACCGATACATATACAGATGCTTTCATCGAGAACTATGCAAAAATCAACCTGATTCCTCAGGTTCAACGTGTACAGGGTGTAGGTGATGCCAGTGTGATGGGTCAGGACTACTCCATGCGTATCTGGCTGAGACCGGACGTAATGGCTCAGTATAAACTGATCCCCAACGACGTATCTACCGCTTTGGCTGAACAGAATATAGAAGCGGCTCCGGGACAATTCGGTGAACGTAGTAACCAGACTTTCCAATATACCATTCGTTACAAAGGACGTCTGCAACAGCCGGAAGAGTTTGAGAACATTGTCATCAAGTCTCTGCCTAACGGTGAGGTACTTCGACTGAATGATATTGCGGAGATTCAGCTGGACCGTCTGGGATATAACTTTACCAACCGTGTAAACGGACACAAAGCTGTAACCTGTATCGTTTATCAGATGGCTGGTACAAATGCTACGCAAACCATCACTGATATCCAGAAATTATTGGATGAAGCATCCACAACACTGCCTTCGGGATTGAAGATTAACGTTTCTATGAACGCCAACGACTTCTTGTTCGCTTCTATCCACGAAGTGTTGAAGACATTGATCGAGGCATTTATTCTGGTATTTATCGTAGTATATATCTTCTTGCAGGATTTGCGTTCTACCTTGATTCCGACCATTGCTATTCCGGTAGCCCTTATCGGTACATTCTTCGTACTGTCACTGATCGGATTCAGTTTGAACTTGCTGACCCTGTGTGCCCTTGTGCTTGCCATTGCGATTGTGGTCGATGATGCGATTGTGGTTGTTGAGGGTGTACATGCCAAGCTCGATCAGGGATATACATCCGCCCGTCTGGCATCTATCGATGCGATGAACGAATTGGGTGGTGCCATCGTATCTATCACACTGGTCATGATGTCCGTGTTTATTCCGGTAAGTTTCATGGGTGGTACGGCAGGTACGTTCTATCGCCAATTCGGTTTGACAATGGCTATCGCTATCGGTCTGTCCGCATTGAACGCCTTGACACTGAGTCCGGCATTGTGTGCCGTTCTTCTGAAACCGCATACTGATCATGGAGATAAGAAACAAACACTTGTTTCTCGCTTCCACACTTCTTTCAATGCCGCTTATGACTCTATATTAAAGAGGTATAAGAAACGCGTACTCTTCTTTATCCAGAAAAAGTGGTTGTCAATGGGACTGGTGGTTCTCTCTATCGTATTGCTGATCTTCTTTATGAACACTACTCCGACAGGTATGGTCCCTAATGAAGATACCGGTACGCTGATGGGAGCTGTAACACTACCTCCGGGTACATCACAAGACCGCTCGGAACAAATACTGGCACGTGTAGACAGTCTGATTGCTGCGGACCCTGCCGTAGCTTCACGTACATTGATCTCCGGTTTCAGTTTCATTGGTGGTCAGGGACCGTCTTACGGTTCTTTCATTATCAAACTGAAAGACTGGGATGAACGCTCCATGATTCAGAACTCAGACGTTATCGTCGGTTCTTTATACATGCGTGCGCAGAAGATTATCAAGGAAGCACAGGTATTGTTCTTCGCTCCTCCTATGATCCCCGGTTACTCGGCATCTACGGATATCGAGGTGAACATGCAGGACAAGACAGGTGGTGACCTGAACAAATTCTTTGATGTAGCCAACAACTACACCGCAGCATTGGAGGCGCGTCCGGAAATTAACTCTGCAAAAACGACCTTCAACCCGAACTTCCCGCAATATATGATTGATATTGATGCGGCAGCTTGTAAGAAGGCAGGTATCAGCCCAAGCGATATTCTTAGCACGATGCAGGGATATTACGGAGGTTTGTACGCATCCAACTTCAACCGTTTCGGTAAGATGTACCGCGTAATGATTCAGTCGGACCCGTTATCACGCAAGAATCTGGAATCACTGAATAATGTCAAGGTTCGTAACAACCAAGGCGAAATGGCTCCGATTTCCCAGTTCATCTCTGTAGAGAAGGTATACGGACCTGATATTATCAGCCGTTTCAACTTGTATACTTCCATGAAGGTGATGGTAGCTCCGGCTTCCGGTTATACTTCCGGTCAGGCACTGGCTGCACTGGCAGAAGTGGCCAAAGAAAACCTTCCGGCAGGTTACACTTATGAACTAGGAGGTATGGCTCGTGAGGAAGCACAAAGTAGCGGCAGTACGACTGGTTTGATCTTTATCCTTTGTTTCGTATTCGTTTATTTGCTGTTGAGTGCTCAGTACGAAAGTTATATTCTTCCGCTGGCCGTATTGTTATCCATTCCGTTCGGTTTGCTAGGCAGCTTCCTGTTCGTCAACGGAATGAGCGCGATCGGTAGTATATCGGCCTTGAAAATGATACTCGGTACCATGTCCAACAATATCTATATGCAGATTGCGTTGATCATGTTGATGGGTCTGTTGGCAAAGAACGCGATCCTGATTGTAGAGTTTGCCCTCGACCGTCGTAAGATGGGTATGAGCATCACATGGGCAGCCGTTCTGGGTGCCGGTGCCCGTCTCCGCCCGATCCTGATGACCTCATTGGCTATGGTAGTCGGTCTGCTTCCGTTGATGTTCGCATTCGGTGTAGGTGCCCACGGTAACCGTACACTGGGTACAGCTTCTATTGGTGGTATGTTGATCGGTATGATCTGCCAGATCTTCATCGTTCCTGCTTTGTTCGTTATCTTCCAGTACCTGCAAGAGAAGGTTAAACCGATGGAATGGGAAGACATCGACAATACGGATGCCGTAACTGAGATTGAACAATACGCTAAATAATGAAATTCGATATGAAGAAACAGATTCTATATATGTTGTGTGCAACTGCTCTCCTGAGCAGCTGCCACATCTATAAGTCGTATGACAGACCCGAAGATATTACCGCTTCCGGCCTGTATCGTGATCCGGCAGCGGACAATGATACATTAGCTTCGGATACCACCAACTTCGGTAACCTGCCGTGGAGAGAAGTCTTCACCGACCCACAGCTCCAGTCTCTCATCGAACAGGGACTGAAACAAAACACTGACCTCCTTTCCGCTGCATTGAACGTCAAAGCGGCAGAAGCGTCTCTGATGTCAGCCCGACTGGCTTATGCACCGTCCATCGGTTTGTCTCCACAGGGAACAATCAGCAGTTTTGACAAGAACGCAGCAACTAAAACGTACTCATTGCCGGTTACTGCCAGTTGGCAAGTAGACCTGTTCGGGCAACTGCTGAACTCCAAACGAAATGCACAAGTCACCCTGAAACAGACAAAGGCTTATCGCCAGGCTGTACAGACACAAGTTATTGCCAACATTGCCAACATGTATTATACCTTGCTTATGCTCGACCGCCAGCTGGAGATCACTCAGGCTACGGCTGAGGTACTGAAACGTAATGCTGAAACCGTACAGGCACTTTCGGAAAGATCGACCTACACATCTGCCGCTTTAGCACAAAGCAAAGCTGCCTATGCACAAGTAGTGGCTTCCATCCCCGACATCGAGCAGAGCATCCGCGAAACGGAAAATGCCCTGTCTACCTTCCTGGGAGAAGCTCCGCACGCGATCAAACGTGGTGTACTGGAAGCACAGGCACTTCCTGAGGAACTTTCCGCAGGGATTCCTTTGCAGTTGTTATCTAACCGTCCGGACGTAAAAGCAGCCGAAATGTCTTTGGCAAGCTGCTATTATAATACGAACTCTGCCCGTGCCGCTTTCTATCCGCAGATCACTCTCAGCGGTTCTGCCGGATGGACGAACAGTGCAGGTTCCGCCATTATCAATCCGGGTAAGTTACTGGCTTCCGCTATCGGTTCACTGACTCAGCCATTGTTCTACCGTGGTACGAATATCGCCCGCCTGAAAGCAGCGAAAGCACAGGAAGAACAAGCTAAATTATCTTTCCAGCAAACATTGTACAATGCCGGAAGCGAAGTCAGCAATGCGCTAAGTTTATACCAAAACACCAGTAAAAAGGCTGAATCCCGCCAAATGCAGGTAGAATCTGCCAAGAAAGCTTCGGAAGATACAAAAGAATTGTTTAACTTAGGGACGTCAACCTATCTGGAAGTATTGTCGGCACAGCAATCTTATCTGAGCGCACAGATTTCTCAGGTTTCCGACTGTTTCGACAAGATGCAGGCTGTGGTCAGCCTCTACCAGGCATTAGGCGGTGGAAGAGAAGATTAACTTTAAACATATACTATTATGATTAGTCCGTTAGCTTACGTAGACCCCGAAGCGAAATTAGGCAAGAATGTAACTGTCTTGCCTTTCGCCTACATCGAGAAAGATGTGGAAATCGGCGATGACTGTACCATCATGTCATACGCCAGTATCCTGAAAGGTACAAAAATGGGGAAAGGAAACAAAATACATCAGAATGCTGTCCTGGGAGCAGAACCGCAAGACTTTCACTATACAGGGGAAGAAAGCAGTCTGATCATCGGAGACAATAACGATATCCGTGAGAATGTAGTAATCAGCCGTGCCACTTTTGCAGGAAATGCTACCAGAATTGGAAACGGGAACTACCTGATGGATAAGGTACACCTTTGCCATGATGTGCAGATCAGCAATAATTGTGTGGTAGGAATAGGTACTACAATTGCAGGAGAATGCTCATTAGATGATTGTGTGATCCTAAGCGGCAACGTAACGTTGCACCAATATTGTCACATTGGTAGCTGGACACTTGTACAAAGCGGATGCCGCATCTCCAAAGATGTTCCTCCCTACGTAATTATGTCCGGTAATCCTGTTGCCTATCATGGAGTGAATGCAGTCGTTCTGTCACAGCATCACAATACGTCGGAAAGAATCCTTCGTCATATTGCCAATGCTTACCGGTTGATCTATCAAGGTAATTTCAGTGTTCAGGATGCTGTCCAGAAGATTATCGATCAGGTTCCGATGAGTGAAGAAATCGAGAATATCGTGAATTTCGTAAAAGGTTCGGAACGTGGGATTGTGAAATAGACAAAATACACTTTTCATAGAGAAAGGGTGATGTCTTTTTACGGACATCACCCTTCTTATTTATTCAAACTCCAGCGTACCGAAGAAGTCGGGACGATGGAAGTCCGGTTTCTCAATCTTTATCGGATTCCATGACAGGAAGTGAGGGGTTTGCAGTTCATCCCCGCATTTATAGAAATTCGCTTTAACTTCCTTTCCATCCAGTGACTGTATCTGATGCTTGAAGAATGCAGCATAAGGAATAATCAAGGCTACTTCCCAAGTCGTATCGTCCACACGTTCTTCGAAGGGTTCATTGCCCAGACTGGACCAACGCTGCACGAGAGCCGTCACTTCTTTCGGAGCGTGTTCCCGACCGTTACGGGCTGGTCCGGCACCGATCAGAATCGTTCCGATGCAGTTACATTCTATATTATAATAGATTCCGTCACTGGCCGGAACAGAGAAAAACTCCACACAGGAATCAGTCCATACAGATCCATTGTCTTCTCCATACTTGGCACGTACACTTTCTTCTCTGACTTTGAAGTGCAACAGAATAGAATCTTTGGTATGCGCAATCCGGAAACTTACTTTTGGCTTGTAAGGATATTCAGCCCAGTTGACACACTGAACCGGCTGGAAATCTATCTTTTCCTCATCAAATAATTTAGGAAGCGAACAAGCCTCTACATTAGCAGAACTAATTTTCTTTACTTTCATATATCTTTCGTTTGGAGGATACAAATATAGTTACTTTCTCCTAATAAGGTTCCCGAAAATCAAATAAAAACAATATATTTGCCATTAGTAATACCCTAAACAACCGAATTAGTGAGAAAAACAATCCTTTTATTTCTGCTATTTTTAAGCGTAACTGCTGTCCGTACGTTAGGACAAAATATTACTTTCAGCCATTTGACCACAGATGACGGACTTTCCCAGTTTTCCGTCAACAGCCTGTACATTGACGAACGGGGCATTATATGGATAGGTACGCGCGAAGGGCTGAACCGTTATAACGGTAACGATATCAAAAGTTTCAAGCTCAAGAAGAATGATCCGAACAGTCTGTTCAGCAATACCGTACTCCGTATCACAGGTAATAAGAACGGGAAGGTTTACCTGCTTTGCACCGACGGTGTAGCCGAATTTGACATGACCACTCAACGATTCAAAACCCTACTGCAAGGCAATGTGGACGCTATCTACTACAACGAAAAACTATATATCGGAAAAAGAGAAGAAGTATTCGTTTTCAACGAGAACACGAACAACTTCGACCTTTACTACCACCTTGCCGGGAAAGACATTAACCTATCCTGCCTCCATCTTGACGAGAAGAAAAACCTGTGGATGGGAACCACCAGCAATGGTGTTTACTGCCTGTCGGACGACAAGCAACTCTCTCAGCCCATCACGAAAGGAAACATAGCCAGCATCTACGAAGACTCATCCAAAGAACTGTGGATTGGCAGCTGGGAGGAAGGGCTCTACCGTATCCGCACAAACGGCACTATCGACAACTTCCGCCACGACCCGAAGAATCCGAACAGTATATGTTCCGATTTTGTCAGAAGCTGCTGCGAAGATAATCTGGGAAATCTATGGATCGGAACTTTCCACGGCTTGAACCGCTACGACAAAAGCACAGGACAGTTCCAACTTTATACCGCCAATGACAACAAACCCGACGGACTCACCCACTCTTCCATCTGGTGTATCGTGAAAGACGAACAGGGAACCCTATGGCTGGGAACTTACTTTGGCGGCGTCAACTACTTCAATCCGGAATATGAAATCTATACCCGCTATAAAGTGGGAGACACGGAGAAAGAAGGATTAAGCAGTCCCATCGTCGGCAGAATGACGGAAGACAAAGACGGTAACTTATGGATCTGCACCGAAGGCGGTGGTGTGAACGTCTACAACCGGAAAAACAATACTTATCGCTGGTACCGCCACGAAGAAGGCAAGAACAGTATCTCGCACAACAACGTCAAGGCAATCTATTACGACCGGACAGAGGAGATTATGTGGATCGGCACACACTTGGGAGGACTGAACAAACTCGACCTGCGCACCAACCGCTTTACCGTTTACCGGATGAAAGCGGGCGACCCGGCCACACTGCCCTCGGATATTGTACGCGACATCGTGCCCTACGGAGACAAACTGATCATCGCCACACAAAACGGAGTCTGCCTTTTCAACCCGGCAACGGGCACCTGCGAACATCTTTTCAAGGATACCAAAGAAGGCAGAAATATCGGTATGGTGGCCAGCCTCTACATCGACAAGGACGAAACGCTATGGGTTTCCGCTACCGGAGAGGGCGTATATTCTTACCGCTTCGACACCGGCAAGCTCACCCACTATGCACACAATCCCTCCATTCCGAACACTCTCAGCAACAACAATGTCAACAACATCATGCAAGACAGCAACGGCAACCTGTGGTTCTCCACTTCCGGAAGCGGGCTCGACCGTTACCGCAAGGAGAGCAACGACTTCGAAAACTTCGACATGCAGAAAGACGGACTATCCAGCGACTGTATCTACGAAGTATTCGAGTCGTCCATACAAAAGGGAGACTTGCTGCTGATTACCAATCAGGGATTCTCCCAGTTTGACTATCCGCAAAAGAAGTTTTACAACTACGGTACAGAGAACGGATTCCCGCTGACTGCCGTCAACGAAAACGCATTGTTCGTAACGCATGACGGAGAAGTATTTCTAGGCGGCATCCAAGGCATGATTTCTTTCTGGGAAAAGAAACTGCACTTTACGCCCAAGTCCTACAGCATCATCCTTTCCCGCCTGCTGGTCAACGGAAAGGAGATCACTGCCGGAGACGACACCGGCATCTTGGAACAGTCCATCGCCTATACACCGGAAATCAGCCTGAAAGCCGACCAATCCATGTTCAGCATAGAATACGCCACTTCCAACTTCATCCCTGCCAACAGGAATGAAATCGTCTACCGCCTCGAAGGTTTCTCCGACGAATGGAATCACACCGACCGCAAACAGACGCTTATCACTTATACCAACCTGAATCCGGGCAAATATACGCTCGTCATCAAGTCGGACGGAGACGGTATCGAAGAAGCCCGACTACTGATCCGTGTATTACCGCCTTGGTATGAGACATGGTGGGCTTATCTGATTTACACCATTTGTACCGTCAGTCTGTTATGGTATCTCATTCAGAACTACAATTCCCGCATCAAACTGCGTGAGTCACTGAAATATGAAAAGAAGCACATCGAAGACCTCGAAGCATTAAACCAATCCAAGCTGCGCTTCTTTACCAACATCTCCCACGAATTCCGCACTCCGCTGACGTTGATCGTGGGACAGGTAGAAACGCTGTTGCAAGTACAGACATTCACACCTAATATTTATCACAAGATATTGGGAATTTACAAAAACAGCCTCCAACTGCGTGAACTAATTACGGAACTGCTCGACTTCCGCAAGCAGGAACAAGGGCACATGAAAATCAAAGTCAGCCGACATAATCTGGTGAACTTCCTGTACGAGAATTATCTGTTATTCCTTGAATACGCCAGCAGCAAGCAAATCAATTTCAAGTTCAACAAGCAGTCGGATGATATTGAAGTATGGTACGACCAGAAGCAGATGCAGAAGGTAGTGAACAATCTGCTGTCCAACGCATTGAAGCATACGAAAGCGGAAGATACCATCTCCATCAACGTATCGCAGGAGGATAAATACGTCATTATCGAGATCAAAGACACGGGAACAGGCATTGCCGCCGCCGAGATCGACAAGATATTCGACCGTTTCTACCAGACCGAACGCCTCGACTCGCTGAATACCGGAGCCGGCACAGGCATCGGACTGGCGTTGACAAAAGGTATCATCGAACTTCATCACGGAACCATCCGTGTAGAGAGCGAACCGGGCAAGGGAAGCCGTTTTATCATTACGTTGAAATCGGGCAACCAGCACTTTACTGAGGAACAAATCATACGGGACAACGCCGACACCAACATTCAGCAACAACCGGAAACAATCGTTCCAACCGTAGAAATACTGCCCGATTCCGAATGGAAGGAGGAAGACAACAAACGCATCGAAGATGCGAAAATGCTGATAGTGGAAGACAACGAATCCATCAAGCAAATGCTGGCAGGTATCTTCGAAACGTTCTATCAGGTCACCACCGCTTCCGACGGTGTAGAGGCACTGGATATCATACAGAAAGATATGCCAAGCATCATACTGAGTGACGTTGTCATGCCACGTATGTCGGGTACGGAACTCTGCAAACAGATCAAAACGGACTTCAACACCTGTCACATCCCGGTAGTACTACTGACGGCACGCACAGCCGTGGAACACAACATTGAAGGATTAAAGATCGGCGCGGACGATTATATCACCAAGCCGTTCAATACCAATCTCCTGATCTCCCGTTGCAACAATCTGGTGAACTCACGGCGGTTGCTACAGGAGAAATTCAGCAAACAGCCACAGGCTTTTGCCCAGATGCTTGCCACTAACCCGATGGATAAAGAAATGCTGGACCGTGCCATGGCCATCATCGAACAGCACTTAGATAATACGGACTTTAACGTCAACATCTTCGCCCGTGAAATGGGGATGGCACGTACCAATCTGTTCACGAAGCTGAAAGCCGTCACCGGTCAGACACCGAACGACTTTATATTAAGTATCCGTCTCAAGAAAGGAGCCGTCATGCTGCGGAACAATCCGGAGCTGAACATTACGGAGATTTCCGACCGCATCGGCTTCTCTTCTTCCCGCTATTTCAGTAAATGCTTTAAGGAGATTTATCACGTCAGTCCGCTTGCCTACCGCAAGGGTGAAGAAAAAGAGGAAGAAGGGAACGAAGAAACGGATCAATAACCCATAAACAGGTAAGCAAGTAGCATTTGTAACAGGAGAACCTATGCCAAAGTAGTTCCCTCCTGTTGGCACACTTGTGCCACGCTGCTGGCACGACCGTGCCATCGCAGTGGCACAAGATCCGGGCTACGATGTCAGGAAAAGGCATCCGTAGCCCCGAAACATTTAACCCTTTAGAATGGACTATTTTGTATCACACCTGTACATTCCTGCTCACTCATTTCCGCCAATCCTCTTATCTTTGTGTTCAGTAATCACTCCATAAAAGATCAACATTATGAAGAATGTCTCACGTTTACTACCGCTATTGCCCGGTATAGCCCTGCTGACCGGATGCAATCAGAAAGTACAAAAAGACAACGGACAAAACTCACAAAAGCCTAACATTATTTATATATTCGCGGACGACCTTGGCATAGGTGACCTTAGCTGCTATGGAGCAACGAAGGTCAGTACTCCCCATATCGACCGCCTTGCCGGACAGGGCGTACAGTTCACCAACGCCTATGCAACTTCCGCCACCAGTACCCCTTCCCGCTTCGGACTCCTGACAGGCATGTACCCGTGGCGACAGGAGAACACAGGCATCGCCCCCGGAAACTCGGAACTAATCATCGACACCGCCTGCGTCACCATGGCCGATATGCTGAAAGAAGCAGGTTACGCCACCGGAGTTGTCGGCAAATGGCATCTTGGACTCGGTCCGAAAGGAGGCACCGACTTCAACGGCCACATCACCCCCAACGCCCAAAGTATCGGCTTCGACTACGAGTTCGTGATTCCAGCAACCGTAGACCGTGTCCCCTGTGTATTCGTCGAGAACGGACACGTGGTAGGACTCGACCCGAACGACCCGATCACAGTGAACTACGAGCATAAAGTAGGCGACTGGCCTACAGGTGAAGAGAACCCGGAGCTCGTAAAACTAAAACCCAGTCAGGGACATAACAATACGATAATCAACGGCATCCCCCGCATCGGCTGGATGACCGGAGGTAAGTCCGCTCTCTGGAAAGACGAGGACATCGCCGACATCATCACCAATAAAGCAAAAAGCTTCATCGTCTCCCATAAGGAAGAACCTTTCTTCTTATATATGGGCACGCAGGACGTACACGTACCGCGCGTCCCACATCCCCGCTTCGCCGGGAAAAGCGGTCTGGGAACCCGCGGAGACGTAATCCTGCAACTCGACTGGACCATCGGAGAGATCATGAACACCCTCGACAGCCTCCAGCTGACGGACAACACCATCCTGATATTCACCAGCGACAATGGCCCCGTCATCGACGACGGCTACCAGGACCAAGCCTTTGAACGCCTCAACGGACATACCCCGATGGGTATTTACCGTGGTGGAAAGTACAGCGCTTACGAAGCCGGAACCCGCATTCCGTTCATCGTCCGCTGGCCTGCCAAAGTGAAGCCGAACAAGCAACAGGCTCTCTTCTCACAAATCGATATCTTTGCCTCACTTGCCGCTTTACTGAAACAACCGCTTCCGGAAGGCGCAGCTCCTGACAGTCAGGAACATCTGAACACGCTTCTGGGAAAAGACTACACCAGTCGTGAATACATCGTACAGCAAAATCTCAATAATACACTCGCCATCGTGAAAGGACAATGGAAGTACATCGAACCGAGTGACGCCCCCGCCATCGAATACTGGACAAAAATGGAACTGGGCAATGACAGGCATCCCCAGCTGTACGATTTATCCGCCGATCCATCGGAGAAAAACAATGTAGCGAAACAGCATCCGGAAGTTGTCAGAGAGCTGTCCGAACTGCTTGAATCGGTAAAGACAAGATAACCAATGAGAATAGCAGATTTGTATTATTTTGTATCAATCTTGAATAATTCTATCCATATGAGAACAATCAATGCGTATATCTTTGCCATCGTAAATTCAACAAAATCACTTAATTTTTAATATATGAAAAAACATCTATCCAACCAGACAAGAAAAAGGATGCTCTCCATTTTGGGAATGCTCCTGCTTTCTGTTCCATTTGTGCTTGCACAAGTACTTGTCAAAGGTACTGTGAAGGATAATCTAGGAGAAGGTGTTCCCGGAGCCAGTGTTCAGGTAAAAGGCACTTCGCAGGGAACGATCACCGACCTTGACGGTAAATTCACTCTTAACATCCCCCAAAAGAACGCTACCTTGGTTATTTCCTTTATCGGCTACGTCACCGTAGAACAAAAGGCGGACTCGCAAAAACCAATGGTCATCACATTAAAAGAAGATACTAAAACACTGGACGAAGTAGTGGTTGTCGGCTATCAGGAAGTACGCCGCCGCGACCTTACAGGTTCCGTGGCGAAAGCCAACATGGCGGATGTACTTACCGCTCCCGTCGCTTCATTCGACCAGGCACTCGGCGGACGTATCGCCGGAGTAAACGTAACTTCGGGCGAAGGTATGCCGGGCGGCAACATGAGCATCGTGATCCGTGGTAACAACTCACTGACACAAGAAAACTCGCCGCTGTTCGTTATCGACGGTTTCCCGATAGAAGATTCATCGGCAGCCAGCACGCTGAACCCTTCCGATATCGAGTCGCTCGACTTCCTCAAAGATGCGTCGGCTACGGCCATTTACGGTGCGCGCGGTGCCAACGGTGTTGTCATCATCACCACCAAGAAAGGTAAGGTAGGACGGGCACAGTTGTCCTATGACGGTAGTTTCGGTGTGCAGCACGTCACCCGCACTATTCCGATGATGGATGCTTATGAGTTTGTCAAGCTACAGAATGAAATGTATCCTACCGTCGTCGCCGGCTCATACCTGATGAACTACGAAGGCAAGCAATGGACACTGGACGATTATAAAGACATACCGCAATATAACTGGCAGGACGAGATATTCAAGACTGCCTGGCAGCAGAATCATACGGTCAGACTTGCCGGTGGTACGGAAGGTGTACGATACAATGCTTCCTTATCTTACTTCGATCAGGACGGTACGCTGATAGAAACCGGTTACAAACGTATGCAAGGACGTATGAACACAGTAGTCCGTCGCGGCAAACTGAACATGAGCCTGACCACCAACTATTCACGCTCTATCCAGACAGGTAGTACTCCATCATCCACCTCTTACAGTGGTATGAACAACCTTTTCTATAGCGTATGGGGATACCGTCCGGTGACTTCCCCCGACACTCCGCTCAGCTTCCTGATGGACAGTTCAACGGACAACGCCGTAGATTCAAGCAACGACTACCGTTTCAACCCGATCAAATCGCAGAAGAACGAATACCGGAAGAGCTATACCAACAATCTTCAAATGAACGGATTCGCAGAATACGAAGTACTGAAAGGACTGAAACTGAAAGTTTCCGCCGGATATACTTATGATTCACGCAAGCAGGATCAGTTCAACAACTCGAATACCCGCTACGGAGGTCCTACCTCTACAGATAAAGTAAATGCTCAGGTAACCCGCCAGGAACGCCTGACATGGCTGAACGAAAACACCCTGACTTATCAGACTAACATCAAAAAGAAACACTTCCTCAATGTATTGGGAGGTATCACGTTCCAGAACTCGGACTATGAGATTTATTCATTCCGCACAACGCACATCCCCAACGAATCACTCGGTATGGCAGGCATGAGCGAAGGACAGGCAGGTACTACCACTTCGGCAAAGTCTTCATGGGCGATGTTATCATACCTCGGACGTGTGACTTACAACTATATGTCTAAATATTACGCTACCGTTTCTTTCCGTGCCGACGGTTCTTCCAAGTTCAACAAGGACAACCGTTACGGATACTTCCCTTCCGGTTCTCTCGCATGGAGCTTCTCGGAAGAAGAATTTATGAAGCCGTTGAAAAGTGTACTGTCCAGCGGTAAGGTTCGTCTGAGCTGGGGACTCACGGGTAACAACCGTATCGGCGAATATGATTATTATGCGCTGCTGGCGGTATTGAAATCAAGAGTCGGTTCGTATACATCGACAAACTCCCTCCCAAGCGGCGTCTATCCATTCGACAATGATGCGACGAATGCAGGTGTTGTTCCTACTTCTCTGCCCAACAAGGATTTGAAATGGGAAACAACCGAACAATGGAACGCAGGTCTCGACCTCGGATTCTTCGACGAACGCATCGGTATAACGATGGATATTTACCGGAAGACCACCCGCGACCTGTTGCTGGACGCTTCCCTGCCTTTTTCTTCGGGTTATTACAGCGCTACCAAGAATATCGGTAAAGTACGTAACGATGGTCTGGAACTTAGTCTGAACACCGTCAACTTCCAGACACGCGCCTTCAAGTGGACGACTAACTTCAACATTTCATTCAATAAGAATAAAGTACTGGCATTGTCGGAGAATCAGACAGCCTTGCTGACTGCCGCGCAATTCGACCAGAACTACAACGGTCAGTCCAGCTACATCGCCAAAGTCGGTCTGCCGATGGGACTGATGTATGGTTATGTCTATGAAGGTACATACAAGTACGACGACTTCAACAAATCGGGTAACTCATACAGCCTGAAACCGGGAGTGCCCCACTACTCTACTGAGACCAACACTCAGCCGGGTATGCCCAAATATGCCGACCTTAACGGAGACGGAGTAGTTGACTCCAACGACCGTACGATTATCGGACGCGGACTTCCGATACATACAGGTGGTTTCACCAACAACTTTGAATATAAAGGCATCGATCTGAGCATCTTCTTCCAGTGGTCATACGGCAACGATATCATGAATGCCAACCGCCTGTTCTTTGAAAGCTCCAACAACCGTTCACGCGAATTGAACCAGTTCGCCAGCTATGCCAACCGCTGGACACCGGAAAATCCGACCAGTGACATCCCTGCGGCTACCAACTCCTCTTCCAACCGTGTGATCTCTTCACGCATCATCGAAGACGGTTCGTACCTGCGTCTGAAGAACGTAACAGTAGGCTATACCTTCCCCGCAAAGCTGGTGAAGAAATGGAAGATAGACAAAGCACGTGTTTACGTTGCCGCACAAAACCTGTGGACATGTACCGGTTATTCCGGTTATGATCCGGAAGTATCTGTACGCAACAGTGCACTCACTCCCGGTCTGGACTACTCTTCCTATCCGAGAGCATACTCTATCAGCTTCGGTGTAAGCCTGGGATTCTAAACGGATAATGATAGTAACAGTTAGAAAAAAGAATTCGATTATGAAAGCATTAAAAATAACAATCATAGCTCTATTGGCAGGTTTCAGCATGGTATCCTGTGACTTTCTGGACAAAGAACCTACCAAACTGACGCCGGAGAACTACTTCAACACCCCCGCTGAAGCCAACTCCTTCCTGACAGGCATCTACGCCATACTGTCGCAACCTACTTTCTACGGCGGTGACTATATGTACCTCGTAGCCGGTGACGACTTATCCCACTACGGAGGCAGCGGACGCGGTCCCGCATCTACCGGACTGATCTGCAACAACGCCACCACCAGTGACAACGCCGTGACTGCCTTCTGGTATGCCCTCTATTCAGGCATCAACCGTGCCAATATGTTCCTCGAAAACATCGACAAAGTAAACGGTTTCGATGCAGGCGTCAAAGAACAGTACATCGCCGAAGCCCGCTTCCTGCGTGCATTCTATTATTTCAATCTGGTAGAGTGCTGGGGAGATGTTCCTTTCAAAACAGTTTCAACCCAAAGCGTTACCAACCTGAATATCCCGCGTACGGACAAGCAGGAAATCTATGACTTCATCATCTCCGAAATGGCAGATGCCGCCGAGACTGGTCTGAAATCGGCCTCCGATCTTGCTTACAAGCCGGGACGTATCTCTCAGTCTACCGCATGGGGCATACTGGCACGTGTATATCTGTTCCGTGCAGGCGAGCATTACCGTGAAGGTCGCAATGCCACACAGGCCGAAAAGAAAGACTATTTCGAAAGAGCCAGCTTCTACGCCCAGAAAGTAATGACTGCCGGTCACAAACTGGCTGCCAACTACTGGGACCCTTTCATCGATATGTGTTCCGACAAGTATAACACCACTGCCAACGAAAGCATCTGGGAAGCCGAATTTGCCGACAACAACACTTCGGATACACAAGCCGAAGGCCGTATCGGTAACATCATCGGACTGGCCGGTCCGGATCTGTCCTCCAAAAGCGATGTGACGGGAGCCAAAGACCCCGGATATGGCTATGCCTTTATCTACAGCACTCCGAAACTGTACAACCTTTATGTGAACAACGGTGATACCAAACGTTTCAACTGGAGTATCGCTCCGTTTGAATACAAAGAAGCCGGAGGCAAGAATACAGGCGTTACCCACCGTGAATTTGAGCAGGGCAAACTTGCTGAAGTAATGTCTCAATACGGTCAGCAACGCGGAACTTACCAGTACGCAGATGACACAGAAAAGACCACAGCCACCAAGAACTTCAGCCGTATGTGCGGCAAATACCGCCGTGAATACGAAGCGGATAAGAAAGACAAGAACTATACGTCTATCAACTTCCCGATCCTGCGCTATGCTGACGTACTGCTGATGATCGCAGAAGCGGAAAACGAAGCGAACAACGGCCCTACCACTCTGGCTTACCAATGTATGAAGGAAGTAAGAGAACGTGCCGGACTGAACGAGCTTCCCGACATGACGCAGGAAGAATTCCGCCAGACCGTGAAAGACGAACGTGCCATGGAACTTTGTTTCGAATACACCCGCCGTTTCGACCTGATCCGCTGGGGTGAGTATGTGAAAAATATGAGAGCATTGGTAACCGAAGCACAATCCGGCAACAACTGGACGCAGGGACCTACCAACGTATATACCTACTTCAACATCTCCAGCACCTACAACTACTTCCCGATTCCGGATGCGGAAATGAGTGTGAACAAAGATATCACACAGAACAATCCGGGTTGGTAATCACAGTATTCATCGATAAAAGTATCATAGATTATGAAAACATATAAACTCATAGCCATCTGTATAGCAAGCCTCTTCTTTGGGGCTTGCAGCGACGGGCTGGACGAAGCGGTAGGTCTGCACGTAAAAGTAGCGACCAACGAGAATGTAAGCTTCGACGGACAGATCATTACTGCCAAAAAAGGTACTCCGATAGAGTTCATCCTTTCGGGCGATCCGGACTTCCTGACATTCTTCAGTGGAGAAGCGGGCAGCAAATACGAATATCGCGAACGCGAAACGATTGATCCTTCACAGATCAAGTCGTCTATGCTGAACTTCTCTATCTGGTTCCAGTACGGTAACCCGAGCACGACATTGGAGAAACACGTATATATCTCCGACGAATTCACCGGATTATACAAGGATAATTTCGAAGCTGACTCTTTGCTCGTAGAGCAATTTGAGAAAGACGGCAAATGGAAAGAACTGGTTCCGCAGTCCGCATTCCCGACAGCGGCGGTAGGCAATGCCGATCTCGCCACTCCATACAGTTTTGATATGAAAGAATACATGGGCAAACGGATTGCAATCGCTATCTGCTACCGTGGCATTGACAATACAGTGGCACAATCCAAGATGTATTTTGAGCGGATGCGCATCAATAATGTGATGACGAGCGGACAGGAAGCAGAATATTCTGCCGGTTCTTTCGGCTTTACTCCGATCAATATGAAGAACAAATGGAATCTGAAGGATCAGACCAGCATGACCAAAGACCGTGAATACGGGACAGTTACCAATAACGTATCCGGTATCTGGAACCTGACAGGTGTAGGCGGCGGCTCCTTCTTCATCCATAGTACCAATGCCAACGATCCGCTGAAATACAGCTGGCTGGTTTCCGATCTGATTACCGTTAACTCTTGCAGTCCCGATCAGGGAACGAAAGTAAAGGATATTACCCAGCGTCTGGATAAGTACACATATACCTACAATCAAATTGGTATCTACAACGTGACATTCCTCGCTCGTAATGCCAATATCGATCATTCCTCCACGACTACTTACCACATGGTGGTAAACGTAGTGGAATAACAATAAACGAATAAAATAATAACTAATACATTATATCTATGAATTACTTTAAATCAATCATGTTAACCGCATTTGCGCTGTTTGCATTGGCAGCGTGCGATACAGACGACTTGAGAGACGATGTTGACAATCTGAAAGACCGCGTAGAGTCTTTGGAAGCACAAGTCAGTCTATTGAACGATAACATGACAGCTATCAAGCGACTGCTTGAAGGTGGTCAGACTATCACAGAAGTGACGAATACAGACGGTACATATAAACTGAAACTGAGTAACGGAGAAACCATCTCACTGACACAAGGCTCGAAGGGAGAAGTTGCTTATCCTGAGATTACTGTCAATGACGAGGGTCAATGGGTAGTGAACGGTGAGGTATTGATGCAGAATGGCATACCTGTTCAGGCTGTGGGCACTCCCGGTAAGGATGGTATAGCTCCCAAGTTCCGGATTACGGACGAGGGAAGTTTCTGGCAGGTAAGTTATGATAACGGAACCAGCTGGGAAGACGTACTCGACACAGACGGTCAAAAGGTATCCGCAGTCAGCGATGGTTCCGGAGGAAGCAGTGCAGACTCTTTCTTTGAGGAAGTATACGTAGATTCAACCGGGGAATTCTTCGTTGTCAAACTGAAAGGACAGACGGAAGCCATCTCTATCCCTATCGTAAAAGACTTGCTTTGCGAAATCACCGAACCGGAAACCGGAATGAAGAACGGATACTGGGAAATAGGCTATGGCAAGACTGCCACTACGACTGTAAAAGTAAAAGGTGAAAACATTATCGTTACTGCTCCTGCCGGATGGGTGGCTACTGTGAGCGAAGCGGATGAAATGACCAATGTAGCTACATTGAGCATTACAGCTCCGGCAAACGCAATGAGTACACGTGCAACGGCGGATAACGGTTCCGACGTAACAGTGCAGGTTAATAAGGGTGCCAGTTGGGCGGTTGCCAAGATTCAGGTGAAGGCTGTAGAGGTAGTTGACAGCTACTATGCTTTATATAATAGCGGAGCCACATTTACGGTAAATGGAATTGAAGTAAATAATACTAAATTCGAGAATGCAACATACATTGATACTGATCAGACAATCACTACTCCAGGCATCTATTTTATCAAAGGAGGAGTTACAGTCAACTATAACAGCACCACAAATGCCGCTAATTTGCTTTTCATCGGAGATGATTCACAAAACATCAGTACAGTGGCAATTACAGGAAATTATATCAGACTCAGACAAAATACCGAAACTGGACATTTCTTGTGTAAAAACATTGTATTTAAAGCAGCCGAAGGATTCACTAATTATCTGTTTACTGTTTATGCAGACGAGTCATTTGCTAATGTAGCTTTTGATCAATGTCAGATTGCACTCAATGGCAAACCTGTAAGTGCCATTACTAACGACAAAAGGAGTATTGCCAATTTCAGCATGGAAAATAGTACAATCAAGATAACAGCTGTTACACAACAGTTTATTATCAATACCAGCAGTAATAAGAATCAGGATTATGGCAATGTCATCTTTAGAAACAACACATTCTATTGTCCGTCAGGTAAAGTAAATCAATTGGTTTTATTCAATGGTTCAGCTTCAGGTATAGCCAATCTGACCATAGAAAACAATACATTTATAAACTTGGAAACAAATACCGGTGGCTACGTAAACATAGGCAATCTGGCGAAAACCTCTATTAAAAATAATATCTTCTGGACAAATACAGACGGAACAGGTAATGTAGTCATCATTCGTCCTCAGATAACATCCCCAACAGGAGATATTTGCGCAGATAACCTCCTTTACAAAACTATGACCTATAACTGGCAAATGTTCTATGGAGGCAAACTACCGTTTGAAGGAGCAGAAGAACTGAAAGCATTAACATCCAATCCGTTCGACGGCGGCACCTTCGACCTCGCCAACGGTATCTTCGTTCCGAATGCAGAATATGCCGAATACGGTGCAACCAACTAATACCGACTAACGTATGAAAAAAGTAATATCAATCATATGTATCACCCTCCTCGTCGCACTTTACTCGTGCGACGAACGGGATGATCTGCGCTCCGACATTGACAACCTGAAAGAACGGGTAGCCAATCTGGAAGCGAGCATAGAACAGATGAACTCGGACATCAGCAACTATCAGCAGATGGTTGAAGGTAAGATTCTGGTGGTGGGATATAGCAAGGATGAACAGGACAACTATACCATCGAACTGAGTAACGGCGAAACTGTAACCATATACAGCGGCAAAGTAGACATGAACGACATGCCTTTGTTCAGCGTCAACGCGTCAGGTCACTGGGCATATACCATCAACGACATGACCACCGAACTGCTCGTTAACGACAAACCGGTAAGCGCCATCCCCGAAGCGGGAACAGCAGGCGTCACCCCGAAACTAAAAGTAGATGCAAACGGTTTCTGGCTGGTCTCTATTGACAACGGAAGCACCTGGAACAAACTAGGCAACAACCAGATTGCCGACGGAACGCAAGCCGTTGCCAACGCAAGTTCCCTGTTCAGCAACGTGACCATCGACGAAACGACCGGGCAGATCACCTTTACCATCCGTGCCGACAACAGCCAAGTAAAAGTCCCCATCTACGGAAAAGACTTCTACCTGACAATCAAGTATGAAGGCACAGCCACTTTCGGTCTGGGACAAAAGCAGGAGTTCGTGGTAGAACAAGCCAACGTGGAAACAGCCACCATCGAAAACCAGACATGGGGCGTGAAACTGACGGAAAACAAACTGATCGTCACCGCCCCCAAAACAAACGTGCAAGGGAAAGAATACGAAGAACAGATTTACATCAAGATATTCTCGAAAGAAGGTTACTGCCGGGTAGTGAAACTTCCGGTAAAACTGCTGACCACGAAGATAGATGCCAACTCGGCAATAGCCTGGCAACACTTCAAGACAGGAGAAAACAATGTGCTGCCCGACTATTCGTATGCCGGATATAATCATGGAGAAAGTGCGCCGCAAGGCGCATTTTCTTTAGGATACCAAGTGATCAACGTAAAAGAGCGCATGACCGCCAAGAACATGACCGCCCGTGAAGCGCTGATCAGCATCCTGCAAGAGAAAGGTATGACAAGAGTAAACGGAACCAACAAGCTGAACGCCAACGCGAAGATTGTAATCTATTTCCCCGCAGGCGACTACGTTCTTCACAACGATGACGACAACACCCGCGACGAAAGCAAGCAGAAGGACGCCGTTGACTCGAAAAACAACAATGTCAGCAGTGGCATTGAAATCTATGGCGGTAACTTTGTAATCAAAGGCGACGGTCCCGACAAGACACGTCTGATCATGGAAACGCCTAATCTGCCGACAAGTATCAGCAATCTCAGTTCATCACCTATACTGTTGGCAATCAAGCACACCAACGGTCCGAACAATGCCGGTAACTCCCCCAAGCTCGCTTCCGTAACCGAGAATGCCAAGCGCGGAGACTTTACCGTGAAAGTCAGCGGAACCACCGGAATCTCCTCCGGACAGTGGGTACAGTTGCGCTTACGCAGCGGAGACAGGGAACTGGTAAAGAAGGAAATCGGTCCGATTGCCCTCAACGAGAACTGGGCGATAGCAAAAGCCCCTATCTCCATCAACCAAAGCTCCGACGACCTGTACGGAGTAAAAATCACCGAATTTCATCAGGTAAAATCCGCCGCAAACGGCAAGATCACTTTCTACGAACCGATCATGCACGACATCGACATCAAGTATAACGATACGGAAGGATGGGAAATCCGCACGTACAAATATCTGGAGAATGTCGGTATAGAAGACCTGAGCTTCGTAGGAAACGCATTGGACGGCTACGCCCATCACGGAGAAGGACACGCCGAACAGGCTAAAGTAGGCTGGCAATACGACGGAGCCTACAAACCGCTGCTGCTGCAACGTGTAGTCAATTCATGGGTACGCAACGTCCACTTCGAGAGTGTCAGCGAAGCGCTTACTTTTGCCGAATCTGCCAACAGCTCGGCATATGATATCCGTATCAGTGGAAAACGCGGACATTCAGCCGTACGTTCGCAAGGTTCTTCACGCGTCTTTATCGGCAAAGTCCGCGATGAAAGCGCAGGAAATGACGTATACGGAAAGAGTTGTCAAGGGCAGTTCCACGGCTGCGGCGTATCGAAGCCAAGTGTAGGAACCGTATTATGGAACGTAACCTGGGGCAATGACGCCTGTTTCGAATCCCACGCCACACAACCCCGTGCCACGCTGATAGACAATTGCAGCGGCGGACTTGTATACTACCGCGCAGGAGGCGATGAAAATGAAGTCCCCAATCACTTAGGCGACCTCACCCTATGGAATCTGAATGTGACCGGAACGGATTCTCACGCTTCTAACTTCGCATGGTGGAGCGACAGCGATACATGGTGGAAGATTTTCCCGCCTATCGTAGTCGGTACACATGGTATGAATGTGAAATTTCCCGGTAAAGAGCAGCAACAAGTCACATACGAAGAAAGTACCGGTATGAAGGTATCCCCCGAATCTTTGTACGAGGCACAATTGCGGGAACGTCTGGGCTATGTACCCGGATGGCTCAACGCCCTTAAATAACAACCAATCACCCGCACGATTTTTCTAACCTTCAGTTAAAAACGTATATAAAAATCAGACTTTAATCAATTTAACACCCAAAAGAGAGGGGCCGTGAGGTTCCTCTCTTTTACTTTTCCGTATCTTTGCAGCAAATTAAAAGATATGCAAGATACACTACCCATCCATTTTGCTCCGCTGCAAGGTTACACCGAAGCAATTTACCGCAATGCACATGACGCCTTCTTCGGCGGTGTAGACACCTATTATACTCCGTTCGTACGATTGGAAAAAGGGAACTTTCGCCGCAGAGATGTCCGGGGAATCGAACCCGAGAACAATGGGGTAACCCACCTGATTCCTCAGTTGATAGCCTCTTCGGCAGAGAAAGCAGAAGTGATTTTATCCCTTTTCATCGAAAAAGGATATCAGGAAGTGGATATAAACCTAGGCTGTCCGTTCCCGCTTCTGGCGAAACGTCATAACGGCTCCGGCATCCTTCCTTATCCCGAAGAGGTGAAAGCATTGCTCAGCATTGTCACCCGATATCCGCAAATCAGCTTCTCCGTCAAAATGAGACTGGGATGGGAACAGCCGGATGAATGCCTGGCACTCGCCCCCATACTGAATGACCTGCCTCTGCGCCAGATCACCATGCACCCCCGTCTGGGAAAACAAGGTTACAAAGGAGAAGTTGACTTGCAAGGATTCTCAGCTTTCCGGGAGGTCTGCCGACTTCCGCTTGTCTACAATGGAGACATTCATAATTTGGAAGATATTCAACGCATCAGCGCACAATTCCCCTCCCTGGCGGGAATCATGATAGGACGCGGACTACTGGCAAATCCGGCCTTAGCACTGGAATACAAAGAAAACCGTACGCTTGCGCCCGATGAAATGAGGGATAGACTGAAATCCATGCACAAAAGCGTGTACAACAATTACGACGTGCTATTGGAAGGAGGAGAGGGACAGCTACTGACTAAAATGAAGACTTTTTGGGAATACCTGGCACCCCAAGCCGACAGAAAAGTACTGAAAGCGATTCATAAAAGTACGAATATCAGCAAATATTATCAGGCTGTCGGTGCCTTTTTTAATCAACGGTAGGCTGCCCGATTTTGAAATAATGATTTGCTAACCGTTCTCATTACTGGAAAGTATTCTGAATAAAATATCTATTCTTCAATATTTCACTGTACCTTTGAAAACTTGAAACCAAATGATACAAATATGGCGAAGATTAAAGTGCAGAATACGGAGATTACGGTCGTTGCATATAACGACAACGATTATATTTCACTGACTGATATGGCTCGCAGTCAGATGCAAGAGCATATCATTTTTCGATGGCTTAGTTTGAAAAGCACCCTTGAGTATATCGGGGAATGGGAAATGTTGTACAATCCAAGTTTTAATTGTACCGAATTCGGTACAATTAAAAATATGGCAGGAAGTAACAACTTCGTGCTATCCGTAAAAACATGGATTGAACGGACAGGAGCTATTGGAATCATCTCAAAGGCGGGGCGATATGGAGGAACGTATGCCCACCGTGATATTGCCTACCACTTCGGTATGTGGATCAGTCCCCGCTTCCAACTGTTGCTTGTTAAAGAATACCAACGTCTAAAAGAGCAGGAACAGGCTCAAATAGGATGGACTGCCAAACGCGAACTCTCAAAGATTAACTACCGTATACATACTGATGCCATCAAGCAGAACCTTATTCCGACAGAAATCACTCCTGCACAAGCAAGCATCATTTATGCAGAAGAGGCCGATGTACTCAACGTTGCCATGTTTGGCATAACTGCAAAAATATGGCATGAACAGAACCCCGAACTGAAAGGCAACATTCGTGACTATGCCTCTATCAATGAACTGATTTGTCTTTCTAACATGGAGAACTTGAATGCCGTGTTTATTGACCAAGGTATTCCACAAGGTGAGCGGCTCATCAAGTTAAACCAAATAGCCATTCAGCAAATGCGTATATTGGAGGATGATGGGAAGAGAAAATTGTTAAAGTAGGATTGACTTTCAGTCCAAATCATTTAGTGCCATTCCTCTCTTTTTTATTCGTTTATTCCATAGATTTTCCGTAATTTTGCGCCCGTTTATTAACAAGCACATTATGAAAAAATACATTCTATTATCTCTCTGCTTGATGACACTATCAAGTAGTTTCGCACAATTAAAGGATTTTAAATTCAAATTCTACGGACAGATTCGCACGGACTTCTACTATAACAGCCGTGCCAACGAGGAAACTGTAGACGGATTGTTTTACATGTATCCCAAAGATGAATTGCTCGACGGCAATGGTGAAGACCTGAACGCTACATCGAACAGTAATTTCTATACATTATATTCCCGTTTGGGACTGGATGTGGCAGGCCCGAAGTTGGGAACAGCCAAGACATCCGCCAAAGTGGAAGTGGACTTCCGCGGGTCGGGAACTTCTTACTCCACCATTCGTCTGCGCCATGCATACTTTAATCTGGACTGGGGAAAGTCGGCTGTGCTGGTAGGTCAGACATGGCATCCGTTGTTCGGTGATGTTTCTCCTCAGATTCTTAATCTTTCCGTAGGAGCACCGTTCCAGCCGTTCAGCCGTGCACCGCAGATTCGTTATCGCTTCAACAACAAACACCTTCAGTTGACCGGAGCATTGGTATGGCAGTCTCAGTATCTGTCACAAGGACCTGCCGGTAAAAGTCAGGAATACATAAAGAAGAGCAATATCCCTGAGATTTATGTCGGAGCAGATTACAAAAACGGAGGATTTCTGGCGGGTGCCGGCATTGAAATGATTTCATTAAAGCCACGTACTCAATCTTCATGGGAAGAAACGACGCTTGATCCGACCACCAATAGTACTATATCAATCCCACATACGTACAAAGTAGACGAACGTATCACTACCCTCTCTTATGAGGCCCATGTAAAATATACCAATAAAAATTGGTTCATCGGCGCCAAAAGCGTATTAGGTTCCAACCTGACACAAGCATCCGGTTTGGGAGGATTTGGAATTAAGCACATAGACAACAAGACAAAAGAACAGGAGTACACTCCGATACGCTTCTCCAGTTCCTGGCTGAATGTAGTCTACGGACAAAAATGGAAACCGGGAATCTTTGTAGGATACGCCAAAAACTTAGGAACAAGCGACGAATTAGTCTCTGAAAAACTCTATGGAACAGGAACCAACCTCGATAAACTGGTAACTGCCGGAGCTGAACTTACCTACAACGTTCCTCACTGGAAGTTCGGAGTTGAGTATACATTGAGTTCGGCATGGTACGGCAAGCTGGATAAATCGGATGGTAAAATCATAGACACCCACTCCGTCAGCAACAACCGTATCGTAGCAGTCGCTATGTTCATGTTCTAATCTGCAGAAGATCATTCAACAGAATTTAAGTTCCTACATCATTTTAAGGCCGACTAAAAAGTCGGTGGTATCTTAAATCTCCTCCTTCGGGAAGGGAATTAATGATACTATTGACTTATTAGTCAGTCTCAATTTGTTTCAAAAAGTTTCAGACGCTTGAAACTTTTAGTTTCAAAGGTTGAAACCAAAAGTTTCGCCCCATGAAACAATCTGGAGAAATACTCGATTAGGATGATTTGACCGCCCGATCCGATTAACTCAACCGTATCAGTTATTTCAATTGACCTGTTCTTTTAGGAAGCATTAAATCATTTATTAGTCAATAATGGATGATCTCTCAGTCATTAATAGCTGATTTCTCAATTATTAATGGCTGAGAGATCAAACGTTAACAGTTGAGAAATCAGCTATTAACATCCTGTAAGTCAAAAGATAACATTGTAGAAATGAGACAGATCAGGATAAGACAGAGTGAGAGCAACCGTTTGCTCTCATACCTGCCACCACAGTTGCTACCACACCGAAAACCACGATGAATAAAAGGATACAGACCATTTGTTAGAGCATGAGAGCAAAACGGCTATCAAATCACTGTGGAGAGCCTGACCGATATGTAGGCTCCTCAGCTTTCATTGCTGCTATTACAGCCGATTCCTTTGGCCGTAAATGCTCTTGGGGGATCTGATTATTCAGATAGCATGCCACAGAACAAAAGATTATTTCTCCAGTTCTACCTCATAGCTGGCTCCATCCTTACAGAGGAAGCGAAGCACCGTTTGTTTTTTATCCTCGGATACCACCTTGCAGTAAGGGGTCTCCACTACCTTCCACCTGCCTTTCAGAGTCACCGTCACAGGAATCTCACCGCTTTCATTGTCAATCCACGGGCGGGAATAGATGCTGCGCTCCATACGTTTTCCGTCTTTATCGAAAGCCTCATCACTCGGACCACGATACAATGCCAAATCCGGTTGAGCTACAGTCAATAATACTTTATCAGCAGATTCCTTACGGACCATCACTAAGCAGGACGTATCCGTACGCTGCAATAATCCACCGGGAAGCAGTGACTGGGGAGTTTCAAAAAGCACATAAGAAGTTATCTTATCCGAAGGCGATTCAAGGATATGTGCATTCCGGTCTTGCTGTAATACGCTATAGGCAGGCTTCTTTGCAAAGGCAGTCATCGTCTTCCGGTCGGTTCCCGGCAGAATGGCATATTCGTAGCTTCCTGCTTTCGGTGCTTTCCCATGATCGATAATCAATGATACCCAGTCTCCTTTCGTTTCTTTGCCTGTATCCTGCATACGGGAGTATTGCGGAAAGTTTTTCTCGAATCTTGCAGCAACCGGCACATAATATCCGGTACCCAGATGATCCATCCATACTTTTCCTTCACCCGCATTATTCTTCCAATAGTCATGTGCCTCTTTATCTGTCACCGCCAGTTGGAAGATGGTCGTCTCCGTTGGATAATCCGTGTTTGTATTCTCGATATCCGAGCCCAGACAAACGATCATTCCATCGATGAAATGGAAGGATTTTCGCGCACGATGCGTTCCGTTATACTTATCGTGTTCGTGCAGTTTCATTCCGAAGTTACCATTCATCTTTCCTTGTGACAGGCCGCCGGCAAAGGCTTCATCCGAATAAAGCATCTCTTCCATTCCGGAGAATGTATCTACATTCAGCACGTTGGCTTTGAGCAGGTCCAGCGGGAGATGGATGGAAGTCACTCCCGGAATACGGTTCCAGTCGAAACCTTCCTGCTGCCATCCGCTGGTGGCGGGAGTCACTGTCTGTCCCGGAGGTGCTGTCAGTATCTGGAGACTTCCATGTGCCAGATAACGTCCATAGAGATTGTGTCCCAGATAATGTTCGGCTGCCCAAAGGTAGCGTGAATGTCCGCGTGCCACAGCCGACCAGTTTTCACGCCGTTGCACAGATACACAGCCATAGCCTAGCGAGAGATTACCCTGCGGATCGGGTTCGGCACGAAAACCGTTCTCTACCAGTCGTTTGGCAATCTTACGCTCCTGAGCGTTCGAAACTTTCGGCATATATTCCGGTGCCTGTTCCGCAGAAGAGGAATCGGAAGATACGAGACGCAGGTAGGCGGATGCCATCTCTTTATCAAAATCGCCCTTTCCATCGGGAGTTCCGGCAATTGCCATTATCGCATAGTGCATGGGAACTAATTTCCCCTTTCCATCGGGATGGCGCCCGGACATAGACAAGGGAAAGTTCAGTTTATTGCAGTAGAAACGCATGGCAAGCAGGACATCTTTGACCGTCCGGTGTGCCAATTCGGAAACGGCAAGGCTTGTCCGACTGAAAAGATAAATCATATTCGTTGCCCCGTCCAGTCCTCCAACGGCATAGGCAGGGTAGTTATTACGGTGATGGAAAGCTCCTCCGTCCACTTTGAAAGAACCGGCCAGTCCCGGTGCAGGACGGCAACCGTAGTCAATCCATCGGGAGAAGGATTTCAAGTATTGCAGCTTCTCCGGTGTGTCTTCCATCATCAGAATGCTTGCGATACGCCCGGTGGTTTGTGTATTGAAAGAATCCATGTCGATTCCGTTGCCTTCCGGCTTGGGATATACTTCGTTGGTGATGGCATACCAACGCAACGTACGCTCCGCTTCGAGCAGTTTTCCTTCTTCCCGCAATACATCTTTCATCAGGAAATAAGCCGGATAAAGTCCGCGCACGCTATATCCGTAATGATGAATATTGCCCCAGCAACTACCGTAAGCCACTCCCTGATCGGTGATATGGTCGTACATCGCAAGAAATTTCCGCCTCATCTCCTCGCGGATCGGGGATCCTGCCTCACTGTTATTGTAAGCCACGGCAATCCGTTTCATTAAGTCAAAATAGGCACGCATCTCTATTCCCATCTTGGTCAGCATATCCTTGTCCCAGTCCGGAATCATCCGTTCGTAAGCTTCGGAAGCACGCACCATGAAAACGGGCACTCCGGACACTTGCCCGTCCTTATAGGTTATCTGATAGAGGTCGTATTTCTTACGGATGGTTTCGGCTTCTTTCTCCGTCACCTTCCCTTTGGTATAGATCATGTCACGGAAACGCTTTTCCAGCAGTTTCATTTCCTGCCGCTGCCTGTCGCTTACGGGAGTCAGTTCGATGTCCGGTTTCAAGAGGGAGTGTTTGTAGAGTACCAGCCAGTGATTGGTAGTGCCGGCATTGACAAAGGGGACTTGCAGATCGGCTGTCTGCTGGCGGGCATCCACCTTTGTCGCAGTGATCAGATGATCGATGAAAAGGCGTCCTTTTGCATCGGGAGCCACGATGCGGAGCTCGTTCATTCCTTCTTCCGGCGTGCCTTGCATATCGCGTTCATAGCAGACCCATGCCGCACGCCAACCTTTGAAATTGATGCCGAAAGGAAAAGAAGCGCACTTACGGCCGTCTTTCAGAAATTCAAACTCGATAGCAGCGTCCTGAGGCTGCTCATTGTATATCCATACGATGAAAGCAGAAAGATACAGGTCTTTCCCTGTCGGGTCCTTCTTTTCAAACTTCAGGTCTTTCCGGAGTTCCAGTCTCCCGTTCGGTTCGAAGGTCCATTCCAACGAATGTTTCCCGTCTTTATAATGTGCACCGGATATGCCTAACTGAGACTGAACACCGGTTATACAGGCAGGTAACTGCGGCTCTTCAAAAGAGAACATCCGCTCATCCGTAACTATCTGCGCATTGAGGAATGCCGGACAGAGAAAAGACAATATCAGCATTGTCACTGACAGAGTAAAAGATTGCTTTATCATAGAATATATCGTTTTAGGTCCGATGGTAAATCGGTTTATCATTAGCCGGTATTTACAGAGAAGATCACCTGTTCATCTCCCGAATGCAAAGAAACCCCTCTTTTGTTGGAAAGAGGGGTTCAAATCGTACAAAATAGTTCAAATTATGTGCTATATCTTATAGATAATGACCGATATGCTCTCTGCCGGTCCTGCTTTTAAGGGTGAAGTTCTTTAAAAGCCGCATTCTCTTCCTGCACGTGCTGAATGGTTTGTTTCAGCTCTGCAATCGGCAAATCATATCCATACCAGCCGGTATAACAATCTACTACATACCATTTTCCATCGGGCAGCAATTCGAACTCCACACGTAAGTCGATCTCCGATTCTTCGTATCCCGCCTCAAATACCTTATGCGCCGGTTCGTTCAGCGTAAACTTAGATACATAAACACCGCCCTCTTCCTGAGTGATACGTTCTTCTTTCAGCGTTTCACTGTCCAGCAACGGCCACTTTTCCTTCGTAAAAGGGAACGTTTTCTCAGTTTCCCCGTCATCCGCCAATAAAGTAACCGGCGTTTTCAACGGAAACTTGACACGAGTATACTGAAACGCCGCACTGGAAGTAAACTTATCCAGAAACGACTTGAAATCTTCTCCTGTCTGTGCTGCTTCACTTTCTACTTTCGCCCTGGAGCTATTGCCACAGGAAATAAATGAAATACCTGCCAGCAATGACATGACCATCAAACAGCATGCAAACTTCTTAGCTCTCATAACACGATATAAATTAAGAGTTTAAAATAACGCTGCAAAGATAATGACAAGTTCAATATCTTGATACGAATCGGGAAGAAAATAGTTAAACTACTACAAATAATAAACTTACCACACCTCATTATTCCGGTATTAAAATACCTTTGTCATAAATCGAAATACTAACTTAAATAAAAACACACCATGAGACCCCCCTACTGTTTTCTCCTGATAGGTCTTTTGCTTTTATGCAGTACACAGACTATCGCTTTCGCCCAATCCGGCACTTATCAGACAATTCCCGAATCTTTGCGAGGCTACTGGCAATTTAAAGCAGACAATGTGTCTGACTGGAACGGTCCGCTCATCGGAGAGAATTTCGTAGAGAACTATTATGTCGTTTTTTATGCCGAACAGATAAAACAGGAAGCTGACGGCAGCTACTTCTTCCATTTACGCAATCAGAAAGGAGATACGACGGAATTCCGTATCACACCTACCGGCAATGACGCCGCCACCATCTGGTACAAAGGCTGGAAAGAGCCGAAGAACTGTATCCGCAAGCAAGTCCCCGACCACACGGAACCGCTCACTCCCCTTACATTGCCCGACCGTGTTTATCAGAAATGGGTGAAAGGATTATCCGGAAAAGTAATCTACGAATTCACCCGTGACGGAAAACTGCTCTATGACGGAAAAACATGGGATATCTTATCGGCCGGATATTTTCTCAATAAAGAATATCGGCTGCTCGTCAAAAGCGGAGAATCATACAAACTGCTTTACCTCAGCTTCCCCCTGCCGAAAACAATGAACGTAGCCGCTGAACTGCAAAATGAAAAAGTCTCTCCCATCGCCTCACGCCCTGAAATATATGCTTTCACCGGATGTTGGATAAATCAAGCGACCGGAGACTGGCGCATCGGATTCTTCGAAGACTTTGCTGTCTACCAATGTCAATTTTGGGATTATGAGTCGATAAGCATCCAAAAGAATCGAACCACCATCATCCTGAAAAATGGAACGGAACAACTGAAAGTGCGTTTAACTCGTAAAGATGAAACATCCTGCACCCTGTCTGTCGGAAAAGAAAAGGCACAGACATATGTTCTTTGTAACGACAAGTATCTACCCGATTATCCGGTAGCTGACACCACTCCTTTCGTCGACAATGGTTATCAAACGGATAGCGTGACTCTCATCGGATACCTGCGTAACCTGCCTTCGACACGTCCTTTCGAAGTTTCCGTGCCGGATATGATCACCGATAGAGAAGAAAAATATACCACCGCCATCGACTCACTGGGAAGATTTACCCTTCGTTTCCCTGTATTGAACAGCCACAACGTGTTCATCGATTGGGGACGTACCACTATCTGGACATCCGTAGAGCCGGGAGAGAGCTATTTCCTCTATGTGGACTTCGCTGACAAAAAGAAATTAGTGATGGGAGAAAAGGCACGTATCCTCAACGAACTGCTGAGCCACGAAGGGCTCAGTGAATATATCGGCTACGACGAAGGGAAAAAGATGGGTAATATGGAATATTTGCAAAAGACGCAGGATATCATCCGTCATAAATCAGAATATCGCGCAAAGATGCTCAATGATCATCCGCTTCTCTCGCACAAATTCCGCTATTACACAGAACAGGAAATCCGCTACAACGCTGCACGCGACCTGATGCAACGCCGCTTTTCGGTAGACCGTAACAAGCAGGAGCATCTGCAACCGGAATTTATGAGTTATGTAGACTCGGCACTATATCCCCGTCCGGTAGAGCCTTATACGCTTCTCAGAGATTATGGTTCTTTCCTGCGGGATTACGTCGGATACATAACGGACATTGCTCCCGCTTCTTCAAACAGATTGACCGTAACTCCTCAAAAGATGGAAATGCTCTATCTTAAATTTGAAAGGGACGGAAAGATTCAGCTATCACAAGAAGAAAAAGACGCATTACACGCCTTCAGTAACTTCGAAAAAGAAATTGAAAAAATGAAAGCTGCGAATACTGCTGACTCGCTGACAATGGCTGCCTACAACAAAAAGATGGAACCGAGCATCAAAACAATACAGAGCCTCGTAGGCAGAGACGAAATTTTCAATGACTATATGATGGGAAACTTGCTCGCTAATTCCATCAATCGTACCCTTGCTATCATTGACTCCCTGCAAATGGACGAAAAATTAAAGGAGATACTAAAGGCAAATTGCTATTATGAGATGTTGCAGCAGACTCACAAAGAATTGCCGGACAGCCTCATCAATAAATTCAAAGCAGAAGTTTCTAATCCTTCCCTACAGGCTTATGTATTAAACCAACAAGGGATATACGAAGAAATATCCCATAAGGCCATCGAATATCCCGAAAGCCTGATGCCTAACGAACCTCTGGCAGAGATCACAGACGGAGAACAATTATTCCGCAAAATCATTGAGCCTTATAAAGGGAAAGTGGTTTATCTGGATGTATGGGGCACCTGGTGCGGTCCGTGCAAGGACATGATGCAATATGCAGGAAGCGCCAAGAAACTGTTTGAGGGAAAAGACGTGATATTCTTATATCTCTGCAACCATTCCTCAGACAAATCGTGGAAAAACATTATCAAGGAATATGGACTGACCGGCAAAATTGCCGTCCACTATAACTTGCCCGATGAGCAGCAAAGGGCTATTGAGAAGTTCCTGCAGGTTCGCTCCTTCCCCACCTATATGTTGATAGACAAGGAAGGAAACATCGTAAACCGTGACGCCCCCAGACCCAACAGGGAAAATGATCTTCTCAATGCAGTCTATAAGTTATTAGAGAAATAAACGACTCATTTCTTCCGCAAATACTCGTATCCGAAACGGCAAAAGAGACATTTCCGTTTATCACAATACTCTTTGCGGAGCTGTATCAATGCCTGGCTATCTGCCGCCGAACCGACCGGTAGCCCGGCATCTCCCCACGACCGGATAATATGATTATTCTCCGCTTTCAACTCTTCCAGAAAACGTCCGGCACGATCACACATCCGCTCATCGGTTCTATGCAGACCATAAGCATATAAGAAAGGAACAACGGTATTAATCACAATCAAGTCCTGTGACCTCTCTCCCATCGATTTCTCTTTTTGCGAAGAAGGCCGGCCGAATATATAATGATTATCCCAATAAGCAGAAGCATGAGTAGACAGTAGTTGACGCACTTCCGGCAAGGTTTCTGCCTCCATCATCTGCGAAAAAAGCTTATCAACTTTCTGATACAAGTAGGCCAACTGTGCTAACCGGATATGGGGGAAGTTTTCCGGACGAAGCCTCAAAAAACGCCATAAACCGGCATCCATCACCTGAGTTATTTCAAACTTCCGTTGCAGATAGCGAAATTCTTTACGAAGCCGGAGACTATACTCATCTTCCTGCTCCTTCTTTAAAAACGCCTCCTCCAGCAAACCGGCCTGCCCGAAGAAAAAAGCCTCTATCTGAAACAGATCATTCCGATGCTTGTCTATCGCCCGGAACGGAAGCAGTCCTGCCCACGTCTCAAAAGCATCGCCATTCAAGCCGAAACCGAAATTACGGGCAAGAGTGATAAAGAAGGCATCTTCCCAATGACGGTCACATCGTTCCAGCCGATCGGCAATTTGCCTTGCTTTTTGCTCCAGTCGTTCGGTCTGAAGAGCCGTCAGCCAGGAGTGAATCGTTAATTTGGATAAGGACCCTATGATGGAGTAGCAGGCAGGATATTGGTCGGCAATGCAGAGTTCATGATAATGGGTTTGTACATTCTCGGGACAGGTCAATAGCAGTTGGGGGATTTGCTCACCGTTGGAACGGGTTACTTCGGCATCTGCCTCGGCCACCACATGCAGAATCACAGAATCGTATGCTTTATCATGGTCGTGACCGTGACGGTACCAGTCTGAAGAATGAGTATGTATCTCTATATTTCCCACCCACAATGTACCGTCTATCTTCAGCTTCGCATTAAAGAAGTCGGGACCGGCATCAGGGTTCTGCAGTCCGGAATCGATAATTTCTACCAGTAAGCCTTTGGTGGTTTGCAGTATTTTGAGAGGGAATAATTTATGTTTCCACACATAGTGGAGAAGGTGTTCCATGTTAACAGAAAGTTAATGTGCACTGCAAATGTAATAAAAATCTTATCTTTGCGACTATTATTTTGAATATAAGTCAGAAAACAATGAAAATAGCGTTGATCGGTTATGGAAAAATGGGCAAGGAACTTGAAAAGGCAGCCCTTAGTCGCGGACACGAAATTGTCTGCATTATTGATGTTGATAATCAGGAAGACTTTGAGTCGGAAGCATTCAAGTCCGCCGACGTAGCCATTGAGTTCACCAATCCGATGGTAGCCTACAGCAATTATATGAAAGCTTTCAAAGCCGGAGTCAAATTAGTATCAGGCAGTACAGGATGGATGGCGGAACATGGCGAAGAAATCAAAAAGCTATGTACCGAAGGAGGAAAAACCCTTTTCTGGTCGTCCAACTTCAGTCTTGGAGTAGCCATCTTCTCATCTGTCAACAAGTATCTGGCAAAAATAATGAATCAATTCCCCGGTTATGACGTCACCATGAGCGAGACTCATCATATCCATAAACTGGATGCACCCAGCGGCACTGCCATCACACTGGCTGAAGGTATACTGGAAAACATGGACCGCAAAGACAAATGGGTAAAAGGAACGCTCCTTGCACCGGACGGTACCGTCAGCGGCACCGACGCCTGCGCTTCCAACGAGTTTCCTATCGACTCGATCCGTGAAGGAGAGGTTTTCGGCATCCATACCATCCGCTACGAGTCAGAAGTAGACAGCATTTCCATCACGCACGATGCCAAGAATCGCGGCGGCTTTGTATTGGGAGCCATCCTTGCTGCCGAATACACGGCCCAACATGAGGGATATCTGGGCATGAGTGATTTATTCCCATTCTTAAACGAATAAGGCTTCAAAGCCACTATCAAACGAATATAGATTATGAGACAAGCCACACGCACACAATGGATCAAATGCACCATTGCTATTCTCCTTTATCTCGCCTTCCTCATCTGGGTACGCAGTTGGTGGGGGCTGATTGTCGTTCCTTTCATCTTCGATATTTATATCACCAAGAAAATACCCTGGTCATTCTGGAAGAAATCGAAGAATCCTACCGTTCGTAATGTTATGAGTTGGGTAGATGCCATTGTCTTTGCATTGGTTGCTGTCTACTTTGTCAATATCTACATTTTCCAAAACTATCAGATTCCTTCCTCGTCTTTGGAAAAGTCATTGCTGGTAGGCGACTTCCTGTACGTCAGCAAGATGAGCTACGGGCCACGTGTGCCGAATACGCCGCTTTCCATGCCGTTGGCGCAACATACGCTGCCTATTTTAAATACCAAATCATATATCGAATGGCCTCAGTGGAAATATAAAAGAGTTCCCGGGTTCGGAATAGTGAAACTCAATGACATTGTTGTCTTCAACTTTCCTGCCGGTGATACGGTAGCGCTCAACAATCAGCAAACAGATTTCTACTCTATAGCCTACGGTGAAGGTCAGCGCCTGTATCCCAAGCAGATAGAGATGGACAGTCTGACACGCCAGCAGCAACGTGCTGTTTACGATTTGTATTATAATGCCGGTCGCCAGCAAATTCTATCGAATCCGCGTGTTTACGGAGAGGTCGTTTATCGTCCGGTAGACCGCCGTGAAAACTATGTAAAACGCTGTGTCGGTCTGCCCGGAGATACGCTGCAGATCGTAGACGGTCAGGTCATGATTGACGGCAAGGCTATCGAGAATCCCGAAAATCTGCAGTTCAACTACTTCGTACAGACCACAGGCCCGTATATCACGGAAGATATGTTCCGTGAATTAGGCATCAGCAAGGCAGACCAGACATTGTATGATGATTCTTCATGGGAAGAAACCTTCAGACAGATCGGACTGGACAATCGGAATGCACAAGGAAAGATGGCTCCTATTTATCATCTTCCGCTGACGAAGAAAATGTACGAAACATTATCCGGCAACAAAAAGCTCATCAGCAAGATCGTCATGGAACCGGAAGAGTATGCCGGACAGATGTACCCGCTCAACTTACATACCAAATGGAACCGTAACAACTACGGTCCGATCTGGATTCCCGCCAAAGGTGCTACTATCACTCTGACTGAAGATAACCTGCCTATCTACGAACGTTGTATTGTCGCTTACGAAGGAAATAAGCTGGAAATCAAGCCGGACGGTATTTATATCAACGGCGAGAAAACCGATCAATATACCTTTAAGATGGACTATTACTGGATGATGGGCGACAACCGCCACAATTCTGCGGACTCCCGCTATTGGGGATTTGTTCCTGAAGACCATGTAGTAGGTAAACCTATCGTTGTATGGCTGTCACTTGACAAAGACCGCGGATGGTTTGACGGAAAAATCCGTTGGAACCGCCTCTTCAAGTGGGTAGACTGATAAGGATACAGACGTGATAGAGTGATAAGGTGATAGAAATTGATGAACATTCGTAAATTCAAATGGATATTCGCATTCGCCGGAGCAATAGCCGTCGTGCTTCTGCTCCGGGGATTCGCTTTTACATCCTGCCTTATCCCTTCCACCGGTATGGAGAATTCACTTTTTCAGGGTGAACGTATTCTGGTCAACAAATGGAGCTACGGCCTGCGGCTTCCGCTGATGTCGCTGTTCTCATATCACCGCTGGTGCGAGCGATCTGTCCGGAAGCAAGATGTTGTAGTCTTTAATAATCCCGCCGCCATCGGGCAACCGACTATTGACCGAAGAGAAATCTATATCAGCCGTTGTATCGGTACTCCCGGTGATACCCTGCTTGTCGATTCCCTTTTCTCCGTATCCTCTCCCGAAGCGCAACTCAATCCGGACAAGAAAAGGCTCTACACCTATCCCGCTGCCAAAGAGCAGTTGATCACTTCGCTTATGCAAACCCTTTCCATCACCAACGACGGACTAATGGGGAGTAATGACAGTACTCATGTCCGCAGTTTCAGCCGCTATGAATATTACTTACTGGAACAAGCGATCAGCGATCAGAACTGGATTCAGCCTTTGACGGAAAAAAGCGAAAAAGAGCTTAAACCGCTCATCGTTCCCGGCAAAGGGAAAGCACTACGAGTATATCCGTGGAATATCACATTGCTGCGAAATACCCTCGTGATGCACGAAGGCAAACAGGCGGAAATAAAGAATGATACGCTTTATATCGACGGAAAACCCACACAGCATTGTTTTTTTACCAAAGATTACTACTGGATGGCTTCCAACAATAGTGTCAATCTGTCCGATTCACGTCTGTTCGGATTCGTTCCGCAAGACCATATTATCGGGAAAGCATCACTAATCTGGTTCTCTAAAGAAAAAGGAACGGGAATCTTTGACGGATACCGATGGAATCGCTTCTTTCAGTCTGTAAAATAATTCACATGCATAGTTTTCAACATAACATCTGTACATAAAATAATGAGAATAGCTTATTTATCATCTGCCTACCTTGCTCCGGTAGAATATTATACCAAACTATTGGAATATGATAAAATATATGTCGAACAACACGATCATTATATAAAGCAAACCTATCGCAACCGTTGTACGATTGCCGGACCTGACGGCGAACTGGCACTCTCCATTCCAACCGTCAAACCGGATACGCTGAAATGTCCAATGAAGGATATACGTATTTCCGATCACGGTAACTGGCGCCATCTGCATTGGAATGCCATCGAATCAGCCTACAACAGTACTCCTTACTTTGAATATTACAAAGACGACTTCCGCCCTTTCTACGAAAAGAAATACGAGTTTTTAGCCGATTTCAACGAGGAACTCTGCCAGCTGGTCTGTAAGTTGATAGACATTCAACCCTGCATTGAACGAACTTCAGAATATAAAACGGAATTCACAACAGAAGAAACAGATTTCCGCGAGATTATTCATCCTAAGAAAGATTTCCAGATAGCTGATCCAGAATTTATTCCGCATCCCTATTACCAAGTCTTTGATTCCAAACTCGGTTTTCTCCCTAATCTGAGTATTATTGACCTGCTTTTCAATATGGGACCGGAGAGTTTATTGGTATTAACAAGTAAATAACATTATAATAGCCAGACAAAGACATCAAACGTCCTGACACTACGTATCTTATCATATATCCCGGTAAGGTTAACAGGCGGACAAGCCTTGATTAATATCTTTTGTCCGCTTCCTGTTTTCGTTCCACGTACGTAAACCGTTGGGACTGCGTACGTGATCCCATCGGTTCACGTACATGAACTCATGGGATTACAGACGTGAAACGAAGAAATGTAACGACCGTAATACATTAATCTAACGTTGAAAACAGCTTAATAAACGTAGCACAAACTATTAAATGAACCGGCTTACCTGAACTAGGAAGGCAGAATCTCTTATGAAGGTGACAATAGAAAAGCGATTTTTCTCTATTATCACCCTATTGTCACCACCTATTATCACCCTTATCACGCTAAATTCCAGCACATTAAGCCTGGAAAGTGACAAGTGACAATAAGAATAACGTTTTTAACTCTGTAGAAAGAGACAAATTATAATCACCAGGTCACTATTATTTCCTTCAACAGATTACTCTTCATTCAGTCGATTCAGTAAATATCTGACATTCTCAAGATGTAAATGATTGACCCGGTACATCTGTTTATATTGCCAACTATTTTTAGTAGTATCGATAATACAATCTATAAAAGAGCCCATTATATTGGCACTTTGCATACGATTGGCATTTGAAACCTGCATATTCATCATATGCATACCAAATCCTTTAATCACATCTTTTACACTAATTTTCTTAAAATGATGAACTGCCTCGAAGGCTGCTACATTACCAAAAAGAACATTCTCTAAATCTTCCAGTCTTTGCCGATCCGAGCGTTCCACCAAATAACTGGATGGATTTATAAAACGATTGAGCGTAAGATAAAAGGTCATCATTTCATGATCAGAAGAAAAAATGGCATGCATGAATTGTGTTGCGTCCCCCGGACAAACAATCTGCTGGTTGTTTAAAACCTCCCTCATAAGAATTTAAATTAAATGGTAAATAAATTAAGTTCAACGGGGCTAAACAGAAAGGTGGTTTTAGATAATAAAAGAAGCGGTTCCGCCTGTCCCATTGCTCTTTTCTCGTTCACACAAGGCAGCAGGTGCATTAACACTCTACATGGGGGTGCGAAACCGCCCATATAGAATGAACCGGACAGGCATAAAAATGCCTGCCACAATTACAAGGCAGGTTTCCAGCCTTGTGTGATTTTGAAAAAAGAGCACTACAAAGATAGGACATAAATCAGAATAGGAAAAAGAAATTCATTCTAAATTGCATATACCACAGTAAAATGCAAGGTATAAGCCTTATTTCTAATCACAAGCCAAACTCGTTTCAAAGAAAAAGGAGAATGTTGTGACTCTCTCTTTTATAAGATAACAACATTCTCCCAGCAATCTGTTTTACCGGGGGAGGCCCCCAGTTTTACCAAACGGATACCTATCTCAACTCAAATGGTACAATTCCTTTAATGTCTCTGGATGATGTTCCGATGACTGCTTCAAACTTACCCGGTTCTGCCATCCACTCGTGTTTGACATCATCGAAGAAGCTCAGGGCTTTTTTATCAATCGTCAGCGTTACAGCCTTCTCCTCACCCGGAGCCAGTTTTACTTTCTTGAAGCCTTTCAGTTCCTTGACCGGACGAGGCAGAGAGGATTTCTTATCGCTGACATAAAGCTGGATAACTTCCTGACCTTCACGAGTACCTGTATTCTTTACGTTGATCGTGAAAGAGATGGTATCATCGGCAGTCATCACCTTTTTGTCAGCCGAAGGTTTCCCGTAAGCGAAAGTAGTATAGCTCAATCCGTGTCCGAACGGGAAAAGCGGTTTGATCTTTTCTTTGTCTGCCCAGCGATAGCCTACAAAAATATCTTCACGATAGATTTCGTTTATGGTATCACCATTGTTCTTGGAGTATGCCAACTCTTCTTTATTCCCCGGATATTCACCCAGTTTATGTGCGCCTACGTCTTCCAGTCTTGCAGGAAAAGTAAAAGGAAGTTTCCCCGACGGATTAGCATCTCCTAGCAGTACCGAAGCAAGAGCTGTTCCGGCTTCCGAACCTAAGAACCAACCCTGAACAATAGCGGGCACTTCATTTACCCAAGGCATGGCAACCGCATTACCGGAGATGTTTACGACAATCAAGTTCTTATTTACTTTTGCCAACTCGCCAATCACTCTGTCCTGCGCATACGGCAATCCTAGGGATGCACGGTCCGAATCTTCGCAATCCTGATGATTGCTCTTGTTCAGTCCACCGAAGAAAATTACGTAATCCGCATCTTTAGACACTTCTACAGCCTCAGCAAGAAGTTCATCCTCCGAACGGTCGTCTTTCAAATCTTGTCCGGTCTGTACTCCATTATATTCCCCTGTCGGGTCACCAACGTATCCACGGGCATACAAAACTTCCGCCTGTGAACCTACGCGGTTCTTCAAGCCGTCCAAAGGAGATATCTCATATTTCACTTTCAGAGAAGAACTACCACCCCCTACAGTCATCATCTTAATGGCGTTTTCACCGATAACAGCAATCTTCCTGGCTTTCTTCAAGTCAATAGGCAATACATTATCCTTATTCTGTAACAGTACAATTCCTTCTTCACCGATTTTTCGTCCGGCTTGTCCATGCTCGGGCGAAGCCAGAGAACCGAAAGGTTTATACGGGTTCATCGAAGTGCGGAAGATCAGACGGAGGATATTACTCACTTTTTCGTCCAGTTCTTTGGTTCCGACTGTGCCGTCCTGGATCAGTTTCAGGTAAGGATGTGCCAAATAGTAATTGTCATAAGCATTCCTTGTCCCGGCAGAAAGTCCGTTTGTCCATGAACCGAACTCCATGTCCAGACCATTCGAAATGGCCTGGAAAGTATCATGTACTCCGCCCCAATCTGAAACGACGACACCATCAAAGCCCCATTCCTTACGCAGAATATCTTGCAGCAATCGCTTATTATGGCACGCATGCTGAGTCTTATAGAGCTTACCGGAGTCGGTATCTTCACTAAACGAATAAAGGTTGTAAGCTCCCATTATTGCCCAAGCACCACCTTCCTGAACGGCCGCTTTGAAAGCCGGAAGATAAATCTCATAAAGAGCACGGTCGCTCAAATGAACATTGGTGGTGTGACGGTTGAACTCCTGATTGTTTAATGCGTAATGCTTCACACAAGCAGCAACACCGTTTTCCTGTACTCCCTTAATATAAGGAACTACCATCATGGAAGACAGGTACGGATCTTCGCCCATATATTCAAAATTACGCCCATTCAACGGGGTGCGGTAGATGTTGACACCGGGCCCCAGGAGAATATCTTTTTTCCGGTAACGGGCTTCTTCGCCAATGCTCTTCCCATAAAGGTAAGACATTTCGGGATTCCATGTTGCAGAAAGGCAAGTCAATGCAGGATAGGCTATACAGGAATCGTTTGTCCATCCTGCCTGATCCCACTCATCCCATAATACTTCGGGACGGATGCCGTGAGGGCCATCGGTTGCCCATACTTCGGGAATCCCTAAGCGGGGGACTCCCGGTGAACTAAATTTAGACTGCGCATGAGTCATCTTCACCTTCTCTTCAAGTGTCATACGGCTCAGCGCATCTTTCACCCGTTCTTCGATAGGCTTGCTCGTGTCCAGATATACTGGTGTCTGCGCCATATTCATAGTCGGTAAAACGGCGGCTATAGACAAGCCAAGTAACGTTGCTTTAAATTTCATGTTCATAAATGATTTCTGTATTTTTACTTCTTCACAACAGAAAGAATTCCTTTATCTATCCCCTGAGTGAAATCTAACGTAAACACATAAGTAACTCCCTGTTCCAACGGAGAGGCCAATACAAGATTTTCCTCATCAACATTGAATAAGTTCCGGGTAGCCTGATCCATTTGCAGGTTCTTTTGATGAAATTGCTGATCCCAAGACTTTCCACCCAGATATTTAACACTGATATAATCGTATCGTATGCGTTCACCAATAACCGTACCGCCTTCAGCACCAGTCTTCCCAGTAAACTGATAAACTTTCGGACTGATTTCCGCCACACAATAAGCAGTCGAAAAGTCCCAGTTAAATTCGTCCTTAATAGACGGAGAGCCCATACCATAGCCCAACAACCATACGGCACCATGCCCGTCAGCATCCAGTCCGGCTTCACTATTGCCATTCATACGTATTACTGCAAAGTATTTGCGTGTAGCATTTACCATCACCCTGTAGCTACCGGCAACCGGCAAGAACTTCAAGTGATTATCTCCGGTCTTCACCAGATAATCCGGATCAACATACCAATCATTTAGATCTTCGATGCCACCTATTTCGAGTGTCTGGTTCTGCGTCAAAGACATCTGCAATTGATACATATCGGAACTGCCTTCTTCCAGCTTCATTCCATTGATTGTAATGTCCGGTCGCGGCAAGTCTACCTGTCCTACTTTCTCTACAGTCAGTACTGCTTTGGTATTACCTTTCGTTACATCTACCGTAAACTTATAAACACCGCCTCTCTCAAATTTCTGACCTTCCTGCAACTTCAAGTTACCCGACTCTGTTATTTCAACAAGGTCGCTTGTAGTAGAGATGGCATCTCCCTTAAATTCACCATTATCCCACTTGTTTATGTGGAAGAATTTAAAGTCAATATCACTTGTTTTCATAGTCACACCGGCAGTAAACGTAAGCTGATACTTCTTTGCCGTAAGTTGCGGCATACACAAACCATTCTCCGGCGTCCATCCCACTTCGTACAAAGATACCGACGGCTTGCCAATTCCATTTCCGATAGCCCAGATAGCTCCTGTTCCGTCATCCTGCAATTTAGCTGCTTCACCGTCTTTTAAAGCTATGACAGAGAAGTACTGTCTCTTACCGTTTGCTGTAATCTGATAGCTTCCGTCAATCGGCAGGAACTTCAGTGTTCCATCCTCCTGCTTTTCAAAGAAGTCCGGATCAATCCACCATTCATCATAAGCAGGCACTCCTTCGAACGTCAGAATGTCATTCTGCTTTAACGACAGTTTAACAGCATATACATCGTTTTCTACCAGTTCCATTTCTTTTCCATTCAGCAATAATTTGGCAAACGGACTTGCTTCATAGTTGAAAGTATTAAACTGAATCGTATAATTGCCCGGCTCTGTATTGGAGAACGGGATAGACGTAGTAGAGCCTACTGCAATCGTATTGTCTTCCCAGCCAAAAGTTAGCTCGTTGCCGTGCTCCCCTACTTTCGGAGTTTTGATATACACTTTCATCTTCTGCGAAAAGTCTCCCGATACGCTATAATGATACATCGATTGCCTGTCCATCCGGTACTCCTGCCCTTCTTCATCTACCAGGGTCAGATAAGGAAAGTCCGGGCGTGCCAACGTAAGTTCCGTTTCCTGTTCCGTCGTAGTAAAGTGAATATTCTGAAGGATATACTTCAATGTCGCCTTTCCGTTAGGAATATTAGCATAATAAGGAATATAAATCTTTCCAGTATAGTCGCTTCCACTTGTCTTTGTTCGGATCACCGTTTCAGATACCTGTTCTTCTCCATAGAAAAGCTGCGCTTTCAAAGTAGAAAGAGGAACGTCTACATCCGAAGCCTTGATCGTAAACGGAAGGCTGTCGCCGAAAAGGGCATCCGCATTCTCCGCCTTGATCTCCATACTCGGATTACCGGGAAGGAACTCGTCATCATTACAGGAATTCATGGATAAGATTCCCGCCAATGCCAATGTTATATAGATACTTTTTTTCATTGTCTTTATACTTTTAAGGTTCTTACTTTGACTTTGCCCAACGGTATGAAGTTACTGATTTACCGGGAACGTCATAAGCGAAATGACGTTGGCCGTCGCTGACAGTTATCTTCTTCGACTTCTCATTGTTGTTTATCAGAACAAAGGCATACGTTCCGTCCGTATTTTCGAAAGCAGAACAGGTAATACCGTTGTCCGTATAACCGGTAGTGGCGATACGCACAGCTCCCGGCTTCACAACACTTGAAAGATGAGCAATGATATAGTAGTGAGAGTTACGTATGATTGTCTTATAATCACTGTTATTGATATCTACCGCACCATAGCAAGTCTGACAACCACCTTCACGATTCGGACCACGGTCGTTATCGAGCATCAGATTCCAGACAATTACGCCCTTACACCAATTATTGATTGTTCCCAATGCTACCTCTTCCATATCTTCCATCAGACGCTTCGACAAGTCACGTCCGCTGTTCCATGTGCCGATAGAAGTTTCTGTAAACAGAAGTTCTTTCTCAGGATATGCCTGATGTATATTCAGCAATTCTTCACGGTTGCCGCCATAGTTATGGTAAGCAGCACCTGCCAGATACTGAGAAGCAGCGGCATCTTCGTAAATCTTGCCCGGATAGTTCTTCTGCGATTCGATATTGTCATAATTGTAGTTATGGTCGAAAGCATAAATCTTGGTAGACAGTCCGGCAGCTTTCATCTGAGGACCGAGCGCTGTTTTCACGAAGTCTCTTTGTTCTTCCCATTCCATATAGAGCGAAGCGGAGTTGCCACGGTTCAAAGGTTCATTTTGCGGAGTTACTGCATAAATGTCAATGCCTTCGGCTTTAAATGCCTGTATCCATTTCACAAAATAAGTAGCATAATCCTGATAATAATCCGGGTTCAATTGTCCGTTCGTCCACGAATCCAATGGTGTACGGTCTGTCAGGCTTTTCACTTTCATCCATTTCGGACAGGTCCAAGGAGCGGCAATTACCTTGATAGAAGGGTTAATGGCCAGAATCTCTTTCAGGATCGGAAGGATATAGTCCTTTTCTTCGCTCTGCAAAGCAAAGTTTTCGATCCCTTTCGTATCACAGCAGGTATATTCGCTTAACGAGAAGTCCGAACAACCGATGGAAATACGGATGTAACTGAATCCGAAACCATCTTTGTCGGAGAATGTTTCCGTCAGGAAAGCATGACGGTCAGCCGGTTTCATCAGTAACAGGTTGTAACAGGTAGAACCTGTGATAGCTGCTCCGAAACCATCCATCGTCTGGTACTGTTCCGCAGGATTCAAAGTTATTGTGGTCGGAGCCAGATTGTCTTTCGGGCTGAAGTTAACCGCATCACGGGTCAAATCACGGGTCAGACTGCTGGTTGTCGTATAAATGGCTACATCTCCGGTGGGGACAGGTACTACCGGTTTTTCCGCATCATCACTATTGCTACAAGCCGCTAATATGGTGAAGCATCCTAAAAAGGTCAGTGCTATATTTCTCATGTTTATCATAATCGTTAGTTTCTTTTTCTATTTAAATACATTATAAGCGATGTTGTCTCCGGCTCTATCAATATCCGGGGTTCTGTTCAATCTTGTCATTGGCATCGATTACCGATTGTGGGATAGGCAGGCGATAAGAGTTCTTATCAAAGGCGTAAACCTGTGACTTGCGACCTGAATCTTTCGCATATACGGCGTTCATCACCTCTTCTACCTTATCCAGACGAACCAGATCAAACCAGCGTTGTCCTTCGAATGCCAGTTCCAGCCGACGTTCGTTGAGCAATGCGGTAATCATCGCATCCCGGTCTTTACGTACGGATGAAGACAATTCGCCCAATCCGGCACGTTCACGTACTTCGTCGATGATCTTAGCTGCCGCTTCCAGATCCGGCGTATCCTGCATGATCAATGCTTCTGCCTTCAATAACAGCACATCAGCATAGCGGTATTTAATAATGCTGCTATTAGCCGAACGGCATTTGTACATGAAAGGATAATTGTCCGACGGATAATAGTTACTCCAATTACAATCATAGTAAACTACGGATTCCTGAAAGCGAATCTGATCTCCTTCTTTCTTGAAAGCATTGATCAAATCACGTGACGGAGTTACCCATTTTGCCCAAGTGAAGTTATTATTCCAGTTTACAAGGTCACGTCCGAACATCCATGTACACCAGTTACCCGAACCGGGAGTAAACTGAGCTTCCAGTATAGATTCTTTAGTATTACGGGCTTTTGCATCCGTTCCGGCAGCATTCATGCCGAACAAATCGCTAAAGTCCTTCACAAGCTCAAAACCATCAGCCTTCACCTCGTCACAGTAACGGATTACTTTTGAATAGTCACGCAACGGTTTCTCTGCATAGATCTTTGCAAGAAGAGTACGGGCTACGGATTTTGTAAACAGAGTTTTGTTGCCTGCCGTATTATCCGGCGCATGCTGGATGGCAGCCAGCAAATCTTTCTCTATCTGCTGATAAGCTTCCAGTTCTGTGTTTTGTGCCGGGAAATATTGTTCATACACATCTTCGATATTTTCTGAAGTAATATCATCAGCTACTGTTGTAATAACCGGGAAATCCCCCCACAGACGTACCATATCGAACATGACCATGGCACGGAATATCATTGCTTCCGCCTTATACTGCGCACGTTCGGCAGTAGTCAAAGAGTTATCGGTCACCAAGTCAATATTACATATCAATTTATTGGCACGGGCAACGTCTTCCAGATAACGGTTCCAGTCACGTTCGAGCACAGAGTTGGAACCTTCGATGGAATTGTTCTCAAACGGAAGTACCTCAGCTCCCGTAGTTCCTGCGTACGCATTATCCGCATGCGAATCTGATATGAGCAACAAGTCCACATACCAGTGTTCCTGACGGTCGCGCATCTGATTGTAGATAGTCGTCAGGTGACTTTCTACAGCCGCTTTATCTTTAAATACCACCTTTGTACCGGTATCCGTCACACCTTCGGTCACATCCGAATAAGTATCGATCGGATCGTAATTCAGTGAGCAGGAAGAAAGTCCGAACAGCAAACCGGAAGTGAGTCCATAAAATATATATCTTAGTTTCATAGTCTTTCCTTTCATTAGAATTCAACATTAATACCAAACACGTATGATCTAGAATGCGGGTATGTACCCCAGTCGATGCCTTGCACCGTACCGCTGTTGCCCCATTGGTTTACTTCCGGGTCCATGCCGGAGTAGCTTGTCCATGTCAGCAGATTGGTAGCGGTAAAGTAAGGTTGCAGACGGGTGATTCCCCATTTCTGCAGTAATTTGCCCTTAAAGTTGTACGACAAGGAAACGTCTTTCAATCTCAGGTAACTGCCATCTTCAATAAAGTAAGTAGAGTTCAGCAACTTGAAATTAGCTTTCGGCACATTGGTTATCTGTCCGGGTATCTTCCAGCGGTTCAGTACTTTGGTAGACTGATTCTTTCCATCGTACATCCCTTCTGTTTCTATACGGGAAGCATTGAAGATATCATTTCCGTAAGAGCCTTGGATAAACACACTCAAATTAAATCCTTTCCATGAGAAAGTGTTGGTCAGACCATAAGTAAAGTCCGGATTCGGGTCGCCGATATAAGTACGGTCGGAAGTCGAGATTTTACCATCACCACTCAGGTCACGATACATTAATTCACCTGTCTCAGGATCTACACCGTCACTGATATATCCGTAAAAGCCTCCTAAAGCACGTCCCGGCTCATTACGCACTACATAATCGTTGACTACATCCGCAGTTTTGGCATCATAGTACACTTTCTGCAATTCAAGTTTCGTCAATTTGTTCCGGTTGAAGGAAATATTGAAGTCCGTATCCCAAGTAAATGCTCCCCCCCGGAAGTTCTTCGAACTAATGGTAAGCTCAAAACCTTTATTAGTCATTTCACCTTCATTACGGGCGATAGAAGTAGCTGCGGCAGCACCGGCAGGCAGTGATACGTTCATCAGCATGTTCTTGGTCTTCTTGTAATAGTAGTCCATGTTAAAAGTCAAACGTCCATTCAATACTGTCAGGTCCAGACCAATATTGGTCTGAGTAGTCGTTTCCCAAGTAAGGTCAGATGTACGTAAATTGGCCTGGCTGATAGTCGGTACCGCATTCGCATAATCTGTTGTATCACCTTCAGCCGCTACCTTAAACCATTCAATACGACCGATATTATAACGTTGCAAATAAGCATAGTCACCAATACCAGACTGATTACCTGTCTGTCCCCAGCCTCCACGTATTTTAAAATCATCAATCCACGTCAGATCAGCCATAAACTTCTCGGAAGATACACGCCAGGCAGCTGAGAACGATGGGAATACCCCCCAACGATGATCAGGATGCAACTTAGAAGAACCGTCGGCACGCAGGTTAGCCGTCAACAGGTACTTACTATCAAAATTGTAAGCTACACGTCCGAAAAATGACATAATTCCCCATTGAGAAGCACCTGTACCGGTATTATCCCAGGCAATCTTGTTTGCGGCATTCAAGGTCTGTATCAGATCATTGCGGTAGTGTGAACCGTTTATCCAACTGTTAGAGTAGTCTGAATCCGTCCACGATGACCCTGCCATTACCTCCAGGCCATGTCTCTTGAAGTTCTTATTGTAAGTAAATACATTGTCGAATGTCAATACCGTATTCATATTCCGGTTGTCGGAGGCTTCACCATACTGGTTACGTCCCCAGGCAGTAGAAATCGGATCAAGAAAAGTAGTATTTACAGCATTGCGACGGTCAAGTGTTAGAGTTGATTTAAACTTCAACTCCGGCAGCAAGGTAAGCAACACGTTGCCCGATGCCAGCAAACGGTTTTCCTTATCTTTATTATTCTTTGCACGTGCCATGTTCTCCAACGGGTTGGTGATATTTCCAACTCCATAGAAGTTATTGTAATACTGGTTCGGATTTAAAGCATCCCAGATCGGAGCATATGTCGGCGTATTGATAACAGCCAATACAACGCCACCACGATTCGCTCCTGTTCCCATCGCTCCCCCTCCGTTACTGGTATAGTCCGAGTAGGAGATATTAGCACTTACTGTCAACCAGCTACGAATCTGATTTTCAAGATTCACCCGGAAATTATAACGCTTGTAATAAGAGATATCCAGTATTCCCTTTTCATCGAGATATCCGGCAGAAAGATAGTATTTCATCTTTTCATTACCGTTAGATACTGCTACCTGATAATTTTGCATCTTTCCGGTCTTATATGTTTCGTCAAACCAATCAGTACGGTCGGGCAGTCCATCAGGCAAGGATACCAGTCCGATTTCATCCTGTAACTCTTTATACTGCGCAGCATTCAGAGATTCTACCTTATCCGCCACCTTGTTCAAGCCAAACTGTGCTGTCAGAGATACTTTTGCCTTTCCGGTCGCTCCGGCCTTTGTTGTAATCAGAATTACACCATTGGCAGCACGCGAACCATAAATAGAAGCCGAAGAGGCATCTTTCAGAATCTGCATGCTTTCAATATCATTCGGAGATAAAAACTTAATGTTATCCACAGGAACACCATCCACTACATATAGCGGATCGTTACTTCCGTTCATAGAAGTAGTACCACGCACACGGATAGACATCTCTCCTCCCGGCGTACCGCTAGGCTGAATTACGGAGATACCGGCTGCCTTACCCTGAATAGCCTGTCCGGCAGAAACGATGGGACGTACATCAAGATCTTTAGTAGACACAGTGGAAATGGCTGTCGTAACATCTTTACGTTTTACCGAACCATAGCCGATCACAACTACTTCTTCAAGTACTTCATTGTCTTCCTGAAGTGTAACTTTCATCTGTCGGGATGCTTTCTGTTCCTGCGATTTATATCCTACATAAGAGAATATTAAAGTAGCATTGGACCGGACCGTCAATGTAAAGTTACCGTCTAAATCAGTTATCGCTCCGTTAGTTGTCCCCTTTTCCTGTACACTTACACCGATAAGCGGTTCTTTCTGTGCATCCAGCACCTGACCGGATGCAGTAAATTGTTGTGCGGATGCACTCAGAGAAAAAAATACTGCTAAGATAGCAAAGAGAATCTTGCGACTCCCCGAAAGGATTTTTCGCCTGTTCTTTTTCATGCGTATTAATTTTAAAGTTTATAATTAAGGTATGTGCTTGACAGGACTTTCGCCACTATTTCAGAAGCACAGGTCAAAAGTATAAAGAAACTGAAGTGATTTGACAATGAGGGTATAATAAGTGGATTATACAAACAGACAAACCACTAATAAACAGCAAGTTAATATCAACCAAAGAGGCCTAAAAAGTGGATAGGTTACAACATCGATCAACGTATTTTCCGAACTAAATCTTCGAAATCTTCTCTGGAACCACGAGCTTTGTTTTTTACTTTCGCCCGATAATTATAAATTGTATTCACCGAATAACGGAGAAACTCTGCTATTTGTGAACTATCTTCAATACCGAGACGTATTAATGCAAAAATTCTCAGTTCGGTATTCAATAATTCATCTTTCTTCAGAATGATTTGTTCATTGTCTTGCAACAATGCATTGAACTTCTTCACAAAATCGGGAAATAAATGCAGGAAAGCAGTATCAAAGTTGGCATATAGTTCTTCCAATTCCTCATCAAGGGCATCCTGTGAGCGGGTGATTTTAAGTAATTCTGCTATCTGACCAGCAGATACTTTCTTATTTACCATACGACGATATGCATCGAGCCGATTGATATAAGTAGAGCAGAGTTTAATAAAACGGGCAATATATTCTTCCTTAATCTGGTTAGATTCAGACAGTTCTGCATTGGTAGATGTCAAACAGGCATTCATTTGCTGTAATTCTTCATTCAATTGATTCAATTGATGATTGGCTGTCTGCAGATGATTCCTTGCAACAGCCAATTTCTTCATCTGCCGGTATATATAGCCCAACGCACCAATCAGCAGCACCAGCAATGCCGTAATCAGCACTAAATACTGCTGAAGGCGGTCGTTCTGTTTCTCAATCATCGCCTGATAAGTTTTATCAATCAAAGAAAGCACATCGGCACTCTGCCAACTTCGAAGACGAGCATTATAGAATTTGGTAGCATTCCACGAGAAACGCATATATTGGTAAGCTCTCTCCATATCGCCATTCTCATAGAGCAACTGAGCCAACATCCACAAAGAAGCATGATCTTTAATAGCAGAACGAATATCAGAGATAGCAGAAAGGCAAAGATTCTGTTTCTCTCTTATTTTATCTCCAAGATATTTATAAATAAGTGAGCGATGGTAAGTTACAAGTGCATATTGAGGCGTATCGGGCTCTGCTGCCATCAGACGACGGTCGTTTATCTCCAAGGCCTCATCATACTTGTGCCGGTCACGAAACAACGTTTCGCGCATGACCATAAATTCTTCCGATTGAGGAGATAATATCGCATATAATGAATCTTTATATGCTGACGATATTTCCCGATAATAAGCAGATAACGTCTGATCTTGTGTATAAAATCCCATCTCACCATACACATGATCGAAACATGTATAATAATCAAGTATCAGATGTGAAGTTACCTTCTGTCGGTCTACTGACTTCAGGACATCAATTGATTCGGTATACATACCCGTAGAAGAAAGCAAAAGAGAAAGTTGCAGCTTACTTTCTATTTCCCGGTCAGTATCTCCCAGATTACCCGCGATACGAACATTCTCATTTAAATAGTAAATAGCGGAATCGCAAATAAAGGCTTTATATTCCTTATAGATCTGATTATTCAGATTATAGCGTTCTATGGAATTAGGAGCCACGTCTCCGGCAAGCTCTTTCAGATGCCGTATCCGCGATTCGCGCTGTACCACATAAGTGTCATGTGCCAAGATTGTCTGATCAAGGACATGCAATAGTGAATCAAGAGTTTCATCAGCCCATGAGAAAATCGGAAAAGAAGCAAACAGCAACAACAGCAAACATTTATTTTTCATTAGAGTATTAAAGTTTTGTAGGAAATATGACATTCTTCACTCAAGGTTTCACTTATAAATCAGCGTCGACAAATATTCCTCCGCAAACATCTCATTAGCAACCTCCAGCAGTTGTTCTGCCGTCAACGCCTCAATACGATGGAACACTGATTCTGACGATTCATACTTATGATAGTGCAGATATGTTTTCGCCATACCCAGCGCATTATTCTCGAAATTATCAGATGCCACGCCGATCTGGCCTATCAGTTGCTTCTTCGCTGCCGCCAGCTGAGAAGATGTCATCTTCACATCCCGCATTCGCTTCAGTTCTTTATAGGTCAGTTTCAGACAGGTATCCATATCTTCGATATCCGTACCGAAATAGATACAGAAAGCTCCTGTATCGGTATAAGAAGTCAGATTGGACTCTACATTATATACCAATCCCCTCCGCTCGCGAAGCGATACATTCAGCTTACTGTTCATGCCCGGACCGCCAAGCACATTATTCAGCAGATAAAGTGCCGTACGCTTATCATCATACGCATTGTATCCCCGGCTACCAATCATTACATGCGCCTGATGAGTATCTTTAGGCACTACCAACCGTTCGGGCACATAAAGAGGAGGAGGCATACGCTGATTATCCACCGTCACTGCCGGGATATCGGACAAATGCTTTTCCGCCAGACGGATAATCTTCTTGAAATCATATTGTCCCTGAACAAAGAATACCATATTCCCCGGTTGATAAAAGCGACGGGTAAACGAGAGAACATCCTCCGTACGGAAACTCCGCAGCAGTTCCGGCTTACCGAGAATGTTCCTTCCCAACGGATGGTTACGGAAAATCATATCTTCAAAATCATCGAAGATCAACTCCGAAGGATTATCCTCATAAGACTGGATTTCGTCAATGATCACTTCCGTCTCCTTTTCTATTTCATGCTGCGGGAAAGTAGAATGGAATACAATATCTCCGAGCAATTCGAGGGCACGTTCCAGATGCCCGGTCAGGAAGGCGGCATAGACAACCGTCTCCTCTTTATTCGTATAGGCATTCAGATCGCCGCCCACATTCTCCATGCGGTTAAGGATATGCCACGCTTTCCGCTTCTCCGTCCCTTTAAAAATAAGATGTTCCACGAAATGAGCCATCCCCTGCTCATCCTCAGCCTCATCGCGCGTTCCGGCATCGATGGCAAAACCACAATAAGCTACTTTCGAGAGAGTCGGTTCATGAATTATGCGCAGGCCATTCGGCAATGTATATTCGTTGTAATGCATTGTTTTCTACTTCCTTATTGAATTAATGCCGCAAAAATACAATAAAACTTATTGTCGTTTATAGAAAATTGCAGATATTTGTAGACTATATTAGCAACAACGTGTATGAAAAAGATAGGAATATTCTGTTCTGCCTCGGAAAACATTGACAAAATGTACTTTGACAGTGCCCGTCAAATCGGAGAATGGATGGGAAAAGCAGGCAAAACGTTGATTTATGGAGGAGCCAATCTCGGACTGATGGAATGCGTAGCCCGCGCCGTGAAAGAGAATGGCGGTACGGTCATCGGAGTAGTTCCTGCCAAACTGGAAGAAAAAGGTAGTGTGAGCACATTACTGGACGAGGTGATTCATACCCGTAACCTGAGCGACCGGAAAGATGTGATAACAGAGAAGTCGGAGATATTGGTCGCATTGCCTGGTGGTGTAGGTACACTCGACGAGATTTTCCACGTCATAGCCGCCGCCTCTATCGGATATCATCAGAAAAAGGTGATCTTCTATAACGAATACGGTTTTTACAATGAACTTCTGGCTGCACTTAAGACGTTAGAGGATAAGGGCTTCGCCCGACAATCTTTCTCTACCTATTATGAAACAGCAAACAATCTGGATGAATTAAAAGAAAAAATAAACTGATTATATGATAGACTCCATCAAACAACTCTTGCAACAAGAGGCACAAGCAGTGCTCAATATCCCTGTAACAGACGCTTACGAGAAAGCAGTACAACTGATTGTAGAACAGATACATCAGAAAAAAGGGAAATTAGTAACTTCCGGCATGGGAAAAGCCGGACAGATTGCCATGAACATCGCCACAACCTTCTGCTCCACCGGCATTCCATCGGTCTTCCTGCACCCCAGTGAAGCGCAGCACGGCGACCTCGGCATCCTACAAAAAAACGATTTGCTCCTGCTTATCTCCAACTCCGGCAAAACACGCGAAATCGTGGAACTGACCCGACTGGCACATAATCTGGACCCGGAACTGAAGTTTATCGTTATCACCGGAAATCCCGACAGCCCGCTGGCCAACGAATCAAACGTCTGTCTGAGCACCGGTAAACCCGCCGAAGTTTGTACGTTAGGCATGACTCCTACTACATCGACTACCGCCATGACCGTCATCGGTGACATACTGGTAGTACAGACAATGAAGAAGACAGGATTCACTATCGAAGAATACTCAAAACGCCATCACGGTGGTTATTTGGGCGAAAAATCAAGATCGCTATGCGAAAAGTAATCGGTATCGGAGAAACAATCCTCGATATCATCTTTCGGGGAAACCAGCCTTCCGCAGCCGTACCGGGAGGCTCTGTATTCAACGGCATCGTATCCCTCGGACGAATGGGGATCAAGGTAGGTTTTATCAGTGAAACAGGTAATGACCGGGTAGGAAATATCATTCTGCAATTCATGCGTGAAAATAATATTCCGACGGATCACGTAAATGTCTTCCCGGATGGTAAATCACCTGTATCACTGGCATTCCTCAATGAACAGAGCGATGCTGAATATATCTTCTATAAGGATTATCCCAAGCAACGTCTGGATGTGCTTTATCCTAAGTTAGAGGAAGACGATATCGTCATGGTAGGCTCTTACTATGCGCTGAACCCGGTACTCAGGGAGAAGATTCTGGAACTGCTGGACCAGGCACGCGAGAAGAAAGCAATCATCTACTACGACCCGAACTTCCGCTCTTCACATAAGAACGAAGCAATGAAACTAGCTCCTACGATTATCGAGAATCTGGAATACGCCGATATTGTACGGGGATCGCTGGAAGATTTCTTCTATATGTATGGCTTGCAAGACGTGGACAAGATATATAAAGACAAGATTAAATTCTACTGCCCGCGGTTTATATGCACGGCCGGTGGGGACAAAGTATCACTTCGCACCAATCTGGTCAGCAAAGAATATCCGATAGAACCGCTGGAAGCAGTCAGCACCATCGGTGCCGGAGATAATTTCAATGCGGGATTGATCTACGGATTGCTTAAATATGATGTACGATACCGTGACCTTAATAATCTGAATGAAGAAGTCTGGGACAAAGTAGTTCAGTGCGGGAAAGACTTTGCCGCCGAAGTATGCCGTAGTTTCAGTAATTCGGTATCGGTAGAGTTTGCCGGACAGTACGCATCGAAGTAATTACGGATACAACCATCCCCTAAATTACTATTAACTTTGGCTAATAATCGCAAAGGAATTACCACATCTAACGGTAATTCCTATCTTTGCAGTACATGATTCATCAGACAAAGAAACTATGTACAGAAACCTGTTAAACTGGCTGACCATCCTACTGGTATTTCCGTCATGTTCCGGCACTTCGCCCACTATATCCGTAGTGTGTGAAGAGAACAATGTAGGAAACGCCATTATCAAATGGGAAACAGCACCTATACTGAAAGGACAGGTAAAAGTATATGCTTCCACTTCTCCCGACTTCATTCCCGAAGAAAATCCCGTAGCCACCATCAACATTGCGAAAGGGAAAAAGACCATCGTGACCAATGATCCGTCTCAGCGCTATTACTACCTGATGGTATTCAACAACAGATACCGGGTGAGGGTAGCTGCCCGTAACGTCAATATTCCCGGCATTCAGAACTTCCGTGACCTGGGAGGATACAAGTCTGCAGAAACAGGCAAAGATACCCGCTGGGGAATGCTGTACCGTTCTGCACAGATTGACAGCATTCCATTCTGCTCCCGCCGGGAATTGAAAAACATGGGCATAAGGACTATCATCGATTTGCGTTCGGAAGAAGAACGCCATAACTATCCACAGTTTCATGATGAAGACTTTAACGTCCTGCACCTCTCCATTGCAACAGGAAACATGGAACACATCCTGCAAGACATACGTGATAAGAAAATAGAAACGGATACGATCTATCGTTTAGTAGAGCGGATGAACCGTCAACTGGTCACCAACTACCGCAAGGAATACAAAGAACTGTTCACACTCCTGCTCGACCGCAACAATTACCCCGTCGTCATCCACTGTACTTCAGGCAAAGGACGTACGGGCATTGTTTCAGCACTGGTACTTGCCGCTTTGGGAGTCAATGAAGAAGCCATCATGAAAGACTATCGCCTGAGTAATGACTATTTCAACATCCCCAAAGCCTCCAGATACGCGTATAAACTCCCTATCAACTCGCAGGAAGCCATCACTACAATCTACTCTGCCAAGGAAGACTTCCTGAATGCAGCCAAAGAACAGATTGATGCGGAATACGGCAGCGTACAGGCATATCTGAAAAAAGGAATAGGACTCTCGGCAGAAGAAATCGAACGGTTGCGCAGCATTTTATTAATAGATAATGGTTAATGGAAAATGGAGAATGCTATGCAGGCAGCAATAATTATCCATTATCCATTATTCATTATTCATTATTTTTCTCTATCTTTGCGCCCGAAATAAAAGATATACAGAGATTTAATGAAGACATTTGAAGAGCTTGGCGTTTCTCCGGAGATACGTAAAGCAATTGAAGAGATGGGATATGAGAATCCCATGCCGGTACAAGAGGAAGTGATTCCGTACCTTTTAGGAGAAAATAATGATGTAGTAGCTCTTGCACAAACTGGAACAGGTAAAACAGCCGCATTCGGCCTGCCTCTGCTCCAACAGATTGACGTAAAGAACAGGGTTCCCCAGTCACTAATACTTTGCCCCACCCGTGAGCTATGCCTCCAGATAGCGGGCGATCTGAACGATTACTCAAAATACATTGACGGACTGAAAGTACTGCCAGTTTACGGCGGTTCTTCCATCGACAGCCAGATACGCAGCCTGAAACGCGGCGTACATATCATCGTGGCAACACCGGGACGACTGCTCGACCTGATGGAGCGCAAAACCGTATCTTTATCGACTGTTCACAACATAGTGATGGACGAAGCGGACGAAATGCTGAATATGGGATTCACCGACAGCATCAACGCTATCCTTGCCGATGTCCCCAAAGAACGGAACACCTTGCTCTTCTCGGCAACCATGAGCCCCGAAATCGCCCGCATCTCCAAGAACTACTTGCAGAATGCCAAGGAGATTACCATCGGACGCAAGAACGAAAGTACAAGCAACGTGAAACACGTAGCTTATACCGTACAAGCCAAAGACAAATATGCAGCCCTGAAACGCATTGTTGACTATTACCCGCAAATATATGGTATCATTTTCTGCCGTACCCGTAAAGAAACGCAGGAAATAGCCGATAAATTGATGCAGGAAGGCTATAACGCAGATTCACTGCACGGAGAACTGTCACAGGCTCAGCGCGATGCCGTGATGCAGAAATTCCGCATCCGCAACCTGCAATTACTGGTTGCTACGGACGTTGCCGCACGCGGACTGGACGTAGACGACCTGACACACGTGATCAACTACGGCCTGCCCGATGATACGGAAAGCTACACACATCGTAGCGGACGTACCGGACGTGCCGGAAAGACAGGTACTTCCATCGCTATCATCAACCTGCGCGAAAAAGGAAAGCTGCGTGAGATAGAGCGCATCATCGGCAAGAAGTTTATTGCCGGAGAAATGCCGACAGGCAAGCAGATCTGCGAAAAACAGCTTATCAAAGTGATTGATGAACTGGAAAAGGTGAAGGTAAACGAAGAAGAAATCACGGACTTCATGCCGGAGATTTATCGTAAGCTGGAATGGCTGAGCAAAGAGGATCTGATCAAACGCATGGTATCGCATGAGTTCAATCGTTTTCTGGACTACTACCGCGACCGTGAAGAGATCGAGACTCCGACCGACAGCCGCGAACGTAACACACGTGACAGCCGTGAAAGAGGCAGCCGCAAGGCAGCGCCGGGTTTCACCCGCTTATTCATCAATCTGGGAAAAATGGACAGTTTCTTCCCAAGCGAGCTGATCAGCTTACTGAACAGCAATACACGTGGACGAATCGAGTTGGGACGCATTGACTTGATGAAAAATTTCTCCTTCTTCGAAGTAGAAGAGAAAGAAGCACAAAACGTAGTGAAGGCGTTGAACCGCGCTAACTGGAACGGCCGCAAAGTATCTGTAGAAGTTGCCGGTGAGGAAGCAGGAGAAGGCCGGAGAGGCAGTGGTTCTGCCGAACGCAGAGGAGGAAAACGTCCTTTCGGAAGTTCCTCCGAAAAGCGTGGTGACAGTAGCCGCAACTCACGTTCCGAAAGATCGGACAGAGCACCGCGAGCTGACAGAGCGACTAAAGGCAGTGACAAGACCGACAAGAAAAAAAGAAGCGACAAGCCCAGCCGCGAAGAACGGGGTTACGGAGCACGTGGTCCTAAAAAGACAGACGACTGGCAACAGTTCTTTAAAGATAAAGAGCCTGACTTCAGCGAGGAAGGATGGGCACGCAGAAAGCCGAAAAAGAAGTAACAGGCAAAACAGCCATTATAAGGTGATGTTGGAAAAGAAGAAGATTTAAGGCGTTGATATAGTTTACCTATTCATAACCGATATTGACGTAACATATTTATTCTCTATCCGACTCTGCTGAAAAATACTGACCTGTTATGCCTAATCTATATTTCAGTTTTTAATAAACTTCTTGATCGTTTATTAGAAACGGTATCCAAGTTTATTAGAAACGATTACATGGCTTTTCGATAGCATTTATCCGAATTTATATAACAAAACAGGCTGCAAACCTCTCAAAAGTTTGCAGCCTGTTTCTTATATACAAGCTACCGAAAAGCCTTCCGAAGCAAGGCATTATCGGTTAAAATGTTGTCATATTATACTATATCAGCACAACAAATGCAGTATAAGGTAAGATATTCTCATTGGTCTAAGTTTTAATTCATTTATTGTAAGGATACAAATATACAACATTAAAAGCCGTTTGTCAAGTCTTCAGGAGTTTTATACGTTCATAGTTCCTCCTCCTTCCTCAGAAGCATCATGAACATCCTTCGTCTTGATATTCCTGTACTGCTTGGGCGTCATCTCGAACTTCTGGGCAAATGCTTTATAGAAAGTCCCCCTGTTCGAGAATCCGGTTTTATCCATAATCTCTTCAATGGAAAGTTGCGTTGTCAGCAACAAGCGTTCTACAATCGTCAGGCGATACTCTCTGATGATGTCGGCAGGAGTCTTCTCCGTGACATTTTTCAGCTTCCGATAGAACTGCCGGGTACTGTATCCTAATGAACTACTCAACAATTCCACTGATAAATCCGTATTCTGTATATGACTATCAATAATCTGCATCATCTTCTCGAAGAAGGATTTATCCTCTTTATGCAGAAAATGACCATCATCCAGTTCAAAAGCACTTAGAACAGAGCTATAATACTCTTTCAGGTCCTCTTCGCGCTGTAACAGCCTTCTAACGACTTTCTCGAGATATTCCACATTGAAAGGTTTCGTGATATATGCTTCCGCGCCGGATTCAATTCCTCTCGTCTGCTCGTCGATGTTATTCAGTGCCGAAAGCAGTATTAACGGGATACGGCTCAACAGTTTATCCGACTTTATCTTTTTGGCAAACGACATTCCATCCATACCGGGCATCATTACATCCGAAATAATCAAATCCGGTAACTGGATGCCCAACTGCTTCAAGGCTTCCTCTGCGCTGCCTAAAGAGACAACATTGTATGCCCCGACAAATATCTCCGTAACAAACCATAACATAGAAGGGTCATCGTCAATAATCATAATCGTCTGCTTGTTCTTATCAAATTCAACCGACGAATTCTTGAGTTCGACTGCTTGCTCATCTGATGACAAAACCAAATCTTCAGCTACTTTTTCATCTTCATTATCCACCGTAACCTCCATAACAGGCAGCCATACATTAAAAGTAGTCACCTCATTAGGAATACTGGATACCTGAATCTGTCCATTCAACAGATTTACCATACTGTGACAAATGGCCAGTCCCAATCCATTTCGCGGAGAAATCCCATTCTTGTTCTGCACTTCGAAATTATCCAGAATCTTATAACGGTCGAATATTTTCGTGAGATCAGCCTCCTTGATTCCTTTTCCCGTATTAGATACCCGAATGCAAAGTTGTTCTCCTTCAATACGCAGCTCTACCGTAATGGAACCATTCTCCGGAGTATATTTGAAAGCGTTAGAAATCAGGTTATTTACAATTTTACTCAGACAGCTGACATCCGTATTCCAAAAAACTCCATCTTCTATCTGCAATCGATAGTTCAGTTTCCGGCTTTCCGCCAGCTCTCCGAATGATTCGGCAATAGTCCGTATCTGTTCTGTGACAGGAACATGTTTTATCTTCAAAATCTTGTTCCCCGTCTCCAGTCGGCGGAACTCAATCAGTTCCAATATCAGCGCATTCAGTTTCAACGCATTCTGCTGAATCATGGAAGCATACTTCCGGACATAACTGTCTACCCGGCTATAAGAAAGGATTTTTTCACACGGACCGTTGATCAATGTCAACGGAGTACAAAATTCATGGGTAATGTTAGTAAAGAAACGCAATTTCGATTCATACAGTTCTTCGCGCTGCTGGCGGTTCATTTCCTCGATCATAACATTCCGCTTTCTGCGATAACGTTTTATCACCATCCGGATAGCTCCTGCAATTACCCCGGCTAATAATAAGAAATAGACAATATAAGCACAAGTAGTCATATACCAGGGAGGAGTGATACGGATCAATAATGAATAAGGTTCACTCTCTTTCCCTGTTATATTACTTCGGTACTTCACCAGCAAGGTGTATTCTCCAGGAGATAGATTAGAGAAAACCGCCACCGTAGACAATCCGTTCTCAATCCAACTATCGCTCAAACCGTCTATCTTATAAGAGTAAGTATAATTGTTCCCGTTAATGTAATCGACAGCAATAAATGAAAGGTTAAAGAAGTTCTGACTATAGTCCAGCACCAAAGTTTCTTGCTTCGTAGCGCCTTGCAGAAAATCATAAATATTGCACTCTTTACCAAAAATAGAGAGGCGGTTGAAATGCAAAGGAGGCATGTATTCTTCCGAAAGTTGATCATTCTCGCTAATCGTAATGAATCCGTTCGTACCACCAAAAAATAATGTCCCCGTCTGCTGATCCTTGAAGAAAGCACCGTCACTAAACTCAATCACTTCCAGGTCGCCCTGCTGCCGATACGTCTGAACTGTGTTTTCGCGGACATTAAACCTCACCAACCCTTGATTGGTGCTAAGCCACAAGTTATTGTCCCTTCCTTCCAATATGCCGTGAATCGTATTGTTGGGAAAGCCGTCAGTCTCGTTATATACCCTATATTCGCCCTGATAAAGCTGGGTCAATCCGAAACTCGTACCAAACCAGTATCCTTCGTCATTCTTATGAATGGCAAAAATATCATTTACAGTCTGATTCTTCACTACATCGTCAATGCGGCAGGGAGTTAGTTGATTGGTATGCGTATTCATTTTATACGCACCATATCCACGGTTACCAAACCAAATAACCGAATCATTCTCCTGAAAAGAGACAAAGAAATAATTGGAGTTTCTCTTTCCGCCATCCAGTGTAAAGCGACGGGCAGACTTCACTTTAGGTAAAAGTGAAGTAGCATCCAGAATGATTTTCACAATACCTTCACCGGCAGAAACCACCCACAACGTACTATCATTTGTCTCACGGACAGAATGTACATACTTCACCATCTTGCCATCTGCCATGACCGGAAATTCCTGTATCCGCTTTTGTGAATAGGAGTAGTAATTAAGTCCGCTCTCCGTTCCAATCCATAAGAGTTTCCTCCGGCTGGGAGCAAAACTATACACCGAGTTGTCCATCAACGGACTATTACTTGCCAGGATCCTTTCTGCCCGAGGCAAAGTTTCCATATCAGGATGGAAATCAAACATCTTTAATATTCCCCCTCCCTTCGTACCTATCCACAATGTCTGATCCTGATCCTGATATAGAGCACGAACCGGATTATCTACCCGATACTCCGGTACATCCAACATGATGTTGTCAATAGAAAATTCATCTGTAAAATACATATAAAGCCCTTGACCGTCAGCGCCCACCCAGATTATATCCTGAAACCGGTCTTTCATAAGACAAAAGATACCGGACTGAACATTTATGGACTGGAGGCTATATTTTACCTTTGAATCCGGCATATACTTTAATTGGATTAATCCACTACTCTTAAAGCCGATAAAATAATCAGTTTTCTGTTTTATAATGGAAGAAACCTCACCCCGACGAAGTATCTCTGCCTCCATATCTGCTATAAAATACGCTTTATGATTATTCAGATCGTATTCATAAAGTGCATAAGTACTGTCTATGAAATAGAGAAAATCGCCATCTACAAACGTCCACAACAACTTTTCCGAATGATTCAGGCAATTACTGGGAACCAGCTTCACTTGATTTCCGTTTTTCTCTATTATATAACTCCGGTTATCATTATCCGAAGAGAATATCCAAAGTACTCCAAAGTTATCAATAGCCATTTGTTGTACTTCCTCAAAATGTATCTTTTTCACATCAAGTTTACAGAAGTCCTTCTGCTCCGGCTGATAATAATAAATGTAGCCATCATCCTTAATAATAAAGAAATCATCTTCGGGACTTATCGCCATACGGTTTATGTATTTAAAGTCTTTGAAGCTTTGTATGGTCTGTCTGCGTGTATCAAAGCGGTCGAGCCCATAATTAGTCTGTATCCAAAGCACATCGTTGTCCGCCTCGATAATCCGTTCGATGAGATTACCGGAGAAACTATGGTGCACATTGGTTGGTTTGTACAATCCCAGATAAGTGCCGTCGTAGATATTCAGCCCATCGCATGAACCGATCCATATCACGCCATGCCTATCCTGACACATCGAAAGAATAGCACTATTGGATAATCCGTTCTTACTGGAAAATTGCCGGAGACTATACGAAGCATTTATGTCTACTCCTATCAAAAGAAAAGAAACCAGTATCAGCAGAACTCTTCTTAAAAGAGTAGTTCTCTTCGTCCATTCATTGTGTTTTTTCATATAGCATTCTCTTGTTTTAAATCAAGACACAAAAATCGACGGAAAGATATGGAAAATCGGGAAAACGTCCAAGAACTGCACAAAAAACATTCTGATCATCTGAAAATTAACATAACAGGAGTACGCTTTTACGACACATATATATATTTTTGCGACATTTCATCGAGAAGAGACATTTATGTCATGGGTCCGTACATCATCTTATACTAACCATAATAACTTTGCAGCATCAGACAACGGAATAAGGTAAAAAGCAAAATAAAAAGGATTGTAGTTTGAAATAGGTAATCCACAAACAGGTAGCATATTCAGCTACCTGTATTTTGGAAGGAAAATCTTTAGTTAATAATGAATATTATATAAAATGAAAGCACTGCGTTTTTTACTAATCATAGTTTGTGCCTACTTTTTGGCAAGTTGCGTTTCCACCAAACAGGCAGACTCTAATTCAAATCTGGAGAGAGCCCGGCAAACACTGGATTCACTTTATCTAAATTATTCTGTAAGCAACTCCCATCTGCTTCGTGAAAACTATCCTTTCAACGAACAATATAAAGTCACTTATCTGGCATCGGAAAACCAAACAAACATGCCTAATCAGTTCTCCTATTTATGGCCATATTCAGGTACATTTTCCGCAGTAAACTCATTATTAGAAGCCACCCACGACAAGAAATACCAGCAATTATTAGAAAAACAGGTATTACCCGGCTTGGAAGAATACTTCGATACAGAAAGAACTCCTATTGCTTACTCATCGTATATCCGAACTGCTCCGACCTCCGACCGCTTTTATGACGATAATATCTGGGTAGGCATTGACTTCATCGATATCTATCAGATTACCAAAGAAAAAAAATATTTGGATAAAGCTCAACTCATATGGAATTTCATAGAAAGCGGTACTGATAGTCTGCTAGGAGATGGCATCTATTGGTGTGAACAAAAGAAAGAGTCCAAAAACACTTGTTCAAATGCTCCCGGTTCTGTATTCGCCCTCAAACTATTTAAAGCAACCAATGACAGCCTCTATTTCAAACGGGGAAAAGAATTATATAAATGGACACAAAAGAATCTGCAAGATTCTACAGACTACCTCTATTTTGACAATATCCGTCTTGACGGTAAGATAGGAAAAGCCAAATTTGCCTACAACAGCGGACAAATGATGCAATCGGCTGCCCTACTCTATCAACTGACCAAAAATCCGGATTACTTGAAAGATGCGCAGAGCATTGCCAAAGAATGCTATAATTACTTCTTCACAGACTTTACAACTGACACAGGAGAAAGCCTTAAAATGTTGAAACAAGGAAATATCTGGTTTACTGCTGTCATGTTAAGAGGATTCATTGAACTTTACCAATTGGACCAAAACAAAACTTTTATCGACGCTTTCAATCAATGCCTATCATATGCTTGGGATAATGCCCGTGATGAAAACGGCTTATTCAGCACAGACCTAACTGGCAATAACAATAATGAGAAGAAGTGGCTGCTAACGCAAGCTGCCATGGTCGAAATGTATAGCCGACTAGCAGCTATACAATAAGTACAAATTTAAAACAATAAATAATTAAGGCTATATAATATAAAGGTCTTCCGTCACAACACAGCACAAAATAATAGCTACATAAAAACCAATACTCAAAAGAAAATTAATATGAAACAAAAAAGACTTACGTTTTTACTCCTGTTAATCTCCAACCTTTTTTGTGCATCTGCTCAAAAATGGTATAAACCAGAGATTGATCTAAAAGTTGAAGAGCTACTGAGCCAAATGACAGTAGAAGAAAAACTTGGATATATCGGTGGCATTGACTGGATGTACACTAAAAGCATTGATCGCCTGGGTATTCATCGCATGAGAATGTCCGATGGACCGCAAGGGATAGGCACAAAAGGCAAGTCTACCGCATACCCGGCTACAGTGACACTAGCAGCTACTTGGAACGAGAATCTTGCCTATCAATACGGAAAAGCTTTGGGACGTGATTGCAGAGCAAGAAACATCAATGTCATATTAGGTCCAGCGGTCAATATCTACCGTGCCCCAATGTGTGGACGTAACTTTGAATATATGGGTGAAGATCCGTATTTAACATCCCGTATCTGTGTAGGATACATCAAAGGTGTACAAGATCAAGGTGTCATGGCTACAGTCAAACACTTCGTTGCCAACAACTCCGACTATGACCGTAATAATATCAGTAATGATATTGATGAAAGAACCTTGAATGAGATTTACTTCCCTGCTTATAAAGCTGCCATTCAGGAAGCAGAAGTAGGAGCCATCATGACAAGCTATAACTTGATGAATGGCATCTACACCACTGAAAACCCGTGGCTATTGAAAGAAGTACTCAGAAATCAATGGGGCTTCAAAGGACTAGTGATGTCTGACTGGGGATCGACTCATTACTGTGTTCCAGCTGCAAGAAGCGGATTAGATCTGGAAATGGCAGGAGGAGAAAAGATGAATCCTAAAGATATGGCTTACTATCTTAAAACAGGAGATGTGACTATGGATATGGTTGACGAAAAAGTACGCCACATCTTACGCATACTCATTGCTTTCGGATTCAAGGATGGTACGGAAGCTGACAAAAGTATCGCTCTGGATGACCCTCAATCTGTAGAAACAGCATTAAATGTTGCCAGAGAGGGACTTGTTCTTTTGAAGAATGAAAACAACATTCTTCCTATCAATCCCCAAAAATACAAACATATTATCGTTACCGGCAAAAATGCACATGGATATGTACATGGTGGTGGTAGTGGCGCTGTAGTTCCTTTCCATTATACCAATTTATTCGACGGAATCCAAAAAGAAGGTAAACTGAATAATGTAAAAGTAGAATATATTGATGAACTCGACTTTATGCCGTCCATCATGTATACAGACGACAATCTCAACGAAAAGGGATTTCATGCCGAATACTTCAAGAATATTCACTTCGAAGGAGCCCCTGTGGTAAAACAGACTGAGAAAAAAATCAATTATTCTTGGGCTGCAGGCACAGAATTGGAAGGTATGCCCAAAGATTATTTCTCTGTGAAATGGTACAGTACAATGTGCGTAGACGAAACCGCTGACTATGAGTTCACATTAGGAGGCGACGATGGTTATAAATTGTTTATCAACGACCAACCGATTATTGATGACTGGACGCCCGGAGGTTTCAGAACGACCAATGTTACCAAGACACTAAAAGCCGGTGAAAAATATCATGTACGTGTAGAATACTATCAGCAGGGTGGTGGAGCAGGTATCTGCTTTTTATGGAAACGTAAGAACGAGACTCAGAATAAGTTTGCCGATTACCTGAACAAAGCAGATTTAGTGATTGCCTGCTTCGGTCATAGTTCCGATACAGAAGGAGAAGCAAGCGACCGCACATTCGAACTGCCCGAAGTAGATAAAAAAATGCTGGCCAGCTTATCCGGATGTAAAAAGCCTGTTATCGGTATTGTAAATGCCGGAGGTAATATTGAAATGCAAAAATGGGAACCGTCTTTGAAGGGGCTTATTTGGGGATTTTATGGAGGTCAGGAAGCGGGAACAGCTATCGGCGAAGCTTTATTCGGTAAAGTTAACCCATCAGGAAAATTACCTATGACTTTTGAAAAGAAATGGGAAGACAGCCCCGCTTACAACAGCTATCATGACCCGGATAAAGACAAACATGTAGCATATACGGAAGGAATATTCATCGGCTATCGCGGCTATGACAAATTGAAACGTGAAGTACAATATCCTTTTGGCTACGGATTGTCTTATACCACCTTTAAGCTATCTAATATAGTAGTCTCAAAGCCAAATGCTGATGGAACAGTAGAAGTAACCTGCCGTCTTGCCAACACAGGAAAAAGAGATGGTGCACAAGTCATACAAGCCTATGTGGGCAAAGCAGAAAACAGCCCGGTAGAACGTCCCCAAAAAGAACTGAGAAAATTTGAAAAGATATTCCTGAAAGCCGGAGAATCCACAACTGTCAAGATGACATTACCTAAAGAATCATTTATGTATTTTGATGTCAACAGAACTCAGTTCGTCACTGATCCGGGTATTTACAATATAATGCTTGGCTTCTCCTCTAGAGATATTAAAGCACAAAAAAATATTCAATATACACTATAGATTGCATAATCAATAAGTAACATGAAATATACTTGTATCAAAACTGTAGCAATTTACTTGCTCGCAACCTTACCTTTATTGGCGAACGCCTCAACACACAAGGTAAAAATTACACATAGCGTCATGGTTGGGGACGGAATCGCAAAATTCATCCCGGAAGGCTTCGACGCTCAAAAGATACCTTCTTTTGCAATAGAAAAAGAACCACGCGAACAAGGAGCACTTCCTGCCGACTGGGTACTTGTTCCCGAGTTCTCACTCACGGATGGTAAAGCAAACGCATCATTAACAGTGCCGGAAGGTACAAGCATCTATGGCGGTGGTGAAGTGACCGGTTCACTTCTGAGAAATGGAAAGACCATCAAATTATGGAATACAGACTCAGGAGCTTATGGTGTAGACAAAGGTACTCGTCTGTATCAATCACATCCTTGGATGATGGGAGTGCGAAAGGACGGAACAGCTTTTGGAATTTTATTCGATACTACTTGGAAAGCAGAACTAAGCAGTACAGACGAAAAAATCGAATTAAAAAGTGAAGGAATACCCTTTCGGGTATTCATCATTGACAGGGAATCTCCACAAGCAGTCATTCGCGGACTATCCGAACTGACCGGCACAATGCCAATGATTCCTCGCTGGGCACTAGGTTATCAGCAATGCCGGTTCTCATATTCTCCCGACAGCCGTGTCATTGAAATAGCAGATACTTTCAGACTAAAAAGAATACCATGTGATGTTATCTGGATGGACATTGATTATATGGACGGATACCGCATCTTTACCTTTAATCCGAAAAGTTTTCCGAATCCTAAAGCGGTGAACCGTGATTTGCACATACGTGGATTCCATTCTGCATGGATGATTGACCCGGGAGCAAAAGTTGACCCTAACTATTTCGTATATAAATCGGGAACAGAAAATGACGTTTGGGTGAAAACAGCAGACGGTAAGAACTTCCACGGTGATGCATGGCCGGGAGCAGCAGCATTCCCTGATTTTACTTCTCCTAAAGTAAACAAATGGTGGAGAAACTTATATAAAGATTTTCTAGCACAAGGAGTAGATGGCGTATGGAATGATGTTAACGAACCCCAGATCAATGATACGCCCAACAAAACAATGCCGGAAGACAACCTGCATCGTGGAGGAGGAAAGCTTCCGGCAGGTACACATCTTCAGTATCATAATGTATATGGCTTCCTGATGGTTAAAGCATCCAGGGAAGGTATACTGGATGCTCGTCCAGAAAAACGTCCTTTCATTCTGACACGTTCCAACTTCCTTGGGGGACAACGTTATGCCGCTACATGGACTGGCGACAACGGTTCTTGCTGGGATCATCTAAAAATGTCAGTTCCCATGTCATTAACATTGGGATTATCCGGTCAACCGTTTAGTGGTGCAGATATAGGAGGTTTCTTATTCAATGCTGATGCTGACTTATTCGGCAACTGGATTGGTTTCGGTGCCTTTTATCCTTTCGCACGTGGTCATGCTTGCGCCGGAACAAACAACAAGGAACCATGGGTATTTGGACAAAAAGTAGAAGATGCCTCACGCATCGCTTTGGAACGTAGATATATACTACTACCCTACTTTTATACACTCTTACACGAAGCCTCAACTAATGGCATGCCTATCATGCGTCCTGTCTTCTTCTCCGACCCTAAAGACTTGTCACTGAGAGCAGAGGAAGAAGCTTTCCTTGTCGGTGATAATTTACTTATCATTCCAGCATTTGCTAATCAACCGGCACTTCCGAAAGGGATCTGGAAAGAACTGTCACTTGTAGAAGGAGATCAGAATGATAAATATCAGGCAAAAATGAAGATTCGTGGGGGAGCTATCATTCCGACTGGAAAAATAATTCAGAACACTACAGAAAATTCATTAGATCCTCTGACATTACTAGTGTGTCTGGACGAACAGGGCAAAGCTTCCGGAAATATGTATTGGGATGCGGGAGATGGTTGGTCTTACAAAAAAGGGGACTATAGCCTGCTACAATTTGTCGCAGAGCGAAATGGTGATAAAGTGACTGTAAAGCTAACAAAGAAAACCGGAAAATACAACACTGAGAATAAAGACATGGCAGTGATTAAAATTATAACAGATCAAGGCATACGTCAAGCCAGTGGAAATCTAGTGGAAGGCATTGAAATAAGACTATAAAAAAGCACTATACTTTGTTTGGAAACCTAAAAAAAAGTTTTATGAAAAAAGAGCACATGAAAAAGCAATATCCCCATTGGTGCGGGGTATTGCTACTGTATCTGATGGCATGTATTAGTAGTTGCCAAGACGACAAAATCAGTTCTAGCGGATATGATCCGTCTAAACCTGTTGTTTTTACAGATTTCTCTCCAAGTCAGGGAAGTCTCCGTACTCAGCTCCATATCTACGGTGAGAACTTCGGAAACGACCCATCAAAAATTTATATTACTGTAGGAGGGCGAACTACCACTACAATTGGCTGTAACAATAATGAAATTTATTGTATGATACCCCCAAAAGCTTTTGATGGAAATATAAAAATATCTATCGAAAGTGCTGATGGGACGTCTTCACCCATAGAATATGAATTTGAGAGACGTTTCCAATATGTATCTCAAACTTCAGTAGGTACATTAGTAGGAAACGAAGATGAACAAGGCAATTCTTCTGATGTAGATGGAGATTTTGAAAACGCAAGGTTCGGAAATGCAGAATGGTTGTTAATGGATACATTCGGAATACAAAAATGCTTGATCGTTAATGGTTTTAAAGGACCTATCCGGAGAATCAATCTGGAAACTCAAGAAGTATCCACACTTATGACTGAAGGGCAAGGATTGTTTGGAGGTATGTACTACATGTGTTTCGATGCGACTGGAGACACTTTATTTGTATCAGACGACCACGGACAAAGTAACAAAGACCGAAGAGAGATTGCCTACCTGCTACGCTCTGAAGACTTCCGAAGAGCAAGACCTTATGTTTATGACCGTACTGGATATAGTTGCGCTTATCAACCTTTGACAAAAACTCTATATTATACCGTTTATTGGCAGGGAACTATTGACAAAGCCGTTTTTGACCCGACAACACAAGGAATGGTAGCAAAAGAAGTATTCCCAACATATGAAAGCAGGAATGAACATGCCTACCTAACAGTACACCCTGAAGGTAAATATATGTATATTACAGGAGCAAATTGCCTTTATAAATCCATGTTCAATCCAGAAACAAAAGAATTCCAAAAGCCAACAATGTTTGCCGGTTCTGAAGGAGCCAGTGATTGGGTAGACTCTCCCGGTACATCAGGGCGTTTCGTATGGCCTTATCAAGGCACATTTGTAAAAAACAAGGATTACATAGAAGCTGGTAAATCAGATATTTACGATTTTTATCTTTGTGATAGAAACGGACATTGCATCCGTAAAATAACTCCTGACGGTATCATCTCGACTTATGCCGGCAGAGGTAGTGTATCTTCTGATGGACGAGTAAACGGATACATAGACGGCGAGCTACGCACAGAAGCACGTTTCGACAGTCCTTGTGGGATCGCTTATGATGAAGAAACACAAACATTCTATATAGCAGATAGAGAAAACCATCGAATTCGCACAATTTCTGTAGAATAAACTATAAAAACACATTTCGAATGAAAAAATATATTTTAAGTTTGTTTTTTCTAATTAGCTGTGTGCTTAACACATACGCACATACAGAAAAACAACAACAAGAAAAAATAGAAATCAGCGGCATTGTTCTGGATCAGAATAAAGAGCCACTTGTCGGAGTAAACGTTTCCGTAAAAGACATACCCGGACTAGGTGCTATTACAGATATAAACGGTAAGTTTAAAATAAAGGTTGAACCTTATCAATGGTTAGTATTCACTTTTATAGGATTTGATAAACAAGAAATACTTGTTAAAGAACAAAAGAGCATCAATGTCATTATGCAAGAAGCAAAAGCAACTGCTATCGACGAGGTTGTTATCACAGGAACAGGCGCACAGAAAAAAATTACAATGACTGGAGCGGCTACTACAGTAGATGTAAATACACTGAGAACTTCCACTTCAAGCATTACAAATGCGTTGGCTGGTAATGTAGCAGGTATAATGGCACGCCAAACATCTGGACAGCCAGGCAATAATATATCTGAATTTTGGATTCGTGGAATTTCTACTTTTGGTGCAGGTTCGGGTGCACTAGTATTAATTGATGGATTCGAAAGAGACATGAATGAGATCAATATTGAAGATATTGAATCATTTACTGTATTAAAAGATGCCTCTGCAACAGCAATATACGGTTCACGTGGAGCAAATGGGGTTGTATTGATTACTACTAAACGTGGTAAATCAGGTAAGGTTCAAATCGATGCAAAGGTTGAAACTACTTACAACACACGTACATATACCCCCGAACTTGTTGATGGCTATACCTATGCCAACTTAATGAATGAAGCACGTACTACTCGTAATAAGGAAGCATTCTTCTCTGATGAAAAGCTATACATACTCCGCAACGGATTGGACAAAGACTTATACCCCAATGTAGATTGGATGGATGTACTCTTAAAAAAAGGGGCACCAACTTATCGAGCAACTTTAAATCTGAACGGTGGTGGCTCGCTTGCCCGTTATTATGTATCTGTTAGTTACGTAGACGAAGGAGGTATGTATAAAGTGGACGAAGGATTAAAAGACTATAACACCAATGCAAATTACAGACGTTGGAATTACCGTCTCAACGTAGATATGGATATCACAAAGTCCACCTTATTGAAAGTAGGAGTCGCAGGTTCACTAGATAAAAAAAACGAACCAGGAATGGCAGGAAACATTTGGGCATCAGCCATGCGCAACAATCCTATCTCAGTTCCTGTGATGTATTCCAACGGATACGTTCCTGCCTACGGTTCGGAGAATGATCAACTCAATCCGTGGGTAGCCGCTACACAAACCGGTTATCAAGAAACATGGAACAATAAGTTGCAAGCCAATGCTACTTTAGAACAAAGCCTCAACTTTATTACAAAAGGATTAAAATTTATTGGCCGTTACGGATTTGACACAAACAACTATCAGTGGATAAACCGTAAAAAATTCCCTGAAATGTGGAGAGCAGAACAAAATCGTGCTTCTGACGGAAGTTTAGTCATGAAAAAAATCAAAGACGAACAACTAATGACACAAGAATCATCTTCTAACGGAAATCGTAAGGAATATCTAGAAGCCGAACTGCATTATGACCGTACCTTTGGAGACCACATTGTTGGAGCAGTATTTAAATATTCTCAAGACAAAACGATAGATACCTCTCAGAATGGAAATGATATTATGCAAGGTATTGATAAACGCCATCAAGGACTTGCTGGACGCTTCACCTATGGATGGAAATACCGTTATTTCTTCGATTTCAACTTTGGGTATAACGGTTCCGAAAACTTTGCACCGGGACATCAGTATGGCTTTTTCCCAGCTTATTCTGCAGCATGGAATATTGCAGAAGAACCTATCATCAAAAAACATTTGAAATGGATGAATATGTTCAAACTCCGTTATTCATATGGCAAAGTCGGCAATGACGTCGTAGGAGACAATGACCAGCGTTTCCCCTATTTATCTACCTTCGGTGCCAGTGGGGGATTTAATTATGCAGACATCGGACAAAAATATGAATTTACAGGTTTAAGCTACACACATTACGCTACTACAGCCGTAACATGGGAAATAGCAACTAAACATGATATTGGTATCGACTTCTCTTTATGGGACGATAAGTTCACTGGGACAATTGACTATTTCCACGAACAACGTGACGGTATTTACCAACAACGTAATTTCATTCCCATTTCTGTTGGTCTGAACGGAGCTATGAGAATATCTACCAATATTGGCTCTGTTTTATCCAAAGGATTTGATGGAAATTTCGGATTCAAACAACGTATCGGAGATGTGAACCTCACTTTACGTGGCAACTTCACCTATAGCAAAAGCGAAATTTTGGAATATGACGAAGAATATAGCAACTACCCATACAAAAGCCAGAGAGGTTTCCGAGTTGATCAAACCCGTGGACTTATCGCATTGGGACTATTTAAAGATTATGATGATATACGCAATAGCCCCAAACAATCTTGGGGAGATGTAATGCCAGGTGATATCAAATACGCAGACGTAAACGGTGATGGTTATGTAAATGATAATGATATAGTTCCTATTGGAGCTACAACACGTCCAAACTTAGTTTATGGCTTCGGTCTCTCCGGACAATGGAAAGGTATTGACATTAATGTTTTATTCCAAGGATCTGGAAAGTCTACTTTTTGCATTGATGGTCCCACTGTATATCCATTTGAAAATGGAGACTGGGGAAACATTCTAACTGATGTAGTAAAATCAAACCGTTGGATATTAGGTGAAAATGAAGATCCAAATGCTAAATATCCTCGTTTGAGCTATGGAGGAAACAGCAATAACTATCGCGCCTCCACTTATTGGTTGCGTAATGGTTCTTACCTACGTTTGAAAAATTTAGAGATAGGATATACAATACCAAAAAGTCTTGTTAATAAAATGCATTTAAATAACATCCGTATTTATTTTATGGGTACCAATTTAGTTACCTTCTCCAGTTTCAAACTTTGGGATCCTGAATTAGGTAGCAGTAATGGACAAAAATATCCACTGTCTAAATCATATACTTTAGGATTAACTATCAATATCTAATATCAAAGACATGAAAAAGAAACATATATTATTAGCCATTGCGTTCAGTATTGGACTAGGAGTTAGTTTATCTTCCTGTTCAGACTATCTAAGTGTAGAACGTTTCTTCAACGACCGACAAAGTGAAGAAAAAATCTTCAAAAGTAAACAATTTACTGAAGAATGGTTAGCTAAATGCTATGGGCTTTTAAATGGTTCGAATATAGAATACGGACTTATCAAATTTACACTCTCCAATTATTCGGACGATATTATTTTTAATGAAAGCGATGGTGCTGTAAATTACAACGCTCTTAAATTTGGACAATATGATAACGGTTGGGTAAATGACTCTTATATCCGTTGTTATGAAGGTGTACGCCAAGCTTCCATCATGATCAATAATGTAGATATTAACGAAGAATTGACAAAAGAAGAGATCTTAGACAAAAAGGCACAAGCCCGTTTCTTAAGAGCTTACTTCTATTGGTTACTACTTAGAAGATATGGTCCAGTACCCTTAATTCCTGATGAAACAATCAGTATTGATGAAACATATATAGGCATGTCCTGTCCAAGAGCTACATATGATGAAGTAGTAGACTATATTGATAAAGAGATGATACTTGCAGCTAACGATCTGCCTGACAGACGAGACAGACAAAATATTGCGCGGGCAACAAAGGGCGCAGCACTAGCTGTACGTGCAAAAGTTTTATTATACTCCGCTAGTCCACTCAATAATCCATTACCAAATGATCCCGATAAGTTTACAGACTTTGTTGATGATCAAGGCCGTATATTAATGTCACAAACATATGATGAAAGTAAATGGGCAAGAGCCGCTGCAGCAGCAAAAGATGTAATTGATTTAGGTCGTTATGAGTTACATATCGCAGACTATCAAGATAAAGGAGACAATACTTATCCAGCTACAGTTAAGCCTCCATACAACGCAAAATATTCTACCAAAAACTTTCCTGATGGGTGGGCAAATATCGATCCGTTTGAATCATATCGTTCGATTTTTAACGGAGATTTATATGCAAATGAAAATGAAGAATTAATCTTTACTCGTGGTAATAACTCTTTAGCAGATCAAGTGAATTATCTCGTCAGAAATCAAATGCCGACCTTTGCAGGAGGAGAGAATCGTCATGGTTTAACCGCTAAACAATGTGATGCTTACGATATGGCAAATGGTGACGCCTTTAATTTGCAACATTTCTTGGACACTTGCGACGCAAGTAAACGTTTTGTTACCGAAGATGAATACAAAGCAGGAAAATATCCGCAGCTTCGCCCGAATGTATGGAAAGAATATGCCAACCGAGAACCGCGCTTTTATGCCAGTGTAGCATTTAGCGGTGCTTTTTGGCCATTTGCCAGTGCCAAAGATGCAGAATATCGTAACCAACAAATATGGTATTACAGAGGCAACAAAGAAGGACGCAAAAACGGATCTGATAAATGGATACCAACTGGAATTGGAATGATGAAATTCATCAATCCAAATGATTGTAATACAAATAATGGAAAGATCTATGATAAAGTAGATGTCGCAATTCGCTATGCCGATATTCTTTTGATGTATGCAGAAGCTTTAAATGAACTTACTCCAGGTAATAGTTATGAGGTAACAAACTGGCAAGGAGAAACGATGGTAGTTTCACGCAATACGGAAGAAATGAGTAAATCAGTCTCAAGAGTTCGTATTCGTGCCGGAATGCCAGATTATGAACAGGAAGTATATAACGACCAAACATTATTCCGCAAAAAATTAATGCATGAACGACAAGTTGAGTTTATGGGAGAGAACCAGCGCTACCACGATTTAAGACGCTGGAAAAATGTAGCTATCGAGGAATCGGAGCAGATCTACGGTTGCAATGTATTAATGACAGAAGCTACTAAAGAAAGATTCTATGAACGTGTAAGAGTCGAGAATCTACAAGCCAACTTCTCACGTAAAATGTACTTCTGGCCTATTCTGGAAAGAGAGCTACAGTGGAATAGACGGATGACACAAGCTCCTGGCTGGGAAACTTTCGATTAATATAAAAAGAAGATAAAAATGAAAAGAAGAATAATTTATATAGTTACAATGTTTGCTGCACTATCTTTCTTTAGTGCATGTAATGACGAATGGAAAGACGAACTTTATTCACATATGATCTCCTTGAAAGCACCTATAGGCAGTGAAGAGGTGTCTGATATCTATGTACGATACAAACCTAACGGAGAAGTTGTATATGATCTCCCGGTGCTAGTCAGCGGATCAACCCCATTAGATAGAGACTTGAATGTTCGTATTGCTGTGGACCCAGACACGCTGGTTGCTCTAAATCTAGCCAACTACCATGAGTTGAGAAAAGATTTATGGTATGAATTATTACCTGAGCAAAACTATGAATTTACAGCACCTACCTGCTATATGCCTGCAGGCACAAGAAAGGAATTATTCCCTATCAAATTTAAGTTTTCTGGACTAAACCTGTCAAAAGAATGGGTATTACCTCTGACCGTTGAAGAAGATCCTTCATATGTGACCAATAAACGGAAAGGCTGGCGTAAAGCATTACTCCATGTTTTGCCATATAATGATTACTCAGGCAATTATTCTGCAACAGCAATGAATATTTATTTTGCTGGCTCTAATGACGATCCATTAGTAGTTGATAATCGAAGAGCACACGTCGTTGATGAAAATACAGTATTTTTCTATGTCGGAACGAAGGAAGATAACTCAATCGACCGGGAAACTTACAAAATTAATGTCAAGTTCGAAAAACCTATAGAAGAAACTGAAACAAAAAAAACAGGTAATCTGACAATAACAGCTACCAACCCGGCAATAAATTTCCAAATAATAGGTAATCCTACCTATGAGATTTGGGATGAAATGGATACAAATCAGCCTTATCTATTGCATCGTTATCATGTATTAAGAATGGAATATAGTTATGATGACGTAACCTCATCCAATGTTCCTACTTCGTACAGAGCTAGCGGTTCATTGCTCATGGAACGAAAGATTAATACTCTAATACCAGACCAAGACCAAGCTATTCAATGGTAAAAATGCAATATTATATCCCTACTCAATGAAATATATCAAGTCAATGGTTTGATTCTATACTAAGGAGCATTTAAACTATATGCTCAATCTGATTGGAGAAAGAATAATTATTGCCAAATAAAAAGTGACACTTAGCTTAGTTAGCAACTTCGCTATAAGTGTCACTTTTTATTCATAAACAGCCTTACTTAGATTAAAAATACTTATATTTGGCAAATTTAATTCATAAAGAAATAACTCATATTATAAATATAACATATTGATGATCTAAAACAATGAGAAAGTTACTCTTATTATTCCTATTTATTTGTGGATTAGTGCTACATGCACAAGCACAAAAGAATGTAGAATTAAGTTCCCCGAACGGAGAAATAAAAGTATCCGTCCGCCTCACCGACAAAATCTACTATGACGTAGCCTGCAATGATGAAGTTCTGTTGAAAGACAATTATCTCCAACTTAAACTAAAAGATAAAATATTGGGCGAACATCCCAAACTGTCCGGACAAAAACAGAACAAAATAAAAGAAACCTTAACCCCTGTCGTTCCACTGAAATTTTCAACGATCAATAACGAATATAACCAACTTCTACTCAATTTTAAAGGAAACTACTCAGTAGAATTCCGTGCTTTTAACGATGGAATAGCCTATCGTTTTATCACCCGCCAAAAAGGAGAAATCGAAGTATTGGGAGAAGACCTTTCATTGCAGTTCCCGACAGACTATTTATTACATCTCCAACAGCCGGGAGGGTTCAAAACAGCTTATGAAGAGCCGTACACACACATTTCCAGTCACTCATGGAAACCATCGGATAAAATGTCCGTACTTCCAGTTCTCATTGATACACGTAAATCATATAAGATACTAATCAGTGAATCTGATCTGTCGGACTATCCTTGCATGTTTCTGAAAGGAAACGGGACCAATGGCATATCCTCCATTTTTCCAAAAGTCCCCCTTGCATTTGGTGAAGACGGAGACCGCAGCCTCAAAATCGAAAAAGAAGCGGAATATATCGCTAAAACAAGTGGAAAAAGGAACTTTCCATGGCGCTACTTTGTCATTACCAAGGAAGACAAGCAATTAGTTGAGAACACTATGACCTATAAACTGGCTGATAAGAATCAGTTAGAAGATGTGTCATGGATAAAACCAGGGCAAGTAAGTTGGGAATGGTGGAACGGAGCAACCCCGTATGGGCAAGATGTAACCTTTAAAGCTGGTTGTAATTTGGAAACATACAAATACTTCATTGATTTCGCATCCAAGTTCGGAATCCCTTACATTATTATGGATGAAGGATGGGCCAAGAGTACACGCGATCCTTACACTCCTAATCCGGACGTAGACCTTCATGAGCTGATTCGTTATGGAAAAGAAAAGAATGTGGGTATTGTCCTTTGGCTGACTTGGTTAACAGTAGAAAAGAATTTTGACCTTTTCAAAACATTCAATGAATGGGGAATAAAGGGAGTAAAAATAGACTTCATGGACCGCAGCGATCAATGGATGGTTAACTACTACGAACGAGTAGCCCAAGAAGCAGCCAGACATCATTTATTTGTTGACTTCCATGGATCATTCAAGCCGGCCGGACTGGAATACAAGTATCCCAATGTATTATCCTATGAAGGGGTCAGAGGTATGGAACAAATGGGAGGCTGTAAGCCGGAGAATAGCATCTACTTGCCTTTCATGAGAAATGCGGTAGGCCCTATGGATTACACTCCTGGAGCTATGATCAGTATGCAACCGAATATCTATCGTTCCGAACGTCCTAACTCTGCAAGTATCGGTACCCGTGCATACCAAATGGCTTTATTTGTCATATTCGAAAGCGGTTTACAAATGTTGGCAGACAATCCGACCTTATATTACCGCAATGAAGATTGCACTCGTTTCATTACCCAAGTACCTGTAACATGGGATGAAACAGTTGTTCTGGAAGCCAAAGTAGGTGAATATGTAATCGTTGCGAAGCGTAAAGGAGAGAAATGGTTTATTGGTGGGATGACTAATGATAAGGAAAATGAAAGAGAATTTGAAATAAATCTCGACTTCCTGAAAGATGGCAGGACCTACCGTGTAACCTCGTTTGAGGATGGAATAAATGCAGGATATCAGGCAATGGATTACCGTATGAAATCGGCAACAATGAATAAGAATCAAAAGCTTTCTGTCAAAATGGCTAGAAATGGTGGGTTTTCAGCTGTTCTCGAATAAGCCTATACTGTAGAAATCAAGATATCTCCCATAAAAAAGAGACTGCCTCCAATCAAAAAATGAGGCAGTCTCTCTTTTTCATAACACTCTTTATCGCTTTTCCTATTCAGCCAAGAGAACCTCTAACTCTGCCACAGCAGCCATCTTAGCCTCTTTAATGACAGCAGACAGAGCCTGAAGTTTTACATAACGTGCTTTACATGGATTAAATTCAACTGTCTGTACTTCCTTTGAATCGGCAAATGTACCAGAAGCCACAGCTTTTCCCCACTCCTTGCCATCATGGCTGATATACACCTCATATTTACCGATTCTACCTTACGAAGAATCCTGACGAGGTGTATATTTAAGACCTTTTACTGTAGTTTCTTTAGCTAATGCAATCTGTATCTCATGAGGATAAGGAGCCAGATAGAACTGGTTATGTACCGTATGCCAGAATGTATTAATATCACCATCCGCAGCCAATTTCATACTTCCATCAGCATCACTATCCACATATACAACCTTCTGTCTCTCTTCAGATGCACCCGATAAATTACGGACTGCATTGACATTTAATTCTGCTGCCGAAGCCCAATCCCGACCATAAATTTCAGATAAAGCAATCAATTTAAAGTAACGTGCCACAATTGGTTTCTCCAATGTTACAAACTGTGCAGAAGATGAATTTTCAAAACGACCTTTAGTCTTGTTTTCCCAGTTCTTTCCATCTTTACTGAAATAGAGCTCATAGTCCTTGATACGTCCGTTCTCAGAGTTACGAGGTTGATAAATAAACTTATCAATCTCAAGTGATGAAGACATATCCACTACTATTTCGTGGGGATGTTTAGCCACAGGATCATTCCACCGACTATGCCAGATAGTATTCAGATCACCATCGATTGCGTTACGGGCCTCTTCACCCCCATTCTCACTACTAACTGATACAATTTTCCACAGTGAACGATCCACATATATCGGAAATTCAGCTGAAGTTCCCGCACTTTTTCCTAATTGTTCTGAAACGGCATATGCTTCCACATGACCACCAGAAATAAATTCGAAAGGTTCAGTATATATCTTCTCTTCTCCGCCATTCAGACTATAATGAACAGTAGCTCCGGGAGTATTAGTCTTTAAATTCAAATAACCATTGTTATCTCTTTCTATCAATACAGGCATACATACGGGCATCTGTACGCGTGCCTTCTTTATAAGTTCTTCTGTCGAATAACTTCTCTCCAAAGGTAGTATGATAAAACTGAAAACAGTAGGCTGGGAACGAAGTTCATACTTTTGTATCGGGCCAGGACCACAACTGGCATTACCAAGCGGACGCTGATTAGCATCCAGACAAAGAACAGTTTCTTTACGCATCGGTACTTCATACTTATGAAGCAACCTGCGATGATTGGCAGAGTCAACCATATCCTGTGCTGTTGCATGCAAAGCAGAAGCGGACATCTTATCACCAGCAATAAAGACAAAGCCTATTCCATCAGGATTGGTTATTGAAATCCAACGCAGATCCTCGCGATTACCCATTTCCTGTGCTCTGACATAGTTCACCCATTGATCAGATACTAACTCATCATACACGCCTACGTAAGTGGCATCTTTTCGGTCAACATAGTTTTCCAACGGTCCGCGACCATACCAACGCATGCGTTCAAAGCCTTCCGGAAGTTCCATACGATAACCAATACGGGGAATAATTACACCTTTTGTTGAAGGAATAATAGTGCTATTAACCAAAATAGAACCATCGGCAGCCACCGTATATTCTATATTAGTTCGATAATCAAAACCCGTTTTTCCCCGATATAGATTCTCTATCTGCAGAGTTACCTTATTATCTTCTTTCCGCACATTCCAATGTCCAGGTTCAAGAGTCATCTGATACAAGCCTTTCTGATACCAGTCACCATCCACTTGCTTATCATTATCAGTAGGAGCACGGAAAGCATTCAATTCCAACTCTTTACTAATCATGGGCAATTCATTTAATGTATAAGAAGAGATCGTTCCCTGCTGCTTTGAAAAAGACGCTTCAAACTGCGAGCCTTTTACCAGATATGCATCATCAGTCTCTATCAGATCAATACTACCTTCTCCTGCTTTAAATACAGGCTTCGCACTATCAGAAAGTTTGAATTGCTCTGATGCTACCTCATATCCAGCCTTTTCCCATTCAGTATCTTGCTTTTGACAGAAGCGGAACTTTATAAAGTATTCGGCTCCCGGAATTTTATTGATCTGATTATCAGCTATAGTAATGACCTTACTGTCCTGTGCGTTCAAGGACAATTCTTCCAGATTAGCCGAGAATACAACTTTTCCATCCTCTTCAATCTCATACCTTCCATATAAGTCATCCAACCCTGCATGAAATCTCTTATTAGTCAGTTTATACGTCCCATTTCCCATAGCCTCAACCCATACAGGCTGATGTATTTTTTTCACCTCGTATGCCTTGGCAGAGTATGTACGATCGGAAAAGATTACGCCATTCGTGCAAAAATTACCGTCATTCGGTGTATCTCCAAAATCTCCTCCGAAGGCCATATAATAACCGGAACCATCCGGAGCAGGCATCTTAATACTTTGATCTACCCAGTCCCAGATAAAGCCACCGACAAGTGCAGGATAGCGCTCATAAGTTTCCCAATATTCTTTGAAATTCCCGATTGAATTACCCATCGCATGAGCATATTCACAAACCACATGAGGTTTGACCGTTTCTCCATTCTGGAATTTCTGTAAACGCTCCTTCCCTACGCTTTCCAGCCATTGCACATCGGGGTACATAGAACTGGTTACATCGCAATAAGAGCTATTACCTTCATAGTGAGTAGGACGGGTATCATCGAGCTTCTTAACAGCCTCTGCAGCAGATTTAAAGTTAATGCCATTACCGGATTCGTTGCCCAACGACCACATGACTATAGAAGCATGATTTTTATAGCGTCGCACCATATTCTCACTGCGTTCCGTAAATGCTTTCACCCATGAAGGTTCAGAGGACAATGCCATAAGACCATGGCATTCTACATTGGCTTCGGAAAGAACATATATACCATATCTGTCACATAAATCATAGAAATAAGGATTATTAGGATAATGAGAAGTACGTACAGCATTAATATTCAATGACTTCATCAACTGCACATCTTTTTCCATTTCTTCTTTAGATACCGTACGACCATTCTCCGAACTATGGTCGTGTCTGTCAACTCCCTTAAACAAAGTTGATTTTCCATTAATCAACAGCCGACCATCTTGCGCTAGTTCAATCTTACGAAAACCGACCTTGACACTACGAATATCTACAGTTTTCCCTTTTTGCTTCAAAAGAATAGTGAGATTATAAAGGTTGGGCGTTTCTGCCGTCCATTTCAAAGGATTCACAACCTCAAACTGAAGTTTATTCGTTCCCGTTACAGCACGCGCATTTTGGGTAGCAATCTCTTTACCATTCTGATCCGTCACCTTCACTTGAATCTCGTTATTACTTCTTTTACCTGTAATATCTATATCCAGAGAGACGGATGCATTTTTATACTCCTTGTCTAAATCCGTACGGAAGAAGAAGTCTCTGATTTGCGTTTTAGGAGCCGACCACAGAAATACATCTCTGAATATACCGCTGAAACGCCAGAAATCCTGACACTCCAGAAAGCTACCATCTGTAAAGCGATACACCTCGACAGCAAGAACATTCTTTCCAGCTTTCAGATAAGGAGTCAGATTAAATTCGGCAGGCAGGTAGCTGTCCTCCGAATAGCCGACCTTTTTACCATTCACCCAAATATAAAAACCGGCTTCTACCCCATTAAAACGAATAAAGATGTCACGTCCTTTCCATGAATCAGGCAATATAAACTCCCTGCGATAACTACCGACAGGATTAGGCATCGTCGCAAAAGTATAGTTAGACGGACGAGGTTGAATTACATTAGGCCACTGAATCTTTTTCCAATCCCACTCACAAAAAGGATAAATCACATTGCAATATAAGGGCTTATCCCAGTTTTTATTATGTCTTACGGCCTCTATCTGCCAGGTTGCAGGGACTTTAATATTATCCCATTGGCTTACATCATATTCCGGTTTACAGAAATCCTGCGGTCGGTCTTTCGGGTCAGCCACCCAATGAAATTTCCATATTCCATTCAGCGTTTTGTAATAAGGTGACTCTTCAATAGTCAGATTCATTGCTTGTTGTTCATCGGTAAAAGGAATAGCAATCTGAACTGCTTCTTCCTTATTGACTCCCGAGACCTGCTCATTGCTCCACTCCGGCTTATCCGTGGTTTGTGCTGTTACAGATAAAGACATAAACAAAAGTGCAATCCATGCACTTCGCATGATTCGTAGTTTCATAATAATTGATTGAGTTATTTAGTTTAAATGTTCTTCTATAATATTTTCCTAAAATTCATTCGATTACAAATGTAGCGGCTTTTACCTATTTCATACCATAAATTTGTGACATTATTATACACATTTATCAAATATAACCGAATAATCTTCACTATGATCAGATTATTTCCTAATTTGAACAATCGTTTACACCTTTTCTTCTTTTAAATCTCTATTTTTACAATCAGCTAAGGCACTTAAATTATACAATAACAAAAATTACAAAACATGAGAAAAGCACATCTGATGCTAGTTGGTTTACTACTCTCTTTTGCAGCAAACGCAACCAATGATATTCCCCGGCCGGAATATCCCCGCCCACAATTTGAAAGAACTACCTGGGTTAATTTAAATGGTACATGGACATATGAATTCGATCTTGATGATTCCGGGAAAAAGCGTAACTTACCTACGGCAAAGGAGCTTAGCAAAACAATTACGGTTCCTTTCTGCCCGGAAAGCAAACTATCCGGAGTTAATCACACGGACTTTATAAAAAAAATGTGGTATCAACGTTCTCTGCCGATACCTGCTGACTGGAGCAACAAGAAGATTTTACTCCATTTCGGCGCTGTCGACTATTTAGCAGAGATTTATATAGACGGACGCCTTGTCGGTTTTCATAACGGCGGGAGCTCTCCTTTTGTAATAGATATCAGTCGCATAGCCAAACCCGGGAATAGTCACAATCTGGTAGTATCCGTGTCCGATGATGCAAAATCGGGCCGTCAGGCATGCGGCAAACAGTCTCCGGAGAAGAACTCCTTTGCCTGTTTTTATACCCGTGTCACAGGTATCTGGCAAACGGTGTGGATGGAAGCGCTCTCTCCCTGTGGACTGAAATCGGCAAATACCTATCCAGATATCAACAATAATCAATTGATCATTACTCCGGAATTCTATCAGATATCCAATGACCAGACACTGGAAGTTACGATCTATGACAGCGAGAAAAAAATCGCTCAAATGACATCAAAATGTGCCAATGGCAGTAACCTGATCTTACCGATAAAGAATATCAAGCTCTGGAGCCCCGAAACTCCCCACCTTTACGATATCAGTTACTGCGTCAAAGATGCCAAAGGGCAGATCATCGATGAGGTAAAATCATATGTAGGTATGCGCAAAGTGCATATAGCCAATGGCAAATTTTACTTGAATAACGAGCCTTATTTCCAGCGTCTGGTTATGAATCAGGGGTATTATCCTGATGGAATCTGGACTGCACCTACCGATGAAGCCCTTAAAAATGATATTTTACTAAGTAAGAAAGCCGGCTTCAACGGGGCACGGCTTCATCAAAAGTTTTTTGAAGAACGATTCCATTACTGGGCAGATAAGCTGGGATTTATCACTTGGGGAGAGTCTCCTAACTGGGGAATGAATCCCGATGACGAGATCGCATCAAGAAATCTTCTCAGTGAATGGATAGAGATACTCGAACGAGACCGTAATCACCCTTCTATCATCACATGGGCACCTCTTACCGTACCATTGAGCAATGTTACATCCGGTACATTTGCACGCTTGGTATTTGACCTGCAAAAACTGACAAAAGCAATCGATCCCAGTCGCCCGTTCAACGACCTTACCGGCAGTGGATTCCATTTCCTGACAGATATCTGGAGCATCAGTACTTACGAACCGGATGCAACACGTTTCGCACTAAGCTTAAAGCCGGACAAGAACCAGGCAGCTTATGCCAACCAACCTTTTATCATCGGTGAATTCGGCGGTATTGTATGGGAGACATCCAGAACCAAGGAAGACACATGGGGACATGGAGGAACATTTACCAACGAAGATGCCCTCTTCGAACGCATCGAAAAACTCATCAATGCGATTCAATCCTCCGGAATCATCAGCGGATTCTGCTATACACAGTTTTCAGATATCGAACAAGAGAAAAACGGTATCTACACTTACGACCGGCAGCCTAAATTTGATATGGAACGGATTAGATCTATCTTTGAAAAGATTCCAAGCAGACCGATAAAGAAATAAGTTCAGCTTGCTAATAGTATAATTCAGCCCGTCAATATATTCAAATCGAATTATATCGACGGGCTGAATATCCCTTTAATCAGGGTGCAACCTTACCGTTTACTCTCAATATATTCAATCGCTTTTCTAATCCACATATCTTCTCCTGCAGCTATATCTTCTACAGTCTGTTCCACCGGAATATCAATAGTCACTCCATCCCGTTGATTTAATTTCCATTCAGGATAGAATGCTCCCGCCATTGTATAGGTGAATTTAATTCCCCGAGGCAAATATAAATATCCGACATGACCGTTCGCACCGGCAGTTTGCGTACCGATAACCGCACTTTTTGGTGCCACTCTATAAGCGACAGACATTAGCTCTCCAAAACTCTGAGTCATCTCATTTACAAGAATAGCAATCTTACCTTTGAAATAATCAGGATTTTCTTTAAAACCAATTTTTCCAATTATATCAAGACCAAAGTTACCCGGAAATTTCTTCGAATTAATGGAATACCACATAAATGTAGTTGGTTGAGGATAAAGGTATTTTCCAAGTACTTCCATAATGTCCCATCTCGGATACTTACGCATATCCAATATCATTCCTTTGGCATTCAAATTTGTTTTCATCATCTGATCCAGTTCCGGAAGCCCCATTATACCTGCATCTACATAAAGAATCTTTCTGGCATCCAGTCCGTAATCTGACGGACTCTTCCGACCTTTAAAAGATGCTCTTTCAAAAGACTGCATGGGTATCGCATATTCATAGGACTGCCCTTGATTCTCCACTGTGACTTTCATTTCATTCTCCGATGTAACAAATAGTCTGAATGCGACATTCCTCAGTAAACCATGCTCATTTGAAGAAGGCAATATAGAACGGTAATTGTCGATTATTTCCGAAATCGGTTTATCATTTACAGCCAGTATGACCGATCCACGCTCAATCTGCTTTAATGCAGTTGATTCTACTACAAGCTTACCGTCCGTTGTCTGAGTCAATCCCAATGGAAGACCATACAATCGGGGAGCATGATTCGGAAATTCAAGCCCTCCATGTGAATCATTGATTTCAGCAGCCAGTTTTCGTATAGAATGGTCCAAATCTTTTTCCGAAGAGGCATAAATAAATTCAGGCAGATATTGCGCCAGCAGAGTACTCCATCTATGGTCTGTAAGGTTGGCGTAAGGATATCCATGTTCGATGGCATTCCACAATCTATAAACCGTAAGAATACGATATCCCTGATCTTCCCAATCGATTGAAGGATAAGGTTTGTCTCTGGCAAATTCCACCTCCTCCTTTCCGGTTAATATCGGAAGATAGTAGTTCAATACACTATTACGTTTGGCATTCTTGATTCTCACTAGTTTTTCAGACAGTTTCTTATCGAAGACATTCGGATCTTCCAGCCAGCCAAGCTGTGCAAAACGATGATATTGGGCCGAATCTCCGATTACATACTCCTCGGTTTCCGTGATTTTACCGTACTTATCTATCCATTCGTTTAACAGTGAGTTCCTTTCCTTTTTGCTCTTCGCAGCTGCTATCCCGGGCATCACTCTGAACAATTCAAAATCCCAGTTATACTTTCCAACCACAACCTGCGGATGAAAATATTTAAGGAATCCCCAAACCTTGCCCAAAACCACCAAATTTTCCAATGTTTGCCCGTCAACGTCTCCAAGCGATATTCCTGAATTTCCAGCAAACTCCAGATCCTTGTCTACTTCAACATCCGGATTCTTGATTAAATCAAGTGACTGTCCATCTATCAGCACTTGGCAGTCGTTCACCCAAAGCCTGGCCTCCCCGTCACAGAGTATTCGAAAGAAAAATTTCTTGGAACGTGTAAACGGCATTTCCACATAAAAGTCTTTCCAGTCCTGACTGCCGTTACATTCCAAATCAATAGCCTTCTCGTCTATTCTTTGAAGGTGAGTGTCCAGTTTAATTGCGAAACTCACTTTGGCATTATTTGCCTGCTGATATTTGTATTTGCCTTTAAACACAATCGTTTTACCTGTAATATCGCGGTTATTCATGCCGAAATAAGCTTCTGTTTTCTTTCCCCGTACAGACGGAATCAACAATGACAATTGATTATTAAAGAGCACTTCTTCATCTACCCGAATATCTTGATTTTCACTATACCAAGCCATCTTAGGCATTTCCCGCATTGGATCAAAGGAAATAATACGCGTACCGGTAAAAGTAAGAAGTCCCTTTTTACTTTGATCAGACTGCGCATATAAGTTAAAAGCAACCAACGCGAACACTAATAAGCCAACTAATCTGTTTTTCATATGTATCATAGTTTTGTTGTCAATTCAAATATTTACAGGTTTGTACTCTGGACACACCAAAGGTCAGAAAAAAGAAACACTACCAGAGAAAATATCTGTTCATAATTTAGCAATATCTGTTTATTTCAACCCTAAACACATGTTTTAGCGAAAAATTCGATATACTCAACAAGAAAACAGAGACAGCTTCATACGTTTCGGACGTAATCTCTATTTTATAATTCAAACATAATATCATCTTATCTATTATGAGTATCTTTGCACTCCGAATATATACTTAAATATGAATAAAGTCAACGGTTTCCTGTACGGTCTGCTTTCGTCGGCCTCTTTTGGGCTTATCCCCCTATTCACCATTCCTGCCATGCAGGCGGGCATGCAATTCGAATCGATACTCTTCTATCGCTTCCTGTTTGCGTGTATGGCATTAGGCGGGATTCTACTGATCAACGGGCAATCCTTTCGAATCAGCAGACGGGACATTCCTTCCCTGCTCCTGCTTGCGATACTTTATCTGATGTCTGCCGTCTTCCTGTTCTGGGGATATAAGTTTATGGCAAGCGGTGTAGCCACCACCATTCACTTCATGTATCCGGTACTGACTACCCTGGTCATGATGCTATTCTTCAAAGAAAAAAAGTCCGGTTGGCGGATAGCCGCCATCGCCTCTGCCGTGATAGGTGTCTACTTCTTATCCGGTGGAAATACAGAGACAGGAAGTTTCTCATTTTTCGGCCTTTTCATCGTTCTTTTATCAGCATTGGGATATGCACTGTACCTTGTCACAATGAGCCAGTTAAAGATCGGCCGGATGAAAGGATTACTGCTCACTTTCTATGTCTTTCTTTTCGGAGGAATCTTTCTCTTTATCGGAACCAGCAGTATCAGCCATCTTCAGCCTATCAGAGAATGGCATACTGCCGGAAATCTAATCTTGCTGGCATTGATCCCGACCGTCGTTTCTAATCTTGCACTGGTCAGAGCAGTAAAAAGCATCGGCTCCACACTCACCTCTGTATTGGGAGCTATGGAGCCGGTAACTGCCGTATGTGTAGGCATCTTCCTCTTTGGAGAAGCATTCACCACAAGTATTGGCGTAGGCATTGCACTGATTATCGTTGCTGTAATGGTAATTATACTGAAACGATAAGAGTAGCCTTCTTATAAGATTGTTTTCCGTTTCAGCGGGTTAATTTCAGTTCTTCAATAAGATTGGCAGCCTTTCCATACTTTTCCATAATGAAAAGCATATAGCGGACGTCTACTCCGATACAACGCTGCAAGTCCGGTTCAAATACGATATCACTGCTCATCGCTTCCCAATTGCCGTCAAAAGCAAGACCAAGCAATTCCCCTTTCGCATTGAACATGGCACTGCCGGAGTTTCCTCCCGTAATATCATTATTCGAGATAAAACAAACGTTCATATCTCCCTTTTCATCGGCATATCTGCCGAAATCACCGGAAGAGAGTAAAGCCAAAAGATCCGGTTGAACAGCAAAGTCAATATCGCCTGCGTGTTCCTTTACTTTCTCGAAAATTCCTTTTACTGTCGTATAATAACTGAAGGTAGCCCCGTCAAAAGGAGAATATCCACAGACTGTACCAAAACTAAGGCGCATGGTGGAATTGGCATCAGGATAGAAGTTACGGTCGGCATACATACGACGCATAGCGGCATTGAACAGGCGTTCATCCTGCTCTATCTGTTCGGAAGCCTCTGAGACGCTCTGATTCATCTCATAGTATTTCACTATCAGGTCGAGGCTTAAAGAAATGGCAGGGTCTTCGATGAGATTATAAGTCGTATCACGTTCAAGGAAGCGCTTCAGTCCCTTCGGGGAAGTAATTTGAGAGGTAGCATACAAAGAGTCTACATAAGTCTGGACATTTCCGTTATACAAGGTGTCTATTTGCAAATACATCGCCGGAAGGTATTTCTTATCCACTTTGGACCGGTATTCTTTGAGCATGGCCGCAAATACTTCCTTATCAATAGACAGATTCAGGTTATCGTATTTCTCCAGCAACTTCTTCATGCGGGTAACAACCAACTTCTCTTCGGCCTCAAAATCGAAGTTCAGAATTTCGAGTGCCAGCTGAACCAATTCGGGACCATTAATGAACGACTCCCCGAAATAAGCAAGGGTACGGTTTGTTTCCCTACGATTATTATAATTCAGTTCCAGAGAAGAGAACAGACGAATCAGTTTCTCCCTTTCTTCCGGATGAGACTGAATCCAGTCCCGGAGGGCTGCTTCTGCTGCGCGCTTCTTTTCCAGCACTTTCAGGTGCCGGATGGCTTTATTCATTCCTATGCTGTTTTTCCAGTAGTTGGAACTTTCATCGTATTTAGAAGCATACTTGATACGGATATCCGGATGGCGATCCATTTCCCGCTTCCAAATAGCCTGTTTTACCCCGCGCACATCGATCATGGCCTGATTAATGCCGTTCATCATTTCTTCGATCCCATACGAAGAGAGATAGCGCTCCGTACTGCCCGGATAGCCAAGAGTCATACAGAAAGAGCCTTCTTTATATCCATCCAATGAAATAGGAGCTACGTATTCCGGATGATAAGGGACGTTCTCAGGTGAATAATCCGCCGGTCCGTTCTGTTTGTTGGCATAAATACGGAAAACGCTGAAGTCACCTGTATGGCGAGGCCACATCCAGTTGTCCGTGTCCCACCCGAACTTGCCGACTGAAGAAGGAGGAGCAAAAACCAACCGGACATCATTAAAATCACGGTAGACAGAAAGCCAGAACTCGTTTCCGGCGTAATACGCATCGACAATTCCCGTCAGCGTAGAGTCCTTCTCTGATACCTCCATGCCGATTACATTCATGACAGAGTCGACAACTACGCGACGTTCACTTTCCGTATGAGCATGTTTGGCAGCCGAGAGCACACGCTTGGTCACATCCTCCGTACGAAGAAGGAAACGGACATATAATTCGGGATTCGGCAGTTCTTCACCAAGGTTGCGGGCTACAAAACCATCCTTCAGATAATCATGTTCTACGGAAGAATGCTGCTGGATACTGCTGAAACCACAGTGATGATTGGTAAATACCAGACCATCTTCGGAAACCACCACTCCCGAACAGAATCCACCGAAACTGACAACGGCATTTGCCAAAGCCGGTTTCTTCGGATTATACAGTTTATTTACAGGCATCTGCAAACCGAGTTCCTTCATCACCCGTTCCGCCTGTTTGTTCTTGCGAAGGTTCCCCAATAGCCACATTCCCTCGTCAGCAAATGCCTGTGACAGGCAAAGGGAGAGGAGAATCATTGCGGTTAGTCTGAGTTTCATGCTATTATTTTTAGATTTATATATTCTATGATCAATCCGAGGGTCATTATTCGGTAATGAGCCTCAACTTCTTCGCTCCCACCCGTGCTTTCAGCCATGCGCTGATTTTCTCCTTCTCGGCAACTGACGGATGTTTGCCAAATTTCAAAACAGCCAGTGTCACTGTATCCGTTTTCATCGAGTCTACCCGTGTTTCCAGCGAGTGAGCGATAGAAAGCGAAGTGATAGAAGGATAAAGCACCTTCAATTCGGGCACTAAAGTACGTCCCATCGTATCGTACTCTTTATATTGAGCGAGGTTTTCTTCCAGTCGGGTAATCTTTTTCTGCTGTTCCTGCAGGCGTTGTTCGCTGTTTTTATAAAAGTCCTCCATTACCATGGCACGAATGGAAGAGACATCTACCGCTTCATTATTCATCCCTTGCAGTACAGTCAGCTTTGTTTCTTCCAGCTTGTATTCTTTCAGTTTGCTACGGGCAATGGATATCGAAGCATCCGGAACTTCGGGACCGATCAGAACCACGCGGATGTCTTTATGCTCATAACTGATCTTCTTATCAAGTACCTGCGTATTCTCAAAGTTCAACTGCTCATTGATAAACCGATTGGCTGCCGTCTCATAAAAAGTACTTTTAATGATGCCAAACGTCAGATAAACAGCCGGACACATTGTCAGCACAACAATCAGAATGATGTATTTACGCACCATCTTCTCGCGTGCCTTATCCACAAATTCCTTACGCTGGAAGTGCATCACCCGCACACCGATGAAGGTAGCCAGACTGATAAATACAGAGTTGATAAAGTAAAGATAAAAAGCACCCAGAAAATAGACCAGATTGCCCGATGCCAGACCGTAACCTGCCGTACAAAGCGGAGGCATCAACGCCGTAGCAATGGCAACTCCCGGAATCACATTTCCCTTCTCTTTGGTAGACAGGGCTACAACTCCCGCCAAACCACCGAAAAGTGCGATGAATACGTCATAAATCGTAGGCGAAGTACGCGCCAACAGCTCCGATTGTGCTTCGGCAATAGGAGTGAAAAGAAAGAAGATGGTTGCCGTCGTCACACTGAAAGCAGTCGTGATGAGGAAGCTCTTCAAAGAACGTTTCATCAGCTCGAAATCATTCAAGCCGACAGAAAGTCCGACACCCATGATAGGCCCCATCAACGGTGAAATCAACATGGCACCGATAATCACTGCCGTAGAGTTGACATTCAAGCCCAGTGATGCCATAAAGATGGCAAAAATAAGAATCCACAAATTGGCTCCTTTGAATTCTACTCCTTTTCGGATAGAGTCAACGGTTTCCATTTCATTGTCTTTATCCTTTTTCAAGTCCAGGTATTCACCTAGGAACGACTTGATCGCAAACTTATTCCGTTCATCTGTCTTCATAGTCATTTCTTTTTTATAATCCGGTTAATAACAGGAATCTGACTCAGAGGCAGGTCCCGTTTGATAATATAAGCAATAAATAGTAGCAGAAGGACTGTGCGGAATGCAAGAAGCAAGACTGTATTATGAATCGGCGTCCATTCACCAATCAGATACAGAATAATAGCTAAGCCTACATAACAACCTATTCCACGCAAATCATAAGCAATAGGATATTTCTTCTGACCGACAAAATAAGAAAGCAACATAGCTATGGCATATCCGGTAAAACCCGCCCATGCGCAAGCTACATACCCATATACAGGAACCAGGAAGATATTCATCAGAACAACAGTCAGACAGGCTATAATGGAGAAATATGCCCCCCATCTGGTATCATCCGTCAGTTTATACCAAAATGAGAGATTAAAATAAATCCCCATAAACATCTCTGCAATCATCACGATGGGAACTACCTTGAGTCCCTCCCAATAGTCTTCTGCTATGATATAACGTAAAATGTCCAGATAAAACATGACTGCCAGGAATGCCAGCAGCGTAAAGATGATAAAGAACTTCATTGCCTGCGCATAGATTCGTTTATTATCCTTATCCTTACTTTTGCCAAAGACAAAAGGCTCGTATGCGAAGCGGAAAGCCTGCGTGATCATTGCCATTATCATGGCTATTTTAGTAGCTGCACTGTAAATACCCAACTGTACATCCGCTTCCACCTTATCGGGGTAGACAAAAGGAAAAATAATCTTGTCTCCAACCTGATTCACAATGCCTGCCACTCCTAATATCAGAATAGGGAATGAATAATATAACATCCGCTTCATCAGCAAACGGTCAGGACAATAGCGAAATTCACGGAATTCAGGTATCAGCCCGAGCATTACAACAAAAGAACAGATCAGATTAATAAGAAAGGCTACCCCTACGTCATCGCCTTTCATGACAACAAAATAAAGGATATTCAGCAAGATACTGACAAATATAAATAAGAGTTTCAGTCCGGCAAACTTGATAGGACGTTTCTTATAACGAAGATAAGCAAACGGAATAGCCTGAATGGCATCCATAGCCAGTACAATCAGCATCATGCCCAGATACCATGGATGTTCACTATACCCCATCAGCCCTGCAATAGGATTGAGGAAGACCAGACACAACAGCAAAAACAGGAGCGATACGCCCCCTACCATCAATAACGAAACAGAATATACCTTCTTCGGGTCGTCATCTCCTTTATTGGCAAAACGGAAAAAGCCGGTTTCCATTCCGAAGGTTAGCACTACGAGCAATAACGCCACAATAGCATACATCTTGGTGATCACTCCATATCCTCCGGAAGCAGCAGGAAGTGAAAAAGTATAAATCGGTACCAGAAAATAGTTCAGAAACTTACCAATAATACTGCTGGCACCATAAATCGCAGTGTCCTTTGCCAATGACTTTAGTTCTGCCATGTTTATTTAGATCTCTTTATTATCAATGAATAATATTATTTCTTTTGTTTGAACAGCCACTCCATGAAACCCGGATAATTAAATGCAGGATTCCAGCTGCCATGATTGCAACCGGGGAATTCGATATATTCCACCTTTGCTCCAGCAGCTTTCAGTGCTTTGTACGCTTCACGCGACCCTTCAACTGTTACCACATCATCGGCATCCCCATGAAATATACGGAACTTCACTTCTTTGGCAACCGGCAAACGGTCCGGATTCACCGATCCGCAAATGGGAACGGCAGCCGCAAAAATCTCCGGATAACGGACCACCAAATCATACGTCCCTATCGCTCCCATCGACAATCCGACAATATATATCCGTTTTTTATCGACTTCGGGCATGGCCAGATAAGTATCCAGCAATTGTTTGAGAGTCCGGGTAAGAGAACTCATCTCCTGTCCTGCAGGCATATCTGCCGGAAACAGTGATTTCGGACGTTCCGTATAAGCCCAGTAGCTACCTGCCGGACATTGAGGAACAAGTACGAAAACCGGATATTTCTCTCTGTTGACAGGATTCAGAAACATCTGTCCGCCATGCGTCAGTTGTCTTTCATTGTCATTTCCACGCTCACCGACTCCATGCAGGAACAGGACCAGCGGATATTTCTTCCCCGCCTTCATTGACTCGGGACGAATCATCCGGTAAGGCAAAGAATCTCCTGTGGAAGAGACAAATACGTCCTTCTCATAACCTTGTTGAGCTGATAATGACAGACTCAAAGAGAGAAATACAAGTAAGATACTCCACTGCTTCATACTCCAATCATTCAATAAAATCAGTTATCTGTTTAAACATTCCTCAAAAAGCCTGCTTTTAATTGTCGCCAACACTCTCCATACCGACAGCCGTCAGATCAAACTATCAGTCATTAAACAAGGTTTTCTGGCTGCTATAGAGGCTCCTTCCCAAATGCTTATAGGCAAGCTCCGTCACTTCACGTCCACGAGGAGTCCGTTTCATAAAACCTTCTTTGATCAGGAAAGGTTCATATACTTCCTCGATAGTGCCCGCATCTTCGCCCAAAGCGGTAGCAATGGTTGTCAGACCGACAGGACCGCCTTTAAACTTGTCTATGATGGTACAAAGTATCTTGTTGTCTATCTCATCCAAACCATACTTGTCGATATTCAACGCTTCCAGCGCAAACTGAGCTATTTCCGTATCGATAGAGCCGGAACCTTTCACCTGCGCAAAATCGCGTACGCGACGAAGCAAAGCATTGGCAATACGGGGCGTACCACGACTTCGGGAAGCAATCTCCGATGCCGCCCGCACCGAACAAGGTACGTCCAGTATGGAAGCTGAACGCCGGATGATATTACTCAGAATATCATCGTCATAGTACTCTAAATGCAGATTAATACCAAAACGGGCACGAAGTGGAGCCGTCAGCAATCCGCTACGGGTGGTTGCACCGACCAGCGTAAACGGATTCAGGTCAATCTGAATACTGCGTGCCGAAGGTCCCTTATCAATCATGATATCTATCCGGTAATCTTCCATGGCCGAATAGAGATATTCTTCTACCACCGGCGATAAGCGGTGAATTTCATCGATAAAGAGCACGTCGTTCGGTTCGAGACTCGTCAAAACTCCTGCCAGATCGCCCGGTTTGTCGAGCACCGGACCGGAAGTTACTTTAAAGCCTACTCCCAATTCGTTAGCTATAATATTGGAAAGCGTTGTTTTACCCAATCCGGGAGGCCCGTGCAGCAGAACGTGGTCGAGTGCTTCGCCACGCAGACGTGCCGCCTTCACAAAGATGCGAAGGTTTTCCACCACCTTATCCTGCCCGCTAAAGTCTTCAAAGCTTAACGGACGGAGCGCATTTTCAAAATCCCGCTCCCGTGAAGTCAGCTGATGTTCGCGTATGTTAAAATCTTCTTGTTCCATTTTCTTCTTGAAATGTAGGAGACAAAGATAGAGAAATCCATTCATTTTCGATATAAGAAAGAATAATAAAAACCTCCGGCCATTATCCATTTCTCTTTTCCAAGAGGAATTATGAAGAATAAATCTCAAAATCGATGCGATGATAAGATGCCATTCAGTCTTCTTTCGGTGACTTCATTCCCTGATAACAAGGGGATCATTTTCGATATTACCAAAGCGCAATTATTCTCAAAGGCATGAGAAAAATTTCTCAATGCAATGAGAAAAAATTCTCATAGGCATGAGTATTTTTTCTCACTGTGGTGAGAATTTTTTCTCATCACGGTGAGAATACTCTGAGAATATAGCAACCTGCATCTGGCTGTGTATAAACACAATAACAAGTAATTGCTTTCCGCTTTTTCCCTGCTATTTAATGACCATAAAAGCCTCTTCTTCCTAAAAATACCGTATTTACACATTCTTTTCTTAAGCAACGCATCATTCTATTGAAGAATAGAGTGAAAAAGTACACAAGACCGGTTTCGGTCTTCTACTCTTTTGCCCGAAAACAATTAGTTTATTTAAAACGTAATAACTACTTTTGCATCATCTATATACACGCAATCGACTATGGTTCTAAATTATATCTGGATAGCATTCTTCGTTATCGCCTTCATTATCGCCCTAATAAAAGTAATTTTTCTGGGTGATACGGAGATATTTACAGCTATCATGAACTCAACTTTCGACTCTTCGAAAACCGCTTTCGAGATATCTCTGGGACTGACCGGAGTACTGGCCCTCTGGCTCGGTATCATGAAAATCGGAGAGAACAGCGGACTGATCAATGCACTCGCCCGCTTTCTGAGTCCGGTACTCTGCCGCCTGTTTCCGGACATTCCCAAAGGGCATCCGGTATTGGGTTCCATCTTTATGAATATGTCCGCCAACATGCTCGGACTCGACAATGCTGCCACCCCATTGGGACTCAAAGCGATGAAAGAACTGCAAGAACTGAATCCGAAGAAAGATACGGCTTCCAATCCGATGATCATGTTTCTGGTTATCAATACTTCCGGCCTCATCATCATCCCGATCAGTATCATGGTATACCGTGCGCAAATGGGGGCTGCCCAACCTACGGATGTGTTTATCCCTATCCTGCTGAGTACTTTTATCTCGACTCTGGTCGGCGTCATAGCCGTCAGTATCGCCCAGAAGATCAATCTGATCAATAAGCCTATCCTGATATTGATGGGCGTTATCTGCCTTTTCTTCTCCGGATTGATTTATCTGTTTCTGAATATTTCGCGTGAGGAAATGGGTACTTACTCTACGCTGATAGCAAATATTCTTCTGTTCGGGGTGATCATCCTGTTTATTCTGACAGGGGTCCGGAAGAAGATTAACGTATATGATTCTTTTGTAGAAGGGGCCAAAGAAGGCTTCACGACAGCCGTACGAATCATTCCGTACCTGGTTGCCTTCCTTGTAGGCATTGCTGTATTCCGTACTTCGGGAGCGATGGATTTCCTCGTGGGAGGCATTGGTTATGTAGTCGGTCTGTGCGGAGTGGATACCAGTTTTGTGGGTGCATTGCCGACAGCGCTGATGAAGTCTCTCAGCGGCAGTGGTGCCAATGGGCTGATGATTGACACGATGAAAGAGATGGGACCGGATTCGTTTGTAGGCCGAATGAGTTGCGTAGTACGCGGAGCTTCGGACACCACTTTCTATATCCTTGCCGTTTACTTCGGCAGCGTCGGAATCAGTAAAACCCGGAATGCAGTCACCTGCGGCTTGATTGCAGACTTCTCCGGTATTATAGCCGCCATCTTAATCAGTTATTTATTTTTCTTTTAAAGCATAGACTCAATTATGGCTGTAACTTATCAAACCGAAGGCGTCAAGATGCCTGATATCAAAAAACGGGAAACTACAGAATGGATAAAGAATGTAGCTGCCTCTTATGGAAAAAGACTCGGTGAAATCGCTTATATCTTCTGCTCCGATGAAAAGATTCTGGAGGTAAACCGACAATATCTGCAACACGATTATTACACGGATATCATTACTTTTGATTATTGCCAGGGTGATCGTCTGTCGGGCGACCTGTTTATCAGTCTGGATACGATACGCACCAATGCCGAGCAATTCGGGGCAGCTTATGATGATGAACTACACCGGGTTATTATTCACGGTATTCTTCATCTCTGCGGTATCAATGACAAAGGTCCCGGAGAAAGGGAAATTATGGAAGAGGCGGAGAATAAGGCGTTGGCAATGCGATAGTCGGCGATTCAATAAAAGCCATTGACCGGATAAAATGAGCACCCCGCCACAATCACTGCGACGAGGTGCCCCCAAGTATCTAAGAGAGATAGTTATTGTTCCGTTAACGCTTGCTTTATTTTAAAGACAAGACTTTGATAATGTGCCCGGGTAGTAGCATCACCCGTATTTACTTTGCTTCGCAGCAAACTATAGCTATCCATTACCTTCTGATAAATAGCCGGATTCTTAACCATATCCACACTTCCGAGCGGGTTGAGTTCAAAGCCGGCTTTCGTCCAATCGACATTATCCGTAAGCAGTTGTTTCTCAACTTCATTCAAGTCTTTAAATGAGAATGGAGAAGATTTTTGTTTCAGCATCCCTCCTTCTTTCAACAACTTTTCCACATAAGTAATTTGCAGGTTACGGTCGTACATATTCAACCGGGCACCGGATATAGTTTTCTTCCACACAAAATCATAAATATCATCCATATACTCAGCAAAGGTATAAGCCTGTTTGGGATATAACTCCTCGTACAAAACAAGACTGGATGTAATGTATGTGAAGAACAAACGATTCATAATGATTGACTGCAAAGTACTTGGCGAATAAGTCGGACCGGTATACTCAATCACCTTCTTGTCAAGTACCCATTCGGGTAGTTCCATCATAGTTTCCATAATAAACTTCAATGCCTCCTTCTGTTCTGCTTTCGGCACAAAACGGATAACAGGCTTTTCGCTGTCCCGTCTCGGCTCATCAAAGTAAATTCCACCGATGGACACCATGGCATGCAGTAAGTAGCGTTGCATCTGCATAATCACTTCCTGATATGATTCCGTCAGGCGTTCATATTGATGATCATCTTCATAGGTCCATTCCGGCAGGTTTTTCATGATAAGTTTCAGATTCTTTAAGCCATATCTTCCTGCCTTCACGGCATTATCACCCAAATCCTCAGATTTACAAGAAGGATCGACCTCATTAATAAAAGGCTGCGGACCGTATTTGTACATCGGATCATTCTCTTTCTCTTTGATCCACTTGTTCAAAGTAGCTTTCTCATCTTCAGGAGATGCCGCATCAAATATAGGTTTATATCCCCATTTGATGGCAAACTTATCATATACACCCAAAAGCGGAGGAGTCAGAGCAACTCCTTTGTCTTCCGGCTGAGCTACATAATTATAGCGCGTATAGTCCATGATGGACGGAGTTGTACCATACTTCTGAGTGAAAGTGGCCGAACGGAGCGAGTCTACCGGATACGAATAAGATGCACCAAAGTTATGCATCAGTCCCAGGGTATGTCCGATCTCATGCGCTGCTACATAACGTAACGAGCTTCCCATCGTCTCGTCATCAAACACAGCCTTGCGCACTTTGGGGTCAACAGTAGCAGTCTGAACAAACCGCCAGTTATGCAACAACTTAATGATATTTGAATAAAACAAGACGTCACCCTGAATGATTTCACCCGAACGAGGATCGGCACAGGAAGGTCCCATTGAATTTTGTATCGGAGTGGTAATCATTCGGTAGCAGCTATAACGAATATCATCCGGATCAAAGTTCGGATCATCCTTCGGATAGTCTTTCGCTACAATCGCATTCTTAAATCCTATTTCCTCAAACGCAACCTGCCAGTCTTCTATTCCTTTCTTTATGTAATCTCTCCACTTGTCGGGGATAGCAGTATCAACGTAATATACAATCGGCTTCTGAGGTTCCACCAACTCACCTTGCTTATAACGTTCCAAGTCTTCTGGTTTTGGTTGCAAATCCCATCGGTTGATGTAAGTCAGTTCTTGCAAACCATCTTTCTTTTCAGTATAAAACCGCTTGCTTTCATCAAAATAACCGATACGCGAGTCTCCATAACGAGGACGCATAATTTCCTCCGGCAGCAAAATAATATTACGCGTCATGGTTACAGTGAACGGTCCTCCGTCAACAGTATAACTCATCAGCGTCTTGATGTTTATATTCAGCGGAAAACACTTCATTCCCAGAATAGTCGATTTGGAAGAAGCAAGACTTCCCTTCAGTGCTTTTCTCTTCATCAATACATCCATTATATTTTCCGAACGAAACGGGCTGAATTCGGGTACATCCGTTATGAAAAGCGAACTCATATCGATGACATATGCTGAAGAGTCCGGTGAAAGACTTTCTATCTTATATGCTTCCCAAATAGGGTCTGAGAAGTTGCGCTGAAAAGCAGCATACATATTGGAAGTGGTGTCACACAAATTGCGCACCATCTTTTTGTGCATGTAGATTTTCTTTTTATCTGCCGAGAAAGTTACCAGTACCGGATTGCGTGGCATTTGTCCGGCAGCTATATCTTTATTGTTACTGGTACTCGATACTCTGGACGCAATCATAAAATCGCGTCCCATCAAGTCTTTAGGTATTTCGAAATAATACTTATCCTTAACGATGTGTACCTTAAACATGCCATCAATCGTCTTGGCTCCTTTCAGTAGTTTTTTGTATTCGGTCATACTACTCTTTGTGGAATCTTTTGCCGCCGGCTGCTCTGTTTCCGCTTTTGCTTTCTTCTTTTTCTTTTTAAAAATCTGACTTTCGGCATTAGCAGTTACCGCTCCGGCAGTTAATGCTCCTACAAATAATAAGGTGAAAATTTTGTTCATATCATGCTGTTTTTAAGTTCTATAGTTCCAGTTTGGACAGATCGAATCCGTTTTCAAGCATAGCTTCCCGAATCACATCATACTTCTTCTTCATTACCGGATATTTATCGCAGATTTCCTGAATCTCGGCAGGAGTTTTCTCAAAGACGAAATTCATCCATTGCGCAAGGTCTTCACTCTTTAAAGGAGCATAAATGGAATTAAAATCCGGCCAATCTTCATCAATATAGGAGTTCTCAGAATAAGTAATCACCCCATACTTATAAAAATCGATTTCATTAGGGTCCGTTCCTTTAAAACGATACCAGTTCGGGTCGTACAATTTCGGTTCAACTTCTTCACTAGCTTCATAAAAAGCATCTGAAATAGTAAACAATCCTCTGACTTCCGACATATACTTTGCCCAAAAGCTGGCATTCACATCTGCTCTGATTTTCACAAACTCCTCATCGGTCATTGTTTTCAGAGAAGATGATACATTACCTAAGGCTATAAAGCTGCTACTAGCATAGCAATTCATGATGGTTGTCTCACCATAAGAGGCCATCCGGACCTCTTCAGATAACAATATAGAAAAAGGTAAATTCTTCTTTAAAAAACTATCCGAGTACAAATTCAATAATACCTTTTGCAAAAACTCAATCCCTTCATCAATAATCTCCTGCTTTTGTTCGGGAGCAGTTATTTTAATTCCGTTATTCGCTGTAAAGTTGAATTTATAATCAGCCTCAGTCGGATTAGTTATAATCACAGTCTGATATTTCTGATAAAACTGGTATATAAAATGCTGTGTCGGATCTGACGGGTCATCTGTCAAAATGTTGTATTTATCCGGTTGCTCAGGAACGATTAACGCATCTTCATGATAACAAGAAGACATACCTGCCAACATACAAATTAATAATATAAGTTTCTTCATAATCGATCAATTATTAACAGGTTCACTATTCGGACGGTCGAATATTTCTATTTCCGTATTTCTCTCTCTTTCGCTCTTAGGAATCGGCAATACGTATGAGCCTTTCTCTTTCAGTTCGAAGACATCCCCTGCTCCCTCGTTCTCCTTTGAACTGTAAGTATGCGTAAGAGGAGGGCAGCCATATCTGCGCAAATCAAACCAGCGGAATCCTTCAAACGCCAGTTCTCTACGGCGTTCCTTACGTACGGTTGCTACAATTCCGTCTTCATCAACAGCTAACGGCGGAGTTCCCGGTTTCATACGATTTTCACGGAGCTCATTTAAGTCAGCAAGAGCCTTGTTCGTATTGCCAAGTTCAGCAAAAGCCTCAGCACGATTCAGATAAGCTTCCGAAATACGCAAGGCGTTGGCATAGACTGTAGCAGAATTTTTAGTCCACTTAATAGGTGTATAGACACTATACTGTTTGTTAGTAGGTCTGGTCTGGTTGCCGATTGTATTCTTGAAATAATTCGTAAGACGCAAATCATCTTCCGAATATAGCGCTAGTAAATCATCAGAAACCACCAAGTTCCCCGTATACCTGAAATCTTCTTTCATATGCGTCTCAAGTGATGTAAGTCCGTAGGATAACAAGATTTCTTTGTTAGCAAGAGAAAAGAAATAGTGGTCCTTTTTTTCCTGAAGTTTGTAAAGTGGCTGAGTCGCGACCTTAAAGACCGAATCACAATAAAGAATGGTCACATCATATTTCTCCTGAAAAAGAGCAATACGTGATGCCAATAGATAAGCACTCGGCAAGTTAGGACGGAAAATAGTTTTCTCACCTCCTATAGCCTTAAAACACTGGATAGCCTTATTAATGTCTTCTTCCATTTGGGCATAAACAGCTGCATTCGTGGCCCGCTTCATCATCTTATCTGATAAGCCGATTTCTTTATTGAGCGGTACACATAAGTCTTCATTTGCCGTTGCAGGATGATAAGGCTTTCCATACAAATTAGCAAGCATAAAATACGAGAAAGCCCGCATGAAATAAGCTTCACCTGCTAAATCCTGACGTTCCATATCCGTCCCGTTCATGGTATAAAGCTGGTCCAGTATGATATTAGTCATCAATATCTTATGATAATAGACTGTCCATGCAACATCCGGCGTAAGTTCATTTGAAATTCCCACTTCCGGGTTTCCCTGCCACGTATAATATGCCCAAACATATTCTCTGAAATCATTAGAAATGACTTGTGGTCTGGTTCCATAGTAACATTGGTCTTTCACATCGTCTGTCATATATTCCAGATAAGGATGAGGTATGTCTTTTTCATTCGTTTTCATTACCTCACCGAAGAACAGTTCCTTGTAATCCTTCACCGATCTGGGTATCATCAAATCTTGTGAACTTTCTTCCAAAAAGTCACTGCACGACGATAATGTGCAGATAAACAATATGATATATAAATTGTACTTTTTCATCATCATTCATTATTAAAGAGTAATATTAAAGCGAAGTGAGTAAGAACGCTGCGGTGGTATACTTCTTGAGCCAAATCCAATCTGTTCAGGATCTCTGCCCTTCAGCGCTTTATCTTTAATGACAAATACATTACCCATATCAAAGCTGACACTTGCTCCTTTCAGATAGACAGGTTTCAACCATTCACGTTTAAAATCATAGCGAATAGACATCGAACGGCATCTGAGGAAACTGCCTGAAACTACACGGATATCACTCTTATTATACATATCCCATCCATTATCCGCAATACGATAGGTCACATCCTTATCGTTGATCTGCAAACTCTTATCCGATAAAACCGGTATAATGGTTCTGTCTTCATCACCCGGCTCTCTCCAACGATTCACAAATTCACTGGACATATTCTGATCCGGATAAGGAAGCCGCTGTCCGGAGGACTCATACAAATCATTCAAGCGCATTTTATTGCCAAAGCTGAATGAGAACAACGCATTAAATGTAATATTCTTATATTTCAAATAAGTAGAGAATCCACCGGTCAGATCGGGTTCACGTTTTCCGGAAAGAACAAAAGCACGGTCATACATCTCCTGCAAAGAATGAACCACAGCATTTCCTTCTTCATCTTTCTCATTAATATCCTTAAATGTAGGAAAACCCTGATCATCCAGTTTATCAAATTTATAAGAATAGAAACTATTTATCGCATTGCCATTGCTCACTAATGTTCCTGCAATATAGTCTTGCCAAGTGATCGCTGAGTTCCCGGCATTCAACACTTTATTGTAGTTTTTACCTGTATTGAATGATAAACTCCACATCCAGTCCCGGGTCTGAATCGGAACAAAAGAAACAGCCAAATCCCAACCTTTATTCTCAACATCACCATCATTAATGGAGACACTTGACGCACCTGTAGAAGGAGCTACGTTTTTCGTAACCACCTGATCTACTCCCTTTTTGTAATATACATCAAGCGATCCATAGATTCTGTTATTCCAGAATGCCCAGTCGATTGCAATATTATACGAATTGGTTTTTTCCCACTTCAGTTTATTATTCGGCAGCTTATACAATGTTGAAATATACTCCTGTGGCATTGATTCCAATGTCCCCAAACTAGCAATCAAGTTAGGGGTCTGATCCGGATGCACGTTACCTTGTATACCGTATGAGGCACGAATTGCCAGATCATTCAAGAAATCGACGTTCTTCATAAACTTCTCATTGATAACATTCCATCGTGTAGACACTGACCATATTGGCAGAAAACGAACGCTCTTGCTCTGACCGAACTTATTAGAACCGTCAGTACGTATATTGAAGTTCAGAATATAGCGACTGTCATAAACATAAGCAGCCGTAGCATATAATGAAATCACATTATTCTTTGTATCGGTCACCACATCCGGATGACTCTTTACCAAAGCACCGTATCTTTTCCAGACTGTCGGGTCAATATCAACAAACTTTTTACCTCTTTCGGGCAAATAACCATATTGCGTAGAGCTTAATCCGTCATATTTTGAAGATCTGACTTCTTGTCCGATACTTCCGGAAACTTCATGTTTTCCGAAACTTTGCATCAAAGACAGGCTATTTCTCCATGTATAAGAAGTATTACGTGTATTGGTCGTCATCAACTCTCCTCCAAACGGAAGCAGACAATATCTTTCTGCAAATTCAGAATCTTCAATGGGATTCGGCAACATCTTCCCATAGGGACTTTGTCGCATAGAAGAAATATAATATGATTGTTCATCACCCCAGTTTTCTTGTGTCACGTTGCTTCTGGACAGTCCTAATATAGATGAAAATCTCATCCATGAAGCAACCTTCCAATCCAGATTGACAGCTACATCTATAGCGGAATTATCATTCTTGTTTCCTGTATGATTCAGTTCGTTCATGATATTGTAAGACAATACTCCGTTACGTCCAGCCTCATTCGCATAGAAATACAACTCATTAGAAGCTGTCCGAAGTGGAATAGCCCGTGAAGTATTATAAGCATACTCATACACATCAATGGAAGTATGAGGATGTTCGGCTTTGGAAAGCGAACCGCTAACCTTTAATCCCAAATGTATATTCCGGTTAATTCTGGTATTTATTTTAGCCAGTACGTTATAGCGCTCTAACCCTTCCCCTATCGTCACACTGTTATTATTCGCATATCCCATGGACATATAATAATTACTCCGGTCATTTCCACCTGTAATGGATACCGAATGCTGATGTGTAAATGCTGTACGGAACAGCAAGTCATACCAGTCGGTATTTAATCCTTTCAGGGTCTTCACCTGGTTTAAGAATTCCTGATAGGTAATATCCTTATTCCACAGATGTTGCAATGCTCCTTCATAGCCAATATCCGAAGGTTTGTAACTTCCGAAAGATAATCCCCTCTCCTGCATTTCGATAGACATATCAATTCTGTCGGCAGAATTCATCCGAAACATTTTATCGTAAGTAGGAGGAGCTGTTATCCCCAATGTAGCGGTATACGAGATACTCGGTTTCTGGCTTTTTCCTTGCTTGGTAGTGACCACAATAACTCCATTGGCCGCTTTGATACCATAGATAGCAGTAGCACTGGCATCTTTCAGAATATCCACACGTTCAATATCTTCCGGATTGACCGAACCGATGGCATTTCCGATCAGATTTATCTTATCCGGACTGTTCAGCTCCTCTGTAGAGATATTGACAGGTTCTTCCAGAATAATCCCATCGACTACCCATACCGGTTCTCTATTTCCTGTAATAGAGGAAGATCCCCTGATTCTAATCTTAGGAGCAGCTCCCGGAGTAGATGACATATTCATCACGGCAACACCCGGCAGGCGTCCCTGCAACATTTTGTCAATAGACAGATACTCCCCACCAATCAGATCAGCTCCCTTTATAGAGGATATGGAGCTTGCCAACTTGCGTCTGTCAATCTCCTGATAACCTGTTACTACAACTTCATCGATTGACTTTACATCCGATTTCATCACGATTGTCATGGGTTTAGTACTGGCAACTTTTACTTCCTGTACAATCATACCCAAATACGAGACAATCAGGACAGGCTCTTTCTGATGGAACAAATTAATAGAAAACTTACCTTCATTATCAGTTATCGTCGAATGCTCCGTTTTAGAGAGTTTTATATAAGCTCCCGGCAAGGGCAACCCTCCCTCATCAACCACAACGCCCGTAGCCGTGCGGACATTCTCTTTAGGTTGCTGATATACAATGGTTACAATATTTCCTTCTATCTCATAACTGTATCCGGTATTTGCCAGCACTTTGTTCAACACCTCACTGATAGGCTGACTATTGCTCTGAATAGTGATACGAGGCATATTCTTCACTTGCTCCGTACTATAAATAAAGTTCAGGCCAGTCTGTACTTTTACAGCATCAAAAAATTCTTTAACTGTTGCAGATTTAAGATCTAAGGATACCCTCATTGCATTAGATTGCGATGCAGCCAACACCGGTGTAAACAACAAGGAAATAATACAGAGAAACATGATAATGCGTTCTCGAGCTCTCTTTTTTTGCATGTCGTCCTCCTTTTTTAATAGTAGTTAATATGTTTATTTCTTTATAATTATGGTCTTCCCCTGTATTTCCATTTCCAGATGAGTCACCCGCTGTATCGCTTTCAATATGGGCTCTATTGAGCCGTAGCGATCAATATCTCCTGTAAAACGTATCTTCTTGGTATCTTCCGATTCGAATACGACATCTTTGTTGTACCAACGTGATATTACATTCATCAGACTCTCCAAAGAACAGTTATCAAAAACAAAACGTCCACTGTTCCATGCGATATACGGCTCGATATCCACTACGCTAATTTGTACATCTTGCGTATCAGCCTGAAGAACCGCCAATTCCCCCGGTTTTATTTTATATTCCCCTCCCTGATTAGGAAGCACACTTACAGAACCTTTCACCAGCACTACTTTCGTTATTCCAGGCACATGTGTATTTACATTGAAAGTTGTCCCGTACTGCTTGACCACTCCATTCGCCGTAATGACACGGAAAGGACGCTTGCTATCCTTGGCTACCTGAAAATAGGCCTCCCCATCCAAATAGACCGTGCGAGTGGTAGTACCAAAATGTGGTGGATATTTTAATGTCGTATTATAATTCAGATGCACTCTGGTCCCGTCTTCAAACGTCATCCAAAATTCACTGTCATCATAAGTACTCAACTTATTATTTTCTACAACAGAGACCTCTTCCGATTCGTTCACATCAGTCTCAGGGACAGACGGCTGAGCAACAGGCACTTGTTCCACCGAATCCTGTAAAGGCTTAGCAGGCACTGATTTTAAATCCATCTTCTGTCCATTTGCCAGAACCAGTGTTGCCTTTTGTTTACCCATCTTCTCCGACCGGATCATAGCAATACGAACTTCATCCGAAATCACCGGCTGAGAATCCATCAGCCGCAAAGTCCAAAACCATATTGCAAAACCAATTATCGGCAATAAGAAGATAGCCGCATACCGTCCTATTTTGATCCAACGAGCAGAGCGAATAGAGAAATGCTTTTTCTGAAATCTTTCCCAAGCACGTGCTTCATCTACCTGGGCAAACTGTTTATACCTGTCAATCAAACAAGCCTCACGCATCAGACGATCATAGTTCTCTCTATTTTCTTGAGAACTATCAAGCCATGACTGCAACTGTTTTTTATCTTCTTCCGAAGCGTATCCCAGCAACTGATCATGGATAATAGAATTTATACTTCTTTTACGCTTTATCATATTATTTCAGGTTATTTATAATAAAGACGACTAAGAAGAAAAAATGGGGGACAGGATTCTGAAGTTTTTTTATTCAAAAGATACTTTATTTATTTAGAAGACCGTTCTTTTTGTACAATAATCAAGAAAAACAACGAACATTTTGTTCATTGCAAACAGGTGTTAACAAGTAAAGCGGATTGAGTGTTATGCTTCTTTTTAGGGAAGTAACATTTGTAATAATAGAAAATGATAGGAGCCTAATTTTTTTCTAAGGAAGGACATTGCTCTCTTCTTTTGAGTCTTCACAGTTTCAAGAGAAACATGGAGTGCAGTGGCAATCTCCTCGTTCTTCTTGCCTTCCATATACATCAAAAAAACTTCCCTGCACCGATCCGGCAGCGCATCAATTGTCTGAAGAAGCTGGCGATAGACTTCTTCACTAAAGAAGCCCTCTTCCTCCTCTTCCATCCTAAATGTAGTGGAATGACTATCAAGCATCTTCTGAAGATAGTTGCCTTCCACATCCTTATGTTTCAAATAATCCAAGGAAGCATTTCTGACAGAGTTATACAGATAAACCCTGAATGAAGCCAGAGACCGGAAAAACATCTTTTTCTCCCAAATAGTGGAGAATAACTCCTGGACAATATCTTCTGCAGATTCTGAATCTCCGACAATTGTTATTGCATAGCAAACCAATGCTTTATAATAATTCTTATAAAGCAGTCGGAAAGCAGCCGCATCCAACTTATTAATTTGTTCTATGGAAATCTCATTGTTAGTCATTTCGGGAGTTTTGCGCCAAAAATACAAATTAAATAATAATGTTCTATACAGAAAGACTGATATTTTTCTCTCGGGCAATCTAGTTGTATGGTACTTTCCAAAAGATATCCGCCTATAAAAGATTCACCCGGATTTACATTCGACAATGTAAACCCGGGTGAAAAATGCTCAATATTGCATAGAAGAAATCTTTAAAAATATCTCTTACAATATTGTTTTCATAGAGACAAATTAATTAAGAGAGAGTTTATGTAATAGAGATTTATTCAATTTCCGTAGCTTTATTAATGCGGTAGATCAACAGGTCATAATGAGAACGATCTGCCTCAGGCGCCGTCGAAATTGCTTTCTTGAGCATGTCTTTCGTACGCATCAACAAGTCAAAATAGTAAGCAGCTATTTTTGTCTGGTTGGTATAGATCGGTGGAATTGAAGAGAAGCCTGCTACTTCTTCTGCATTTTGCAATGAATACATCTTCATATCCACCTTTCCGCCATTTCTCAAAGCAGCCAGATTGATCTCCGGTTTGCCGGTAGCCGCAAATCCTGTTTTTGAGGCTTTGAAACTACCAATAGGCGCAGTTGCTGTCGATGTTGAAATAATACTTTCCAGAAACGCTGTCTGTAGTGCTCTCTCGAAATTCTCCAACGGACGATGCTTCAAGACACCTTCCCAAACAATTCCATAGATATCATCCAGATATTCCGAAGCAGTATATGCTGCATCCGGGAAGCGTTCTGTACAAACCTCGACATAAGGCAGACGTCCGAAAATACCATTAAAGATATCCAAACGTAAACGGTCAGCCTTCTTATCTGAAATTTCAAATTCATTCAAATGAGCGGTATCGTCCACCCAATCCAGATTCTTTGCCAGTTCCAATGCTTTACTCAAAGCTGCTTTCTGTTTCTCACGATCTACCATTGAGTAACTTGGTATCGCATCCTTCTCGCGAATATCATTCAAGTAAATACCGCCAATATAACTCAGTATTGCATAAATACGCCCGCTCAGTCTTTCACTAAGGGCAGAGTGTACACGTCTGCGCATTAAAAAATCACGGTCTTCCTTGGCAAACCAACTATAATAGTTCTCAAATCCTTTGCGAACATTAGGAAGCATATAGTCGAATGATTTCAAATGGTCATCTCCCAGACTTCCGCGACTATTACGAGGATCAGAATCAAAACGTGACTGATTACGTATATAAGCATAATATGGGTCTCCCGTATGTTCACGAATCCAGCTATCCAACGTCTCTTTTTCTTCCTGTAATGAAGAAGCATAGATAGGCTGATATAAATATTTAATCACCAGTTCGTCATATGGACCAGGCTTTGTATTAACCAAACACACTCCATTACGAACATCCTCCTCCGTAGCTACGTCATTAATGATTACGCCTCCCATAACAGAAGAAGCGAGACCATACTTTTGAGTAAAGCTTGCCGAACGCAACGAATCCACCGGATAAGCACAGGAAGCTCCCCAGTTCATTGTAAGTCCCAATCCGGTTCCTACAGCCTGAGCAATAGCAGCCTGAATCAACTCACCCTGTATCTCCTGCGGGAAAACAGTAGTACGCACACGAGGATCAATAGCAACAGTGGCCCCTATACGGTCAGCATACTGAACACTGATCATATTTGCATTAATCAGAATAGACGCGTTCAATATTTCACCGGTACGTGTATCTGAGTGTATCGTTGTCTGTGCCGAATTCAGCCAAGAAGCCGAATAACGTATTGTCATACAGTCAAAGCTGTTTGCATTGAACAATGTGTCATTCTTCGGGAATTCTTTCACACAAATAACATCTTTAAAGCCGATCTTCTCAAATGCCTTATTCCATGATTCCGCACCAGCCTTGATATACGGATTCCATTTGACAGGCATCAGACTGTCGATATAGAACACCAGTTGTTTGACTGGCCGAACCAGCTCGCCACGGCGATAGGCAGCAGAGTCGGAAGGCTCGATACGCCAACGTTTTGCATAGCGTATACTCTTCACTTCCTGAGTTGCCCCTGAATAATCACTTTTCAATTGTGTAGTCAATCCCAAACGTGAGTCAGCCAGGCGAGGAGTCATCGGCTCCTCGGGCAGAATACAAAGCATTTTAGTGACGACCGCTGTCAACGGTACGTCTTTGTACATATTGTATGCTCCCATCAGCGTATGGTCGACAGTATATGACAACTCTTCACGTACACTTATATGATTTTCTGAAGCCGATACACCCAAAATAGCAGATTTATCCGATTGCAGAGAATGATCGCGCGACACGAATCCATAGTATCCGTTAGCCGATGTCGAAGGGAAAGGTTTGGTAAAAGCAGATCCCTCCAAAAGTAATCCCTTCATATCTACCACAAGTGCAGAACTATCCGGAGTGCAAGCCAATACCTTAAAGCTTTTGAAAATACCCGGATTATGCGCATTGTCCAACGCACGTGCGATATAAGCATCACCACTGGTATTTACCGGCTTACTCAATAAAGGCATACGTGCCACAAGAGTAGAATCGATCATCTCAAAACGGAAACGTACGTCGGTACCCCCTAACTGTCCGGGAGCTCCTTCACCACCGTCACTCGTATTTTCAATAGAAGAAGCAAACAGCATCTCACGGCCTAACATGGCAACCGGGAACTCCACATACACTTTCCCTTCCACCTTATGAATAGTCATCAGCCCGTGTGCTGTCTGAACTTTCTTATTCTTGAACAGCTTCTGATATGGTGTCAGATTTTCCTTCTTATCTTCTTTTTTCTTCTTTTTAAAAGGCCAGAAAGCATTTCCTTCCTGTGGCAGGCAACATGCAAAAAGAAGCAATAAACAAAGTATCTTACTATATCTATTTCTCATACTTCCTATCATTTTAATGCCTGGTCAATTTTGTACAACAATAAGCGGTAGTGGCGTTGTGTATCAGCCGAACCGGTAGAAGCACTTGCTGCAACCAGACTACGAACCTTCTTCAACTCACCGTAGTATATATGTTCCATCGGTTCGATCGGTGCTTTCAGATCTACATCATCATCAAATCCACTGATTTCCTCCAAACGGGCAGCCTGCATCTCACGAGGCTTGTTATTAAAACATCCCATAAATTCCTCCGAGATGATTCCGAAACGTTCGCGCGAAGCAGCTTTCAGCCATTCGGGCACTTCAATGTGAGCATACATATCTGCGATACCTTTACGGGTAGCATTCTTTGCAACCCCTGCAACCGAACCTTCAATCAGCTTCGTCAGATAATTCATCTGCAAACGCATTTCTGTTTCTGTCAAGGTTCTTCCGGCGCGGGTAGGAGCCCATACAAAACGTTCTATATCGGCAAGATATTCTTTCTGAGTATAAGGAGCTGATGTCGCCTTACCCGAACAGATAGCCACCGCACCACAACGAGACAAGATACCATCAATAATTGCATCTTCCATCTGCATGGCCACAGAAGTACGGATAGGGAATTCTTTCAGTGTTTCGCGTGCATCCAGCCACGAAAGGTCCTTCAGTTCATTCAATAAGAAATTCAAAGCCTTTTTTTGTTGTTGCTTCGATACAGTTTTAAAGCTTGGGCGCTGATCACCGTCATAGCGTTCGTTCAGATAAATACCACCGATATCTCCCAAAACGAAAGTCAAATAACGTACGTAAGCATATACAATTTCGTCATAAACAACCGTGCGGAACTCAAAATCCTTATCCTTATCCGCTACCCAATCATTGATATGCTTTAGCAGATATTGCAAGTTGCGACGTCCATATTCAGAAGCTTTCACCGGGTCATCTCCCAAGTCTTCCTCTACTGAACTTGGGTCAAAACGACGTCTGAATTGTTGTTTACCATAGCGATATTTAACATCTCCAGACTTCTCACTGATCCATTTATCCAAAATAGGAATTTCTTCCTCTGCCGTTTTAGCCTCAAAAATCGGGGTGTACAGCCAGGCAATAGCATAGTAATCATACGCTCCCAGTTCCGGAGGAGTCAAACGCACGCCTCTCTCTTTATCACCCGGTTGAGCAATATAATTGTTACGGGCATAGTCCATAATAGAGTAGGTCGTACCAAACTCCTGAGTAAACTTCGGATCACGCAAAGATTCCACAGGGATAGAAGAAGAACCTGCCATATTGTGCATCAATGACAATGTATGTCCTACCTCATGCGAGAGCACATAAGCGATACAATCTCCCAGCAAGTCTTCACGCAAAACAACATCACGTACTTCCTCATCAGCAGGGGCAGTCTGCAAGAAGCGCCAGTACTGAACCAACTGCACAATATTGTGGAATACCGTAACAGATGCATTAATGATTTCTCCGGAACGCGGATCTATCCAAGAAGGTCCCATCGCATTGGCCACCGTAGACGGAGCATAACGTATACAGGAATATTTGATATTCTCCGGATCGAAGTTCGGATCATCTTTCGGGAAATCTTTTGCAATGATGGCATTCTTAAAACCGATCTTCTCAAACGCTTTCTGCCATACTTCAACTCCTTTATGGATATATTTATTCCAACTCAACGGAAAAGTATCATCAATGTAGAAAACAATAGGTTTCTTTGGTTCTACCAGTTCGCCACGGAGATAGGCTGCCGAATCCGATGGTTCCAGATTCCATCTGTGAGCAATGTGACGAGTACGCAACCCACGACCTTCGGAAGCAAATTCTACTACAGAGTGTTCAAAAATACCAATACGTGGATCAGCATAACGGGGACGCATCGGTTGTTCAGGCAACAGAATGAAGCTACGATTCATAACCGCAGTAAACGGCATTTTCTTCACTGCATAATTTCCCTTCATACCCACGCTGATTTTGTAGGTCAGTAAAGAACGTATACTCACATTATCCTCAAAGCCTTTGACTCCCTGAATAAATGAGCTTTCCTTCTCAAAATCCTTACTAATATCGGCTCCCATCATCTCCATCATTGAATATGGTGAGAACGGAGAAAGGTTCTTTTTATCGCTCAGCAGATAGTCTGTCATATCGAATACCACTGCCGTGCTATCGTTATTATATGCTTTAATCTCGAATGTTTCAGCGATTGCCGGCATGGTACTGCTTACCAAGCGCTTCTTGATTTCACGATCTTCAGAGAACTGCCCTGCCTGTACACGACGCAATGTAATAGTTGAGTCGCGTTGCACAAAACGAATCAGAAAAGGATCACCTGACTTCTCTCCTACACAGCCGAACTGGTTATCGGTCGTTTCCACGATGGTAGAACCAAGTAGAATATCCCGATTCATCACCTTAATCGGCAACTCAAAGTAGATTTTATTATCCAACTTGTGAAGAGTAATGAAACCTTTAGCCGTGGTGACTTTCTTGTCTTTAAACAGTTTGTCGTACTTGGTTTCCTTCTTCTCTTTCTTTGTAGTTGCTTCAGTAGAAGCTTTCTTCTTGTTTTTCTTCTTAGCCACAGCGGGGCTGATCATCGCCCCACATAGTGCAACCAGAAGAAGTAAATACAGTTTTTTCAAGGTTTTATCGTTTTTAAGTTTTAACTAAATGACTCATTCCAAGATTCTTTCCATTTATAACGGACCTGAATAATCTTTCCAAAATCTTTCTCATGGAATAATACAAATTTATTTTCAGCATCAGTCACTTGAATTACTTTATTTTGTTGGATTACATATTTCTTAAGAGTATAATCCGAATTATCATCTTCTCCTTTCAGAATAAACACATCACCACTCTCTAAACCTACTATAATGTATTTATTATTAAAACATTCAGCATCAATAGAAGCAATAGGAGAATCGAACTGAGCACATGTATACAACTTATTTCCATCCGTATAGTAAAAATAAAGAGTCTCTCCTTTACTTATGAACAAGTAAGGCGCTTTATCTTGATTACGACACAGATAAAAGCAGTTCTTGGAAGTGCCGTCAATCACTGCATCAAGTCCTTTAATCTCACTTTGAGATATAAAACTAGCACCCACTTTAGTTACAGAACTACCTCCTCCATAAGCTTCTACTTTAAACTTCTGCATATAAAACTTGCCAGCTTTATCTTTAATGATAGACATATAAGAAATATCTCCCCAATCCACTAGGCTAGCACCCACAAAATATACCGAATAATCCTTCATATTATCCAGTCTGGCATCAGAAGGTCCGTACTCATATTCTTCCACTTTCAACGGTAATACCTTTCCTGAATAATTATAACCTTGCCAATTTTTATAATCTGCAATATGTAGATACTGCGCTGAATTCTTATCATAAAGTACCATACCTCCATGTTCATCGAATGGAGCATACGCAATCATGCTACCATCCACTTTTATCTTTCCTTCTTTATCTGACGTCAACGGGCGATCAAGAAAATTACTGGAGTTAAACAGTAAGTTACTATCCTTTACACGTGTATAGATAGTTCCATCTTCACCAATTGCCATTGTAAGGAATTGCATATCAATAACTCCCACCGAAACAAATCCTTCCGGATATGACTTACTAAGAAACATTTGAGATAATATACCTTCTTGTTTATAACTGCTACCCGATATGTCAATTGCTCCCTGACCACCTTTCTGTGCTACCCACAGCCAACTCGTTTTATCTTCTCCATCCCAACGCTCTGTCCAGTGCGGATACATAGAAACAGGCTGAGTACCCATCGGGACACCATTAATCATTGAATAGATGTCACGTGTAACAACAGGTTTAAGTATACCCTCTTCAGTCTGTTCTCTCAAAAAAGACAGAGTACTATTTCCTTCTTTCTCAGATAGTACAACCCATCCATTAGAAGCATAAGCAGAAGAAACAGAAATGTAAGTAGACCCAAAATAAGTAACCCCCGTATTGTTATCCAATACTGCCAATCTCAGTTCTTTAGTGCTCGCAATAGTATCTGCTATCCATTCCAAATCTTTGGTATCTCCAATGACATGTCCATCAAAAGTCCACTCATACGATAAATCTGAATTCTCTTTTCCTAAGGTAAAAACTAATTCAGGTTTCGATATCACTTTATCTCCTAACGCATAAAAAGAACTTTCAGTCTCTACAGAGATTTCAATATCGTTCATTTCCCTATAATCATAATTTCCTTTATCCTCATAGCAAGAGGTGATGGCTAAAAGGGACATTACAGTTAATAATATCTTTATTTTCATATTTCAGTCTCTATTCTAATTAGTTAATAGGTACAGTCATCGGGAATTCGTCACCGGTTGTATCATTTTTATCCATTATTTCGTTCTCAGCAATATAGTACTTGAACATCAGTGCATATTGGCGTTTCTCAGCAGTACTTAACTTTCCAAAGTCTACGACATTAGTACATCTTACAAACTCTTCATATTTCTTTCTGGAATATGTACCTAAATACAACTTAGTGACATCATTCGTCCACCACAAAGGTTTACTGATGATATTGTTGAATATAATTTTGATTTGTTCGTACTCCGGTATAGATCCCTTAAAATACTCATTCGGAAGGAGTTTCAAGCATAACTTTACATTCTCTTTTAAATCTTCCGTCTTTATCAATGTAACTTCTAGTGTATCGCTGGATAAACCAGCCTTAAACATTGGACTATCGAGCAAACGATAATTCTTCTGATCAGCATTCTTTATCTTATCCTTACTCTCATCCTCCGTTACTACACCTACCTTGTAAGGAGTATTTTCCGCAAACGGTTTTCCTATCAGACTCAAACCGATCTTGACTGTAATTTGGTCACTGGTAGGATAGTTGTTGAACGATACTTCAATATTCTCTTCCTCACTATCTTTCAATTGGCTAAAATATAGATACTGTTCACCGATATAAGGCTTAATTTCATCTTCCGAGCATCCCCAAAAGCAAAGAGATATTAAAGCTAATAAAATATTTTTTTTCATCTTTCTTTTTCGTTGATTATCATACATTAAATATCTTCATTATCCGGCTTATCAAATACAAAAATCGCATTATCTACCGGTTTTTTATCCAATCGCTTATATTGGAAAAATAATTGTCCTTCTCCTATAAACTCTTTACGCATATCTTTCAATAACTCTATATGAAATCCTTCCAATGAACCAATGCTCTTTTCTAGATTGGTAGTCAAAATACCTCTTGCATAACGTACTTCATCCAACATCTTACCAGCTTGGGAATATTCGCTTTTACGAGCAAAATACTCGCCCATAATGTAATACATCTCACTCAAGCGTATCCCCGGAATCATATCCGAACCATCTTGTCCCAACTTAATATCGTATTTCAAAGAATATACATTGGATGTGAAAGCCCCCGTTTGCAAAGAGAAACGTTTATCCTCTTTTTTCTCCTCTTCACTTGCAAAAATATTATCACTATCGAGAATAAACATCGTTTGATTTCCTTTTGTAATATAAGGAATATAGTCTTCTTGCAATGTTTTATTAAAGAAACACATAATAATGCTATTATAGTCCTTCAAATTCGTATCCAAGCTTGAGTAACTAACAAAATTGAAACAGGGTTCTGAAGTATTTCCATTCGGATAAGTAGCTTCCACTACCTCTTTCGCCTCTTTGTAAGCTAGCTCATACTCTCCTCCCCAATAATATACACGCGCCAGAATAGCAGCTACGGCATAGTAATTCATACGATATCCTCTATAAGCAAAGAATATATCACTGGATGCTATATCATTAGAAAGTATACTAGACGCCAGCATACGATAACCCGTACTCATCCAGATTTTATGTTCATCAGTTATATCACATTTAGATAATAGTTCTTTCGCAGCTTTTAGATCCCTGATTGCCTTCGAAAGAATCTCTTTGCTGCCCTCATAGGAAGGTACAAGGGTAGGATACACCTCTACATAAGGAATATAAGACTTGCCATCATCCTTAGAGATAGCAGGAGCAAACAAGCGAAGCAGATCAAAATGCATGAAAGCGCGCAATGCCAGTGCTTCTCCCCAAATCATGTTTTTTTCAAATTCCCCCTCTTTAAAAACGGAAGGACTTGCTTCACTAACATTGAGAATCAAGTTATTACAATTAGCAATATTATTATAACTGACAGACCATATATTGGAAATGAATGTTTTTACATCCGAGTCCTCAAACTGAAACTTTGCAGACTTATAGTAAGCCGAAGTCTTTGGTATAAAATTACTGCCATTATCTGTTTTATAATATTGTGCAATTGCATCCATAAATCCCCATGACATAGTTTGCCCATACATGGAGGAAGTTCCCAGATTCAGATATATTCCGTTCAGAGCATTACGATATCCATCTCCTATTTCGAAAAGCTTGTCTCCATTCACTTGGTTACTCGGTGATACGTCCAGCCAATCACTACAACTTGCAGTACACAGACTTATTACCAACAGTAACATGGTATATAATTTCTTCATATTATTCGTCTACTTTAAACTATTAAAAACTCATCTTTACTGAAGCCGCAAAAGAACGTGAATACGGATAATCCAAACCACGTTCGGCACGTACAGTAGCAGCACGGAACAAATCATTCCCCGAAAGTTCTACACGCAACAGACCGATATGCGCTTTCTTCACCCATGCAGCATCGAAATCGTATCCTAAAGTAAGAGAGTTGAATGTCAACACATTATAATCCTGAACAAAACGACTGGTAGGACGAGTCACCGCAACCACACCATTTGTCTGCAAGCGTCCGTAAGGAGTACAATCTCCTGGGTTTTGCCAACGTCCCGTTAACACTCGACGGTCTACATTGCTACTTTGAATATGCGCATTCTCTACTTTACTGACCAAAGTAGAATTATAACGCTGTCCACCAAATTCATACATAAAAGTAGAATAGAGAGAGAATTGCTTCCAACGTAGATTAAACCCAAAAGTACCCTGAAGTTTAGGTTCTTCGTTTCCAATTACCACCTGATCGGCTGCATTCCAATCATACGTTATCGTACCGTCCGGACGAAGATAAATCTCCTTACCGTCTGCAGGATTGATACCTAATGAGCGTACACCAAAAATAGATGTCAACGAACCACCCTCTACATACTGCAAGTAAGTTTCACTGTACTTAGAATCACCTTTTTCTGAATTATATTTAGTATATTTTTCTTGTACACGCTTATTGTATTCTTTCAGGCTATCCGATATTTTTGTAATCTCGTTTGTATTATGAGCCATATTTGCAAAAGCTGCAACAAACCAATCTTTTGTATTCAAGATAGTACTTCTCAACTGAATCTCAACCCCTTTATTCATCACCTCACCGATATTATCTTTATAAGAAGTAAAACCTGTAGAGCTAGGCAACGTGACATTGTTTACCAAGTCCACTGTTTTCTTACGATAATAAGAGAAATTCATTTGAAATAATCCTTTGAACATATCAACGTCCAATCCCAAATCCATATTATGAGTTTTCTCCCAACCCAATGCACTGTTTCCTAATGCCATTAGTGATGCGCCCAGACCTGTTTTGAACCAATTGTCTGTAACTATTTTATAAATTGTCTGTGCCTCATAGGGTGAAAAGTCTACCTTACCGGTAATACCGTAAGTTCCACGGATTTTAAGGCGATCCATCCATTCAAACTGCTTCATAAACTTATAATTGTGCAAGTTTAAACCAAGACCACCAGAAAAGAAAGGTGCAAAACGTTGATCAGCACCAAACTCCGAATTTCCGTCGAAACGTACCGAAACGTCTGCCAAATAAATATTATCAAATGAATAGTTGAAAGTTCCTAATGCACCGAAAAGGCGACTTTTACTATCTGAGTTAGAAGGCAATCCGGATACTTTATTGGCGTAACCCGGGGATGACAATTCGCCAGAAGGAAACCCTTTATAAGTGATACCAAAACTATCACCCGTACTTGAAGTCGCATTCACACCAACCAAGAAATTCAGGTTATGTTTCTTTATATTCCGATTATAAGATAAAGTGGCAGTAGCATCCCAACTCAAACTATTAACAGTAGCTACATCCAATCTTCCTGAAACTACATTAGTTAAGCCTAACAACTCATCATTCTTTTTTGAACGCGGATCAAGAAAGGTACGCGCATCCGAATTTGACTTCGTAACACTGAATTGTCCTTTTAGTAACCAGTAACTATCGATATTCCACAGTAGTTCTGTATTATTAATTAATTCCCATGACTTATTACGGTCATAGTTTTTTAATGTTGCTTCATACAAAGGATTTACTTCCCCTGAACCTCCAGTCCATGGGTAAGTCGTCTCCAAGTATTTTCCATTCTCATCCTTATATTCATCATATGGCAACTTTGAAGTATAGTCAGAAAAGCTTCCATAAGGAGACTCCTGAGACCGGGTATAAGTATATGAGAAATAGTTTCTTACCTGAAAAGCTCCAAGGCGATAAGACAAAGATAGGCCACCAGCCATACGGTCGCGATAAGAACCTTTCATAACACCTTCTCCACTATTATAAGAGAAATCGGCTCCCCAACGCAAATCATCCGTACCGCCATCCAAATACAAACTATGTTTGTGATTGAATACTGTACGAAGCGGTTTGGACAACCAATAAGTATCTACTCCGCGAACCACATTGTTCAATTTTTGGTTATAAAGTACATCCAAACGGTTTTGCTCACTTGCACCGTCTTCCGGTTTAGCTGTAAACATGCCGGCAGCTACTTCCGTTTCCAACTTTTCCCGCGCATTCATCAAATTATAATCAGTCAAGTCGGGATATTCCAACGTTCCGGTAAAGTTATAATCAATATTGACTTTACCCTGTTTCGGAGTTACTGTTGTAATAATAACCACACCATTAGCTGCACGAGAACCATACATAGCCGTAGCAGCAGCATCTTTCAAGATAGTAATGCTCTCAATACGGCTAGGATCCATATCATACAACTTCTGCACACTAATCTCAAAACCATCCATGATAAAAGTCGGAAGATTAGGATTGTTCTTCAATGATGTTTTAGAAAGGCTTTGCGCATCCAACTGAGTAGTTCCAATACCGGAACGTCCACGGATATATAACTCCGGAACATTATTCGGATTCGAACCTGCTAAATTATTTTCAGCAATACGAAAAGAAGGGTCGAACGTTTGCAAAGCTCCTAATACATTTGTTTTGGAAACCGACATCAACTGATCTGCCGTAACCGTCACAGAAGTACCCGTAAAGCTATTTTTACTGATCTTTGCATAACCGGTTACCACCACCTCTTCCAATTGCTTTGAATCGGGTTTCAACTTAAAAGTATGCACTTTATCAAGATTGAGCTTGCCAGTATGTATTTCCAAAGTTTGCATGCCTACAAAGGAAAGACGAATTGTTACATCTCCTTCAGGAAGTCCTAAAGAAAAAGCACCGTCTGCATCAGTCATTGTTCCGATATTTCTTTCTTTCCCCAGTATCAGCACCGTCACACCCGGCAGTTCGCCACCCTGTTCATCCACCACTTTACCTTCCAACGTACGTGTCTTCTGATCTTTCTTCTTGATGACCACAATACCATCTTTGGTAGCATAAGTGAAACCTTTAGGTGAAAGAACGCGGTCCAGCAATTCCTTCCAAGACTCGTTGGCAGCTTTTACAGTCACCGGTTCAACTCCTTTAAACATCTGAGAGTTATAAAGCATGTTGATTCCAGCTTTCTGTTTTACCGTGTTTAAAAATGTTTCCATCGGCACATCCTTCAAATCAAGTGTCACTTTCTTCTCATCAGGTGGAAGTGCCCATGCACTGAGAACCATACTCAATGCAAAAAGACATAGCATAAAGACTCTTCTTTTTTTCATAATTTTTAAATCAAAACTCAATATTACTCATTCTCATATATCAATATATTTCTTCCGTTTATTCTATAGTAGATATCGCCGGTTAGTTCTAATGCATTCAGGAAAGTATTGATCGTGCCATATCGCTGCAAGTCACCACTATAAGTCAGGTCGCGCAGAGACTCCTTCTCATAATAGACATGAACATCATACCAGCGCTCGAAGGTTTTCATGATATCGCCCAGCCGTTTGTTGTTGAAAACATATACACCTTGTGCCCAGCCGATATATTCATTAACATCCACCGCCCGCTTTTCAATGCCACGGGAAGAGACGACTGCCTGTTCACCCGGCGCCAGCGTAATAGTATTCTGATCGGGTGTCGAGAAATTTACTTTCCCATATACAAGAGTGGTATAGCATGCATCCGCATCATTATAAGCATTAATATTAAATGCCGTACCAAGTACCGTTACTTCTCCGAAACGAGTCCGGACCACAAACGGATGTTCCTCATCCTTTCTCACATCAAAATAGGCTTCACCTTCCAGTGTCACAATTCGCCGCTTTCCGACAAAACGGACCGGATAAAGCAATTTAGAACCGGCATTCAAATGAACAGTGGTTCCATCAGCAAGAAGGACAGTATTCTCTCCTCCCCGTGGTATAACCAGTTCATTTGACTTCACCGGACTTTCATCGACGTTTTCTTCTTCGTGTTGTTGTGTTGTGACGGTCGGTCGATATGACAGCACCCCTTTATTGTATTTCACCTGGACGCCGTCTACTATTACATTTATATCTTTCTTTTGTACATCAATAGTGCTTCCATCGGGCAAAGTCAGCACTGCCTGTTTGCTACCTGGCTTGATTTGCGCGATACGTGCCTGAGACTCCTCCACTGCCTGATAATGATTCACTGCATAAAAAGAAATTCCTACTCCCAGTACTACCATCGCTGCGGCAGCATACCACCATGTCCGGATACGGTGGATCTTTCCACCGGACGAGTTCTCTTTTTGTTGAATTTGTTGAAGGAAATGCTCGTAAGCCTTTTCCGATGAATATTCTTTATACTTATTAAAAGCATCTTTTAATTCCTCACTATCCTGCAATTTCTCATACACGGCTTTCAGTTCCGGATGCATAGATAAACGTTGTTCCAACACCTGCTGCTCTTTGTCGCTTGCATCTCCCAAAAGAGCCTTTTTTATCAAAGAGGCATCTTGATATGTGTTTTCTAACTTTTTCATAATTTTATCTATTTCTAATGAGGATTTTATCTTTGCTTTACTATAATTATACATAACGTCCATAAATGGGTGACAAAAAGATGATTATTTTTTATGAGACACTCTCCGTACGAAAACAGAAAAGAATGAAAAACTATCATTATGACATTATTCAGCAACAAAAATGACATATTTAACAAACCATTCCCTTTTCGGAATCAAAATTCAGCCATCAATAAATGACAATTAGGCATCTTAAAAAATATTTGTTTTTTTCCGTTACCGCTATTAAAATGATGTATTTTTTAGCTTTTATCAAGGAGTTTGAAACTCATATTTCATCATCATCCGTCACTTTCGAACTTAGCTCATTGATATACAATGCGATAAAAGTGACGAGAAGCAGTGACGACAGAGTGATAACAAAAATATTTCAAATCTTATCGTCACTTTCTACTAAAAGAATGACGCGCTGTACTTCATAAAAAGGTCCTTGATTTAACCATAAATGCCTGCTTTATTAATCTATTCCCAATGCCGGACCAATGTAATAAGACACCGACAAGACTTCATTTCACATACATGGTCCCATCGCTTTGCGGACATGATCCCATGGACTCACGTACGTAATCCGAATGGTTTACAGACATGGAACGAACACATATAGCTTACTAAAAATGCTAACCAAGCTTTGTTTACCTGTTAAACATACCGGCTCATCCACTTAAATAAGCCACATCACAGTCACTTCACCCCCACAAAAGCAAGGATGCACAGCCCGGTTTTTAATAAAAGATAAGAGTAAGAAGTACAGAATAACTGGAATTTGCCAGCTTCTCGCGTAAGAATTTATAGCTACGGCTTTTCTGAGTTTTAACCGTATTGATGCTAACTCCCAGCCGGGATGCGATTTCGTCCCACGAATGTCCTTCAATTCTCAGCAGGATGATACGGCGTTGTTCGGCAGGAAGCTCCTCGATATAGAAATAAAGTTGTCGGATAGCTTCTTCTTTCACAGTCAAAGCATACAGCATTTCCTCGTCTTCAAAATCTTCTTCCTGAGGCAAGCCATTCAATATAGAATCATGAATCTGATGGTTGCGGATATACAACAGTGCATTATTATAGCAGGCACGATAAAGATAATTAGTCAGCTCACGGGAGTCGGAAAAAGTACGCTTACCTTCCCACACGGATATAAACACCTCCTGAACCAGATCTTCTACGGCATCGGTGAGGAACAGGATTTTCTCGACATATGAGCACAAGGCCGCATAATAGCGATTATAAAAGTCCCTCCAGATTCCCTTATCTTTCTGGTTGACACCTGCTACTATCAAATCATCTTTATCGCTCATACGGCAACAAGATTAATCAAACAATAAAAGACTCTCTTCAAATTACTGCAAAAACTGGTTATAATAGATATGACTTACAAATATATCTGTTTTTTCAGTATGTAAGTTCACCCCTCATATAAAAAAATAGAATAAAGGGGCATAAAATAAAAAAAGAGCGAATAACTCCGCCCCACCTAAAGAATCCCCCATAAATGGGATTCTTTTTTCTGCATCTCAATTTACCTTTTACCTGAAAACTACTTTTTTCTAATACCTAATCAAAACAATCTTTTTCCTAAAAACTAATCTTAAAATCTAATACCTTAATTTTATAAACTAATACTACTCTTTTGTTATTACCTTTTTCTAATACCTAAAAATCTCAGTAGTTTCACAACTACACTGCAAAGGTAGAGGTGTTTTGGAAAACAACAAGAATTCTTATGCTAAAAAACATGTTTTACCTTATTTTTTTGATTTATGTCAAGAGAAAGAGTGGAGGTTGGGTATAAAACATACATCCGAATGCTGATTTGATACAAATTCTATCCAAACGCTCCGTTCATCTTCTATTTCATCACAGGGCCGCGCACTTTTTCAAGTGACAAAAAGTAAGCCTAGAATGTCGAAAAAGAGCATTTACATCTCTTTTTGAAAGGAATCGAAGCCTTGACACAAAAGAAAAGAAGTCAGAAACGTTACATCTTGCATATTTCCAATCCAAAATTACGGCGTTTTTTTGCGCCCGCCCCGCCTCCTCCTCGAAATTTCGGAAGCAAAAACCGGCAGAAGATACAACTCTCGCAACTTTTCCGTAACTTTGCAGCGTTTGATAATAAATAAGGTAGAATGGATTTTAAGTACGATGTAATTGTAATTGGTGCCGGACATGCTGGTTGTGAAGCGGCAGCCGCCGCTGCGAATTTAGGTTCCAAAACTTGTCTGATCACAATGGACATGAACAAGATCGGACAGATGAGTTGCAATCCGGCAGTAGGAGGAATCGCCAAAGGACAAATAGTACGCGAAATAGACGCACTGGGCGGACAGATGGGATTGGTGACGGATGAAACTGCTATCCAGTTCCGAATCCTGAACCGCTCGAAAGGTCCCGCTATGTGGAGTCCCCGCGCTCAATGCGACCGTGCCAAGTTTATCTGGTCATGGCGTGAGAAACTGGAAAATACTCCCAACCTTCATATCTGGCAGGACACCGTCTGCGAATTGCTCGTTGAAAACGGTGAAGTAGTCGGACTCGTCACTCTTTGGGGTGTCACATTCAAAGCGAAATGTATCGTACTGACCGCAGGAACATTCTTGAACGGACTCATGCACGTAGGCCGCCACCAATTGCCCGGCGGAAGAATGGCAGAACCCGCATCTTACCAGCTGACAGAATCCATCGCCCGACATGGCATTGCCTACGGAAGGATGAAGACCGGCACACCGGTACGAATCGACGCACGCAGCATCCACTTCGATCTGATGGATACACAAGACGGAGAATGCGACTTCCACAAGTTCTCATTCATGAATACCAGTACGCGCCATTTGAAGCAACTGCAATGCTGGACCTGCTATACCAACGAAGAAGTGCACCGGATTCTGCGCGAAGGGCTGCCGGATTCTCCCCTGTTCAACGGACAGATTCAAAGTATCGGTCCGCGCTATTGCCCCAGCATCGAAACCAAGATTGTCACCTTCCCCGACAAAGAGCAGCACCAACTGTTCCTCGAACCCGAAGGTGAAACAACACAGGAATTATACCTGAACGGATTTTCTTCTTCTCTTCCGATGGATATTCAGATCGCCGCGCTGAAAAAAGTACCGGCATTCAAGGATATCGTCATCTATCGTCCCGGATATGCGATTGAGTACGATTACTTCGACCCCACCCAATTAAAACATTCGCTGGAATCGAAGATTATCAAAAACCTGTTCTTTGCCGGGCAAGTGAACGGAACAACCGGTTACGAAGAAGCGGGAGGACAAGGACTGATCGCCGGAATCAACGCACACATCAACTGTCACGGTGGTGAAGCCTTCACACTGGCTCGCGACGAAGCATATATCGGTGTATTGATAGACGACCTGGTGACCAAAGGAGTAGACGAACCATACCGTATGTTCACTTCACGTGCCGAATACCGTATTCTTCTCCGCATGGACGACGCCGACATGAGACTGACCGAAAGAGCATATCACCTCGGACTGGCAAGAGAGGATCGCTACCAATTAATGAAGACCAAGAAGGAGGCATTAGAGCAGATAGTAAATTTCGCAAAGAACTATTCGATGAAACCGGCATTAATTAATGATGCCCTCGAAAAGTTGGGAACAACTCCCCTTCGTCAAGGCTGTAAGCTGATCGAAATTCTCAATCGTCCGCAAATCACGATTGAGAATATCGCGGAACATGTCCCCGCCTTCCAAAGAGAATTAGAAAAAGCAACCGCTGCAGACTCCGACCGTAAAGAAGAGATTCTGGAAGCGGCAGAAATACTGATCAAGTATCAAGGCTATATTGACAGAGAGCGAATGATAGCAGAAAAGCTGGCACGCCTGGAAAGCATCAAGATCAAAGGCAAATTTGATTATGCTTCCATCCAGTCGCTATCTACGGAAGCTCGTCAGAAGCTAGTGAAGATTGATCCGGAAACGATTGCTCAAGCGAGCCGGATCCCGGGAGTATCACCAAGCGACATCAACGTATTGCTGGTACTTTCCGGCCGATAAGCGGCAACGTTTCACGTGAAACAAATCATTTAAAGAAACGAGATAAACCAATGATTATGAGCAAAGAAACGCTAATTAAAAGCATCCGGGAAATTCCCGATTTTCCGATCCCCGGAATCCTTTTCTACGATGTCACCACCCTGTTTAAAGACCCTTGGTGCTTGCAAGAATTATCGAACATCATGTTCGAAATGTACAAGGATAAAGGTATCACCAAAGTAGTAGGTATAGAATCCAGAGGATTCATCATGGGGCCTATCCTAGCTACCCGACTGAACGCAGGTTTTATTCCTATCCGCAAGCCGGGCAAACTTCCCGCAGAGGTGATCGAAGAAAGCTACGACAAAGAATATGGCACGGACACTGTGCAGATTCATAAGGACGCACTCGATGAAAACGACGTAGTTTTACTACACGACGACCTGCTGGCAACGGGAGGAACTATGAAAGCAGCCTGCGAACTGGTGAAGAAACTGAAGCCTAAAAAGGTATATGTAAACTTCATTATCGAATTGAAAGACCTGAATGGCAAATCCGTATTCGGAGATGACGTAGAAGTAGAATCCGTATTGACTTTATAAACAAATTGCTTATATTTGCAGGGCGTAGAGAATCTACGCCCTTTTTTATTTCCCGCTATTTCATCTATAACGATTATGAATACAGAACCGGAAGCCAAAACGAATGAATATCTGAGAGGTATTGTAGCCAACCTGCCCGAAAAGCCGGGAGTCTATCAGTATCTGAACACAGAAGGGACTATTATATACGTTGGAAAGGCTAAAAACCTAAAAAAAAGGGTATATTCTTACTTCAGCAAAGAGCATGAACCCGGCAAGACACGAGTATTGGTCAGCAAGATTGCCGATATCCGTTACATCGTTGTTAACACCGAAGAAGATGCATTATTGCTGGAAAACAATCTGATCAAGAAATATAAGCCCCGCTACAATGTATTGCTGAAGGACGACAAGACCTACCCTTCCATCTGCGTGCAGAATGAATACTTTCCACGCATTTTCAGGACTCGAAAGATTATCAAAAACGGTTCTTCTTATTATGGTCCCTACAGCCACCTTCCTTCGATGTATGCGGTGCTCGACCTGATCAAGCATCTATACCCGTTGCGTACCTGCAATCTGAACCTTTCTCCGGAGAACATACGGGCGGGAAAGTTCAAGGTTTGTCTGGAGTATCACATCAAGAAGTGCGCCGGACCATGCGTTGGACTGCAATCGCACGAGGATTATCTGAAGAACATCGATGAAATCAAAGAGATTTTGAAAGGAAATACGCAGGATATTAGCCGTATGCTGGTAGAAAAGATGCAGGAACTGGCCAATGAAATGAAGTTTGAAGAGGCTCAGAAGATTAAGGAGAAGTATCTGCTGATAGAGAATTACCGGTCTAAATCGGAGGTAGTAAGTTCTGTCCTGCACAATATCGACGTCTTTTCCATCGAAGAAGACGATTCAAATTCGGCTTTCGTCAACTATCTGCACATCACCAATGGCGCCATCAATCAGGCATTCACCTTTGAGTACAAGAAGAAGCTAAATGAATCGAAAGAAGAGTTACTGACGCTAGGCATTATTGAAATGCGGGAGCGCTACAAGAGCCATTCACGGGAGATTATTGTTCCTTTCGAACTTGATCTGGAGTTGAATAATGTCGTTTTCACCGTTCCTCAAAGGGGAGATAAGAAAAAACTGCTCGATCTTTCTATCCTAAATGTGAAGCAATATAAGGCCGACCGATTGAAACAAGCCGAGAAACTGAACCCGGAGCAGCGCAGTATGCGTCTGCTGAAAGAAATACAAAACGAACTGCATTTAGACAAGCCACCTTTGCAGATTGAATGTTTCGATAACTCGAATATACAAGGATCGGATGCCGTAGCTGCCTGCGTAGTATTCAAAAAGGCGAAACCATCGAAGAAAGATTACCGTAAATACAATATTAAGACGGTCGTGGGACCGGATGATTACGCTTCCATGAAAGAGGTGGTCAGACGACGTTATCAGCGCGCCATTGAAGAAAATTCTCCCCTTCCCGACCTGATTATTACCGATGGTGGTAAAGGACAAATGGAAGTCGTCAGAGAAGTAATCGAGGATGAACTGCATCTGAATATTCCGATTGCCGGTTTGGCTAAGGATAATAAGCATCGCACGTCAGAGCTACTTTTCGGGTTTCCCGCACAGACGATTGGGATCAAACAACAAAGTTCTTTATTCCGTCTGCTGACGCAGATTCAGGATGAAGTACACCGTTTTGCGATTACTTTCCACCGCGACAAGCGCAGCAAGCGACAGGTCGCATCGGCTCTGGATAGCATTAAAGGGATTGGAGAAAAGACAAAAACAGCCCTATTGAAGGAGTTTAAAAGCGTAAAACGAATCAAAGAGGCATCCCTTGAAGAAATCGCAAAGGTCATAGGAGAAGTGAAGGCTCAGACTGTAAAAAAAGGGTTAAGCAACGAATAGGCTCACTTCTATGTGGCTATACGCTAAATTGTTAGTCCATATAAATCAAGTATCAGTATCATATGGGGCAAGCGTTAGTTTCCTCGGAGGAAACGCCAATTCCCTTTAAAAGGAACGGTCGTTTCCATTAAAAGGAACGGCCGTTCCCTCGCCGGGAAACGACAGTTTCCATTAAAAGAAATCATAGGAAACTATATACCATTGATTTCTAACCACATAGAGTACTACCGGTAATGTTATAGAGTTTATGTTCATGTCTATACGGTTCTAAGGCAAACTCAATCAAGTTATGAGGCAAATACATCTGTCGTCCTAATAGATATGCTTCTGCACAACAGACAGACACGCTTCCGAATGACAGCTACGGTTAATACTTAATACCTAATACTTATCTCCTATAATATTTCCTTCCAATCCATCGTTTTTTCTTCTTAATTTCGTAAATTTGCCTTTCGTAACATTCAATAGAATAGAGAAAATATCAATGAGAATAGTTGTACAACGAGTAAGCCACGCATCAGTAACCATCGAAGGACAGTGCAAGTCTTCCATTGGAAAAGGGATGCTGATATTAGTCGGCATTGAAGAATCCGACGGACAGGAAGATATAGACTGGCTCTGCAAAAAGATAGTAAATCTGCGTATTTTTGACGATGAAAGCGGAGTAATGAACAAGTCGATCCTGGAAGATGGAGGTGAAATTCTGGTCATCAGTCAGTTCACGTTGCACGCTTCTACCAAGAAGGGCAACCGTCCGTCATACATCAAAGCCGCCAAGCCGGAGATATCTGTCCCACTCTACGAACGGTTCTGCAAAGACCTGAGCAGGGCGCTGGGAAAAGAAATCGGCACAGGAACTTTCGGAGCGGACATGAAAGTTGAACTTTTAAATGACGGTCCTGTTACTATATGTATGGACACCAAAAATAAAGAGTAAAACCTTGATGAAAAAGCCGGTAAAGCTCTTCGAAGAGCGATAAACAGGCTCCAAACATCAAACTAATCATCATAAACCAACAGCAATTATGACCCTGGAAGAAGCTCAAAAAGAAGTAGACAAATGGATAAAGACATACGGTGTCCGCTACTTCAGCGAATTGACAAATATGGCCGTACTGACTGAAGAAGTCGGAGAATTAGCCCGTGTCATGGCCCGCAAATACGGCGACCAGTCTTTCAAAGAAGGCGAGAAAGACAACCTTGACGAAGAAATAGCAGACATCTTATGGGTGCTCCTGTGTATCGCCAACCAGACAGGCGTAGACATCACCAAAGCCTTCAGGGAAAGCCTGGAAAAGAAAACGAAACGAGATAATAAAAGACATATCAATAACCCAAAACTGAACGATCATGGAAGAGAATAGCTCACAATCCAACAAGTATGATGCCGCATTGGCAAAGTATAACACCAATCTGAGCGATGCAGACATACAGGCTCGGGTGGCTGACCTGATTGAAAAGAAAGTGCCGGAAAACAATACGGAAGAAGTCAAGAAACTCCTGTTCAACTGCATCGACCTGACCACGCTGAACAGCACGGACAGCGATGAAAGCGTGATGCATTTCACCGAAAAAGTGAATGAGTTCGACAATGAATTCCCCGATATGAAGAACGTCGCTGCCATCTGCGTATACCCCAATTTCGCGGATATTGTAAAGAATACACTGCAAGTAGATGGCATCAATATCGCTTGTGTTTCGGGCGGGTTCCCTTCTTCTCAGACTTTCATCGAAGTGAAAGTAGCGGAAACGGCACTGGCTATCGCTGACGGTGCGGACGAAATAGATATTGTTATCTCTATCGGTAAATTCCTGAGCGGTGACTACGAAACAATGTACGAAGAAATTCAGGAATTAAAAGAAGTCTGCAAGGAACGCCACCTCAAGGTAATCCTCGAGACAGGTGCTTTGAAAACCGCCTCCAACATCAAGAAAGCCTCTATCCTATCCATGTATTCGGGTGCAGATTTCATCAAGACATCGACCGGAAAGCAACAGCCTGCCGCTACCCCGGAAGCCGCTTATGTGATGTGCGAAGCTATCAAGGAGTACTATCAAAAAACAAACAACAAGATCGGCTTCAAACCGGCAGGAGGCATCAACACCGTCCATGATGCAATCATTTATTACACTATTGTGAAAGAAATATTAGGCGAAGAATGGCTGAACAACCGATTGTTCCGTCTGGGTACCAGTCGTTTGGCCAATTTGCTTCTCTCCGATATCAAGGGCGAAGAGATCAAATTCTTCTAAGGAATTACATTAGCAATCAAGTATGCCGTACCGCGCTTCACCTTCCGTTCCTATGGAAGGAAGCGCGGTATTTTTTATATAATAAAAACTAAAGATACTTATGGACAAAACCATTATTTTCATTATCTTTGTCATAGATGTAGCTATGCTAACATAGTTAATCATCTGTATTAGAGAACGTTTCTTTTATTACCTGATTCCTGGAATTCGGCAAAATTCAAAGTTATGAGTGGTAATAAGCAAACGGGTCTCACGCACCTTCATGTATATACTTTTGTTATATATCGAACGGAGCGTGAGACTGTTGCTTTTATGTCATCATAACGGCTTGCCGAAGCCCCAGGAAAAGACATATAGCAGCAGTTCTCACGCTTTTTTTAGTTAACCATAAGCGAAAAAGTATAAAATGAAGTCACACACAAAGAACTTACGTTTTAACCATAACCCCTTAAATCTGATACTCGGCACCAGAAAGAAACAAGGTCTGCGCATCGGTTATATGGAGGCTGCACTGGATGGCTTCTATCTTAACTGTATGGAAACCGGAGTACACCCGGAAAAACTAAGTAAACTATTATCAGATAAGTTCCATTGCACAGATGCAATTTCTTCCTGCCAGCTATTCCTATTCCTCATCAACGAAGGCGACAGAGCCTCCTATTCTATTATGGTCCCCTATTTACTCTCTACCGAAAACCTAAACCAGTTTGAAAACACCATCCGCGAACGCTTCTACGGAGTAGACCGATTCATTCAACAGGGCAGAAATCTATACAAATTCAAAGAGTATATAGAAGAAAGAGGAGAGCCGATTGTATGGATTAACGACTTAGAGAGAGGAGTGATCGGATGGGATATGGCACAAGTTGTCGGGCTGGCCCGGGCTGCCAAAGACTGCGGCTACATCACCAAAGAACAAGCATGGGAATACATCGAACAGGCGAGCACGTTATGTTCCGAAATCCTCCGCACACCGGAAGAAATAGACAAAAGTTTCCTCATCGGAGGAGCGATGAAATCGAATAAAATTGAAGATTGGGAGGAATTAATCCTGTGTTACTCTCTGCTCAGGAACAGTGGGGAGTAGTTATTTCTCACGGGCGACCACGTAATCCAGATAAGTCCGCAGGGCAAGGCAAATATTTGAATCCGGCAAGGCAGCCAGCAAATCAAAGGCCTTCTTTTTATATTGTTCTATTGTACGACAGGCATATTCAATACCTCCATTATCTTTGGTAAACTCAATCAGACGTACGATTTCATCAGGAGTTGCCGTACCTTCCTTCACCTTGAACGCTATCTGTTCCGCCCACGCATCTTTCGTTGTATTCAATGCATACAGGGCAGGCAGCGTCAGCTTACCTTCCAGCATATCATTACCAGTCGGTTTGCCGATCTTCTTGCTATCAAAGTAATCGAAAATATCATCCTTAATCTGAAAACAGATACCAATATATTCGCCCAACAGACGGGCAAAAGCGACTTCCTCCTCACCCACCTGCACTGACAAGGCAGCCGCCTCGGCACAAGCGGCAAAAAGAGCCGCTGTTTTCTTACGTATTACGTCAAAATAAACTTCCTCCGAAAAGCTATGATTACTTACATTCGAAAGTTGAAGCAACTCTCCTTCAGCTAGTTTCTGCCCCAGCGAAGATACCAGACGGATAATCTCATAATTATTAGTCTGCTCCGCGTGCACAAGGCTTGTAGCCAGCAGATAATCACCCGCCAGTACAGATACCTTATTATTAAATACAGCATTTACCGAAAGCTGACCGCGACGCTCGGTACTTTCATCGACTACATCGTCGTGCACCAAACTGGCTGTATGAAGCAATTCCAAAGAAACTGCCGCATGAAGGGTGGCAGGAGTCACAGCCCCATAAAGGCGTGCTACCAATAAGACAAGAATAGGACGCATCATCTTGCCATTCCTCTTGCGTATATGAGTTATTACGCTGTCGAGCAATGCATTCGAATCGGAAAGAGGGGTGTCAAAAAGAGCTTTAAAATCCTCCAGTTCCGCTTCTATCGGGGTTTTGATAAGAGAGATACTATCCATTCACAACACTATTTGAGCACAAAAGTAATAATAAAACGCTTAATACGGTATTTTTTTGTACTTTTACCATGAAAAATTAATTAAATCTATGGAGTCAGACAATAAATTATTTCTTTTAGACGCTTATGCACTGATATATCGGGCTTATTACGCCTTTATCAAGAATCCCAGAATCAACTCCAAAGGGTTCAATACTTCAGCTATCCTCGGATTTGTCAATACCCTCGAAGAGGTGCTGAAAAAGGAGAATCCGTCACATATAGGAGTAGCCTTCGACCCCTCCGGCCCTACCTTCCGCCACGAAGCTTTCGAGCAATACAAAGCCCAGCGTGAAGAAACTCCGGAAGCTATCCGCCTCTCCGTACCTATTATAAAGGATATCATCCACGCCTACCGCATCCCGATTCTGGAAGTGGCAGGATACGAAGCCGACGACGTGATCGGAACTCTCGCCACTGAAGCCGGACGTCAGGGCATCACCACCTATATGATGACTCCCGACAAAGACTACGGCCAGCTGGTGACGGACAACGTATTCATGTATCGCCCCAAACATACGGGAGGTTTTGAAGTGATGGGCATCGAAGAAGTGAAAGCGAAGTTCGATATCCAGTCGCCCGCACAAGTAATCGATATGCTCGGACTGATGGGCGATGCCTCCGACAATATCCCTGGTTGTCCCGGTGTCGGTGAAAAGACTGCCCAGAAACTAATCGCCGAATTCGGAAGTATCGAAAATCTGCTGGAACATACCGACCAACTGAAAGGAGCCTTGAAAACGAAAGTGGAAACCAATAAGGAATTGATTACTTTCTCCAAATTCCTTGCTACTATCAAAATCGATGTTCCTATCCAACTCGAAATGGACAAGCTCGTCCGCGAACAGGCAGACGAAGATTCACTCCGACAAATTTTTGAAGAACTGGAATTCCGGACACTGATCGACCGGGTACTGAAAAAAGAAAATTCTGCCGGCGGAGTAACAATGGCAACCGGAAGCAAAACGGCAACGGCCAAAAGTGCTCCCTCTCCTCTTCCACTTTTTCCCGAAGAAGGAGGAGCCATACAAGGCGATTTATTTGCGAATTTTACGGGCAATGAGGCAGGCGAAGCCAAAAAATCGAATCTAGAGACGTTAGAAACGCTTAATTGCGACTACCAACTCATTGATACAGAGAAGAAAAGAGCTGAAATCATTCAAAAGTTACTTACATCGAAAATTCTCTCGTTAGACACGGAGACTACAGGAACGGAACCAATGGACGCCGAACTGGTCGGAATGAGTTTCTCTATCACCGAAAATCAGGCTTTTTATGTGCCGGTCCCCGACAATCGTGAGGAAGCATTAAAAATCGTCAACGAGTTCCGTCCGGTCTTCGAAAATGAGAACTCATTGAAAGTCGGACAAAATATCAAGTACGACATGATCGTTCTTGAAAATTACGGAGTGCAAGTGAAAGGTGCGCTCTTTGATACGATGATCGCCCATTACGTTCTTCAACCGGAACTTCGTCATGGAATGGACTATCTGGCAGAAATCTATCTTCACTATCAGACCATCCACATCGACGAACTGATAGGTCCGAAAGGGAAGAACCAGAAAAACATGCGCGATCTCGACCCGAAGGATATCTACCGCTATGCCTGCGAAGATGCAGACGTAACACTGAAGCTCAAAAACGTCCTGGAGAAAGAACTGAAAGAGAACGATGCCGAACGTTTGTTTTATGATATCGAAATGCCGCTTGTACCCGTATTGGTCAATATAGAACGGAATGGGGTATTGCTGGATACGGAAGCGCTCAAACAATCGTCTGTTCATTTCACCGCTCAGATGCAACGCATCGAGCAGGAAATTTATGAACTGGCAAGCGAAACCTTCAATATCGCTTCGCCCAAACAAGTAGGCGAGGTACTGTTTGACAAACTAAGAATCATCGAAAAAGCGAAGAAGACCAAAACCGGTCAGTACGTCACTTCGGAAGAAGTGCTCGAAAGCCTTCGGCATAAACATCCCGTAGTAGAAAAGATTCTGGAACACCGCGGACTGAAGAAACTGCTGGGAACTTATATCGATGCACTTCCCCAACTGATCAACCCGCGCACGGGACGGGTACACACGTCTTTCAACCAGACCGTCACCTCTACCGGACGCCTCAGCTCCAGTAACCCGAATCTGCAGAATATTCCTATCCGCGACGAGAACGGTAAGGAAATCCGCAAGGCATTTATCCCTGACGAAGGCTGCCTGTTCTTCTCTGCCGACTATTCGCAGATAGAACTTCGTATCATGGCACATCTCAGCGAAGACAAGAATATGATCGACGCCTTCCTCAGCAATCATGATATCCACGCAGCTACAGCTGCCAAAATATATAAGATCGACCTGAAAGACGTAGACTCCGATATGCGACGCAAAGCGAAAACCGCCAACTTCGGTATCATCTACGGCATCTCCGTATTTGGCCTTGCAGAGCGAATGAACGTAGACCGAAAGGAAGCCAAAGAACTGATCGACGGCTATTTCGAAACTTATCCAAGCGTGAAAGCCTATATGGAGAAGAGTATCCAGATAGCTCAGGAGAAAGGGTATGTAGAAACGATTTTCCACCGGAAACGCTTCTTGCCGGACATTAACTCACGAAACGCCGTTGTACGCGGCTATGCCGAGCGAAACGCCATCAACGCACCGATCCAGGGAAGCGCCGCAGATATCATAAAGGTAGCAATGGCACGCATTTATCAGCGATTCCAGACAGAAGGCATACAAGCTAAAATGATATTGCAAGTACACGATGAATTGAACTTCAGCGTGCCCGTCAACGAAAAAGAACGTGTAGAAGAGATCGTTATTGAGGAAATGGAACACGCTTACCGTATGCACGTTCCCTTGAAAGCAGATTGCGGCTGGGGCAAGAACTGGCTCGAAGCACACTAAAACAAGGTTTATCCTGCCATAACAAAACAGGATAAATCAGCTAAATAATGGAGAGGATGAGTTATAACATTATTTAACCCACTATCCAGAAAGCTAGGAAAAAGATCACTTCCCCAACGAAGTGTTTCATTCTATATCCGGCAGGTTGACTGCCGGATATTTTTTTGTCACCAATCTTGGCAAAAAGCAAGGTATCACCTTAGCCATCATCTGACATTTTGGTATTATTTTAGCTTTATATTTGCATAAATACCGAATAAATATATAACTTTGCAGCGTAATACAAGAGTATTACTAGACAAATGAAAGAATAATGCTAAAATCAAATAGCCATGAAAACAAAAGTATCTTTAAAAATGTTTGTTCTATCCGTAGTTCTTCTCATGACCTCTTTTGTTGCTTCTGCACGCAGTTATGATGGTCAGTTGGTTTATAATCCAGTAGAAGAAAATGGAGTAATGGTAGGTCAGACCGTTTACAAAATGAACGGAAGTACACTTGCCAACTATATGAAGTATAACTACAAGTACGATGACAACAAGCGCATGATTGAAAGCGAGACCCTAAAATGGAACAGTACCAAAGAGGAATGGGAAAAAGATCTCCGCATCAATTATACATACGAAGGAAAAACTGTAACAACCAATTACTATAAATGGAACAATAAGAAACGCGCTTACGTGTTAGTTCCAGAAATGACAGTGACCATGAACAATACTAATTTGTAACAGCATTTTTTTAACAACATACTCTCTCATTCTAATATTCTAACAAATAGAAAACGCCGTTCCTGATGAAGAAACGGCGTTTTCGCATCTATCTTAAGGAGTAATTGTCACAACACAAAAAACCGGTCCTGCAACCCTTTCAGAAAACTTCGGGAAATCACCAGATCACTCTTATCATGAAAAGGCGGATAGAGCTGACAACACTTCCCATCAATCATCGCCAGATAATTAACATTAACAATAGCCGACTGACTGATCTGAATAAAAGCTTGTGAATAACCAATGATATCTTCGGCTTTTGTATTTCGCTTCAGATTCAATCGGGTCTGATTGAACAGGACTACCTGCCACTGCCGCTTGTCTTTCAGATATTCGAAATAACCGATCTCTTCCAGTCTCAAAAGCTTGAAACCTGTCACCGTACTGATCATAAACATTCCCTGTTGCGGCATCAAAGCGCTGACAGAAGAAGAAAAAGAGGAAGAAGGAGTTGCCGGTATCGAAGCTACAGCCTTCCGGTAGCGCTCTATAACAACTTTCAGATCTTCCGTCTCAAAAGGTTTCAGTAAGAAATCGAAGGCGGACTCACGCAGGGCCTGAAGCAAATACTTATCATACGAAGTATAAAAGACAACTTTCATATCCCACAGCACCTCATCGCGCATCTCACTCAACAAGTTAAGCCCCAGCACATCCGGAAGTTCCACATCCAGAAACAACAGATCCGGACGGAGTTCCATTATCATCTTCTTGCCTTTTGCGCCATTATTTGCAGTTCCTTTTATTTCAAGTTCCTGATAAGCGCCCAGTTCTCTGCGCAAAGCATCGATTGCCGTACGCTCATCATCTACAATAACGACTTTATATTTATCTTCTGCATTCATCATAAATCATAAGAAAAATGAAACGGTATAAACACCGACACTTGCGTACCGGTCTGCCCATCGTTTCGGTTATCTATATTGAAACGTATCTTCTCATTTTTATTCTTTGTATTGAGTAGCTGTATCGTTTGATAGAGCACTTTCAGCCCCGTTCCCGTTCCTCTGGTCGAAGAAGCCACTTGCGGAAGATACCCCCGCCCGTTATCACAAATCACGATACGGACTCCTTTTCCTTCACGGGAAATACGGATAGTCAATTCCTTCTCATCATCTTTTCCGGCCAGCCCGTGCTTAATCGCATTCTCTACCGGAATCTGTACAATCATGGAAGGAATCATTATACTTTTTGCATCCAACCCCTCCTCCACTACGACCGAAACTGTGAAGTCTTCGCTGACACGTCCACTTTCCAGGCGGATATATGACTGTACAAAATCCAGCTCGTCCTGCAAAGAAACACTTAGTTTTTCTGTCAGTTCAAGACTCCGGCGGAGATATTTGACCAGTTCCATCAGATTATTCTTCACCTCTTCCGATCCATTGAACTGATTAATTTCACGCCCCAGCACATTGAAAGTGAAATGGGGAGAAATCCGGCCCCGCAAATTCTCCATACGGACGCGATTTATCTGCTGGAAGAAACGTTCACGAAGAAACTCCCGTTTTTTCCGCATATACCAGATGATTACCACCGTTCCGGCTACCAGCAACAGGCAGACAAGTACCCAAATATACATACTCAGTTTCAAGACACGCACTTCACCCGCCTGCCGTTGAATCTGCATTTCCTTGCGCAATACGATCGTGTCCTGACGGTAACGCATATCCAGTTCGGCTACACGGGTACGAATCCGTTCGCTACGGATGGAGTCATTCAGTTGATAATCACGTTTCAGATACTCATATGCATTACGGTAGTCACCTGCCTTTTCATAATAATGTTGCAGATACTGGTTGCGTATAGTAAGCATATTGGCATCCACGTGTCCGGTAGAAGCAGTCCGTGCTATCATTTCCCTGGCACGAGCGATATTTCCTTTTTTCAGAGAAAGCTCAATCATCAGGGTTTCAATGTAGTGCATGGCGGAGTTGTTCTTTATCTCCGAAAAGTAACGGTAACCTTCATTCAGATTGTTTTCGGCAGAATCCAGCCGGTTCGTCAGCAGATAAAGATCGCCCAGATTAACTTTCGAAAGATTGCTTTCGAATACCATTTGCGGGTAATCCGCTATCAGCTCCGCTGCTTGCCGCATATAGACCAGGGCTTCCTGATAATCTTTCTTATAATAGTAATGATTTCCCCGATTATTAAGATACACCCACTTTTCGCTGACTGTCATTTCATCAAAGAACTGTCCTGCCAATTCGTAATAATGATTGGACAAATCAAAATCACGCAAGTCCATGTAAGTCTGTCCCAGTCCGCAATAGACCGGAAATTTGGAATGTTCCGACAGATGCAGGGAGTCGCAGATAAACAATGCTCTCCGGTAATAGGAAGCGGTATGTGCCAGTTCGCCACGATGCAGATGGGCATCCGCCAGATTCATACAGATATCCGACAGAAGATGCGCCTTATCTCCTTTCAGACGGTAAGCATAGGATTTCTCATAATAAGCAACCGCCGAATCGGGCTGATTGAGTTGCATCCAGACATTTCCCTCAATGTTATACACATCCGAAAGCACATCATTCCATCGCGGGCAGGCAGCTGCACGCTTATCATACTCTTTTACAGGGCGGTTATAATAGAGGATAGAGTCGAAATCGGACGAGATGAAGAAAGTCTTTCCATACAATCCCATCAAGCGGTAATAACTCATCGAGTCCTGTGCCTGACGCATTGCGTTACGCAATAAAGAACGTGAATAAGGTAAGTTGGAAAACAGGGAATCTTGTGCACGGACTTCTAAAGAATCGATAAGTGACTGTTCACACAAAGCGTGACTGCGGTGCCTATCCACGCAACTGCAGTTCCACAATATCAACAACCCTATCAACCCAAATAGCTTCATAGTAGATTTCGCTTTATTCATCCCCTTGTCCGTGTTGAATTTTGAATGCCACAAAAATACATTAATTATATTGAATCTCAACGAAATTTATTATTTTTTTAATACCTTTGTCCCCATATAAACATGAGTAACTGACCTAATGAGTCCATTGAACTTTACCCACATTCTGACACAGGCAGTCGATGAGCTATCGGAAAGCGAATCTTACAAAGGGCTGTTTCATCAACATAAAGATGGCGAACCATTGCCCTCTGCTAAAGTTTTGTATGAAATTATCGAGCTTTCACGTGCCATTCTCTTCCCCGGATACTACGGAAATTCCACCATCAACAGCCGGACAATCAATTATCACATCGGTGTAAATATCGAAAAGTTATTTGACTTGCTCACAGAGCAAATCCTGGCCGGACTATGTTTCAGTACGGCTGAAGGAGACTGCAATGTCTGCTCGGAGTCGAGAAGAGAAGAAGCCGCCCGACTGGCTGCGAACTTTATCAGTAAACTACCCGCCATGAGAAGAATACTGGCTACGGACGTAGAAGCTGCCTACAACGGTGACCCCGCCGCCAAGAGCTACGGTGAAGTTATTTTCTGCTATCCCGCCATTAAGGCAATCAGCAACTATCGTATTGCGCACGAACTGCTGGAACTGGGTGTTCCCCTGATTCCTCGCATGATCACGGAAATGGCTCATAGCGAGACGGGTATCGATATCCATCCGGGAGCGAAGATAGGCAGTCACTTTACCATAGACCACGGAACGGGTGTCGTGATCGGCGCTACAAGCATTATCGGGAACAATGTCAAATTATATCAGGGTGTCACCCTGGGAGCAAAAAGCTTCCCGCTGGATGCCGACGGAAAACCGATCAAGGGTATCCCCCGCCACCCGATACTGGAAGACAATGTCATAGTCTATTCAAACGCCACCATCCTTGGAAGAATTACTATCGGAAGCGACGCAACCGTAGGAGGAAATATCTGGGTAACGGAAAACATTCCCGCCGGAGCAAAGATTGTACAGACAAAAGCAAAGAAATAAAATCAATAAACTATATATGAGCGAACAATTCGAGATGATAGCCAAGACCTTCCAAGGACTGGAAGAGATACTTGCTGAAGAACTTACAACACTAGGAGCCAACGATATCCAGATAGGACGTCGCATGGTTTCATTTACAGGAGACAAGCGTATGATGTACAAGGCAAATTTCTGCCTCCGTACTGCTATCCGCATTCTGAAACCGATCAAGAATTTTACGGCAAAGGATGCTGATGAAGTTTACAACCAGATACAGGCCATTCCATGGGAAGAGTATCTTGATGTGAACAAGACGTTTGCGATAGACGCAGTTGTATTCAGCGAAGAATTTCGCCATTCAAAGTTCGTCTCGTACAAAGTGAAGGACGCCATCGTGGACTATTTCCGTGAAAAGACAGGCAAACGCCCGTCGGTACGCATCAATAATCCGGATGTACTACTCAATATCCATATTGCACATACCACTTGTACGTTGTCTCTGGACTCTTCCGGAGAGTCGCTTCATCGTCGCGGATACCGCCAGGAACAGGTAGAAGCTCCGTTGAACGAAGTACTGGCTGCCGGTATGGTTCTAATGACAGGATGGCGCGGTGAATGTGACCTGATTGACCCGATGTGCGGTTCGGGCACGATTCCTATAGAAGCTGCACTGATCGCAAGAAACATCGCTCCGGGAGTATTCCGCAAAGGATTCGCATTCGAGAAATGGGTAGATTTCGATTCGGAGATGTTCGATGAGATTTACAATGATGATAGTCAGGAGCGCGAATTCACCCATAAGATTTACGGATATGACAACAGTCCGAAAGCGAATGAAATAGCGACGCATAATATAAAAGCGGCGGGTGTATCCAAAGATGTGACGCTGAAACTGCAACCGTTCCAGCAATTCGAACAGCCGCAGGAGAAGTCCATCATCGTGATGAATCCTCCTTATGGCGAACGTATCTCTACCAATGACCTGCTCGGACTGTACCAGATGATTGGCGAACGTCTGAAGCATGCATTTGTAGGAAACGAGGCTTGGGTACTCTCTTATAGAGAAGAATGCTTCGATCAGATCGGGCTGAAACCAAGCAAGAAAGTGCCGTTGTTCAATGGCGCATTGGAATGCGAGTTCCGCAAATACGAGATTTTCGACGGGAAATATAAGGAGTTCAAGAGTCAGGAGGGAGAAGGAGAAGAGAAGAAAGAGACTGAAGGAGGCTATGATACTCCCAGACCCAGAGAAAGAAAGGAATTCAAACCACGCAGAGAAGGCGAGTACAAGCCACGTCGAGAAGGGGAGTTCAAACCTCGTAAAGAAGGAGACTTCAAGCCGAGACGGGAAGAAGGAAGCTTTACCCGGGATGACAGGGACAGAAAGCCTAGAGGCGAGTTCCGTGGGGAAAGAGATTCAAGAGCTCCAAGAGAATTCAGAGGAAATCGGGAGCCTAGGATACCGAAGAAGGAAGAAGAGTAATTTCATAGATAGTTAACGGCATCTCACTAAAAAAATGCCATTAACTTATTGATAGACAATATAAGGTCGCATCTTGCGATCTTATCATTTGATGAGTAAGAAAGCGAATTGAATATCTCGAAAAAGACGTATCATCCGACAGAGAAAGACAACTCTCCTGAACAGGGTAAAATAGAAGGATTTAAAACCAATAAAGATAAATAAAAGCAATGAGTAAAATTGGAAAAAGAGCCATTCTGATATTGCTGGCGCTACCAATCGGATTCAATGTTATGGCACAGGAAATCAAAAAGCTGACACTGGAAGACTTGATTCCGGGCGGCGAGACCTACCGTTATGCAGAAAACCTCTACGGTCTGCAATGGTGGGGAGACGTGTGTATCAAACCAAGTACCGACACCATCTACACTGTTCAACCCAGAACAGGGAAAGAGACAGTGCTGACTACCCTCGGACAAATCAACAAAGTACTGGCAGACAATAAAGCAGGGAAACTGCCGACCCCGTACTCAATCCGCTACCCGTGGGCGGACAAACCGCAAATGTTACTGAAAATATCCGGTAAGTATATCGTATACGATTTCGAGAACAACCGGATTGTCAGCACACTGAAGCTGAAAGATAAAGCAGCCAACGAAGATTATTGCGTCGCCAACGGAAACGTAGCCTACACAGTCAACAACAACCTGTATGTGAACGAACAGGCAATCACCGACGAATCCGAAGGCATCGTCTGCGGGCAGTCTGTCCACCGCAATGAGTTCGGCATCAACAAAGGTACCTTCTGGAGCCCGAAAGGCAACCTGCTCGCTTTCTACCGCATGGACGAAAGCATGGTGACGCAATACCCGCTTGTAGACATCACGGCACGTGTAGGAGAAGTGAATAACGTCCGTTACCCGATGGCAGGAATGACCAGCCACCAAGTAAAAGTAGGCGTCTACAACCCCTCCACCGGCAAGACCATCTATCTGAATGCAGGTGATCCGACCGACCGTTACTTCACCAATATCAGCTGGTCACCGGACGAAAAGAGCATTTATCTGATCGAACTGAACCGCGACCAGAACCACGCCGTACTTTGCCAATACGATGCAACGACAGGCAAGTTACTGGGCAAACTGCTGGAAGAAACGCACCCCAAGTATGTAGAGCCTCAGCACCCCATCGTATTCTTACCGTGGGACAGCAATAAATTCATCTACCAGAGCCAGCGCGACGGATATAACCATCTATATTTATGCGACCTCACCTCCAGCCTCAAAGGCGAATGGAAAAGCGATGCCGCAGGCGGCAAGCATATCGAATACATCCCGACGAAGCAACTGACCGAAGGCAAATGGCTGGTAGGCGACATTCTGGGTTTCAACGCCAAGAGGAAAGAAGTCATCTTCCAAGGAGTGGATGGTACAGGCTCCAATAACTTTGCAGTAAATGTCAACACAGGAAAGCGCAGCCTCCCGTTCAGCTTCCGTTCTACCACAGAAGGAGAACATAACGGAATGCTCAGCGCATCGGGAAGTTACCTCATCGACCGTTATTCGACTCCCACCCTTCCGCGCCGCATTGACATCGTGGATACCAAAAGCCTGAAAACAGTCAACCTGCTGACAGCCAAAGACCCATACGAAGGCTACGAGATGCCGACCATCGAAACCGGTACTATCAAAGCCGACGACGGAACGACCGACCTATACTACCGCCTCACCAAACCCGCAGATTTCGACCCGAACAAAAAGTATCCGGTCATCGTCTACGTATACGGCGGCCCGCACGCACAACTCGTCACCGGTGGTTGGCTGAACGGCTCCCGCGGATGGGATATCTATATGGCTAACAAAGGCTATATCATGTTCACCCTCGACAACCGCGGCAGTGCCAACCGTGGACTGGAATTCGAAAACGCCACCTTCCGCCGCCTCGGCATCGAAGAAGGCAAAGACCAGGTGAAAGGCATTGAATTTCTGAAATCCCTCCCCTACATAGACGGAAACCGCATCGGTGTACACGGATGGAGCTTCGGAGGCCACATGACCACTGCCCTGCTGCTCCGCTACCCCGAAATATTCAAGGTAGGCGTAGCAGGCGGACCTGTCATCGACTGGGGATATTACGAAGTGATGTACGGCGAACGTTACATGGACACTCCGGAAAGCAATCCGGAAGGCTACAAAGAATGTAATCTGAAGAACCTTGCCGGACAGCTGAAAGGTCATCTGCTCATTATCCATGACGACCACGATGACACTTGCGTACCGCAGCACACACTGTCGTTCATGAAAGCCTGTGTAGATGCCCGCACCTACCCCGACCTGTTTATCTATCCGTGCCACAAGCACAACGTATCAGGCCGCGACCGTGTACATCTGCACGAAAAAATCACCCGATACTTTGAGCAGAACCTATAGCAATCTATAGTTGACAGCTCACAGCATCATACCGAAAAACTCATAACTGAAAACTCATAACTTAATACTCATTATGAAGATATTATTACTAGGCTCGGGCGGCCGCGAACATGCACTGGCATGGAAAATTGCCCAAAGTCCGAAAGTTGAAAAGCTGTACATCGCTCCGGGAAACGCCGGAACAAACGCCGTAGGCGAGAATGTCAACATCAAAGCTACCGACTTTGAAGCGATCAGCGCTTTCGCTCTGAAAGAAAACATCGAAATGGTAGTAGTAGGTCCCGAAGACCCGTTGGTAGAAGGCATCTACGATTACTTCCAGAATCGTCCCGAACTGAAACATATCGCCGTTATCGGTCCGTCCGCCAACGGAGCACAGCTGGAGGGCAGCAAGGAGTTTGCCAAAGGCTTCATGATGCGTCATCAAATCCCGACAGCCCGGTATAAAAGTATCACAGCAGAAAATCTCGAAGAAGGTCTGGCTTTCCTCGAAACGCTGGAAGCCCCATACGTGCTGAAAGCCGACGGACTCTGTGCCGGAAAAGGCGTTCTGATCCTCCCCACACTGGACGAGGCAAAGAAAGAACTCAAGGAAATGCTTGGCGGTATGTTCGGCTCCGCATCGGCAACAGTCGTTATTGAAGAGTTCCTGAGCGGTATCGAATGTTCCGTATTCGTGCTTACCGACGGCGAACACTACAAAGTCCTCCCCGTAGCGAAAGACTACAAGCGTATCGGTGAAGGCGACAAAGGACTCAACACAGGCGGTATGGGCAGCGTGACTCCGGTTCCGTTTGCCGATGAAGAATACATGGAAAAAGTACGTACCCGCATCATCGAACCTACCATCAACGGACTGAAAGAAGAAAACATCGTCTACAAAGGCTTCATCTTCCTCGGACTGATCCGGGTAAAAGGCGAACCGATGGTGATTGAATATAACGTCCGCATGGGCGACCCGGAAACGGAAAGCGTGATGCTCCGCATCCAAAGCGACCTCGTGGAATTGCTGGAAGGCACAGCCGCAGGCAATCTCGATGAAAAGACACTGGTCATGGACCCGCGCTCGGCAGGTTGTGTGATCCTTGTGAGCGGCGGTTATCCTGAAGCATACGAAAAAGGCTTCCCTATCAGCGGCCTGGAACAGGCCGCCGCTACCGAAAGCATCATTTTCCATGCCGGAACAGCCATGAAGGACGGACAAATCGTAACGAACGGGGGACGTGTGATCGCTGTCTGCTCTTATGGCGCAACGAAGGAAGAAGCGCTGGCACAGAGCTATAAAGTGGCAGATATGATCGACTTCGACAAGAAATATTTCCGTCGCGATATCGGATTCGACTTATAATGAGAAACAAGAGACTACAAGGTCTGGTCACAGCAGGGCGGTGGACACTCCCTGCTGCGATTTTCATCTGCACCCTTTGTTGGGTGCTGACCTCTGTCCTATTGCCCGAACTCACCATGACAGCGGGCGAAGAAGGCGGTTCCGTGCTTTGGCAGTCTGCCCGCACGTTGCTGCTCCCCGCATGGGCGGAGCATCTTGTCAGTTTCTTGATTTACGCGGCTATCGGCTATTTCCTGATCGAGCTGAACAACCGGTTCAGTATTATCCGTATGCGGGCTTCCGTGCAGACAGCTATCTATTTTCTGCTGGTCACCGTCTGTCCGGAGATGCACCTGCTATATGCCGGAAACGTTGCCGCCATAACCTTTTTATTCTCCATCTATTTCCTGTTCAAGAGTTACCAGCAGGCACAGGCGTCAGGATATCTGTTCTACTCGTTCCTGTTTATCGGTGCAGGGAGCATTCTCTTTCCCCAGCTCACCTTCTTCTCGGTGCTCTGGTTGTTTGAGGCGCACCGTTTTCAGTCACTTACGTTCCGTAGTTTCTGTGGCGCGCTGGTAGGATGGACAATGCCCTACTGGATGCTGTTCGGACACGCTTTCTTCTACGATCAGATAGAGCTGTTCTATCATCCTTTCAAAGAACTGGCTACTTTTGGAGATATATTCAACCTACAGATACTCCAGCCGTGGGAGCTGGCGACTCTCGGCTATCTGTTTGTATTGTTCATCGTCAGCGCCGCCCATTGCGTCGTTGCCGGATTCGAAGATAAGATACGTACGCGCGCCTATTTACAGTTTCTCATAGACGTGACACTCTTTCTCTTCGTACTGATTGTGCTACAGCCGTCACAATGCAGCAATCTCTTGCCATTGCTCATGATAAGCAACAGCATACTGATCGGCCACCTTTTTGTGCTGACCAACAATAAAACATCGAATATATTCTTCATTGTTGCTACGGTCTGCCTCATCCTTTTATTTGTTTTTAACGTATGGACGCTTTTATAGACTCAACGATACAACTCCTCATCGAATGGGGACTTCCGGGATTGTTTATCTCGGCCTTACTCGCAGGGAGTATTGTACCATTCAGTTCCGAACTGGTGTTGGTAGCACTGGTAAAACTCGGACTGCCACCCACTGCCTGTATACTGGCTGCCACCCTCGGCAATACGGCAGGCGGAATGACCTGCTACTATATGGGGCGCCTGGGCAAAATAAGCTGGATTGAGAAATACTTCAAAGTAAAGAAGGAGAAAGTAGACAAGATGGTAAGATTCCTGCAAGGAAAAGGAGCATTGATGGCATTCTTCGCTTTCCTGCCGGCCATCGGAGAGGTGATCTCCATCGCACTGGGATTTATGCGAAGTAATATATGGCTTACCACCGCCTCCATGTTTGTCGGCAAACTGATACGTTACATTCTGCTTCTGTACGTACTGGAAAGCGCATGGAACGTCGTTGCGGGATGAAATAATAGGTAATAAGTAACAGGTAACAGGTAATAAGTTTTTTGAGATGAAAAGAGTGATTGAAAAGACTGATGACGGGAGCGCCACCCTATTTGTTCCGGAATTGAATGAACATTATCATTCGACCAAAGGAGCACGTACGGAGTCCCAGCATATTTTCATCAACATGGGACTGAAAGCCTCCGCTGCCCCCTCTCCGCATATTCTGGAGATCGGTTTCGGAACGGGGCTGAATGCTTGGCTTACACTTGAAGAAGCAGAAAGAAGCGGACGTAACGTACATTATACAGGACTTGAACTCTACCCGTTGGAATGGCAGATGGTGGAGCAACTGGGATATATAGAACAACCAGCAGCTACCGACCTGTTCAGAGCGATTCATACATCACCGTGGGAAGAAGAAATATCCTTTACCCCCAACTTCACTCTTTGCAAAGTACAAGCCGACGTCAATAAATGGGTTAATGAACGAGTAGAAAATGGACAACAGACAATAAACCGCACCATTACACAGCGTAGCCATTCTCCATTATCATTCGACATTATCTATTTCGACGCTTTCGCTCCGGAAAAGCAGCCGGAAATGTGGTCGCAGGAACTATTTAACCGTTTATATGTTTTATTAAATGAAGGAGGCATCCTCACCACTTATTGTGCCAAAGGAGTCATCCGACGTATGCTGCAGGCCGCAGGCTTTATCGTAGAGCGCCTTCCCGGTCCTCCGGGAGGAAAGCGGGAAATACTACGTGCCCGAAAACTGGAACAGAATCAACCCCCGATATTAATACAATAGTCATGAAACAACAACTAAAAGATTTGAAAACACTCCTTCTTCTCGGCTCCTGCCTCCTGTTGGCAGCCTGCACAGGTCGCGCATCCAAAGCAAGCGGCAGCGAAGAAGCGAAACCGGTCATTACCGTCACTATCGAACCGCAGCGCTACTTCACGGAAGCGATTGCCGGTGATAAATTCACGGTAGTCAGCATGGTCCCGAAAGGTTCCAGTCCGGAGACATACGACCCTATTCCTCAGCAACTTGTCTCTCTGGGAGACAGCAAAGCCTATCTCCGTATCGGCTACATCGGCTTTGAGCAGACCTGGATGGACCGACTGATGAATAACACCCCTCATATCCAAGTATTCGACACCTCGAAAGGTATAGACCTGATTCTGAACAACGGTGAGCACAACCACGCAGCAGGACATCATGACCACGACGGGCACAATCACGCCGTAGAACCGCATATCTGGAACTCTACCACCAACGCCCTCATCCTTGCCGGAAACACCTTCAAGGCACTTTGTATGCTCGACAAGCCTAACGAAGCATATTACCTGGCACGTTACGACTCCCTCTGCCAACGTATCCAGCACACCGACAGCCTCATCCGCCGGCAACTTTCCGCTCCGGAATCGGCCAAAGCCTTTATGATTTACCATCCGGCTCTCTCCTACTTTGCCCGTGACTACGGCCTGCATCAGATTTCAATCGAAGAAGGCGGCAAAGAACCTTCGCCCGCCCATCTGAAAGAACTGATAGACCTGTGCAAATCGGAGAAAGTAAGCGTCATCTTCGTCCAACCGGAGTTCGACAAGCGCAACGCGGAAACCATCGCACAGCAAACCGGCACAAAGGTAGTCCCCATCAACCCGTTAAGCTACGACTGGGAAACGGAAATGCTGAACGTAGCCAAAGCTCTCACCCCTATGGACCCCGAATAACAACGGGCCTCCATAGCGTTAATGACCGAATGATACATAAACGAAGTAATTCTCCAAATATGAAACCGATTATCGAAATAAAGAACCTTGCTGCCGGATACGACGGCCGTACCGTACTCCACGACGTCAACCTGAACGTTTACGAACGGGACTTTCTGGGCATCATCGGTCCGAACGGAGGCGGTAAGACAACACTCATCAAGTGCATCCTCGGTCTGCTGAAACCGACAGCCGGAGAAATCAACTTCCATGCCCCTACAGAAGTATCCTCCCACTCTCAACTTTCCACTTCCAATTCTTCACTTTCCCTCGGCTATCTGCCGCAATATAGCACCATCGACCGGAAATTCCCGATTTCGGTAGAGGAAGTGATACTCTCCGGACTAAGTATCCAGAAATCCCTTACCTCCCGCTTCACTCCCGAGCAAAGAGAAAAAGGCAAGCATATCATCGCCCGTATGGGACTCGAAGGACTCGAACACCGTTCCATCGGGCAGCTTAGCGGCGGGCAACTACAACGTGCACTGCTGGGACGCGCCATCATCTCCGACCCTTCGGTACTGATTCTTGACGAACCCAGCACGTATATCGACAAACGCTTCGAAGCCCGGCTCTACGAACTGCTGTCGGAGATTAACAAAGAATGCGCCATCATCCTTGTCAGTCACGACATCGGCACTGTACTGCAACAAGTGAAATCCATTGCCTGCGTCAACGAGACACTGGATTACCACCCTGACACGGGCGTCTCCACAGAATGGCTGGAAAGAAACTTCAACTGCCCTATCGAACTGCTGGGACACGGCACGTTGCCACACCGCGTTCTCGGTGAACATCATCATCATCACTAAACATTCATTTGCCGGTGCTACATCAAAGAACGGCCGCACTGCATATCAGCCATTTACAACGGTCACATCAAGCAGCAACAACTGACTTCTCAACTGTTAATGATTGAGATGTCAGATGTTAATAGTTGACATGTCAGGTATTAACAGTTGAAAAGTCAGCTATTAATGTCTGACAACGCAAGTATTATTGACCAACAAATGATTCATTGCTTGGTATAAAAGACACAAAATTGGTATCTTCATACCTACCGTTGTTTATACTGTTTAGTGATTCCACTGTTTCCCTAAAAGGACATAAGATAAAGTAAATCACCTTTCCGTTACTTAATATTTCTTACTTTCTGCCTCATTATCCTTACAAATCACTATCTTTGCGCCCACGTAATCTGTTTTTTAACGAAAAATCTAGATAGTGCTAATGAAACAGTACAGAACTATAAACAACCTCGTGGGTTGGCTTACATTCATCATTGCGGCAACGGTCTACTGCCTGACAATAGAACCGACCGCAAGTTTTTGGGACTGTCCCGAGTTTATAACTACCGGTTATAAACTGGAAGTAGGACACCCGCCCGGCGCACCTTTCTTCATGCTGGTAGCGAACCTGTTCTCTCAATTTGCCTCCGATGTAACCACCGTAGCGAAGATGGTAAACTACATGAGCGCACTGATGAGCGGTGCCTGTATCCTGTTCCTTTTCTGGAGCATCACCCATCTGGTACGCAAACTGGTAATCACCGACGAGAGCAACATCACGAAAGGACAACTTATCACTGTCATGGGTAGCGGACTGGTCGGCGCACTGGTCTACACCTTCAGCGACACCTTCTGGTTCTCTGCCGTAGAAGGCGAAGTATATGCTTTCTCCTCCCTCTTTACAGCCATTGTATTCTGGCTGATTCTGAAATGGGAAGATGTAGCCAACCAGCCCCACAGCGACCGCTGGCTGATCCTGATCGCTTATCTGACCGGACTGAGTATCGGTGTTCACTTGCTGAACCTCCTCTGTCTGCCGGCAATCGTATTGGTGTACTACTACAAGAAAACTCCGAACGCCACTGCCAAAGGCTCATTGCTCGCCCTGCTCGGATCGGGCGTACTCGTAGCAGCCGTGCTTTATGGCATCGTGCCCGGTATCGTTAAAGTTGGCGGCTGGTTCGAACTGCTGTTTGTCAATGGACTCGGCATGTCGTTCAACTCCGGCGTCGTAGTCTATATCATTCTGCTTGCTGCTGCCCTTATCTGGGGTGTGTACGAAAGCTACACCGAAAAGAGCAGACTCCGCATGGCCATCTCATTCATTCTGACCATCGCCCTGCTGGGTATTCCATTCTATGGACACGGCGTAAGCAGCATCCTCATCGGTGTCGTAGTGATCGCAATTCTTGGCATCTACCTTGCTCCGCAAGTACAGGAAAAGATCAAAGAGAAATGGCGCATCTCCGCCCGTACCATGAATACGGCATTGCTGTGCACCATGATGATCGTGATCGGTTATTCCTCTTATGCACTGATCGTAATCCGTTCTACCGCCAACACACCGATGGACCAGAACTCTCCGGAAGATATCTTCACGCTGGGCGAATACCTCGGCCGTGAACAATACGGAACCCGTCCTCTCTTCTACGGTCCTGCTTTCTCCTCGAAAGTGGCACTCGACGTGAAAGACGGATACTGCGTTCCCCGCCAGTCACAGACGGGAAGTAAATACGTCCGCAAAGAAAAAACCTCACCGGACGAAAAGGACTCATACATCGAACTGCCGGGACGTATCGAATACGAATACGCGCAAAATATGCTTTTCCCCCGTATGTACAGCTCCGCGCACTCCTCACTCTACAAGCAGTGGGTAGACATCAAGGGGCATGACGTCCCATACGACCAATGCGGCGAAATGGTGATGGTGAACGTACCGAACCAATGGGAAAACATCAAGTTCTTCTTCTCCTACCAGCTCAACTTCATGTACTGGCGCTACTTTATGTGGAACTTTGCCGGACGGCAGAACGACATTCAGAGCAGCGGAGAAATAGAACACGGTAACTGGATCACCGGAATCCCATTTATCGACAATCTGCTGGTGGGCAACCAGGAATTGCTTCCGCAGGACCTCAAAAACAACAAAGGACACAACGTATTCTACTGCCTGCCGCTGCTGCTCGGCCTGATCGGACTCTTCTGGCAAGCATACCACAGCCAGCGGGGTATCCAGCAATTCTGGGTGGTGTTCTTCCTGTTCTTTATGACAGGTATCGCCATTGTGCTCTACCTTAACCAGACACCTGCGCAGCCGCGTGAACGTGACTATGCGTATGCCGGTTCGTTCTACGCCTTCGCCATCTGGGTAGGTATGGGAGTCGCAGGTATCATCCGTATGTTACGCGATTACTGCAAGATGAAAGAAGTTCCGGCTGCCGCTCTCGCATCAGTACTCTGTCTGCTTGTCCCCATCCAAATGGCCGGACAGACATGGGACGACCACGACCGTAGCGGACGCTTTGTTGCCCGTGACTTCGGTCAGAACTATCTGATGACCTTGCAGGAAGAAGGAAATCCGATCATCTTCACCAATGGTGACAACGATACTTTCCCGTTGTGGTACAATCAGGAGACAGAAGGTTTCCGTACCGATGCACGTACCTGTAACCTCAGTTACCTGCAAACCGACTGGTACATCGACCAGATGAAACGTCCCGCCTACGACTCTCCGTCACTCCCGATCACTTGGGACCGTGTGGAATACGTCGAAGGCCAGAACGAATACATCCCCATCCGTCCGGAAGTAAAGAAGAATATCGACCAGATGTATGCACAGGCAGACAGCGCGCTCGAAAACGGAAATCCGGAAGCGATGAACGAACTGAAAGAACAGTTCGGAGAAAACCCGTATGAACTGAAGAATATCCTCAAATACTGGGTTCGTTCGGATAAGGAAGGACTGCGCGTCATCCCTACCGACAGCATCGTAATGAAGATCGACAAGGAAGCTGTCCGCCGTTCCGGCATGAAGATACCGGAAGCACTGGGCGACTCCATCCCCGAATACATGACCATCTTGCTGAGAGACGCCAACGGCAACCCCAAACGCGCCCTCTACAAGAGCGAACTGATGATGCTCGAAATGCTTGCCAACGCCAACTGGGAACGTCCCATCTACATGGCTATCACCGTAGGCAGTGAAAACCACCTCGGCATGGACAACCACTTCACGCAGGAAGGTCTAGCATACCGCTTCACTCCGTTCGATACGGACAAGCTGAACAGCAAGATCGACAGCGAAAAGATGTACGACAACCTGATGAACAAGTTCAAGTTCGGCGGCATCGAGAAACCGGGCATCTACATCGACGAAAACGTAATGCGTATGTGCTACACACACCGGCGCATCTTCACACAGCTCGTAGGACAACTCATCAAGGAAGGCAAAAAAGACAAGGCACTCGCCGCACTCGACTACGCCGAGAAGATGATCCCGTCATACAACGTACCGTATGACTGGGCAAACGGCGCCTTCCAAATGGCGGAAGCTTACTACCAGCTGGGACAAAACGAAAAAGCGAACAAGATCATCGACGAACTTGCCAACAAGTCTCTCGAATACATGATCTGGTATCTCAGCCTGACTGATTACCAACTTTCCATTGCCAGCGAAAACTTCATGTACAACGCAGGACTGCTTGACGCGGAAGTACGCCTGATGGAGAAATACAAATCAGAAGAATTGGCTAAACATTACTCGGAACAACTCGACCAGCTATACAGTGAGTACGTTGCGAGAATGAAAGGGAAATAAAAACTAAGTAATAAGTATTAAGTAATAAGTAATAAGCTGCGCCATAAGCCGCACGGTTATTACTTATTACTTATTACCTGTTACTTATTAATAAAGACTCTTATGTTTATAGAACAACCACCTTGGTTCTTCCGAGCGCTGTATCCACAAGCCATCTTCCGGATGGACCCAAACGAACGGGCAGTCTACCTGACTTTTGACGATGGCCCTATCCCGGAAGTTACCCCTTGGGTACTGGAGCTACTGAAGAAACACGATATTAAAGCTACCTTCTTCATGGTAGGCGACAATATCCGCAAACACCCGGACGAATACCGGATGGTGGTAGAACACGGACACCGCATCGGCAACCATACTTTCAACCACATCCGCGGCTTTGAATACTCCAATCCGGATTATCTGGCCAACACGAGACGGGTAGACGAAATTATCCACTCGGACTTATTCCGCCCGCCACACGGCCACATGGGATTCCGGCAATATTACACCCTTCGCCACCATTACCGTATCATCATGTGGGACCTCGTAACCCGCGACTACAGTAAACGAATGCGCCCGGAACAGGTACTGAATAACGTAAAACGCTACGTACGCAACGGTTCCATCATCACCTTCCACGACTCTCTGAAATCGTGGAAGAACGGGAACCTGCAATATGCTCTCCCCCGTGCCATCGAGTTTCTGAAAGCGGAGGGCTATGAGTTCAAGGTATTCTAGCTGCCGGCAAAGAAACATTTTACCTGCCGACAGCAAGTTTTCTAATTACCGATAAGGTTTTTCATCCATATCCATTATGAAAAAGTTCCTCTCCTCAGACCGAATCAAAGCCGAAGCACTACGCCTCGGCTTTTCCGCCTGCGGACTGGCGCCTGCCGAAGCTGTGGATGAAACTGTGGCTACCGCCTTCCGTCAATGGCTGGCGGACGGTTGCCAGGCAGAGATGGCGTATATGCAGAATTATGAGGATAAACGGCTCGATCCGCGCTTGTTGGTGGAAGGGGCACGTACGGTGATCAGCGTTGCGCTAAACTATTATCCGGCAAAAAAACTTCCCGAAGGTGAGTATCAGATTGCATGGTATGCCTACGGGAAAGATTATCACGATGTGATGAAGGGGAAATTGAAGGAACTTTTTGAGTTTATAGAAAAAGAAGTTTCATTCTCCGAAGAAACAGACAGTACTATCGCCTCGACAAACAATATCGGCACATATACTGAAAACTACGCCTCAGCACCCCAAGCCCCAGTATCCCAAACCTCCGCTTCTCCGCTTCAAGGCCGCATATTCTGTGATACCGCTCCCATACTCGAACGTTATTGGGCATGGCGTACCGGCTTGGGATGGATAGGAAAGAATACACATCTCATCATTCCTCACGCCGGCTCCTGCTTCTTCTTAGGGGAAATTATTCTTGATAGGGAAGCTGACAATTATGACTCTCCACAACGAAATCAATGCGGTTCGTGTACACGTTGCCTGGATGCCTGCCCGACAAAAGCGCTGGAAGCCCCTTTCAGGCTCAATTCCGAGAGATGTCTTTCTTATCTTACCATTGAGTATCGTGGGGAACTTTCGCTCAATGTAGGCAAAAAAATGGGTAATAAAATATATGGCTGTGACGAATGCCTGAAAGCTTGCCCTTGGAATCGCTTTGCCACTCCTTGCCGGACAGCCGAATTTCAACCGTCTCCTTCTTTGTTAAGTATGAGGAAGGATGATTGGCATTCGCTGAGTGAGGAGCAATATAAAACCATTTTCAAAGGTAGTGCAGTGAAAAGGGCTAAGTATGGTGGATTGATGCGTAATATAAAGATTATTAAATAAATATTTAAATATTAAGAGCTACTACCTTACGATAATAGCTCTTAGGATCAATTAATGCAAGTTCTTCTCATAACAAACAGTTAAACCACTATATAAAAATAGTATTTCATGCAAAATATTATTCAGCATATTGCATCAAAATAGCAGGAAAATCAATAGAAAGTCCTGCATAATTTGCAGGAGACGGAACTCTTCCCTTAAATAATCCCATTGACATATATGCATCTGTAATATAAGCTAACGCAACCTGCCCATCATTCATTAATACAGGAGAAAGAATAATTTTTCCCTGTAAATACAAACCATCATCAGTTTTAGTTATTATTGAGCCGTACATCACTCCTCCTTGCCCATCAGACAAAGCATAATTTTGCTGCTGTGGAGTGGTTATAGCTAAAGCTCCATCTTGATAGGTGACCGCTAAAACAATCGTTGCTCCCAACAGCCTTGTCATTGGTAGCTGGAATATATAGCCATTACCACCCGGATTTTTAACAATTTGAGTATTTTCCTCTAATGAAAGAACTTGATTAATACCAAATGCTGTAGCAACGACTTTCACAACACCTGTCCATTGTCCCAATAAGTCATCAATATCGTACTGCAATAAAGCATATTCAATTTCACGAATGCCAGTAGTCACTTTTACAATGGCCGAACGAATTTTACCAGTGAGATTCTCTTTTGCAATAAACTTAAATCCATCACTCGTCATTTCATAGGATAACCATTGAGAAGCATCTGCTGGAATAGATACCTGAATAGGCAAATTACTCGACATTTCAACAGGGACCTCCTCTGCAGCATCTGTCAATGTGAAATAGGTAGCATCTCTATTATATTTCCAAATAGCTCCTTCCTGTAGTATGGTTGCTTGCTGCGTACTCACACCATCAGTTAAAACGATTTGTGCGCTACGCCCCGGATAACCCGTATTAGCATCTACAGAAATGGAAACTTTACGATCTGCAACTTCGATTACCTGACACCAATCGGCATTCACCGTAGCCGTGACAGTTCCAGTTGCTGCAAATTCGACAGTTCCAGTGCCACCACTAGCTTTCATATCCAAATCTGATTTTATAATTGTCAATTTTACAGTGGCAGCATCGTCATCTAAAGAACATCCTGCAACAAAAAATAAGCAGAATATTATTAAGTATAAATTCAGTATATTTTTCATAATCTAGTTTTTTATTTATTCCTCAACTTTCATAAAGACCATCTCTCCATACATACGTGCCACCCCTTGAACATATGAACTTTGACTATAATCAGGTGCCGAATAGCGGTCGAAGGCCATATAATCAGCTTTTGCACCACCTACTGCTTCGAATACCCCATCATCCTCAAATGTAAATCCAAACGGAGACTGTTGTACATTTGCCACAAAACCAAACATCAGACCTGCCTGATAACTAATATATGTAGGATAAAATCCCATGGCATAACAATATGTAGTACATCCCAAATAATATCCTGATATATAACCTACCTTTTGAGTCTTAAAGGACATAATTCCTTCACCTCTATCATAATCGAGCACTATATCACCAATTAGTCCCTTGAGAATATAACTCTTATTTTCTACATCCTCTATAATAGATATTGGTAATTCTTCGTCTGTCAAATTATTATCTTTATACATCTTGCAGGTAAGAGTATAATTACCTAGATAATCATTATATTTAATATATCCCTCCGGATAAATTCCTTTCATTTTAACGTTAGTTGCCCCCTCGTCAGTACAAGTAAAAAGCTCGGAGGAAGGGTCCCACACAAAATTTTGCACAGTTACTCCTGCCAGTGAAACTGGTTCCCGGAAACGAAAGCCATCGGTTGTAAAAAGGAAAGGAGATTGCTCTTGTACAATGTTACCACCATCATTATAGGCTATAACAAAAGTATAATTACTTCGCTGCGTCATACCAACTAAATTTCCATCAACCAACAACTGATATTGTATAAAGAAAGCATTCTCTTCTACGTCATTCACAGAGTTTATATATGCCTCCCAGTTCAAATCATCCGGAAGCGCATACATTACTATCGTATTTCCATACTTTTTGCCCTGCATTACAATTTTCTCGGCTGAAGCTTCTTTTATAATAAACTCATAATCTCCTTGCAGGTTGGCATTCGGGTTGGAACCGCCGCCTTGTGGCTTGGCATATGCATGAATAAAAGCATTATAAGTGTCGAATGTAAGCATAGTAGCTTCCTCCGATACAACCTTATAAAGAGAGGAAATAGTCTCATCGCCTTCATATCCTTGAGATGCCATTGTAACTCGCTGACCATCAAACTTGCACAGAAGAGTTATGCCACCCAAAGCATAGTCCTGACCTATGTAATATTCCATTCTCCAACCATTAGACGCCGATTCTAATAGCTCACTATATTGCTTCACTTCCTCTGTTGCACGATTCGCTGAAGAATCATCAAAATAATCCTCTTCTTGGAAAAGACAGGATTGCAAACCAAAGCATACAAGAGCCATCAACAAATAAATCATTATATTCTTTTTCATAATCTTCCTGTTTTATTCAATAGTACTTAAATCCAGCTCCGGAATTTCTTGCTGACGCCTTAACACAATCTCACGCAAATCATCTAAATTAATGCCCCAAGTTTCAAGCATATAATTGTATACAATAGTAAACTTCTGATTAATAATAGCCGCTCCGGCAGTTCCGGCAACCTTCAGCATATTATCCCAGTAAGCCTGATCGTGAGTAACATACATGGCGATGTTCTCTACAAAATCTTCTCTTGCCTCACTCATCGCATATGCCGTCACAAATCCTTCCGGCCATGCATCCGCATCCTCTCGCAAATATGAATTTCCATTTTCAGCAACATAGAAATACCAGTCGGAACCAACATATTTTCCTTCGGTAATGCGATCAAACGATGGGTCATAATTACGCTTCTGATGCAGGATATGTGCAAATTCATGGTGCATCGTCTTAAAGTAATACTCATTCAAAACTTCGATATCGACATTCTCAAAGTCCAGACTGTTCACTTCGTACAATGTTATCTTCTTTCCTCCCTCGGCAGTACCCAACACCTTCGTACCACTACTATCATAAGCCGGAGAACCTATCAAGTGAAAAGTTTTTGGCACATAAGACCGAAGAAAAGCCGGTCCGGCAAGTTCAGTATACGCCTCCATCCATACATGCTTGATAATCTTGGCCAAGGCAACCGATTTATCGTAATCCGCCGGTACCAGATTATATTTATGATCACTTTCAATATCCTGCATACGATACTTAAAATCAACGTTATACGGATATGTATAATTAGCAAGCAACCATTCATCAAAACCATTATGTTCCATTGGCTCTGTTGAAAAAATACTATGCTTGGTGTCAATATCATCGCCATTATTACAGGCTCCCCAAAGAATGGGCAAAACAGCCGTTAGTATATAAATATAATATTTCTTCATATTATTTCCTCCTTTTAATTTTCAGTACGTGGATTGGGTTGCATTCCTGCCAGAACTACACTCTTAGGAATTTGCATAGCACGTCTTGCGTCATTTACCGGCATTTCATCTGTTACGACTATATTGTTATTAGCAATAGAACGGCGATAGATAACAATTCCATAACGTTTAATATCCGGCCAGCGCAGACCTTCGTGCAAAGTAGCAATACGTCTCATATGCAGAATGCAGTGAATAAAGTTCTCCTGTATACCTGATTCAATAGTAAAATCAGGCTGAAGCTTTTTCTTGGGAGTCGGATTTTGTGTCGGATTGTAATAATCCATCTTATCATAATACTCATTTATCATCCCCGGAGTTAAAGTTTGCTTATTAGAAGTATATGCTTTCTCCCATGTAGTAAGATCTGCAGCAGCCATTGGATAGTTCTTTTTCAGCGTATAAGCCTCAGCCCTGCAAAGCAAAGTCTCGTCTGTAGAGAAAATCACAGGCATATAATACAGGTAGTCACCAGCATAATAACCGCCCTTTCTCAACATACTGCATTCATAGCCCGATGTTGTAAAAGGCTGCATATACATGCGGTCAGGGATACCCCATAATCCGGAAGAACGTGATGTTTCGTAAGAAGCAATTAACTTATTATGTAGATAACGTTTTCCTGTCATGTAATTACTCAGAATAATACCCCAGTTAGATACGGTACTACCTATCAACAAGTTAGCCTTACTTGTAGAAGCAATATATGCGTCGGGCTGTACATTATCATTAGCAGAGAGTTTTCCCAACGCTTCCCAATCCCGTAATTCGGCAGCAGGATCACTTCCCAACACACGATCTGCATATTTTATCACCTCATCACAATTAGAAAAGTCAGACTTCATATAATAAAGATAGAAACGTGCAGCAAAAGCATATGCAGCTTTCCTTGTGAAATGATATTTCGGCACAGAATAACTATCATCGGAAATAAGAGCCATACCATCTAATAAGTCCTTCTCAATCTTCTCATAAGTCTCCTGCAAAGTACCCCGCCCGTATTGTGGTTGCACAGTTGTTTCAACTTTAGTCATATAAGGAATACCTAATTCCTGTGATGCATGAGTATTATAAGCATTACAAAAAATATTTGCTAATACAAAATGATTGTACGCCCGACAAACAAGAGCCTCTCCTCGCTGCGGCATCAACGATTCCGGATTTCCCCGTTTCTCAATCTCTTCCAAAGCCATGTTAGCAGAAGCAATAGCTATATAATGGGTTTCCCAAAGATTTGTAGGCGTATCCTGATATTCTTCCTGGGTATCTTTCCAGTTATAGCACTCTTCCTCAGATAACTTATAATAAGAATATCTGGCACTGTTATCGTCGGTATTATCACTATAAAGTTCAAACAGTTCATTCGCAGATCCTTCCGGATAAGCAGAAACAAGCATTTTAGCTATTTTTTGCTCAGAATTCAGCTCCGTCCGGTTATCTGGTAATTCGTCAAGAAAATCATTACAAGAGCTACCGACAATAGCAAGCGTTGCGATGAACAATGGAATATATAATTGATTTCGTCTCATCTTTAATCTTTTTTTTATTATTAAAATCATTCTCTTACAATCCTAAACGCAGAGTTAATGTAAACTGACGTGGCACCGGTGAAGCTACACCACCAGTATTAAAGAATTCAGGATCTTGACCATTCAATTTCTTATCTGCATAAATAAGGAATAAATTAGTTGCCTGTAACTTCAAAGAAAGATTGGAAATCTTCGCAGCAGAAATCCAGCTCTTAGGAAACTCATAAGAAAGTGAGATTTCTTTCATACGGATAAAATCACCTTTTGCAATTCGCTCTGTAGAATAATTGTAAGCATTGTAAGCTTTATACAATGTTCGGTTTGCTTCATATTGCGGATTACTCAAGATTGCAGGAATATTAGTCTTTGCCTCATCCCCAGAAAGCGTCCAACGATTCTTGAATTCACGAGGCATAGCACTCAAATCGGAATATTTATAATTAAAATATGGATTCAAACGAACAACATTACCAAATGAATAAGTCATGAATACATTGAGTTTAAACCCTTTATATGCAAAAACGTTACCGAAACTACCAGTTATTGTAGGATCTGTCGGACCTTCATATTTCAAATAATCTAACTTCTCACGTTCCTGGAAATTAATATCAGTCGATGTTATATTTCCATTGATATCGAACATAGGAATACCTTTTTCATCCAAACCTGCAAAAGGAATGGAGAAAAGCCCGCGCACAGGATATCCTTCACGTGCAAATCCATTTCCCGAAACAAGTTCCATCATACGAGTACGTCCTCGCAAATCAGTAACTTCATTCTTAGCATGAGAAAAAATAAAATCAGAATTCCATGAGAAGTCTTTCGTTTTAATATTGCTGGTTGAAAGGGTAAATTCAATACCATGTGACTTCATTGTAGCTACATTGGCATATTTATAAATAGTACCTCCCACTCCTTGTGTTGGAATCAACCCAATCAGGTCATAGTTATTGCGCGTGTACCAGTCAGCTGAAAGATTAATGCGATTATTAATAAAACCTACATCCACTCCTATATTCAATTCATGCTTCTTTTCATACGTTAATTCACTATTTTCCAAATCCACTATATGAAGACCCGTTTCTTGAATATCAGTGAAAGGACGATAAGGTGAATAACTCTTAATAATAGCTTGTGAATTTGTTACATCAGCCGGACCACGATCAGCTGTCAATGAGTAAGATGCCTTAAATGTCAAATTTGAAAGCGTTGGTTGAAGTGATTGGAAGAATTTCTCTTCATGAACATTCCACGCTGCAGAAAGATTCCACGTTGGCAGCCAACGAGCAGAACGGCTACGCCCCATTCTATTAGTTCCTTCATAGCGGAAAGTACCATTCAGCGTATAACGTCCGTCATACGAATAAGTAGCATTTGCAAATGTAGCTACACTCCGATATCTAGTATGCCCCATAGAATAATACTTTTCTCCAGTCTCAATACCTTTCTTAAAGTACTGATAAACATATGATGGAATCTCACCCATAGAATATTGCATACCCCATCCTTGGAATGAAGAGTTAGAGCGTTGAAGATCATTTACTTCCATTCCTGCAAAAAGATTAGTTATATGCTTTTCTGCAAATAGATGATTCCATGATACAGTACCACGGAAATCCAGTCCCAACATCTTACGATCTTGACGCTGATAAATACCTCCTTCAGGAAGAATCGAAATAGGTAATGCATATGGGTTATCTGGATTCTTATACAACCAGTCGTTTTCATCACGAATAGTAGCATCGTCCAACCCCGTACGATAAGCAATTGCTTGATTAGAATCATCCATTATATTATGTTCTTGTGATGATGATTGATAACGCACAGCACCCAGCGCACTGACTTCTAGGCCCTGCAACACCTTCCATTTCAACTCCCCCTGGAACTTTACATCAACAACATTCAACTCAATAAAATTATTGTCCAATTCACGGAGAATATTAAATGGAGCATAATTAGCCACATAATCTGTATTAGGATCTAATGTACGTGAAGTATTCAGTGCGTATGAATAGGGGTTGATATCAAAATCACGTGTAACCTGACCTGCCGCAACGTCCAATGATGAGTTCATGGTACCTGGTGCATTCTGTTTACGGTAAGAAGCACTTGATATCAAGTTTATGCTTAGGTTCTTTAAGATATTATAAGTCGTATTCAAATTGGCTGTATAACGTTTCACTTCACTCTGCTTATACCATCCCGGATCAAGCATGGCACTCAATGACGCATAAAAAGATGATTTATCAGAACCTGAAGTAATACTTACAGAGTGATTCTGTGAAATATTATTTGAGAATAATACATCAAACCAGTCGGTATTACGCATTTCGGCTTCGGTCAAATAAGCATTACGTGCTTCTAAAGTATTCATCAGCCCAAATTGACCATTCGTTTCATTAAACTGGTCGATCAGTTTATACATACGTCCGTACACACCTGAATTCTTTGCACGAAATAAATCAGCACTATTCAACCAACCTTTTTGCTCCAATTCTTTATATATTCCCATTTGCTCCTGAGAATTCATAATATTGAACTCTTTGTATGAGGGCACCATACGCGTAGTAAACTCACCCGTATAATTAATTTTGCTGACTCCAGCTTTACCTTTCTTTGTAGTAACAACAATTACACCTGCCATTGCACGTGCACCATAGATTGAGGTTGCTGAACCGTCTTTCAAAATCTGAAAGCTCTCAATATCATCGGAATTTAAACCAGCAATAGCCGAACTAATCAGAGTTTCAGCATCACCAGAAGATAAATCATCAGGTCCCACATCAATAGCATCTTCCATAATAACTCCATCCACCACCCATAATGGTTTGGAGCTACCATAAATGGAGGTAGCACCACGTACACGAATTTTAGGAGCAGTACCAAACGTACCGGATACGTTCTGGACTGACACACCCGCAGCACGCCCTTCAAGTCCACGGCTAATATCAGGGAGACCATCCAATTTTACATTATCAGCTGTTAATTGTTGAGTTGCACCAGTAAAAAGGCGTTTGTCCATTTTTTGCATGCCGGTTACCACTACTTCCTCCAGAACTTCTGCATCTGGTTTCATCAGAATTCTTATCGTTCCTGCTTTTATGGGGACCTCCTGAGTTTTCAATCCGATATAGCTAATCTTCAAAGTTCTAGCAGAACTTGGTACATCGTTTATGGTAAACTTACCATCGATATCGGTGACTGTTCCCATCGTTGTACCTTTCACTAATACGGATGCTCCCACAACAGGCTGATCATCTTCCTCAGAAATGACGACACCTGTCACCTTTTTAGGTGTTTGGGCAATCACTAGACCTATGCTTGCCAGCAAGCAGGCCAATAACAGCATTAATTTTCTTTTCATAAACACTCTTTATTATTATAAGAATTAGTAAGTCGCTTATTTTCGCTTAGTGCTATTTTGCAAATATAAGCACATATTTATAAATACAAAACAATTATTCAAAATAAATTTGAAAACTATTGTAAATACATTATGATAGTTATGAAGATAAATATATATCATCAAACTATCATAATGTCACATTTATGTCAGTCTGTGCAAATTTAGCCCTGTTCAAATAATCATTATGTCATCTAAACACTTCCTTTTTTATCTTTAACTAAGCCTTGAATAATATAAAAATTATATTAGATATAAATAATTAGTATGAAAATAGGTTATAGGAGAATATGATACAATTATGTGTTACGTAAAAAAGAGAAAATAAAATAAGTTCTGCTAGAACTTTGAAAATTAGCTACATTGGAATGAAAACTCAGGAGATTCCTATCAAAACAGGAACAATAAGAATTCTGATGAAACCAGATGCAGAAGTTCTGGAGGAAGTAGTGGTAACCGGTATGCAAAAAATGGACAAGCGCCTTTTCACGGGAGCTGCAACAAAACTTGATGCAGAAGGCGTAAAACTTAATGGTATGGCAGATATCAGCCGTGGTCTTGAAGGCCGTGCTGCGGGTGTGTCAGTCCAGAATGTATCCGGTACATTTGGTACAGCTCCCAAAATCCGCGTTCGCGGTGCTACCTCCATTTATGGTAGCTCCAAACCATTATGGGTAGTGGATGGAGTTATTATGGAAGACGCTGTAGAAGTCAGCGCTGATCAACTATCTTCAGGCGATGCTGAAACTCTAATTAGTTCGGCTATTGCTGGTCTGAACGCAGATGATATTGAAAGCTTTCAGATTTTGAAAGACGGCTCAGCAACCTCAATCTATGGCGCACGTGCAATGGCAGGTGTAATCGTTGTTACTACAAAGAAAGGTAAAGCTGGAGTCAGTAGAATAAGCTATACCGGTGAATTTACTACCCGTTTAGTACCAAGCTACAATGACTTTAACATCATGAACTCGCAAGATCAGATGGGAGTATACAAAGAAATGCAACAGAAAGGCTGGTTAAATTTCGCTGAAACCTCCCGAACTGCAGAAAGTGGTGTATACGGAAAGATGTATCAGTTAATTAACACATACGATCCTACTACCGGACAATATGCGTTATTAAATACTGACGAAGCTAAAAATGCCTATCTACGTGAAGCTGAAATGAGAAATACCGATTGGTTTGACACACTTTTCTCTCCCAGTCTAAGTCAGAATCATTCTGTAAGTCTTAGCTCTGGTACAGAAAAGTCATCGTTCTATGCTTCTTTAAGTGCTATGCACGATCCGGGATGGTACAAGCAAAGTGGAGTTGATCGCTATACAGCCAACTTAAATATGAATCATAATATCTTAAAGAACCTAAGCATAAACTTGATATCAAGTGCTTCTTATCGTAAGCAAAAAGCACCGGGAACTTTAGGACAAGACATTGACCTAGTAAACGGTCAGGTAAAACGTGAATTTGACATCAACCCCTATTCATATGCATTGAATACTTCACGTACATTAGACCCAAACACTTATTACACCAGCAACTATGCTGATTTCAACATTCTGAACGAACTGGACAACAATTACATGGAACTGAACATTGCAGATTTAAAGTTCCAAGGCGAGTTGAAATGGAAACCAATTACCGGATTAGAGCTAAGCGCTTTGGGAGCCGTGAAGTATCAATCAACTTCACAGGAGCACAACATTAAAGACCAGTCAAACCAGGCATCGGCTTATCGTGCAGGTCTAGATGACAAGACAATTATGGACCGCAATCCATTTCTTTATAAGAACCCAGATAATCCATATGCACTACCGATCTCTATCTTACCGGAAGGTGGTATTTATCAACGTAGAGACTATAAGATGCTAGGTTACGACTTCCGAGCTACAGCTAGTTGGAACCACGTATTTAATGATATACATATCACTAACTTCTTTGCAGGAACAGAAATCAACTCTACAGACCGATCAAAGAATTACTATCAAGGGTGGGGTATGCAATACTCAATGGGCGAAATACCCTACTATGTATATGAATTCTTCAAAAAAGGTATCGAAGACGGCAATAATTACTACTCATTGAGTCAGACCCGTAGCCGTAGTGCCGCCTTCTTCGCCAATGCTACCTACTCTTATAAAGGTCGTTATACTGTGAATGGAACAGCCCGCTACGAAGGTACCAACCGTATGGGTAAGAGCCGCTCGGCACGTTGGTTACCTACATGGAACGTATCAGGAGCATGGAATGCCCATGAAGAAAAATTCTTCAGCAATTTAACTTCTGTTCTTTCACACTTTACACTGAAAGCATCTTATTCGTTAACAGCCGACCGCGGTCCGGCAGACGTAACGAACTCACAGGCTATTATAACCAGCTATAGTCCTTATCGACCATTTACTTCTATCCAGGAGTCCGGATTGTATATTAAGGAACTAGAAAATAGCGAATTAACTTATGAAAAGAAGCACGAGTTGAATATTGGTGCCGACATGGGCTTCTTGAATAACCGCATTAATTTAGCTGTAGACTGGTACAAACGTAACAACTACGACTTGATTGGTATCGTTAATACACAAGGCGCAGGTGGACAGATCCTGAAGTATGCAAATATCGCTTCAATGAAATCACATGGTATTGAATTCACTTTATCAACTAAGAATATTAAAACAAAAGATTTCAACTGGAACACCGACTTTATATTCTCTAATGCAAAAAATGAAGTCACTGATTTGAAACAAAATGCGAATGTGATGGAGCTTATTTCCGGTAATGGATTCGCTAAACAAGGCTATCCGGTTCGTGGGCTATTCTCTATCCCATTTGTAGGTCTCGACAAAGATGGTATTCCAGTCATTATAAATGAAAAGGGCGAAGCGACTAGTACCGATATAAATTTCCAGGAACGCCAAAATACTGGTTTCCTGAAGTATGAAGGTCCGACTGATCCTACCATTACAGGTAGTTTGGGTAATATGTTCTCATACAAAGGTTTCCGTTTGAATTTATTTATCACTTATTCATTTGGAAATGTTATCCGTTTAAATCCCGTATTCAAAGCATATTATTCGGATCTAACGGCAATGACTCGTGAATTTAAAAATCGATGGACACTCCCCGGAGACGAAGCAAAGACTAATGTTCCTGCTATTTTGAGCAAACGTATGTACGACAGCAATGAAGACTTGAAGTATGCCTACAATGCTTACAATTATTCAACAGAACGCATTGCAAAGGGGGATTTTATCCGTCTGAAAGAAATCTCACTGGCTTATGACTTCCCCAAAGCATGGATCAACCCATTGAAGTTAACAGACCTCTCGCTGAAAGTCCAAGCCACCAACCTTTTCTTAATCTATGCGGATGATAAGCTAAATGGTCAGGACCCGGAATTCTTTAATGCAGGTGGTGTTGCCTCACCGGTTCCCCGCCAATTTACTATTACTTTAAGACTGGGGTTATAATTTAAAATAAGAACGAATATGAAGAAATACATAATAATGGCCAGTGTGGCCGCGCTCGCAATAGGGCTCTCATCGTGTTCTAATTTCTTAGATGAGCTTCCCGACAATCGTACCGAGCTGAATGAAAACAATGTTGGCAAAATATTACTTTCCGCCTATCCTACTACAGCAATCTGTGAGATGGGGGAAATGTCATCAGACAATACTGATGCTTATCCGAATCGCTTTTCTTCTTTCAACCGTTTGCAAGAAGATCTCTATAAGTGGGCAGACTCTGCAGAACAAGATCAGGACTCTCCCCATGCACTTTGGGAATCTTGCTATATGGCAATCTCTGCCTGCAACGAGGTTTTGAAAGTGATTGAAGACGCAGGAAATCCAGCTTCTCTTAGCGCTGAAAAGGGAGAAGCCCTAGTATGTCGCGCCTATGCTCATTTTTTACTTGCCAATATATTTTGTAACGCTTATAGCAGCCAAGCAAGTTCAGACTTGGGTATCCCCTACATGAAAACGATAGAGACAACCGTAAGCCCTGATTATCAACGCGGAACTCTAGAGGAGGTATACCAAAATATTGAGAAAGATCTATTGGAAGGTCTAGATCTGGTTACTGATATTTATGCAGTCCCCAAATATCACTTTACAAAGAAAGCAGCTCAAGCTTTTGCTGCACGCTTTTACTTGTACTATGTAAAATCGGATAAATCCAATTACACTAAGGTGATCGATTACGCAACAAAAGTATTAGGAAGCAATCCAGCCACCTCTGTACGCGACTGGAAATCTTTGGGTGCACTAGACATAAATGGCAGTGTTCAGCCAAATGCTTATGTAGATGCAACGAATGGCGCTAACTTATTATTGGTCAGTGCAGGTTCTTATTGGGGATATGTTCATGCACCTTATGGACTAGGCGAAAGATACGCCCATGGACCGAAAGTAGGCAATGAGACATGCAATTCCGTCGGTCCTTGGGGAAGTGACTATTATATGGGTGTTTGGAGTAACTCAAGTGCACTGCCGACCAAAATCGTTGTTATGAAAATAACTCAATATAAAGAAGTGGTTGACGCAGTAGCCGGAACAATCAACGGACACATGATCAATGCAGCATTTACTACAGATGAAACATTACTCTGTCGTGCAGAAGCTTATGCGATGAAAGAAATGTATCCACAGGCAATTGCTGATTTAAATATATGGCGAGAAGCATACACACGTTCTACTACCCCGCTTACCACAGAATCTATAAACGATTTCTACGGAAGCATGGAATATTACACTCCTACTGAATCTACAGTTAAGAAAAAATTGAATCCCGACTTTACTATAACAAATGAAACACAGGAAAATGTAATCCACTGCATACTTCATGCACGACGTTTAACAACTTTACATGAAGGGTTACGCTGGCAGGATATTAAACGCTACGGTATTACTATCTATCGTCGTTTAATGAATGATAATGGTACTATTACCGTCACAGATAAGCTGGAACCCAATGATCCTCGTCGAGCAATACAGATACCGAGCGATGTTATTTCAGCCGGATTAAAACCAAACCCTAGAACTAAATAAAAATCGATAAGTTATGAAAAAATATATAATATATACATTGATCGTTACTATAGCCGTTTTTTTAGGCTCATGTAATAAAGATGATATTGATACCAAACGCAGTATATTTGATCCTACTGAAGTTTATGAGCCCAACGAGTTTGACAAATGGCTACTTGACAACTATGTTTACACTTATAATATCCAGGTGAAATATCGTCTGGATGACAATGAAACGGATGTAGAATATCATCTGGTTCCAGCCAAGTATGACAACGCAATTACATTGGCTAAGATTGTAAAATTTGTATGGATGGAAGCTTATGACGAAATATGGGGAATTGACATGACCCGTACGTATGTCCCTAAACTACTCCAATTCATTGGAAATGTTGCTTATACCGAGTCAGGTATGATCCTCGGACAAGCCGAAGGAGGAATGAAAGTAACCCTGTTTCGTGTAAATGAAATAGATAAAAACAATCTCAGTGTAGCTCAATTAAATGAGTACTATTTCAAGACAATGCATCATGAATTTACACATATTCTTAATCAGAAAAAAGCCTATGATACATCATACGATCGTATATCGGAATCCGACTACGTAGGTTCAAGCTGGTATAGGGTATCTGAGTCGGTTGCTCTGCAAAAAGGATTTATCTCTCCTTATGCAATGGACCGTGCTACGGAAGATTTTGCGGAGATGGTTGCTATTTATGTCACCAATGACGCTAGTACTTGGGAAGATATGCTAGCAAGTGCCGGCACAACAGGAAGACCGATCATAGAAAAGAAATTTGAGATTGTATTTGATTACATGCTCAATTCCTGGGGACTTGATTTAGACAAATTGCGCGAAATTGTTTTGCGCCGGCAAAGTGAAATTACCGAATTAGATTTAAGTACGCTTTAATAATTGTAGGATATGAGAAAGATTAAAATATATGGCTTACTGACTTGCGTTTGCCTGATGATGCAATCGTGTCTGTTTAATGAAGATGATATCTTTGATGAATCTTCTGCACAACGGGCTATAGCCTCCGTCAACGAATGTCAGGAGATTTTAAAGGGCGCAGCCAATGGGTGGTTACTCGAGTATTATACAGGAGAAGACGGAGAATATGGTGGCTTCAATGTTTTGGCACGATTTGATGGCAATAATGTAATTATGGCTGCAGATTTCGCTACAGATAATTACGAAATTGGAGAAGAATCTACTTCCTTGTATAAAGTTGAATCATACCAGGGAACAGAATTAAGTTTTGATTCATACAATGAATTAATTCACGAATTCTGTGAACCGAGTGGTTATAATTCACCAGGATATGCCGGAGATTATGAGTTCGTCTTCAGAAGCGTTTCAAAAGAAAAGATCGTACTGACTGGGAAAAAACATGGAGTAACGTTGATCATGACACCTCTGCCTGCTGAAACAAATTGGCAAGAGAAACTGACCAATATTGCCAATGTCGTTTCACAGGCTTCATATGTAACCTATAAGTTAATTGTGAATGGTCAGGAAATAACTAAAATGGGACAGGAAGAGCATGCCTTCTCAGTTACCAAAGTAGACGAAACCGGTGAAACAACCGTAAGTCTATATCCGTTCATATATACAGAGGAAGGCATTAAAATGTATGAACCATTAGTAGTTAATGGAGTAGAAATAAACAACTTCAAATGGGATAATGAAAACCTTACATATATTTGTACAGATACAGGTGTAGATGCAAAAATAGAATTCTATTGTCCGGAAGGATATCTCAACTATTTAGGCAACTATATACTACAATTAGCAAATGGGCAACGTATACAACTTGAGCTCAAACAAAAAATGATAGGAAAATCATTTGCAATGAATTTTGCTTTGAGTGGTACTCCTATTGAATTTGTCTATAACTATAATATGACAACAGACTGTATTGATGTACCTTCTCAGACAGTTGGCGTATATCAAGGTTACAACGTATTATTATATCCAGGAATTCCCGGAGGCAATTTCTATGCAGATGACTCAGCTGTATTCCAAGGACGTATTGCAAATACAGATCCGCTTACAATTAAGTTCACTTATGTAAACAATCCTATTTGCACCCTTATGTTGCTGGTATATCAAAAAACAGACGGTTGGTATGGATTCTCTACAATGTTCCAAGATGTAACATTGATAAAAGTTGATTAATTAACAAACAGCATATTATGAAGAAAATAACAAGCATATTTGCATTATTATTATGCGTATTCGTCTTCTCATGTAGTAACGACGACGATAAAGAAACATCTTCTTTGCAGATTGTTAGCTCAAATGTCACATTTGAATCTGCTGGAGGAACCGGTACAATAAAAGTTAACGCAATAAGTGAAATTACTGCTACCTCCAATAAAGATTGGTGTACCGTAAGCGTGAATGGAGATATTATAAATGTTTCTGTCATTGAAAATAATGATATGTCCGGACGTACGGCAGCTGTAACCATAACAGATGGTGAAGCATCCACTTTGGTTCCTGTTTCACAGGGTGGCTGTGTTATTCTGTATAATAAATCAGAATTGGGGCATGCTTTTACTTATGCAGGTGGTTCTGCTACAGTATCTTTCTCAACCACAGCATCTTATTCAATAGAAGTACCCGCCGAAGCCCAAAGTTGGTTATCATACACACTTGACGAAGAAAACAGAACTATAACATTTAATGTTGCTGCGAGTGCTGATAAAACCCCACGAGGAGCGGCAGTTAAAGTTACCGCAGGTAAAAAAACGATTTACTATCATCTTGGAGAGTATGAATTGAAAGACATCGCAGGCAAATGGAGAGTATCCTTTGTTGATGGAGATGATAGTACTCTAGCTGGAGAAATAGAAGTAGTTCAGGATGAAGAGGAACCTACCATCTTCTACTTGTCAGGTATTTCCAATTTCTTTGACCTACCGTTAATCTATAATGGAGAGGCCTTACTCACAATGGGAGGTCTTAATTTAGGAACATATGCTGGGAGATATAACATCTATACAGTAACATTGTCTGAAGGTGGATATGTCAGTTGGGATATGTCAACGCAATATGTTGCTTATCCGTCATCCATCAATGGCAAATTTGCCTTGGTATTTGGTGATAATGGCTCCTGGGATGGAGACGTAGTCAATGGCATTGCCTACTGGGCATTCTCCGGTGCTGCGGGAACAGGAAGTGCAGGATGGTTGGAGAAATTCAACGCTCTTACACTAAGCAAATAAGACGGCAAGCGTGCTTAGCTAAGTCTGTCTCTCTAACATGTATAAGATTTAGCTTTACATTAATTATTCATATAAAGGGTGTTCAACATTGGACACCCTTTACATTATCCTTTTCCATATAAAAAGCAATACAAAAGATGATGTTATTATTAAATTAATTCGTATCTTTCGGACACACAAAAAAGTTAAACCAACAATCACACATATGAAAATGATTCTTTTCCGACTAATATGTTTAAAGACATGCCTACTATTAATCCCTGTACTTTACGCACAAAACAACTATCGTCCGGGATTTATCATCACTGTTCAGAAAGACACAATATATGGAGAAATCGACTACCGTACAGATAAGATGAATGCTAAACGCTGCGTCTTTCAATCACAAGGTAATGATATCGAACCAGTAACCTATCATCCTTTCGAAATCTTGGGATACCGTTTTACAGACGACGGTAAATACTATGTCTCCAAGAACATAGAATTGAAATACGGTGTCTCTACCCCCGTCTTTCTCGAATATTTGCTACAAGGAATGAAAAGCTTGTACTACTATGAGACAGAAGATAACATACCAATCTATTTTGTTGAAGATAATAATACCCTTGTAAAAATAGATGCGCCCAAACTGTCCAAGCAGGCTACCAATATACAGTTTAAAGGCCAGACTGACCGATATATTCCCCTTCTTCATTACGCATTCAAAGACTGCCCAAGCCTGGCTCCCCAAATAGACCGGGCTCGTTTCAGCCGAAAGGAGATGATAAAAATCACAAAAGAATATCATTATGCAATGTGTACCAGCAATGAAGATTGCATTGAATTTGAAGCAAAAGAAGATAAACGTTCAATACAGTTAGATATAACTCCTTATGTAGGAGTTATTCAATATAATGTACCATCGGGTAGTCCGATCGGGCTCTATAGCTCACCCGAACTATCTTACCTGGCAGGAGTCACTTTAGCTATCAGCAATAGACGGTGGATGAGTTCGCTCAGTGGTTGTTTTGATGTGTCTTTTTCCCGCATAACATCCTCTGCAAGATCATTGAATAATGAAAATTCATCCACTATATTTAAACATAGCGGAACAATGTTTTCGGGTAAGTTAGGAATACGCTATACCTATCCGAAAGGAATGGCGCGACCATTTGTTGAGCTTGGAGCAGACTTCAGTGGAATGATCAATGCCAAGATAAAGATAAATGATAAGAGCGAGAGATGGCTGGATGGTGTCTACCCTGGCTATTACGCCAATGCGGGAGTAAACTTCAAACTTTCGCGGAAAAACAAACAAATGATATGCATACGCGCTCAATTCAAAGGCTTAAGAGACATGATGGAAAAATCAGCCCTCGTTAATGGATGGTCAGGAGTGATAGGATATACATTTTAAGTACTGCATTATTCGTTTATATAGTACTCACACTAGGAAATCTCTTATAAAACCGTTTTTCTTGTTATACCCATATTCTACCCGACAATAAAACTCCCCTTATTTCAGCCTTTCGAATGAAATAAGGAGAGCCTTATATAACTGGGTTATCAGCTATTAATACTTGACTTCTCAGGTATTAATAACTGACGCGACAAGTATTAATACCTGAGAAGTCAGATATTAAGACCTGTCGTGACATATTAGAATGCTTGTACCAGAGTTTATTAACTACCGTCTTAGTAAGTCACCGTCAACGGTGTACGCACCTTCTGCGCATACTCAGCCATATACGCATTCCACGCATCAACCGTCTTGATAGCAGCCTTATCCCAGGCAGAACCCCAGTAATAAGTATATTCCGAGCCCGGTTCATACTCGCTGATTGCCAATACATGACCGTCAGCTCCACCGCGCAGCTCCTTCTTCTCCTTTTCCGGGAAAAGAACGGTCTTTGCCTCTTTTACCAGTGAAGGAAATGCAGCGCCGATAAATATCTTACCGTTACCGCCGCTTCTGTCGGTTGTAGGGTCTACATAGGTGATATAGCCGTTTGCAGCGTCTGCTGTAACCACACCGTCCGGTTCACGAAGAACGATTCCGGTAGTCACAGGCATCGCTTCTTTCAGGTTAGTATACGAAACAACGGTTTTGTTGAGATACGAACCGGCATCCAATGTGATGACACGCGTCTCCACCACGTTAGAATCGCCACGGACAGTCAACGGGTTAAATTCCAGCTTCACTGTGAAACGCAGCGGGCCATTATCAAGGATTTCCTGTGTCCGATAGCAATAAGGATAGATAATCGTATCACCCGCCATCAGAGCGGCTGTACCGCAGCCCAGCGTAGGACCTACGGCATAACAATCCATTCCGTAGCCGTGGTCAATGTGATAAGAGATGGCATTTTGCAGTTCGGCAGCCGCTTTAGGGTCTGTCTTTTTCAGTTCGGCAATTCTGGCACGCTTTTCCTTATCCAGTTCTTCAGCGTAAAGACTTTCAAGAATCGGTTCCGTAGTGTTATACTTCGTAAAGAGGTCGTAGCCGAAACCACGTTCACCACGCTTCTGCAAGGCAGGGCCATAGGCACGGTATCCGCCCAGGTCATTCTCCCATGCCACGTCGTCCAGACGTTCGGGATAATAGCGGCCGCAGGCAATTACATTATACGGGTCGGGAGTACCGGATTGGATAGTATAAGTGGCTGTGCCATTTGCTTTCACCGTAGCCGGGAAAACCACTTTCTCGTCATACGTCACTTGATAAGGTACTTGCTGGCCATCTTCACCAAGCACTACGATCTGAGCCGTATCAGCCAGCTGCAGCTTGGCTGTAACGTCACTCATCGGAACTTCAACCATTTCACCTGTGCGCTCCAACGCCAGAGGATTGGTCACTGTAACCGTCATTGACTGCTTGCTGTCAGCACAAGAGGCAAAACCCATCAGGGCAATAGCAGCCAAAATAAATATCTTCTTCATATTATACACAACAAATAAGGGGATAGAATCAGGTAAAAAAACGAAAGGGGATAAATGTAAACCGTAAACTATTCAACAGAAAAACGATAAGGTGACAGGCGGTAAAGAATCTCCTTACCACCCTATCACCTTATAATAATCTCTTGTTATCGTTATTTCGGCTGTTTTCCGATATAAGCCAGGATACCACCGTCTACGTAAAGAACATGGCCGTTAACAGCGTTAGAAGCCTCAGAAGCCAGGAATACGGCAGGACCAGTCAGTTCTTCCGGATCCAACCAACGACCGGCAGGAGTCTTGGCGCAGATGAATGAATCGAACGGGTGACGGCTTCCGTCTGCTTGTTTCTCACGAAGAGGAGCAGTTTGCGGAGTAGCGATATAACCCGGGCCGATGCCGTTACACTGAATGTTGTATTCACCATATTCAGAGCAGATATTGCGAGTCAGCATCTTCAGACCGCCTTTGGCAGCAGCGTAAGCCGATACAGTTTCACGACCCAGCTCAGACATCATAGAGCAGATGTTGATGATTTTACCGGCACGCTTCTTCATCATGGCAGGCAACACAGCCTTAGAAACGATGAACGGAGCGTTCAAGTCGATATCAATCACACGACGGAAGTCAGCAGCTTCCATTTCGTGCATAGGAACACGGCGGATAATACCGGCGTTATTAACAAGGATATCAATCGTACCTACTTCTTTCTCGATAGTAGCAACCATTGCCTGAACAGCCGGTTCGTCTGTTACGTCGCATACATAACCGTGAGCTTTAATTCCCTTTTCAGCATAGGCAGCCATGCCTTTGTCTACCAACTCCTGGTTGATGTCGTTAAAACATACAGTAGCGCCTTGTTCTGCGTAAGCAGAAGCAATTGCAAAACCGATACCGTAAGAAGCACCTGTAACGAGAGCTACTTTACCTTTCAAAGAAAAATTCAAATACTGATTCATAATTTTTTGTTATTAAATGATGAAAACTATTGTAGTTGTTTATTTTAAATCTGTAATTAATGAGAAGTCCTGATCGCCATAATCGAGGTTTTCACCGCCCATACCCCAGATAAAGGTATAGTTGTGGGTAGCCGCAGCCGAGTGGATCGACCATTCGGGAGACAGAACAGCCTGATCGCCCTTCATCCATACGTGACGAGTTTCGTCCACCTCACCCATAAAGTGGCAGATAGCGTGCTCTTCGGGGATTTCGAAGTAGAAGTAAGCTTCCATACGACGGCTGTGCACGTGGGCAGGCATCGTGTTCCATACGCTTCCCGGAGCAAGTTCCGTCATACCCATCTGCAGCTGACAGGTAGGCAATACCTGATTGACCAGCATCTTATTGATGTTACGGTGGTTGGAACCTTCCAACGAGCCCATTTCAGCCACTACGGCATCCGCTTTCGTCACTTTACGGTCGGGATAGTTGCGGTGTGCGGTCAGTGAGTTGAAATAGAATTTGGCAGGATTGGAAGCGTCTTTGCTTTCGAACGTCACCACACGGTCGCCCGAACCAAGGTAGAGGGCTTCTTTATAGTCAAGTTCGAAAACCGCATCTCCGGCCTTCACTACTCCCGGTCCGCCTACATTGTAAATACCCATTTCACGACGGGTCAGGAAGAACGGAGCCTTCAGCGGGTCGATCGCTTCGAGTGTCAGCACCTCTCCTACCGGAAGCGCGCCGCCTACAACCATACGGTCGTACATGGAGTACACCATATTCACTTCGTTGGAAACAAATATTTTTTCGATTAAGAAATCGCGACGGATTCTTGCAGTATCATAACTTTTTGCATCCTCGGGATGCGCAGCATAGCGAATTTCATAGTTCGTTTTCATACCTTATTTATTTATAGTTATTGAATAAGCTCTCTTTCTCAAATGCACATCGTTTACGTACACGATGCAAAAATAGTAAAAGAAAACGGGTTAACCTTGCAATTTTGTTCCAATTATCCACCAAAAATGTCCAGAATTGATGCAATGTACATCTTTTTAACGAACTATAATACGTTTTGAAGGAGTTTGACGACTATTTTCAATGATACAAAACGATATAAAAAAAGGAAGCTCCAATAATCAATGATTATCAGAGCTTCCTTTTGGTTGTCCTACCAAGATTCGAACTTAGACAAACAGAACCAAAAACTGTTGTGCTACCATTACACCATAGGACAAACATATGCGCTTTCTGTTAAAAAGCGGTGCAAAGATAGAGGTTTGCAAGCAAACCTCCAAATATTTCGATTACTTTTTTACTTTGCCACCTTGCAAATCGCTGAATTTTACTTCGCGATCAGCAGAAAATAGTTCTTTTTACCACGCTGAACAAGCAGATATTTCCCGTCAAGCAGATCGGCAGTCGTAATAACCTGGTCAAAAGCTTCCAGTTTTTCTTTATTCAATGATACGCCACCGCCTTGAACCAACTTACGCATTTCGCCTTTCGAAGCAAATACAGCCGCATTATCGACAAACAGATCAACAGCCTTCACTCCTTCCGCCAAGGCGTCACGAGAGATTTCAAACTGGGGTACGCCTTCGAATACAGCCAGCAACGTATCTTCGTCCAACTTGCGCAACGACTCGGAAGTAGCGTTACCGAACAGGATATTAGACGCATCTACCGCTGCATTGTAATCTTCTTCGGAGTGAACCATGATAGTCACTTCCTTGGCCAGACGTTTCTGCAAAGCACGCAAGTGCGGAGCCTGCTGGTGCTCGGCCACTAATGCTTCGATTTCTTCCTTCTCGATCGAAGTGAAAATCTTGATATAGCGTTCTGCATCAGAGTCGCTTACGTTCAGCCAGAACTGGTAGAACTTATAGGGAGAAGTATAACGAGGGTCCAACCAGATATTTCCAGATTCAGTTTTACCAAACTTACCACCGTCAGCTTTTGTGATCAGCGGGCAAGTCAGCGCGAACACCTCTCCCCCATTGGTACGGCGGATCAGTTCTGCTCCGGTAGTGATATTTCCCCACTGGTCGGAACCGCCCATCTGAAGTTTACATCCTTTAGTTTCATACAGATGAAGGAAATCGTAGCCTTGAAGCAGCTGATAAGTAAATTCGGTGAATGACAGTCCGTCACGTGCTTCTCCGTTGAGGCGACGCTTTACAGAATCCTTTGCCATCATATAGTTTACAGTGATATGCTTACCTACTTCGCGAACAAAGTCAAGGAAAGAAAACTCTTTCATCCAGTCATAATTGTTCACTAATTCAGCACGGTTAGGCACATCCGACTCGAAGTCGAGGAACTTGGCAAGCTGTTTTTTGATACACGCCTGATTGTGACGCAATGTTTCCTCGTTCAGCAGGTTACGTTCTGCCGATTTTCCGGAAGGGTCTCCAATCATACCTGTAGCGCCACCGATGAGTGCCAGCGGCTTATGGCCGCAGCGTTGTAAATGACGAAGGATCATCACTCCACAAAGGTGACCAATGTGTAGCGAATCGGCAGTCGGGTCGATACCCAAATAGGCAGTCACCTGCTCTTTGTTTAACAACTCTTCCGTTCCCGGCATGATGTCCTGCAGCATGCCACGCCATCTCAATTCTTCTACAAAATTCATCGTATTACTCTTTTTATTAGGTTTTTATTGTCTTTCAATTCCATGTGCGACAAAAGTACGACTCTTTCTCGGAAGATACAACTCTTAACGCCTAAAAAAGACTTTTTGAATATTTTCCCGAATCGCCTGCCGCAGCTCTTCCGCATCCGTGCTTCGTGCTTTCGCCACCTGCTTCAGCACTTCTTCAATGTCGACCGGACTGTCATCCGTCTCCAGAAACAGGCGACCGACAGGCACTCCCTTCACCGTTTCCTCCGAATAATGCGCACCGAAAGAAAGATAAATGCCGTTCTTTATCAGTTGCCCTGCCTGCTGCGGTTTCCCGCGAAAGCCGTGCCAAATCCAGGGTTGAGCCGGATTCAGTTTCTTCCTCACCGCCAGCAACTCATCCATCGCCTTCACACAATGAATAATCAGTGGCAACCGATATTTCTCCGACAATTCCACCTGCTTCTCAAACATCCTTACCTGAAGCTCCATCGGAGCAGCTGTCAGTTTATCGAAACCCGCCTCTCCTACCGCCACAAACTGCTCTTTCACAAGCAACTGCTGCAGAAGTTCAAATTGCTCTTCCGCATTGCGTTCCGTCAGTTTCCAGGGATGAATGCCGGCCGAATAGAAATATCCCTCTTTACCTGCCGTCCTGACATCCGAAGCCGACAGGCACAGCGAATCATCCACCGGTAATGGAAAATTGATAATCGCCCTGCCGTGGGAAGCATCCTCCGACTTGTGAGTATGAATATCCAGAATATGACTCGCGTTATTCTCCATATCTCTCGTTCTTTAGGGTAAATCGCTTCTAAGGCACAGGATCATAACCGGAACCACCCCACGGATGACATCTGAGGATGCGCCGGACAGCCAGATAGAGTCCTTTGACGGGACCGTGTTTCTTGATTGCTTCGACCGCATAGGCCGAACAGGTGGGCGTAAACCGACAAGACGGAGGGGTAAGGGGCGAAATACACACCCGATAAAAATAGATAGGAATCAGCAGTAAGAATGAAAACACCTTCCTCACAAGACTTTTCAGGGACATCCAGCAGACGGACACCCGGTGAGCACGGGGTTTCATAAGGATAACTTTTCAGAAATGCGCGAAAGCGCTGTCTTCATTTTCTCTTCCAGTTCGGCAGTGGCTACAAGTTCGTCCGACAGATAGATAAAAGCGATTGCCAGACGCTGCCCCTTGTTTTGCAGACCGTCCAGCAGTGGCTGTTTGTTCTTCCGGTAGACTTCGCGTATCTGCCGCTTCACCCGATTGCGCTTTACAGCACGTTTGAAACGCCGCTTCGATACGCTGATAAGTATCGTTGCCGGCACTTCACCTTGTTCTATGGGCATATATACAACGCGTATCGGAAAGATGGAAAACGACTTGGAATGGCCGCCTTCAAACATCTTTCCGATCAATATTTTACTATTCAGCCTTTCGGCTTTACGCAAAGTATATACGCTCACGCTGTTTATTTATTGTTTTCCTTGATGAACATATCAAGCGCAGCCGTCATTGACGGAGCCTGCACAGTCGGTGCTTCAAGGTCCAGACGGAGTCCGGCGTCGCGTACAGCTTGCGCGGTAGTCGACCCGAAGGTACCGATTCTGATCTCTTTCTGGTCAAAGTCCGGGAAGTTCTTCTTCAAAGAAGTCACTCCGGCAGGGCTGAAGAACACGAGCATGTCATAATCAAATTCCTCATCCGATGTAAAGTCATTGCTCACTGTGCGATACATTACAGCTTCTGTATGCTGTATGTTATTCTTGTCGAGCAGGTTTTTCACATCATCATTGTGCACGTCCGACATAGGGACGAGATATTTCTCCGTTTTATGCTTTACGATAGATGGCACCAAATCTTCAATCTTTCCGGTAGCACCGAAGAAGATTTTACGTTTGCGATATTGCACATACTTCTGAATGTACAATGCAACCGCTTCTGTGACACAGAAATACTTCATTGTTTCCGGAATAGTCACACGCAGCTCCGTACACAGATTAAAGAAGTGATCGATTGCGTGGCGTGAAGTGAATATAACGGCAGTGTGATCAAGAATTGAAACCTTCTGTTGCCGGAATTCTTTCGCCGAAAGACTCTCGACCTTTATAAACGGCCGGAAATCTATTTTTACGCCATATTTCTCTGCTATGTCGTAATAGGGAGATTTCTCTGACGCAGGCTTAGGCTGCGAAACTAGTACTTTTTTAATTTTCAACGTCCTAAATTTTTATTAGCAATACATTGTTTACCTGGATCATTCCCTGATAGAGTAGCAGACAGGGTATGATTTCAAGAGCGCAAAAGTACAAAATTAATAGGAAAGCCGCACTTAATTGATGAAAAAAAAGCTTTACCCACTTATAAAACATCAATATTTTAGTAAAAATTAGAATAATTAGTCCGATTATCACTAAATTGGTCAGGTTCAGATCGAAATAAACAAGGAATAGAACAAAAGGAAAAAGGGCGAATCCGACGTAATATATGAGCGTAGAATAAGATTCCAACCATATATTTGTCTTGTTTTTGTCAAAAAACACCCATCCGAGGAACATATAAAGTAACCATTTCAGTAAAAAATAGGCAAGACAGAAGCCGACATAAATCCCCAATAGCAGGAGAGGGGAGACCTTGGTCATCAGCATCGGACATGTATCATGAAAATAATTGAAGAACACGATACCTGTCAATACACAGGTCTGCACTACCAGTACGAGTAGATAGCGCACATCGGCTGCCGTAGAACTATCAAAAATGCTTGTCCGCTCGCGATGCAATACAAAGTCTTTCACCTGTTGGGTGAGAAACTTCTTTCCACGAGCCAGAGCGATGGAGGAAAGAAAGAAGCAGGCAAGCAATGTCAAGGCAATCACATCATCCGTACGGGGAGAGTAGGAGATAGGGATTCCCTCGAATCCGGAGTTCAGAATATCGGCTATCATATGGCTGCAAATTTACGGATAGAAGCGTCCCATACGGGAGTTGTCTGAAGTAACTCCACCGCTTCTTCCGGTGTTTGTGCCACTTTCCATATATCACCGTGTTGCTGGCGCATGAAGTTTTCCTCTATTGCCCGTTCGAGCATTTGGAACAGCGGATCAAAAAAGCCGTTTATATTCAGAATGATAATCGGATTCAGATACAGTCCGAGCTGTTTCCATGTGATGATTTCAAGCAATTCTTCCAGAGTGCCGCATCCGCCCGGCAAGGCAATGATGCCGTCGCTCAGATTCGCCATCTTCTGCTTGCGTTCGTGCATGGAAGTGACTTCGATCAATTCCGTCAACCCTGTGTGATGCCAGTTCTGTTCGACCATGAAGTGGGGGATAACACCTGTCACCTCACCGCCATTCTTCAGAACTGCGTCGGCTATGGAGCGCATCAGTCCGATGCTTCCGGCACCGTTTATCAGACGGATATGTTGTTTGGCAAGCAGGCGGCCGAGTTTTTCGGCTGCTTCAAAATATACGGGGGCTATCTTAGTGCTGGATGCGCTGTATACGCATACGGAATGTATCTGATTCATTGTCTTTTGCAAGTTTACTGGATGAATGGGTACAAAAGTACAAAGAAATCATATACATATCAAAATGAATGTGCAATTTATGTCAAAGTGAAGATAGAAGAATAAACACAAAGGCAAGACTGCATATTCTATTTCTATAAATAGCACAGTCAAGCCTATATTCTCCTACTTCAACACTCATTATTTAAATATTGGCATAAAAACAGAAAATTGAATATTTCGTGAAGTTACTTTTCCAACACCACTAGTATTCATCAGATTGCAAGTACCTTGTTTATAAGATAGTTGTAGTTCAAGCCATTTCAGCGTATAACTAACTCTTGCCACAATAGGTATATCGATCGCATTTTTTTTGCTATTATAAGTAGATGCACCCAATCGATTTACATACCAAGCCACATCTGCTCCGACTCCAAGTCTAAAATTAGAAAAACATTCATAACTGAACACAGTCCCTATTGATAGATATTTTCCGTTTACACTATACTTAGGACTATCCGAATTGAAGGCTTGATAATCAGTCCCCTGCGAGCCAAAAAGAGCAATGCCATCCATTGCAAATTTACGATTACCCCAATACTGCCGATAAGCATATCCAATATGATAATGAAGTTTATATCCCTCAAAATTACTGGAAACCACACTCACTTTTTCATGCAATGTTCCTAAAGAGCCTCCTAAAACAGGACCATGTTCCTGTGCAGATAATGATGCTGTAACAAATAGCAAAGCTATAAATATTAAATTAGTAATTGTTTTCATTAGAAGTTCAGTTTTTATTATTTAATATACAAATGATGAGGACAAAAGAGTTTATGGTTGTTGCTACTTTCGTCCTCATTTACACTTTTATAATCTCACAGTGGCAAATCCTCTTTGGTCATACGGCACACCCCGAGACCAGATTTCTATTGTACCCGTACACTCTTGTGCTAACTTACGTCCAAAAACTTTGGTTACATTTCCACCCATTTCTTTGGTATCAATAGCAAAAGGAATACCATCTTTATTTACATACACTGGACCATACCCCAGTAGTTCTCCTTGAGCAAACTCAAAACCACGAAGGTTTACTTTAGCATGGTATGTCGTAGAGTAACGGCTCCATCCAAAGACTCCTTTCTTTTGCGAAGTAAAATTAGCATGTATTATTCCTGATGAAACAGATAAATATAATCCTACTTTTCTATCTTTTTGACGACTATATGCTTCGTTTATAGAACTTAAATCTGAAACAGACGAACGAGTAGAAACCGTAAATTGTTGTTGACGCTCTTTAAAGTCAGTATATACCTTATCCACAACCAAAGAATCGCCAATCATAAATTCACCTTTCATATTAACAAAGTATTCATTGGCTACATAAACAAGCCTTGAATAAGGTGACAGATCAGTAGCATCGATAGTATTAAACATAAATACATCACCATATTTATGTTTATATTTCTCATATAGAACATCAAACTCCGCTTTATCAGCAGCTTGATTACAGATTTTATCCAACTCACCATCCGCTTCTTGCATCAGAATCATCTGAGACTTAAAAGATAATGAATTAAGAAAACTAACTTGTTCTGAAGTAGACATTGCACTCACTTTCAAAAGAGCATTCTCGTACGATTCCACATCTTTAAATTTAATCATAGTACCGTCGTTTATTACTTCTATTTCAGAATTAGCATTCGTCGGTTTAACCATATTCACTTCCTATTCATCATTGGTACAAGAAATAAATGCACCTAAACATACTGTTAGTGTCAGTGTTGAAAATAGTTTTTTCATTGTTTTTTCTTTTTTAGTTAATATCAATTCGTAGTTGCAACTATCTTTATGCTATTTTTTATGACTCAATTATTTAATGGCTTTTTCTATCCTTCAATAATCCTGTACTCAAAATACCCTTACCAAAACTTTGACCAGATTATCTGCTACAAAAGTAGAGATAATGGAGGTATCGACCTAGATATTCAATTCAGTAATAATTCAGAAATAAAAAATGCCATTTGATCTAAAAACTGAATTATTTCTGAACTCATCCATACTAAACAATCAGACAATTAGCCTTTAATTTGCAAAAAAAATAAACGAACGATCATGATGAAAAAACTACTATTTATTGCAATTATTGCAGTATTAGGATGCACAGCACTCCAAGCTAAAAATCGCATCAGAATAAAAAGAGAGTCTTGGGAAGTAAAAGCAAGTACTAGAGTGCCAATATCTACCCCCCTTAATCTTTACTACGAAGGGAGTACACTCTTTATTCATGCTAATATAGATTTAGAAAACATTATAATTGAAGTAAAGGATTCCTTCAACAAAACTATCTACCTAGACCTTACAAGTATTCAAGCTAACAATGAACATGTATTTACTCTGGAAAATATATCTTCCGGAGAATATATTATCGAAATAAAATCCGGCGAAAACTATATTATCGGTTGTTTTATATTATAAGTCTTGATATATGTGTATATTTGCGCAAATAAAATCGCAATGATACATACATTCAAATGAAACAAAGACGAAAATTTATACTATTCTATTTAAGCATTATATGCCTATTCTCATGCACTGCCCCATACCCCAACACAATACTGCGGGTGGAAAATATTATTAAAGAATATCCAGATAGTGCATTAACCATTTTAGACTCTCTGAGTGAGAGTATCACAAAGGAATCACAATCAGCAAAAATGTACTATTACCTGCTGTTAACAGAGGCACGTGACAGATGTTACGTGCCTCATACGTCTGATTCTCTAATGTTATCCGTCACTGATTATTATGAAAGAGAGAATGATAAGGACAAACTGATAAAATCCTATTATTACACAGGCAGAGTATACCTTGATCTTCATGAAGGTCCTACAGCACTTTCTTATTTCCACAAAGCTTTTGATATCTCTACAGATAGCAAGAACTACGCTTTATTGGGGCGAATATACAGCCAAATGGGAACTCTATTTGCCTATGAAGGTCTCACAGAGGAAGTACTACAAGCTTATCGAAACGCTTATCACTACTTACAACTAGGCAAAGACAGTCTTACTAGCGCTTATGCACTACGAGATTTAGGAAGAGCATTCAATTTACTTGAGATAACAGACAGCACAATCTATTATTATAACAAAGCATACCAATTAGCTAATAGCAATGGAGACATACAAAGGGAAGTAAATATTCTCGAAGAATTGGCAGGCATCTATATTCAAATGGGAAAATATGACGAAGCATTGAAAACGCTACAAGAAACAAATAGTAAATGGCAAGATGAGAAAGATATAAATTATGATGTTTGGGGAAATTTCTATGTAAGTATAGGACAAAAAGATTCAGCAGCCTATTACTTCAAGAAAAATATAGGACATAATAATGTATATTCAGACATAGGAGCCTATCGGAATTTATATGAAATAGAAAAAGAACGTGGCAACTATGAAGAAGGATTAGCATATCTGGAGAAATATACAGAATGTTCTGATAGCATTTACGACATATCCAACACAGAATCTTTGCGAAAAATAAAGGCTTTGTATGATTACCAACATATTGAGAAAGAAAAAGAATATTTGCGCAAGAAAAATGCAGAACAACGAGCATGGATCATCTTTATTGTTATTGCCATCGTTTTAGGAGTTATCATCCTTATTCGATATAATAGAAACAGGAAAGCTATGATTCGGGAACAAGAGAAAAAACTTCATGAGATTAACGAACAACAATATCGGAAAAGCCAACTATATATAGAAGAAAACAAGAAAAAAATTGAAGAATTAAAAGAAAAGGTAAAATCGTTCGAACAGGAAAACAATGATTTACAACAAAAACTTTTACTTGCAAAAAAGGAAAAGCTAGAACAAACCAATCAAGCTATCGAAACATCACAAAGAGAACAAGCATTACTTGAGGAAGCGCTTAGAAGGTCTGATATTTATGCTTATTGTTATCGTGCGATAGAAGATTCCTCGATCAGACTCACCGAAACAGAATGGAAAGAACTAGAAAATATCATTAATGATACATATGACAATTTCACCAACAAGTTATTCATACTGCATCCCTCTATTACCAAGATGGAACTACGTATTTGTTTACTGTTAAAAATTAAAATTCCAGTTTCTACAATTTCACAATTGGTATGTCGTACACAAAGCGCTGTATCTATGAGCAGAAAACAGCTTTATAAGAAGATATTCAATAAAGAAGGGACACCCGCAAACCTAGATGACTTCATTGTCTCTTTTTAAAAAGATGAACTAAATCTCTGATATTCCACACAAAGAAGAAATACCCGCATTCAGAATCTTCAGTTTCACCCGCAAACGCCCTGTCGGAAGGGGATAGCGGCTGAAGGCACAGTTTTACAACTCCATTCTTGAAGCTTTATGAAGGGAGTAAGGTGCTTCAGTCCTTTCAGTCCCCAAAAACAATTTCGAACTTGATACCGTTCAAGATATCAGATGGTACCTCTCAGTGTGTCAGAAAGTACCATTCCGCAGGTCAGCCAGTACCATTCCGCAAGTCAGCCAGCACCATTCAAGGAGTTGGAAATCTCCCCATATTTTATTCATTCCTACACAGGCTTTCCGCTAATTACTATCCGAGTCACTGTGTATAATGAATAAACTCTGCCAACAGTTGAAATAGAACCTGCATTTACCTCAAACAGAGCCTGTATTCAAGATAAACAGAGCCTGTATCCAAGGCAAACAGACCCTCTGTTTGATCAGAACACACTCTTCGCTTGATTGATCTGAAATAAGCCGGCAGCTCGCCAACTTTCACCTCGGAGGCGAACAGACTTTAGCTCGGCGATGAATGAAGTTCAGCTCAGGGCTTACAAAATTTAGCCCGTATGTCAGGGCTGAAAGAACTGAAACCACCTGCCCCCTTTCAAAGTATGTCAGAGACGGGGTTGTAAAGCAGTGTTTTCAGCCGCTATCCCCTTCTGACAGGGAGCTTGCGGACGAAACTGAAAAAGCTGAATGCAGATTACAGGATAATAATAGCATAGAATAAAAGTCATACATCTTTCATTCAATTGTTGTACATCTCCGCCCCAAACGTTATACATCATCAACCTAACTGTAGTACTGAAACCCAGCAACTGAAGTACTTCTCACAACCAAGTCATGTACTATATATCACAACCCATACTTTGTGTCAGAAATCAAAAAATAGTCATCTGCTGTTTACAAGTTTGTCAACCGCAACAAATATAACGATTTTATTAATCATAACTTATAAACAGTTCAAATTCAACCTATTTATAAGTCGTAACTTATAAAATCGCCCGAATAACAAAAGCCGCAATCCATCTCTCCCGTATAAGAAGAGATGAGATTGCGGCTCACTATGGACTAAATAGCCGTAAAGCTATAAGCTGATTTCAAATAAAATTACAGACCAAAAGCTGCCTTGATCTTATCCACGTAGTCCAGTTTCTCCCATGTAAAGAGTTCTACTTCTACGGTCTTATTGCCCTCATAGCGGGAGAAGAACGTTTTCGATACCACTTGCGGCTCACGTCCCATGTGGCCATAAGCGGCAGTTTCCTGATAGATCGGGTTACGAAGTTTCAGACGCTCTTCGATAGCTTTCGGACGAAGGTCGAACAACTGGTCGATTACACGGGCAATCTCGCCATCGGTCATATTCACGTGGCTACGCCCGTAAGTGTCCACGAAGATGTTGATCGGGCGTGCTACACCGATAGCATAGCTCACCTGTACAAGCATTTCGTCGGCAACACCTGCCGCAACCATATTCTTAGCAATGTGACGGGCAGCATAAGCGGCACTACGGTCCACCTTGCTGGGGTCTTTTCCGGAGAAAGCACCACCACCGTGAGCGCCTTTGCCACCGTAAGTATCCACAATAATCTTGCGGCCTGTCAGACCGGTATCTCCGTGAGGACCACCGATCACGAACTTTCCGGTCGGATTGACGTGATAGACGATCTGATCATTGAACAATGCCAGTACTTTATCATGATGGATAGAAGCAATGACACGGGGCATCAGGATTTCGATAACGTCACGACGGATGATAGACAGCATTTCTTCGTCAGCTTTGAGCTGTGCTTCGGCAGAGTCATCAGCCGGCTGAATAAAGTCATCGTGTTGCGTAGAAACAACAATAGTATCAATACGGACAGGAGTTCCGTTGTCGTCATATTCAATCGTCACCTGGCTCTTGGCGTCCGGACGGAGGTAGGTCATCACCTTTTCTTCGCGGCGGATATCAGCCAGCACCTGCAGAATGCGGTGTGCCAGATCAAGCGAAAGCGGCATATAGTTTTCTGTCTCGTTCGTTGCATAGCCGAACATCATGCCCTGATCGCCCGCACCCTGTTCCATCGGGTCCTGACGCTCTACGCCACGGTTGATGTCGGGACTTTGCTCATGAATGGCAGAAAGCACACCGCAAGAGTTACTTTCGAACATGTACTCTCCTTTAGTGTAACCGATTTTCTTAATCACTTCACGTGCGATGAGCTGGAGGTCAACGTACGCTTTAGTTTTCACTTCACCCGCTAATACTACCTGTCCGGTAGTTACTAGTGTTTCGCAAGCTACTTTAGAACTGGGGTCGTAAGCCAACAGTTTGTCAAGCACGGCGTCCGATATTTGATCGGCTACCTTGTCGGGGTGTCCTTCCGACACCGATTCGGATGTAAATAAGTATCCCATCTTTTTAAATTAAAGATTATAAATTGAAAATTAAAATTGGGAAAATAAAGAGGGGAGGAAGAGAGCTGCGGAAGCATTGCCGAAAAGGCGTCAACAAGACGTGTTTTAGCATTTTTTTCCGTGGTTGCAAGCTGCTCAAATCTGTCCACACTTTCATTTCGGGGACAAAGATAGGTATTATTCGGAGATTATATTTATCTTTGGGCAATGTTTAACACATATATACAGGAAATTGGTATGAGAACAATTACATTAATGCAATATGTATTTTCCATTATCCTTCTGGTCATCATCTTCCTCGTCATGGATTATTTCTGGAAAGGAGACGAATTTTCATGGACGTATGAGTTTGCAAAAGGAGGAATCGGCGGAACTATCATCTGCCTTCTGAACCGTCATTTATTCCTCCGCCATCCTAATCCTAAACAGAAAAAAATATGATTATCAACAATAAATTAAGAACTCTTTTTGTACTGGCGCTTTATATAGGATTCACCATTGCCATTTACGCCATTGTATGCCACTTCCTGAAGATTGAGTTTCAGGATATTCACTTGTTATATGCAGTATTGGTGGGCTGTGTGGCTTATCTGCCGAGGTTTATCGCCGAAAAGAAAAGTAAAAAGTAAAAGGATAAGCAAGGGGAAGAGAATGCTGTATTATTTTTCTATCTGCGCCAGCAGCACCTTCATTGCCTTTCCCAATACCGGATGCACCAGTTCGGGGGCAATCTCCGTTAAGGGGCGCATCACGAAGTCACGTTCCGCCATCAAAGGGTGGGGGAGGTTGAGTGCTGCTCCGGAAGGAGAAGTAACCGAAAGTATCAGATCATCATAAAGCAGCAGGTCTATATCAATCAGCCGGTCGCTATATACGCCACCGACAGACTTATGCGTACGTCCCAGTTCCCGTTCGATCTCCTGCGTCTTCTGCAGTACTTCCAGAGGCGACAGTTCCGTTTCTACACACGCCGCCGCATTCAAGAAACTATGCTCCGAATCGAATCCCCAAGGGGCAGTGATGTAAAAAGCAGACAGGGAAATGACTTTCCCTACCTGCTCCTCTATCTTTTGCACGGCAGTCCGGAGATTCTGTTCTTTATCTCCCAGATTAGTGCCGAGACTTATATACACTTTCGCCATTACCGGTCTATTCTACCTTAAACTCCCGCTCCCTGTCCAAAGGAACAAAGAACTCTACTTTGCCACATTTCGGGCAGACGTATAAGTCGAATGCTTCGCGATTCTGGAATAACTCAAACAAGTTTCCAAAAATGCCCGTGTTCATTCCTTCATGAAACTCATATTTTCCGGAATAAACCATCCTGACCTGACAACGCAGACAGTCGATAGACCGCCCGCTGTCATCACTCTCTTCCGCCGGAGTCATATCCAATATCTTATCGTCCGGAAAGCTGTAATTACAGTTCCAGCAGATTTCAAAGCTATCTTCTACTTCTTCGTGGCATTTGGGACAGATTTTCATAGCGGTATCTTTTCGTTTATTTATCCAGAATCAGCATCGCATCACCGTATGTACCGAAGCGATAACCTTCCTTCAACGCTACATGATAAGCATCCATCACCTGTTCGTAACCACCGAAAGCGGCCACAATCATCAGCAGTGTAGACAACGGCATATGGAAGTTGGAAATCATCGAATTGGCCACAGTAAACTCATACGGAGGGAAGATAAACTTGTTGGTCCAGCCTTCAAATTCTTTCAAATGTCCGTCGGTGCTCACCGCACTTTCGATAGCACGCATCACAGTTGTACCTACCGCACACACGTTTTTACCCTTATCCTTGGCACGGTTGACCGTATTGACAGCTTCCGCGTTTACAATCATCTGCTCGGAGTCCATCTTATGCTTCGTCAAGTCTTCTACGTCGATATCACGGAAGTTGCCCAGACCGGCATGCAAGGTGATATAAGCGAAATCAATACCTTTGATTTCCAGACGCTTCATCAGCTCACGGCTAAAGTGCAGGCTGGCTGTCGGAGCAGTTACCGCACCTTCGTTCTTGGCGAAGATGGACTGGAAACGTTCCGAATCTTCCGGCTCTACAGGACGGTTGATGATGGAATGGGGCAGGGGAGTCTCACCCAGAGCATAGAGGGCTTTCTTGAACTCATCGTGCGGTCCGTCATAAAGGAAACGGAGCGTACGGCCGCGGGAAGTGGTGTTGTCTATTACTTCCGCTACCATCGAGTCGTCGGCACCGAAATACAACTTGTTGCCGATACGGATTTTACGGGCAGGATCTACCAGCACATCCCACAGACGGAGTTCTTCGTTCAGCTCACGCAACAGGAATACTTCGATACGAGCTCCCGTCTTCTCCTTATTACCATACAGACGTGCCGGGAATACCTTCGTATCGTTGAATATAAATACGTCTTTATCATCAAAGTAGTTCAAAACATCCTTGAACATCTTGTGTTCAATCTCTCCAGTACGACGGTGCAACACCATCAAGCGCGACTCATCTCTATACTTCGTAGGATGCAAAGCGATTTTATCCTCGGGTAACTTAAATTTGAATTGTGATAGCTTCATATCTATTCCTTATTACGTTAATTATTATCTTCGTCGTTTTCTATTTCCTGCCGGTCGATCCACTCTTTAAAGTGTTCGGGGTCCAGGCAATCTTCCAGACGGACATCCCCCACACGTGTGCGGATCAGTTCCGTCAGATGGGCTCCGCTCTGAAGCACTTCGCCGATGTCACGGGCCAGGGCACGGATATACGTCCCTTTGCTGCACACCACGCGGATTCGGATCGTCGGTTCCGGATCGTCCAGACGGCATTCAAGCAACTCTATCTCATCAATAACAAGTTGCTTCGCCTTTAGTTCCACCTCTTCACCTTTACGTGCCAGCTCATAAGCGCGCTTGCCGTCCACCATGCAGGCGGAAAAGGCAGGGGGCACCTGCTCGATGGCACCAAGGAAGTGCGTCAGTGTTTCTTCCACCAGCTCCCGGGTGATATGTCCGGTAGGGTAGGTGGCATCTATTTCATGTTCCAGGTCGTACGAGGGAGTGGTAGCGCCCAGCCGGAGCGTGGCTACATATTCCTTGGTATGATACTGAAATTCTTCTATTCGTTTCGTAGCCTTGCCGGTGCAGAGGATCATCACTCCCGTGGCGAGAGGATCGAGCGTTCCGGCATGACCTACTTTCAGTTTTTTCACTCCTATCCGGCGGCAGATATGATAGCGGACGTGTCCTACTACCTTAAATGATGTCCAGCCGAGAGGTTTATTGAAAAACAGTACTTCTCCTTTTTTAAAATTCACGTTATAGAGTTATAAATAACGAGTTGTGAGTGGGAGTAAAATGACCCACGACTTACAACTGCGTAATAATTACCGCCAATCCCGCTATTGCACAATAGATGGCAAAGTAGATCAGCTTTCCTTTCTTCACAATATTAATCATCCACTTGCAGGCAAGGCAACCGGCTACAAAAGCCGCCAGAAAGCCAACAATCAATGATAACGCAGGGATATCCCCTACTACATCTTCACCTTTCATCATCTTTACACTATCAAGCAACGCTTCCCCGAGAATGGGAGGGATCACCATCAGAAAAGAGAACTGCGCCAGTTTTGCCTTGTTATCTCCCAACAGAAGTCCCGTAGCAATAGTAGATCCCGAACGGGACAGCCCCGGCAACACCGCACAAGCCTGTGCCAGACCAATGATAAAGGCATCTTTCATCGAAATCTTATCCTTTTGGCGTGGCTTATAATAGTACGAGAATGACAGCAGGGCAGCAGTCAGCAACAGCATACAGCCTACAATCATCAGTCCCGAACCGAAAATAGCTTCTACATAATCTTTAAAGAATACGCCTACAATACCAATCGGTATCATCGAAATCACGATATTGATCACATAACGAGTCTCATCGTTCATCTGAAACTTGAATAATCCTTTGAAAATCCAGTCAATCTCTTTCCACAGAATCACCAGCGTACTACATACGGTAGCTACATGCACGACAATCGTAAATGCCAGATTCTCTTCCCCTTGTATCCCAAACAATGCCGATCCGATGGCCAGATGGCCACTGCTGCTTACAGGCAAATACTCTGTCAATCCCTGAATCAATCCGAGGATCATTGCTTCCAACCAACTCATAATTTCTTTTTATTATTCTTTTGTTTTAGGTTTACGCAACACTGCGTATATCATCGATATAAAGCCAAACAGGCAAACAACAGGTGCTACCTTGATTCTGCGTACACTGAAAATATCCGGTTCGAAAACCGTTTCGGACGACGTAGGTCCCGTCATCAATAGAAATCCGATAATGACAATCGCCATCCCTATCGCGAGCAAGATAAAGTTCACTTTATCGAAGGCAAATTTCTGTTTGTCAGACATAAGCTTATTTTGTTACAAGTTACTAAATTTCCAACTATATGTTATTCTCCTAAATATAATATAAGGTATTGGCTTTCATCCTCAGATATTTATTCATCGAGATGTAAGCACACAACCACGTTATCACTATTCCGAATACCAGCACGCTGCCGCAGACAATGAGCATCACTTCGGGTGTGATGACCTGAATCAGCTCCTGCTCGTACGTCACCGCCCAGTAGGCAGTTCCCATCAGAATGGCATCGGCAAGCATACCTGCCAATACGCCGCTCCACACGTTTTTCCGCAGGAAAGGTCCGCGGATAAAACTCCAGCTGGCACCCACCAGCTTCATGGTATGAATGAGGAACCGCTTGGAGTAGATGGCAAGCCGTATCGTATTGTTAATCAGTGCAAAGGATATGAAGGTGAGCACCACCGCCAGCGCCAGCAGCACAAGGCTGATGTTCCGTATATTCTCATTGACGGCATCGATCAGCTCTTTCCGATAGAGCACATCCTGTATGTTAGAGTTCTTCTTGATCATTTTCTCTATCTTCGCGATACTGTCGGAATTGGCATAATCGGAGTGAAGTTTGATTTCAAGGGAGGCCGTGAAAGGGTTATAGCCAAGAAACTCTTCGGGATCGGTGCCCATCGCCTCCGTCTGCTCTTTCAGAGCCTGTTTTTTGGAGATGTACTCGGACTGCTTCACAAAAGGTTCCTGATTCAGTTTCTTCTGGAGTTTCAGAATATCCGCCTCCTTCATGTCATCACTGATAAGAACGGAGAAACTGATATTTTCGCGGACGTATACAGACATATTGTGCGCTGTGAGCACAAAGAACACAACCAGCCCCAACAGCAGCAACACCAATGTCGTACTGATACTGGACGTTATGAATTGCATATCGAACAGTGACTTCGACTTATATCTGTTTTTATTTCCCATGCGCTATCTTTTTTTCCGGAATACGTAAATCATCGAACTGCTCCGTTCTTTCCGCCCCAACGTGCTGAACCACGCAAGCGTCCCCACATACATCCCTTTGAGGAAACTGCACGAACTGCCGCGATGTTTCTCACTCAACATCGATACATAGAACGCATCAAACGGCATCGGATGACGAGCCGCCATAATGAATCCATGACGGGAAGCCAGCTGCTGAATAGTGACGGGAGTGAAATGCCAGAGATGGCGGGGGACATCGTATGCCGCCCAATATTCACCATAACGTCCTGCATCATAGGAAGAACAGTTGGGCACTGCCACAATGAGCATCCCTTTCTCTGTCAGCAGTTCACGAAGCATTTCCCATGTTTCATTGAGGTGTTCCAGATGCTCCATCACGTGCCAAAGGGTGATCACATCAAAACTGCCGGGAGCAAACTCCTGCAAAGCGGATTCGGGTTTTACGTCCAAATCGAAATGCTCCTTTGCAAAAGCACGTGCCTGCGGACTTTTCTCCACTGCTTCCACCTTCCATCCACGGCGTGCCATGGTGTCGGCAAAGTATCCGGTTCCCGTCCCGATATCGAGCAAACGCCCTCTTTTACGGTGTGCTTCTCTTGCTACCAGACGCGCTTTGCGACCCAGCATATAGGAACGTACATAATGGTAGATGGTATTCATCGCGCCCTTGCGCGTATCAGTGTGGGAAATGTAATCGGGAGTCTCGTAATACTTGCCTATCTCTGCTTCTACCGGCACACCTTGCGTGAACGTAAATCCGCAGTCTTCACACGAACACAGTTCAAACTGTTCGCCCGAAGCATAAAAATCCGTACAAGTCATGACGCGTTTCAAGTGCGTACTGCCACACACCGGACAAGCATTTATAATGAGTTTCTCCATTAATTTCTAAGCAAAATTAAGTGCTGCCTCGATTCACAAGACAACACTATTCCCGAATTTGGTGCAAAGAAACAAATAAAAAGTGATGGATTGGGCTTTCGTTAAGTACTTTTAATAATATAACGTTACTCTGACACTTATTTCAAAGTGTATCTCAAAACAGAGAATGAAATTAAATGTGAATCAACTTCCCTCAATCAGAACAGCCATTTCTCAGTACATGAAGAATGGATAGGAATCATCTCGTAGAATCAGAAATATACAACACAAGTACGGACTGAACAGGAAAAACGGAAGGATTCGCGATTGGCATATTTCCGAATCACACAGATTTTACTTTATAGCGATCAATAAAACACAGATAAGATCAAAAACATAAATTCCGAATATGTATTTCATCATTTAACTTTCAATCTAACATTTTCAAACTCTTCTGTAACTGACGACATCCGGAGCAAAACAAGCACTCAAAGTACCTTTTTACCCGTTCCTTTAAATGAAGCGAAGTGCTTCTCACCGACCAACGAGTCGTTCCTTTAAAACCAACGAAGCTTTTCTTTAAATGAAACGTCTCCTAACATTGGTAGTTATCATGCATATTTCACCTATTTATATCCAAAAGCAAGATCATTCCTGCATATTCTTGCAGCTTTTTATGCAGTATTTCTTCTATCAGGATAAGTCTGAACATCCCCTTTTTAAAAGTAATCTTCAAAATAGAACATATAATTTGTGAGGGTATTCATGCGGGAACGTATCTTCTAATTTAATAGGCTACCACAAGCTATGATATCAATTACAGCGGATTTTTTCTCCACCATTAAAATATCTCAAATGAAAATTCTAGTTAATTTCAGTGTCATAACCTATTTGTGTAAAAGCTGATTTATCTAATTACTTATCTTTGATGTATACCCATATTCGTGGATCTTGTCCATGATAGCCATCAGGCATATCATCTGGATATGAAATACCTAATATTCTACTAACTCTCTTTTCACTCAGCGCTTTTTTCCCTTCCAAATAAAAAAGAATATATTTATCTTTGTAATTCATAGCATTGGTAGGTAAAATTTACCCCCTGACAGGCAACTGCCAGGGGAATAGTCAATACTATTGATACGTATATCAAAGAAATAATCACTTTTCTCATAATCACCAAAATGAAAAATTTACTTTATTTCAACCCATCCTCTACTTCAATGAATAAATTAAGTGATTCATCTATTTCAAGATCCACAACCTTTTGACTCTCGAAAAGTCAAATTGTTCGTGCCATCAAACCATGACAGCTGTAATATCATCTTCTGATGTAGCAATTCATTTTCCATCTTTCTGAACTTCCCAATAGCAATATGTCATTATACGATTCCCACTATCAAATTCCATAAGAATAATTGAGTAATTACCTCCATCAGAACTACTATATACGATGTTACAACCTATATTCTTTTTTAATTCAGTATTAAAATTCATATTATCTAAATAAATCAATTTTCACATAGCTCCTCGAATAAAAGGTACCCCAACATGAGTATATATATCGTTTCATGTCAGGGTAACACTTATTAATGCAAGAGGCCAATCTATATCAAAATATCTATAATTATTTCATATTTATAATCTTCCTTATTTGGAATACTACAAACCAGATAATAATAATAATCGTAAATAAATGAGGTATAAGTTCTGTACCATAATACCAATAATCATCTTGCATATCTGAGACATTTTTAACCATAGTCCCAAAAACAAAATTAATTAATTGAAAAAATAATGCACCTAAACTTAGTAGCACTGCAACTACTCTGAAAATAATTTTCAATATGTTATTGTCCATAATTTATTTGTATATTTGGATTTTGTATTAACCATGAATCTAAGATTGGCATAAGTTGATTCCAAGTTATACCATTGTTAGCATTCCAAAAACTTCCACTATCAATCCAATCTCTATGCCTATATTGATACCCTTCATTGCTTTTCTTTCTTATTTTATAATTCGCATTAGGAATATCTCTGCTACCATCTATTGGAAGACTTAATCCTTGTACCCAATCATTAGTAATCGTAGCATCAATCAAAAATGTTCCAACCGAGCCCATCAATTCAGAAGGCAACCATGTATTTAGATGAATTGAGAAATCAACATTCCAACCTTGCTCTTTTAAATATCGAATAATACCTTCTGAAAAAGCACCTCCCATACTATGAGAAATAATTCGGAATACATCCTCTTGTGGATTCATACCCATTATCAATTGTTTGTAATTTTCTTTAGCATATGCATATCCATCTAAATTTCTTAAAAAGGTAGAACTACGCAAATAGTTAAAATCAAAGTCGGTGAAATAGGCACTTTGATCATTAAAAAAGTTTTTTGCACCTTTAACAAAAGAACTATTTACTCCTCCCCAATAAGTGCCACCTCCTCTAGGAGATCCAAACCCTAAATACCCATTAACAAAAATAATCTTCTGCCCATCGGGGTCAATACAATTATGTGGTGTATTTAATCCATATACATACGAACTAATTGAATAATACTTCTCACTCATCGGATCAACCGCATGCCATCTACCAAGCGCTGCATCATACATACGCGCCCCATAATCATACCAATCAAGACCATTCTTCCTATCAAGTTCTTTACCGTTATACTTACGAATGTTTATCTACTAATGTACTCTCTGCAAATGACACCTCATAAGGATAATAGTGATTAGTCCGGACAACTGTTCCATCAAACTTTGCTACCACACGGCTATTACCCTGATGATCCTGAAGATAAAAAGAATACTGCCCATCTTCAATATAGCCAACTTCATTTAAACTGCTGTAATTCTAATCCCACTTAAAAAAACGTCGTATTCTCTCTTCTTTATCATAAACCCCTTTATTATAAATATACCTTACCCTTTTTGATAAAGAATCTCTTAAGTCACTCGAATAAACTGCATCATTATGCATTATTCTAAATTTCTGTGGGATATTATTAATATTCAAGAAGCAAAAAGTCGAATCGCTAAACAGCTTATACATAGACATCCAAATATCCTTATCCGGTAAATTCTGAAGAAATGAATGGGGAGGTTCACTATCATATTTCAAGGATTTAAAATCATGAGGGGCAATAGCAACTGGAAGTGAATCCCTCAAAACCAATTTTAATGTATCCGGTCCATTTATTACAGCATAGCACATACTCCTCGCTGAATTCCTCGATAATAGCAAAACGGAATCAGTCTGATTTCTTACAAATATTTCTCCTGAGAATCTTTCTACATAATTCTTCAGACTATCAATCTCAAGTTCAAAAAGGTCCGGAATATATGAACTGGGAACAATAATATCGTGCGAAGTCAATCCCATCAATGCAGTTTTCTCCTGGGGTATATCTCCAGAAAAATACGACCAAAGTTCCGGATATTCAAATAGACGATAATAATTAGGCAACATCTTTACTAAGATATGTTTATCTTCATATTTTCGAAGAGCCAACAGCCAATCACGACCTCTGTTTAAACATAAATTTTCATGAAAGTTAGAGTCCGAAACAAAACCTCTCTCAAACAATTCTGTGCGTGACATTTCAGGCTCATCTAATTCGATAAAGCAAAGATATCTTTCTTTATACTTTATCACTCTGGAAGGTAACTCAGCACCATCAGAACCAGGAGAATCTGATTCACCGATATAATAAAGTGAATTAGAATCTGTCGAAAACACTTCATCTATTTCTATATATGTCGTAAGTAAATAGCCACTATCTATCAGCACTTCCACCTGTTTTGCTACACGCTGATGAATATCTTCCAAAGAAGGGGAGGGGGATATGCATCCCCCCAGTATAATAAATAGAACAACATAGACTAATTTTCTCATAAGCATATCATTTACGTTTTATATATTGCAATAAATCTGTAGCATCATATACACGAATAGAATTTACCCGACTTGCATTTTTGGTATATTCATATATCATACCCTTTTTATCAGTACTCACACGGTTATCTTTCATATACACAGCATTCTTACGTTGTGGCTTAGCTAAGTTAAAATCATTACCAGCTCCACCTTTCGTTCCTCCGAGCAAATGAGAATGAATATCTATAACTTTTTCTCCTTTCACAGAAAGTTTATTTTGAGCATATACACCATTATCTACCCCATATGGATCTCGATCTGTCGCAACAACAGCTGTTCTTGTACCATTATCATCATAAACATCTAACTTCCATTCAACAGTTGTGTGATCAGCAGCAAATTTAAAAACAGTAGCAGCTGTCTCCAAATCTTGAGTACTTCCATAAGATTTCTTCACCCGATTTTCCTTCTGCTCTTTCGCCTGCATACTATGTATTTCCCCAAGTAACCCCTGATTTACAGTTACTGAAATAGAACGATCACTGGAAAGATATAAATTATCTGTTGAGCCTTTACCTCTCTTATCAATAGGAGTCTCATTAAATAATCTTCCTGATCTGCTGATAACATAATCATCCTTTCCGTCTAAGTCTATCCTCAACACAGGATTGTTCTTACAATAAGTATACGGACTCCAACTATAATACTTCTCACTCATCGGATCAACCGCATGCCATCTACCAAGCGCTGCATCATACATACACGCCCCATAATCATACCAATCAAGACCATTCTTCCTATCCAGCTCCTTACCGTTATACTAATAAGGCTGCACAGCATTACTTACCGAACTTGATAGCAGACCGCCAAACGGATAATAATGGTTCACTTCTTCAACATTACCACTCTGGTCTACAACCACACGGTTATTACCCAAATGATCCTGGACAAAATAGTGATACTTAGAATCGGCCAGTGTAACATAGCCAGCTTCTGTAAGCAACTTGACAGGGATTCCATTTTCATAGATCACATTGCCGCAATAATCAGTTACTGTAGTATCACTCCCTATGATATGCGTCGTACGAAGTTTTATTCCATCAGCATCATAAAGATAAGAAATGACATGACCGTTTTCAAATTCTATGCGACTCGGTAAATTTATAAAATTATATTGGATATCAGCCAACTTTTCACTCAAATAATATCACACAGAAATGTACACAAACAAAATAGAGGATGTGATAACACATCCTCTAAATATTTTCATAAATTTCAAATAGACAACTATTATCAGAATAAATACACTATCACTATTTTGATTTAGGTAGATATTCATCTATTTCATCTGGATGGTCACGTAAGTATTCTTTTATAAAAGACGGTAACCATTCATAAGGGGTAAGAGAATCATATAATACTTCCTGAATAAACTTTTGAAGTTGCTTTGGATTTCCCTTCATCAACACGTCATTTAAAAGCACTCCGTAACCACCGGCACCAATGCAGACTTTTATATCAGGCCTCCTTTCACCGTTTATCGGTTTTAATCTTATAAGTGAACTTACCCTAAGATCGATATAAGAATCGGGATTGGCAGGTTTCAACTGATTAACCAGAGTCAAAAAGCGATTGATAATCTTCCTATCACGAATAATTGTTTTATGGCTATCATTTCCAAATACAATGTGCAAACAATCGGTGATAGGAACATCTGTATCCACATCTCCTATAAACCAAAAATTTACATTTTCCACTTCGTTACTATCAATTAAAAATTGATTGCTTTTACATGATGTTATAAACAGTAATAGCAAAAACAATGAACCACCATAAAAACATTTTTTATGGTTCAGAAGTCCATACAGCTTTATTCCTTTTCTCATATTCCTGTGTCTTTTGTCTATCAATCACATTTGAAGTAACGCCTTTCGTTATTACAGTTTTCCCATTATGGTTTCTTCTTGTAACTTGACCGGAACGGGTTTCTCCATTAGCCCTTGAGGTTTTCTGTTCAGAACCAGTTATCACCCGCCTTTCTTCTTTTGTCTGATATTGCGAATCGCTACCTCGTGCTCTATTTACTTCATACTCTTGAGTATTTGTTTTATGTTCCAAAGCATGATCTGCTTCATGGTCAAATACGGTAGCCGGAGAATTGACTATTCCATTATCTTTTTGCGATCCCCAGTTACTCTTCCAATAAATACTTCCAGCCCCACGTGCGGCATTGGGATTATATGAGTTCTCAAACACCGCTTCCATCACATTTACCTTTATATTGGTATTCTCTACAATTGCTACCGTAGAGGCTCCACCTCCGTTTCCTGCCTTCAATCCATTCGCTTTATTATATTGATAAGCAGTAATTACAGATTGTACAAATGAATTTGGATGAGTTATGTCACCACCACTATATGAATATGAAACCTTTTTCCCAGCATCATTATTATACCAAATAACTACTGTATTTCCGTCCGGGTCAATATGATTTATCGGATTACCCATACAATAAGTATACGGACTCCAACTATAATACTTCTCACTCATCGGATCAACCGCATGCCATCTACCCAATGCAGCATCATACATACGCGCCCCATAATCATACCAATCAAGACCATTCTTCCTATCCAGCTCCTTACCGTTATACTTATAAGGCTGCACAGCATTACTTACCGAACTTGATAGCAGACCGCCAAACGGATAATAATGGTTCACTTCTTCAACATTACCACTCTGGTCTACAACCACACGGTTATTACCCAAATGATCCTGGACAAAATAGTGATACTTAGAATCGGCCAGTGTAACATAGCCAGCTTCTGTAAGCAACTTGACAGGGATTCCATTTTCATAGATCACATTACCGCAATAATCAGTTACTGTAGTATCACTCCCTATGATATGCGTCGTACGAAGTTTTATTCCATCAGCATCATAAAGATAAGAAATGACATGACCGTTTTCAAATTCTATACGACTCGGTAAATTTAAACAATTATATTGGATATTCAATATTTTCTTGTTCAAATCTTTCGTCATATTACCATTTTCATCATATTCATATTCAGCTTCTTTGTTTACTCCGTCTTTGAAATCAAAGCCATTGCCGTAAACAGAATTTGTAGCCCTATCTGATACTGATTTTAGTTGGTTCCCATTATAGGACATTGCCAGATCATCTATCAAGCCGTATCCGGTAGATGAAGTCTGTCCGGAACGTTTGATCCCTAAAATATTACTCATCTTATCGTATCCGGTTACTTGTTCATTGAAGCGATTCTGATTTTGAACGAGAACACCGCCTTCTCCATACACCGCATTCGTCAAACGATTCAAATTATCATAAGTAAAGTGGTAGCCTCTCATTATATCATCTTCACCCGATTTCCAAACCATACTGCTGATATTACCATTGTAATATGGAATACCCGTTCCGTCCGTATAATGCAATACTTGCTCAAAAGTTGAACCTGTGATACCAGTTAGCCAACTACGAATATTATACGAATAAGACGTATTCAACAGACCGTTATGGAACGTCTTCCGGGATAAGCGTCCCAAATCATCATACACATTGTCAATAAGAATCACTTCCTGAGCATCTCCCAAACGATGCAGCGCCTTTACAAGACGTTCGGCGTGATCATACTCATAGGTATAACTGTCACTCAAAATTTCATTTCCCTCCCCAGTCTGACGGTGTAAATGCCGCAAAGCGTTCCCATTAAAATCATAGGAAAAGAAATCACGGTCCATACCACCTAAATGGTTGTCAGAAACAGTTTGAGAAAGGCGACCACGATCATCATAATACATCACTGAGTAATTGTAGGGAGAATCCACTCCATATTCACCATTACGATACTGATCGTATGCATCCGTATGCAACTTAGCTATTCCTGTCAACATTCCTTTAGCACTGGATGACGTAGCGGCAAAACCTTCTTCACGGGTATATCTAAATTCATCTCTTGCCGAAAGATCTGTCCGATACATAAAGTCATAGTTATCATAATAATTGATTACCTGAACTAATGGTTTCGGCCCCACTAATCCTGCCATAAGACTTCCACTGAACTGGTACCCCCCATATTCAGAACTTCCTACGTATTGACAGACATACCAATTCGACAATCCACTAAAAATAGGTTTTAAATAAGGATTATCAAACGGATCAATCGCAACTTTACATACTCCCTGCAAGCATACACGACCGAATGCATCCGGAATACTAAAATTCCATTCTCCTCTTTTACGTTCCTCGCCATTCTGGCTAAATATAAGATTGTTGTTTGCATTATAGACATAGTATTCCCATGAAATTCCTGGAAGCTTTTTAGCCATGAGGTTTCCCGCCACATCATATTTATATAAATATCCATACATATCGAGTTTTTCTGCAGGAATATTACCTACACTCAACCGATCGGACAATGCAGGAGGAAGAACAGCACAGAGTTTTCCCAAATCATCATAAATATAGTAAGTATCCGACAATTGCTTATCCCCTTTCAGTCTTGATTCTATACGACGTTCCAGAACGGTTCTTTCCAAACGGTCTTTAAATTCAAACAAAGTGACTCCATCTTCATCCTCTGAGCGTGTAACAAGCAAGCTTCCATTTTCATACTGTTTACTTACACTAATATTTAATGCTTCTCTTGCCCCATTGATCAATTGAAAACCGAAACAACCTAAAGTATCATTACCAGCGATATTAACGTACTCATCTATTTTCAATGATCTGCCATTTTCACGCCATACTCTCCCCGGATTATGCTGTTTAATTACTTTTTCCAAAGGAGAATTTTCGTAGGTAAAGGTTAAATACGGATAAGCATCTCCTCCATAAGTATTGCGTGCCAATTCTCCACAAGAAGTTACAGATATGAAATCACCTGTGTTTTGTGTCGTTACAGCTGGCAACCATGTATTGGCTTTACGCCCCCACCCATCATATTCTTGTAGGGTTACTAAATCTTTATGACTAGGACTCACACCTTGTTGTACCGTTTCTTTCGAACGCCCCAGCCCATCATAGTAATTTACTACAAGCATACCTTCTTCCTTATTTCCTGTCCTACTCTTGAAAACAGAAACAGCATTTTTGCCAAAACGTTCGGGCAATAGATCATTTCCCCAATTTATTGCAGGAAAAGGAATAGCCGGCATCGGCTGTTCTTCCGGAGCAAGTCCTTTTGTCTCTATTGACAGAGTCATGATATAAAATAAAGGAAGTGGTCGAATTGAGTCCATCGGCAAGACCGGATCTATTGGCGGAAAAGGATCAATCGGCGGAAAAGGCTTTATTGGTTCATGCGGGTCGATCGGTTTAATATCAAAAGTATTAGTTTTCAATACACTTGCAGCATTCACACCATTATCATCAGGAACAAGAATATCTTTGTTCTTTTCTATTACAGTCGATGTCAAACAATATGTACCGGCAAATAACAAAAGAGTATCAGTGAAACTCACTGATGATAAAGAATCCGGATCAACACTTTTCGCATTCTGATAATACACCTGATTAGTGAGCAAATTATCATCTGTTATTTTTAATTGACATTCCAATTGTCCCGGAACTTTCTCCATTTCCATTCCCATAGTGAAATAATTAGACTTAAAAGAAATATATAATGGTTCTTTCACACGAAACAAGTAGTTTGCGCAACTCACTGACGATGTATCAGAAATGTTTATATGGTCCAGATGTTTTGTTTTAACCATATCCCTCTTCAACGTGTCATATTCGAGCTTACCTATCTCATTCTGCAAAGAATTCTGCGCAGGTATTTCTATCGAAAATCCTGATAGCAAAATTAGAAGTAATATTATTTTATGCAATTTCATAGTTGTCCTCCTTTCTCTATGGCTACTTCTCCACTTTCAATCTTGGAGCCATAATAATAATTGTAATCATATATATTTAATATCCGTTTTTGATAATCTCCATCTTTAAATTCCATAATATAATTCTCTGTCAGGCGACCCAGAAAATCATATTTATAAAACACAGTGATTCCATTAGGCTTTGTTTCTGAGACCAAACGCAACTCATTTGTATATTTGTAAATATAGAAATGCGTTCCGGATATCTTATGCCTGATATTTTCTATTTTTAGCAAATTAGTTGCAGAGATATCGGATGAAGAGAAATCCTTCACATTCATTCCCAATGCTTCTTCCACTTGATTAAGAGTGGCATTTTCTATCCGTGATATTAACCGTTGACCTTCAGCTCCCCATATCAATACAACGGGCGTTGACTCTTCGTGAAGATATATAGGATTCCCATAACCATCCACAGCCTGCACAGTGTAATGTTTATGCACATAACCATCTCTATCTGTACTAATCTGCTTTATATAAGGTATAGGACCCATATACTGATATACCTCTTTTAAATAAGAGCCGCCTGTCTGTTCTTTTTTACTAGAAACCGGAGATAGTATATGTGCTTCTTCCATCCATTTATATTCCGGTAAAGTTGCAGCATAAACATATTCTGTCAGAGTACTTTTTCCATCGCTGTTTCTACCGGCTATTTGGCTTAACTGCTTATACTTATTATATTGATACGCCTTTTCTATAACAAATGCCGTATTTCCCGATTGAGGATAAAGAGTTTCTATAACAGAGTCGGTCAGATAAGCATGTGTATATGTACGAGTTAAAGTCCCCACTTTTCCTAGCATGAAATTGTCTAAATCTGTACAAAAGAACAACACCATTTGATCAGCTGTTACAAATGAGCCTGGAGTTACCTCTTTGTATCGGTAATTCACCTTCTTTCGCAAACGATCATTGACATCATAGTATTCTTCAGACAACAACTTTCCTCTCTCCATAGAACGACTGCTAAATGGCATTGTATAAGAGTTCCCTTCAAACATAGAATAAAAAGCAAGCTCGTCATAATGAGTATTACCATAAATATCCTCATTATAGTTAGAGTAATGACGCACAATATAACCTTGCGACTTATTATCTTTGTCGAACGCTTCTTCAATTACACAAGAATAACCTACATCCGGTGTATTCAGATTAGTAACTGATGGGAAAAAACCTCCCTTTGATTTGAGATATAACGATATTGCATTCTTAGGATCAGGCTCCTTATCTCCATCCTTAAGAGTATACACCATCTCATTAACAGGAAGACTTTTCAATATTCCACTACTTTTTCCAAATCGGTCACGGGTATTCGAATAGTAATATTGCTTGGCACCAAGCACATTATCTTCATTATCCAGATTGGTAATACGCCGAATACGCAAACCGCCTGCAGTACCACTTTTGTCTGTTAATGACATCAAAGAAGGAGCTACCACTTTTGAATAGTTGTTCAATTCATATTCAAAACGGCTTTTTCCACCTGTTGGATAAATGACTTCCGTCAAGACCTCTGCCAAAGTATATTGCAAACTACTATAAGTCTGAGAAAAATTAGGTATCTCGGCAAAAGCAACACTTCCTCCTGTATAATATCCCCACGAATCGGCAATCGGGCGTACATAATCATTTGGCATACGTTTTTCCGAATTATAAAGAAAACGATATTCAGGTACGCGACCTCCGGTCAAATTCTCAGGTATATTATACCAAGTAAGAAAATAAAATCCATGTGGGTGCCATACATAGTTAGGGATCAAATCCGGATTCCCTGAACGTTCCGTAATTAAAGACAATTTAGTACGATTATTCCTTGCATAGTCAAAATATATAGTTTTCAAAGCCTTGGAGTTCTTTCCTTTCACATAAATACAATGAAGAATTTTATGTTGTAGTTTTGATTTAATCGATTGACGCAATGTTGCCTGATCGGTATTATCAATTTGGTTTCCTAAAAACAGAGTAAATTGATTAGCCGGGTCTTCAAAATTCATGTTATCTATATCCTGACGGTCATAATTTGCATTGTCTTTCCATGCCAAATAACTATCAACAAACTTATCTCCATATCCGTATTCATTGTAATAATTGAATTCCAATATCTCGTTAGGTGTTTTTATAGTCTTTAAATTAACTGGGAAAAGCAGATACCCAGTCATCCCTGAACGCCCACTTTGTATACCACTATAAGTGCATGGTATGTTGGTCACCACTTTCTGTTGGGGTACATAACGAAGATCACACATGATAGCTGAAGTGTCATAACTGAATTCTATTACCCGCTTGTCTACGGTTGTTATTTTGGACAACCTCCAGGTAGTAGCTATTAAATCACTGTTATAGCGGGCATAATAAGGAATACTATATTCAGTAGCGTTGATTCCACCAAATTCATACCTGCATCCATCAGGAGTAATCAGCGTAAATTTATTGAAAAAACGATTGTTTCTTGTGCTTGCTCCCCATCTACTTACATCAAGACGTTTTCCGACTTCCGACAAACTAAGAAAGCCTTCCCCATCAACAGGATTAAATTCCACACGTATATCCTGATCAGAAACAACATTCCACTCTCCATTACCGGCATAGTAGAAATTTCCAGAATAACCACAAACACTAAACGAAAATTCGTCAGCAGTTAATTCATAATAATCATTTTCCGTGCTTTGTATATGCATCGTTTCTGCTTTAAACTGTTCATTACTGATATTTTTCAATTTAGAAGCATGTGCATAATAACCCGGAGCATATCCATTTGATTGACATTTCTCATCATACATTCCACGAACAGAACGTGTAATATAGCCGCCTGCTATAAGATTCCATCCAAGTCCAAGACAACCAGACTGGGAATTAGGCTTTACCGAAGCCAAATGATAACTTGCAGCAAGTGATAACGAATAGTTACCAGCTTTCAATTCATAAATAGGCACGGATATATCCGGAACTCCCGTATATAAACTAACTGGAACTTTTCCATATTCTCCCAAACCGGCTATTTCCGGACTGGGTACATTTTTAATAGGTATTTGTTGCTGACCTATACAGTTGAAACTGAATATTGCCAGAAAAACAAATACTGATAGTAGTCTTTTTTTCATATTCTTTGATATATAATAGTTTCTTAAATAAAATCACAATACTAAGAAACTCCCTGCCCGATAAAGTAGCGCGCATATTCCCATGACAGGGAGTTCCCGTTAATTACTTCTCTTACAGATTCATCGCATTAGCACCCAATACGCCTGCCACAGCCGACGCTACCGCGATAACCACCTTCAGGATCATATCCCATACAGATCTCTTCATTGCCATCATTTACCTCCTTTCTTGTTCTGTAAATAGTTTAGTTTACTCTGTGTTTCTTCCGTGTCTTCTGCCGCAAATTCTTTAAATTCCTGCTCGGCATCAAAGCACGGACACGCCTTCATCCACTCTTCCGGTTCTATCTCTCCATTACCGTTCCTGTCCGGCGAGAGATCCCGATGCCCGCACACCCGGCAGCCGGGGAATACCTCCAGCAGCTGATGAATCAGCAGCCGAAGCGTAGCACGCTGTTCCGGCGTCCGGGTGTCTGCCGGGCGTCCCCGACAGTCCAGACCGCCTTCATAGCAGATTCCGATACTGCTGGCATTAAAACCTTTTGCGTGTGCACCGATGCGTTCGACAGGGCGGGTAAGATGCACCGTTCCGTCTTTGCGGATGTAGTAGTGATAGCCTGTTCCGTTGAAACCACGGCGGCGGTGCATCAGGTCCAAAGCCTCCGGAGAAAGCGTACGATTCCCCTGCGTGGCGGTACAATGCACCACGATCAAATTGATAATTCTCATGTGAATAAGTGATTACTAGTTAGTTAAGTTTCCGATTTAGTTTAGTCGTTCGTTCTTATATTTTGTGTTGTGACGAAAGGTTATACTGTCGGGTCCGGTGCTTCCTCACCACCTCCTTCGCCACCATCGCCGCCACCCGGCTTATTTGTATTTCCACTGCCGGAAGCCGGAGTGTCTGTACGGTCGAAGCGCACACACTTCGCACCGGTCACCAAAGAGCGGGTAGCGGTAGTCCGATCGGGGTTCTTGGTGAAGTTGGGAAGGAAACGGACCGTAAGAGAAGCTTGCGCAGCCGACACTTCTTCCGAAGTCTCCACCCCTTTACCGTTGGATTTCATCACCATGCGGAAAGTCCCGAAACCGTCAAGCGACACGCTTTCCGATGCTTGTAGATGCTGCCCCATCACAGTCACCAGGTTATCAAGCGTATTCTTCACATCACCCGGGGAGAGAGACGAGTAAGCGGCAATCTCTTTAGCAATCTGCGAAGTGCTGATATTAGCCGTGTATATCACACGGGGATGAAACATTTTTTTGTGATTTTTGTCTTCCAGAACAGACTGGAATGACTTGTACAATACTGCCATAATCGTAATAGTTTTTTTGTGTTAATAATTTCGTTTAGTTTTGTCCTCAAGCTTAATGACATTGCAAAGATAGGAGCATTATTCAGACTGACCTAATCATTTTTTCAAAGTGCGTTCATAAATTAATTAATTATACTCAGCAGGTAGTGCCCGGGCAATCTGATCTTTCCATTGCTCCCCCGGATGGTATTAAATCCTTTCCAAACAGGGTTTCCAATAGCTCCGAAGTTACTTTTAAGAATAATGGCATATTGTTCGGAAGGCGGAACTTTGTAAAGCCGCAGGTTATCTGTCAGTCCCTGGAAGTTACGCTGCACACCATCGCATGGCGGTTGCAGACAGTCAATATCTTCCTGTGTCACAGCCGTTCTACTTTTCAAATATTTTCCTCCTTCATCTCCTCCTTGAGGAGGGTTAGGGAGGTGGTTTACTTTGTTTTGATTTATTTTTATTTGTTTTCTTTTGTTTTGTGTACCCGATGTTGCAATTTCATCCTCCATTGTTACAGAATCGGAGCTTGATGTTACCGTACAGGCGGTCTTGTGATCAGCATCACCGTTTAACGCTTCCGCACATTCGCTATCCAAAGAATCATCCGTACTACTTTTACCGCTCTGAGACGAACGGTATGAGGTGATTTCTTCCGATTCCAGCAGGCAGTAGTCCGGCTCTATCAGCGCACTGCTACGCCGCTTGGTGATGAAAAGATACTGCCGCTGGATGTCGGCGGAAGTCAGGATGTTGTATTGCCGGAAAAGTCCGACATCAAACAAGCCATATTCCACGGACAGACTGATGATACGCTTCACATCATCCAGTTCCGTACTGTAAAGGCTGTCCACAAGCTCCTCGTAAAATTCGTCACCGACAGAGATATAATACCCTTTCCCGGCATAGATGTACGACAGCGTTTCCACCAGTGTGGCAAAGGCAGAATCACCTTCACGTCTCATAATTCGGCGCACCATCCGATCGTGCATAAAGCTGGTGCTCATGGGGAAATAATCCAGTCCCCGTTTTATTCTTCCCATAGCGTATTCAGTTTTTCTTTTTCTTGTTTCCGTGAGATACTTTCTGCCACAACCTGACGGGCATGAAGAATAAGAAGCATCCGCAAAGCGGGGTCTTTCACCTCGGTTATCACCGGATAAGAAACAGGTTTGTTTTCAAATGATGTACATCGTCTCAAATCACGACGCTTGCGGGTGTTTGCCTTGCGACACTCCTTGCAATAATTGTCAAGGGTCCCGGTGCGTTTGTTTGTATAAAAGGCCTCATGCGGTAGCTCCCGTTTGCAGCACCCGCAAATGTGCAGAGATTGATTCATTAAAGGTTCCATATTGATTTTGCGTTTTAAAGTTTTCATGCTTAAATATTTGTTTATGTGATTATCGGACATATAGTTCCTGCATATTGGGGATATATGGCCAGCGTATTGGATCTATAGCTCCTGTATGCAGGATATATAGATGCTGTAAACCGACTCAATATCACTGGTGTTCATCCGATACAGAATCTTCCGGAAGGGGGTGGATGAGGCATTTTACAACCTTTCATAAACTTTTTGCCGTTTTTCATGGTTATTCTATTTTTAATTTATATTTTTGAAACATATTTCTAAGTTTGCTGCTACAAAGATAAAGCAGTTTTCTCACATAAAACAAACGGTTTTAGAAATTAACGCTAAAAAATTATATAACTGACTATCAATGAACGAATAAGAAGTTCCAACATCTTTACACTAATTTAAAACAAGAATAAAATGGATACATTTCTAGATGTTTCGGGAATAGTAAAGCGCGCCAAGCAGGCGCTCAACTTTAAAAAGGACAGTGAACTGGCCAGTTACTTAGGTGTTTCACGTGCAACATTATCCAACTGGTGCGCCAGAAACCGGATTGACTTTCATCTGCTGCTCAACAAAATGAGAGATGTAGACCTCAATTGGCTGCTGGTTGGGAAGGGTACCCCCAGACATCAAACCAAGTTATGCAAAAGCGATTTAGCAAGCGGTGAGGTCCAGATGATTCACAACCCTAAAACAGTAGAGGCGTTGGACGACCGCAGCGTTGCCCTATATGATATTACAGCTGCCGCCAATCTGAAAACGTTGCTCACCAACAAGCGACAGTATATGGTAGGAAAGATACAGATTCCAAGCATTCCCTTATGTGACGGAGCCGTCTACATCAGTGGCGACAGCATGTATCCGATACTGAAATCGGGAGACATCGTAGGCTTTAAAGAGATTAACAGTTTCAGCAACCTTATTTACGGCGAAATGTATCTGGTTTCGTTTACTATCGAAGGAGACGAGTACCTGGCGGTGAAGTATGTGAACCGCTCGGAAAAGGAAGGATGCCTCAAGCTGGTAAGCTACAACGCTCATCACGACCCAATGGATATCCCTTTCAGCACCATCAATGCAATGGCAATCGTGAAATTCTCCATCCGCAGACACATGATGATGTAATTTGAATGACGCTTCTTTTGCTCCGGAAAGAGGAAAAGGGCAAAGTTTAAACGAAGTGAACCCCGAAAGTTTATTGTCTGACTTTCGGGGTTCATTTCATTTTGAAATACCTTCTTTAATATATTGCATGGGCTGACTAAAAAGTCGGCAGTATCTCAAATCTCCTCCTTCGGGAAGGAGGGGAATTTATGATACTATCGATTTTTTAATCAGTCCCGACATAGAGAATAATATACTAGACTTCTTCGCCTTTCAGCGTAGCCGAACTGGCTTCCGTCACCCGCACATTGACAAAATCGCCGATACGATGCGTACCTCTGTCGAACACCACCACACGATTCTGCTCCGTACGGCCGAACAACTGATCGCGCGAACGTTTGGAAACGCCTTCTACAAGCACTTCATACGTCTTGCCGATACAACGTTGATTGGACTCTGCGGACAGACGGTTCTGCAAAGCGATAATCTCATTCAGACGGCGAACTTTCACGTCTTCGGGCACATTATCTTCAAGATGCTTCGACGCATACGTCCCCGGACGTTCGGAATATTTGAACATAAAAGCGGCATCATAGCCACATTCCTCCATCAGAGAAAGCGAGAGCTGATGGTCCTCTTCCGTTTCGGAATGGAAACCGGAGAAGATATCGGTAGTCAGTCCGCAATCGGGAATGATACGCTTGATAGCGGCTACCCGGTCCAGATACCACTCACGGGTATATTTGCGGTTCATCAGTTTCAAGATGCGGGAGCTGCCGCTCTGCACAGGGAGGTGGATATGCTTGCACACATTCGGCACTTGGGCGATCACTTCCAGCGTTTCATCGCTCATATCCTTCGGATGGGAAGTCGTGAAACGGATGCGCACGCCCGGAGCAGCTTCGGCCACCATACGGAGCAGCATCGGGAAGGTAACCACTTCGCCCGTCGGCTTCTCGAACCGGTAAGAGTTGACATTCTGCCCCAGCAGGGTAACTTCCTTATAACCTTTGGCAACAAGGTCGGCCACTTCATTCAGAATACTTTCCACATCACGGCTGCGTTCGCGTCCGCGTGTATAAGGCACGATACAGTAGGTGCAGAAGTTATTGCATCCGCGCATGATGGATACAAATCCGGAAATGTGGTTGCCGCAGATACGCGACGGAATCACATCACGGTAAGTCTCGGTTGTCGAAAGGTCTACGTTGATCGCTTTCTCGCCGGCCTCTACCGCGGCAATCAGCTCAGGCAACGTCAGATAAGCATCCGGACCGACCACCAGATCGACATGATGGTTCGTAATCAGATCATCCTTCACCCGTTCCGCCATACAGCCCAGTACGCCTACAATCAGGGCCTTCTTCTTTTTCTTCAGCGAGTGGAAAAACTCCAGGCGGTTTAGAATCTTCTGCTCCGCATTGTCACGGATAGAGCAGGTATTCATAAACACTGCGTCGGCCTCTTCCAGCGTTTCGGCTACCGAATAGCCCGCCATCTGCATCACCGAAGCGATCACCTCACTGTCCGCCACGTTCATCTGGCAGCCATAAGTCTCGATAAACAACTTCTTGTTGTCATCAGCAGTTGCGGATTTAAAGTCCGCTCCCGTTAATTCGTTCATATTCAAATCTTGTTTTAAATTTATCCGCAAAGATACGGCTTCGAATTCAATAAGCGGTAAAATGGTACGAAAATAACGCAAAAACTTGTAGTTCAGGCATTATTCTGATAATTAATGTTAATGAAATAAACATTTACGGGGCATATCCTTGCTAAATTTAATTTTATTTTTCACATTTGTGCAATGAAAGAAACATTAGATTTTTTCATAGTTAAGGTTTAGGTTAAAAAAATTAAGGGGAGCTGTGAAGCTGCCCTTTTTTCATAACAAAATGTTAGCTCAAACCAGATATAATGTGTAACTTTGGCAGATTAACTATTTAGAAGTGAAACAGAATGGAAGATTTTTTGAAATTTCTCCTGATAGCAGGTGTCATTCTTGTGGGAATATTCAAAGAGGTGAGCAAGAACAACAAGTCGAAAAAGGCTCAGAATAAACGCCCCGTCCCGCCTGCACCGTCTCCGGTCGAAGTAGATCCTGATGCTATTCCCATACCCGAATTCTGGGGGAGAGGCAGCAGGACTATGGACGAACTGCTCCAGCCCATACCCATAGAACAACCGGCTCCCAAGCCGACGCCGACATCAAAGAAGATGCCGACACCGGCGCCAAAGAAAAAGCAAAAAGAAGAAGTATCTGTAGCTGCCTCCATAGCAAACAGTTCCGCACAAGATAAACGAAACGCGAAGCAAGGTTCCCACTATAACCATCCGGAACCTGACAGCGACCAAGACTTCTCCATCCATTCCGTAGAAGAAGCCCGCCGCGCTATTATCTGGGGAGAAATCCTGCAGCGAAAGTATTAAGTGATAAGTATTAACCAACAAATATCAACCGCATTTAACGCGAAATTATACTATTTATGTCATTCAATCGTATTTCGGCAGCAGAAGCTGCAAGCCTGATCAAACATGGCTACAACATCGGTCTGAGCGGATTTACTCCCGCCGGAACTGCAAAGGCTGTTACAGCTGAACTTGCAAAAATTGCAGAAGCGGAACATGCCAAAGGCAATCCATTTCAAGTAGGAATTTTTACAGGTGCTTCTACCGGAGAATCTTGCGACGGCGTCATGTCTCGTGCAAAGGCCATCCGCTACCGCGCCCCTTATACCACCAACTCCGACTTCCGCAAAGCTGTGAATAACGGTGAAATTGCCTACAACGACATCCATCTGTCACAAATGGCACAGGAAGTGCGTTATGGCTTCATGGGCAAAGTGAACGTAGCCATCATCGAAGCCTGCGAAGTGACTCCGGACGGAAAGATTTATCTGACCGCTGCCGGTGGTATTTCTCCGACTATCTGCCGCCTGGCGGATCAGATCATCGTTGAGTTGAACGCCGCACACAGCAAATCCTGCATGGGTCTGCACGACGTGTACGAACCGCTCGACCCGCCTTACCGCCGCGAAATCCCCATCTACAAGCCAAGTGACCGCATCGGATTGCCTTATATTCAGGTAGACCCGAAAAAGATCGTAGGCGTAGTGGAAACCAACTGGCCGGACGAAGCACGCTCTTTTGCCGCTGCTGATCCGTTGACTGACAAAATCGGTCAGAACGTTGCCGACTTCCTCGCTGCCGACATGAAGCGTGGCATCATTCCGTCTACTTTCCTTCCGCTGCAATCGGGCGTAGGAAATATCGCTAACGCCGTACTCGGTGCACTGGGACGTGACAAGACGATTCCCGCATTCGAAATGTACACCGAAGTTATCCAGAACTCCGTCATCGGTCTGATCCGTGAAGGACGCATCAAATTCGGTAGTGCCTGTTCACTGACTGTTACCAACGACTGTCTGGAAGGTATTTACAACGATATGGATTTCTTCCGCGACAAGCTGGTTCTCCGCCCGTCGGAAATCTCAAACAATCCGGAAGTGGTTCGCCGACTGGGCATTATCTCTATCAATACAGCTATCGAAGTGGACTTGTACGGTAACGTAAACTCTACTCATATCGGTGGAACGAAGATGATGAACGGTATCGGTGGTTCGGGAGACTTCACCCGCAATGCTTATATCTCTATCTTCACTTGTCCGTCTGTTGCCAAAGAAGGTAAGATCAGTGCTATCGTCCCGATGGTTTCTCATCTCGACCACAGCGAACACTCCGTGAATATCATTATCACCGAGCAAGGTGTAGCCGACCTGCGTGGCAAGAGCCCGAAGGAACGTGCAGAAGCCATCATCGAAAACTGTGCGCATCCCGACTACAAACAGCTTCTCTGGGATTATCTCAAACTGGCCGGTGGCAAAGCACAGACTCCACACGCTATCCAGGCCGCACTCGGTATGCACGCCGAACTGGCCAAGAGCGGGGATATGAAGAATACGAATTGGGCGGAGTATGCCAGATAAGGCATGAAACGTCTGTCGTTCATACTATCATTCATCGTTTGTATTTGCGTTGCAAATACAAACGATGTTTTTTCGCAAAAAAGGGAACTGCAACAGTTCAAGGGCAAGGTGACCAACCAAGAAGGAGAACCGGTACCCTATGTCAGCATCTATGTTCCGGGAACTGGCAGAGAAACCTCTTCGGATATGTCTGGAAACTTTTCTATAAAAGCCAAACATAAAGAAACTGTTTACTTCAGATATATAGGAATGAAAGATGTGCAGATACAACTGGATAAAGATAATCCGTCGGAAATTCTTGTGCAGATAAAGCCGGATACTTTTCGCCTTGATAACGTTATCATTAGGAAAAAGCAAATTATCGAAGTTAAACCCGAAGATATACCTAATGATATTATGATCACTATTATAGAACATAGTCCCGACTTTCCGGGCGGATTAAGCGGACTAAGGGAGTATCTGAAGAAAAGCATACAGTATCCGAAAAAAGCTTTCCGGGCAGGGGAAGAAGGTCAAGTCACAATAGAATTCACCATCGACCCAAAAGGGAATGTAATCAATGCACAAGTTGTAAAGAGCGTATCTGCCAAATTAGACAAAGAAGCCTTACGCATCATAGAGTCCATGCCGCAATGGAAACCGGGTATGCAGCGAGGCCGTCCTGTAGCAGTGCGCATGTCTGTCCCAATAGACTTCGTGATCGATCAAGTCTACAAAGCCATTGATTGAGGGGAAATAAACCGAAAGCCTCTCGTCAGAGGTTCAGCACTCATTTACATGGAATAGTCGCCAACATATGGAACGGATAGTTACTCTCCGCAACAGTCATTCCGTTTGCCGCATAGCACTCGCTATCCGGGTCTGGTAAAGTCATTGCCTGCTGTAAAAGAGCAGAAGATATAAAGTCAGACTCCGATCGTTCTGATATCGCTTCGCTCTGTCTCGCATGCTTTTTCGGAGAAGCAGACTTCGACTTTGCTGCATTTGAAGTAGCTACCAAAGACTTCAGATGAACTTCCCGATAAACAGTATCTACCCGTTCATGGATAACAACTACCGTATCAATGACTGTAGTGACAACGGCAATCTGATCAGATTGCGTATTACTTCCACCCGGGAAGCCATATCCGATGGTCCATCCCAGCAGACAGGCAGCTGTCAGCCACCAGGGAGAAACCTTCAGTCTCATCCTCTTCTTTTGATTCTTCCGAACAGCTTGCATTAAAGAAGAAAAATCAGCCGGAGTATGCTCCGATTTTTCCTGTTCGTATTGTTCTTTAGCAAAGTGAATCAACTGCTGCACATCCTGTGACTTTTCCAGTCTCTCTAAATCATCATTTTTCATTTTCAGTTGTTTTTGGGGTTATAGTTAGACAAAGAACGCTGTAATATTTTAAGTGTATAGTATAAACGAGACTTCACTGTACCTTCCGGACAATGAAGAATCTGCGCAATTTCCCGTACCGAAAGCTCTTCCTCATATCGAAGTGTATATGCAGCCCTTTGTTCGCTCGTCAGGCTGGCAAGTACTTTCTTCAACTGCTCATTAAAGATTCTACGGTCATGCATGCTCTCAAACTCCGGCGAAACACAGTAATCCTTTTCTAACGGATGAGACTGTTGTGAAAAATATTCCTCCTCTATTTCACGGTGCCGGTATTCATTCTTACAAAAATTATATGCAATGGCAAAAGCCCATGTGGAGAATTGCTTTCCAGTCTGATAACTACTCCGTGCTTCATAAATGCGGAGAAATAACTCTTGTAAAAAGTCATCTGCCAACGCAACGTCTCCGGACATCATACGGATGAAAAAACCTTTAAGCCGGGGAGCGTAGCGACGATAAAGTTCCTCAAATGCCTTCTCGCTCTTCTTGGAAACAAAGCGTTCCATGAGCTGCTCGTCCGTCTCAGTGTATGTCAAAGAACTGAATAGCATCATAGTCCACTCCATCTATTAGTTTCTGATATTCTTTTCTCATATCCTTCCCCTGCTTAAAAGGTCCACCTTTCTTGCGCATCTCATCGATATAGGCAAAAATCGCATCCATCAGCTTTACATATTTATTCATCTCCACATTTGCGATCCTTCTGGGGGTAGTCGAATAATCCAGAATACTTTGTAATAAGCTCTTTAATCTTATGTATTGGTTTTTATCTCCACTCATTTGATAAAATCGTAATAAAGGAGAGAAAGCGATGATATAATTACCTAGAATATGAATACCACTTGAAAAATGAGACTGATCCTCTATCAACGGGTGGCGCAAATAGTCCAGCAGATAATTCTGCTCAAAATTCTTTCTCGTAGCCGCCAGATTATTGTATGGTTTAGACGAATACCGAAATACCAGCCCCTCCGAATAGAGGCTGTCTTTCATCTCTTCCAATAAATCTCTGCGGTAGAAAAAATGCGTATAATACACAGGACGTTTCTCTTTTTCGGCAAAATACCACAATCCAGGACATCTCACCGTCTTTGCATCCGGAAGCGTTTGCACATCTATTCCCACTTCCTGCCATAACTGACTCTCCTGAGTAGGATTCCTCAAGTCGGCAACATCGACCACCTTCACATCCGTAAAGAGTCCGATGCCGTATTGCAACAGATAGCGGTAATAGGTACCAAGATTCAAGTCAGAGACAAGTATGGCGTCTTTCTTTAAACCGGAACACTCATTATAAAAATAGAATAGAAAGGCATGGGAAAACAATCCGCTGTCATACCATTCACGGGCAAGCTCCTTTATCTTGTCCATATCTTTTTTATGGTGATAATAGGTCAGATCAGAGATATAGTCGCGTTCACTGGTACGCTTGATAGAGAGTATCTTTTGTTGAATTACTTCCCGTTTTCCCTCATCGGTTTCCAAATCCAGCAAATGCCGATAGTAAGTCCGTGTATCAGGAATCCACTTCTTCATTTTCTTCACGATGCCATGTTGTTCCCTTCGCAATCTTTGCACCTGCAGAGAATCCTTCCACCACACTAACTTTGCCTCTTGATATTCAGCATTACAAGCAACCCAATAATTCTCCCATGCCTTTTCATTCCGCTTATCTTTCTTTAACTCAGCCTGCCAGGCATCCTTCTGCGCCCGATACCAATCTGCCCCCAAAGGAAAGAAACCATCCAACAACCGGACTTCCAAAGGTTCTGCTTTCTGTTCCTGGGCAAATACGGTATGTCCAAGCACTACGAAAAGGAGTAACATATAAATAAGTCGTTTCATGCTTTTCTGAGTTTATTGAAGATTGATGCTTTTCTGATATTGCTCCCGCACCTCCTTACTACAAGATTTTGCATTGTCAATGACAGATTTCAGTAACAAGTATAGTTTGTCATAATGATTCAAGTCTCCTGATTCTTTATAAAACTGTAACAGAGCTTTCAAAGCAGGTACATAATAAAGACTCAATGCCTCCGTCAATTGGGGATTAAAAGCTACAGTCGCCACTGTCTCCGGATAAAAAGTCTCACACAGGTAATCCATCAAATATACATTCTCAAAATTCCGCCGCACGATCGCCAGATTATCATAAGATTTAGGAGAATATTTCATCAATAATCCCTCGGAGTGCAGGCAATCCTTAAACACACTTCTGGAAAGTTCATCCATCGTAATAGAAAAATATACGGGACGGTTTGTATGCCGGATAATGTAATCTACCTGTCTCTTGATTTTCTTGGAATACGTTTTCATAAAATCTGTAGGGGAGATAAATCCAGTCGTATCATTATTTTCTTCTTTATATTTAGGGATTCCCAGTTCTTCGGTCAGTTTATCCATATACGTAAAGCTAGACAAGAAAGGATACACAATAATCTTCTTATCATTAAACATATCTTTCGCATTCTGAAGCATTCTGGCACCGTATAAGTCAAGGCTTCCACCCATAAAGATGATAGCATCCTTATCTGCCGAAGCCAGCTCGTTATAGGCAAAATTGAGTATCTGCGCAGGAAATTCACCGGATTGATACCAACGTACACATATATCTTTGAGCCGCTTCTCATCTCTTAATGACATAGACATGTAAGTAGGATAATGCAAAATAGCATCAGGCCATTTGTCTATAATTTCTTCGATTGGCATTCTCTTTTCACCCGGCTTAATGTTCATATTCCGCATAACTTCATACGTAGCGGTATTAGGGATGCTTTGCTTCATTTCTGCCATCATTTCATCAAACTCTTTCTGTATATCTGCCCCAACAGCAAGTGTAGCAGATGGTTTCATCGAAAGCAATAAGGATATTCCTTTTAGTGACTGGAGTTTCCCTGCATACTGCATCCATGCTTTTTCGTCTTTAGGGTTTTCCTTTACTTTCTGTTTCCATTGGTCTATCTGCTCACGCAAGGAATTTGCAACCATTTCAATAGAGTCGGAAGACAACTCAGCATCATAATAAGTAGATTCAACTTGCGAATACAACAGTGTAGCACAAGAACAAAACAGGATAATCAACAGATATTTGATCGTTTTCATTATTCACTCTTTTATTAAATTCAACATTGCTTAATTAGAACCGTTCTGACAAAGCATACACGCAAGCAAAGCAAACGTTCAAATAAAAGAGTACTTTTTTTGCAGGTGTTTACTATTTGCATCCACAACGGGTTCAACGTCCCGTCCAATAATCTATTCATCACTCCATTCAAAGTCCGATAATCACCTCACAAACCTTATCCTGAAACGCCCTCGCCCTGGCTGCCGAAAGCACATTCTGATTCATAATGGCAAAAGCCACTTCATGTCCATTCTTCATCTTCAGATAACCGGCAAGGGCATTGATAGCTGTAAACGAACCGGTCTTTGCATGGACATTTCTGAATGCGGAAGTATTCTTCATTCTGTTTTTCAGCGTTCCGTCTATTCCGGCAACAGGAAGCGACTTATACAATTTCTGAAAAACATCGGATTGTGAATAGGCATATTTCAGAAAATCGACCAACAGGGCAGGAGACAAGTAATTATAATTAGACAATCCGCAACCATCCGCGATCTTATAGTCTTTCGGATCGTGCCCGAGGTTACGAACCAGTTTCATAATCTCAACAATGCCATCTTCTGCCGTCACACGCTTCTTCCCTGTAGCTTGTGACGCAATCCGGCAAAGCATTGCTTCCGCATTCAAGTTATCACTTTCCTTCATCAACTGATTCAAGACCTTCTGCACCGGAGTCTCCCAGCGAGCCATCTGCTCTGCTCCATCGGACGGTAATTCAGTAAAACCGTACGATTCGGGAACCACGATTCCTTTCGCACGGAGGCGTTCCCAAAAAGTATGCATAAAGAAACTCCCTGAATCATAGATGTTTATCAAATCCTTTCTAAACGTAGGAACATTGCCTGTCACGATCAGATTATTCCCATTGGTCAACCAATCTCTTGATAACAAATACTTTCCGGCAGAAGGAGTACGTGTCTTTGTCCGGTTCGTCAAGGTATAATAAGAAGACACAGGCTTACAGGAAACGCTTGCCGTATCTCCTTGCAGAGAGCCGGGAACCACCGTCACCTCCACAGCACCCTTACAAAACATCAACGGAGACATATAAGGCTGATAAGCCTCCGGAGTATCATCCCATGCCCATCCGTGCCCCCAATAAAGGGAATCTTTCATCGAAACATCGCCATACACCTGTCCGTTGATCACCGAAAAAGGGAAGGTGATTACTTCTTCGATCAATGAATCCATCATCAAACTGTCAAATTCCGGATCGAATCCACCGACAACATACAAGTTGCCTTGCAGCGTATCATGCTCTATCACCCCGTCGTGCCATACTTCCGTACGGAAAGGATTGTCCGCATCGGGACGGGAGAGGGCTGTAATAGCCGTGAGCAGCTTCATGGTAGAAGCCGGGCGGGAGAGTTTCGTATCACGATAAGTATATAATGACTTCTTCGCTGTCAGGTCATACACGGATATGCCGACTTCGGATGCTTCGGGAAGCATTCTTTTGATTAGTGAATCAATCTGAGAAAGATTTGCCTGCCCCCATACGGATGTGGGCAACAGGGCAACTGATAAAACCAAAAACAACAAATACTTCTTCATCAACCTTCTACATTAACCTACATTAACTTTCATGCTACTTCAGCTTCTTCCGTATCTCGAATATCACGGCTATCCGCTTATGCTCAATCTTATAATGCTTCCCGGAAAATCTCTCCTACCGTAGGATGAGGGAAAACAACCTTCTTCCATGCGGCGGCAGTCAATCCAAGCTCAATGGCAGTACCGGCAAGAGTGATGATTTCCGAAGCAGGATTGCCCAGCACGTGTGCTCCGATTATCCGTTCCTGTTCATCCAGCAGTACTTTGCAGACCCCGTTCACGCCTTCATTCTCCGCCACAAAACGACCGGAATAAGCCATCGGAAGTTTCACCACCTTATAAGTAATTCCTTTTGCTGAGGCCGATTCTTCCGTCTCTCCGACTCCTGCAATCTCCGGATTCGTATAAACAACGCCGGGGATAGCCCGGTAACTCATTGCATCTTCCTTACCCAAAATAGAATGTACGGCAACCTCAGCCTCACGGACAGCCGTATGAGCCAACAAAGAAAAGCCTGTCAGATCACCGCAGACATAAACGCCGGACAGCGAAGTCTGCATCTTCTCATTGACCTTGATAGCGCCACGCCCGGTTTTATCCAGATTCAGATTTTCGAGTCCGAAACCTTTCGTCACAGGTCGGCGTCCAACGCTCATCAATAGCTTTTCTGCTATAACACTGCCCTTTCCTTCTGCATTCTCGTATGAAACAACCGCACCCTCTTCCGTCTGTGATAAAGCGACAACTTTAGTGCTGAGCAGGAATTTAATGCCCCGCTTCGCATATTCGGCACGAAGCAATGCAGACAGTTCCTTATCCATTCCTCCCAAAATCTCATCCATCATCTCAATCACCGTTACCTGCACACCGAGACTATTAAAAAATGATGCAAACTCCATACCGATCACTCCACCGCCTACAATGGCAAGGGAGGCAGGCAGCTCCTTACTGTCCAGCGCATCCCGATGCGTCCAGTAATTCACCGTTTCCACGCCGGTAATAGGAGGGATGAAGGTTTCGGAGCCTGTACAAAGGATCAGATTTTCCGCATTGTATGTTTCTTCGCCACAGCGAACTGTATTTTTATCTATGATCTGCGCCTCTCCCGTCACCATCGCGACATTATTGGAGGTCAACTTTGCCTTTACACCCAATACCAGTTTGCGCACCACTTTACTTTTACGGGCAATGATCTTCGGCAAGTCAAAAGAGACTTCGGAGACATTCACCGCATATTTCGAGGAATGACGTGCACTGTCGTAAGTCTTTGCCGAATACAACAGCGTTTTCGTCGGGATGCATCCTTCATTCAGGCAGACACCTCCCAAATTATTCTTCTCGATAAGGAGTACACTCAAACCGGCTTTGCCGGCAGCTTCGGCGGCTGTATATCCTGCGGGACCGCCACCGATGATAATGACTTGGTATTTCATAGGTATAAAATTTATTGTTCCATTCTCTTTTTAATCAACTCCACAAATTCACGTTCCTTGACAGGCATCACCGAAGCAAACTTTCCGTTTCCATACTCTATCAAGACATAATTCGTCACCGAAAACTTTCCGAATTTCATGGAATGATACTTCCGGATAGCTGTGATTTCGGCAATAGGAATTACTTTTTTACGCATAAAACGTCCAGTGGATATCTCCAGAACTCCATCAGTAGATACAGTGTAAACCGTATGAATAATCTGTTCGATGACTACAATAAGCAGGAGCATTAGTAGCACTGCCGGCAAGATATATTTACACCACAAAGCACCCACGGCATTTACAGTAAGCACCACCAGCAGAAAATACTGGTACCAGGCGATGCGGGCATGAAAAATTCGATTCATTTTGTCAGATTTTTGCGTGCAAGGTAGCAAATTTATGAATTAGTGACAACGAAAAGAACAACGAAGTGACTTATTTTGTAGCTTTGCGGTGAGAAATAAACAAAATTATGGTAAGAAAATTCGATTTCCTCGTTATCGGCTCCGGAATTGCCGGTATGAGTTTTGCGCTCAAAGTGGCGCACAAAGGTAAAGTTGCTCTTATCTGTAAAAGCGGGCTGGAAGAAGCCAATACGTACTTCGCACAAGGAGGAGTGGCGTCCGTCACCAACCTGCTGGTGGATAATTTCGACAAACACATTGAAGACACGATGATTGCCGGCGACTGGATCAGTGACCGTGGCGCAGTAGAAAAAGTAGTGCGCGAAGCGCCTGCGCAAATTGAAGAACTGATCAAATGGGGCGTGGACTTCGACAAAAACGAGAAAGGAGAATTTGACTTGCACCGCGAGGGAGGACACTCCGAGTTCCGCATTCTTCACCATAAAGATAATACGGGAGCAGAGATTCAGGACAGCCTGATCAAAGCCGTGCAAAGGCATCCGAACATCGAGGTGATCGAAAACCAGTTTGCCGTTGAAATACTGACCCAACATCATCTGGGAGTAACTGTTACCCGCCAGACACCGGACATCAAATGCTACGGTGCCTACATCCTCGACCCGAAAACCGGAAAAGTAGATACCTACCTCGCCAAAGTGACTCTTATGGCCACCGGTGGAGTAGGAGCTGTTTATAAAACGACCACCAATCCGCTAGTCGCTACCGGAGACGGTATCGCCATGGTCTACCGTGCCAAAGGTACAGTGAAGGATATGGAGTTTGTGCAATTCCACCCCACCGCCCTGTACCATCCGGGCGACCGCCCTTCGTTCCTGATTACGGAAGCGATGCGTGGCTACGGTGGCGTACTCCGCACAATGGACGGCAAGGAGTTCATGCAAAAATACGATCCCCGTCTTTCACTCGCTCCGCGCGATATCGTAGCCCGTGCTATTGACAACGAAATGAAAAATCGGGGTGATGACCATGTTTATCTTGACGTCACCCACAAAGACCCGGAAGAGACAAAGAAGCACTTTCCCAATATTTACGAGAAATGCCTCAGCTTAGGCATCGACATCACCAAAGATTACATTCCGGTAGCTCCGGCAGCCCACTATCTTTGCGGCGGTATCCTTGTAGACCTGAACGGACAGTCTTCTATCGAACGCCTCTACGCAGTGGGAGAGTGCTCCTGCACCGGTCTTCACGGCGGTAACCGTCTGGCTTCCAACTCACTGATCGAAGCTGTCGTATATGCCGACGCTGCCGCCAAGCATAGCCTGAGAGTTGTAGACCAGTATGCCTACAACGAAGCTATCCCCGAATGGAACGACGAGGGAACCCGTTCACCGGAAGAGATGGTACTGATCACGCAAAGCATGAAGGAAGTCAACCAGATTATGAGTACTTATGTAGGTATTGTCCGCAGTGACCTTCGCCTGAAACGTGCCTGGGACCGACTGGATATCATTTACGAAGAAACTGAAAGCCTGTTCAAACGCAGCGTAGCCTCCAGAGAGATTTGCGAATTGCGTAATATGGTCAACGTAGGATATCTGATTATGCGTCAGGCGATGGAACGCAAAGAAAGCCGCGGATTGCATTATACGATTGATTATCCACATGCTAAAAAATAATCATGAAAACATTAACTAGACTATTTATTCTTTTATTCGTTATGGCAGGTGTAAGTTCCTGCTATACAGGGATCCCATTGAAGCAAGGCAAATCGGAAAACAACCGAACTTACGAAGTCAGCTATTTGTTCGAGCATGACGGAGTCAAAGTCTATCGTTTTATGGATATGGGAAACTATGTGTACTTTACAACAAAAGGAGATGTGACCAGTATCAAAAATGACTCTACGAAAGAAAGGACTGTAACGATCTACAGAGACGATAAGTTCAGATAAAAATATGTCTTAATAAATAAAATGGCGCTTGCATATGATTGCAAGCGCCATTTTTATTATCTAATAAACACCTCTTATTAATAGTTTTCTTTCTTAACCTCGAAATACGCCTGCGGATGCAAACATGCCGGGCAAACTTCAGGAGCTTCCTTACCGATTTCGATATAACCGCAGTTACGGCATTGCCATACCACTTCGCCTTCTTTAGCGAATACGGTCATATTTTCGATGTTGTTCATGAAAGCCAGGTATCTTTCTTCGTGGCCTTTCTCGGCGATTGAGATATTGCGGTACATAGCGGCAATCATCGGGAAACCTTCCTGTTCTGCCACATCAGCGAAATGAGGATAATCCAGTGACCATTCTTCATGTTCGCCGGCAGCGGCAGCGCGAAGATTTTCGAGTGTATTACCGATCACACCGGCCGGATAGCTGGCAGTAATTTCTACCATACCACCTTCCAGGAACTTGAACATACGTTTAGCGTGTTCCTTTTCCTGATCAGCTGTTTCTGTGAAGATTGCTGAAATTTGTTCGTAACCTTCCTTCTTTGCAACACTTGCAAAATAAGTGTAACGCATTCTTGCCTGTGATTCTCCTGCAAATGAAGTCAGCAGATTCTTCTCTGTCTGGGTTCCTTTAATGCTTTTAGTCATAATTCTAATCTATTTTAAAATTGGTTATTACCAAACGTAACTTGTCGTACTATTTATAACGCAAATATAAGCGATTTGTTCGTAATAAGCTCCCTTTTCTTAATGAATAAAAACTATCGATTCATAGATAAAACCTATCAACAATCAAATAGCATGTTGCTAAACATACTTATCTCGATTATTTTGCGTAATTTTGCAACCTCTACTTTGCAAAAGAGCAAATTATATATAATAATTCACAGAAATGAAGTTATTTGAATTTAAACCCAAATTGGTTTCTTGTTTAAAGAATTATTCGAAAGAAACGTTTATGGCGGACCTGATGGCAGGCGTCATTGTCGGTATCGTAGCACTTCCACTGGCCATCGCCTTCGGTATTGCTTCGGGAGTATCGCCCGAGAAAGGTATTATCACCGCTATTATTGCCGGATTCATCATCTCTCTGCTGGGAGGAAGCAAAGTCCAGATCGGCGGACCGACAGGAGCTTTCATTGTGATCATCTACGGCATCATCCAGCAATATGGCGAAGCCGGACTGATTGTGGCGACGCTTATGGCAGGTGTTCTCCTTATATTATTAGGAGTGTTCAAGCTCGGAGCCGTTATCAAGTTTATTCCGTATCCCATTATCGTCGGTTTCACCAGCGGTATTGCCGTTACCATTTTTACTACGCAGATTGCCGATATCTTCGGACTGTCCTTCGGAGGTGAAAAGGTACCGGGGGACTTTGTCGGGAAATGGATGATTTATTTCCGTCATTTCGATACCGTGAATTGGTGGAATACCATCGTAAGTATTGTCAGCATCATTATCATTGCAATCACTCCCCGGTTTTCTAAAAAAATTCCCGGATCGCTGATTGCTATTATTGTAGTGACAGTGGCCGTCTATCTGATGAAGACTTATGGCGGAATAGATTGCATTCCGACCATCGGTGACCGTTTCACCATTAAGTCAGAGTTGCCGGACGCTGTTGTACCGGCTCTGGATTGGGAAGCTATCAAAAATCTGTTTCCGGTAGCTATCACTATTGCAGTGCTGGGAGCTATCGAATCACTCTTGTCTGCCACCGTAGCCGATGGTGTGATAGGAGACCGTCATGATTCCAACACGGAACTAATCGCACAGGGTGCGGCAAATATCGTAGCGCCATTGTTCGGAGGTATCCCCGCTACCGGAGCTATTGCCCGTACGATGACGAATATCAACAATGGAGGTAAGACACCGATTGCAGGTGTTATCCATGCGATTATCCTTCTTCTGATTCTTCTTTTCCTGATGCCCCTTGCACAGTATATTCCGATGGCTTGCCTTGCCGGAGTACTGGTCATCGTATCTTATAATATGAGCGGCTGGCGCGTCTTCAAGGCTTTACTGAAGAATCCGAAGTCCGATGTCACCGTACTGCTGATCACTTTCTTCCTGACTGTTATCTTCGACTTGACAGTTGCCATCGAAGTAGGACTGATCATCGCCTGCGTACTCTTCATGAAACGTGTCATGGAAACTACTGAAATCTCCGTCATTACGGATGAGATCGACCCGAATAAAGAATCGGATATCGCCGTCAATGAAGAAAACATCATGATCCCTAAAGGAGTGGAAGTATATGAGATCAACGGCCCTTACTTCTTCGGTATCGCTACGAAGTTCGAAGAAACGATGGCGCAACTGGGAGACCGTCCGAATGTACGCATCATCCGTATGCGTAAAGTTCCGTTCATCGACTCCACAGGTATTCATAATCTGACTACACTTTGCGAAATGTCGCAGAAAGAAAAGATCACCGTCATTCTTTCCGGAGTCAATGAGAAAGTATATAAGGTGTTGGAGAAATCCGGATTCTATGAATTGCTGGGAAAAGAAAATATCTGCCCGAACTTCAAGGTAGCGCTGGACAGAGCGGAAGAAGTCATGAAATAAAGAGATTCCAACATAAAGAAAGAGCCATTTTAATCCCGAAAAGCAGGAGATAAAATGGCTCTTTTTTATTTTAAGAGAGGGATTACCACTCCACTAAACTTTTAAAAACAAGCCACGTTTATACATCATTCTCAACAGGAAGAAAAGAATAAGATAGTTAGCAAAAGTAAGCCATACGGGATAATAATCTCCCATGTATTGTTTCAGTCCGTAACTGACTGAATCAGCAATGCAACGGAAGTTCACCACTTCGCCCAACAGATAAGCCGTGATGGAATTCATACCATACACTTTCAGCCAGTTCAACCCGCGGCTGTGTCCTTTATAGTCAATCCAATAATAAAATAATGCCATCAACAGAAAGCAATAACCACCGGATAGTAATGTCATACTACCTGTCCACAAACGCTTAATGATGGGCATCTGCAAACTCCAAAGCATCGCCAGCCCTACTAAAAGCACACCAATGACCGACAGAGTCTGTACCACCTTTTTACGGTTCGCTTTCCCTTCTTTCATAATCTTTCCGGCAAAAGCTCCGAGCATGACAGTCACTCCGAATGTCAGACTGCTCCATATCCATGTGTAATTGTAATAAGGTGAAAAGCTCCACGTTCCGTCCTCATTCCAGAAAACACCATCTCTGAAACGACCTAAGACACATCTGTCCACCTGTTCGGCAAAATTTCCAGCCGGTGTGAAGTCACCCAAAAATGTCATGGGAATCCAGTATATGAAAAGCAACAATAAAGTAATTCCTATCTGCCACCTGAATGAAAAATGTAACTGAATGACTGCCGCAATAAAATAGCCGACAGCAATAGACTGCAAAGTATTTGAATAGAGATAAATATGACTGCTGTCCAGTCCAAGCAGATTTCCCTGAACAATCATTCCGAAAATAAACAGCAGAAACACCCGCCTCAGAATCCTCCGATAGACGGGCCAGTAACTGCCGGACATACCGACGTACTTTGACAGTGAAAACGGCATCGAAGCGCCTGTCATAAACAGGAACAACGGCATCACAAGATCCCAGAAACGGAATCCCTCCCACACTTCATGATCAAACTGATAAAGGATATCGTTGAGAAACGGCAAGTTCAACTGTCGTGCCAATGCCGCAAACACCGGCTGAAAGAAGACTAGAAGAAATAGATCAAAACCCCGAAGAATATCCAAAGAAGCAAGTCTGGATGTGCTATTCTCTGACAATTTACTCATAGTATTAACAAATTCATATTATTATTCAGTTATTGTCTCATCAAAAACATATTCTGTAAAGCGTCTTAATACAAATATATTCAAAACTTCTTTCCCCTGCAAGTACCTCGGAAAGGAAATGAATCATTGGAAGAGAAGCGAAGTTAGAGTAAATCGACCAAAATCTGTCAGAGAATGACTAAATAGTATTATTCCATATTCAAATTAGGTTGTAATTTTGCCCTAGACCTAAGTGAAGTATTTGTCAAATCCTAATTAATAAAACAATAGTATGAAAAAACATTTTCTGATTTTTACAATCTCTCTTTTATTTTTCTCGCTTGCACAAGGCAAAGTGAAGCTCCCTGCCATGATGGGAGATCATATGGTACTCCAACAAAACAGTTCCGTTAAGCTGTGGGGATGGGCAGACGGCAAAAAGGTGACTGTCACCACCTCTTGGAATAACCGTACTTATAAGGTATCGACAGACGATGAGGGAGCATGGCTGGTCAAAGTGGATACTCCTGCCGGAAGTTTTACTCCTTATTCTATTACCATCAGTGACGGAACCCGGGTCACGCTATCGGATATATTAATAGGAGAAGTATGGATATGCTCCGGTCAGTCTAACATGGAAATGACCATGAAAGGAAACATGGGACAACCCATCGACCATTCGCTGGAAACTCTTCTGAACGCAGGCAACTACCGCGACCGTATCCGTTTTATCACTGTCCCCCGAACCAAAGGAGTGAAAGAACGGACAGACTTTGAAGGAGCGAAATGGGAAGTTTCTTCGCCCGAAACAACTATGGATTGCAGTGCCGCAGGTTACTTCTTTGCCCGACAACTGACGGAAACGCTTCATCTCCCCGTAGGACTGGTCATCAACAGCTGGGGAGGTTCACGAATCGAGGCATGGATGACAGAAGAAACGCTCGCCTCCGTGGAAGGCGCAAATATAGAGGCCGCCAAAAATCCAAAGTTAGATACGAATAGCCGACTGCAATGTCTGTATAATATCATGTTACTGCCTGTGAAAAACTTTACGGCACGCGGATTTCTATGGTATCAGGGAGAGTCGAATCTATTCAACTATCAGATCTATGCTCCGATGATGACCGCAATGGTCCAGCTTTGGAGAAATGTATGGGAAGCACCGGATATGCCTTTTTATTATGTCCAGATTGCTCCGCACAAATATGGAAACAGCCGGAATATAAATTCCGCCTTATTGCAGGAAGCACAAATGAAAGCATTACAGACAATCCCCAACTCCGGAATGATTCCTACGATAGATGTCGGCGACGAGTTCTGCATTCATCCTCCTCAGAAAAATGTAGTAGGACTCCGGCTGGCCAATCTCGCACTGACTAAAACATACGGTCTCCATAAATTTCCATCTACCGGACCAATGATGACAAAGGTGGAATATTCCAAGAACAAAGCGATCGTCACGCTCGACAATGCTCCTTCCGGACTGGCACCGGGCAACTGTGAATTGGAAGGTTTCGAGATTGCAGGAGCCGACAAGAAGTTCTATCCGGCAAAAGCACGGATTGCAGGTCGCACAAGAAATGTGGAAGTATGGAGTGATCAGGTCGCCCAACCGGTAGCCGTACGGTATGCTTTCCGCAATTATGTAGGAAACATCACTTTACGCAATACATTAGGGATCGCTGCTTTCCCGTTCCGGACAGATACATGGGATGATGTAAAGTAAGAGCTGATTAGCCTGTGTGCAGGGTATATATGTCCTGCGTACAGGAGCTATATATCCAACGCGCAGGAGCTATATATCCAATATATTGGGCATATAGCTCCTGTATATTGAATAATAGTCCTTTTTCAATACACTATATTTTATTCATTCCTGCACAGCTTTGAATCATTTCCTGCGTGTAATGAGCTAAACAGTACAAGAATAGACTAATACTGATTAACACATATCTGCCTCTTATCTTTAATAAATCTATCTCCAAGTTATGCATAAAACTATTCGTCTGACAGTTGTTGAACTTTCGTCTAACAACTGTCAGATGAAAGTTCAACAACTGTTAGACGAATAGGCTCAAGTATAACGAGTACTAGTTCTTTGCATACACAGTATTAAGTCTTAGTAAAGGAAGTGATCTGCAGGCTAGTATTTACTTTATTATTATCAACGAAATTATAAAACAAAATTATTTGTTTTATAAATAATTATCGCTACTTTTGTCTCATGCTTACTTTCATGCGTAGAAAGAGGCTTTTAAATTTTGTATTGAGAACGGTTATTTATTGCATTCATATATAAAATCGGCTAATTTTATCCACGAGTGACAATGAGTGACGGGTCTCGCGCACAATCGTATATATACTTTGTTATATACCAATTGGGCGTGGGACTATCACTTTTGTCGTGGAGGGGTCTAGCCGATACCTATATATGGCATAAGTAGATAGTTTCCACGTCCTCTTCTTTTATAAACCGCGCACCAACAGGAAACTGATGCGGCAACATAACAAAACATGCAATCAGATTTTAAAAAAGACATTATTCAGTTAATGCAATCTACTAAACTCCTTCACTCTCGACTCTCCGAGTTATCGGAAGAAGAAAAAGGAATTGCTTATGAACTGTTGAACCGTTTGGCCGACGGAGCCGTCGATGAAAACTACACCATGCTGGACTATATGCAGATGGCACGCCTTTATTACAATCTTGGAGAATTAAGTAACAATTTATTTGGAGAGCAAGATAACCCACATTATAAAAAAGCCATTTACTATTTAGAGAAAGGAGGCATTGACCTGAGTGGCTGGAACTAATCAGTTTACGTACAATAGAATAAAGATTACTATCTAATAGAATGATTCTCACTTCATAAAAAGAGTATTCAAATGAAGAAATCCCTAACCAGATTAAATATGGAGGTAGCAGACTGAAGGACTGCTTGTGAAAGTAATCCTTCCCGTCTGTCTCCCAAAGAGGATGCCAATAGTTCCCCACAGGCATCCTCTTTTGTTATATATCAATGATTTACACGAAATACATTCTAGAATGAATGCATCCTCAGTTGCTTATCAACCAACATTCCGTCTTTCAGATTCAGATCAAACTTCACTTTACGTTTCGCTTTCAATTTCAGAATAAAGAGTTCTTCCGAACCTTCCAAAGCCTCCTGTTTTCCCATATTGACGAAAGTAGGATAGAGGGATTTCACACCATTCGTATGCAGGCGGTCATAAGTCAGATTTTCCATTGCTTTCATATTCAGCGGTTCCACGCCTACAAATTCATAGTCGCTCTGATCATAAGGCAAAGCAAAGCTAAGTGCATTAACCGAACGCAGATCATTACCCTTCACACGGATTTCAACGATTTCGTCCTTTTGATACTGCTTCTTCGGAGTGCTGATGGACAGAGAGCCGGATACTTTCTCCGTAGCTTCCCTGTCGACACCGCCGTCGAGCTGAGTGGCTACGACAGAAATATCATAAGCATCTATCAAGTCATTCATGTTGATATCGCCTTTGCTGATGTAACCTTCAAAGTCTGAATCACCACGACGCAATCCGGTATAGTTCATATAAGAAGTCAGGTCATTGCGGTCGATCTTGCCATCATTGTTGATGTCGCCTTGCAGGTAACTTGCCGTTCCCGGTACTTTGAATACGTAGATCTCACGACCGGAACCGTAGTTTCCTACACCTGCCGTAACGTTCAGTTTGATGTAACGTGCATTTGGACGCTCTGTGAAAGTAAATACTTTTACATCACCGTTCCGCTGCCATTCGAATGCTCCGGCTTCCGTCCAGTTTTCTTTGTCCATACTGTAAGATACCGTTCCTTTCAGCAGTGTACCGTTGCCGGCATCCGCACGGGGCAGATAATGGAACTTATCCAGTTGGTTAACTGTTTTGAGGTCGATAATCAAATCTAATGGTATGGAGTTAACGCTATACTTCGTGTGCCATGTATCTCCCGATTCGGAGAAGTTGAACAATCGGTCTACACCGAATCCTCCCTGCGATGCGGCAGTCGATTCGCCTTCAATGCCACGAATAGCAAATTCCAGCGGATTAGTCTTCGTTTTCACCTGAATCTCTGCCCATTCGGACACACCGTCTTTGTTGACAGCACGCACTTTGAATGCGTAAGGAGTATCCGCTTTCAGATCTTCAAACAGTAAGTGAGTATCTCGGATAGTCGTATAAAGCATTCCGTTAAATTCAATCTCATAGTAATCGGCATTGGGTACTTTGTCCCAAGTCGGTTGCAGGGTATATGCTTCTCTGTTCTGCTCGCTTACCTGAGCGTTTTGCGGTGCAGACAGGGTTCCGGTGCTTACCAAGTTACGGTCGGCCGGCTCAAAACGGAAACCTTCCACGTCCAGTTCGATACGATTGGCGGTAACGTCGGTGCTTCCCAGTCTGATGTGCAACAGCGGATTCTTTGTGATAACCACTTTCTCAAATTCACTTCCTTTGGTTGCAAACTTATTCAGATTGGGGGTTTCTTCGTACCAGAATACGTTTTCTCCATTCAGAAGTTCCGCTGCCGTGCTTACTTCCGTCAGTTTTACTTTCTTGTTGTTGATTCTTGCAGTCAGTTTCTTTGGTTTCTCCGTGACGTTGATGCGCAGTTCCGTCTTTTTATCTTTTACAAAACCATCGAAACTTCCGGCTGTGGGATGAATGGTGATAGTCACACGGTTCTTTGCGTCTACGTTCGATTCGATCAGGGTAGATACCGATTTCTCCTGACGGTAGGCTTCCGTCACACCGTCGTCGTCATATTCTACGGTTGCAGTATGGCGGTTCGGATAAAATTCATAGATGCGAAGTGAGGGGTCTATTTCGCTGACATTATTGTTAGGCTGTGTCATCGGAATAATAGCGCCGTTCTTTACGAATACGGGTAACTTCCAGACCGGAGTATCGAAGTTGCTGAGAATACGGTTGCCTTCGTATTTCTCTCCGCTGAAATAATCTATCCAAGTGCCTTCGGGCAGATAAATTCCATTGCGGATATCATTGCCTTCTTTATCAGCTTTCGTATTCTGATAGACAGGGGCTACGAGAAAGTCGGTACCATACATATATTGGTAGCGGGTAGCCGTTCCGTAGGTATATTCATTCGGATAGTCGAGGAACATGGCACGGATGAGAGGCATACCATCCACCGCTTCACGGGCAAAGCTATACGTGTAAGGCATCAGTTCCGATTTCAGTTTGAGATACATACGGTTAATGGATGTAGCTGGTTCACCTAAAGCATGGGGGTACTTTTCGTTGGCGCCCCAGCCATCCATATTCAACTGCATGGGGGTAAATGTTTTCCATTGGAAATCACGTATATTGACTGCCGCATTCCTTCCACCGAAGATACCGTCCATATCCGAGCAGATATTCGGCTGGCCGGACAGACCGGAACCTATATAAGTAGGGATGTGAAAACGGATATATTCCCATTCGCCTCCGGTCTGGTCGCCCGACCAGATGCCGGCATAGCGTTGTGTGCCTGCCCATCCGTCCAGTGAAATGATAAAGGGACGGGCATCATTGCCATAATAAGGCATAATATGTCCTACGTCCGCCACTCCGTTCAATCCGAAGGAATAGCCGGCTCCTACCCATGCCACATCGGTTTTGAGTACACGCACACCGGCATCACGGACTTCTTTCACGATATCACGCTGCAACAAGGCACTTACACCCTCCTTCGGGTGCAGGTCCGACTGTGTCCAGAGGCCTATTTCCACACCGTTCTTACGGGCGTAGTCTCCCAGGCTTTTCAGATTGGCGATGTTGCCGTCCAGTGTTTCCGTCTGTCCGTATCCGGCTCCGTAACCGTCGTTCGGAAGTAACCATCCGAGAGGCATATCATGATTCTTGTAACGGTCGATAACGGCACGTGCCGAGAACTGGTAATTATTCTTTTCACCATTCAGAGACTCTTTGATGCCGCCATTGTCTTTCTGGCTTTCTTTATATCGCTTTCCGTCTTCAAAGAGGATTCCTTTCTCGTCTTCCTTCCAATAGTCACGATTGTAGGCATTAAGATGCCCTTCGTAAAAACCGAATTTGGGCAACAAAACGGGGTTTCCCGTCAACTGATAGAAATCATTCAACAGGGAAACGGCTCCGTCGTTGACCATATAGAAAATATCAAGGTAAGAAGAATTGTGAGACAGTTTCACTATGTTTTTCTCTGTTGCTCCAAAATCGTATTCACCTTTCCGGAAAGTGTACCACATCATTCCGTAACCATTGGTAGACCAGTAGAAAGGGGCAGGGGAGGCCACTCCGCCATCCGTCCAGCTATTCTGATTTTCGATGGCAATGACTTTGCCTTTATGAGAAAAACGTCCGTTTTGCACACCGCCTCCGTAGAAGTATTCTTCGGGATTCTCCTTCAAGGTTACGGTCACTTCTTTAGGACCGAATATCACCGGAGCGACTTCTTCGATCACACATTTGCCGGTCAACGGATTAAAGACTTTCATCAGTCCGGTCTGCTTATTCAGTTCAATCCGTACTTGGGCGGTAGTGAGGGTTATATAACCCTCTTTCTCATCCACCGACAGTCCGGAAACTTTGCGTCGGGGCTGGTCTACAAGTATCTGCGCTTCAGGTTTCGCTTCGGGGTCACGGATAATGCCTCCGGAATTGTCCTGAAAGACACGGAAAATATTCTCTCCGTAAAAGTCGATAGTCATCCGTTGCTGGTTCGCAAACAGTACATCAACCGTCGTCGGGTTTATTTTTTCTGCACGAAGGATTCCCGAAGTTTGTTCCTGATGGACGGATGCCGAAGAAACGTCACTCTGATCCGATGCTGCGGATGCCTGTATGGAAGAAAGGGAAATCGGACATAAGAATAAAATGGCGGTAATACGCCTGAGATGTCGTAAAGAGATGGGGGTTTCTTTTTTCATGTTTTTATTTATTTGGTATTAGAAATTAAGACTGTTAATGTCAGATTGTAAAATTACTCGTTTGGTAATAAATACACTTCATCTTTGGGTTACCCTAAATCAGAAGCTGTTTTATTATTATTTATTCACAAATTCCATAGGGATAAGCGGAGGTCAATAGCGTGTCACCTTATTTTTTAAATCTAATCCGATATTCTTGTATCGCCAATGTATCCCTGACTCCTAACGTACTTATAACTTCAGGATTGAATTCATTAAAAGCTTTGCCTCCCATTAGCGAATAAGAATAATCTGTATATTCCGATATCTTGTACAACAAATAGCATAATTCAATATCTTGATAAGAACCATAGGCCACACGTATTTCTTTTGTCCAATACCTCCCATTCGGAATGGAAAGCGGCGGATCATACTTCATAGGATATTTCATCATTCGAAAACATATCGAATTAACATCACCTTCAAATAGAAAACCTGGACGAGAAGAAAATAAAAACTGTTTGCCATTCTTTTCTACATCATAAACAAATGGATCATCTTTAAATCTCACACTATCTTCCGAACAAAAACAAATAGGTGTCAACGAATTCTTTATATCCATATTATCCGGAATACCCGGTAGAACAACATTAGAACTATATGCAAATTGCATTATTTTATCCGTATCATAAATTTCCTCTTTGTTCGTAAACATTCTGATATTGGAAACTTTCACTACTTCACTTCCATATAAGGTTATAGGGAACTCTATTTCTTCTTCTTTTTCGCATGAAATACATATTAAAGACAAACTCCCTATACTTAATAGCAATAAAAATTTCCAATTCTTCATTTGAGTATATTTTGAAAGTGTTTTTCGGTATTCTATTTACTAATCAATATCTTATCCATCAATAGGACGCTGTTGCCGGAATTCCCGTTCGCTTTATCAATTCTACAATCCGGTCCAATTCTTCATGAGTGGCTTTCTGCAGGTCATGGTCGGGAGTCTCCCTGTCAATCGTATAGATCATCACTTGACTGGGAGCGATCTCCTTGACTGCTTCCAGCCACGGGAGCACAAACTCATCGGATGTATTATTCATATCTTTCCCAAGGTAACTACCTTTCAGAAACATAGTCTGAATAATACAATTTCCTTTGAATTCTTTCATCTTTTCGATGATCTTCCTTACGGAATATTTCCCGTTGGGACGATCCAGGAGATGAATGTATTCTTCGTTCACCGTATCCAGCTTCAGGATATTATTATCTATCTTGTTCAATGCATCGAATACTGCAGGACGGTCAATGAAGGTAGAATTGCTCAATACACTTACTTTTGCATTCGGGAAATAATGGTCACGAAGTGCCAGTGTATCTTCTATGATTTCCGGAAAATGAGGGTGGGCAGTCGGTTCACCGTTTCCGGCAAATGTGAGTACATCAGGGGCGGGACCGTTCTTCTGCATATCTTTCAGCTTTTCTTCCAGGGCGATGCGCACTTCTTCACGAGTGGGCAGATGCTTCTTCGGACGATGGTCGGCATTGAAGCCGCATTCACAATAAATGCAGTCGAACGAGCAGACTTTGCCGTCTTCCGGCAATAAGTTGATTCCCAAAGACACACCCAAGCGGCGGGAATGAACAGGGCCGAAGATGGGTGAAGGAAAAATAATAGTCATCTTTTTATTAATTGTTTTAATATGAGTTCAATATCAATACGAACGTTTATCACATCAAACTCACATTATTTTATCATTTACTATTTCATAATATCCAGAGGCAAAGATACTTTAAAACTTAATACGGAGTTGCATTTGTACGTCAGCTTTTTTATTTCCAAGGATTAAATCATTGCCGGAACCTATTTCATTCCGGTCGAGATAAACGGTTTCTCCGAATTTAGTTATAAACATCCAATGTTCATTCGGTTCATATCTCAGACGAACGGCACAGCGAAATCCACGGCCTTGAAAGGAGGGAGTGTAAAATGTATAAAGCAATCCCTTCTCTGATACATATACCCGCGAATCATAGTCGTCTGTAGAAAAATAACTGCCTTGAACGTCAGCAAACAGCCTGGTCCAAGGCAGTTGGGAGGACATCATTTGTGTAACTTGATATCCTTTACTAGCAGCCCTGTCTTGAGAATGAAAATGGTTGTAATCTAAAGTTGTACGACAGCTAAACACATCTCCATAAAAATAGTTCAAACGATATCGAAGTTGGTGATGAAAAATAGGAAGCGTTAGGTTTTCTTTGCTACCTGTCAAGTCACGCTCTTTCTGTTTATAACGATATTTCAAGTACATTGTCAGATTACTGTGCGGAGTAAACGTAGCCTGAAGCAATCCGTCCATACCTCGGGAAGGTTTACTGATCCGGTATTTCTTCCACGGGAAAGAAAACAGATCGAAGGAAGCAAGGATGTGCCAATGGCGGAAAGGGGAAGTTTCCAACCCCAGATAATATCCCTGTTCGTTTTGAACCGCACTTCCTTCTCCAAAAGAATGGGCGAACATAGCCCAATAATTATATGAGTAGTATCGTTGTACGATCATCAACTGAGTTCCTTCCACCGGTGAATACTGAAGACGGTTCAAAGTAGCACTGCCTTGTTTTCCCATAGCCGTCTCTCCTTGGAAAGAAAAGCGATGCCAGCGGTAGGCATAGTCTATTCCTAAATTGTAGAACTGATTTCCATGAATGTTATATTGGGAATAACCTGTTAATTGCAGTTCATAAGGTCGGTTGAAAACATAGTAAATACCGGTGATACCCAGCCGGATACGGTTCTGTTGATAACTCACGTTTCCACCAGTCAGCTGCATGGTGAATACGTTCTTCTTATCGGCTTCTTTCTGACTGCGGTGTAGTCCGGTTTTGTAGATAGAAGTTATTTCGCCATCGGTCAGCACACCGTCCAGCGAACGGTGTGAGTAAAAGCCGGATATACTCCATTGCTTTGTAATGCTTAAGGTTGCCGCCGCTCCCCGAAAATAATTAGTTTCGTCAGTAGAAGAATGTTTCCTGATTCCTCCGCTGCGGGTGTTGAAAGAAGAAGCATATACGGTCTTTCCCAGTAAGTAATCCGTGCTGATCACCAATCCCTGTCCGAAACTTAACCGATAGTTACCAACAGCCAATGTTTTTAACCGCCCACAATCTTTGAGTAAGAGATAAAAAGAATAATAATCATACCCTTGACGATTGTGCAGAGCAAAGAAAGGTTCTCCGGCATCCTTCTCCGCAACGAAACCTGCATAGAGCTGGTCGCGATAACGGAAAGCATACTTAACAGAGTTATAAACAGAAGGTCCCAAATAGGTATGTTCATAACCTTTTCGCTTGTAAAACGGTATATCCATGCGAGTTATCACTTCATTCTTTCCATACTTCATTGCGCTTTTCAACATAGTTTTCCACCGAAAAGACGACTCATTGTTAATAGCTTTGATACATACGAAAGGCAATAGATACTGAATAGTCTGCCTGTCCATATCCTCTATCAACTGAAGTTCATAAAGAGTTTTCATCTGCCCATGCACGTATATATAGGCTAGCAGATGTTCAATCTGAATATCACTGAGAAAAGGAAATTGTTCCAGTTGTTGACGGGTAGCCCGGTTTAAATCTACAGGTTCGTGAAGGCGGACGGACAGTTCTTCCAGTTCATTCTCCCAATTGGGTTCATTAACAGCATTATCAACACTATTATTAACAGATAAATCTTCAAAAATATCTTCTATAAGACTTTGAGAAGGGTTTTGAGCACTACAAGCAGGAATAATGAACAGGCTGTTTATAATACTTATCAACCGAAATAGTTGAGTAGTTTTCATCAATAAATTATTTGTTTACACCTTGCGTTTTTTACAGACAAGGGCGCAAAGATACTTTAAATAGGTTAACGTCTAAAAGAAATGTCTGAATAATAAAATTTTAATTCTATTTTTGTAACGTGAAAAGGAGACTTAACATAGTAATAATGATGGCGTTTGCTATAGTCTGTTCATCGAAGATGCAGGCACAGGACAAGCAAAGCATCAACGGATACTTGGTTCCAATGTGTATCTACAACGGAGATACCATTCCATGTGTCCAGTTAAGGACTGTTTATATCTTCCGCCCTCTAAAATTCAAAAACGAAAAAGAACGGCTGGAATACTACCGGCTGGTACGTAACGTAAAAAAGGTATATCCTATCTCCAAAGAAATTAACCAGGCTATTATTGAAACTTACGAGTATCTTCAGACATTACCCAACGAGAAGGCTCGCCAAAAACATCTCAAACGGGTGGAAAAAGGACTGAAGGAACAATATACCGCACGGATGAAGAAACTCTCTTTTACACAAGGCAAACTCTTGATTAAATTGATAGACCGCCAAAGTAATTCCACCAGTTATGAACTGGTGAAAGCTTTTATGGGACCTTTCAAAGCAGGATTCTATCAGACATTTGCCGCACTGTTCGGTGCCAGTCTGAAAAAGGAATATGATCCGTTGGGAGAAGATAAACTGACGGAAAGAGTTGTGCTGCTGGTAGAGAACGGACAAATCTGATTCACCTTGTCATAAGGTTATCAACGTTGTTATTAACCATCATATTTCTATTAAATCCAATTCCACTATCACCATAGGAAAATTACCCCGCTTTATCTGACTTCTAAGGTATTAACAGTTGACCTGTCAGGTGTTAATAGTCTGCATGACAAGTATTAACAGTTGAGAAGTCAGCTATTAATAGCTGTGATGCCATCTGATAACAGCTTGAAACAGGATGGTTAATAAACACTGAATCAATCAGACTCAACCAAGAGTAAGTTGCTACAATATTCTTATCATCACACATAATTATGAACAGAAAAAAATAGTTGGTTAATAGCAAGTTAACTATGATATCAACCACTTATTAACTAATTATTAACCGACTGATTTTACACCGTCAACGCAGCTTTTTGAACAAATCCCAGATGACAATGCCCGTTGTTACAGACACGTTCAGAGAATGCTTGGTACCATATTGGGGAATCTCGATACAACCATCCGAATGATCAATCACTTCCTGTTGCACCCCTTTCACTTCATTTCCCATTACGATAGCGTACTTCTTCGTCTTGTCCAGTTCGAGTCGATCCAGCATAATGCTGCCTTCCGCCTGTTCTATCGAATAAACAATATATCCTTCTTTACGGAGGTTATCAACAGCATCAACAGCGTTATTAACATACTTCCAGTCAACAGTGAACTCTGCGCCCAAAGCCGTCTTATGCATTTCGGGGTGGGGAGGGGTGGCCGTTATTCCACACAGATAAATACACTCGATACGGAAAGCATCCGACGTGCGGAATACCGAACCTATATTATGCAGGCTACGAATATCATCCAGCACTACCACCAAAGGCAGTTTTTCTGCTTGTTTAAACTCTTCGGCACTGATACGGTTCAGCTCTGTTATTTTCAGTTTTCGCATACGTTGTTCATTTATTACGTTTCGGTTGCAAAGGTAGTTCTTTTCTGTTAACAGAGGTGTTGATAACGGTTTAAAACCTGTCAAAACAATCGGGAAAGAATTTGAAAAATAATTCTTGCATTATTCAAAAGAAGGTATAAGGGGCCTTCATTATGAACATTCCAAAAAACAAAGACAAAACTTTCTATGCAGACATCAACATATTTTTCAGCACTTATCTGCCTGTTTATATCCATAAAGTTTTTAACTTTGCACTTTATCAACAGGGAGTTAATAGCATTCTCCCATTTGATAGGGCTTGCATTGATAATGAAGATAATAAATAGTCAATCTTCCACCTTTCCTTCCGTTCATAACGGACTCATAAAGCAGAAGTATGGACTAATAACTTATCCGGCAAGAAAAATCGTATTTATTTGCTAACACTATTAACAGGCTATCATCACTAACAAAGGATTTTTTTTAAAAGGAAGAAATAAAAGAATATTATTATGAATAATCTCATAAAGGCTATTAATGAGCTGAAGAAAGAAAAGAATGCAATCATTCTGGGGCACTACTACCAGAAGGGTGAAATACAAGATATCGCCGATTACGTTGGCGACAGTCTGGCGTTGGCTCAACTGGCTGCCAAAACAGAGGCGGACATCATTGTGATGTGCGGCGTTCACTTTATGGGTGAGACAGCGAAGGTGCTTTGTCCGGATAAGAAAGTGCTGGTGCCCGACATGGAAGCGGGTTGTTCGCTGGCGGACAGTTGTCCGGCGGATCAGTTTGCGCAGTTTGTCAAAGAGCATCCGGGGCACACCGTTATTTCGTACGTGAACACGACAGCTGCCGTGAAGGCGGTAACGGATGTGGTGGTGACTTCCACTAATGCCCGGCAGATCGTGGAAAGTTTTCCCAAAGATGAGAAAATAATCTTTGGTCCGGACCGGAATCTGGGAAATTATATCAACTCAGTTACGAACAGGAATATGTTGCTTTGGGACGGAGCCTGCTATGTGCACGAACAGTTCTCGGTGGAAAAGATCGTGGAGCTGAAAACACAGCATCCGGAAGCATTGGTGCTGGCACATCCCGAATGCAAAAGCACGGTGCTGAAACTGGCAGATGTGGTAGGGTCTACAGCTGCACTGCTGAAGTATGCGGTGAACCACCCGGAGAATACGTATATCGTGGCTACCGAATCGGGTATCTTGCATGAGATGCAGAAGAAGTGTCCGCAGACAACGTTTATCCCCGCTCCTCCGAACGATAGCACCTGTGGATGTAACGAGTGTAGCTTTATGCGGTTGAATACGTTAGAGAAGCTCTATGAGTGTCTGAAGAATGAGTCACCGGAGATTACCGTAGATCCCGAAATAGCGGAGAAGGCAGTGAGGCCTATTCAGCGGATGCTGGAGATTTCGGCGAAACTGGGATTATGATAGGATATACAAACGGTACCTTCCAATATACTGGATGGTACCGTTTAATGTATTGGAGTGTACCATTCCGTGTATCAGATGGTACCGTTCTTTGAGATGTAATAATCTCATTTAAATTTTATTCATAGCGATATTAGTTTTCTGCTTCCAAACGAATAACGAATCCACCGCCTTTTGCCATATTTATATTTAATATAGTTTTACTATCCACTGTTCTTTTCTCTACCATGTATTCTTTAGGTTGCTCGTAGGAGTTCGGAGCGTCTTTAAAGATAGTTGCCTGATAGGAGACATTGTCTTTCAGGAAGCTGAGGTTCACTTCTGTAGAACGGGCATCCCAGTTGGTCATTCCGCCCACATACCAGTCATTGCCTTTTTGTTTGGCTGTCACGATGTATTCGCTTAATTTTGCTTGCAATGGCAAGGTCTTATCCCAAACTGCGGGAACTTTGGAAAGGAAGTCGAGTACATCCGGATATTTATTGTATTCAGTGGGTGAGTCACATAAATAAGCCATCCACTGGTCGTAAATGACAAACATGGACAATTCATGCGAACGTGTTCCCATGCTCATGGGCGGAGTATTATCTATATCCATCGGTCTGAATTCATCCTGAGTGACACTTCTCATGGATCCCGGAGTATAATCTGCCGGTCCTGCCAACAGGCGGATGAAAGGAAAACGAGTGTGATATTCGGGAGTCAACGTCTTTTCCCAAAAGTTACATTCCGCTCCTCTTACTGCTTCATAGTTCAGTATATTGGGATACGTGCGATGCAATCCGGTAGGGACTGGGCAACCGTGGAAAATAGCTACCATTTGCTTTTCGGCCAGACGTTCTGCAAATTCTTTTCCCCATCGCATGGCTATCTGGTCATTCCGTTCGAAAAAGTCGATCTTTGCTCCGGATACACCGTAGCTGTGCATTTTAGCGATCCAGTCGCTCGGATTCTCTCTGGCGCAACTAGCCCATGTCCAGACGATAATCTTCACATTCCTTTCTTTGGCGTATGAGCATAGTTCTTTGATGTAATCTTCGGACCATCCGGCATCCAAGGTCATATATTCGATATGATTCTTTGAAGCCCAGTCTACGTAGTATTTATATAACTGGAGAGAAAGCTGCTTGTTTCCACTGGGGAAGTCAACACCTTCCAAAACGGCTTTGTGCCACCATTCCCATGCACTCTTTCCCGGTTGGATCCAGGAAGTATCGGTCAGACGGCAAGGATCGGCCAGTTTGTATACCAGTTCGTTGTTCAATAATGATTTGTCATCTTCCGAAACGATGATGACACGCCACGGAAAACTACGGTTTCCATCAGTCTTTGCGATGTAATTCTCTCTGGTAACAACCAAATGATTGGAATACCAGTAGTAAGGATTGGAAGGATCGGAGTCTATTGTTTCTTTTGGGTAATTAGCCCATTTTCCGCGCATGGAGTTGTAGCCGTTGGATTCCATATACAGAGCCGGATAATCATAGGTATTTGATTCCGTTATGACCACTTTATAAGGAGAATCGGGATATTCGTATAATACCGGAGAAACAGCAAAACGTTCGTAAGGAATTTCCAACGGACCTTTGTAGACTTTATAGAGTCTTTCAAAGTTTCTATATCCTTGATGTACCTGATGGGTACGTCCGGATTGATCCGTTTCGCCGGAATAATTAGCATCGCATTCCGGATAATAGATGGTTGGGGTGGAAGCAAAGTTGAAAATGGCATCTTCACTGATGATTGTAATTTCTCCGTTGAGACGGGTGACGAAATGATAGGCCACTCCTTCATCATAAGCACGTACTACAAGGTCGCAACTGTCATTGAAAGAAACGGTAAGTTCATTATATGTATCCTGTAATTCTTTGTTTTTGCCAACAAGGACGTCTATAGTCTGGTTCACCTTTCTTTTCTTTACCGACTTTACACTTCCGTTGCCGATTACTCTTCCGTCCGCCAGATGTAATCCGATGGGAGAAGGAAGTATAAGTTGTGTATTATCGTACCATACTTCGTATTGGGTACCTTTGTCTATTTTCAGTTTAATCTTCAGTTTTCCGTTAGGAGAAACCGTTTCATATTTCTCTGCCTGTAACGTGCAGCTTAAAGAGAATAAACAAAGGAGTATTAAATAACTGATTTTTTTCTTATCCATATAATTGTGGTTTAATCTTTGACAGATATTTCTATTTATGAGTTTGTTATAACTTGTCTTTCAGAACAGAGACTACCTGCTTTGCTAAAGCTGAATATCCTGCATCAACCGGATGTGTTCCGTCTCCGCCTGCATAATATTCGGGATGGTCGATTACTACTTTCCATAAGTCGTTTACTTCTATGCCGGCACGATTGATATGTTTCAGTGCAATCTGATTACGTACTTTCAATCGTTCGGTGACAGGAGCAAACTCTTTCATTCCTTCTCCGGTACGGACAGGAGTGGTGGTTGCCCAGATCAACTTGGCTTTAGGAGCGTATTTGCGAATGACTTTGATTAATTGAGGGAAACTTTTATCATATTCTTCTTCTGTATAATCGAACCCGTGCAAACCATTATTGAAATGGATAACGTCGAACTTTGTATTTTTGAGTACTACGGCCAGTTCTTCGATTAAAGCCGGATCACCTATACTTTTCGAATTGGAGAGCCGCCCTACATATGCTTTTTCTTTCAGAGCTGCTTCTACTTTTCCGTAATATCCGCGTGTGATGGAATTTCCGATAAGCAATACGTGTGGAAGATCTGTTTTGTTAGCTCCGGGAATCCAGATGTCAGACCATTCGATATATTCGCGTGCAATCTTTTGTTGGGCAAATACGGGAATACACAAGAACAATAAGATAAATGTAATTACGTGTTTCATGATAATTGGAATAAATGAATAAATTTGATGTGCCAAAAGTAGTCAAGAATAAACTATTGAGTATATATAAACAGAGCAAAAAATGAAAGATTTGCAGCAAACGGTTTATTTAAGTGCTTTATGGTATATGTTTTTTAATGTACATATAATAAAAAAGAAATGCGGAGAATACTAATCTTTATTTAGAATCAGTATTTCCGCATTTACAGTATTGAGGTGACTAATTAATAATATCAGCCTGTCCTATAGAAAAGATTATAATTCTACTGTTTTTTGTAAACAGATATTGTCGGAAGATTTTCCTACCATGAAATTATAGGTTCCCGAAGGTGTATAGAACTGTTTTTTCTGATCATCCCAGAGACGTAATTCTTCTTTTGGAATTTCGATAGATATTTGTTCTGTTGCCCCTTTCTTGATATGAATGCGTTTGAATCCTTTTAGTTGTTTCAATGGAGTCTTGATTCCCAGATCGGGGAATTGTATATATACCTGAGCTACTTCATCGCCATTATATTTGCCACTGTTCTTTACAGAGAAATTTAAAGTAATGTTTTGACTATCTTGTTTGATGTTCAAATTGCGATAATCGAATTTGGTGTAGCTTAATCCGTATCCGAATGCATACAACGGTTTACCTTCGAAGTACATATAAGTACGGTTATTCTTTACATTGTAATCATTGAAAGCCGGAAGATCTTCAATGCTGTTGTAGAAAGTCAACGGTAAACGGCCGGCCGGGTTATAATCTCCGAACAGTACTTCTGCTATCGCTGTTCCGCCTTGTTCGCCCGGATACCATGCATCAATGATAGCCGGTATATTCTGATCCATCCATCCTATTGCCATGGAGCTACCTGCAACTAGTACAACGATTGTATTCGGATTGGCTTTATATGCTTCGCGAATAAAGATCTGCTGATCTTTTGGTAATTCAATAGAACTTCTGTCCTGTCCTTCACGTTCGATAGATTGATTGATACCCATTACTGCGATCACAACATCCGATTCACGAATCACTTTTGAAGCATCACCATACATGTTCAGCATATCATATTCTTCCATGCTAGGTACACGCCAATGAAGTCTGGCAATCGCATCCCCTCCATTATCGAAATATTCCGCTTTCAACTGATATTTTTTTCCTTTTTCCAATTTCATAGAAGCTTTTTCTGTACGTGCGCTATGTACATTCCAGTCGTTTATGATTAGCTGGTCGTCAATATATAATTTGCAGCCGTCGTCACTGGTGAAACTGAACACATATTCGCCGGATACACTCGGAACTAGTTCGCCTGTCCAACGGATAGAAAGCGGAGATTTAGGCAGGAACGGGTCCGGAGCCTGATTCTTTGGTTCGAAGTTAATTCCTTTATCTATGCGGGTTTTAGGAGTGCCTTGAAATGTAGGATTGTCATAGTATTCAGCTTTTAATCCGTTAGGTAAATTAATCGGAGAGATAAGCTGATAACCTTCTTCCGAAGATACCCATGGTGCATGTACCACTTTTATTTCATTACCTACCCGATTGCGGATACCATCCAGTACGGATACCGGAGCATTGACCGGGGTTCCGCTGTAATCACCAAATTCGCAGTTAGCAGCATTGATACCGACAACAGCTATTGACTTGATTTTTTTCGCATTCAGCGGAAGAGTATTCTTTTGATTCTTAAATAATACAATACTTTGGCGGGCAGCTTCGAGAGCTAACTCTTTATGTTTTTCGCAACCTACGATTTCAGGAGACAGATGATTGTACGGATTCTTTTCCGGATCATCAAACATACCTAAGCGCATCCGTGCACGTAGCACATGGTAGGCGGCACTGTCTATTTCGGCAGTGCTGACCATATATTGTTTGTATGCATTTAATAGTGGAGCTCCAAAAACATAGTCTCCACATTCTAAGTCCAGGCCGGCTTTGATAGCTATCATGGCAGCCGCTTCCGGAGTTTTCACATAACGATGGTCAGTCATTAATAATCCGGGAGCACCACAATCGGATACGATATACCCGTTAAAACCCCAGTCTTGTTTTAATACTTTATTCAGCAACCAGTTATTGGCAGTACATGGCACACCGTTGATGGCATTATAAGCCGTCATGATGGATTCTGCTTTTCCTTCGCGAATACATTTTTCAAATGCAGGGAGATAGTATTCTCTCATGTCTGTTTCAGTGATGGCAGCATCACAATAAAAACGATTATGTTCTTCGTTGTTGGCAGCAAAATGTTTGGGAGTAGATACGGACTTCAGATAACGGGGATGATCTCCCTGCAATCCTTTGACAAATGCTGTACCCAATACTCCTGACAGGTAAGGGTCTTCTCCATATGTTTCCGGAGTGCGTCCCCAACGAGGATCACGGGCCATATTGACAGTAGGTGACCAGAATGTTAATAAGTCACTGAACTGGTCTTTTTGTTTCTTTCCCCGTTCCAGTTCATTCCAGCGGGCACGGGCTTCATCTGAAATAACACTGGCAATAATATGATGTAACTCAGGATTCCACATACTGGCAAGTCCGATCGCCTGCGGGAAAACAGTAAATTTTCCCGGGCGGATGATTCCATGTAATGCTTCATTTCCCATATAATATTTATCAATCCCCATGCGCTCGATTCCAGGAGAAGTGGCACGCAGCAGAGAGATCTTTTCTTCTATGGTCAATTTGGACAAAAGATCCTGTATTCTTTCATGTATGGGAGCATTCATATTTTTGTATAAATCCTGTGCCATTGACACAACCCCCAACTGCATGAAGATTAAAAGTAAAATTAGTTTTTTCATTCTATGTTATTTTAGTGTTAGTTATTCATTAATCTGATCGAGTGTGACACTACGTAAAGAGCGCATATCGACGATTTCCCATTTCGATTCGCCTTTGAAGCGGTATTTGTATTTGAAGTTAAAACGCTGGCGTTTCTTTCCGCCATAAACGTCTGCCAATTCATAATTTCCATAATAATCGGGTTGTTCTTCGTTGATGGAAGCAACTTCGATAAAGTCTGCATTGTATGGCTTCATCGTCAGGCTGTTATCTTCGTTCACTGTAACTATGATACCGTTCTTTTTGATTACTTCTTCATTTTTTTCGTATCCCTTGATACCGGCGAAAATGCGGAATGAGTTTTTCGTAAGCGGGTGGAATGTTTGTGAAGCGGCTGCATCACGTTCGGATTCCCCTTCTTTCTGTAGTTTTCCGGCAGCATTGTAGATAGTCGCTTCGTCTGTTCGGGCATAGAGATTTTTCATTTGTACCTGATAAAGTACTTGCGACTTGTCCGGATTGACAGAATAGGCTGATACACTTTTGATACGCAATGGGATCAGGTAAATCGAATCCGGTGATAGTCCTTCCGGCTTTACCTGAATCGGCATTACATTGTAGGTATCAGGGCTTCCGGCTTTCAAAGTTACTCCCATCTGAGCGATGGAGTAATACTTTGAAGGAAGCTCTTTAGCGTATTTTGACTGGTCAATATCGTATTTGATTTTATTATAACTCTGCAATACTTCCGGAGCATATTCCAGTGTAACGTCCACATCCCGGTCGATTTGGAGCGAGCCGCCACAGTTGATAGAAATATATCCGGTGCTTTCGGATTGGTTGAGGTCGTGCATACCAGTATATACCAAGTCATTGTCGCTGATGATACAAATCACCTTTTGTCCCATTTCCTGTTCGAAGTCAAAAGGTTCGCAGGCTGCCAGAGCAAACATTGCCAGAAAATAACCGGCTTTTTTTATCATTGTTTTCATTTGATTATCTGTTTTACTGATGATTCAAAGTTAGTTGTTATATCCCGGATTCTGATCTAGTAATTTTACTTTTCTCAATTCGGATTTGCTGAGAGGTAAGAACAACAGTTTTCTGTGTACTACACGGTCACGGTAATTCTTTTCGTCTACTACGGTACGTTGGTAGAAGCCACCGAATTCATTGGCTGCAATGTTGAGGCCCATGATAGGCTCTGAATCCACGTCTTCGTAAATACCCCAGCGGCGTACATCGTAGAAGCGTCGTCCTTCACCTAAGAATTCTACCATACGTTCGCGTTTGATTTGCTCGAACATTTCTGTAGGGCTTTCCAGTTGGGCCTGAGTGAGCCCCGGTAGTCCGGCACGATAACGAACTTGGTTGAATGCTTTGGCGATTTCGTTCATGTCACGTGACAAGCTGTATGATTCGCCTGTAGGCAAAGTAATGGCATGAGTTGTGGTCAATTGATTCAATGCTTCGGCGTACGACAGTAATATTTCGGCGTAACGGATAATAGGGAATCCTTTCTCATAACGTTCGCTGCTGTTGCCACGCCATGCATCATAAGAAGAAATGTATTTTTTAATCACATAACCTGTAGGAGTGTAGTTGTCGCTACCCACTGTTCCTGCATATTTGCCGGCGTTGCCGTCCATACAGTATTTCACGGTTTGCAGACGGTAAGAGCCGTCGGTAGTCGATGAAGCAGGCCAGTAACATCCGTTGAAACCGACACAGGCGTAGAAGCGCATTTCACGATTGGCATACATTTGCCATACTCCGCTGTTGAGGTGATAGTCTGAAAAATCACGCGGTCCGGAAGTAAAGTCGTTAGGACCTTCTTTATATTCTCCGACTGCCATAGCTTCTTCGATTGTCTTTCCATCTTCCATACGATAGGCATCAATCATTTTCTGCGTTAAGCCCATACCGTTATATCCGCCCATATATTGAGGGAATGACTGTTGGGTGTATCCTTTTACTTCTTCCGAGATACGTCCCCAAATGATTTCGTTGTTATTTTTAAACGGTTCATCTCCTGTAAACATGTAAGAATAAGATTTGAACGGGTCGATTCCACCGGCTCCATCAGGGAAGTTTTCTGTAGGAACACCTGCAGGTAGTTGCGGAGTATTCTGGTCTTTACTCACTGTAAATAGTTCGTAGACATTCATATCAATGACACGTTTGCAGGCAGCGGCGGCTAATGCCCATTTCTCTTCACTATAATTTTGGTTAACGTAATATTCTTTATCGTAAGTACGTTTCCAGTTGCCGAAGTAAAGGCGGGCAGTGGATGTTCCGTTGAAAAGCGGTGAAGCGGCATGTAAGCGTAGGCGTGCTATCAATGCGTAGGCAGCTCCTTTCGTAGGACGTTCAAATTGTGCGATAGAAGCTTTCAGAGGTAGGTAAGCCGCTGCTGTTTCCAGTTCGGAGCAGATGTATTCCACTGTTTCGTCATAAGTAGCACGATAAGTATTGTAAGCTGGACCTTCCAGATTACTTTCAAATATTTCGTCGCCTACAAGAATAGCAGGACCGCAAGTCATCAGAATATGATAATAGGCGTAACCGCGCAGGAAGTGAATATAACCGGTATAGTTACGGCGGTCGAGTGCTGTCATGTCTTGACATTCGTCCATACGTGCCAGCATCAGATTGGCCTTACGGATTACTTTGTACATATCACTCCAGATATTCATACCTCTCAAATTATCAGGATTCACATATCCTAATGCAAAGGCTGATCCACGGAAGATGTCGCTGCTCATTACAGTGAAAATATCGTCACCGGCAGTAATTCCCGGTGCATATTCATGACCGAAGATTTTACTCTCGTCGGGCAATTGTCCGGCTGCACCCCACAGATACGCTTCAAAATAACGTTTCTGTGTGAATACGGAGTCAAACTTCAGTGTATCGTCGAAATATTGATCTACGTCCAGGTAGTTGCAAGAGCCTAGCAGGACGATGAATGCAAAGAGAAGACTCTTTGATATAATCTGGCTTATTTTGGTTTTCATACGATTCATTTTTTAGAAGTTAATATACATCTGGAAAGCATAGCGTGCCGGTATAGGATAGGCGCCTCCGTTATAATATGCTTGCTCCGGATCGAAATGTTTGAATGGGCTCCATACACAGATGTTGGAAGCTACAAACTGTAGGTCGAGTGACGAAACACCCAGTTGTTTCAATATCTTGCCGGCACCCAGATTGTAGTTCAGATTGATTTCCTGCAAACGCAAGTAGCGGGCATTGGTTTTCCAGAATGTCGAGGGCTGTGTACTGTTGTGGTCATTTCCATAAGAAAGACGTGGGAACATAGCGTTCGGGTTTTCGGTAGATGCATCACCAGAGATTTCGCGTGGTGTCCAACGATTCGCCTGATTGGCTGTGATAGCCAGTGTGTTTCCTGTTTCTCCGGAAGAGAATGGAAGGAATCCGAAGGCTTTGTAACCATCCACACAGAAGTTATCCACATTACCTGTTCCTTTGAACAAGAATCCCAGTGTCAGTTTCTTCCAGCGTACTTCTCCACCAAAACCATACATCAGGCGTGGATAGTTGGCTTTATAAGAAAGAGGTACTTGGTCGTCGGAGTTGATAACACCGTCACCGTTCACATCTTTGTATTTAATATCACCCGGCAGTACCTTGCGACCTGCAATTCCACTTTGGTCGGGACTGAATTTTACATCGTTTTCGTCGCGGAACAAGCCTAATGCAATATAACCGGAATAAAATTCATAAGGTTTGTCGGCTCTTTCCTGATAAGAATATTTTTGGAAAGCTTCTTCCCAGTTTTTAACCATATTGGCTGTGTACGTAAAGTTACCACGGAGGGTAAACGAGAAGTCTTTGCCGATATCCTGTCTGAATGAGATGTTACCGTCGGCTCCATAACTGACCATGCTTCCTACGTTTCCAAAAGGTTGTTCTGCCAGTCCGATATAGTCAGGTACCATTGTACGTTGTTGGAAGATGTCATTACGGGTGTCGCGGAAAAAGTCTACTGTGAAGTCAACCTGTTCGTTGAATAACTTTCCTTCAATACCCAAATCCAGTTTGATAGCTTTTTCCCATTGGAGGTTGTCGGCGCCGACCGATTGTTCCGTTACGCCGTTGCTGCCATTCCATCCTTTATTGGCATTTTCGTTCATGATAGTCAGATAAGGGAAACGTTTGTTAGTAATACGGTCGTTACCTACCGAACCCCATGATCCTCTGATTTTCAAAAAGCTCAACCAAGGTAATGTTTCACGTACAAAGTCGTAGTTGGTCGGTACCCAACCAAGAGCAACGGAGGGGAAGAAACCGAAACGGCGTCCTTTCTGGAAGTTCTCCGAACCGGTGTAACCGAAGTTCAAATCGATCATATATGTATCACGGAATCCGTATGTTAAACGACCGGATAAACCTTGATAACGTTTAGGTACATTATCTACATTAACATTACAGTTGTAACCGTGTATATCACACCATGTACTTTGGTAGCTGCTCATATAGTAGTAAACCAAACCACCAACACGATGATCTCCGAATGCACGGTCATAGTTTAGAGTAGATTCAAAATGCAATTTATTCCATTGTGATTCTTCATCTTTATTATAAGTGGCAGTTTGGGCATCTACTACTTTACGCATAATCAATGTACCATCTACCGTACGTCCGCTGGCATAGTACATTTCCGGCAGAACTTTCCGTATTTCTTTCAGATAACTTTCGGAGTCATAAGCGATTTGTGCTCTTAACTTCAGTCCTTTGGTGATGAAAGGTAAATCCTGAGTGACTGCCAACGTTACTTTGTTTGTAAATCTGCGCCATTTCGCTTTTCCGGTATGGTTCAGCATAACGTAGGGAGAATATTCGTTGTTTGCTCCCCATGCCGGTAGTTCTCCAGTAGAGTATTGCAGTGGAATAGTCAGCGGAGTCAGTCTTTGCTGGGCACTCCAGAGCGCGTCAGTCGAAACGTTTCCCGGTTCAGTCTTTTCAGACAGATAACCTTCCGTGCCTAAATAAGCAGTAGTTGTCTTTGTCAGATTAACATCGATATTACTACGATAGTTATAAGTGCGATAAGCTACGTCAGTACTGTATTTAGAGCTTTTTTCCTGTTTGTAAGCAGCATCTTCATTGGACATACCCAAGCTGAAAAAGTAACGAGCCACACTACCACCACCACGGGCACTCATGTAATAAGTCTGTTGCAGAGAATTCTTGTTCAGAATCTGATCACGCCAGTTTACGTTCGGGTAAAGATCAGGGTCGAGCTGATACTTGATCAGGTCTAGAGCCATCGGTGAGTAAAGTTCTTCTTCGCCGCGAGCCAGTTTTGCTTCGTTGGCCAGTTTTGCGTAGTCATAAGCGCCGAGGTATTCGGGCATATTCTGTAAGTGAGATACGGTCAGGTTGACACGTCCTGTAATTTTCAGTTTATCCACTTCACCGCGTTTGGTAGTAACCAGTACGACACCGTTGGCACCACGTGTGCCGTAAACGGCTGTAGCGGAGGCATCTTTTAATACGGAGAAACTTTCAATGTCTGCAGGATCAATCTGGCTCAAACTACCTTCAAGTCCGTCGATCAGTACCAGTGCACCTTGGTTAGCACCGAAAGTTCCGATACCACGTACCCAAAATTCAGAAATGTTTTTTCCCGGTTCACCACTGTTTTGCAGGGAGATAATACCCGGTACACGTCCGCCTAACATGTTAGGAATAGAAGTAGCCGGTGTCTGCAGGTCTTTTACATCTACGTTCGTGATAGCACCTACTACGCTGACTTTTCGCTGTGAACCGAGTCCGACAACCACCGTTTCTTCCAGTGTATTCGTCGAAGGTTTCAGTTTGAATTGTGCGTTTTTCCGGTCCAGTCTGGAGTCAATTCTTACTTCTTGTTTTTCATAACCAAGGAATGACAAAGTGATTACATCACCCATTTGCGCTCCTTTGATTGTAAATTTACCGTCCATATTGGTAACAGTACCTACACCGGGACGGTCTTTCAAAAAGACGTTGGCACCCGGAATCGGGGCATTGAATTCATCGAGTACCGTACCTGAAATGGTAATTGTACTTTCTTTTTTGGTTTGCTCTTGTGCTATGATGCTGAGGCAGCAGAACAGAAAAGCGGTTATAATATATAAATGTTTCATAGCGTTATTATTTATAATGACCTACTGCGTTATTCAATAGAGAGTTTGCGGACACAACGGTTGTCTTTGTCACCGATGTAGATAGTGCCTTCACTGTCGATGGCAAGTCCCCATGGTTCGGTGAAGAGTGCGATTTCCGGTGTTCCGTCTTTATATCCCGAAGTATTGGGGTTACCGATCACCGTACTAACTACCCCTTCGGGAGTCACTTTACGAATACAATGATTACCGGAGTCAGCGATGTAGAGGTTTTCTTCTTCATCCAATACCAATTGGCGAGGGCTGCTGAACTGTGCTTCAGTTTCTTGTCCGTCAGCATGTCCTGCACGTCCTTTGTCTCCTGCATATATTCTGAAGTTTCCTTCGCGGGTCGGGTCGGTAATGTCTTCAAATACACCGATACAATGCTGGTTGGTGAATGCCATGTAGAGTTTCTTCGGGTCTGTCCGGCTGAAGGTCATATAACAGTCAGAGGTAGCTAACAAATCATTATTACCTACTTCTATTACCCAGGCATATCCTGTTTTTCCGTCAATCTTCAGAAAGAAGTTGGCATCTTTGGTACGGCAGTAGAAATGATTGTCCAGTTCACAATAAGCAAAGGAGTGTTTATAAGTAGTATTCACTTTACTTGCATCTACACCGTCGGCTGCCATATAGTCTCTTCTTCGGGGTGTCCAGAAGTCTACCGAATTGACAGACCAGAATGTGTTACCGCCATCGGTAGGAATCACTAATCCTAATCCGTTATCTATGATACATGGTTGGTTCAACGGATATTGGCCTGCATTATCGATAATAATAGAAGACTGGTTTTCTTTTTCATTGATTAATATCAGTTTGTTGGCTCCCCACAGTTCGCGTGGACATACAAAGAGATTATCTTCGGCATCGACAGCCAGGAAACCGACTTCAGGAAATTCTGTCTCGCCCAGTGTACCTACTTTGACGCCACTTGTTCCGGGACGTCCGCACAGGGTAGTAACTACTGTCTGAATGTGATAGTCGAATTTCTTATCATATACGGCAGACTGTTCACCTACTTTTACAGTGATTTCTACCTGATCATGATCCGGGTCACCATCATCCGGCATGCCATCTCCCGGACGACGCGGAGTAATCACATAAAGTTTGTTTCCCAAAGAGCCGATTAATGCTGCTTTCTTATTATTAAAATAAACCTCGATGTTACTTAAGTCAGTTCCGAAATTTTCTCCGTTCAGAATCACTTGTGTAGCGATACCTCCTGAGTCAGGATAAAAGTTCGTAACTTTAATAGGTGCGTTAGGATCATATACCTGAGCTGATGTTTTATCTTCACAGGAAGATGCGATGATGATGGTTAAAGCACATCCCCCTATGCAAAATAAAAAAAGAATTTGATGTATTAAATTTTTCTTCATAATATTGATGTTACATAATGTTGTTGATAGTATAAGACATTATTTCCTGAATGAAATAATGTTGATATTGACTCAACGATTGACTTTACTGGTTACTGCATAATAGAAGGTTTTACTGTTTTTCATATTGTTTTTTGATTTAATATTTGATTATAAGATAAATGATATACAATTTTATTGTTGGTAAGCAAAACGTATGAATTTATAGTTAAAGTTTCCTCCCTCGCCAATGATAAACTTCACGGTATGTTTACCTTTAGTTAGATAAATTTTGGGTTGATTTTCAGGATAAACATCATGTTGCCATTTGAAGGCATTCCAATCATTGTCATTTATCATGTGAACAGAGTTTGTTGCAACACCATCCACTTCCAACGAATAATATCCACCATTACCGTTGTTGACAGAACGGAAGAGGTCGAAAGCGTATGTGCCTTCATCTTGTACGTCAAGGGTAAACATTTGCCATTCGTCGGCTCCGGTATATCCGATGTTCATGCCGAATTCCGTATCCACACCGGGACTGTTGTCGTCACCTTTTTCCGAACGGTAGTTGTAACCTGCTTCATTGTGAGCGCTGTTATCATGATAACCAACGCCTTCACCTCCCAAGTCGAAATTGAAAACGGAAATCTCGCGGGTCTCAGAAGCGGAAAGTATGGAACGCAAGTCTTCATAATTGTCTAGAACGACAGGGGCTACATAGAACGTATCTGCGGCGTTGTTTTCGGGAACTGCATATGTTGCATAAGACAGGTCGGAGCCAAAGTCTAATAAATAGGAGTTCGTTTCACTGCCAAGAATATATTTGGTGACATCTTCTCCTGCTTCATTTTTGTAGTTCAGTACGCAACTTCCCGGTTTATCTTTCCATTTTACTACCAGTCCGTTACCAAAACGGGTAGCTACTTCTACGGTACGATTGCTCAGTGTAGATTGGAATGACTCACCATATACATTGGCAGAAACATTGATCGGATTTGCCTGATTTCCATACCGGTCTACACAAGTCACTGTGAAATCATACTTCTTATTTTCTTCCAGATTGTCATAATAGAATTTGAAAACGCCGCTTTTATAGTTCACTTCTTCTTCGATGGAACTATTGTTGTTATTACATATGACGTTCATCTTCTGGACTTTTTCGTTGTCGATAGTCACTTCTATTAAAACACGTTTATTTCCTGCGCGTGCCAGTACTTCTTTAGAGGTGGGCAGGCTTACTGTTACATCTATTGTTTTGGTCCATTCTCCCTGCGCAATAGTGATTTGAGTGTTGCCTACTCCTGTAGCGGTTACCAGTCCCTCATTGGTTACTGTAGCGATGGACGGGTCTTCACTAGTCCATTCAAATGTACTTTCGGTGGGGCTTGCGGTCAGTTGTTCCGTATCTCCGAAGAACAGGTCCAGTGAAGTCTGATTGACGTAAACCATGTTCTCATAATTGTGATTGATTTCTCCGGTGTGACATGCTATCATGCAAAAGACTGCAAATAGCGATATACCCACTTTCGATAATTTACTTACATATTTACTCATAGTAAATTCCTCCTAAATTTTTAAGGTTAATCTATTCTTTTTTTTGTTATCTGGTGTTGCAAACGTACGATAAAGCTGGCTTAAATCTAAGTACGAATGCTGCAAACTTTAGTCTGAATGCGCCAAAATAGGCTATAATATCCGTTATTTCATGGGTTCTTCGAGTTTTAACCAATACTAATTTCTATTTTGCGCTGTTGTCTGCTGAAATAGCTCTTTTGATAGAGTTGTAAGTAGACTCTTGAATTTAATTTATAGTATGATCTTGCTTGTGCCACCTTATTGGCACAACTGTGCCAAGTGCTTGGCATCACCGTGCCAATAGGGTGGCACTACTGTGCCAAAGGCTTGGCACAAGCAAGACACAGTTTTACCTATTTACTCTGATATAATGAACAGATGATTTTGATACTATAAACTAATCAGTCAGGTATACTTTTTACAGCGAAACAGTGAGTTTATCTCCCGCATTCATACTGATCTGTACCGAACCGTCTGCATTTATTTCAGGTGTAAATGCTTTCTTGTTCATTTTCCAGTTGTATGCACTTGCATTTGTGATGCGGAAAGAGAACTCAGCCGGGACGGATGCTCTTAATTCGGTATTTTCTATCCGGGCATTTTTCCAGTTCGCATCCAGTTCAATTCCGCCGCAGGCACAAAGTCCTTTGAAACTTCCGTCTTTCCATTCTTCCGGTAGGCAGGGGAGCAGTTCAATCCGGTTGTCGTAGCTTTGCAGCAACATTTCTGCGATACCTGCGGCTCCGGCCGTGTTTCCGTCGAAAGCGAAGATATCATCGTTGGCTCCGGCAATTCCGGCAGGAGAAACAGTGAACATATTTTCGCGGGACAGAGGGCCTAAAAGTTGCTTTACACTATCGTATGCTTTCTTTGGCTCTTTCAGGCGGGCATAGAAACAAATCATATTGGCGCGGCTCCACTCCGTATCTTCCCAGTCCTTGGCAGCCAGACGTCTTTCGATGGTGGTATAGGCAGCTTTTGCCAGTTCGGGTGTTTTATTTAACGTAATCTGCGAATAAGGATAGAGAGATAACAAGTGTGTGGTGTGACGGTGATTGGGGTGTGCTTCTTCGTAATCTTCAAACCATTCCTGTACGCCTCCGTTTGCGCTGATACGGAAAGGAGGAAGTTTACTGATAGCGGTACGGAGGCTGTCGGCAAATGAGGCATCGACATTTAATATTTCCGTCGATTGCAGGCATGCCGAGAATATCTCATAAGCCAGTACACGGTCGCAAGTTGGCATCATAGATGCGCAAAACTCTTGTCCCTGATAGCGGAAACTGTTCTCCGGTGAGATGCTGGGACCTGTCACAAGATAATTGTTTCGTGGATCAATGACCATATAATCCAGCAGGAATTCGGCATTGCTCTTTAATAAAGGATAAGCGGTTTCTTTCAGGAACTTTTTATCCTGGGTGTATTCATATTGAGTCCATACATGAGAAGTGAGCCATGAGGAGGCAGTCGGGAACAATCCCCAGAGGATGCTGCCCGATACGGCTGCGTATCCCCACGGATTCGATGTGGTGTGGGCAGTCCATCCTTTGCAGCCGTATAAGTCCTGAGCTATTTTTGAACCATGCACAGACAAGTCTTTGATATAGTCGAAAAGCGGGAGATGACACTCGGGCAGGTTACCCACATTGGCGATCCAGTAGTTTTGTTCCGTATTGATATCCAGGTGATAATCATTAGTCCAACCCATGTGGCAAGCCAGGTTGTCATTGAAGAATCCTTGCAGGGCTACAGGCAGCGGAGAGTTGGGACGCGAAGAAGCAATCAGCAGATAACGGGCGTACTGGAAGAATAAGGCATCCAGTCCCGGATCAGATTCTCCCGCTTTCACTCGTGCCCAGCGCTGGTCATTCGGCAGATGGTTCAATTTGCCATTGTCTCCGAATGAGAGGGCTACCCGGGAGAAAAGCGGAGCATAGTCTTCTACATGTGTATTTCTCAGCGTTTTGAAGCTTTTCTTAGCGGCTGCTTCGATTGTTTCCTTGCATTTCTGCTTGTAGTCGTATCCTGCGAATGTTGTATTCTTATAATTGGTACGTACGTCAGACAGTAAGGTTACTTCCGTTGCCTTGTCGATGAGGAGTTTCTTTCCGTCGGCTTTGATGGTTCCTCCTTTTATTTCTACAGCGATGCGTCCTTCAAATAATACTCCTCCTCTGCCATGTTTTTCAAACTCGGCGTTACCGGTATAGATCAGTTGGTTCCCGGAGGCTATGACTTCGGCATTTCTGAGCAAATTCAGTTCTAGTTCCATCGTGATGGCTTCCGGACGGCTGGCTGTGATATACATGGCAATTACGTCATCCGGATTGGAAGCGATAGACTGACGGGTATATTCTGTGTCACCTATTTTATAAGTGACGGTATTGACAGCAGTAGATAAATCCAGTTCGTGGTGATAGTCGGACAATTCTCCTTCGGGATAAGTAAAATTCAGTTTCAGATCACCGATAGGAAGATGTGTTCCGGCGGAATGCGGACTTCCGGCCATCGTGTTTCCGGCGATGTGGTTGCCTTCGGCAAGATTGCCCTCAAAGAACAGTTTCCGTATCTCGTCGAGTTTTTCTCTTCCCAGCGGACGCTGTTGATGTTCATCATACTCCCCCGACCACATGGTCGATTCGTTCAGGCCGATGGTTTCCGTTTCCACGCCACCATATACCATTGCTCCGAGACGACCATTCCCCAAAGGCAGAGATTTCATCCATTCGTCAGCAGGTTTGTCATACCATAATTTCATATTATCTGTGGTTGCTTCTGACGGCAAGCAACTACTGAACAGAAGTGTGGCCCCGATAATCAGGCCAAGTGATCTCGTTATGTTTCTCATGTTACAAATTAATTATTCAATGATGCTGCAAAGGTATCCGGGAAGGTCAATTTAAAAATGAACAAATGCGCCTATTACTGAAACAAATGCGTCAACTGCTTTCTGCGTACCATTTTTTTGGTGTATATTTGCCCGCATAGCAAATTATAATAGTTCTATGTATATGAAGAAACACCTGATGCGATTGTTCCTCCTGAATTGTCTGCTGTTACTCTCCATCTGTGTCGTTCGTGCACAGGATCGTTCCGATTTCTATTTCACTCATGTCAATGGAGAAAATGGATTGTCGGCCAGTAATGTGAAAGCAATCTTGCAGGATAGTTATGGATTTATGTGGTTCGGAACTAAAAACGGACTCAACCGCTATGACGGAACTTCCATCCTTCAGTTCAACTGTGATGATCTGGTAGCGGGAGTGGGTAATCATAATATTGCCGCCCTTTTTGAAGATAACAAACGAAACCTATGGGTAGGAACGGACAGGGGCGTTTATATCTATGATCCAAGGATTGATGTTTTTACTCATTTCAGTTTGTCTACACGGGAAGGAATAACCGTCGATAACTGGGTGGCGGAGATACTGTCCGACTCGTTGGATAATATATGGATACTGATTCCCGACCAGGGAATCTTCCGTTATAAGGACGAAAAGTTAAGTTTTTACTCTCTCACGAATAAGGATAATCTCAAAAATAATAATCCCGAATGTATCTGTGTGAATGAAAAAGGTGAGGTATGGATAGGTACTTCGGGTGTCGGGCTATTCAAGTATAATCCCAAGGAAGATAAGTTTGAGCAATATCTGACCGACCGGACCGGACGTTCGCTGGCAGATAAGACAATTATAAGTATTTGCTTTCAGGGTGAAAATGCTATCCTTGCCATACACGAAGGAGATCTGATAAAATACAATACCGTCACCAACGAATTAAGTGACATTCCTTTTCTTGGTGAGAAGAAGACATTCCTGCGGGATGTGATGTGTTTTGAAGATGAAATCTGGGTAGGTTCGCTTCATGGTGTTTTTATCATTAACGAGAAGAAGAATAAGGTGACTCATCTCAAGGAGGACTTGATGCGTTCGTTCAGCCTCTCCGATAACAGTATTTATTCTATCTACAGAGATCATGAAGGAGGAATCTGGATCGGTACGATGTTCGGCGGTGCCAATTACCTGCCCAAGCGTGAGCTGACCTTTGATAAATATGTACCGGGAAGTGACTCACATTCGTTGAATACCAAACGAATCAGAGGACTGGCGGAAGATAACTACGGATGTATTTGGATAGGGACGGAAGATAACGGTGTCAATGTACTGGACCCTAAAACGGGTGAAGTGCATCAGATACACGATCATGTTCCCGGTCGTCTGATTACATTATGTGTCAGACATTACAATGATCATGTCTATGTGGGATTGCTTAAACAGGGGATGAACGATATCAGTCTGCCCGGTGAACATCTGCGGTATGTCAGTGATGCGGAGTTGGGCATTGAGGAAGGTAGTGTATATAGTTTCCTGATAGATAGCAAAGGGCGCAGATGGATAGGTCCGGGATGGGGGCTGTATATGTCACAACCCAACGAAAAGAAATATCATAAGATAAATGAAGTAGGGTATTGCTGGATTTACGATATCATGGAGGATAAGGATGGTCTGATCTGGATTGCCACGATGGGAAACGGTATTTGGAAATGCAATCCCGAAACCGGTACGTATCATAACTATTATTTTAATGAAAAGAAAAGCTCCAACTCCGTCAGCTCCATCATGCAGGACAGTAAAGGGAATATATGGTTCTCTACCGACCGTGGCGGTATATGCAGATATAATGAAGCGCAGGACAACTTTACCACTTTCAGCATCGAAGACGGGCTGCCGGACGATGTAGCTTACAACATATTGGAAGATGATGCTGGAAATCTGTGGTTTGGCACCAATAAAGGATTGGTCAAGTTCAATCCCGAGAATGGAGATGTACGTGTCTTTACCAATAAGGATGGATTGCTGGGTAATCAGTTCAATTATCAATCGGCATTGAAAGCTCAGGATGGAAGGTTCTATTTCGGCGGGGTGGACGGACTGATCGCTTTTGATCCTGCTGTTCAGGAAAAGGAAAAGCCGCTTCCTCCTGTCTACATTTCCAAGTTTAGTATATATAATAAGGAAGTGACAGTGCATACTCCTGACTCACCCCTGAAACAATGTATCGTACATACGGATGAAATCGTCCTGCCTTATGATCAGGCCAATATCAGTTTTGACGTGGCCTTGCTCAGTTACTCTACTGCCGAGTCCAACCAATACTATTATCGTATGGAACCGCTGGACAGGGATTGGGTACGGGCAGCCAGCAACCAGAACATCTCGTATGCCAAACTTCCGCCGGGAAAATACACCTTCCGTGTGCAGGCTACTCACGGCAGTAAGTCCGAGTCGTCCACACGTTCTCTGTCTATTATCATTCTTCCTCCGTGGTGGCAGTCTATCATCGCTTACATTGTATATACCGTATGCATTATCCTGATCGTGGTTGGTACCATCTTATGGTACAAACGCCGCAAGGAGAAGCAACTGGAAGAACGGCAAAAACTGTTCGAGATCGAAAAAGAGAAGGAACTGTACGAATCCAAAGTAGACTTCTTCACAGAGATAGCGCACGAAGTGCGTACCCCTTTGACACTGATCAACGGTCCTCTCGAAGCCATTGAGGAAATGGAGATACAGGAGCCCAAGATGAAGAAGTATATCAGTGTGATGGTCCAGAACACCAAACGCCTGCTGGAACTTACCGGACAACTGCTGGACTTCCAGAAGATCGGTGCCAACAAGCTGACCATGAAATTTGAGAGCGTGGACATTACCGAACTTCTTGCCGGAATCGTGGCACGCTTTGAAGTGACGTTCAGCCTGAACCGGAAAGAATTGCAGTTAAAATCGACAGAAGAGCAGGTGTGGGCAGCTGTAGATAAAGAAGCAATCACCAAGATACTGAGCAACCTGCTCAATAATGCGCTGAAGTACGCCAGCCAGAATGTACTGGTAGAACTGGAAAAGGGAGAAGACAGCTTTACGATTCGTGTTACCAGTGACGGAAACAAGATTCCGGCGGAAGTCAGCCAATATATATTCGAACCGTTCTATCAGGTGGACAGAAAGGAGAAGCCCCGTAATGGAGTAGGCATCGGCTTGTCTCTGGCACGTTCGCTGGCATCCCTGCATAAAGGCACGATCTATCTGGATACCCGTCAGGAAAACAATATGTTTGTACTGACCATTCCTTTGAATATGGAGGGCATTAAACAGGAGAACAACAAAGCCATACAGAAAGACATTGTCGAGCTGGACGAACATACGCCCGTCACGGCTGATATGTATGGATATACCCTTCTGTTGGTAGAAGACAACGAAAGTATGCTGACCTTTATTCTCGAACGCTTGCAGGAAAACTTCACCGTAGAGACAGCGATGAACGGGATAGAAGCACTGGAAATATTGAGAAGCGGCCATATCGACTTGATCATCAGTGATATCATGATGCCTGTAATGGACGGATACCAACTCTGCAAGGAAGTAAAATCGGATATGGAGCTTTCTCATATTCCTATTATCTTCCTGACAGCCAAGAATGACATCGACAGCAAAATCAACGGTCTGAAATATGGTGCGGAAGCATACGTTGAGAAACCTTTCTCTTTCAATTATCTGAAAGAACAAGTCCTGTCCTTGCTTGACAACAGGCGCAGGGAAAGAGAAGCCTTTGCGAAACGCCCCTTCTTCTCTGTCAACAATATGCAGATGAACAAGGCGGACGAGGAATTTATGAATAAAGTGATCAAGGTCATTGAAGATAACATAACCGATGATAATTTCGGTGTAGAACGGATGGCGGATATACTCTGCATGAGTCGTTCTAGTTTGTTAAGGAAAATCAAGACACTGTTCAACTTGTCTCCGCTCGATTTTATCCGGTTGATCAAGTTGAAAAAGGCAGCCGAGTTTATCCAGGAAGGTAAATACCGGATCGGAGATATCTGCTATATGGTCGGCATCAATTCGCCGTCTTATTTCAGCAAGTTATTCTTGAAACAATTCGGCATGACACCCAAAGATTTTGAGAAACAATATCAATCCGGCAAGCAGATCATTATCACGCAGGAGATAAAGAATGTCGAGGCAGGAGAGGGCACAAAATAGATAAAATACCTCTCTTAGCCCGCATTGGAGCTTATTTGCCGTATTTTTATCATTTTTTGAATCGTTTGTATATAGTAAAGGAGATGCCAATCCTTACCTTTGTGGCATACCTCAATAAGAGAAAAAGGTTTCTTATTCGGGTATGCTTTATTTTTTTACATAAGAACATTGTACCATATGAAAAACCAAAAGCTACTACTAAAAAAAATGTCGGGAGTATCCCTGATGCTTCTTCTGTTTCTTTTCATTTCCAACTGTGCCAGTGGAGACAAGATTTTCTCTACCGATGTATGGAATATAACTTACGATGATCAGCAAGGGGGAATAGCACTCACTTATAAGTCAAAAAATATTTGTAACGGAATGTATGCTTCCTATCAATGGGAAGGGAAGGAGATCAAGACAAGTGACTATGCCCGCCATAAAATCAGTACGGGCAAAGTTTCCGATTCTTTCGGGAAAGGACATATATATAAGGTGGAGTATACGGATAAGGAGCTTCCGAAGCTGACTCAGTATTTCTATCTTTATCCGGGTAAGGAATATATACTAACCGATTTTACGGTCGAAGCGAAAGAGGAAATCCGTTCCGGCAGAATGGCTCCTGTTAATGTCGATTCTATATCCGGATTCTTGCAGGCAGGTGATAACCGTGCTCTTTTTGTTCCGTTCGACAATGACAAATGGATCAGATATCAGTCTCACCCGCTTGGTTTCGATACATTGGTGAGTTATGAAGTGACAGCCATATTCAATAATGAAAGCCGGAACGGTCTGGTGATCGGCTCCGTAGAACATGATAACTGGAAAACAGGTATTTCAATAGGTAAGGGGGATCGTGATAACATTGGTTCGCTGGTATGTTATGGGGGCATAGCAGATGAGCAGACTCGTGACGTAAAGGCTCACGGTGCATTAGCAGGTAAAAAGATTAAATCCCCTAAAGTCTTTTTGGGTTTCTTTGAAGATTGGTGCGATGGACTTGAAGCGTATGCAAAAGCCAACGCTGTAATTGCCCCTCCCAAAGCATGGGAGAAAGCTGTTCCATTTGGTTGGAACAGCTGGGGGGCATTACAATTCAATCTGACTTATGAGAAAGCGATGGAAGTCTCCGATTATTTTAAGGAGAATCTGCAGAATAATCATTTTGTAAACCCTGATCAGACTGTCTATATCGGTCTGGACTCCGGTTGGGACTGTATGAATGAGGAACAACTGAAATCATTTATAGAAAAGTGTAAGTCGAACGGACAGATCGGTGGTATCTACTGGACTCCGTTCACCGACTGGGCACGCGATCCGGAACGGACGGTAGATGCCGCACCGGAATATAAATACAAAGATATCTATCTCTATGCCAACGGAAAGCCGCAGGAACTGGACGGCGCTTATGCAGTCGATCCAACGCATCCGGCAGTGGAAGCTATGATGAAGAAGACTTCCGGTTTGTTCCACCGTGCAGGATTCGAGTATGTGAAGTTGGACTTCATGACACACGGTGCGATGGAAGCGGACAAATGGTATAATCCTGAGATTACCACAGGTATACAGGGATATAATTATGGCATGAAACTGCTCAATCAATATTTTGGAGATATGTATATCAATCTCTCCATTTCTCCTGTTTTCCCTGCCCAGTATGCGCAGTCACGCAGAATAGCCTGTGATGCGTGGAACCAGATCAAGGATACCGAATATACATTGAATGCTCTTTCATACGGCTGGTGGCAGAAGTATATCTATCAATATAATGATGCCGATCATATTGTACTGAGAGATGCTACCGACGGAGAAAACCGTGCCCGTATTACTTCGGGTGTCATTACGGGTATTTACATTACAGGAGACGATTTCAGTGCGGGAGGAGGAAAAGACGCCAAAGAGAAATCACAGAAATATCTGACCAATGCGGCAGTGAATGCAGTAGCGACAGGAGAAGTGTTCCGTCCCGTGGAAGGAAACGGAGAGAAGTCGGAACATATCTTTGTAAGGAAGACACCCGATGGTCGTTTCCATTGTGCGGTATTCAACTACTCGGACCAGGAACAGACAACTGTGCTTTCGTTGGAAAGAATAGGATTGGACAAGGCACGCAACTATCAGGTGAAGGAGTTGTGGAGCGGCAACGAGACTTCTGCCACAGGACAGCTTGAAGTGACCGTACCCTCCAAAGACGTGCAATTACTTGAATTTAAATAACCGAAGAAATGAAAAAATATCAATTAACACTCTTATCGTTATGTGTGGCAGCCTTTGCGCAAGCGAAGGTCACATTGCCGTCATTCTTTACCGATAATATGGTTATTCAGCAAAACAGTCAGCTGACGTTACCGGGAAAAGCGAAAGCCGGTAAACAAGTGACTGTGAAGGTGAGCTGGAATCATGAGAAATATACGGTTAAAGCGTCAGCTGATGGTCATTTTAGTATAGAAGTCCCGACTCCGCCTGCCGGAGGACCTTTTCAGATCACTGTTTCGGATGGTGAGAAACTGGTGCTGAACAACGTCCTGTCAGGCGAAGTCTGGATCTGTTCCGGACAGTCGAATATGGAAATGCCCGTTGCCGGATGGGGAAAAGTGATGAATTACGAACAGGAGGTTGCCGATGCCGATTATCCTTCCATCCGTCTGTTGCAGGTAAAGAAGACCGTTGCTTTCTCTCCGCAGGATAATGTAGAAATGAATATGAACGGCTGGCAGGAATGTAGTTCCGCTACTGTACCGGAGTTTTCTTCCGTTGCTTATTTCTATGCCCGTAAGTTGTGGAAAGAACTGAATGTGCCCGTTGGGGTGATTGACTGCACTTGGGGCGGCACACCTGCCGAATCATGGACAAGCCATCAGACATTGAAGCAAGTCGTGGGATTTCAGAAAAAGATGGCCGAAATGGAAAGCGCAGGCTTCCAAAGAGAGAAACTTGTCGAACTTTACCATCGGGAAATGGACGAGTGGCTTCAGCAGTTTGATGCCAAGGATGCCGGATTCAAAGACGGAGTTCCCCAATGGATATCAGCTCTTCAGACAGGGAATGGATGGAAACCGATGGAACTGCCCGCCTACTGGGAAACCCGCGGACTGAATTTTGACGGTACTGTCTGGTTCCAGAAAGAAGTGGAAATACCTGCTGACTGGAGCGGTAAGGAAATCTCCTTCCATCTGGCTATGATCGACGACGACGATATCACTTACTTTAACGGAAAAGAGATAGGAAGAACTTCGGGATGTAATACGATGCGTACTTATAAGATTTCCGCAGCCTTGGCAAAGGCAGGTAAAGGGGTTATCACCATCCGTGCCATAGATTATGGAGGTGAAGGTGGTATCCACGGAGAACCTCAGCAGATGTATATGGAAGCGAACGGCAAGAAGATTTCCTTGGCGGGCAACTGGAACTATCACACCGGAGTATCGATGACCGGCGCACCTTCCAGACCATTGTCTCCCGAAGGAACCGGCTGGCCGACATCCTGTTACCCGACCGTACTTTACAATGCAATGATACATCCTTTTACTGTCTTTCCTATCAAGGGTGCTATCTGGTATCAGGGAGAAAATAATGTAGGATTCGATGAGCAGTACAGGGTACTTTTCCAGTCAATGATTACAGATTGGAGAAGGGCATGGAAACAGGATTTTCCTTTCTACTTTGTGCAGTTGGCCAATTATCTGAAACCGGAAGAAGTACAGCCGGATTCCAAATGGGCGGCTCTCCGTGATGCACAGGCACATGCGCTGCACCTGCCTAATACAGGTATGGCATGTGCCATCGACCTCGGCGAAGCTTATGATATCCACCCGAAAAACAAACAGGAAGTAGGAAAGCGGCTGGCGCAAGCGGCATTGGCGAAGACCTATAACAAAGGTACATACGAAGTGCCCGCATTCCTTGGATACCGCATTTCGGGACGTACGCTGATTCTTAGTTTCGATCAGGAAGTAGTAGCCAAAGAAGGTGCTCCGAAAGGCTTTATACTGGCGGGACCGGACGGGAAATACGTTCCGGCACAGGCTACCATCCGGGGAAAAGAAGTCATTCTACAATCCGACCAGATAGAAATACCGACGGCGGCTTGCTATGCGTGGGCAGACAATCCTGTTTGTAATCTATATGGCAAGAGCGGGCTTCCCGTACCCCCGTTCCGCACCAGAGAATAAATATCAACCATAACAATGTAAACCATGAAATTAAAAGCATTCTTACTTTTTTTTCTATTGAGTTCTTTTTCTCTTTTGCAGGCTGCCGACAAGCCTCTGATCAAAATAGAAACCGAACGGACCAGCCTTATCTATCAAGTAGCTGACAACGGACGTCTGTATCAGAAATACTTGGGCAAAAAGCTTAACCATGATTCCGATATCCAGTATCTGCCACAAGGGACTGAAGCTTATCTGACTCATGGTATGGAGGACTACTTTGAACCGGCTATTCACATACGTCATAATGACAATAACTCTTCATTGCTGCTGAAATATGTAGATCATTCGAGCAATGCCATCAGTAACGGGGTCAACGAAACCGTAATTACCCTTAAGGATGATAAATACCCTGTGACTGTGAAGTTGCATTATGTAGCTTACGGCAAAGAGAACATTATCCGTGCGTTTAGTGAAATCAGCCATGAAGAGAAGAAGCCTGTGATACTTTGCAAGTATGCTTCATCAATGCTTCACTTGAACAGCAGCAAGTATTTCCTGACTGAATTTTCCGGTGACTGGGCACACGAAGCCAACGTGACTGAAAGAGAACTGGCTTTCGGCAAAAAGGTGATCGATACGAAGTTGGGTGCACGTGCCAATATGTTTGTATCTCCTTTCTTCCAGTTGGCTCTTGACAATCCTTCGCAGGAGAATGCAGGCGAAGTGCTAGTAGGAACCATCGGGTGGACGGGTAACTTTCGCTTTACTTTCGAAGTGGACAACAAAAACGAACTGCGTATTATCAGCGGTATCAACCCGTACGACTCCGAATACAGCCTGCCCGCCAAAGAAGTGTTCCGTACTCCGGACTTCTATTTCACTTACAGCACGCAGGGGAAAGGTGAGGCCAGCCGTAACTTCCATGACTGGGCGCGCAATCATCAGGTGAAAAACGGTAATGATACCCGCATGACTTTGCTCAACAACTGGGAATCTACCTATTTTGACTTTGATGAAAATAAACTGATCGGCTTGATGGATGAGGCTACCAAGCTGGGCGTAGATATGTTCCTGCTGGACGATGGTTGGTTTGCCAACAAATATCCTCGTAGCAGTGACCATCAGGGGTTGGGCGACTGGGAAGAGACTGCCGACAAACTTCCGAACGGAGTAGGGCGTCTTGTTGAAGAAGCACAAAAGAAAGGTATCAAGTTCGGTATATGGATAGAGCCGGAAATGGTGAATCCCAAAAGCGAGCTTTACGAAAAGCATAAGGACTGGGTGATTCATCTGCCTAACCGTGATGAATACTACTTCCGCAACCAGATGGTGCTCGACCTTAGCAATCCGAAAGTACAGGATCATGTATTCGGCGTGGTGGACAACCTGATGACCAAATATCCCGGCATCGCTTTCTTCAAATGGGACTGCAACAGCCCGATTACGAATATCTATTCGGTGTATCTGAAAGATAAACAGTCTCATCTGTACGTTGATTATGTGCGCGGACTTTACAAGGTGCTGGACAGAATCAAGGCTAAATATCCTGATCTTCCGATGATGCTGTGTGCCGGTGGCGGCGGACGCTCCGACTATGAAGCATTGAAGTACTTCACAGAGTTCTGGCCAAGCGACAATACCGATCCTATCGAACGTCTGTTTATCCAATGGGGCTATTCGCAGATCTTCCCAAGTAAGACACTGTGTGCCCACGTCACTACTTGGAATCGTGGAACCAGTATCAAGTTCCGTACCGATGTAGCCATGATGTGCAAATTAGGATTCGACATCAAACTGGAAGACATGAATCAGAATGAGCACCTTTACTGTGATCAGGCAGTCAAGAACTACAACCGTCTGAAACCTGTCATCCTTGAAGGTGATTTGTATCGCCTCGTTTCTCCTTACGGAAGCAACCATACTTCTTCCATGTTTGTAGGCAAGGACAAGAAAACGGCTGCGGTATTCGCCTTCGATATCCATCCGCGCTATGCGGAAAAGACACTGCCTGTCCGCCTGCAAGGGTTGGATGCCGACAAGAAGTACCGTGTGAAGGAAATCAATATGATGCCCGGTAGCGGTTCCTCATTGAAGGGTAACAACCAGGTTTTCTCCGGAGAATATCTAATGAACGTCGGACTGGATCTTTTCACAACACAGCAGCTCAACAGCCGTCTCATTGAAATAACAGAAGAATAAAAAGCCATAGACATAAGAAACATATCTTATAAAAACACCACGAACCATGAAGAAATTACTTTTAAGTGTATGTGCATTTTCATTGACTCTCGCTACGTTGCAGGCAGGGGAAATCACTAAATATGTAAATCCGTTTATTGGAACGGGGGCCATCGATGGGGGACTTTCGGGTAATAATTACCCGGGGGCGACCTCGCCGTTCGGTATGATACAGCTTTCTCCAGACACCAGTGAAGCTCCCAATTGGGGGGACGCTTCCGGCTACGACTATAACCGGAATACGATCTTCGGTTTCAGCCATACCCGCCTGAGTGGGACAGGAGCCTCGGACCTGATCGACATTACATTGATGCCGACCAGTAGCGGACGCACTTCTTCCGCATTCACGCATGACGAAGAGAAGGCCCGTCCCGGCTATTATCAGGTAATGCTGAAAGATGAGAATATTAATGCAGAGCTTACCACTACTCAGAGAAACGGTATCCACCGCTATCAATATCCCGCCGGCAAAGATGCGGAGATTATATTGGATATGGACCACTCGGCAGATAAGGGCAGTTGGGGACGCCGGATCATTAACTCTCAGATCCGCATTCTGAATGATCATGCAGTGGAAGGTTACCGTATCATCACCGGATGGGCGAAACTGCGCAAGATTTATTTCTACATGGAGTTTTCCAGTCCTATCCTTACTTCTACGCTGAGAGACGGCGGGCGTGTTCATGAAAACACAGCCGTGATCAACGGTACGAATCTTCATGGCTGTTTCCGTTTCGGCCAACTGAATGGCAAACCATTGACGTGCAAAGTAGCCCTTTCGTCCGTCTCTATGGAGAATGCCCGTCAGAACATGGAACAGGAAGCACCGCACTGGGATTTCGACCGCTATGTGGCTGCTGCGGACGCTGATTGGGAAAAACAACTAGGAAAGATCGAAGTGAAAGGTACGGAAGTGCAGAAAGAGATATTCTATACGGCTCTTTACCACACCATGATACAGCCTAACACCATGTCCGACGTGAACGGCGAATACATGGCTGCCGACTATACGACCCGCAAGGTGGCGAACAATGAAACTCATTACACCACATTCTCCCTGTGGGATACTTTCCGCGCTTCTCATCCTCTCTACACATTGCTGGAACCCGAACGGGTGACTGACTTCGTGAAGAGCATGATACGCCAGTATGAATATTACGGCTACCTGCCTATCTGGCAATTATGGGGACAGGACAATTACTGTATGATCGGTAACCACTCCATCCCTGTGATCACTGATGCCATCCTGAAAGGTATTCCCGGAATTGATATGGAGAAGGCCTATGAAGCAGTCTATAACAGTTCGGTAACCTCACACCCCAACTCTCCTTTTGAGGTATGGGAGAAATACGGCTTTATGCCCGAAAACATTCAGACTCAATCTGTCTCCATCACTCTGGAGCAGGCTTTTGATGACTGGTGTGTTGCCCAACTGGCTGCAAAATTGAACAAGGATGCCGATTATCAGCGATTCCACAAACGCTCCGAATATTACCGGAACCTTTTCCATCCGAAAACAAAGTTCTTTCAGTCCAAGAATGACAAGGGAGAATGGATCGAACCTTTCGACCCGTATCAATACGGTGGAAACGGCGGGCATCCGTTTACCGAAGGAAATGCATGGCAATACTTTTGGTATGTTCCGCATAACATCCAGGCCTTGATGGAACTGACAGGAGGAACGAAAGCCTTTGAACAAAAGCTGGATACCTTCTTTACCTCTACCTATAAGAGTGAGCAGATGAATCATAACGCTTCGGGATTTGTGGGACAGTATGCACATGGTAATGAGCCCAGCCATCACGTAGCTTATCTCTATAATTTTGCAGGTCAGCCGTGGAAGACGCAAAAGTATGTCAGCCATATTCTGAACACGCTGTATAACAACACTTCTTCGGGATATGCCGGAAATGATGACTGTGGTCAGATGTCTGCCTGGTATGTATTCAGTGCGATGGGATTCTATCCGGTCAATCCTGCCGACGGCCGGTATATCATCGGTTCCCCGCTTTTGGATGAGTGTACTTTGAAACTGGCAGGTAATAAGGAGTTCCGTATCCGGACCATCCGCAAGTCTCCCGAAGATATCTACATTCAGTCGGTGACTTTGAACGGGAAGAAACACAAAGATTTCTTCATCACTCATCAGGACATCATGAACGGTGGTACGATGGTATTCAAGATGGGTAAGAAACCATCCGGATGGGGAAAGTAAACAGTATGAATTCAGATATTGTATCTAATAGAAACATGGATGAGTTATATCATATAGGGCAATAAATATTATAGCCTTGTTTCTATATAATAAGAGACTGTCTACCTTCTGACAGTCTCTTATTATTATTTTCTTATTTAACCTCTTCGGAAGTCTGTAACATCTGGAACAACTTGTCCAGCTTTGGAGCCATGATAATCTCCGTACGGCGGTTCTTGCTTCTGCCTTCCGCTGTTTCATTGTCGTCAACAGGCATATATTCGCCGCGACCGCTGGGCTGTATCTGCAAAGGATTTACACCGTAGTTCTTGATCAGGATACGTACGACGGAGGTAGCACGAATCACGCTCAAATCCCAGTTGTCTTTGAACTGTACGGTGTTGATCGGTTTATTGTCGGTGTGACCTTCGATAAATACGTCGATGTCGGTCTGCTTGTTCAGGACTTCCGCCAATTTGCCGAGAGCTTCCTCTCCGCGTTTATCCAGACGGGCGCTTCCTGACTGGAACAGCAATTTGTCCGACATTGCCACATACACCTTTCCATCCTTTTCACGAACCGTCAGTTCGTCTGTGCTAAAGCCCAGTAACGCGTCTTTCACACTGTTCAGCAGTTGTTTCACTTTCTCGTTCTGAGCGTTGATCATGTCCTGCAACTCGTTGATGGTGCGTTCTCTTTCGCTAAGTTCGTTTTTCTTCTGACTCAACAAGGCATTCAGTTTTTCCTGTTCCGTCATGTTAGTACTAAGCATGCTCTGATACTGACGGATACTGTTTCCCATCTGGGTGGTATCACGCAGGAGCTTCTTGATTTGTGCTGACAGCTGGTCGCCCGTGTTGCGGCAATCAGTCAATAAACTTTGCAAGCTGTCGATACTTGCAATACGTGCGGCTTCTGTCATCATGAACTTCTTTTTCGTTACACATGAAGTACATAATAACAATGTAAGGAAAGTAAATAATGCAATTTTCTTCATTACGCTTTATTTTTTTTGCAAAGAAATAATTTTCTTCTGAAGATTACAAAAATTCTTTTATTAAACTCTGTGTCATATAGTTAAGAAATGACCTGAGAGAATTTTACTGCTGGTACTTCGTTGATATCAAGACAGGCTGTTGTACGGAATATGCCAAAGAATCAGCGTTGCAAAAACTCGCAAAGTTTCTGTACAGCCAGTGCACGATGGCTGATCTTGTTCTTTATTTCGTTTCCCAGTTCGGCAAAAGTCTGTTCGTACCCTTCGGGCTTGAATATCGGGTCATAACCGAAGCCGGAATCTCCGCGCTTCTCTTTGATGATTTCCCCTTTGATCACACCTTCAAAGAGATATTCCTTTCCGTCGAGAATCAGCGAAATGGCAGTGCGGAATTGCGCTTTCCGATTCTCTTTTCCTTCCAGTTCGTGGAGCAGCTTGCGCATATTCGCCTGAGCATCGTGGCCTTCGCCTTCGGCATAACGGGCGGAGTACACGCCGGGCGCTCCGTTCAGAGCTTCCACTTCCAGTCCGGTGTCATCGGCAAAGCAGTCCAACTGATAGTTCCGGTAGATAAAAGAAGATTTCAGCAAGGCATTTCCTTCCAGCGTTTCGGCTGTTTCGGGGATGTCCGTGTGGCAGTCAATGTCATTCAGACTGAGCAGTTCTACCTTATCCCCAAGGATAGCGGCTACTTCTTCGAGCTTATGAGCATTGTTAGTGGCAAATACAAGTTTGCGTTTCATGGTCTTATTCTTGTTTTTTAGTGGAATTATCCGGATTCATTCACCTGTTTATTTCACTTTCAACTGATCGAACCCTTCGCCATACACCCCGATGACGGAACTTTGCGAGATGAAAGCGTTCGGATCGATACGTTTTACCAGTCGGAAGATATCCAGCGACTGACGCCTTTTGGCCAGTACGACCAATACTTTTACATCGTTTTTGCTGTACCATCCGGTGCCGTTGAGCACGGTCACCCCACGGTCAGTATCTTTGATGATGCGGTCGGCTATCTCATCATACTTCTTGGAGAAGATGAAGAACTGTACGGACTGACGGGCGCTGTTGATAATCCAGTCGAGCACGACACCAATGATGAACAGAGTGACGAAACCGAAGATTACCCGACGCCAGTCGTGAAACACAAAGTAACAGGAACCGATGATGAACACATCACAAATCATGATCATCCTTCCAAGGGATACGTCTTTGTATTTGTTAACAATAGCGGCGATGATATCCGTTCCTCCGGTGCTGCCGTTATAATTGAAAGTAATGCCCAGACCTACACCGCACATAGCCGCACCGATGATACAAGCCATAAAGTCCTGTCCGCTGCCGAGCAGCAGAGGCTTTCCGTCGGCCGACATATCGGGCGTTTGTATGTAGTTGTTTACCAACACTTGGAATATCCATAGCAGGAAAGTCAGCATGAAAATTGCATAAGTAGTCTTTATGCTGAATCGCGGACCTAATATCTTGATGGCAAATGTCATCAGAACCGCATTGATGATGAAGTACGACCACTGGATAGGAAATCCCGTTGCGTAATAAATGATAGCCCCGATACCGGTAGTACCCCCTGTCGTTATCTGGTAAGGCAGCAGAAATGCCGCCCATCCCAAAGCATAACTGATCAATCCGAGAGTGATGTAGATATAATCCTTCACTTCTCTCATTATTTCCGCTTTTGCTGGTTTGCGCATTTAATTAATAGGTAATAAGTATTAAGTAATAGGTAATAAGTCGTAGTCGATAGGTACAGGTAATAAGTATTAAGTATTAGGTATTAACCTTGCGGATATGCTCGGAAAGCAGCTACGGTTATTACCTATTACTTATTACCTGTTACTTATTTTAAACTACCACATTTACAATCTTCTTCGGCACCACGATGATCTTCTTCGGTGTTTTGCCTTCGATCCACTTCTGCGAACGTTCGTCGGCTAATACGGCAGCCTGGATGGCATCCGAAGCGGCATCAGCGTCAAACTCCATGTTGAAGCGTGCTTTTCCGTTGAAGGAGATGGTATAGTTGATCGTATCTTCTTTCAGATATTCTTCGTTGTATGCGGGCCATGCGGCGTCACATACGGAAGTTTCGTGTCCCAGTGTATCCCACAGTTCTTCGCAAACGTGCGGAGCGAAAGGAGCGAGGGTGATAACGAGCTGTTCCAGTATCTCTTTCTTGTTGCATTTCAAGTTGGAGAGTTCGTTGACACAGATCATGAATGCGCTGACAGACGTATTGTAAGAGAACTGTTCGATATCTCCCGTTACTTTCTTGATCAGTTTGTGCAGGCTCTTCAACTCTTCCTTCGTTGCAGGCTCGTCTTTCACCAGATATTCGTCGGTACGGCTGTAGAACAATGACCAGAACTTACGGATAAAGCGGTGTACACCGTCAATACCGTTCGTATCCCAAGGCTTGGACTGCTCAACCGGACCGAGGAACATTTCGTACATACGAAGGGTGTCTGCACCGTATTTTTCCACAATCATATCCGGATTGACTACGTTGAACATTGATTTACTCATCTTCTCAACCGCCCATCCGCAGATGTATTTTCCGTCTTCGAGGATAAACTCTGCTTCCGCATATTCGGGACGCCATGCCTTGAATGCTTCCAGGTCGAGGATATCATTGGATACGATGTTTACATCCACATGAAGTGGAGTCACTTCGTATTGGTCTTTCAGGTTCAGTGAAACGAAGGTGTGAGTATCTTTGATGCGATATACAAAGTTGCTGCGGCCTTGAATCATGCCTTGGTTTACTAACTTCTGGAACGGTTCTTCTACTACCGATGCACCTACATCGTGCAGGAACTTATTCCAGAAACGGGAGTAGATCAAGTGTCCGGTAGCGTGTTCCGTTCCTCCTACATAAAGGTCTACGTTTTTCCAGTATTCGTCCACTTTCGGGTCCACCAATGCTTTGTTGTTGTGCGGGTCCATGTAGCGCAGATAGTATGCGGAAGAACCGGCGAATCCCGGCATGGTGTTCAGTTCCAGCGGGAAGATGGTAACGTTGTCGATCTTTTCGTTTTCTACTGTGCACTTGTTTACCGTGTCCCACGCCCATTCCTTGGCGTGTCCCAATGGAGGTTCGCCTGTTTCGGTGGGGAGGAACTTGTCTACTTCCGGAAGTTCCAGCGGCAGACAGTCTTCGTCAATCATGTACGGCATTCCGTCTTTGTAGTATACAGGGAACGGTTCCCCCCAGTAGCGCTGGCGTGAGAAAATGGCGTCGCGAAGACGGTAGTTCACTTTCACACGTCCCAGATTATGTTCTTTCACATATTGCTTGGTCTTTTCAATGGCTTCCTTGATGGTCAGTCCGTTCAGAGACAGATCACAGTACGGAGTTACATCCGGACGCGGAGAGTTGCAGACGATACCTTCCTTGGCATCGAAGCTTTCTTCGCTTACGTCACAACCTTCTACCAACGGGCGGATTTCGAGTCCGAAATGCTTGGCGAAAGCATAGTCGCGGCTATCGTGGGCGGGTACGGCCATGATGGCTCCTGTTCCGTATCCTGCCAATACGTAATCGCTGATCCAGATGGGCACTGCTTCACCTGTAAACGGATTGATAGCATACGAACCGCTGAAAACACCGGTCACGCTGCGGTCGGCGATGCGTTCGCGTTCCGTACGTTTCTTGGTGCGGTCAAGGTAGGCGTCTACTTCTGCTTTCTGGGCGGGAGTGGTCAGCTGGGCTACCAGATCACTTTCCGGAGCCAGAACCATGAAGGTCACACCGAACATGGTATCTGCACGGGTAGTAAAGATGGTAAATTCGAGATCGCTATCTTTTACCTTGAACTGTACTTCGGCACCTTCGGAGCGTCCGATCCAGTTCTTTTGAGTTTCTTTCAGTGATTCGGTCCAGTCGATGGTATCCAGTCCGTCGAGCAGACGCTGAGCATAAGCGGATACACGCAGACACCACTGGCGCATCTTCTTCTGGACTACGGGGAAGCCGCCGCGTTCGCTGACGCCGTCTATGACTTCGTCATTTGCCAATACGGTTCCCAGTGCCTGGCACCAGTTCACCATCGTTTCGCCGAGGTAGGCGATGCGGTAGTTCATCAGGATTTCCTGCTGTTCCTTTTCGCTTTTGGCTTTCCATTCTTTGGCGGTAAAGCTGAGTTCTTCGCTGCAGGCAGCGTTGAGTCCTTCGTTTCCGTAGATTGCGAATGCATCGATCAGTTCCTGGATAGGGCGTGCCTGCTGTTCGTCGTTGCAGTAGTAGCTGTTGAACATCTTTTGGAAAGCCCATTGGGTCCAGTGATAATATTCGGGTTCGCACGTACGGATTTCGCGGCTCCAGTCGAAAGAGAAGCCTATTTTGTCGAGTTGCTCGCGATAGCGGTCGATATTAGCTTTAGTAGTGATTGCGGGATGCTGTCCGGTCTGAATAGCGTATTGTTCCGCTGGCAAACCATATGCGTCATATCCCATCGGATTGAGTACATTGAAGCCACGCAGTCGTTTGTAACGGGCGTAAATATCCGAAGCGATGTATCCCAGCGGATGCCCTACATGCAGTCCGGCCCCTGACGGGTAAGGGAACATATTCAATACATAGAATTTCTGCTTCGATTCGTCTTCCGTAACCTGGTAGGTTTTCTCTTCCACCCACCTTTGCTGCCACTTCTTTTCAATCTCCCTGAAATTGTACTCCATAGTGATAAAGTTTTTATTTATAGTGATTTATACTGTTATTTCAATTTGAGCCAGCAAATTTACGTGTTTATTTTCAGATAACCACGTAGTGAGTGAAAAAAACCTTTCTTTTATAATAAGGTATTGCCCGAATAACAAGGTAATACCTGATAAATGAAGAAATATCACGGCAAATACCGTCCGGCTATTGACTTTCTTGTTTTTATTTCGTATATTTGGAGGAATATAAAACGGAATAGTAATGATAGGATATATAAAAATTATAACATAAGTTCAATAGGTGGATGTGCAGAATTGCATAGCCAGGATAACGAATGGGCAAGAAACTGCGAAGGTTCTTGCCCATTTTTGTTATAATAATTCCATTGAGGCTGCTGGAAACGCCTAAAAATAGTTTATAATAAACTTGGGGACCGTTTATAATAAACTCTCTCGTTATTTATTAAAAACGATGAAGGAGTTTATTCGATTCCGGGGGTGTAGTGTAAGAAAGGGAGAAAACTTTTTTTGAGTAAAGTTCTCTTCCTTTCTTTATGTGGTAAAAATATGATATATTAATAGGACTGTTTTGATAGTGGTGATTTGTTTACAAACGGGCGCTTCTATCTGTAAGACTCTCTTTTTCGTTAGACTTTTGGATAATATGTTTCTTTCATTTGGTATTATTATATACGTATTAATGTGAGTATATTTGGGGAGGATTGTTTGATCGTTTATAATACAAAGAATATGGATAAAATGTGAGTGTATACTGGTTATAGTTGAAGTCCTGTCGGGATAATCTTTTTAGAGTGTTAGCTGAAAAAGCCTTTAAATAAACGTTAAACTAGCCTGGATACCGACTAAAAAGTATTTTTTCCAACCTATATCCTTTATTTTCTCCTCGAATTAATTGCAAATTAATTACTAAATTAACTAGCGGGACTTACATTTGTGCCAGTTATCATAAAATTCTAATAAATGAAAAAGTTGCTGGTACTATTAACAATGCTTCTTACATCCTTCTTTGCTGAAGCGCAAAAAAGCAGAGACTATTGGAATAACAAGCTAAAGCTTATCTCATTCCGACTACCTCTTCCGGTAGGATATATTCCGAAGATTGGTCAATCCTGTTGTAACTAACCGAATAAATAAATTAAATATATATGAAATATCTTATCAGCTTTTTATTCTTAGCTCTTGCATTTTCAATGAAAAGTGAGGCTAAAGTGACATTACCTTCCATACTCGGAGATAATATGGTATTACAGCAGCAAGCAGAAGTCAAACTATGGGGAAAAGCCCGTCCCAATGCTACTGTAACGGTGAAGACTTCGTGGAACGGGCAGACATATAAATCCTCATCGGATGGCAAGGGAGGCTGGTCGTTAACAGTATCCACCCCTGTTGCGGGAGGCCCTTACAAGATCACCTTCAATGACGGCGAATTACTGACGTTGCAGAATGTACTGATCGGTGAAGTCTGGTTCTGTTCGGGACAATCGAATATGGAGATGCCGATGGGCGGTTTCGACCGGCAACCGGTCAGAGGGACGAACGACATTATTGCCAAAGCCAAACCATCCACGCCTATCCGAATGTATACTACAGATTCAAAGGATGGGAGATGGGTACGCCAGTTTAGTAAAACGCCTGTGGAGGACTGCCAGGGCGAATGGCTGGAAAATACGCCGGTAAACGTTTCCCATATCAGCGCCGTGTCTTATTATTTTGCGCGTTATATACAGGAAGTGCTGGAAGTTCCGGTCGGCATCGTCGTTTCTACGTGGGGAGGATCAAGAATAGAGGCATGGATGAGCAGAGAATCCATAAAGCCTTTTAGTAGCATTGATCTTTCCATCCTCGATAACGATGCTGAAGTGAAGAATCCTACCGCCACTCCGTGTGTACTCTACAATGGCAAGATAGCTCCTTTGACTAATTTTGCAGTGAGAGGCTTCTTGTGGTATCAGGGCGAAAGCAACCGTGACAATGCCGATCTTTACCAGAGCCTTATGCCTGCCTTTGTGGCTGACTTGCGTGCGAAATGGGGCAGGGGCGAACTTCCTTTCTACTTTGTGCAGATAGCGCCTTTCGATTACGAAGGAGCCGACGGTACATCGGCTGCCCGCCTGCGTGAGGTCCAGTTGCAGAATATGAAGGATATACCAAATAGCGGCATGGTTACGACGATGGATGTCGGCCACCCTGTTTTCATCCATCCCGTAGACAAGGAGACGGTAGGGAACCGACTGGCGTATTGGGCATTGGCGCAGACCTACGGCATGAAAGGATTCGGATACGCTCCTCCTGTTTATAAATCGATGGAGATACAGGAGAATAAAATCTATATAAACTTCGACAATGCCCAACGCGGCCTAAGTCCGATGTGGACATCTCTTAAAGGATTTGAGATTGCGGGCGAGGATAAAGTATTCTATCCGGCTTTTGCCGAAATAGAAACCACGACTGCCCGACTGGCGGTTTCGAGTGACAAAGTCCCTCATCCCGTTGCCGTGCGGTATGCGTATAAGAATTATGTGGAAGCAAGTATTTTCAGTATTCATGGCATCCCCGCGGCACCCTTCCGGACGGATAACTGGTAAAAGCAGACGATTACCTGAATAGATACAGCTATTTTATCAGACATCCGGATATTCGCTTTCTTGTTATATCCGGATGTATAACCGGTTCTCTTTCGGCGAAATTTTGTTGAAAATATATCTATCAAAGTCAGTGGGTATATCCATGAATCCCTGTATCTTTGCATTCTCATTAAAACCATAATTATGGAACTAAAGCATGGGTACTATCATCTGATTGCCATACTAACAGTAGCTATCTGGGGACTGACATTCATTTCGACTAAAGTATTGATAAACCACGGGCTGACACCTCAGGAAATCTTCTTTTACCGTTTTCTGATTGCATACCTTGGCATTTGGGTAATTTCTCCCAAACGTCTGTTCACCAATAACTGGCAAGATGAACTGTGGCTGGTAGCAGGCGGTATATTCGGTGGCTCCCTTTATTTCTTTACAGAGAATACCGCTTTAGGCATCACCCAGGCGTCGAATGTATCGTTTATCATCTGCACGGCTCCCTTGCTGACTACTATCCTTTCCCTGCTTTTCTATAAAAGTGAAAAGGCATCGAAAGGACTGATATACGGTTCCCTGCTGGCATTGATGGGGGTAGGGCTGATTGTCTTTAACGGCAGTTTTGTGCTCAAAATATCTCCGATAGGCGATCTGCTGACCTTGCTTGCCGCATTATCATGGGCATTCTATAGTCTGATTATTAAAAAGATGGCCGGGCGTTATCCTACCATATTTATCACCCGCAAGATTTTCTTTTACGGAGTACTGACAATTCTGCCTGCCTTCCTCCTGCATCCCCTGCATCCCGATACCGTTGTACTTCTTCAACCTGCCGTTCTGTTCAACCTTCTGTTTCTGGCCGTATTGGCTTCGCTGATCTGCTATGTACTCTGGAATGTGGTGTTAAAACAGTTGGGAACGGTACGGGCATCCAATTATATTTATCTCAATCCTCTGGTCACGATGATTGCATCGTTCCTTATTCTGGATGAGAAGATTACGTTAGTCGCTTTAGGCGGCGCAGCTTGTATTGTCTGCGGGGTATATTGGGCTGAAAAGAAATAGAGTAGATAAGAAATAGAGTAGATTATGAGAAAAATGATGAATGAGCAGCTTCCTATATCGAAGTCATCTCCTCTGAAAGCTCGTTTTTATGATTATCCTTATTTTACTTACCCGTGGCATTTTCATACGGAGTATGAGATTATCTATGTCAAGGAGGGCACAGGAATGCGTTTTGTAGGAAATAACGCGGAGAAATATGCTGATGGTGATATTCTTCTGCTAGGCTCCGATTTGCCTCATTATATGAAGAGCGATGAGGTGTATCGGCAAGAAGGCAGTACGCTTCGGACAACAGGGACTATCATTCAGTTTGAAAAGGACTTCATGCACCATGCTTTCAATTATTATCCCCATTTTATGAAGATAAAGAACCTGCTTGAAGAGGCGCAACGGGGGATTTACTTTCCCGCAGGATGCTCCCTGCGGCTGGTTGATTTGCTTGAATCGATTCCGGTGGAGACAGGAGTCGATCAGATTACTTCTTTCCTGCAACTTCTGAAAGAAATGGCAAACGTCGCTTCACGGTCTGTGCTATCGACTTCCGATTTTGAAAATGATATTATCTACGACGGATCGAGAATAGACAAAATCATAGTTTACCTGAATAAGAACTATACACGGCAGATTGACCTGAATGAAATATCTTCTCTGGCAGCTATGAATCCTGCTGCATTCTGCCGCTTCTTCAAGAGCAAAACGGGGAAATCATTCAAGAATTACATATTGGAGATGCGGATAGGATATGCGTGTAAACTCTTGCTCATGGGCGATATGAATATTTCGCAGATCAGTGTGGAGTGTGGATTTGATACGATTTCTCATTTTAATAAGTCGTTCAAGAAGCATACCGGATTCACTCCGTCTTACTATAAAAAGATGATGCTGGCTGAATAGAAATGAATGAAAGAAAGAGGCAAACGGGACGTATGGACATAAAAAAAGGGTCAACGCCTTGACCCAACCTTTGTTAACCTTAAATCTAATACTATGAAAAACACATTGCAAAGATACGGACTATTGGGAAATTAGCAAATTATCCAAGTAAAATAGTATGTTTTATAACACGTTTTAATAGTTTTCCTTTACTTGTTAAGAAATATACCCTTCTTTTTTAAAAGGATGCAACACTAATTGTGAAAATTGAAACGGGAAATTCCGTTGATTCTCTGCCGGAAAACTGTTATCTTTGCAAGGTTAATCTCATTATTCACTCAACAAAAAAGAAAAGGAGCGAACCGTGAACGAGGAAGAAATCGTGCTTACCCCCATGATGAAACAGTTTCTGGATTTGAAAGCCAAACATCCGGATGCAGTGATGCTGTTTCGTTGCGGTGACTTTTATGAAACATATTCTACCGATGCCATTGTTGCATCCGAAATCTTAGGAATCACACTGACAAAACGCGCCAATGGAAAAGGAAAGACTATCGAGATGGCAGGATTTCCCCATCATGCGCTTGATACATATCTTCCGAAACTGATTCGTGCCGGAAAGCGTGTAGCTATCTGTGACCAGCTGGAAGACCCGAAACTGACGAAGAAACTGGTGAAAAGAGGTATTACCGAGTTGGTTACCCCCGGTGTATCTATCAATGATAACGTTCTGAATTATAAGGAGAATAACTTCCTGGCTGCCGTCCATTTCGGAAAGGCTTCCTGTGGAGTTGCCTTTCTTGATATATCTACCGGTGAGTTCCTCACCGCCGAAGGTCCCTTTGACTATGTAGACAAATTGCTGAATAACTTCGGACCGAAAGAGATTCTTTTCGAACGGGGCAAACGCCTGATGTTTGAAGGTAACTTCGGCAGCAAGTTCTTCACATTCGAACTGGACGACTGGGTATTTACCGAATCCACTGCCCGTGAGAAACTACTGAAACACTTTGAGACAAAGAATCTGAAAGGATTCGGGGTAGAGCACCTGAAGAATGGTATCATTGCTTCCGGTGCTATCCTGCAATACCTGACGATGACACAGCATACGCAGATCGGTCACATTACTTCCCTTGCCCGTATCGAGGAGGATAAGTATGTGCGTCTGGATAAGTTTACGGTCCGCAGTCTGGAGCTGATCGGCAGCATGAATGACGGCGGCAGCAGTTTGCTGAATGTGATCGACCGTACCATCAGTCCGATGGGAGCCCGCCTGCTGAAACGCTGGATGGTTTTCCCGTTGAAAGATGAGAAGCCGATCAACGACCGACTGAATGTGGTGGAATACTTCTTCCGCCAGCCGGATTTTAAAGAGCTGATCGAGGAGCAGTTGCATCTGATAGGAGACTTGGAACGTATCATTTCCAAAGTAGCCGTAGGACGTGTGTCGCCACGTGAGGTGGTGCAGCTGAAAGTTGCCTTGCAGGCCATTGAGCCGATCAAGCAGGCTTGTCTTGAAGCGGATAACGCAAGTTTGAACCGGATAGGCGAACAGCTGAATCTTTGTATTTCTATTCGCGACCGGATTGCCAAAGAGATCAATAATGATCCTCCTTTATTGATCAACAAAGGGGGCGTGATTAAAGATGGTGTGAATGAGGAACTGGACGAATTACGCCGTATTTCATACTCCGGCAAAGACTATCTGTTGCAGATACAGCAGCGTGAAAGTGAGCAGACAGGCATTCCGAGTCTGAAGGTAGCTTACAATAATGTATTCGGTTATTATATTGAAGTCCGCAATATACATAAGGATAAAGTTCCGCAGGAATGGATTCGTAAGCAGACACTGGTCAATGCGGAACGTTATATTACGCAGGAACTGAAGGTTTACGAAGAAAAGATTCTGGGAGCCGAAGATAAGATTCTCGTGTTGGAGACTCAGTTATATACCGATTTGGTGCAGGCATTGACGGAGTTTATTCCGCAGATACAGATTAATGCGAATCAGATTGCCCGTCTGGACTGTCTGTTGTCTTTCGCTAATGTGGCACGTGAGAATAATTATATCCGTCCGGTTATTGAGGACAATGATGTACTGGATATCCGTCAGGGACGTCATCCTGTGATTGAAAAGCAGCTTCCGATTGGTGAGAAGTATATTGCCAATGACGTGATGCTGGACAGTACTACGCAGCAGATTATCATTATCACCGGTCCGAACATGGCGGGTAAGTCTGCGCTCTTGCGTCAGACGGCACTGATTACGCTGTTGGCGCAGATCGGTTCGTTTGTTCCTGCGGAGAGTGCCCACATCGGTCTGGTGGATAAGATTTTCACCCGTGTAGGTGCCAGCGATAATATCTCGGTGGGCGAATCTACTTTTATGGTGGAAATGAATGAGGCTGCGGATATTCTGAATAATGTCTCTTCCAGAAGTCTGGTGTTATTTGATGAGTTGGGACGTGGTACGTCTACCTATGACGGTATTTCCATTGCCTGGGCAATCGTCGAGTATATCCACGAACATCCGAAAGCGAAAGCCCGTACGCTGTTTGCTACGCACTACCATGAGCTGAACGAGATGGAGAAATCCTTCAAACGCATCAAGAACTATAACGTGTCTGTGAAGGAAGTGGACAATAAAGTGATTTTCCTCCGTAAGCTGGAGCGTGGGGGAAGCGAACACTCCTTCGGTATTCATGTAGCAAAGATGGCAGGTATGCCGAAGAGTATTGTGAAGCGTGCAAATACTATATTGAAGCAACTGGAATCGGACAACCGCCAGCAAGGTATTTCCGGCAAACCATTGACGGAAGTCAGTGAAAACAGAAGCGGTATGCAGCTCAGCTTCTTCCAGTTGGACGACCCGATCCTTTGCCAGATTCGGGATGAGATACTGAATCTGGATGTGAATAACCTTACTCCGATTGAGGCGTTGAATAAGCTGAACGATATAAAGAAGATAGTCAGAGGCAAATAAAAACTGATATAACTTATGCGGGGGCTGACTAAAAAGTCGTTAGTAACTTTAAACTCTCCTCCTTCCGGAAGGAGGAGAATGGAGATATTAACGACTTTTAGTCAGCCCCAACGAAGATACTATAGACTTCTTATGTTGTAAGTTATAGGGTTACTTGCCGTGCCAATGGTATGGCCTTATGCTTATACCTTCTTTGTATAGAAAGAGAGACCGGTTGGTTTCCATGTGCCTTTGTCTCCGTAAGCATCCTTTTCTTCCGTGGTATAGGCAAAGTTTTTTCCATCCGATATTTCGTAGATACAGTTTAAGTCATCGCTTTCCTTTTCATAGACATACCCTATGATTGTTCCGTCTCCGTTCGGTGCCGGTTCTAATGTCAAACGGTGATTCTTTCCGTCGGAAGACAGGTAAAGCGGTACTGTACCCGGTTCGTGTCTGATAAATACGCTTCCTATCACGCCTTGACAGATATCCGCCTTTGCAGTTAACTCCTTATAAGAGGTATAGTAGCGGTGATAGTACCCGTCACTCGCCTGAAAGATGGGAGCCGTTTGTTGTAAGGACAGTTGGTGCCTTTTGATATGGGCTATTACCGCTTCTTTTATTTGCTGTTTCTTTATGGGGTCGGCTATTACGTCGTAGATGGGGATAAGGTCTTCACCGGTCAGAGTAGTTAAGGCGCGATTCTTTTCATTGGCAGATTGTATCCAGGGGCTGATATCCATCGGATCGCCTGTCAGCTGATTAAAGACTTTGGAATCAGCTCCTTGCAATGACACTACAATTGTTCCCCCATAGTTCTTTTTTACTGTTTCTTCGGGATAAGTGATGGAAATATTGGGATGCTTAATAATGCTGCTCTGATGTGCGCCCATCCCTGTGTTTGCGGTTCTCAATAAGTTCTCTTCATCATCCGCTACGATGCTGCGATAGAGGGTTTTGCTTATATAACCTAAATGAGTGTTCACCAATATATGAGTACCAAATAGTTCTATGATTGTTTCAGGTGACGCATCTTCCAGCTCTTGCCGGAAATCATCGGCCAGCCAGTTGGACCAATCCGCATTCAGAGTGAGTAATCTTTGAATCACTCCGTTAGCTCCTGAACTACCAAATGCAAATGTGTATTGGGATGAATAATCATAAGGTTTCTGAAAATAAGTATGACCGGTAATAGTAGCGGTAAACAGCAAATCATCTTTGTTTTCCGCCGGCACCACAAATTTTTTATATTCTGTGATTGACCGAAGAAACTCTTTCATATCACGACCAATGAAGCTGTCTCCTACCCCGCTCGAACCTACCAGATTGCTAATCTTTTCATTATCTATCTTGCTCAGATCGAGCACTGGTTCTTTTACCGAATTATTGTCTATGTAGCTGCCCATAATATCATATCCGGCACCCAGAAAAGGCTGTGTAAGTGACATGGAGGCTTCAGGCCAGCTATTACCTTGTGGTACGGCAGGGCTTATGTAACTGTCATTCGTTTCCTCCGGAGGAGTGTAAGGTAATTCTTCTTTGTCACTGCAACTTGCGAATACGGATGTGACGAAAGGTACCCATAGTAGTTTGAATAGTGTTTTTGTGCTCATATTTTTATCATTTAGTCGCGCTAAAGGTAGATAAAAGGAATGAGAAAATACGATTTGAACAGCACTATTATTTCAGAAACTCTTCTACCTTCTTATAAAACAAGGAAAGATGATGCCCGTCAATAAATCCGTGATGAATCGTCATCGCGATAGGCATCACCAGTTTGCCTTCCCTTATGATGGCTTTTCCGGCATTCAGCAACGGGTAGTTATTGCCGCTTCTCTTCTCCTGTGTACCGGTGATGGAAGTAAAATACAGGTCGGGAGTCGCACTTAACAGAATCAGTCCGTAATCTCCGTCGGCTACTTCTCCGTTTTCTGCTGCATACGGATCACCGTCTTCGGGGATGGCGTCGATAATTAGCCTTGCTTCCTGATAGAAAGTGTCGAAATCGTTGTAGTAAGGGAAACGGGTGGTGAAGAACTTGCCGTTCTCTTTTATCTTGATGGGAGACAGCATATCTATGGTGTCATAGAGCACTACACGTCCGTCCGGATCGATGCGGTAACGAAACTCCGGTATTTCGTTGGCTGCACGCAGCACAGCATAAAGATAATGGAGAAAGAAAGACTGTCCGGCGGCTTTGGCACGTTGCCTGGCTCCTCCGCACTCTACTTCGGAGGTAATGGATAATTGGGGATTCTGGAAGTGGCGGAAGAAGTTGAAATTCTCCTTCCGCTCCCAGTTTTCTATATCTATGATTTGTTTCATTTCTTTGCTACCTTCTTCCGGTCATAGAAGAACATGAAGTAGAAACCGATGATGATGAAAGGAACGCTCAGCCATTGTCCCATGTTGAACATCATGTTGTCTTCGAATGCTTCCTGGTTCTGCTTCACAAATTCGATAAAGAAACGGAAGGTAAAGATATAAGCCAGACAGAGTCCGAAGAAGAAGCCGCGATGCAGTTTCTTGCTGTAATTCTTATAAAGATAGATCATGATGAAGAACAGGATCAGATAAGCTATCGCTTCATAGAGCTGTCCCGGATGACGGGGAAGCATATCTACCCGTTCGAATACGAACGCCCAGGGTACATCGGTCGGGTTACCGATAATTTCGGAGTTCATCAGATTCGCCAGACGGATGAAGCAGGCGGTGATCGGAGTAGCGACGGCAATCATGTCCACCACATCCATATAATGAAGTTTCGTCTTGCGGCAATACAGCCAAAGGGCGATCATCAATCCGAGTGTACCTCCGTGACTGGCAAGTCCTTCATAACCGGTGAATTTCCATCCGCCGCCTGCCAGGAACTTGATCGGCAGAAGCATTTCCACAAATCCCTTTCCGCTGGTCAGGTACTGTCCCGGATCGTAGAACAGGCAGTGCCCCAGACGTGCTCCAATCAGAATACCGAAGAAACAATAAAAGAAGAGGGGATCGAATTTCTTCTCGTCTATTTTTTTGTCGCGAAACTGGTAATGGACAATGATGTAAGCAAAGAAGATTCCTACTGCCCATAATAATCCGTAGTAACGGATAGAAATGCCGAACAGGTTGAATAGTTCGGGATTCGGATTCCAGTTGATTGATAATAAAAGGGTATTCATGTTGGATAACGGTTTACGGTTTGTAATTAGTGTTTTGTGAATTTTTCGGCAACCATCCGGTAAGTTGGTATGTCGATACCTTGCTCCTCGGCTGCTGCAATCATGTCAAACAGCAAACCTTGTATTTCCGATTCATGTCCCCGTGCCAAGTCCTTTTGCATGGATGCGGTACTGTCGGGATCGAGTTTATCAATGACTTTCAAATTGTAGCTGACGGGGTCTTCGGGAAATTCCACTCCCAACTTACGTCCCAGTGCGGCACTCTCAGTAGAAAGGCCGATGAACGTATCACGTACTTTCCCTGGCTTCTGAACTTCACCCATCGGTACATCATAGTAAGCACCAGTGACCGCCATTGCCGAGATGAACGACCATTTGACGAATGTATCCCGATTGATGTCCGGAGAAATCTCAGCTTTGATTCCACTTTCCTGAAGGTCTTTCTGAATAGCTTCCAGGATGGCGGGAGCCACCTGTGTCCCTTTGTGGGCGCCATACACCAGACGGAAGATTTTCCCCATCTGAGTGATCTCTCCCGTGCCGGAAACAAAGCCGACAATGTAGATGCAACCATCGAGCACCGTTACACCCGGAACGAGACGCTGAATGCGTGGTCCTGTCCCGTAAACATTCAGGATAGGGATGACGACTGTCTTCTCATGCGATGCCCTTTTGATGAGTTCGGTAATCGAATCGACGGAATATCCTTTCACGCAGACGAAGATCACATCCGCTTTTCCTTTGAACTCTTCGGCCGTCGTAGCCTTAATCTGAAGCGTATGTTCACCCTTCAGATCCGATTTCAATTTCAGACCATTGGTTTGTATTGACTGCAAATGAGCTCCACGGGCAATACAAGTTACATCTTTTCCTGCAAGCGACAGAAAGCCTGCTATACTGCCGCCTACTCCACCGGTTCCTGCTATGAGATATTTCATGTCATTGATGCTTATGTGATAATTAATAAGTCGTTAGTGATTACCGATAATCACACATTGAAGCGGAAGTGCATGATGTCGCCGTCCTGCACCACATATTCTTTTCCTTCCACACTGAGTTTTCCGGCTTCCTTGACAGCCGCTTCGGAGCCGTACTGGATATAATCATCGTATTTGATTACTTCCGCACGGATAAATCCTTTCTCAAAATCGGTATGGATGACGCCTGCGCATTGCGGAGCTTTCCATCCTTTCTCGTAAGTCCATGCACGTACTTCTTGTACGCCGGCTGTGAAGTAGGTTTCGAGGTTCAGTAGTTTGTAAGCTGACTTGATAAGACGTGCGACGCCCGATTCTTCCAGCCCTACTTCGGCAAGGAACATCTGACGGTCTTCGTATGTTTCCAGTTCGGCGATGTCTGCTTCGGTCTTTGCAGCGACAATGAGTATTTGTGCATTTTCATCTTTCACGGCGTCGCGCACCATGTCTACGTATTTGTTGCCGTTTACCGCACTTGCTTCGTCTACGTTGCAGACGTACATCACGGGTTTGCTGGTCAACAGGAAGAGTTCGTGAGCAATCTTTTGTTCGTCTTTCGTTTCGAAAGTGACGGTGCGGGCGGATTTGCCTTGTTCCAGTGCATCCTTGTATTGAACGAGTACGTCATAAGCCTGTTTTGCAGCCTTGTCGCCACCGGTCTGAGCCTGTTTCTGTACTTTCTGGATGCGGCTTTCGATGGTTTCCAGGTCTTTCAGCTGAAGTTCGTAGTCGATGATCTCTTTGTCTCGGACGGGGTTTACGCTTCCGTCTACATGAGTCACGTTGTCATCGTCGAAGCAGCGGAGTACATGGATGATTGCGTCTGTTTCGCGGATATTGGCGAGGAATTTGTTTCCCAGCCCTTCGCCTTTGCTTGCACCTTTCACCAGTCCGGCGATGTCTACGATTTCTACAGTCGTGGGGACAATCCGTTGGGGATGTACCAGTTCTGCCAGTGCGTTCAGACGTTCGTCGGGAACGGTGATTACGCCTACATTCGGTTCGATTGTACAGAAGGGGAAGTTTGCCGCTTGCGCTTTTGCGTTTGACAAACAGTTGAAAAGTGTCGATTTACCTACGTTCGGAAGTCCGACAATACCACATTGCAATGCCATATTAATCTATTATTTCTTTTATTATCAATGAATCATATCATGTGAGCAGCGATTTGGCGCTAATCTCCCGATAAAAACAGTTTTGATTGCCAGCCTGCTCATTTTAGTTTGCAAAGATAATCATTTTTTGAGCTAATGAGGGAAACTTGGTGCACTTTCTGTCTTTTTCTGATAATTGTACAGGCTGGAAAAAGGTTTTGAGCAAATTGACAAAATGAATTTTTAGTCTCTTCAGAATGCCGTTTTCCTGCCCGACGGCGGGAATGGGAGAAAATATGCGAATGAAAATCTGTATTTTGTTCATAAATAGGGTGGTATCTGAATCTTTACAATGCTAATAATTAGAAAGTAATGTCCATCTTGTCAAATATGAAGGCTTGATGCGTTGGATAAGGCTGACTGATACGTTGGATATATATGACCAACACGTTGGATAAGGTTAGCTGACATGTCAGACATTAATGTTCTGCAGGTTGGGTATTAATGTTCTGCATGTTAAGTAGCGACCCTTTTGCATAATCTTCCAATATAATCGAAAGGATATGCAGATAGTCTGCATATTGATACATTGTTTTATTGCTTTAAGAGCTGGCTGGCATTCTTCTGAAAATGTATCTGTCAGCAGAAACGTCAATATGCTTTCATACTGAAAGGCAGTTCCCTGTTTGCTTTGTTTATTGCGTTATTCGTTCTTATAGGAGTTACTTTAGTATTTGGCTTGATACTTCTTATAAAAGATCAGGAATAGGATGAAGCCGATCAGTGCGAACGGAACACCCGTCAGGGCGGGATAACGGTAGCCGCTGCTGACTGCCAGCCCTCCTGCGTAAGCTCCGATGGCATTTCCCAGATTGAACGCTACCTGTACACAGGCAGCTCCGAGCATTTCGCCTCCTTTGGCTACACGGATTATCAATATCTGTTCCGGACTGGATACGGCAAACAGTCCTGCGGTGCAGAGGCACATCAATAGCGCAGCCGCCCATTTGTAGGGAGAGAGGAAGAAGATAAGCAATAGCATCAGGCAGATCAGTGCTTGTGCGGCAGTTCCTACCTTTCCGGGAGTGTAACGGTCGGAGAGCCGCCCGCTGATCAGATTTCCCATGACCATACCGAATCCGGCAAGAATCATCAGCGGGGTGATACTTTCGGCAGAGAAACCGGAGACATGAGTGAGCATTGGATTGATATAGCTATACCAGCAGAATACACCGCCATTACCTAATGCCGTAGCACCCAGAATGAGCCAGGGAGCCGGAGTTTTGAGAAAGCGGAACTGTCCTTTGAAACCGGTATCTTTCAGCCCTTCTACCTGAGGAACCCAACGCCAGATGTAATACAGAATGACGATTCCCCAAAGTCCTACCAGCAGGAAGGTAGCCCGCCACGAAAGCATGGTGCTTAAAGAAGTTCCCAGCGGTACGCCGAACAGGTTGGCGATGGTCATTCCGGCTATCATGATGGAGACAGCCTCTGAACTTTTGCCTTTATCGGCAAGCCTTTCCGCAACGATAGAACCGACCCCGAAATAGGCTCCGTGAGGGAGTCCGGAGATGAAGCGGGAGATAAGCAGCATCCAGTAGTTAGGTGATAATGCCGCACAGATATTGCCTACCATAATCAGCGTGACTAATACCAGCAATATATGTTTTAATGGATATTTACGTGCTAATGTCAATACAGGGGCGCCGACACAAACGCCTAGTGCGTAGGCGGAAATGAAATGTCCGGCAGCAGGGATGCTAATCTTTAAATCTCTGGCTACATCGGGCAGTATACCCATCATCACGAACTCGGCGATACCCAATCCGAGGGTACCGAATGCCAATGCAATAAGACTTTTCTTCATACGAAACCTAACCTGATGCCTGTTACTTTTTACCTTCTTTATTTAGCGTATTTTTTACGGGGTGCAAAGGTAAAACAAAATCTCTCAGAATGAGTTCGTCAGGAACGATTTTGATTTAAATCAATTTGTACAATGTCTGTGTATGTTTAAAGTAATAGGTTTGATGTGGTTGCTTTATAGTTAGTTGCCTTTCTTTCCAATCCTTGCAAATATTTGAAGAATTTGCAAGAATTGGAAAGAGCTAAGTGATTGATTTAACAATTTCGTCGAACATTTCTCCTTTTACATACCCTTTCTTTACTTTATTAAGTGATATTTCATCTATCAGTTTTCTTTCTACAAGACCGTCAATATCATTTTTGGCGGTAGTATGAGTAACGGAAAATCTGTTTTGTAGTTCTTTTACGGTGAATAATATTTTAGGATTATCATTAATAAGCCTAAGAATATCTGCTTGACGTTCGTTGATATTATCTAACTTATAGAATACGGAAGCTTGATGTTTCTGCTCTAATTTACGTTTGATATAAGTTTGTAGTTCTTTGAAGGCAAGCTCCAGTACTCGCAGGTTGTAAGCTATGAAATATCCCATGTCTTTTTCATCAGCTTCCGTATATAAATAAGCATTCTCATAGGATTTTTTTGATTTGGCAATTACCCTTGAGATGGATAAATATTCAGTTAACCAATAACCGCTTTTGAGCATATACCAATAGAATAAAGCTCTTGCAGTACGTCCGTTCCCATCTACAAATGGGTGCATATAGGCAATCATAAAATGAATGATAATACCTTTGATAATCGGATGAATAAATACTTTGGTATTATTTTCATTGAAGAATATGCATAAGTCTTCAATAAATGGAAGAATATCTTTATATGAAGGTGGTGTATGTACCACCTCATGTGTGATAGCATCTTCCACTACTACTTCATCATTCGTCCTGTATGCCCCTGCATCGGCAGGGTTTTCTAACGTTTTTTCGGTCATTAAGACATGAATATGCCGTAATAGCTCAGATGATAGTGGGGTCTGTATATTTTGGGTTATAAAACGTATGGTTTGATAATTATTAAATATCATCTGTTGCGATTTGTCCTGTGGGGAAAGGCTTTTTCTTAGCATTTCCTTGGCTACTTTTCTGGTTGTCGCCGCTCCTTCCATTTGACTGGAGGATATTGCTTCTTCCATTAATGAGCTAATCAGATATTGTTCTTTGTTTTCTACTGGAATGATTGAATTGCTTCCCCAAGAACCGCCGAAGTTCATATCAAACTCGTGGCACATCCGTTGCATAGCATTGGTTATACTGATAGATATGCCGTACTTCTTCCATACTATGATTCGTTTCGCTCTCCGCGATGCTTTTATGTAACACCATAATTCTTTGCTGGATATACCTTCTGGAGTCTTTTGATACTTTACATCAGACCAATAACTATACTTATCATTGTTTTTTTCTATGATTGCCTTGAGTTTTTCAAGCGGATCAGTGAGAAGAACTTTCAAATATTCTTCCTGACTAATTTGAGGAGGGAGTTCAATCATAATATCATCCGTTTATATTATATTTTAGTCTACAAATATAATTCTTTTCTTTCCAATTCTTGCAAATTCTTCAAACATTTGCAAGAATTGGAAAGAAAAGAATGTGATATTGAGAAATACTGCCCGAAAAGTATATCATTAGTAAATTTATTGCTGCTTTTTTATCCATTCAGTCATGTCTTTCAGGACTTCCGGATTTATTGTCTCTTCCAATTGTCCGTATTCGGCTAAAGTTCCTTTCTCACAAGTTTGAAACAGGTGGTTCAGTTTTGGATAGACTTTGATTGTCACATTCTTGTTTCCGTTCTCGCTGATGTGTTGCCTGATAGCAGTCAGATTCATATCGGTATCTACTTGAATGTCTTTTTCTCCGTTTAATGCTAAAACCGGGCACTTTATTTTTTTCAGACTTGCAGTCGGATCGTATCTCATAAAATGGAGATACCACGGTGAAGTCATGGAGTTTATTTGGGCAGATAGTTGTTGTACGGTATTCAGGTCTTTCAACTGTTCGGCAGACATGGTTCTGGTAACATCAGCGTAAACTTCTTTTCTGATTTCATCCGACGACTTGTCCGTTTGCTGTAATAAAGAGTATCTGTGGCGAACGGAAGGTTTCATTGTCTGCCACACCGGATCGGGCATCCCTTGGGACTTGGAAATCAATTCAACTTGTTTAAGCATCAAGCTGTCACCTCGCACGGCAGCTCCTGCCAATGATATGATAAATGAGATGTTGGGGTCTTTGGCGGCAATATCAAATGCGATTGTTCCACCGCAGCTATGTCCGATAATGCCGATTTTCCGGGTATTAATTTCTTTTCTGCTGCGTAGATAGTTCAGCGCTGCTTCCGTATCTTTTGCGAAATCTTCGTTGGTAGCACTTGCATAATCTCCTTGCGAAGCGGCTGTGCCACGATCATCGCATCTTAGTACGGCAATTCCGTTACGTGTCAGATAATCGGCGATAACAAGAAATGGTTTATGACCCATGATTTCTTCATCTCTGTTTTGAGCACCACTTCCCGTAACCAATACTACAGCCGGAAATTTATTCCCTTTCTCCGGAAGGGTTAATGTGCCTGCCAGAGTGATTCCGTCCTGCGTATTTTTTACGCTGACTTCCTCGACCTTATAAGGAAAAGGCGGCTGAGGCTCCTGCGGGCGTTTAGGCCCGCTAAACTCTCCTTTCGTCAGATTCAATGGGAGGGGCATTCCTTGTGTGAATGTGCCGGTAATGGTTTGGTCGGCATTCAGTTTTCCTTTATAAGAGGCATGGATAATCGGTATCTGAACAGTCAGTGTAGAGTCTTGAAAAGAAGTTATTTTCGTTTTTATATCTTTGGTTCCCTGATCGGGGCTGTCAAGAGTTGTCACATAAGTCCCCTGTTCCGTATGTTTGATATGGAATACAATGGTTAACGAACCGGCAGGAAGGGAGAGTTTACCATGCCATGTACCCGAAATGTCTTGTGCGGAAAGATGTGAAGGAACTGTCAGTTCGATTAAAAAGCCGATGAAAGCGATGAGCATGAAACAACGTTTTGAAGTTTTCATAGGAATGAAATTTGGGTTTATAAATGACATTTGCAGATCAGAGATGTAGCATTAAATGCCTTTCTTTGATGACAAAGATATGCTTTTATATTAGATAACTTCTTTTTTTGTGGATATATTCAGTGGCATGAACCGCCATTTTCATAAAGGAGCCATTTTCCGGATATTCGCAATAATATTCCGTAGAAATAATGTCGGTTTCTGAAAGACTTTTATCTTTGCAGATATAATACATATGGCGCTATGAGAAAGATTATTTTGATTTTCGTGACAATTGTTCTTCCCTGTTTGCTTTGCGCAAGAAATGATGATAAGAGTACAGATATGCTGCTTCGTGAGATTGACGGAATTATCAGGAACCGTCAGACTTACGGTGCAGAAAAAGAAGCACGTATCTCCGATTTGAAGAAGTTGCTGTCCGAGGCTACCTCCGATGAGCAGCGTTATGGATTTTGCGGCAGGCTTTTCGACGAATATCGGGCTTATAATTTGGACTCTTCGTATGTATATGCACAGCGGAAGCAGGAACTGGCTTCTCATTTGAACAAACAGGATTATCTGGATGATGCCGCCATGAATATGGCAGAGGTGATGGGAACCACCGGAATGTACAAGGAAGCTTTGGAGCAGTTGGGACAGATAGACAAGAAAACCCTGTCTGATTATCTCTATCCCTATTATTACCACTTGTATCGTACTATTTACGGGTTGATGGGAGATTATGCCGTTACTGAGAAAGAGAAGAAAGAGTATTACCGGATGACGGACCTGTATCGGGATTCCCTTTTACAGACTAATGCCTCCGACTCATTGGGCCATGTGCTGGTGATGGCCGACAAATGCACCGTACACGCCCAATATGACCAGGCAATAACCATGCTGACCGACTTCTACCGGAAACCCTCTCTGGACGATCATTCCAAGGCGATGATTACTTATACCTTGTCAGAAGCCTATCGCCTCAAAGGAGACAAGAAAGGGCAGAAACACTTTCTGGCTCTCTCGGCCATCGCCGATTTAAAATCGGCAGTCAAAGAATATGTTTCCTTACGGAAACTCGCCTCTCTTGTATATGAAGACGGAGACATTGATCGTGCATACAACTATCTGAAATGCTCGCTCGAAGATGCTACGCTCTGCAATGCCCGCCTTCGTACCCTGGAAATCTCACAAGTCTTCCCCATCATCGATCAGGCTTACCAACTGAAAACCAAGCGGCAGCAACAGGAAATGAAGATATCTTTGATCTGTATCAGTCTGCTTTCCGTCTTTCTGCTGGTGGCTATATTCTTCGTTTACAAGCAGATGAAGAAAGTGGCTGCCGCCCGTCGGGAAGTGATTGACACGAATACGCTTCTGCAAGAGCTGAACGGTGAACTTCATGACTCCAATTCGCAACTGAAAGAGATGAACCATACCCTTTCGGAAGCTAACTATATTAAAGAGGAATACATCGGTCGCTATATGGACCAGTGTTCCACCTACTTGGATAAGATGGACTTATACCGTCGTTCCCTGAATAAGATTGCGGCTACCGGCAGGGTAGAGGAGTTGTATAAAGCTATTAAATCTTCCCAATTCCTCGAAGAAGAGCTGAAAGAGTTTTACGCAAACTTCGATATGACCTTCCTGCAACTCTTCCCCAACTTTGTGGAAGAATTTAATGCGTTGCTTGTCGAACCGATGCAGCCCAAGCAGGGTGAACTGCTGAATACCGAACTTCGTATCTTTGCCCTGATCCGTCTAGGGATTACGGATAGTACCAAGATCGCCCAGTTCCTCCGCTACTCTGTGACCACTATTTATAATTACCGGACACGTGTCCGCAACAAAGCACTCGGCGAACGGGATGAGTTTGAGGCTAAAGTAATGAAAATAGGGAAGGTGGAAGAGTAAGAAATCCACTACTTTTTTAGCACGGTTGCTATTCTGTAATATTCTTATTATTAGTGTTTTATACTGTATTGTGCTGTATAAACCACTATATTTTTGCTATCTGGCAAAAGAAGCGCATTTAATTGTGGATACTTTTGTTTCAGTGAAAACAAAAAGTAATCCTAATATTAACTTTAAATTGATGTACATGGAACAGAGTATAAAGTCGAAAGGCTTTGAACATCGCCTCCTATTAATAATGTGGGGCTTGTTACTATCTCTTAGTGCATTCGCACAGCAGATTACAGTAAAAGGACATGTAGTGGACGCCACGGGCGAACCGGTGATCGGTGCCAGTGTGATAGAAGGCAAGTCCACGAACGGCACGATTACCGATATCGACGGTAACTTCTCATTAAATGTTTCTGCTAACAGCACATTGACCATTTCTTTTGTCGGCTATAAGACGCAGACTGTTTCAGTGAACGGAAAAACCGCACTGAAAGTAACCTTGCAGGAAGATACCGAAGTATTGGACGAAGTTGTTGTAGTAGGTTACGGAACGATGAAAAAGAGTGACCTGACCGGCGCCGTATCTTCCGTAGGAGTCAAAGATATCAAAGACTCTCCGGTAGCCAATATCGGTCAGGCAATGCAGGGCAAAGTATCCGGCGTGCAAATTATCGATGCCGGCAAACCGGGGGACAATGTAACCATTAAAATCCGTGGTCTGGGCACGATCAACAACAGCAACCCGCTGGTGGTGATCGACGGAATCCCTACCGACTTAGGCCTGTCTTCTCTGAACATGGCAGATGTGGAACGGGTAGATGTATTGAAAGATGCTTCGGCAACTGCCATCTACGGTTCGCGCGGTGCCAACGGTGTAGTGATGATTACCAGTAAACGCGGTGCCGAAGGCGCCGGAAAGGTAACGGTCAATGCGAACTGGGCGATACAGAATGCAACTAAAGTGCCTGATATGCTGAATGCCGCCCAATATGCAGCATTGAGCAATGATATGCTCTCAAACAATGACGATAACACCAACCCTTACTGGGCAGACCCTTCTTCATTGGGAAAAGGAACCAACTGGCTCGACGAGATGCTGCGCACGGGAGTGAAGCAGAGTTATTCGGTCAGCTATTCCGGCGGCACGGAAAAGGCGCATTATTATGTGTCCGGCGGTTTTCTCGATCAGTCCGGCATTGTGAAGAGTGTCAATTATCGCCGCTTCAATTTTCAGGCGAACAGTGACGCCCAAGTCAACAAATGGCTGAAATTCACCACCAACCTGACATTTAGCACAGATGTCAAAGAAGGAGGAACATACAGTATCGGTGATGCGATGAAAGCCCTTCCCACCCAACCGGTGAAGAATGATGACGGCAGTTGGAGCGGTCCCGGACAGGAGGCGCAATGGTACGGAAGTATCCGCAATCCGATCGGTACGCTTCACATGATGACTAACGAGACGAAAGGATATAACTTTCTCGCGAACATCACCGGAGAGATCACCTTTACTAAATGGCTGAAACTGAAAAGTACCTTCGGCTATGACGCCAAGTTCTGGTTTGCCGACAACTTCACGCCGGCATACGACTGGAAACCGAATCCGGTAGAAGAATCTTCCCGCTACAAAAGCGATAACAAATCATTCACCTACCTGTGGGACAACTACTTCGTATTCGATCATACTTTTGCAAAGAAACACCGTGTAGGTGTGATGGCAGGTTCTTCCGCACAGTGGAATAACTACGATTATCTGAACGCACAGAAAAACATTTTCATGTTCGACAATATCCATGAGATGGACAACGGAGAAAAGATGTACAGCCTTGGCGGCAGCCAGAGCGACTGGGCACTGCTCTCACTGATGGCACGTCTCAACTACTCATACGAAGACAAATACCTGCTGACGGCTACCGTACGTCGTGACGGCTCTTCCCGCTTTGGTAAGAACAACCGATGGGGAACATTCCCTTCCGTATCTCTGGCTTGGCGTGTTTCTCAGGAAGACTGGTTCCCGAAAGATAACTTCCTGATGAACGATCTCAAACTGCGTGTCGGATACGGTGTGACCGGTAATCAGGAAATCGGTAACTATGGATTTGTCGCATCCTACAACACGGGTGTCTATCCTTTCGGAAACAATAACTCCACCGCTTTGGTATCTACCACTCTCTCCAATCCGAACATCCATTGGGAAGAAGTGCGCCAGGCCAACTTCGGAGTGGACATGAGCCTGTTCGATTCGCGTGTCAGCCTCTCACTGGATGCTTATATCAAGAATACGAACGATATGCTGGTGAAGGCTTCCATCCCCATCACTTCGGGTTTTGAAGATACTACCGAGACTTTCACCAATGCCGGCAAGATGCGCAACAAAGGAGTGGAAATGACATTGCGTACCATCAACCTGAAAGGCATCTTCTCCTGGGAATCCGCTTTAACGGCTACCTACAATAAAAATGAGATTCTGGACCTGAACAGCGAAACTCCGATGTTTATCAACCAGATAGGCAATTCATACGTGACCATGCTGAAAGCCGGTTACCCGATCAACGTTTTCTATGGATACGTTACCGACGGTCTTTTCCAGAACTGGGGAGAAGTCAACCGCCACGCCACCCAGCCGGGCGCAGCTCCGGGGGACATCCGCTTCAGAGACTTGAACAACGACGGAGTGATTAACGACGAAGACCGTACGATTCTTGGCAATCCGAATCCGAACTGGTTCTTCTCACTCTCCAACAACCTATCTTACAAAGGATGGGAACTCTCCGTTTTCCTGCAAGGAGTGGCAGGCAACAAGATTTATAATGCCAACAATGTGGACAACGAAGGAATGGCTGCCGCCTACAACCAGACTACAGCCGTACTGAACCGCTGGACAGGAGAAGGCACAAGCTACTCCATGCCGCGTGCCATCTGGGGCGACCCGAACCAGAACTGCCGCGTATCCGACCGATTTGTGGAAAACGGCTCGTATCTCCGTCTGAAAAATATCACCCTTTCGTATACACTGCCTAAAAAGTGGTTGCAAAAGATTCAACTGGAAAACGCCCGTATCTCCTTCTCTTGCGAGAATGTGGCGACTATCACCGGATATTCGGGCTTCGACCCCGAGGTGGATGTCAACGGTATAGACAGCAGCCGTTACCCTATCTCGCGTACATTCAGTATGGGCTTGAACTTTAACTTTTAAATCAGGAGGAAGAAAATGAAAAAGAAACTGACTTTTATAATGATACTTGTCGTACTTGCCTTGACATCGTGCAGTGATTTTCTGGATAAGTACCCCAAATACGGTGTGGACCCCGAATCGGAAGTGACCAATGAGATTGCCGTAGCACTGACTACTGCCTGCTATAAGACGTTGCAGTCGTCCAATATGTATAATCAACGCCTGTGGAGCCTCGACATCCTTGCCGGCAACAGCGAGGTAGGCGCCGGAGGAGGAACCGACGGACTGGAAACTGTTCAGGCGGCTAACTTTATAGCGCAGAGCGACAACGGTTTTGCCCTGTACGTATGGCGTTCTCCGTGGGTAGGTATCGGACGTTGTAATATCGTGCTTTCCAATCTGCCTTCGGCTGCCATCTCCGATGAGATAAAAGACCGTTGCATGGGTGAGGCATATTTCCTGCGTGCTCATTACTACTATATCCTCGTCCGACTTTATGGTGGCGTACCTTTGCGGTTACAGCCCTTTGAGCCGGGACAGTCGACGGATATTGCCCGCAATACGGTAGATGAGGTATATGCGCAGATTCTATCGGACTGTAAGAATGCGGTGGATATGCTTCCCCCAAAGAGCAGTTACGGAGAAAATGACAAGGGACGTGCCTGCAAAGAGGCGGCGATGGCTATGCTGGCAGATATTTACCTGACGCTGGCGCCCAATCATCGGGATTATTACAATGAAGTCGTTACGTTGTGCGACCAGATTACTGCGATGGGATATGATTTGTCTCAGTGCAAGTATGCCGATAATTTCGACGCTACGATCAATAACGGTGCGGAATCCCTTTTCGAAGTACAATACTCCGGCAGTACGGAATACGATTTCTGGGGAGGGGACAACCAGTCTTCATGGCTGTCGACCTTCATGGGACCCCGCAACTCCGGTATGGTGGCAGGCGCTTACGGATGGAATCTGCCTACGGAAGAATTTATCAAAGAGTACGAAGCGGGCGATTTGCGCAAAGATGTGACCGTGTTATATCAAGGCTGTCCTGCTTTCGACGGCATGGAATACAGACGTTCATGGTCGGGTACAGGTTACAACGTCCGGAAGTTCCTTGTGTCGAAGACCGTTTCGCCGGAATATAATACCAACCCGAATAACTTCGTGGTATACCGTTATGCGGATGTCCTGTTGAAGAAGGCGGAAGCCCTGAACGAACTGGGACATCCCGACCAAGCTGCCGCACCTCTGAATATCGTCCGTCAGCGTGCCGGACTGACGGATGTGCCGACTACCTTGAATCAGGAAACAATGCGGGAAAAGATTATTCACGAACGTCGGATGGAACTTGCTTTTGAGGGACATCGCTGGTTTGATATGATTCGCATCAATAATGGTAACTATGCGATTGAGTTCCTGAAATCCATCGGCAAGAATCAGGTGACGAAGGAACGTCTGCTGCTGCCCATCCCGCAGACAGAGATGGACTCTAACAATCTGATGACTCAGAATCCCGGTTATTAATCGCTTTTACAATCATTCATTTAGACAGATCATATGATGAAGAAATATATATATCAGATGCTGTGCTCTCTTTTCATCGGCGGAGCGATGGTTTCCTGCGCCGAGGATTATATGGAGACGGACAAGGGACATGATACGCTGACTCTTACGGTGAATCAGCAGGAGATCGTATTGAACGAAAAGAATCACAGTCAGGAGGCGTTAACGCTTTCATGGACTACGGGAACGAACTACGGAAGCGGAAACCGTATCTCTTATACACTGGAAATAGCCAAGGCGGGAACCGACTTCACCCGTGCCTATTCCGTAGATTTAGGAACGGGAACTTATCAGTGGACGAAGAAAACGGAAGAACTCAATCAGTTTCTGAACACGCAGCTAGGCGTCGGCTATGCCGAAAAAGTATCGCTGGAAGCACGCATTACCGCTACTGTTGCCGGAATGGAAGAAAAGGAGCAGCGTGCCACAGTTGCGCTGGATGTGACTACTTATCAACCGGTTACTCCGACGCTTTACCTCATCGGAGAAGCTGCCCCTAACGGATGGAGCGCCGATCAAGCGACGCCTATGGAGCGCACGGACAACGGACAGTTTACGTGGACAGGAAAGCTGAATACCGGTGTATTCAAGTTTATAACGACATTGGGAGAATTTCTTCCATCCTACAACCGGGATGCCGCTGCCAGAGAAGAACTACGGCTTATCTACCGCACATCGGGCGACGAACCGGACGAACCGTTTACAGTCAGCAAGGAAGCGACCTATATAGTCAAGGTAGACCTGCTCGACCTGACAATGACCATGACCGAAACGGAAAACATCGGATGGCGCTTTGAAGAATTCTATATTGTCGGCTCCTTTACCGGCGACAATGGCTGGGGATTCGAGGCACTGTCTAAAGATGCCGTTCAGATGAATCTGTTCCATTATGGTGCCGTGATTCCGTGGAAGGCGGACGGTGATTTTAAGTTTACTTCCGTGACGGACTTCGGTCAGTCGGATGCTTTCTTCCATCCCACCGAAGGGAACGCTCCGTATACTTCCACTTCAGTTGTACTGGGAGGTGAAGACAATAAATGGCAAATGAAGGAAAGCGAATGCGGCAAGGCCTATAAAGTGCTGTTCCTCACAGCCAAGGGAAAGGAAAAGATGCTGATGCGTCCGTTTACCCCCTACGAAGGACTGTATCTGGTAGGCGATGCCACTCCGAACGGATGGAGCATCGACAACGCCACCCCGATGGCTAAAAGTGCCGACAGCCCTTACATCTTTACCTGGAGCGGTACACTGAATACAGGGGAGATGAAGATCTCCTGCGACAAGCAGTCCGACTGGAACGGAGACTGGCTGATGGCGGACAAGAGCGGAAAGGCACCGACCGGTGAAGTGGAGACAGCCTTATTTACCAGTAAAACGGATGCGGAACTGAAGAATATGTATCCGGATACAGACCTCGGCAGTCTGGACAATAAATGGAATATTCAGGAAGCTGGCTCGTATCGGATTACGATTGACCAGTTGAAAGAAACGATTTCGATTGTAAAACAATAAACAAGTATTCAAGATGAAGAAGATAATATATTTGGTAGCTGCCTTCCTGTGTCTGTCTTGCAGCGACGATCATGAATCGAACCCACAGAACGGAGGAGCGTCGGGCAGTGTGACCGAAGTAACTCCGGTGACATCGGACTTATGCGTGGAACTGACAACCGACAAGGCTTTTTATAAACCGAACGAGACAGTGACTTTCACTGCCGCCGATGCCTTGCCTGCCGGAACAAAGGTACGCTATCGCCTTTCGGGAGAAATAGTCGGAGAAGAACCGGTCAGCGGTACGAACTGGACATGGAAGGCTCCTTCCACCGATTTCAAAGGATACATAGCAGAACTTTACCGGCAGGAAAACGGTACGGACGTCATCGTCGGTACGATTGCGGTAGATGTATCCAGCCATCCGGCACGGTTCCCCCGATATGGCTTCGTGGCAGATTTCGACGGAGACAAGACAGAAGAGAAAACGCTGGAAGAGATGGCTTATCTGAACCGCCATCACATCAACTGGGTACAGTTTCAGGACTGGCACAATAAACATCATTGGCCGCTGGGCGGCACACGCACGCAGTTGGACGAGGAATATCTCGACATTGCGAACCGCCCTGTCCATACAAGCTCTGTGAAGAATTATATCAAGGCACAACAACATTTTGGAATGAAGTCCATGTTCTATAATCTTTGTTTCGGGGCATTGAAGGATGCGGCTTCCGACGGGGTGAAAGAAGAATGGTATCTGTTTAAGGACGCTTCGCATACCACGAAAGACAGTCACGACCTGCCAAGCGGATGGAAGAGCAATATCTATCTGGTAGATCCTTCTGACAAGGAATGGCAGCAATATATGGCGGAACGGAATGACGACGTGTATGCGAACTTCGCCTTCGACGGCTATCAGATCGACCAGTTGGGCAAGCGGGGAACGCTTTACAACTACGACGGTACGCCGGTCAACCTCCGCGAAGGATATGCTTCTTTTATCGAAGCCATGAAGCAGGCGCATCCCGACAAAAGTCTGGTGATGAATGCCGTAAGTCGCTACGGTGCCCGTCAGATCGGAGAAACCGGCAAAGTAGATTTCTTCTATAATGAGATGTGGGCGGATGAGGCGGACTTTACCCATCTGAAAGCCGTCCTGTATGAAAACGGAGTGTATGGCAATAATCAGCTGAATACGGTTTTCGCTGCCTATATGAACTATAATAAGGCGGATCATCGGGGAGAGTTCAATACAGCGGGCATCCTGCTGACGGATGCGGTGATGTTCGCTTTGGGTGGCTCGCATCTCGAACTGGGTGGTGACCATATGCTGTGCAAAGAATATTTTCCGAACGACAACCTGACGATGAGCGAGGAACTGAAAACGGCAATGGTTCACTACTACGACTTCCTCACGTCTTATCAGAACCTGCTCCGCGATGGCGGAACGGAGAACAGTATCGCTATGAACTGTACCAACGGAGAAATGAAACTCAACGTATGGCCTCCAAAGTTGGGGTCGGTCACTACCTACGCCAAGCAGGTAGACGGCAAGCAAGTAGTGCATCTGCTTAACTTCTCGCAGGCGAACAGCCTTAGCTGGCGGGACGTGGACGGCACCATGCCCGAACCTGCCCTGATCACGAAAGCGGCCTTGCAGATGAACCTGCCCGCCAAAGTGAATAAATTGTGGGTGGCATCGCCGGACGTACACGGAGGAGCTTTGCAGGAACTGGCATTTACGCAGGAGAACGGGGTAGTCTCCTTCACACTGCCTGCCTTGAAATACTGGACAATGATTGTAGCTGAATAAGGCAGTTGCAACGGAATAACTAAAAACGATAGGTATGAAGATTAGATATAAGTTTGGGGTGTGGATGTTGTGTCTGATGTTTCCGGCGTTGGTCTGGGCAGAAAACGCAAAAAGTATATGTACCTCTTTTACGCAGCAGGGACGTCAGGTGACTTTTCACCTGGCGGACAGTGCCGCGCTGCAACTGCAACTTTGCAGTCCTTCCGTGGTAAGAATCTGGTTCTCGCCGGACGGGAAGCTGCAACGGAGAAACGCTTCCTTTGCCGTGATCAATGAAGAACTGGAAGATGTGGGAACGGTTCATGTGGACGAACAGGCCGCCTGCTATGAGATATTTACCTCGAAGCTGCGCATACGGGTGAACAAGTCGCCGATGAGCATCCAGATATTCGACAAATATCAGAAACTCCTCTTCAGTGACTATGCCGATAAAGGACACGTAAGCGAAGGCACGAAGAAGGTGGAATATAAAACGCTTCGCCGTGACGAGCATTTCTTCGGGCTTGGGGAGAAGACCGGCAAGATGGACCGCAGAGGAGAATCTTACAAGATGTGGAACAGCGATAAACCTTGTTACAGTGTGGTGGAAGACCCTCTTTACAAGAGCATCCCTTTCTTTATGAGCAGTTACCGGTATGGTATTTTCCTTGATAATACGTATAAGACAGAATTTAAGTTCGGAACGGAAAGCCGTGATTATTACAGCTTCGAGGCGCCGGACGGGGAGATGATTTACTACTTCATCTTCGGCAAGGACTATAAGGAAATCCTGAGTCAGTATGTAGGACTGACGGGCAAACCTATCATGCCTCCGAAATGGGCATTGGGCTTTGCGCAATGTCGTGGCCTGCTGACAAGCGAGAAACTGAGCCGCGAAATAGCCGAAGGCTACCGGACACGCGGCATCCCCTGTGATATTATCTATCAGGACATCGGCTGGACGGAACATCTACAGGACTTCGAATGGCGGAAGGGCAACTACGGGCATCCGAAAAAGATGCTTGCCGACCTGAAAGAAATGGGATTCAAGGTAGTCGTATCGCAAGACCCGGTCATCTCGCAAGCCAACAAGAAGCAATGGGAGGAAGCGGACCGTCTGGGATATTTTGTCAAGGACAGCACGAACGGGAAGAGTTATGACATGCCGTGGCCTTGGGGCGGAAATTGTGGGGTAGTGGATTTTACCTTACCTGCCGTAGCCGACTGGTGGGGAACCTATCAGCAGAAACCCATTGACGATGGCATCTCCGGCTTCTGGACGGATATGGGAGAACCCGCATGGAGCAACGAAGAGCAGACCGAACGCCTTGTGATGAAACATCATCTGGGGATGCACGACGAAATCCATAATGTCTACGGACTGACTTGGGATAAAGTGGTCAAAGAGCAGTTCGAGAAACGGAATCCGAACCGTCGCGTCTTTCAGATGACCCGTGCCGCTTATGCGGGATTGCAGCGTTATACGTTCGGTTGGACGGGAGATTGCGGAAATGGAGACGATGTATTGCAGGGCTGGGGGCAACTGGCCAATCAGATTCCGGTGATTCTTTCCGCAGGGTTGGGAGTAATTCCGTTTACTACCTGTGACATTACGGGGTATTGCGGAGACATCGAAGACTATCCATCCATGGCGGAACTTTATACCCGATGGATACAGTTCGGTGCATTCAATCCTTTGAGCCGTATTCATCATGAGGGGGATAATCCGGTAGAACCGTGGCTCTTCGGTCCGGAAGCGGAAAAGAACGCGAAGGAGGCCATCGAACTGAAATACCGTTTATTGCCTTATATCTATACGTATGCCCGCGAAGCTCATGATACGGGATTGCCCATCATGCGTCCTCTCTTTTTGGAATATCCGGCGGATATGGAAACGTTCTCTACCGATGGGCAGTTCTTGTTCGGACAAGAGCTGCTGGTAGCTCCGGTGGTGAAGAAGGGGGCACGTACGAAGAATGTCTATCTGCCCGAAGGCACTTGGATTGACTACAACAATAAACAAACAGTCTATACCGGAGAACAGTGGACTACCGTGGAAGCTCCCTTGTCGTGCATCCCGATGTTTGTAAAGCAGGGTTCCATCATCCCCACCATGCCGGTGATGAACTACACGCATGAGAAACCGGTCTATCCGCTGATCTTTGAAGTATTTCCGGCACCAAAAGGAGAGGAGGCCTCGTTCACTTTGTACGAAGATGAGGGAGAAGACCTCGGCTATCAACGGGATGAGTTTGCCAAAACTCCCGTTCGCTTCCGGACGGAGGAGGGTGGTTATCTTCTTTCGGTTGGTGCCCGTGAAGGAAAAGGGTATGCAGTGCCCGCTCCCCGAAACTTTATTTTCCGTATGTATCTGAAGACGGCTCCCAAAGGAGTTACCGTGCAAGGCAAGAAAGTAAAGAAGGTGAAGCCGGAACGTCTGGAAGAGAATCCGGACGATGACACTGAAAGTATGGTGTGGAGTTGGGATAAGGCGACCGGTATTTGCAGCCTTCGTATGCCGGACCGAGGGGAAGAAAGTCGGATTTCCCTGCGTTTATGACTTGAACTCAACGCCTACATAAAGATATAAATTTGAAAAATTGCTGTCACCTGTCACTAAACCTGTGACAATAGTCTGATAATTAAATCATAAGACCGTGACAGCAACCTGTGACAGCAGCGTGACGGAAAGATTTGCCGTCACGCTGTCATTCATTTCAGCTATTAATAAGCCGAGTTTGTTTTAAGGTATGAAACTACAGTTCCCATTGCTTGAAACTTTGGTTCCCATTACTTGAAACTATAGTTTCATACGCTTGGAACTTTTGGTTTCAAGCCTTTGGAACTACAGTTTCTCACTGATGAAACTCTAGTTTCAAGCAGTGAAACTAATTAAGAAATCAATTGATGAACTCGTAATCTGTCAGTTGATATCTTTTCTGCTTGTATTCTTTTGTTCTTTTAAGTTTTACCTTTCCTTTTGCGGCTTCCAGCGTTACTTCGTTGAATTGTCCTTTTTGGAAATCGTAACTTATACCGTCATCTTCGAGAAGGAGGAACGTTGCCGAAGGAGCGCCGTATACTTTGCAATGCAGATCGAATACGGTTTGAGCATCTACATAGGGGACAGGTGCGGCCAATGGCAATAACGTTCCCTGGCGGACGTAGAGTGGCAACTGATCTAATTCCGTCGTAATCTCATATTCACGGTTGCCTTCATATTTCTCATTGGTATTGAAGTTGTACCATGTTCCTTCGGGGAAGTAGACCGTTCTCGTTTTCTTGTTCTGGTATAAAGGAGCAGCCATCAATCCGTCTCCCATCATATACTGGTCACTGATAGTGCGCAAACGTTCATCTTTGGGATAATCCATCAATAACGGACGGAAAGGAGGTACACCTTCTTTATAATATGTATAAAAAGCACTGTACAGATAAGGAATCAGCTGCATACGCAGATTAATCAGTGTGCGGGCATATTCTTCATACCTCTTTGCTTCCGGCAGGAACTCGCCACGTTCGTTCTTTCCACGGTCGAATTGCAGCCACGGAGCGTATTGCAGATACCATGCATTGACCATAGCCTGCGGAGAAAGAATCACCGTTTGCAGACGATGGAAGAAATCTTCGGCAGAATGTGCCTCACGCACTTCGGGACACCACAACAGTCCTCCGAATGCCGAGTTGCAAAGTGCCTGAATGTACTCTTTGGGATCGTATGTATCACTATAAAGTACGGCGTTGCGTGAAGACATGAACATACCGGACGACCGGTAATCCTGATAGGTGCGGGTATTTTTTTCACGATAGATACTGTCCATCGCATTCACATAAAGGGAACCGAATACCTGGTGCATCTTTTCTCCGTCGATGCCCGAAGGGAACTGTGCCATATCCGGGAAGCACCATGTGGCGGAAGCAAAAGATATGTTCGAGTTGTCACATTCGTCCAGTTTGAAGCCGGAGATGCCTTCTTCTATCAGTGTGCGGTGGTAATCGGTAAATATTTTGTGTGCTTCCGGCTGGATGAAGTCCGGTACCAGTCCGTTCCATACAAGGAAATCGCCTGAGTAGGGCTCCAGCGCCTTCCGGATGGGGGAAGAAGGATGAACATACGCGTGTTCCCACAGGTTTACTTTGTATCCTTTCTGCTGCAACTGGTCCAGCATTTCTTTGTGCCTTGGAAAACGGTCGTCGCTCCAGCGATAAGAACAGGAGTAAGTGGCCGTCTGCCATCCCGGTTCGAGTCCCAGTACGTCGCACGGAATCTGTTTCTCGCGGAAATAGTTGGCAAAACGCATGACGGAGTCTTGCGTCGCATCTCCTTTGACACGGTATTTGAATCCGAGTCCCCACATCGGAGGAAGACATCCGCCGCCGGAGAGGAGGTTGTATCTCTTGACTACATCCAGCACTTCCGGTCCGGTGATGATAAATACCTCAATGCCTTTGGCGCCGGGTACGTCGATATGGACTTTATTTCCGTTGCTTCTGTTCTTATACAAGTCTTCTGTGGTGGTAGCAATGTGTTTTCTTTCTTCCGCTTGCAGTTGACGACTATGCTCGGTTTTCTGATTGGAGCCGCATAGGAAAGTGGTATACCGTGCCGTGTTGACCAGAATACCGTACCCTTTGGTAGAGACGTAGAATGTCTGCGGAGCATGTGTATATCCGAGTCCGTTCAGCGGATTGTCGTTTACTATCGGGCGCTTGCGCAGGCCACGCTGACCGAAAGTTTCGAATTGAAGTCCGAAACCGTATATTTGTTCGTTGTCCTCCAGAGGGACTTCGATCAGACAGCCACGGTCGGTTATCTTTATTTGCACTTCGTCGGGGCTGAAGGGCGGCTTTGCAGCCGGAAGTTGTTTCATTGCTTCTACGGCAGGTTTCCCGCCGAATAAGGAATAAGGGGTAAAAGTGTCAATTTCTCCCGCTTGCAGCTTGATGATTCCCGGAGCAATTTCTTCTTGAGCGGATGCTTGCCCGGCAAACAGGAGACCTACTGTGGATAGAAAAAGGTTGAGTAATAGTTTTCTCATTATAGTTTATTTTATCATGGTTATATTAAAATAGACTTCTGAAATGCGATTTTCCACTAAAATGCAATAAAAGAATATTGCAAATATAGGAATAAAACAGATGCGGTATCAAGTATTAATACCTGAGAAGTCAGATAAAGTGACCTGTCACGACATATATTAATGTTTGTGACGGGAGATATTAATATCTTCTTTTTTTGACCGTGATTCTAAAAATAAGGTTTTATATTTGTCCTTGTTTAAGAATGAAAAAGAATAAAACCATGAAAAAGAATTGTTTTCTCCTTCTCTTTTTGCTTTGTGCCTGCCTCGTTCAGGCACAGGATACGTATCGTACCGACAAGGATGTACCTTACATTTCCGGCTCCGAAACAGATGCTTATCGTCTGGAACGTTGTAAATTGGATGTTTATTATCCCGAGAATAAAAAAGATTTTTCCACCATTGTATGGTTTCATGGCGGTGGTATGGAAGGAGGAAGTAAATTTGTTCCCAGGGAACTGACGGATCAAGGCTTTGCAGTAGTGGCGGTTAATTATCGTTTGAGTCCGAAAGCAAAGAATCCGGCTTATATAGAAGATGCCGCCGAAGCCGTGGCATGGACATTCCGGAATATCGAAAAGTATGGCGGTCGCAAGGATCGTATCTTTGTTTCCGGTCATTCGGCAGGAGGTTACCTTACGTTGATTCTGGCAATGGATAAGAAATACATGGCTGCATATGGAGCCGATGCGGATAGTGTAGCTGCCTATCTTCCGGTCAGCGGACAGACTGTCACTCATTTTACCATCCGCAAAGAACGTGGCCTGCCCAACGGAATCCCCATCATTGACGAATTTGCTCCGGTAAACAAGGCCCGCAAGGATACCGCCCCTGTTGTGCTGATTACGGGGGATAAGAATCTGGAAATGGCTGACCGGTACGAAGAGAATGCACTGCTGGCATCGGTATTGAAGAATATCGGCAATCGGAAAGTCTCTTTATATGAACTGCAAGGATTTGACCACGGACAGGTACTCGGTCCTGCCTGCTATCTGATCGTTAATTATGTGAAGAGGTTCAAGTAATAGACCTGTGATATCCTTTCATTTGATATGGATAATGTGTATATTTGCACGAAACTCATATCAAAAATGTGTAAGTTCTCACATTTCAGATATCAAAAATGTGACTCGGTATGTTTGAAAGAGGAATTATTCAGCTGTTAGCGGCTTGGAAAACGGATGTAAACAGGAAGCCTTTGGTTATTCATGGGGCGAGACAAGTGGGTAAGACGTGGGCTTTGAAGTATTTCGGTCAGAAATACTTTGAAGATGTTGCCTATTTTAGTCTGGATAAAGATGAAAGCGGACTTTGTGATATCTTTAAAACGACTAAAGACCCCGAGCGCATTATACAGCAATTGTCCTTTTTGCATGGACGAAAAATTAATCCTCAGACTACTTTGCTGATATTGGATGAGATTCAGGAGTGCAATGAAGCGCTGAACTCTTTGAAATATTTCTGCGAAGAAGCACCCGAATATGCAGTGGCTTGCGCTGGTTCTTTACTTGGAATTTACCTGAATCACATAGGCAATTCCTTTCCGGTTGGAAAAGTAAATCATCTGTCTATGTATCCGCTGACTTTTACGGAGTTTCTGAATACGAAAGATCCGGCGATGTATCAATATATGTGCTCTGTCAAAGAAATAGCACCTCTTCCCCAAATCTTCTTCGACAAACTGCGGGAAGCCTTCATTGCCTATTCTATTTGTGGCGGTATGCCCGAACCTGCTTCTTTGATGGTTGACTTTAATGATATGCAAAAAGTGGATTCATCGCTTCGGGATATATTGAATGACTATGCTCTGGATTTTGTGAAACATACTACACCTACGTTGGCGCCCCGTATCAATTATGTATGGAACTCTCTGCCCTCTCAATTGGCGAAAGAAAATCGTAAGTTTGTTTATCAACTGGTCCGTCCCGGAGCACGTGCGCGTGAATACGAAGATGCTATTTTATGGTTGGAACAAGCTGGTCTTGTCAACAAAGTAGTTCTGAGCAAGTCGCCTAGGCTGCCACTGAAAGCCTACGATGATTTGAGCACTTTTAAGCTCTATGCATTGGACATAGGGTTGTTGAGGCAATTGTCCGAACTGGATGCAAGTGTTTTGTTATTGTCCACTCCCGGATATACGGAATATAAAGGGGCATTGGCAGAGAATTATGTATTGCAAAGTCTTACAGCACAATTTCAGGCTTCGTTCCGTTACTGGACTTCCGGTAATAAAGCAGAAGTGGATTTTTTACTTCAGCATGGTAATCATATTTATCCGGTAGAAGTGAAAGCAGACCAGAATATAACAGGTAAAAGTCTGATTCAGTACGAGAAACTTTATCAACCTGCTTGCCGGATTCGATATTCGATGCTGAATTTGAAACAAGACGGCAATCTGATTAATATTCCTTTATTTCTTGCGGATAAGACGAAAGAGCTGCTGAATAATAACGTGGGATAAAGAATAGAGAGAAACGGCCAAGTGATGAAAAATACAGGTCATTTAAGGAAAATATCTGTGAAATGTAACGTTTCTCATAGTCTGTGAATCATTTATTATATCAGAAATCGGTCGTATTGGCTACATTTACTCCGATTTTACAAACTAATAAATAAAATAGCTATGAAGACATTAAGCAGAACTGTACTTACTCTTTTTGTTTTATCCTTCTCCTGTTTGGCAGCGATAGCCGGAGAAGTATCTTTTAAAATAACCAAGCAATATCTGAACTTCCCCATCTCCCATAAAGAGAACAGAGGAAGGATGACTTTTGAAGTAAACGGCAAGCCGGATTTATCCGTCGTTATCCGTCTGGCGCCGGATGAAGCGGAATACTGGGTGTTTAAAGATGTGTCGGCTTTCAAAGGAAAGACGATCAAGATAACCTACGACGGCAATGAGAAGGGATTGAGTAAAATATACCAGTCCGACGAAATCGAAGGACAAGCTGAACTGTATAAGGAAAAGAACCGTCCGCAATTCCACTTCACTACCCGGAGAGGCTGGATCAATGACCCTAACGGATTAATCTATTATGAGGGCGAATACCACCTGTTCTACCAGCACAATCCTTTCGAAAGAGACTGGGAGAATATGCACTGGGGCCATGCGGTCAGCAAGGACTTGATACACTGGACAGAATTACCGGACGCTCTGTATCCCGACCATTTAGGAACGATGTTCTCCGGTTCGGCAGTCATCGACTATGATAATACCGCCGGATTCAATAAAGGCAAGACTCCAGCCATGGTTGCCGCCTTCACTGCCGCCAGCAGTGACAGACAAGTGCAGGGGATAGCCTATAGCCTTGACAAAGGACGTACCTTCACGAAGTACGACAAGAATCCGGTGATCAACTCCAAGGAGAAATGGAACTCTCAGGACACACGCGACCCGAAAGTGTTCTGGTATGCGCCCTCCAAACATTGGGTACTGGTACTGAACGAGCGCGACGGACACTCCATCTATACCTCTTCCAATCTCAAAGACTGGAAATACGAGAGCCATGTTACAGGCTTCTGGGAATGTCCCGAATTGTTTGAACTGCCGGTTGACGGTGACAAGAACCATACGAAGTGGGTGATGTACGGTGCCACCGGTACGTATATGCTAGGCTCTTTCGACGGCAAGGTATTTACTCCCGAAGCCGGAAAATACTGCTATACCACCGGAAGTATCTATGCAGCCCAGACCTTTACCAATATTCCGGCAAGCGACGGCAGACGTATCCAGATAGGCTGGGGAAGAATCTCCCACCCCGGTATGCCTTTCAACGGAATGATGATGCTCCCCACCGAACTGACTTTGCGTACCACCAAAGACGGCATCCGCCTTGTCAACGTTCCCGTAAAGGAGGTCGAATCCTTGTGTAAGCCTCTTCGTTCATGGAAATCTCTTTCTTCGGATGAGGCCAACCGCCATCTGAAAGAGTTTTATGATGCCGACTGTCTCCGCATTAAGACAACGATCAAACTCTCTCATGCCACGGATGCCGGATTCAACCTTTTCGGCCAGCGCATGATCGGCTACGACATGAACTCCAATACCCTGAACGGCCGTTTCTACTCTCCCCAAGACCCGACCAGCATGGAGTTGAGTGCCGATATTTACATTGACCGCACCTCTATCGAAGTATTTATCGACGGCGGACTGTATTCTTATTCCATGGAACGCCGCTCTGACACTAACAACAGAGAAGGACTCCACTTCTGGGGAAACCGTATCGAAGTGAAAGACCTGCAAGTCTTTTCCGTAGAATCCATTTGGTAGACGGAAATCAAAAGCTATCTTTGTTTTCAGTTATTTAAATAGGAAAGAGAATATGAAAACGCGTAGTGAAGTTTTTCAGTTTGAGAAAGAGTTGAAATGGGAGCACCCCGCTCCGGGAATCCGTCGTCAGATAATGGGATACGACGGACAGTTGATGATGGTCAAGGTAGAATTTGAGAAAGGAGCGGTCGGTACGTTGCATGAACATTACCACAGTCAGGCTACCTACGTGGCAAGTGGAAAGTTTGAACTGACCATCGGCGACCGGAAAGAGATACTGTCGACCGGCGATGGCTACTATGTAGCACCCGACGAACCGCATGGATGCGTCTGTCTGGAAGCGGGAGTATTGATAGACACATTCAGTCCCATGCGGGCTGATTTTCTGGAATAGTTCCTGATGAATGGTAGGTTACCGGATAATGATGGTATAAATTTACCACATATATGGTATTTCCTGTCAACAAAAACTGCACTATCTTTGTAATATCTTAAAAACAAAGGAAATTAAAAACAGATATATGGAAAAGATTGCAAGGAAATTGACGGATTTGGTAGGTAACACTCCGTTGTTGGAACTAAGTAATTATAATAAGAGTAACGGCTTGAAGGCTCGTCTGATCGTGAAAATCGAATCATTCAATCCCGCGGGCAGTGTAAAAGACCGCGTGGCATTGGCAATGATTGAAGATGCCGAAATGAAAGGCGTCTTGACTCCCGGCGCAACGATCATCGAGCCTACCAGTGGAAATACGGGAGTAGGATTGGCATTCGTTGCTGCCGCCAAGGGGTACAAACTGATTTTGACGATGCCCGATACGATGAGCGTCGAACGTCGTAACCTTTTGAAAGCTCTGGGAGCGGAACTTGTGCTCACTCCCGGTGCCGACGGAATGAAAGGGGCGATTGCCAAAGCGGAAGAGTTGAAAGCTGCCACTCCGGGCAGCGTTATCTTACAGCAATTTGAAAATCCTGCTAATCCCGCTATGCATCTACGCACTACCGGACTGGAAATATGGAGAGATACCGAGGGGAAAGTCGATATCTTCGTTGCCGGTGTAGGTACTGGCGGGACAATTAGCGGAGTAGGAGAAGCATTGAAGATGCGCGATCCCAGTGTGAAGGCGGTGGCGGTAGAACCTGCCGACTCTCCGGTACTGTCCGGCGGAAAGCCCGGACCTCACAAGATTCAGGGAATCGGCGCCGGTTTCGTACCGAAGACTTATAATGCTTCTGTCGTAGATGAAATTATTCAGGTGCAGAATGACGACGCTATCCGTACCAGTCGTGCGCTGGCGGAGGAAGAAGGGCTGTTGGTCGGCATATCTTCGGGAGCAGCCGTCTATGCGGCTACCGAACTGGCGAAACGTCCCGAAAACGAAGGGAAGATGATCGTAGCCTTATTGCCCGATACGGGAGAGCGTTATTTATCTACTATCCTGTACGCGTTTGAAGAGTATCCTTTGTAAAGGAACGTTTTTTTGAAAGAAATATAGAGAATAATCCTGTGGTTACTTGGCAAAACCGTATATTTGCCAAGTAACCATTTTTATTTAATACTATGCAAAACAAGACGTTAGGGATTCTGATGATTATTCTCCTGCTGTTTTCTGCCTGTAAAGATGAAGAAACTCCTCTCTCTTCAACGAAGCAATTAATCAGCTTTTCGATTCAGAAGAGTGACAATCAAGGTAAAATTAAGAATGACGTGAGAGGTTCCATTAAAGGGAATGTGATAACGCTGTCAATGGATCAATATGATGACCTGAAGTCATTGATTGCTACATTCAAGTATGAAGGAACGTCTGTAAGCGTGAATGGAGTCGGGCAGGAATCCGGCATCACTTCGAATGATTTTTCCCGGCCGCTGATGATTCTCGTAGAAGCAGAAGACGGCAGCAGGGAACAATATACAGTCGAAGTTGTCTTGAAAGATGCGCAGGTGTTATCCGAATTTCGCTTTTTGAGAAAAGATAATGCTTTGCTGACTGCTGATGTTTCATGTACGATTGAAGATGAGACTATTGTATCTTCCTACACATTCCCACAATCGAAACTGATTCCTGTCTTTATGACTGATGCCGTGAAAGTAATGGTAGATGATGTAGAACAGGTCAGCGGTGTGACGGAAATTGATTTCGCCTCTCCGGTCACTTATCAGTTTGTGATGCGGAATGGAGAAGTAGTCCGATACATCCTGACGCTGGACTTTATCCTGATTCCTCAGTTTACGATCACGACAGAAGACCCTAGTATAACGGAAATACCAAGTAAGGATTATTATTTGAATGCGACTCTCACCGTGGATGGCAAGGGGATTTATGAGAACTATACAGGCAAGACAGAGGTGAAAGGAAGGGGAAACTCCACATGGGGATATCCGAAGAAACCTTACCGGTTAAAGCTTGATAAGAAATCTGAGATTTGTGGTTTGGGAAAAGCGAAGAATTATGTATTACTGGCTAATCATATCGATCCTACCTTGATGCTTAACTCAGTTGCCTTCAAAGTCGGGCAATTGCTGAATATTCCTTTCACCAATCATGCCATTCCGGTGGATGTGGTTCTGAATGGCAAATACAAAGGTTCCTATCTACTGACGGAACAGATAGAAATCAAAGAAAATCGTGTGGATTTGGATGAGAATAACAGCGTGATGTGGGAGCTTGATTCCTATTTTGATGAAGATCCGAAATTCAAGTCCGAAGCATTCAATCTTCCGGTGATGGTGAAAGACCCTGATTTGACTACAGAGCAGTTTGAGTATTGGAAGAAAGATTTTAATGCATTTACCGTGCAGTTTGCAAAGGAGCCGTTAGAAGGAAATATGTATGTGGATATGATTGATATTGAATCAGTTGCAAAATATCTGATTACCTTTAATTTGGTACACAATATGGAGATTAACCATCCGAAAAGTATCTTTATTCATAAAGAGGGGAAGGGTAAGTATGTTATGGGACCGATCTGGGACTTTGACTGGGCGTATGATTACGAAGGTAAAGAGACACATTTCGGGAGTTATGAAACTCCGCTCTTTTCTGATGATATGAATGGAGTGGGAACCGCTTTTTTCCGACGTTTCCTGCAAGATAGCCGGGTAAGGAAACTCTATAAAAACTTTTGGCAAGACTTTAAGTCTAATAAATTAAATGAGTTGTTGCAGTATATAGATGATCAGGCCAAGCTTATTAAACCATCTGTAACGAGAAATAGTGAGTTATGGGAAAACACCCGTTCATTCGATGCAAAGGTGGTAGAGTTAAAGAATTGGTTAAAGAATAGGGCAGAGTATATAGATGGTGAAGTAAATCAATACTGATAGAGTTTCATATATTAGCATTTCACTTCTCAGTCATTGACACTTGACTTTCGTTGACACTTGACTTCTCAGATAGAGGCTGACTAAAAAGTCAATAGTATCTTAAATGGGGGACGACTAAAAAGTCGGTTGTATCTTCATTCTCCTCCTTCGGGAAGGAGGAGTACCCGTAGGGGGAGGTGGTAGGTGAATACATAACTCTGTCATTTACAATAAAATAGGAACATACATCATTTTTCCTACCACCTCGGTCTTCGACCACTCCTCCTTCCGGAAGGAGGAGAGTGTAGATACTCCCGACTTTTTAGTCACTCCTTGCCTGATAGACTGACTTATAACATCATGAAAATACATGATTTTGCAAGTGATTCCATGAGGTTTGTACATCTCATGGTTTTTCGTCTGCCCGCAGACCGAAAACTTTTCCTGTCATCTGATCTACAGGTACTTTCCATACTTTGACATTCCGTACGGCAGGATCGGAATAGCTGAACTGATCTTTCGTGTAATGGCGCATGATAATGTCCAGTGCACGGCGCTTTTCCTCCATATCTTCTATGAATTCTACTTTTCCACGGCACATTGCACTCTCCGAGCGCATACTGTAGCTGCAAGCTACCTGCTTATGCTGATAGACAAGTTTGTGTCCGAGGCTGAACGTGATACACACGTTGTTATTATGTTGCAGCATTTCTATTTTTCCCCCTTCGGGACCGGAATGGAGGTAAAGAGTATCGTTTTCATAACCGAAGTTCATAGGAACTACATATGGATTGCCTTCCAGGTCCGTTATGCCTACAAAGCAGGCATCGGCTTGAAGAATAATGGATTCGATTCGTTGCTTGTCTTCGATAACGATTGTTTTCATTCTAATGTCAGTTTTTACAGGTTTGTGCCAAGCCTCTGGCACAGTTGTGCCATCGCATTGGCACTACTATGCCCCGCCTTTGGCACAAGCGTGCCAATAGGGTGGCACAGAAGAGTATACTATTAATTCGTTTTTACAGTACTTGTTTCTATTTCTCAATCAGCGCAAAGTCTAATTGCTTCTTCTCCAGATTGGCACGTGCCACACGGATAGTGATGGCATCTCCCAGACTATATATCTTGTTCTTACGGCGTCCCCGGAGGCAATAATTCTTTTCGTCGAATTCATAATAGTCATCATCCAGGTCACGGATCGGAACCATACCTTCGCATTTGTTCTCGTTGAGTTCAACGTAAAGCCCCCATTCCGTTACACCGGAGATCACACCGTCATAAATCTGTCCGAGACGTTCGCTCATGAATTCTACCTGTTTGTATTTGATAGAAGCACGTTCGGCATTGGCTGCAATCTGTTCCATGTTCGAACTATGGTCGCAGAGGTCCTCGTACTTGCTTTCGGATACGCTACGACCGCCATCCATATACTTCGTAACCAAGCGGTGCACCATCATATCCGGGAATCGGCGGATGGGTGAAGTGAAGTGGGTGTAATAGTCGAATGCCAGTCCGTAGTGACCAATATTGTGCGTAGAATAACGCGCTTTCTGCATGGCGCGGATGGATACGGTTTCAATCAGGTTTTCCTCCTTCTTGCCATGAATATCGTCCAGCAAATGGTTGATAGACTTTGATATATCTGTTTTCGTTCCGCTTGTACGTACCTTATAGCCGAAGCGGGCGATGAACTGTGACAGGTTTTCCAACTTTTCCGGATCGGGCAGATCGTGGATACGATAAGGAAGTACTTTAGGTTTCTTGTTTTTAGGCACTCGTCCCACTTTCTCTGCAACTGTTCTGTTAGCGAGCAGCATGAATTCTTCTACCAGCTTGTTGGCATCTTTGGATTCTTTGAAGTATACGCTGATAGGTTTGCCCTTTTCGTCGATTTCAAACTTCACCTCGTAGCGGTCGAAGTTGATAGCTCCTGCTGCGAAACGTTTCTCGCGAAGTGCTTTGGCGATGGTATCCAGCATGAGAACTTCTTCTTTAAAATCGCCTGTTTTCGTTTCGATGATCTGTTGCGCCTCTTCGTATGTGAAGCGACGGTCGGAGTTGATGACGGTATGTACGATGCGGGAGTCTCTTACTTCTCCTTTTTCGGTAATGTCAAAGATGACGGAGAATGCGAGTTTCTCTTCATTCGGACGCAGGGAGCAGATGAAGTTGCACAGGCGTTCGGGAAGCATCGGAATGGTGCGGTCCACCAGATAAACGGAAGTCGCCCGCTTCTCTGCTTCTTTGTCGATGATGCCGCCTTCTTTTACATAGTGAGTCACGTCGGCGATATGTACGCCTACTTCCCACAATCCGTCTTTGATGGGGCGGATCGAAAGTGCGTCGTCGAAGTCCTTGGCGTCTTTCGGGTCGATGGTGAAAGTCGTTACCTTACGGAAGTCTTCGCGTCTGGCTATCTCTTCCGGAGTAATTTCTGCGGGGATCTTATCAGCTGCTGTTTCTACCGCTTTCGGATATACGTAGGGCAGGCCGAACTCAGCGAGGATAGCGTGCATTTCTGTTGTATTGTCTCCTGCTACCCCGAGGATGTCGATCACTTGTCCGATAGGATTCTTTGCTTTGTCGGGCCATTCGGTTACTTTCACGATTGCCTTGTCACCGGTTTTTCCTCCTTTCAGCTTCTCTTTCGGGATGAAGATGTCGTTGGCAAGCGTACGGTTTTCCGTAACTAAGAATGCATACGACTTGGCTACTTCCAGTGTACCTACAAAGGTGTCATTGGCACGTTCCAGAATCTCGATGACTTCTCCTTCCGCGTCTTTATTCTTCCGCTTGGCGTAGAAAGTGATCTTTACTTTGTCATTGTTCATGGCATGTGCCGAATTGCGTTCGGCAACAAAGATCGGATCGCCTCCACCTTCGGGGATAAATGAGTTCTTTCCGTTGCTCTTGCGTTGGAAGGTACCGATCATCTCCGTTCCGTGATTGTTGAGGCGGAACTTTCCTTTTTCAATTTCGGAAATATAATCGTCATCTGAAAGGTCGTGTAACAGGTCAGCGCATAGCATTTTCTGCGGATGGGTAGTGAGATGCAACTCCGAGAAAATATACTTCATACTAAGCGTTTCGCTGGGTTTGGCATGGAAAAAGTCTATCAATAACGCTGCCAGCTCTTTCTTACTCATCCTTTTGCCGGCCTTTTTCTCTTTCTTTTCTTTCTTTTTCGCCATAATGTATAGAATTGATTTATTTGAAAATTCTTTGATGGGAGTACAAAGTAAACAAATATTTGAATTTGATAGTTATGAATTGGATAAAACTTTCGCTGACTTCGATAATTTCGTCCTTATTAAAATAAAAAGTATTCCTTCTAAGGTGATTTAGGAGGAATGCTTATAAGAGAGAATAATTGAGAAATGCAAAATGGCTTTTATTTTATATTTATTGTATCTTTGTAGCATCATTCTTTTCTTATACATTGAGGTTATAATTAATGGAGAGCATCTTAATAACAGGAGCAAGCGGATTTATAGGAAGTTTTATTGTCGAAGAGGCATTAAAACGAAAGTTTGGTGTGTGGGTGGGGATTCGTCCCACCAGCAGCAAAAAGTACTTGAAGAACCGGAAGATCCATTTTCTGGAACTGGACTTTGCTCATCCCAATGAATTGCGTGCCCAACTCTCCGGACATAAAGGAACCTATAATAAGTTTGACTATATCATCCATTGTGCGGGAGTCACGAAATGTCCGGATAAGAATACTTTTGATTATGTGAATTATCTCCAGACCAAATACTTTATTGATACCCTGAAAGCGTTGAATATGGTTCCGAAGCAATTCATCTATATCAGTACGCTGAGTGTATTCGGACCTGTACGCGAAAAAGATTATTCGCCGATAGAAGCCGGTGATGTCCCGATGCCAAATACTGCTTATGGTCTTAGCAAGCTTAAGGCTGAACTTTATATTCAGAGTATTCCCGGTTTCCCTTATGTTATTTATCGCCCTACAGGAGTTTACGGTCCTCGTGAACTGGATTATTTCCTGATGGCGAAGTCCATCCGGCAGCATGTTGACTTCTCTGTCGGCTTCCGGCGGCAGGACCTGACTTTTGTTTATGTAAAAGACATTGTGCAGGCCATCTTTTTAGGAATAGAAAAAAAAGTGACTAGAAGAGCCTATTTTCTGACTGACGGGAAGGTGTATAATAGTCGTGTATTTTCGGACTTAATACAAAAAGAACTGGGTAATCCGTTTGTTATTCATGTGAAATGTCCATTAATTGTGCTAAAAGTTATATCTTTGCTCGCTGAATTCATTGCAACACGTTCCGGCAAGAGCAGTACGCTGAATTCTGATAAATATAAAATAATGAAACAACGTAACTGGCAATGTGATATAACCCCTGCCATTAATGAGTTAGGGTATGCTCCCGAATATGACTTGGAGAAGGGAGTCCGTGAAACCATTGACTGGTATAAAAACGAAGGATGGCTTTAGACTTATTTAAGCGAGTGGAAACCCGGAAGGGGTTGTTTGCTGTGGAGAAGATAACATTGATTTATAATCTGTTGACCTCCATTTTGATTCTGTTCCTGTTTCAGCGAATGGATCATCCATGGCACATGTTGCTGGATAGGGCGATGATCGCTGCAATGACTTTTCTGCTGATGTATCTTTATCGGCTGGCTCCTTGCAAGTTTTCGGCGTTTGTACGTGTTGCTATTCAGATGAGCCTGCTTTCCTACTGGTATCCGGATACGTTTGAGTTTAACCGGTTCTTTCCGAATCTCGACCATGTGTTTGCCATAACCGAGCAGTTTATCTTCAATGGGCAACCTGCTATCTGGTTCTGTCATACATTCCCGCATCTTTTGGTCAGTGAAGCATTCAATATGGGATATTTCTTTTATTATCCGATGATGCTCATTGTGACGGTGTTTTATTTTATCTATAAGTTTGAATGGTTTGAGAAGATGTCGTTTGTACTGGTAACTTCTTTCTTTATCTATTATCTGATTTATATCTTTGTTCCGGTAGCAGGGCCGCAGTTCTACTTCCCAGCTATAGGTTTTGATAATGTATCTAAAGGAATTTTCCCGGCCATCGGCGATTATTTCAATAACAATCAGGAGTTACTTCCCGGTCCGGGCTATCAACATGGCTTCTTTTACAGTTTGGTAGAAGGTTCGCAGCAAGTGGGAGAGCGTCCTACGGCAGCTTTCCCCAGTTCGCATGTCGGTATTTCTACCATTCTTATGATTATGGCATGGCGTGGCAGTAAGAAGTTGTTTGCCTGTCTGATCCCTTTCTATATGCTGCTTTGCGGGGCTACAGTATATATTCAGGCGCACTACGTTATCGATGCGATCGTAGGTTTCTTCTCTGCATTCTTGTTGTATGTTGTGGCGACGTGGATGTTCAAGAAGTGGTTTGCGCAGCCGATGTTTAAGTAAAACTAATCTAAAAGAGAATTTACTTTTTCAGGAATTGTTTCGAATATCCGGAACAATTCTTCTTTCGTTTCTGCCCGCAACATGGCAATACGAGTCTCTTTAAAATTAGGAATCCCTTTGAACAACGGACTGGCAGCCAAGTGGCGGCGCACGTGCAAGATGCCCCTGCGTTCATCAAGCAGATTCACACTGTCAATCACTTCCTGGCGAAGTACCTCCATACACCATTCAAAGCTGAGTGGCGGCAATTCCTCCCCCGTTTCCAGATAATGCTTTACTTCCTTGAATATCCAGGGACGTCCGAAGCTGGCACGACCGATCATGACTGCATCTACTCCGTAACGGTCAAAACACTCCTTGCAGCGTTGAGGTGTTGTCACGTCTCCGTTGCCAATGATAGGAATGTGCATCCTTTGATTGTTCTTCACTTCTCCGATCAGTGTCCAGTCCGCTTCTCCGGTGTACATCTGCGCACGGGTTCTACCGTGAATGGTTAGTGCGGCAATGCCGCAATCCTGTAGTTGTTCTGCCAGATCTACAATGATTTTATTGTTGGCGTCCCATCCTAAACGGGTTTTCACTGTCACAGGTATTTTGACTGCGTCCACTACGGCACGGGTAATTTCCAGCATCTTCGGAATATTTTGCAGCATTCCTGCTCCTGCTCCTTTTCCTGCTACTCTCTTCACGGGGCAGCCGAAGTTTATGTCGAGAATATCGGGCTGCGCCTGCTCTACGATCTTCGCAGCTTCGACCATCGTTTCCGTATCTTTACCATAAATCTGAATGGCTACAGGGCGTTCTTCATCGCTGATACTCAGTTTCTGTGCAGTCTTGCTGACAGCGCGTATCAGTGCATCGCTCGATACAAATTCAGTATATACCATGTCAGCTCCGAACTTTTTGCACATTAGGCGGAAAGCAGGATCTGTCACGTCCTCCATCGGGGCGAGTAGTATAGGGTGTTCTCCCAGGTCTATATGGCTTATTTTCATAATCGATACTTCTTTTTGCGGTGCAAAGGTACGGATAAAAACTGAAAGAACTATTTGTTGAGGTAAGTTTCACGGATACGGATTAATTCGTACCTTTGCATTCTCCTATCACATTTTAATGATTATCAGATAGTAAAATGAATATAAAAGATTTTGAAATAATGGCGCCTGTCGGTTCGCGTGAATCCCTTGCGGCAGCCATTCAGGCTGGAGCCGATTCTATCTATTTTGGTATAGAAAACCTTAACATGCGTGCCCGTTCTGCCAATACGTTTACCGTTGATGACTTGCGTGAGATAGCTCAGACGTGTGATGAACATGGAATGAAAAGCTATCTGACCGTTAATACCATTATCTATGATAAGGATATTCCTTTGATGCGTACCATTGTGGACGCGGCTAAAGCGGCAGGAATATCAGCGGTGATCGCTGCCGATGTAGCGGTAATGAACTATGCCCGTCAGATCGGTCAGGAAGTACACCTGTCTACTCAATTGAATATATCGAATGCGGAAGCCTTGAAGTTCTACGCCCAGTTTGCCGATGTCGTAGTGCTGGCCCGTGAGTTGAATCTGGAACAGGTGGCCGAGATTTATCGTCAGATTCGGGAAGAGAATATCTGCGGTCCGAGCGGAGAGCAGATTCGTATTGAAATGTTCTGTCACGGTGCCTTGTGCATGGCAGTCTCCGGTAAGTGCTATTTGTCTCTGCACGAAATGAATCACTCGGCCAATCGGGGTGCCTGTATGCAGGTATGCCGTCGTTCTTATACGGTTCGCGATAAGGAGACGGATGTGGAACTGGATATCGACAATGAATATATCATGTCACCGAAAGACTTGAAGACCATTCATTTTATGAATAAGATGATGGATGCGGGTGTGCGTGTATTCAAGATTGAGGGACGTGCCCGCGGTCCTGAGTATGTGCGTACGGTGGTGGAATGTTATAAAGAAGCGATAAAGGCCTATCTGGATGATACGTTTACAGACGAAAAGATTGCCGCTTGGGATGAACGTCTGAAGGCAGTCTTTAACCGTGGCTTTTGGGATGGCTACTATCTGGGACAACGCTTGGGCGAATGGACACGGAATTATGGTTCGGCCGCTACGGAACGTAAAATCTATGTGGGCAAAGGTATCAAATACTTCTCCAATATCGGTGTCTCTGAGTTCTTGGTAGAAGCTGCCGAAGTCAGTGTAGGTGACAAGCTGCTGATAACGGGACCTACCACCGGCGCAGTCTTTATGACACTGGACGAAGCGCGTGTCGATCTGAAGCCGGTAGAGACGGTAAAGAAAGGTCAGCGTTTCTCAATGAAATCAGAGAAGATACGTCCCAGCGACAAATTATATAAATTGGTATCTACCGAAGAATTGAAGAAATTCAAGGGACTTGATGTAGAACAGAAAAGAGGATAAACGATGAGCCAGTATATCTACGAATTGGAGATGAAGGTGCGTGATTACGAATGTGACCTTCAGGGGATTGTCAACAATGCCAATTATCAGCATTATCTGGAGCATACCCGCCACGAGTTTCTGACCTCGGTAGGTGTTAGTTTTGCGGCGTTGCATGAACAGGGAGTCGATCCGGTAGTGGCACGTATCAATATGGCTTTCAAGACTCCGTTGAAGAGTGGGGATGAGTTTGTCTCCAAACTGTATATGAAGAAAGAAGGCATCAAATACGTATTCTATCAGGATATCTTCCGCAAAAGCGATCAGAAAGTAGTAGTGAAATCCACTGTTGAGACGGTATGTGTGGTAAACGGACGTTTAAGTAACAGCGAATTGTTCGACAATGTCTTTGCTCCATACCTGAAATGACCGATAACGAACAAGAACAAATATATAGCATCGCTCTGACAATGGTGCCCGGTATCGGGCACATTGGAGCGAAACGTCTGGTAGAGGGCATGAAGAGTGCCACCGATGTGTTCCGCTTCAGGAAAGAACTGGCGCAGCGATTATCCGGAGTACATGAACGGGTGTCGGGTGCACTGGACTGTCCGTCAATTATTGCCCGTGCCGAACAGGAACTTGTATTCCTGCAAAAGAATCATATCCAGTGCCTGACTTTTCATGATGAGGCGTATCCTTCCCGCTTGCGGGAGTGTGAAGACGCTCCTGTTGTACTGTTCTATAAGGGAAATGCCGATTTGAACGCTCTCCATATCATTAATATGGTGGGCACCCGCCACGCTACTGATTACGGTACACAACTCTGTACTACTTTCCTCCGTGACTTAAAAGCTTTGTGTCCTGACGTATTAGTTGTCAGCGGCCTTGCTTACGGCATTGATATCAATGCCCACCGGAGTGCATTGGACAATGACTTGCCTACGGTCGGCGTGTTAGCTCACGGACTGGACCGTATTTACCCTTCTCTTCATCGTAAGACAGCCGTTGAAATGCTTGATAAAGGCGGATTGCTGACAGAGTTTCCTGTCGGTACAACACCGGATAAACACAATTTTATCAGTCGCAACCGTATTGTGGCCGGTATGTGTGATGCTACGATTGTGGTAGAATCGGCTGCCAAAGGCGGCTCTCTGATCACAGCCGAGCTTGCGGAAAGCTATCACCGCGACTGTTTCGCCTTCCCCGGTCGTGTGACCGATGAATATTCAAAAGGATGTAACCAACTGATCCGTGACAGTAAAGCATCCCTTCTGTTGTCTGCCGAAGACTTGGTGGAGGCGATGGGATGGACGTTGGATTCACATCCGGCAAAGGTAGAGAATGTACAGCGCAGCCTGTTTCTGGAACTGACAGAAGAGGAGCAAAAGATAGTTCATACGTTGGAAAAACAAGGAAACTTACAGATTAATACCTTAGTGGTAGAGACAGATATTCCCGTACATAAAATGAGTGCAATTCTCTTTGAACTGGAAATGAAGGGAGCCGTACGGGTATTGGCAGGAGGAGTTTATCAATTATTATAAATCTAATAACCAACCTAAAACAATTTGAAATGAAACGACATTTTTGGGCATTCATGGCAATAGTATGCCTGTTAGCCGTCCAGAACACACAAGGACAATAAATGGTTCTTGCACAGAAAAAAATGCAGTTTTAGAGTGTGAAAAGTATGTTTATTGTTACTTCATTCTGTTTTTTCTCCTATCTTAGTGGCATAATAAAAAACAAACAACTATGAATCAAACACGTTGTATCGTAATTTTGTCTATTCTTGCTCTTTTTGTAGCAAGCGTATCTGTTGCCGGAAATATCTCTTTGCCGGATGCTTCTCAAAAGGTTTTTGAAGGAAAACCATGTATTAACTCTCCCCGGGCAATTGGCAATTATCCTGCCAGTCCTTTCCTCTTTTATATTCCTACTACCGGTCAGCGGCCGATGGAATGGAGTGCGGAGAAACTTCCGAAAGGATTGAAACTGGATTCGAAAACAGGGATTATCACAGGATCAGTAGCTTCTAAAGGTGAATATACCGTCACTCTAAAAGCTAAGAACGCATTGGGGACCAGTACGGAAAAGCTCGTGATCCGCATTGGTGATGACCTGTTGCTGACTCCTCCCATGGGTTGGAACAGTTGGAATACTTTCGGGCGACATCTCACCGAAGAGTTGGTTTTGCAAACTGCGGATGCGCTGGTAGCCAACGGAATGCGGGATTTAGGCTATTCCTATATTAACATCGACGACTTCTGGCAGTTGCCCGAACGGGGAGCTGACGGACATTTGCAGATTAATAAAGATAAGTTCCCGCGTGGAATAAAGTATGTGGCAGATTATCTGCACGAGCGCGGTTTCAAACTCGGAATTTATTCGGATGCAGCCGATAAGACTTGTGGCGGTGTATGCGGCAGTTACGGCTACGAAGAAGTGGATGCGAAAGATTTCGCTTCGTGGGGTGTCGATTTGTTGAAGTATGATTATTGCAATGCTCCTGTCGACCGGGTGGAGGCTATGGAGCGCTATGCAAAGATGGGAAAGGCGTTGCGTGCTACGGGACGTTCCATCGTGTTCTCCATTTGTGAGTGGGGACAGCGCGAACCTTGGAAATGGGCAAAACAGGTAGGCGGACATTTGTGGCGCGTTTCGGGAGATATAGGCGATGTCTGGAACCGGGAAGCCAACAAGTTGGGCGGGCTTCGTGGTATCCTGAATATTCTTGAAATCAATGCTCCTTTGAGTGAATATGGCGGTCCTTCCGGTTGGAATGATCCGGATATGCTGGTAGTTGGTATCGGTGGTAAGAGTATGAGTATCGGATATGAATCGGAAGGTTGCACCCACGAACAGTATAAGTCTCATTTTGCATTATGGTGTATGATGGCTTCTCCATTACTTTGCGGAAATGACGTGCGAAGTATGAATGACAGTACATTGCAGGTTCTGTTGGATAGGGACCTGATTGCTATCAACCAGGATGTGTTGGGCAAGCAGGCGGAGCGCAGCATCCGTGCAGATCATTATGATATTTGGGTAAAGCCGTTGGCTGACGGTCGCAAAGCGGTAGCTTGTTTTAACCGGGCGGATACTCCACGTACTATAGAATTAAATTCAAAAACGGTGGAAGACCTGTCTTTGGAGCAGGTGTATAGTCTTGACAGCCGTTCTATGGAAAATGCTGCGAATAACATAATGGTGGACTTGGCGCCTTACCAATGCAAGGTTTATATCTGTGGAAAGCCGAAAAAATAGTCAATGACAGTACTGGAATGACAGTAATAAATCTCTGAGGTAAAATAAAGAAAGGTTGGGGCATAAAAAAAGGAGCAACGCCTTGCTCCAACCTTTGTTAACCTTAAATCTAATACTATGAAAAAAATCACATGACAAATGTAAGTCTTCTTGCTATTCCTTCCAAATAATATTCTTGTATTTGCGTCTCTTTTGATTTCTTTCACGGATTTTCACTGTTATCGCACACAATGGGTGTAAAATAGACATATTTCAATATAGCTTATAGTTTGGCGTTATAAATAGTTTCCGTTTCCGAAAGCCAGCATCCATTTAGTAAATGCACGGGTTTCATAATAGCCGGATAAATCGGATTTTTCCAATAAGAATTATTCTTGTCCTTTTCTTTTTTGCATTTTGGATGATTGTTGTGCGCTTATGACGGATGAAACAATTATCAATAAGGATAAGGCAGTGAGTTTCATAAGCGAATTTATATTTAGTGTATCATAGAACGGTTATAGTGTCGCTCCCTTATCCGCCACAATAGCTCATTCAGAGAAATGTTTTTCACTTGTGGCGATAATAGTTGATCGGAAGTTTTACTTGCATTATACCCTTTTATGGGTAAATTATTAGAATGTGCAGTTTTACTGAAATCCGACCAGGCATGTATGATTGTCCAAGATAATGGATTCTCTTTATCTTTTTGTTTGGACGCTTTAGCTGCATCCCGGTTAATGAGAGCTGCTACATAATCCGGACCACCACACAATGGATTATCAAATAATCCGGACCAGATAGAGAACTTGGCAGTAACTACCGGAATCTCAATATTCTCTTTGTTTTTCACCCATATTATATCACCTCCCATATTATACGGACTGTATTGAATGGCCACCATTCCTGTCAACCCTTCTATCTCACAGGCATATATCTCATAGGCCCGCCGGGCCTCTTTGCTGAATACATCCTTGCAGATGAATCCGAATATTTTGATATTTAATTTCTTGAAATGCCAGTTCATACGCTGTGCAAATTCAATCAGAAGTTCTTCCCGGTTGGGACGGTTTTTTGCAAATTCATCAGGATATTGATAACCTCCTCCATATTCTATCACACTTGAGTTGTCTTTCTTCATGGTTACAAAACGGTTCCAGGTGGAAGTACTAACTACTGATAGATTAATAGGGCAGAGAGTCCATGAAACCGGAGAACGATTTCTGTCTTTATTGCCATAGTACACCGGACTATCAAGGAATTCTCCCATTGTCCATTGCATATTATCGCCGTCACTAATTACAAACGAATGGAATGCTGAATTATCTTCAAAATCTATATTTTCTTTTTTTATTTCATGTATAGGTAAAGGATACATTTTATCGGAAGCTGCCATGATAACAGGAAGGTTGCGACACCAGTTTGAAGCGGTATTATAATGTCCCCATCTTGTGATAGCCCCTGTATATTCATCTTCATTTCCATAATTCCAGCCTAATATGGGTGAAAGCGGAGTAACCCATTCCAGTATTTGTTCGGAAAAAGGTCCCGTTCCATAATATAGCATAAGTTTTTGGGCTATAGCGATATCTCTGCAGTTACTTACTTTTGGGTCGATGCTAAGAGCTGAACTTCGATTAAGTTGTTTTTTGCAACGTTTGAAACATGATTCCGGAGATTCATTGCGTGCGTCTTTTAGTTTCTTTAATCCGGACTGTTTGATTCGTTTCTCTAAAGATTCTTCTACTAGTACACCTTTCAGAAGGCTGGCATATACTGTTGCCACATTAGCTGAATAATTGATTCCTTCTCTTCGTGAGTAATTTTCTCCTGTTGAGGTGTCGTTTTTATAGAGTACATACCCTTTTATAATCTTTTTTTTCATGAGATGTTCCAGGAGGTCCCAGATATCCATTCGGATTACTTTAGTGATATTCAAGCTTTCCTGTGAGCTTTTTAAAATCTTATGATAGGAATTGTTATTTATTTCTATCCAGATCATTTCATCAAAAGAACCTTCGTTCACCGCTTGTCCGCATAGACCGGATAATGACTCTAAAAGCATACTTTCTGCTCTACTGAGTCCTTCCCCATTGCATAGGATTAATTGTTGAGGTGCTTTTTGTATAAACCAGCCATGTCTGCCATTATAGGCGAATGTCATAATGGAGGATAATAAACAAATAATAAGTGCGGATAGTAATTTGATTTTCATGATCGGAATGTTTAGGATTAAAAAGAGCTTTTCCCGAAACAGATCGGGAAAAAGGCTCTTTTCTATTTTGAAGTTTTACAGTGTTGTTATCTTATCATTTAGAGACTTCCAATGGCAATGTCCGCATTTCATTAGCTGTGCTAATGTCGTCAATATAGTTGTCGGATAGAGTAATAGCGAATACTGCGATATTCTCATCTTTAGGAAGTACCAGTGTGTGTGCCTCTTGGGGAAGCTCGATACCCAATTTATACATATATGTGTAGATATAGGTGTCATTCCCTTTTTCAGTGTGTCGATGAGAACCGATGTAAGCGAGCGAAGCGTTGCGAATATAACCGTCGCTGACACCTTTATGTCCCCATTGTCCGTAGAAACCGGAGTAATAAGGTATTTCAAATTCATGTGATTTACCATTAACAAGGAATGTTGATTTGCGATCCTTGTCTGTAGAGGCAGCCAGAATATATAGTTTCTTTCCCGCTGCTTCTTTGGGTAGCTGGATTGTATCTCCCTTACATTTGATAACATTCTTATTTTCATGGTCAGCAATGCTGAAGGTGATATTATCACAAGTTACTTTATCACCAATTAATTCAGCAGCGAAACTATTTCCTTTTTTATCGAAAGAAACAGTATAACCAAAGTTTTCAGGAGTGAAAGCTTTGCTATTAAACGGTAACTGAAGTGGAATATTTTTTATTGGAGCTGCTTTTACATTTCCTTTTTTCAAGCGGACAGCGAAAGTTTTGGGTCGATAAGATGCCATATCAAAACATAATTTATTGTTCTGTATAGTGACTTCACCTATTTTTTCTTCTATACCATTTGTTTCATAGGCGGACTCAATGGCGTCAGGGAATGTAATTTCTACATTTTGTGCAGATTTACCTTGCATCTCGTATAAACGGATGATGTACAAATCACTTTCTTCTGCTTTTTTTAGGGAACGAATAGCCACTTGGGGGGTATTTACTTTTACGAAAGAATACTCACGCCCTAATGCACCTTTATGTTTGGGGGTGTTGAATACAGCCAAGTGACTGTTCAGAGACTCTGCCAAATGACTGATTCCGGCCTGCAATGCTTCGTTCTGATGACCGACGATTGAATAAGTGAAGGTATGATGACCAAAGTCTTGCTGCTCCTGGTATTTATATCTGTCTTTGGTGCTAGGAGCATGGAGTAGTGTCAGGCGTAGAGTGTTATCATTGGGTTTATCCCATCCATACTTACAATCATTCAGGATTGAGATTCCGTAACTTTTATCGGGAGACGTAATGTCTGCCCATTGCTGTGCATATACTTCATAAGCAATATCTGTATTGTTCTTACGTTTTACAGTTCCGATACCCAAATCATAAACAGCTTCCTGGTTTTTTACATTCATCGGAAACTCTGCCTTTAATACGGCGTCTTTTGTTGACCAGTCTATTTCATTAATGATATCGATTCGTTCATCATTTGCACCTTCACTCATGCGGATATATTGTACGAATTTCGAAGATTTAAAAGTGCGTTCAATGCGAAGAGCTGCATAACAGGGGCCCTGTTCTTCGATACTGATACGAACATTTTCCGAGATTGGAGTTCCGGGCTTATTTATAGTCTTCTTTTGAATCTCCCATGCAGGCCATTCTTTCGATTCATTGCCTATGAGCAAAGCCAGACGGAATGCCTTGCCCTGTTCTACCAGTTCCTTATTACTACGTTTGTCAACAATAGAAACAATATCGCCATTAGTATCTAAAGTCAGTTTATAGATGCTGTTTTCCAAAGAATTTTGAGTTGCTTTTAAGAAGGAACCCTTATTGTTTTTTCCAAAACGGACATCATATACGGAGCAGCTTAATGGAGCTACAGAAGCACTAAAGGCAATGTGTGCTTTCCCGTTTTCCCAATTAAGTAATTGTGCCGGAACTTCTTTGCCGTTGGCGTCAAAAACTTGTACTCCAGCAGGCTCCTTTGAGATATTTATATAGGCTTCTGCCAGTTCTTTCCGTTGGGCGGCCATTGCATTATAAACGATGAGTGCAGTTCCTTTTACTCTTGTATCCAAGCAAGAAGCGAGAGAACCGACTCCGGTACGGATGATATCATTAAACTGCGTTTGAGAGATCAGTTCATCATTCCAGGAATAGGTATAGGCTTGAGGAAGACTCGTTCCTGTGAGGTCATCGTGGAATTGATGCCAGATAAACCGACGCCACGCATCAGTCAGCGTATTTGCCGGATAGCTTGCTCCGTCAATATAATCAGCCATTACTGAGATTCGTTCGGCTGCATCGCCTAATTGTTCGTTCCGACGATTATATAATTTCATAGCTGCCTGCGAAGTATAACAGCCGGTGGCATGGATGTCCATCAGTAACTCACCATCGTATACAGGAAGTTCAGGATGATTATCGAATGGCAGATAGTCTTTGTATAACTGATCGGAAGTAGCACTGATAATTTCAACTTCTCCACTGCCTTTAACACCTTTTTCTATGGAAACAACCGAATTTATATTAGCAGAACCACCTCGGTCTCCTGCGCCATAGTAACGGTATGCAGTGTTATTGGCTCCATTTTTTGCTGTATTTTTTAGGTCGTTATCTTGGCTGATATCTCCACCATTCCATTCGTGAACATAGTTTTTGCCATTTAAAGCTGCCATGATGCGTGAACCGTCTACCCCTTGCCATAGACCGATATTGAATGGCATCTTGGATTTTCCGTGCATATTATGGTGTCTCCATTGTAATTTTTGCGTTGAGAAACCAATTAAGCCACAATGTGCTGCAATAGTGGGCAATGTATAACTGAATCCAAAACAGTCCGGCAAGAAGATATCTGTAGATTTAATTCCAAACTCTTGTTTATAGAATTGTTGTCCCAACAGAATATTGCGGAAGAAAGATTCGGGTGAAGGTACGTTAGTATCATTGGCATCCCAAGAGCTACCTGAGATATGCCAACGACCTTCTTTGATATATTTTTTCACCAGTTCATACTCAAGCGGGTAATACTCTTTCATCCAGTTGTATTTCACTCCGCCTTCAAAGTTAAATACATAATTGGGATAATGCTGAAACAGATAGAAGTTTCTGACCAGTGTATGCTTGAGGTATTCGTCAATGGTTGTCTGTACATCCCAGTTCCACTGAGTATCCAAATGCGAATTCGAGACTATATAAGCTTTGTACTTTTTTTGTGCCTGCAGCGGACTGAGTCCTGTTGCAGCAAATAGTAAAGCTAATAAAATGGTTCTTTTTTTCATTTTGATAATTCCTTTATTTCTATATTAATACCTATTTATTGATTGTGAATTTACCTTCAAGCTTGATATCCTTTGAAGAAGCTCCGATCATTACTTTGAATGTACCCGGTTCTACCTGAAATTTCATATTTTTGTCCCAGATGGCGAGGTCTTGTGGGCTCAGTGTAAAGGTCACTTCTTTTTCTTCGTTCGGTTGCAAGGTAATTCGTTCAAAGCCGCGTAGTATTTTTACGTATGTTGTGACGCTACTGATTTCATCTCTGAGATAAAGTTGTACTACTTCATCACCAATTCTTTTACCTGTATTTTTAACTGTACAGCTCACTTTCACTTCCCCTAGTACTCCTTGTTGTTCTGGAGATATTCTTAGATTGCTGTATTCGAATGTCGTGTAGCTCAATCCATGTCCAAATGGGAAAAGAGCACCGGTAACTGAAGTGCCGCAGCCGCTGTCAGACCCTGGCTTGAATGGAAAGGCAAAAGGTATTTGTCCTACTGACTTTGGGAAAGTGACTGCTAATCTACCCCCAGGATTATTATCTCCAAAGATTGTTTCTGCAACTGCCTGTCCGCAGAACTCTCCCGGAAACCATGCATGGAGAATGGCAGGTACATATTTTTTTGCATAATTAATGCTGGAAGCACGACCGTCAATCATTACCAGAATGGTGGGTTTCCCCAGCTTGCATACAGCTTTCAGTAATTCTTCCTGTCTGCCCGGTAAGTCAAGACTTGTGCGTGAACGCTCTTCACGCACAGTAACCTCACTACCTCCTAATACCATAATTACAACTTCGGCTGATTTTGCAGCTTCAATTGCTTCATCCATCATCTGCTGCTCTTTGGGCGTTATATCAAAAGGTAGAACTTCACTTTCAGGAAAATGTGGATCCACTATTTCACATCCCTTTTTATATACCACCTTAGCTCTCGGCAGGGCTTCTTTAATACCTTTGTACACTGTTTTGATTGGGGCATTGGAAGGACCGTAACGGCAGATGAGCTCTTTTTGCTCATCTGCGTTCGGACCTATTACAGCTACAGATTTCAATGTCTTTTGAAGGGGCAATAGGTTATCCTGATTCTTCAAAAGAACAATTGACTGACGGGCGGCCTCCAATGCTACTGCCTGATGTTCTTTGCAGTGCACTATTTTATCCGCTAATTTTCCGTCACCACGGTAAGGATTATCAAATAAACCTAACCAAAATTTGACATACAAAATCTCACTTACGCGTTGATCGATAGTAGCTTGTGATACCTTTCCTTTGGCAATAGCGCTTCGCAACGGCTTTATGAAGCCTGCCGGAGAACTGAAGTTAGTGCGTACATTTAGTCCTGCATTGACCGATTGTACTACTGCTTCTTCATTATTATCAGCAACTTTGTGTTTGCCTGAGATGAATTCGACAGCATCGCTGTCTGAGACAACGTATCCTTTAAATCCCCATTCCTGACGTAAAATCTGCGTGAGGAATCGATAACTTCCGGTAATAGGTTCACCGTCATAATCATTGTATGAGCTCATAACTCCCAATGCTCCTGCTTCCTGAAATGCAACGCGGAAGGGCTCAAGGTAGAGAGTACGCATTTCACGCGGAGCCACGTGCGGGTCCGTACGCGTACCTCCGTCACGTCCGCCCACTGGAATACTATATACGGCGAAGTGCTTTGGAGTGGCTACCAGCTTGTGTTTCTGCAAACTTTGAATCATCTGCTTTCCTAACTGTCCTACTAGGTATGGATCTTCGCCATAGCATTCTACCGCACGTCCCCAACGAGGGTCTTGTGCTATGTCCAGAATAGGAGAGTAGATATTTGTATATCCCAAAGCAGTTGCTTCTTTAGCTTCTACTTCACCAATCCGGGCAATCAGCTCTTTGTTCCATGTACTTCCCTGCCCGCATTGGGCAGGGAAAAAAGTAGCCTTCTCATGACAAACCCCACGAATTCCCTCATTAGTAAAGTCTACCGGAATTCCTAATCGTGTTTCTTCAACAAACCAGCGTTGGATATCATGTATAGCTTTAACGTGTTTAGCATAAGGAAATGCATACTCAGAGCCGAACTTCCCCAGTCCGTTATGCTCTTCGTCAATGTTTCCTATACCGTCTTTCCATATTTCCGACTTCCATTTTTCAGTTGGTAATGCGTCGGCTAGAACACGACCGGAACCGTAGAGAGTTGCCATCTGACAAGTCTTTTCATCCATATTCATCTGACTTAACAGGTCTTTGACGCGCTCCTCTATCGGGGCAGACGGGTCTTCATATATGTCCATCTTGCCATTTTTATTAAAATCAATCCATCCTTTTCGATAGATATCGTCTTTAGGACCTGCCTGAGTGATTGCCGGGATAGACAACAAGCAGCTTAGTAATGTTAGTTTTAGTTGTTTTTTCATCTAAAAGGTTTTATATATTGTATAGTTATTGTTCCAGTTACTCTTCTTCCACTTTAACATTAGGATAGTCACTTATTAATACATTTTTTATTTGAGTATGTGTGCCTTCATACACGATTGTGCGCCGTTCTCCTTCTGTCAAATCTTTGTATTTATATTTTAAATACAAAACACTGGTCTGTACATAATATCGGGTATCAGTATCGTGTAGTACATACTTTCTTGTAAGAGTACTAGTAATTGGTTCTAGCCCTAATTCGACATTTCTGGCAGTCAGAGTTATATGTTCTTTTTCATCAAAGCTAAGATTAATAGCATAATCTTTATAATTAGGGTCTGTGTCCTGATTGGTATTACCGGCATACATATAGCACGTATTAATTGATGAGGCATATAATTTGGCACTGCCAACAGAAGTACTCTGACTTGTTCCGTCAATTGTAATCTTACCAGACCCTGAGAATGTTCCGGAAAACCTGTTCGTAGGTAAAATGTAAGCTAATAATTTGCTATATTTGCTTGGTCCAACCGATTCTCCGGTGGAAGATTCTATTTTCAAGGGTAATACATAGTCGTTGTAGATATTTTGAATCTTATCCAATTCTATCTGAATTTTGGCTGTCGTTTTGTATTTTCCTTTAGGAATAGTATATACTTCCTGATCGAAACTATAACAATTGGTTGGAAGTTCTATATAATAGGAATTTATTTGATTTTTAAATTTGTCGAAGTTATAATCGGCTAAAGTATCTGGGTCATTAGTTATTTTAAGAGTTATATCTTTATCATTCTCAGAAGTTCCGTTAATACCGAAGTCAATTAATAATTCGGCAATATTTCCATCTTTAATCTCCACTTCACAGGTTTGCCATCCATTTTCCACCAAATAGGAAAATTTGTGGAATAGTTCGTTGTTTAGTTCATCTTGACAAGCTGTGAAGATGAATATTCCTAAAGTAATGGATATTATGTTTATTATTCTTTTCATATTCTTTTTTGTTTTAATTACCATTCTGGGTTTTGTGTCAGATTGACGTTACGTTTTAATTCAGCAGTTGGAAAAGGCCAAAGGTACATTTTCTTCAAAAAGACTTTGGGAATAGCAGTCACTGCAGTTGTAATATAGAATCCCTGTCTTGATTCGTCGTCCTTTGTAATGTTGATGTTACATCCCATTAATGCCTGATTTTCCTCTTCTTCTGCATCTTTCCATCTTCTTAAATCAAAATAGCGGAAACAGTTTTCTGCAAATAGTTCTATGTGACGTTCTCTTTTTAGTACTTCTTTAAAATTTCTATAAGTATTGTAAGTATTATCATCAAAATCAGGTAAGCCGGCACGCATTCTTATGGGTTTCATCGCTTCCCTCATTTTGATGGGATCACGTTTGATTTCCACTTCTTGGTCATTGAACGTTTGCATAGTATATGTGTTTCCACTGGTTAACTCATTGAGAGCTTCTGCATAAATGAGTAAAACTTCTGCATACCGTATAGTCGGTTCTGTTTTATTTGTTCTATATCCACCCTCAGAATAAGAGTCTTCTTTGTTGTAGTATTTTTTGAATCCTATGCCGGTCAATGGACAGTTCTCTGTAAATCCTTGTTTACCATTTACTTCATCTCTGTAATACCAACATTGGAAATTTTTCTCACTAGACAGCGAGGAACTTTCACATTCCCATGTAGCACCATTAAAACCAACACAAGCATAAAAACGTGGTTCACGTTTTGCATACATCAGTGATACACCTACTCCCATGAAGGGGGCTCCATTCATTGTTTGCGGGTCATTAGCTGTTTCTGTGAATCCTTCTCTTACATAATATCCTGTTGTTTCTGCCTCTTCTATAGTTTGTCCATTGTTCATGTAATAAGTATCGACCATTTTTTGAGTAATAGCGACTTTGTTATCTCCGTGGGCAGTTCTGGGCATACTTTTTTTATTAAAGAAATCTTCGATACCACAATTTCCTGTTGCTTTGGTTTTAGTGAATATTAATTCAGGATTTTTGGAACCACGAATTGTTCCATCAAACATTTCTTTATAGGAAGCATAAGGATCTATATTGCTCCATCCATTGGGAAATTCTTCATTAGAATAAGTTTCATGATAGGGAGGGCGTTCATATGCAGGCACATTATTTTTGGGCTCTACTGTATATAAGCTGTATTGCTGTAGATTAATCACATCTTCTGCGGCAGCAGCGGCCCGTGCCCATTTTGATTCATCATATTCTTGATTATATAGTTGTGTGCCGTCCAGGTTTTTAATATTAAAGAAATCAGTATTTCCATTATTCATAGGACTGGCCGCATATAATAGTATTCTAGCTCTTAATGCTAAAGCTGCACCTTTGGTAGGGCGTCCTAAATTATTAATGGTACGTGTTCTTGGCATAACACGAGCAGCGAGCTTTAAATCATTGTCGATGAAATCGATGATTTCATCAAATTTAGCGCGGGGCAGAGATAATTCTTCATATGAAAGACTGACATCTAATCCATGTTCAGGAATTAAAGGTACAGGACCGAAAGTTCTTATTAAACTCCAATAGGCAAATGCTCGTAAAAAACGGGCTTGTCCCTGCATATCCGAAATGTCCTCATACGTAAGTTCCGGACACTCTACTACTTTGTCAATAAATGTAGAGGATTTACGAATACATTCATAGGTTCTATTTAAATGGTTTTCGTAAATAGGGAAATTACTGGCACTATAATTACAGTTCTGCAGAGCTTTCCCGTCCGGGTGAACTAAATCATCACTAGCCCACATCAATTTGGAACCGAACTCTGTTAGATTGTCTTGTTTTAAATAGTCGTATGTATTGGATAGCCATCCTTCTACATATACTCGTTTGGAGAAAGCGGAATCTACCGATAGCATATCATAGAAATATTTATCTACGTCCAGGAAATCTGCACATGAGTGAAAGGATAATGAAGCGCAGAAAATAGTAATGAATAATATTATCTTTTTCATATGGTGTTTTATTTAGAAACTTAATTTAATATAGCAAGAGTAGGTTCTGTTTATAGGATAAGCATTTCCACTTCGAACTCCACTATTTTTTTCATCAGTAGTTGCATTCTCAGGATCCCACAGTTTGAATGGGCTCCAAGTGTGTAGATTTTCACCTATAAATCCGATTTGCATATTGCTAACAAAGAACTTACGAGTAAAAGTTGTAGGAACATTATAGCGTAGTTCAATGTTTTTAAGGCGAATATAGCGTCCATCCCTTAACCAGAAAGTTGATTTCTGATTGTTGTTGTCATTATTCCCCCAGGTTAAACGCGGCCAGTTAGCATTCGGATTTTCGGTAGAAACATCTCCGGAGATTTCACTTGGGATCCATCGGTTGTCATCCACCATAGTCTGCAGAATATTACCGGTTTGTCCATTTCGGAATGCGTGTGGCCCATTTCCACCGATGAAGAAGTCACATTTTCCTGAACCTTGGAACAGGATATTGAATTCAAAATTCTTCCAGCTTGTACTTAATCCCATACCATACTGGACCCCCGGAACAGTTCTATAACCAATTGGAACAATATCATCATTGTTGACCACTCCATCACCGTTTACGTCTTTATATTTGATATCTCCGGGAAGTACCTCTTTTCCGCCGAAGTCTTGTCTTGGACTACTGCGAACATCTTCCTCATCTTTGAATAACCCCATAGCTATTAAGCCACGCGTTTGATTCATTCGGAATCCTTTTTCCATTTTGTACCATAATTCGTTGGCTGCCTCATCTTTATCCAGAATCTCAGTATTCTGATAAGTCATATTTGCACGAATAGTGAATTTTACTTGTCCGATTTGATCGGAATATGCTGCATTCCAGTCGAATCCGTAACTCTTCATTTTACCTACATTAGCCATTGGAGCTTTATCTGCCAGTCCTGTTGTTTCAGGCATATGACTGCGTGTCATAAAAATATCATCTCGTTTATCCAGGAAAATATCAGCGACTCCTGTGAATTTACCGTGGAATAAACTTAAGTCAAATCCCAGGTTATATTTTTTAGCAACCTCCCAAGTCAGATTAGGAGTGCCAATAGTACCATTTCTGTAACCTTGTATTTTGTTTGTTCCAAATTCACCAAATGAGTAGTCACCATCCGGATGCGAATTTACCAATCCAATGTATGGAAAACGACGTCCACCGATAATATCATTTCCTACCTCACCATAAGAAGCCCGAATTTTAAGCATTTCTACCCATGGAGCAATCTTCTTCATAAACGGTTCCTCAGAGATAACCCAACCGGCAGAGAAAGCTGGAAAGAAGCCAAATTGCTTCCCTTTTTCAAAGTTTTCCGAACCGGTGTATCCCCAGTTCGTTTCTACAAGATATCGATCTTTGTATGCGTAAGTGAATCGGCCTGAATAAGCCAGATTTCGCTTCGGAATAGATTCGATAATGTCTGTGCCTAAATTGGTATCAGATTTTTCTTGTAAATAGACCATAGCAAATGCGCCAAAACGGTGCTTTTGATTAAATAGTCTGGAATAACTGAGAGAGGCTTCCGTATAATATCGTTTATTTCCTTTAGTAGTTGATTCCTGTCCCATTAACTGTGCTGTCTGCACTCGTTTTAAAATAAGGTTTCCGTCCGGATCACGATATTTTTCTGCTTCCCATAATTCAGGAGTTTTAATTCGCTTAATTTCATTTTCATTGTATGTATCAAATGCAAATGTTCCTACAAATTTCAATCCTTGAGTAATGAAATCCAAGTCTTGTTCCAATCTGATATTAGTTTCCATTTTATTTTGCCAGATAGTCTTATAGCCTGTTTTGGTCATATAATATTCTGGTGTTTTCACTCCATCTACGGATGGTTCCTCACCGGTCGAGTATTTGCGGGGAATACTCAGTGGAGTCAATCTGGAGAAAGATCCCCAGATGTCATCTGTGCTGCTACCTGGTTGAGTGCGATTAATTAGGTAGCCGCCGATTCCTACTTTAACAAGTGTTGTTTTAGTGACATTCATATTTACGTTGGCACGATAATTGAATCGTTCGTAAGTTGTGTTGGTATTGTATTTATTTTCGACACTCTTACTTTTATAAATACCTGCCTGACTGTTATATCCTAATGAAACATAGTATGTTACATTTGTTCCACCTCCACTTAGGTTAATGTTTGCTATGTATTTGGGAGATACTTTTTTCAGCATCAAATCACGCCAATTTACATTTGGGAATAAATCCGGATCGAGATTATTCTGTATAATATCTAACTCTTCACGAGTATAGTGAGGAGATTCGTATCTGCCTATACGGGCTTCATTTGCCAAGCTGGCATAAGTAAAAGCATCAGCATATTCGGGCATCGGGCCTCTGGCGTCTAATCCTGCTAATACTTTTGCATTAATTTTTACTTTTCCGGCAACTCCCTGTTTGGTGGTTACCAATACCACACCATTTGCACCACGTTGCCCGTAAATGGCTGTCGCGGAAGCATCTTTCAGTACGGAAAAGCTTTCAATATCTTCAATTGGAATTTCATTAAAGCTTCTTTCTACTCCGTCTACCAAAACTAATGCTCCCTGATTTGCACCGAATGTGCTGATTCCACGAATCCAGAACTCGGACATATCTTCACCCGGTTCGCCAGAACTCTGTACTGCGATGATTCCCGGCACTACTCCCGCCAGAGAGTTGGTGATATTGGAACTTGGTGCTGTTAATTGGGCTATATCTACTGTAGTATAAGCTCCTGTCAGAGTCTTCTTTTGCTGATGTCCACTGGCTGTTACGACTACTTCATCGATAGTCTGATTATCTTCTTGCAGGGTGACTATTGCTTCCTTTTTATTTTTAATTTTTATAACAGGTATTTCCTGGGTAGTATATCCAATATAAGAAATAACCAATATGTCGTATTCCCCTACTTTGATTTTAAACTTTCCGTCCATATCTGAAGTTACACCGAGGCCTGGCTGGTTTTTAGCTATAACTGTTGCTCCGATAATAGGATTACCTGTTATGTCTTTTATGATTCCCTGTACTTCTGGTGTATTATTCTCTTTTTGTAATTGCTGTGCGGAGATATTATCTTGTACTCCCCATAGTGTTGTGATAAGGAGCAGAATGAATATTCGTTTCATGTTATTCATGGATAATTTATAGATTTATATGTTATTCGATAACTACATTTCTGACGCAATGATTTCCTCTGTCCGCAACGATTAAAGCGTTACCTGAGAATGTTACGGCTTCAGGTTCATAGAATTTAGCTTTATCGGGTAATCCGTCTGTATGACCTGATTTTTGAGGTTGTCCGGCGTATAGGGTTACTTCACCTTCCGGTGTTATTTTTCGAATGCAGTGATTCATTTTATCGGGAATAAGCAAATTACCTTCAGGATCCAGGCAAGGAGTACTTGGCTGGTTAAAACGCGCACCTGTTCCTTTACCGGAAGCATATCCTGATTCTCCGTAATCACCAGCAAATAGCTCCGGAATACCAAATGTATGTGTTGCCGCATTATAAGTAACTCTATATATACAATGCTTTTTACGGGCTATAATATAGAGAATATCACCTGTTTTATTGAAAAGTAAGCGCATTTCCATATCGTTATAACCTTCACGGACAACTAACATTTTCTCATAATTACCATTCCCGGTATGACGATAAACGGCTCCTTCTGAATTGTGGTCAAAAAAGACTTCTCCGGTTTTAGGATGTACAGCGACTGAATTGGTTCCAGCTTTAGGGATAGTAACCAATGCTTTGGTATTCACAAAATTAGCATCACGTGTAGAGAATACTATATTTACATCAGTCTTTACATCACTACCTGTCCAGCGGTTGGGTATAAAAAGAGTATCCTCATTTAAACTGAAAACAACTCCGTTAGGTGATTGGAATACTCCGTTATTATCATAAACCAGTGTTTCCACATTCCCATTGGAAGCTTTTCTGAGCGCACCATTTTTGCTTTGACCCCGTCCTTCGTCTACAAAATAAATGGTACCATCATTATCAGTAACAATTTGCCATGGTCGGCGTAATAAAGCTTCTGCATATGGACCGTCTAGGCGATTATCTTCTGCAGCCTTTCCCGGTACACCAAATAAAGTACTCACATTACTTTTGAATAGATATCTGAATTCTGTTTCAGAAGTAAATTCCTCGAATTCCTCTCCTTTTTTAAGATATAAGCGGACATAGCCGGTATCTGCTCTTGAAGGAACTATCGCATAAATAATATTATCGTTCGCTCTGATTACCTTAGCTTTTTTATCGTTGACTGTTACTTTGATATAATTAGTATCTGTGCCAAAGTTGTAGCCTTTCAATATCAGTTTCGTACCGAAGCCACCACTATCAGGATAAAAAATATCAAATCTGGATTCTTCATCTGCTTTAGGTGGAAAAAAAGTCTCTTTATCGACCTTTAGTTCATCATTACAACAAATGGTAAGGAGCGATAGCAGCACAACGCATAGCGGAAATATTAGCCTCGCCTTACGACTTTTGATTTTTAAATTTTTCATGGTTCTTAGATTTATAAATTATGATTGAGATTAATACTGGTTCAACTGATTGTATCTATATAATAATTATAAGATACTACTTCTAAGAGTTGGTGGAGATTTACTGTGCTTTTTCATATTCTAAATATTATTTTGAGCGAAATAAATTAGTTGGCCTTAATTTGATAATTAAATTGGGGTTAATTAATCGGATAAATTTATTAATCGCTGATATTATCATGTATTTATTTCACTTTTCATTGTATGTTAATTGGTTATATGACAGATGATTAATTATAGCCCCCATTTTTTATTAGCTTTATTATCCGCTTTATATTCAATAAAGCCACCATTGACTATTTCTGCCCAGTCAATCCATGTTTTATTGCTTTTTACATCGTTTATTTTCATACCATTGATATAAGATTTGGAAAAATCTCCTCCTTTTATTTTCAGCTTTCCTTTAGGAAAGTGTAAAGTGATGTTATTAAAATATGGCAGACTAACGCTAAATCCGGCTATTCCGGGAATCATAGGATACAACCCGATGGAAGCAAATACATACCATGATCCCATTGAACCGCAATCATCATTTCCCGGCATACCATCTGCTTTGGAAGTGTACATCTCATTTAATATCCGGTGTACTGTTTCCGATGTTTTATAAGGGCGGTCTGTCCAGTTATATATCCAGGGAACCTGGAAGTCAGGTTCATTACCTGCAGCAAAGTAATGATCATCGTAGCCGGCATTCAGACGTACAAACAGACTGTCCAGTCGATTAGATGCAGCTTTTTTACCTCCGATGGTATCAATCAGTGTTTCCAGGTTATGGGGCACCATCCAAAAATAGTTTTCTTTGGTTGCTTCGCGCCAGTCATGATCGGGATGTTTCCAGTTTAAGTCATGATTGTGGCGTGAACGTAGCCATCTGGTGGACGGATCATATAAATTCTTCCAATTTAATGAGCGTTTCATAAAGAAAGAAGCCTCCTTTTTATTTTTCATGGCTTGAAGAGCAAACTGCCCTATAGCATAGTCTGAGGATACATATTCAAGACATAAGGAGGCGTTTTCTATCCCCTTTTCTATATAATTAGATAGTCCGGGACGTACTTCTACATTCTGTGAGTAAGTCCCTGGAGTACAGGCGCCACGTTTCATGTGCTTATAAGCCGTTTGAATATCGAAGTTCTGTGCGCCAAATGCATACGTATTGGCAATGATGATAGGCATCGGGTCACCATGCATTACGCCGGTTTCTATATTAGCGGCGATCCATCGTCCATAGCCTCCGGCTTGCTCGGCAAAATCTATGGCAGATTGCATCATGTCGGAGGCTTCTTGAGGATAGAACATGGCCAACAGCTGACATTGGGTACGATACGTATCCCATCCGCTGAAAGTAGTATAGTATTCTCTTCCGAATGTCACCTTATGAACAGCAAAATCGGCTCCTATATATTCTCCATTTATATCATTGAATATATTGGGATGGATGAGTGTATGATACCAGTGAGTGTAGAATTGGGTTAGCTTATCAGGATTATCCGAATGAACTTCTATTTTTCCCAGTTGCTTGTTCCACTCGTGTCGTGTATCCGAAAGTACTTGTTGGTAATTACGGTTCTCGTTATCCATCCGCAGATTTTCTTTGGCATTCTCAACCGAAACGTACGATATGGCGATTTTATATTCAACCGAAGCACTCTGTTCCGTATCAAAGGTAAAATATCCACCGGACTGGGCTCCTCCGATTTGTTTTCTGTCTTCTCTGATGCTATTTCCTTTCCAGGTTCCATATTCTTTTGCCTTGTGATTAAACTCAGCGGCAAAAAATATCCGGTAATCAGTTTTATAACCGCAGAAATCTCCGCCTTCCGCATATCCTTCACAGGAAGAAGGTGAAGTTATTTTGATATAGGCGTTAGAAAGGGTTGTGGAACTGACTCCTGCCCCAATCAATACGGTACCTTCTTTTTTATCAGCAGGAAATATGAACCGGGCTATTCCGCTGCGTTTTGAAACAGTAACGTCGCAGATAATATCATCTTTCATTTGTAGAGATAAACATCCGGCTGTTGCTTCTCTTATTTCTTTATAGGTCGGAAAATCTTCCATATTTTTAGGAGACTTTGTCACTTTCCCACTGATAGGCAGTACCGGAAAATTGCCCATATGCGGACATCCGGAACCGGACATCTGATTGACTACGATGCCTTTTTGCGGTGAAAAGAAAGAAGGTGTGAATTGCATCATTCCAAACGGATAGCTGGCACCAATATAGGTAAATCCGCAGCTTAATCCATTTCCTTTGCTTCCTATGCGTGTATCAACCATTTGAGCATAGTTCGTTTGGGGGGCTTGCACGGCATTTTGAGCAATGTTTGTACTTGGGATAAATAAAATGAAGGATAAACTAATCATCCATTTTATACGATTGTTGGTCTTCATGAGGTATTTTATCTTTTAAGATTAATTGCATGCAAATTAAATAAAGCATTATTAATTGCAGAATTAAAATCGGGTTAATTAACCGGACCTTTTTTTTAATCCTACTATTTATTTCTGGTGGCAAAACGATGGCATTATGATTTTAAGCAGTATCTTTACCACCGTGAACGTAAGTCTTAATAGTATGATTGATAGTGCAAAATATAAATATCTAATTATCGAATTGATAGCTATACTAATTGCAACACCTCATTTAAGCGCTCAAGGTCTGCAGTTTTTTGGAAATAAAGTACCGATTGAACAACGGACTTCCTATACTATTTTCTCGAAAAAGCAAACTCCGGTTTTCTCTAATTTTATCGATATAGAGTTTGAATTAAGAATATCTCAGAGTGAAACTTTCGGGTATCTGTTTCATATGCTCAATCCGATAAGTGATGAGGCATACAGTCTGACATATACCTATGTAAGTGAAAAGAATAGTGTTTTTAAATTTAATACCGAAGGAAAGGTTAATCATATTTCAGTCACTGTGCCTAATGACTCTGTTATCTCACAATGGTTGCCTGTAAAATTAAGAATTGATCTTCTGAAGGGTGAAAGTCTGTTGATGATTGCCGGCAAGAGAGAATATGGAGCAAATTCTGTTGCTCCGTCCAATCAAACGTCTCCTGTACTTATTTTCGGACGTAGGGAACATCTGGTGGATTTGCCGGCATTTGCTATCCGTAATCTGAAAGTATCCGGTGAAAGGCAGAACTATTCTTTTGATTTGAATGAGAGCCAAGGACATGAGGTGCACAGTAGTGACGGTAAAATACTGGGATGGGTAGAGAATCCTTATTGGTTAATAGGAGATTCTTATCATTGGAGGAAAGATATTTCTTTCATTGTTTCTCAATGTGTGGGATCAAAGTTTAACTGTAAAGAGCAGGAAATACAATTTATCAGTCCCGATTCGTTATTTACCTATCAGACTGCAAAAAAGCGAATGCTGCGAAGACCATATGCGAGTAGGATGCCGGTAAAAATGCTCTTGGGAACTAATTTTATTAATGAATCGGCCAATCAAATGTATGCTTATGAGATAAACAACCTGCCTGTTGACAGTATCACCATATCGTCTCTGGATTTGTCCACGCTGCAATGGGAGTCTATAGGAAGAGCATACTCTAAAGTCCAGTTACATCATCATAATGGTTTTTGGGACAATAAGAATCATCGTTATATAGTATTTGGAGGATTCGGAAATAGATTATATAGTAATAAGTTTTTGGTCTACAATGAAGGAGTAGACCGGTGGGATACTTTGCAATTTAAAGGAGACAATATAACTCCCCGCTTTTTCTCTTCAATGACCTCTTCTGCACAAGGCAACTATTTGTATATATATGGCGGGGTAGGCAATGAATCCGGCGACCAGAGCATTGGGCATAATTATTATAATGATTTGTATGGTATTGATTTGGAACGTCGTATCATAAAACGATACTGGAGCCATCCTGTGGAAGAGAAGCGTGTACCTTCCGAGCAGATGATTTTATCCGAAGACGGAAAGTATCTTTATGTGATTCGCTATGCAGAGTACATAAAAACGTCCAGTTTGCAGTTGTACAGAATATCCATAGAGGATGGTAATATGGAAGCATTGGGAGATTCTATTCCGTTTGTTTCCGGATCGATTATTTCTACCGTATCTTTATATTATAATCCGACATTAAAAGAGTACTATTGTGTAGCGCAAGAATGCAATGAGCAGGCTAAACAGGTAAGAGCTACCATTTATACTTTATCTGCACCTCCTGTGAGTAAGGCAGAGATGGAATATTATGTTTCGGGTGAGAAAAGCATTGGATGGTCAAAATTGATATTGCTATTTGCAGTTCTGTGTATAGCGGCATTGAGTATTTGGATGTTTGGCTTTCGTAAGAGGAGGAAGACTCAAAAGGAAGTTGTTCAAAGTCGTCCTGTCACATTTTCGTCCGGTGGTCATTCTGCAACGGCCCCGATGAACTCGCTACTCACTTCGGAAACGAAGATTCGTACGAATGATAAAAAAGAAGCCAACCGGATCTATATATATGGTATGTTTACTGTTTATAACCGGGACGGGCGTGATGTAACTCATTTATTCAGTAAGAAGCTGAAGTATATCTTTTTATATATTCTGTTGAATAGCATTAAAGAAGGGGAAGGGGTAAGTTCATCTTCTTTGAATGAGATATTCTGGCCGGACAAGGAAGAAGATAAAGCCAAAAATCTGAAGGGAGTTACTATCAGTAATTTGCGTAAGACACTATTGGAACTCGATGGTATTAGATTGGTCTATGACAAAGGTGTTTTTAAAATAGAAATAGAAGATGCTATCTGTTTTTGCGATTATTTCAATTTGCATATACATTTAGCTACGCATCCCCAGTCGTGTGAATACTTCCTGCCAATATGGGAAAGAGGAAAGTTGCTGGAGAATATCGAGCATTCATTGTTCGATAAGTATAAGCAACGTTCGGAAGACACTATTCTTTCATTGCTTCCTAAGGATTTGCCGGTTTATTATCAGCATAATGAATATCGTTATGTGTTGCGCATCTGTTTCATTATTCTGAATAGAGATCCGTTGAATGAGAAAGCATTGATGTATAGTGTCAGATGCTATAAAAAGATGAATGACTTTGAGAATCTTTCCAAAATATACTCGGCTTTCATTATTGAATATCGTAAAAGTATGGGAGAGGACTATACCCAAACGATAGAAGATTTGCTTTTGGAAGAGAGTTAATCAATCATTTGTTTTTATATCAGCATGATACTTCTTTTTTAAACCATACACCAAATACAGGATCAGCCAGAATGATTTCTTTTCCGTCTGTTTCTATTAGTTCTTTTTGTAGTAATGCACTCTTCAGCCGAACGATATTGGCAGAGGTTCCGAGGTTATATTTTAGAATGATCTCCTTACTGCTAAATTTAGAGTGTATCCCATCGATGACCGCTTTTAGGAAATTCATCTGATAAGCGGAGAGATTTTCAGTTTCGCTTTGAAAAAGAATATTGTTTTGGTCTAGTAAATCTTCCAGAGCATGAGTCAGCTGTTCCTCTGTTGCTATATCGGTGGTGCGTATCCAAAGCAACCAGGCAAGTTGTTGTACGTAGGAAGAGTGATTGTCCACAAGGCGACAGATTTCTTTGGCAAGCTCGGGTGAAATGTGCTTCCCGGTATTTTCAAAGCGTTTGCAGATATATTCTATCCAATATTTAGTCTCTATTTTGGTGAGATAGATCGCATCTCCGAATTTGTAGAATGGAAGATTCTTTTTTTCGAAAAGTTCATTCATCAGATGTTTCTTACTTCCAAAAAGGCAATATGAGACATGCTGCTGTAGTTGCCACACCGTACGTAGCTTTTTCTGAAATGTTTTTGAATCCTCAAAATCTGAGATTTGTTGGAACTCGTCAATGCAGATCACTATTTGAATCCCTTTTTCTATCGCAATCTTTTCAGGTAATTGCAAGATATCATTTCCGGCATTATCCTGCATGCTATACTCAAAAGAGATAGAAAAGTCGTTCATAGGGTCTGTGCCAATGGAAATTTTGGGATTGATATGTGCGAGAAATTGTTTGGTGTTCTCAACCCACTCGTCCCATTTGGAAGAAGTTTGTTTTAATACAGAAGTAGCAAAAAGACGATAGAATTCGCTTTCGGTACGACAGGAGAAAATGTCTAAATAGACTATCTTTCTGGTCTTTGTTTGAGCTAGCTGGGCTACTTTCTTCACAAGCGATGTTTTCCCCCATCTTCTTGGGGATATAAGTATTGTGTTCACACCATGTGTGAAATTAAGGAGCAGACGCTGGGTTTCTTTCTCTCGATCGGTGAAGTTATCTCCGGAAGTGGCTACACCAAAAACAAATGGCTTTTCCATGCTTATCTTTTTGTTGGAACCTTGCAAATATAGCGATTCTTTAATAAACTAACAAGTTTGTTACTAACAAAGTTGTTAGTAACAAACTTGTTAGTCATTGACGATGCAACCTTTGTTTATATGCCAGTGTTCCAATTATTTAATTTGTAATTAACGCTCGAAGGGCTTGAGGACTTAACAAAGGCTTTTTTATGTAACTTTGTAGTCGTAATAACAACAATAAAACTCAAATTAAAATCTGGAATCTGTCGGATCGCATTGATAACTTGAATTCAACATGCCACACAGTGATTTGATAGTAGTTTTGCTCTCATGCTCTAATGAAAGGTCTGTATTCCTTTATTCATCGTAGTTTCAGGTATGGTAGCAAGTGTGGTGGCAGGTATGAGAGCAAGCGTTTGCTCTCACTCTTCCATATATCATTGTTTGTCATTTGTTTGATATTATCTTTTGATTTACAGGATGTTAATAACTGAAGTGTCAACTATTAATGATTGGTATATCAGACATTAATAAATGAGAAATCAGCCTTTAATGGTTGATAACTCAGTTGTTTTTGACTGATAAATGATTTATTGTTTCTTGGAAGAGCAGGTTAATCGAACAGTTGTTACGGTCAAGTTAATTGAATCATATAAGTAAGCCATCAGTTTCCTGCCTTGGATACTGCAGTGTCCCGCCTTGGGAACTGCAGTATCTTGCCTTGGGAACTATCGTTTCCCGCCTTGGGAACTATCGTTTCCTTCCTGGATACTGTCGTTTCTGCTTCGGAAATCATTTCTCCGATAATAGGAGGTTATCTTCCATTTCCGATATAAGCGGCGCCTTCCCTGTTTATACCGGTGTTGCAGATGGTGGTATCTGTCACTTATCTGCAACAGGTATCTGCAACGCTGTAATCAAATGTTGATTAAATAGTTATTTCGATTTTGTTGCAGATGGCAGATGTTTTTCATTTATAACTTCTGTGTAGTATCGTGGAAAAATAGCTTTTCAACTTCTGGAGTTTCGCTTTTTTACGCTTGTTCTATCCATCCATACTCTTAAAACTTGCAAATTCCTTCCAATCGTTTCACAGAACCTTCCAAGCCTGTTTTTTTGTTCCGGTAGTATGATTTTATTTAGTTATTAACTTCTATATTTGTTCACAGAAACGAACAATTATGAAAAACGGGATCTATACATGCGTTATTCTCATGGCATTTCTTGCTTTATCAGAAAGTGTGTATGCAGCGATTCCGGTTCTCACGGTTGCGAGTGACACTATCAGGCGGGTGGTGATATATTTCGATAAGGAAGAAACAGATATTGATTTTAGTTATAAAACTAATAATCATGAAATTAATGTTTTAGATTCTTTGCTTGAAGAAAAAATAAATTCAAGATATATCACTGCGCTCAATGTGGTCACTTTTGTATCGCCTGACGGAGATTCGGTTTACAATGCCGCATTATCTGTCCGAAGAAACAATTCGATGAGAGAGTTCTTAAGGCAACGTTATCCGTATGTTGATGTCGAAAAGATTAAACTTACTTCGGAAGGAGAAGATTGGTCTGAACTTCGTAAGTTGGTGGCGTCGGATTCAGACTTGCCGGACCGGGAAGAAGTCTTGATGTTGATAGATTATCATCGGGATAACACTGTGAAGCGAAAAGAACTGTTGCAGAAGTTGAATCAGGGAATGGCTTACCGATACATTGTCCGCAATGTGTTACCTGAGTTGAGACGCGCTGAGATTACGGTTGTCCGGGAGGTTCCGGAAATGGAAAAGAATACTTTTGAACCGGTATCTTCTGTCTTCGGATTGTTTGTTTCAAAGCAGGAAGAGGCGCTTCCGAGCGATCAACCTGATAAGCCGGAGGGAGAAAGTAAAGAGAGTATGGCTTATGAGGATGAGGTGGTAGTGTCGGAGGCAGAAGGGCCGGTTGAAAGTAAAACGGTGCTTGCAGTGAAGAATAATCTGTTGTACGATTTGGCGTTGGCGCCAAATCTGGAAGTAGAGATTCCGGTAGGCAAAAGGTGGTCTTTAAATGCTGAATACAAATGCCCGTGGTGGCTGAACAGTAAACATGATTTCTGTTATCAGCTTCTTTCGGGAGGAGTGGAAGGACGTTGCTGGTTGGGCAATCGTCAGAAGCGCAACCGGTTGACAGGGCATTTTATTGGGCTTTATGCTGAAGGTGGAATTTACGATTTCCAGTGGAAGGGAGACGGTTATCGGGGCGATTATTACGGAGCTGCGGGAGTGACCTACGGGTATGCGCGGCAACTGGCTCGCCATCTGTCGCTCGAATTTAGCTTCGGCATCGGGTATCTGACAACAGAATATAAGAAATATACTCCTTACGAGGGGGATATCGTGTGGACAACTAGTGGACGTTATAACTTTATAGGTCCTACCAAGGCGAAAGTCTCTCTGGTATGGCTGATAAAAAGAGGGAGATAAGGACGTTATGCAAGATACAAGATACATACTTCTTGTGCTTCTGTCCTCGCTGCTGATGCTGACCGGATGTAGCCGTCGCGAACTATTGGATGATTATCCCGTAAGCGGGGTAGATATAAAGTTAGATTGGAACGGTGTTACCGATAAGTTGCCGGAAGGGGTTCGGGTGATTTTTTATCCGAAGAGTGCGGAAGGCAGAAAGATTGATACATACCTTTCAGTAAGAGGTGGAAAAGTAAAGGTGCCGCCGGGGCGTTACTCGGTAGTGGCTTACAACTACGACACTGAAACGGTGCAGATCAGAGGAGAGGAAGCCTATGAGACGATTGAAGCATTTACAGGCTATTGCAATGGTCTGGGAATAGCGGGAACGGAAAAAATGGTATGGGGACCTGATCCCTTATACGTAGTGCAGATCAATGATTTACATATAGCGAACAGTGAAGAAGAGCTTCTACTGGATTGGAAACCGAAATTAGTGGTAAAGACCTATTCTTTCAAGATCAAGGTGGAAGGGCTGGAATATGTTTCTTCAATTGTAGGCAGTGTGGAAGGTATGGCGGGTTGTTACTGTTTGGGCAGATGTTGCGGGATGATGAACGATGCTCCTATCTACTTTGAAGCGCAAGGGTGTTCGGGCGAAGTAACGGGTAGTTTTACTGCTTTTGGGTTACCGGAAGGGGCGATGAGTCGGGCAAGTCTTGCTATAAAGTTTACGCTGGCATTTGTGAAGGTGGATAATACGGTACAGAAGATAGAGGTTGATATAACGGATGTGATTGTTAATTCGGAGAGTGGTGAAGGGGGAGGCAACGATGAGCCTTCTAAAGATATAGAGTTACCGCTTGATGATGATGAGGTGAAGGTTGATAAGCCGGAAAATTCGTCTGGTGGTGATGGTGGTATTGGCGGTGATGTTGGTGATTGGGGGGAAGAGGAGGAGGTGCCTTTGCCCGTAATTTGAGATAAAGCATAAGCAAAATATAACAATATTATAAACTTAAAAAAATACGATTATGAAAAAGGTATTATTGGCGATTGCAGCAGTTGCAACAATTACAAGCTGCTCACAGAATGAAGAATTTGAGAATCCAGCACAGAATGCGGAGATAAATTTTAGTACTATTGTAAGTAAATCTACAAGAGCCGTTATAATAGAGAATAAGGACTTTAAGAAATTTACAGCCTATGGGTATTCTCATGGTGAAACGAATTTTACGGGAGTTGTTACATCTACTATAATGTCTAGTGCTGAATATACTAAAGGTGAAGATGGAGGCTGGACTACATCAGGGCGTTATTATTGGCCGACATCTGGTAAGGTTACTTTCTTTGGATATGGAGGAGTGGCTACTGCAACGTATGCTAAAGAAGACGGTAAGTTTCCTACTTTAAAATATACTGTGTTAACGGATGTTAATAAGCAAGAAGACTTACTAGTAGCACAGCAAGCTAATAAAAGTAAAGAAAACAATAATCCTTCTGTTAATTTGAATTTTAAGCATGCATTGGCTCAAGTTTACTTTAAATTGAAAGGTAATGACGCAGACCTTACATATACAGTTTCTAAGATTGAACTAAATAAGGTAAGAACAGAAGGTACTTTCACATATGGGGGTGATCCTGATACATCTATTGGACAGTGGGCTGTAGAGGATAACGCTTCTACTGGAAATTATGCAATCACATTAAATGATCAGAAAGTTATAGGAGAAGCAGAAGCCACAATTTTAAATGATGCCTTAACACAGGTAATGATTCTTATGCCCCAATCCTTAGCCGGAGTAGAAGTTAAAGTAACATATAGTGCAGAAAAGGGTGGCCTTGAAGTTCATAGTGCGAGTGAACCTGTTACGGTAAAATTGACAGGGAACTGGGAAGCTGGTTCTAAAACAGCTTATGTATTATCTTTAAATGGTGATGCTATAAATTTGACAGGGTCTTCTGATGACACTTCATGGTCAGAAAAAACAGATGTAAATACTGATGTAAATAAATAATTTGGACGTATTTATTAAGAAACAAATGTCTGTTTTGATTATTTGAAAATAAAATATTCCGGGGACTTTATCTGATGATATTTCAGATAGTCCCCTAATTTTAAATTAATTCTAGTTATGTTTGAAAGTCAAAATCTAGTGTAAAATTTATATTTAGGAATTTTTGATAATATAAAATAGTGAATAGCTTTTTTAAAAGTAAAAATACTCTCCTTTTTATATTACAAAAAAAATGTAAAAATAACCTCTTTTTCACTTTTCCTCCCTTTTCTATTGCCATGTAAAAGATTTCATATATTTTTGTTGCAAACAGGAACAAATCAAACGCCAACACAAATATATGTCATCAATCTGTCAGGGTACTTGGGATTGTCAGAACTGTCCGAAAGCCGTAGACAATGCTATCATTCACACTACCCATACAAGGGGCTACCATCAACCAGCCCGGAAGTGTGAAGATAATTTCATCCTTTTTTTGATAAAGGGAGAGCTCTTGGTTAATAGTCAGGAGTATGCAGGTACGATGTTGAAAGCAGGTGAATTTATTCTTCAGGCTATTGGTTCAAAATACGAGATGCTTGCGATGACCGAGTGCGAATGTATCTATTATCGTTTTATTCAGCCGGAACTATTCTGTGACTTCCGTTTCAATCATATCATGAAGGATGTACCTTCTCCGCTTATCTATTCTCCTTTAAAGATAATTCCTGAATTGAAATACTTTTTGGATGGTTCCAAATCCTATTTGAGTGAAAGTAAAGTCTGCCGGGATCTGCTGTCTTTAAAGCGCAAAGAACTGGCGTTTGTGCTAAGCTACTATTATTCGGATTATGACTTGGCTAGTTTGGTGCATCCACTCTCGAAATACACCACCACTTTTGAATACTTCATCCTTCAGAACTATAAGAAAGTAAAAACGGTAGAAGAACTGGCTCAACTGGGAGGTTATACCGTCAGCACCTTGCGGCGTATCTTCAATAATGTATTCCACGAACCGGTATACGAATGGATGCAGGCGCGACGTAAGGAAGGTATTTTGGATGACTTGAATAACTCTGAGTACAGTATCTCCGAAATATGCTATAAATACGGTTTTGAGTCTCTGCCTCACTTCTCCAATTTCTGTAAGAAGTTCTTTGGAGCTTCTCCACGTATGCTTAGAACAAGCAAGAAGAACGTCTGATAATTTTTCAGAGAGAAAGTCAAAAACTATTTTTTTCTTTGTGGGTGTAGTACATTTGTTGTATATTGCTAGCTGTTTCCTTTAAAACCAGTCTAATACATCTTTATTATAAAGTCAGATCACTTCAAATAAAGCCATGATAAGGCGGATACGGAAATTAAACTTTTTATTTCAACGAATTAAAATCAGGTTTCAAAGCAGAATAATAACATGATAGATTATGCTGAATGAATGAAAGATAATAGGATATTTTTCTAATACTCTTTTGTGTAATCAGAAGAGAGTCTGAGTTTGAAATCTATTATGGCACGTACAATAACTAGGATATAAATCATAAATACTATGTAATGAGAACAAAACGAGCTTTTAAGGAATTTTGTGTATTGGGTGGTTTGGCATCTTCCGTTTGCGGAGTAGCTCAGGAGCGCCCGAATATTATTGTTTTCCTTGTAGATGACATGGGACTTATGGATACGTCGGTTCCTTTTATCGCAGATGAGAGTGGTCAGCCGGTGCGTCATCCGCTGAATGACTGGTATCATACCCCGAATATGGAGAGACTGGCTAAACAGGGTATTTGTTTCTCTACTTTTTACGCACAGAGCGTGAGTTCCCCTTCCAGAGCTTCCATCATGACCGGACAGAATGCGACCAGGCATGGAGTCACTAACTGGATTAATGCTGAGAGCAACAACCGGAATCCTTTCGGACCGCCCCAATGGAACTGGAAAGGTCTCAGAAAAGATATGCCTACCATGCCGAGAGTCCTGCAACAAGCCGGATATAAAACCATTCATGTAGGAAAGGCACATTTCGGCTGTATGGGAAGCGAAGGAGAGAATCCGCTGAATATCGGCTTTGATGTAAATATCGCAGGTTCCGGCATCGGCCATCCCGGCAGCTATTATGGCGAATGGGGATACGGGCATATCAAGGGACAGAAGATTAGAGCAGTTCCTGACCTGGAGAAATATCACGGTACAGATACCTTCCTGAGTGAAGCGCTGACTATAGAAGCGAATCGGGAGATCACCAAAGCCGTAGAAGAAAAACGACCTTTCTATCTGAATATGGCCCATTACGCAGTTCATTCACCTTTCCAGGCAGACAAACGTTTCTTGTCACGCTACACCGACCCGGATAAGAACGAGCAGGCAAGAGCTTTTGCTACATTGATAGAAGGCATGGATAAATCATTAGGCGACATCATGGACCAACTCGAAAAGCTGGGAATTGCCGAAAATACGCTGATTCTCTTTTTAGGAGATAACGGTGGTGATGCTCCATTGGGAGATGAACGTGGCTATGGTTCTTCCGCTCCGCTGAGAGGTAAAAAGGGGACGGAGTTTGAAGGTGGTATGCGTGTTCCTTTCATCGCAGCTTGGGCAAAGCCTGAGAAGAAGAGCAAAGTACAGAAGAACTTGCCTATTGAAGTAGGAAGTATGCAGACACAGTTGGGCACAATCATGGATATCTATCCGACTGTTCTGTCTGTGGCAGGATGCGAAGTTCCCCAAAACTACGTGATAGACGGATTCGATCTGAAAAAGCAACTGAGCGGTAAGGTGGACAAGAAGCGTCCCGAGTCTTTCCTGATGCACTTCCCTCACGCACACCGCGGCAGCTACTTCACCACCTATCGCATGGGCGACTGGAAACTGATTTATTATTATCTTCCCGAGACTCCGAAACAACCCAAAGCCTTGCTTTACAATCTGAAAGACGATCCGGAAGAAAGGAATGAGCTGTCTGCCGCACATCCGGATCAATGCAGAGAGATGATTCGGGAAATGTCCGCCCGGCTAGAAAAGGAAGGAGCTCTTTATCCGGTGGATAAACAAGGAAATGAGTTGAAGCCTTTTGTTTACTTTTAAATAGGTGCTACTATTTCAACTGTCTGTTTTGCCAAAGCATATCTATTAGGCAAAACAGACAGAATTATATATCATTTGTCAGATACAATTGCTATGACCGGATTGGCATCCTCATCCAATTGGCTCATCCAATGGGGAATATTCTCATTTTTATTGTCAGATTGTTTTTGAGAAGCATCAGGAATACTGGCAGCTTCCAGAATAAATCCATATTCTCCTTTATAACTGCACAATGCCGACAGGTCAACTTTCAGTTCCTGCTCTGAAGTGAGATCGTCAACAATGAATTGCTGGCACTTTGCAAACTTAGTTTGCTGTGTTTCTTTATTATACAAACCATTATAGACTTGTTTGTTTTTTACGTATTGAAAAAATACAGAATGTGTGTTTTCCAATACATAAGCTACGTAGATACTTTGCGGATTACTATACCATAAAGGATTGGCGGATGAATGATCTGTATCTGTATGAAAAACCATATATGGATATAGTTTCCTGTTTTTAACTGTGTATATCGTGTCTGTGAAGGTTTCTCTGAAACGTACTTCATTCTCGGACGACCATAGGCTGGGATTATAGAGAGGCAGCAGTAATTCTCCTTGCTCCTTATCTTTGATAATCATTACCCCTCTTCTTCCCAGATTTCCAAAGAAACCTGCTCCTCTTTTTATGATAGAAAGGCTGGATATATTATCCGGAGAAGGGATAGAGGGCGATTTTAATAAATTGGGAATTGAATCCAGCTTTTCTCCAAAGGAGTTGAGGAAAAGCAAAGAGTTGCTGGATTCCAATCCTATACTACTATTACAATGGGCAATAATGGTAGAGTCGGAAAACGCGAAAAAGTCGGGTGCGGCAGGTATATGTGGAATTTGAATTTTCCCGGTCATTTCTCCTTTCTGATTATATTTTAGCAACTGGTCCGGTGCGCGAAAGAAGTAAAAAAGACCTGCATCATCTATCCAGTAATTTGTCGAGCTATATCCACTTGGATCATCACCGATATGGCCTATACTGCATATATACTTCCCGGTCTGTTTGTGGAATAAGAAACATTGGTCTTTAGTAGCAATCACAATCTTGTCTTCCAGCAGCGCTATATGGGGATTGTTTCCTATCAGGCATACTTCGTTGGTTTCCAAAGGTACATAACGTACAGTATTTCCGAAGTCAGATAACTTTAGGCTTTGGGAATCAGTTGCATCCGTAAGATTTACAAATAATGTATCCCTGGCATTCTCCTGATTTGTGATGCATGAGGTTAGTAAGACTACTATCCATATCAGCAATAATTTATTCATCGTATTTAATTTATTTGATTGTCTGGCCTTATGTCACAAAGAAAAGAATAAAAAACGGATAATGAACAAGCTATCTATAAATAATTGGTCAGTAAAAAGAAATCCCCCGCCAGCTAACGCCGACGGGGGATTTATGCTATTAATCAAATCAAGCTCACGCTTAGTCTTTCAGTTTAGCGATGATGAAGTCGCGGTTCAGGCGGGCGATGTTGCTGATAGAGATGTTCTTCGGACATTCAGCCTCGCAAGCGCGGGTGTTGGTACAGTTACCGAATCCGAGTTCGTCCATCTTGGACAACATAGCTTTCGCACGGCGCAGAGCTTCCGGTTTACCTTGCGGAAGCAAGTTCAACTGGCTGACCTTTGCCGAAACGAACAACATGGCAGAACCATTCTTACAAGCAGCTACACAAGCACCGCAACCGATACAAGAAGCGGCATCCATAGCTTCGTCAGCAATGGGCTTCGGGATCAGGATAGCGTTGGCATCCTGCGGAGCGCCTGTACGAACGCTTACATAACCACCGGCCTGCATGATCTTGTCATAAGCAGTACGGTCTACCATCAAGTCCTTGATGACAGGGAAACCGGCCGAACGCCAAGGCTCAACAGTGATGGTGTCACCATCGTTGAAACGACGCATGTAAATCTGGCAAGTAGTAGCACCTGTTGCAGGACCGTGCGGATGTCCGTTGATGTAAAGAGAACACATACCGCAAATACCTTCGCGGCAGTCGTGGTCGAATACAACCGGTTCTTTTCTTTCGCTGATCAGCTGTTCGTTCAGAATATCCAGCATTTCGAGGAAGGAAGTATCACCGGGGATATCTTTCATTTGGTAGGTTTCAAAAGCGCCTTTAGCCTTCGGGCCTGCTTGACGCCATACCTTCAGTGTAAATGATATATTTTTATCCATTTTCGTCTAATTCTTTTAAATGTTTAACTTCACCGATTAGCTCTTGTAGTTACGGGTCTGAACCTTGATAGCTTCGTATACCAGCGGTTCTTTGATCAATACAGGAGCCTTTTCATCGTCACCCTGATATTCCCAGCAAGCTACGTAGAAGAAGTTTTCGTCATCACGTTTTGCTTCTCCTTCTTCAGTCTGGTATTCTTCACGGAAGTGACCACCACAACTTTCGTTACGGTTCAATGCGTCGTAAGCAACGAGCTCGCCCATAGTGATGAAGTCATACAGACGGATAGCCTTGTCGAGCTCAACGTTCATACCTTCCTTAGAACCGGGGATAAACAGATTGGTTTCGAATTCCTTGCGGACTGCTTTCAGTTCGGCGATACCTTTCTTCAGGCCTTCTGCCGTACGTCCCATACCTACGTATTCCCACATGATGTGACCCAGTTTCTTGTGGATAGAATCAACTGATTCTTTACCCTGGATGCTCATGAACTTGTCGATCTTAGCCTGAACTGCCTTTTCTGCTTCGGCAAATTCCGGAAGGTCAGTAGAGAAACGAGGAACAGTAATCTGATCTGCCAGATAGTTCTGGATAGTGTAAGGCAATACGAAGTAACCGTCGGCCAGACCTTGCATCAATGCGGAAGCACCGAGGCGGTTTGCACCGTGGTCGGAGAAGTTACATTCACCGATAGCGAACAGACCCTTGATGGTAGTCTGCAGTTCGTAGTCTACCCAGATACCACCCATTGTGTAGTGGATAGCCGGATAAATCATCATCGGATTATAATATTTCACACCACTGATTTCTTTTGCCAGTTCGCCCGGATTAACGTCAGTGATTTCTTCATACATATCGAAGAGGTTACCATAACGCTGAAGCACTACATCGATGCCCAGGCGGTTGATAGCTTCAGAGAAATCGAGGAATACGGCCAGACCTGTGTTGTTCACACCGAAACCTGCGTCGCAACGTTCTTTAGCTGCACGGCTGGCAACGTCACGTGGAACCAGGTTACCGAATGCCGGATAACGGCGTTCCAGATAATAGTCGCGGTCTTCTTCAGGAATATCGCTTCCCTTGATTTCGCCTTTCTGCAATTTGATAGCGTCTTCTTTCTTCTTCGGAACCCAGATACGACCGTCGTTACGCAGAGATTCGGACATCAGAGTCAGTTTGGACTGCTTGTCACCGTGTACCGGGATACAAGTCGGGTGAATCTGAACGTATGCGGGGTTAGCGAATACAGCACCCTTGCGGTAGCAAGAGATAGCAGCTGTACAGTTACAACCCATAGCGTTGGTAGACAGGAAGTAAGCGTTACCGTAACCACCGGTAGCGATTACTACGGCGTGAGCAGCGAAACGTTCCAGTTCGCCGGTGATTAAGTTCTTGGCGATGATACCGCGAGCACGTCCGTCGATGATTACAACGTCCTGCATTTCATAACGGGTGAACAACTTCACCGTACCTACGTTTACCTGACGGCTTAGTGCGGAGTAAGCACCCAGCAACAGCTGCTGACCGGTCTGGCCTTTAGCGTAGAACGTACGTGATACCTGTGCACCACCAAAAGAACGGTTGTCCAGTGTACCGCCGTATTCGCGTGCGAAAGGAACACCCTGGGCTACGCATTGGTCGATGATAGCGTTGGATACTTCGGCCAGACGGTAAACGTTGGCTTCACGTGCACGATAGTCACCACCTTTTACTGTATCGTAAAACAGACGGTAAACGGAGTCACCATCATTCTGATAATTCTTTGCAGCATTGATACCACCCTGTGCAGCGATAGAGTGTGCACGGCGCGGAGAGTCCTGAATACAGAAGTTGAATACTCTGAAACCCATTTCACCGAGGGATGCAGCAGCAGAAGCACCTGCCAGACCCGTACCCACAACGATGATATCCAAACGGCGTTTATTAGCGGGGTTCACCAATTTCTGGTGAGCTTTATAGTTGGTCCATTTCTCAGCCACCGGGCCTTCTGGAATTTTTGAATCTATCTTGATCATAATATTATTTACAATTTAATCATTTACAATTTACTATTTAGCAAGCACCGCCACAAAGGAGTGATTTCACGAAGAATACCACTACTACGAGTGCGAAACCGAGTACTACAATCGTAGAATAGATGTTAGAAATACATTTCCAACGATTGATCCATACCTTGTTGTTCCATCCCAGTGATTGCATGGAGCTCCAGAAACCGTGAGTCAGGTGGAACCACAAAGCAAACAGCCAAATGAGGTAGAGCACTACATAAACCGGACAAGAGAATGTCTGCTGGATGTGATATGCACCGTTTGCCGCATAAGCCAGCGTCAGTGTATCAGCGTGCATGTCCAGGTTGTGCATCAGTTCCGGCAACTGCATTTTTGCCCAGAAGTTGAAGAGGTGCAAACCGAGGCCTACGATAACGATAATGCCTAACACCAACATGTTTTGAGAAGCCCACTCTACAGTTTTCGGTTTGTCGACTACTGCATAGCGTTCGCTACCGCGCGCTGTGCGATTCTGCATTGTCAGCCAGAACGCGTAGATGATGTGAATAATGAAAAGAGCAGCCAGTGCTGCGGTAGCTACCAGCGCATACCAGTTTGCTCCCAAAAACTCACAAATCATGTTGTAACCATCAGCCGAGATGATTGCAACTAAGTTCATCGCCATGTGAAATGTTAGAAACAGGACAAGGGCGATACCGGTAACGCTCATCACCACTTTCCTTCCTACAGATGAATTACTTAACCACATAAATGATTGAATTTAAATTATTTAATTGTTAGAACTAAAATTTCGACGTTTTACACCTCTTACAGACTGCAAAAATAGGGGAAATAGATTGATTGACCAAAGAATTAAAGAAATAATTCCTTAATCGGTGATCTTTCCGATTTTTTCGCCATTGGCCGCTTTCTTGCGCAAGGCGCGCGGGGTGTCTCCGAAGGAGTCTTTGCAGAAGTGTGCAAGGTGGGACAGCGAGTCGAAACCATACCGGTTGCAAATCTCTGTAATCCGCATATTAGAGTGCTGTAGGTCTTCGAGGATGCCTTCCCGTTTTTTCTCCAGCATCCATTCGTAGACGGGCACGCCGTATAAGTTTCGGAAGAGACGGCGGAAGGTGGTGGTGTTATAGCCTCCCAGATGTGCGAATTCTTCGACGTTCTTCGCTTTGCTGTAATTCTGCATGACAAAGTATTGGAAACTTTCCGTATAGGTGCTGATCGGGTAGAAGAAAGCCCTCAACTGGGGCAGGGGATAGTAATTGGTGATCATATACACCATCTCCTGACATTTCAGGTCGATATATTTGCCGCAGGCGGGTGTCGATTCGTCAAGGTATGCGGCTACGTCGTTGATGAGATAGAACAGGCGCGGGTTCATCACCATTGGGGTGTAGGTCAGCGGGCCTTCTGCCTGGTCGATGATTTCACGGTAGCGGTTTTCGCATAGCAACGGCAGTTCGTTGAACCAGAAAAGGATGTATGATACGTCCGTCAGTGCCAGTATCTCGTATTTTGAGCCGATGGCTTGCAGGATAAACTGTTTCTCGTGTAGTGTCGTTCCGGGATGTTCGTCACTGTTGATCAGCAATTCGCCCTCGATCATAAAGAGCATGCAGTTTTGCGTGCACTTATCCTTCGGAATATGCTGCCCTCTGAGCAGATTTCTGTGAATAAGAGTACTTTCCATCGCTTTGGGGCATCCTGAGCAATCTGTATGTTGAGCACAAAGTGAGTCTTTTGACATGGGTTTTATCCGTGAATCGTTGTCTACAGGGACAAAGATAGTCGTTTTTTGTGAAAATAAAATTCTTTCTTCCATTATGTTTTAGCAGAAACGGGGATATGATTGTCTTTATTATGACAGGGTAGAATATTATCATCAAAAACACAATCATATTATGAAGAGCAAAAACGTATTATTGGGTATGGCCGGTGTGGCTATGTTTTCTTCCGGAGCTATGGCCCAAAAGCCTGCGAATATCATTCTGATCAATCTGGATGATTCGGGCAACGGAGATTTCTCGTGCCGTGGGGCGATCGGTTATCAGACTCCACATATCGACTGGATGGCTACCAACGGGATGTCGATGAATAACTTTTATGCCGTGCAGCCTATCAGCGGTGCTTCGCGGGCGGGGCTGATGACCGGCTGTTATCCGAACCGTATCGGCTTCGCCTATGCGCTCAATCCGGGTTCGCCATATGGCATCAGTGAACAGGAGGAGACGGTAGCGGAACTGCTTCGCGATAAGGGATATGCTACGGCTATCTTCGGCAAGTGGCATCTGGGAGATGAGAAGAAATTCCTTCCGCTCCAGCATGGTTTCGACGAATATTACGGATTGCCTTACTCGAACGATATGTGGCCTTTCCATCCTCAATATAAGTTTCCGGACCTTCCTCTGATCAAAGGGAATGACATTATCGGCTATAACACGGATCAGACGAGGTTGACGACCGATTATACCAATTATGCGGTTGACTTCATCCACCGGAATGTGAATAAACCATTCTTCCTCTATCTGGCGCATTCCATGCCACACGTTCCGCTGGCGGTGTCGGATAAGTTTAAGGGGAAAAGCGAACTGGGACTGTACGGAGACGTGATGATGGAGCTGGACTGGAGCATAGGAGAAATCTTGCGGACCATCCGCGAGGAAGGAATAGAGGATAATACGCTGGTCATTCTCACGTCCGACAACGGGCCGTGGGCTAATTACGGAAATCATGCGGGCTCGTCCGGAGGATTGCGTGAAGCGAAGGCGAATACGTTCAACGGGGGTACGCGTGTACCTTGCTTCTTTTATTGGAAAGGGAAGATTCCGCCTGCCAGTGTCTGCAATAATGTGTATTCCAATATCGATATTCTGCCTACCTTAGTGGAGATTTCGGGAGCGAAGATGCCGAAATTGAAGATAGACGGAGTGAGCATGCTGCCTACGCTGACGGTAGACCCCACTATCGCGGCCCGCAAATATCTCTGTTTCTATTATCATAAGAACTCTTTGGAAGCGATTACGGACGGAAGATATAAATTGGTGTTCCCTCACAAATATGTGTCTTATGACGGGCAAGTGCCGGGGAACGACGGACTGCCCGGAGAACTGGGCGAAGGTGAGGTGAAGGAATGCGAACTGTACGACCTCCGTCGGGATATGGGCGAACGGGTGAACGTTATCAGTCAGCATCCGGAAGTGGTGAAGGACCTGACCAGAGAGGCGGAAGTATGGCGTGACGAGCTTGGCGACGACCTGACCGGACGTCAGGGAAAGGCGCGGAGAGAAGCGGGTAAGTCGGTTAAGGCAGCTAAATAAATACAATTGGTGGGATATGGATGGATTCGGTGTGCCTTGTTTCATTGGTTTCGCTCGGAAATCATTGCGTGTGTGGTGGATGTGGAGTTTCCTTTCTTTTTTCATGGCAAGTACGGCGGGGGCGGTTTCGTATCGTGATTTGATTCCCGAACCTGTTTCCGTGGTGGATAAGATGGGTGATCCGTTTGTGGTAAACGACCGGACAAAGATTGTCTATCCGCAGGATCGTGCGCAATGGAAGCGGACAGCGGAATTTTTGGCTGGCTATGTGGAAGGGATGACTGGTTACCGGTTGCCCGTTGAAGAGTGCCGTTCGTCCGAGTCGGAACCTGTCATTTCGTCGGAAGATAATGTGATCCGCTTTCAGTGTGACTCACGGATGCGGAAGGATGGCTTTAAGTTAAGCGTCGGGAAGTACGGTATAGTGATTCAGGCAGCGGACGGAGCGGGAGTCTTTTATGCTGTCCAGTTGTTGCGGCAGCTGCTTCTTTCGGGGGCGGAACAGATACAAACGGAGCGGACACAAAAGGAACAGATACAGACGCAGCAAACCATTGCAGCGTCATCGGCAAAGACGCTGGATATTCCTCCGGTGGAACTGGAAGATTATCCTTCCCTGTCTTATCGGGGAGCCATGCTGGATGTGAGCCGTCATTTCTTCTCGGTCGCTCAGGTAAAGAGAGTCATTGATTTGCTGGCCTTCCATCGGCTGAATCATTTTCATTGGCATCTGACAGACGACCAAGGCTGGAGAATTGAAATTAAAAAGTATCCCGATCTGACAAAGATTGGCGCTTGGAGAGGGGAAGATAAGTACGGCGGTTTCTACACGCAGGAGGAGATCAAAGAAGTGGTGGCTTATGCTGCCGAGAGATATATAACAGTGATTCCGGAGATAGACATGCCGGGACATACTCAGGCGGCACTGGCGGCATACCCGCAACTGGGCTGCCTTGGCTCTTCTTACGAAGTAGCCACGGAAGTAGGCGGCGTTCATAAAGATGTGATGTGTGTAGGCAATGACTTTACGCTTCCTTTTGTAAAAGATGTATTAAAGGAAATAGCCGCCTTGTTCCCCGCACCGTTCATCCATATCGGAGGAGACGAAGTGTCGAAAGAACGGTGGAGCCAATGCGATGCGTGTCAGAAAGCTATCAGAGACAAAGGCTTGAAGGACACAGATAAACACACCGCTGAGGAATATCTGCAAAGTACTTTCAATGAAGAAATAGCGGATTATCTGCGAAGTATAGGAAAGCGGATGATCGGCTGGGATGAGGTACTTTCCGATAGCCTGAGCCGGGACATCACCATCATGTCATGGCGTGGACTGGGACGTGCCACGACTGCTGTCCGAAAAGGACATTCGGTGATTGTGTCGGCTGATTCTCACTTGTATCTGAACCATTATCAGACGATAAACTCCGAACAGGAACCCCGTGCCACCGGCGGACTGGTAGAAATGAAGAAGGTCTACGAAACTCCTTTCTTCTCTCCCGAACTGACAGCGCAGGAAAAAGAAAGGATATTGGGTGTGCAGGCTTGCCTGTGGACTTCGTTCATCGACAGCGATCAGCTACTGGATTATATGCTGCTGCCCCGTCTGGCTGCTTTTGCGGAAGCTGCATGGTGCGAGGAAAGACGGGGGACTTATGCCCGCTTCCTGCATCGCTTGCCTGCCATACTGAATTGTTACGGGCAACTGGGCTACGGATATGCCCCTCATTTCTTTACCATTTCTGCTGCGTATAAGACTGTTTCTACACTCGTTCATGAGGATTCTTTCGATGATAAGTGCCTCGAAATAAGTATGGAAAGTTTGCCCGACACGGAAATATATTACACGCTGGATGGCAGTAAGCCTTCGAAATCTTCTTCTTTGTATACAGCTCCGCTCCAAGTGGAGGAAAGTTGCACGCTGAAAGCTGTCTCCTACCTGCCCAACGGACTTTCCAGTGATGAACTGACGAAGGAAGTGGTGGTCAATAAAGCGACTTTCCGCCCCGTCCAATTGTTGAATCCTCCTTCCGAACGCTATCGGGGAGAAGACGGAAAAGTGCTGGTGGACGGGATTCGAAGTATAAACTTTCATAATACGGGTCTGTGGGTAGGATACTATACTACTGACTTGGTCGCAGTGATTGACCTTGCGTCTTTTCAACATGTTTCTTCGGTAGAAGTTTCCGCTTTAACCGATTTGAGTGCATGGATCATGGGGCCGCAATCCATCTCCGTATTTGTTTCTCTGGATGGAGAAAAGTATGAAATGGTGTCCCGGCAGACCTATCAAGCGCCGACGGATGCTATGGGAGAGAAGCGAAGTGACTTGAACCGGTTATCCTTTGACAGCGTGCCTGCACGATATATAAAGGTAGTGGCAGAGCCCTTCAAAGGCTTGCCCAAAGGACATTCCGGTGAAGGCGAACCGCCTTTCCTGTTTGTGGATGAGATACGGGTGAATTGAATTACACGATATACTCGCAACAAGTAGTTCCAGTATTAGTTTCACTGCTTGGAACTAGAGTTTCATCGGTAAGAAACTGTAGTTTCAAAGGCTTGAAACCAAAAGTTTCGAGCCTATGAAACCAAAGTTTCAAGTAATAGAAACTAGAGTTTCAAGCAATGGGAACTATAGTTTCAAACGCTTGAAACTTTTTGAAACAACTGCTCTTGACTTTACTTGACTGTACTTCCATTCATTTGACCGCTTAATCTCACTCATTTGATCGCTCGGTTCCATTCCATTCACTCGACCATATTAGTTACTCCGATTGACCTGTTCGTTCAGAAAGTATTAACTCATTTTTCAGTCAATAATGAATGAGTTCTCAGCTATTAATACCTGATTTCTCAATTGTTAATAGCTGATATGACAATCGTTAATAGCTGACGTGCCGGATGTTAATGCCTTGTAAATCAGAGCATAATACAGGATAAATGACCTATATGCCGTGATGGCAAAGTGAGGGCAAACCCTTGCTCTCACTCTGCCACCATACTTGCTGCAATGCTTGAAATGCCGATGAATAAAGGGATACATACGAATAGTGAGAGCGTGAGGGCAAAACTGCTATATTTTTCACTTGTAGCACCCCCTAAGTTCAAGTTATAAATGCGACAGTTCAGTTTCCGTACCGGTCACTTACTTATTATAGTATTTTTCAAGCAGTTCCTGCATTTCCGGATATTTCCCGTCCGTATCTCCGGTTTCTTTGCGAAGTCTCAATAAGTCCTTCTTCATCTGTTTGATGACAGGTGCATATTTCGGATCGTTGTATGCATTATGATTCTCGTGCGGATCGTTCTGCAAGTCATAGAAGTCCCATGACGGAGTAAAGTCGAAGTTCTCCGTATCAGTCATGTCCAGATTTCGGGCATAATAGAAGATCAGCTTGTAACGGTCTGACCGGATGGCGAAGTGCGCGGGACGAATAGCGTGATTGGTCCAGTAGCGATAGTAGATTTCTTTTCGCCAGTCGGTCGGCGTGTTGCCTTCCAGGTTGCTGACGAAGCTGTCTCCTTGCACATTCTCCATCTTTACTCCGGCAAATTCTGCCAGCGTCGGTGCGAAATCGACATTCAGTATCAGATCGTCCAGACGTTTTCCTGCGGGGACCTTTTTCGGATAACGGATAACGAAAGGCATACGAGCCGATTCTTCATAAAACATCCGTTTGTCGAAGAAGCCGTGTTCGCCTAGGAAATAGCCTTGGTCGGAGACGTAGATGACGATGGTATTGTCGGCGATATTCATTTCGTCCAGAGCTTTCAGGAGTTTGCCGATGTTGTCGTCGACGGTAGCGCCGCAACGGAGGTAGTCACGGATAAACTTTTGGTAGGAAGCACGTCTGGCGGCTGTCCGTTGCATCCCTTCGGTGCTGAACGGCAGTCCGGGGTAGCGGCACCACCACTTGTCGGGATCCTGTGATGCGATGCGCCAGCGGCGTTCCAGTTCTTCCAGTGTCTGTCCTTTGAAAGAACGGCCGTTGGTTTCCGGTCCCCAGTCCAGCAGGTTTTCGGGTTCGGGGAAGGTGACGCCGTCGTAGAGATGCTCCATGCGTATCGGGTAGTCGTAGGGTTCGTGCGTTGCTTTGAAATGGCAGCACATCAGGAAGGGTTGATTGCCGTCCTGCTCTTTCATCCATCGGATGGCTTTCTCGGTGACGAGGTCGGTGGAGAAGCCGAGGACCCGTTCGCCGAATCGGCGGTTGCCCGGCCACGGGTCGGTGCTCTCTATGAAAGTCGGATCACGGTATTCGCCTTGATCGTAGAAGATGGAGTAGTAGTCGAATCCTTGCGGTTGCGACTGGATATGCCATTTGCCGACGAGTCCGGTGTGGTATCCGTTGGCTTGTAGCAGGGTGGCAAGGGTGGGGATGGAGGTGCCCAGTGAGTCCGCAAGGGTGTACAGTCCGTTCCGGTGACTGTATAGACCGGTGAGGATACTGGCACGGCTGGGTGCTGAGATGGAGTTGGTGCAGAAACAGTTGTCGAGCACTACTCCTTCGTTTGCCAGCCGGCGGATGTTGGCGTTGTGGGCATATTCTGCCAGTACTCCGCCATAGATGCCCCAGGCTTGGGAGGTGTGGTCGTCACTCAGGATAAAAAGGATGTTGGGGCGTTGTCCGGCAGGTTGAGCGCCTTGCAGGTGCGTCATGGTTCCGGCTGCCAGCAGACCGGTAAGTACGAGTTTATTCATATACGTATAGATGTTGCATTTCTTCAAATGTCAGTTTGTGTCCGTCCTGCCACCAGTGCGGATCGGACAAGTCGCAGAAATCCTTTTCCTCTTTCATGCGGAAAGCCAGTTGGTCTTTCAGGCTGCGTGCCGTCTCCTCCTGACCGGGCAACAGGTTATGCTGTTCCAGCGGGTCTTGCCGAAGGTCGAACAACTGTTCGGTGATGGTGCCGCCTACATTATAAATAATATACTTGTGATGTTCGTTGACGAATGCCCGTTGCAAGTTGGAATAGGCGAGGAACAGGTCGCTGCGGTGGATGGCGGCAGAGTCATCCAGTATCTGAGAGAGGGATTGTGCCGTCATGCTTTCGGGTAAAGGGATGTGTGCCAGTTCGCAAAGTGTCGGAGCGATGTCGTGCAGATAACAGAGTGCACGGTTCTTTTTTCCTTTTTGCGCTTTGTAGTTGGGTGCAATGAGAGTAAGAGGTACTTTCACGCTATGATCGTACAGGTTCTGTTTTCCCAGCAATCCGTGACGTCCCACTGCCAGACCGTTGTCGGAGGCAAAGACGATGATCGTGTTGTCCGCCTGCCCTGTTTCCTTCAAAGCCTGCAGCACACGTCCTATCTGTACGTCTACTTCGCTGATCATGCCGTAATAATCGGCAAGCTCCTTCTGCACCTGCTCACCTGTTCGTGGGGCGGGTACTAATAATTCGTCGCGTACATCCATCTCACCGTTGTCGAACGGATGTTGGGGAAGGAAGTTAGCCGGCAGGGTGAGTGCCCCCGGACTGTACTTTTGCCCATAGGCAGGGAGCTGATTGCGCGGATCGTGCGGAGAAGTAAAGGCGACGTAGGCGAGGAAAGGCTGTTGTCCGTCTTTCTGTGACTGCAGGAAGCGGATGGCGGCATCGGCATACATCTTCGAAGAAAACTCTTCTCCTGTAAATTCCGTCTCCTTTCCGTATATGCCGGTGGAGTCGTAGCGGTTGAGATGAGGCGAACAGTGTCCGTTCAGCTCGTAAGGGTGCATACCTCCGAAATAGATATTGTCGCCTTCCTGGAAGGAACGGTTAAAGGAAGCCTTGTCCGAATGCCACTTGCCTGTGGCAAAGGTGTGGTAACCGTGTTTTCGGAATTGTTGCGGGAAGGTGGTATGCGCTTCGGGAATCTTCATTCCGTCTGCCTGAATATCGTATAGTCCGCGTCCGGTCATCAGCATGGCACGGCTGGGCATGGACAGTGCTCCGCATAGGGCGCCGTTGGTGTATGTATTGGTAAAGGTGACGCCTTCGGCGATGAGGCTGTCGATGGCGGGTGTATGTACATCTTCGTTGCCCAGCGCATGGATGGAAGAGGCTTGCATATCATCTGTGAGGATAAATAATACGTTGGGTTGACCGGGTGTGCTTTCCGTATTCGACTGGCATCCGGCGGCCAAAGGGGCAAATGTCAGTGATAGTTTTATAAAATAACCGGGGGATTTTATCATGATTATAAGATTTATGTACAAGTAAGGCTGCCTCCCTTTCATTGTCAATGCAAGGAGACAGCCCCAAATATAATGAATAATTCCTATTGTTTGAACCTGTAATCGGTCATAACTTCAAATTTATGGCATAAAGCACTGGTCGTGTCTCCATTCAAAACCTCCGTCTCCCTTCGGTTTAGCATGGTGCTTGTTGGCAGTCGCGTCATAGAGTATATTTCCCTGACCTTCATCCATCTTCCAGTATCCTACCATATTAGGATGAACTGCCATCGGACCGGACATATTGGCCTGTATTTCGGCTTGTGACAATACTTTGTTCCATAGGCGGAGCTGTCCCATCATACGGTCATTTTTGGAATAGCCGTTGTCGGTAGTGGAGAACGCGAACCTCTGCAACGGTTTGGCTGCTCCACCGGTAGCGTCCGCTTCACCCGCTTTGCTTCCGTTGATGTAGAAAATACATTTCGAGGCTTCAGAGTCATAAGAAATGGCTACGTGAGTCCATGTATTTTTCTGGAAAGTAAATGCGGTGAGGTAACATTTATTGTTGCTGCCGCCCACAGTCCAGATATTGATCTGCATTTGGGCACTGGTAATCATCTGAGTATTTCCGAGTCGGATATAGAATGCGTCACAATCGATCACAGACTGGTTGTTGACATCGAAACCATTCATCCAGAACCAGAACTCTACGGTGAAGTTGTCCAATGGAAGATTCCATTCCGTATCAATCGGTTCGCAAACGAACGAGTTGTCCTTAGACCTCATCTTCATATATGGTGTAGACTGTACCCAAGGTTTGTCCAGCAACAGTATATATTTCGAGAATACTTTTTCTTCCGCAACGCTTCCGTCACCCACTACTCTGACAGGGATTGCATATCTTACCCCTTCTTCCGCACTGTATGGGGTAATGACAACAGAGGTCGGCTCGGCTTCCGCCTTTCCGCTTGGAATGACGATGTTCTTGTCCCATTTAAGGTTCTCGTCAGGCAATACGGTATAAGAAGTTTTATTCTTTTCGTTGTATTCATCCAGTATGCTGGGGTCGATCACGAGCGTTGCGTGTAAGTCTTGCGACACTTTATCACCCGTACGTACCGTAAATGAGGTCTGGGTATTCACTCCTACGCTGACTGAAACCTTCTTGGCAGTTTCGCTGGCTGCTTCGCTGATATAGAGTCGGTTGCCAATCGGAGCATACTCTTCCTTGCAACTGATGATGGTGGCAAGAAGAGTTATTCCGATAAATAGTGTATATAATCTGTTCTTCTTCATAACTTTATACTTATTATTTTTTAGCAGGATTCATAATTTGGATAGCTTCGCGCAAGTACTTGTAGCCAAGGCCATATTCGTATTCCATGTGGAAAGTTCCTATCCCTCCTTTACGGCCACCTGTCGGATTCCAGTAAGCCATTCCAGCCAGTGACGGAATAACCCCGAACTCCGGATGGGTATAGTTGACTCCCCCTTTAGCATAATACTTTTCGAAGTTTTCTGTGATGATAAAGCGGTTGGCCGGGAGCCGGTTCTTCAGATTGTCAAATCTCTCCTGCAAATTGTCCGGTGAGTACGCTCCATACGATTGTGCTACCCCGTAGTCGGCATATTTCCATCCTTCCTCCGTGATGAGATATAAGAATCCGTCCACCAGAATCAACTTATCCGGTCCGATGTTCTGGCGCACTTCTCTCAATAAGGCAGTCATATTATCCTGATTGTAGAATAAGTCTGTACTACCACATTCGTGGTCGAAATCGATTCCGTCATAGCCATATTTGTGGATAGTATCCGCTATAGCTTTGGCTACGGCAGGAATATTCTCCGCTTTGTTGGGAAAGTCGCCCGGAAGGTTTTTCATATTGTGCGAGAACACAGTAAACGTAACTCGTGTACCCAATACTTCCTGTACGTATCTCATCTCATCTATCTGGAACTGGGTTAAATTGGCATAAGGTCCCCAGATGGAAATAATATCCACGCTGTCGGGCACACTTTTCAAACTGTAGTATAAGGAAGAGGCGCCTTGCATACCCCAGCTTCCAAACCAGCCGAACGCAATCGGATGATCGCTTTTCTTATAAGCTCTCAGTGCAGCGTAGTACTCTTCGGACAGCGGTTCCGGTTCGAAGTTCTTAGCCTCTGTCTCGGTCCAGTCATCACAGCTGAAATAACTGAAAGCTATGAATGCGATGATTAGTATATTGAATATTTTTTTCATACTGTTTCTGTTTTTTAGCAGTTAATTAAATTAATTCTTTTTTGCCCACCATAAGTCTGTGGCATCCGTATCCTGTCCGTTTGACAGAAAGCTGATGGCTTCTTTCACATTTTCCCCGTTGCTCTGGTATTCGTCTTCAGAGAAACGCAGACGGCGTTGTTGACGTTCGTCGGTCACTCCCTGAGTCGAAAGGTTGTTGTATGCAGGGAATACGGCCGGATATCCGGTACGGCGGAAGTCTGCCCATGTCTCGTTTCCAATCGGGAAGTTGGCAATCATCTTCTGTGTCAGGATACGTTCCAGTTTCTCACCATCCGATGCGCTTTCATTCCAGGCGACGGTCACTTTAGAGGGGTTGGAGTAGTTGTAGGCCGCATTCGTCGGACAAACATAATCTGCCGGCTTGCGGGTAGCGTTGGAGATGTAGGCGTCGGCACCGGAAACACCCCGTTCTGCAAATGACAGGCGGATACCTTCTTCATAGAATTCCTTAGCCGTTTTACCCATCGCCCATTTCTTTAGTGCACCTTCCGCACATAAGAAGGCTACTTCGGAAGCATTGAAAATAAGCATCGGACTCTTTGTTTCTACTTTTACGGTAGAGTAGTTGGAGAACATACTGGTCGAGATACCTCTGATACCGGAGCGCACTCCGTAGAAGCCTTCTTGATTGGCTATCTTCACTTTGGTAAAATAAGCATCGCGGCGCGGGTCTTCGTATCCGTTCATAAAGGAAACGACACAGGCATTGGCGCGAACTTCACCCCAGGAGTTGACACTGGCCAGACCATTCTTGTAGTTGGTTCCTTCCAGATTATCATAGGCGTCGTCGGCATTGCTGGTCATTACACCGTATGGGTGTGATACCGCTTTCTCTGCTATCTCTTGCGCATACTTGGGAGCTGCGTTACTGATACGGATAGCAATACGCAATTTCAATGAATTGGCAAATTTGATCCATTTCTTGTAATCACCGCCGTAGATGCGGTCTTCTGTTGTCAGTTGGTTGAATCCCGGTTCGGAGTTCATCAGTGACGTCAGTGTCTCGATGCTGTAATCCAGATCGCTGACCATCGCTTTCCAGGCTGTCTCTTCGTTGTCATAACCTACGCTGTACTGTCCGCTCTCGATTTTGCTATAAGGGAGAGGGCCCTGCATGGAGGCGATAATCTGCATGATATGTACCCGCATAATCTTGGCCAGTGCATAGTAGTGTCCCGACGCATTGGTGAAGCGTTCGATGGAGAAATAGTTCGGGTAGAACTTTTCGAAGTACCAGTTGACAGACCATTTGTTCCAGCTGTCGTCTACATTATAAGTATAGAAGTGCTGTGAACGGCTCCAGCTGCTGGAGGGAGTCAGCATGCCGCCGAAAGGACCTGCCCAGAACGTAATGTTACGCTGTGCCGGATTCTCCTCAGTGGATGACATACATGTGATTAATTGCGAGAATAACAGACGGGGATTCAGCTCCGTCGGTTCGTACGGATTTGAATTAAATTCTTCGAACTTTGCTGTACAGTTGCACAAAAGAAGTGCTAATAATGCAAAGCATATAGATTGGGTTACTTTCTTCATAATTCAATGTTGTTTTTAGAAGTTAAGTTTTACGCTAAAGCCGATATTGCGGGTAGTAGGCTGCATAAAGTAGTCATAGCTCTGGTAATAGTTCGACTGGGTGGAGGCGGTAGCTTCCGGGTCGAAAGGAGCTTTGCAGTAGATCATCCACAGGTTCTTTCCTACCAGTCCGACTGTCATTCTCAGCTTGTCACGGAACCATTCTTTCGGCAGTGTATAGCTCAGGTTCAGTTCTGCCAGACGTATATTGGTAGCACTGTAAGTATAATAAGCGGCATAACCTTTGACGGTATCGAAGTATTTTTCCGTATCGATATATCCATAGTTGGCAGCGATGCCTCCTGCGTCACGATAGTCGGCAGTTTTCTGCGAAACTCCGTACTGGTCGAGTACGCTTTGAGTACCGGACAGAGCGATACCTCCGAAACGGGCGGTCAGTGTGACTCCCAGATTGATGCCCTTGTATGAGAAATTGTTGCTCCAGCCCATATTTGCTTTCGGCAGGATAGAGCCCAGCTTGAATTCGTCGACAGATTCAATTTCGATGTCTCCGTCCTGTGAAACGAAGATATGTCCGTTGCCATCTCTCTTGATACGGTGTGTGGCATATACATCACCGATAGAACCGCCTTTGTACAGCTTCACACGTGCGTCGAGATTACCCAGCTGGCCCATATCGTAATTATCCTTATTGATAGGTTCGCCGGTCATCGGGTTGGTGGCTCCTTCTGTCAGTTTCATGATCTTGTTGTTATTGCAGGAGAATGTAAGGTTGCTGTCCCAGGAGAAAGCGCCCCATTTATCACTGTATCCCAAAGCCAGCTCGATACCTTCATTGCGGATACTACCACTCTGGATATACGCTTTGGAATATCCGGACGAGATGGAAAGGTCTGCCGTAAACGTCTGGTTGATCGTGTTCGACCGGTAGTAGGTCAGGTCAAATGAAAGCCGGTTGTTCAGCCATTTGGAGTTGATACCCAGTTCCCACGAACGAGTCTTTTCCGGTTTCAGGTTGCGTGCCGGATAGATCGTTGTTGAGTTCCAGCTGCCGGAAGCAGTATTGAACTGGTAAGACGGACGGGTGATGAAACGCTCGAAGGAGCTACCTACTTCCGTATACGAACCGCGTACTTTCAGGAAAGAAATCCATTCCGGCAGTTTCGCCATGCTCGAAACAACGGCGGACATACCTACAGACGGATAGAAGAAGGACGAAGCCTCGGAGAAAGCAAGCTGCGATTCCCAGTCGTTACGACCGGTCGCCGTCAGATAAAGCATGCTCTTATAGCCTACTTCGGCATTCACGAAGACACCCTGCGACTGCTGGATATATCCGGACTGTATTCTTCTGTATTTGGCGGATGTGTCTATATTGTGTACCGCAAAGAAATTGTAGATACCGCTCAGATTACCTCCGTGACCGATCTGTTCTTCACGCTGGTCATTGATGGAAGTACCGATATTGGCGTTGAACGACCACATATTGTCATTGAACGTCTTATTGATATTCAGCATAATGTCACCGTAGAAACTGCTGTATGCTTTGCGAATGTCATAGTAACCTCCATATTCGCTGGCAAACTGCTCGATAGTGGATGCGTACCGTTTGTCGGTAGAGCGCATATCAGTTTTGTCATATTTCAGACGTCCGGTGATGTCGATGCCGTCCACGATGTTCCACTTTAAAGAGGCATTCGTCATGAAACGCTTTTTGGTATTCTCGCGTACCATGCGGTGAGCGGTCCAGTACGGGTTCTGCAATTCCATGCTCTGTGTGTCATAAGGCCAGTATTGCTTGTAGATACCCAGACCGGTATTATACGTTTCATACATACGGATAGCGTCAAAGTTACCGCTGCGTGGGAACAGGTACAAGGCAGGTATCGGGTTGAAATAACGTCCCTGAGCCGTCATGTTCCTGTCGTTCTGAAAAATCAGGTTGGCACCGAAGTCCAGTACTAGTTTGTCGTTCAGGAAATTTGCGGTATTGCGTCCGGAGACATTATATCGGTCATACTTATTATTGGGCAGGATACCTGTCGAATTGGTTGCCGATACGGATACGTATGTCTGGTTCTTGGACGTACCGGTTGACATTGAAACAGAGTTAATCGTGTTGACTCCGGTACGGAAAAACTTGGCTGGGTCATAGTTACTGTTTATGATGTCTCCCCAGCTTGCGAACTCATTGTCTCTGTTGCCGTATTTGCTTTGCATTTTGGGCAACATGGTAGGATTGGAGAAAGTCGTGCTGCTCGAAACACTGAAACTTGTCTTGTCCTGAGTACCTCTTTTCGTGTTGATCAGTACCACACCCGAAGCGGCGGCATTACCGTAAAGTGCGGCTGCGGCGGGACCTGTCAGCATATTGATCGATTCGATATCTTCCGGATTGATATCCGCCACGGCGTCACTACCGGGCTGGTCGGCGGTGATACCGGCATCGCCTCCTTCGTTCACAACGTTGAACATAGGAATACCGTCGATCACATAAAGTGCATTGTTCGATTTGGTGATTGACTTCACACCACGCATTACCACACGGGTCGCCGCTCCTGCACCTGAGGCGGAAGAGTTGATGGTCACACCTGCTACCTTACCGTTCAGTGAGTTCATGAAGTTCGGGTCTTTCACGGTAGTGATATCATCGGAACTTAATTGCTGCACATTGTAGCTCAACGCCTTTTCCGAACGTTTGATACCCAAGGCAGTGACTACTACCTGATCCAGTTCGGTAGCTGCTTCGTTCAATGTGATGTTCAGCTTTGCCTGACCGTTGAATACGATATTTTGTGTCTGGTAACCGACATAAGATATAGTCAGCACATCACCGATATGTACATTACTCAAACGGAAATCACCATCGATGGAAGTAATCGTTCCCTGTCCGCTTTTGGTTGCGATAGAGGCACCGATCACTGGACCGGATGCATCATTTATTACTCCGGTGACGGTATAGGCCTTTTTCTGTTCATCGGCTGTTTTCTTTAAAAACAACACAATGCGTTTATCGGCAATCCGATAGTCAATGGATGTGTTTTTCAACAGCGTACCTACGATTTGATTGATGTCACTGGAAGTCATCTTTATTGACGTCTTCTGACTGGTGTTGATATCGTTGTTGTAAAAGAAAGAATATCCGCTTTGTTTTTCAATACTCTCGATAATCTTGGTTATGGAAGTATTTGTGAAATCTAGCTTGATGTCTCGCTTTGTAGTCTGCGCGAAGGCAAAACAGGGGATCATTAAAAGTAATATTGCCATACAGAAGCTTTTTTTAAGCTCTTTCATGGAAGTGTGGCAACATTTTTGATAAGAAATTTGGTACTTTCTTAAGTTTGTCATACTTTTATAAATTAGAAATTAAGGATTGTGGCGATATAATACCGCCATGATTTTGCAAAGTCTTGGAAGCGAGAAGATACTGGTACTATTTTCTCGCTTTTTCTGTGTCTTTTACAGTATTACGTCATAGGCTATTTGTTTTTTAAGTTTTACAATTCTGTTTATTTTAGTATTATATTTTTCCCTTTCCGCTCATACTTGAATGGAGTACTGGTCTGCATTGTTTTTAAGATCGACTCAAGCGACTCATTCGTATAAAACTCTCCGGTGAAGGATTTTCCAATCAATTCGTCATTCATGATAATGATTTTGACGTTAAACAGATGTTCCAGACGCTGGCAGATATCGAGCAATGGCGTTTCCGATAATACCCATACATTCTGTATCCATCGTATCTCACGACTGGCATTGCTCAGTTCTGTGAGCAGCATATTACCGCTGTTGACATCATATCTTAGCTGCTGGCTGGGTTTCATCAACATCTGCCTCTTTTCGTTGCTGACCTCGATAGAACCTTCCAGCAATGTTGCTGTAATCTGTGGAGACTGTGAACTGGCATTGACCGTGAACTTTGTTCCCAATACTCTGATCTTCAATTCTCCGGCACGTACAATGAATGGATGCCTCTTATCATGCTTTACATCAAAGTAGGCTTCCCCTTCCAGAAACACTTCCCTCGAATCTCCCGCAAAACGTTCGGGGTAGATAAGCTTGGAGTGATTATTCAGCTGAATAACTGTTCCATCGGGCAGTGGCACATTCTGTACAATTCCACTGTTGTTACTTTTTATAATGAACGAAGGATCTGTATCCAGCATCATGTATAGCCATCCGCTCATCGCAATCAGCAGGGCTACTGTGGCAGCAGCGAGCCATACCCGGTATTGACGGGCGCGTCGGCGGAAAATGTCAGTGGAGTTGTTGTCGGTTTGAATTCGTGCCATCAGTCGGGAGAAAGACTTTTCTGCCGAGTGTTCTTTGCCTGGATTTGGTGACCGCAGTTCGATACTATTGATCAACTCATCCATTTTCATTGTTTCTTCTTTTTCAGTGCGCATCTTTTTTCTGTTTTCTAAAGCTTTATACTATATAGAAAACTCAAGGTGCAAAACTACTAAAAGGAAAATGCATTTTTTTTTAAAGTTTTTCCAGAAATGGCTTAATCGCTTCTTTTATTTTGGCTTTGGCGAGTAAAAGTTGCCGTTCTACGGTACATAACTTCACATTCAGTGTTTCTGCAATCTCCCGATGATTCATTTCCTCTTCTTTGGCCATTTTAAAGATGATACGGCATCGTTCCGGCAATGAGATGATGGCCTGTTTCACGGCATGATGTAGTTCCTTGTAAGAAAGTTCGTCCAAAGGAGTCTCATTGGATATGTTTATCTGCAATTCGGTGTCGGGGATATCGTCTCTCTTAGAGATATATCCGCTTTTCAGTACGTTGAGGCATCCGTTGCGTACTGCCTGATAGATGTACGGGTGAAAATTGGGAATGGAAGTCAGCATACTTTTCTCTTTCCATATAACAAAGAAAACATCTCCTATCACATCTTCCGATGCTGCTTCCGAATGGAGGAATAGCATGGCAAAGTTGAATAGCCGGTCATAATAATGCATATACAACGTACGAAAAGCCTGCGAATCGCCTTCCGATACTAATCTTAGTATCTGCTGTTCGTTTTCTATACGTTGATTTTTGCTCATAAGCCCCCTTTCTTGTTATAACAGCAAAAGATTATGGTTTGAACTGCAAAGAAACATACTTTATTTTACTTTTCCTAGCTCTTTTTTTGACACTATTCTCTTTTTTCTTTTCATATAGCGCACTTTATGTTGATTTTTGGAAGTATTATAGTGATTTTTGAACATTTGTTTTCTTTGCCTGTACCTACTTTTGCGATCAAAACCCATTAATTATCAATTATTATGCTACTACCAAGAAAAATTGTATTTTTCCTTCTCTTGTTTGTCGGATTATCGTTGTATGCACAACAAAACTGCTTCATCAGCTCGTATGTGCGGGGTAATTTCTACAATCGCGGACGTATTTCTGCGGAAAGTTTAAGGGCGAGTGATGATCTGATTTTTCTGAACGTCCGTCCCAATAAAGACGGGTCGCTTTCGTTTGAAAATCCCCGTATTTTTGAGAATGGGAAAGGAGTGACTAGCTGGGAGGAATTGATAAAGTCTGTCCGTGCGGATGTGAAAGGAACAAAGACAAAACTTCGTCTGGGCGCTGCCAGTGGCGAGTGGAAAGCGATGGTTGCAGATGAGGCGGCCCGTGTTGCATTTGCCAAAAACATAAAGAAGATACTGGAAAAGAATAAGCTCGATGGCATCGATCTGGATTTTGAATGGGCGGAGACTGAAAAAGAGTATGAAGATTACAGTCTGGCTATTCTGAAGATGAGAGAGGTATTGGGAGATAAATATGTGTTCAGCGTATCCCTGCATCCTGTGTGTTATAAGATTAGTAAAGAGGCGATTGCTGCGGTCGATTTCATTTCTTATCAGTGTTACGGTCCTTCGCCGGTTCGCTTCCCGATGGAGAAATACTGTTCGGATATACAGATGGCGTTGGCTTATGGCATTCCAAAGGAAAAGCTGGTGGCAGGCGTTCCTTTCTATGGCGTGACAAAAGATGGCTCAAAGAAGACTGAGGCTTACTTCAGTTTTGTGCAGGACGGGCTGATTACGGGGCCGGCACAAAACGAAGTAACCTATAAGGGAGACGTGTATGTCTTTGACGGGCAAAATAATATCCGTGCCAAGACACGTTATGCGATGGACCAGCAACTCAAAGGAATGATGAGCTGGGACTTGGCTACGGATATGCCGCTGAATGACAGCAGATCGTTGTTTAAGACGATGGTGGAGGAGTTGGGGAGGTGAACTGCTTCAGATAATCTGAAGGAGAGACACCAAACTCATCCTTAAAACATTGACGGAAGTAGCCTGTACTGTTCATTCCTATTTTATAGGCTATTTCCGAGATATTATATTTTCCTTCGAGGAGTAACCGTTCCGCATTCTGCATTTTTACTTTCCGGATGTATTCGTTCGTAGAAAGTCCGGTCAGCGCTTTCATCTTCCGGTAGAGCGTAGAGCCGCTCATACACATCTTGTCGGACAGGTAAGTGATATCGATCTTTTCCGAAGAAAGGTTATCCTCAACCAGTTGCGTGATTTTCTCAATGAATTCGTTATCCAGTTTGCTGAGCGCCTCGGTGATTATGGAACGCTTTTCATCCAAATGAGAATTGGGGTTATGATTCGTTCCGGCCTGCTGGAATTGAGCAATCAGTTTCTTTCTCGAATCAAGCAGATTGTTGATGCGGCTTCGCAGCAGTGAAGCACTGAAAGGCTTGGTCAGATAAGAATCCGCTCCCACTTCGTATCCTTCTTCTTTATCCTGCAATGAATCTTTGGCCGTTAGCAGGATGACAGGGATGTGGCTGGTACGCACATCCTCTTTTAGTTGACGGCATAGCGTGATGCCATCCATTACCGGCATCATGATATCGCTTACTATAATATCGGGAATACGGTTGAGAGCCTGCTGTTTCCCTTCCTCACCGTTGCTGCCTGTGATTACTTCGAAAGAGTCGGAGAAAGATTCGGCGATGTATTTCTGTATATCTTCATTGTCTTCTACAATCAGCAGGATAGGTTTGCTCGTTTCCGGTTCCGTATTTTGAGAATCTTCCGGAACAGCTTCTGATATCATTTCCTCCTCTGTTTGCTTCGTAGAGTCTCCATGCAAAGCGTTGGGGTAGATATTGTCTGTTAATAAGCTGATATAGAAAGTACTTCCTTCGTTCTGTATGCTTTCCACCCGGATTTCGCCTTCGTGCAGTTCTACAAGATTTCGGACTAAAGCCAGTCCGATACCTGTGCCGGATGCCTGATGCTTGCCGCTTTCCTGATAGTAACGGTCGAAAACATGAGGCAAGGCTTCCGCAGAGATTCCGTATCCCGTATCACTGACTTTAATCTCCGTATAAGTGACCCCGTTTCGTGTGGTGGGATACAAGCTCAAGGTTATTTTTCCCTGTTCCGTATATTTGATGGCATTGGAAATCAGATTATCGAGGATAATGGTGATGATTTCTTTGTCAAAGAACAGAGGCATTTCTTCTTTTTCTATTTGAATCTGAAAGTCAATCGCTTTCTTTTGGTTGAGTTCTTTGTATTTGAGTCCGATTTCATGAATCAGGGGCGCAATGTTGCCTTTACAAACACATAGCTTTTTGTTCTGCGTTTCCGTTTTCCGGAACTCAAGAATCTGATTGATCAGGTTGAGCAGCCGGAGGGCACTCTGGTGGATGACAGAAAGTTTCTGCGCCTGTCTGGTCGGCAGTGATGTGTCTTTCTGCATATCTTCCAGCGGACCGAGGATCAGGGTTAGTGGTGTGCGCAGCTCATGAGTGATGTTAGTATAGAATCGCAAACGTTCCTGATTCAATTCTTGTTCTTGTTCGTGGTTTTTCTTTTCCAGGGTATAGAGACTTTCGAGGTCTATTTTCTTCTTATAGGCATGGATAATAGTATAAATAATGCTGATAGTGATCAGAATATAAATAAGTTTTGCCCACCAGGTCAGCCAGAGAGGAGGGTTGATATGTATCCTGAGAGAGGTCATGTCCTCCGACCAGTCCTGATTGTGCAGGCGGGCTTTTACCAGAAACTCATACTTGCCGGGAGGAATATTACGGAAGGTGACGCTGTTTTGCTCGTTGATCGTATACCATGAGTTTTCAAGTCCTTTCAGCATATAGGCATATTCCACTTGGTTGGCCAGTGAATAGTCCTGTACGTTGAAAGTAAGATTAAAACTATTTTGTTCATGAGTCAATTCTATCTCTCCTTCGGAAATGGGAATAGCGGTTTCGTTCTTCTCCCGACTTGTGAGTCGTCCGGGAATTCTCACTTTAGTGATAACCACAGGAGGAATCTGCGGACTGTTTATGGCAATATCGGGGTTGAAGAAACACAATCCGTTGATAGAGCCGAAATAGATGAGCCCGTTATGATCTTTGGTAACGCATCCGCTGATGAAACTTCCTTGTGGGATGTTGTTGGAGTGATCGTAGGTATAGAAACATTTTTTAGAGGTGATATAGCAACTGATGCCGGTATTGGTACTTGCCCAGATGTTGCCGTTCTTATCTTCACTGATAGCTCTTATATGTGTATTGGGCAGTCCTTCTTTTCTTTGAAAAACCTGATAGTCAAAATTGCGGGCCGAAGGAAAACATACCAGCCCCTCACCGGTGGCAAGCCACATCTGACCTTTGCTGCTCCGGTATATCTGATTAATCGTATTGGAACAAAAACCTTCGTATTGGTTGAACTTCCTGACCAGTTGCATATCCGGCGTATATATCCCGACTCCTCCTCCGAAAGTTCCTATCCAGAAACGTCCTTCACTGTCTTGGGCAATGCTGCGTACAAAGTTTTCCAGCAACTGGCTGTTGGAGGTGTCATAATGATGAATCACCTTCTTGCTGGCAAGGTCTACAACGAACACCCCTGCGTGAGTTCCTATCCATATCTTTTTATTCTTGTCTTCATAGAAGACGCGTACGTCGAGAAGCTGATTCTTTTCCAGTTCGATGATCTGAAACTTCTTCAGTCTTGTATTGTAATAGCTGATGTTGCCCAGATAGGTGCCGAACCATAGGTTGCCTTCCGAGTCTTTCAGCGAACAAAGCACTGAGTTGGACAGGAGTTCTCTGTTTTCTTTATTGTAAATGGCCACCCGTTTTCCGTTTTCGAATACGTTAATACCTCCTCCGTCAGTTCCTATCCACAATTTTCCTTGTCCGTCATCGCAGACGCTGCTAACGACTTTGTTGCTCAGCGAACTTTCATTCATTTGGGTGGGTGAATAGCTCCATGTATGGAATGCGGGAGGAGCATTGCTGATAAAGTTGATTCCTCCTCCCCAAGTCCCTATCCAGATATTATTAAAAGAGTCTTGAAAGATATACCGTGCGCTGGCGTTGGACAAACTGTAGTTATTGTCCCCTTCGCGGATAAACTCAAAGCGTATTTGTTCGGGCAGCAGAAACTGATTTTGCTGTAAGTCCAGTATCATGATCCCGTTCAGTTCTGTTGCAATCCAGAGTTTGTTGTCTTTGAGCTGCTTGATGGAGAAGATATAGCTTGACAATGCTCCGTGATTATTCCCCGGATTGTTATGAAAGTTGGTAAATGTATCTGTATTGGCATTGAACAGAGCCAGACCTTTGCTGGTTCCGATCCATATATTTCCGTTGGTATCTTTATAGATACAACGCACATCGTTCCCCGGAAGGCTGTTCGGGTTTTGAGGATCATGGACGAAGTGTTTCACGGATTTGTCATTCAGGGAGAGGATGCTTAACCCGCCTTCTACGTGTCCGATATATAGTTTGCCATCCTCAGCCTCCGTGGCTGTCCAGGTCTGCTCAGAGGGAAGGGCGGGTACTGTACTTTTGTTATAATGAGTGAATTTCCCGGTAGCGATGTCCAGATACTCTATACCTCTATAATAAGTACATACCCATAACCCTTTGCCGGCTTGTACGGATGAGGTAATGTGAGTGACATCGTTCGTTATCAGACTTTGCGGGTCTTCCGGATTATATTGGTAGACGCTGAAACTTTGTGTCTCGTAATTATAAGCGTTGAGTCCTGCCCGCTGGGTGGCTATCCAGATAACAGGCTGCACGGGATCGGCGTACACTTCATTGAGTTCGTTGCCGGTAATGCTTTGAACAGAAGAAGATTGCTCCTCTTTATAGTAGGTGATAAAGCGGGTTCCGTCAAACTTATTCAGCCCTTCTTCGGTGGCGAACCACAGAAATCCCTGCTTGTCCTGCGTGATACTCAATACATAATTGTTGGATAAGCCTTGTTCTATTCCCAATCTTTGGATGAGGTAAGGGTGGGCTGCCACAAATGTGGCGGATAGCAGGAGGAAGAAAGCCGCAATGTATGTTTTCATCGTTTCAGATATTATGTATTCCTTGATATTCACTCTCAAAAGTACAAATAAATCTTGTATTTAGTATAGACAAATGATTCATTGCATGATTTTCTACCCTTTCTGCATGATTTTTACAGCGAATAAAATAAAACAACTGTAATTTTGCAATCAATCAAATAACCGAATCTAATACTTGCAGAAAATGGAATCTGATTCTTTACACGAACATGATAAAAGCTGGAAGGCATTTTTTATTACCACTCTGTTCATCTTGTGTACAGCGAACGTTTATGCGCAGTCATCCGATACAATCTTTTCCCGATATTTCCGTTATGCACAGAACTTCGCAGATTCGTACCCTCGCGAGAAAGTGAGTCTTCATTTGGATAATGCAAGTTATTACCTTGGTGATACGATTTGGTTCAAAGCGTATGTAGTGACGGCTGAACAAAACTTACCGACGACGATCAGCAAACCTTTGTATGTAGAATTACTGGACCAGTTGGGAAATGTCGTAGAGCGGCAAATTATTCAGCTTACGGATGGGGAGGGAACGGGACAAATCATTTTGAACAATACCTTCTTTACCGGTTATTATGAAATGCGTGCCTATACAAAGTGGATGCTTGCTTTTGATAACCCTTCCTGTTTTTCCCGTGTATTACCCGTCTATCGGAAACGGCTGAGCGATAAAGAGACTCCTCGGAGTATAGCTACCTATCGTATGGACGCTTCGATGAAACAGCGGCCGAAGGATAAAGAGAAGAAGTTTACAGTCCGCTTTTTTCCGGAGGGTGGACAATTGGTGAAAGGCATATCTTCGATTGTAGCTTTTGAAGCCACCAGCCGTGACAAAGGAGCTGCTGATGTAGAGGGAACAGTGGTTTTGCCGAGTGGTGAAGAACTGGCGCATATCCGTTCATTGCATGACGGGATGGGTTACTTTGAGTATAAGCCCGAAGAAAAGGCGGGTGTGGCAAAAATTGATTATGAAGGCTCCACTTATCAGTTTGACCTTCCGGAAGCTCTTCCACAAGGATATGTACTCCGAATCGATAACCGGCGGGAAATGTTGGATATCACTGTAGCCCGCAGTTCACAGGCAATGAAAGACACACTGGCTGTTTTTGTATCTTCTCAGGGGCGACCTTACAAATGTATGACACTGGACTTTGAAGATGAATTGAACTGCCAATTCCGGATTTCGACTAAAGAACTACCGCCCGGAGTGCAACAGATATCTCTGGTCAATCTGAAAGGGGAAACGTTATGCGAGCGTTTTTGTTATGTGATGCCGCGTTCTTCCATGCTCCTTGCCTGTAAAACGGATCACGCCCTGTATCGTCCTTTTGAGCCGGTGACTTGCCGGATTAAAGTGAGAGATCATCTGAATCGTCCGGTACAGGCCAATCTTTCTGTATCTATCCGCAACGGTGTAGAGTCTGATTTTCGGGAATATGATCATTCCATTTATACGGATTTGTTGCTTGTCTCCGATCTGAAAGGCTATATTCATCAACCCGGTTTTTATTTTGAGAACCAGTCTGCCGAACGTTTCAAAATGTTGGATGTCCTCCTATTGGTACGTGGCTGGCGGAAGTATGACCTTTCCCGACTGATAGGTAAACGTCCTTTCTTGCCTCGGTATCTTCCGGAGACCTCGCTGACCCTGTATGGACAGGTCGAATCTTATTTCGGTAAGGCGTTACGGAATGTCGGGGTGAGTATTCTTGCGCGCAGGGATTCGGTCTCTATTGCAGGTATGACAAAAACGGATTCATTGGGGTATTTTAGTGCGCCGGTAGATGGTTTTAGCGGTTCTATGGATGCTCTCATACAGACACGGAACGAGGGAAAGAAGTGGAACAAGCAGGCAGTCGTGAAGTTGTTCCGTAATTTTGAGCCTTCCTTACGGAAGCTTGATTATTATGAGCTGAATCCGGAATGGAAAGAGACGGGTGATTTGAAACAGTTGTTGGACACCTTGGATATTGCTTATAAAGATTCTGTATTCGGACCGGATCATCATTTGCTGGATGAAGTGGTGGTGAACGCCAAGCGCCTGAACTTGTTATTGAAGCAAACTGAACGCTTTGAAAAAGAGATTCTGGGTTATTATAATATAACGCAGGTGGTAGATAAAATGCGTGATAAAGGAGAAGCGGTGTACAATCTGCCTATGCTGTTGAAGGAATTAAATCCTAATTTCAGATTGAGTGATTCATTGAGCCTGCACTATAATAACTCAAGAGTTTTATTTATAGTCAACGGCGGGGTTTTATCTTATGGTAAAACGGATTATGTGTTGGACAAAGATGTGGATGCTATTAAATCTATCATGCTTTATTATGATCAGGCAGGAGGGGAATCTGTTTTTGTGATGAACAAGCAGAGTAATAGAGTGACGAAATTTACAGCAAATAATTTTTGGAGTGGTCGCTGGCAGGATGGAGATTTGAGTGATTTGCCTTTGCAGGATGCTATAGGTGCGGATTCCGGACCAGATGCACTTTGGGGTGAGAAAGATAGAAAGACTATGAAGAAAAGTCCGTTGCAGAAATCGTCAGTAGTAGTTTGCTCCATCACTACGATTGATGACTGGGACCCGAACAAAACTTATAAAGCCCGGCGGGGGATTCGTCATACCTATATACAAGGATATAATGAGCCCTTGGAATTTTATTCACCAGCTTATCCTGATGGCGCTCCTCTCTATACGGAAGATTCTCGCCGCACACTATACTGGAATCCGAATGTGAAAACGAATGAAAAGGGTGAAGCAGTCATTCGATGCTATAATTCCGATAATTCGGCGCCGTTAATAATAAATGTAGAGACATTGTATAAAGGTAGTCCGTCATCATTGAATATCTACTCTATAGATTATTAAACTCGATCTATATTATTCATATTCATATAAAGTCCTGCTAAAGAGGAAGAAAGGAGTTGTGTTTCTTGCAGCCAACGTGTGTAAATCGTTTATGAATGATTCTCTACGTTTTTTGAATGATTTTTATAATGTAAAATCTACACTCATTCGTATCTTTGCTGTAGATAACAACGAAATAAACTAATATCATGAAAATGAAAACTAATATAATTTTTAAAAAACTAAAGTCATTCGTCAATCGATGTCTTTTTCCTGATTATATGTGCTGTTTTATCTTCTTGCGTTTATAACGCTGATATGCCAATAAAGAATTTTTAGTGAACCAATAATTTAATATGTAAAAAGAAAAACGTTATGAAAAGACTATTTCTTCCCTTATTAGGGTTTTTGTCGTTGGTGCTGATGTGCTGTAATGACAACAAGGAATCAGGTACGGATTCCTATGACCCGAACAAACCTGTCACTATTGACTATTTTACGCCGGATACCGGTCGGGTAGCAGAGAAAGTGATTATTATAGGTAATAACTTTGGAAATGACAAATCTGCGGTAACCGTATTATTCACAGATAATATGGAAAAGGAGAACAAGGCTGCCGTAGTGGGAGTAGATAATACTACGATTTATTGTATGGCGCCACGTCAGGCAGAAGGTTTCAATAAGATTACGGTTAAGGTGAATGATCAGACTGTGGTGGCTGATGAGACTTTTAAGTATTCTGTTTCTGAGAATGTATCTACTATTGCCGGTGATTTTGTACAAGCTGATGGTGCCGGTAAAGATGGAAGTCTGGCTGAGGCAACTTTTGGGCAGATGTTTGGTGTAGCTTGCATTGATGAACAGTCGGGTATTGTAGGTCAGGCATGGAATAATAATAGTGTGCGTTATATTTCTATAGACGAAGATGCTGTAATTACTATCCAAAGCGGTCCTGTGGTTGGGAAAGTGGCGGTATCTAATGATAAAACATTGGCTTATGGTGCTACTATTAATGGTGCTAATACCGTTTATGTTTATAAGAAATCGCAGGCATGGGTTCCTTCTCGACTAAGTGATATCAGTTCAGGTACCGATGTTTGGGCTGTGGCTTTGAATGGTGATAATCAATGGTTGTATTATGTAACGGCTAATGGTCGTTTGGGACGTATTGAAGTAGATAATCCGACTCATAATGAGATTTTGTTTGAACATAATGATTTTAGTGGTGGTCCTTTTGCTTACATTGCTTATAGTGCTTTTGAAGATTGTTTCTATGTAACTACTGATAAAAATAAGATTCTGAAAGTTTGGGTAAAAGAAGATGGTACACATGCTTACGAGCAGATTAACCAGAATAATACAGGAACTACAGACGGTTTTTTGGCTGATGAAGCAAAATTCCAGTATTTACGTGGTCTTACAATAGATGAAGATGGTAATATTTTCGTTTGTCAGGGGGATAATAGTCACGTAATACGTAAAATCGCTTATGATGAGAATATGGAGAAAAGATATGTAACTACTGTATTGGGTACATCCACTGTACATGGAACCGATGATGGTTCACCTGATATTGCTTTATTTAATGGACCTCAAGATATTAGCTATGACGGGAATGGTGGTTACTGGATTGCTATGCGCTACGAGCCGGCATTAAGAAAGTATTCAATAGAATAAACACATTAATCAGAATTTAATCATGAAAAAAATAATAAGCATCTTATTTATAATATGCAGTCTCTTTTCTTCTATGGCATACGCTCAGGGAGGGTTGACATATTCCGGTACTGTCATCGGTGAAGATGGATTTGAACTTATAGGCGTGAGTGTTGCTGTAAAAGGAACCTCCATTGGTGTAATTACTGATCTGGATGGAAAGTTCCGTTTAAACAATATTCCTCCCAAGTCTACCATTGTTTTCTCTTATGTAGGTTTTGAGAATAAAGAAGTTAAAATAACAGAGTCTAAAGAGCGTGAGACTATTGTCTTGAAACAAAGTATCAGTAGTTTGGATGAAGTAGTGGTAGTAGGTCGTGGTTCTCAGCGTAAAGTTTCTGTTGTAGGAGCTATTACTTCTGTTGATCCGGCACAGTTGCAGGTTCCCGCCACTTCTGTATCCAATATGCTTCAAGGTCGTGTGCCGGGCATCATTGGTGTGACTCGTAGTGGTGAGCCGGGCAATAACTTCTCTGAATTTTGGGTACGTGGTATCAGTACGTTTGGGGCAAATGCTTCGGCGCTGATCTTGATTGATGGTGTAGAAGGTGACTTGAATACACTCGACCCTGCAGATATTGAAAGTTTCTCAGTTTTGAAAGATGCTTCGGCAACTGCCGTATATGGTGTGCGTGGTGCCAATGGCGTAGTAATTGTAACTACCAAGAGAGGTAAAGCCGGTAAGTTAACTGTAAACTTCAAGACAAATGCCACATATTCCTATTCTCCCCGCATGCCGGAGTATGTAGATGCAGTGGGCTATGCAAACCTTGCTAATGAAGCACGTGTTGTCAGAGGTAAGAATCCGATTTATACTAATTCTGAAATCCAACTGTTCCGTTCCGGTCTCGATCCGGATCTTTATCCGAATGTGAATTGGAGAGATGTGATTCTGAATGACTATGTGATTGACAATCAACATCACCTGAGTCTTTCTGGTGGTGGTACCAATGCACGTTATTATGTAAGTATGGGTATCATGAACCAAGGAGCTGTTTTCAAACAAGATAAGTCGGTAAGTAAACATAATACTAATGTGGATTACCATCAATATAATTTCAGAGCGAACGTAGACGCCAATATGACTAAAACAACTCTACTCTCTTTGAATATGGAAACGATTATCACTAAACGTAATTCTCCGGGATATGGTGATAATAACAATGCATTATGGTCGGCGCAAGCTAATCTTCCGGCAACAATCGTTCCGGTGAAATACTCCAATGGTACTCTTCCATCATTTGGTAGAAACTCGGATGAGGTTTCTCCTTATGTACAGTTGAACTATACAGGGTATAAGATCAGTGAAACACAGGCCACCCGTATGAATGCCAGTCTGAATCAGAAGTTGGATTTCATCACAAAAGGACTGTCTGCAAGAGGCGTATTCTCGTTTAACTATACCGGCTACTTTGACCAGTATCGTACCAAGACTCCGGACTTATATTACGCCACAGGAAGAAAGCAGAATGGAGCATTGATCTCTAAACGTACATCGAGTGCTACTGATATGACTTACAGCGATTATCGCCGCATTGCCCGTCAGTATTATTTTGAAGGAAATATCAATTACGAAAGAATCTTTGGCGAAGACCATCGTGTGACCGGATTACTTAATGCCTACCGTCAGGAAAATAAAGACTCTTATCTGAATAATGATGATGACGACACCACATTGGATGAAAGAATTCGTTCCATTCCTAAACGTTATCAGGCTATTTCTGCTCGTGCTACTTATTCTTATAAGGATACTTATATGTTTGAATTCAATGTAGGATATACCGGTTCCGAGCAATTCAAGAAAGGCAACCGCTACGGGTGGTTCCCGGCAGTAGCTTTGGGATGGGTGCCTACTCAGTATGAATGGACGCGTGAAAAACTTCCGTTCCTCGATTTCTTCAAACTCAGAGCTTCTTTGGGTAAAGTAGGTAATGACCGTATCAAGAAAATCCGTTTCCCGTACCTTTCTACTGTGTCTACCGATTATAGCTCAGTAACATGGCCTGGTAGCACCGTTGGCGAGAGCCGCGTAGGTGCCAATGACTTGAACTGGGAAGAGACAACCAAAATGGATATTGGTGTAGACCTGAAAATGTTTAATGACAAAGTGGAACTGACTGCCGACATCTTTAAGGATAAAAACAAAGGTATCTTCCAGCAACGTGCCAACATTCCTGAAGAAGCAGGTTTTGTAACCAATCCGTATACCAACATCGGTGGAATGGAATCATGGGGATTTGATGGAAACATAACGTTCAACCATAATTTCACCAAAGATTTTGGAATGACAGTTCGTGGCAACTGGACATTCGCCCGCAATAACGTAACCTATTGGGAGCAATCAGGCGTAGTATATCCTTATCAGTCTTTTGTAGACGTTCCTTATGGAGTGCAACGCGGTTTGATATCTTTAGGTTTGTTCAAAGATCAGGCAGATATTGAAAGTAGTCCTGTTCAAACCTATTCTTCTGATGTGCGTCCAGGTGACATTAAGTATAAAGATGTCAATGGTGATGGTGTTATCAATGATGATGATATTGTACCGTTATCCTATTCGAATACTCCGACTCTTCAGTATGGTTTTGCTGCTGAATTCAGATACAAACAGTTTACTGCCAGCATTTTCTTTGAAGGTGTAGGTAAAGTGCAATATTTCTATGGGGGGGCAGGATACTATCCGTTTGCTTGGGAAACGCGAGGCAATGTACTTAACATTGTAGCTGATCAAAAGAATCGCTGGACACCGAGAGAATATTCCGGTGACGCTAGTACGGAAAATCCGAACGCGCGTTTCCCGCGTCTGACTTATGGTGAGAATAAGAACAATAACCGCGCATCTACCTTTTGGTTGGCAGATGGCCGCTATTTCAGATTGAAAAATATCGAGTTGTCTTATAGATTCACCAGCGCATGGTTGCGAGATAAGATTAGTGTACAGAACGCTACCTTGAGCCTTGTAGGCGAAAACCTGCATGTGTGGGATAAGGTGAAACTTTGGGACCCGGAGCAGGCATCGTCAAACGGTGCCGTGTATCCTCTGCAACGGAAATTCACCCTTCAGCTTAATGTGACGTTTTAATCCCGTTTCAATTGTAACATTATCATAAATCGTATAATTATGAATTTCAGAAAAATATATTGCATAGCCGCTATGGCACTGATGTGTTGCACAGGAAGTATGTTTACCTCCTGTGACGACTACCTGGATGTAGACTCATACTTCGATGAGATTTTTGAGCTAGACTCTGTATTTAAACGTAAGGAATATCTGGAAGAATATATCAATGGTGCCGGAAAGTTATTACCTAATGAAGGAGACTTGTGGACCAATGCTTGGTCGCCTTATCAGGGAGCTTCGGACGAGAACTTTACATCATGGAATGACTCCCGTCATAAAGCTATCCAGCTGATGGTGGACGAAGTGACTCCACAGAGTGATTTCTATAATAACTATGGTACTTGGTATAAAGGTATTCGTAAAGCCAACCTCGTCTTGGAAAGAATCAATGAATGTGAGGATATTACTACGAGCGATTTGCGTGACTTTATGGGACGTTGTTATTTCTTGAGAGCTTATTTCTATTATAAACTGGTAGAGGCTTACGGACCTGTGCCCATTGTGCCTGAAACGGCTTATGATGTGGATGCCAGTGCGGAAAGCATGTCATTGGAAAGAGAGACATACGAGAATTGTATTAACTATATCTGCGAGAATTTTGAGAAAGCATACGAATATCTTCCTTCCAGCCGTACGTCTACCCTAGTCAATCTGCCTACCTCGGGAGCGGCATTGGCATTGATGGGAAGAGTAAGACTGATCGAAGCAAGTCCTTGGTACAACGGAAATGAGTTTTATGCTGACTGGAAGCGTTCGGACGGCACCAACTTTATGCCTCAGGTCAAAGACGAATCCAAATGGGGAACAGCCGCTCTTCTTGCCAAACGTTTGATTAAGGGCTCGGAAGCTGGTAGCTTTAAATATAAGTTGCACACTGTTGAGAGAAAACTAGACACAAAACCGCTACCGGAGAATGTGCCTGACGAAAACTATCCTAATGGAGCGGGAGGTATAGATGCGCTTCGTTCTTATGCTTTTATGTTCAATGGTGAAACTCCGGCTTATAATAATGACGAGTTTATTTATATGTGCGGCTACTCTAGTACAGCTGGCGACTCTCCGGCATGGATTGCTACTCCTACGAGCCTGGGTGGTGGTAATGGGTTGAATATTACTTATGCGACTGTGAAAGCTTTCCGTATGGAAGACGGTAGCGACATCAATAACTCACCACTTTATCCCACAAATTACTGGGAAGCCATTGGTGGTAGTTCACAGTCTTTCTCTGACTATACACTTCCATCCGATGCTGCTAAGATGTTTGATAAGATGGAAATGCGTTTCTATGCCAGCGTAGGTTTTAACCATTGCTACTGGAGCGGACTTTCTTACATCGGAACCGAAGGTAATCAAACTAAGCAGACAGTTACTTACTATGCTAATGGTACTGCTGCACCGTCGTCCGATCATCCTGAAGATTATAACCACACTGGTTTTACCTGCAAGAAGTACATTCATTATGTAGAGGATCAGCTGAAAGGTATGATGAAGTCGAAAACTTTCCCGATCATGCGTTATGCAGAGGTGCTGCTCAACTATGTGGAAGCATTGAATGAGTTGGGAAGTAATACATATACCGATGAAGAGAATGGGATTACAGTGAGCCGTGATGTGGACGAGATGGTGAAATACTTTAATATGGTTCGCTATAGAGCCGGTTTGCCGGGGATTACAGCGGATGATGCAAGGGATGTGACTACGATGCGGGATTTGATTAAGCGTGAAAGACGTGTGGAGTTTTTCTGTGAAGGCAGACGTTATCACGATTTGCGTAGATGGGGAGATGCGATCGATGCATACAATGAGCCTGTAACAGGTATGAACATTGCTGCACGTAGCACAGACCGTAAAGCATTCCATACGGAAACAGTGATCAATAATACTCGTTCGCATCGTGTATTCTCTTATAAAGATTACTTCCTGCCTATCCCTCGTACAACGATGGATAAGAACCCGAAACTGGTTCAGAATCCGGGATGGTAATTTTGCACACGAAGTACAGAATTAATAATTAAGTAAAAAACGTTTGTTATGAATATCAATAAAATACTATATCCGATACTTTTGTTATTGGTCGTTTTAAGTAGCTGTGATTATGAAAGCCCGCTTGATAAGGAGCAATATAAGAAGACGCTCTATCTGATCGGCGCTTCTAGCAATCTTGTGACTAAAGAACTTGCTTATAGCAGTGAAGTGCAGGAAGGATTCATTACAGTGGGTGTAAGTGGCTCTCTTTTGATTGACGGGAATGTGGATGTGACTCTGGAAAGCCATAACAGTGTAATTGACTGGTATAATAAAAAGTTCAAGTTCCTTGCCACCGATATCAAATATCAGGGACTTGCTGCCAGTGCTTTTGAGGTACCTTCCTATACTACTACATTGAAAGCCGGCGAAACTTATGCGAGAGTTCCCTTTAAAGTTAAAACAGAAGGTCTGGAGTGCGATTCGCTTTATGCGATAACTTTCAAGATTGCTTCTTCTTCTGCCGGTTATGAGATCAACCAGAAGGACTCGGCACTTATTGTATCCTTCAATCTGGTAAATAAATACTCAGGTAATTACATCTTCAAGGCTCTTCGGCACGAACTGGATAGTAATGATGAAATAGTTGCATCCACTTCTATTACTATAGTCAGAACATTGAAAGCTACAGAAGAAAATGCAGTACGTTTCTATAACGAGCAACAGGCGGAAACAACTGCCAATATCAAGAAACATGCTGTTGTACTGAAAGTTGATGCTGGTAACAATGTCAGTATCTCGGCATGGGAGGACTTTGACTTGATTGATGGTACATGTACTTATAATCAGAACTCGAAAGTCTTTAATGTAGATTATAAGTATACTGCGGATGGCAAGACTTATCAGATGGTGGGTACGTTTACCTATCAGGATGAAGATGCAGGTAGCAACTAAATGAGCTTATAAATCTAGTAACTGAATTAGGTTATCAGCAAGGTAGAAAAAGGTGTTGCTTTAAGTCGATGAAATAATAACTGGCAGGTTCAAGGAATTCTTAAACCTGCCAGTTTGTTTTTATTCAGCCTTATAATTTGTGACATTGCAAGATTTGTGGTAGTTTTTGGTCGTTTTGTATTCCCCAAAGTTAGCCGTAATCACGTATTTTTGTACTATCACTTTAAAAATTATAAAAAACAAATTTCACGATGAATTATAAATTACTGTCAGTCGCCTTAGCTTTCTTATATATAGGTATGGCAGGCGGGTGTTCCCAACCCGCCCCCGACCTACGTTATCAGATTGAAGTGGACAAACCTCTGCAGACAATGGAACACTTCGGCGCTTCCGATGCCTGGAGTATGCACATCCTTGGCTTGTGGCCGCAGGAGAAACAGAACCAGATAGCCGACTGGCTTTTCAGCACAGAGAACGATGCGAATGGAAAACCGAAAGGAATCGGCTTGTCTCTGTGGCGTTTCAACGTCGGGGCGGGCAGTACGGAACAAGGGGAAGCCAGTCAGATCGGTTCTTCGTGGATGCGTACCGAATGTTTTCTGCAAGCCGACGGAACCTACGACTGGAACAAGCAACAGGGGCAACGCAACTTTTTGAAACTGGCAAAAGAACGGGGCGTCACTAAATTCCTCGCATTTCTGAATTCCCCTCCCGTATATTATACTCAGAACGGTCTGGCTACCAATACCGGTCGTGGAGGAACCGCCAATCTGAAGCCGGAATGTTACGAGAAATATGCCCGTTTCCTGGCCGATGTAGTAGAAGGAATAGAGAAGCACGACGGAATAAAGTTCAACTATATCTGTCCTTTCAACGAACCGGACGGGCATTGGAACTGGGTAGGGCCGAAGCAGGAAGGTTCTCCGGCAACCAATCGGGAAGTAGCCCGGACCGTCCGTCTGTTAAGCCGGGAGTTTGTGAACCGGAAAATGGATACACAGATTATGGTGAACGAGTCTTCGGACTATCGCTGTATGCTCCGTACCCATCAGACGGACTGGCAGCGTGGCTATCAGATTCAGGCTTTCTTCTGCCCGGACAGTGTGGATACGTATTTAGGTGATACGCCCAATGTGCCCCGACTGATGCTTGGTCATAGTTACTGGACAACGACTCCTCTGAGTGAACTGCGTGCCATGCGCTGCCAACTGCGTGAAGCTCTGGATAAATACAACGTCGGCTTCTGGCAGTCAGAAACCTGTATCATGGGGAATGACGAAGAGATAGGTGGCGGTCACGGCTTCGACCGTACGATGAAGACGGCACTTTACGTTGCCCGTATCATCCATCATGACATCGTGTATGCGGGAGCGAAGAGCTGGCAGTGGTGGCGTGCCGTCGGCGGTGATTATAAAGACGGGCTGATTCGGGAATACACGAATGATGACTTGAAGGATGGTCGGGTAGAAGACTCCAAACTCATGTGGGCTTTGGGTAATTATAGTCGTTTCATCCGTCCGGGAGCTGTCCGCCTGTCGGTTTCTGCTTTCGATCAAGCGGGGAATTTAATCCCCGGAGGCGATACGGACCAAAAAGGACTGATGTGTTCTGCTTATCAAAATGCGGACGGCTCATACGCTGTTGTTCTCATTAACTATGCGCAGGAAGACAAAGAGTTTTCAATCAATAAGATAAATGGCAAGAAAACTCGATGGCAGGTGTATCGCACTTCGGATGTAGAAGGAGAAGATCTGCTACCCGTTGAGAAAGTGAAGAGTGGAAGAACAGTTCGGATTCCGGCACGTTCGATTATAACTTTATTGAATCAATCGCTTTAATATAAGAGTCAATTATGGGTTTGTCCGGTCGAATAAAAGGCCGGTATGTCGCCTTTTTCTTTTTTAAAGTATTACATTTGTACGCCCGTCCATTGCTAACCAAGGCAATGGACGGGCGCAATGCATAAAAAAGGAGGCATTTTATGAACGATAGAGGAAATATTGTCATTTATCAGACAAAAGATGGGAAGACTTCAATTGATGTGAAGTTGGAGGATGAAACAGTGTGGCTGACTCAGGCTCAAATGGCAGAATTGTTTCAGAAGGATCGTACTGTTATAGGCAGGCATATTAATAATGTCTATAGGGAAGGTGAACTTGAACGTGATATCACATGTGCAAAATTTGCACATATGGGTAGTTATAGTGACCAACAATATGAGACGGCTGTTTATAATTTGGATGTGATTATCTCCGTCGGCTATCGTGTAAAGTCGCAACGCGGCACTCAATTCCGTGTTTGGGCAAACAAAGTTTTGAAAGAATACCTGATTAAAGGTTATGCCATCAACCAGCAAGTAAAGATAGAGCAATTGGAAGACTTGAAGAATACTGTTCGCCTCCTTTCCAACGTCATCGAGCACAAGCAACTAACATTGGATGAGGCTAACGGACTGTTGCGTGTCATCACCGACTACACTTATGGTCTGGACACACTTGATAAATACGATTTCCAGCAACTGGAAGTAGTCTCCACTACTCCCAGCCGGGAGTTTCGTGCCACCTACGAAGAAGCGATGGGCGCTATTCATTTATTACAGGAAAAGTTTGGAAGCAGTGACTTGTTTGGAAATGAAAAAGACCAATCGTTCAAAAGTTCTATCAATACCATTTATCAGACCTTTGGTGGAGAAGATCTTTATCCGAGTATCGAAGAGAAAGCATCCATGCTTTTCTACCTCGTCGTGAAGAACCATTCGTTCAGTGACGGAAACAAGCGTATTGCCGCTTTTCTTTTCCTTTGGTTTCTCGAAAAGAATGGTATCTTATATAAATCCGACGGCTCGAAGCTGATAGGCAACAATACGCTTGTGGCACTCACGCTTATGATTGCCGAGAGCCGGACAGAAGAAAAAGACATGATGGTAAAAGTGGTCATCAATTTAATTAATACGAATAATTGATTTACGGTTCGACTCAGCGCCCACTAGAAAAGAAAAGACTTTTTTAGTCTCACGGTCTCACTCTTTTGTACTAAGGTTCACATAATCAACTGAATAAATAATGAGAGATACTTTTGAAACAGGTATCTCTCACCCTTTTCTCGTCAAAAAGGGGGCATCTCTCATTGCTTTTCTTGTTCTGGTGCAGCATCTCTCACCCTTATTGAAGCCATATTCTTTCTGTCTTTCCCTTATTTTACGTTATCTTCTACTTCCGGCTTACCATAATACCCCGGCATCGGAACATAAACCGGACTCTGACGAGTATTGATATTCTGCAACTTCTTTTCTTCTTTCAGTCGTTTGATATGTCGGGCGGCAGTGGTAAGCGTAAGTTTGCAAAGTCCTTGAAAGTCCGAGCGGGTCAGTATTTGGTTATTACTGAAATACGCGGTCAGCAGTCTGTCTATCTCTTCGTTGGAGCGTGGCACTGAGTGTAACTTCAGTTTACTGCGTTCCACCTTGACGACGCTTACCGAACTTCTCAGTTTTTTATCCGCCTTGAAGCCGATGTTTACTTTGAGTTTCATTTGGTTTGCTTTCAGCTTGGGCGAGGTGATCGGTTCCAGACTGTTCAGCTTTACTTGAAAGTAGCCGATGCCGTCGAGGTGAACACGTTCCCCTTCCCGGAGGCGTGATCCCATAAAGTGGCTCAGCGATTCGAGGACGGCTTTTACATCCCCTTCGGTCAGCGAAGTCGCTTGTTGTATTTCTTTGGCGAGATAGTCGGTGTCGATATGCTGAAAGTTGACTACCCGTGCGTGGTAGAGTTCCTTGTCTTCTTCGTCCTTGGGGTTGGGAGACTTGTAGAGTTCAAATTGTATTGCCATGATACTGTTTATTGTATTTTATTTCTTTTTCTTCTTCTTTGTTTCGGCTGTCAGTTTCTTGATACTGTCAAAATATGCTTCTTCTACAGGCGACAGGGTTTTGACATGATATTTTTGGTATTCGCCCAGCGCTTTTTGTTTGGCTTGTTCGTGAGAGATCGTGCCTGCGTTCTGCAAAACTTGCTCTCCGGTGGTCGATAAGATGAGGTCCAGGTGATGTATATAGTCCGACATATACATGGGCGAACGTTTGATGGCTTGTATTTCTGCGAAGTCGAAGTATCCGGAAACCAGGTTGTTCAGTATCTTCAGTTCCTTTTCATTGAGATAGTTTTTAGCTATCAGTACATCTTCTTTCCGGGGTTGTTCGCCGGGAAATGTGGTCAGTCCCATAAATGGCTTTTCTGCATCGGCTCGTTCGAAGATCACTTCTGCTGCTGTGTGGCCGTGGGCGGCATAGTGTAACTTATTCTGCACGATTTTGAAAAACCGGATGGATTCGTCTGCCTTTGGGTCATAGTCTACACTGGTGGCATACAAGTCAAGAACCTGACGGTAGAGTACTTTTTCAGATGAACGGATGTCGCGTATACGGTTGAGTAGTTCGTACCAGTAACCGCCGCCGCCCATTTCTTTCAGACGTTTGTCGTCCATGGCGAAACCTTTGATCAGATATTCTTTCAGACGTTCGGTGGCCCAGCGGCGGAAGTGGGTGGCTTGTAGGGAGTTGACTCTATATCCGACTGATATGATGGCATCTAAATTATAAAACTGTGTCTTATAATTTTTTCCATCGCTCGCAGTATGTTCCAAAATGGAACTAACTGAATTTTCTTCTAATTCTCCACTTTCAAAGATATTTCTCAAATGCTTTGTGATAGCCGGTCTTTGTACACCAAACAGATTGGCTATTTGTTGTTGTGACAGCCAAACGTTCTCATCCTCCAAACGGACTTCAAGTTGTGTCCTTCCGTCTTCTGTCCGGTATATGATGATCTCACCGTTGTTTTTCTCTATTTCGTCCATTGCTTTACATCGTTATAACATATTCGTCGTTTCTTGTTTGTTATAAAGATATAGCTACCTTTGATCCGCAAAACTAATCATTAGTTTCCGGACTTGGACAGAACTCGGGTTATATAGTGATTGCCTGCTTGCTGTCAAGCGTTCATACATAAGTTATCCTGCCTTTATCTTTGGTTTATGATGCCTGCATTGTTGGATGAAGGTGCTTGCATCATTAGTTGTTCACGGCCGTGGTAAATGTTGCTCACGGCCGTGAAGAGCGTTGATTACGGCCGTGGTAAGAGCTGATCACGGTCGTGAACAACTAGCTATATCAGTAGCAAAGATAAACTATAATAGGGAGATAAACAAAGTATCCCTGCTTCTTTTGGGTATTCGTGCAGCTTGTTCTTTGTGCAGAGGCAATAAGAAGGGGAAATCATTCTTGTATCTCGTGCGATGAAGGAACATAGTCTGTTGGCTGTAGACGATTTTGTTCATCTCCCTTCTATTTACTCATTTTACTTCCTTAATGGTATTCTTATTAGGAAAATATGCCTATATTTGTGGCGTATCTTCTAAAAAAGATATGTTTTATTGATTTGGAGATAACGTTTTTATTATCTGTGATGAGAAATCTGGCACATTTAGCACTAGCAGGTAATAGGCGGTCAGTCTCCACGTCCACATTGTATATATATTTGTTATATATCTCAATGGGCGTGGAGCTATTGCTTATTATTCTAGTGCGGGCTTGCCAGAGCCTCTCATGAGATAGTATAGTAATAGTTTCTGCGCCTTCTTTTTGGAGATACGCAAATACACAAACAAATAAAAAATAGTAGTGATGAATGATTCTACTTGTCCCCGTCCCTGCCTGATGAAGCTTGATTTACAAAGCTCCACCAATAAACTTGCCTTTTTGAAAGACAACTGGCCCAGCTTTGGACAGATTGAGAGTATCGACCGATTATCGGAAACAGAATTACGATGTACCCTTTGCCTGTTGGATGTGGTGCTGGCTGCTTTGGCTAAAGATGAATGTTTCTGTCCGAATCGGGAAATCATTCGTTTGGTATTGACACGTACCTATGTGCAGAATAGGTGTGAGCTATGCGAGACAGAAGAAATACGTTCGAAGTTGATGAAGGGCTTTTGTACATGGGAAAAGAAGAACGGATTGAGCAGGAAGAACGAAATCCGGAGAAGAGGGATTTCTTTCTTTTATGGTGCCATACTGCGCATGTTATCGAAAGTAAACGGGAAACAAGAATAGACGGGATTTGCCCGAAGATAAAAGGTGACCGAAGATAAAAGGTGCTTGAAGTGAAAGATTCTTGAGGTGAAAGATGAAAGATCGGGTGATAGATTGAAAGATCATCTTTCATCATCGGAAGCCCCGATGAATAAGGAGTTTGGCGACCAATGGTGAAAGATGACAGATGAAAGTTTGTTTTTTCGTCAGGAGGTGATTGCGTTTATTCTACTACTATCTGCTTATCCTTATACTGGAAGTGTGCAATGCCTAAATCATTCAGTACATTCAGTAGAGTCTTTATCGGAACATTCCGGCTGAAGCGGAAATGGACTCGTTTGTGTAAAAGGTCTGCAGAATGGCAGATGACGCTGATATTATACCAGGTTCCTATATTTTGCAGTACGGTTATCATTTCGGTGTTGTCATAATAAAACTCATCTTTGGTCCATCCTTCTTTTTCTGTCCGTGTGGCTTTCGTCAGACAGATGTCGCCGCTTGTGGTCAATGTGGCGCATTGTCCGGGTACTATTTCTTTCTCAATGGGAGAGGCTGCTTTGCCGACCTTTACTCGTCCTTGATACAGGGTGACAGCGGGGGCATTGCCGGGATAGGCATTTACGTCGAATACGGTGCCCAGCACTTGTGTCTGCATTTTATCGGCGGAGACGATGAAGGGGCGGTGAGCGTCTTTGGTCACTTCGAAGCGTGCTTCTCCGGTGAGGTTTACGGTGCGGTTTCCCTGAGAGGAAAACTCTTTGGGGTATTCCAGACGGCTGTTTGCACTTAAAAGGACGTGGCTTCCGTCCTCCAATGTGAGGCGGGTGGTCGTGGCGGGCGGGGTAGATACGATGATTCTGCCGTTCTCTTCGATAGTGGTAATTTGTTCCGGTGCATGGAGGGCGGTGAAGATTTCGATGTTCTGCAGGATGCCGTCCTTGTCTGTGATGTGCCAAGGGGACCAAAGTAACAATAACAGGGCAATGGCTGCTGCCACACCACCGGATAGACAGATGCGGAGATAAAGTTTGCGTTTCTGCTGTGCCTGCCGTTGCAGGAATGTGCTCCATTCTTCCCGGACTTCGTCCGGCAGAGGCAGATCACCCAACGCTTCACCAAAGGCATTTTGCAGACGGCGTATTTCTGCGTTTTCAGAGAATGGGGTTTGGTTGTCCGTTGCCAGTCCACAACTGTTGCTGTCTGCCGGTTCGCAACTGTTGCTGTCTGTCGGTTCAGAACTATCGCTGTCTGCCAGCCTGCAACTGTCGTTGTCTGCTGTCAGTCCGTAGCCGGAACCTTCTTCTTTGCTGGTACGTTTTTCTTTTTCTTCCATAGCGTGTCCTCCTTCTTTATTCTTTCATGGCTTCGCGTAGTGTACGCAATGCTTTGGATATATGTTTTTTTTACCGTGTCGGGACTGATGCCGAGTTGTTGGGCGACTTCCCGATAGGTGAGATGTTCGTAATAGCATAGCTGCAGGATGGTGCAAGTCGGTTCCGGCAGGCTTCGGGCTATCGTTTCCGCTTTCTGCAACAGTGCTTCGTGTTCCCGATAGTTACTTTTTACATCGGCCAGCGTCGCTTCGTAGAGTGCTTTCGCATTGTCCCGTTCCACTTGCAGATGCTTCATCCGGTTGAGGCAGGTGTTGCGGACTGCTGTATAAATCCAGCCTCCGCGGTCGGCCTCGTCCAATTGGTCGAAGTGTTTCCAGGCCTGTTCCATCACTTCGCTTACGATGTCCCGTGCTTCCTCTCCGTCGCCCATCAGTTGTGAGGCGTAACGGACCATTCGCGGGTACATTTCCGTAAACATTTGCCCGAAGGCCTCTCGTTTTGTCTGGTTTTTATGGAACAGGAACATTCTTTATCTGGATTCTGAAGCTGCAAAAATAGTATTTTTCCCTGAGTTCGACTAAAAAATCAGTAGTAACCTAAGTAGGGGGCTGATTAAAAAGTCGGTAGTAACTTTAATGTGTTCACCTACCACCTCCCCCTACGGGTACTCCTCCTTCCCGAAGGAGGAGATTGGGAATACTATTGACTTTTTAGTCAGCCTCTCTTGTAATGGAACCGACTTGTTGGTCATCTTTGTGAAACCGGGAATTACAAACGTGACTTTTCGCTTGCTCCGGCTCCGGTTCCTTTATATTTGCTCTTTGTGGCGTTGAACTGATAGCTCAGCCGGATACCGAAGCGCTGCTGATCGGTATATTCACGACTGGAACTGAAGGTACGGTCGCCATAGATGGTGAAGTATCTGTGGGCGGTGTGAAAGATGTCTTTCGCGGTTAGCGATACTTTCAGCGCCTGGTCTTTCAGGAACGATTTGGTCAGTTGGGCATCTACTCTTCCTTCGGTTTTCCAGATGGCGTAACTTTGTTTGGCGCCGGGCGCCAGTTCTCCTTTGATGTTGAAGAACCAACCTTTAGGGAAACTGAAGTTGTTATCAAAAATGAAATAGAATCGCGGTTCATTCCAGTTTTGGGTGATGCCTATGGAGGTTGCGTGAGAGTTGAACCAGTCAATACCGGTGGTGAACTGAGGCTGCCATATGCCGATCTTTGGCGAAAGGACGATGCTGCCTCCGTATCGGTTGGAATGCGGAATGCTTGCCCTGCCGAACAGCAATACACCGGGATGGTTGATGTCGTCATACGGTCGGGTGTAGCTGGTGTACATATTCCAGCAATGGTCGTAGTTGAGGCTGAAGTTGATCCATTTCCATCCGGCATCAAAGAAAGTCGCACGATGTATCTGAGGAACGAGAAACGGGTCTCCGCTCTGGTAGGAGTACTTGTTCTGATAGGTGACGGCGCTGGTGAGCATGTCATAACTGGGACTGTATTTCAGCGTCCGGTGAGAAAGGGCGAAGAACCAGTTGCCGGAGGTGTATCTGATGCTGACTACCGGTATCCAGTCGCGATAGGTGGGGCTTTGGTCGTCTTGGTGAATCCCTTTCTCGTAGTAATCTGTTTGTTGAAATTCATAGCGCAGTCCGGCAAGGATGTTGAACTTTCCCAATGGCAGGCTGTAGTCGATGAAGCCGGAGAGCATCGTTTGTTTGATGCGGTCGTCGGCATCGGCGGAGAAGCCGCTTTGGAGAAATACGTCGTGGCGGTTGGTGAATGTCTCTTCTGTGCCGAAACTGAGTTTGCCTTTCCAGAGTGGGGCGGTGAGCAGGAGTTTGGCGGCATAGAGGTGGTTGCGTACGCGGTTGCTCGAAGTGGCGTCTTCGATTCCGTTGTTTTCGGCATATTGACGGATGCGGTCCCGGCCGTACAGGTAGTCGGCGTTGAAGTCGATGTTCCATTTGCCGAAAGTGCCGTTGTAGTATCCGTTGGCTGCCTGCCACCAGCCGGTGTGGGCATCTGTTTGGCGGAGAGCGTGCAGGTGGTCTACTTCTTTGCCGTCTTGCAGGATGAGGGTGGTCCCTTCATTGGTAGTATGTGCATTGCCTATGTTCGTGCCGGGCATATAGCGCATACCGAATGACTGGTCTTCGTCGATTTCGTAGTTGAATCCCAGTTCGCCGTTGAAGGTGCGATAGGTTTGTTTGCTTTTGTCTTCTGTCGATTGGTTCCAGTTGGATGAAGCATAAATGTCCTGGCTGGAGGTGCCCGTTCTGTAATTGTTGATTTCCGCAAAGTCGCCTTTTACGAAAATATCCAGTCCGCCGGTACGGTAGTTCAGGGATATGCCTTCGTTGCCGATCGGTTCGCGTCCTTGCGAGTAGTCGGTGTAGAAACTGCCGCTCATTCCCTGTCCGCGTTTGCGGATGGTGCGCAGACGGATGACAGCGCCTACCGAAGAGCCATATTGTACGCCTGGTGTGGTGATGATTTCTGCCGATAGTATTTCATTGGCTTGCAGACGGTCCAGTTCGGTCTTGTCTCTAACCTTGCGGCCGTTGATATAGATTTCAGGAGTTCCTCTGCCCAGTACGGTAAATTCTCCGTCCGAGCCGGTGACAAAAGGGAGGTGGGAGATCATTTCTTTGGCCGATCCCATCAGTGAAAGGGGCGTTCCGGCTATGTTGGCTGTCAGTGTTCCGTCTTTCCGTTCTATCAGCGGGCGGGAGGCGGTGATGACTACTTCTTTCAGTAGCTCTGTGTCGGGTTGCAGGCGAATGGTGTTTTGTTGCCGGCAGGGGATGATTTGCGGGCGGTATCCTATGTAGGTCGCTTTCAGCAGACAGTCTTCTCCCGCTACCGGGGGCAGATGGAAGGAGCCGTCTTCTTCGGTCACGCTTCCGGCAAGGAAACTGGAATCGGCGGCAAGGGCGAGAATGTTGACAAAGGGCAGGGGGGCTCCTTTTTCGTCATATACTTTGCCTGCTATGGCGATGGCTTTGTCCGATTTCTTCCGCTGCACGACGAAATACTCCTCCCGTTCGATGCAAAGGAAGGGTTTGCCGGCCAGTACAAGGTCGATGGCTTCGCGTTCCGTCTTTTCGCGGATGCTGACGGTCACCCGATAACTTTCTGTTCCGTTGTAGGTGAAGAGGATGTTTTTTCCTCCTGCCTTTTCCAACTGCTTCAGTGCTTCGGGCAGGCTTTCGTTCTTTAGCTCTAGTGAAAATTTCTTGATGGCGGTCTGCGCCTGCAAAGGGGAAAGGGCAAAAAATAAACCGTATCCCATCAGTAACCAGCTGATTGCTGTCCAAGTAAAACCAAACTGTCGTATCATACTTCTGTTTTAATGATTTTACTTATACTACAACCAAGGTGTCTGATCGGGTACGGTTTATCCGTTTTATTTTTCGATGTTTATTTCAACTTCTTCTGATACTCTCCCGAACGGAGGATTTCCAATGCTTTCTGCACGCTTTCGTTCGTTGTATTCATGACGCGGAAATATTCGTTCATATCCCAGAGGTCACGGGCTATCAGTGCTTTGAGCTGTGTCTTGATCAGCGGAAGTGCCTTCTGATACTGCTCTTCGTTAAACTTCACCCCTTCTTTCTCACCCATTTCGCGGAGGGTGGCGAGCATATCGTCGGCAATAACAAACTTTTCGTTGAAGCTGTCGAACTTCTTATATTTATCGGCCAGTTCCTTGCGGTGGTCTTCGATGAATTTCATTGTGAATTTGATGATGACTCCTTTGCCGACCAGTTTCCGGTGATAGTCCGTGTAGAGTGTCGTATCAATCGGAACGAAGTAGTCCGGCATGATGCCACCTCCGCCGTAGACGGTACGTTTCAGTTTCTTGGTCTGCACTTTCAATGAGTCGGGGAAGTGGATGCTGTCGGCATTCATCAGTTCTCCGTGGTTGAAGCGGTCTATCAGGTCTTTATTGTAATCGGTCGAGCTGTCATACGGCTTTTGGATGCAACGACCGGCAGGGGTGTAGTACCGTGCAATGGTCAGTCGGATCATGGAGCCGTCCGGCAGGTCGATAGGACGTTGCACCAGTCCTTTGCCGAAAGAACGTCGGCCTACGATGATACCTCTGTCCCAGTCCTGCACTGCGCCGCTCACGATTTCGCTGGCGGAAGCGGTGTATTCGTCTACCAGTACGATGAGGCGGCCGTCACGGAACTCTCCGTTTCCTTTGGCGAAGAACTCGCTGCGCTGTGCGGTCCGGCCTTCGGTGTAAACAATCAGTTCCTTCTGTCCGAGGAATTCGTTGGCAAGGTCGATGGCGGCGTTCAGATATCCTCCGCCGTTGCCTTGCAGGTCGAGGATGAGGTCTTTCATGCCTTGCTGTTGCAGGCCTTTCATTGCCTTCTTGAATTCTTCGGCGGTGGTTGCGCCAAAGCGGTTGACGCGGATGTATCCGATCTTTGGCTGAATCATGTAGGAAGCGTCGAGACTCAGGATAGGTATCTTATCTCTTTTCACGGTGAACACGAGCGGGTCTTGTACTCCACGGCGGACGATGGTCAGGTTGACTTTCGAACCTTTCGGGCCACGCAGGCGCTTCATGATATCTTCCGTGCTCATTTTTACTCCTGCGATGGCGGAGTCGTTGACGGCAATGATGCGGTCGCCGGCAAGGATGCCCACTTTCTCGGAGGGGCCGTTGCTGACGGGTTGTACGACCAGCAGGGTGTCCTCGATCATCTGGAACTGTACGCCGATGCCTTCGAAGTTGCCTTGAAGCGGTTCGTTCATCTTCTTCACTTCTTCGGCATCCGAGTAAGTGGAGTGCGGGTCGAGCTGTGCCAGCATCTTGATGATAGCTTCTTCTACCATTTTGTCTTCATCTACTTTGTCTACGTAGAAGTTGGAAATCGCGAATTCCGCCATTTGGAGTTTGCGCATGGCGGCGGAGCCGAAACTTTGGGCTTGTACAGCAGACGTTGCCAACAGACAAACCAGGAGGGCGTATACTTTAATCTTCTTCATCATCATTAATTATTATTTCAAGTTTCGCAAGTTACCTTTGCGTTATCCAAACTATCTTCATTCCCCTGAGGCTGACTTTAAAGTCAGCCTCAATAGAGATACTACCGACTTTCAATTTATCTCCATTCCTTCGGGGATAAACTGGCTGATATCTTTGTTGTAAGTCAGCAGCTCACGTACAATCGTTGAGCTGACGCAGGTCAGTTCCGGTTCTGTGAAGAGCAGGATGGTTTCGATGCCCGCCAGTTTGCGGTTAATGTCGGCAATCGTTTCCTCATACTCGAAATCCTTGACCGTGCGGATACCGCGAACGATGAATTGTGCTTCTACCTGTTGGGCAAAGTCTATCGTCAGACAGTCGTAAGACATCACTTTGATGCGGGGATTGTCCTTGTAGAGATTCCGGATCATTTCTTCTCTTTTCTCGATGGGGAAATAGGTATTCTTGTTTTCGTTGATACCGATCCCGATGATTATCTCGTCCATAAAGGTGAGTGCACGTTCCACTACCGAATAATGACCGATGGTGAAGGGGTCGAATGTACCCGGAAATATTGCTTTTCTCATGATGCCAAGTCTTCTTCTATAACCAGATTGTCTATAATAAAGTTCTGTCGTTCCATTGTATTCTTGCCCATGTAGAACTCCAGGAGTTCTTTTACGGCATCTGTCTTACGCAATGTCACTTGTTCCAGGCGCATATCCTTGCCGATAAAGTGCTTGAATTCGTCCGGTGATATTTCTCCCAGTCCCTTGAAACGGGTGATTTCCGGGTTGGGGCTTAGTTCGTTGATGGCGTTCACCCGTTCGTCCTCGCTGTAGCAGTACACCGTTTTCTTCTTGTTGCGCACGCGGAATAACGGCGTCTGCAGAATATATACGTGACCTTTCTTGATGAGGTCGGGGAAGAATTGCAGGAAGAACGTGATGAGCAGCAGGCGGATGTGCATACCGTCCACATCGGCATCGGTGGCAACGATCACTTTGTTGTAACGGAGTCCTTCTATGCCGTCCTCTATATTTAACGCAGCTTGCAGCAGGTTGAACTCTTCGTTCTCGTAGACTACCTTTTTCGTCAGTCCGAACGAGTTCAGCGGTTTACCGCGAAGGCTGAATACTGCCTGAGTGTTTACGTCACGACTTTTGGTGATGGAACCGCTCGCCGAGTCTCCCTCGGTGATGAAGATGCAGGAGTCTTCTTCCATTCCTTTCCCTTTCGGGTCGTTGAGGTGGATGCGGCAGTCGCGCAACTTGCGGTTGTGCAGGTTGGCCTTCTTGGCACGTTCGCGTGCCAGCTTCGTGACGCCTGCGATGGCTTTCCGTTCCTTTTCCGATTCCTGTATCTTTTGCTGCATTACTTCCGCTACGTCCGCGTTTTTGTGCAGGAAGTTGTCCACTTCCAGTTTGATGAAGTCGCCTACGTATTTGTTGACTGTCACGCCGCCGGGAGTCATGTTGGTAGATCCCAGTTTCGTTTTGGTCTGGCTTTCGAAGATCGGCTCTTCCACATTGACGGCGATGGCGGCAACCAGTCCGTTACGGATGTCGGTATAGTCCATGTTCTTGTTGAAGAACTCTTTGATGGTACGGGCGATATGTTCTTTGAAAGCACTCTGATGGGTACCCCCCTGTGTGGTGTGCTGACCGTTGACGAAGGAGTAATACTCTTCTCCGTACTGTCCGGTGTGAGTGAAGGCGATTTCGATGTCTTCTCCTTTCAGGTGGACGATGGGATAGAGGCCGGTTGCCGTCATGTTGTCGTTCAGCAGGTCTACCAGACCGTTGCGCGACAGGATGCGGTGGCCGTTGTAAATGATGGCGAGTCCCGTGTTGAGGTACGTATAGTTACGCAACATGGTCTCGATAAATTCGGGCTTGAAGCAGTAGTTGACGAACAGCGTATTGTCCGGTTCGAAGAAGATAAAGGTTCCGTTGTCCTCTTCGGTGTCCTGCGTCACGTCGGTCTGCAGGTTTCCTTTGGAGAATGTGGCGATACGCACTTTACCGTCACGGTAACTGCGTACTTCAAAACGAGAGCTCAATGCGTTGACGGCTTTCACACCGACACCGTTCAGTCCGACGCTTTTCTTAAATGCCTTGCTGTCGTATTTACCACCCGTGTTCAGTACGCTTACGGCTTCTACCAGCTTTCCCTGCGGGATGCCTCGTCCGTAGTCGCGTACGCTGACGCGGAGGTTCTCTTCAACGGTAATTTCGATTTTCTTACCGGCTTGCATTTTGAACTCGTCGATACTGTTGTCAATGACTTCTTTGAGGAGGACATAGATTCCGTCTTCGGCGTGCGCGCCATCGCCCAGCCTACCGATGTACATACCGGGGCGTGTGCGCACATGTTCCATGTCGCTCAGGTGGCGGATGTTGTCGTCAGTGTACTCTACTGCATTGTTGTTGTCTACAGATATCAATTCGTTCTCTTCCATAGCTGTTATTTAATCTCTTTGGTGAACGCACGGCGGCGCTTATGTTGCTTAGTCTCAAAGTAATCCCATTGTGCCTGAACTTTTCCGTTCAGTTCCAGTTCGGGGTTGCTTTCCGCAAAGATAAAACCTAATTTTTGATAAACCGGAATTAAATCGGAAAATAACAAAGCGTTAACACCTTTATTCTGGTACTCCGGTTTGACTGCTACAAGCAGCAGGTCAAGCATTTTGGCACGGCGTTTCATGAACAGTGCTTTCAGCAGATAGAACCATCCTAGAGGGAGCAGACGGCCGTGTGACTTTTGCAGGGCCTCGGCAAGAGACGGCATGGAGATGCCTACGCATACCAGCTTGTCGTCGGCGTCGGTAATGAGGGTAACCATCCGTAAGTCGAGAATCGGGAGATACATCTTTACGTACTGGTTGATTTGCCGTTGCGTCAGCGGGGAGTAGCCGTAGAGCGGGCTGTATGCTTCGTTCATCAGTTCGAAGATTTCCTGTCCGTAGTCTTTGGCTATTTTTCTTCCGGAGGTGTATTTCTTTATCTTCAGGTTGTATTTTCGTTGAATCAGTTCGGAGATACGCTTGTGCTTGTCGGGGATGGCATCGGGGATGTAGATTTTGTATTCCACCCAGTCGGCGTCTTTCTCGAAACCGAGTCTCTCCATGTGTACGGGGTAATACGGGTGGTTGTAGATAGTAGCCATTGTGCTGAGCTGGTCGAATCCTTCGATCAGCATTCCTTCCGCATCGAAATCGGTGAATCCCAGAGGACCTGTGATGTGAGTCATGCCGCGCTCTTTTCCCCAGTCTTCGACGGTCTTGATGAGTGCGGATGATACTTCGGGGTCATCAATGAAATCTATCCATCCGAAACGGACGTTCTTGCATTCCCACTTTTCGTTGGCGCGGTTATTGATGATAGCGGCCACACGACCTACGATTTTGTCGTCCCGGTATGCCAGGAAGTAATCTGCTTCACAGAACTCGAATGCCGCATTCTTCTTTTTGTTGAATGTGTTGAGCATATCGTCGTAAAGGTCGGGCACGGAATATGGATTGCCCTTATACATCCTGTAATTAAAGCGAATAAACTTCTTAAGTTCTCTCTTTGTAGAGACTTTCTTGATTGTAATAGCCATATCTCGTATTTATGATTGAGGGGCAAAGATACGTGATAATCTTTAAATTACAACGCTGCGGGTGGAGAAAACTGCGTGAGGCGGGATGTACTTTATTCTTCTGCCGCTTTTGACGACAGGCAATAAACATTACCCGCAAAGTCGCAAACAATCATCCTGTTTCCCGATACTGCTACTGTGGAGAAAACCGGTGCTCCGAAGTACAACTTGTCTTTGATAATCCCTGTTGACTGGTCGATAGCGTATAAATACCCGTCGGAAGCTCCGATATAGACTATTCCTTGTGAAGATACAGGGCTTGTTTCTACTGCTGCCTGTGGCGTAGAAGAATAAGGAGCAGTGTATACAAGAGAAGGTAAAGTCTCGGCTCTCCATTTGATGAAAAGAGTCGGTTTGTCGAGAGCGAAGATTCCACGGTCTGCGCTGCCGAAGATAATCTCATGCTCGGTTACGAGTGGAGTAGATGTCACGTCCAGATTGGCGGACAGTTCCTTTTGCTGGAGTACTTTACCGGTTTGAGGTTCTATTAGGAAAAAGCTTTTGGAGGAGATGATCCATAATTTTCCGTCTCTGTAGACCGGAGAGGCACCTCGGTTGCCGAGTCCGTTGTCCGAGAGTTTCCAGAGTTGTTTGCCAGTGCGGATGTCGTTGCCATACAGTCCTCCCCATTGGGTGCCACTGATTAGTACGTCTCCGGCGATGGTTAACGTGGTGGTCGAGCCTTCCCGTTGTTTCCAGTCCGTGTTGGTCCATATCACTTTTCCTGTTTTCAGGTCGTAGGCTGAAAGTCCGGCGCCGATTCCGGCATAAACGATTCCTTTGTCAATTGTCAGTCCTTCGGTCAGATAGGGATAGTTCTTTAAGTTGATGTATTGTTGCCACAGTGGTTTTCCGGATGCTGCGTCGAGGGCGTACAGATTGCAGGAGGCATCCTGGGCTACAACGATTCCATTTTCGCAGGCAATCGTATTCTTTACCGAGTTTTCCGTGCGGAACTTCCATAGCTGTTTGCCGGAATGGAAGTCGAATGCACAAATATAGGTGTTGAGCGACGTGTTATCATCGGTAGTGGCAATGAATACTTTTTGTCCGACGATGAGGGGGGAGGCCATGAAGATGTTACTTCCTGTGTTCGCTGTCCATTGTAGTTGCAGGGGGAGTTTGATTTGGGAATCATTTATTCCGCCGGAGTGACTTGCGTTCTGAAGTAGGGTATTCCAGTCCTTCCCTGTGATAGCAGTCGATTTGAAATCTTTCTGATAAAGGAACTGGCTGGTGGCAGTCGCTTCCTTTCCGTCGTTGAAGGATGAAGTCACTGTCAGGTTCAGTTTCTTTCCGTTTTCGTTAGCAGGTATTTGAATATTTCCGCTCCAGTTCCAGTCGGTGAGGGGCGACAGGTTACCTTTGGCTATTTCCCGGTTGTCTTCCGGATTGCTCAGCAGATAAGAAACAGACGATGTTTTTGCCTGTGAGTTATAGGTGTTGACCGAGACCGGAAGCTGATAGCCGGTTTCCGGATGTATGGGGGCTGCTTGATTCTTCATCGGAGAAACAATAGCGATTTGCGGTTCGATGAAAGTATAACGCAGTTGTGAGGTGAGGTGATCGTTGGCATCTATCTTTATGTCTCTGAATGAAGAAGGGGAGTGATCGATGCCTCCTTTGTCCAGTGTGCCGGTGCAGATGGTATAAATGCCTTTCTGATTGCGGACGTAGTTGTAGTGCATATGTCCGTAGATTTGTGCTTTCGTGTTGAACGTACGGAGGTCGAGGATATCCTTTTTGTTTGTCTTGAATACGAAGTTATCACCGGAAGTAAACAGGTCGTGGTTAAAAAGAACAAGCGCCTGATCTTTCTTCATCAGGGCGAGGTCATTCTTCAGCCAGTTGTATACATCCCTTTGCGTGTAATCGGTCGGGTTGTCTCCGCAGTCGATGGGAGTAACGACATAATGCACGTTGCCGACATCGAACGAATACCATGTCGGGCCATAAATCGATTCATAAAGTTCTTCGCCGTAGTTGCCTTTCACCAGGTCGTGGTTGCCTATGCAGTAATAGACAGGGCAGTCCATTGTTTGTGCATTCACAATTTGATTGTGCACTGTGAGTCCCGGTTCGTAGCAGATGTCTCCGGTATGAATCAGAAAAGCCGGTTGTTCGTTCTTTATGTATTGTTGTAAGTCGGTGACCCAACGCCCCACTCCTCCGGTCACTTCCGTGTCGGTAATTTGGATAAAGGAGTGTTCTCTGGTCTTGGTCCGTTCGCTTTCGGTCACTATAAAATCATAGCTTTTTCTGTCCTCCTTGACAGGGAGGTAGAATTGTTGTGTCTCGAATCCGGCAGGTGTAGTAATGCTGATAAATCGGGTTTTCTTGAATCCCGATAGTGAGAACCGGCCTTTTTTATCTGTTTTTACTACGTTCATTCCGTCTGTTACCATCACTCCCGCCAGCGGTTTGTCTCCTTTGTCGAATGTGCCCGATTGATTGGTGTCGACATAGACGGTTCCTTTAAATTGTGCGCACAGCGGAAGATATAGTAAAAATGACAAGAGTATTACGGATAGTCTTTTCATGATCGGTTCTCTGTTTTATTAGGCACGGATGACACGGATTAACGCGGTTTTTAATTGACCGATCTCTTAAATCCGTGAAATCCGTGTCATCCGTGCCTAAATTTATGATATAAATTAATTATGCTGATACTTATCGTATTTGTTTCATCTCTTCGTTGTATCTCGCTTCCTCCTTACACAAAGGCTTGTACCAGGTCTTTCTTAATATCAGCGTGGTAATCAGAAGCAAGGCGATAGAACTCCAGAGTCCTAACTGTTCGCGGACAACGAGGTACATTGGGATGATGGTAAGCGTACATTGCCAGATGATTCCTATCGCCACATTGAAGGCATCCCTTTTGAAGTTTTTATTCGCCTGAATATGCGGGTAGCGGGCGATTGCTTTCTCCTGAATCGGTTTCCACCATCCCCACGGGCGTACATTGACATAGAAGTTGATCAGAGTCTCTTCATCTGTAGCCGGAGCACTGTAAGTCCCGATGATACATCCGATCAGAGAGACGCCGAACAGTACGGGGAAGAAATAAAGTACCCATGCATCCGGAACGGTAAATTTCATCACAATAGCGGCCACTACTCCGGCAGTCATTCCCCAGAAATAACCTTCACCGTTGAAACGCCACCAATGCCATTTCAGCACGTTGGCTGCGATGTATCCTCCGAACAGTGCACCTACAATCCACTGGAAGATTTCATTGATATCTTTCAGGAAGAATCCGATGACAGTGCTCACCACCACTACTGCCACAGAGATGACATAACTGCTGCGTATCTGAGTTTTCACGCTTGCTTTCGGATTGATGTATTTCAGATAAATATCATTTACGATATATGCAGGGGCTGCATTGACGGTAGAAGCAAAGGTCGACATGAAAGCTGCCAGTAGTCCTGCCAATAATAATCCTGCAAGTCCTGCCGGAACATATCGTGTGATCAGATGAGGAAGAATCGTCTCAAAGTCTGTGCGGGTCACTTCCATCTGTGTCAGTCCGCCGTCTTCCTTGAAGAAATAGATGGCAAGTAATGCAAATCCCATAATCATCAGATAGCGTGGAATCAACAGCACTACGGATACGGAACCACTCATCATCGCCGCTTCTTTGGGAGACTTGCAGGACAGAATTTTCTGCATATCATAGTTGGGCGCAGGCCCTGCCATACTCATGAAGATGCCTTTGAGCAACGCCATCATGACAAAGATGCCTATCAGACTGTAAGGTTCGTTCGCCATTCGTTCGGTCAGCAAACTCATCCGGCTGCTCCAGTCAATATCGAGCGTCCATCCGAAGAAAGGGGAATCCCATCCGGCAGGTACAAAGGAGTGTATCATATCCGGCGCCACCATCTGCATACCGATCACTACGATAACGATGCCTGCCACCGTCATGATAAGGAACTGCACGACATCCGTCCATACGATGCTCAGCATTCCTCCCAACATGACGTAGAAGGTAGCGATAGCTGTGAAGAAGATACCGTATACATGCGGAACATACTCCGGTGAAACAGTGAAAGGAATGTAGGGTGAGATGACTTCCCAGGGAATAAAGATTTCCATGAACTTGCCTATTCCTATGAATCCGTAACTTAGAAATCCGAGTACGCTTAATAACGCAAATACGACAACGATGGTATGAGAGAGTGTCGCTCCCTTGCCTTTACCGAAGCGGGTTTTGATCCATTCGGCTCCGGTGAGCACATTGGAACGCCGCAACCACACCGACAGATAAACCATGAGGAATATCTGATTGAATACCGGCCACAGCCAGGGAATCCAGAGACTTTTGAATCCGTAGGCAAATGCCCAGTAAACCATTAGCATCGTACCAGTGATGTCGAACATCCCGGATGCATTGGACAGGCCAAGCATATAGAAGGGCAGTGATTTGCCTCCCAGGAAATAGGAGTCCATATTTTGTGCGGCCCGTTTTTTCAGTATGAGTCCGATGACAATCATGGCAATGAGGTAGGCGCAGATGATCAGAAGATCGGATGTGTGTAATTTCATGTTGCTATTTTGATTAGGTTTTGTACATTAATAATCTATCAGGTACAAAAGTAGGTCGAATGTGGGGAAGAAACAAATATTATTTTAACTCATACTGATACTATCTGATACTATTTATCTGACTTCTCAGGCTTTAATACCTGACACGTCAGGTGTTAATACTTGACGTGTCAGCTGTTAATACCCTGCAACTCAGTTGTTAATATCCATCATGCAGAATGGAACATCCTGAGAGACAGATGATAATACTGCTTCCGGAACTATAATATAACGGCATTTTCCGACATCACGAGCTTATTGGCTTCTATGATATCGTATATGTTTTTCACGGAAGTCGTGGAACGGAGTCTGTCTTCCGGTGTATGCCGGCAGTAATCGATTAGCCGTTCGATCGTAGAAGTCGCTACGTGCATCCGTGTGTCGGAGGAAGCATAGTAGATGTATACCGTTCCGTCTTCATCTGCGATCCATCCGTTGGAGAATAACACGTTGGATACATCTCCGGTTCTTTCTTCTCCCACGGGTGCCATGAAGTAACCTCCCGGCTGGGCTATCACTTTACTGGGGTCATCTAAAGACGTCATATACAGATATAGGACATATCTGAGCCCGGCAGCACAGGCACGGACTCCGTGTGCCAGATGTAGCCATCCTTCGGGAGTCTTGATGGGATGAGGCCCTTCACCGTTTTTCACTTCTTTGATCGTGTGATAATGGCGCTGTTCTATAACGATTTCCTTCTTGACCACTGCATGAGTGATATCGTCTATCAATGCCCATGAAATACCGCCTCCGCTGCCTGCATCGATGAATCCGTCCTGCGGACGGGTGTACAATGCATATTTGCCGTCTACGAATTCGGGGTGCAGCACCACATTCCGTTGCTGGCTTTGGGAGACGAGGTTGGGCAGGCGTTCCCAGTTTTTAAGGTCCCTGCTGCGTATGATTCCTGCTGCTGCAATGGCCGATGTGAGGTCTCCTGCGGGGGCGTCCGGATCTTTGCTTTCCGAGCAGAAGATACCGTATATCCATCCGTCCTCGTGTTTTGTCAGACGCATATCGTAGACGTTCGTTTCTTCCGGATATAGGTCCGGCAGTTGTACCGGATATTCCCAGAAGCGGAAGTTGTCGATACCATTGGGACTTTCTGCGATGGCAAAGAATGATTTGCGGTCATGCCCTTCTACTCGTGCCATAATAAGATATTTCCCGTTGAATTTGATAGCGCCTGCATTGAATACGGCGTTAATGCCGAAACGTTCCATCAGATAGGGATTTGTTTCCGGATTGAAGTCGTATCTCCACTCCAGCGGGGGGTGGTCTGCTGTCAGAATGGGGTATTTGTATCGTTCAAAAACACCATTGCCGGGCAGTATCTTTTCATTTTCACGTGAGATGAGCTCATCATATTCTTTAGTGAGAATATGTAGTCTGTTATCATATCTATTCATATCAATTCATAAAATTAGAGTAAAGCATCGGCTTGCGATCCTTTTTGTATTACTTGACAGGACAAAAGAGACTGTTTACAAGCCAGACATACCTGAGATATACGGTGTTGTAGGGACAGTCTCTTTGTACTTTTGTCATTTTGAAAGTATGGGGGTACTTTCAAAAAATACATGTGTCAAGTCTATAAACTATTGTTTGGTAATCATATAAGAGCGGATGGTGCAATTGGGTTCTAAGAAGCTGACCCAGTACCAACCATCTTCCACTTTATCGATCCGGCAATCTTCTATCGGATATTTCACTTTTTTGTCCACTGCATTTCTTGTTACTTTATACAGTACCGCATCACCTTTGTTGCCTTTCGTCAAATCACCTGTAAACTGAACTGCAAAACCGCTGGCATAAGTTCCTGTTCCTTTTATAACAATTTCGGACATATTGAACTCTTCCGAATGAGTAATGGAACCCACTGCCGAGGTAGAGACAGACTGATAAGAAGATGAACCTGCTATTAAGTAACGATATGATGGATTCTCCAGATATAGGTCGTCGATATAGACTATATTGATGCTGATTGACTCTCCTTCCTGGTCTTTGATTGTTACCGTCTTGTTGAAACGATATCTTTTAAGACCTTCGATGATAACATCTGTTCCATTTTCCGCTATCGTGCATTTCAGATAAGTGGCAGAACCATTATTTGTGCAGGTATAGCCTCCGTTACCGTCCAGAATCTTGATTGTCAAAGGTTCACCGACTGTCAAATAAGCAATTTCTTCACTATTGTCAACTACAAGTTTCTTTATTACTTTTACTGAAAATTCCGCACTCTTGTTCAGTCTGTCGGTCACTGTAACTGTTGCATTGCCTGGTGCCAGAGATTCTATCTGTATATGTCCTTCTTCATCTACTGTAGCTTTCACGACAGATTCTTTGTCAACTGTTACTTTGTAGCCTCTGTTTCCTGTATAAACATTGACTGTCTTGTTTTCACCCGGATACATTGTTGTAGCCGAATTGGACAAAACCAGTTCACTTAACTGATCGACGATGACTTTGACATTGGTACTCATTTTAGCCCAGTCGGTAATAGATAAGTCGGTACTACCGGCCTTCAGAGCTGTTACTTTAATTTTGTTACCTTCGGCAATGGCGGTTGCTACATCTTCATTGGAATTTGTAATTTTATAATTGCCGTTACCTTGAACTATTTGAATGATTCCTTCCGGGGTCTCATCCAGATTAATGATCAACTCCTGCGTATTTGGCACTAAGTCGTGATAGGATGGATCATCGTCATTACAGCCGGAGAAAACAGTAGCGGCTGCAAGCAGGAATCCTGCCAAATATAATAGATTTCTTTTCATGATATTCATTGTTTATTTAGACTATTTATTCAGCTTCAATATCTTTCATTTTACCAGTGATGGTTACTACACTAAACTTAGGGACTGTAATGGAGCGCAATCCGCTGAGAGATGGATTTACTTTTTTGCGTTGCCACTTAACTCCTTCATCTGATGTATACGAGATCATGGTCTGAAACTCTTTTCCTTCAATTTCCAGTTTGGTTTCGAAGGCCTTGCTTGTAGAATTGTTTACCAGTACGATCGTATAATTGTCGTCCTTGATGTAAGCTGTCATCAACAGTTCTTTCGGGAATGCTTCTTCGTCACCTTCGGGAGCAACAGTCTTGATATCCACACGTCGGCTTCCTTCCGGGATAAACTTAGTAAATTGTCCGTAACTGTAGTAGCGGGACGCTCTTTCATAATTGGTTCCGGGAAGTGCTTCTTCCAGTCTGATCAACGCTTCATTATTCGTACAAGGACGTGCACCTGCCCACCAGATAAATGCGTTCAGGTTGGAAACTGCCAGATAATTATGGAAAGTAGTAGCCCATTGCATCGCGTTTTTCCAGGATGGATCGTATGTGTCTGTAGAACTGGTTTCCGTATTCCATAAATGAATATTATTTTCAGCGCAGAGTGGTGATTGTACAAACTCAGTGTTGCCAATTAATGTGTATCCGTGAGCTGCTGCAATAATGTTGGAGTTAACCAGATCGGGACAGGCTTTCAAGCCATTTTCAAGAAAAGTGACTCCTGCTTTCCACCACGAGTGCTCTCCAAAGATAATCTTCATGTCTTGATAACCTGCTTTATCTAAAGCCGGGCGAAGATTCTTCTGGCAGAAGTTAGCCAGATTGGTATAACTCCAGCTACAACCGTTCCATCCCGTTCCACTGCTGTTAGGCTCATTAGATGGTGATATTGCATATATCTCAATGCCGAACTTTTCAGTGTATGCTTTGATGAAGTCAATCAGATAGTTAGCATATGCATCTTCCGCACCGGACGCCAGGCTACCGCCTGAGGGCTTTCCGTTAGATTTCATAGTTCCGGGAGGACTCCAGGTAGAGAATATAAATTTCACATCTTTATATTTTTTCTGCAGGATATCTACCAGCCACATTTGACCTAATTGTACTTGTTCGCCACATCCGGAACCGTTAAAGTCTCTCCAGTAATCATTGATCATAGAGGGATCGTTGGCTGCAAGATTGAAGGTACGGTTCATTCCGAAGTCAATGACGTTTGTGGTAGGGTTCTGATAGTGTGGAAATACCTCACCTCTGAAAATATTCAGCTTCAAGCCATTTTCTCCGAAAAGATCATTGACTACATCTTCGCGCATCATGTTGTTCCATATACGATGTGACCACTCTGCAAAGGCACATCCGAAGCCATCGATTATCTGATGTTCGTGCCCTTCTCCGAACTGTACTTTGATGACAGCTTCTGTGGTGGGTTCGGCTGAGAATCCGTCATCCTCGTCTGTTTCTTCTACCGGGTCCGGAATGTAGACGTCACTGTGACTCAGACTTCCATCGTCACAAGAGTATCCAATGAATAGAAAGAGGGATACGAATAATAATGAATATATCTTTTTCATGTTGTTTCTTTATTAAGTTAATCTTGCTAGGTTTTTTATTTCCATAAACTGGTTTGTTCCATGGCAGTATTATTGTTTAGTTCACTTGTCGGTATAGGATAATAAAGGTGTTTTTCCTGGAAGTTTTCCGCACCTTGTTTTCCATTTGCCTTGAAGATCAACTGAATTTCGCTGGGCGAATACCAACGTTTCAAATCGTCAAAACGATGTCCTTCCGCAAAGAACTCCAATAAGCATTGGTGTTCTATTTCATTCATTAATTCAGCTTGTGCAAAAGTCTTTTCCGTAAGTCCTGCTCTTTGGCGGATTTGCTTTAAAGCATAGTTGGCACCATCCGGATCATTGGTTTTGGCGCATGCTTCAGCATAAAGCAACAGTACCTCGGCAAAGCGTATTACGCGCAAATTGCTGGACCTTCCTTCTTTGTTGCCCATGTTGTCCGGTGCCTTGTCATCCACATAATATGCGGTATTTTTCTTTATCAGGAACTTACCTGCTGTTCCATTGACGTTGAAACTTGGTGCTCCGCCTGCCATTTTTCCTTCATTGCCTTCCCAAAGATCATCCATGGAGTAATTATTTCCATACCATTTCTCGTTAGGAACTTTATCTCCATAGTTGGCAGCATCAAAAAAGAGGCTGGCATACATACGTTTGTCAAACTTGGTATCTGCATCACTCGGACGTGTTTCTTTTGTAAACTCTCCTACGATCAGGGAGTTCGGCATTAATTTAGCCCATCCGCCGGATTTTACCGGACCGATAAACTGAGGAATATAGCAACCTAAACAGATACCGCTTTCATTGCTCCAGGAGTAGTCTCCGTCCGGACTGTATGCCAGTTCAAATACGGATTCTTTATTGAACTCTTCTTCATTTGTGAAATTCTTTTCGAAGTTGTCCATCAATTCGTAAGAATAAGGAGCTTTCAGTAATGTACCTAATAGCTGTTTGGCTTCCGGATATTTGTGTTGGGTGGCATATACTTTGCCCAGCATTGCAATAGCTGCACCTTTAGTTATGCGTTCTTTGGCAGTAGAGCGTTCTACTGGCAGGTTGCATTTGATGGCGTTATCCAGATCTTCTTCTACTTGTGCCCATAATGCAGCTTCTGTAGCAGCGGCTTTATTGGTTTCATCTTCGTTGGATGGAATCAGTCTCAAAGGCACTTCTTTGTAATTGTTGACTAACAGGAAGTATTGATAGCCACGCAGAAAGAGTGCTTCGCCTTTGATCATCGAGCGGTCTTCTTCAGTAATACCTGATGCAGGTATCTGATCAATATACCGCAGTACGATGTTGGCACGCTGGATGCCTGAATAAAGCGCTCCGTAAGGATCATTTCCGGTAGAGGGCGAGTTCAGGAAGTTTGCAATATTCCACATCGGAACTTCTTCTCCTTTGATTGTGTAGATATCGTCACCACGACCGTTTAAGTTTAGCCAGCCGTCAAATGCGCCGAAGTATCCGTACATGGCTCCTTTTATCGGAGAATAGGCGGCTGCCAAAGCACTTTCTGCATCTGCTTTATCTTTCCAGAAGTTGCTTTCCGTGAAGTAATTGGGGTCCGACAGATTCAAAAAGCTGGATTCGTTGCACGATGTCAGCGCTCCGGAAAAAAGAGCTGCCATGCACATATATGATAACCAATTTCTTTTCATGTTCATAAACTGTTTAATGTTTAATATTAATTTAAGGTATTACAGGTTGACTTGTATTCCGAAAGAAATAGTACGGGGCAATGGATAGCGTCCCTGGTCGATACCTCTTGAGAATACATTGTAAGCAACACCTGCGACAGAACTTTCACCCAGGTCGGGGGTATAGCCGGAATATTTGGTCAATGTGAACAGGTTCTCCATTGAAGTGTATATTCTTACGTTTTCAAGTTTGATTTTCTTTGTCAGAACTTTGGGTAATGTATAGCCAATGTCCAATGTTTTCAAACGTATGTACGAGCCGTCTTCCAGCCATCTGTCGGTGTATGCCCATTTGTTGTCTGCACCGTCAGTCTTAGAGAAACGAGGAATATCAGTGTTCTGATTGTCCGGTCTCCATGAATTGGCCAATACGGTACTCATGTTTCCGTTGAAGTTTCCTGATTCCAGGCGATAACGGGGATAATTATATATCTTGTTGCCTACCATTCCGTCAAAGAAAAGGTTAAAGTCGAAGTTGTTCCATTCGCCGCCGAGTCTTATGCCAAAAGTGAAATCGGGGAACGGACTTCCTACGTCATGCTGGTCATCTGTGTTTATTTTGCCGTCACCGTTCCAGTCTTTGTAGCGGACATCACCAACTTGTGCAGCGGGCTGGATGAGTTCACCGTCTTTGTTTTTATAATTAGCGATCTCTTCTGCCGAGCGGAATAATCCGTCTGTTTCGATCAGGTTGAAATATGACATCGGATGCCCTTCTGCAAACATATTGATACCGCGACCACCGGCACCGTGTGCGCTGTATCCGGAGATCATCAGGTTTTGTCCACCTAATGTTATTTTGGTCACTTCATTCTTGTCGGCTGCGATATTGGCACCGATGTAATAGTTGAACTTTTCCTTGATGGCACCGCGATAGTTGACCGCAAGTTCGAATCCTTTGTTCCGTACTTGTCCCGCATTCTGAATAGAGTTTCCGCTGATACCGGTAGATGCGGTAGAAGGAATAGGTAATAGCACATCATTTGTATTCTTAACGTAAGCATCAGCAGTAAGCGTCAATCGTCCGTTTAGCAGACTGACATCTAAACCGATGTTATAGGTCTCCGTATTTTCCCATGTTAAATTGGCGGGTGAGATTGCCTGCACATATGGCATAGAACCAAACCAAGGCGAATTATTCATCACATAGTTCATGCCGTCCGATACTACACTTTGTGTCGGATAGTAGCTGGTCATCTCCTGATTACCGAGTTTACCATAACTAAAACGCAGCTTCAACTGATCGAATACATTCTCTAAAGGTTTAAAGAATTTTTCGCGGTTGATGTTCCATCCAATAGAGGCAGAAGGGAATGCACCATATTGATGTCCACTTCTGAAACGTGAAGAACCGTCACGGCGAATAGATGCCGAGAATAAATAACGGTCGTCAAAGGAATACATGACACGTCCGAACAGAGATACCAATGCAAGTTCATTCAGCGAACTGGATGCTTTCAGGTTGGAAGGATCTACATTGCCCGGCATTGTTTCAATGAACTGGGGCATATCTCCATTTTTACCATAAAGGCTGTAACTTTTGTCTTTCTGGGCAGAGTATCCGGCAAGGAGTGACAAATTGTGTTTGCCGAATGTACGGTCATAATTCAGGGTGTTTTCTAATACCCATGATTCCCATGTTGACGATTTTTCTTCAAGGTCGGGCTTGTCGTTTTTACCGAATGTTCCTAAATCGTATACATCCTTGTAATAACGCCACTTAGTATGCTCTTTTCTGATACCTACATTGAGTTTGTACTTTAGTCCTTTGATGATTTCAGCCTGTAAATAGGCATTGAGGAAAATCTTGGTTGTTTCTGTCCGTTCGTCGTTGACTGTCATTTCCGCCAATGGATTCGGTAAATTGATGTCATTGGAAGTACCCCAGCCCCCTGCGTTTGTAGGATCGTATACCGGTACTACTGACGGGAACTGAAAGATATCGAACATGGTATCCTGATGAATGTATCCACTACCTTTTGTCAGATTTACAATCATAGATTCACCTATTGTCAAGCGATTGTCGAAGAAAGAATAATCGCTTTTCAAACGGATATTGTAAGATTCATGATCAGTGTTGCGCAGTATACCTTCTTTATTAAGGTAGCTGACAGATGAACTGTAAGAACCGCTTTTGGAACCGCCGCTGATGGTAGCATTGGCTTTATAAGTCATGGCTGTGCGCAACATTACGTCTTGCCAGTCTGTTCCTTCACCAATGAAAGGGGTAGCTCCGTTTTCTGCACCATAACCGTCGCCTGCTAATTTGTAGTAGCGTGCGAAGCGGCTGTATTCTTCTCCATTAAAAACTTTCAGTGTTTTGGGAGTCTGGCTGATTCCTGTGAAGAAATTGACATCTAATTTAGTCGGCATGTCTTTACGACCGCTTTTAGTGGTAATCAGTACAACACCACCTGCTGCACGTGAACCGTAGATTGCTGCCGCAGCAGCATCTTTTAAAACTTCGATAGAGGAAATATCGTTAGGATCGACCATACTGATATCTCCAAATGCTCCGTCTACTACATAAAGTGGATTGTTGTTGGATAAAGAACTGATACCACGTACATTGATCGTCATACTTCCATTGGGATCACCACTGGAACTGGCTACTGATACTCCGGGTATTTTCCCTTGTAGGGCTGTGGCTGCGTTAGAAGCAACCTGACCGTTAAGTTCTTTTGCACTAACCGAACCTACAGCCCCCGAAAGATGACTCTTCTTCACTGTACCATAACCAATCACTACTACTTGTTCCAGAGCGATATTATCTTCTTCCATAGATACATTGATTGGAGTTCCGGACGTGACAGCTTTTTCTATTTGTTTCATACCTATTGTTGAGAATATCAGTATATTCCCTTTATTCGCTTTGATGGAGTATTTACCATCCATGTCTGTTACTGTGCCGGTGTCTTTACCTTTCACTCTGACTGTGACTCCTGGTAAGGGTTCATTTGTTGTAGCTTCTGTTACCATTCCTTTTATTTCAATATCCTGGGCTGCCAGTGGAATGCTAGTCAGGCAAAGAAAAAAGAATAGTAGAAAATAAATTTTTCTTCTCATAATTTATTGTATTAGATTATAAACTCTATTCAATTGTTGATTGATCCATGGAAACTTCAACCAATAACTGATGATGCAAAAGTAGGCGATAATGCTCCATCAGACAAGTAGTATTTTATCATTTACTAATACAATTCTATCGTATTGTATTTTAATTTGAATAAACAAAAGATAAGATGTCCTATCAGAGTGTTTGAATGCTGCTTTAATCAGTTGGATTGCTTATTAAGAATGTCAAAAGAGTACATTTTATGATTGAAGTTATATTATGTTGTGTTACCGGGGGACAAAGGTATAAGGATATGTATGTTGATGCAAGTGTTATTCGGTAATTAACAGCTGTGGAGGTGTGATTTCTATTACTTATAGGAAATAAAACTATTATGACTGCTCATTTTGTTACTTATAAGAAATAGTATTTATAATCTCCTATCTTATGAGCGTGGATAGATAAATAAAAAAGGAGAAGCCAGTTATTTTAGCTTCTCCTTTTCCCTTCTTGTTAATCATCCTGAATGATTATTTGAAAACAATCTCCATGGGTCTACCTATCCAAACTTGTGGTTGTTCTAAATGAAAGATGCGGGCGATAGTGGACGCCACATCGTATTGCATCATGCTTACATCGTCAAACCGGAGTCCTTTCTTAATATTCTTGCCGGATATAATGAAAGCAGTTTCCATTTCTTGCATGGTTTTTCCGCCATGACCTTTATCGATACCTCCGTGATCGGAAGTTAATATGAAAATGGTATCATCCAGCATTCCTGCGTCTTTTACCGCCTGAACGATTTGGCCGACATACACATCCAGTTCTTTAAGTTTCTCGTAATATTCCGGTGTGTCGTGTCCGGCAGTGTGTCCGGTGTGGTCCGGACCGTCGTAGCAGATGGCTACAAGAGCGGGGTGTTTCTCCTTTATATAAGAAGAAGCCATATTGCCCAGTTCTTTCGGAGTCTTGTTGCAGTCGGCAACATGATAGTGATAACTTAAAGACAGCGTATCTACTAAATATTTAATTCCTTCCCATTCATACAGGCAACCGATTTCCGCTTCCGGGCGGGCATCGCGCAGTAATTGAAAAACAGTAGGGAAGATACCATTCTTATTTAATACGCGTGAGGGAAGTTCCGGTGTTTTAGATCCCCATTCGGTGTATCCGTGAAGTTCCGGTCCGGCTCCCATAAACATGGATGCCCAGTTGATGGCGCTGGAAGAGGGGAGGGCAGAACGCTTTTTCAGTGTGTAAGCTCCGTCCTCCATCAGTTTCTTTACGTTTGGCATATCTGCTTTGGGAAGGCTGTAGGCTCCCCAGCCGTCCAAACCGATGAAAACAACGTGTTTAGCTTTGTCTTTTCCTTTGGCATGGCAGGAGAAAGTGAAACTGAAGAGGAGTGCGAATGTAGCAAGTAGTGTTAAAAAGGTTTGTTTATTCATGATACTTTTATTTATATGGTTAATGTTTTATTCGTTATTGAATCAAAGGCCATAACTAATGATGAGCAAAGGTAAGACTATTTTAAGGGGGAGACAAATATAATATTAGCAGATACTAATACTTTTATGGTATTTCTTTTAAAATTTTGTCTTTTGCTTGGCGTTGTTTCTTTGGCTGTCAAATTCTGTCGTTGACTATTTGTCTATAATATTGACCGTTTTAATGATTCTTCTGCTCAAATGTGAATATCCTTTCGGCTTGGCTACAATAATATCCTTACAGTTTTATAATAAACCGTTTGAGCGTTTTTAATAAATAGTTGAAGGGTTTATTATAAACGGTATCCAAGTTTATTAAAAACTATTTTTGGGAAATTTCTGAGTAACCTTGGAATTATATAAACAAAAAGGGAGAAAATCAGTGCTGATTTTCTCCCTTTTCCATTCCTTTATAGATGGAAACAGATGCCTTATTGACTGCTGTTATGTCTTATATTTTATACGTTTCATATTGCTTTTCTTCTTTTTACTACCTTCAAAGATACAAAATAAAAAAGGAAAAGTCAAGAGCTGGCTGTGATAAAACAGTTTCCGGTGTGAATGGACAATAGTTTCCAGTGCGACTGGAAACTATTATAAGACGCTGATTCTCAATTATTCTTTATGATAAGAATGATCTTTCGGAAACTCTTCTCCTTCCCATGCTTTTTTCGAAGTCCAGGATTGTGAAGCATCCGTCCAAAAGGGATCATCGGCAGACAGACCTAGCGGGAGGAAAGCAAGCGATGCCATATACAAGCTGCCGTTATTAGTGTAATAATCGGAGATACCGGGCTGGGAACCGTTGAATCCCAGTGTCAGAAAGCCTGCTGTATTGAAGTTGCGGCCGTCTCCGAACATACGTTGGATGACAGCCGTCATGGCTGCGCGTACCTGTCCGTTTGATAATTCTTCGGGAAGCCAGTTGCGCCACGCAAGCAGCGCTAATGTCTGCAAAGAGCCGGTACGGTAAGTGATAGAACGTCCGAAAACAGGTAGCGTACCTTCCGGAGAGATGAGGCGTTCGAGGATTACTCCGAATCGTTGGGCACGTCTGATCGCTTCATGGAAGTTGCAGCCGGGCATATTTCCTATCTTCTCACGTTTGCCGGCTTCGGTGATTATCTCCAGTGCTTCTATATACATAGGATGTATGACGAAGCTATTGTAATAATCGAATGCGAAACGAGGTCCGTCCGAATACCAGCCGTCACCTACATACCATTCTTCTATCTTGCGCAGAGAGGAACTGATGCGGTAAGTGTCACTGGGCGCACCAGCTTTCCGAAGGAAGGACTCGACGGTGGCGCTGAACAACAGCCAGTTGCTATAGGAAGGATCGACCCGTCTGAGATCCGTAAATTCGGCGATATACCGCTGCTTGGTGATGCTGTCCAATGGCATCCATAAGGCATCATAACTTCTCAGGAAACTTTCTGCCAGGAAGGCGGCATCCACCAAGGTCTGATTCTCCTGACGCCATAACAGATAATCGGGGGAAGCGGGATCTACCGCGTTAGCATAGCTTTTCAATGCCCATTCCCGCAGTTGTTTGCGTTGGAGTCCTTCCGGAGTTTCATCGTCGGGCAATGACAGCCACGGTGCCAGTCCCGCCATTAGACGACCGAAGCATTCCATATAAGTGACGTTCTGATTGCGCCCGTCCCATGTCGGACTTAATTCTACGAGCATATTCTGTTTCAGCAGACCTTCGCTCATGTTGCTTAATACAGGAGCAGCCATCCGGTACATTACGTCGCACCAGATTTCTCTGTCACTTTTCTCTGTTTTCTTTTTGGCACTGATACTTTCTGTCGGGATCAGCAGAATCATTAATAGTAAGATCCAATGAAGTCTTTTCATGTATTGCCTTATTTTTAAGATTAAATCTACGGCTATGGAGGCATAGCTGAAGCGTATGGCAAAGGTAGAATTATTCCGACAGCAGGGCAAATACAATTTTAGCATTAACTAATACTTTTGCGTTATTTATCAGATGCTGATACTTTCTTATACAAAATGACCGGTAAATAATGCTTGTCACCGGATTTGTCATACATTTGTCCGGTAAACAAAATTATTACTATGAAAAGGAATTGGATAGGTAGCAGCATGATAGTTGCACTCTTTGCTTTATTGGCAAGCGGATGCGGTCATAGTCAACGGACGCTGGAGTTTCGTGGAATCTGTGTAGATGACCCGCAGGGAGAAAATGGATTATATAACCCGGGCAGGGGATTCCGGCTGGAAACCGCGGTGGATGTGCTGCACGAAAAAGACACTCCTACCGAAGAACTGAATGAATTGTCTGCTAAGTATGTAGCAGATAGTGTTTCACTCTCACAGAGCTACTTTTATCTGACTTATTTAATAGGTAAAGAGCTGTCTGAAGAAAACTTCCGGACCATGCAGGCATATTTTGATGAACTGCAAAAGCAAGGAAAAAAGGCCGTACTGCGCTTTGCCTACGAACGCGACTTTATGGGACGGTCGCCTGTCGGTCCTACCGGCGAACAGATACTGGCGCACTTGGATCAATTAAAACCTTTCCTGGAGAAAAATAAAGACTTGATTCTGGTCGTACAAGCCGGAATGATTGGCGCGTGGGGCGAATGGCACAGTTCGGTTCAGGGACTGGAAAACTCGGAAGAAACAAAGGCTGCCGTATTGGAAAAACTGCTTTCTGTGGTTCCTGCGGAGAGAAATGTACAAGTCAGACTCCCGGAATTTAAGAACCTGCTGAAAGATAAACCGGAACTTTATAAGAGACTTTCTTTCCATGATGACTTCATTGTCATACGCCCCGACAGATGGGATGCCGATATGCACGAAGGGACACCGAAGTTCGATCAGATAGTGGCGGAATCTCCTTACCTCGTAGTAGACGGTGAACTGCCCTGGGGATTCTGGAGCGTGGGCGCTGATCCGGACAGTCCTTCTGCCGGATGGATTATTGACGGTATGCAGGCGGCGAGACGTTTATTCCTCCAGCATTATACTTCGCTAAGTATCATACATAATTATAAGGAGCAACATCCCAACAACCGGTTTGACGAGAATAATCCGCCCGAATATTCCATGGTGGTCTGGAAGAAAACGATGATAACGGAAGACTCCCTTCTCCAGCATCATATGCCGGTGTCCGACAGTTACTTCCGGAAGAAAGACGGAACGAAGGTAAAACGCAATATGTTCGATTATATACGTGATCATCTGGGTTACCGGATTGAGCTGCAATCACTTCAGCTTCCCTCCAAATTCGTGAGTGGAAAGGAGAACGTCTTGAAACTGAGCTTGAAGAACAGAGGTTTTGCCACCGTATTTGGTGAACATCCTGTTTATTTTGTATTGATTGATGATGCAGGAGAGGTTACGGAATTTCCGACCGATGCCAATCCAAAGAACTGGCAACCGTTCGAACCAAAGGATTCTGCTTATACTTCGCTGATGCATACAGTGGATGTATCTCTTGAACTCCCTGCCTCGGTGACTGCCGGAACTTATAAGTTAGGTCTGTGGATACCGGACGGATCGGACAGACTCAGATATAATCCTCGTTATGCCATCCATTGTGCCAATGGGGATACGGACTGGTGGATTTCTAAGGATGGAAAGTATGGCGTGAATGTATTGACTGCGGTTGAAGTGGAATAAATGATTTGTTTCTATGATAAAAGTGAAAGGCTTCGGGTATGATTACCGGTAGCCTTTTATTGTTGGGTATGGATTACTTTATTAAGAATTATAAATCAGTACCACCGTATACGCTACATAGCAAAGTATCATAATGCTTCCTTCTATCCGTGTAATGGTCCGCTTGGCAAAGAACAGCCCGAACAGCCAGAGCAGAATGCTGGAACCTACCAGTGTGAACAGGTCGAAGTTTGTAATTCCGCTAAGATGGAGGGGAGTGATACTGGCGCTGCACCCCAATACAAAGAAGATATTGAAGAGATTACTGCCGATTACATTTCCGATAGCCATTTCCGGATTCTTTTTCAGTGCGGCGACGATGGAAGTGGCAAGCTCCGGCAGGGAAGTTCCTCCGGCTACCAGCGTTAATCCGATAATGGATTCGCTGACTCCCATGCTGCGGGCAATCCCTGTAGCTCCGTTGACGAACAGCTGACCTCCATAGATGAGTGCTGCCAGTCCGCCAATGATATAGAGAATGGATTTCCACCACGAAAGTAGCTTGATCTCTTCTTCCGGTGCCGTGTGTTCATGTCCTGCCGGTTCCGGTGTAGGAGAAGATTGGGGAGAAGCGATAGCAAACGTATATCCCATGAAGATAGCGAAGAAGCAGAGTAAAAGCAAACCGTCTACTCTGTTCAGTATATTTTCTGTGGCATGGTCCAGGAATATGTCATTGGCGCATATCAGTAACACCAAAGACGAAAGGATACAGAGCGGAATCTCCTTTCGTAAGGTATTCCGGGTGATGACAATCGGAGCGAACAGTGCCGTACATCCCACGATCATCAGTGTATTGAAAATGTTACTTCCTACTACATTACCTATAGCAATATCTGCGCTTCCTTTCAGAGCAGAAGAGACACTCACCGTCAGTTCCGGAGCGGACGTGCCGAAGGCAACAATGGTTAGTCCGATGACAATAGAAGGTATGCGGAAACGTTTGGCTACGGAAGCAGCACCGTCTGTCAGTCCGTTAGCTCCTAGAAGAATGAGGATTAATCCTCCGATGAGGAACAGTATATTCATAATTTTTCTCTTTTGGTGGCAAAGATAATCATTTTGGAAGTTGTTATGTCAAAAACAATCCGTATGTTTGCTATGTTTAATGAAAAGTGAATTTATATTTCATTCACAAACTGGAATCATTCTATATGGATATGAAAAAAATAAAACGGTTTGCGCTACTGCTGATCATGGCATCCTTTGCGGTGAATGTACAGGCGCAACTGGAGCAGGCAGTCAAGAAGATCTTTGCCGGAGATACAGTAGCAACGCATCCAACCTCCTTGCGCCGGGATTCAGATTCTGCCCGTGTGGCAAATTTGCAGAAATCCCTGGAAGAGGCCCGGCTCAATGAAGCCAATATGCGCATGGAGATGGAGCAGATGAGGCTTCAGACAATGGCAGCCGATTCGGTGAAATTATCCCAGCAACGGCAGCGTATCGACTCTTTGCGTCAGTTCACGAAAGGAGTACCCGTCATTGCCGAAGGTGATACCCTGTTTTATCTTTTTACAAAACGCGGCGGATACGCTCCCCAGCAACGGGCACAGATGACTGGTGCCGCTATCGAAGAGATAGGAAAGCGTTTTAATCTCCGTCCCGATTCCGTCTCCATCGACCATTCGGATATTGTTTCCGACCTGATGTATGGCAACAAGGTATTGCTGTCTCTTACAGACCAGGATGCTTTGTGGGAAGGAGTCTCCCGTGACTCCCTTGCCAAGGAGAGGCGGCAGAATGTGATCACCAAACTGCATGAGATGAAAGCGGAACATAGCGTGTGGCGGATGGCGAAACGTATCCTTTATTTCCTGCTGGTGATTGTCGGCCAGTATCTCCTTTTCCGTCTGACCAACTGGCTGTTCCGCAAACTGAAAGTACGCATCCTGCGTCTGAAAGATACGAAGATAAAGCCTGTGTCTATCCAGGGATACGAGTTGCTGGATGCCCAGAAACAAGCCAATCTCTTGGTCTTCCTTGCCGGCATCGGGCGTTATATCCTTATGGGGATACAGTTGGTAATCACTGTCCCGCTGATTTTTATCATCTTCCCGCAGACCGAAGGATTAGCCTATCGCTTACTAGGTTATATCTGGAATCCGATTCGGAATATCTTTGTGGATATTATAGACTATATCCCCAATCTGTTTACAATTGTTGTTATCTGGTATGCGGTGAAGTATCTGGTACGTATGGTGCTTTATCTGGCTCGTGAGATAGAGGCGGGGCGTCTCAAATTCAATGGTTTCTATCCGGATTGGGCAATGCCGACCTTCCACATCGTCCGGTTCCTGCTCTACGCGTTTATGATTGCAATGATTTACCCTTATCTGCCAGGCTCTAAATCGGGTGTATTTCAGGGCATTTCGGTCTTTGTCGGATTGATTGTTTCGCTCGGATCGAGTACCGTTATCGGCAATATTATTGCCGGACTGGTGATTACTTATATGCGCCCGTTCAAGATGGGCGACCGGATTAAACTGAACGATACCACCGGCGATATTATAGAGAAGACGCCGCTTGTCACCCGTATCCGCACTCCGAAAAATGAGGTGGTGACGGTGCCCAATTCTTTTATTATGTCCTCTCATACGGTGAATTATAGTACATCGGCACGGGAGTATGGCTTGATTATCCATTCGGAGGTATCCATCGGTTATGATGTTCCCTGGCGTCAGGTCAATCAGATACTGATTGATGCTGCATTGAATACCCCCGGAGTGGTGGATGATCCGCGCCCGTTTGTGCTGGAAACTTCGTTGAGTGACTGGTATCCGGTGTATCAGATTAATGCTTATATCAAAGAGGCGCATAAGATGGCGCAGATTTATTCTGATTTGCACCAGACTATTCAGGATAAGTTTAATGAAGCGGGAATCGAGATTATGTCTCCGCATTACATGGCTGTCCGTGATGGGAATGAAACAACGATTCCCAAGGATGATCTAAGCAAGAGTAAACCTGCGGATACTGCTAATCAGAGTAATAAATCAGAGTAATATAGGCTCATCATCTATAAGTAATAAATATTCCCAGCTGTATATTTGGGGATATACAAGTCTGTCTACCGTTACTTTTGATTGCTGATTAGTCTACTCTTATTTCATGTTTTCGTGTATATGCTGGAATATTTATGATTGCTTCAAACGTAATAATAGAAAAAAGACTAACTTAGCACAATTTTTAGATATTACGAATATGAGAAAAGTATTCTATTTAGTCTTATCACTTGTAATTGCAAGTTGCACCTCTAATAACGAACTGCAAGAGAAACTGGCATTTATTGATGTCACCGAAGAATATCCCGAAAAGAAAATTGAGCTCACCGATATTGCGGGTGTCTCTTATCTGCACCTCAATTCAAAAACTGATGATTATCTCTATAAAGGCAGCATTGATTATGTAACCGAAAACAATATTATTGTAATAGACCGCTCTCAGAACAGCGTGCTGTTTTTCTCAAAAGAGGGAAATCCCAAATCACATTTTAACCGTAGGGGACAGGGACCGGAAGAATACAGCGATGCAGCTTCGCTAATGTATGATGAGGCAAATGATGAAGTGTTTGTTTCGCCCGACTTTAGCAATCATATTATGGTCTATTCATCATTGGGTGAATTCAAAAGGAAAATAAATTTACCTCAGGTGAATGTTAACGGACAAATGGCTTTGTTTGACGATGTGTCCATATTGGTGTATGATAACACGAAATTGTGGCAATCTACCATGCAAAGCAATGCCCCAGAAGTAGAACAAACCATTGATTCAGTTTTCTTTCTTATTTCCAAATTGGATGGTACAGTGCTGGATTATATCTCACTACCAAACGAAAATATAGATCTGAGTTATAAAAACAGTGTATTTACTAGTCAGGTGAATTACGGACGTGTGAGAAAGTCGGCTGACGGATTACTTTTATACAATCCCGAATCCGACACCGTTTTTCATTACAGCAAAGAAAAGCATTTAACTCCATATATGCACAAAAAACCAATATTGAGCAGTCAAAACCCAATGACGGTTATGGATATCTGCATGGATGCGGGAAAATATCAGTTTATAGCGGTTTACCCTTATCGGGAAACAGGGAAATCTCCGACACCAAAGTATTATATGCGCAACAAAGCAACAGGAGAACTGTTTCGCCAAAAAATAACTCTTTCCGATTTTGAAGGAAAAGAGTTGTATATCAATCCCCGGCTTTTTAATTATTATGAACATGCATACCACTTTGAACTGGATTTTGCTGAACTCGAAGAAGCATATTACAAAAACAAGCTCAGTGGTAAACTCAAAGAACTGGTTGCTTCACTTCTTGAAAATGAGGAAAGTAATAATGTTTTTGTGTTTGCGGATTTTAATTGATAAAAACATACCTTTTGGGCTTGTTTCCAATATTGGGTGAATTGTAAAAAGAGTTATAGATAAGCCTGGACCACATGAAGAGATGATATTACATGTCGTACCAAGATCAATACAACATTTTAGTAATTGCCAACAAGTCTTCAAACTACAAAACAATGACTTTTATCGTAGCGCACCCCAGCGATAATACTCATTGTTAAATATTTAAAACAATATTAACGGGTGCTAAAATTAAAATAAATGATTATCCGCATCGTGTCCTATTGTAAGTTCTGGACTTGAAGTCCGTGTTGTAGCTGATTGCCTATTATAAAAGTAATTTCCTACGAGAGTATGTACTGTAACTCGAAATATTGCAAAATGATCTCTGAATAAAGGATTACTATAATAAATCAGGGCGCCCCCTTCATCGCGAAGGAGACGCCCTTTGTCGTGTGTGTTTTTTCTGAGAGTAGAATTTTTTTCTTTAATAGAGAACTTATTTCTTTCGGGTCACTGTATAAAGTACATTTCCCTTTTTATCTATCATACGCAGATTAAGCTCCTTCTTGTCGATAGAGCAAACGGAGAAACCCGGTTCGGGACTGCAGAATTTTGTACCTTCGATGGGTTCTACCTTGCGTGCGAGGGAGGCGGCGGAGTTGACCACATAGTCAATATCGCTTCCCGGTACACGGATATGCTGGAAGTTGTGGATATGACCGCAGATGTACATATCTACGTTGTGCTTGCGCAGAATGCTGTCTACGCGTTTCTGCATGTCAAGCCGCTCGCTTTCTTCTTTCGGAGTGTAGGCATAGATGGGGTGGTGACCAGCCACGATGATCCAGTCTTCCTTGGCGCTTGCCAGCACAGATTCCAGCCATAACAGCTGTTTGCTGATGTCCTGCTTGTAGGCATCCGGATATTTATCGCTTTCGTTGCGGTATTTATCAATCAGCGGAGTGGTGTCTATCCAGACGATGCGGATAGTAGCTCCTTTTTCTTCGAATACCTTGGTGTAGTAACGGTCGGGCATCGACCAGCGGCGGCTGATGTTCGTGTAGTCCAGTACTGCCTGAGTGTTTCCGCGATATTCGTGGTTGCCTAAGATGGAGAACCAGTCGATCATCAGTTCGGGGTGGGAGTAGATAAGCTCGTAGTTGGTCATCCACAAAGGGTCGTTCACGCTGCGCACTCCGTCGAAGTGGTGAACGTCTCCGGTGGCTAATACAAATTCGGGGCCTATCTCTTCGCCCATTGTGCCCATCAGTTCGGCGATTGGCTTTTGGTCATAGTAGCCGTTGCGACCTAAATCATTGGCTACATAGAAGTTAAACTTCTTGTCAAAGATGGAATAATCCGTGAGCTGTGCGTGAGCGAATGTAAAGACGGAAAGAAAAAGAAGAATGAATAAGCTTTTTATCTTCATATTATATTGATTATTAGTTGTTTATAATTGCCGTTATTGAAAGACTGAAATTCTCTGTTCTTTTGGTTTTAAAGGAACGAGGCGTTGGTTTAAAACCAAGACCCCGTTCCTTTAAAACCAACGGGGCGTTCCATTCTTAGGAACGGAGGTTTTCGCTTTTCGCATTGTCAGAAGTTAACTTTTACGCCGGCATTAATCTTTACACCGTAGTACTCCGCCTGCATGGTGCGGTCTTTGGTTCCCTGATAGTAACGAAGAGGCTGGTTCAGCAGGTTGGTGGCGTCTGCATAGAACGTGGTCTTTATCTTCTTGCCGAAGGTGTAGCTGGCGTTCAGGTCCATGTAGCTCACTGCGTCATAGTAACGGTCGAGGGCTGCCACTTCTCCCATTTCGTCGATGAAGCTCGAAGCGTAGTTGTAGGAGAAGCGTACGTTGAAGCCTTTCTTTTCGAAGTAAAGGGAAGCATTGGCTGTATGTTCGGGTGATCCTGGCAGGGACAGGTCTTTCTCGTTCTCACGACCTTCGAAGTTGAAGTTGTTCACTTGGGTGTGGGTGTAGGTGTACGTACCATAGAAACCGATACATTTCAGTGCGGGGGCGATGAAGCCGAAGTCGCGTTGATAGGCCAGTTCTACGCCCAGCAGGTCGGCGTCGCCGGCGTTTTTGGGTTGGGTGAACTTCTTGTATTCGTTGTTCTGATAGGTGTAGTCACCGATAACCTGATCGACGATAAAGTTATTGATCTTTTTGTAGAAAATACCTGCGCTGATCAGACCGACACTTTTGAAGTAGTAGTCTGCGCTGAGGTCGAGGTTGTAGGAGATGGTCGGGGTCAGGTCGGAGTTACCCATCACCAGTTCGTTGTCGCTGCGGTTGATGTTGACACAGGGGATCAATGCAGAGTATTTCGGGCGGCTCAGTGTCTCGGTGAACGAAGTGCGGAGCTTTAAGTCGTCGTTCACATCGTATTTGAACAAGAGGCTGGGGAGCCAGTTGACATAGCTGTTCTTATGGTTTCCGGTAGGTTCGAGAGTTTCTGTCTCGTCTTTGTCGTCGGCTACGTTCCAGTTCCAGCCGTTGTATTTGATGTGGGTGGCTTCCATGCGTAAGCCTGCCATCATTTTTATCTTCTTTCCCAAGTTCTGGTCGAAGCGGAAGAAGGCGGAAGTTACGTTCTCACGGGCGTGGTAGTTGCCGGAGGATTCTTCGAGTACCTGTTCGCCTTCCATACTGCTGAGGTCGAGTGAACCCAGGTATTCTTTGGATACGAAATCGGTCGGCTTATATTGATTTCCCGGCATATATCCGTCACGAATCTGGCTGGTGAGGTTGTTCATGTAATCCTTGTCGAAAGCGTCCTTGTACGCATCTGCGTAATCATAGCAAAGGGTGTTGCGGTCTTTGGTCTTGGAGGCGTACTTTGCTCCGAACCGCAGGCTGTTACCATAGATACCGTTTGTCAGCGGAAGTTCGAAGTCGACTTTGAACTTAAGGTCTTTTTCGTAGATTTCCTGGTTGCTTTCGGTCAGTTCCTTCACTTTCCATTTGCCCCTTTCGCCGTCCGCTTCTCCGTTGTGCAAGTTGACGTCCGTAGTCACGTAAGGGAAACGGTCGCCGGCATCTACGACGGTAAAGCCGAGGAAGTCCTGTTTCAGGCTGAAGTATCTTTCGTTCGGACGGTCTTCGCTGGCACGGGCGTAGGAAGCTCCCCAGTTGACGGACAGCTTTCCGAACTGATGTTCACCGCTCAGACTGAGGTCCATTGTCTGTTGTAATTCCAGACGGGCATTTCTGTTGTCGGGTGTTCCTCCTTTTGTCTCGATCTGGGCGGATTGCTGCATATCTCCTTCGTCGTCTAGTCCTGTCTTATCCAAATCCTTATAGGTGACGCGGTAGCGGTTTTCCCAGTCGTGGCGACGGTTGTAGATACCTTGCAGCGTCAGCCGGTGGTTCGGGTTGATGTCGTAGTCGAAAGCCAGTGAGTAGCTTTGGCGTTCGCGGGTTACGTAGTACTGGCGTTTCTGTGCTTCCACCATGACTACTTCGCCTTTTTTGTTGACGTCATATTCAAACTCCACATCGTCCGATCCTGACGGAGCGTTCTGATAAGAGATGGCGGCCATCATTCCCAGTTTGTCATTGAAGAAACGGTCGCCGTAGGTAAATCCTAAGTTCAACTGTGCTTTCTGGCTGATCCAGTTGTAGCCGGTTCCTGCTGTGGCGCTGAACATCCGTTTGTAAGGAGTGCTTTTTGTCACCAGATTGATGGAGCCGCCGATGGCATCTCCGTCCATATCCGAGGTAACGACTTTGTTCACTTCGATTGTCTGCACCATGTCTGCGGGGATGAGGTCGAGCTGGACATTACGGGTATCGCCTTCGGCAGAAGGGAGGCGGTTGCCGTTGATGGTCACGGAACTGAGGTCGGCGGAGGTACCGCGGACTTGTCCGAAGCGAGCTTCCCCCTGGTCGTATTGTACATTAATACCGTTGATACGTTTGAGGGCATCGCCGATATTGGAATCGGGGAACTTTCCGACCTGATCGGCTGAAACGACATTGGTGATTCCGAGGTTGTTCTTTTGTGAGTTGATGGCGCGGCGTTGTCCCTGAAAGGCGCCGCCTACCACTACTTCCTGCAGTTCGAGTCCTTCATTGAGTACTACGTCCTTTTCGAGCGTCTTTCCTGCCGGAATGGTGATTTTCATTTCGACTGGAGAGTAGCCTACGTAGCTGACTTTCACGGTGTATGTGCCCGGTGTGAGATTGGCGAATGTATAATAACCGTTGACGTCGCTTGTCACTCCGGTATGTAGTTTTTCGATGTAGATGGAGGCTCCCGGAAGAATTTGCTTGGAAGTGTCTACTATGCGTCCGCGGATCGTACCCTGTCTGGCTACGTTTACTTTTTCCTCTGCAAAAGTATTTCCGCTTGTACTCATGATTAAAAGAGTCAAAGAGACTAATCTGAGAAATCGTTTCATAAATGTTAGCGTGCGTTAATTATTTGCTGCAAAAGTAGAGGCTTGACGTTTCTTGCTTTTTACAGTTGATTGAAGAACGCGTAACAAATATGCTACGATTGTGTTACGCAAGAAGGGCGCCCGCCTGCGGACACCCTTCGATACCTAACCCGATAAAAAGTTATCTTGAATGTATCTGAGATACGATCAATTCATTGGAATTTCGATACGTTCGCCCGTAACGGAAACGGCGCTTAACTGGAAACCATCTTTCCAGCGAACCGGAATCGTGAATGTGTCTGTTGACGACGGGGCATTTTCGCCGCTGCAGATGAGGATGAATTTGCCGGTTTCATCTTTCACTTCGTAAGTCACTACATTGGTCCAGTTCTTGATCGTGATGGTCTCACCGTTGTAAGTCACTGCATTATCACCGGAACCTACCGTAAATGTCTTGGGAGCATGAGTGGCATTCTCTCCTTTGATGATGGCGGGTTTCGTTTTATACAGTTCGTACGTATTATCCGAAATGTATTCTAGAGCGACATCCAGACGGGTGCCTCCCAGTGCGTTTACTTTCTGTTTGAGAGCGTCTATCATGTCTTGTGTCACGGTCAGCTGCTTTTTCCCGTAGTCGTCCAGTTCCTTGTCGACCGGAGTCAAGAATCCCCATTTGGTGAAGAAGTCGAGTAAGTTCATACCGGAAATCTTGGAGCAGGCATATACAAAGTCAAGCTGAATCTCTCCGTGAGTCATTCCGGTGTAGTCTTTATTGCGGGCGTATTCATATACCTCCGGATAAAAACCTCCTTTGTCTGCCTGTTGCAACGGAGTCCTGCCCAGCACTTTTCCGAAATAGAGTTCCAGTTGCCAGAAGGGAACAAGTTTACAGAATACATCATTGGCATTATTCTTTCCCAGATTTTGGAAGTCAGCATGCGGGCTTCCGGTGGCAATAATCCCACTCCATGCTTTGGAGTATCTGTTTCTGTAGGTGATTCCCATGTCTTCAACCTGTATGCGGGAAGGCTGACCGAAAATGGTGGTCTGTATGTACTCGGACATGATGTTGTTCGTCACTTCCGTGTTGCCGCCCCACAATACTCCCGGACGGGTCTGGTTGCAATGCCCTATCTCGTGTGCCGGTCCCCAGCATGCGCTTGTCTTCAGCTTTTCCGGGTTACAGATTTCATTCATGGTCGTTCGGTTGTAGCCTGTGTGATAGGCTGTAGCGTACATATAAGAATGATACATGACATTCAGATACATCCGGTTTCTGAACATTTTGTCGTATTTTTCCAGTCCCAGCAACTGCTGCTCGCTGTACACGATCTTGTCATAAAGGTCTATCAGTTCTTTTCCTTTGGAACCTGCGTAGGTCCGAAGGTCGCTCGTCTCGAAAGTGAGATGGGCATATTTCCCCAGTACATCGAAATATCGGTTGGTTGCTTTGTTGAGCAGTTCCGACCAACGCCCGTTATGCTCCGGGTTTTGCGAGTCGAAGTAGCCGTTCACTTTTCCCGATGCAAAATGGATTTTGATTGGGGCCGCTGACGGATCGTCCAGCGTTTTTGTGACATACATCACATACACCAGTCCTTGTTCGCTGATAGTAAGTTTGTTGATTCCCTGATTCAGTAAGTAGGTCACTCCGCCAAAACCGTCATTCTCCGGTGCATCCAGATTCTGTACCCGCAGTCCGATGTCATATCCGTGTGTGTCTCCCACCAGCACAATCAGGTTTTCACCTGCCTTGACAGATATTCCGGTCGGATTGTCCAACTGGCTGTAAGGGTTGGTTTTGTGGGTTTCCGACTGGATATCTGGATTGGGGTATGCCTTGAACTCGCTGATACGGAATTCAGCAGGATACTTGCCTTTGATCATATAGTAGGCTATATTCTTAAAGAACGGGTATTCGCACTTCGCTATGTCATCTTCCGTAATACCGGTCTTCAGTTCACTGCAACTTGCATCGGTGAAGAGAGTTGAATAATCAAAGTTCACGGGATTCTTTGCGTAGAATTCCATTTCGGCACATGAAGCAAATCCTTGTCCGTCGCCGGAACCGCTCTTTACGATGAAACGGAAAGACTTTGCCTGTATCGTTTGGTCAAATGTAACTTTGCCTGCCGTAGCCGAACCTTGAAAATCCTTATCAATAAGTTTTGTGAATGTGTGACCGTCTGCTGAATATTGTATTTCTGTATCTTTAAATCTACCATTATTTCCGTTGTTGCGCGGATGATATATCAAATAATCGACATCTGTGACTGTTTCAAAATTATAGGTTAATGTGATGGGGAAATAGTTGCTTGCACCATTACTCCAACTGGAATGATAAAGTGTCGAATAATCTCCGTCAAAAGATTTTTCGATGTTGCTGCCGGGTTGAAAAGAAGAAGCCGTTCCGCTTACTATTTTGATCTTGATGTCGCCTTTTACGTCTTCTCCGTTGCCTTCGGCAAATTCGTTGAGACCTTTCTGGGTAACAAATACGAATGCGCTTACAGGTTCTGCCTGTTCCGTATCAGGATCGATAGCAGGTAATACTTCTGTTATTTCAATGTTGCCATGACGCTGACTGTCAAGTCCGGTTGCTTTCACCATATATCTATGGGGGGGTGGTGACTGTGGCCGGTGCACGGCTGGCAGGTTTTGCGGTAATCCATTCCGGCAAAGTGATGGCTACTTCTACATTTGTCGTCACGTCAAACTGGATTTCTCCACCGATCACACCTACCTCAAAGCTGGGCTGGTCAACCAAAATGGCTGCTTCGTATCCCAACTGGCGTACTGTGATTGTCTTTGTCTGGTCGGCAGCTATCACGGTAACGGTTGCTTTGCGCACGTATCGTTCGTCACTTTCGTCTACAGATATTTTCAGTGCCTTCCCGTCTGCAGACGGGTGGCACCAATTTTTATCTGATTTGACGGTCCAGATATCCACATTGGTAGTGACAGCTATATTCTGGCTACCGGACTCACTATTGAAATCAACTGTCTCTTTTCCAACGGTTAAATTGGGGGTTGAAGAGCCGTCATCGTCAGAGCATGCCGTAGACAGGCATGGCAGCAACGATAATAGAAAGAAAAGCAGTATATATTTCTTCATTCTTTTTTTATTCGAGTACGACCATTGAACATTGATAGATTTCTAGTTCTCCTAAAGCAAAATAAGGGGTTCCCTTCGTGGTCTCTGTCACTTCGAACCAAAGATAGCGGGAAGGCTTTGACAGCGGAATTATCTCCGAGTTGTACACCTCGTCCACTCCGTCGGGAAGTTCTATTAAAGTGGTTTCCTTATGGGTGCCTGCCTGTGAGATATCCACACTGTTTCCATCGATAAACTGTACACCATCAAACCATTCTGCCGGATTATAACTATCACTTGTATATAAGTTGATCGTTTTCCATGAACTATCGTTCACACGGTTGGTATTGGTCGAACGGAATTTAATAGCACTGACTTCTTCGCCTAAATCTATTACCAGATAATGTGGCATTTCTACTGTCGTTTGCCATTGTGAATGGAAGAAGTTTGCGGTATTTCCATCTACCAAAGCTGTAACCGGACGGGTAGGGAAGGGAGCGTTGGTCCATATCTTCTTACCGTCGAGTTCCAGTTTCACAGGAGTGCCGAAAGTAGGGTTGGCTTTTTCTGCCTGAGCCGTTATTTGGTGGCTGGGCCCTGCCGTATTGCCTCGATTGAAGGCTTGTACGGTAAAGTCTATTTCACCGTACTTTTGGAGCAGATTGTCTATGACCAATTCATTGGTATATTGGCTGACTTGTTTTCTGTATGACTTCCCTGTGGCTCCGATAGTATACTCTATCTGTACATAATATAAGTTTTCATCGGCAGGGTTGGTCCAGCTTAGGGTAATCTGTCCCGGAGCCGGAGTTGCTTTCAGATTTTCGATGTCGCTGGGTACCGGATAGGAATCTTTGTCATCGCTGCAAGACCATAGCATGGCTAATCCTCCGATAAGACATATCGTCATAAGTATCTTTTTCATGATTAGATTGTTTTTAATAATTGTTATTCATCATTGATTAGTAGCCCGGATTCTGCACCATGTTCGGGTTCTTGCTAACTTCACCTGCCGGAATAGGCATCAGATACTGACGGGGAGCATCGAATGTGCGTTTGTCCTGTATCTCCACAATCTTGGCGAAGTCTTCCAGTGTCTCGGCAAGAATGTTCAGACCACGTACCTTGACATTGAAATAAGTTTCTCCCATCTTCCAGCGGCGGATGTCCCAGAAATTATGATTCTCCTGATAAAGCTCGATCATACGTTCCTGTCTGACGATTTTCATCACTCTGCCGTCGGGACCGCATTGGCCGTCATAGCTTGTCAAAGGAACTTTGGCATTTGCCCAGCTTTCCAGTACCGGTTTTAGTCCGGCGCGTTCGCGTACTTTGTCCAGATAAGCCATTCCTTTTTCGGGATATCCTTCTTTACCATATCCTACGCAGGCTTCGGCATAGTTCAGGTAAAGTTCGGCGAGACGTATCACAGGCCATGGATATTCTACCGTTGGTCCGGGGGTACCAACGGTAGCTTGTATCCCTGGGTGTACACCTTTTTTGTTCAGGTATCCTGTTTTGGAGTAGTTCTGAGAGCGTGCCGCAGTGACTATCTTTCCGTCATCGGCTCTGACACCGCAGTTTTCTGTTGCCAGAAATCCGGTCAACCACTTGTCTCCTTCAGAACGCTCAGCACCCCAGAATTTGTGATAAGCATATCTTTTATCGTCTGTACGACATTCATAATAACCGTTCTCAAATGCAACCCACGCATAGAATCGGGGTTCGCGGTTCATGTTCATGTATAATGTTCTTTTTCCCGGTTCGGCATAGGTAGTGCCTTCAGGGATGGTTACGATATCCAGTTTGTTGTTTGTATTGAATTCGGGGTCTTCGTCAATCGGTAATCCATTGACTGTGTAGAAGCGGTCGAGCATGGTAATAGTGGGGGCTATACCATTCCACGAGCCACGTGGGAAGAAAGGTATGGATTTACGTTGAATACCATAAGCACCTGCTTTACGGGTTTCGGGGAAAATGACTTCTTTGTAGTTTTCGCTATCCATGAAAGTCATACGAAGTGTGCGTTCTGTCAGGTTGGTCGGTTCCGGATAAGCATTACTTGTAGTACTGGCTATATAGAGCTCGTGACCGGCTCCTGATGCAGCCTGAATGGCATCCCATGTTGCATCTGCTGCACGTTTGTATTTTTCTTCCGAATAAGTGGTCGACATGAGCTGTTCGCCGTCCGGGTTCTTAAAGTCTGTGTAATCAGGGTTCCCATTGAATAATGGTGAAGCGGCATAAAGCAACATACGTGCTTTTAAGCTTTTGGCAATGACGCTCGTGGCACGCCCATAATCCGAACTATTGCGTGTGGCAGGAAGTCTGGTGGCTGCATCGTCAAGTAAGTCGGCAACCCAGTCGATACATTCATCGTACGGACGACGTCCAAGCATATTCTCTGCGGGAGTGTCGAGTGCCGGAAGTTCTTTTACCAAAATGGTCGGCCCGTAACATTTGATCAGAAGGAGGTGGAAATAGGCGATCAGGAAGTCGGCTTCTGCCGTGTAAAGATCGACTTCCTCCTGGCTGATCTTAGGAACGGAGTGGATATTTTCTTTCAACAAATAGCATTGACGTATTCCCTGAAACAGTGTATTCCAATAACTGATAATTGTATTGCTTGAGTCATAAGAACCTTCAGCGAATTTTACGTAACTTTCGGCAAACGGGCTGATCGTTTCGTCACCGGTAAAGTCCATACATGACTGAACCATGTTTGACTGAGGCAGATATCCGTAGCAGGAATATAAATATCGCAGTGCAGCACGGGGATTGGCAAAGGCATCCTTTTCCGTGGCTGTTTCGTCGGGAACGATATCCAGATAGTTACAGGAAGTATTCAGCCCTGTAATCAATAAGAGGATAAATAGATATAGTGTATTCTTTTTCATATCTTTAAGGTATTATTTGTTGTTAATAGTCATTTGGAATCCAATGTTGAATACGCGCTGGGTCGGATATGAAAGACCACTGCCACCACCCTGTTCAGGATCCCACAGATCGAACGGAGCAAAGGTCATCAGATTAGAACCGCTGATGTATAAACGCATATTCTTATAGGTATATCCGATCTCAGCATTCTTTAATTTCAGGAAGGCACCGTTACGCTCCCAATAGCTGGACAACTTGTTGTTATTGTTATTGGTTTTGCGTGACAAGCGCGGGTAAGTCGCATTGGTGTTTTGATTGTCGGGACTCCAGCGTTCGTCTGCCACCCATGAAAGTACGTTGCGTAGCATACTGTCACCGAAGGGATGGAAATCTTTTACCATGAAGGAGGTTTTGGCTACTCCCTGAAAGAAGAAGGAGAAATCCAGATTCTTCCATTTAATAGAGGGACCGAAGCCATATACAATCTCCGGTACGCCGGGATGTTTTGCCCATACCCAGTCGTCTGTATCTGTCAGGTTATCATCATATCCGTACCAGTCTCTTGAAATATTGATATATTTGATATCTCCCGGAATCACTGCCGCTCCCAATTGTTGTTGGTGGTTGGCAATATCTGCTGCATCAATGAAGAGTCCGTCAGAAATATAAATGGCATTCTTATTGGCACTGACTCCGATTTTTGACTGCCATGGATATTTCGGTGATTCATCATATTGGGTGATTTCATTATGCGCATATGTGAAAGTTCCTTTGAAGCTGACGAACCAGTTTTTGTTGAACTGCTTGTTATAGCTGGCTGCTAATTCAAATCCCTGATTGCGCATAGCTGCCAGGTTGCCGTATACTTTAGTGGTAGCTGTACCCATATATGTCGGAGTGGTCCCTTTCTCCTGGAAGATGTCGCGACGATTTTCGCGGAAGATATCAAAAGTCAGGTCCAGAGAGTGGAACAATTGTAAATCGACTCCAAAGTTAATTTTCTCTCCTACCTCCCATGTAATATCTTCATTGGCATAACGTTGATAAACGGGACCATTGTAGGTCACATTCTGATTGACACCTGTTGTAAATCCTTTGCCGCCCAGGTCAATTTGTGACATGTAGATAAAACGGCTGCCGTTAATCTGGTCATTACCTACCAGACCCCACGAACCACGTAGCTTCAATTTAGAAACAACATTTTTCAAAGGTTTGAAGAAAGATTCTTCGCTGATGTTATAACCTGCGGCAATGGAAGGGAACAGACCGAAACGGTGTCCTTTGGCAAAGTTTTCCGACCCATTGTATCCTACGTTCACTTCAGCCATATACTTTCCGGCATAAGCGTAGGAGGCGCGTGCTGCAAGACCTTGTTTGCGTTGAGGCAATGAACCGATAAAGTTCCCATCGCCCGGTGTGTTGTTTACAAGTTCGTCCTGGCTATAGATTAGCATCGCATTGACGTCATGTTCACCGAATGTACGGCTGTAATTGACCATTCCTTCCAAATAGAAACGGCGGTCACCGGAATTTGTATTCTTTGCGGTCAGGTTTGTCGTATATTCGTCTCCAATACGGCTTGTTGTGTAGGTGTAGCCACCATTGCCATCGTCTTCGTATCCGGTCAGTGCGAATTTGTTCCACTTCCCTTCACGTTTGTTCTCGGAACTCGACCAGTTCTTGAATGAAGCCAGTGCTTTGAAACTCAGACCTTCGGTGATGAAATCCAACTTCTGGTTAAATTCCAGTGCTGCAATGACTGTGCTTTGGAATCCTTTGTTGTAGCCTGTAGCAGCCTGAGCCACCGGGTTGGTCTGATAGTCGGCGTTGACACGTTCTGTAGCTCCCCATTTAATATAAGGTGTTTCACCGTCATCCGGAAAATATACCGGGAATTCAACAGGTGATGTATTCATGGCATTGGTAAAGATGGCTCCTACTCCCTGGTTAGGAGTAGTCATGTCACGCAACTGTACGTTCAGGCGCAAGGACAACTTAGAAGAATTGCTCAATTTGGCGTTGATGTTATTCTGGAAGTTATAGCGCATGATTTCAATATTGTTATTATAGGAGAAGAAATCCTTTGAACGATTCTTCAACATACCGGATTCGTGGTTGACAGAGATGCTGGAGAAGTAGTCTACACGTTTACCACCGCCACGGATGTTAAAGTTGAACTTTTCGCTATAAGAAGCGTCTTTAAACAATTCGTCATACCAATTTACGTTCGGATAGATATAAGGATTCAATCCGGCACGTGTTCCGTCAATTCTATCTTGGCTGTAAAGCACGTCACCGCTATTGTCATTGTTTACGGCCTCGTTGAAAAGTTCCATGTAAGTGGCACCGTCTACGAATTTAGGGGTACTGGTCGGTTGAGACATTTGTGCTTCCATACGGAAGTTGATAATCGGCTTATCCAGATTCATACCCGATTTGGTGGTTACAATCATCACACCGTTGGCACCACGGGTACCGTACATCGCTGTTGCGGTAGCATCTTTCAGGATAGAGAAACTATCGATAATCTCGGGATCAAGATTATTCAGGTCACTTGAACTTACCTGCACACCATCCAGAATGATTAGTGGATCGGTGACTCCGTTCATGGTCGAAACACCGCGAATCCAAAAGTTGGCGCCATCAGCTCCCGGCTGACCACTTTTCTGGACGGCAATAACACCAGCCAGACGTCCGGCAAATGCAGTAGACAGATTGGTAGAAGGTACCTTTAATTCAGTTGGTTTAATAGATTCAACAGAGCCTACCATACTGGCTTTCTTTTGTCCTGTACCATAAGCTGTGATGACTACTTCTTCCAATTGCTTGGCATCTTCATTCAAATCGATGGATAACACTTTGCGTGAACCGATCTTGATTTCTTTGGGTGTGTATCCTACATAAGAAATGAGAATAACATCCGAAGGAGCAGCCATGATCGTGAACTTTCCGTCAATGTTGGTGATTACTCCTGTAGCAGCCCCTTTGATTTGTACGGAAGCACCGATAATGGATTCACCTGTATTGGCGTCGACTACCACACCTACGATTTCCGACTTTTTCGGTCCCTGACTTTTTTGCTGAACAGTCTCTGCTTTCGCGCTTTTCAAGATAATTTCATTATTCTTGATGACATAGTCAATTCCGCTGTTACTGAATACTTTTCTTAAAACTTCATTAATGTCTCCTTCGCAATCGTAGTCCTTTTTCTCGTCATTGGCGACAACGCCGGACTTGAAGAAGAATGTGTACTGGCTATTTTCTTCGATCAGCTGAATAGCCTGTTGCATGGTGATGGACTGACCCTTGAGAATGATTCTCTTTCCTTGTGCGCCATGAGCGTAGAGAGCCATTGGAAGGAAGCAAATCAATAGAACGGCATATCTGAGTATGCTGTTACTAAAATGCATGTTTTTCATGTTTCTAAAAGGTTAATAGTGAATATATAGATAATTTGTTTTTAATGTATTAATATAATATGATGTCGTTATTTTCTTGTTTCTCTTTTAAATCGAGGCTGATACATATCTTTTCGATGATATTGGTAAGCGGCTCGTCTTTATGTATGGTTCCGTTGAACTTCAGCTTTTTGAGCTTTTCTTCTTTAATTATGATGTTTACATGGTATGAACGGTTGATAAAATTGATGAATTCCTGTAATGGCTTGTTGGTAAAGCGATATTTACTTGAGCGCCAGTCATACTCGTTGATATCTATATGCGTACGTACAATTGATTTGGCTTGGGTATTGTATACGATTCGTTCGTTCGGTTTCATCGGCAGTTCTTGCTGTCCTTCTTCTGCCTGGAATTTGATGGAGCCGGTGAACAGGGTAATTTCTGATTCCATGTGTCCGGCTTTGATGTTGAATTCCGTTCCGGTCACTTCAATATGCGATTCCCGGAAATAAACCCTGAAGGGTGCTCCCTGAGCTTTTTTCACTTTAAAGAAAGCTTCTCCTTTTTCCAAGAAGATTTCTCTGTTGTTCAGGAATGACTTGTGATAGCGAATTTGGGAAGCTGCGTTGAGCCATACTTCCGAACTGTCCGGCAACATGACTGCCAGCTTATCATTCATTGGAGCACTGATATTAATGTCGGATGATGAAATATTGTTGGCAATCCAAAAGCCGATAATGAAGATGGCAACAGTGGCAGCGATGGAATATCCGATACGATAGTATTTCTTGTTTCTCTCTAAAGGCTGTTTTTCGTTCCGGCATCTGACCATAATCTTATTGAGTATGGTGTGCGGGGGAACATGATCTTGTATATGAGCTTTAGGAGCTTTATCCCATTGTTGAGACTGAAAGTTAACCATAGGCTTCTCATTGAGAAGCTGTTCCCTTTCGGAAGTTGTCAGTCTGTCGGCTAACATCTTTTTTATAATATTAATGAGTTCTATTGAATTCACGTCTTTGTATATTAATGATAATGATCGTTATTGACTTCGGTTACATACTAAATACTCCCCATATTACATTTACCCCTATCGGATATAAAAAAAAATGTGTTTTATTTTTGTATCTTTTAAATAATGTATAGCTTTGTTGTCACTAATATTTGCACAAATATGAACGAAAGAGAAAGAGTATTGGCTATTAAGGGCGGTGATCATCAAGCGTTTATAGATTTGTATAACGAGTATTGGAGTCAGGTTTATGACTTTAGCCGATTGTACATCGCTACAATTGCTGATGCAGAGGAAATTGTTCAGGATGTGTTTGTGAAGTTGTGGGAATCAAGGCATTTACTGAAGGAAGATGAAAATATCAAAGGTTTTCTCTTTATTGTTACCCGAAACATCGTATTTAATAAAAATAAGAAGAGAGTAAATGAGAATCTTTTCAAAACCTCTGTTTTGGTAGCCTATGGAAACGAAGGTTATTATAACTCCACTACTGTGGAGGAAGATTATTGCGCTTCTCAACTAAAAATATTCATTGATCGGTTAATCAATTCACTTCCTGAACAACAAAGAAAGTGTTTCTTGTTGAGCCGTGAAGAAAACCTGAGTTACAAGGAGATAGCCGAGAGGCTTGGTATTAGTCAGAAGACTGTAGAAATACATATGGGTAAGGCCTTGAAATTCTTGAAAGATAAGGTGAAGCGAGGCTGGGAGATTCTATTGTCGCTTCTTTCATTTTAGTTATAAAAATAAGACATTCCTTCTTTCTCATTATTTATATAGTGTCGGAATATACTTATCTTCTTTCTTGCTGTTCTTAGCAGGCTGTTACTTTATCTGTATTTTCAATAGCCTCTTTTCTTTTCAGATAGACTTTCTGAAGTAGTCAGATTATTAATGATGTAATAGAAACTCATGTACTTTTGGCTATAATCAAGTTTGGAGGCTGATAGTAATAAGCTTTGATTCGCAAAAATTATTTAGTAATAAAAATAGTTGGAAAAAAGTTTGGTATGGCAGCTTTTTTTGCACTACATTTATCATTCATCGCTGTTTCAAGTTAGGCGTTTCCATTTGAACAGATAAATCAGACAGCATTCCCCGATCATAGTTATTGTATTTGAAAACAATGATTAGAATGTAGTTTTCCGATGTGAAATTGCAAGGTAACATAATAAATAAAGCTTTAATTAATTTGGACAAAATGAAAAAAGTACTGTTAACTTTAAGTTTGAGTATCGTTGCGTCGATGGGCAGCTTCGCGCAGAATGAACCTTATAAGAATCCGAAACTTACTCCCGAAGAGCGTGCGGAAGACTTATTAGGGAGATTAACTTTGAAAGAGAAAATAGGATTAATGAAAAATTCTTCTTTTGCGGTAGAACGGTTAGGAGTAGCTCCCTATAATTGGTGGAGTGAGGCTTTGCATGGTGTTGCCCGTAATGGACTGGCTACAGTGTTTCCGATAACTATGGGTATGGCATCTACCTTTGATGATGAAGCAATTGAAAGAGTGTATGTTGCCGTTAGTGATGAAGGACGTGCTAAATTCCACGATGCCCATCGCAGTAATCGCTATGGATATGGAAACGAAGGGCTTACTTTTTGGAATCCGAATGTGAATATTTTCCGTGATCCGCGTTGGGGGAGGGGACAGGAGACTTTCGGCGAAGACCCTTATCTGACTACCCGTATGGGAGTAGCTGTAGTAAAGGGAATGCAGGGGCCGGCAGATGCCGAATATGACAAGGCTCATGCGTGTGTCAAGCATTATGCAGTGCATAGTGGTCCTGAGGCGAAACGTCACTCTTTTGATGTAGAAGACCTCTCTCCCCGTGATCTATGGGAGACTTACCTTCCGGCTTTCAAGGCTTTGGTGCAAGAGGCAGACGTGAAGGAAGTGATGTGCGCTTATCAACGCCTGGAAGGAGAGCCCTGTTGTGATAGCAACCGGTTGTTAACGCAAATATTGAGGGATGAATGGGGCTATAAACATTTGGTTGTAAGTGATTGCGGTGCTATTGATGATTTTTTTGTGAAAGGCCGCCATGAGACACATAAAGATGCTGCCGATGCCAGTGCTTCTGCTGTGATCAATGGAACTGATCTTGAATGTGGTTCGATATATTCGCATTTGGAGGAAGCAGTAAAGCAGGGATTAATCACAGAAGAACGTATAGACACAAGTTTGCGTCGTTTGTTGAAAGCCCGTTTTGCTTTGGGCGAGATGGATCCGGATTCTATCGTTCCCTGGAGCAGAATTAGTATAGATACTGTGGATTGTGATTTGCACAAACAGATGGCGTTGGATCTGGCACGTAAATCTATGGTATTGCTTTGCAATAATGGCGTGCTTCCGTTGGCAAAAACAGGGGCACGTATCGCAGTGATGGGACCGAATGCGGTTGATTCGGTGATGCAATGGGGAAACTATGAAGGTGTACCCTCACATACATATACTATTTTGGAAGGGATTCGCTGCAAGATAGGCGATGTACCTTTTGAGAAAGGATGTGAGTTACTGGATAATCGGATTTTTGAATCTTATTTTAATGAGATCTCCAACAATGGGCGTCCCGGTCTGACGGCTACCTACTGGAATAATATGAATTTGAGTGGTGATGTCGCGGCTACAAGTCAGATTACTTCTCCGATTAATCTGAGTAATGGTGGGAATACAGTCTTTGCCACAGGTGTGGGCTTATATAATTTTACTGCTGTTTATGAAGGAACTTTTCGTCCGAAAGAGAGTGGAGCTTATGAGTTGCTGATTGAAGGAGATGATGGCTATCGGGTATATGTGAACGGGGAAAAGGTGATTGATTATTGGGGAGAACATGCCAGTGCTAAAAGGGAATATACGTTGAAAGCAATTGCGGGGACAGATTATAAGATCAGAATAGAATATATGCAGGCAGGTGCGGAAGCGTTGCTTAGGTTTGATTTGGGTGTTTATCGTCATATTTCACCTGAGATGGTTGTCGATAGAGTCAAAGAAGCGGATATTGTTATTTTCGCAGGTGGCATTTCGCCGAGTTTGGAAGGCGAAGAAATGTACTCCGTTAACAGTCCCGGTTTTGCTGGCGGCGACCGTACTTCAATTGAACTACCGCAAGTGCAGCGTGATATCCTGAAAGCATTGAAGAAAGCGGGTAAGAAGGTGGTTTTTGTAAACTGCTCTGGTTCGGCGGTCGCATTGGTTCCTGAGATGGAGTCTTGTGATGCTATCTTGCAGGCATGGTATCCCGGGCAGGCTGGCGGACTGGCTGTGGCGGACGTTCTGTTCGGAGATTTTAATCCGAGTGGAAAGCTGCCCGTTACTTTTTATAAAAATACGGACCAGTTGCCGGATTTTGAAGATTACAGTATGAAGAACCGTACCTATAGATATATGACGGAAGTTCCTTTGTTTCCTTTTGGATACGGATTGAGTTATACTACTTTCGATATTTCCAAAGGACGTTTGAATAAGAAAACTATATCTGCCGGACAGGATTTGAATTTTAAAGTCAATGTGAAGAATACAGGGAAGTATGATGGAGCTGAAGTTATTCAGGTGTATGTCCGCAAAGTAGATGATGCGGAAGGGCCGATAAAGAGTTTGCGCGCTTTCCGTCGGGTACCGCTGAAGGCGGGAGAGACTTGTGTTGTATCTATTGATCTTTTGCCAACTACATTTGAGTTCTTTGATCCGACTACAAATACTATGCGTATTATGCCCGGAAAATATGAAATCATGTATGGCAATAGTTCGGATATACCTTCGGGGAATAAATTGAGTGTAACACTTCGGTAATAATATTACTCATTAATGGGGGTGTCAAAAGTCAGTAGCAATAGCTTGTGTATTCACCTACCACCTCCCCCTGCGGGTAGGGGCTGACTAAAAAGAAAGAACTTTTTACAACCATTCCTTCTACAGATACTTGTAGAGGGGGTAAAAATTAACTTTTCGACCTTTTTAGTCAGCCTCATTTAAGATACTGCCGACTTTTTTGCCAGCCCCAGTTTAGTTACTATTGACTTTTGACACTCTCATTTATTTTTCGGGAAATTCAGTCTGGGATTTTAAGGACAGCTGAGTGATCCTTATACTTTTTTATCGTTCCTGTTTCATATACTGATGTAATGGTGCAGGAAGGGGCTGTGTTGTAATGCTATTACAGACTCAGGCTTTCTCACAGCGGATCAGTACTTTTTGCCCGTTGTTTAAGGTGCTGGCAAACAGATAAGTGTCTCCACCTTCCGACAATTTGATTCGTTTACGGAGTTCGGCAACCGTAGCCGGAAAGTTACGTACTGTGATATTTGCTTTTTTCAAGTCTCCGAGACTTTCTTTTAGTTCTTTTTTATTAAGGCTGCATTGACTAATGATGTGGAAAGCCCTGCCGGGAAAGCTCTCGACCAACACATCAGAAGTATAAAGATGACTGTTAGGATGCAGTTTCTTAACAGGAAATGCGGAGGCGATGCTGCGGAAAGCTCCGGCTTTCAGGAGTGAAGCGTTCGGCTCATAGAGATAATTTTCCAGTGCGTTGGTATAGTTGCATTCGCTGCACTGCTCCTGTTCGCGGGTGAATACGAAATGCTGTTCTTCCTGTGTCCCCTTGGTAGGGAGATTTACGCAATGGATGGATATTTCTTCTACCGATGCTTGTCCGAGTATCAGTAGTAATTCTTTGCATTCATTATTGGCAGATATGATGTGGACTTCCTGTACGTGTTGTAACTCTTTCAGTGCCAATGACAAGTCCAGCATGGGCGAGAGTTTGACCATGACCTGTTCCGCTTTGTTCAGTAAGAGTTCTTCCAGTTCGGCTACATCGGGCTCACAGTCCGAGATGGCAACCGTCTTTCCTCCGTGCTCGTTGCGACGGGCAGGATCGAGGAAGATACAGTCTACCGGAGACATAGCTTGCAGATAACTCACTCCGTCCTCGTTCTTTACGTTGATATGGTTTAGGTTCAGGATGGGAAAATTGTGGGCTGCTATTTCGCAGAGTTCCTGCTGGCGTTCTACGTAAATGGCGGATTTGAATTTGGCAGCAAGGAAAGCACAGTCTATTCCGAATCCTCCGGTCAGGTCCGTCAGGGAGTTACCTTTTAAAAGGGTTGCTTTGTAGCGGGCGGTGACTTCTGACGAGCATTGCTCCAGTGACAGGTGCTTCGGGTACCATATATCATCCGTATCTCTCCATGATGGAATCTTTTCGGCGGCAACCTGCCTTCCTGCTATCTGTGTGATGGCGGTCGGCATATCTACGTTCGGGTATTTCCGGGCTTGCAGGGCCAGAGCACGTACATCATCCGTCTGATGTTCGCGGATAAAGAGCTGGGTTTCGGGGGAGATTTGCATCATAGGTTGTTTATATTTGGTGTTATATGGTGGTACTCGTTTATGGTATTACGTTGTATTTCTTCCGGGCCTCTTCCCGGCTGCAGAAGTTGAAATGCCACCATTCGCTGGGCAATGCACGGAATCCGGCGGCTTTCATTACTTTCCTCAATAATATCCGGTTCTGACGTTCTGTTTCGGTGATTTTTCCGTTGCGTATCAGTTCGCCTTCTTCGGTGATGTGCGCTTCTACTCCAAGATGATCGACCTTTGTGCCCATAGGCAACGGTCGCCCCAGCGAGTCCTGAATGCTGATGTCTACCGCCAGGCCGTAATTATGAAGTCCGCCTCCACGGTTGGGATTGGAGACATATCTGTATTTGGAAGTTCCTTTGACCACATCCCACATTTTTCTCTGTACGGACATCGGACGTGCAGCGTCGTAAATAATGAGACTGTAAGATGGATGCAGTGCCTTCAGTGCTTCTTGTGCTTTTAAGAGGGCATACGCCGCATGAGGATGCAGATAGGCTTCGGACAGGTCGTCATAAAGAATTTCTCCGGTGAAGTTATCCGCTTTTGTGTACATTAGGCTGATGGCGATGCTGTTGTCCAGCTCCGCTATGTTTATTAGTCCCAGAGAATCCATGTAAAGAGCCATCGGGCTTTTCTGATGTTTTGGAACCAGTGTGCTGGCGGATTCATTTTTCTGCGAGGGGGATGTATAAATAGAATCTGCATCAATGGAGTCCGCATGAGCAAAGGATATACAGTCGGATGCTGTACCTTCGGGGCTTATATCTCCGGGTCCTGCGCATATAGAGTCTGTGCACGTTGTTTCGACCTTTGCAGATGTCTTCGTCTCTTTATGCCCCGGTACACAGGAATACCCTGCCAGCAGAAAGCAAAAGACAGATAAACTATATTTCAGCATCATCATTACTCCTTTGGGTTTTGTGTGCCAAAGATACTTCTTTTTGAATTTAGCACCAATAAAAAGCCTTTTTTACGCTGTTTGTTGGATCTATATATCCTGCGCGTTGGACATATATGCCCTGCGTGTTGGATATATATCCCCTGTACGTTGGACATATATATCCTGTATGTTAGGTAACTATACCCTGCATGAACGGTAACTATACCCTATATGCAAGTATCGTTTCAATATCGGCGAGGCTATGCTGCGCCAGACTTTTGGCACACCTTCTTCTGTGATTTATCCGGATTTTCAGCGGTTGATACTGACTATTACTTTTTTTAGATTGGCCGTATTCTTCCATATTTCGAGTAGTTGCAGAATACGTTCATCCGTTACTCTGCTGTTATTGACAGACAGCAGTTCCGAATATATTTCCAGCAGCTTCTTCAGTTCCTTGACAGGCTGTTCCGGAAGTTCGGCAATCAGTGATGTAAGTAGCAGCTCCAGTTCCCGGTTGTGTAGTGGGCTGACGTTTATCATTTGCTGTTGTATCAAGTCGGTAAGTCTTTTCAGAGGTCCCCATCCAGTACGTTGGTGCGAACCCAGTATCCTGCCGATACGTGCACTGTCTATACATCCTGTGCTGACACGGTCCGTCCATATTCCGGCGGCATAAGAACGGGAAGTCTTGTCGGCTACCAGCATACAACTCGCTTCCAGCAGATAAGAGGTCTCATGCCATTCGTGCCTTAATTGGTGAAGTGCCTCTATAGTGGCTTGGGTGATACCAACTTCTCTCACTTCATTTAGCATCGGATCATAAATGGCACAGCGGATGCACCATACAAACAATGGTTCCGGTGTATTGGGAGCTAGCCATACAAGGTGGGGCAGATCGTTTTGTATATCGTCATAACGTTCTATCTGTGAATACATTTCCACCAGTAGCGGATGCGGGTCATACGAGTGATAACTCACTCTCTCATCATACTTTCCTTTGTTGACGATGTGGATGTTCTCTCCTTCCGGAACATTGAAACTAAGGGTTGAAGATGTCCAGTTAACCACTTTGTTGTGATAATCAGTATATGAATGAGGCGTTTGGAAAGTCCACCATGAGAAGTTTCCCGTCAGAAATTCGCGTGAGCTTTTGCTATAAGAGAAATCTTTGAATTCAGTATAAACCGTCTCCGGTGATTTGATCAATCCTGCTGTCATCCACCATGAAGGGTGGGCGAAGGGAGCTTGTGGAACTGCATCTTTTGCTCCCATCAAGAAGGAAAACAAATTTTGGTATTCCCCTTCCAATTCCTGAAGGACAGTCGGAAGGTCTTGCGAGGGATAATCATTCAATGCCATCCTCGACAGGGCTATCTGCATATCCATATCGTCCGGCTCGGCATTGGCCTGCTGATATTGTCCGAGTCTTTTTATCAGAACTATGGGGTCAATAAATGCAGGCGTATGCGTAGGAGTGGATAGCATGGGAAGTCGGTTCTCGTTGCTTTCCAAAAGGTCTAATGTCCGGCACAGTAATTGTTTGTGAATAGGAAATTCCATTCTTTTATTACTCTTCTGGCGGATGGTTATTTTCTGCAGATTGCGATATCTCCACTGACCTTTCTGAAGTTCGTCTTTCTGCACCATTTTCTCGTGCAGGGTGCTCAGTTCTTTTGCTTCTATGGGGAAACGCTTGATTAATAGTTTTGCATAGTCGATAAGGAACGTTGCCATCATAGAATCCGATATTCCGTTGTGTGAACTTCCGCCATTGATAAGTAACTTATAAGCACGTTGAAGAACAGGTATCCATTGGGTGATATGTTTCGCTTCCAGTTGCTCATTCCATTCTACCAACGCATTCAGGAAAAGGTCGAAGTGGTATAGCTCATTGGAATCTAGTATTTGGCTGGCCAGAAATATCAGGTCTTCGATGGAAGTAATTTCCTGTATCCGGTTGTCTTCCCGAAGGATGGGTGGCATCGGTTCATAGTCGAAGGAGGCGACACTTGCCTGCTCGTCAAGAGTAGTCAGCAAGACTTTATCGGTAGATAAAGCATCTGAGACATTGTCTTTCAGATAAGCTGCCAACTCTTTTTTAGTGCTGGTCAGCATTGTTTCTGCATAAGCAGAGAGTGCTTCTTTCAATGTGGGCGACTCTGTTTCTCCAAATGTTTGAATCAGTTTCACTATCTTGTTCTGAGTAGATTCGTCGCGACTCATCAACCCTTGTGCGGCAGCGCAACAGATGGTATCACGATATTCTTTTTTCTCTTTCGCCAGTTTGCTGAGAACTCCCAGCGTGTTTTGATGGACAGCTTTTACGTCCGAAGCGAAGAGGAGAGCGGTCTGATCCAGAAAATCATCTGTCAGGAACCGTGGATGGCTGCACAGATTCTTCAGAAGACCGAGAATGATATTGATCGGACGGCTATGGGGAGAAGATAGTGCGGCAAACATCTCCGGCTGCAATGTCAGTTGTTCTTCAACGCTGGGATTGAGTGCCGTAAACATACCGGCAAACCAGCTGCACAGGTTCTTGTTGAAGTTCCGGTTGATTGCCAGCAAAGACTCTTTCAGTACACGCATACGGTCTAACTTTCCGTTCTCGGTGAAGTGCTGGAATGTATAATAAGGATATCCTTTGGCCGGATTGGCGTGCCAGTTTTGCCCGCAGTCATATTCAAACAAATACCAGATGTGCTCGTTGATTGTAATATCCCGCTTTTCTAATACGGGGGTAGTGTGGATATAGTTAACCAGATAACCTGCTATCGTCTGCGGAGAGGGGGAAACGGTGAGAATACCCCTTTCTATCCAGTCCATCAATATCTCGTAGTCCATATTGTAGAAGCCTCCGAACTCCTTACCTTCACCTTCAACGAAATAACTGTCCAGCCACGTGGGAATATGCCATGCAGCTATCTCGTTCAGATGCGCTGTGTTTATTCCCCATTCGTGTTTGCGAAATTCCTTGAGAGGAAAAATCACAAGGGCGGCAAGATCAATAATGTGATGCTGTCCCGACGTGGCACGCGTACCGTATGTCCTTTCTTCCAGCTGGACAAACTTATTATAGTATTCTTCCAACCGGCTGAGGCAAGGGATGAGGCTCTCCCGCTCCTCCTGTGTCAGTTTCTGCAGAAAAGGAATGATCTTCTGCCCTTGCTCTTTTTCTACTATCTCGGTAAGCTGTGTTTCTAGTGCAGTCATGGTTATAATTTTGATTGAAGGATATATGATAACAATATCCGTGTTTATAAATTAGTCTACTTTAAATCAATTAAGATCACCTGAAATGATAAAAACCTGATACCAAGCAATATTACCTATTACTTATTACCTGATACCTATCACTTATCACCTGCCTAATGCTGTAACTACTTTTTTCAGATTAGCATTCTTTTTCCACATTTCCAGGCGCTCGCGGACTTTGTCGTCGGTTACGCAATGACCGTTCATGCGAAGCACTTCCGCGTAGAGTTCGAGTAACTGTTTTTGTCCGGTGACCGGATTGTCGGGCAATCCGCCGATCAATACAGTGAGTAACTCTTCCAGTTGTTGATTGTGAAAGGCGCTTCGTTTGTATATGCTTTCATACACTTCTGTGGTGAAGCGTTTTAGCGGAACAATGCCCATATTGATAATTCGTGCTACTATTTCTCCTAACCGGTGATTGTCTATTCTGTTGTTAGCGATGCCTTCCACCCATAGCTCCGCAGCGTATGAACGGACGGTTTTGTCAACAAAAAGCAGGCCTCCGCCCAGCAACAGTAAACTCATCTCCCGGAGCGGACAGTGAAAAGACAATAACATACGTAAAGCATTGGCTACACTGCGTTTGCTCTCTTCCTGCGGTGAACCGAAGTCCATGTAGCAGTTGATGATTTGTGCAACCAGTGGTTCCGGCTGGTTGGGGAAGAAGCTGAACAGACGTTCCATATAGTCGGAATCGCCTATATTGTATCTGCTGTTGATGACCAGATGTTCTTGCCAAAGCTGGTGGCTGTTGTGTTCTGCATACTCATGCCACTTGTAGAAATCGAGCTGGAGCAGACGTACATCTGCTGCATATTGATTTTCTTTCTGTGCCGGTTCTTTCCAGCCATAATTTCCTGTCAGGTAATTGTGGGGCAGCGTATTGCAGGAGAAGTTTTTGAATGCTTCGAATTCAGTATCCGGCTCTTTCACCAGTCCGGCTGCAAGCCAGGCAGATGGATGATTGTACGGTGGTTCGGGCTGCGTCCCTTTATCTAATAAAAAGAGACAAAGATGCAGATATTCATTATTTAATAATTGTCGGGCGACAGCAATGGCTTCTTCCTTGTCTTCTAAAGCGCAGCGTGCTATGGCCAGCTGAAAATCCCATGAACAAGGCTTTGCATTCGCTTCCTGATAAACGGCGAGCCGTCGTACAAGTTCGGTGGCCTGGATGTATGCCGGGCTATGTGTCGGAGTAGAGAGTAAAGGTAATGAGTCGCCTTTTTGGATTTTACGGATTACTTCCAGCCACAATTGTTTGATAGGTTCAAAACAAGTTCTATTGCTGTAGGCTGGTTGCCAGTCTGCAAGACGTTTGAAAGCACGTTCGTCGTAGGCACCTCTGTTTGCGTCTATTCCTTTGAGTCTTTCTTCCAGGCGGGTGAAGAGCTTACTTAGGAATCCTTGGTTGGCAGTGTCTTTTTGTGTCCATAAACGTTGATATTCCAGCAGGAAAGTGCCAAGAAAGTTCTCGTATACCGCCCAACTATTGATAATGATGTTGGCTGCCCGTTGGAATACAGGCTCCATCCGGCTGAAATCTTCTTCATCCAACTGAGGATGGAAGGCGATGAGGGCGGCAATCGCTGTGTCTGTTTCCCAACTTTCATTCATGTCGAACAGGCGGCTGAGCTGGAACAGAAAATCTTCTTTATTGGCAGGAAACGGGATGCGGTTGTCTTCCCAACAAATACGAACCTTTTCTTGGAAGGTTGTTTCGGGAAGGCCGGCTTCTTCCGCAGGCTGCTTCATGAAAGAAACAAGTATATCCTGTACGCTCTGGAACATCTCGGGTTGGTAAGATAGCAATGCCTCTTGCAATGTAGAAGAGGATGCGTCTCCGTACTTTGATATAAAGCTGGCAGCTTTCTTTTGCAGGCTTTCATCTTTCTTCAGGAATAGTTGGCAGAGTGGGATGCAACACGCTTCTTTCATTTCGGGGTGCCCGGCAACGATCTGCTCAAAAATGGAATAAATAGTAAGCAGTGAGTTTTTGGGGCTGGAAAAGAAAAGAGTAGTCGCACGCTCGATAAACTCCTGATAGCGGAATTCGCCTTCGGAAGCAATCTTTTTTAATTGCTGTAACATCACATTCACCGGTTTGGTGTATGGAGAGGTGAACACTTGCATAATTTCCTCTTGCAGGGATATGAGTTCTTCAACCCTTGGCTGCAATTCTTCAAAGAGTCCGGCAAACCAATTTACCATGTCTTTTTTAAAACTTCGGTTGAAGGTGGAAAGTGTTGCTCGCAGAAGCCGGTTTCTGTCCAGATGTCCGTCGAGAGAAAAGCGATAGAAGGCGGCGCTAAAGCTTTCATCCCGTGAGGTGGTCCCTTCTTTATAGGCTGTTTGGGCGCGGTCATTATGATAACCAATGGATGATTCCAGTTCGAAAAGATACCAAATGTGTTCTTTCAGGGTGATTTCTCTTTTTAATAGTAAATCGCTGTTAAAAGTGTCTTTCCCTTTAGGAATGGAAGATCTGATACAGATATAACCGGGCAATATTTGTGCGATACGTTTTGGAGAGAGTTCCTGCATATAGCCCATATCTATCAGCTGCATGAGCTGTTCGTAGGATATATTGAAATTCAAGTAACTTTCCGCATCATTTATATACTCTGCCAGCCAATTGGGAGTATAAAGAGAAAGCAATTTGCAAAGTAAGTTGAAGTCTATGTGGTATCCCAGGTCCATTTCTCGTTTGTTGCCACATACGAACTGTACGGCACCCAGAAAGCGTGCCCGGTGATGATCGCAAAAAGTTTCACTAAACTTGCCTTTTATCCATTGCAGTTCCCGGATAGTGGGCAGGAGTTTTCTCCGTTCTTTCACTGAAAGTTCTAACAACCTTTTGATAAAAGGTATCAATATCTTTTCTTCTTTCTCCGGAGTATCCACATAAGTTTTGGATAATTTCTCCAACTCGCGTTTCAGTTCTTCCATTGTACAAGTTTCTTTACTGCCAAAATATGTTTGCAGGCTCCCCGTTCTCCCTGATTGCCGCTAAACCAGGTACAGGTGCAGCGTTCTTTCTCACCTTCCCTGTCCAGAATAACCGTATGTCTTACTCCTCCGCTCCCAGCGACACGTGCTTCGGTCCGATTTCCGTCATTTGATATAATTTCCACTTTCTCTTCTTCCAATAGCTTCTCGGCAGCTATCATACGCGGATTGAGGCTCAGGATACGCTCTGTCTTAAAGGGCAGGCGACGATAAAAGAAACTATTATCATCCAGATCGAAGCCCAGTAACCCCATAGCTGCCAGTCGTGCAGACAGAGAATCCACCTTATCGAGATCAATGTGCTCCTCAATAGCGAAAAGAGTGGGGTTGAACTGCTGGTTGGCGTAACTGTATTTATCCATCGCTTCTATCCATTTCTCCGGAACGTCTTCAAGCAGAGCATCCAATGCCGCACCTTCTCCGGAGAATCCGCGCCAACATTCCCGCGACAGGGAAAGGCTGAAACGAACCGGACCGAAATAGAGTTGCCAGATGGTCGATTGCATTGTCGGATGGACAAAGACTCTCAGCTCGTCGGCAAACGGCAACAGGGGTTCGAGCAGGCGCAGACGATGTACCCCTCCGATACAAACGGCATTCAGACTTTTCACCGGTGAAAAGGCCGGTTTTTGTCCGCGCATCACCAAATAATAGTCACATTTCACGGTTCCTTTGGGGAGTGTCTGAAAGAGTTGCAAAGTCTGTATACGATTGAATGAATACATCCGTTCGGCAACAGACTGGTAAATCTGTACCGTGGTCAGCCCCTTTATCCATTTTACGGGCAGCGGTACTTTGCGTTCTATTACTTTTTCACCTTTATTGTAAAGCCCTACCTCCTTAGGTCCGACTGACATCACTACTTTTTCTTGTTTGCTGATGCTTCCCAGTGCAGAAATCATACCGGCATTGAAGTCAACATTCGTTGTTCCGTTCTCCAGGAACTCTCCGTCGTGTCCGTCGGGCAGTACATCGACTCTGGCATATACGCCTGCACAATTCGAAAATCCTTCGAAGCGTAAACGTTCATTTCCTGCCGTCACAATCGGGTCTTTCAGCATGGAAAGCTGGGCAGGAGTCAGATTAAAACTGGATTGTACCACGTTGGACAACGCAATGAGGCAGCGTGCCGTCATATAAGGTTGTGTCAGCTTCCCCCAAAAGAAACAGGGAGCTTCTTTCTTTTCTATTTCACTGTATTTTGCCAGAAATAATTCGTCCTGATCAGACGAACGTTGTAAGACAGACGGAGCAGCGTATTGATATGAAATAGTATCAGTCATAGATAAATATATAAGTGCTTGTTGGACATTTCCCAAATATAGAAATTAAATCTCAGAATGGAAAGTTGTTGAGTAGTTTACTCTGTTTGTGATGCTGGGATTGTGATTTTATAAAGTGAAATATTTTAGGTTGTTTGCTTCGCTTTTGCGTTTTGAATGCGAAAGTCAGTGTTTGCTTTTATGGATTGTTTTTTGTTTCAGTATAAATGATTGTTTGCTGTATATTGCTGATAAATAAAGAATTATTCGATTATTAAAAATTATTCTTAATAGTTTTAGATAGATCTTTATATCTAAATAAATTATTTTTTATAACTACAATTATATAGCTTTTTTATATGTAATGGAGAAATAATATTTTTGCGGTAAAATATTACTTTCACATTAGAGAGAACTAATAAGTGTTATGAAATATAGATTAAGAAAAGGAAGCTGTTTGTGAAAATCGCTCCAATATTGTTTGTTTTGTTTGTGTTATCCCATTTTGGTGCCAAGAGTGGTTTTCAAAATGGGATTTTTTTTGGCTAATTAAAAAGTCGGTAGTATCTTAAATCTCCTCCTTCGGGAAGGAGGAGTACCCGCAGGGGGAGGTGGTAGGTGAATACGCAATTCTTTCATTCATAGTAAAATAGATACAACCTTGTTTTACCTACCACCCCGGCTTTCAGCCATCCCTTCCCGAAGGGAGGGGAATTGGAGATACTATTGCCTTTTTAGACCCCCAAATTGATGATACTATTGCCTTTTTAGTTAGTCCCTATCTAGGGTTTCTTTAATGATGCCCGTTTTATTTACCTCTTCCGTATCTTTAAAATCATAATTTTGTGGGAACTAGTATATTCTCATATACTTTGGCATGAAATAAATTCTCTGAAAGGAGGCGAAAATTAGAGGAAGCAATAGATTCGGTTCCGATACCGGATATAAAAAAAGGTTGTAACAACTTGTGTTACAACCTTTTTTTGTGGACCAGCCTGGGCTTGAACCAGGGACCTCCAGATTATGAGTCTGTTGCTCTAACCAACTGAGCTACAAGTCCGGTGTATCCATTTACTGGATGCGGTGACAAAAGTAGTATTTTCTATTGAAATATGCAAGTCCTAACAATAAAAAACTACAATACTTTCTCTTCTCAGAACTTATATTTGCGTTTCGGGTTCTTGGGGAACCAGCCTTTTCTCACCCGGTCTTCCTGCTCAAAGACCTCTTTGATGGTCCAGAACGAGGAGAAGGCAAATACCCCTAACAGAGAAGACAGAATGACATTGTCGACGCTCAGCGATGCCGCGACGCCTGCAATGCCTAGTATCAGGAATATCCACCAGCATTTGGTGCCCCAATAATATTCGGCCTTTACCACAACAGGGTGAAAAAGGCCGATAATCAAAAAGGTACAAATTCCGATAAATAACCCGGCAAGGTGATATTCATTCAGGAATTCCATTCTGTTATTTTTCTACGCGGATAGGAATTTCTTTTTTGATACTCTGTTCCAGAGAAATCAGTGTTTCTGTAGCAACCACACCCGGTATTTCTTGCATTTTGTTATTCAGCAAGTCCATTAGGTGTTCGTTGTCGCATGCGTAGAGTTTGGTCAGCATGGTGTAAGGACCAGTAGTGAAATGGCATTCCACAATTTCCGGAATCTTTTGCAACTCGGCCACCACTGATTTGTACATAGAACCTTTTTCCAGTTTGATTCCCACGTATGTACAAGTTCTGTAACCCAGTGATTTCGGGTTTACATGATAGCCTGAGCCTACGATGACGCCCAAGTCGATCAGTCTTTGTACGCGTTGATGGATAGCTGCACGTGACACTCCGCATTCGGCTGCTACGTCTTTGAAAGGGATGCGGGCATTCTGTGAAATAATCTCTAGAATCTGCCTGTCGAGGTTGTCTATTTTTTCCATAATAATAAATTATAATTTCCTGTTGTTATCAAATAGTAAGCAAATATAGAGATTTATTTTAATTATTCTTCTTTTACGGGAAAAAAAATAGGAAAAAGCAAAAAAAAGGAGTGCAAAGACTTTGCACCCCTTTCCTTTTTCTATTTAGAAAGATACTTTCTTATTTCTTATCTTTTTCGATACCTACCAGTTCAACTTCGAAAATCAGAGTAGAGAACGGTTTGATCTGTCCTGATTCTCTTGAACCGTAAGCGAGTTCTTGCGGGATGTAAAGTTCCCATTTAGAACCTACAGGCATCATAGTCAGAGCTTCTGTCCAGCCTTTGATTACTTGGTTGGCACGGAAAGTAGCAGGCTCGTTACGTTTGTAAGAGCTGTCGAATTCTGTACCGTCGATCAAAGTACCTTTATAGTTCACTTTCACTTTGCAAGTGTCGGCAGGGATTTCACCTTTACCTTCAGTGATTACTTTGTACTGCAATCCGCTTTCAGTAGTTTTCACACCTTCTTTAGTTTTGTTTTCAGCAAGGAATTTTTCACCGGCAGCTTTATTGTCAGCGTATTTTTCTTCCATAGCTTTCGCTTTGATAGTTTCCATAGCTGTGCGAGTATATTCCTGAGCAGCTTCCATAGTCATCACGCCACCTTTTTCCAGTGTACCTGCGATGAAACCAGCCATGAAGTTGTCTTTGCTGATCGTTTTGGTAGAGTCACCAGCGAACAGTTCTTGGTTGATACCCTTCATCATCTGGTTGCTGATCTGCTGACCGATCTGAAGACCTGCCATATAAGCGATGTCTTTCTTGCTAGTCTTGTTTGCACCTTCGTTCAAACCTTTGATGAATTCTGCCATGTAAGCAGTATCAACGTCCAGACGGCCTGTCAGATAGCCTTTCAGACCTTGAGTCTGAGCCATACCGATAGAGTAAGACAGTGAGTCGATGTCTGTTTTCAGATTTGCTTTAGGAGCTTGAGCTGTACAAGAAGCAAGACTTGCAGCAGCGGCGATTGCCATAAAAATACTAACTTTTTTCATTTTGCTTTGAAATTTTTTATTTATAATACTTCGAGTAATTCTACTTCAAATACCAATGTGCTGTGGGGAGGAATCATTTCTCCGGCACCTCTGGCGCCATAAGCAAGGTCGGACGGAATATAGAGTTTCCATTTGGAACCTTCGGGCATCAGTTGCAATGCTTCCACCCATCCCGGGATTACCTGATTGACGCCGAATACAGCCGGTTCTCCGCGCTTGATAGAGCTGTCGAACAGTGTACCGTCGATCAGTGTGCCTTCGTAGTGGCATTTTACCTGATCGGTAGCTTTCGCTTTTTTGCCTGTGCCTTCGTTGATCACTTCGTATTGCAGTCCGCTGGGTAGCGTAACCACGCCCGGCTTTTTCTTATTTTCTTCGAGGAAAGCTTTTCCTTGTTCGATGGCGGCAGCGCCCATCTTAGCTTCCAGTTCTTCGAAATACTTGTTCACTATTTCGCGGGCTTCCTGATGGCTGATAGCCGTCTGATTACCTTCCAATACATCTTTAATTGCTTGTGCAAAGTCATCTACGGCGATGCCTTTTGCACCCATGCTTAATAAGTTTTGACCGATTCCGAGGCCAATAGCGTAACTGAATTTATCCATATAATGTTTTTGTTGAAGATTGAAGCATGTCACCTTCATGGTTTTAGCTTTCAATCAATTGCAAATTTATGAATCGCAAAAGTACACGTTTTATTTGAATGATTTAGCATTTAGTATTTAAAAATTCTTATATCCGTGAAAGTTAGTCTCTTTTCTTTAAGGAATTAATTCCTTCATTCCTAAGATTTAATCTTTGTGTTCTTACTGTTTAAGTTTGTTTATGCTGGAATTTATTCGTCTGACAGCTGTTGAACTTGCGTCTGACAACTGTTGATTTTTCGTCTGACAACTGTCAGACGAAAGAAACACATCTGTCAGACGAATAGTTTTTCGCATGACCGGCAGTAAGTCTTCGTATGGGCAGCATTAAATTCTTGTATACCTTGGATTAGATTATGCGGGCGGAAGTCTTCTTTTATTCAATGATTCTGATTACATTTGTACATCTTTTAATAATAAGGAGGAGCGGTTATGAAGAATCTGGTAGTATTGACAGGTGCGGGCATGAGTGCCGAAAGTGGAATCAGCACATTTCGTGATGCGGGCGGTTTGTGGGATAAATATCCTGTGGAGCAGGTAGCTACTCCCGAAGGATATCAGCGTGATCCTGCATTGGTGATTAACTTCTATAATGCACGAAGGAAACAATTGCTGGAAGTGAAGCCGAATCGCGGACATGAACTGCTGGCGGAGCTGGAAAAGAATTTCAATGTGACGGTTATCACACAGAATGTAGATAATCTGCACGAACGGGCAGGAAGCAGCCATATCGTTCACTTGCATGGTGAGTTGACAAAGGTCTGTTCCAGCAGAGACCCGTATAACCCTCATTATATAAAGGAACTGAAGCCGGAAGAGTATGAAGTGAAAATGGGGGATAAGGCTGGTGACGGAACTCAGTTGCGTCCTTTTATTGTCTGGTTCGGAGAGGCGGTGCCGGAGATTGAGACAGCTGTCCGATATGTAGAAAAGGCGGATATATTCGTTATCATCGGCACATCGCTCAATGTATATCCTGCGGCAGGTTTGCTGCATTATGTACCGAGAGGAGCAGAGGTGTATCTGATAGACCCGAAGCCGGTGGATACACATACTTCCCGTTCGATACATGTCCTTCGGAAAGGAGCTTCTGAAGGGGTGGAGGAACTGAAACAACTGCTTATTCCAGCTCCGTAGCAAAGATATGACTATTCCGGAGTGTTTCCGAAATCTCGAGTGCGGTGATATTGCTGCACTCGATTCTTAATACCTTCTCCCAGTCCTCGAAATCTACATTCCATCGAGTGATTTGCGGGAACTTTGCCAGGAGACTTCCGATGAGCTTGATGTCGCGTCTCTTCGTGATGGAGGTCCGAAAAATTAGAATCTGATTTTCCATGTTTTTTTAGGTGTTTATTCCTGTGAACGAAATTCACGGATAGTGATATTGAAATGTTGTTTAAAGTTGCGGCTGAGGAGTGATAAACTGCTGAAACCACAACGACCGGCAATTTCGGTCGCAGACAGTTGCCTGTCATTCTGTAGTAGCAGCGCTGCTTTTTCAATCCGGGTGCGTTTGATGTATTCCGTCGGTGTTTCGCCCGTCAGAAACGTGAAAACGCGATGAAAGTGGAAAGGAGAAAAGCACGCGATTCCTGCCATCTTATGCAATGATAGAGGTTGGTCTATGTTTTGATGAATATATTCGGTCACTTTGTCGATCCGTAATTTATATTCCTGCCTATTTATTTCTTTCGTTTCCATTTTAATGCAAAATAAAGAATAATAAGAGCCGGAGAGTTGTCCTATCTTGCCAACTTCTCCGGCAGATAATGATTATCTTTTTTGTCCTATATAGAATACGTAGCCATAGTAATCTTTATATTTACTATACAGACTTCGTTCGTACTGCTGACCTTTCATGAAATCCATCGCAGTTTTATTTCCCGCGTGTTCTTTCATGAATGTCTCCCGTACTTCATCTTGTGGGGCAAAATAATGTTCTGTCCAGCAGTTCTCCGGTAGGATGAAATGGGCTGTTGGAGTATATCCGGCCCTTTCCATCTTGTCAATACATGTCGGGATCACGCTGATTTCCGGATAGGCGTCCATCCAGAAGTCTTCTATTTCCGCAGGGCGTTCCGAAGTGAACCAGGATGCTTCGCTCACTGCGATGAAACCGCCTTTTTTCAGGTATTTGTTCCATTCGTTCATCCCACGTTCGAATCCTATATTGTAGATTGCTCCTTCGGACCAGATCAGATCGAGTTCCTCGTTCTGAAACGGGAGATTATCCATTGATCCGGTGATTCCTTTTACTCTGTCGGCGCAATTGGCTTTCACCGCATTCTCATTGAATATTTCGATAAAATCGGGAAAGAGGTCTATGCCCGTAATCTGTCCTTTCACGTAGTCAGCCAGAAACAGTGTCTGACCGCCTGTGCCGCAGCCGATATCGGCAATCTTTGCATCATCGGTCAGTTCGTTGATGAAACTTACAGCTTTGCGTGTGGCTTCCGGACTTCCGGGGCCTTGACGTTTCAGCAGCTTGAAGTAGTTACATATGAAAGAGAAATCGAAATCATGTATAGATGTATTATTGTTACTCATTGTTTTTAATGTTTTAGGTGTACGTCAAATGGAGGCATACGGGGGATGCATAAAACCATTTGAACCTACAATAGTTGTTATTTTTTTAGAAAATAGAAATCAACTCTGACATGAATATGCCGGAGAAAATGTAAGGGATAATCTGTAATGAGAGGAAGACTTACAGATTATTTACAGAACGAGATCCTTGCGGAATGTAAATGTGATTAACATCCAATTATTCTTTTTAGTTTGTGGCAAAGATATGGTTTAACCTAAAAACACCATTGATTTTTCCTTGAAAAAATACTGTGGGACTGTATTTTAGCAAGAATCGTCAAATGAATAAACTGCATTTCGGCTGGAAGGGTATAAATTAAAGAGATTCTTAACCAATAATTATGTTTTTTTTGTATTTTTGCTACCCGCAATATAATTATGTGTAAAATGTGGCGAAGAACAATAACCTTTCTCTTAAGTCTTTTATCTATGGTGATGGCGGAAGCCACTAATCATTATTTTAAGCATTTGGGAGTATCTGATGGATTATCTCAGGTGTGTATCCCATCAATTTATCAGGATGAGTTAGGGGCAGTCTGGCTGGGGACTACTGAGGGACTGAATAGATACAACGGTAAGGATGTAAAAGTATTCCAGCCTTCGGAAAGTAATCATGGACTGACTAATAATGAGATTAACGAATTATGTGGAGATAAGAACGGAAGAATGTATATTCGTTCGGGCAACGATCTGATTAAACTGGATATTTATACGGAGCAATTCACTTGTCTGCGACAGAAAGGTGTGTATGGACTGTTTTGTAAGAAAGATACACTTTGGGTGAGTTGTGCAGACGGCATTTATTATTATACGGGACAGGGTACAGAGCTGACGTTCTTTGCTCGTGTGCAGAAAGGTTTTGTGGGAAGAGCACTCTATGTAGACAGAGAGACTGTATGGGTGGTTACCAGAAAATACTTGGTCGCAATATCACGTGAAGATCCTCTTCGGCAAGAGATTTTACTTACCCTTGATAAGGGTAATTGTATTTTGGGTGATAGTTCCGGAAATATATGGGTGGGAGCCTGGAACGGATTATACCGTGTTTCTCCCGATCGGGAGACAACCGCTTATGTTAGTCATTCGGGAATGGGGGAATTATCCGATAATCAGGTCCGATGCGTGCTGGAAGATGATTTTAAGCATATTTGGGTAGGTACGTTCAAGGGAATCGATTGTTACGATCCGATTACTGATACGTGGAGTCATTATACGCGTTATGGAAGTTCTTCAAATTCTTTAAGCCATACTTCTATTCTCTCTCTTCATAAAGATATGCAAGGTAATATTTGGGTCGGGACTTATTATGGAGGAGTGAATGTATTCAATCCCGATAAGAATAATCATAGCTTTTATTGTGCCGAACCTTTACGTGAAGACTGCCTCAGCTTTCCGGTAGTCGGTAAAATGACTGAAGATAGTGCAGGAAATGTGTGGATCTGTACTGAAGGTGGAGGGCTGAATTGTTATCATGGGGATACTGGCGTTTTCTCCCGATATATGTATCAAAAAGGAGATCAGAGTACATTAGGGAGTAATAATGTCAAGTCGGTTTTTTATAGAAAGGAGAACAATCGATTGTATGCGGGGACTCATTTAGGAGGATTGTTCGTTCTGGATTTAAAATCGAACAAGGGACACACTCTCCATCATGTTACCGGTGACCCTGCCTCGTTGCCTCATGAGATTGTGAACGATATTCAGGAGTATAAGGATGGCATTGCGATGTTGACACAAGGTGGTCCGGTGTTTTTTGATCCGGTGACCGAGAAATTCTCACCGCTTACGGATGATCCGTCTGTCCAGAAATTGATCAGTCGGGAATATGCTTTTGAAACGTTTCTGATCGATAGCCGGCAGCGTATGTGGCTTGCTGTTGGTGGCGGAGGGATAGTGTGCGTCAATTTATCTTCTTCAAAAGTGACTCAATATTTGGCGGATAGCGAGAAAGACACGTTGACGGTAGGAAGATACAAAACCGTGCATATTTTTGAAGATAATAAAGGAGATATTTATTTTAGTACAATTGGCGCGGGGATATTCAAGTATCAAGAGAAACAGGATGCTTTCAAGTCTTACGGAACTACCAATGGAGTACTTCCGAGTAATTATTGTTATTATATCTGCGAGTCTGCCAGGGATAATTGTCTGCTTGTTTTGCATGGGAAAGGGCTTTCTATCTTTGATCGTGAAAAAGAGGTTACAGAAGAGACTTATCACTTGTTTCGTCAGACTTATAATTTGGGGTCCGCTTTATATCGAAGCAAAAATGGGATTATTTATATAAGTGGTACCAATGGATTGGCTATGTTTCAAGAGCGGTCCTTTTATGAATCTCAGGTCAAAAGCTTCTTGAATTTTGATAAATTGTTTATTTTCAATGAAGAAATAGTTCCTGGTGATGAGTCCGGCATCCTGACTGAGATATTGGCGAAAACATCGGATATCTTTTTAAGCTATCAGCAGAATAACGTAACAGTGGAATTTGCTACTTTTAATTATAATAGTGACCGTAATCGTTTGTTTGAATATTATCTGGATGGCTTCGATAAAGTGTGGACCCAGACTTCCGGCACTACGGTTACTTACACCAATCTGCCTCCCGGAGATTATACGCTCAAAGTTCGTTCGATGGAAAATAAGGAGAGTTTGAAAGATGCAATCTGCTTGAATATACATGTTTCCGCTCCTTTTTATGCTACCATATGGGCATATCTGTTTTATGTCCTTTGTCTGACTGCATTGATGGTCGCATTTGTTCGTTTTAAAACACGGCAGGCGGCTCTGAGGTCTTCATTGGAGTTTGAGCGAAAAGAAAAAGAGAGGATTGAAGAACTCAATCAAGTAAAATTGCGCTTCTTTACTAATATTTCTCATGAATTTCGTACTCCATTAACGCTTATTCTGGGGCAAATTGAAGTATTGATGCAAATGGATTTGGGCACAACCGTTTATAATCGTATTCAGCGTATATATAAAAACGCTTGGCATATGCGGAATTTGATCTCCGAGTTGCTCGATTTTCGCAAACAGGAGCAGGGTTATTTGAAACTCAGAGTTGAAGAACAGAATTTGGTTACTTTTACTCGTCAGATTTATATGTGTTTTTATGAATATGCACAAAAAAAGGAGATCACATATCGCTTTGATTCTGTAGAGGAAACGATTTCTGTCTGGTTTGATCCAATACAGTTACAGAAAGTGATTTTTAATTTATTGTCGAATGCTTTTAAGTATACATCCAATAAGGGAAATATAACTGTAGAAGTAAGGAAAGTTGCTTCACAGGCCGTAGTTTCAGTGTGTGATACGGGTATTGGGATTCCGGTTGAACATATTTCGAAGATATTCGACCGGTTCTATCAGACGGATAATGCCTCTTCTTCCTCTTCTTTTACTTTGGGGACAGGCATCGGATTGGCGTTGGCAAAAGGAATTATGAATATGCATCATGGAAAGATTGAGGTAGAAAGTACTGTTGGTGAGGGTACTAAGTTTATCTTGTCTCTACCTTTAGGAAACCGACATTTCAGTGATGAAGAGATGGCTGTGACGGAAGGTCGGGAGTCACTGATTATTCCGGAAGCTTCTGTATCTTCTTATGGACAGTTGATGGCGGAAGAGATAAAAGAACCTGAATCGCAGAAAAATATGGATGAAGAAGATAAGCCTACGATTCTTTTGGTAGATGATAATACCGAACTATTGTCCATGCTGGAAGATATATTCTTACCGATGTATAATGTATATACTGCGTGTAATGGACGCGAAGGACTGGAGATGGCGCAACAAATACAACCGGATCTGATAGTAAGTGATGTGATTATGCCTGAGATGTCAGGTAAGGACTTGTGCTATAAAATCAAGACCAATGTAGAACTTTCTCATATTTCTGTCGTTCTGTTGACAGCACAGACTTCTGTGGAATATGTTGTAGAAGGTTTGATGTTCGGAGCGGATGATTATATAACGAAGCCGTTTAATATAAAGGTATTGGTGGCCCGTTGCAATAACTTGATAAAAAACAAGAAACGTCTGATTGCACATTATGCGGGTAAGGTCATTACGGAATCTCCTGTAGCGGAAGCTATTAATGAGAAAGATAAAGAACTGCTGACGAAATGTGTAAATATTGTCAGAGAGAATTTTGAGAACCCTGATTTTGATGTTACTGCGCTTGCTTCAGAATTATGTATGGGACGTAGCAAATTATATATGCAGTTTAAACAAATGACCGGGTTGACTCCGAATGAGTTCATCTTGAAAGTGAAGCTGGATGAAGCTATGTCTTTGCTGACAGAGCATCCGGAACTAAATATAACAGAGATTTCCGTTCGGCTCGGCTTTTCTTCTCCCCGTTATTTCAGCAAATCCTTTAAAGCCTTCTTCGGGATTGCTCCGCAAGGAGTCAGGAGTAGGAAGGAGTAGTTGTTTCATTACCTGACTTCTCAAGTATTAATATCCGGCATATCAGCTATTAATATCCGACAATTCAGTTGTTAATACCTGATATATCAGCTGTTAATACCTGACAAACCAGGTATTAATCCCCCCAATGTCTGCCTATAGGTTGCTATACGTTGGATAACATCATTTGTGCAGAAAAAGAAGGGCGATGTATCCAAATCTTCCATTATAGGTGACCAAATCTTCCATGTGGATGCAGAAATGTTCTTTTTGCAAAATTTGTGTTTATGGATGTCATATAGGTCTCCTATTTTTGCAATGCTTTCATTCTGTTTTAATACATAGAATCAAAGACAATAAAATAAGTATGAAAAATACAATAATTTATCGCATGAAAAGCAGATTAATAACATTACTCTTATTATTGATTACTGTCAGTTCTGTAACGTTTGCTCAAGAAGCAAAGAAGGAAATTCCTTTGAAATATGGAGCTACGAATGAAGGTAAACGGCAAGACCCTGCCATGCAGAAGTTCCGTGACAATCGTTTGGGTGCCTTCATCCACTGGGGACTGTATGCTATCCCCGGGGGAGAGTGGAATGGAAAAGTATATGGCGGAGCTGCCGAATGGCTGAAAAGCTGGGCAAAAGTACCTGCTGATGAATGGCTGAAACTGATGGATCAATGGAACCCTACGAAATTTGATGCGAAGAAATGGGCAAAGATGGCCAAAGAAATGGGTACTAAGTATGTCAAGATTACAACGAAACATCATGAAGGCTTCTGTCTGTGGCCTAGTAAGTATACTAAATATACCGTAGCAAATACCCCATATAAGCGTGATATATTGGGCGAGTTGGTGAAAGCCTATAATGACGAAGGAATTGATGTACACTTCTATTTCTCAGTGATGGACTGGAGTAATCCGGATTATCGTTATGATATAAAATCCAAAGAAGATAGCATCGCCTTCAGCCGTTTCCTTGAATTTACCGACAATCAACTGAAAGAACTGGCAACACGTTACCCGACCGTTAAGGACTTCTGGTTTGATGGTACGTGGGATGCCAGCGTTAAAAAGAATGGTTGGTGGACAGCTCATGCAGAACAAATGTTGAAGGAACTCGTTCCGGGTGTTGCCATCAATAGCCGCTTACGTGCTGATGACAAAGGAAAGCGACATTTTGATAGCAATGGTCGTCTGATGGGTGACTACGAATCCGGCTACGAACGCCGCTTGCCCGATCCGGTGAAAGATCTCAAAGTTACACAGTGGGACTGGGAAGCCTGCATGACTATACCCGAAAATCAATGGGGATATCACAAAGACTGGTCATTGAGCTATGTGAAAACTCCGATTGAAGTCATTGACCGCATTGTACACGCTGTTTCCATGGGTGGAAACATGGTTGTCAACTTCGGGCCTCAGGCAGATGGTGATTTCCGTCCCGAAGAGAAAGCAATGGCTACAGCGATTGGTAAGTGGATGAATCGTTACGGAAAAGCTGTTTATGCTTGCGATTATGCCGGATTTGAAAAACAAGACTGGGGATATTATACACGTGGTAAAAACGATGAAGTTTATATGGTAGTATTCAATCAGCCTTATAGTGAACGGTTGATTGTAAAGACTCCGAAAGGCATTACAGTAGAAAAAGCCACTTTGCTGACTACCGGTGAAGATATCACTGTTGTTGAGACAACCCGCAATGAATATAACGTATCTGTTCCTAAAAAGAATCCGGGTGAACCTTATGTAATTCAGCTTAAAGTTCGTGCAGCTAAAGGAACAAAAAGTATTTATCGAGATGCTTTAACATAAATGATAAAGAAACGATTCTATGAAGTTTAAATATATACTCATTTTATCAGCGCTTATCGGGCAGATTCTTTCACTCTCTGCCCGGGAAGTGACCTCTTTCAATGAAGGATGGCTATTCAAACGCGGGCCTTTTTCACAGGACCCGGTGAAGGTCGCTGCTCAATGGAATGCGGACTGGGAAACTGTAAACTTGCCTCATACCTGGAACGCTAAAGATATGCAGGTAAAAGCTGATGCTTTCTATGAAGGAGTTGGTTATTACAGGAAAACACAATTCTTTGGCAATGAGTTGAAAGGGAAGCGTGTATTTCTTCGCTTTGAAGGTGTGGGCGCCAACACAGAAGTGTATGTCAACGGTAAACTTGTCGGAATGCACCGGGGAGCATACAGCGCCTTTGCTTTTGAAATTGGAACCGCATTGAAACTGGGAGCTGAGAATGAGATAATGGTAAAGGCGGATAATGCTTCACGTCCTGATGTGATTCCGGTAAATCACAATCTTTTTGGGGTTTACGGAGGTATCTATCGTCCGGTATGGCTGATTATTACTGAACAGAATAACATTACAGTTACCGATTGTGCCTCTCCGGGTGTATATATTACTCAAAGGAATGTATCGAAACGCTCTGCCGATATCACAGTGAAAGTGAAGCTGGACAATGGAAGTCTTACTCCTGCTGACTTGGTACTCGAAAATACCATTTATACGCAGAATGGCAAGAAGGTCACTTCCCATCGCCTTCCTTTGGTACTCACTCCGCAGGGAACACAGACTTACATTTCTACCTTCAAACTGAATAAACCGCATCTGTGGCAGGGACGTAAGGACCCTTATTTATATAAGGTTATTTCCCGCTTACTGGCGGACGGAAAAGTAATTGATGAGGTGGTACAGCCATTGGGTGTTCGTAGATATGAGATTGTGCCAGGCAAAGGTTTCTACTTGAATGGTGAGAAATACCCGATGTATGGGGTAACCCGTCATCAGGATTGGTGGGGATTGGGTAGTGCGCTTACCAACAAAGAACATGATTTCGACTTGGCTCAGATTATGGATATCGGAGCAACTACTGTCCGTTTCGCCCACTATCAACAGTCGGATTACCTGTATTCCCGTTGCGATTCTTTGGGATTGGTCATCTGGGCAGAGATTCCTTTTGTGAATCGGGTGACAGGATATGAAGCTGAAAATGCACAGTCTCAGCTTCGTGAACTGATTCGTCAAAGTTTCAATCACCCTTCCATTTATGTATGGGGATTGCACAATGAAGTATACCAGCCCCACGAATATACGGCAGGACTGACACAAACTCTGCATAATCTGGCCAAGACAGAGGATCCTGACCGCTACACTGTATCTGTAAATGGTTATGGCCATGCAGAGCATCCGGTCAATCAAAATGCGGATATTCAGGGAATGAACCGCTACTTCGGATGGTATGAGAAAAAGTTGCAGGATATCGAGCCTTGGATAAAAGGGCTGGAGGAGAAATACCCGTGGCAGAAACTGATGTTGACGGAATATGGTGCTGATGCAAATCTGGACCATCAGACAGAATATCTGGGTGATGCTCTGAACTGGGGAAAGTCTTTCTATCCGGAAACTTTTCAGACCAAGACACATGAATACCAATGGAGTGTCATTGCAAAGCATCCCTATATCATCGCTTCTTATCTTTGGAATATGTTTGACTTTGGTGTACCGATGTGGAGCCGTGGCGGTGTACCTGCCCGTAACTTGAAGGGGTTGATCACTTTTGACCGGAAAATCAAAAAAGACTCCTATTACTGGTATAAAGCTAACTGGAGCAAAGATCCCGTACTCTACCTGACCCAGCGTCGCAACATCGACCGCGAACGAAAACATACTTCCGTCACTGTTTATTCTAACATAGGTACACCGCAAGTGTATCTTAATGGAAAAGAACTGACGGGTATACGCCAAGGCTACACGGATGTGCACTATGTCTTGGATGATGTAACCTTGGAACAAGGTAAGAATACAATTAAAACCGTTGCAACATATAATGGAAAAGAATACACTGACGAGATTGAATGGAACTATACCGGCGAAAAGAAGCGAAGTGCCGATTGGAGTGAAAACAAAGAAGAGCACGCAGGTTGGTAATCGGAGACGTTTCTGTATGTAATCTGAAAAATGTTGAATCTAAAATATAAAAGCCTATGAATGAAATGAGAAAGAATCTCTTTTAAATGGAAAACAAGTATTTATCATTAACTAATCTAATAATTTATGAAAATTGAAAAGTTTTATTTGTTTCTGCTAGCTTGCTTTGTCGCGATAGGAGCATATTCGCAAGATGGGCAACAGAAAATGACTGGTGATGAAAAGAGTCAGCAGCAAAGTGATGCAAAAGTTAAGATTACCGGGCAGGTCTTTGATGAGAGCGGTGAAGGAATACCTGGAGCGAATGTTACTCTTAAAAGTAATCCCACCAGTGGAACTGTCACAGATCTGGATGGTAAGTTTATTTTGATGGCTTCTCCTCAAAAGGATGTGCTGGTAGTCAGCTTTATTGGATATAACACACAAGAATTTCCACTGAAAGGGAAAACAAACGTTACCATCCAACTCTCACAAAACGTAAATGAACTTGATGCGGTGGAAATTGTGGCATTCGGAACACAAAAGAAGGAGAGTGTGATTGGTTCTATCACTACACTTTCGCCAAAGAGCCTGAGAGTGCCGAGCAGTAATATGACAACTGCATTGGCAGGCCAGGTAGCCGGTATTATTTCTTATCAGACATCAGGAGAGCCGGGGGATGATGATGCTAGTTTCTTTGTACGTGGTATCGCATCTTTCGGATTTAACACCAGTCCTTTGATTCTGATTGATAACATTGAATCTACAAGTACGGACTTAGGGCGTTTGAATCCCGATGATATCGAAAGTTTTTCAATCATGAAAGATGCCATGGCAACGGCCCTTTACGGTTCGAGAGGAGCTAATGGCGTCGTTCTGGTAAAGACAAAAGAGGGAGAGAGAGGAAAAACTAAGTTTGATGTAAGAATAGAGGGAAGTAATTCTCGTCCGACCAGTAATATTGAGTTGGCAGACCCTGTCACTTACATGAAATTGCATAATGAAGCCATCTTAACACGTGATCCTTCCGCCCCTGTCATGTATAGTGATGATAAAATAGACAGAACCGTTCCGGGATCTGGTTCTATCATTTATCCTACAAATGACTGGAGAAGGCAACTAATGAAGAACTCGACCTGGAATGGAAGAGCCAACATGAGCATCAGTGGCGGAGGAAATTCGGCTACGTATTACGTGTCTCTGCGATATACCAAAGACCAGGGTTTGCTCAACGTAGACGGCAAGAACAACTTCAACAACAATATCAATCTTCAGACTTATCAGATGAGGGCTAATGTCAACATCAATGTGACAAAAACGACCCAGGTAAGAGTAAACTTAAGTGGAATCTTTGACACTTATGAAGGTCCTATTTATTCGGGATCGGATATTTATAAGATGGTAATGAAGTCTAATCCTGTACTTTTTCCCGCTGTATATCCTACCGATGAACAACATAAATATATCAAACACATTCTTTTTGGAAACAGCGATGACGGAAGTTATCTTAACCCGTATGCTGAAATGGTAAAAGGATATAAGGAATATGAGAATACGACTCTTCTTGCTACATTAGGTGTTACGCAGGACTTGAACTTTATCACTAAAGGTTTGAAATTTGAAGGTTTCTTCAACGTTTCTCGTAAATCATATTACGGTCAGACCAGACAATATAAGCCATATTACTATGCTTTAAGTTCTTATGATTTCATGACAGAGAAATATTCTATCGAAAACATCAATCCTGACTCCGGAACGGAATACCTTGATTTTAGTCCCGGTGACAAGACTGTCAACAATGTAATGACAATCGAAACGAGAACCAGTTATAATCAGACTTTCGGTGATCATTCCGTAGGTGGTCTTATCGTTACTCAGTATATCGACAGTAAGAATCCAAACTACAAAACTTTGCAGGAGAGCTTGCCTTCAAGAAATATGGGTGTGTCGGGACGTTTTACTTATGCCTATAGTGACCGCTATTTCACGGAGTTCAATTTTGGATACAATGCTTCCGAACGCTTTGATAAGAAACACAGATGGGGATTCTTTCCGTCCGTCGGTGGTGGCTGGATGATTTCGAACGAACCATTCTTCCAACCGCTCAGTTCAAAAATTACGAAATTGAAACTAAGAGCCTCATACGGTTTGGTGGGAAATGATAAGATTGGCAGAGTCGATGAACGTTTCTTATATCTGTCTAATGTGAATATGAATGCAGGTGGAGCATCTTTCGGGTATGAAAACAAATATAGCAGACCGGGCGTAAATGTTTCACGTTATGCTAATCCTGCCATTGGATGGGAAAAATCCCGTAAAGCTAATTTCGCATTGGAAGCTTCTTTCTACGGATTTGACCTGATAGCTGAATATTTCACAGAACATCGTACTGACATATTACAGAAAAGAGCCAGTATTCCAAGCGTAATGGGATATCAGGCAGACGTATATGCTAACATTGGCGAGACCAAAGGACACGGTGTGGATCTTGATTTAAAGTATCAAAAGAACCTTAACAAAAACGCTTTTTTGATAGTACGCGGAAACTTAACCTATGCGCATAGTGAATATCTGAAATATGAAGATAACACGTATGATAAGGAATGGTGGAAATACAAAATAGGCTACTCGCCCAACCAGAAGTGGGGATACATTGCGGAAGGGCTATTTATAGACGATGCGGAAGTGGCCAACTCTCCTGTACAGTTTGGTGATTATAAAGCCGGAGATATCAAATACCGGGATATGAATGGAGATGGAGTAATTAATTCATTGGATCAAGTTCCTATTGGACATCCGACTAGTCCGGAAATCAACTATGGCTTTGGATCAACATTTAGCTATAAAGGTTTTGACATCAATTTCCAGTTCCACGGCTCGGCGCAGTCTTCTTTCTGGATTGATTATGATAAGATGTCTCCATTCTTTAAAGATCCGGATATGAAGCAGAAAACTAATAATCAACTAGTGAAATTTATTGCAAATAGCTATTGGTCGGAAAGTAACCGCAATCGTTATGCAACATGGCCCAGATTGTCAACCACTTCTGTTGCCAACAATAAAGAACTGAGTACATGGTTCATGAGAGACGGTTCCTTCTTACGACTGAAATTGGTTGAACTGGGATATACAGTACCTCAAAAAATTGTGAGCAAATGGGGTATGTCCAATCTGAGGCTCTATATGTCTTCTACCAATCTTTTTGTTTTGAGTAAGTTCAAGGATTGGGATGTGGAATTGGCAGGTAATGGTCTTAATTATCCGTTACAACGTGTATTCAATATTGGTGTAAATGTAAGTTTCTAAAAAGAATGGTTATGAAAAAAATCAAAATATGTATATTGTCATGTTTGTCGGTGTTTATATTGACATCATGTGAACTGAATATCGTCCCGGATAACATACCGACCATTGAAGACCATGCTTTCGCCTTGAGAAAAGAAGCGGAAAAAGTCTTGTTTACTTGCTACAGGTATATGCCTAGTGACGGAAGTCTCAAAAATAATGTAGCTTTGCTTGGTGCCGGTGATTTTTGTATTTCCGATGTTTTCCGGAGCTATTTGGGAACCAGCGCCTGGTATATAGCCCAAGGATTGCAAAAGTCCGATTCACCATATTGTGCTCAATGGGGACATTTATATGAGGGAATTGCTTATTGTAATATTCTGATTGAGAATATACATACTACACCGGATATGGATGATAGCGAGAAAAACAGATGGATCGGTGAAGTGGAATTTTTGAAAGCTTATTATCATTTCTATCTGATCAGGATGTATGGACCGATTCCTATTATGGATCGATATGTTCCGGTAAGTAGTAGTACGGAGGAAATGCATCCTTATCGGGAGACATTGGACAGTTGTTTCAATTATGTGACAGAAACTTTGGACAAGGTGATTGCTAATCCGGATGTTCCGGCTAAAATAGAGAATGAAGCTGAAGAACTGGGACGAGTGACCGTAGGTATGGCTAAAGCATTGAAAGCGAAAGTTCTGGTAACCGCTGCAAGTCCATTGTTCAATGGAAATATGGATTATGAGGTAATTGCAGATAATAGAGGTGTGAAAATCTTTAATCCGGTTAAAACGGAAGAGGAGAAGAAGCAGAAATGGGTAAAGGCTGCCGAAGCGTGTAAAGAAGCCATTACTTATCTCGAAGATTTGGGATTCGGTTTATATTATTTTGATGATCCCACTGTGGTCATGACAGAGTCCGACAAGCTGATGATGAATTTGCGAGGTGCTGTCACTGAGAAGTGGAACAAAGAAGTGGTATGGGCAAACTCTCAGTCATGGGTCGGTTCGGGTTCTTATGACAACTATCAGATACAGGCAATGCCGCGTGACTTGGTTCCCGGCAGAAATGCTAAGAATGCTACGAACAGAACCAATCTGGGTGTTTCTCTTGGACTGACTAACTCATTTTATACTAAACATGGGGTTCCTATAGAAGAAGATAAGACATGGGATTATGCTAATAGATTTGAAGTGCAGGCTCCCACGCCGGTGGAAGCTGAGCCCGGATATGAGAATACTATTATGCTGAATTATAAAACGGGAACAGTCAAATTGAATCTGGAACGTGAACACAGATATTATGCCAGCTTAGGCTTTGACGGCGGTATTTGGTTCGGACAAGGAAAGACGGGACTTTCGGGCTTGTATTCGGTGAATGCGCGTAAAGGAGGAAATGTGTCTCCCATTCCGGCAGATCACTCTCAGAACCTGACTGGTATTTGGCCTAAGAAAGTGGTTAACTACAAGACGGTCATGTCCGATGCGGCTTCCGGATTTACATCGGTCACTTATCCGTTCCCTGTTATCCGTATGGCTGATTTGTATTTGATGTATGCCGAAGCTTTAAATGAAAAAGGAGAGGATTATGCTACGGTATTGCCATGGATCGATATGGTGAGAGAACGTTCGGGACTTCAAGGCGTAAAAGAAAGTTGGGACCAATATGTAGGAAACAGCAAGTATGCTACTCAGACTGGTCTACGACAAATCATCATGCAGGAGCGTCGTATTGAGTTAGCATTTGAAGGACATTATTTTTGGGATGTCCGTCGGTGGAAAACTGCGACAACAGAATTGACACAGCCATTGACCGGTTGGAAAGTCCGTTATGGAGAAACTGATGTAGATTATTATAGTGAGAACTTAGTACTTGTCCGAGATTTCACTCCCAAAATGTATTTCTGGCCTATTGATATCGGTGAGTTGAGAAAAGATCCTAACTTAGTTCAAAATTATGGTTGGTAAGTAATTAAAGTGACATTTGATTTATGAAAAAGATAATATACAGTAGCCTTTTAGTACTAGCCATCACATTGCTGACTAGTGCTTGCGATAACGATAGTGATATGAATTCTCCCCATGGAAGTACGACTCCGCCCGAACAGGTAGTATTGAATGGTGTCAAAAATCTGCCGGGAAAGTCTATAATCTATTTTACACAGCCCAGTGATAAGAATTTTCTTTATATGAAGGCTGTATATATGACAGAGATAGGAGAACGTTCAACCAATGCTTCGTATTTTGCCGATTCTGTAGTGGTGGAAGGATTTGAAAAAGCTGGTGAGTATAATGTGAAGTTGTATTCTGTAAGTCCGGGTGAAGCCTATTCTGAACCTCTGGAAGTAAAAATAAATCCGGAAGAGCCGCCTTATATCACTGCTTATAAGGAGATGGAAATAAAACCGGATTTTGCCGGTATCCGGATAAAGACATCCAACACCAGCAATGAGACTCTTACTTTTTATGTGTACCGGAAGGATGCTACTGGAAAATGGACGGAAGCCGGAGCTTTATATACCAAAAAGCAAGAGATTAATGAGCCCATACGTGGTATGGAAGCCGTTCCTTCAGAATTTAGTGTGGTGGTGAAGGATAGGTGGGGACATCTTTCTGAAAGTAAGGAGATATCTCTGACTCCATATTATGAAGAGGAAGTAGATAAGAAAAAAATGGGATACTTGGCCATTGGCGAATACAAAGGTTATCTGGCACCGAATGCTAATACCCCAAAGAATCTGTATGACGGAATTATTGGAAGCAATAATACTTTTATGACCCTCACAACGGCGGGATATGATTTTACCAAGCCGAGTTCGGTGACACTGGACTTAGGGAAGAAGTTTAAGCTCAGCCGTATGATTGTCTATGGAAGAAGAAATGGAACTGATTATTCATCTATATTTGACGGTCTGTATCCGAAAGAAATAGAAATTTGGGGACGAAATGATAATAATGTAACCAAGTTTGATCCGGAAAATGATGAAGGATGGGTACGGTTATATCAAGGAGTATTGCCCAGAGCCGACGGTTCTGTTATTCCGGCGGCTATTGTCCCGTTAACTGATGCTGATAAGGAACTGGCAAGAGACGGCAATGAACTCGAATTTTCCGTAGATCTGGATGCATATAGATATGTGACGTTTGTTTGTATCAAGAATTATAATGTAGGAACATCTCGTATCAATGTGGCAGAACTTACTTTCTTTGGAACACCGGAGGATAAAATAATACAGTAATTGCTATATAAAAGACAAATATTATGAAGAAATTTATATTTATATCAGTCAGCATCTTGATATTTTGTTCCATTATATCTTGCGAGTCAATGGATGCGACTTATAAGGACTTTGTTAAGGATGGTCCAATCATGTATCTTACACGATTATCGAAAGATTCAATAACCGTGCGTAATGGGTGGGAAAGAGTGTTGATTTCATTTCCGATAGTGAAAGACGGGAGATCTACAAAGATTGCTCTTGCATTGAATCAAAGTGATACTGTCAGATATGAGTTGGCCAAAAATAAGAGGACGGATATTCTTTTAGAGAATATGCGGGAGGGGTCTATCATTTTTTCCGCCTGGCTGGAAGATGATGAGTTGAATAAATCATTGGCTACAGACTTTACAGGAACCATTTATGGGACACAGTACCAGAGCTATCTGTTAAATCGTTCCATTGTTTCTAAGAGTATGCAGAGTGGTAATCTGGTCATCAAATATTCCATGTTGCTGGACAGCACATTAGTGGCATCCAGGCTAACTTGGAACAAGGGAGGAGAAGAAACAACAAAAATTTCTTATTATAATAAGGAAGGACAGGACGTTTTAGAAGATTTTACAGGCGATTCTTTTATAATGGAAACCTTGTATGCTCCGCAGGAAAACGTATTGGATAAAATCTGGTCGAAACCTGTTAAATATACGAAGTAGCCTGAGTGGTCGGCCTGATTGTATTTTAAGGATGAGAAGGTGTGTCAAAAGTAACTAAGCTCTCCTCCTTCAAGAAGGGAATTTAGTTACTTTTGACATACCCCCTTATTCTCCAAATGATAAACATGCATATATGAAAATGATACATTATAAAATCATAATTCTATTATTGCTGGCATGGAGTCCTTGGGATTTGGTTTTACCTTGTCCCTCTATTTGTACGTCTGCCTTGCAGAATGATGATTTTGATATTCTAATGAAGAAGATTCGGGATGGGGTTGCAGAAAATCCGAATATTGATAAAGCTCTGGAACTGTATGATGACGTCCAAGGATGTTTTATAGATATAGATTATGCCCGCCGGGATCGTACTAACTGGATGCCACTTATTCATGTGGATCGGTTGTATGACTTTGTATTTGCTTATACTCATCCAAAGAATTCCTATTATCAGAATGAAGATTTGTATCATAAGATAGTAAAGGGCTTGGAGTATTGGCATCATCGTAATCCACATTGTAATAACTGGTGGTATAATCAGATTGCCGAGCCGCAGAAACTCGGTATTCTGCTTATTCAGATGCGTGTTGGTAAAAGGCAGATTCCGGAAGTATTGGAGACAAAGGTCTTGCAACGTATGCGGAAGGACGGCGGACATCCTGCCAGATGGACTGGAGCCAACCGGACGGATATTGCTTTACATTGGATTTATAGAGCTTGCCTTCAGAAGAATGATGTTGACTTGAAAACGGCTGTTGAGAATGTTTATAGTCCTCTATCATATACTGTGAAAGAAGGATTTCAGCATGACAACAGCTATTTTCAGCATGGCGTGCAGCTTTATATCGGTGGTTATGGAGACGAAATACTGAAAGGAGTAACACAGGTAGCTCTATATACTAAAGGAACGAAATATGCATTGGATGATGAGAGAATACAATTTCTGAGGCATTTTATGTGCGGCACTTATTATCAGGTTATACGTGGACAATACATGCTTTTCGATGTATTGGGAAGAGGAGTGAGCCGTAATAATGCTACCCAAAAGAGTCATGCCGCCTTGTTTGCCAAACGAATGCTGGAGCTCGACCCGGCACATATTGATGAATACAATGCGATTATAGCCAGATTGGAAGGCAAGAAGTCCGCCAACTATGGAATAAAGCCGTTACACACTCATTATTTCAGAGGAGACTATGCTCTTCATGTCCGTCCCCACTATACATTTGACGTTCGTATGGTTTCCAATCGTACCATGCGATGCGAATATGGGAATGGTGAAAATCTGAAAACCTATTTTATGTCCGACGGATGTACAAACATCGTGACCGAAGGGGACGAGTACGCCCGCATCTTTCCGGTATGGAACTGGAATCGTATTCCTGGAGTGACTGCTCCTCAACTGGATACCATTCCACGAACTGTAATTGATTGGCAAACGAAGGGAACTTCCGTATTTGCAGGAGGAGTCTCTGATAGTCTTTATGGCGTATCTGTTTATTCATATCTTGATACCTATGCTGATATAAATACCGCAGCTAAAAAGTCCTGGTTCTTTTTCGATGATGAAATCATTTGTTTGGGAGCGGGGGTTAATTCGACAGCCGGTGTACCGGTATGTACTACTATCAATCAATGTTTGCTTTCGAAAAAGGAGGTCATATTGTCACAAAGTAAGAAGCAGTCGATGGTGAAAGAAGGAGATTTCGTCTATGATTCTCCCGAATGGGTATTGCACAATGGAATTGGTTATGTCTTTCCCGCCGGCGGAAATCTCTTTTTGAGCAAGAAGATACAGACGGGATCGTGGTACAGCATTAATCATACTGAATCTAAAAATGAGCAGCAGCAAGAGGTCTTTACTTTGGGATTTAATCATGGTTGTAATCCCCGGAATGCTACCTATGCCTATATCGTGGTGCCTGGGATTCATTCTGCCCGCAAGATGAATAACTACAGGAAGAGTCCCGTCGAAATTCTGGCGAATACGGATTCTATGCAGATAGTGAGGCATACGAAATTGGGAATATGGCAAATGGTATTTTATAAAGAGGGTACATTCCGTAACGGAGAGCTTTCTGTAAGTGTGGATAAAGCCTGTGCATTGATGATTAAGGATGGACACAGTGGCAATGCCGAACTGCATATTGCTGATCCTGGGCAGACACAATCTTGTATTAAAGTTGAATTGCTGATTCCTGAAATATCCAGCGAGCGAAAGACTGTTTTATGTGATTTTAGAAATACCGGTATCTATGCCGGTGCATCCAAAGCATATAAATTAAAAAATATATTATGAAGAAATTACTTTTGATTCTTTTTCTAAGCATAGCTTATTTATGCACGACACATGCACAATCGTTTACTAAACTCGAAGTGAAGCAATCGATGCGTAGGGTAGCCGATTGGCAGATCGGTCATTACAACAAAGCTGTTTATGGTGATCTTAACTGGGTGAATGCCACCTTTTACCTGGGACTTGTTCATTGGGCAGAGATCGCCGAAAGGGACGATCAGGATGACTTCTATTATAAATGGCTGACCCGCCTGGGACGTCGTAACTATTGGCAGGTAGACCAACGGATGTATCATGCAGATGATATCTGTATCGCCCAACCCTATTTGTATCTGTACGAAAAGTACAAGCAAAAGGATATGATTGTCCCTACTCTGGCGCGTACGGAGTGGGTGATTGCCAATCCTCCTTCGGGTTCGTTTCAGTTGACTTACGGAGATGCCAGGACATTAGAACACTGGACCTGGTGCGATGCTCTTTTCATGGCACCCCCCGTTTATCTAAAACTCTATAATATCACCGGTGATAAGAAATTCATTCGCTTTATGGATAAAGAGTATAAAGCGACTTACGAGTTCCTGTTCGATAAAGACGAAAACCTCTTCTACCGTGATCACCGTTATTTTGATATGAAAGAAAGTAATGGCGCCAAAGTCTTTTGGGGACGAGGCAATGGCTGGGTGCTTGGCGGACTTGTAGAAATGCTACGTGAACTGCCTGTCAAGAGCAAATACCGTCCGTTCTACCAGGAACTGTTTCAGAAACTCTGTTACCGCATCGCTAATTTGCAAAGTTACGACGGATTTTGGCGTGCAAGCCTGCTTGATCCGGACGCTTATCCATCACCCGAAACAAGCTGCAGCGGCTTCTTCGTATATGCTCTTGCCTATGGACTGAACGAAGGACTTTTACCAAAGGAAAAGTTCCTGCCTGTAGTAGAGAAAGGATGGAAAGCACTACTTTCTGCAGTAGAAGAAAACGGTAAACTGGGATATGTACAACCCATCGGTGCCGACCCGAAGAAGGTAACCCGCAATATGACAGAAGTATACGGACCGGGTGCTTTCCTGCTTGCCGGAACAGAAATGTATCGTATGGCAGAGGATGCTCCGAAACAGAATGCTACGATCCCGCAGAACCGTATTCAGGAAATTGCAGCGATGCTTCCCGATCGACCGCAGGGGATAGGCACTTCTTATAAGGACCGGACTTTTTGGGATAAGATAAAAGAGAGTGACGACGCTAAACAACTCCTGGAAGAAGAAGCTCCTGCTCTGTTGAAGCAGGGGATGCCCCCTTTTGTCGATTCACTGTACCTGCATCTGAATAAGACGAACGTCCGTTTGCCGGGAGAGAACATGATGAATGCCCGTTATCAATATCTGTACAGGCTGACTTTGGCTGAATGTCTTGAAAATAAGAGGCGTTATGTCCCTGCCATCGAAAAGGCTTTGGTGGCTCTTTGCAGTCAGAAGCCCTGGTCTATCCCTGCCCACGACCGCGATCTGAAGAATTATAAAGGAACGGATTATTATGTAGACTTGGTGGTTGCTACTGCCGGCAACAGTATTGCTCAGTGTGTTACCATGCTGGACGACCGTCTGTCTCCGGAGGTAAGGGCGCGGGTGCAGTGTGCTTTTCGTGAGAAGGTTTTCCGCCCGGTCTACCGTTGCCTGGAAGAGACAAAACCGTTTTGGTGGTTCACCGTTACCAACAACTGGAACTCTGTGTGTCTGGCGGGTGTTACCGGTGCGGCTCTTGCCTTGTTGCCCGATAAGGAGGAACGTGCTTACTTTGTTGCGGCAGCCGAGAAGTATAATGTGTATGGAATGAAGGGCTACGCTGACGACGGCTACTGTAGTGAAGGGGTAGGTTATTATAATTATGGTTTCCGTGCCTACATTCTGTTACGTGAAGAAGTATGCCGGGCAACGCAGGGAAAGATCGATTTCTTTCAGACTCCCAAGTTTGTCCGTATCGCCCGGTATGGGAAGAAGATACAGATGAATGAAGGGGTGTGCCCCGCCTATTCGGATTGTCGCATTGGTTTGTCACCGGACAGGTTTATTCTCAGTTACTGCGACCGGGCGCTGGGTGTTACTTCTGCAGAAGAACAGCCTGTTTTACCCAAAGGAAACAACTTGTCCCTTCACCTTCTCGAACTTTTCACAAGTCAGGTTGCAAAGGTTGGAATGACAGACGGAATCCGTCAGGTATTGCAGGAAGAGTCGGATGCTTTGCGCGCTTATTATGAGCAGGCAGGTATTTTGATTGCTCGTCCTGCCGGTGGAACTTCCTGTCGTCTGGCCATATCAGCCAAGGGCGGAACCAATGCGGAGAATCATAACCACAATGATGTCGGTTCTTATGCCGTAGCTTTGGGAAGTGAAACGATGGTTGGCGATCAGGGTGGTCCGAACTCCTATCCCGGAGATTATTTTAACGGAGACGCTCCTCAGAAATATAAGATAAAAGGATCATTCGGTCATCCGGTTCCTGTAGTAGACGGACGAACACAGTCCTCGGGAGGGAAAGCGAAAGGTGTTGTGCTACAGAAAGAATTTACGAACGAAAAAGATGTATTCAGTATTGACTATACCTCTGCTTATTCCACCCCCAATTTGGATAAGCTCATTCGTACTTTCGTTTACGACCGCCAGGGCAAAGGCAGCTTTACGGTCGGCGATGAATTTACAGCGAAAATACCGATCCGATTCGAAACAGCCATAACGACACGAGCCGACTGGAAAGTCCTGGACGATACACATCTTCTGCTGGCTACAGATTCCGAACAGATGATTGTAGCTATTGATGCATCCGGTAAAGTGGCGTTTACTTCCGAAACGATTGAAGTGAACTCTCCGGCCTATACACGTATCGGGATTGCATTGAAGAATCAGTCGAAAGAAGGATATATCCGATTGAAGATGTACACAAAATAAGTCTGTGTATTAGATATATGAAGTATTTATAGGACATATATGTCCAACGTGCAGGAGATAGTTACCCTGCACATTGGCTATATATGTCCTGCAATCAGATTATAGTTGCCCTGCAAACAGGGGAAGAAGGTACTATCTTTATCTTCTTGTTTTTATTCTTGCTACTTTCGCTTAAACTGTCTATTTTTGAGGCTGCATTTCCATACTTGAATACGAATACCTCATTTTAATAGAATAAAACAATGAAAAACAGGTTTCTGATCATTTGCACAGTTTTGTTTCTCTCCTCTTGTTTGGCGTATGGACAAGAGCAAGCATCTGTAACAAAAGACTTTTCTGAAAATAAACAAGGTTGTATTCAGCATCCCTGGCAAGGCAAGAAAGTAGGATACATCGGAGATTCCATCACAGACCCGAATTGCTACGGTGATAATATAAAGAAGTACTGGGACTTTCTGAAAGAATGGCTGGGGATCACTCCTTTTGTTTACGGCATTAGTGGAAGGCAGTGGGATGATGTACCCCGTCAGGCGGAAAAGCTGAAGAAAGAACATGGCGGAGAAGTCGATGCTATCCTGGTTTTTATGGGGACAAACGATTATAATAGTAGTGTGCCTATCGGTGAGTGGTTTACGGAACAAGAAGAGCAAGTGCTGTCTGCTCACGGTGAAATGAAGAAGATGGTGACGCGGAAAAAGCGTACGCCTGTCATGACTCAAGACACTTATAGAGGTCGTATTAATATAGGAATCACTCAACTGAAGAAACTTTTCCCGGATAAGCAGATCGTTCTGCTGACTCCTTTGCACCGTTCGTTGGCTAACTTCGGCGATAAGAATGTCCAGCCGGATGAAAGCTATCAGAATGGTTGCGGAGAATATATAGATGCCTATGTGCAGGCTATTAAGGAGGCAGGAAATATATGGGGAATACCTGTCATAGACTTTAATGCAGTGACAGGTATGAATCCGATGGTTGAAGAACAGCTTATTTATTTCTATGATGCCGGCTATGACCGTTTGCATCCCGACACCAAAGGACAGGAGCGCATGGCACGCACTTTGATGTATCAGTTACTTGCACTGCCTGTCGCTTTTTAATTATTCAAATATCCGCAGGACTTGACAAAGGTCTTTTTTTGTTGTATATTTGCAGATGTCATACAGGCAATAAAGTAACAACCCATTAAAAAATGAAACGAAATGCACCTTATCAATCATCTTAACCGAATCGAAAAAACAGTGTAACATTATAACAAAATACAAAGGGGATCATATGCGAATCAGCATCTATGTGAACCGGTGATGAGCTTGAGGCTGCAACCTTTTATAGGGTTTGCAGCCTTTTTTGTTGCATAAAATTAAGAAGAATATGCTTAAAAGGTATATTTGAGTTTATAATAAATGGGGAGACCGTTTATAATAAACGATGAAACTATTTATTATAAACTCAACTGCGATTTTAGTATTAAGGGTAAAAAGTTTTCTATGCGTCAGAAGAACCCGTAGAGAGTTTTCTTTTATTTGACTTAGCAGACTGCGAATTATTGCAACATGACAAACTTTTACCTTATTGCCTGATTTCCCCCCTATAATTGCTTGATTTTTCTCCCGTCTCATTGCGTTCTTCTCCTTATTTTTGTGCATTAAACATTCTTATTCTTATCAATCTCTTTTCAATGATGAAGTATGCTGCATGATATGCGCAGCGGAGGTGAAAAGTGCGTGGCTGCTCTGCGGGATGTTGTTTTGAAGAAGAATAGTACAATATTCCATGCTTGTTGTATTATTCTCCATAGGAATATAGATAGTTAAACGTAAATTTGTAATTTGATTGTGCCTTATATTTTTTATAAGAATTTATAGAAGAATATCATGAAATACTGGATGTTATTGTTTGCCTTTTTGTGGGTATCTTACGGAACGGGCATGGCCCGTAAAGCGGAAAAAGTAGTAAATAACGGAATTCCCTGGTTTGACGACAGGGGAGAGATTGTCAATGCGCATGGTGCCTGCATTGTGGAGGAGAATGGCAGATATTATCTTTTCGGGGAATATAAGTCGGACAAGAGCAACGCTTTTCCGGGATTCAGCTGTTATTCATCTGATGACCTGGTGAACTGGAAGTTCGAACGTGTTGTTCTGCCGGTGCAGCCAAGCGGAATTCTTGGCCCTAATCGTGTAGGCGAGCGTGTGAAAGTCATGAAATGTCCTTCTACCGGCGAGTATGTGATGTATATGCATGCGGACGATATGAACTATAAAGATCCCCATATCGGCTATGCTACCTGCAGCACTATAGCAGGTGAATATAAACTTCACGGACCTCTGTTGTATGAAGGCAAGCCTATTCGCCGCTGGGATATGGGGACTTATCAGGATGCGGACGGTACCGGATATTTGCTGTTGCACGGAGGAATTGTCTATCGTTTGAGTAAAGACTACCGTACGGCAGAGGAAAAAGTGGTATCGGGAGTGGGCGGCTCTCACGGAGAGTCTCCGGCAATGTTTAAAAAAGACGGCACATATTTCTTCTTGTTCTCTAATCTGACCAGCTGGGAGAAGAATGATAATTTCTACTTTACAGCCCCTTGCGTCAAAGGTCCGTGGACCAGACAAGGTTTGTTTGCTCCCGTAGGAAGCCTGACCTATAATTCACAGACCACTTTTGTGTTTCCTTTAAAGTGTGGCGAAGATACGATTCCGATGTTTATGGGCGACCGCTGGTCTTATCCGCATCAGGCTTCGGCCGCCACCTATGTGTGGATGCCTATGCAGGTGGATGGAACAAAACTTTCTATTCCGGAATACTGGCCTTCCTGGGACATTGATAAGTTGAAACCCGTAAATCCTCTGCGCAAAGGAAAAACCGTCGATTTAAAGCAGATAACGTTCAGTAAAGAAGCTGACTGGAAAGTGGAGGAAGGAAGAATATCTTCCAATGTAAAAGGAAGTACGCTGAGTATTCCCTTCAGTGGCTCTTGTGTGGCTGTTATGGGCGAAACGAACTGTCATAGCGGATATGCGCGTATGAATATCCTCGATAAGAAAGGGGAGAAAATATATTCTTCACTGGTCGATTTCTATAGTAAGGCGAATGATCATGCAACGCGTTTTATGACTCCCCAATTGGCAAAAGGAGAATATACACTGGTGATTGAAGTTACGGGCATCAGCCCCACATGGACTGATAAAACGAAGAGAATTTATGGCAGCGACGATTGCTTTGTGACCATTACTGATATTGTAAAATTGTAATATTTATGAAAAATAGAATCTTATTTTCCGTCCTTGCTTTGGTAGCAGTAACCTTGTTCGCTCAAGGTAAACAAAAAGATTTTGTCTTGCAGTCCGGTCAGCCGGTTGCGATAGCTTGCAGCGGTTCGGAAGCACCGGTGGTACGTACTTCGCTGGACTTGTTGTCCCGTGACCTTCAGACTGTATTGTCGGCAACTGCCCACGTAGACACAAACACCGGAAACATCCTGGTAGGAACGATCGGACAGAGCAAGCTGATTGAGCAGGCAGGCATCGATATTTCCGTATTAAAAAACAAAAAGCAGGCTTTCCTGCTCACCGTCTCAGAAGATGGAAAGCTGGTAGTAGCCGGCAGCGACAGTCACGGTACAGCCTACGGTATACTTGAAATATCCCGTCTGTTGGGCGTTTCCCCTTGGGAATGGTGGGCGGATGTGACTCCGGAGAAGAAAGAGACGTTCCGTCTTTCTTCCAGTTTCAGAGAGTTGCAGTCCCCTTCTGTGGAGTATCGGGGCATCTTTATTAATGATGAAGATTGGGGACTGATGCCTTGGAGTAACAAGACTTACGAACCGTCGGACGTGAAAGGAGAAATCGGACCTCGTACCAACGAACGTATTTTTGAGTTGCTGCTTCGCTTGCGGGCCAATACCTACTGGCCTGCCATGCATGAGTGTACCTTGCCTTTCTTTCTGACGAAGGGCAATCGGGAAGCAGCGAAAAAGTATGGCATCTTTATGGGAGCTTCCCACTGCGAACCGATGGCGTGCAGTGCTGCCGGCGAATGGAGAATACGTGGAAAAGGAGCATACGATTACGTGAATAACAGTCCGGCCGTTTATCAGTTTTGGGAAAATCGTGTGAAAGAAGTTGCCGGACAAGAGATACTTTACACGCTGGGTATGCGTGGCGTTCACGATGGAAAGATGCAGGGAGCCAAGACGGTAGAAGAACAGAAAGCCGTCCTGAACCGGGTATTTGTTGACCAGCGCGGCTTGCTCGAAAAGTACGTGAATAAAGACGTAACACAAGTGCCGCAGGTCTTTATTCCTTATAAGGAAGTGCTCGATATTTATCATGCGGGACTGCAAGTGCCCGAAGACGTGACCTTGATGTGGTGTGATGATAACTACGGCTATATTCGTCATTTCCCCACTACCGAAGAGCGTGCCCGTAAAGGCGGCAACGGAGTCTATTATCATGTTTCCTACTGGGGACGCCCGCACGATCATTTATGGTTGAGCACCATGAGTCCATCGCTCATTTATCAACAGATGAAGCAGGCTTACGATCAGGGAATACAAAAAATGTGGATACTGAACGTCGGCGACATCAAACCTGCCGAGTATCAGATTGAGCTGTTCATGGATATGGCATGGAATCTGGATAAGGTATCTTCCGAAGGAGTGACCGCACATCTGAGACATTGGCTGGAACGGGAACTGGGAACTTCCTGTGCAAAGGCCATCCTTCCCGTTATGCAGGAACATTATCGCTTGGCACATATCCGCAAACCCGAATTTATGGGAAATACACGGGAGGAAGAAAAGAATCCGGTCTATCGGGAGGTGAAAGACCTGCCGTGGAGCGAAAGGGAGATAAACGAACGTCTGAATGCTTACAGCCAACTTTCGGAAATGGTAGAGAAAGCTGCTTCTAAAGTACCCGCCGACAGACAGAGCGCTTACTTCGAACTGGTGAAATATCCCGTACAGGCTGCGGCACAAATGAATCGCAAACTGTTATACGCCCAATTGGCACGCCACGATAAGGCAGATTGGGAAAAGAGTGATGCCGCTTACGACAGCATTGCTGCACTGACTCAACACTATAACTCATTGGAGAATGGAAAATGGAATCGCATGATGGACTTCAAACCCCGCAAGCTCCCTGTATTCAACCGTGTGGAAAGAAAGGCGGCTACTGCTCCGATGACAGCGGACCGTAAAGCAGTCTGTCAATGGAACGGGGCGGAGGCAAAGAAGGGCAACGCTATTGTCTGCGAAGGTTTGGGATATGAAGGCAAAGCCGCAGAGATAAGAAAAGGCGATGCGCTGACTTTCTCTTTCGGTAATCTGAAAACGGACTCGGTAGAGGTGGATATCCGGTTACTTCCCAATCATCCGGTGCATGGCGATAAGTTGCGTTTCTCGGTTTCTCTGGATGGTGCCGAGCCTGAAGTGATAGCGTACGAAACGAAGGGGCGCAGCGAGGAATGGAAAGAGAACGTGCTTCGTAATCAGGCAATCCGGAAAATCGTACTTCCCGTTCTGGGCAGGAAATCACATCAATTGGTCATCAAGGCATTGGATGAGGGAGTGATACTGGATCAGGTAATGCTTTATGAGGTGAATTAGATATAATTCTATATTTTATAGTTTCAGACTGGCTGGGTCAGTCAGTCTGAAATACACTGTTTATTGTCCCGGCTTGATAATCAACCGCAGTACAAACCAAGCGTGATGTGCTGCGGTACTTATCCATCCATAATGTTTTGCCATAATGCGGAACCGTTCTTTAAGAGAAGCCTTCCGGTTCTGCGTAGTCATTCCTTCATCCAGATAGTCGATGATTGTCAGGTGCGTATTGTGCAGGGTACGCGCCTTTTTCATGATGCGGATGCACCAGTCGAAATCAGCGGAGTACCGGTAGTTTAAGTCATAAGGTTCCATCAGCGTATGTCTGGCAAAGAAAGCCTGATGGCAGACTAACATTCCTTGTTTGAAACTCTTCCAGTCCAGCTTTTTGGGCGTGGAAAGGCGGCGCATATGCAGAAAGTGCCTGTCTTTGTCAACAATCGCAGTTTCCCCGTAGATGACGTCGGGGAGAACACTCCCATGAATGCTGTGCACCATTTGCTGCAAGGTGTCGTCTTCGTGAAAGCAGTCGCCCGCATTCAGGAAACAGAGATAGTCGCCGCTGGCAAGGGAGATCGCCTTGTTCATGGCATCGTACAATCCTTTGTCCGGTTCGCTGACGACGGTAGTTATCCGTGAGCGGTATCTGTCGATGATAGAGAGAGTACCGTCTTTGGAGGCTCCGTCCACAATGATGTATTCTACGTGGTGGTAAGTCTGCGAGATAACACTTTGGATGGTATCTTCCAGTACTTTCTCGGCATTGTAGGTCACCGTGATAATCGAGAACTTGGGAGTAGGATGGACACTATGCATATTTCCCTGTTATTTTGTTGTAAACGTCCGTGTACTTCTTCGCTATGATACTTTCCGAATAGTTGCCTATGGCTTTGCGGCAGGCTTGTGCGGAAAGTTCCGCATATTCGGGTTCCGTCAGTACCCAATGGATGCCGTTGGCCAGATCTTCGGAAGACTTGCGCTGAGCTACGTATCCGTTGTGCAGATGATCGATCATTTCCGGTATGCCTCCGGTGTTGAAACCGACGCAGGGCACACCGCAGGACATCGCTTCCATCACCATATTCGGCAGATTCTCTTCGAGAGAAGGGATAGCGAAGAGGTCTACGGCATTGTATATATCCACCAACTCATGCTCATTCTTAATATAAGGAAGCGGATAGACGCGGAAAGGAATCAGGTCTTGCAACTGCTGCGACTGGTTGCCGAAAACAACCACGCCCAATGAGTCTTTCCATTCCGGATGTTTCTCTGCCAGCAGTTTGCAGGCTTCAATCAGATAGTCAATTCCCTTTCGCTTGTCTGTTATCTTGACAGAACCGAAAAGAATCAGCTTCCCTTCCTGTGGCAGCCTGCATTTTCTGCGGGCTTCCTGCTTATTGTGAGGCTTGAAAAGATTCGTGTTGATGGCGTTCGGGATACTGATAACCGTTTGTCCGGTGAGCAGTCCGCTGACTTTGGCCTTCTCCGCCAGCCAGCGGCTACAGCCTACAAACGTGATGGATGCCTGACTATAAATTTCTTTCTTCTTCCGGAAGATTCGGGTAGATAAGTCCTTCTTGCCTCCTCCTCCGTAGATGTAAGGGCAGTGGTGGCATTCCTGTTCGTAGTTTCTGCATTCGCGTGCATAATGGCAGATGCCGGTGCAGGGCCACATATCGTGCATGGTCCATACTACAGGTTTGCCGGAAGTCAGAATCTTGCGGATGGTGTTGAGTGACAGCATCCCTTGGTTGATCCAGTGCAGATGGATGACATCTGCCTGCTGAAATTCGGGAAGCGAAGTGATGTCCGTACCGGTATTGGCGATATCTACGGCGAAGAGATCATTCTTCTTGAAACGGTTGGCTTTCCAGATGACGATGCGTTCCCACATGAATTTCCATACGTGTAGCCAACTGCGCTTTAGGCCGACGACGCTGATTTGGTCTGTCTGTTTGTCACGTACCAACATTTTCGCCTTGATGCCGTTGTTCTTAAGCGATTCCATCAGTCGTCCGGCAGCGACAGCCGCACCACCTATTCGTTCGGAAGTATTGATGATTAGTACCCTCATGCTTTCAAAATGTTTGCACAAAAGTAGTGGTTTTCAGTGAAAATCCGTACAAAGTCACATATTATTTGTACTTTTGCCACACTTATTAATAAGGAGATATTGAACATGAAAAAGGTTGTGTTTTTAGGATTAGGGTATATCGGCCTTCCTACGGCAGCCGTTGCTGCCGCTCACGGTTTCGAAGTCATAGGAGTAGATGTCAATCCTTCTGTGGTGGAAACGATCAACCAGGGAAAGATACATATTGTAGAACCTGAACTGGGTCAGGTAGTCAGGGACGTAGTGCAGAGTGGAAAGTTGCGTGCTGTATGCAAGCCGGAAGCGGCGGATGCTTTCTTTATCGTAGTGCCTACCCCGTTCAAGCAGAACCATCGGGCGGACATCACCTATGTGGAAGCGGCCACCCGTTCCGTGATCCCTTATCTGCAGGAGGGTAACCTGTTTGTCATCGAATCCACTTCTCCGGTATATACCACCGAACGTATGGCGGAAGTGATCTATAAAGAACGTCCCGAACTGAAAGGGAAGATACATATCGCTTATTGTCCCGAACGCGTATTGCCGGGAAATACATTATACGAACTGGTGCACAACGACCGCGTGATAGGCGGCATCGATCCGGCATCCACCGAAAAAGCCATTGAGTTTTATTCCGCTTTCGTACAAGGCAAACTGCACGGCACCAATGCCCGCACGGCAGAGATGTGCAAACTGACGGAGAACTCCTCCCGCGACTCACAGATCGCCTTTGCCAACGAACTCTCCATGATCTGCGACAAAGCCGGAATCAATGTATGGGAACTGATCGAACTGGCCAACAAGCATCCGCGTGTGAATATCCTTCAACCGGGCTGCGGAGTAGGCGGTCACTGCATTGCGGTAGACCCTTGGTTCATCGTATCCGACTATCCGGAACAGGCGCAGCTCATCAAGCGTGCCCGTGAAACGAACGATTACAAAGCGGACTGGTGTGCGAACAAAGTATTGGAAACCTGTCAGAAGTTTGTGGAACAGAACGAGCACGAACCGGTCGTTGCCTGCATGGGACTGGCTTTCAAACCGAATATCGATGACTTACGGGAATCTCCCGCCAAATATATCGCCTCCCGCATCATCTCCGAATCGAGAGCGGATGTGCTGATTATCGAACCTAATATAAGCACTCATAAGAGCTTCCATCTGACAGATTATCGGGAAGCATACGAGAAAGCGGATATTATCGTCTGGCTGGTTCGTCACGATGTCTTCCTTGCATTGCCCAAAGAAGAAGGAAAGATAGAACTGGACTTCTGCGGCGTGAGACGATAAAATGTAGTTTAATTGCGAAGAGGTTGTATAGACTCTATTAAATAAAGCAGATGAAAAAGATATTGCTCGTTTTCGGTACCCGTCCCGAAGCGATAAAGATGGCTCCGCTTGTAAAGGCGCTCCAGAAAGATACGGAACATTTTGAGACACGTGTCTGCGTTACGGCACAGCACCGGCAGATGTTGGATCAGGTATTGGAGGTGTTCGGCATCACTCCCGAATATGACCTGAATATCATGGCTCCCAATCAGGACTTGTATGACATTACCGCTAAAGTACTGCTCGGACTGCGCGAAGTGCTGAAGGACTTCCGTCCCGACACCGTATTGGTGCATGGAGATACGACTACCTCGATGGCAGCATCCCTTGCGGCATTTTATATGCAGATACCTGTGGGACACGTGGAAGCCGGATTGCGTACCTATAATATGTTGTCTCCCTGGCCGGAAGAAATGAACCGCCAGGTGACAGACCGTATCTGTACTTACTACTTTGCACCGACGGAACAGTCAAGGGCAAATCTGCTGCAAGAGAATATAGACGCGAAGAAAATCTTTATTACAGGAAATACGGTGATTGATGCCCTGCTGATGGCAGTCGATATCATTTCCACCGCCGCCGGTGTGAAAGAAAAGATGGCGAAGGAACTTCAGGAGAAAGGCTACACGGTAGGTGATCGTGAGTATATCCTCGTCACCGGACATCGTCGTGAGAACTTCGGAGATGGTTTCCTGCATATCTGCAAAGCGATCAAAGAACTGGCGGCTCTTCACCCGGAGATGGACATAGTCTATCCCGTTCATCTGAATCCTAATGTGCAGAAGCCAGTGTATGAACTGCTTTCCGGTCTGAGCAATGTCTACCTGATCTCTCCTTTGGATTATCTGCCTTTTATTTATGCCATGCAACATTCTACTCTGCTGCTGACTGATAGCGGCGGTGTGCAGGAAGAAGCCCCTTCATTGGGCAAACCCGTGCTGGTGATGCGGGATACGACCGAGCGTCCGGAAGCTGTTGAGGCGGGTACGGTGAAGCTGGTCGGCACGGATGCGGAGGCAATTGTCAGTAATGTCACTGCCCTGCTGCAAGATAAAGAAATGTATAAGCGGATGTCCGAAACGCATAACCCTTATGGTGACGGACAGGCTTGCGAAAGAATCATAGCTGCGCTTCGATAACTTCAAAATAGTTTCATTGCTTGAAACCATTGGTTTCTCGGTGTGAAACTGTTGGTTTCAAGGCATGAAACTTTTAGTTTCAGAGCATGAAACAAATCATGCCGTTCGTTGGCGCCGATGGCGGGACCGGGCGAAACAAAAATTAATAACACTTCTTATCGGGAATGCCCTCTAACGAAAAACGGGCTGTCAGAGAATCACTTCTCCGGCAGCCCTTCTTCATTAGGATCAAAAAAACAGAGGAAGTATGATATTCTTTATTCCTGTCCTCCCCCTAAAGCACGGTATAGGTTAATTAAACTTTGTATTTCGGTAAAATGATTGGCCGTCTGTGATAGTTGTGCGCTGAGCAATGACTGTCGGGCGGTAAGTACTTCCAGATAGGTTGTATTCGTATGTTCCATCAGCAGAGAAGTACTTCGCACGGCTGTTTGCAGAGAAGCAATCTGCTTGTCGAGCAAGATTCTTTTCCCCTGACTGGTCTGATAGGCAGTCAGCGCATCATTCACTTCGCTGCCGGCGTTGAGCAATGTTTGCTGAAAGCCGAGAGCTGCTTCTTCCTGCTGCGCACGGGCGATGCGATACTGAGCCACCACTTGTCCTTTATTAAAGAGCGGCTGCGTGAGCGAACCTACCGCCGATGCCAGGAACTTGCCCGGATTGAGAATCATAGACCCGACGGAGTTCGTCCATCCGGCACTTCCGCTCAACGTGATGGAAGGGTAGAAAGCCGAACGTGCCGCATTGGTGCCATAGAACGCTGCTTCCAGCGTCCGCTCGGCCGAGCGGACATCGGGGCGGGCGGCAAGCATTCGGACAGGGATTCCTACGGCAAAGTCCGTAGGAAACTGTTGGTCTGCCAACGTTCCGCGTTCGTAGTTGCGGGGTGTCTCTGCCAATAATAAAGCAAGACTGTTCTCCACCTGATTGATCTGCTGCTGCAAATCGAGCACAGAACCCTGTACCTGATAATAAGTCGCTTCCATCTGCGATACAGCCGATTCGTTCGCCAGTCCGGCGTTCATCAGTGAGCGGGTAGAGGCTACGGTTTCTTTCCATGCCTCCTCCGTCTGTCGGGAGATGATGAGCTGTTCGTCCAGCATCAGCAGCGTGTAATAAGTATTGGCTATACCGGCTATCAGCTGCGTGCGGACTGCCTGACGGTAATCTTCACTTTGTGCATACAGCGCTTTCGCCTGCTTCTTGGAGTTGCGCATACGGCCGAATACGTCCAGTTCCCAACTGGCGGTCACGGGCAGCGAGTAACCCTGCGTAGCCTTGTTCGTATCGAAGCTGCTCACTGTCCCCTGCGGGGAAAGCGCAAAGGCGGGCAGGAAAGCAAGTTTGGCGGACATCAGCACTGCCTGAGCTTCTTCTACACGAAGCTGGGCGGACTGGTAGTCGGTATTGGTCCGCAACCCTGTCTCGATGAGGGACTGCAGATGAGGGTCGGTGAAGAGTTCCCGCCAGTCCATATTCCCCAGACCGGCAGTGTCTTCCGTCACCACTTCCCCGCCGTAAAGATCGTCGGGGACGGAAGTGGCGGGCTTGTATTTGGTATAGATGCCACAACCGCTCAGCGTCAGACTCATGGCAACTAACAGGATGATATTTTTCTTCATTCTTTCTTTTATTTATTAACGTTCACGTTCAGCTTCACTTTTCTCTTTTTCTAAAAGCACTTGTACATCTGCTTCTTCTTCCATCGGTTTGCGGATTTTCTCCTGCAAGTACTCAAAGATGATGTAGAAGACCGGAACGACAAAGAGCAATGCCACCGTTCCGACAGCCATACCGCCTACGACACCCGTACCCAGCGAACTGTTGCCATTGGCACCCGCACCGGAAGAGAACATCAGCGGAAGCATACCGAAGATCATTGTCAGCACCGTCATCAGGATAGGACGCAGGCGGACCTGTGCGGCAGAGTAGGCCGATTCTACGATGCCCATCCCTTTGCGGCGGCGTTCGATGGCGTACTCCGTAATCAGAATAGCCGTCTTGGCCAGCAAGCCGATCAGCATGATCACACCCGTCTGCAAATAGATGTTATTCTCCAGTCCGAGTATCTTGGCGAACAGGAACGAGCCCATCAATCCGAACGGTACGGAGAAGATAACGGCAAACGGTACGAGGAAACTTTCGTAGAGACAGGCCAGAATCAGATAGATCAGGAAGATACAGATGGCGTAGATGAAAACCGTCTGCGCACCACCGCTACTTGCTTCTTCGCGTGCCATACCGCCATATTCGTATCCGTAGCCTATCGGAAGCGATTCTGCGGCCACTTCTTCAATCACTTTCTGCACTTCACCCGAAGAGTAACCGTCGGCAGGATTCACATTGGCTGTGATGGTGCTGTAGAGATTGAAACGGTTGGCCGTTTCCGGTCCCAGTACCTGCTTCAGTGTAACGAACTGGCTCACCGGAGCCATTTCCGTACCGTTGCGCACAAACATATTGTTCAATGCCTGCTCGTCCAGACGATATTCGGGCGATGCCTGCATCATTACACGATATACCTTACCGTATTGGTTGTAGTTGGAGATATATGCTCCACCGCAATAACTGCCTACCGCATCGAGTACCGCGCTTGGCGAAATTCCTGCACGCTTACATTTGGCGGCATCCACTTCTACCGAGAGCTGTGGGAAGTTGATGGCGTAGGATGTATAAGCCATAGCCACTTCCGGGCGCTGGTTCAAGGCATTGAGGAACTGTGTGGACGCGTCATAGAACGTAGCAAGATCACCGCCTGTCATATCCTGAAGGTTCAGTTCGAGGGAGTTACCCATACCGTATCCCGGAATCATGGCGGGCTGGAAACTGAATATCTGCGCTTCCTTGATGGACTGGAATTGTGCGTTGAGGCGGGAAGCTACGGCATCCGAACCGTGTTCCTTTCCTTTTCGTTCGCTCCAGTCTTTCAGGCGGACAATGATCGTACCGTAAGAAGTTCCCTGACCGGAGATCAGACCGTATCCTGCTACGCGGGCGTAGTGTTCTATTTCGGGCGTATCTTTCAGAATGTTTTCCAGCCGGTCCATTACTTTCGTCGTCTCTTCCAGCGTGCTTCCCGGTGAGATGCTGACATTCACCATGATAACGCCCTGGTCTTCCTGCGGCACGAGTCCCGTCTTGGTCGTGCTCATCAGATAAACCAGCAGGACGATGGTAGCAGCCAGTGAAGTCCATACCATCCAGCGATGGCGGATGAAGTACATCACCCCTTTCTTATACTTGCCCAGCACGGCATTGAACGAAGCGTTGTAAGCTGCGCGTACCCGTCCGTTGATACTCTTGGCGCTCTTGGTTCCGTCCGACGGACGCATCATGATGGCGCACAGGGCTGGACACAGGGTCAGAGCCGAGATCATGGAGATACCTACGGCAGTTGCCATTGTGATACCGAATTGGGTATAGAACACGCCCGAAGTACCTCCCATGAAGGTGACGGGGATAAATACGGCCATGAAGACACAGGTACAGGAGACGATAGCCATCGTCACGTCGCCCATCGCATCTTTGGTGGCAAGGTAGGGCGACTTGTATCCGGCATCAAACTTGGACTGCACCGCTTCTACTACTACAATGGCATCATCCACCACCGTACCGATGGCAAGCACCAGGGCAAACAGGGTCAGGATGTTCAGACTGAATCCCGCAGCTACCAGACAGGCAAACGTACCTACCAGTGACACGATGATGGAGATAGACGGGATGAGTGTACTCTTCAGGTCCTGCAAGAAGAAGTATACCACGAGGATGACCAGAATGATGGCGATAATCAGTGTTTCCACCACGTTGTGTATGGAAGCGAAGAGGAAGTCGTTCGAACTCATCATGGTGACGAACTCCGTTCCTTCCGGAAGGTTTTTCTCCATCCGCTCCATCTGGGCGGTAATTTCTTTATTGACAGCGGTCGCATTGGAACCCGCTGTCTGGAAGATCATATAGAGCACGGCAGGCTGGCTGTCCATCTCACTGCGGAAACTATAAGTCATAGTGCCCAGTTCCACATCCGCCACATCTTTCAGACGGAGTATCGAGCCGTCTTCACGAGAGCGGACAACGGTGTTCTGAAACTCTTCCACGCTCTTCAGTCTTCCGCGATATTTCATCGTGAACTGGAAGACGTTCTGCGAACTCTCGCCCAGTGAGCCGGTAGGGGCTTCAATGTTCTGCTCGCCCAGCACGCCGGTGATGTCCGAAGGCACCAGTCCGTATTGTGCCATCCGTTCCGGTTTCAGCCAGATACGCATACTGTAGGTATCGCCCAGCTCCATGACGTCTCCTACTCCCTCGATACGTTTGATCTGCGGGATGACGTTGATGTCCAGATAATTGGCAAGGAAGGTCTGGTCGTAGCGACCGTCGGTGCAGACCATCGCGCCGATTTGCAGGAAGCTGGTCTGTCGTTTCATCGTGCTTACGCCGACTTTCGTTACTTCGGCGGGCAGCAGTCCCTGTGCTTTGGCTACACGGTTCTGTACGTTGACAGCCGCCATGTCGGGGTCGGTGCCTTGCTTGAAGTAAACCTGTATGATAGCCAGACCTGCATTGGAGGCGCTGGACGTGATATACATCATGTCTTCCACCCCGTTGATGCTCTCTTCCAGCGGCATGATGACGCTGTTCATCACAGCTTCGGCATCGGCGCCCGTATAGCTGGCGGATACATAGACTGTGGGAGGAGCGATGTCGGGATATTGCTCCACCGGCAGGGTGAAGAGCGAGATAAGCCCTATGGCGAGAATCAGCACGGAGATGGAGATAGCCATCACCGGCCGTTTGATAAATATATTTCCTTTCATAATCAGTCTCCTTCTTATTTAACCTGTGTGCCTTCGCGCACCAGTCCGGCGCCTTCTGATACAATTTCGTCACCGGCTTTCAGGCCGTCCAGCACTACATATTCGCGTCCGTCGTTGATTCCGGCTACGGTGATCAGGGTGGAGACTGCTTTGCCATCCACTACCTTATATACAATCGTCTTGTCCTGCATCCGCACGGTGGCTGTCTGGGGGATAGCGATGCAGTTCTTGTAGATGCTTGGCACTACTACCGTGCCCGATGCTCCGCTATGAAGCAGCCGTGATTCGTTGGGGAACACCACGCGTGCCACTACGGTCCCTGTCTGACGGTCGATCACTCCACTGATGGATTCGATGGTACCTTTCTTCTGATAGACTGAGTTGTCGTTCAGAATCAGTTCCACTTCCGGCATATTCTTTAACGCTTCGTCCATGTCGCCGTACTGTCGGGTAAGGGCGAGCAGTTGGTTTTCGGTCATCGAGAAATAGACGTACATATCCGAATTGTCACTGACCGTAGTGAGCGGATAAGGAATGTTGGCGCTTACCAATGCGCCTGCACGATAGGGCAATGCGCCTACAACTCCGTCACTGGGACTTTTCACTTCGGTATAAGAGAGGTTGTTGCGTGCGCTTATTTCCTGAGCTTCAGCCTGTGCCAGTTGTGCCTTGGCGGTGAGATAAGAGTTTTCGGCAGTCTTCAGGCTAAATTCTGAAACGACTTTCTGCGCATACAGTTCCTTGTTGCTCTTGTAAGTCAGTTCGGCGGTGCTTGTAGCGGCGCGGGCCGCTTCCACATTGGCGGTGGCGGTTTTGAGCGCGGCTCTGTAAGGTACTTGGTCAATGATGAAAAGCAACTGTCCCCGACGTACTTTCTGACCTTCGGTCACGCAGAGTTTCTCGATTGTTCCCGACACTTGCGGATATATGTCAATATCCTGTCGCCCGCGTATGGTCGCCGAATAGGAGGAAGAAAGTTCTTTGTCCGTTGGTTCTATCTGCATGACTGCATAAGAAGATTTCACTCCTGCATCCGGTGCCTGCTTGCACGATGCCATCCACACTGTACAACCGACAATCCCTATCAGCCGTATCCAATTTTTGTTCACTGTAATCATACTTACTCTTTTTGTCTTTTATTAAAATCAGAACAAAAGTAGGAGAAAAGAACAAGTCAATGGTGACCGATTTTTCTCTATGAATGTCCTGTTTTCGTTATTTGTATTTGTTGTGGCTAACTATTTGCGTATAAACGACATATCAAACAATTATAAAGGAGTTTGGGACATTCTGTTTTCCCTATTATTTACCAACTTTGCAAAAAGTAAAAAAGGAGAGGCTATGGAAAAAGAGAACATTATGACAGTAGATATAGAAGACTTTAAGAAGAGTCAGCATATCCTTGATTATATAGACGATGACTTTGCGATAGTCAACAGTCTGGACGGGATTCCGTATAGTAATGATACGGTCCGGCTGAACTGTTTCCTCATTGCCGTCTGTGTGGAAGGGTGTATTCAGCTGGATATCAACTACCGGACGTATCAGTTGCAGGCGGGCGACTTGCTGCTCGGTCTTCCCAATACACTGATCAGTCGTACGATGCTGAGCCCTAAATATAAGATAAGGCTGGCGGGATTTTCTACCCGTTTTCTGCAACGCATTATTAAAATGGAGAAGAAAACGTGGAATACCGCCGCTCATATTCACAACAATCCGGTGAAGTCTATCAGCGAAGGCGGGGACGAACCTGTTTTCAGGTTCTATCGGGATTTGATTGTGGCGAAGATCAATGATGAACCTCATTATTATCACAAGGAAGTGATGCAACATCTCTTCTCCGCTCTCTTTTGTGAGATGCTGGGACAGCTTCACAAGGAAATTGATGCTCCCGATAAGGGGGACAGCCCGAAAGAAGGTATCAAACAGGCGGATTATACCCTGCGGAAATTCGTGGAGCTATTATCGAAGGACAAGGGTATGCACCGTTCTGTGAGTTATTATGCGGATGCGCTTTGCTACACTCCGAAGCATTTTTCGAAAGTCATCAAGCAAGCGTGTGGCAGGACTCCGTTGGACTTGATCAATGAAACGACGATAGAACATATCAAGTACCGGCTGAAACGTTCGGACAAGTCCGTTAAGGAAATAGCGGAAGAGTTCAATTTCCCCAACCAGTCCTTTTTCGGGAAGTACGTAAAGATGCATTTGGGGACTTCACCGGCTAATTATCGGAATCGCAAGAATGAGTGAGACGAAGAATCTCTTGGAAAGCCTTCAGGTAGCGTTCGCTGACTGTCTCCATATTGATATTTTCCCGGATCATCCGTTCCGACTCTTTTCCCATCTCCTTGCAACGTTCGGGAGATTCGAACATCTCTCTGATTCTATCTGCCAGACTATCGGCGTCTCCGTCTTTGAAGAAATAGCCGTTCTTGCCTTCCATGACCAGGTCGCGTTCCGTACTGTCGCATACGGCACAAAGGACGGGCATACCATACGTCATGGCATCGTTGATCGAAAGCCCTCCCATGCCGGCAAGCACATAGATACTCGATTCGTTCATATAGGCGCCCAGCGTTTTCGGGTCATAGACGGCTCCGATAAAGCGGATGCTGTCTGTCAGTTGCAGGTCGTTTGCCTGTTGTCTGAGGTTGTCCAGTTCCGGTCCGTCTCCTACGATCACCAGTTCCGCTTCCGGATAGTCGGCAGCTACCTTCCGGAAAGCCTCTATTAATAAATCTACCCGTTTCCATTTTACGAGCCGTCCGATGTGCAGCAGTCGACGGTCGCACGGGGGAAGGATGGAGGGGGAAGCCAGTACGGATTCTTTTTCTTTGAGAAGCGCTTCCGTATCGGTCGAGTTGTAAGTGACGTGTATCTGCTCCTTCTTTACTCCGTAAGAGGGGAGGATGTCGTAGGCGGCTGTCGAGTAGTTCAGCGTTCCGGCAGCTTGGGCGTAGCAGTACTTCCGTATCCTTGCCGTTATCCATTGGCGCAGATAGAATCCGGTCCCCTTGCTGAGCAGGCGCATACCTTCGTCGTGCATCGGATTGGCTTTGAAATATTCCTTGATCTTTCCGTAGGGAGGAGTCTGGAAGGGGATTTCACGAATCACCAGCTTGGCGTTGCAGGACTTCATAGCCTTTCTCAGTGCGGGCTGGAAGAATACTTGCAGGAAGTAGGGCCATCCTATTACCACTATATCCGGTTTTTCTTCCGCAATGATTTCGGGAAGGGCGGGGAAAGCGCTTTTTCCGTAGAACATCTTCTTCTCCGGTGTAGTCAGATGCTTGTAGATTCCTCCTTCTACCATTTTCACCCCTTTGCCTATGGTCGTATTCCCTTTCTTTGGACTGACAACGGTTATTTCTACTCCTTTTGCCTGTAGCCTGTTGAGCATGGCATTCAGGTAGTGGGGGATTCCTCCGAATGTAAAAAGTACTTTCATTGTATATGCTTGCTGATTTGATTAAAACATGTGATTAGTTTCTCCACTTCGTGTTCGTGGGCGTACCGGGCGAAAGCCTGAGTGTTCATCTTTGTTTCGGTACACAGCGAGCGGATAGCTGCGCTGCATTCTCCGGCGTTGTCTTCTCCGGTGGTTTGACCAGTTCCGTATTGTTCTACCCTCCGGCCCATGCAGAGGCCGCGGCTGACTATGACCGGTTTGCGGAAGGCGGCAGCTTTGGTCAGGAGGTTGCTGCTGCCGGTGAACTGCTTGTATGCGGCAAAAATAAGGTCGCTCTCCGCTATCAGGGCATTGAAACAGCTTTCATCGGGAATCTTCTCCAATGAGAACAGACAGTTATTCCTTGACTCCCCGAACGCCCGCAGGTCGTTTTCCTGTTGTGCGGTGAGAGAAGATTTCCCCGCAATGAGGAAGAAATATTCATCCTTTGGCAATAAAGGGATACTCTCTAGCAGTAACTTTATCCCCTTGCGGAAATTGATGGAACCGAGCAGGGATATCACTTTCCTTCCTCTGGCTTTCTCCTTCAGTTTCCGCAGCAACGGGTAGTTTGTGGCGGGAGCCGAAAGATCGGCAAAGTCGGGAAACAGCAGAATGTGGCGCTGAAATGTTTCCAGGTCTTTCGCTGAATATTCGTTCAGTATGCCTACTCCTACGCAGTTCTTGCTTCGCAGGAAAGGGCGTGTATCGGGCATCCCTCGGTGGTAAGGCGGCAGGGCGGACTGAACCAGCAGGCCGCTCCACTGATAGGGCAGCAAAAGATTGAACAGCCATAAGGGAGCCAATGTAGGCAGCATATCGTCGAGGCAGGCGAAGAAGACCAGATCAGGTTTCAGCCGTTGAAGACTCCGGCGCAGCCTGTACAGATTTCGCAGCCGAATCACTGCATTGCGCAGTACAACCAGCTTTTTCTGCAACGGTTTTCCGGCAGGGAGCGGCAGCAGCGGAAGCGCTGAGACAGGCTGAAAGGCAACGGTCTCCTGTACACCTTTCCCATCGGGAGCGATGAGCGACGTTTCGTGCCCCATGCCCGCCCATGTCTGAGCAAACTGTTTATAATACGTTTCCCGATGGCCTGATACTGAACAATCTATGACTGTAACTTTCATGATTCCGATGCTTTTGGGGGCTTGGACATTTCTAATGCTTCTGAATAAACTTGCCGTAACTTCTGCCCCGCCAACTGAAAGTCGAAGCGACTGACGATAGACTGGCGGATTTTCTCTTTGTCGAACGACTCGTAGGTATCGTACAATGTTTTCATCTTAGCGGCGAGCGCATCCACATCTCCCGGTCGGATGAGGAAGCCGCTTTCGGGAGTGATGATGTCCTCCGGTCCTCCGCATATGGTGCCGATGGCGGGCAAGCCTGTTCCCATTGCTTCGATGAATACGATGCCGAATGTCTCCGCAAAGGAGGCCAGTACAAAAGCATCGCAAGTACCCAGCAACCCGGACAATTCTTCCCGTGACAGGCGGCCGGTCAGTTTTACCTGCTCTTGCAGGTGGAGAGACTGAATCTGCTCTTTGAGTGACTGCATTTCTTCTCCGTCTCCGGCAATGATCAAAGAGACGTGCGGCATATCCTTGAATGCCCAGTGAAAAGCAGTCAGCAAATCCCAGAATCCTTTGCGCTTATTCAGGTTTCCGATGCTGATGAAAGTGAAATGTTTCTCTTTCTCCGTCCGGTGAGGGCTGAATGCAAAGGTGTTCGTATCTACAAAGTTCGGTATGACGGTCACTTTATCCGGGTCACTGACGTATGCGCACAGGCTCCGTTTCAGTTTCGTGCCGACACAGATGATCTTGCGTGCCTCGCTGTATGCCTTCTTTAGTATTACTGCCTGCGACGGTGTCGTCTGATTGCCGTTGATGGAAGAGGCGTGCTCTGTGATGACATAGGGAATCTTATACCATTTATAAACCAGTCGTGCGGCATACCCTGCCCATGTGCCGAAGTGCGCATGAATCAGGTCGGGGCGACCGTAAGTGCGGATATACTTCCGTACTAACAAGACGGTCAGCAGAGACCAGATGATTCCTCCCGCGCGGGTGCTTAGTTTCGGGTTCCATGCGTGCATGCGCATGGTGACGAAACTGCCGTTATCTTCTGCCGATATCTGAAAATGACTCTCTTTGCGGAACCGTTTCCATGTGAAGTTCTTCAGAGGCCTTTGCTCCGTGAAGGCAAGTCCTGTCCGGCAGCCTGATTTAGCCAGTTGCATAGCCTGCTCGAAGAACATATATCCCCGGTGCGGGGAGGAGTCCTTCTCAGGATAGTACATTGGAAGTATCAGTATATGCATTTGTCTTTTATTTTTAGAAGAAGAATGGTGATGAAATCGCGGATACGTTTCCCGAAAGTAACGGTCGGCACACCGGTGTAGGCGGAGGCTTTCTTGCGGAAGGCCTCTTCGTCATCGAAAGTGGGGTGGTTCACAAAGTGTTTGTACAGCAGATACAATCCTCTTTTTTTCTCGTAAGGAAGATGCCATACCGCTAGTTGCTCGTCTCCTTTTTCTACCGTATTGTATTTGGGGTAGGTCCAGAGGCGTTTGACGTATTGATTGGCGATATTGTTGTGGATGTTGAGCCTCGTAGCCACTACGCTCAGGAAGTGGGCTTCTTCGTTCAGTTTGGGCTGATTGGCGGCAAAACGTTCCAGATTATAATTCCATAAAGCAGGATACGCTTCGTTGATTCGTGCCACTACATCACCACGCAGCGAGATAAATTCTCCCCCGTAATAATGGACAAGCTCTGTTCTTGTGACTCCGTTTTTCGTATCTTGCTGCTCTGCTTCTTCCTTTTCCGCTCCTGTTTTCTTCGTTGCCTCCTTCTCTTTTTCTCTCTTCTCTTTTTCTACGTAACAGTCATTATAGATATCTGTCATCTCCTTTAGTGTGATTCCGTTCACGCTGAGGTCCGGTCGGTCGGATGCATCGTACAGGGCGGAACCGTATTTCCGTGTGTCGCTGAACAGTTGCTCCAACGGACGCATACAGAGACAGTCCGCATCGCAGATGAGCAACGTATCGTCCGCTTGCATCCTTTTCTCCATATAGCGCAGGATATCATACAGGTAGAATTGATTTCTCCATGCCCCGTACCATCCTTTGGGAGGGATGCAGAGATAAGGCAGGGTAACAGTCTCAATCCGTAACTCCTTGAATAATCGTTCCAGATAATCGGGAAACTGATCCAGATTGCTGAAGAAAAGCAACTTGTCATCCGGATGATAATGCCTGAAAGTGGTAAAGAACGGCACTTGTATCTGCATATAAATGGAATGGACGAGGGCGGAATCTCCCCGTTTGCCTGCCTGCGGATAGAAACTGGCATCTTCTTTGGATTCCTTGTAGAACCAGGTCGCTATGTAATTGGTAGGTGTCGTCATGATATCTTTTTCTTTTTAATGAACTGAATACATTCCTTGAAAATGACTGATTGCATTTTCCACAAAACAAGTGCATATAGAGAAGCCACGAAAAACACTTTGATGGTAAGTGACAAATACAGATTAGTGATGCCCGACGTTATGTAATGGGCTGCGATTGTCAGCGAAGCTGCCAGCAGAAAATAAGGAGCGATATCTTTCAGTATGCTGAACAGCGTCAGCGGAATCTCTCTCCGGGCAAAGCAGTACCAGACAAACAGCCACCCGATATTGATAGCGACAAACAGATAAATCATGGTGGTGATGCCGTATGGATAACTGATACAGGCAGTGATCAGCTGCAACACGCTCAGTGCGATACTGTTGAACATAAAGATGGAAGACCGCCCGCGGCTGACCAGCAATAAGGAGAACAGATTATTGATCGGGATAAAGGCTCCCCATATACAAAGTAATTGCATGATCCGTGCGGAAGCGAGCCACTTGTCCGTGATGGCAATCAGAATGAACTCTCTGGAAATGAGGCTGAGCCCGAACATGGCAGGGAAAGAAATAAAAGCCGTGAAACGCAGCATTTTATGAAACACGGCCGCCTGACGCTGCGGGTCATTAGCCACACTTGCCAGTACGGGCTGGGTGACTCCGTTGATCATTCCGGTGATGAGGGCGTGTCCCTTATTGTTCCAGTTGTTGGCCTGGCTGAAGTCTCCGACTTCCTGTTTAGTGTAGAATTTACCCAGCAGGACGGAGAACAGGTTTTGGTTGATGATAATAAAGACTTGCGTAATCAGCATTTTACTGCTGAATCCGAACATCTCCCTGATGGGAGAGAAGTCAATGCGGAAGCTGGGCTTCCAGTGGGCAAAGTACCAGTTGAGTGCCGTGCCTATGACGACAAAGGTCATTGTCTGTATAGCCAGACCCCAATAGGCAAATCCGTTTGCGGCAAGAATAATCCCCACAATACCGGATAGAAACAGGCTTGAAAGAGAAATGATGGTATTCTCCTTCACTTTGAGATTACGGAAAAGAAGAGCTCGTGGAGCTATCCCGAAACTGGCTATAAAGAAACTGAGGAAAGAGAAACGGGCAAGCGACGTTAACTCCGGAGTATCATAAAATTTAGCAATCAGCGGAGCTGAAGAATAGAGCAAAATATAAAGAACAGCACTAAAAGAGATACTGAACCAGAATACAGCGTTATAGTCTTTATCGCTGACTTTCTCGCGATTGGCGAGTGCTGCGACAAATCCGCTTTCCTGCAGGGCGGAAGCAATGGCCGGAAAGATAGCCAGCATACCGATCATACCGTAATCTGCAGGGTCCAGTAATCTTCCTAACACTACTCCGAAAAGAAGTCCTAGTAGCTGTTGCACACTGCTGCTGAGCCCTCCCCAAAATAGCCCTTTTGCTGTTTTTTGTTTCAGTGACTGTTCTTCACTCATATTATTATACCATATTTCACTTTCTGAATCCTATTGGATTACGTGGCTTATCCGCTGTTGCTTTTTGCGCTTGCAGTTCGGCCAGTGTTTGATTGATCAGCTCCAATTGTGTGCGGGTATCCTCATTAATATCATTATAATCGGTGAAGGCCTCTTCGATATAATTTTTCAGTTCTTCCATCTGATTTTCTAACTGGCCGACTCTATCTACAGGAAATTTGGCAATTAGTTGCCGTATGGCAACAAATGCACGTACAATCAGAACACTGGTCTGTATGGCAATATCACTTCGGAGTATACTGGAGAGCATTACAACACCGTGTTCGGTAAATGCTAGTGGAAGAGCAGATTTCGGACGTTTGGCACGGGATGTCATCACAAATTGTGATGACATATCTTCCCATTCCTCATTTGTTAGTTGAAACATAAAGTCTTCGGGAAAGCGGCTCTGATTCCGCTTTACCGATTGATTTAAGATACGTGTCTCAACTTGGTACATTTCGGCCAAATCAAAATCCAGCATTACTTTCTGCCCTCGGACTTCATATATCTTACTCTGTATTAATGTGAGTGTAATATCCATTAGCTTATCACTTATTTTACTTCGCTGCCCGGCTTCACCTCTTTCTGAGGCATGATAACTGCCAGACTACCGTCGTTGTTTTCGGCACTCAGAATCATGCCTTCGCTGACGATACCTTTCAGCTTGCGCGGTGCGAGATTGGCGATAAAGCAAACCTGCTTGCCTACCAGTTCTTCCGGCTGGTAGTGCTTTGCGATGCCCGATACGATGGTACGTGTTTCCAGTCCGTCGTCAATCTTGAATTGCAGCAGCTTGTCGGCTTTCGGCACTTTCTGACATTCAAGGATGGTACCTACGCGGATGTCGAGTTTCGTGAAATCATCAAATTCGATGTTCGGACGAATCGGGTTTGCCTTATAGTTGGCTTCTTCGTTGGCCTTCTTCGTGTCGAGCAACTTCTGTACCTGTGCCTCGATTACGCTGTCTTCTATTTTTTCGAACAGCAGTTCCGGCTTGTTCAGCTGATGTCCTACCGGGAGCAGATCGTTCCTTCCCAGTTCCGACCATTCGAAGCTTTCCATGTTCAGCATCTTGCGGAGTTTCTCCGAGCTGAAAGGCAGGAACGGTTCGAAAGCGATGGCAAGGTTGGCAACCAGTTGCAGAGAGATGTTCAGGATGGTGCCTACACGTTCCATGTCGGTCTTTGCCAGTTTCCAGGGTTCGGTGTCGGCAAGGTATTTGTTGCCGATGCGTGCCAGGTTCATCGCCTCTTTCTGCGCGTCGCGGAATTTGAATACGTCGAGCAGCTTTTCTACTTCTGCCTTTACGTCGGCAAATTCTTTCAGGGTTTCTTTGTCGTAATCCGTCAGTTCTGCGCAGGCGGGTACTTTGCTGTCGAAGTATTTCTGAGTCAACACCATTGCACGGTTCACGAAGTTGCCGTATACGGCTACCAGCTCATTGTTGTTGCGTGCCTGGAAGTCTTTCCATGTGAAGTCGTTGTCCTTCGTTTCCGGAGCATTGGCGGTCAGTACGTAGCGGAGTACGTCCTGTTTGCCGGGGAAGTCTTCCAGATATTCGTGCAGCCATACCGCCCAGTTGCGGGAAGTCGAAATCTTGTCTCCTTCCAGATTCAGGAATTCGTTGCTCGGCACGTTGTCCGGCAGGATATAGCTTCCTTCCGCTTTCAGCATGGCGGGGAATACGATGCAGTGGAATACGATATTGTCCTTTCCGATGAAGTGGAGCAGACGCGTTTCGGGGTCTTTCCACCATGTCTCCCAACTGTCGGGAAGCAATTCCTTGGTATTGGAAATGTATCCGATAGGAGCATCGAACCACACGTACAGCACCTTTCCTTCCGCACCTTCTACGGGCACAGGGATACCCCAGTCGAGGTCACGGCTGACGGCACGCGGCTGCAATCCCATGTCGAGCCAGCTCTTGCACTGTCCGTATACGTTGGGGCGCCATTCCTTGTGGTCTTCCAGAATCCATTGGCGCAACCATCCTTCGTGTTTGTCGAGGGGAAGATACCAGTGCTTGGTCTCCTTCATCACAGGTTTGCTGCCGCTGATGGCGCTCTTCGGGTTGATCAGATCGGTGGGCGACAGGGAGGTTCCGCATTTCTCGCATTGGTCGCCATAGGCACCTTCCGAATGGCAGTGAGGACACTCACCGGTGATGTAGCGGTCGGCGAGGAATGTTTTCGCTTCTTCGTCGTAATATTGTTCGGATGTTTTTTCGATAAACTCTCCTTTGTTGTATAGCGTCTTAAAGAAATCCGAAGCCAGCTCATGATGCGTCTTCGAAGTGGTGCGGCTGTATACATCGAACGAAACGCCGAATTCTTCGAACGATTTCTTGATCAGATAGTGGTAACGGTCTACTACATCCTGCGGAGTGACTCCTTCTTTCTTTGCACGAATCGTGATAGGTACTCCGTGTTCGTCCGAACCTCCGATAAACAATACATCTTCTTTCTTCAGTCGCAGATAGCGCACATAGATATCTGCCGGTACATATACGCCGGCCAGGTGACCGATGTGTACAGGTCCGTTCGCATACGGCAGTGCCGATGTGACGGTGGTTCTCTTGAATTTCTTTTCCATTGATATAGAGTGATTTTATGATTTTACTGCTTGCAATGTGCAAAGATACGGTTTGCAACGTGCAAAGATAATGCTTTCCACAGATTTCAGGAAGAAATGTGACAGGAAATCTGTGGAAAAGGCTTGTTTAGCCTGTGCCGTTTTTACATCATCATATTCTTTCTGATGGAGAACTTCACTATTGCCATATCCTGAATGGTGTCTACAGGCAAGTCCATCGGCTCGTGGTGCGGATTGTAGCTGACGAGTTTGACGTACCCTTCCTTCTCCGAGCGGTTGACGTATTTCACCGTCAGATACTGGTCTCCGTCGAGGTGGAACGCCACGATGTACATTTCTCCGTAAATGACGTTGCTGAAATTGTTGATCCCCTTGAACCCTACGATATCTCCCGATTTGAGAATGGGATACATACTGTCTCCGTTGACAAAGATGGCTCCGTCGCACGCGGGTATGCTTGGAATCAGTATTTTGCCCAGCGCATATTGGCGCTTGTCGGAAAGCAGGGTTCTTAAATTGGCGGCGGCTGTGATGTCATAGAGTGTCACACTCCGGTCGTCTATGGCTTCTGTGGTTTTTGAATTGTGAATAGTCTCTACTTCTCCCCGTATCTTTCCGTTGTCAAAAGACTTTGGGTCGTGCAGCGGACTTCCTTTTCCGGTCAGCAACCAGTTATAGTCTACATGATGCAGCTTGTTCAGCAGTAAGGGAAAGTCTATGCTGTTTCGCGCGCACCAATTGGAAAGTGTCGCTCTGGCTACTCCTAAATATGATGCAAGTTCACTGTCCCGTTTCAGATTCAACGCTATTTTCGCCCGCTTTACGATTTCCGGTACATTCAGCAGTGTATCCGCTTGTTTCTCATTCATGTTTTTGCTTACTTTTTTATATGTTAATATTTATTCTTGCCTTATCGCCTCATATACAGTCTTTTGTAAAATAATTCAGCGTTAATATTTAAAATCATTTGTTTTATGTATGCGACTTTCTATACCTTTGTGGTATTCGAAATGAATATTTGATTTCAAAATTAGAAATAAAAATTAGATAAACCATGAGAAAACAAGAAAAAGATGCGAAATACTTTCAAAAACCGCATTCTCCCCCCTCCGAAAAGAGAGCTGTCAGCTGTTAATAGTTGATTTGTCAGGAGTTAACAGTTGTCATATTGGGTATTAACAGCTGACGTGATGGCTGTTAACATCTGACGGGCAAGTTGCCAATGATCATTGTGTAGGATGTGAACCTCCTGTGCGCAGGCTGCCTTACCTTTTATCTGAAAACATATCAAGTATATCAAAAAGAATAACCGGAATGGAAACATTACAAAAACAAACACTTTACGTTTGCGGCTGTTGCAAACACACGCTTCCTTCAGAAGCCTTTTACGTAGATAAGAAAACCGGCCTTCCAAACAACTACTGCAAGGAATGCCGCAAATCCGCCAGCCGGAAATACAGGAAGACCGAGAAGCGCACGCTGGCACGTGACGACCGTGAACCTTATCCCGTTATCACCTCTACGAAAGACCCCGATCTTCGTCAGAAACTGATTCTGTCCGCCCTGCAGACTGTAAGGGCAAGTATCAAGCGGAAAAAGCAGAAACTTTGTGAAGTGGAAGCGGAACTGAATGATTAACAAAATGAAAAAACTGACTGATAAACTATTTATAAAAACAATACAACTATGGGAAGAATCAAACAGGGACTGGACTACTTTCCCCTGAGCACCGACTTCATGCACGACCGTATCGTTCGTCGTGTCATGAAGCGTGAGGGCGATTCCGCTTTCACCGTTTTAATCTATATTATGTCTTATCTCTATTCGGGCGAGGGCTACTATGTCCGTGCCGACACCGATTTCTGTGACGAACTTTCCGATCAGCTTTTCAGTACGGACAACGATACCGTCCGCCGTGTCATCCGTCTGTTTCTTGAATACGGGCTTTTTGACTCTGCGCTTTATGAGCGTTACAGCATTCTGACTTCTGAGGATGTCCAGCGGCAGTATCTCTTCATCACCAAACGTCGCAGTCGTCACCATATCTGTCCGGATTATTGTCTGCTGCCGGAAGAGAAAACAACGGATGAGCAGCCAGATACTGTTGCCGCAACAGGGGAAAATGTTGCAGTATCCCCGAATATTGCAACGGCATCCCGGGATACTGCAACAAAAACAGCTCTCATAAAAAGAAAAGAAAAAGAAAAGAAAGAAAACATCCTCCCTAACCCTCCTTTCGCAAAAGGAGGGGATGAAGAAGAAGGGAGTGAAGGAGAGAAAGTAGCTGAAGGAGCCGGAGGCGGGATGAGAGAAGAATGCGATCAGCGATCTGCCACGAGGAAACGGAATCTGACGCAGGAAGATATCGACCGGATGCAGGTTCCCCCGGACGGATGTCCCCGCAATTTTTCCGGTCTGCTGGAGAATCTCCGTCTCTTTCGTGTTCCTCCTGCTGAACAGTACGCTATATTGCTGAAAAGTAATTACGGTGAAATCGGTGGTGATATATGGAAAGGCTTTAGCGTCATTCGTGGAAGCGGTGGGAAGATTAAACTGCCGGGACATTATTTGCTGAGTGTGCTGAATAAATAATATGAATTTGATAAATATATGTATATCAATATGTTATATGCTTATTTCTTATATTAACTAACTTATTAACGCACATTTCCGAAATCGCTTGTATAGCTGAGAATAAGCCCTTATATTTGCAGTGTCAATAAGCTTAACGACAGAAACTAACAAAAAGATTAATAACTAAAAACTATTACAATTATGCCAGTATTATATAAACCTTTCCAGTCTAATCTGGAAGATAAGAAAAGTGGGAAGAAACTGTTTTATCCCCATGTAGTTCGTACAGGAAATATCAATTCCGCACAGCTTTCCAAAGAGATTGCCGCATATTCTTCCCTTTCTCCGGGTGATGTGAAAAATACGCTTGACAATCTGGTGACGGTGATGGCGCAGCATCTTCAATCGTCCGAAAGCGTCAGTGTGGATGGTTTGGGAACGTTCCGCATGGTGATGAGTGCCCGTGGCCGGGGTGTTGAGACCGCCGATGAGGTGAGTGCTGCACAGGCTACGCTTACCGTCCGCTTCCAGCCTACCACGACGAAGAATCTGGATCGTACCACCGCTACTCGTTCTATGGTGACGGGTGCCAAGTGTGCTCGCTATGACAAGCTGGTCTCCGCACCTGGTGACGGCGGATCGGTTGATGATCCGAATGACAAGCCTGGTGGTGGCAGCGATGGCGGAGATGATGGAGAAGCACCGGACCCGACAGTATAGCTTGTTCCTTCCTTCGCGGGAAGAAATATAAGACTAACGACTGAACTGAACTGTAAAAACAGAAAAACGAAGAAACAAGAAAGAAACTAGAGCTAACTAAGGATCACCAGCTAAAGACTGATAAAAGATAACAGGTTAAAGACTAGGCTTTTAATAAGACAATCAACTAAACAGAGAATTATCAAATCACATGAGGACTATCAATTTGATCGTGGTGCATTGTTCCGCCACGCAGGGGAATCGTACGTTTTCTCCGGAGGAAAATACGGTAGGGACACAGAGTAAACTAAACTATTTAAAGAACGAGAAAGGAGGTAATTTATGGCAATGAAGAAATCAGTATGGGATATGATCCTAAAGGTGGTTATCGCGGTGGCGTCGGCTGTGGCAGGCGTTTTGGGTGCTAATGCGATGAGTTTGTAAGAAAAAGAACCGATACGATTCATTCTATTCACAAAGGTAAAGAAGCGAATGCCAGCTTCTTTGCCTTTCATATAAAACAATTAAAAAAGTAGACAACATGAAACGAAAAATTCTATTCATATTATTTATGTGTGTAGGCTATATTTGCGTGTATGCTCAAGGGAAAGATGGCAGTTCCTATTATAATGCAATTCCGATAATGATTCAAAATAATAGGTTCTCATTCTTCGATACAAAAAATACAGCTGTTGCGACAGGCGCTTATACGCCTTATTATCAAGAATTTCCTGATGGATCATATCGATGGACAGAAGGAAAAGTAGTTTATTATCGTTTTGAAACCACTCGCGAAGGCGATTTTATCATTCATAACTGGGGATCAGGTTTAAAATGTACCAATTTGTTTTTGGTAACTCTTATTAATCCATCAATACTACCGGAGCCTATGGCTTTTTCTTATCCGGTATTCACGTTAGCATCTTTTGAGAAGGGAGATTTCTATCTTCCCGATGATCAAGAGTTATCAGAAGATTTTAGTGGAATGCAGGGTTATATTTATGTTCCAAGCCTTCCTGCAGGGATTTATTATATAATAGCAGGTGGTTGGAAAGGTGGAAATATGGGTATGGCGGATGGTAATATCCGAACAACACTTATAGCCAGTTTCTCTAACGCAGTACCGCCAGAAGCGCCTTTATTACCGGAATCTGTTAATCTTTCTCCGGTACAATATAAATATGATTTATCAGGTAATCGAATTAAAACCATTAAGAAACAGTAATAGTTATGAGAAATATAACACAAAGACTAATTATTTTAGGAATCACTTTATTAGTGGTCCTTTCTACAAAGGTACAAGGGGCAGTAGCATTGAAAGATATTGATGTTAGTTGTGATGTAGGTGAAATTCCAGTACAGTACACTTTAAGTCCAACGGGTGCTGTTACCTATCAAGTACCTATGAATGTTCATCCTGCCTCAAACGGTTTTCAGCCACAACTGTCGTTTAGTTATAATAGCCAACACACAGGAAGTATTTTAGGGTATGGATGGAGTATGGCTGGAATGTCCTCTGTTGTCCATGTAGGTGGGAGTATTTATTATGATGGAAAAACTACCCCTCTTTCTTTATCAGAGGATAAGTTGATGTTAGATGGCATACGGTTAATAAAACAAGGAACAGATACTTGGCAGACAGAACAAGGATTTGTCAAAGTAAAGAAGCTGTCTAATGGTATATTAGAGGCTCGCTATCCTAATGGAAATATTGCGACTTTTGAAACTTCCTCTTCTGCTCCTTTTAGTTATGTGATGACAAACTGTAGAGATATAAAAGGAAGTAATATTCACTATGAGTATAATCAGACTAATAATTTAGCATATATTCAAAAAATACTATATGGTGAGAATGAAAATAATTATACTGATTCTATTGTATTCAGGTACCGAGATGTTACGGGTGGCTTAGTGCGCTATATAGATGGAAAATCTATGGAGAATAGCAAACTTCTTGATAGAGTAGAGTCTTACCATCGAGGAGTACTTTGGAGGCGGTATCGACTAACATATGAGAAAAAAGAAGTAGACTTGTTGGTTCGCTTGGATTGCGAGACAGAAACACGTTCGTTGAATCCTTTACGCTTTGAATATGGAGAAGATAGGATTATTGAATATTTTCAATCGCAAAACATTCATTTGGAAAACTACTTTATGAATAGTGTTATAGGCAATTATGATGCTTTGGCGCTATCACGAGGCCGATTTAAACCAAAATCAATTAGTGATGGATTAATCTCTTATCCACAAAAAAGTACTTACTCTGTGATAATGACAAGAAATTTGGGTGGTGTTCTTAGCTATCAGTTTGGCTCAACTTATGCTTCAAATCAGAAACTGGCTATCTATCAAGATTTGTCCGGTTTTAATATAGATACACCTCCTGCAACTCTAACTGCTGGATATGGATTTCAGCAATTGGCAGCTGTAGATGTAAGTGGATCAGGAGTAGATGCATTAGTAAAAGTCAATTATGATATAGAAAAGTCTAGTGAAAGTTTGAAATTAGCAATATATAATAACATTGATAATCTTAATTCTTATAAGGAATATAAATATGAGATTTTTACTAGAGTTCATGATGGTGCTTTTGTTAGTCCTCGTCAACGAGAATTTTTGTTTGGAGATTTTAATGGCGACGGAAAGATGGAGTTATTAGCAATCGCCACTTGCAGAAATCATAATGAACGTGATAAAAACAATTCCTCTCATGCATGGCTCATAAATTTGCAGACAGGAGAAAAAATACTTGATGAGAATGTGTTTGACTATGCTTTTTTCCAACAAAATCCGGATGATATTGTTCCTGATCGTTTGTTGACAATTGATTATAATGGCGATGGAAAGACGGATGTTTGCCTGATTAACCATACTGGCACTTACATCTATGAATTCACAGGGGATGGATTTAAAAAAATAGCTCATACAACAAGTCTAAAATTAGACAAGTTTGCTAATTCAGATCGTGAATTGATGATTGCTGATATCAATGGTGATGGAAATATGGATTTGGTATTAGCTCCTCCTTACTCGGAAGGTACTGATCAGGCTATTATAAAAGATGGGGGGCGCAGTTGGGATATTTTGCTTTCTACAGGTAATTCAGGGAATAGTAATACTACTGGATTTGTAACTTATTCAACAAATATTGTTCGTAGCTTTTCCGATGCGAAAGGCAAAAACTTTATACTGACTGATGTTGATAGTGATGGTCTGCCCGATTTGCTTAGAAAAGCACAAGGAAAAATAGAACTTTATCTTAATAAAAATGGGAAAATAAATATGTATCCTGAGGATAGGGCTACACTAACCTTAGGCAATCCTGATGCACAATTGACTATTGCAAACGTGTCTCAATCTTACTATTGGCCTGGCGAGTTAATTTGTGTAGATAACCAGAATATTTATTCTTATAATTATACGCGTAAAGAGATAAAGGAGCGGATGTTGCATGCTTTGATAGATAGTTATGGAATGAGGACCGAACATTATTATTTTGATATTCTGGCAACAAATAGCACGCGTTATGAGGTTAATTATAATTTGGCTACTTTCGGTTATCCATATGTAATAATGACTCCTCATTGTTATGTGGGTGCTTGGGCAAAGAAGATGAATGATAATAAAATGGGCGACTGGACTTCGTGGATACATTATAAGTATACTAATGCTGTGTTTCATCGTACAGGACTAGGTTTCAGAGGATTTCAACAAATAGAAACGACGGATTTTGATAATCATAAACTCAAAACTGTATCTACTTTCGACCCTACATTAATGGGAGTTGAAGTTAAAACAGAAACTCCTGCTGATACCATTGTACGTAGCTATGTATTAGATGTTAACCCTGATAAAACATCTATGTTGAAGCTACAAAAAGAAAGCGATTTGAATGTATTGAACCGAACGGAAACCAAAGTTGAATACACATACGATGCTTATGGACAAATACTCAATTCTATAACAACTAAAGGTCCTTTCTTTACCGAATACCATAACCTGGAATATCAGAATATAGATAATAGCAATAAATACTTGTTGGGATTACTGACAACTGATGCGACAATGACAATTTGTAATGATTCGATTTGTAGTAGGGAGATGTCGATAGAATATGATGAGAATAATATGCCTGTTAATAAAGTTGCATCTTTTAATGGCATACCTGTTTCTGAAGAGCGTTTCGCTTATGATGGTAAGAAGCGTCTCATTAAACGTGAACGACGTTCGTATGAATCTACCGATTGGTTGTCAAATACATATACTTATAACAGTATGGGGCGATTGTCACAAGATACTAATGAAATGGGATTATCTGTTGACTATCAATACGATGAAGTAAATGGGCTGTTAAAGAGCTCTACTGACCATAAAGGACGCGTTACTCGGAATGAATATGATGAATGGGGAAACTTATTGGTTACATATCGTCCTGATGGTAGTAAGAAGCAGACAGTAACAAGGTGGAGTAGTGAAGAAGAACCGGGTGTATTTTGTGTTACTGTTAGTATGACTGGACAACCGATCATCAAAACCTATTATGATCTGATGGGAAGGGTAGTGCGCAACTCGCAAATTCGTTTCGATGGAAAAGAGTTAAAGACAGATAAAGTGTATAACGTAAAGACTGGATTGTTGGAGCGTGAATCACAACCGACGACAGATGAAGTACCTATTCATTGGAATACTTATTCTTATGATAGCTTTTTCCGTCAAACGTCTATTAATTATGCTTCTGGAAAGGTCGATTCTTGTGCATATGGCATACTGACAGATACAATTATTGAAAACGGAATAACTCACGTTCACCAGTTTGATGTACTTGGAAGGACGATAAAAGTAACAGATGCGGGTGGAAGTGTGGAATACTATTATCGTCCGGATGGTCAGCCGATAGTAGCTGTAGCTCCCGGTGAAGTACAGACCCGTTTTTATTACGATTGCTATGGGCGGAGGACGGCAATTAAAGATCCGAGCGCAGGAATTAGACGAACGGAATACGATATTGCTGGAAATGTAAGTAAGGAGATAGATGCTGACGGTCGTGAGATACTGAAGGAGTATGATCGTTATGGACGCGTGACCCGACAGGTGACTCCAGACATAGTGACCGTCTACACGTATGATAACACGGAAAATCTATTGCTTTCGGCTGTATCGGATAATGGAACAGCTACTCGCTATACGTATGACGAATATGCACGGCTGAAAACATATCGGGAGGAGGCTCCAGAGGGTAAATGGTTACAGAAAACATATACTTATACTGTCGATGGGCTTCTTTCATCCATTACTTACACTTCTGGGGAAGGGTTGTTAAGTACAGAATTGATGAATTATTGTAATGGTTATCTGTCTGAGGTTCGTTTATCTGATGGGACGCTGATTTTCCGTCACAATGAGGAGAATGCGATGGGGCAACTAACAAAGCTTAGCGTGGGGAATATGCAACGCATTTATGAATTTAATAACTATGGATTACCAGTAAGCCGAAAGATCACTCGTGCGGATAATAGCGTAGTGTTCAATCATACTTATTTATTTAATGTAAGTAATAATAATTTAGAAAAGCATACGGATAAAGTTCACAATTTAGCCGAAGTGTTTACTTACGATGCTTTGAACCGTTTGTCTACTTATGGAAATGCTTTGGTGGTTTATGATAATAATGGTAATATTCTTTCTAAGAGTGATGTTGGGACATTGGCTTATACGAATCCTAATCGACCTTATTCAGTGACAGGTTTGAATCCAGTCAATGTGCGACAAGATTTGGGAGGACTGAATATTACTTATACTGCAGCTGAACGACCTTCTGCTATTACAAAAGGAACGGTACATGCTATGCTATCCTACAACGCTAACCATGAGCGTGTGAAAATGCAAATTAGTGATGGCGATAATGTGACTTTGACTCGTTATTATCTGAATGGTAATTATGAATTGGATGTGGATGGTACTGAGATAACGGAACGTCTTTATCTGGGTGGCGGTTACTATGATGCACCTGCAGTGTTAGTGAAGCATAATGGGCAAAGTAGTGTCTATTATATACATCGTGATTATTTAGGTAGTGTACTCCAAATTGTAGATACACAAGGTAAAGTCGTAGAAGAAAATAGCTTTGATGCTTGGGGATGTAGACGCGATCCTGTTACGCAGGTTGTTTACACTGCTGGTACGGCTCCTGAACTGATGCTTGGCAGAGGTTTTACAGGTCATGAGCATTTGGCGATGTTTGGTTTAATCAACATGAACGCCCGGTTATATGATCCGGTATTAGGCCGTTTTTTAAGTCCTGATCCATATGTGCAGGCTCTTGGCTTTACTCAGGCATTCAATAGATTTAGCTATTGTATGAATAGTCCGTTGTGTTATGTGGATGAAAATGGGGAGTTTTGGTGGATTGCAGCGGCTGCTTTTATTGGCGGGGCTATTAATGTAGCGACTAATTGGAATAATATCGATAACTTTTGGCAAGGTGTGGGGTATTTTGGAGTTGGTGCGACGGCGGGAGCTATTGGAGCTTTAACTGGTGGAGCGGCACTTGCTATGACCGGTGGTTTAGGGGGAGCTGTCGGTGGAGCGATAGCTGGTTTTGTAGGAGGAACAACATCTGGGTTTATACTTGGTGGAGGTAATACTCTTATGGCTGGAGGCAGTCTTTATGATGCTTGGAGTAATGGTTTAACTGGAGCATATATGGGAGCTGCTACCGGAGCTGTTTTTGGCGGAATAGGTGGAGGATTTACTTCTTATTTGAAAGGTGAAAATGTATGGAGTGGAAGAGATATTGCGGCTGGAAGAAATGCGTTTTCATTGAAGAATACACCAATAAGCACAGTTGAACATCCAGAAACTTTAACATTTTCACCAGGAGAAGCGCTTACTGTGTTGCCTGATGATCCTTTACTCAATAATATGAATAATACAAAAATGTCTCCATATAATAAAGGAGAAATGGGAGTAAAAGAAGCTATGAGAGAATTTAGAGCAGAAGGTGGAACTATATATTCGCGGGAAGTTAGCACAGAAATGTCCTATACAGTTCCAAATGGCAACACAACGAAGACCATAACGATTCGTAATAGATTTGATTTTGTCGGTGAACTAAATGGAGATTTACATTTAGTTGAAGTGAAAAATGGACCTTCTGCGGGTTTTACTACTAGCAAAAAAATAAATATCCCTTATATGATGAAGTATCATCCAGCTCTAAAAATTATCGATGGAAATTCATCTGGTGTTCCTCAATTTCGAAATCTAACAAATGGAATATATACAAAAAATTATATTGTAGTATATAAGCACTATTTCTAATATTCTATGTAATTAGGTAGAATATCTGCGCATAAAGTTTTGTAACAAACAATATGCGCAGATTTTGCTCACTCAGATTATTGAACTACATTTGTATGCTATTGAATTAAAATTGAAATCGTATGAAAGAGTTAAGAAAGAAAGTTATGCTCCTTTTGGAAGAAAAACTTTTAGAATTTGGATTTGAGAAAAAGATGCTAAATACATTTGTGCGTCAACTGGATGATAATCGTATACAAAATATAGGATTTACTTTTGCTAATTGTGGTCAGAAATATTCTTTTTATTTAAATCCGGTTATTGGAGTGGCCTATAAGAATGTAAACAGGTTGGCTGCACAATTGAACAATGCTCTTCCTTTTAAATATCCGGAATATGTTTATGCGACAATTAGTACGCCTCTTGGATATTTAATGCCTGAAAATACTTTTAAAGAATGGAAATTTTCTAATCCGGAAGATGTGGAGAAAGAAGCCAACAGTATGGCGGATGCCATTATTGAATATGGTCTTCCTTATTTAAATGAGTTTTCTGATGAGGACAATTTAGTCTATGGGCTAGAATGTGATAAATTCCATATAGGTGAAGTGAAGTACGATCTTTTGCCAATTTTTTATTATCTACGTGGTAATAATGAACGTGCATTGCAATGTATAGAAAATGCAATAAAAATATTAGGGCAGGTTCATTCGCAAGAAGACTATGAGATTTTAGAGCGTCTTGCAGCTGATAATGGGGAACTTTATGTTGAGGATAATAAAAGTTTGAATGCCTATATGATCTTTGTGGAAAATTTTAAGCGGATGATAGGAATGAAATCATGTAAAGGTGAAGTTCTCCAATAATTGTGGCTATAATTGTTTTAGAAGAGGATGCCCTTTTTCAGGTTTGTGAGTTATGAACGTTAATCACGATGGTATGAAAAATATACTTTTTGTTCAAAATCCTAGTGAATATAGATTATTAGATTCTTACATGGGGTATATCTCGGAAGTCTCTAATAGAGAAGATTTGTATGCAAAGCTTTCAGAAAGTCTTTGTTTCCCTGATTATTTTGGGAAGAATTGGGATGCACTTTGTGAATTATATCTAGATTTTTATTGGATTGATACTCTTAATATTGTTATTATCCATGAAAATCTTTCAAAATTATCTTTTGATGATTTTAGAATGTATATAAGTATAGTATTATATTGACTCTTGGAAAAAAGATATAGAACACAATATCTCATTTGTCTTCAATCAAAAAGAAAGAAAGCAAATAATGGATATAATACATGATTGTTTGCAGGCGGATGATTTTAAATATAATTTGAAAGAAACAGATTTGTTATCAATGTTATAAGTCGTTTCATTTAGAGGAACGGGGGAAATAGTACACAAGGTGCTAAACTCACTCTGAACACTGTCTGTTTTAGTAAGAGGAAATTACTGATTTGAATTGCATTTTGTGTTTTGTTACTTAAAGTAGAATCTGAATTTGTGTAATTAGGAAATTGAATAACCGCAAATCCTTCTGTTTTTTCGATTTATCCTGTACTTGTTTGTATACTTGATTTTACATGATGATTTTTATCCATTTTTCAAGTATTAAGAAATTTCTGTTCTGATTGTGGGATTCACTACGTTAAACCCGAACAAAAAGTAAGTCTAAACAGGAATCAACCTTTTACTTTTCTATATTTCTAAGAACTTCCACCCATAATTCTCCTCTTTTTCTTTCTTTTTTCTCGCAGGAAAGAATATATTTGTATCCTAGTTTAAACGAAAACCAGTGTATGATATGATAACAACCCAGTTGCTTCGTCCCGAGAGTATAGTTGTAGTAGGGGCTTCGAATAATGTACATAAGCCGGGTGGCGCTATATTGAAGAATCTGATAAACGGAGGTTATCAGGGAGAACTCCGGGCTGTGAACCCGAAGGAGACAGAAGTGCAGGGAGTTCCTGCCTTTGCAGATGTAAAAGAATTGCCTGATACCGATTTGGCTGTGTTGGCTGTTCCGGCTGTGATGTGTCCGGATATAGTAGAGACACTGGCAAGCGAGAAGCAGACGCGGGCATTTATCATACTCTCTGCCGGATTTGGTGAAGAGACACGCGAAGGAGCGCTGTTGGAAGAACGTATACTGGAAACTGTCAACAAATACGGTGCTTCACTGATTGGTCCGAACTGCATCGGACTGATGAATACATGGCATCATAGCGTCTTCAGCCAGCCTATTCCGAACTTGAACTCAAAAGGAGTCGATCTGATCTCCAGCTCCGGTGCTACGGCGGTCTTTATTCTTGAAAGTGCGGTGACAAAAGGATTGCAGTTCAATTCTGTCTGGTCGGTAGGAAATGCCAAGCAGATTGGTGTGGAAGATGTGCTGCAATTTATGGACGAGAATTTTGATCCGGAGAAAGATTCCCGTATCAAGTTACTCTATATTGAAAGTATTCACAATCCGGACAGATTGCTCTTCCATGCCTCTTCATTAATAAGGAAAGGTTGTAAGATTGCAGCGATAAAAGCAGGAAGTTCGGAAAGCGGAAGTCGGGCGGCTTCTTCACATACAGGAGCGATTGCCAGTTCCGATTCGGCTGTAGAGGCGCTGTTCCGTAAAGCCGGAATCGTGCGTTGCTTTTCCCGCGAAGAGCTGACTACCGTTGGTTGTATCTTCACCCTCCCCGAACTGAAAGGGAAGAACTTTGCCATCATTACTCATGCCGGAGGTCCGGGAGTAATGCTGACGGATGCTTTGAGCAAAGGCGGACTGAATGTCCCTAAGCTGGAAGGTGAACTGGCGGAAGAACTGAAAGCCCAACTCTTTCCCGGAGCTTCCGTAGGAAATCCGATTGACATCCTTGCCACCGGTACACCGGATCATTTGCGTATCTGCATCGACTATTGCGAAGAAAAATTAGACAATATAGATGCTATCCTGGCTATCTTCGGCACACCCGGACTGGTGACCATGTTTGAAATGTACGATGTCCTTCATGAAAAGATGCAGACCTGTCATAAGCCTATATTCCCTGTTCTTCCCTCCATCAATACAGCAGGAGCGGAAGTGGCGGCATTCCTAGCCAAAGGACACGTGAACTTTTCCGACGAAGTGACTTTGGGAACTGCACTGTCCCGCATTGTCAACGCCCCGAAGCCGGCGGTGCCTGAGATTGAACTGTTCGGAGTCGATGTACCGAGAATCCGTCGTATCATTGATTCCATCCCGGAGAATGGATACATCGAACCTCATTATGTGCAGGCATTGCTGCACGCAGCCGGTATTTCATTGGTCGATGAATTTGTTTCCAATAAAAAGGAGGAAGTCGTGGATTTTGCCCGTCGATGTGGATTCCCGGTAGTAGCCAAAGTAGTAGGTCCTGTACATAAATCGGATGTCGGCGGCGTAGTACTGAACATTAAAGGGGAACAGCATCTGGCACTTGAATTTGATCGTATGATGCAGATTCCCGATGCAAAAGCAATCATGGTTCAACCTATGCTCAAGGGCACGGAACTTTTTATTGGTGCAAAATATGAAGAAAAGTTCGGGCACGTGGTACTTTGCGGTTTGGGGGGCATTTTTGTGGAAGTTTTGAAAGATGTATCTTCCGGTTTGGCGCCCCTTTCTTATGAAGAGGCTTATTCAATGATTCGCTCCTTGCGTGCCTATAAAATTATCCAGGGAACACGTGGACAAAAAGGAGTAAACGAGGATAAATTTGCTGAGATTATCGTTCGTTTGTCTACCTTGCTCCGGTTTGCAACAGAAATTAAAGAAATGGATATAAACCCGCTCCTGGCCACTGAGAAGGCGGTTATAGCGGTGGATGCGCGTATCCGAATAGAAAAATAGGACTATTCTTTCATTCATTGAGACATATTTTCTATCTTTAGGCAGTAATTTTGCCTACATTTGATAACTCAAAACAAAAAGGTAGAAAATACGTATAGTATGAAGAAAGCTTTAGTACTCCTGGTAAGTTTTATATGCTATCAAATCGTCTGTCATGCACAAGTGATGGATGAGCATTATTATTTCAAAAACCTAAGTGTACAGAATGGATTATCCCAAAATACAGTAAACGCTATTTTGCAGGATAAACAGGGCTTTATGTGGTTTGGAACAAAGGACGGACTGAACCGGTATGATGGTTTGTCATTTCGTCAGTTCAAGCACGACGGTCGCAGTCAGAGAAGCATTAGCAATAATTTCATAACAGCGCTTTATGAGGATGCGGAAGGAAACATTTGGGTAGGTACGGATGTGGGACTCTATATCTATTATCCGGAGAATGACTCGTTCCGGCATTTTGAAGAACTGAGTGCGGAAGAAACCAAGATAGAACACACTGTGACAGCGATTGTGGGAGATGACCAGGGATGCGTCTGGATTGCGGTAGAGTCTCAGGGACTCTTTTGTTATGATTTGGAGAAAGAGAAACTTCAGAATTTTACCTTGAAAAACTTTCCTTTCATTTCCACTAATGTCCAGTCTTTTGTCTTTGATAACAGCGGAACTCTCTGGATAGGCTGCTATGGTGACGGACTCTTTTATTCAAAAGACCGTCTGAAAACACTTCAACCCTACATCTCTCCCGTCGACAATAAGGAAACTTTCGAGAACGATGTCGTAACTACTCTTGTAAAAGGTGCCTATAATTGTCTGTATATCGGCTCTTTGAGAGGTGGGGCAAAGGAGTTGAACCTAACTTCCAACAAATTACATGATTTGCTTTCCGTTGATGAAAATGAAGAACCGGTTCTTTGTCGTAACTTGCTGGTTGCTTCTGATAATGAATTATGGATAGGGGCGGAATCCGGAATTTATATTTATAACCTTCGAATGGGCAAATATGTCCATTTGCGCAGTTCAATCAATGATCCATATTCTCTCTCTGACAATGCGGTCTATTCACTATGTAAGGATCGTGAAGGAGGCATATGGATTGGTTCTTATTTCGGGGGAGTGAACTACTATCCCCGTTTCTATACTTACTTTGAAAAGTATTATCCGAAAGGGACAGATAATGGTTTGCATGGAAAAAGAGTACGTGAGTTCTGTCAGGACAATCAGGGGATCTTGTGGATCGGTACGGAAGATGGAGGATTGAACCGCTTTGATCCGAAAACAAAAACCTTCTCTTTCTTTACTCCAAGTAATGCGTTCACTAATGTTCATGGATTATGTCTGATTGGCGATCATCTTTGGGTAGGAACTTTTGCGAAAGGAGTGAAAGTTATTGATACACGTACGGGAGCGATTGTGAAAACATATCAGAAAACCGATTCGCCACGTTCATTGATAGATAATAGCGTTTTTTCTATTTGTCAGACAACAACGGGAGATATTTATTTGGGTACTTTGTTTGGTTTGCTGCGCTATAATAAGCAGACCGATGATTTTGACCGGATACCGGAACTGAACGGTAAGTTTGTATATGATATCAAAGAAGATTCCGGCAGTAATCTATGGCTGGCGACCTATGCTAATGGGGCCTATTGCTATAATGTCAATGAAAAGAAATGGACCAATTACTTGCACGATGAAAACAACCCTAGAAGTCTGCCGTATGATAAGGTATTGAGCATTTTCGAAGATTCTCACCGACAAATCTGGTTAACTACACAAGGTGGAGGTTTCTGCAAGTTTCATCCCGAAACAGAAACTTTTACTAGCTATGATTCCCGTAACGGATTGCCGAATGATGTTGTTTATCAGATTGTGGAAGATAAAGAAGGCCTTATGTGGCTGACAACCAATAATGGTCTGGTGTCTTTTCAGCCTGCCACGGGAGCGATGAAAGTATATACTACCGCCAACGGTCTGTTGGGCGAGCAGTTTAACTATCGTTCCAGCTTTGAGACGGAAGATGGAACGATTTATCTGGGCAGTATTGACGGCTTTGTCGCTTTTAATCCGAAAAACTTCTCTGAAAATAAGTCTCTTCCATCCATTGTGATTACGGACTTTTTGTTGTTCGGAAAAGAAGTATATCCTGGTGATCCTTCGTCTCCGCTGAAGAAAAGTATTAATTTCTTGGATGAGCTGGTTCTTCAGCCTGATCAGAATTCTTTTTCATTTCGTGTCGCTGCTTTGGATTTCCAGGCTCCGCGAATGAATCAGATCATGTATAAGTTGGATGGCTTTGATGATGAATGGCTGCCCGTTGGAGAGAGTCCTGTGGTATCCTATTCCAACTTGTGGTATGGCAATTATACCTTCCGTGTGAAAGCTTCTAACAGTGACGGAGTATGGAACGAAAATGAAGTATCTTTGATCGTTCGTATACTTCCTCCTTTTTATCTTACTATCTGGGCTTATTGCGTATATGTTTTGCTGATCATAGGCTGCTCCCTGTATGCTGTGTGGTATTTCAAGCAGCGAAGTAACTATAAGCATCGCAGGCAGATGGAGAAGTTCGAGCAGGAAAAGGAACGCGAGATCTATCATGCAAAGATCGACTTCTTTACGAATGTAGCTCACGAGATACGTACTCCGCTGACTTTGATTAAAGGTCCACTAGAGAATATTATTCTTAAGAAAAAGGTTGATGCGGAGACGCGTGAGGATCTGAATATTATGAAGCAGAATACGGAACGTTTGCTGAATCTGACGAACCAATTACTAGACTTCCGCAAGACGGAAAGTCAGGGATTCCGTTTGAACTTTGCTAAATGCAACATCACGGAGGTGCTGAAAGAAACCCACCTGCGGTTTACTTCTCTTGCCAAACAGAAAGGACTGGAATTTACCCTGCAACTGCCCGAGACGGATTTTTATGCTCATGTCAATCAAGAGGCATTCACCAAGATTATCAGTAACTTGCTGAACAATGCCGTGAAATATTCGGAACATTATATACACGTATCTCTGGAGGTGACCGAGGGGGATGAAAGCAATGTATTCCGTATCCGTACAGTGAATGACGGAGTGATTATCCCTCGTGAGATGAGGGAAGAAATATTCCAGCCTTTTGTCCGTTTCAACGAGAGAGAAGACGGAAAAGTGACCACCGGAACGGGTATCGGACTGGCTCTTTCACGCTCATTGGCCGAACTGCATCAAGGAACGCTGGCTATGGGGGAAGAAGAAAATAGTAATACCTTCTGCCTGACATTGCCTATCGTTCAGGATATGACAATTACTTTGACTCCGGAAACAAAAGCGGAACCGGAACCTGTAAGTGAGGTTCCGGTGGAAGTGGAACAAGGAGAAAAAAAAGACAATCGCCCTACAGTACTGGTAGTGGAGGATAATCCGGATATGCGAGCCTTTGTTGTCCGCCAGTTGTCGAAAGAATATGCCGTACTGTCGGCAGTCAATGGGGCGGAAGCCTTGAAAATGTTGGATGGCAATTATGTGAATTTGGTAGTGAGTGATGTAGTCATGCCTGTGATGGATGGCTTTGAACTCTGTAAGACGATTAAATCGGACTTGAATTATAGTCATATCCCTGTTATTCTGCTGACTGCGAAAACGAACATCCAGTCTAAGATAGAAGGCATGGAGCTGGGCGCAGATGCCTATATCGAGAAGCCTTTCTCTGTCGAATACTTACAAGCTTGTGCCTCTAACCTCATTCAGAACAGAGAAAAACTACGCCGGACTTTTGCGCAGTCACCTTTTGTGGCAGCCAACACCATGGCATTGACCAAGGCCGACGAAGACTTTATCAAGAGACTGAATGAAGTAATTTTGGCTAATCTTAATAATCCGGAGTTCAGCATGGATGATATAGCGGACAGTTTGAATATGAGTCGTTCTAACTTCTATCGTAAGATAAAGGGAGTACTGGATTTGAGCCCGAATGAGTATCTTCGTTTGGAACGCTTGAAAAAGGCTGCCCAGTTGCTGAAAGAAGGAGAAGGGCGAGTAACTGAAATCTGCTATATGGTAGGATTCAACTCTCCGTCCTATTTTGCCAAATGTTTTCAAAAGCAGTTTGGAGTGTTGCCGAAGGACTTTGTGGATTGAATAATCAGTTAGCCTTGATACGGAAACTGAAATAAAATACGAGAATTTAATAAATTAAATAATGAAAGATACACCTATTAGTAGACGAGATTTCCTGAAAAATATGGGAATAGCCGGGGCTGGAGCACTTCTTGCTGCGAGTCCCTGGCTTTCTGCATTTTCGGAGGTGACGAACACGTCTAGTGAAAAATGCCGTCTGGCAATTATCGGTCCCGGTTCGAGAGGACGATTTTTAATGAGTTTCCTTGTGAAAAATCCGAAGGTGGATATTGTAGCGTTGTGCGATATTTATCAGCCTTCGATTGATGAGGCTTTGAAACTTTCCCCTAAGGCAAAAGTATACAGTAACTATAAGGAGGTGTTGGAAGATAAGAATATAGATGCCGTCCTTGTGGCAACTCCTCTTAGTGCTCACTATAAAATAGTGATGGATGCTTTTGATGCCGGGAAACACGTATTCTGCGAAAAGTCAATCGGTTATACGATGGAAGAGTGTTACCATATATATCAAAAGCATCGCAGCACCGGAAAAATTTTCTTCACCGGACAGCAACGTCTCTTTGATCCGCGCTATATCAAGGCGATGGAAATGATACATGCGGGTACGTTCGGCGAAATCAACGGAATTCATACTTTCTGGAACCGGAATGGTGACTGGAGACGTTCTGTTCCTTCACCAAGTCTGGAGCGTCTGATAAACTGGCGTCTCTATAAGGAATTCTCGAAGGGATTAATGACGGAACTTGCCTGCCATCAGCTTCAGATAGGTAGCTGGGCATTGCAAAAACTTCCTGAGAAGGTAATGGGGCACGGAGCCATCACTTACTGGAAGGACGGACGTGAAGTATATGATAATGTAAGTTGTATATATGTATTCGATGATGGCGTGAAGATGACATTCGATTCCATTATTTCCAATAAGTTCTATGGTCTGGAAGAGCAGATTATGGGTAATCTCGGAACGGTGGAACCGGAAAAGGGACGATACTACTTTGAAAGTGTGGCTCCTGCACCGGCATTCCTGCAGTTGGTCAATGACTGGGAGAACAAAATGTTTGATTCACTGCCTTTTGCAGGTACAAGCTGGGCACCGGAAACTGCCAATGCGAATACAGGAGAGTTTATTTTGGGCGAACGTCCGAAAGGTGACGGTACTTCCTTGTTGCTGGAAGCATTCGTAGAGGCTGTGATAACACAAAAACAACCGGAAAGAATTGCCGAAGAAGGCTACTATGCTAGTATGCTCTGTCTGTTAGGCCATCAGGCTATGGAGGAAGAAAAAACGCTTTACTTCCCTAATGAATACAAAATTGACTATCTGAACCATCAATCCAAAACACTCGAAACAGTATGAAAGATACAGTCCTGACCGCACGACGGAAGAAAATAGAAATAATCACTTTACTTGTATGTTTTGTGCTTGCCAATCTGGTGAACCTTTATGCAATCATCACATATCACAGATCCATGATGGAGATGATCACCTCTATTTTCTATATAATCATATTTGCTTTTGTACTCTATGCTGCATGGACGCTTCTGCGCTTCCTTTTTTATGGAGTGAAAGCATTATTCACAAAGAAGAGAAACAGGCTGTGAGAACAGACCTGAACGAATATACTTAATCAATATCAATGAATAATTTATGACAACACGAAGAGATTTTCTAAAGACAATGTCACTGGCCTCTGCCGGATTAGCACTGGGATCCGGTGAACTGCTGAATGCTCAAACTATTTCATCGAAAAAAGGAAGAAATGAAAAGGTAAAAATAGCCTATATTGGCATTGGAAACCGTGGAGAGCAAATTATACAGGATTTTGCACGTACGGGTATGGTAGAGGTTGTGGCTCTGTGTGATGTAGACATGGGAGCTAAACATACACGAAAGGTGATGGGCATGTATCCTAAAGCGAAACAGTTCAGAGACTTCCGCCAGATGTTTGACAAGGCTGGTAACGAGTTTGATGCTGTAGCAATTGCTACTCCTGATCACTCTCACTTCCCTATCAGTATGCTGGCTCTGGCTTCCGGCAAACACGTGTATGTGGAAAAACCGCTGGCCCGTACTTTCTATGAGGCGGAACTGTTGATGCAGGCTGCCCTTAAACGTCCGAACCTGGCTACTCAGGTGGGAAATCAGGGACACTCGGAAGCAAATTACTTCCAATTTAAAGCTTGGATGGATGCAGGGATCATCAAGGATGTGACAGCTGTTACTGCTCACATGAATAATCCGCGTCGCTGGCATAAGTGGGATACGAACATTTATAAACTACCTTCAGGCCAGCAACTCCCGAAGGATCTGGATTGGAATACCTGGCTGGGAGCTGTTCCTTATCATGAATATTGCAATAAGTATGATCAGGGTGAATGGCGTTGCTGGTATGACTTCGGTATGGGAGCTTTGGGCGACTGGGGAGCACATATATTGGATACTGTTCACGAGTTTCTTGAACTAGGCTTGCCTTACGAAGTGACTCTGACACATCAGGAAGGACATAATGATTACTTTTTCCCATATTCTTCTACGATTCTTTTCCGTTTCCCGCAGCGTAAGGGAATGCCACCGGTAGATGTTACTTGGTATGACGGTCTGGATAATCTTCCTCCTATTCCTGCAGGTTATGGCGTTTCCGGACTGGATCCGAACATTCCCAAGACTAATCAGGGAGATGTTCCTCCTGCCAAACTGAATCCGGGAAAGATTATTTATTCAAAAGAACTGACTTTCAAGGGTGGTAGTCACGGAAGTACTTTGTCTATCATTCCGGAAGAAAAGGCAAAGGAAATGGCAGATAAGTTGCCGAAAGTGCCTAAAAGTCCGTCCAATCACTTCGAGAATTTCTTGCTGGCATGTAATGGCATTGAAAAGACGCGTTCACCGTTCGAGATTAATGGTGTCTTGAGTCAGGTATTCTCACTGGGAGTAATGGCGCAACGTCTCAATACCCAGTTATTCTTCGATCCCCGCACGAAGCAGATTACCAATAATGAATTTGCTAATTCAATGTTGGCCGGACTTCCGCCACGTAAAGGCTGGGATGAGTTCTATAAGTTGTAAAGACCGTCAGGAAATATAAAACAGAATAAAGTTTGATTATAATAACAATATAAGTAATGAAGAAAAATATCGTATTGACTTTACTTTTGTTCTGTGCCGCTTCTTTGTCAGCACAGAATTGGGAACCGCTTTTCAATGGTAAAAACCTGAAAGGATGGAAAAAACTGAACGGCAAGGCTGAGTATAAAATCGTAGACGATGCCATTGTAGGTGTATCAAAAATGGGAACTCCTAATACCTTCCTGGCAACCACCAAGAATTACGGAGATTTTATCCTTGAGTTTGACTTTAAGGTTGATGATGGCTTGAATTCAGGAGTACAGATTCGCAGTGAAAGCAAAAAAGAATATAACAAGGGCCGTGTACACGGTTATCAGTTCGAGATTGATCCCTCTAAACGTGCCTGGTCGGGTGGTATCTATGACGAAGCTCGCAGAAACTGGATTTATTCTTTGAACTGGAATCCTTCGGCACGTACGGCTTTCAAGAACAATGCATGGAATAAGGCACGTATCGAAGCGATAGGCAACTCTATCCGTACATGGATCAACGGAGTGCCTTGTGCTAATATCTGGGACGATATGACTCCTGTCGGATTTATCGCTTTGCAGGTACACGCTATCGGCAACGCTGCTGACGAAGGCAAGACAGTAAGCTGGAAGAATATCCGTATCTGTACGACAGACGTAGAACGTTATCAGACACCGGAATCTCAGGCTGCACCGGAAAGAAATCTGATTATCAACACTCTTTCTCCGCGTGAGAAAAAAGAAGGTTGGGCTTTGTTGTGGGATGGTAAGACTAACGAAGGCTGGAGAGGAGCGAAGCTTTCTACTTTCCCTGCCAAAGGCTGGAAGATGGAAGACGGCATCCTTAAGGTTATGAAGAGTGGCGGTGCCGAATCTGCCAATGGCGGTGACATCGTAACTACCCGTACTTATAAGGACTTTATCCTGACTGTAGATTTCAAGATCACTGAAGGTGCAAACAGCGGAATCAAGTATTTTGTTAATCCTGAAATGAATAAGGGTGCCGGTTCTGCTATCGGTTGCGAGTTTCAGATTCTGGACGATGACAAGCATCCGGATGCTAAACTTGGCGTGAAAGGCAACAGACAATTGGGTTCATTGTATGACCTGATTCCGGCTCCTAAGAATAAACCTTTCCATAAGAAAGAGTTCAATACTGCTATGATCATCGTCAAAGGCAACCATGTAGAACACTGGCTGAACGGAGAGAAACTGATTGAGTATGACCGCAACAATGAGATGTGGAATGCATTGGTAGCTTATAGCAAGTATAAGAACTGGCCTAACTTTGGAAATATTATTGAAGGTAACATCCTTCTGCAAGACCACGGAGATGAAGTATGGTTCAAGAACGTGAAGATTAAAGAATTGAAATAAGAATATATTGTGAAAGAGGAGTTGTGCCGGAAATCTCATTCTGTCGATGAATGCTGCTTCGAGCACAGCTCCTTTCTTTTTTGATAGATGAAGACTGCCATTCAACATTTATACAGACCATCCCATGAAGGCGAAGGAGTATTTTACGCCTGGTTCCCGTCTATGCATACACGCGTAGATATTCTTTTGTGCAGTCAGAAATCAGAAGAAGAACTGCTGTCTGTTGCTGAACGTATTCATGAAGCTTTAAGCTGCCTGGAGAAGACAGCCAACTATTATGATCCTGCCAGCGAACTGGCTGTCGTCAACCGGACCGCTTCTGTATCTCCGGTAGTTCTTAGCAGTCAACTTTATGCAATGGTTGATCTGTGTCTGGAATATCACGAGAAAACATCGGGATGCTTCGATGTGACAGTTCATTCGGAGAATTATAATCAGGATACTATTCATTCGGTATGTTTGTCGGCAGAAGAACAAAGTATTTTTTACCGGCAACCGGGGATAACGATCAACCTTTCAGGATTTCTGAAAGGATATGCCTTGGAGACAATCAGAGACATATTGCACTCCTGTTCTATAGAAAATGCGTTGATCAATATGGGAAACAGTTCTGTACTTGCTTTAGGCAACCATCCGGCCGGAACGGGATGGAAAGTTAACTTTGGCAACCAGTCGGAGACGGAAAAGACCGGGGAGTCTCAAAGTATACTCCTTTATAATGAATGCCTCACTACTTCCGGAAACGAGTCGGAGGGGCGCAGGCATATTATTTCTCCTCAAAATGGCAACTTTGTTGAAGGTCTCAGGCAGATAGCGGTTGTAACAAAGAATGGGGCTGTCGGAGAGATACTGTCTACCGCTCTGTTTGCCGCCGGTCCGGAACAGCGTGAAACGTTGCTTGCCAGTCTCCGCCCTTTACTTGTCAATCACTTCCTGATTGGTTATTAATCGACCGCATTATTTCTTCTTTCTGGCGATAAAACACGTCTGGAATGGTCTTTTGACCATATTATTCCATTTATCGGTCTATTTCTTTTATTACTTCTGTTGATTTTTGGTTTTCTTTGTAGCGTCGATTATCAATCTAACTTTTATATGAAAAATAAGATTTTATTAGTAGGGCTGTTTTGCTGTAGCCTTGTATCAACAGAAGCACAAGTATTATTGGATAAGAACGCTGGTAAAAACAGTTTTCCCATCGTTTCACCGGCTGCCAATGTCGTTGTTTGTTTTGATGGCAAGGATGAAACTGTCGTTCGTAAGAGTGTGACTTTATTTGCAGACGACGTTCGTCGTGTGACGGGACAGGACCTGAAAACACAAGCAAGTAATCCGGGTGATGTCTCGGCTCGTTATGCCATCATCGTGGGAACTGTCGGAAAAAGCGCATGGATCAATGCGCTGGTAGCCCAAAAGAAGATAGACACAACTCCCATCACCGGTGGATGGGAACGTTATATGATAGAAACGGTTGATAATCCTGCACCGGGTATTAAGAAAGCCATTGTCGTAGCTGGTAGTGACAGGCGTGGTACGGCTTACGGACTTCTCTCCATATCTAAAGCGATAGGTGTGTCTCCCTGGTACTGGTGGGCCGATGCTCCGATAAAACAACAGAAAAAACTGGCTGTCAACGTTCATAAATTCATTTCAAAAGAACCTGCTGTCAAGTTCAGAGGTATCTTTATCAATGACGAAGACTGGGGACTTTATCGCTGGTCAAAGAACAATTATGAGAAAGAACGTGGAAACTTCGGACCGAAAACATACGCGCAGATTTGTGAGTTACTGCTCCGTCTTCAGGCAAATTATCTGTGTCCGGCCATGCACGATGCGTCTATGGCATTTCATCGTATACCGGAGAATAGATTGGTAGCAGATAGTTTCGCCATCGTGATGGGGTCTTCTCACTGCGAACCGCTGTTGTTCAACACGGCAAGCGAGTGGAAACGTGACAAGATGGGCGAATGGGATTACATCAACAATAGAGCGGGAGTAGACAGTGTGCTGAGAGCACGTGCGAATGAATGTGCTCCTTTTGAGAATGTGTACACTCTGGCTCTGCGCGGATTGCATGACAGAGCGATGAATGCGAGCAATGATATGGCGGATAGAAAACAGATGCTCCAAGATGCATTGATGGCACAAAGAAAGATGCTGATTGATGCGACGGGTAAGCGTGGCGAAGATATCCCGCAAGCCTTTACTCCTTATAAAGAGGTGCTGGATGTATACGACGAGGGACTGGAACTGCCGGATGATGTTACGATTATATGGCCAGACGACAACTATGGCTATATGAAGCGTCTGAGCAGTCCGAAAGAACAGAAGCGTTCGGGACGTTCGGGTGTTTATTATCATTCTTCCTATCTGGGCAAGCCTCACGATCATCTTTGGATGAACACCACTTCACCCACGCTGATGTACGAAGAACTTCGCAAGGCTTATGACATGACGGCAGACCGGATCTGGCTGCTCAATGCCGGTGATATCAAATCATGTGAGTTTGCTGTAGATTTCTTCCTGTCGATGGCTTATGATATCGATTCTTTCAATTTTGACAGAGCGGCTACTTATCGCACGGAATGGTTGTGTGGTATGCTGGGTGACGAATACCGCAATGAGTATCAGGATGTGATCAACTCATTCTACAAACTGGCTTTTGCCCGCAGACCGGAGTTTATGGGATGGGGCTATCAGTGGGCTACCGATAAGCATGGAAGAGAACGGAATACAGATACTGATTTCTCCTTGGCGAATTACAGGGAAGTGGATTCACGCCTGAGTGAATACCGCCGGATCGGAAGCATTACAGAGAAGATTCTGAATAAGCTGCCGGAAGAGAAAAAGGCCTGCTTCTACCAGTCATTGTATTATCCGGTGAAAGGATGTGAGTTGCTGAACAGAATGATACTGGACGGACAGAGAAACCGTTGGTACTCCATTCAGCAAAGAGCGTCTACCAGCGAATTGGAGAAAAAAGTGAAGGCTTGTTATGATAGTCTGCAAGTCATTACCCAAGGATATAATTCGCTGCTCGGTGGCAAATGGGATCATGTAATGACAATGAAACAGGGATTTGCCGCTGCTTACTTTGAACTTCCGGCATTAAGAAAGACTTCACTGGCATCTGACGCTACACTGGGCGTAATGGCAGAGGGAGAAGATGTGCTGAAAGGTCTGAAGAGTTTCCACTCCTTGCCTTGTTTCAATACTTACCTGCGTCAGTCATATTATGTGGATGTTTTCAATAAAGGGGCAAGCCCGTTGAAATGGAAGGCATCTGTTACGGACAACTGGATTTTATTGAGCAAGAAGGCAGGCGAAACGGCTACGGAGGAACGTATCGAAGTATCGGTAGACTGGGCAAAAGTACCGGTTGGAGAGAAAGTATTCGGGGTATTGGAAATTACTTCCGACCGGGGCGAGAAAGAGAATGTTTACATCTCTGTATTCAATCCTTCTTCTCCATCCCTTGCCGAAATGGATACTTTATTTGTGGAACATAACGGATATGTCTCTATCGATGCGGCAAGTTTCCACCGGAAAGTGGAAAATAAGGCGATCAAGATGAGAACCATTCCTAATCTGGGGATAGAGAATACGGCTATTCAGTTGGGTGATCCGACGGCTGCCCCACAACGTACCGCAGGACGTAGCACACCACGTCTGGAGTATGACTTCTATACTTTCGAGCAAGGTTCGGTTGATGTCTATACATATGTGTTGCCTACATTCGTGACAAGCAAGGACAGAGGCTATGCCGGACACGAAGCAACGAATATCGAAACCAAATATGGTGTATGTATTGACGAAGGACCGGTTTTGAATCCGTCTACATCTTCTTTTGAATATGCGCAAATCTGGTATGAGAGCGTATTGAAGAACTGTAGAATCAATAAAACAACTTTGCATATCGACAAGCCGGGTAAGCATACCGTGAAAATAATCTGTGGAGATGCCGGAACTGTATTGCAAAAGATTGTATTGGACTTTGGAGGAATGAAACGTTCCTACTTTGGACCACAACCGACAAGAAAATAGAGTTGTTTGATGAATATGTAGTTAAAGATTGCCATGGTTGTATATGACCATGGGTGATAGGGTTAACCATGAAAAAACACTTTTTACTTTTAGTCTTCCTGCTCTTTGCTGCGATTGTTGAGGCTGCTAATCCGGTAAAGCAAATGTTGGAACGTCTTCAGGAAGGGCTTTCCGACCGGTTTAAGATTGAGATCTGTTCTTCTTCTGATGAAGGCGACTATTTTGAACTGTATGGTGGCGGGCGCAAAGTCACAGTACGTGCCAACAATTATGTAAGTGCTGCCTTTGGCATTAATTGGTATTTGAAGTATTACTGTCATGCCCATGTCTCTTTCTGTGGAGACCAGTTACCTCAATTGCCTGTTGATCTGCCACAGGTGAAAGAACGTCATGCGACTAAACTATCCGATAATTTTTACATGAATTATTGCACATTTAGTTATACCACGGCCTTTTGGGACTGGAAACGTTGGGAACGTGAAATAGATCTGATGGCTTTGAGCGGTATCAATATGCCGATGGCTATGGTTGGGGCGGAGGCTGTATGGCGGAATACGCTGTTGAAATTCGGGTATACGCTTCCGGAAGTAAAGGAGTTCTTGTGTGGACCGGCTTATTTCGGTTGGTTGCTGATGGGTAATCTTGAGAATATCGGTGGTCCGTTGCCCGATGAATGGTTTAAGGAGCAGATAGTCTTACAGAAGAAAATACTTGCCCGTATGCGTGAATATGGGATGAAGCCTGTTTTTCAGGGATTTTTTGGGATGGTTCCTTCTTCGTTGAAAGAAAAATATCCGGAAGCCCGCTTGGTGGAACAGGGACTGTGGAACTCGCTTCAACGTCCTCCTGTGCTCGATCCTGCCGATCCGTTGTTTGAAAAAATGGCAAAGGTGTGGTATGCTGAATATGAGAAGCTTTATGGGAAAGCGGACTTGTTTGGCGGTGATCTCTTTCACGAAGGTGGAAAGACCGGGGGCATTGACGTAACAGATGCCGCTCGCCGGGTACAGACGGCCATGAAACGATATAATCCGGATGCGACGTGGGTGATTCAGGCATGGTTGGGAAATCCGAAAAAGGAATTGCTGGCAGGACTCGACAGAAAGAATACGCTGATCGTTGATCTTGCTGCCGAGTTTTGGGATAACTGGCGGAAGCGCAAGGGCTTTGATGGCTTCCCGTGGTTATGGTCGCATATTTCCAATTATGGAGGTAACATTGGTCTGCACGGGCGTCTGGACGCTATAGCTACCGGTCCGGTAGATGGTCAGAAGGATTCGGCGGCATCACCGAGCATGAAAGGAACCAGCTCTACCCCGGAAGGCATCGAGGTGAATCCGGTAGTATTTGATTTGTTGAATGAAATGCGCTGGCGTTCGGAGCATTTGAATCTGGATGTCTGGTTGAAAGAGTATTCAGTGCGTCGTTATGGTATGGAAGATGAAAATCTGAAAGAGGCGTGGACTATTTTCCACCGTACAGCTTATGGTACTTATACCGGTCATCGCCGTCCGTCAGAGTCGGTCTTTTGTGCCCCTCCCAGCTTGAAAAGAGATAAAATCACGGCTTCTGCCTGGAGTCAATGCCGGATTTTCTATGATCCGGAGCTCTTTGCCCAGGGAGTAGGATTATTCTTGCAAAGTGCAGACCGTCTGAAGCAGACGTCAACTTATCAGTATGATGCAGTCGATTTCGTTCGTCAGTATCTTGCGGATTTAGGGCGGGAAGCATATTACAATCTGGTGGATGCTTATCGGGCGAAAGATACGAAACAGTTTGATTACTGGTCGGAGAGGTTTCTGCAGCTGATTAGGGATCAAAATGAGTTACTGTCCACCCACGAATGCTTCTTCGTGGGACGCTGGCTGGATATGGCCCGTTCGAAGTCAAAACAGCCTGAATTGCAGGATTTGTATGAGCACAATGCCCGTATGCTGATCGGGACATGGACGGAGACGCTTAGTCCGGTGCGCGACTATGCCCACAAGGAATGGGGCGGACTGTTGAAGGATTATTATCTGCCTCGCTGGACTAATTACATCGCTTATCTTAAAGGTACATTGGAAGGACGTTCACTTACTGTTCCGGACTCGTTTCAAGCGGAGAAGGCATGGGTGAATGCACATAATAAGTATGTGCTTGAGACTGGTGTTGATCCAGTGGAGACAGCCAAGAGAATGTATCGTAAATATCATATTTAATCATTACTCAAAAATAGTACTATGAAAGGATTATTGAAAACAGCTGTATTGTTGGTTATTTTCTGCGCTACAGCCATGGCCTGTGGAGGTGGTGGAGAGGATGCATTGGATCATAAGGGAGGTGATGGTGGCGGAACTGGTAATAAGGGCGATCAAGAAGAACCGGAACAACCATTTGTTGCTCATATTACTCCTGTCGACAAACTCAATCAAGGTGTCCCGGTGATTAATTCGCACGCTGATGTAACTTCGCGTTCGTCCTTGAAGATGAACTTTCGGACGTATTCACAATTAGGAGAGAGTGTACTAAAATCTGCCAAACCTAATTATGTACGGGTTAAGAAATTGGCTAATGATGGTTATATCATGTTCTATCACAACAATCAGATTGGTGCCAGTTGTTCTTATGCGACCAGTATGGACTTTAAAACATGGAGTTATAAAGGCAAGCTGTTTACCAATTACAGTATTATCGACAGTAAAGGTGAAAAGAATGACCGGCGTTATTCAAATTGTGATGGGCTGGTACTTTCCAACGGAGATATTCTGGCCGTAGCCTCCTATAGGGCTAATAATGGGTATAGAGACTTGCCTAAAGATGCAGGTATTGAAATGAGGCGTAGTACCGATAATGGCGTTACGTGGAGTGAACCGGTCTCAGTGTATCAGGGTGTCAACTGGGAGCCGTATTTGCTGGAATTGTCTTCGGGAGAAATCCATTGCTATTTCACGGACAGTAGCCGTACGGGTATTGAAGGCAAAGACACCGGAACTGCAATGGTCATATCCAGAGATGGCGGTCAAACGTGGACACCTTCATTTGGTAGTATCCCTTACTATGTGATACGGATGAAGTGGGAGCAAGACGGAAAAACATACTTCAATCACCAGATGCCGTCTGTTATTCAACTTAAAGGTAGCGATGAACTGGCGGCCGCTGTAGAAACTAATAACCGTGGAACATATTATATATCACTGGCTTATTCCGGCGAAGATGGTGAATGGGATCATCTTGATGCGGATCAGGAAGGACCGGCTGATAGCGACAATCTGTCTTTTTTAGGCAGCGCTCCATATTTATCTCAGTTTCCATCGGGTGAGACTGTGCTTTCGTATAACCAATCTTCTACTTTCTATATGAAAATGGGGGATGCCAAAGCGCGTAATTTTGGAAGTGCTTATTCACCATTTTCAGGTAAGGGGTATTGGGGAACGTTGAATTTGGTAAATCCGCATCAATTGGTGGGAGCGATGCCTGATACTTCTAATGGAACAATCATGTTATCACAATTTATTCTTAATCATCGTATCAATGCAGTACGCCGTAACGTAAAGGTGGATGGCAACAATAAGGAATGGGTGAATACGGATCATGCGCTTTTTGTCGGAGAAAAATCGCAAGTGCAGGGAACTCTCCGCTGTTCGTGTGATGACAAGAATGTATATTTCCTGGTGGAAGTACTTGACCGGAGCTTGCTGAGAGGTGATTATGCTACTGTTTATCTCTCTCCGGATGATAGTAAAAGTTTGACGAACGGTGCTAAACGGATACAAGTATCAATGGATGGATTGAAAAGTACCGAAACTTATGCCGGCAAGTGGAACAATGCGGAGATGGGGGTAGAAGTGAAAACTTATGTGTGCAATGACACCAATGAAGATCGTATTGACAACTATGGTTATATTGCCGAAATCTCTGTCCCCCGTTCCAGCCTGACTATTTCTTCGGGACAGGTATTGGTCAATTTCTCTATTACCGACAATAAAGAAGAGGAAGCAGTCAGTGATGTGTCTTCTATAAGCCGCTGGATACCGGTGGCGGGATTGTAATCTGATAATAACGTGAATAATTAATTATATAGAAACAATTGTAATGATGAAAAAGAACTATTATTTAATTTGTGTATTGTTACTGGCTGCTTTCTGTACAACCAGTATTGCTACTGCTCAAAATTATTTTGGAGATTTTCCTGTAAAAGCAGATCCTAAGACTGTTGGTAATAAATTGAGCAGACGCTTGATGGAAACTAAACATCAGCTATATTTTGATAGAGGAATACATTATGCTGAAGTATGTACATGGTACGGAGCTCTCCGTTTTGCAGAATTGACGAATAACAAAGAGCTGATCAAGCTATTGAGAAATCGTTTCGAACTATTGTTCCACCTGGAAAAAGAACTCCTTCCTCCACCCATACACGTAGACCAGAATATGTTTGGTTGTCTGCCTCTCAGATTTTATAATATAACGAAGGATAAACGTTATCTGGACCTCGGATTGCCTTACGCCGACACTCAATGGGAGCTTCCTGCCAATGCGAATGAAGAAGAACGCAAATGGGATAAAAAGGGATATTCCTGGCAAACTCGTCTTTGGATTGACGATATGTATATGATTACTATCGTGCAGTCTGAGGCTTATAAGGCTACCGGTGATCCTAAATACATCAATAGGGCTGCCAAAGAAATGGTTCTGTATCTGGACGAATTGCAACACCCTAACGGCCTTTTCTACCATGCACCGGATGTGCCTTACTATTGGGGACGCGGAGATGGCTGGATGGCTGTGGGTATGACAGAGCTACTGTTCAACCTGCCGAAAAATGATCCGAATAGAGACCGGATAATGAAAGGCTATCTTTTGATGATGAACAATCTGAAGAAATATGTGAACAAGGACGGATTGTGGAATCAGCTGATAGACCAGCCCGACTTTTGGACTGAAACATCCGGATCTGCAATGTTTACCTATGCTATGATCTTGGGTGTTCAGAACGGATGGTTGGATAAAGAAGAATTTGCTCCCGTTGCACGCAGAGCCTGGTTGGGCCTGTGCAATTATATAGACGATAAAAATGACCTTACCGAAGTTTGTATCGGAACGGGAAAGAAAAACAGTAAGCAATATTATATGGACCGTCCTCGCATTGCCGGAGATTATCATGGACAGGCACCTATCTTGTGGTGTGCTTATGCTTTGCTGAACAATAAGTAAAAAACAGATATATTCTGTTGTATAAGTTGTATAAAAGGAGAGGATGTCCCCACTGATTGGAGACATCCTCTTTCTCTAAATATAACAATATAAAATGATTCCTTATACTGTCGGGTCCGGTGCTTCATCACCGCCGTCATTACCGCCTTCGTTTCCTCCGCCTTCTTCACCACCACCTGAAGGAGCAGAACTGCTGTTTCTGGTTACATCCAGTTTCTGAATGCTGACAGACTTTATCATATTTTTCAGCAACTCCCCCGGAGTAAAGATGATTTTACGGTTTTTCAATGTTTCCGTAGTGACTTCCTCTGCGTTTTCTTGGCTTTTGCATCCGAAGGAAGGACGGAAAGTTCCAAATTCCCCCAAGTTGACGGATGCTCCGATTTCCATATACGTTATCAGAGAATCAATGAGTCCGTCAAGGACGGCTTTTACTGTACCGCGTGGAACGAATCCTACTTTGGTTACCTGATCGCACAGCATCTTAAAATCAACGTTGACTACATTGAACGGACGCGCTACATATTTTTCTGCTTTGGTATCGTCGAAACCAAAGGTTGTTTTTTTGACTACATATTTCAGTGCCATAATTTAATTTTAGTTTTTTAAATAGTTTATAAATCGAGTTTCTGTTTTGTGATCACGATGCAAAGATATGGCATCTGAAATTACTGTGCAAGTTATTTTTCGAAAGTGCGTTAAACAAATAATTAATAATTCGTATATTGTTGATAATGAACGTTTTTTTCGCTATAAGCTTGCCTTGTAGTGTGATAGTACTATTAGAAAAACTACTTCTTTAGATATACGACAGTTTTTCCTCCTCCATACTTCCGGATTATCTCTTCTTTCAAAAACTTATTGAGTAGTTCAATTGCTTTGTTGCGGCTGATTTCTGCCAATCTCATGAAATCGGTACGGGTGATACAGCCATGTTTGTCCAGATGTTGTATCAGGAGGGTACGGCATCTTTCTTCGTTGGAATCGTTATTAGTACGATAGGGTGACTCTATGCGTTCCAGTTGCAATGGTTCCAGACTCTCACGAAACTTTTTGTTAATGCGCAGGTTCACCTTATTTAAATGGATAGACGGAGAACGAATTTCTTTCTTCTCCATCACCGGACGATCACATGTCAGTGATAGGGAGAAATGTCCGATTTCCCCGACTTCTACGGTCCAGCCTTGCGCGAGCCAGTGTTGTAGCTCATCACTGACGGCTTGCAGGCAACCTTCTATCGTGGCTGGACTGAAGCCGTTGGATTTGGATACTAGTTCAACGAACTTATCGGCATTAATGGTGCCTGACGGAATAACACGTGCATAAAGTGCCTGTTGCTCCTCCTTTTTCTGTGGATTACCACTCGTGTATAAATCGTAATAAACGCTCATAGTTACTTTATATTTTTCTTGTTCTACAGATAATTTCTTTCTCTTCATAAATTAATTCGTCCGCCTATAGCCGGACGCAAGTTTGCCTATAGGCGACGTTGCGTTTGCCTATAGCCGGACGAAAGAATGCCTATAGCCGGACGAATTAATTTATGCACTCAAAGATATTACTTTTTTCGGAGAAGGGACTTAGTTTTTCCACAAGCACAGTTTAATAATCAGGATTCTATTTTGTAAATGAATAAATTGTTGCTTTTATTGGACTATATGTTCTATCTTTTTCTGATCAGTATGTTTATTTTTGTACACAAGGCTCATAGTCTTCCTTTTTGTATTGGATCATAGTAGAACTGGGGAGGCTGTCCGAAAAACTTATAGGCCGACAAGTCTGCAGTAGTAAGTATGAAGATTTCCCATTTTTATAGCATGGTTTAACACTATATTCTATGTAGTCTCACTACTTTTTGTACCTTGAAAGCAAATAAAGGCCATGCTTATGACATACAAAAAAGCGAAGACCGCAGACAAGAAGTATTTTTCCCGACTGCATAGATGAATATGTGGAGGTGATGCCTCTGTGCGTTTGTTTGATGTATTTGTAGATAGTCTGGACATGCCCCCCCTTGACTTTGTCCAAAGTATCCCCAAAGGTACAGGTATACCCGGTTATGATCCTCGCGATCTTTTGAAACTGTATATCTATGGTTACTTTTATCAAATCCGTTCATCAAGAAAATTAGCACGTGAATGCAAGTGTAACCTGGAGGTCATGTGGCTACTTGGTAAACTGTATCCGGATTTTCGTACCATATTCGACTGTCGTAAAGATAACAAAGACAGCATAACAAAGGTATTCAAGAAGTTCAACAAGCTCTGTATGGGACTAAAGCTTTTCTTAAAGTCTTATATCTCTATAGATGGTAGCAAGCTCAAGGCAGTCAATGCTAAGGACAACAATTTTACGCTTAACAAATTGGATGACCGCATCAGACGTTTAGACGAACATATCAACTTGTACATGGAGGAACTTGACGCGTTCGACTGGGAAGAAGAGCGAAGTTGTCTAAAGATGAACTCCAACATAAGCTTGAGGTATAATTCATGCAAAGGTCTTTTTTCAAAGATTATTATGACTTTATATAAATAAGTGTTTTATCTCATATTAATAATGAATGGAGAGATCAGAGCTTGATTGGTTAATGAATTAAAGAAGAAACAATTTGTTCAATAGAAGAAAGAATAATCCATAATAGTTAACTTGTTGGGTATCTATGTTGGATTCATTTATATAGCCCAAATAGGCATTAGAGCTTATCCTAAAGGATCTTTTTAATTCTTAAATTAGTTTGGGACTAATTTTCCATTAATTGGTTTGTTTGTAGTATTATAATTTGGTCGATTTTTCTACTTTTGTCTCATCCAAAAGGATAAATATAAGGTTTTCAACAGGACAGAACTCAATTAATAGAAGATAATAATCTTCATGACATGAATGAAAAAGGTAAAGATAGAGATTGTGATAATAAGAATTTTTATTGGGGTATAGTTGAATTAAAAGGATTGTTTGAAGGATAAATGAAAAAAGTATTTTGGATTTCTCTTTATATATTTTAGAGATAATAATCTTGTTTTTTGACATAATGTTAAACTTAATTTAATACGCCTATGGTATAATAAAATGATTTTTTTCATTCTACTTCTTTTGCATTTTGCAAAACTATGAGTTATTTATATGGGATAAAATCCTCTGTAAACTTTTAATCTAATAAAGTGTTAAACATGGTCAAAAAAGTTTTATTTTTATTTTGTTGTATGTTCGCACATGTTATATATGCCCAGAATATGATGATAAAAGGGACTGTCATAGATGCGAACAATGATCCTCTATTGGGGGTGACTATTATGGTAAAAGGAACTACTACAGGAACCATAACCGATGTTGATGGGAATTTTTCTATAAAAGGTAAAACGGGGGAAACATTGATTGTTTCTTATATTGGAATGCAGACGCAGGAAGTGGTATTTAGAGGACAACCACTTAAAATTATGTTAAAAGACGATGCCCAAGCCTTGGAAGAGGTTGTGGTAGTTGGTTATGGTACCATGCGTAAGAAAGACCTTACCGGATCTGTAATACAGGTGCGTCCGGATAAAATAGCTAATGAAAATCCCAAAACTGTACAAGATATTCTTCGTGGTACACCAGGTTTGGCCATAGGTTACAATGCTGATGCCAAGGGTGGTGGTTCCATGAATATCCGCGGTCAACGTTCTGTTTATACGGATGGTAATCACAACTCACCCTTGTTAATATTAGATGGTATGATGTTCTATGGCGAACTTTCTGAAATCAATCCTGACGATATTGGTCAGATTGATGTATTGAAGGATGCTTCTGCGGCAGCTGTGTATGGTGCCAAAGCAGCCAATGGTGTTATTATCATTACGACTAAAAAAGGAAAGAGAGGTAAACCGGTAGTAAACGTCAGCACAAATATTGGTCTGACACAACGAAGCGCTTACCGTGAACGATTTAGTCCTTCTGCATATTTGCAGCATTATGCAGACTGGAAAGCTAAAAGTACTTACGGAGCTAATGCAGAAGGTAATTGGGACGACTACCAAATTGGTGTATATAAAGGTATGGATGACTATTATACGAATCCCGATAAGTTGACGAATATTGATTTGGATATTTGGAGAGGTTATACTAGCAACGAATCTGGAGAAAGCGATTTGAGCATTTGGGCAAAGCGTTTGGGATTCACAGGTAATGTGCTTGAAAATATTCTGTCAGGCAAGACTGTGGATTGGGAGGACAAAGCCTTTCGTTTGGGTTTCAATCAGGACTACAATGCCAGTGTCAGCGGTGCTTCTGAGAAAGTGGATTATTACTTCTCTTTGGGCTATCTGCGTAACGAAGGCGCCTTGATTGATGATACCTATCGTGCTGTTCGTGCCAATATGAAATTGAATGCCAAAGTAACTAATTGGTTCGAGATAGGAGCCAATGTCAATTTCCAAGATCGTACTGATGGCAGTATTGACATGGACGAAGGTCAATTCATGCGTAATAGTCCTTACGCGGATTATGCCGATGAAGATGGGAATCCTATTCAATATCCGAATGACGAAACTTATTCACAGCGCGGTTATAATTATGATTTCCAAAAACAATATTTAGATCTGGAAAAAGGATATACGGTGCTGAATTCTATCTTTAACGCTAAAGTAAAACTGCCTTTTGGCATCACCTATCAGTTCAATGTTGCACCGCGTTATCAATTTTTCTATGAGCGCTATTTCATGTCAGCAGACCTGCCAGGTAGCAATCCTAACAATCGTGGTGCCGATCGTGAACATGCCAAACGTTTTGATTGGTCATTGAACAACACTATCACTTGGGACAAAATTTTTGATAAAAAGCATCACTTTATTGTAACTTTAGCTCAAGAAGCAGAGGAACGCCAACGTTGGTCCGACCGCATTGAGGCACGCAACATTCAGCCTTCAGATGCATTGGGATTCCATAATACACAGAATGGTTCTAAAGAGAGCAGTTCCTATTCAACCACTGACTCGCATGAGACTGCTGACGGTTTATTAGGCCGTCTGTTCTATTCCTATGATGACCGTTATATGCTGACCACATCTATCCGCCGCGATGGTTATTCTGCATTCGGTTCTACCAATCCTTATGCTTGGTTCCCTTCTGTAGCTGTTGCATGGACTTTCTCTAACGAAAAGTTTTTCCAAAAAATCAAGAATGTGATGAGCAGTGGTAAGTTACGTGCTTCCTATGGTAGTAACGGTAATCGTTCATTGGCGGATCCTTACACGGCATTGGCAAATCTTAGTGCAGGTAGTGGCGATTATATGGGTTATCTTACATCTACTGGTGAAGTAGAATTAATGCGCTATCTAATGGCAAGCCGTATGGCAAATCCTACCTTGCAATGGGAGAAGACAAAATCGTGGAATTTTGCCTTGGATTTTGGTTTCCTAAATGATCGTATTACCGGTACAATGGAATTTTATACGATGAATACCAACGACATGATTATGTCACAACCATTGCCAGTTTTTACCGGTTTCAACAATATTACTACCAATTTGGGGCAAGTTAACAATACTGGTTTTGAATTCTCCTTGAATACGGTAAACATCAAGCAAAAGAATTTTGAATGGAATACAACGTTCAACTTCTCCTATAATAAGAATAAAATCAAGCACCTGTTTTATGAATACGAAAACGTATTGGATGCTAATAGTAATGTAATCGGGCAAAAGGAATCTGACTATACTGCTAACGGTTGGTTCATCGGAAAACCCATCAACCAAATATGGGACTATAAAGTGATCGGCATTTGGCAGAACGATGAATGGAAAGAGGCAGCCAAATACAAGCAGCAGCCGGGCGACCCGAAGGTATGGAACAATCCGGAGAACGATATCTATAACGCTGATGGCAGTGTGCAAACTATCGTCTATAACGATGACGACAAGCAGTTTCTGGGAACAACCACACCTCCCATTAACTGGTCATTGCGTAACGAATTCGTACTTTGGAAAGATTTAACCGTTTCCATCAATATCTACTCCCGTATGGGTCATAAGGCTCTTTCTACCAACTACTTAAATAATGACGATGATGGTGGTCGCATGTCATACGCTGCTGCCTGTTTGCAAGCTAAAGAGTATTGGACCATCGACAATCCGACTAATAAGTACGGAAGAATCGATGCCAATGGTCCTGATGGTGCCAAGAAACCCGGTATGCTGTATAATCGCTCCTTCATCCGTTTGGAAAATATTGCTGTAGGATATACACTGCCTAGAAAACTGACACAGAAATGGGGCATTGAGCGTGTGAAAATATCCGGTACTGTACGCAATGTTGCTACATGGGCCAAAGACTGGGAATATGGTGATCCCGAAACCGGTGGTCTGGGTACCCGTCTTTACTCGCTGGGACTTAACTTATCATTTTAAACCTAAAAACAAACAGATATGAAAAGTTTCATTAAGAAAAATATATTCAATAGTTTGGTGCTGTTATCCGGTACATTGTTGATATTTACTGGCTGTGAAAAAAGTTTTCTGAAGGCTGATCCATTGTCATTCTATGAACCGGAACAGACATACTCTACCGAATCCGGTTTGAAGTCCGTATTGGCTATTGCTGACCGTCAGTTGAAGCGTTATTATACGACAGGTGGCGATGATTTATTTCCTCTTGTATCGGAATACACATTCTCCGATTTAATGGTCCCATCTCTTACTGATAAGACGGACTTATTGGATAATGTAGCTCAAAAACTGACACCTAATAGTGATCAAAGTACACAGCAGGACCTAAGTCGTGTAAGTACCCTTTGGTTCTTTTGGGATCAAACAACCAAGGGTATTCGCAATGCCAATTCAATCTTGACCTACATAGACAATATAGATTTAAGTGAGGAAATCAAGAATAAGTATATTGGTCAGGCCTATTTCCATCGTGCATTCCGTTACTATCTGTTGGTATTCCAGTATGGGGATGTACCTTTCATGACTAAACTTCTTGAAGTACCCAAATTGAACTTCCGCTCTACCAAACGTGATGCTATTTTGGATCGTCTGATTCTGGATATGGAATTTGCCATAAAATGGGTGCCCGAGCAAAAGGATATGGACTTGATTGGTGGAGTGAATAAAGGTGCTTGTCGCATGCTGCTCTCCAAACTTTATTTGGCTAGAGGTGAATACCAGAAGGCGAAGGACCAATTGGACATCATCATAAACAAATCTGGTTATTCACTGATGACCGAGAGCTTCGGTACATTTTGGGAAGGAGGAGAACCAGAGACATGGCCCATTACCCGTAATGTTATCTGGGATCTGCATCGTCCGGAAAACAAATTACTTACCAGCAATAAAGAGGTAATCATGGGATTGCCGAACCGTGGTTTCGCTAAAGAATCATTTTTGGCTAATCCAACTATGCGGAATTTTTATCCATTCTATTTCAATAACAGTTTAAAAACTCCCGATGGTAAACAAGGTTTGATAAATATCAAGCGCAACAACAAAGATTATAATCCTCAATATGACTATATGCGAGCTATGGGTCGCGGTGTAGCCAGAGCTCGCCCTACATGGTTCTATCAAAAAGGAGTATGGGTCGTAAATGGTAAAATGGATCAGACTGACTTGCGCCACAGTGTAGAGTATGGTAACTGGGTAACTATGGAATCACTCAAATACAATAATAAGGCTTCCAAATATTTTGGCCAGCCGTTGAGACTGTTTGATGAACAAGGGAAGTTGTTATGTTCGGATACTATCCGACGTTGGTACGATGTTCCCCATTACATTTGGAAATTGGATGATCCTGTTCGAGAGGCCAATATTAACGGTTCTGATGGTCACCACGGAGCTTCTGATGGTGGTTATGGTGATTGGTATCTGTATCGTCTTGCTGAAGCCTATCTGTTGCGTGCTGAGGCTAAATTTTACCTTAATCCGAGCGATGCCACTATCAAGGATGATATTAACATTATCCGTGAGCGTGCTCATTGTACTCAACTCTATGGGGGAAATATTACGATTGGTGACATCATGAATGAACGTGCCCGTGAATTATTTTGGGAAGAGTTCCGTAACGTAGAGCTTACCCGTGTGTCACTCTGCTTGGCCCGTAGTGGTCGTCCTGACGAATGGGGTAACACCTACGATTTGGCGACCTTTGACAAACAGGAAGGCACTGATCTAATTGGCGGTAGCTATTGGTACCAGCGTTGTATCCGCTATGGCATGTACAATAAGGGTGTAACAATTGTAATCGATGCTGCCAAATCTCAGCTTAACTATATTATAGATAAGAAAAATATTTACTGGCCTATCCCTGAAAGAGAAATCAAAGCTAACAACAAGGGAAGGTTGTGGCAAAATTATGGCTATGACGGCTATGATCCCTCCATTCCTGTATGGGAAACTTGGGAAGAAGCCGAAGCTGATATGGATAAAGTTGATTAGTTGATTTTTGTATCATCAACTAGTACAACAGAATGAGAATGGAGGTATATTAAAGTGACGGTATCAATAGTATAGTTGTTGTGAAAATATTCCTCTATTCCCTATTTTGAAAAGAAAGGTAGTTTATGGACTCAATATAAATAAAACTGGTGATGAGTATGTCCGCTATTACATGTTTGTTTTTTATGTGGTAATTATTGTCGTTTGAAGACCACATGTGCGGCATTGCCAAAGTCGGCTATTGTTCGGAAGTGGAGCAATATATTTGTTGGAACTATTTTTATGGTAGTAAATTGTTATCACGAACTCTTCGCGCCGGGCTAAATATGACCTCACAGTAGTAGTTTTCACTTAGTCGTACGAAGCAATTTTTACAGAAGAAATAAACATATAGACACTTTAATTGATATGAACAGAATAATGATTTTAATAGCAGGTTTTATGCTACTGGTAGCAGCCTGTACCGATAAGCAGACCGATGGTAACACGGTTTCCGGACTGAATCCAGCAGACTTTCGCATGGAAGTGGATGGTAAACAGACGTATTTGTTTGTGTTGAAGAATACAAATGGCATGGAGGTTTGCATCACCAACTTTGGTGGACGCATTGTTTCGATAATGGTACCGGACAAAGAGGGTATTATGCGCGATGTCGTCTTGGGCTTCGACTCTATTCAGGATTATGTTAATCATCCTAACAACTTTGGTGCTACCATCGGTCGATATGGCAACCGTATCAACCAAGGTAGAATCACCGTTGAGGGAGTGGAATACCAATTACCTCAAAATAATTATGGTCACTGCTTGCACGGTGGTTTGAAGGGATTCAATTCTCGAATGTTCGATGCTAAACAAGTGGATGGGCAGACGCTGGAACTAGGCTATTTGGCAAAAGATGGCGAAGAGGGATTCCCCGGCAATCTTGCCTGCAAGGTTACATTCACACTGACAGATGACAACGCCATCGACATTTGCTACAACGCCGAGACAGACCACACCTCCGTGGTTAATCTGACCAATCATTCCTACTTTAACCTTAATGGCAATCCCGCTACAGGCAACTCTGACCATCTGCTGACCATCTATGCTGATGCCTACACTCCCGTGGACAGCACCTTTATGACTACCGGTGAAATTGCTTCAGTAGGGAATACAGACATGGATTTTCGTCAGCCCACACCCATTGGAGCGCGTATCGACAATGAGTTCATTCAATTGAAGTACGGCAAGGGCTACGACCATAACTGGGTGCTTAATACGAAAGGTGATGTTTCCCAAGTGTGTGCCACACTTGAATCACCTCAGACCGGCATTGTACTTGATATTTATACCAACGAGCCAGGTCTTCAATTCTATGCCGGCAACTTCTTGGACGGAACGGTAAAAGGTAAGAAAGGTATCGTATATAACCGTCGTGCCTCTGTCTGTCTGGAAACACAGAAATATCCCGATTCTCCTAACAAGCCGGAATGGCCCTCCGCATTGCTGAAGCCGGGAGAGAAGTATGAGAGCCGTTGTATCTATAAATTTTCCGTGAGAAAATAATTTGTTATTACTTTTGTGAGAAACGACAATGAATAATTCAAATCTAATTAAAATAGTTGCTCCCATGTTGACGAGTATTTTATCGTGCAGCAAACCGAGTGAAGAGATAGTCATCAATCATCCCAAGGAGGTGAGAAGTACTCCAAATATATTGTTTGTCATTGCTGACGATCAATCTTTCCCTCATTGCTCGGCTTATGGCAATTCTTTTGTTAAGACTCCGGCATTTGATTATATAGCTAGCCAGGGATGCTTGTTTCAGAATGCTTATGTGACATCTCCGGGTAGTAGTCCTTCCAGAGCATCTATTTTATCAGGAATGTATCCTTGGCAAATAAAGGAGGCAGGAACTCATTGTTCATATTTTCCAAAAGATATAGTTTGCTATACAGATATTCTGACTGCTAATGGTTATAACGTAGGTTATACTGGTAAGGGGTGGGCACCAGGCGATTGTAAGGAAAGAGGGGTAAATCCCGCAGGAAAAGCTTTTAATAAGAAAAAACTGACCCCTCCCTATAGTGGCATATCCAATATAGACTATGTTGAAAACTTTAAATTGTTTTATCAAGATAGCGATAAAAAACAACCATTCTGTTTTTGGGTAGGCTTTAATGAACCACATAGAGGTTTTGAACGTGATTCATGGCAGAAAGAGAATAAATCACTCTCAATCGTTAGTGTACCGGGTTTCTTGCCTAATCATGATGTTGTTAAAGGTGATTTATTGGACTATTCGGTAGAAATAGAATATCAGGATGCACAATTACAAAAGATAATTGATTTTCTGAAGGAAAAAGGTTTGTTTGATAATACATTGATTATAGTGACTGCTGATAACGGTATGGCTTTTCCAAATGCAAAAGCTACCTGTTACGATGCCGGGGTACATGTTCCATTAGCCATCTGTTGGGGAGACAAGATAAAAAGAAAGAATACTAGCGAAATTGTTAGTTCTGTAGATTTTGCTCCAACGATGTTGGACGCAGCAGGTATAAATCGTTCTTCCTATGGGCACATGTCAGGCAAAAGTATGTTGCCTTTCTTAATGGAAAACAAAGAACAGAAAAGAGAAGCTGTCTATTTTGGAAGAGAAAGACATAGCTCTTCACGGTATGCAAACTTAGGTTATCCAATAAGAAGCCTTAGAAAAGGAAATTATTTGTATATAAGGAACTTTCATCCGGAAAGATGGCCAGCAGGTGATCCGACACCTTTGGATAAAAACAACAATTTGGCAAAGGCCCATTCTGGTTATTTCGATATAGACGGTTCACCTACTAAGCAGTTTTTTATTAATAACAGGGAGAATGGCGATGGTGTACAATATTTCATCCGTACTGTCGGTTTCAGACCTTATGAGGAGTTATATAACATTGAGAATGATCCCTGTTGTCTTGATAATTGTATTGAAAAACCAGAATATAAGGGTGTATTGTCAGAGTTAAGAGGCAGATTGGATCAGTTACTATATCAGACGAATGATGTAAGAGTAACTTCCGAAAAGGGGGACAGTATTTGGGAATCATATCCACGAATAGATAGTATAAGGAATTTTCCTCCCTATGAGTAGTATTTTAGTGTTATTTTTTTAGATGGAGACTATGAATAAAAGAGTATATTTATTGTTTATATGTTTGAGTGTTTTGTTTGTTCAAAATATATTTGCTCAAAAGAATTTATTGACAAATTTTCCCAATGGATTTACTCCGGAGGAAGTCGGAAGTCGCTTGGCCTACAGGTTCGTGAATAGTAAGCATGCACTTTATGTAGGTAAGTGGATAGGGTATTATGAAACATTCACGCATAGTGCAGCTTTTGAATATGCTGTAATGACGAAAAAAGACAGATTGGCAAAGCTTGTTCAGGATAAATTTGACTGTTTATTGACAAAAGAGAAACAGTATTTGCCTCCTAAGAACCATGTTGATTTAAATACGTTTGGCAGTTTACCTTTGAAACTGTATAAAGTGACAAAGAAGAAATGCTATTTTGATCTTGGTATGTCTTATGCGGACAGCCAGTGGGAGGTTCCGGCTGATGCCAAGCCCAAGCAAAAAGAGTGGGCGGATAAAGGGTATACGTGGCAGACACGATTGTGGATTGATGATATGTACATGATTCCCATTTTACAAATAGAGGCGTATAAAGCTACTAAAGACTCGAAATATATAGACAGAGCAGCTAAGGAGATGGTATTATACTTGAATGAATTGCAGCGGCCTAATGGTTTGTTCTATCACGCTCCTGATGTGCCTTTCTATTGGGGACGCGGAAACGGTTGGATTGCTGCAGGTATGGCCGAGTTGTTACAATATCTGCCGAAGAAGCATAAGGACCGTCCGCGCATCTTGCAGGGATATCTGACGATGATGAACAGTTTGAAAGATTTCCAAAACAGCAGGGGGATTTGGAATCAATTGATTGACCAACCCGATTGTTGGGCCGAAACTTCCGGTTCTGCGATGTTTACTTTTGCGTTCATCAAGGGAGTGAAAAACGGTTGGCTGAATGCCAAAGAATATGCACCATTAGCCCGCAAGGCATGGCTCACCTTGGTGCCGTATGTAAACGAGGATGGAGATGTGACTGAAATCTGCATTGGAACGGACCGAAAGAATGACAAACAGTATTACTATGATCGCAAGCGTTGTATTGGTGATTATCATGGGCAGTTAGCATTTCTTTGGTGTGTAGTAGCATTGCTAGAATGATATCATAATTAAAGAAGAGTAAAGCATAAACGTATGATATTTATTGGTTGAATAGTAATGGAATGTTTCCAGTTATCTGAAAAAGACTCTACTGGAAAACTTAAGGTGAGGAAATCTGTTTTGCAGATCCAACCATAATCAGTGCGGTAAATACTACTTGATTGGTACTGGAGACAATGTTTCGGAAGCAAAGGCTTTTACCGCTTTAATGGTTCAAGGAGAATGACTGTTATTATTTGACTTAATAGACTATCATAGTTCTCTTTTGCTGCCAAAGATATCTCTTATTATAATGGAAGAATTTTTATAGATAATAACAAATGTGAAAACAATATCTGACTATTAATCATGTCGGAATTATGTGCTGCAAAACATAATCAAGAAAGAACTATTTGTTCTAGAGCAACAATACTACTGCTGAAACACGGCTATAATCAGTTCTCTACGGGACTCATGTAAAGAATGTGATGTTAACCCGAGAAAATGACTGAATAATCGGCAAGCATTCTTATTATCTTGCTTCGAAATCAAACAGAGACTTAAATGGACTGTTACTAGATGTATGAAAAAGTGGGATGGCTTTGGGAAAAAAGGGACTGTCGCTCCCCAAATATACTAATGACAAAATAAGGGTGTCTTTATAATGGAATTCTACTTGAAAAAATGAATGCATAAGGTGTATTTTGTGAACCGCTAACTTTTAATCTTGACAAGAAGGTTGATGTGGTATGAAAATTTGAAGACTAGAATGAGAAAAGTCAGAATACCGATTTTATGAAAAAATGCACTAAAATATTTTATTCGTTAGTTGTAGGAAAACGCCGTGTGAGTGATTTGTGCGCCCGTAGTGGATGTGTAGTAAATATGTCGATAGCAAGGCATTAGGTAACTTTCCCAAAACCTATCATCACCCGACTTATCTGTTCAACGAAAGACGGCAGGGAGTGTAGCATGTTGGGGAAGTCATAAGTCAGATAGTTCTTAAATTTGTGACCGAATGATGAGATGGAAGATATAGATACGAGGATAAAATCCTGATTGATTGAATGGCAACCTAAGTGGTCGTTGCAGAGACTTTGACATGAGAATAGCTAAACTCGTCATATTAAGATACTTCTGATACAGAAGATCAGTAGCAAAAGCTGGAAATTATCGTAACGCAACCATTGGCAATGGTAAAGGGTGGAAACCATATCCGACAATCTATCATGCTGTTGTTAGTACACAGCTAAACGGGGATTACCTGACTCGGAATGCTGCAAGGCTATGAGGTTTAGCCTCTGAATATCCGACACAACGGAGTTTCTGTAGTAATTTGAGTAAGGGAAAGTCTTGTAAATGGCAAAAGGGAGCAGTTAAAGGTTTAATACAATTTTAGAAAAAATGTGCGAGACATTATGAGAAATTCAGAGAAAGTATTAAACGGTCTATCAAAGCCTAGTCCGCAAGTAAATTACAAGTTCAATCGACTGTATCGAATCTTGTTTAACGAGGAGATGTATTATGTTGCCTACCAACGCATTAATGCAAAGGAAGTAATATGACTGAAGGCTCTGATGGGAAAACAATAGACGGTATGAGTTTAACTCGGATTGCTGATTTGATTGACTTACTCCGAAAGGAGACATATCAGCCAAAACCTGCAAGACGGGTGTATATTTCAAAGAAAAACGCGAAAATGCGACTGTTAGGGGGCCATCTTTTGACGACAAATTGGTACAGAAAGTAACACGGATGATTCTCGAAGCCATTTATGAAGGGCAGTTTCAAGACTGCTCACATGGTTTCAGATCCAATGCCTTCTACGATTGATAAGGAAATTCTTGAAAGCGGGTTATCTTGAAGATTGGACATTTCACAATACTTTCAGTGGCACTCCGCAAGGAGGAATAGTTAGCCCTATTTTGGTTAACATCTATTTAGACCGACTTGAGGAGTTCATGATGGGAATACATCCAGAGATTTGATGTGGGAGTCACAGCGACTCGCAAACCTTTCGAGGGGCACAGAGGTCTTGATTTTCAGAAGAAAGTGGCTATGCAAAAACTTAAAACGGTAACGGCTAAGAGTGAACGCAAAAAAGCTGTAGAACAGCTCAATGTTATTGACAGAACAAGATTGCAGATACCCAGTTTTGATGAAATGGACAATGGATACAAAAGGCTTAAATATGTGAGATATGCCGATGATTTTCTGATTGGTGTAATTGGTAGTAAGGAAGATTGTTAAAGAATTAAAGAGGATATTAAGAACTTCCTTGAATCCGAATTGAAACTCGAATTTTCTGACGAAAAAACTCTGATTACCCACAGTCAAAAAGCGGCGAAATTCCTTGGATATGCGGTCTTGGCAAACCGTTCCAATCTTGCCAAACGAGATAATACGGGTAGATTGTCAAGGGTATATAACAAGAAAGTTCTATTGAGAATTTCTATGGAAACCATTAAGAAGAAATTACTTGATTTCGGAGTGTTGGAGGTAAAAACTCACAACGGGAAAGAACACTGGAAGCCGAGGGAGCATAGAAAAATTATCTGTAATGATAACTTGGAAATCCTTCAAAAGTATAACTACACGATTAGAGGATTCCACAACTATTATGCGATTGCAAACAACAGTTCTTTACTCAACTCTTACAAGTATATCATGGAGTATAGTATGTATAAAACGTTTGCCGGCAAATACAAGAGCAAAGTATCCAAGATTGCCCGCAAATATAAACAAGATGGTTTATTCACTGTACAATATCAGGGCAGTAAGGGAGGAGAGAAGCAACAGACATTTTACAACGAAAGTTTCTCAAGAAGAAAAACCTGAGATAGGAGAAAATATTGATAATTCTACCGTAGTTTATCATGCCAACAGAACAAGCCTTATTGATAGGTTGAAATCTGAAGTGTGAGATATGCGGCGTAACAGGCAAATTGGATATGCACCACGTTCGCAAATTAAAGGCTTTAGGCGGTAAAGGATATGCCGACAAGCTAATGATTGCAAGACGCGGGAAAACCATAGCCTTATGTTGAAGTTGCCACTTCAAGGTTCATTCGGGCAGTATAGGCTGACTCTTTAATGGAGAACTGGATATACGGAGACGTGTACGTCCGGTTCGGAGGCGAGTACTTGGAAACCTACCATAGAAATATGACAAGGAGCTGGGTACTTGGCCTACTAATATACTTATCATACAGTCTGGTGTGGTTACGCGCTGTTAGATTGATGTAACTGTAAGTTTTCCCGATTTGTTTGTACTAGGTAATGTGATTTCTAATAATCCTTGATGGTATACTCTGCTTTCCACCACTTTCCCATTGAAAGTTACCTGGTAATCTTTTTCCGGATTCATACAAACAAGAATTGTTCGTTGATGAGGGACTGTTGAATCATCAAATGCTATTTCTGCTTGATACTGCGTATTATCATCGTTGAACTGGCTGTTAGAAATCCACACCTCGAAGCCGGTTGAAACTTTCCCTATCCGGTAATATGCAGCAAACCAGTTGAGTATGGGAGATGATAGACCGGAAAATTGATGCCATCCGGCTCCACGTTGTGAGGAGATTATAAAGTGTTCGAAGGTGTAATAACTCTCCTTACATTCTGTCCCCCATGTGTTTAATGCTGTAGTCGCTACTTGATAGGCTTTTTCTCCTTCCCCAAGATCCAGCAAGGCTTTCCATACCATCCATTGATGAGGAAACCAAACGGCTCCATTCCAATAACCAGCTGTACGATAATAAGGGGCAGATTGATCTACTGTGGAGATACCTACATTGGTCCACATTTCATTAGGAGAAAATACATGGCTTATCATTCTGTCTGTTTGTTCTTTGGAGGAGATATTTGCAATGAGCGGACTTACTCCGTCCAAGCCTTTATTAAAGTTGGAGCCATCTTTATATCGATAGAGGCCTTTAGGTGTGCCGTTGTTATCATGCATTACATATCCAAAATAACCGGTCTCCTCATCCCATGAATAGGTTAGTAATGCATTTGACAGCTGTTTGATGGTTTGCTCATACTCTTTTACATCTTTCTTAAATCCTAGTTCTTTTGCTGCTAAACGTAAAATTTTAGCAGCTCGGATATAATATGCTGAAGTTACTACTGGAGTAACAGAAGCTTTGTCGCGTAAAGCATGTTGAGGTGGATAATCATCCCATCCTCCTGAATTGTAGAAGTAGTCCCATGTTCGTAGCAGACCAGAACCTTTCATTCGGGTTGTGGAGTAAGGATTCTTACCTGTCATAAAATCAAAGAACTGCTTCAGTCGTGGGTATAGAAATTGTAATGCTTCTTTTGACTGACTATTATTCCATAAATCATAATAGGCATACATTTGTATAGGTAGCGGAGTTCCGTGATGAATAAATGCAGATTCACTTCCTACAGGAGTGGTATAAGCCCTGATATATTCGAAAGCTTTAGTAATATCCACATCTATTAACCCTAAGGCTATGAAGCCAGAATCCCATGTATAAAGACTATTCCAGTTTTTTCCGGGTGTAAAGTGTCGGATATATTGTCCTTGGGTATGAACAGGGTAAACAATGTTAGATAATAATGCTGATTGTAATAGGCGATGTCCGAATTCGTATTTTTTTCCATCTGCTAATATTCTCTTCTTGGAGTCATCCGAATCTTCTTGTATCAACGAAGTCAGAACCTCCGGTGCGGAGTGAAATTCTTGAATCTGTTCATTGACTTGTTGGGGAGTTCCAGTGCAGACCAGGGCATATATAGTTTGTTCGGAATGTGGTGCTAGGACAATCGGGCGTAAAAATGCATTGGAATAATGCCATTCTCTATTTTCTATTAATCTCGATGATACATGATCGTGAGTCTTTTTGCGGAAGAAAGATTCCAGATTGTCATCCAAGACTTCTCGAATCTGGGATTCTTGGTAGTTCCATGCTATCCCATAATAGTTATCACATTCCGGATATTTTAAGATAAAATCTTGTTTTGTTTTTCCCGTTTTAATTTCGGGGATAAAAGAAAGTTTCCTTGGAAGTATCTTGATTTGGTTTATGTCTTCTTCGCTACCAACAAAGAAGCCATCTAAGTCAGTACTGTGAGTTCCCTCTGAGTTTAATTCCATTTTATATCTCCCAGGTTTCTTACAGGAATAAGGGATTGAAATAATGCAATACTCCCCAGTTCCTTGTAATTCCAGACGACTTTCTGTTATTCCTTTTACTTGAAAAGTGCTCGTTTTTCCTTTGGGAGTATTGTATCTGAATCCTATTTTTCCTTTTTCTTTTCCTGGGAGGATATTTATTTCATAAATCACTCTGTCTCCTTTGTCTTTCCCAAATTCTTTGCCTAGAACATAACCACTGAGTGATTGAGAAGTCTGCATCTCATTTCTTTTCCATCCGTCGTATACTAGATTATACTGTGGAGATTTGCGTACAGGTTCATTTAATATATAGTCGGTTGCATTGTACCATTGTATATTGGAGTTTTCGGGTATCTTAAATCTGGGTTGCTCTCTTTCATAATCAATATATGCCATTAAATTAAGAACCAAATTCTGGTTGGCAGTGGTATTATTAACGCAATGCATGCCTACCAGTGTTCGTTGCTTATCTAATATATAATAGGTGACGTCAGTAAACACACGATCTTTCCACTCCATTTCATAGCGGTATGTGATACGGTTCATAGAGGGATTGATGTCCCATGGATAATAAGATGATTCAAAAAGAACATGAGGAACTAGTTGACGATTACGGTAATAGCCGGGCATTACGGAAAAGTCAAAGCGCTTTCCTGCTTGCATATCGGGGATATGGGAGATTCCGGCATAGCGTTTTGAATAAGGCCCCCAAGCTTGTAGCGAAGTGATGTCGTGACTATCGCTGAAACATGATGGAGGAATTATTGGCTGTCCTAATGTAGATGTTGTTCCCAAAACAACTATCAGGAACATTAATAAAGATTGCTTAGCTTTCATATTAGAATGTAAAATGGTTCATTATAGCAAAGGTATGACTTTTAAAAGTTAACAAAGAAAGAATCTGTTCAATAAAGGAAAGAAAATATTCATAATATAAGTAGTGGGTCACTATGGTTATGCAAAATCCTTCTTATTTGTTAATTATTTAAGGATTAATTTCCCACCTATTGGATATCAAGTATATCGAATTTGCTCCTTTTGAAAGAATGCAGCAGTGAATGATATAGCTTCTGATAGTTTAATATGCATGTGTTGTCTAACATAAAATTGCAGATTACGATAATTGATGTGATTATTGCTAAAATAGCAACTTCTGTTATAAAAAGGAGAGATACTTTCATTTTTTGAACAATAAGTTTCTTCATTTTTTTTCTAATTTCCCTTTCTTTGCATTGCTTTTCTACAGAACTTATTTGCTAATTAATACTATAGAACATGAAACGAAAATTCCCAAAAACACTATTTGCATTGCCTATATGCAGTTCGACATTCACACGTATGAGCAATAAGCATATCTTATCTACTTTGGTTAGTTCCTTGCTAATTCCACAGGTCAGTGCTGCTGTAACTAGTAAGCCGAATATTTTGTTCGTTATTTCTGATGATCAATCTTATCCACATGCATCAGCGTATGGATCTTCTTTAGTAAAAACGCCAGGATTCGATTTGGTTGCTCAAAATGGATGGCTGTTCAATAATGCTTTTGTTACCTCTCCAGGAAGTAGCCCTTCCCGCGCTTCTATACTTACTGGGCTCTATCCTTGGCAGATAGAAGAGGCGGGTACACATGCTTCTTCTTTTCCAATTGATTATGAGTGCTTTCCTGATTTATTAGAAGAGGCAGGCTACTATATTGGATACACCGGAAAAGGATGGGGACCTGGTAACTGGAAAATATCAGGTCGTAGGCGTAACCCGGCTGGTCCTGAATATAATAAAAGACGTATTCGTCCTCCATATAAAGGGATATCCAATATTAATTACTCTCAAAATTTTAAAGATTTCCTTCATGACAGAGAGGGAAAGCAACCTTTTTATTTTTGGGTAGGTGCGAATGAACCACATCGCCCCTATGAGAAAGATAGTTGGGAGAAGGCTGATAAAAGGCTGGTTGACGTAGAGGTGCCTCCATTCCTCCCTGATAAACCGACTATAAGAAAGGACTTATTGGATTATGGCACTGAAATAGAATGGTATGATAGTCAGTTGTCTCAGATTATTGATATATTGAAAGAAGAAGGTGAATTTGAGAACACTTTAATAATAGTTATGGCTGACAATGGTATGCCTTTCCCTTTGGCTAAAGCAACCTGTTTCGAATATGGTATTCATGTTCCATTAGCGATATGTTGGGCAGATGGAATTAAATATGGAGGAGTTAGTGACGAACTTGTTAGCAGTGTAGATTTATTCCCAACTATACTTGATGCTGTCGGTATACGACATAAAGAAAAGCTGGCAGGAAATAGTATACTCCCGTATCTGAAAAAACAAAAGAATAGTACTGGGCGAACGACAATATTTGCAGGAAGAGAACGTCATAGTTCTGCACGATATAATAATTTAGGATATCCTATGCGTGTGTTGAGAACTAGAAAGTTTCTGTATATAAGGAACTTTTGTCCCGAAAGATATCCTGCTGGTGATCCTTGCTATATAAATAAGGAGGGAAACTTAACGCCAATGTATAGTGCTTATTTTGATATAGACCAAGGTCCGGCTTGGGGCTTTATTGTTGATGAAAAAGATACTCCTGAGATATACCCCTATTTTCTGAAGGCGGTAGCAAAACGCCCATATGAAGAACTGTATAATATAAGTTCAGACCCAGGTTGTCTTAATAATTTAGTTGGCGATAGTGAATACATGAAAGAACTGGATTATCTTCGGAATAAGTTGAATGATGCACTTAAAAAGACTAAAGATGCACGTTATCTGGATAGTTCTGATCAAGATCAGAATATTTGGGAAAGTTATCCGCGTTTGAATGGGGAAATAAGATCATTTCCAAAACCCCTGTTTTAGTAATATCTATTTAGTATCCTGTACACTTATTTGATAGTACCTTAATTCCGCAACTAAGTGCATAGTTTGTTGTTAATCTTTTTTATAAGTCTCTGAGGAGCAATAAGTTCCTCAGAGTTTTGTCATGTGCAGAATTTTCACTAATTTTATGGTGCTAAAACAAAAG